>JAESGI010000009.1_pt1 | contig 795160 bp, 679 predicted proteins | sample 9269671 | NCBI WGS metagenome assembly JAESGI01 (sample SAMN14515641, study PRJNA621666) | algae metagenome | isolation source: Nostoc indistinguendum CM1-VF10 and co-occurring heterotrophs from gravelly... | place: USA: Clark Mountains, San Bernardino, California | collected 1998-06-05 | reverse complement strand
TTTTTTGTTGTGCGGCCCGCGGCCCCCCCCCCCCCCCCGACAAATCAAAAAATGAGCTCAGACAATTGCTGCAATCGTGGCTAGGAAAGGTGAAAGATGAATTTCTGAGAGTGAATTGGGAATTTTGTTATAAATCCACTATTGACAATTGACAATTGACCATTCACTAGTATTCACTTTTTAAAACCACCCCGTCAAAAATTCTTGCTGATTTTCGCCATCCCTCCAAGGGAGGGGAATTTTTGATGACTGTCTACTATTACTATTGTTTAAAATATACGTGCGGTTGTCACCCTGTAAAGGATCTAAACCAAACAAGCATTTTGTACTAAACCATGTTGAGATGCTTACAGCAGGACAAACTTGGTGGAAACGTCCTGGAATATTAAAAGTATATAAACGAAAAAAGCCGGTAAATCCCGGCTTCGTATATATTTAAGTTGAAAATTATACTGTTTCCAACACGTGATCTACTAATACTCTCCATCCGAAAGGATCTTCGGAAAGGTTGTTCTGAAGGCTTACCAAATCATTTTTAAGCAATTCCGCAAAGCTTTCTTCATTGGAAAGTTTTGGCAATGCAAGTTTTTCTCCCTGATATCCCAACGCTTCAAAAACAGTTGTTACCACTGCTGTTCCAACGCCCCAAACTTCTTTAAGGGTTCCGTTTTTCTGAGCTTCGATAACGTCTTTTACTTTAATCGGCTCTATTCTCACATCGATTCCTCTCTTTTTAGCGAGCTGAATAAAACTGTCTCTGGTAACTCCGTCAAGAATTTTCTCTGAAGTCGGTGGTGTATAGATCGTATCATTGATTCTCACAAAAACATTCATTGTTCCGCTCTCCTCGAAGTATTCGTGGGTAGAATCATCAGTCCAGATAATCTGCTCATAACCTTCTTCAATGGCAAGCTGTGTAGGATAGAAAGAGGCGGCATAATTTCCGGCTGCTTTTGCAGAACCCACTCCACCGCTTGCGGCTCTTGAATAGTGGTCTGAAATTTTTACGGAAACAGGTGCTGTATAGTAACTTTTTGCTGGTGTTGCAACAATGGCAAACATATATTTATTTGATACTCTTGCTTTTAAAGCTTCTTCTGTAGCGAAGATTAGTGGTCTGATATATAATGACATTCCTTCTCCGTGAGGAATCCAGTCTCTGTCGATATCAACCAACGTTTTTAATCCGTCAAGGAACATTTCTTCTGTTACTTCCGGCATTGCCAAACGTTTTGCCGATTTATTGATACGTTCAAAATTCTTTTCGGGCCTGAAAAGGAAAACCTGTCCGTCTTTGTCTTTGTAGGCCTTCATGCCTTCAAAACAAGCTTGTCCGTAGTTTACCCCCATCATGGCAGGCGTAAACATCAATGGACCATAAGGAACCAATTTTACATCACCCCATTTTCCGTTCTCATACTCGCAGATGATCATGTGATCAATAAAAGTATTACCGAAAGAAAAATTGTTTGGATCGAATGTAGAAATTCGGGAGTTTTCAGTTTTTTGAATTATCATTTCTAAAATTTTTTATGATGTTCTACAAATTTAACATAATTTTCTAAATATAAAAATTTTAGAGTAATTTTGTAAAAAAATAGTTTGAAAAGAGAAATAAAGACCACAAACGATGGTAGTAAGACTTTGTTTATCAATGATTTAGACGAAAACTACCATTCTCATCACGGAGCGCTCCAGGAAGCAGAACATGTGTTTATCAAAAATGGACTAAATTTAATAAATGATTACGAAATTAATATTTTAGAACTCGGTTTTGGAACAGGTTTGAATGTTTTGGTGACAATTAATGAATATTTAAAAACTGACAAAAATCATATCATTAACTATTTTACGCTGGAAAAATATCCCATAAATGAATCTGAAATGAACGATTTGGCTTATTTTGAGTTATTTGATAACCCGGAATTCAAAAATATTTATCATAAAATTCATCAAACAGAGTGGGAAAAAGAAACTGAAATTGTTAAAGGTTTTAATCTTAAAAAGGTAGAATGTGATTTCTTTGACCTGAAAAGCATAGACTTACCTAAAATCAACCTTGTTTATTTTGATTGCTTCGGAGCGAGAGTACAACCTGATCTTTGGGAAAAACCTTTGTTTGAAATGGTTTCTGACAAAATGGCGGTTAACGGTTTATTAACAACCTATTCTTCAAAAGGAAGTGTAAGACGTATTCTGCAGGAACTTAACTTTACGGTAGAAAAAAAACAGGGACCTCCGGGGAAAAGGGAGATGATTAATGCGGTTAAGTTATAGTGTAAAAATGTATCAATGTATTAATGTAGCAATGTAACAATGTATTAATGTAACAATGGGAAATTAATTATTGGTAAACTGGTACACTGATTCATTGTTACATTAGTATTTTTTATCCAAAATTTTCTTTCCAGTTTTTTTTCATTTGTGCGTATTGCGGATTGGCTTCAGCTTCTTTCCATTTCAGGAAAAATATATCTGCTGATTTTTCTTTTTCAGGATCTCCGGTTCCCCGCTTTAAAGGTTTATAATTGTTTTCAGCATCGTATTTCCTGCCACTTTTATAGTTGAAATATCGTTTTGCTCTTGTAAAGCCCATCTGGAGATATTTCCGGGCCATATCCGCTCCTACAAAATCATTATGATCTAGGTATTCTTTAAACAGTTCAAAAATTTTCGCTGAACTTTCTCCCGCGACATCGGGATCTTTGAAACGCCAGTACTTTCCTATTTCGGATTTATATGGCTCGCAGATCAATACGCCCTGCTCTCCTTTTCCCACTTTATATTTTTCGGGATGTTTTCTATAGTCGATATCCGGCTTCCAAAAATACTTTTCAGAATCAAAATTTAAATAGGATGGTTTTTGGTTTTTCATTTTTTATTTTGCAAGTCTTATTCCGGTAAACTGCCATTTCAATTCCGGCTGAAAAAAATTGCGGTAGGTAAACCTGCTATGTGCAGGAGGAGTGGCTACAGATGCTCCTCGCAAAACCATTTGGTTGACCATGAATTTCCCATTGTACTCGCCCACCGCTCCTGGTTCTTTTTTAAAACCCGGATATGGAAGATAGGCACTATTGGTCCATTCCCATCTTTTTCCCCATGAAAAACATGATGAAGCCGCTTCCCATTCGTGTTCTGTCGGCAACCGCATTCCTTTCCAAGCTGCATATGCGGAAGCTTCGTAAAAGTTGATATGGCAAAGTTCCTCATCAGCATCAACTTCCTGTAATCCGCCTAGTGTATAATGCATCCATTTTCCATCAATTTTGTGCCAGTACAAAGGAGATTTTATACTGTTTTCTTTAACCCAGTTCCAACCGTCCGCATGCCAGTATCTGAAATCTGAATATCCCCCCGCTTCCATAAATTCCAAATATTCTCCATTTGTAACCAGATGATTTGAAATAGCGAAGTCATTAAGGTAAACTTTATGTTTTCCCATTTCATTATCAAAACAAAATCCCGGCCCTTCAAAACCGATTTCATAAATTCCTTCTGAAAAATGAAGCATTCTCTTTTCATCTGATGTTTTTGTTTCCTTCTTACGGTCTTTTTTATAGGCGGGGAACAGCGGATTGTGTCCCAGAATATATTTGATATCGGTCATTAATAGTTCCTGGTGCTGCTGCTCGTGGTTTAAGCCTAATTCTAAAAGCGGCAGAATTTCATTTGACATGTGATGACTGTTAAGAAATTCAGTCATTTTTGCGTCTACATATTTTCTGTATTGATAAACATCTGAAACGGAAGGTCTGCTCAGGTTTCCACGGTCGGTACGGATCACTCTGGCACCAATAGTCTCGTAATAGCTGTTGAATACAAAATTATACTGCGGGTCAAAAACTTCATACGACGGAAAATTCGGAGTTAATATAAAGGTCTCGAAAAACCAGGTTGTATGTCCCAGGTGCCATTTCGGTGGACTAACATCTACAATAGGCTGTACCACATAATCTTCAATTTCCAGCGGTTGACAGATTTCTTCAGAACGTAATCTTACGTCCATAAATTTTCTCAAAATAGGTTTTAGCTTGGTAATGGTTTCCATGTTGTTACTTTTTATTATTAACTTTCCAGACACTGTCTACAAACCAATCTTTGGAATCACTGATCTCTCCCGCTATTGAAAATCCCGATTTTTCAGCAAGGTATTGTATATCGGGTTTTGAAAATTTCTGGGAAACTTCCATGTCTATCACTTCATTTTCAGAAAAATCGATTATTTCTCCTGCAATTTTCACCTGTTGGTTTTTCAAGCTTATCAGGAAGCTTCGGCATGCTCCCGTAATCGGATCATACGATTCATAATGTTCAAATTGTTCAATATCAAAATTACCATCCAGTTCGCGGTTAATCCTTGATAAAAGATTAAGGTTGAATTCTGCTGTAATTCCCGATTTATCACTATAAGCATTCAATATGGTAAATGGATTTTTTTTAAGATCAAAACCAATTAGTACAATATCTTCTCTATTCAATAGCTGATGTAACGACATACAGAATTTCTCAGCTTCTTTTCTGGTCATATTTCCGATGTTTCCTCCTAAAAATAAAATTACTTTTCTTCTCGAAGACAATTTCATTGCCTTCTTCAGCATCTGGAAATACTCTCCTTCCAACGTTGTAATATTGATATCCGGAAGTTGCTTTTTGAGATTATTTTCCAATATAGAAAGGATATTCCCTGAGATATCAATTGGCATATAGGTAAAATCGGTACCTTTTTCGCTTAAATATTTTAGAAGATATGTTGATTTCATGGCATCTCCTGCTCCCAGCTCAATTAAATCAAAAGGTTCATCATTTGATCTTATCGCTTTTGCAAGTTCGGCCGTTTTATTTTGAAAAATATCAAGCTCACAACGGGTAAGATAATATTCCGGTAATTGCATGATCTTTTGGAAGAGTTCATCTCCCGTTTTATCGTAGAAGTATTTGGAAGATAAATGTTTTGGACTGTTTTGCAAGCCAGTGAGTACATCATTCAGAAAATGATCCGAATTATTTTTTTCACTTCCTTTTTTTGGTTCTTTGGTTAATTGCAGGTTCATATAAAATGTCATTTGGGTTTTAAATTTGAGCAACTATCTTGCCGCCATGACATAAATTTACTAAAATATTTCTTTAAATGCCATCATATTATACGGATAAACGTTAAACCTGAATCTTATTTTCCACTAAAAAGATAAAACTTTACACATCTTGGAATGTTCATTGCTATACATTCGGTATCTGGCTTCCAGAGCCATACCACACCAAATCTTAATATTATGGAAAAATCAATCACAAGAAGAAATGCTCTTGGAAAGATTGCGGCTACTGTTGCAGTTGCTGCTGTTTCTCCGGGAGCATTTGCACAATCACAAAATCAAAAACCACGAAATTCCGGCGGACCCGATCTTACGGATCCTACCACAAAATATCCGCGGCCTCCTTTTAAAAGTCAGTCACAGCCTTTTCCGGGACTGGCAAGTAAAATGGATCCTGTTCCCGATCATGGAGAAAAAAGCTATGTTGGATCAGGAAGACTGATGGGAAGAAAAGCACTGATTACGGGTGGAGACTCCGGAATTGGCCGTGCTGCTGCGATTGCCTACGCCCGTGAAGGTGCCGACGTTGCCATTAATTACTTACCTGAAGAAGAACCTGACGCAGCAGAAGTTATAGAACTGATCAAAAAAGCAGGGCGAAAAGCCGTGGCAATTCCAGGTGATATCCGTGATGAAGCTTTTTGTAAAAAACTTGTATCACAAGCCTTTCAGCAGCTGGGAGGACTTGATATCCTGGTGAATAATGCGGGACATCAAAAGACCCACGAATCGATTCTGGATATCAGTACCGAGGAATTTGAGAGAACGATGAAAACTAATATCTACGCTCCTTTCTGGATCACGAAAGCAGCACTTCCCCACCTTAAACCAGGCTCTTCCATTATTGGATTATCTTCTGTTCAGGCTTATGATCCTTCGGAAAACCTGTATGATTATGCACAAACGAAAGCAGCAACCACCAGTTATGTTAAATCTTTAGCTAAACAACTCGGACCAAAAGGAATCCGTGTAAACGGTGTTGCACCGGGGCCCGTGTGGACTGCTCTTGAAGTAAGTGGTGGACAAACTCAGGAAAATCTTGTGAAATTCGGTGCAGATACTCCATTGGGAAGACCCGGACAACCTGCTGAACTTGCTTCAATCTTCGTACAACTGGCCGCGAATGACGCCAGTTTTTCTACCGGTCAGATTTACGGTGCTGCAGGAGGAAGTGGACAACCTTAATTTCAATCTTTAATTAATTAAAATCAAAATATTATGAACAACAAAATGAAACTCGCATTAGCGATAATAGGAGCAGGAACTGCTGTTGCCTGGGGAATGAACAGAAAAAAGAAATTAAAAGTGAAAACCTTTACGGCACCTGATGGAAATACCTATAAAGAAAACCAAATTTACAGGACTTTCGACAATAAATTGTATAAAAATGGTAAAGAGATTCATTTTGAAACTCCTGCGCTGGAACAGAATGCTTCCGGAAATCATGCGTTTGATGAGCATTCTGCCAATCTATCTAAAAATTATGAAGCCATCAATAAGGATATCAATTATCACCAGAAAGGTGTAAGACATCATTAAAATTTAAAGCTCCGGTTAATTAAGACCGGAGCTTTTTTCAATACAAATCAATTTTCACATACAAATATTAATATTATTCATAAAAGATTATAGTGTACTTATATTTTTTTAATTATTTTTATATAAATAAAACAGATACAGAACATTCAACCAACTATAATATTTATGAAAAAACTTCTTTTCTTTTCAATCTTTGCATTTTCAACGGTTTTTTCTGTTGTCAGTGCACAGAAAATTACAGATGGCGAAGCAATTGACGTTAACGGGCTTTCTGTCACTTTTAATATTCTGAACAAAGAGACGATCACTGTAGGAGGCAAAGAATTTGACCGTTATAAAGTATCAGCCAAACTGGTGAATAATTCTCCGAAAAGTTATAATGTACGATTAAGCAATGCTCCGCAGCTTGTTCCCGGAAATACCTTGGTGGAAGTTAACTGTATTAATGCTACAGGAGCCAAACTTACATCAAAAAAAATTGACCTTAAACTTAAGCCGCAAAATGTAAATGTTACCTATTGGGCCTATACGAAAGACGGTAAATATCAGAGTTTCGTTATTCCTATTGTAGCGGGATATTATCTTGATAATGGAGATTCTGTAAATGAAGATGCAATCTTTATTGTACCTAAAGGAGAAAGCCCAAATGTCAATGTAAGAAGCTTACAGTAATTACATCTGAGAATATTCTTTATGATTAAAGTAGTATTAAATTAATTCAGAGCCGCATCAGCAATGATTCGCCCTGTTTTTGCGGGAATGGTAAACCAAAAAGTACTTCCCTCGCCTATTTTACTATGAACTCCGATTTTGCAGGAATGTTTCCTGATGATTTCCGAACAAATATATAATCCCAAGCCAAGACCGGAATAAGAGGATCCGAGGTGATCAGCTCGATAATACCTGTCAAAAAGATGGGGGATCACAGATTCTGATATGCCCTCGCCGAAATCCTGCACGGAAATTTTCACATGATCGTCTAGTGATTCGGTAAGGATATGAATTTCCCTGGATTCTTTGGCATATTTCACAGCATTATTTACAAGGTTTACAACAACCTACTCTATTCTGTGTTCATCAGCATATACTTCAATCGATTCATTGCCTGTTAAAATAAGGTCATGTTTATCTTCCAGCCTTACGTGATTGCAGCTTTTGCTAAGCATTTCATGCAGATTAAATGTTTTATACTCCAGCATCAGCTGGTCTTGTCCCAATCTGCTCATATTCAACAGATCATCAATCAGCATACACATTTTTTCAATTCCTTTATCAGATTGTTCGATCAGCCTGATATGGGTTTGGGAATAGGGCTTATCTTTAATCCGGTTGAGGAGCTGTATAGAAGCTTTTACGGCGGTAAGTGGAGTTTTAAGTTCGTGACTTGCGACGCTTAAGAAATCGTCTTTCCGTTGTTCCTCAAGTTTTTTATCGGTGATTTCGGTGGTCATCCCAACCATTCTGTCGGCCACACCGTTTTTATCATATCTCGGACGTCCGTGCGCTTCTAACCAATGGATAGACCCATCTTTCCATCGCACAGGATATTCGGCTTTGTAAACGCCATTCGTGAGTACGGCTTTTTGTACTAAACCTCTTATATGCTCTCTATATTCCGGAAGAATTGCGTCATAAAGATCTGAATAATTGAATTCTTCATTCGCAGCATATCCGAAATTATACTTAAACTGGGCTGTACTTTCCATTTTTCCGGTAGCGAGATGTACCTCCGTAGACCCAAGCCTGCTTGCATCCATCGCGATCTCAAGTCTATTTTTAAATTCTATCACCGATTCTCTGGCATGAACCTGCTCCGTAACATCACTTGCAACAACGAGAATGGATACGCTGTTGTTATTTTCGTCCACGATAGGCTGATAGGCGAAATTCAGATAATGTTCTTTCATTTCTTCCCCATTTGAAATAAGTGCCTTGATTTCTTTACCGTAGTAAGGCTGTCCTGTTTCATAAACTTTGGACAGGATATCAATAAATATCTGGTCTCTAAGCTCAGGCATGGCTTCCAACAAGGGTTTTCCAATTATTGAGCGGTCTTTGTTCCAAATATGGAGTACCATATCATTTACAATATCCACTTCAAACGTTTCGCCTCTTAAAGAAGCCATCGCAACAGGAGATTTCTCAACTAAGGTTTTAAAGCGTTTTTCATTTTCAGCCAGCGTGTGGTTTGCGGTGAGTAGTTCTTTTCTGATTTTTAACAGTTCCGCATTTGCAGTAAACAGTTCTTCATGTTTCAGCATAAGGTCTTCATTGGTAGCATAATATTCTTCATTCAGCGCCGAAAGATCATTAATTAATTTCTGTTCGGATTTTGATTTTTCTTCAACGAGATGCATTGCTTCCTGTCTTTCCGTAACCTCAGATGCAGTATGAAGTATATATTCTGTTTTTCCATATTCATCAAGCATTGCTTTATATTCAAAATCGAAGTAGAACTTTTTAGGCCCGTCTTCCGTCAGTAAAACGGCAGGATAATTCTTAGCAGTGAACGTTTCTCCGGAATCCCATACATTTTTTAAAATGCCGAAAAAAGGCTGATCATCCAGTTCGGGAAGAACGGCTCGAAACCCTTTTCCAATAACACTCCTGTCTTTCCCCCAAAAATCAAGCATAGCCTGATTGGCTGACAAAATTATGATGTCCTCGCCTCTGTAAACAGCGGTAGCGTTAGGAGAATAAAAAAATACGGACAGCAATCTTTCTGCCTCAATTTGTTCGGGAGAATTCATATTTATTAAATTTTTTGAATGTAAATAAAGCTCTTTCATACGGCCTGAAGATCTTAAGCAAAATAAATAACCATAACAGAAAACTGCTATGGCTTATTTTATTTGTACTGAATTTCTATAAGAAGAAAGTTTTTAAATACATACATTAAAAAAGGTCATTAAATTTTGTGCTTCCTGAAGCTCCTTTCGGAAGGAATACCACTTTTCTTTTTATCATTTTTGCTTTTTCAAGAGCCTTTAAAGCTTTCTGACGTTCAATTTCTCTGTTTAGCGACGGGGAGTTTTCCCATTGTGTAAATTCTTTCATAATTTAATATTTTAAGGTGTTTGTGTAAAGTGTAAGCTTTAAATCGACTTGTTATTGTCTTAGCACAAAGTAGACCATTTTTCAGCAAAACAGTAAATTTTTTTTAATATCAATGAATTTACATTAAATTAATATACAGTTATAAGTGAAATTTCTTCGGATCCGCATATATAAATGTATAATCTAATTCTGAAATTAGTTTTTCTGATGAGATAATCCTCTGCTTATTATTATCATGAACTTTATCAATGAGCTGTTTATTCTGGGCCGCGATCACTTCCCTTTTAGAAGGATGAAACGGTGCTACAACATTATACACTTTTCCATGAACGTTTTTTTCGATCATTTTTAAAATAACTTCAGCAATATCTTTGTAATGAATATGATTAACAACGCCGGATAAATCTGAGACTTTAAAATTTTTCAAAAGTCTCTCATCACCCATTAATCCGCCAAGCCTGAGGATGTTGACCTGCGGAAATCCCTTTTTAATATGATTCTCTACGAAAACATCTTCTGGCCGCAGCATTTCTTCTGTAAAAATCCCGGGAACATCCGGATAAATGCTGGTGGAACTCATAAAGAATATCTGCTTTTCAAACCTGCCTATAAATGAAAATAATTTTGAAAATTTATCCTGCAATTCCGGGCGTGATGATCTTTTTTCTGAGAAGGGAACGGTGATAATGATGACATCAAGATCCGGAACCACACTCCAGGGATCCGTAAATTCTTCCTGGCCTTCACCAAACACTGCTAGTTCTGCATGAATTCCTTTAGAAATAATCTCCTGCAGCTTTCCGGGTGATGTTGTCGTTGTGTAGATCTTGTAATTTTTTGAAATAACAGTGCTAATTCTTGAACCCAGCCAGCCATATCCTATTAAACCTATTTTTTTCATACCAGTAAAAAAATTAAGAAAATCCAAAAAATTTCCAGATAAAGATATGGAATATATTGAAGCAGTAAAAAATACTAATTTTTCAAACCATTACATTAAAATATGTATTGAAGGCATATTATTTGCGGATAACATTTAGCGTTTATGCAAATTTGCAAAACATAATGGTTTTTCTCATATTTGCATATCAATGAAAGATTAAAGTTTGGAAACTTGACAAAACAGCTATAATCCAATGAATAACAACATTGACCTATATATACAAGCTTTGAATTCGGCCAACTGCGGAATTATCATTACTGATAATACCCAACCGGATAATCCTATTGTCTACTGCAACAGAGCCATTACGGGATATTCGCACGACGAAATTATCGGGCACAACTGCCGGTTTCTTCAGGGACAGGACAGATCACAACCTGAAAGACAATATATCAAAGAATGCATCAGGGAAGGAAAAGACTGCAAACTGGAAATCAGAAATTATAAAAAGAACGGAAATCTTTTCTGGAATGAACTTTTTATTTCACCTGTAAAAAATGAGGCTGGTGTGATTACACACTTTATCGGGGTGCAGAATGATATCACAGAACGTAAAAAAGCAGAGCATGAATTAAGAGAAGAGAAATCTTCGGTGGAAAGAAAAATCATGGAGAGAACAAAAGAACTTGTTGACAATGAAGCATTTCTTTCCAGCATTATTCAGACCGTGAGGGAAAGTCTCCTTGTTCTGGACGCAAATTATAAGGTAATTAGTGCCAACAATCATTTTTTAAATTCATTTAAAGTTACCCAAGAAGATACGGTAGGAAAAATCCTTTTTGAGCTTGGAAATCATCAATGGGATATTGATACCCTAAAAGAGCTTCTTATGAAAATATTACCCACCAATAACCCGGTAATTGATTATGAAGTTGAGCATGATTTCCCTTATATCGGAAAAAAAGTAATGCTTGTAAATGCGTACCGCATTGAGTTTGAAGGTCAATATAAGGACCGGATACTGATTGCAATTGAAGATATTACCGAAAAAAAAGAAACCGATCGCAGAAAAGATGATTTTCTTTCGATTGCAAGCCACGAACTGAAGACACCTCTTACTACTATTAAAGGTCTCGTACAGCTTCTACAGAGAATGGTTCCTGATAATTCACCAGAAAAATTCAATACCACTCTTGATAAGGTCTCGGTATATGTAGACCGATTGAATGTGCTTATCTCTGATCTTCTTGATACTTCCAAGATACAATCCGGAAATATAGAGCTGCATCTTGATCCATTTGAGATCGACAAAACAATTCGGGATACCGTTGAAAACCTTTCGGTATCGGCTCCTCACCATAAAATCTCATTATCAGGATCTACCAATGCTATGATTTTAGGTGACGAACTGCAGATTTCGCAGGTAATTAATAATTTAATCTCAAACGCTATAAAATATTCTCCAGGTTCGGATAAAGTGGATATTTACATCAACAGAGTCGGAAGCTTCGTAAAAGTTTCAGTAAAGGATTATGGAATGGGGATTAACCCACAGGATAAAGCAAAGATTTTCGACCGTTTTTTCAGAGCGAGAGAAATACAGAAAAAATTTCCGGGATTGGGAATTGGTCTTTATATTTCACATGAAATCATTGCGAACCACAATGGAACACTTTGGGTGGAAAGTGAAATCGGTGAAGGATCTACCTTTAGTTTTACATTACCCATCATGAAAAATCACTAAAATGAATAGCAAAAAGATAATGGTTTGTGATGATGACCAAGGTATACTGGATGTGCTGCAAATGCTTCTGGAATCTGAAGGTTTTACTGTTTTCACAGAAATTAACAGTACGAATCTGATCAAACAAATTCAGATTGATGAGCCCGATCTTATTCTTCTGGATCTGTGGATGCCCCTTTTGTCGGGTGATCAGGTATTAAAAGCAATTAGAAATACACAGGCTGTTCAGGATATTCCGGTTATCGTGCTTTCTGCAAGTGTAGACGGAGATGACATTGCTGCAGATGCGGGAGCCAATGATTTTGTTGCCAAACCTTTTGACCTGGATGATATTGTTTCTAAAATAAACAGTCTTTTGGTTTAAGAAATCCACTATAAATATAGTATGCAAGAAGATGCAGATTTATGCATATTTCTTTGTATATCATCTTGATACGAGTAACCGATGCGGTTCCTGGTCGATTTCCATACCTATTGATAATTGTTATTTTAAAATTCTTATTTCTATTTTCTGCCCATTCATTTCCAGCACGTTTTGATAATAGACTATTACGTTTTTGAAGAGTAATATCAAACAGCTTACTCATAAAAATAAATCGCATTATGACATCGATCATAATTTTTTTGGTTTTTATAGTAATAACTTCGAGATTACCATATCTGTCGAGAATTATCGGAATTAAATTTTCACAGTTTTTAACCTTAAAACGATATCGATGTTAATTGAAGAAGAACTTTTATTATCCTACGGTGCAGAAATTGTAGAGCTGAAAACTTCCGAAATAATTTTCAATGAAGGAGATACACCAAGGCTCTTTTATCAGATCAGAAAAGGAAGGATAAAGCTCAGCCACTTCAATGAAGATGGTAAAGAACTTATTCTGGCTGTCCTGCACAATGGCTTCAGTGTATGCGAACTTTTGCTCTTTATTGATAAAAAATATCCTGTAAATGCGGTTGCGATAGAGCCTACTACCATCCTTACCCTCCCAAAAGAGAAATTACTGAAAATTCTGGATGAGATGCCTAACATTTCCAGGGATATCAATACTTTCTTATCCAAAAGGCTGTACTATAAATATATTATGCTGCAGAATAACACATCACTTCATCCGGAGGTCAGAATCAAAGGTGCTTTGGAATATCATAAAAGTTTCAGTAACATTATATCTAAATTTGCATTTGAAGTTCCTTTTACGAGAAAAGAACTTGCTGCAATAACCGGCTTGCGGACTGAAACGGTAGTAAGGAGCATCAAAAAACTTGAAAAAGAAAATTATCTTAAAATTATTGAAAGAAAAATATACATTTAATACCTCTTTCAAATCAGACCTTTGTTTATGCCAAAACTAAAACCTGAATATTATCTGAACCATGATGTAATTTTTCTCGCTAAAAATCTTTTGGGCAAAATACTTTTCACGGAAAAGAACGGAGAGATCACGGCCGGAGTGATTACAGAAACAGAAGCATATCTAGGGGAAGACGATAAAGCATCTCATGCTTATGGCGGAAGGCGGACATTAAGGACAGAAGCTATGTATCTGCCGGGCGGATTTTGCTATGTTTACCTATGTTATGGAATCCATCATTTATTGAATATTGTTATTTCACAGAAAAATGATCCTAAAAGTATTCTGATAAGATCTGTCGAACCATATCTAGGACTGCGGGTTATGGAAAGAAGAAGAGATATGACGGCATCTTCTAAAGCTATTTCGTCGGGTCCCGGATCTGTTTGCAAAGCCTTAGGAATTGATATGACTTTTAACAAAAAATCTTTAACAGGTGAACGAATATGGATTGAAGAGTCAGAATCTTCGTACAATGCTGAAGATATTGCCTCTACCCCACGAATCGGCGTAGATTATGCAGGCGGACACGCCCAACTGTCGCTTCGTTTTTATCTCAGGAATAATCGATTTGTTAGTAAAATAAAGGGTTGACTCATTCAATATTGAATATAAAAAATTACGGAAGACCATAAAGATCTCCCGTAATTAAATTGGATTTATAATATTGAATATGTGTTTATATGATTATTTTACTGCATTCTTCGCTTTTTCAGATTCCATAAGATGATGCTCTAATGTAGGAAGTGTAGCACTTGCAAAAGATTTTAAAGAAGCTTCAGAGCCTTCTGATGCGTGCTTTTTGAATTCAGCGATATCTTTCTGATGGTCTGTTACCATAAGATCCGCATACATACGATCAAATTCCGCACCTTTTTTAGACTTCAGCTCGTCGTATTTCTTTTGCTGATCTGCCTTTAAACTTGTAGGCAATGTGTATCCCGATGCAGAGGCCCATTTTTTAAGTTCATCATTGGCTTTTCCATGATCTTTTACCATCATTGCTCCCAACGATTTTACAGTGGCATTGGTTGCATTGGTTGAAGCAAGTTGACCGAGCATAACTTCCATCATACCTCCAGTCCCTGCTGCGTCTGCAAATTTTTTGTCCTGAGCGCTTAATGTACTGTTTGCAGCATTAGGATCCGACATAGCTGTAGTAGCTGAATCCCCCATATTCATCGATGTATCTGCAGGAGCTGACATTGTCGTTGAATCTGTAGACTGATCTACATTGGTTGTTTCATTTTTCTTACAAGCTACCATTGCAGCAACCGCTAGAATTGTTAAAATTGAATTTTTCATAATATTATTGTAAAATGGTTAAAAATAAATAGCAATTATTATTGCTCACGCTGATAGTAACAATTTATTTGCCAAAGTTTGATCAATCAATCATTTATAATACCACAAGACGTTTTTTAATTCGAATTATTCAAAAAAAATCGATTATCCTCATGGAACGGATATTGCGTGAGATTATAAGAATTAATTTTCTTCTGATTATGAAAATAGCAACTTATAATGTAAATGGAATAAACGGAAGACTGCCCGTTCTTCTACGCTGGCTGGAAGAAGCCCAACCGGATGTTGTTTGTCTGCAGGAATTAAAAGCTCCCCAGCAACGCTTTCCTATTGAAGAGATTAATGCAGCTGGCTATAACGCCATATGGAATGGACAAAAAAGCTGGAACGGTGTTGCGATACTTGCAAAAGATCTGGAAATTACGGAAGTTCAGAGATCTTTACCCGGAGATCCTGAAGATATTCAAAGCCGATATATTGAAGCGATCATCAATCAGACAGTAATCTGCTGTCTTTATCTTCCCAATGGAAATCCTTATCCGGGACCCAAATTCGATTATAAAATTGCTTGGATAAAACGTTTGAAAAAAAGAATAAATCAGCTCATAAAAATGGATCTCCCTGCAGTTGTAATCGGTGATTTCAACATTATTCCAACAGCTTCTGATGTTTACAAACCCGAACGCTGGGAAGACAACGCCTTATATAGGACGGAAGTGAAAACAGCCTACAAGCAAATTCTTAAGAAAGGCTGGACAGATGCCATTCGTACCCTTTATCCCGAAGAAACCATTTATACATTTTGGGATTACCTTTATAATTCATATAGCCGTAATGCTGGAATGAGGCTTGATCATATATTGCTAAGTCCTTATCTTGCCGGAAACCTGAAATCGGGAGGTGTAGATAAACATGTTCGCGGATGGGAAAAAAGCAGTGACCATGCTCCGGTATGGATTATACTTGATTAATTTTAATATTTAGACATTTAAACCGATGATTATTTGAATTTCAAAATATTTCAGATTGAAAGGTTGAAAGGTTGAAAGGTTGAAAATATTTGATTTTTTTTAGGTATTATGATGTATTTGATATCTCAACTTTCACAACATTATAATCTTCAATTATAAAAATTCTTATTGTAACTTTGTTGCTGATAAGATGATATTCTTATTGTTAAATATAATATGAAACAGGTACGAAACACGCAGGCAAAAACAGAAATACTTCATCTTCTAAGCAATGCTTCCAGTGCTTTGTCGCATCATGAAATACAGGAAAAACTGAATGGATTGTGCAATCGAGTAACGATATACCGTGTTTTGGAACGCTTGGAAAAAGAAGGTAAAATCCATAAAATTGTAAATATAGACGGTATTGTAAATTATGCACGATGTAACCATTGCAGCAAAGAAAAGCATTTGCATAATCATATACATTTTAATTGCGAAAAATGTAAAGAAGTTATATGTATCGAAAACATCGTTCCTGAAATTACTCTTCCGGAAAATTTCACCGCACATAGCTATAATTTTGTTATCAGCGGTATATGTCCCAAATGCGCTGGTATTCAGTAAAATTTATAATCATTTGTTAAAATTCTTATAGTAATTGATATAAAATTTTAATGTTGCTAAAAATTTGGCTCCGTTTTTGCGATGCAACGGTTATGAAAACAATTTTTATCCTTGAAGATGAGACAGGCATCAGAGATGCATTACAGCTACTCCTGTCATTTGAAGACTATGACGTTCGTTCTTTTTCTACAGTAGAAGCATTCAACAATAGAGATCGATCTGTAGTTCCTGATATTTTTATTCTTGATGTGATGATGCCGGACGGTTCCGGAATTGATGTTTGCAATGAACTAAGAGCACACCCAGAAACAACCCATATCCCTATCATGATTATGAGCGCACACGCAAAAGATCATGAGGTGGTAAGCAAATGTGATGCTGACGAATTCATCAGTAAACCTTTTGACATTGATGTTGTTCTTTCACGGATTGAGAACTTACTGGTTGCGAGCAATTAAAAAGTAGATTTGTTCGCTTACCAAATACAGCAAACTCCCCCATTAAATAGCTGTAAAAAATTATTTTGCAGGTAAGAAAAATATTTTTATATTTGCACCACTGAAAACAACGATATAATCGGAGTTCAGGGAGAGTTGGCAGAGTGGTCGATTGCGGCAGTCTTGAAAACTGTTGACTGTAACAGGTCCGGGGGTTCGAATCCCTCACTCTCCGCCAGTTGGGAAACCAAAATAAGCTAAAACGCTGTAAACATCAATGTTTACAGCGTTTTTTGTTTTAGCGCAGCATCAAAAAAAACCAAAATAGGTCACGATTTATATGACCTATTTCGTGTCCCATTCAAAAAATTACAAAAATGGGTCACGGAAAATCAGGGAAACCCCGACCAACAGGCAGTCTAACGATTGTACATCTTGCAAAAAGTGGTAACAAAAAGTAAATTATTAAACCATTAAAGTTATCACATAATGAACAAAACATTCAACCTGTTATTCTTTATCAAAAAGAATAAAATCAGAACAAACGGAACCGCTCCCATCTACTTACGAATCACGATAGACGGCAAGGCAGCCGACATTGCTGCCAAAAGGTATATCGATCCAAAGAAATGGGATGTTAAAGCACACAAGGCATTGGGTAATTCGCAAGAAGCTAAAACACTGAATCTCTATCTTAAAACTTTGGAACAAAAAGTTTACGATTTCCACTACCTGATGCTGAAAGAAGAAAACTTTGTAACTGCAGAGAGTTTAAAATCTAAACTGCTTGGAACCGATATTGAGCAAAGAATGCTCATCCCCATCTTTCAGGAGCATAATGACAAAGTGGAAGCCTTGGTCGGTCAGGATTTTGCCCCGGGAACATTGGAGCGTTATAAAACTTCATTAAAGCATACCCAGGAATTCATTAACTGGAAATACAAGGTTTCTGATATTGATATCACGCAAATCGATCACGGTTTTATCAGTGATTATGATTTCTGGTTGCGCAGTGTGCGGAAATGCGGAAATAACACCGCTGTGAAATACCTCAAGAATTTCAAAAAGATCATCCGTTTGTGTATGGCGCACGGCTGGATTACGAAAGATCCTTTTCTTGGATATAAAGCAAAAATAAAGACTGTGGAACGTCCCTATCTTACCAAAGAAGAAATTCAGATGATCTATGAAAAGAATTTTGCATCAGATCGATTGAATCAGGTTCGCGACATTTTTCTTTTCAGCTGCTACACCGGCTTGGCTTATGTGGATGTCAAGCAATTGTCTAAGTCTAACATCAACGTCGGGATTGATGGTGACCAATGGATTTTTACCCATCGTCAGAAGACCGATACCTCAACCAGAGTTCCGCTATTGCCTGTGGCTCAGGAGCTGGTTTTAAAGTATGAAAATCATCCACAATGTGTCAATTCAGATGTCCTGTTTCCGGTTCTCAGCAATCAGAAAATGAATTCTTATCTGAAAGAAATTGCGAGTATCTGCGGTATCAATAAAGATTTGACTTTCCATATAGCAAGGCATACGTTTGCTACTACTATTACTTTATCCAATGGTGTTCCTATTGAAAGTGTAAGTAAGATGCTGGGGCATACGAATATAAAAACGACACAGCACTATGCGAAGATTTTGGATAAGAAAGTGAGTGATGATATGGAGATATTACGAAATAGGCTTAAAAACTAATTAATAGATGTTGGTTAGTCAATATTAACTTGATTATAACTGTCAGATTAGTATTGACTAATTCAATTTAATTGTCACATACATAAGTTCTAGAGTTCATTTCAAGATTTTCTAATGTCCATCATATTTAAATGTTTAAATCTCTTAGATACATAATACTAATATGAACTTTTATGTGCTTTATTGCATAGACATAGTTGGCTTGTTCTTCTATCCCTTGTGGTATTGAAGATTTTTATTTTTTTTCCAGCTTTAGTAAAAATAAAAAAGAAGATTTCTTGTCAATAATACTTATTTTTATCCAGGCTCCTATTTCAATAAAAATTCTGTTTGACAATCTGGTAAGAGCTTCAGCATAAGTCAAAACCTTACCTTCATTATCGACTTTAGCATTAGGTTTTAGCAACTCTGCTTCAATTTCCTCCTTTGTCAATGGCCTTAAATTAATAAGTAACCTTTTTTCTTCTAATTCTTCACCTTCATAAAATTTCATTTTAAAGGATTTTTCGAAGTTAGTGACAATTACCTGATCCTTAAGATTGGCTGAATAGAAAGTTACGATTGGAATTCCTTTGTATAGACCAATTATGCCTTCATCCGGATTACGATTTATTTCAAAATCTTCAAGTTCCATAAGGTTAGTTCTATAGGAAGCTTCGGGAGGTATGATTATTAAATTCGGTTTAAATTTTTTATCAACAAAAGATTTTATTCCTTCATCTAATCCATCTTTGATACTTTCGTAAGCTATTAATTCATTTTTGTATGCTTGAGTTAATTGATCTATAAACTTGTAATCCATAGTTCTTCCGGCTTGTCTTCCGATATCAGCTGTACCATAAATCTGTTGATAATTGCTTTCTACCAGCATCATTCTGAATTGTGGAAGAAAGAATCTTACACCAGCAAAATCAAGATGATCTCTATTGGTTACAGTTTCAAGTACATTGAATTTTTCAAAAAGTTTTTTTGTGAAATTTTGTTCAGTCCAAGCACTGTAAAGCATTTCTTTTAATTCCTTAATTTTGATTGGACTTAATTCTTCATCGGCCAATACTTTATCATTTAACCTTTCGTTTCGAATTTTTAATTCTTCAAAAGCATTCACAACTTTTCTTGATCTTTCTTCAAAAATCTCTAAACCATCGTCATTACTTAGGTTTTCTTGGACTAATCCCAAAGCTGGAGCCCATTTAGTAATATTTTGTTCAAGATGTGCAATATCAGATTTGACTGCAGAAAAAAGGAATTTAAAATCATCATCATCAACGATTGCGCGTACATCGTAGTGAGTCGACTGGCCACGCATCAAATAAAAGACAGCTCCGAACAATATCCAATCATATGCGCTTGGAGGATGAAATACTATTCCGGTTGGGCGTTCTTTATAGTCCCAGCCCGACAACCCAAGAAAACCTGCAGCCTCGTTTTTCCTAATAAAAATAATATCAGATACTAGATCTTCGAAGTAATGATATGACATTTCTAACTGTTCTAGTAGAAAGTTTAATCTGTCAAGAGCTATTACATTGTTGTCATATAAATAAACAGACCAAGCGTAAAGTGACAAAACTGCACGGCGATGAAGAATCTCTGCAAAATGTAAATTATCAGAATTACTGCGTATTTCTGTTTTTTTTTCCATTTCTTCCGATCTTATAATTTGCATTCTTACAGTCATATGATCCGAAAAGTCGGTAGGTTTCATCTGCTTTAATTTGAGTAATGCTTCCCTAAGTACATTCTCATCTGGATGTTGAAGAGCGTAATGAAAAAGTGAAATGGTACCGTTGCATAAGTCGAATTGAAGATTATTTTCTAAAGTTAACATCCTATCTCCTCGCATCTGAGAATAGGTTGCGATAGTATGGAAAAATGTACTGCTCTCTTGCAAAAGATAATTTCCTATTTCTTGATTAGAAATATAGTGTGAATACAACTGAGAAGGTGTAAAAATAAATTGACCAATTACTTCCCGCGCATTTTTTTGAAAAGCAACGATAAGTTGTTTCTGTATAAATGTGAAGATTTCTGCGTATGCCTGCTTATGATTTTTTTCGGCCGCTTTATTAAAGGCAGAATGTAATTTAAAATTAACATTTTCGATAATTCCTGTTACATTTGTACTGTAGTTCTTTCTAATCATCTTCCGTATTTATAATAGGTTTCATAAAGTAACTCGATATCTGACAGACTATCGGTAAGCATCTCAATGTTTCCACTTTCTGCGGCAAGATCGAGCTTTTTACCCATTTTATCCATTTCCTCTGTAAATTCATCATCTTTTGTTGGTTTCAAATAAAGCGATAATGTTAATAAATTTTGTTCGAATTTGGATACCTTTATATTCTTATCGAACCACAAAATTTGTTTACCCCGAAATAATCTCTCCATAAGTTTCATTCTGGATACATTAATACCTTCACAACGTTTATTGATTTTCTTTCCTGCGAAGTGAAAAGCGGGAAAGAAAATATCATTTAATTGCATTTCAGTAACATTCTGAAGCTTTATATAACTTACTTCTCTGCCAAATAAGTTAGGAGACAAGAAAGCGGTTTTAAAACCATATTCTTTCATCTGCTCTTCAAAAACCTTTGCGCTTTCCTCTATAAATTTTGTCTGCAATATCCGGAGCTCTGCGGATCTTTTTATAGCATTTTTATATAACCTTGCTATGTAATCAGGATTAAAGAATGCTAAAACTTTATAGAATAGATGTGCTATTGCGACTGTGGTCATTAGAAGTAGAAATGTTCCCAAAATAGCAAAGTTTCCCGCAGTCCATTGTGATACGGTATATTTTAAGGTATTTAAAATTACTAGAGAAATTATGGATATGATTGATATCGAAAAAACGTAATATAGGTTAGTAATTCGAAATATATCTTTATATGTACGCTGTGTTCTGTTTTTTATTGTCTCAAAAATAAATCCAATCACTACAAAACTAAGCCCGATGATCGTAGCAGCTGCGCCCACCGTCTCGCTGATTAGCGAATACGCATTTTCAACTTTTGGAAATTTTATAAATGATAGATAGCTAAACCAATCTGTAGAAATTGACTCCGGAATAAAACAGCAAATTGCAAGCAACACTACTATCGTTGAAATAATTAAAAAGGATGCAACAAAATTATTCAGTAAGACAGATCTTCTGAAACGATTTTGTGATTTTCTAAGCTCTAAAAGGTTTTTGTTATTCTTAAAAAGCGAGGCCCAGGTTTTATGTACCAATCTTCTTTTTTTGAATAGCCCTGTTCGAAAAAGGAAATGTTGTAAAATTTTCGTAGTCATATAAAGTTTAGAGATAAATTAGAATAATTGAATGAATTATATCACTTTGTTGTACAAAATTATTTTCTTATTAAAAAGTAGAAGATTAAATACTGTTAGTGAATATAGCCTGTGCCTTTTTCTGTTTATTTATTTTAAAATAGAACTTATTCGTTATGATAATAATTCAGTAATACGTTCAGTAGGGTTACTACAATTAAAAAGCTCTCTGAGTTCATTAAGTCTTTCTATTTTAAAAGCAATTTCAGCATTAATTTCATCAATAATTTTTTCAGATAAACTTTCCTCCAGCCGTATAATCAACACTTCGAAATAAACATCTTTTTTCATCGCTGGAAGCTTTTTAATATTTCCAACTAAATCCTGTTCATAAAGATGTTCTACTATATTAGATAATAAAATTCCTAAATCCTTACTTACATAGTTAAAACTGTCCATTTCTTCGGCTGATTTCAAAATTTTATTCCACAGAGAAGTATTTTTATGAAATTCAATTGTTAATGGTGTCCCGTTAGTTTCTCCTATTGTTCTAATTATACCATATTTTTCAAATTTGTACCTTATAAGTTGTAAATTGTAGTCTGAGTTGGATAATGCATCTTTATCTTTATTTACAACTTGTCCGATATGTCTTATTCTGCCTCCAATCAACAGACTAAATGCTTCTTCCAAATGCTTTGCAGTAAACTTTTCATTTTCTAATTCATTTAGTCTTCTGTCAAAATTAACCTTACTCCATAATGTTAAACATTGGCATTCTTTTTCTATATCTTTTCTACGCCATCCTCTTCCGACTTGTTGGTAATATTCTTCTACAGAATTAGGGATTTGAAGGTGAATTACACAATCGATATCTGGTATATTAATACCCATACCAAAAGCTGTTGTTGCGAATAATATATCTAGCTCATTATTTACAAATTGAGAATAGACATGTTGTTTATCTGCTGATTCCACACTTGAATGATAGTAATCAGTCTTATAAATATCCGAAAAATCAGAAGCATAATCTTCACACTTTTTTTTGCTATAGAGGTAAACAATTGTTTTTTGAGGCTTATGCTTAGTTAAGAAATCTCTTAAGGCATTTGCTTTTTCATCTTCCTTTTCTACTTCTTGAAAATATAAATTCAGATTTACTCTTATAATATCTTTAATTACAATATTTTCCTTCTCAATATTGAACTCGGTTACAATATCCTTTCTTGCGATTTCCGATAAAGTAGCGGTAAGACATAATAAAAAGGGGTTATGATTTTTACTTTTTAAAAATTCTACAAAGTTCTTAATTTGCCCATAATCAGGTCTAAAACTGCTACCCCATTGGCTAATACAATGTGCTTCATCGACCACAATCATTGAAATTTTAATACCAGATGCAATTAATGAAGCTCTGAAAAAGGGATTCTGTAACCGTTCAGGAGAAAGATATACCAATTTATATTTTCCATTAAGAGATCTTAAAATATCTCTTTGATCCGAAAAAGATATATTGGAATTTAAAGCTAATGACGGAATTTTTCTTTTTTCATTCAATTCAGTAACCTGCTCTTCCATTAAGGCTAGTAAAGGGGAAATCACTAAAGTTATTCCCTCCAATTCCATCGCCATCAATTGGTAAATTAAAGACTTACCGCCACCAGTAGGAATAATTGCAAGGGTATTATTATACTGATATAGTTTTTCTATAACCTGCTTTTGATATTCATAGAGAGATGGAATATCACTAAAATTCTTCCTATATTTATGTAATAGCTCGTCCATTATCTAACATCAACCCATTCATGAAGCAATTTCGTATCTTGCTTGTGCAAATCACTTATTGAAGAAAGAAACATATTTACATAACCAAATCTTAAATTGTGATTCAACTTTAAACCATATTTTTCAAACCAATCAAAAAGTTCATTTGCAATAACATTCATGATAAAGGAAAAACGATCATAGGGATATTGCCAATTATGGGATACCCTTATTCTTGATTCTCTAACTCTTCTTTCAATTGTTATGAACTCATGATTATTTTCGCAAATGAAGTACATTGCCCACAAACTAGGTTGTGTCATTATAGGAAATACAGCGGGGAAATAGCGATGAAGGATTTCAGATCTAATACCAAATCCAATCACTTTATTCATGAACATATTTTCCTCATTAAGAAAATTCATTTTTAATTCACTGACTTCTGATAGATTTCCATAATTTATATTTTGGGTATATTCATTATAAGAGTGAGCAGCATTGAGGATGCCATTTACAGTATCAAACACTTCAATTGGATCAGCATTTCTAAAATCTTTCTTATATCTAGCTAAATCCGGGTCGGGGGTTTTTAATGCCGCCTTTACTGTCCATAATTGTTTAGCAAACACATTATTTTTGAAATCCTCTAATTGATCCTCATAAATATCCATTTTATCAGGATTAAACTTCTTTATAAATGAATTTTGATATTCTTCGATTTGATCAGCCCAATCTTTAGCTACTTTAGCTAATCTCTTTTTTGTAGTAAGGTCGTCATCAGTTATAAAAAGTTTTTGAAAGTATTTGAAAGCTCTTTCTTTCACTTCCTTTACGATTAAAGGGATATCGTTGTACTCTTCTTCCATATTCGCTATTTTAATGTCTTTATTAAGAGGTTGATTAATATTGGTGTTAAAGAGTTGATCAAGTAATTCTTTCAAATGTCGGTTGTGGCTGTCTCCATCTCTCAAATCAACACAATTGAATCCTTGTAAAAAATGTGTTGTACTTTTTTCAAAAGTTCCCTCTCTTAAGATAGGAATAAACTTCTCATTTGAATCTATAATTTTAAATAGCTCATCATTTATAATATTGTATTCGTAACCAGCTCCACCCTCTAAGCCATCGGCTTTACGCTTATAATTGGGAGTTAGGATAATTAATACTATATCAGCCTCTAAAATGCTTTTTAGCATAAATGTTTTTATATGACCACCATATTTTAGATGTGTCCTATCAACAATGGCATTACCTCCACGAGTATTAATTTTATCAGCCAAAGAAAGTACCCATTTTTGATGCTCAGAAGTATCCCATGAATATGAGATAAATATTTTTAAATTTTCAGGAACTGTTTTATCTAAATAACCCTTATTTGTTTTTCCTTCCATAATTTTCTTATAGTAATAATTTTATGTGAACGTCTAATTAATTATTTTCTATAAATTTTATCAAATTCCAAATATATTCAGTTTAATATTATAGATATTACGGATTTCCTTAAATATAGAAAACACTATATAAGCTACAAATAGTATTTTTACTGTTGTTCTTATTGTAAAATTAAAATTTTGTTCTATTTAGATTTACAGTTTTTTCTGAAAAATAATACCTAAAATATCAGCCCAACAGTCTGGATTAATTTTTATGTTTAATAAATAGAAAAGCCGCAGATTGTAATCCAAGGATAGAAACTTCAAATTACTTAAGATTTTACTATGATAATATTTTGGTTATGTCTTTAATTAGTTCGGTAAAACCCGAGTCGCCGATTTTATCTAAGACCCATTTATAGTTAAGAGAACCCTTAAATTCAGCATTCTCCATTTTGAGATCAACTTGTCCATTTGTATTTGCTGTTTCTTCGATTTTATTATAGCTATCAACGATATTCCCTAAATACTCGCCCGGATTTTTAAAATACTTGCAATTATTCTTTACGTAATCTATATCCATCAAATTTTCATTCGCTCTTTCAATAACTACAATTGCAAAATTCTCATTCTCAAATTCTTTAACAGCCCTTTTCGCTTGAGATATTGCAATATTTATTGGATCGGTATTTTGAAATTTACAAGATTTCAATTCTATATAAAATGATTTATATGTATCGAGATTAGAAATCCTTATATCATATGAACCACCACCAGCGTGGACAATTTCCTCTCGATTACTGGAAAAATTAAAATCTTTAAGAGTTTCAATAAATAATTGTTCTACTTTTGATCCTACCCTCAACAAATTATTAAATTCTTTTTTCTTACGAGAGTCTTCCTTTGCATAATCCATTAAATTTTGTGGTATTCCATTTGGATAATATTCTAACAAATCTGTCAAGTCTGCTTTTGACATTTTAGAATTTTTAATAAGCCTCAGCGTCTCAATTGCTTCTTCATCTTTTATAAAAGAAAGTATCTCTTTTGTCATAGAAAACTTAACCCATAAGTCATTTTTTCGAATTTTAAAATGTTTTAGATTAGCGGAGCGTACTTCATTTGCATTACACCATTCAATTAATTTAAATATAGGGTCCTTGAATATATTTATATGACCATTTACCACAGCTTCCTCCTTTTCTATTTCTATAATTGCAGAATCTATTGCTGTAGTTAGTTCCTCGAAAAGTTTAGGCTGAAGTCTGATATCGATACCATCTAAAACCAGGTGTTTATTCCAGTCTTGCGATTTGTTTAGTAAATTTAATATATAAATAAGATCATCATCTAACGGAGATTCCTTTGTTCCGAAATTTTTCAAGTCATCATACGCACAAAATTCCTCATATCTATTAGGAACAATATTTCCGTAATGAATATGATTTAAATAATCCGATTTTGACAACAACTTATTTAAATAGTCATTAAGCCAAATAACAGCAGTGGACTTATCAATCTCCAACTTGTCAGATAAGCCATAAATATTCATGAGACTTTCAATTCTAATATTAATCTCTTCTATATAAATATCCAAAGCATTCTTAAAATAAAAACCATCTACGTTTGATACCTTTCTAAGATCTTCTTCAAAACCTACAAGTTCTTTTCCTTTCAAGAAAATTTCAATTCTGAAGTTATCAGTATTTTCTAATGATTTCACATTTCTCAGAATATCTATGATTATCTTGAAATAATTGGGACTCCTCCTAAATTCATCTTTTTTTATAATCTCATTTATTCTATTTGAGGCTAACGCCAAACCTTTTCTTTCAATATTTTGGCCTGGCAATTTAATCTCTCTATGAATCAGTTTACTTCTCCAATTATCTCCCAGATCATTCAAAACATCTAAAAATTCATCTGCTATATTAGATTCATGATCTTCTAAATGTATATTGTTAGGCGTTAATTTTTGAAAAATTCCATGTTGATTAGGAATAATAGAAAAGTCTTTAAAACAATCTGTCTCCTTCTGTTCTGTAATAAATTCATATAACAAATTCAACCATTTAATTGGGTTTACTGATCCTCCTAACTTTTCAGAAAGGTTTTGAAGATTTTCTGTTTTTTCCAATTCACTAAGTAAATTTGAAAGTGTATACCTTATTTCTCTTCCCCAACTTTCTAATTCTTCTTTTGGACCAATTGCTTTTATCCACTTAATGAGGATAGTTTTATTAGGGATGTTTTCCTCACCTAGAAATGGTTTTACTATATCGTAGAAATGCAATCTATTTTCTTCAGTATCACTATGAATAGGTATAAACGCCTTCTCAAGATTTACTTTTTTACAGATACCATTTTCAGAAACCTGATTTTCTACTAAAGCTTTTTTGTTTAAAAATGTTCGATAATCTGTTTGTAATTCTTGATACCAAACCTTAGATTTTGGTTGCCATTTTTCATCAGGTAACCTAGAATACGCACATACAAACAAATTTTTCGCGTCAATTTCCAGTAGATAATTGGTAAAGCTTTTTGCAGCTTCAAAAGCATTCTCTATCAATTCTCGATTATCAATATGATCTTGAGCACTTTCACTGTGAATTGGGATGCCATCACGGTCTTCAGTTGGATGAAGTTTAAACCCATTTAATATGAACGGAAAATAAAACTTTTCAGAGCCAATTAATGGAAAGTCACGATATAAGTTAGGTGTTTTACCAAAATTTTCAATGAGTTCTAATTCTTCAAAATTATTAACTTCTACAGAAATGGATAGTTTCTCTGTATAATACGTAATAAAGTAACGTGTATTTTCTTTACTAAACTCTATTTTCGTTCTTCGTACTTTTCCGTCATCAGATATATCTTCACGTCTATATACATTAGTGATAGATGTAAGACTGTCTATAATTTTCACCTCTTTAATTTTCGGAACATTAACTAAAGTTAAAGGCAAGGTATTTTTGAGATCTAAAAGTCCATCTTTTGCTGCTTGAATTTTTTCATCATTTGCCAAGTTATATCTAAAGACTGTATCAAAGTGTGATTCAATTCTATTAACATTATATTCAGGTCTAACAGTAAAAATAGAATTTGTTTCTATAGTTCTGATTTTTTCGAGAGCAGTTTCAATTTTTGGCAAAAGTTCTTCAGAAGTTCTACCACTTCTGTCCAAAACAACTTCAAACTCTCGATATATATTTTTATGATCAACAATTCCACTAACTGTTATAATATCTGACAAAAGATGGGTTGCAATAAAACCAGTACCAAATTTTCCTGTTACTCCTGCATCCGTATTGTCTGAATCTTTTGAACTAACTTGTTGAATCAAACCAGTAATGTTGGTCATCTTAAATGGATCTCCATTGTGTCGGAATATTAGTTCATTATCTGTTAACTCAATTTCGACTGATACTTTCTCAAAAATGTTTTTTACATCTTTGGCATTTTGCATCAACTCCCATATCCAACGTTTTGCTGATTGAGATGGATCATTAAGAACTTTACTAAGTATTTGCTTTATTTTATCGGCAGTGAGTTTATAATTATTTTTTCTAATTATTGCATCAACATCGTCATTATCAAATTCTTGTACGGATGTGTTTAGTTGAGCAATATTGCTTTCATCAAGTTTCATAGTTTATTTTAGTTTTTATGGTCTAGCTTTTAAATTCCTAATTTATGGAATAAAACCTTATTCCGTTTTTTTGCATTTGATAAGACTTGATTAAATGGCAAAATATCTATCGTACATTTTAGGGATATGTTATAACCATACCAGCCAAGTCCATCAAATGTTTTCTCTAATCTTGCATTTTCAGCATATTCATCAATTTTATCATTCCTATCGCAAATTAGATAACAATAAAATCTTGTATGTTCAGCAATATCATAATTCCTTCCGTCAGCAGTTAATTTTTTTCCTTTTCTAATCTGCCTTACATAATCGTATAGCTGAACAATGGGATTATCTTCAGTTTCATTATATCCTTTTCTCATAGGACGCTTAAATTCAACTAATACTACAGAATTAAACGGGGCTTCATCACCTTCAATGTAAGAAATTGGATTATTGAATATCATTAGATCAGGTCGGTCTAAACTATTATTTTCAAATCCATCAATACTATTCAAAGGTTTATCCGATGATAGAAATTATGAAAATTCAAACGTTCATCAATAATCCATAGATTTTGGTTATTAAAATCAATTTGATTAGAGTCAGTCTTTGTAGGATAAATAATACTGTGAACTGTATCTTCTAATTCATATTTGCCGCTATTATTAAGTGCAAGTGATTTTTCAAAAAGTTGTATGATGTATTTTCTATGAACGACGTACTGAGCAAGTTTTGACTTATTGATATCAGAAAGTTCTTCAAATAGTTTTGAATACTTTTCTTTCAAATCATCAGTGTCTTCATCATCATTATCGTTCAAAACATTTATGGTTTCCTTGCGCGAATCAAACTCAATATCCTGTAATTTTTTATAGAGTTTTAAATCTAAGTCTTGATCAGAAGTGTTTTCAGCAACTGCAATATCTTCAAAGGAATGATTGTATTTATTTAAAATCCTGTATTGAGGTGCTTTTTCTGCAATAAACGTAGAAATACGATTCAATTTCTTTGTTTTAAAATTTTCAACCTCTTCAGAAAAATATTTTTTTATTATGGGGCCAAGTGATTCATATAACTCTGACTCGCTTATTAGCTCTGAATCAAAAATTCCATCTTTACTAAATCGTATCTCTGTTCTTTCATCATTTTTATTTTCATCAAAATAAAAACCTTCGATGTAGCATACTATTAAATACTGACGTCCGGAATTTATATCCTCAATTTTAGTATTAATATCAGGAAAGACTTTACTGACATTAAAGTAGTCAACCTCTCTGTTATCAGCACACATTGATATTTTGTGCGTGGTAAATTGCTCGTGTTCAAACCATTTTAATAAAGTAATGTTAAATGAAAATTTACCTACTGAAAATTCATCTTTAAAAGTATTTCCTGAAGTAAGTTCAATAAAATATTGATTTAAGTCAATAAAAGATTCTTCATCTTTCAAAATAATTTTTGGGCAATCCGTATTAAAAAAATAGATTAAACAATGTTCTACAATCCGATCCGCAATTGTTCTTATTCTTTTAGGGCATTTAGTCTTGTAAGGATCTTTAAAACCTATTAATTTTACTATAGTTCTTCTACTTTCAATATTTTCTACTGAAGAGTACTGATGCTTATCAATCCCATCTTCTGTTTTTAAATTGAAGAAAAAAGATCTTTTTACAGGTTTCTTATCTTCATAAAAAAAGCTTTCAACTTTTACGTCCGTAAAAGCTTTTAGCCACATAAAACGTCCAATTCCTAGACCACCTCTATCTGCCTTATAGGTAGAATATTCTCTCTTGAAAGACTTGTAATTTTCCTCCGTAAAACCAATTCCATTATCCTCAATTGTAAAACCAATAATTTCGGGATTTCGTTTTTTTTCTTCATCGTAATTAAATGAAGATTGTAGTGTTCTTTGTATTGTAACTTCAATTTTTCCATTAGGAACTTTTGTATCTTCAATCGTATGAATAGAATTTACTATCGCTTCAAAAACTGGAAGCAACATATTTCTTTCTGCTAATTGCAAACGTTTTACTCTACCTTTAAGGTCTATTCCTATTTGTTCTTTTGGAATTGTAGTAGCCATAGCTCTTAGTTTTATCAGCCAATTTAAAAATAATTCTCAGTTTAAAGACTATTAATTTCAATCAAATTCTTTTCACGATCAAATCTACACGATTTATAAGAATTCTGATCAAACAAATAGACTCGCAGTAAGTCATTATCTATTAGTCCGAATCTATCAAATGTTTCAAAAGATTCTCTCAATTTTAACTCTAAGGACTCCATATTACATTTATCATTTTTAGAAGCCCACACTATTGTGTATCCACGATTACCAATGTCAACATTATTTAAATTGTTAATATCAGATGAATCCAATTTTCCTTGGTCATATTCCAATAAGCCTTGTCTGATTAATTTCAATTCAAAATGCATTGCTGGACCATTGTGCTTGAATCCTTTATTTAAGGTATAATCGCCATTATCATTATTTTTCCAGATATGTTCATTGAGGTCTAGTTTTGTGGAGTCAAGAATCGTGAGATCACGAAAACGTCTATTTTTTTTGTCATCACTTTTCAAGTAATGGGTAATTTCTGTATGAACAGATAATGTAGAATTTTGTATACTGCCTATTTCATTTGTAAGCTCTAAAAACAACCAACATTTCAAATCACTTTCTGTCAAGATAAGTTTTGGCTTTTCTTGAAATTTTCTGAAAACTTTTTCAAGTGCTTTTTCACTTAACTCATGATATAATTTAATGCAAAGCTGATCATTCATTTTTAAATATCTACTAACTGTTCTTAAAATTAAATTCTGTTAAAATAAATCCCAACTCTTGTCAAGATTTATTAATTAAATTGAAACTCACATTATTTTCCAAGATACTGCTATACTGCAACAGTACTTCCTATAGCTTTAAGGTAGACGTCTTTTAATGTTATGTTTTCTCGTTGTCAAGCGAAATGTCAAATCTTCTATATTTTTAATTCGTTTTTGCAACTTTTTTATATTGTTTTCGTTATCTATTAAGCTTCTTGTTGGATGTGCAATTCTCTTTCGTAGCTCGTTTATACTACCTAAGTTTTGCCATTCCGATTTGGTGTAACCAAATTCACGATAAAGATTTTTATCGGAGATTATTTTAAAAAAGTCAACAAGAAAAAAGTGTTCCGTTAATTGATTTTCTAAATCAGAAGTTATTAAGCTATGGTAATTCTCAATTATTAGTTTGTATTTGTCTTTTGCGTTAGTTATATCAATTTTGCCTTCTATCCATTCTTTAATTTTATTATCTGTTAGTTGCGAATTCAAAAAGTTTCCTAATTCTCTTTCTAACTCACAAATTAAACTGAAAATATATATTTGAACTTGTTTACAATTCAGGTTAGCCAATGTTATAAGTCCGGAAATATTTTTCTGATATCGTAAAAAAAAGAATGTTTTTTCTTGATCTGCAAATTTGTCTATAATATCTCTAATGCTTGTATCTAAAGGAATCACGTCACCATAAGTAATTTGAAGTCTTTCAATTTTATCGAATTTGTTTGGTTCTACTGTTTTGAAAAACTCAGTAATAGTTCCATTTGTTGGTTCTATTGGCAAATGATCAAATCTGTTTTTCTTCATTATATCCAGATAGTTGTTGGAATTAATGTCAGTTTCATTAATAGAAGTCCAACGCAGTCTACTTATACCAACTGAAGCAGCAGTAATTTTAACTTGTCCTTCGTCTTGAAAAAATATGTCTTCTATCATTTTAATGCATTAGCAACATTTACAGTCAATGTTTTGACTTCTATTTGGATGATCATACGGAGATATTATTATAAGTTCATTTACGGCAAAAGCTACAGCTTGAAAAAAGGATTTGCCCAATCATCATAAGTAGACATTTCAAGCATCTTTATAAGTTTTTCGGCCAAAACTTCATTTGCCTCATCTGAACTCACATCTTCAATAAGATTCACTTCTCCAGACTGTTCATTAAGGATATTATTAGGAGCAAAATTTATGTAAGATCTATATGTATTTGTACTATGTTGAATGTTTGCAACAATACCAATAGCTATTCCATATTTATTCAAAAAATAACTAAAAAAGTCATAATAATCAGATTTGGATTCAATGTATTTAGTATGGAAAAATCTCTTTACATCATTATCATTACTAAGAAAATATTTTAGCATTTTTGAATTAAATTTAGGATTTCCCATGTCGCAATTTTATTATTAATTCTTAAAAAACAATTTATAGAATCAGTCTCTTACATGAAAAGTTGAACTTTATTAGAGGTTTCCATACATAACAAAAATAATAAGTATTATAGAATCTACTGTCAGTATTTTTACTGATTTTTTCAAAATGATTACAATTTAGCCTTTCAATAAATAAATCCCAACTTTTGTCAGGATTTACTTATAAAGTTCGCATTATTTTCCAAGATACTGCTGTACTGCAGCAGCAGAAGTTCCGACAGCTTTAACTGCTTCTTTCAACTTTTCTTTGGTTACACCAAACTTTTTTGACCAGTATTCCAGTTCCCAAGTTTCGTTCACATTTACTTTAGTTGCATCTTGAGGTCTTCTTTTACTTAAATCGTCACTCATAATAAATAATTTTTTGTTAGTAAAGTAAATTTAAAGAGGTTTTATATTATATCATTACGGTTTTCCGTAAAGTAAAAAAATCCTGACTCTCGTCAAGATTTTCTCTTATTTTGATTTTTAGATTTTTCTTCTAAAAGTGCTGTCTCGCTTATAATTGAATTAAGTTGGTTCTGATTTAATTTAGAAACAATTTGAATTATATCAATGTCTAAAAAATTACAAATAGTGATAATAATTTCTATTGTTGGATTGGTTTTTCCTCTTTCTATTCTACCAATGTAATCTTTAGAAAGATCTACCTCATTTGCTAGTTGAAATTGTGATAATCCTTTTCTTAATCGGTATAGTTTAAAAATAATTCCGATTTGACTTTTTATTTCTTCAGAGTTCCATTTATACATTTAGTAAATTTTGGGAATAATTATATTTTTCATAGAGACTTATAAGACGCTTTGATTATTTTTTATTATATTTGCTAAATAAGTTACTGTAAAGTAACTTTGCGATACTTCAAAGAAATATAGAAGCTATTGCTTAGAATCTCATTCTGAAAACTGGTACTTTAAAGCAACGAGATGATAAGCTAGAAGCTCACGACCTAGGCGTGGGCTCTCTTATCTGTTGCAGGGTATACCAGTACCTCAGAGTGGATAATGTAGAGTTCCACGCCGTTTTATTTTCTTATGCAGTCCGCTATCTCTACACTTCTCTAAGCTGCTTTTAAAAAATATAGTATCAGATTAGAACAGATACAATGGCAGCGCAGCCATTGCGGCTTTACAGCTTTCACGAGACACAATTTTCATTCATATTAATTATTGGCTTGTATGGGCAGGAAGTTTTCTACACTGGTAAAACTTCCTCCTATACGGTCATTAAACCAAACAAAAACGATTGAAAAATAAGAGAATAGACTTTGAAGCCCGGTTTTGGTCCGGCAGCAGGAAGCATTCAGGGATAAAACTTATTGAAACCTTTTTCCAGTTCAATGACCTGGTTACCGCCAAACAGATGCTAGACAAGATTATGATCTATGCCGGGAAAAAGAAAACGGCGATCAATGAGGATTCTTCGGCGATTTTCCATTTCATCAGGCCTTGCGATCCTTCGTGCGGGCGTGCTATGCTATCAGGCTGAAGGAAGAGAAATGGTCGATTACCATACCTCCTGAGAATCGTTCATCATTAATTCAGGCTTCCCTTTCGGATGAGGAATATCAAAATCCAACCCGAGTATTTCAAAATGCTTTTGCAGAATGCAGTTTGAAGGATTTCGACTACTACATGGCAGTTGCGGTCTATTTTTCAATGGGTATTTATGCTCACGCAGCCGAGAGCAAAATTTTTGCACCCTACATCCATCTTACTAAAATGCTGGATGCGGCATATGGATGCCCGTGATCAAAATCTAGTATCCTATTCTCCAAGAGGAAGCAGGGCGAATGATATACAGGCACTTTGGTATAAGCAGCTTTTGGCAGGAGTTTACTTCGCAGATTATATGAGAGATGAATCAAGTAGTCAAAAATGGAAAGCTATTGCTTTGAAAGTAAGAAATAATTTTGAGAAAGATTTTACTGATCCAGCATACCCATTTATTGCAGATCGCCTTACAAAAGACGGAAAACAGGATTTTTCTCTGAGACCCAACCAACTCTTTGCCTTGGATATGATAGAAAACGCTGAAATAAGAAGCAAAAGTCTTGACAAGGTTTGGCGAGAACTTGTCTATCCGTGGGGTGTAGCAACTTTAAACAAACAAGACATACTATTTCATCCTTTCCATAGAACAAAAGATTATCATAAAGATGCGGCATATCATAATGGTACTATTTGGACTTGGCTAAACGGAATGGCAATGCAAAGAATGTTAGAGGCTGAAAAACCGGAAATAGCTTACCAGCTTTTTAAAAATGTAAATCAAATGGCACTTACCAAAGGGGTAGTAGGAGGTCTAAGCGAAAATCTGGATGCTTTTCCGCACAAGGGACAAAATTTCCCTATACTTACCGGAACCTATCTTCAGGCTTGGTCGAATGCAGAACAGCTTCGTATCTAGTATCAGTATTTTTTGGGTATCAGACCTGATATGATCAGCGGCAGATTACATTTGTCGCCAAGATTACCAAACGAGATAAAAGGCTTAACATACAGTTTTATTATAGGTAATTATTTATATCGTGCCAACTATTCCGAGGACGGGAAGACCAAAATATACTCATACAATTTGGGAGATAAACCATTGAATATTACAATCGACATTTTTCCTTATGAGAAAAAAGAGATAGTATCCGTACCAAATGGAATTTTAACAATGACAGATAATGGAGAAAATTTACAAATAACTCTAACTGATACTAGAGGAAAATCCTTACAACACATTACTGCTGAAAAGTCTAAGCAACGTACTGACTATATTAATCAATATTTTGGGGAATTGACAAATGTCCCTTTCGCATCGCCGGATGAGCTAGAGAACCATAAAACAATAAAAGATGTATCTCAATAATATTTTAGCCAGACTATCACAGAATGTCACAAGCTGCCACATTCTAGAACCCTTCTCAGAAACTTTAACTTAAGCCCAAACATTAAAAATTAATAATACAGGAAGCAGAAGATATATTAAGGCTTGCCAAGATGGTAGCTTTTATGTGGACCATCAGTATTCTTTTTAGTACTGATTCAGTTTTATTGGTTCTGCTACGATCTCTTTTTATATATTGTTGAACGTTGTTAGTAATCAAAGGATGTTAAGTGTTTTCGACCGGACATCGGGCTTATTTTAAGAGTAATGTATAAACAACTTTGACGAAGAGATTGCACCTTAGACATTTATGTGAAAATCGTTCCCATTCAAGATCATTTCTGGCATTATTTTATCAACACTAATGATAAAGATAATAAATGGAAGATTTGCTACTTGAAAATTGGGAAAAACTTGGACAGGTCGCAGTGATGACGATTGCCTCTTTTGTTATCCTATTCCTTTTCATCAGGATCTCAGGAAAAAGAACCTTGGCCAAGTTCAACGCTTTTGATTTTGTGGTCACGGTCGCTCTGGGTTCCACATTGGCCTATATGATGCTTGCGATGGTCCCATTAGCAGAAGGTGTAATGGTGTTATTTCTGATAATAGCCTTACAATATCTGTTCGCGAAATTGGCCAGTACTTCCGATAAGATGGAACACCTGATCAATTCCTCTCCACGCTTACTGTTCTATAAAGGCAAATACCTCAAAGACAATATGAACACCGAGGCCATAACAGTTGATGAGATCTACGCTGTAGTGCGTCAGGCAGGAATTGAAAGCTTAGATGATGTTTTGGCAGTTGTCATCGAGCTAAATGGAGAGATCAGTGTCATCAAAAAATCGGATACCCAAGGTGGTAAAAGTTCTTTAGAGGATCTTGATATCCCTGATGATCAAGAAGGGAGCGATCTGTAGATTTTTGCAGTTATATAGTTGAACTTATCTAATTAAACAATGCTTATTTCCAATATTACCTTTTCATTCTTTTCATTCGAAAGGTCTGTTTGCGATTCTGTCCGTTTCTTGTTCCTGAAATTTCGGCGATCAATGAATCGGAAGTGATTTTTTTGTAAGCGATGATCTGCGGAAAGTCGTGCTCAGGATTTTCAAAGACCAACTGATTTTCAGAAATATTTTTGGCGGCAAAACGAACAGGCAGACCATCATTTTGATTTTTAACAGTCGGAATGTAAAACAACTTTTTATTTTCCTGCACGAGCCGGATATTTTCAAAAATGATCGTGTCTTTGCCTCTAACACTATAACTTTTCCCCAAAAATTCATTATTGCCAGTTTTGGTCCAGGTTTCATAGATGCTGCCTTTCTGGGTTTTATTTTCCCAGGTACCGATCAGCCATTCTGCTTTTTGAATGTCGTTTGTCCTTTTTATTGTCCAGGCATAGAGAATAGCCAAACTAACGACCGTAATAAAAAATTTTGTTCCTGTTTTCATAATTTTAGTTGATTGAATGATTGTCATTTTATTTAATTTCCAAACACCGGATGGCTTCCTTGTTGAATGTTTAAATAACAAAGTTGCGATGTTTTTGAAAACTAAAATTGTAAAAATGGGACAAGTCTAATCCGTGCCGTAAAAAAGTGAAGACATTTTGAGGTGAGTGCCATAAAATTCTTTGGGCGTAGACCCGGTAAATTCTTTAAATTCTTTGATAAAATGTGCCTGGTCATAGTATTCGTTTTCATAAGCAAGGTTCGCAAGGTTGGAGAACTGATCGCTCATTAACATTTTGAGTGCAGCCTGCAATCGGATCGTCCTGGATAGTTGTTTAGGGCTTAGGCCAATGGCAGAAGAAAATTTGCGTAACAATTGTCTTCGATTGACTTGAGTAAGCTTGGACAATTCGTCAACCGGAAGTTGTCCATTGGCTGTTATAATCGTTTCAACCGTTGATTTTACAATGCGGTCAACAGTTTCAAGGTCAGTTAGCCTATCAAGTAAAAATATTTCAATGAGCTTTATTCTCTCCGAAGTAGAATTGGCATTTAAGATCTGTTGCTTAATTCCCAGTCCATCATTTCCAAACAGCTTTTCCAATGAAACAGCTGTATTTTCCATCTCTTTTATGGAATTAGTGGTAAAAGGCAAGAATCCTTCCGGCTGAAAGCGAACGGAGAAAATTCCTGTCTTGCCGGTTGGCTCGATTTCAAGTGGTCGGGTCAGTTGCCCGATGACAAAACATCTGGGCTGGATAATGCTGTTCCCATTATCCAGGTATTGTTTGTATAGATCGCCATAATGAAAGATCATCTCCATACATCCGTCAGGAACGATGGTTTGTTTTTCAGGCGTTTCTTCTTTCGGGCTTTCCAATGTCCAATAACATTTGATAAATGCTGTCAAGTCCTGATCCGGTTCAAATGTCTGGTAATTCATTGGCTTCTTTAAAAAAGTTATTTATTTAAAAACTTCAAAGTAAATCAAATATTATCAATCTTTGTACAAAGAAATTGACGGATAATCTATCATAAACCTGCGTAATTTAAGTACAGGTCAACTAGAAATCTGCGTAAAATTTACACAGGCCAGTCTAAGACCGGCTCAAAAACTAAGCAACTCACCACCAAACTTGCGTAAAAATTGAGCCGGATATTTAAATGCGTGCTCAAAATTTAAACAACCATATCTCTTAAGTGTATCCAAGAAAGTAAAGCAGCGCAATATCCCTGCTTCAAAATTGCGCCACTTTTTTGAAAACTGGCTCAAAAATATTACCACAATGCGCTTACATGGCTCAAAAAGTGAGCCGGCCAATCCTAACCCGGTGCAGAATTTGAGCCGTGTACTGTCAATGCGGCTCAAAAATTGAACAACCCTGATGTCATTGTCTTTTCTGCTTTTTTTCTTTTCAAAAGCAATTAATACAACTGATTAATAATCAATAAAATGCAGTCACATTTCAGAGCTCTGAAAAATCGGCGGTACAATTAAGCAAGATGTGTCTTTGTATATACAAACTTTTCAAGTTCCATATACCAAGACGCTCTTGCCTTTTTTGCAAAAAGGGGAAAAGACTTCGGAACTCGTCTTTTTTTCTTTTTAAACCATCTAGTAGATTCCAATTTATTCTTTTTTAATCTCCAAAAGATTCCTGCATCATCCAGATTGTTCTTATTTAGCCCACACCCCTCTAACACTATTGTTTTGAATGTTTTAATGCTACAACTTTGTAGAAGAAAACCAAGTCAAAAACAAAAATGAAGTAGTTATGATCGTAAACCTAATCACTAAAGAAGACCTTCAGGAATTTAGAACCGAATTGCTGGAAGACATACAAAACCTATTTCAAATCAAGATTTCCCAGCAGAAATTATGGCTTCGTTCGTCAGAGGTCAAAGCACTTCTGAAAATCTCCTCCGGAACATTGCAAAATCTCCGCACCAATGGCACCTTATCTTACACCCGCGTCGGCGGGACACTATATTACAATTACAAAGACATTGAAGAAATGCTGAAAAGGCAATGATAATTCACAATACCAAAAACAATTATGAATTATATCAAACACCTCACAGCTTTCTATGAAAAGGTGGCTCAGGATAATACGCTTAATCCATCGCACATCAGCCTCTATTTAGCCTTATTCCAGTTCTGGAATTTCAGCCGTTTCCGAAATCCGGTCAGTATTTCCCGCGATGATGTGATGCGCATCAGTAAAATCCGCTCAAAAGCCACCTATCATAAATGCCTGAAGAATCTACATTCTTCGGGCTATATTGATTATCAGCCATCTTATAACCCGTTTCAGGGAAGTCAGGTGGTGATGTTGGATTTTGGTGAGGAGTTGATGGTTGCTAGTAGGTGCAAAAAAAAAGTAATTCGAAGATGCTAAAAGACTATAGTTATTAAAGATATGTAATTGTTGACAAGATATAATTTATAAAGTATTCCTTATAAAAGTGCTTTTGTAATTAGTCGTTTTAGTATCTTTAAGACTTAAAACTAAATTAGCCAATGTCTTTCAACGAAGATTCCCGAGTTAAAATACCAGCCATCTTGCATTTGTTGCGACTAGGCTATCAATATATTTCTTTAAAAAAACAAAACAGGATAGAAGAAAATAATATTTTCCCTTCTATTTTTTTACCTAAGATTGCCGAAATAAATAGTATTTCTGAAGCAGAAGCACAAAGGTTTTTGGATGAGATTAATTTAGAATTAGATTTTGAGGATCTTGGAAAAAAATTCTATGAACGTTTAACATCGACTTCCGGTATTAAATTAATTGATTTTGAAAATTTTTCAAACAATGATTTTCACATCACAACTGAATTAACCTGCAAATCCGGCGATGAAGAATATCGTCCGGACATTACAATTCTCGTTAATGGAATACCATTAGCTTTCGTAGAGGTAAAAAAACCTCATAACAAAGATGGAGTTATCGCTGAACGCAGACGCATCAATGAAAGGTTTGCAAATAAAAATTTTAGACGTTTTGCAAACATTACTCAACTGATGGTATTTTCCAATAATATGGAATATGAAGATGGCTTAGTTGAGCCTATTTTTGGTGCTTATTATGCAACTTCCGCTTACTCCAATATATCATTTAATTATTTTAGAGAAGATTTAGATTATCCTGTAAAAGAAAGATTGTTAGAATTAAGTGAAGACAAAGAATTGGATATTCTCAGAGATAACAATTTAGTCGTTATTAAGCACAATCCTGACTTCATCACTAATAAGAATGAAAATAGTCCAACCAATAGGATTCTCTCTTCTCTCTTTAGTAAGGAACGATTAAAATTTATTTTACAGTTTGCTATTGCTTATGTAGAGGAAGAAGATAATGGTACGCCTGTCCATCAAAAACATATTATGCGCTATCCGCAAATTTTTGCAACACAAGCAATCGCTGCAAAAATTGATTCAGGACAGAATAAAGGTATTATTTGGCATACACAAGGCTCCGGTAAAACTGCTTTAGCTTTTTACAATGTAAAACATTTGACACATTATTTTTCGAAGAAGCATATTATTCCTAAATTTTATTTTATTGTTGACCGTCTTGATCTTTTGATTCAAGCCTCAACAGAATTTTCCAACCGTGGTTTAAAGGTAAATCCTGTAAATTCTAAAGTTGATTTTGTAAACGATTTACAAACTGTTGGTGCAATCCATAATAATAGTGGTAAACCTGAAATTACGGTCGTTAATATTCAGAAATTTTCTGAAGACGCTACAGTTTTAAAGGATTTAAACTATGATATAAATATTCAAAGAATCTATTTTTTAGATGAAGCGCACCGTTCATATAATCCGAAAGGAAATTATCTTGCAAACCTTATTAATTCTGATAAAAATGCAATCAAAATTGCGCTTACCGGAACACCATTATTGAAGGAAGTTGCAAAAGATTATGATTCAAAACTACTTTTTGGAAATTATATCCATAAGTATTACTACAATATGTCTATTGCTGATGGATATACGCTCCGATTGATAAGGGAGCAAATAGAGGGTAATTTTAAAATGCAAATGCAGAACGTCATTGATGAGATTAAAGTTTTGCGTGGTGATATTTCTGCAAAAGACATTTACAAAAATACAAAATTTGCAGAGCCATTATTAGATTATATCTGCAGTGATTTAATAAAATTCCGTAAAGATCAGCAAGATACTACTCTGGGAGGGATGGTAGTTTGTGATTCTGCAGACCAGGCAAAAGAATTATTTCGTTTATTTCAGGAGAAATATGGCGAACAGGAAACAGATGCAAGCGTATTGATGGTTGCAGAACCAAGAGCAAAATACGGCTTGAAAGAAGAACCAAAATTGACTGCTTCTTTAATTTTACACGATGAAAATGACAAGCAGGTTAGAAAGGAACTTATAAAGGCGTATAAAAAAGGACACGTCGATATTTTGTTTGTTTATAATATGCTGTTAACAGGCTTTGATGCTAAACGATTGAAAAAATTATATTTAGCGCGGGTCATCCAAGATCATAATTTATTACAGACACTTACCAGAGTTAATCGTCCTTACAAAAAGTACCGATACGGATATGTTGTAGATTTTGCTGACATTTCAAAGGCGTTTGATCGTACCAATAAACTCTATTTTGATGAATTACAGGAACAGCTGGGTGATGAAATGGAAATGTACTCTCATCTATTTAAATCTGAAGAAGAGATTAAACAAGAGCTTAAAGAAATAAAAGATACACTATTTCATTATGACACACTTAATAAAGAAGTGTTTTCTCAACAAATTGCGGAATTAAATGATAAGCAAGAACTTCTTAGACTTGTAAAGGCTTTACGAACTGCAAAAGAGTTAAAAAACTTAATTGCTATAAATGATTATGAAGCTTTAAAAGGCATAACAGATTTTGAACTTCTCAATCGTCTATTAATTGAAACGCAAAATCGACTTGACAATCTAAACCTTGTAGAAAGCATCGGAAACGAAGAAGCTAACCGGAATCTTCTAAATGAAGCTTTAGAGGATATAATTTTTCAATTTGTTAAAGTCGATGAAAGTGAATTGGTACTTGCTGATGAATTTAAAAACATTTTACGAAAAGCCAGAGAGTCTTTACAAACTAATTTTGATCAGCTTGATCCTGAATTTGTAAGTCTTAGAGCTGAATTAGAAAGAATTTTCAAGAAAAAAAATCTTAGTGAGGTGACTCAGGAAGATATGGTAGAAAATATGCATCTTCTTCAGAAAATCTATGACCAAGCCAAAGAATTGAACAGAAAAAATGCTTTGCTAAAAGCTAAATATGACAGTGACGATAAGTACGCCAGAATTCACAAACGTTTGTCAGAAAAAGGAACTTTAAACACAAAAGAATCACAACTTCACCGGGCATTGATGCAGGTAAAATTACAAGTTGATGAAACAATTACCAATCAGGAGGAAATGGTGAAAAATGAAGCGTACTTTAAAAGATATCTTCTAAAACTTGTTGTTGATGAATTTAAAAAGAAAGAAAATATAAATATTGACTTTTCAACGACAGAAAAAATAAATCAATTAATTTCACAGGAATATTTACAACAATATCAATATAGATAATGACTCAAGATATAAACTTTATTACTAAAACAAAATCTTTAATCGATAATCTTAAAAGTGTATGTGCCAATTACGGACTCGGAAATGACGGAAATGAATTCAAGATTATTACGCAAATATTTCTATATAAATTTCTAAATGATAAATTCCGCTTTGCAGTAAAAGAAGAGCAACCTCAACTTGCAGATGCTGAGAATTTTTCTAAAGCACTTCGTGAGATGAGTGATGACGAATATCAGTTTCTACTGGCAAGCTTGGATCCTAATATTCCAAGATTGCATCCTGATCATTTGATTTCGCATTTGTTCGCAATTCAAAATGACAGTGATTTTGGAAAAACATTTGATGATACTTTAAGGCAAATATCGATTGAAAACGCTGATGTGTTTTCGGTAAAATCATTTAGTGGTGCAAAAGATACCTTATTTGATGAACTAACACAATTTATCTCTGATGCTTCTCAACGTGATGCTTTTGCAAAAGCATTGATTAATAAATTGTTTGAGTTTTCTTTTGAAGAAATGTTTGTTCAGAAATATGATTTCTTTGCAACTATTTTTGAATATTTAATTAAAGATTACAACACAGATAGCGGTGGTAAGTATGCTGAATATTATACACCACACGCTGTTGCCCGTATTATGGCAAAAATTCTTGTACCGGATGAAGTAAAAGGTGTAAAATGTTATGATCCAAGTGCAGGATCGGGAACTTTGTTGATGAGTTTAGCTCATCAAATTGGTGAAAAGAATTGCACGATCTATTCAGAAGACATTTCACAGAAATCGAGCAATATGTTACGTCTAAATTTGGTTTTGAACAGCCTTACGCATTCAATTCCAAATATTATTAAAACTAACACCATTGCACAGCCTTTTTATTTAGATACAAAGTTTGACTATATCGTTTCTAATCCACCTTTTAAGTTAGACTTTTCTGATTTTAGAGATGATCTTGAGAAAGATGCTTTTAAACAAAGATTCTTTGCCGGAATTCCAAATGTTCCGAAAAGCAAAAAAGAATCGATGGCGATTTATCTTTTGTTTATTCAGCATATTATGCACAGTTTAAGTGAAAAAGGTCAGGCAGCTATTGTTGTTCCAACAGGTTTCATTACTGCTCAAAGTGGCATTGAAAAGAAAATTCGTGAAAGGTTAATTAGTAATGGTTGGCTTCGGGGTGTAGTAAGTATGCCAAGCAACATATTTGCAAGTACAGGAACCAATGTCTCAGTATTATTTTTTGATAAAAGAGCAGATAGCGAGCATATTATTTTAATGGATGCTTCTAAGCTGGGACAAACAGTGAAAGAAGGCAAAAATCAACGTACTGTTTTAACGCCAGATGAAGAAGCAAAAATTGTGGAAACCTTTAATCAAAAACAGGCTGTTGAAGACCTGTCTGTTGTAGTAACGAAAGAACAAATTGCTGAAAAGAATTATTCTTTTTCTGCAGGGCAATATTTTGAAGTTAAAATAGAATATGTTGATATTACGCCAGAAGAATTTGCAGAAAAGATGCAAAATTTTGAAACAAATTTGCAAAGTCTTTTTGCAGAAGGAAATGCTTTAGATGTAAAAATTCAGGAACAGCTTAAAAGCTTGAAGTATGGATAGGAAGTTAGCAGATTTGATAGATTCAATATCAATTACACACAAATTTGATAAAGAAGAACTTATTTTTCTCAATACATCTGATATTTTAGAAGGAAAGATTCTGAGTAAAAATTATTTTAAGGTTTCTGATTTAAAGGGGCAAGCAAAAAAAACAATAAAGTTTGATGATATTTTATTTAGCGAAATAAGACCAAAGAATAAAAGATATGCCTATGTAAATATACATCTAACCAATGATTATGTTGTATCAACTAAACTAATGGTGTTAAGAAATAAAACTACAGATGTATTGACTAAATATATTTACTATTTCTTAACATACGATGGCACTTTGGACTATTTACAGATGCGAGCTGAAAATAGGATTGGTTCCTTTCCTCAAATTACATTTGATATATTAAAACCAATATCATTAAACATTCCTAGCTTAAAACAGCAACAGGAAATAGTTTCAGTGATTTCTAATATTGATTATAAAATTGACTTGAACAATCAAATAAATGATAATTTATCTTACTATTTTATTCAACTTTAACCTGTCCGTTCATCAGCATAGGTAAAAGCCAGTCGCGGAGAGAGCTAAGTTGTTGGTTTTGTTGTGTGTTTTTTTTAATCTTTTTATCTAAGATTTGAACTTTAGCTTCAAATTTTTGCAATATATTTATTTGTGGACAAGCTAATTCCAGATTATGTAATTCATCCTTTGTAAGCGATCCAAATGTAGTTCCAACAGAATTTAAATAATCGAATTTCTTTTTAAAATTATTCATTTGATAGATTAGAAATGAGTTAAATCCCTCCTTACTATTGATAGCTGCTAACCCCCTTCCTATGCAACAGTTAGATAAAGCTATATTAATTGCTCCGATTGGAGCCCTAACACTTAGTAATATGTCGTCTTCAAAGGCATATCTTGTAGGTGCGTTTGTAAAAATCCTATTTTCAGGATATCTCCAACCAAAATCTGTAGATCCTTGAAAAAAAATCATACCTTCTTGTGATTCGTTAAATGATTCTCCACTTGGAGATTGTCCCATAGTAATATTTGCAATTTCCACGAGCGTCTTTGCTTCCCAACCCACAGGAATCTCTCTTTTCAAAACTTCATTCCAAATCATCTTGCCACCACTTGATTTATAAGGCTTTCCGTTTTCATCTGGAAAATCAAACTGCACAAACCAATAGTCGTACAGCGTTTTTGCCATACGCTCTAAATTATCATTTATTTTAATCTTAATAAGTATTCACAAAAAAACAAGCCAAAGATAATTCGCTACCAAGTCCACCACCTAAATTCTGTCAAGGTCAAGTCCTCCGGATTTTCAGAAAAACTTTTTACGTATAAAATCTACACAAAAACTTTTTCCGAAAAACCTTGAAAGAATGCCACGCTCATTTTCAAAAGGCTTTCTTTTTTTCTTTTTTTTTAATTTTTTTTCTTCGTTTTCTTTTAGAAATATTTCAACGGAGAAATTTCAACCGGAAAAGAGAAGGATTAAATTCTTGGTTTGGACTAAAAAATATGTTCAAATTTTAGCGTTTTTACTTGCAGATTTGAGCAGAAATTTTTAGTTTTACCACGTAAAATTTAAATTAGGATTTTACCACTTTTTTGCAAATGTCCTATTTGAGGCCATTCACAGAGATGCCACAGCGAAAATCTTATCCATAAAGCGATGAGAAATGGGTACAAAATCCCTCACTCTCCGCCAGTTTGAGAACAAATAATTTAGAGCCTTTAAATCTTATGTTTAAAGGCTTTTCTATATTCTGTATTCCCAAAAAAATTTAAAATGATCGTTAAATAATTCAAAAATAATATATTTCACATCCCACTGTTTGTTTATAATAATTTTACATTATTTATCTTTGTCACATTTATGACTTCCACAGAACTTTTACCGGATAATTTCAGCCTTGATTTAATTATTCAGGCACTGGCCTCCTCCCCTGCACCCACTTCGATCTATTCAGGGGAAGACATGATCATTCGTTTTGCAAACGAAGGAATGTTGGCTCTTTGGGGAAAAGATGCCGCTGTAATTGGGAAGCCCTTAATGGAAGCTATCCCTGAACTGGAAGGACAACCTTTTTTAGCATTATTGCAGCAGGTCTGGCGTACCGGTAAAACGTACTCCGTATCGGACGCTCCTGCGAAACTGATCAAGAACGGAAAAGAAGTACTTGATTATTTCGATTATGAATATAAGGCACTTACCGATCAACATGATAAAACATGGTGCATACTCAACACCGCACTTAATGTAACTTCCCGTCGCGAGTTTTTACAGCAAATACGGGAAAAAGAAGAAAAAGAACATGCACTCAATGAGGAAATGGCCGCTACCCTTGAGGAGCTGACTTCCACTAACAAAGAACTCAGCAATTCCATAAAGCAGCTTGCACAGAGCAGAGAATATATCCGAACGATTATTGAACAGGCTCCTGTGGGAATCGCAATGTTGAAAGGGCCAGAGCATATTATTGAAATTGCCAATCCGACCATTCTTTCTATCTGGGGACGCGAAGAGTCTGAAATTGTAGGTTTCCCCCATGAAAAAGCCCGTCCGGAATTACAGGGACAGCCTGTTAATAAATGGCTGCGAGAAGTATACGACAGCGGAAACCCAAAATAAATAATGAGTTCACAGTAAGATTACGCCATAATGATGGATTGCGAGAAGCAATTGTCAACTCCATATATCAGCCTATATTTTCGGAGGAGGGCACTATTTCCGGTATCCTAATCATTCTTGAAGAAATTACACAGCAGGTTTTAGAACGGCGTAGAAGTCAAAATGACCAGCAAATGCTTGCCCTTGCTATCGATGCCGGAGAACTGGCAACTTTTTATTATCAGCCAAAAACCAATCTTTTTTCCGGAAATTCCTTACTTAAAAGTTGGTTCGGACTTTCATTTAAAGAAAATTTAGACTTATCAATTGCATTGGCGGTTATTCTTCCGGAAGACAGAGATCGTGTTATTAATGCTATTACACATTCCCTTAGTAAAGATTCTGATGGCATTTATTTTATTGAATACAGAATACAAAATAATATTGATAAAAGAATACGGCTCCTACAAGCAAACGGTAGAGTTTTTTATGATCAGCAAGGGAATGCGCTAAGCCTTAATGGTACGCTTAGGGATATTACGGAACAAAAGAAAGAGGAACAGCGAAAAGATGATTTTATGGGAATGGTGAGCCATGAGCTTAAAACACCGCTTACTTCTTTGAAAGCATATCTTCAGCTGCTACAACGAACACAGGTAAACCAGGAAAATTTAAGGCATCATACGATGCTTGAAAAATCTGTAAAGCAGGTTGATTATATGAACAATATGATCAATGGTTTCCTGAATGTATCAAGACTTGATTCGGGACAAATGCATATTGAGAAAAAGTTTTTCGATGTTGAATCATTATTCACCGAAATTGAACATGAAATTCTGTCGACCAACCACAGCCGCAGTTTCACTTTTAAAACATCGGGAAAAGTATTACTGTTTGCAGACCGTGATAAAATATCGCAGGTTCTTCATAATCTTATTGGTAATGCAATAAAATACTCTTCTGTTGATACATCAATTGTAATTGAATATGTAACAGCAGGAGATAATTCCCTAGAAGTTACTGTTCTTGATCACGGAATCGGAATATCTGAGGATGATCAGCAAAGGATATTTGAACGTTATTATCGCGTGAAAGATATTAACAGCAGTACTACATCCGGATTTGGTATAGGACTATATCTTTGTAAAGAAATTATCGATCTTCATAATGGGAATATAAAGGTTCAAAGTTCCAGGACAAAAGGTACCACATTCTCATTTGTTTTGCCGATTGACGGACAAAAGCTAAGGTAAAGTTCTATCTATTAAAGATCCAGCCAGTAATCCCTAAAATGTTGAATCACTGGCTGCAAATCATGTTTTAAAAATCCATTATTATTGTAAGATTTATTTCTCAAAACATCCTAATAAGCTTAGTAAGATTACTTGAGTAATTCCTTAACAATATCTAATCCAATTTTTATTTCCTTTCTCATTTCACTATTCATTAAAGAAAAATCTATCTCATCGTTTGTCATCTTCTCCCATTTCAGAGCATATTTGGAGAGCTTGACTAGCCCGGCACTGCCTGCTGTGCCCTTCAGTTTGTGTAGAATCATTCTGGTTTCTGCAAAATCATTTTCCTGTACTGCCTTTTCTATATTTTTTTCTGCCTGAGTAAGCTCCTGAATCAGCAGATTAAGAAAAGTTTCTTTAAAATCATCATCATCACCGATCTGCTCATTTAGCATATTCATATTGATATATTCCGGATTTATTTGTGATTCAACTTCAGTATAATCAATATTAGCATTTTTATCATCACTGTTGTTAGCTCCTATATATTTTTTGAGTATTTCCAGAAGATCACCCTGCCTTATAGGTTTGGGCAGAAAGTCATTCATACCCGCTTCCAGGCATTTTTCTCTTTCTCCCAACACATTTCCTGCGGTAACACCAATAATCGGTACATCTGCGTATCCGGAAAGTACACGAATCTGCTTGGTTGCTTCTATGCCATTCATTACCGGCATCTGCACATCCATAAGAATAATAGAAAACAGTTTTTTACGGCATTCTTCCAATGCTTCCAGACCGTTTACGGCTTCCACCAGATGGGCATCAGGAGCAATAGATTTCATTATCCTGTTATTCAGTACCATATTTACAGGATTGTCATCTACCAGAAGAACTTCAAGATCAGGAGCTAATGAGTGAAAATTTTGTTCATACCTATTTTGAGTAGTTTCTACTACATTTGTCTGTACTACTTTGCGTAAAGTTTTATACAAATCATCAGATTTAATAGGCTTCAACAATAAAAATGAATTTTCTTTTTTCCGGATCGAAGTAATTACTTCCACCTCTTCCGAAGAAGAAGAAAGTATAATAATTGGAAGATCATCTTTTCTGCGGTAAAAAAGTTCTCTGATTTTATCTATGGTTTCCAGTCCGGACATAAGCGGCATATGGTAATCCATAAGAATAACATCAAACTTCTCCCCTTTTAACAGGATCTCTAAAGCTTCCATTCCATTGGCAGCCAGTGTTGACTCAATATTTTTATAGCCAAGCATATGCTGAAGGATGATCCTGTTGCTTTCATTATCATCCACCACCAATGCCCTTTTTATCGTTATATCGTTTTCTTCCCTTAATTCTGACATTTCATAAGGAATTTCAATATCAAAGAAAAATACGGAACCCTGATCCGGTGCGCTGATCAACGATAAGTGGCTTCCCATGTATTTCAGGATATTATTGGAAATGGTAAGGCCTAAACCTGTTCCGCCGTATTTTTTACTTATCGAGCTGTTTTCCTGAGTAAAGGCATCAAAAATATATTTCTGCTTTTCAACAGGAATACCGATTCCCGTATCTCTAACAGAGAAACGCAATGATATATTTTTATCATCGATGCCTAGTTTCTCTACTTTTAATTCGATTTCACCTTTTTCCGTAAACTTAACGGCATTTCCTAAAAGATTAATCAGGATTTGCTTTAATCTGGATTCATCAATTAATAGCGTTTTCGGAAGTCCCGGTTCAATATTCAGGAGAAGCTCGATATTTTTTTTCTGTGACTGGTAAAGAATCACATTAATGACCTGGCTTACCATATCGTACACATCGCTTTTCTCAATAAGCAGCTCCATTTTTCCGGATTCAATTTTAGAAAAATCGAGAATATCATTGATGATATTGAGCAGATTTTCTCCGGACTCGTTGATGTAATTCAGGTATTGAGTCTGAATTTCATTAAGCGGTGTTCTGAGGAGAAGGTCTGAAAACCCGATCACCCCATTGAGAGGTGTGCGGATCTCGTGGCTCATATTGGCCAGAAATTCAGATTTTGCTTTACTGGCCAAATCTGCCGTTTCTTTAGCATTTTTCAGTTCCTCGTTCACAAGTATGGCATTGGTAATATTTTGTACGGAAACAATTACACCTCCTATTTCATCTTCCGTGAGATACCACGGTCCCACTTTAAGATCATAGTGCTGAATTTCAGCTTTCCCATCTATCTTAATTGCAAAATCTCCATTTGTATAGGTTTTTCCCAATAAAGCATTTCTATAAATCTCTTTTCTTACCTCAGGAACATCCGGCGACACTTCGAAAAAATTCCTTCCTATAAGCTCGGTTTCATTCATGTTGAATTCTTCTCTCCATTTGGAACTTACAGAAACATAGTTAAGGTCTTTATCAAACATGGCCAGCGGAATCGGAACATCCGTTACGAAAGACTGCATCATGGCTTCTTTTCTGGTTATTTCCAAGAGCATTTTTTTGAAGGCGTCGATATCCTGAATAATTCCGAATACCCTGCTGCATACTTCCCCTTCAAATTCCGGAAGGCCTTTTACTCTCACCCAGATTGTTACTCCGTCATTGCGGACAAGCTGAAGTTCTTCATCGAAGGGAATACCTTCAGTAACTGCTCTGTTAAAGAGAAATTTCATCCTTTCGCGGCTGTCTTCTTTATAGAATCCAATAGCATTTTCAAAATCCGGCTGAAAATCGTTTTTAACTTTATGAATTTCTTTGGTACTCTGTGACCAGAATACATTGCCGGTTTTCACGTTGACTTCCCATCCTCCTACCTGGGCGACTGAACTGGTCTGCTCGAGAATTTCTTTTGTGTAAGACAGATCGCTTTCCAATCTATCTCTTCGAATAAGATCAGCCTTAAGCTGTATGTAAAAAAATATTGTCACCCCGATGGCTGCAATAGCGGAAAAAATTATAAATAAAACGGTTGCCTGGGAGGATCTGCTGAGTTCACTATCTTTTTCAGCGAGCTGCCTTTCTTCGTATTTTATAAATTCCTGAACAAGCATACGGCATTTGTCCATAGCTGCCTTGTTTTGGGCAAGTTCTTTTGAGGACATTCCGATTCCGTTTTTACGCTTCTCAATTAATAAGGCATTTTCCTTCATCATTGCGTCTGAAGAATGCATTAACTCATTTAAAATTTTAACCTGATGCTCGTCTGTGATATTCAATGCTTTTATATCAGAAGTAAGTAAGGTATAGTTTTTCATGCCTTTATCTAAAGGTTCAAGAAAATTTTGCCGGCCTGTAAGCTGATATCCTCGTACACCCGTTTCAGTATCTAAAAGAGAATTTAAAACATCTTTAACTAAGCTTATTGTTTCCTTACTCTTTAAAAGACTGACTCTATTATCCATTTGCTTCTGTATGCTAATGAAAGATGCAATAGAACTTGCAATCAGCAGTAGTAAACAGATTGCCACTCCGATCTGGAGATTTCTTATAATTTTTTTTGGCATTGAAATTACTTTAATGTAATGTAAAAGAATAAATAATTGTAAAACTAATTCAATTTAACAATTTATCATAATATAAAACAAAAATAAGCAGATCTTGTAAAATGTCTACTATTAAATATTGTTGATGATGATACTTCTTTTATATTTTTAGAAATAAGCCTATCGTATCCGTTGCTATATTTCAATTTCTTTTCAAAAATTAGTTTTAACTTAATGATCTTCAGAATCATTAATACTGTCTCCTGAATAATTATACTTTTGTTGCATAGTTCTTTTCGGTATTGAAAAATTTACTATTTGACATTTTCCATTATAAAACACAAAATTGATTTTACATTACAATGAAAAACCTTCAAAATATTGAAGGCTTGTCGTATCTAATTCTCCGGAATTACAATTTCTAAGAGTGCCGATTTATTGTACTGCAAATGACATCTGATATTGAGATCCTTTTTAAAAAATTCAGTTTGTTCTAAAAGATTTCGATAATATTCAATTCCTTGTAAGAGGTTGTCCTTAAAATTTTTCCATTTCTTAACCTGAGCTGCTGTCACGTTTCCGGAAAATTCTTCAATGTCTTTTTTCAGATAATTGATATACATTATCAATTCATTAATAAAAATATTAGGTCTGTTTTTATGGGAAATTACATTAGACTTGCCATAAATATGCTTTACCATTTCTGCGAGTGAAACCTCCTTATCAAAATAGGCCAGATTCGGGCCCGGACAGATCACGACTCCCTGTTTTTCTCCTTTGATATCCAATCCGTTTTCAAGATAGGCAGCATTAACCAGACCTACACACAGACATGCTTTTTCAGTTATATTTTCTCTTTTTCTCTGATAGATTTCTGATGAAATTTCATGTTTTTCAGTTTCCAGTTCCTGCAATTTCAGTTCCTGGTATTTTTTTGAAGCAGTGCAAATTCCTTCTGGTGAATATTCTTTGCTTAGAGCCAACAGCTTTTTTGGACATGAACTTCCATAACGGTTTTTCGATTGTTTCAGGTTTCTGATAATTTCATTGGAAGAACCTTTCACTGTGTTAAATGGCACACCAAGCGGTGACAGGTTACTAATGTAAAAATCTTTTTCTTTTGATCCTAAAAGAAGTTTCCTTGTTTCCTGATCTACTGATGTCGCTTCGGGAACCAATAGAAAAGGCGATCCCCAACCTACACTGTCAATATGATAAGTGTTTAACAGAAAATCATGCTCTTCAGCAGTTCCCACTCCACCCTGAACGGTAATTCTTAATTCCGGATGCTGAGCTACGGGAGATTTTCCTTTTTGTTGCAACGCTTTATTCATTAAAGTATAGGAAGAGTCGATAAGTTCATGTTTTTTCTGTTTGAATTCTTCAAGGATCGGTCCCAATAAAAGTCCTTCTGTTGCAAAGGCATGTCCGCCGCAATTCAGTCCGGATTCTATTCTGTATTCTGAAACCCAAAGTCCTTTTTTAGCCAAAAAATTCCCCTGAATCATCGCCGAACGAAAATCACTTACTTTAAGAATAATTTTCTTTTTAATATTTACGTATTCGTCAGGATAAAAATCTTCAAATTCTTCAATATAACTGTAAAGTTTGGGGTTCATTCCTGCTGAAAGCACAACAGATGAAGACAGCCTGCTGTTCGCAAATCCTCTCAATGAAGCGTGAGCGTCATTATAAATAACTGGCAATTGCTGTTTATTTTTAAAATTATCCTTATCTACCTTCGTCATGATATTGACGTCAATATTTCCAGGCGAAAGATGTTTTTCGATAAAGTGTTTTATGGAAGAAGCAATTCCGTCTTTCTGGGAAAGAAAATGCTCAAGTCCGGATTTCAGTTCCGAAGTATTGGGAAGCATATCCACAAAATTAGAAAGTGCCGTTTTGTTTTTTGAAATTTCTTCTTTAAAGGCTTCAAATTTGTCAGTCACGATATCATCCAGCAAATCGAGATAAGCGGTGATTCTCTTGGCACGGTAATCTTCAACCTTAGTAGAAATGCTTGCATAGTTCAGGTTGAGTTTATGGCTGTAAAAATTTTTCATTTTTTCTATAATCTCATCATCAATTATAGAAATTACGGATGAAATACCGTACTGGGCTACACGGACAGGGCTGTCAATCGTATACGCCAATCCCATAACGGGAATATGGAAATTGTGTAAAGGCTTTTTGATCATTTTTATATTGATTAAAATAATTTCTTACCTCTAAATTCCCATCAACTGTTCACTCGGTACAAAAGTATCAGTTTAAAATTAATTATGCACACAATAACAGGTTATTTTATATAATGATGTTTAAAATCATTATAATGTAAAAAAGTTTCGGGCAAATCTGCGATTTGCCCGAAACTTTATGTCAAATGTATCTAAATTTAAAGTAAAAATTGGATTAGATTAATTTTCACTGGATGATTTTAATTTAAGAAACATAAAAGCCAGTCCTAACCCTAGTCCTGCCATAACAGCCAATCCAGTCTTTTTAGAAGGAACGGGAAGCATCGTATCGCCGTAAATTCGGTGCGGTTCCGGTGAAGGTTCCATCACATTTCCAGGATCGGAAGGTGCATTTTTCAGTTTCATCATCATTCTCATACCCGCAGAAGCGGTGTTGATAATAGGTTTTGGAAAGAGCTGATAGATTCCTGTAAGCAATCTTGAAGTAATATCGGGAAATAATTCTTTTTGAGGATTTTTGGCTAATTCTACAAACTTAGCCGCCGTATCTCTAGGATCTGCGGCAAACGGTGGGATTTTAAAATCTAAACCTGAAAATTTTGCTGAATGCATGTTCCCTGTAGACCTTTGAATTTGCGGATACAGATTGCAAATATGGACATTAGGAAAATTTGAGATTTCACCGTGAAGGCATTCCATCATACCACGTATTCCAAATTTTGTAGCGGAATATACAGCGCTGTAAGGAGCGGGCATAAATCCTCCAATTGATATATTGTTGATAAGAATTCCGTCCTGCTGTTTTTTAAAAATCGGTAACACACTATAGGCACCATGCATATATCCAAAAAGGTTGGTTTTAATTACCTGTTCGTTCAGATCCATTGGAATTTCTTCAAATTTTCCGCTTGCCATCACTCCGGCATTATTGATCCATATATCTATTCTTCCGTTAAACTGTAATGCCTTGTTGGCCAGGTTCTGAACATCCGCGGCGATGGAAACATCCGTTGGAACGCCCAGTGCAGCAACTCCAAGATCGCGGCATAACGAAACAGTTTCGTCAAGTGCTTCTTTTCCTCGTGCTGCCACAACAATGTTGCAGCCCTCCAAAGCAAATGCTTCAGCTGCAGCTCTTCCTACTCCACTGCTTCCTCCGGTGATAACAACGGTTTTACCCTTAAGGCTTTCATGAATTTCGTTATTGGATTTCATTTTGTAATTGGTTTTGGTTGGTTATCTGTAAGTCTCCTATTATTATGCCACAGCCCAAGAAAAGGCTGTAAGAAAACAAAAATTCCCAAGATTATCCTGGGATCATTTAGTCATCAAAAATTATTCTTCCGTTAAAAGGTTCACTCCAGCAAATAAAGATACTGTCGTTATGCCTTTTGATTTGTACCTGAAGATTCTCGTATTCACCGTCATCTTGCTGTCTTTCTACAATTAGATTGGAACCTTCTCCTATATTTCCTTTGCGGAATTCAACCTGATATAAATCTGATCCTTCATCTTTAATAAAATCTTCCTTTCTGAAATTTTTATGTGCCATAATACATTTTTTTTATCAATACAGAATAAATCGTGCCAATACATCAGAATTAAACGCTTGGCATTAAGATTAAAATAAGTAATACAATAATATTTTATGATATACTACAATTCAAAAATCTTAGATGAAAATTTTCTATTAAAAAACAGCCTCCTCCTAAATTATATTTTTTCTTAAAATTTCATAAATAATATTAAAAAAATTCTTTTAAGGAGCTAAGTGGCATAATATTTTAATATAGACTAATACTCATGTTTAATTTGAGTTTTCATGGTTATTAGTTTTTATCCTCAGATTTCTGAGGATTTTTTGTTTTAATTACTTTGTTGATGATAATATGATAAAAATTGAAGTTTTGATTCATTTTTTCATCTCGATTTAAAATAAAAGAGCAGCTTATGATAAGCTGCTCTTCATTATTTTCTGTCAGTTTGTGTACTTAGATTGCGTATGCTCCTTTATTCTGGAATACATTTATTCCTTCAATTTTATTATTATGAATATTATAAATCATTTCAACCGTAAAATGAGATATTTCATAAAGGACATATTTAAGAGTATTAATGGTTCTCTCGTTCATTACTCGTCCTTCATTCATCACTAAGCTGAATTGATCCTGATTAGGCATATTTTTAAAATCGTAATAAGAAATATTCATAACGGATGTTTTTAATACTTTGGTTATCAATACACAATTTCTTTGCCAAATTGTGTTAATGCTATTTATTTTTTTTACTTCTTCATTAAAAAAATTAAAAATATTTTTTATTACTGAATATTCCAGATTATATTTCATTGATGAGCCTGAAAGTAAGATTAATTCTAGGCTTCATTTTTATTACGGATTTGGAAATCCTATGCTCCCATTTAACTTGCAGATTTCCTTTCATGATCAGCAACGAACCATGCTCTAGAGCGAGACTATATTTCTTACGGTGATCACCAACCTTCCTAAAATCAAAATTCCTGACCTGTCCCAAGCTTACAGAAGCAATAACCGGGCGATTTCCCAGTTCGCTTTCCTTATCCCGATGCCACGCTACAGAATCATTTCCGTCACGGTACAGATTAAGCAATACTGAATTGAATGTATATCCTGTACACTTTTCAATTCTTTCTTTTAAATTAATTAATTCCGTCGACCATTCATTAACCTGAAATTCACTATTTCCCAGATGATATCTTGTACTGCTGTCACCATACCAAGCGGTTAACCTTGGCGTAACAACCGTTTTATCATACATTTTCTGGGTATTCTGCTTCCACGGAGTTATAGCAAGAAGTTGATCGAAAAGTTGCGAAGCTTCTTTTTCAGGCAAAAAACCCTTGGTGTACTCCAGCAGTTCCTCCGGAAATTCATAATATTCATCTGCTTCAAAAAGGCTCAACTGGCTCATTTATTTTTCCTTTAAATCTTTAGTAATTTGCTTTTCAGCATTTTTAGCACGCTCTTCCTGCGCTTCTTTTTCTTTGCGTTGCTGTCTTTTTGTTTTTTTCTCAGCCCTTCTTTCCTGTCGAATCACTTTATTCAATTTTCTGTTGTAGGCCGCATCCAGAATTCCCTGTCCTTTTTTACTGAAAATCTTGATTTTCGGGTTTTCATGGGTTCCGGTAACTACAATTGGGAAACCGATGAGCCCGCCGGGAAGAATTCCTATTCTTACTCTTAAATCCAATAAGCCGTTAAAACTGGTCGTTCCGCTGATGCTTGGCCTTAAAATAGAAACCCGGAACGTAAATTTATCGACATGAATCAGATTATTTTTAATATGGGTTTCGATATTCACTCCTTTCATATCAGGATTGTTGAAAGCTTTTGACCCAATATTGTCGCCTACTGCAGATAGCATTTTTAAGTTTTTAACTTCCACATCCCGCAGATTAACTATTCCGCCACCTTCAAGAGAGGGATATATTGGTTTCATATTCCGGTCAAAATCTCCTTTTAGCTTATAATCGATTGATACAATTCCTTTTACATTTTTTGCTGCCGTTGCCATTTCACGCACCATATCAATTTCTTTGTAAGCACGCTGCACATCAAAATCCAAAACCTTCAAGGCAACATCATAATTAGCCGTAAGCGGAGATTCGTCCTGATAACGGGCATCAATATTCATTTTACTTCCAATAATATCGAAAGAGGTATTTTTAAGGTAAACCTGACCTTTGTCAACGGAAGCCTGCCCTTTCAAATGATTTAAAGCCAATCCTTTAAATTCAACTTTCCGAATATTGGTCTGCAACGAAACATCCAGATTTTTAGGAATAATCACGACCCCGCTGCTTTTAGGATTTTCCACTTTTGCATATTCCACATCAATTGATTTTTTGGAATTATCACCGTTTTTTAAGGCCATAAACTCATCAATGAGAACATAGTTGGAATTTAGATTGAATTTTCCGTGCAGTGTTCCTCTTCTTTCAATAAAATAATTAATTGTATTGAGCAGGTAGCCGTTCAGCGAGAAATCTGATTTCCCATACGTGGCAAAAAATTTAGTGAACCACATTTTTTCATTTTCAAACCTGAAGTTTCCTTCCTTGATAAAAAATGATTTTGGTAGAAATTCGGTGGTTGCTTTTATATTTTTTAAAATTAAATTACCTTTATTGTCAAGCTTGCTGTATTGTCCGGTTGTCGCATAACTTTGCCTTCCGTTCAGGGAGAGATCGGCCATGATCAGACCGCTCACATCAAAGCCTTTTTTCGCAAAAACCCTGTAAATCCTTCCTACATTTAAAACACCTTTAGCACGTACTTTATACAGCACATCTTCAAAATTCTGCAGATCTGCATTTACAAATACAGGATTTCCTTCAAAATTAAATTGAAAAGGATCTAATTTTACCCCTAAGCTTTTGAAAGTACCATCTGTATTGATAATATTAGCTACAATATTAATATTCTGAATAGGATTCGGATAATATTTTGTTTTCAGCCAGCCGTTCTTAAGGTTCAGATAACCATTTGTTTTCGGGAATAACTTCTTATCTAAACTGAAAATTCCGTTGGCCTTGATATTCGTGTCCATTAAACCTCGAACATCAATATCCTTTAACCCTAATGCCTGATCCAGTGTCTGCAAATCCACCGCTCCTTTTATATCGGCATTTACCTGCATTTCATTTAAACCTTTTGTTTTAACGACTGCTTTGAAGCTATTGTTAGGTCCAAGATCAAAACCGAGATTTTTAAGGTCAATTTCCAGTTGATTTGTATCTAGAGAAGGCAAATCAACATTAAGATCCATATTGAGATGATTCATTGGAACCGGCGCTTTTCCGTTTGAAACAAACCCGTCCCTTACTAATAATCTTGCTTTCAGTCTTGGTTTTAGGTTTTGCTGCTCGCTGAAACGCCCTTTCAGGTTAAAAAATAAATCACTCTTCCCTTCAATCCTGGTATCTTTTGCCCAGTCCAGATATTGTGGCGGAAGAACCGAGATAATGTCACGAATGGTTGTTTTCTCTGATGCTGCTTTCACATCCAGGTTGTATCCATCTTTCAGAATACTTAAAAAACCGGTGAACTTCAGGGGAAGATCATTGATTCTTAATTCATTTTTTCTCAGTACAAATGTTAACGCATTGGTATTGATCCTTGTAATAAGATCTGCATGAAGTGTTTTTTGTTTTGCGTAGTAAACCCGGTCAAGGCTGAAATCAAGTTTGTCAATATCAAGATCCGTTTCAAGGTCAAAAATATCTTCACTCAGGCCTCCACGACCTGTATAATTCAGGCCTTTTGCATCTACTAAAACTCTGGCGGAATGGTCTCTGTACGTAATATTCCAGTTTTTCAGTTTAATAAGATCAAGCTTTATTGATGTTCCCGACCCGGTTGTATCTTTCGGTTTTTTAGAAGGTTTTGAAACATATACATTGTAGTTGGCTTCTCCTTTACTGTTAACAAAAACATTTCCGTAGGCATCTGTTACATAGATTTCGTCGATTTTTACTTCACGGTCAAAGATCAGGTTTTTAAGATTGATTCCTACCGCAACCTCACGAGCAGCAAGTAAAGTATCTTGCTGAAAAGGTTTAGAACCCTTCAATAAAAAATCGTCTACCGAAACGGTAAGCGACGGAAAATGACGGAAAAACGTAAGATGTGTTTTTCTGTAATCAAGTTTTCCGGCAAGATGCTGGTTTGCAAATATTTTCACCTGCTGCGATATGGTCCCCGGAAATAAAATCGGTATGATAAACATTAAAAAAAGAATGGATGCTATCGAAATACCCATCCATTTTAGAATTTTCAGAATTATTCTTTTAAACCTTTCCATCTTCCTTCAATTTTGAGTTTAATAAAATACTGTTATCTAAAATCAAGCCATAGGTATTGAATTTATTCTGTCGAAATCTTAAAATTATTTATTTATTATTAAAAATATCTTCGATGGCATAGTTTATTCATTAGCCCAAAACACAAAACAATATTGATATGAACTTTAAGGAAGCAAAAGCACATAAGCAGGAATCTCTGAAAAATGCCGACGAATCGGTACTGAATCTTTTTCACGTGGTCATAACACCTGCCAATACGGACGAGAGTGCAAAATTTATTGAAGATTTCCTGAAATCACCGGATTCTTTTAATGATGAAAGCTGTCAAGAATATTGCTCCGACGGAAACTTTGAAGTGGTAAGTTTTAAAAAAGAAACGGAAAATCACTAGTCATCAAAATCATTTTCGAACTAAATCAGTTTTTCAAGCTGAACAATAAATCCTGCCTGTGCGGGATTTATTTTTTGTTTTGCTTCTCCGGAAGGAAACCATTCCCAACGGTCTACTTCAGGAATTTCCATTGTTTTACCGGATCCCGGCGGCCAGTTTATGATAATGGTATTGCTGTGTAGTCCTAAAGTTTGAATATCTTTCTCCAAAGCCCACGCAAAAACTTTTTTACCTCCTTTTTGGGTGATCGGTTCCAGTTCAATAAAATCCCCGTCTACCATTTTTCCGGTCTCTTCAAAAAATTCTATTTTAGCACGTTCCAGCAGACTTTCATTTTGCATAATTTCTCCTTTCGGAATAGACCAGGCGCCTGCATCTTTATTCTTCCAAAATGGTCCTCCCGGATGGACTAGAAAGTAAAAAATACTGTCCTTTTCTCTTTTAAAAAGTAAAATTCCGGCGCTTATTTTCTTCATATTTACCAGTTATTTAAACCATTATCCAGTGCTTTCATATATTTTCTCTTATCGAATGAGTATAAATCCGGTGCCTTATGGGCACCACCTTTTCTTTGTTCAGGCAGTTTTTTCAGAATTCCGAGATTCATAATTTTTCGGTAAAAATTTCCTCTGTTAAGTGTCTTCCCGACAATTGCCTCATACAGTTTCTGGAGTTCGGAAAGGGTAAACTTCTCCGGAAGCAAATTATATCCTATCGGTTTATGTGATATTTTCTCTCTTATCGTAAGTAATGCTTTTCCGATAATCTCGCGATGATCCATTGCGAGATCAATTTCCGGAAGTTTATTGAGACAAATCCATTCACAGGTCTCACTATACTCATCTGCAATCAGTTTAAAACGGGCTGGGTTGCAAAGTGCATAATATCCTATTGTGACAAATCTCTGTTTCTGAAAAAGTGTTTCATCAAAATCTTCAAAGTACAATTCGCTCCTGTTCTTTTTTCCAAAAACACCGAACTCTTCGAGATAAATATGGGTAATGCCTGCTCTTTCCTTTAAAATACGAACGACCGCTTCATCAAGATCTTCGTCTTTTCTGATATATCCTCCGGGTAATACCCATTGTTTACGGTAATTCATTTTAAGAAGAAGAACCTTAAGCTCATTATGATCAAATCCGAAAATTACCGGATCGGCAGAGAGATGGGGTAAGAAAACTTCTTTCAGCTTATCTGATTTATCTAAAAACTGTTGTCTGGAATCCATTGAAAATAAGGGGAATTTTACATGACAAAGCTAAATAAAATATTCTGCAGCCAGCGAAAAATATCCGAATATATTTCGGAATTTATGTGAAAATCAAGATACGAGTTCCGAAAAAATAATTTTGATGATAAGTTTAATGTCTGAAATTAAGATTTTAGCAGTAAAATAGGTATCTTTAACCACTTTTTTAAATAAATGAATGTTATGATTAATGATGTAAAGGCTAAAAACAGGAATTATACCGTTCCTCTGATTACCATCACCCTTTTATTTTTTATGTGGGGATTTATCACGTGTATGAACGATATCCTGATTCCCTATCTGAAACAGCTGTTCAACCTGTCGTTTTTTGAATCGATGCTGGTACAGTTCTGTTTTTTCGGAGCTTATTTTATCGGTTCCCTGATTTACTTTTTAATATCAACCACACAGGGCGATCCTATTGATAAAGTAGGTTATAAAAAAGGAATTCTTTTCGGGATTTTTCTTGCGGCATTAGGCTGCGTGCTGTTTTATCCTGCAGCAAGCTTTGCTTCTTACGGACTCTTTTTAGGAGCTTTGTTTATTTTAGGATTAGGATTTACGGTTTTACAGATTACGGCGAATGCTTATGTTTCCCTGCTTGGTCCGGAAGAATCTGCATCCAGCAGACTTAACATGACGCAGGCTTTCAATGCTTTCGGAACAACGATTGCTCCTGTTTTGGGCGGTCATCTGATTTTCGAATTGTTTTCTGCGCCTGACGGTTCTTTTTCTGCGGCGGCAACCAAGATTCCCTATCTGATCTTTGCAGCCATTCTTCTATTGGTAGCCTTATTGATTTCAAGAGTTAAACTTCCTGATTTTCAGGTAAAAGGTGAAGAAATTGTAAAAGGTTTCGGCGCTTTGCAGCACAATCATCTGAAATTCGGTGTTCTGGCGATGTTCTGTTATGTGGGTGGAGAAGTTGCCGTAGGAAGCTTCATCATTAGCTTTCTGGAACAGCCTCAGGTTATGAATTTATCTGAAGTAGTAAGTAAAAACTATCTTGCATTATATTGGGGAGGTGCTATGATCGGGCGTTTCCTGGGAGCAATTTCCCTGAACCAGTCGATCAGCCAGGGTAAAAAAGCATTGTATATGTTGGGTGCAGCGGCCGCTGTATTTTTGGTAATTTTCAGTATTGTAGATCTTACCTTTGCACAGATCAGCTTCTTCCTGGTATTTATCGCCTTAAATTTTATTGCATTTTTCATCGGAAAAGCTGCTCCGGCAAGAACATTGTCCATCTTTGCTGCAGTGAACGTCGTTTTGTTGATTTCAGCAATGCTGAACCACGGTGAAATGGCGATGTACAGTATTTTAGGAATCGGGATTTTCAATTCTATTATGTTCTCTAATATTTATACGCTTGCGATTTCAGGATTGGGCAAATATACCAGTCAGGGTTCTTCGTTAGTGGTGATGGCTATCTTAGGAGGTGCAATTGTTCCGATCTTCCAGGGTTATCTGGCGGATATTTTCGGAGTGCAGCATTCGTTTATCATTCCGGTATTCTGTTATATTGTAATCCTTATTTTCGGCGCTTACTGCACGAAATACTTGGGTCATGTGAAGCAGGATGCAGAAGCGAAATCGGGACATTAGAATTTGAATTTTATATACTGAAACCTGCCGTTGGGCAGGTTTTATTTTTTTGAAGATTAATTCGCCTATCCGCAATCTTTATTTTCTTTTTTTCGGCGCGGCAGCGAAGCTGCCGCGCCGAAAAAAAGATGCTGTTTCCATGGCAGGAATTTGGTCATCAAATGTAAATCCTGAATTTGTTTGAGACTCCGTTAATTACATTCTTCCGCGATTTGATTAAAATTTCATTAAACATTGTGTATTGTAAATCATTTCTTTATAGTTAAAAACCTCACAGGTTTTGAAAACCTGTGAGGTTTAAAATGTAATTATGGTTTCCCGTATTTTTAATTATTAATTCACATTTATTTTTGTGATGAAAAATATTTAAAAATTATCATCATGAAAAAATTAGTATTAATGATTTTATTAGCGATAGCAATTAATTCTTGTGAGAGTAATACTTCAGAAACCTGCAGTTATAACGGACATCAACTTCATGTTGGAGAAAAAGGTGGCTGTTATTATTTATCTTCAGGTGGAAATAAAGAATATGTTGATAAAAGTTACTGCAGCGGATGCTACTAAAAAATTATAAAGAATCTCTAAAAAATAACTTCATAGATTCCTCGTTTATAGAATGACAATTTCAAATGATTCGCTTTTTCCGCTTCATAATACAAAAAAGCATTTCCCAAGGAAAATGCTTAAATACATGTAAAACTAATATATTATTTATTATTTGAAAGGCTGAAATCTAATTTTAATAAGATAACTACTATGCTTCCACTTCAACCATAGTCGTAGTTTCAGGCTTTTTAAACCATTGAAAAAGAAAAATATTCCAAAGAATTAATTCATATCCGTAAACGGTATCTTCAACGGGAATGGTTAACATTCTGATTCCCATGAATTCATTGGGATTGTAATTAACAATGGGAGATTCCAGTCCGGTACCGGTAAGTATTCCGTTGACCATCAGAAATCCGGGCATAAGAAGAAGGTAGACAAAAGAAACTTTGCCGATCCATCTTACTTTCAGTAAAAATTTCAATACAAAAAGACTGCAGGCAGTAGAAAGAAAAGTGATAAAAGTATAGATTTTCTCTCTGAACCAGAACGCAATGCACAAAGCAAGAATAATGCTTATGATGACGAAAATTTTCTCTGATAATGGCTTCCAGTCGAGTTTAAAAAATTTATCCAGGCAGAAATAGGTAAATAGACAGGCAAAGGGAATGCAAATGAAGAAAAGCAGCTCTTCAAGGGGAAGTCCGAAAAGTCTTGCTCCCAAAAGATATTGGTCATTGAACCACCACACACCTATTTCTGTAAACCAGGCATCCCATGTAACGAATACAGCACCTACAATGAATGATGCCGCCAGAAATGCACCAAAATACCTGTTAAATTTTATTTGATGGTGAAAAGAAAAAATAAAACAGATAATTACCGTGAAAAAATTAATAAGAAGATAGGTGTATTGCTGCATTTATTTATTTTTATTGAAATACATTTTAAAATATTTTACAGGCACCCAAAGAAAACCAAAGCATTCTCCTTTTTCTTTTCCGATATGTTTATGATGCTGTTTATGAGCTCTTCTAATAGCAAGTAAATATGGATTTTGTGTATCACGCAACAGTTTTATCCTTTGATGGATGAAAATATCGTGTACGAAAAAATAAGCCATTCCGTACAGGGCAATGCCTATCGCTATATAAAACCAATGATTAAATCCCTGCAAGGTTCCGTAATACATCAAAAGAATAGTTGGAACTGCGAAGATGACAAAAAAGTAATCGTTTTTCTCCATATGACCGTCATTGCTGTGGTCGTGATGGTCTTTGTGCAAAGACCAAAGAAATCCGTGCATAATATATTTGTGCGTAAGCCAGGTAAGACCTTCCATTACGAAAAAAGTAGCTACTACAATAAGAAAATTCATTTTTTAATGTATTTATTATCTTAAAATAAAGAAGTTTTATATTGAACATAACAGCTCATCATTAGAGAAATTTTCGCGCCGTTGGATATTCTTATTCTTCCGTTTAGGATATTCTGTGCTGATTTTCTTTTGATTTTTCTGAATAAGGATACATAATATCTATATGCCAGGTAAACCCCAAACCTTGATGAAGGCGGAAGCATTTTAATCCCGATCAATGCCTGCCTGAATTCTTCTTCAATTTCTTTTTCAATAGATGCCTTAATATTATTGTCAAAGTAGGTCATATCCAATCCCGGAAAATATACCCTTCCCAATGTGTAATAATCATCTTTCATATCCCGTAGAAAATTTACTTTCTGGAAAGCCGATCCTAAAATCATGGCATAAGGTTTAAGCTTTTCATACTGTTCTTTATTTCCATTCACAAAAACCTGAAGACACATCAATCCAACCACTTCTGCAGAACCTAAGATATATTCCTTGTAAAGATCGGAATTATAATCAATTTTCTGAAGATCCATTTCCATACTTTTCAGAAATTGGTGAATGAGATTTTCGTCAATACTATACTGATGTACTGTTTCCTGGAAAGACTGAAGAATGGGATTGAGAGAAATACGGTCTTCCAGTGCATTAAAAGTATCTGTTTTAAACTTATGCAGAAGCTTTTCCTTATCGTAATCATGAAAGCTGTCTACGATTTCGTCGGCAAGCCGTACATAGCCATAAATAGCATAAATAGGATTCCTGATAGCTGATGACAAAGCAAGAATTCCTAAAGAAAAGCTGGTACTGTACTTTTTTGTGGTCTCTTTACTGACTTTATAAGAAAGTTCGTCAAATAATTTTTTCATAGCAATTAATTTTTTGTGGCTTCTGTTGCAGCTATTTTTCCTGAGATGATAGATGGTGGTACACCTGGTCCCGGTACGGTAAGCTGCCCCGTATAGAATAAATTTTTTATTTTTTTATTTCTGAGTGAAGGTTTCAGCATAGCGGTCTGTGATAAGGTGTTGGCCAGACCGTAGGCATTTCCCTGATAAGCATTATAATCTTCTTTAAAATCTTTTACACAATAGCTCCTTTTATAATCAATCTTAAGCAGAAGGTCACTCGCTCCCGTGTGTTTTTCCAATCTGAGAATCATTTCCATAAAATATCTTTCTCTTATTTCATCAGTATCTTCAATTCCCGGCGCTACGGGCATTAAGAGGAAAACGTTTTCACAGTTTTCGGGAGCAACGGAAGGGTCTGTTTTAGAAGGACAGCAGGCATAGAACAAAGGTTTTGTAGGCCATTTTTTATCCTTATAAATTTCCTCTGTATGCAGATCGAGGTCGTTTTCAAAAAACAAGGTATGGTGTTTAAGGTTTGGAATTTTTTCTTTGAATCCAAGATAGTAGATCAGGCACGAGGGAGCAAAAACACGTTTTTTCCAATAGTCTTCATTATAATTTCTGAATTCTTCCGGTAAAAGATTGGTTTCCGTATGATGGTAATCTGATGAAGCGATGATCAAATCGAAATCAATCTGTTTCTGGTTTACCGTTAATGAAGAAGCTGCTTTTTCATTAATATTAATTTTTTCAACATCCGCATTCACATAAAAACGGGTTCCCTGCTCTTCAGCAATATTTTTCATTGCATCGATGATTTTTGAAAAACCGCCCATTGGATACCATGTCCCTAACTTATATCCTCCGTAGTTCATTAAACTGTACAACGCAGGAATATCCTTTGGGGCAGCTCCCAAAAAAATAACAGGGAACTCCATTAAAACAATCAGTTTAGGATGAGTAAAATATTTTCTTACGAAGTGCTGGAAATTGGTAAGAAGATCCAACTTCATAGCACTTTTGGCAATTTTCGGAGATACAAATTCAAACCACGAATGACAGGGTTTATTCACAAAATCCTGCATCCCGACCTCATATTTGTACTGTGCATCTTTCATAAAGGCGTCCAGCTTTTCTGCGGCTCCTGGCTCTGTTTTTTCAAAGAGATTCCTCATCTCAGAATAATTATGCGGAATATTCATTGTTCCGTCTGAAAAGACCATTTCAAATTGCGGATCCAAAGGAACAAGTGTGTAGAAATCAGCAGCTTTTTTTCCGAAATCATTAAAGAAAGATTCTATAATATCAGGCATCCAGTACCAACTTGGCCCCATGTCAAAGGTATAGCCGTTTTTTGTTCTAAAATTTCTTGCTCTGCCCCCAATCTCACTGTTCTTTTCAAAAAGATGAACTTCATGACCTTCTTTTGATGTATATGCAGCAGCCGATAATCCTGAAAATCCTGATCCTATTACCGCAATTTTCTTTTTCATAGTTAATTTTTAAATGAATATTCTTGGTACACTGTGCTGATAAGATCTTTGCTTTCTATGTTTTTTGAAAAAATAGGATAATGAAAACGATCCAGCTTGTTAAGCATTCTAATGAGCTCCATCTTTTCGCTATAGGTTAGATTACCCGCAACAATATCAGTAGCCATGCGTATTTTTGTCATCTGCTTTTCTAATGCATCCTTACCTTTTTCAGAAATGCTTATTAATTTATTTCTTCTGTCGATATCAGATTCTGTCTGCCTGATCCATCCATTTTTTAACAACCTTGTAATAATAAGCATTCCTACAGGCTTATCATGGATATTTCGTTTAATGAGTTCCATTTTTGTCATTTGTCCAAAAGCTTTAAGATTGATAAGATAAATAAAATCTTCCTGCGTTACGAAATCGGAATCTGAAATGGCAGATTTCGAATAGTTTTTGGCATATCTGTTTAAATGAACAAGTAAAGTACTTATGGCACTTTCAGGCGATCTTCCTGTTTCCTTGCCTTCCCAATATGGTTCTTCCTTTTTGTTATTCTCTGCAAATGATGCCTCGGCAACCCATTGTTTAAAGCCATTGATATCATTAGGGTAATACTGTTTCACATTCTCTTTTTCAAACTGTTCAAGCAGACTGATAACTTCCTTTGTCACTTTGTAATTCATGATTTTAGAATTTAATTATAAATATACTAAATTTTTAATAATTAGTATAATAATATACTATCATCATTTTTTATGCCAAAATTCATTTAAAAAAAATTTTTAAAAAGTCTTTAAATAAGGCATGTTTATTGTAACCAACAAAGGACACCAAAAAAAATTTAATATGAACAACGAAAAAACTGTATCAGTACTTAACGATCTATTGAACATCACGAATGACAGAATCGAAGGATTTTCTAAAGTTGAAGACAAAGTTTGGGATACACACTCTGCACTGAAAAATGATTATGACCAAATGGTATCACAGTCTCAGACCATGAAATCTGACCTTGTGAGATTGATCAACGAGCGCGGAGGAGAAGCGGATAACACAACAAGTACTGCAGGTGCTGTACACAGAGCATGGATTGATGTGAAAAACTCTTTTACCGGAAACAAAGATGAGTCTACTCTTGAAAATGTTGTATTCGGGGAAAAAGCAGCAATTAATGCGTATGAAGATGCTTTAGAAAGCGGAGATTTGTGTCCTGAAAGCTCACAGGTTGTTTCAGATCATCTTCATCATCTTAGATCTTCTTATACAAGATTTGAGAATCTTGAAGAATTAAATTAATATGTACTGTTTCAGTAGTATTAGAAATAAGAGAATCCTATTATAGGGTTCTCTTATTTTTTATTGAAAGTAAGGAATATACTTTAATTTTTATTGCTGAACTTAATAACATTCAAACTTAATTTTTTTAAACATTAATCCTTCTTTTTATAATGTATTGTCGAAAGATTTCTCAGGATTTCGGCGCTCTGCTCCGGAGTAACATCTCTCTGTGCCTCAGCAAGCATTTCGTATCCAACCATGAATTTTTTAATTTCAGCACTGCGAAGCAGGGGCGGATAAAAATGCATATGAAAATGCCATTCGGGATGTTCCAGACCATCCGTTGGAGATTGATGAATTCCTGCTGAATATGGAAATGAAATTTCAAAAAGATTATCATATTTCGTGGTAAGATCTTTGATTATTTCTGCCAATGCATATTTTTCTTCTTCGGAAAACTGAAGAATATTTCCTGCTTTTCTTTTGCTGACAATCATGGTTTCGTAAGGCCAGATTGCCCAAAACGGAACCAAGGCTGCAAAACTTTCATTTTCAAGAACAATTCTTTCACCGGCTTCAAGTTCTTTTTTAAGATAATCTTCCAAAAGCGATTTTCCGGTTTTCTCAAAATAGAGTCTGAGGTTTTGCTGTGTTTTTATAACAGCTGTCGGAATGGAAGACTGTGCCCAGATCTGGCCATGAGGATGAGGATTGCTGCATCCCATAATCTGACCTTTATTTTCGAAAATCTGCACATGGTTGATAAATTCTTTGCTTCCAAGCTCATCATACTGCTGCCGCCATACATCAACTACTTTTTTGATATCTTTCTTTTCCATTTCCGGAAGGGTAAGGCTGTGGTTATCCGAAAAACAGATTACCCTGTTGATACCCCGCTCGGGTTTCATTGAAAAAAAATCAGAACTTTCATTTACAAATTCAACCTTTTCGCTGAGTAAAGACCCAAAGTCATTATCAAAAACATACACTCCGTGATAATAGGGATTTTTTTCACCGTTTGCCCTTACATTTCCAGGACAAAGGTAACATCCGGAATCATAAGCCGGAAGTTCTTGCTGTATTGTTTTCTCAGTTTGTCCCTGCCACGGTCTGTCGGAACGCTGTGGAGAAACCAGAATCCATTCGTCCAGCAGCGGGTTGTATCTTCTGTGGGGATGTTTTTTACTGTCAAATGCTGAATTCATTGCTTATATATTCTTTTGTTCCTTCGGAAATTTTAACTTTATATACTTTCATCTGAATATTGAATTCAGCTTCATATTTTTCACGTATGGTCTGGATTACCTCTTCTACCCGATCTTCTTTAATAAGGTTAATGGTGCAGCCGCCAAATCCGCCTCCCATCATTCTTGCTCCCAAAACTCCTTTTTCAAGTAATGTTTGTTCCACAAGAAAATCAAGTTCGTCACAACTTACTTCAAATTCTTTGGAAAGCCCCGAATGGGTTTCATTAAGCAGTTTTCCGAGACGTTCGGCATTATTTTCAGACAATGCTGCAGCCGCCTGTTCTACCCTTTTGATCTCTTTTAAAAGATAAAGACATCTTTTGTATGAAATTTCTCCTATTTCTTCCCGTACTTCATCAAGCATTTCCACACTGAAATCACGGAATTTTGTAATCTCAGGAAACTTTTCCCATAACCCTTTTTTCCCATGATCCACATCTTTCCGTCTGTCGTTGTAACCGGAGGTAAGGTGGGTATGCTTTACACAGCTGTCAAACAGCACCAGTTCGAAGCCTTTAAGATCTGCATTAAAATACTGATGATCCAGTGAATGGCAGTCGAGCATCATGACTTTTCCATCTTTTCCGAAAACGGAAGCAAACTGATCCATAATTCCGCATTTTACGCCGACAAATGTGTGTTCCGACTTCTGCCCGATTACGGCAAGTTCTTTTTTAGAAAAACCAAGACTAAAAAGCTGATTGAGAATATATGCAAAGCCACATTCCAAAGCAGCCGATGAAGATAATCCGGAACCCATGGGGATGGTGCTGCTGAAAGCGATCTCCAATCCTGCTATTGTTTTTCCTTCTTCCTGAACGGCATTGAAAACACCCAATAAATAATTAACCCAGGTCTGCGGAACAGGGGTTTGTTTTTCATTAATATTAAAACTGAAACGGTCGTTAAAATCTTTAGCAAAAAAAGTACAGGTATCAGAATTATCTATCTTTTTTACAGCAAAGCAAATGTATTTGTCAATGGCAGCGGGCAATACAAAGCCATCACTGTAATCTACATGCTCTCCGATGATATTTATTCTTCCGGGAGAAAGGAAAATATGTTCAGGTTCTGCATGAAAGGCTGTTCTAAAAGCCTCTTTGGTATCATTAATTAATTTTTTCTGGATCAAAATAAGAAGTATTATGCAAATTTATAAGTGTTAAATGTACACGTATATTTTAAATTAAACAAGTTCTGTTTTTTGAAATTATTCCATAAAATAATTAAATTCTTTGCGATACTGAGATGGACTTTTTTTGATGTATTCTTTAAATGTTTTATTAAAGTAGCTGAAATTGTTGAATCCCGATTCAAAGCAGACTTCGGTAATACTCAAAGGCTGTTCAGCCAGGAGTTTCAACGAATGGGTAATGCGGTATTCGTTAACAAACTGGGTAAATGTTTTATTGGTGATTTTCTTAAAATAGCGGCAGAAAGAAGGTACTTTCATATTGGCAAGATCTGCAATTTCTTCAAGGGTGATCTGTTCTTTGAAATGATCTTTCACATAATTGAAAATATGGTTGATCCTCTCATTATCTTCTACCTGTGTCTGAAGATAATATTTTCCCGCATTCAGTATTCTGTAATTCTGTGTAGTGGCGAGTTCGTCTAATATCTCCAAAAATGTGAGCAGCTTGTTCAGGGATGACATCTCATGCATCTCAGCGATTTTTTTACCAACTGTTTTTTTAATATTTTCTTCGAAAACGATCCCGGCTTTTGATTTTTCAAGCAACGCAGAAATTCTCTGCATTTCGGGAGTTTCCCAAATGTTTTCTCCTAAGAAATCCGGCTTGAACTGGATCACCATTTCGTAATCGTTATTGGTATTTTCATTGGTAAGCCCGCAATGTGGAAGGTTGCTACCTATTAAAACAAGATCACCATCTGAAAAATAAGAAATATTACTCCCTATTTGTCTTTTGCCGGAGCCTTTGCATACAAATATTAGCTCCACTTCGGGATGATAATGCCAGACATGGGATTTTATATTTTCATTACGCTGAAACTTCAGGCTCGTAAAACTGCTTCCGATATTGGGTTTTATGGCTTCAAAGGCCGGATTTGCGTGTTTCATTTTAAGCTCACTTATTACATATGCAAAATTAACAATTAATATTTAGTTAATATAATAATCAGGTTAATATTGTACATATTTATGAAAATTGTATTGTAGAAACGTAAGGATAACTACTGTAGATTTGCAGTATAAATTATTAATAACAAAAAGCTTATCATTATGAATACATTTTTAAAATCTGCTTTTCTTGCTGGATTTCTACTTATCTCAGCAAGCGTAATGAGTAAAGACAAAGACTTTTCTATTGCTTTAGGAACGGTGAATGCAAAAACAATAAACTTTGAAATATCTAATGCTAAAAACGTTTCATTGTTTGTGTATAACGATATAGACGGTGAAATATTTTCTGAAAAACTGGATGCAGAAACTGTAATTTCAAAATCTTATGATCTTAACGAACTTTCTACAGGTATTTATTATCTGGTAGCAGAATCTGATGGAAAGGTTGAAAAATACAGAATCAATATTAATAAGGATAATATAATGGAAGTTGAGAAAACTCCTGTAAGTGTTATCAACAAACCTGAATATACGGTTACCGGTAATTTTGTAAAACTTCATATGTCTGATGTAAAAAATCCTGTTGTGATTTCTGTAACGGATTTTGCAGACAACAACTATTATACAGAAACTAAGCAGCCAGAAGGCGCAAACCTTAATGTTACCTTTAATCTGGACCGAAATACTTCAGAAAATTATATCATTAGGGTAGAAGAAAACGGAAATGTTTTTAATAAAATCATTTCTTTACAATAAAGGAACCTTTTAGTTTAATACTAATAATTCCATATACTAATTATTATATAGTTATTCCGAGTAATACCGGATAAAATTTCACGTACAGTTATTTTTATGAGGCAACTCTTCTTTTCAAACACAGAGAAAGAGTTGCCTCATTTTTTTAATTATGGTGTCCCATATTAAGTTTTATTTTCTTAAGGTCTTCCAGCTCATGTACTGGTCTTTCGATATCATAAGGAATTGGCATTTTAGAGAAACTCTGGAAATACAAAAGACAGGCATCCTTCCACCAGACAGCATCTTTAGACTGAATTTTCAGCTTCGATTGTACTTCTGCAAATCGCTGACTGTCAATAAAAGGTTCCATCTGATCCCAGATTTTCTGATAGTCTCTTACTTCATGAACGCCTGAATCATATTTATAACAAAGTTCTTCCCATAATGTTTTTCCGTCTTTCATTTTGTAGTCCCATGGAACATGGTGGAACCACAGGATAAGATTTTCAGGACATGTTTTAATGTTTCCATAGATTTTATTAAGCGGCGGAAAATATTGTGAAACCGCATTGCTTCCCGTTTTGGTTCTGTCAAATCCTACTCCATTCTTATCGGCCTGATGATAATATACCGGCGACCAGTCAGGTCTTCCGCCTTTATAATCTCCCCATGGTTCAGGGCCATAATGGTGTCCTCCCGCAAAAATGTGGTGAAGTCCCAAAGGCATCATATAATCAACGGCAGTTTCCCTTGAAGTGAGCATCATTTCTTTTACCGGATTAATAAATTTTTCATTATCCGTAAAGGTCATGGTAATCCACTCTTCTGCAATCCGTTCAGATGTAAGCTGATGATTCCAGGCAAGGCGTCCAAAAGCATACCAGTTCGATTGAGCGAAATGATGGCCCGTCCAGTTCGCATCTTCTCCAATATTGGCAACCGCAGAAATGGCCGTAATTTTTGCAGGCCTTAATGTTCCGTCTGTAAGCTTTGCAATGGTAGAACCCTCTCCATCGGAGTAGGTATCGCTTTCCAAAGTTTCTTTAAATAAAGGAGCCAGATAGATCAAATGATTGGCCTGTCCCAGATATTCCTGCGTAATCTGAAATTCCACCATTTCCGATGTTTTGCGTAATGCCCCGAATAATGGGTTAAAAGCTTCCCTCGGCTGAAAATCTACCGGTCCGTTTTTAATCTGAATAATCACATTATCCCTGAATTTTCCGTCAAGAGGAACAAATTCCAGATAGGCCTGCTTGGCACGGTCGTCTTTGCTTGGGCTGTACACAAAAGCTCTCCACATCACAATTCCTCCGTAAGGTTTCAGAACATCTGCCATCATATTGGCGCCGTCGGCATGCGTTCTTCCGTAATCCTGAGGTCCGGGCTGGCCTTCGGAGTTGGCTTTCACCAAAAATCCGCCAAAATCAGGAATTAATTTATAAATTTCAGAAGCTTTATCTTTCCACCATTTCTGAACATTTTTATTCAACGGATCCGAGTTTTCTGTCCCGCCTAACACTTTTGGTGAAGCAAAATTTACCGAAAGATAAACCCTGATTCCATACGGTCTGAAAATATCCGCCAGTATTTTTACTTTCCTCAGGTAATCTTCACGAAGCATATTCGGAGAGGCATTAACATTATTTAAAACCACTGAATTAATTCCAATAGAAGCATTTGCTCTTGCATATTCTTCGTATCTAGGAGAAATTGTATTTGGAAGATCTTCCCATTTCCAAAGAGAATGGCCCGCATAACCGCGCTCAATTGTGCCGTCCAGATTATCCCAGTGGTTGAGAATTCTTACATCATAGGAAGGTTTTTCCGTAATATTTAAATTGGTAGTGGAAACATTCGTTTGCTGGAGCCGTAAAATATGATACACCCCATACAGCAATCCGATTTCCTTTGCGGAAGCAATAATAATTTTATTCTGAATTGATTTTATCGTGTAACCATCCTTAAAGTTTTTCAAGGATTTATCTGTCCGAAGTTCTACTGTTTGACCCTGCCAATGACTGCTTAATTCTTTTCTTGCAATATTCAAGGTCGGACTGTTTCCTTTCGTAATAATCTTGTCTGCAGAAATCCCGTTTTTTGCAGGAAAACGAAGCCAGAGCTGACTTCCGTCTTCTGCAAAAATCAGAAAAGGAAACATTAGAAATGCGATGAAATACATTCGGAAATGCTGCATGGTAATTTTTTAAATTTTTAATTTAATTTTCCATAGGTTACACCTACGGCTATTGTTATTGAACCCTTCGGGTTCCGCGTGTGATAATTGTTGAAAAACTTTGTCAAAGTTCGGAACTTTGACAAAGTTGATTGCATTTTATTGATTTTCTTCCAATCCTTCGATCGTTTTGATATTTCCGTTGTCGTCATATTCAAGCTCTACCACTTTCATGCTTCTGAGCCACGTTCTTCCGCCGCTTGGAACACTATCGTGAAAGAACAGATACCATTTTCCTTTAAACTCAGCAATACTGTGATGGGTCGTCCAGCCGACCACCGGAGTCAGAATTTCACCCTGAAAAGTAAATGGTCCATACGGATTATCCCCGATTGCATAGCACAATAAATGTGTATCGCCGGTTGAGTATGAAAAATAATATTTGCCGTTGTATTTATGCATCCAGGAAGCTTCAAAGAAACGGTGTTTATCCCCGTGAAGCAGAGGATTTCCATTTTCATCGAGGATGAGAATGTCTTTAGGCTCTTCGGCAAATTCCAGCATGTCTTCACTTAACAAAGCAACTTTAGATGGAATGGCAGGTTCATGATCCTGAGGAATTACGGCACATTCCAGCGCCTTGTTGTTGCGGTAACGCTGCAGTTGTCCGCCCCAGATTCCTCCGAAATACATATAATGCTTTCCGTTTTCTTTAAAAATACAAGGGTCGATGCTGTAGCTTCCCATCATCGGATGTTTTTCCGGAACGAATGGTCCGTAAGGCTTGTCGCTCACTGCAACACCAATCCTGAAAATATCGTTTTTGTCCTTCAGCGGAAAATACATATAATATTTACCGTTTTTAAAAGCAACATCGCAATCCCAAAGCTGTCTCCCCGACCATGGAATATCTTTTACTGAAAGTACAACACCATGATCCGTAATCTCTCCGTTTTCTATGTCATCTAAAGAAAAAACGTGATAATCATTCATATCGAAATGATCGCCGTTGTCGTTTTCTTCGATGCCGCTTTCGCGGTCGTGAGAAGGATAGATATAGATTTTCCCCTCAAAAACGTGTACGGAAGGATCTGCCATATAGTCTTTCGGGAATAGGTATTTTGATTTTTTCATTTTAGTTTAGACTTTTAGATAATAGACTGATAGATGATAGATGATAGATGATAGACTGATGAATGATGATTTGATTTTTATATTGTTGAAAATAATATTTCATTGTCTATCAGATAGAATATATTACTTTTTTTCTTTTGTTAATTGAATAATTTTTTCAACGACTGGTTTTGCTTTGAAGTTGCGGTCGAAAAGTAACGGGTAATCGGTTCTTCCTTTTACCGGGAAATCATTTTTCCAGGACTGGTTATCCGTAACGCCCCACATCGTTACTCGTCTGATTTTGTCTTCATGTTTGATGAACAGACGGAAGAAATCAAGGTAACGGCTTTCCCATTCTTTCTGTACATTTTGCGGTAGCCCTTTGGTGTAAGGATTCATTTTTGCCTGGTATTCCACTGTATCTGAAACGTTGGCGGAAGTTCCCCAGGGTGAAGGCAATGCACTGATTTCCATTTCGGTAACATTTACTTTTACCCCTGCGGAAGCATAATCAACAATTGCTTTTTCATATTCTGCTAGTTTCGGAGTATCAAGGCCAACGTGCGTCTGCATTCCGACACCGTCAACTTTTATTCCTCTCGATTTCATATTTTTAACAATATTGATTACTGTTTTTACTTTTTCGGGAAACCATTCGTTATAATCATTGTAGTACAATTCAGCATTCGGATCTGCTTCCTGAGCGTACTGGAAAGCCAGCGGAATAAATTCTTCGCCCAGAATTTCGTAAAATTTGCTCTTTCTGTACGTTCCATCTTCCATGATGGCTTCATTAACTACGTCCCATCCTTTTACACGGCCTTTGTATCTTGAAACAACAGTCGTGATGTGATTTTTCATGCGCTGCTTCAACACTTCCGGGGAGACATCTTTCCCGTTTTTATCTACAAAAAACCACTTGGGTAATTGGGAATGCCAGATCAGCGTATGACCGATGATAAACATGTTGTTTTTTTCACCGAAAGCCACAAAACGATCGGCATCATCAAAGAAAAATTTTCCTTCCTGAGGCTGCAGAAACATAGACTTCATACAGTTTTCCGCAACAATTGAGCTGAACTGGGAGGTAATAATCTGGTCCGATTTTACATCCGTTCCGTTAATCTGCGGAAGGCTCATGGCCGTCCCGATATAAAATTTATCTTTAAAAGCTTTCTTCAGGGAATTATCCTTTTTTTGGGCTGCTGCATTTGAAACAGCAAGAGTCATTAAACCCAATACAATTATTCGCTTCATAGTCATAATTATTGTTTTCTTCTTTCCGCCAGATCTTTTTCAATCTGAACTTCCATTTTTTTGTTGATTTTATAGAATAAAAGTAATCCGCACGCGATGAAAAACGGGATCGACGGAAATACACTTACCAGCATCCTGGCTCCGGTTGCCACCGTTTCCGGTTGAACGGCATTTACGCTTCCTTCGGACGAAATATATCCGTATTTACCGATGATTAAAGCTACTAACGAACTTCCTATGCTTAAGCCAACCTTTAAACCTACCATCATGGCAGAGAAAATTATAGCAGTTGCTCTTCTGTTGTTTTTCCATTCGGAATAGTCGGCCACGTCGGCAATCATGGCCCATAATAAAGGAGTGCTGATCCCGTAAAAGAATCCGTGTAAAATCTGGGAAAGGAACATCATTCCAACTGCCTTCGGAGGATAAAAAACAAAGAACAGAACAAACAAAGTAGAAATGAAAAGGGATGTGATAAACGTATCTCGCTTTCCATATTTATCGGCAAATCTTTTAGAAAAAGTAATTCCTACGATCATCATGATAATTCCTCCGGCATTGAACAACCCGAAACCGGCAGATTTAGGATCTTCACCGAAGAAATTCATTCCAACAGAGTTGAAAAATGCTGTAATTGGAGAAATAAAACTTTTAAGCGAAGTTTCATCTACATAATTGTTAAAATAATACACATAGGCTCCTCCTTTCATTGCTAATGTAATGAAAATAAATGCTGTAACGGTCAGCATAATGATCCATGGCCTGTTTTGAAAAACGTCTTTTAAGTCTTCTTTTAATGTTGATTTTTGTTCCGGTTTAGGGATGATTCTTTCTTTGGTTGTAAAAAATGTAATGAGTAGCATTACGGAACCAATTACGGCAAGCCAGGTCATAACGGTTTCGATACCGGCTGCTTTGTCACCATGACCAACTGATAAAATAATTGGCAACATAAATACCTGAACAAAGAATTGTGCAAACATTACCGCCACGAAACGATACGAAGAAATACTGTTACGCTCTCCCATATCTCCCGTAATAACACCGCTTAAGGCTGCATACGGCAAATTATTGGCTGCATACAACAACAATAGCAAAGAGTATGTGGCTGCAGCATAGATCATTTTTCCTTTATAAGAAAAATCCGGAGTGCTGAATGCCAGTAAAGCAGTGATTCCCAGCGGAACGGAGGTGAAAAGAATCCACGGACGGAATTTTCCCCATTTTGTAGCGGTACGATCTGCCAAAGCACCCACCATCGGGTTAAAACCGAAACCGGCAATTAATCCGACAACTAATGTTATGACTGATGCGTCTTCAGGTTTTAGACCGTAAATATCCGTATAAAAATAGGCGAGATAGGTTACCAGAGTCTGGAAAACAAGATTGGCAGCTAGGTCTCCCAAACTGTAGCCTATTTTTTCAATGACAGATATTTTCTGAGATGGATTGTTCATATGGTTGTAAATGTTTTAATAGATAAGTGATGATGGATGATAGACCGATGGATAATAGATTTTATTCTGTGGTGAAGGATGAAGCCGGAAGCCCTGACTTGTTTTTTAAATTTCCGTCCGGATTATCAGCCCAGTCGTAGCGGACTGCAACAGGATTTTTAACGGAGTCATTCCAAACTACAATTTTTTCACCTTCCGCCTTTGCTTTTGCCCATGTCCAGTTTCCATCGGTATTTTTGATGGCGAAGCCTTTTAGCTCCGAAACCTTCGCAAAATCATAAGTCCCTTTTTTAAAGGATAATCTGATTTTATTACCTTCGACTTTCATAGACTGATAAACCGGGCCGTCTGCAACGATCTCTTTTGTCGCCCATTTTCAACGCCTGCAAAGCCAGCCTATCGCCTACTGTTTTTTTATCAAGAGGATGAATGTCATTCCATTCCCCGGCGTCTATAATCACGGCAAGTCCGGTTTGCGGAACAGTGAGCGAAACTTTTCGCTGCTGATCTCTTAGTTCTGCCCAGTTGCTTTCTACAGGCTGGCTTTTAGCTTCCATAAAATTAGCAAGCTGAACAATAAGGAACGGTGCGTCTTTTTCATTCCATTTGGAACGCCAGTCGTTGATCATGGTGGTTAAAAGATCACCATACTCTTTCGGTTTGCCGGTGTTGCTTTCTCCCTGATACCAAAGAAATCCTTTTACTTTATAATTAATTAACGGATGAATCATGGAATTATAAAGTCCGGTCGGTTTCCACCGTATGAAGGTTTGACCCGGAGCCGTTTTCTCCATTTTAGTCCCAATTTTATATTTCCAGCTACCTTTAAGATCAATTTTCTGTCCGTCTATTTCAAGATAATACGGCTTGTCTGCAATGAACTGTCCTTTTCCGCTTCCATTGGTGATTCTTACGGCAATGATATTTTTGCCTTCTTTTAAAACCCCGGCGGGGATATCGTACCATCTCGGAGGATATTCATACGTAACGTTTCCTACTTTAACGCCGTTGATGTACGTTACATCCGCATCTTTTATTCTTCCAAGATTGAGGAAAGCCGTTTTTCCAGCAAAACCTTTTGGGAGAGTGATTTCTTTTCTTAACCATATGGAACCTTCGAAAGGTCCTTCATGATCTTCCCATGATCCCGGAACATTCATAGTTTTCCATGATGAATCATCCAGGTCAAAATTTTCCCAGTGCTGATTTAAACCGATATCGCTTTGTTCAAGCTCTGAATACCACGCTTTGCTTAATGACTGCTCATTGGATTCGGTAGATTTTATTAAATCATCATTTTTCCATTTTTCAGCTTCCTGAAGATATTCCGGATAGTTTTTAAGGGAATTGACATCCATCCAGGCCTGAACGGGAGAACCGCCTAAACTTGTATGAATAATTCCTACAGGCACTTTATTTTTTTCATATAGATTTTTAGCAAAGAAATACGCTACTCCTGAAAAATTGAGAATTGTCTGTGGATTTGTATTTTCCCATTTTCCGCCATCAAGATCATTTTGCGGTGTTTTAAAATTGTATTTCTGGGGAACGGTGAAAAACCTGATGTTCTGATTATTTACCGTTTTCATTTCTTCTCCGTACAGCGGTTTAAGGCGTCTCATAGGAAGTTCCATATTCGATTGTCCGGAAGCAACCCAAACATCTCCTATTAAAATATCCTTAAGCGTAATGTCGTTGATGGTCATCACAAATGGTCCACCGGCTTTAAGTTCAGGAAGCATGATGTTCCAGTTCCCGTTATTATCTGCGGTTACAGAATAGGTTTTGTTTAAAAATTTAACATTCACCTTTTCGCCGGCATCAGCGTAGCCCCAGATTTTCAGCTTCTGATTTCTCTGAAGAACCATTCCGTCTGAAACCAAAGCAGGTAACTTTACTTTAGCATCAAATAGGCAAACACTAATAAAGCTTAGGATTAAAAATAAAATTTTAGTACAGTATATTTTCATGGGATAATCTTTTAGTTTTTATTGATTAAACTTTTTGTAATCCTTGGTCAGCAAACGCACTTCGATAATCTTTGAAGTCATCATCTGCTCTTCAGCATAAAATTTCACATTCAGGACTTCTTTATTTTTTTCTGTTTCAGGAATTGGCAACAATATGTATTGAGGTGAATTTCCTGCTTTTCCTTCCAGCTTTTTTGCTGATATTTTTTGACCATTGACTTCTATATTTAAAGTACGGTTGGCATTCGAATCAAAATATAAAATGTATAAATAAGCAGCATTTTTACCGGGGTTTTTCATCTGGTAGCTGAACCAGCCTTTTGCATCCCGGAAATGGCGGTCTTCCATATATCCGGTATTAGAATCCTTGCTTTCAAAGTAGTGATCAGACTCCGGCTGCTGCTCACCCAACTGGATTTTATCTGCGGTGATAAGATCAAGCCGTCTGGTTTCTTCCTCTTCTTCAGCCTTCTTTTTCTGAATGGATTCAATTTTGTCCTGATCTGCCTGTGGCCAATACAGAATATATCTTTCTTCCTGAATTTTATAAAATGGTACCAGCTGGAAACCTTTATCAAACTTTTCTTTAGGATACAATCCCGTAAGACTGAAAGTAAGATTTTTCGTATTTAAAGGCCTTATATGATTAATTACTTCTTTTCCATTTCCTAAAATAACAGGAATTTCGTTTAATGAAATTTGCGGACCGTGAGCAATATGACCTCCGCGGCTGTCGTCAGCTAATAATCCCTGCTGGTTTTCTGTTCCGTAGGTAGCGGCAAGAACAACAGGTCCGTATTTAAAAGCATAATAATCCGACTGATCCGGAAGCTGTTCTGCTGTAAGATGCATGGGAAGTTTCATTTCTATGACATCTCCTTTCTTCCATTTCTTGATTAAAGTAAAATAGCCGTCTGCATCAGGCTGTACATGTTGCTGTTTTCCATTAATTGAAATGGTTACTTCGGAAGGATTAGCCCATTCCGGAGATCTCAGTTTCAGATTGAAATTTCCTTTTCCAGCCAAATCAACAATTAATTTGGTGGATGGAGTTTCCGGAAAGTTATTTTCCTGCCTGATCAGAATTTTCCTGTCTGCCCATTTGAGCGTTGATGGAATGAACAGATTAACATAAAGATCATTATCTGAATGTGCATAAATCATTTCACCATATTTTGCGTGATTTTCCAGTCCTGAACCAACGCAGCACCAAAAACTTGTCTGCGGCTGTGAATACACACGGTAATGTCCCGGGCGCATCGGTGTAAAATACACGAAACCTCCTTTCTCATGATTTTCAGTGGAAAGAATATGGTTATACAGCGCACGCTCATAATAATCCATGTAATACGATTTGGGTAACGTTGCAAAAAGCGCTTTTGTGAGCTTCAGCATATTGTAGGTATTGCAGGTCTCCGGACCTTCAATACTTTTGATCATACTGCTAAAATCATTTACAGGATTGAAATGTTCACTTACGCTATTTCCACCGATAATGGATGATCTTTTTTCAGTAACATTGTGCCAGAAAAAATCCGCTGCATTACTCCATTGCTGGTTGTTTTCAAGATCAGCGATACGTTTATATCCGATCACTTTCGGAATCTGGGTATTGGCATGAATTCCTGTAAGCTTGTCTTCTCCCAGAAGCAATGGATTAAGAATTGCCTGATGTGAAAATTTAAGGGCAAGCTGAAGATATTTTTTATCGCCTGTAATTTCATACACATCGGCGAAAACTTCGTTCAGCCCGCCGTGCTCACTGCGAAGCATATCCTGAATCTGTTCATCAGACAATGCGGAGACTTCATTGGCCATCCAGTCGGTCAATTGCACAAGCATTTTTTTTGCCTTTTCGCTTCCGGCATACGAATAGGCATCGCGAAGCCCTGCATATATTTTATGAATATTATATAAAGGAACCCAGCGATCGTTCAATCCAAAGCCCGAAGCACGGATATTGCCCTCCGAAATTTCTTTCCAGATTTTTTTACCAGAAGGTACTCCTGAAAGATAACCAATTGAAGATGTATTCTGACATCGATCAAGCTCATCGATCATATAATCGAGTCTTTGTTTGATTTTAGCGTCACCTGTTGAAGCATACATTAATGAAAGAGCAGAAATATAATGTCCTCCAATATGCCCGTCAAGCCCTGTATTTTCCCAATTTGGATAGTTTTCCGCTTTTGGGGACAAGCCTGCCTCTTTCCGATATGGAGCCAGAAGCCTGTCCGGTTCCATAGACATCATATAGTTTTTATCCGCCTCCATAGCTTTATTGAAAATACTTTCCGATAATGTAATATCTTTCAATGGAAAATATTGTATTTTCTGACTTACCTGTGCAAAGGTACATGACGAAAATGCGAATATGATAATGGAGAATTTTCTGTTCATTAATAAATGTTATTTTAACATTTCTAAAATAAAAGAAAGAATCTATATACAAAACATTTTAAGAATTCTGAGTAAGAAATTACAAATAACTGCAGATCTTAGGAACCCTGAAAAATCGTAAACTACTGATAGCTTATCATAAAAAATAAGATTATAAATTGTGAAGATAATCAATATGATAATATTAAATGTTTGTATATAAAATGAATACGGAACATTTGAAAGGAATTAATAATTATTCTCAAAATTACTTATCGTATTTTTAAGAGTAAGTCTAAAAATTTAATTTTTTATCATTTTTCAGATTTACATGTAAAAATTAACATAATTTTAACATTAATTTTATATATAATTAATCAGTAATAAAGGAAAAGTTGCTTATAAAACGATGATTTTTTCTCCCGAATTGCTCTCCAACACGATTGTTTTGGCATCATTATGATATTTTTACGAAAAAAGTGTATAAAATACATTTAAGTACAATTGTATAATTAAATAATTTACCTTTGTATAAAATATAAAGATGACCCAGGATTATTCTCAATATCCAAGACATTTGGTAGCTGTTGACTGTATTATTTTCGGATTCGATGGTGAAAATCTTAAAATTCTGCTTGTCGAAAGAAATTTCGAACACAAAATGGGAGAATGGTCTCTAATGGGAGGTTTTATTGGAGATAATGAAACTTCTGATGAAGCGGCACAGCGTGTTCTTAATACACTTACCGGTCTTGAGAACATTTACCTGGAACAGCTAAATTGTTATACAGAAATCCACCGTGAACCGACCGCCAGAATCATGTCGATTTCTTATTATGCTTTGATTAATATTGAAAAAAATATTCAGATCAATGAAAAGTATAGTGCCAAATGGTTTGATTTACAAGATTTTCCAACACTTATTTTTGATCATAATGAAATGGTAAAAGATGCCGTTTTGAGATTAAGAAGAAGAGCTTCCACAAGACCTATCGGCTTTGAACTTTTATCCGAAAAATTCACCATGAAAGATCTTCAAAATCTCTATGAAGCCATCTTCAACGAACAATACGATAAACGGAACTTCATCAGCAAAATTAATGCGCTTGATATTCTTATAAAAACGGAAGAAAAAGATATGACCTCGTCAAAGAAAGGTTCCTATCTATACCGTTTTGATGAAGATAAATATAAGAAAAAACTTGCGGAGGGATTTATGTTCAAGATTTAATCTTCTCATTCAAATTGTCCGTAAGTACTCATTCAAACAATTTTCTAATTCATTATTTTTAGTAAGATTGAACTTCTACGGAGTTCCCAGATATTTTTTATAATTCATTTACTACACAGCTATTACCCTATTAAATAAGCTTGATTTGTACATAAAAAAAACAGGACATCAAAACTGACATCCTGTTTATTTTCTTTGCTTATTTAAATTTTACCAGAACCTTACGTAAAGCGCGGTCAGTAAAAGCAGGGTTACCACAATCAAAACCAATGTTCTGTTATCCACTTTGAACATGGAAGCATCAATAACAAAAGCTTTCGGGTTTACTTTTGGGCCTGCAAGACTTATCAGGATCATTACGATGATGGTAATTACAAACGACCATCCCATGTTGATCAGGAATGGAATTTCTGTAATCGTATGCACTACTCCGCCTTCTAATTTTTCATAGGTGAAAGCCGTATACAGCCAGGTTTCCTTACCGAAAATATCCACTGCAAAGCTGTTGAAGAATATGGCCAGAACGAAACCTAAGATTACCCCCACCAAAGCTGCGGTTCCGGTTGTTCTTTTCCAGAACATTCCTAAAAGGAACATGGCAAAAACTCCCGGACTGATAAATCCTGTGTACTTCTGGATGAAGGTAAATCCACCCTCTCCACCTATTCCCAAAACATCGGTCCATGTAAATGCCAAGGCCAAGAACATCGCAATAATAATCGCCCATCTTCCGGTTCTCACCATTTCAATTTCCGTAGCATCAGCTTTCAAATATTTTTTATAAATATCCAAGGTAAAAATCGTTGAAATACTATTCACTTTTCCCGCCAGCGATGCCACAATTGCTGCAGTAAGAGCGGCTACGGCAAGGCCTTTAAGTCCTGTTGGCAAAAAACCTAAAATCGCTGAATAAGCACCATCTTTCACTCCATTAAAGCCGGGTAAATGTCCTTTCGTATATAAAACATAGGCAGCAATACCCGGAAGCATCACGATAATCGGCATGAATAATTTCAAGAATCCGGCAAAAAGAATTCCTGTTCTCGCCGTTTTCAGATCTGCTCCCAAAGCACGCTGTGTAATGTACTGGTTACATCCCCAATAATTCAGGTTTACAATCCACTGTCCGGCAAAATACATTGCTAATCCCGGAAGAACAACATATTTCTGAACATTAAGATTTTCCGGCATTGCTAAAGTGGTTGTGGTTGTTTTTGGCTTTTCAAGAATCAGTTTAAAATGCTGCGGTGCTTCATGGATTAACGTGTTGAATCCTGCCAATGCATTTCCTACAGCTGCACCATTGATTCTCTGATCAACAATCTGCAATGCCATATATACCGTAGCAAAACCACCGATAATTAAAACCGCTACCTGAATTACATCTGTGTAACCGATTACCTTCATACCTCCAAGACCAATCAGCAAAGCCATTAAAAGCAATCCGATCATAATGATGTGAAGATTGTCCCCGCCAAGCAGTGTATCAATTGCCAAAGCTCCCAAGTAAAGAATAGAAGTAAGGTTAACAATCACGTACAAGAACAGCCAGAACACCGCCATAATCAACGAAACCGATTTGTTGTAACGGGTTTCCAGAAACTGCGGCATTGTGTAAATCTTATTTTTAAGATAAATTGGGATGAACCAGACTGCAATAATAATTAAGGCTATTGCGGCGATCCATTCGTAAGCAGCAACAGCAATTCCCACGAAAAATCCTTCTCCGGACATTCCGATGAACTGTTCCGCTGAAATATTTGAAGCGATTAAACTCGCGCCGATCGCCCACCAGGTAAGTGATCCTTCTGCAAGAAAATAATCTTTACTTCCTGTTGCTGAAGATTTTTTTCTATTATAAATCCATATTCCATAGCCGGCAACGACTACAAAATAGATCAAAAATATAACGATATCAAGAGTTGCTAAATTCCCCATACTTTATTTTTTAACTGAGAATTTATAAATTGTTTTCGACTGGTATTTTTGTCCCGGCTTCAGTTCTGTAGAAGGAAACGAAGGCTGGTTCGGAGAATCCGGGAAATGCTGTGTTTCCAGGCAGAAACCTGTTCTGATTCCGTTTTTGCCACCTGTTTTGGTTTCATATTTTCCGTCAAGGAAATTTCCTGAATAGAACTGAACTCCCGGTTCGTCGGTAAGCACTTCCATTACTCTTCCGGATTCCGGATGATATACTTTGGCAATGCTTTTTAATCCGTTTCCGTTAAGAATCCAGTTGTGGTCGTAGCCTTTTCCTTTTTTCAGCTGATCATCGTCCGCATTGATGTCTTTTCCGATCGATTTTGAAACCGTAAAATCAAACGCAGTTCCTTTTACTGATTTTTGTTCACCTGTCGGGATTAATGTCTCATTCACCGGTAAAAATTTATCCCCGTTAATTTGAAGTTCGTGGTCTGTAATTTCTTTTGTGAAATTTCCGGAAAGGTTGAAATACGAATGCTGTGTAAGATTGACAATGGTCGGTTTATCCGTTTCTGCTTCATAAGAAATTTCCAATGCATTGTCATCTGTTAATGTATAAAGAACCGTTGTTGATAATTTTCCAGGGAAACCTTCCTCACCGTCTGCACTGGTGTAAGTTAGCTTCAATGTTGGAAATTTTGCCTCTTTTACCGGCTCAATATTCCAAAATTTGGTATGGAAACCTTTTTTTCCGCCATGAAGACTGTTCGGTCCGTCGTTTTTGTCGACGTCATAGGTTTTGCCTTCCAAAGTAAATTTTGCATTGCCAATTCTATTTCCGTAACGGCCAATCAATGCTCCGAAATAATAAGGATTTCCGTTGAAATAATCTTCCGGTTTGGTAAAGCCCAAGACCACATCTTCATATTTTCCGTTTTTATCAGGCGCGGTAAGCGAGGTGATGATTCCACCGAAATTGATTACCTCCAGCTTCATTCCGTTTTTGTTGGTAAGGGTAAATTTTTTAATGGAATCTCCTTTTGCGGTTACTCCGTAATCTGAAACCTGTATGTTTTCCATGGGTTCTGAATGAGTTTTTGATTGATTTTCCTTTTTATTACAGCCGAAAATACACAAAACGGCAAAAATAATGAGCAGATTGATACTTGTTTTTTTCATAACTGAATAATTTTGCAAGTTTAACGATAATAAATTTCATTCCAGCGAAGCGTATTCTTGAAATCGCGAATTTTTGTGTCTTCATCGATAACGAGCGATTCAATTCCTGCAATTTCTGCAAAGTCTTCCAATTGTTCGGCGCTGATATTTTCACTGTAGCAGGTGTGATGGGCACCTCCAGCCAAAATCCATGCTTCCGCTGCGGTGTATAAATCCGGAAGCGGCTTCCAGAGTACTCTTGCAACGGGTAGTTTCGGAAGTTCTTCCGTAATTTCCAACGCTTTTGTTTTATTGATTAACAATCTGAAATGATTTCCAAAATCCATTAAAGCAGCGTTAAGGGAATCGATATTTCCTCTTGAATTAAAAACAAGACGAACAGGATCTGCCTTCCCTCCGATTCCCAACGGATGAATCTCACAAGACGGCTGATCTGCTGCCAAAACAGGATCTACTTCCAGCATGTGAGAACCTAAAACCGAAGGATTTGACGGATTTAAATGATACGTATAATCTTCCATAAAAGCATTTCCGCCTTCAAGACCTTGTCCCATTGTTTTCATGGCGCGAACAAGGGCTGCCGTTTTCCAGTCGCCTTCTCCCGCAAAACCGTAGCCTTTCTGCATCAATCTTTGTACAGCAATTCCCGGAAGCTGTTCTAATCCGTGAAGGTCTTCAAAAGTATCTGAAAAACCTTTAAAATTACCGTCTTTCAGGAATTTTTCTAAACCTAATTCAATTCTTGCTGCAACTTCCAGCGATTTTCTGTTATCACCACCGGAAAGAAGCGATGCTGCCATTTTATAAGAAGCTTCATATTCTTCCATCAATGTTTTCACTTCTCCATCACCAATGGTATTGATAACGCTTACCAAATCTCCGATTCCCCAAGTGTTTACCGAAAATCCGAATTGGGTTTCCGCTTCCACTTTGTCGCCATCCGTTACGGCTACGAATCTCATATTGTCGCCAAAACGCGCGAATTTTGCACCCTGCCAGTCGTTCCAGCCTGCCGCAACACGGCTCCAGTCACCGATCTGTTTCTGCACTCTTTCTTCAGCCCAGTGTCCCACGACTACTTTTCTGTTTTTACGCAGACGGCTAACCATAAATCCGAATTCCCTGTCGCCGTGCGCTGCCTGATTGAGGTTCATAAAATCCATATCCATTGTTGCCCACGGAATATCCTGGTTGAACTGGGTATGAAGATGCAGCATCGGTTTCTGCAAAGCGGTCAATCCACGAATCCACATTTTCGCCGGTGAAAAGGTATGCATCCAAGTTACGATTCCGATACATTCTTTCGCGAAATTGGCTGCGGTAAGGGTTTCGAAAATTTCTTCCGTTGTTTTTACGGTAGGTTTTAAAACCACTTTTACGGGGATCTGTGAGGAAGCGTTGAATGCTTCTACGATTTTAGCCGAATGCTCAGCAACCTGCTGTAATGTTTCCGGGCCGTATAAATGCTGACTTCCGGTGATGAACCATATTTCTTTGGTATTGAGAGGTGTTAACATATTTATTGTTGATTGTTGATTGATTTTTTATTTTCCATAGGTTACACCTATGGCTACTAATATTGAACCCTTCGGGTTCTGTAGGATTTGTTCTTTTTCTCCATAGGTTTACACCTATGGCTACTGATGTTGAACCCTTCGGGTTCATAGTCTTCTATTGAACGATGACAATTGATAAAGCCAATTGCCAGCCGCCAAACTACTGTCCGTAATAGGCGTTTTTGCCGTGCTTGCGTTCATAATGCTTTTTGATTAACGAATCTTTGAGACGCGGCGCATCTGGATTGATTTGCCTGGTGAGATAAGCCATTTGCGCAACAGTTTCCAAAACTTTACTGTTGTAAACTGCCTTTTCTGCATTTTTCCCCCATGTGAACGGCCCGTGATTTCCGATCAGCACCATTTCAACTTCTTCGTAAGAAAGCTGCTTTTCTCTGAAACAATCCAGGATCTGAATTCCTGTATTGTATTCGTAATTGCCCTCAATGAGATCATCCTGCATTGGCGGAGCGCAGGGAATATCCGATGTTAAATGATCTGCATGTGTGGTTCCGAAAATCGGAATGTCCATCTGTGCCTGTGCCCAAGCTACGGAATAAATGGCGTGGGTGTGGGAAATTCCACCGATATTTTCCCAGTTTTTATAAAGGTATGCATGGGTTTTGGTATCGGAAGATGGTCTTAGATTTCCTTCGATCACATTCGCATCGTAATCCAAGATTACGATGTCTTCAGGTTTTAATAGTTCGTAAGGAACGCCGCTTGGTTTGATGGCAAAAATTCCTTTGTCACGATCCACGGCGCTTACATTTCCGAATGTATACACCACCAGTTCCAACGCATCCAGCTGCATATTGGCTTCGTAACATTCTCTTTTTAATTCTTTATAGATGCTCATTTTTATTTACTTATTTTTTGAAAATCGTTAAATCCATAGGTTTCACCTAAGGCTATTTATATTGAACCCTTCGGGTTCTCTCCTACGAATCAATCGCAGCCCGGCTTGAGCGGAAATCCTTTTTTTTTGCGTTGGGAAAAGCCTAGGCAAAAAAGATTGGGAGCGGAAGACGGGTTAAGCTGCCATAATAATTTTAGTTGTTGGTTGTTGGTTGATGATTGTTAAATGAGGTGTTTTTTTAACAGGCCTCCTCTACGAGGCTTTAATGATATTGATCATGCATTGTTCTTGACAGGGCACTCCTCCGGAGCTTTTCTCATATTTTAATTCCAACAGCTATAAACTGTCAACGATCGACTTCTTTTTAGATTTACTATTATTTTCTGTGAAATCGGCGAGAATCTGGTATTGTTCCATTAATTCCGCATATTTTTCAACGTGCTCTGACTGTGGGAAATATTCAGCTTCGAAATCGGAACCCATTTTCCGGCTTGCTTCCTGAACATTAGGATAAACTCCTGCTGCAACAGCTGCATATACTGCCGCACCCAAAGCGGGAGCCTGGTCTGAAGCTGCAACAACAATCGGCCTGTTGAGAACATTGGCCAGAGTCTGCATGATGAACGGTGATTTTCTCGCAACCCCTCCGATGCCGATAACTTTTTCGATTTTTACGCCTTCCTCTTCAAAACGGTCGACAATTTTTTTAGAGCCGAAACAAATGGCATTTACCAAAGCTTTGAAAATATGTGGTGCTTTTGTTCCCAGCGAAAGATTGTTGATGGCCATCTTCAGTTCCTGATTGGCATCGGGCGTTCTGCGGCCGTTAATCCAGTCGAGAGCAACAGGAACGGCTTCGGAAAGAGGAATTTTTTCGGCTTCCAAAGTCAGGTTACGGATGATATTGTGTTCTATTTCTTCTTTCAACAGCTGCTTTTGATGGTTATCAATCACGCTGGAATTCATCAGGATACTTTGAGTAGGCCACATTAAAATGTCTTTAAACCAGGCCAACACATCGCCGAATGCCGACTGACCTGCTTCCAGCCCCATTAATCCCGGAATTACTGAACCATCGACCTGTCCGCAAATTCCTTTTACGGTTTTGTTGCCAATAACTTCGTTGGGTGCCACCATGATATCACACGTTGAGGTACCCATAATTCGGATCAGCGTATTTTCCTCCACTTTTGCACCGACAGCTCCGGAATGTGCATCGAATGTTCCGACTGCAATTATGGTATTGGTAGTTAATCCTAATTTTTCTGCCCATTCCTGATTGAGGTTTCCTGCAATTTCATTGGAAGTATAGGTTTTATGATATAATCTATCTCGAAGATCGGCTAACGAAGGATCTAGCTGGCCAAGAAATTCCTTGGAAGGTAATCCTCCCCACGATTCATGCCACATTGCCTTGTGACCGGCTGCACAACGGCTTCTTTTGAAAGTTTCTACATCCTGATGATCGGAAAGGAGAAAGGTAATATAATCGCAATGTTCCATCCAGCTATAGGCTGCATTTTTTACGGTATCATCTTCTCTGTTAATATGCAGAATTTTTGCCCAGAACCATTCTGAGGAATAAATTCCGCCTTCAAACCTAGTGTAGTCTTCTCCACCCCAGTTTCTGGCAAGTCGGTTAATTTCTTCTGCTTCTTCAATAGAAGTATGGTCTTTCCAGAGTACCATCATGGCATTGGGATTTTCTGCAAATTCCGGTAAAAGCGACAAGGCGATCCCCTCTTTATTTACAGGTAATGGTGATGAACCGGTAGTATCAATACAAATGCTGACAATATGTTCCGGTGCTACCCCACTTTCTTTTACGATATCTGAAATGGTTTTCTTCAATCCTTCAATATGATCTAAAGGATGCTGGCGGAACTGGTTTTGTTCCGGCTTACAGAATTTTCCTTCTTTCCATCTTTGATAATAGCTGACGGATGTTGCGAGTTCTGCACCGTTTTCCGTATCAATCAAAACGGCACGAACGGAATCTGTTCCGTAGTCTAAGCCGATAACGTATTTTTTCATTAACGTGGATAATTATTTTTTTTGGAATTATTTTAATAAATCCTTCGACAAGCTCAGGATAACAACTCTGATACTAACCGAGATATTACCATTATCAGGGATACTTAATCAGAGCTAAAAACAAATATAAGATTCTATTTTAAATAAATGTATTTTTTACACTTAATTTTAATTTTCCTATTATTTATGGTAGTTTTCAGTTATTTTATCTTGAGAATTACTAATGAATTTGCAGGAATATCTACTGAAATTTTCCCTTTTTTTATGGTCTGGGTTTCTTCTTTGGGTTTTATGGTTTCAGATTCGAAATTATTTTCATCTGCAAGTCCTGAAGAAGTCAGTGTAATTTTGGTCATCATGCTTCCGAATTTTATTTGTTTAGGATTGATTTCAACCGATGTTTCCTTAGGATTTGTGTTGACGATTTTGATAATTATCTCGCCTTTTTTACTGTCCTTCACTGCTGATGCATACAAGCTATTTTCACCTTTCAATGGATTGCTGTTTTCGGAAATTTTAATTAAATCGGTTCCCTTGTTGTTAGAAAATAATTTCTGAACATAGTAATTCGGAGTGGCATACGATTTTAAATTATTAAACCAAATGAGATCCGGAGTCCACTGCCATCCGTCTGCATGGGCAAACAACGGTGCATAGGAAGTCATGGTAACGACATCTGCATTCCGCTCCAGTCCGGTCATAAAAGCCGCTTCCGAAAGTGCGGTGAGCCAGCTGTTTTTGTTATCCGGCTTTACCACGCCAACGGACTGGGCGGCGTATTCCCCTGCAAAAACTTTAGGACCCGAACGGTCGTAATCATCGTATCTTCCGGCGTTTTTCATGAACCATTCCGGTGAATTGTAATAATGTTCATCCACAATTTGTGCATTGAGTTTTTTAAGCTCTTTCCAACCATATTCGAAGAACTCGCCGTCGGGCGACGGCCCGCTTCCGGAAATGATTTTGATATCAGGATATTTTGTGTGAATGGCTTTTTCAAAAACTTTATAACGCTCAATATAATCTTCACCCCACTGTTCGTTTCCTACGCCGATAAATTTCATATTGAAAGGCTTAGGATGTCCCATTTCACTACGAATTCCCCCCCATTTTGTATTGGATTCTCCATTGGCAAATTCAATTAAATCCAACGCATCCTGAAGGTAAGGATTTAAATCTTCCATCTTGACAAGCTCAGCCGTGTTGAACTGACAGGCCATTCCACAGCTGAGAATCGGGAGCGGTTCTGCCCCTAAATCTTCTGCAAGCTGAAAATATTCAAAAAAACCAAGTCCGAAAGACTGCCAGTAATCCGGCGTAAGGCGATGTGAAAACCCGTTATTCCATTTGTTGATAAGGTTTTCCCTCTCTTCTACCTTACCGATTGTTTTTTTCCATTGGTAACGTTCGGCTAATGTTCGGCCTTCCACAATGCATCCACCGGGAAAACGTAAAAACCCGGGCTGCAAATCGTATAATTTCTGAACGAGATCTTTCCTTAAGCCGCCTTTTCTCCCTTTCCAGGTATTTTGCGGGAAAAGTGAAATCATATCCATATTTACTACTCCGTTTCCGGTAAATGTAATCTGAAGCTTCGCTTTTTCAATCGTTTTGGAGGGTGTTAAAACTGTCGTATATTTTTGCCAGCCTTTTCCTTTCATTATCGTGGAAGTTGATGAAATCACGAAACCTTTTTCATCCATCAGGCTCATTGTAACCGCCGAAATATTTCCTGAAATATTTTCTACATTAAAGGTAAGGTCATAATTCTCTCCCTGATGAAGCCCGATTCCCCTGAATCCTTCATTCTCCAGCGAATAGTTTTTGTGATTTGAGACCGTTATTCTTGCATAGTTTTTATTGGTTTTAGATTTGTCGGTTATAATTGTTAAAAAACCGGAATCCAAATTGGAAGAAAGGGTTTTGGTGTTGGGCTGTTTCCATCCAGTTAACGGTTCATCGAACTCAAAACTGCGGTTTTTGATTAATTCCGCATACAAGCCGCCATCTGCCGCAAAGTTGATGTCTTCAAAGAAGATTCCGTACATCGTCGGCTGGATTTTGATATGGGTGGAAGTTCCGTCCAGATCGAGGAAGTGCTTGGTAGCATTTCCATTTTGAGCTGAAAAAAATGCGGCACTTAATGAAATAGCAATGGTGAATATTTTGATTTTTGTTTTCATTTAAACTAAAAAGTTGAATTTCTTTATGGATAAACCTTATAGGTTTTAAAAACCTATAAGGTTTCGTAATCTGACGGTTAATTAATTAACTTTTATTGGAATGCTTCGTAATCCGGATTCATCGGAAGTTCCGCCGTAGAAAATGGTATAATCTCCTGATTTTGGAGCCAGATCATCAACTTTTTCGTCATAAAATTTAAATGAATCTTCAGAAATAGTAAGCTGAACATTCTTGGTTTCGCCCGCTTTAATCAACACTCTTTCAAAAGCTCTCAAAGTCTTTACTGGTGCCGAAGCATCATTATTTCTTTTTACATAAACTTCAATCACTTCCTCACCCTCTCTTTCAGAATTATTGGTAACAGGAACTGTAATCGTCAGATTTTCATTAGAATTGATGATATTTTTGTTCAGTTTAGCATCACCATAATTAAATTTTGAATAACTCAACCCGTGTCCGAAAGCGTACAACGGCTTTTCCGTCATATAACGGTAGGTTCTTCCTTTCATATCATAGTTTTCAAAGCCTTGATGTTTACTGGTTGTAGATAAATTATTGTCCAGCTGTTCCAGATTTTTATAGAATGTAATCGGTAATCTTCCTGATGGATTGTAATCTCCCGCCAAAACGTCTGCAACAGCGGTTCCTCCGGATTGTCCGCCGTACCATGCATTTAACAGGGCATCATAATTTTTTTCGTCCTGCTCCAAACCGAGTGAACTTCCGGTACAAAGCACAAAAACGACAGGTTTTCCCGTTTTTTTTAATTCTGAAAGTAATTCGCGCTGAACTTTCGGAAGATCAATGGACGTTTTATCCCCGCCTTTGAAACCTTCTGCGTTGACCATCATTTCTTCACCTTCCAGGCTTGGCGATAGTCCGCCTGCAAAAACGATAACATCCGCATCTTTCACTTTTTCCCTAACCGCAGCAAAATTTACAGGATCTTTTCTGTACACATCGAACGTGATGCTTACATATTTCCCTTTCTGGGTGTGGCGCAGTTCTATTTCGTATTCTTTTCCTTTCTGCATTTTCACAGGGAATTCCGAAGGATGTCTTGCATCCGGACCTTTTCTGGTCGCTATTTCCTTTCCATCCACAAACAGCGAATAAACGTCTGAAGTGGAAGCTGAAAAAATAACATCTCCCGTATACGTACTTTTGAAAATTCCTGAAATTTTAGCTGAAGTATTTTCTCTACCAACATTTGGGGCAAGCTGTGTTCCGCCGAAACTGTTGTAGTTGATTCCTGCTTTATTAACTGAAATATTTGCCGGAGTACCTTTGAATTCATTATTGTTGAAAAAAGTAACTTTCATTCCTTTTTCCCCATTTTTCTGACTTAAAAAATTCCGGTACAATGAAGTTCTGGACGACGGGTCGGTAACTTCACTTCCTTTTTCATAAATAATTTCAGCATTCGGAAATTTGGTTTTAATTCCATCTAAAATAGTAACAATTGAAGAAGGTGTTCCGTTGTAATTTCCCAGCTGCATCAGTCCGTCATCAGCATTTGGACCGACAACTGCGATTTTTTTAATGTTTTTATTTAAAGGCAACACATTATTCTCATTTTTCATCAAAACGATTGATTTCTGAGCCATTTTTAAAGCCTGTTTTTTATGCTCTTCAGAATCTACCACAGAATATGGGATGCTGTTCCAGTGAACGGATGATTTTGGATCGAGCATTCCCAGCTCAAACCATCCTTTCAGGATTCTGCGCATCGAAATATTTAAATCATCTTCGGTGATTAATCCGCTTGCTAAAGATTTATTGAGATTGTTGTAAGTATCTCCGCATTCAAGGTCTGTAGAATGTTTCAGGGCATCTGCGGCGGTACTTTTTTCGTCTGGATGTGTGCCGTGGTATTGTTTCTGGTAAAAGTCTGCGAGTGCCCAGCAATCGGAAACCACCATTCCGTCATAATTCCATTTTCCACGGAGAATTTCTGTCAATAAAGTATTGTTAGCACAACAAGGCTGTCCGTCGAACGCATTGTAAGCACACATTACTTCTCTTACATTTCCTTCCAATACCAATGCTTTGAAAGCCGGTAGATAGGTTTCGTACAAATCTCTTTTTGAAACTTCGGCGTTGTAAGAATGGCGGTTCCATTCCGGACCGCTGTGAACGGCAAAGTGTTTAGCACAGGCATGGGTTTTGAAATATTTAGGATCATTTCCCTGCAAACCTTTTACAGCAGCAACTCCCAAAACGGAAGTAAGATACGGATCTTCTCCATACGTTTCCTGACCTCTTCCCCATCTCGGATCGCGGAAAATATTGATATTTGGGGTCCAGAATGTCAAACCTTCGTAGCGGCCGGTTTTTTGGGATTCATCGAAAGATCTGTTGTATTTTGCCCTTGCTTCATCAGAAATCATTTCGAAAGTTTTTAGATGTTCGGGAACATCCCAGGTTGCCGCCATTCCGATGGCCTGCGGAAAAACGGTAGCTGTACCTGCTCTTGCCACACCGTGAAGGGCTTCATTCCACCAGCCATAACCGGGAATATTTAATCTGGGAACGGCTTTTGAATTATCCATCATCATTCCGATTTTTTCATCAACGGTTAATAATCCCAATAGATTTTCAATTCTCCGTTCGACCGGAAGATTGGGATTCTGGAAAGGATATTTAAAATTCTGTGCGGATGATATGCTACAAATGAAGATGGATATATTGAACAGCATTTTTTTCATGGGAAAGATTTTAAATTATTACCATTAATCACAGTCGATTTAGATCATCATTAATGATTTGGTAAGAAAAACAAATATATGATTCTATTTTTAATAAATGTGAAAACAACACTTATTTTAATTAATTCTTTGATATTTTATATTTAAAACCGCCATACAAAATGGGCATGGCGGTTATGATCAACATTAGTAATGATTTTAATTCTTTATAAATTTATGGGTAGTGACTTGGTTACTATCATCGGATAGTTCGATAAAATAGACTCCTGAAGTAAATGCTGAAACATCGATTCTGTTTTTTCCCGAATTCATTTTTAAACCCGATCTAATTAAACTTCCTTTAGAATCATAAATGGAAGCAGTTGCATTTAGGGATTTCAGTTCTACAAAAATTTCCATCTTGGCAGGATTAGGATATACTCTGGACTGATTTAATTCTGTTTCTTTTGCAGAAAGCACTGAAAAATTTAACGGAAGAACATTGGCTGAAAACGTATTTTCTTCAGTAAGATAAGCTCTGAACGGATTAATCATTGGTTCGCTTCCTGCAGCTACTTTATAAAATCCGGTCACTCCGTTTTCCGTTTTCAGCACATAAGCATTTGCGGGAACTTTAATAGTGTGATAAACACCGTTCATCTGATTGACAGTAATAGCCTTCGGTGTGGAAACATTTCCCGTTCCGGTAAAGGTAAAGTTTCCTGTAGCGTCGACCAAAACCGGAATATTAGCCGGAATAATTCCGTTGGAAACAGGGGTGCAGGAAATTGCCGTTGTTCCAGCAGACATCATATAAACATTCACACCGGAAGGGATATTGGCTTCAAAAGGCAGCAAGAGTACTTCGTAACCGTTAAATGTTCTGTTATAGGAAGCTGTCCCGGCCGTAAAATTAAACGGAACATGAAAATCTTTTCCCTGATCTGAAAGAACAAGATTAGAGCATGTTGTTCCTGAAATTACATTGCTGGCTGATGAGCTTACATTAGAATTAACATAAAAAATACTGTTTGTATTCACACTTACAGGCTGCCAATTGTTGGAGGCCGTGATTCCTGAAACCGTTCTGAAATCAAGCGATGTGTAATATCCGTTTTCCAGTCCGTCCATCAGATTGCTGTCGCTGTCGGAATAGGTTCCGTTAAACTTTGAAGCAATTTCATTTCCGACATTGAAGTATACATCCCCTAAATTTAATGTAAGCACAGAACTGTAATTTGAATTTCTGAGTCCTAAAATTCCTTTGCAACCGTCCGTAAGAACCTGTCTTGAAATATCTAATGTAATATCGAAGTTTCCACCTGAAGGAAAATTAATTCTTCCATAATTATAGGATTTGGCTACGCCCTGACTGTTAATATAATATAAAGTCGTATTATCCGAATAGCTCTGCCCTACTGTTGTATAGCTGTTGACATGCAATATCAATTTATTGTACCGATCATTCAGCTGAAGATAACCGTTGGAAGCGGTCATATTGTTACTGAATAATGGACTTGGATTGGAGAACGTAACGGTAGTATTGCTGATGTTAAATGCTGTTCCGAAAGCTGCATTAGTTGCTGTCTGTGTTTCGATTTTATTGTAGCGGATATTTCCTCCTGTCATTGAAGAGACCGGTCTGTCGGCACTTTTATTGAACACGAAAGTCATTACGCTGGAAGGAGTTATTTCCACTCCCGGACGGAAAGTCTGGGTACTGAGTGAAACAGAATTCGTAAGCATATTAGACGAGGTATTCGTCAATACCTTTGTTCCCGAATTTGTATAAAAAGGCAAATCTACTTTAAGATTATAGGTATTGGATGAAGAATTAGTGACCATCAAAACCACCTGGTTACCATCTGCAGAAATATAGGATGAACCTTGCAGCGCTCCGGTTTTATCGTCCCATTTTGCATCAATCCTTGTTTTTCCCGTGGTGTATTTGGCATAATGGGAAAGAATATATCCTCTTTTTGACATTACTCCTGTAGGCGTTCCATACGTACCGTCACCCATCAATCCGTAATATCTTTTGGAAGCGTAATGAATCCAGGCACTGATATTTCCGAGCATTGCATTATTGATGCTTGAAGCGAAGTTGAAAGCATCCAAATTCCAGTTAAAATCACGTGGGGTTTGACTTCCTGAGTTCCAGTTGATGAGATATTCCGTCTGCCAGATTTCTTTGTTGTAATTTCGAAACTGTTTATAAGCCGACTGCATCAATCCGTACTGATGTCCGCCGTAGACTTCAAAATTAGCCATTGTAGCGGTATTGAGCATAGCGTTGGCAAAGTTATCCGTAAAACCTACACTTTCCGGAGCGATCACTTTGCAGTTGATAAGATGTCCGTAATCTTTCACGAAGGTTGCAATTTGTGTCGGTGTCCAGATACATCCCTGGTATTGCGCCATTTCATCTGGTTCATTCTGAATGGAAATATAATCCAGATCCACACCGTTAGACTGAAGAAATGTAACGAAACTGTTAAGATATAAGGCATAATCCTGATAGTTTTCGGGTTTTAAATATCCGATTTGCTGCACGCCGTTAGCATCGGTGTATACTGCATTCACATGATTATTGGTTTTCCATGCTGCGGGCATCGTCCATGGACTTGCAAAAATGATTAATCCCATTGATTTTGCGAGCTGTGCGGTAGGTACTACGGCACTCCAGTTGTTGCTGTCTTCGGGGATATACAATCTCATGATATTGTATCCTCCTTCACTTGCCGTTCCCCAAAGCGTCTGAATTTCAGAAGTTGACATGTGATTGTAAGCAAACTGCGGGCTGCAGACAAATCCACCAAAACCTTTTATATTCTGGTAGGTAATATTTTTATCGATCTTAACAGTGGTAAGCTGTCCGTAACACAAGCTGCTAAAAAGCAGGCACAGCGCATGAATAGTAAAAAGGCTGACTAGTTTTTTCATAATGTTTTAGTTTAATTTTGTGATGTTCAGGTAAAGTTTTGGGCAAAGAATCCCCTTCAAGACAGTCTGATTAAAAAAACCGCCAAGAAAAATCTCCTTAAATGATTCAGGCAACAATTATAAATAAAGTGATATCAGGTCTTTTGCTGTTATCTTTTCATTTTGATAAAAACAATATTTAAACTGAAATGAAATTGAGATGAGAGATGTTTATTTCATAGGCAGGTAGTGATTATGGTTACTATTTTTTGGAATTTCAGTGAAGAATTTCACTTTCGGGTGCACCCAGATAAGAGGGTTTTAAACCTCCGGTATTGATCAATATTTTTTCAAGTACAATTCCCGGTTCTAAAACACGGAACCGTAACGTATGTTTTCCGGGCTGTGAAATAAGATGTTTGGTATTTGATTTAATAATGTGCTCAGACTGCCATCTTCCTAGTTCTCCCTTATAATGACCATTGAAATTAACTACCTGCGGAGCCTGTCCGTCGAAAGAAACTTCGTAACGCAATCCTTTATTATGGTTGAAATTCAAGGTTGGCGCCAGTAAAAGCTGTACCTCGAATTCTCCTTTGGATTCAAAGTTAATGTCATATTCAAGATATATATTTTCATCGGTTTTAGGATAGGCGTTTTGAGGGAAAGTTGTTACTCCGGATTTGGTCTTTCCAAAATCAGGAATGACTTCCCAATGGATGCGGCCTGAATTATTCAGCCTTGCAAAATGTTCCGCTTCAATGGAAACGTATCCGTTCTTCTCCTGGAAAACTTTCTCCTTCGAAGCATTATCGTCATACACGTACGTTACTTCAGGCATGATATTTTCTTTTCCGTCGGCCCAGGTTTTATACCCGATACGCATCTGATCCATCATATGCTGCCATTTTCCTCCGGCAATCTCTGTATTGTATTTATGATCGAGATATACATTTCTTTCAAAACATTCTTTTACCCTGTCGGCGTAATAATTTGCCTGTAGATCATATTTAGCGGCCAGTTCCCTGTTTTTGGCAACGGCATAATACATTTCATACAAATTGCTGCACGCATCAATCGGGTATAAAACGAGCTGGTAATAAGCATCCTGATATTCTGCGGGGATCTGCTCTTTTAACCTTAAAGCATCAATTGCCAAAGCTCTGTATTCATTCAGAACCCTTTCAAATTCATTATAATTTTCCAGACTGTAAGTTTTGCTGTCGAGGGTTTCCGGTGTTACTCTGCGGTTATATTTTGAATACAAGTTGATCATTCGGGCAATTTCTTTCGCATGCTTCTCCCCAAACTGCTGTTCGGCCCACTTTTCGGTATATTCCAGAAGATTTTTTGAATTAAATTGTTTCGGGTTCCAGGCCATTTCCAAGAAAAAACTGATCGGGAATTCCATTGGTTTTAAATCACCGACATTTACCACCCAGAGCTTATCCACTTTATGGTCGTAAGAAAGATTCATCTGTTCCCAAACCCGCTGGATCGGGCTGATATTGATCCATTTTGAATTTCTCGGTCCGCCCACATAATCGAAATGATAATAAATTCCATATCCGCCTTTATGCAGAGGTTTTAAAAGATCCGGAAGCTTCCTAACATTGCCCCAGTTGTCATCACAGAATAAAAGGATGACATCATCCGGAACCCGCATTCCTTTATCATAATAATCCTGAACTTCTTTGTACAATGCCCAGACCTGCGGTGTTTTTTCCGCTTTTTTGCCGGTAACCTCTGCAATAATTTTTCGCTGGTCTTTCACGACTTTTTCCAGCAGGGCAATATTGGTGCCCTCTCCCATCGCTTCATCGCCGTCGCCGCGCATTCCTACCGTTACGAGTCTTTCCCAGTTGTTGCTCCTTTCGATTCCAGATTTCCAGAATTTCTGTAAAACATCACTGTTTTTAGCGTAATCCCAAACGTTTGGAAGGTTATTTCTTTTGATGTAACGATGCCAGTCGGTTTGTGCCAAAGCCATCGGTTCATGGTGGGACGTTCCCATTACAATTCCCATTTCATCGGCTAATGGGCCGTTCAGAGCATCATCATCATAAAAAGCTTTTCCCCACATCGCAGGCCAGATATAATTGCCCTTTAAGCGCAGGATCAGTTCAAAAACTTTTTCGTAAAATTTGGAATTGATTCCTCCGAAAGTGGCTCTCGCCCAACCTCCTAGGGAAGGCTCTTCATCATTCAGGAAAATCCCGCGGTATTCTACAGCAGGTTCTCCGTCTGTAAAGATTCCTTTTTTAAAATAGATATTTTCTTTCACCTCAACCGGGACATCTGCCCAATAATACCATGGCGAAACCCCGATCTGCTGCGACATTTCGTAAATTCCGTAAATCGTTCCGCGCTTGTCGCTCCCTGCAATTACAATCGCTTCGGAAATTCCGGGATATGGATTGCTTACATTCTGAATGATGTATTTTTCTTTTTTTCCTGTTAGTGATTTTCCGTCAATCTTTTTTTGTCTGATTAAATCATCAATCACCGATTTTGTACCCACCGTTCCGATGATAACCAAGGGTGATTGCCGTGCGGAAAGCTGATTCAGCAGATCCGGTCGGATTCCTGTCACTTTCTGAAAGTCTGATTGTAAACTTTTAACTGCTCTGTGAATTCCTTTGTCGATTCCCGGATTGGTAAAAATCGAAAGTCCTGAATTTTTCTCTTTTAAAACAATGGTTTCTGGATTTTTTTCCGTGGTGATGAACGGTTCCGCAGCATCAATCTGCAGGCAGAATCCGAATAGCATAACCAGAATATAGCGTTTTAAATTTTTCATATATTTTATTTTTGTAGTTTAGTCCTTCAAGGTTTTTGAAACCTTGAAGGTTTGAGGATGTTTAATTTTTTAAAACAAAACCACCATTGGGTTGGATTTCCACAGTAAAATCACCGCTTTTGCTTATTTTCACTTCTTTTTCCGAAGAATTTCCTTTCGCATCATCGTTAATTAATTTCACCGTTTTTCCAGCGAACATCGGAAGGCTGATCTTTAATTCCTTAACTGTTTTCTCTGCATTAATTCCCGCAATATACCATTGATCCTGATGTCTTCTGCCGATTACTGAATATTTCCCGGGATAACCGTCTATGAAAACCGTTTCGTCCCAAAGGGTTGGAATTTCTTTCATAAAATCCAGCTGGAATTTAGGGGCATCCGTGAGGTTATTCGGCATTACGGCAAACATCTGAACGGGATTCTGGAATAAAACCGCTGTTGCCAGCTGAAAGCCGTCTGTGGTGTATCTTTTATTTTTATCCTTATTGGATTTTGTTAAAAACTTATTGAGGAAAGTTCCGCCAAACTCCATACTTCCGACGGTGTTTCTAATAAACGGATGCAGTGAAGCGAAGAATGCTTCCTGCTTGCGCACATCTTCAGAAAAATACAGCATTTCTGAGGCTAAAACGGCTTCGCTTCCGACATAATTCGGGTACATGATTTCCCAGCCCCGCGGTAAGGTGGTTCCATGGAAAATAATCGTTAAACCAAAATCATTAGCATCCGAAAGAATATCTTCATAAAGACGCATGGTTTCTTGCTTGTCGCCGCCGAAGAAATCGACTTTTAATCCTTTTACGCCAATTTCTTTGAGCCATTTCATTTCTTTTTTCCGTTCTACGGAAGAACTCATTTTATTTCTCGGTCCCATCGATGCATCATTGGCCGCGCCGTTGGAATTGTACCAAAGCATAACCCCGACATTTTTGGATTGTGAATACTGCACGAGCTCTTTCATTCTTTCTTTTCCAATATTTTTGTCCCAAAGTGCGTCCATAAGAATAAATTGGAAGTTTAGTGCTGCAGCCAAATCAATGAATTTCACCTGATCATAATAGTTCATGCTGTTGTCCTGCCAGAGAATCCAGCTCCAGGTAGATTTTCCGAACTGGTATTTCTGAGAGGGCTCATACATTGGTTCTACCACATCAAACGGAACCGTAGTTTCTACAATAGGCTGTAAAGATGCACCAACGGTAATGGTTCTCCACGGTGTTGATCCGGGCAGGGAAATTGCTGCTCCGGCACTTCCGAATCCGTTGTTTTCAGCCATATTGGGATAAGCGATTTTGTACAGACTCTTGTCAGCAGTAGTTTCAAGATGAGAAGCGCAGTACAGACTGTTCACTCCTGTTTCCGATAGCAAAATCCAGCCATCATTTCCGAGGTGAAATAATCCCGGAAAAACATATCCGTAATCCGCTTTGGCTCCAAGTTCCGCATCCGCTTTATAGCCGCTTTCATAGCTTGGTGCGGTTCGGGCAAAACCGGTCATCGGCTTCATCATCGGGGAAAGAAAAGTTGTGGTCTTATCAGGGAATCGGTAACCTGTAATTTCCGATTGTACAACCGCACTCAAGCGGTCTTTCATGGGTAAAAGATGATACCGGAATGCAATATTTTCATTGCTTACCTGAAATTCAATACTGATGCTAAACTGGTCTGCATTGGTAAAATTAACCGTTACTGTATTAGCTTTGTAATCGACCTGTGATTTTTTAATTTTTTCGTTGGTGTAGGTTTTGGAAACCTGATCTTTTTTGCTGTCAATGAATTTTAAATTTTGGGAAAAATCAGATTCATTGGTGATTAAACCCAACGGAGATTTTTCCAGCATCATTTTTCCCTGATAGGTTACATTGTATAGCGCTTTTCCGTTTTCCGAAAAGACATTCAGTTTCAGTTTTCCATCGGGACTGATAACCTCAGCAACCTGGGCAAACCCTGAAATCCCGTTCAGCAGGCATAAAAGTAATGATACGTAAGATAATATTTTAATCATAATTATTTATTTTCAAGAAAAGTCCAATAGTTGAAAAACATAACATCCTTTGCTGATTTTCCGTTAAACACAAAATATACATCGTGAACGCCGATAATTTTTTCCTTTAAATCAGTTTTTACGGTTTCCCATCGGTTGTCTCCGCCTGTCAGCGGTACTTTGATCGTTGCAGCCACCGGTCCGGTAACACTGTCCAGATGGACATCCATCGTTACCTCGCTGTTGTGTGTGGTTCCTACTGTTGCGGAAAATGCTGTGGCCCCTTTTTTACCAAAATCCACATTTTTTATACTGGTATAAGCACCGCTTTTTTTAGCTTTAATAAAAACACCTGCTTCTTTGTTCTGATACGATTTTACATTTTCCGACGAGGCAATTGTTTCTGCCTGATTAAAGCTGTAAGGATTTACCGTTGCAATAGCTTTAGTAATTCCGTTGGTCATCGTAAATGGTGAGATAGAACCGTCTTTATTGAATTCCAGTTCCTGAACGTTTACTGAACGTGTAAATCCGCTCCCGCCCGGCAAAGCACCATTGTGATAGAAGAAATAGGTTCTCCCTTTAAAATCAATAACTCCGGGATGGTTGGTAAACGATTTTCCTTCGGCAGGCATAATGACTCCGCCGTATTTCCAGGGTCCCTGCGGATTTTTGCTGGTGGAATACCCGATAAATTCTGGAAGCGGGCCACCCGGCCAGAAAAGGTAATACAAATTTTTTCTTTTATACAACCACGGTCCTTCCTCGTACTTTGACGGTCTTTCCGGATTGGGTTTACCATCCCTTTTTCCGAATGATTCTTCGGTCATAGGAACCTCAACGATATTTCCGGAATAGGAAATCATATCTTCATTAAGTTTAACATATTTCAGCTTGGGATTTCCCCAGTACATATGTGCCTGTCCGTTATCATCAACAAAAACGGTAGGGTCGATATCGCCCCATTCGCTTTGCACCAGAGGCTTTCCCAACGGATCATGAAACGGACCGAACGGACTATCACCAACCGCTACTCCGATCGCGCCTTTATTATTGGTTTTAGACCACATCGGAACATATATGAAAAATTTGCCGTTCCTTTCTACACACTGCGCTGCCCATGCATCTCGTTTTGCCCATTCAAAATCGTTATAGGAAAGAATGGTTCCGTGGTCGGTCCAGTTTACCATATCATCGGTGGAATAGACTTTCCAGTCGTTCATGGTAAACCATGTGGAATCGTCTTCATCATGTGTGGTATAAACGTAGAGCCTCCCGTTGTGAACCATTGGCGCCGGATCTGCGGTGTAGTTGGTCTGTATGATGGGATTTTGAGACAACAATATTCCCGAATAACCTATCAGACAGATGTTTATGATTGATTTTATTGTTTTTTTCATGTTTAATTTCCTGATTTTGAACACTGACTGCACAAGTTTTTATCAATATTTTTTTATGTTTCACAAAGCCGCTAACGCTTATAAAAGTGTATCTTTTATTAACCATAGATCTAAAATTTTGTTGAGTTTGAAAGTTTTACTACATCAGACACATTAGATTTTTTATTTCAAACTTTGCGCATATTTTAGATCATATAAGATTAAAAATCAAAGATTTTTTATGTTTGAAAAGTTCATAATCGTCTTTATTACTTTGTTGTAATTCTATCTTTTCTTAAAACTCCAGTAGTCGAAATTGAAAAGTACTCTTCCTGCCGTAATATTTTTCCCCTGGAATACAAAATAGACATCATGAACTCCGGAAACCGTTTCTGAAATTTTGGATGATACTGTTTTAAAATCCTCCCATCCTCCGGTTCTCGGAATATCAACTGAGGCGATCTTCGGTCCTTTTGCATCATCAAGATGGACTTCTAAGATTCCGCCGTCAATACCTGCCACAACCGAAGCAGAAAATTCTGAAGCTCCATTTGTTCCGAAATCTACAGCACGGACTTTTATAAATCCGCCAACCCTGGTATCAGAAACATAGACTCCGTTTTTCTTATTTTCGGAAGTGCTGCATTTCTCCGACCAGGCCATAGTTTCCGCCTCATTTCTTTGAAAAGGATTTAATGTACCTACCGGTTTTACCCCTTCTTTAGTCATGGTTATTTTTGGGATGCTGCCATCGGGATTGTACTGAAATTCTTCTACAGCGGTTGAACGTCCGTAACTTCCGCCGTTCGGTAAAAGCCCGGTGTGGTAAAACAGGTAAGACTTTCCTTTAAAATCGATAATTCCTCCGTGATTGGTAAAACTGTTTGTGGACTGGTCAGTCATAATTTTCCCTCTGTATTTCCACGGCCCTGTTGGTGAAACGCTGGTTGCATACGATAAACACTCCGTTTTTCCGGTCATTCCTGCATACATCATATAGTATTGATTGTTCCTTTTGTATAGCCACGGACCTTCCACGTAAACATCATCAAACTTTTCCTGCTTTTGTAAAACCTCATCACTTCTTCCGGGACGTCTCAATCCTCCAAATGACTCTGCGGATTGTGGAATTTCCGTAATTTTTCCGGCGTAAGAAATCATATCTTTATTCAGTTTAGCATAAAATAATTTGCTGTTTCCCCAGTATAGGTACGCCTGTCCGTCATCATCTATAAAAACGGTAGGATCAATATTATCCCAGGTTCCGGTGGTTACCAGAGGTTTTCCGAGTGCATCTTTAAAAGGACCGACAGGGCTATCCGAAACAGCAACACCGATTGCCATATTATTATCAACGGTCTGAGCACAAATGTACCAGTAAAATTTGCCGTTGCGTTCGATGCATTGTGCTGCCCAGGCTCTGTCCCGCGCCCAGCTGAAAGATTCTAAAGAAATGGGAACGCCATGATCCGTCCAGTTCACCATATCTTCGGTTGAATGAACCCGCCATTTGGTCATGGTATAAAAATCAAATCCCGGCTGATCGTCTCCCGTGTACACATACAGTTTGTTTTTATAGACCATCGGTGCCGGATCGGGTGTAAAATGTGTCTGGATAACCGGATTCTGGGCAAAAATAGCAGTGCTTGTCAACAGAAAAGGTAATACAATATATTTTAAATTTCGATGGATCATATTTAATTGTTATTTTGATGAAATGAATTTATAATAGGCAACGCCGTGCGCAGGAATATCCAATGAAAGGCTTCCTTTATCGGTATTAATTTCTGCAATATTTTTTTGTCTCCAGAGATCTCGTACGGATTGAGTTCCTGAAATTCCTAATTTTTTGAAATCTTTATACGGCAGCTTTACTTTTTCCCTTCCGAAATTAGCAAAAGCAACGGCTTTTCCTCCGTCCTCCAGTTCCTTCACATAGATTCTGAGTTCGCCAATGGTTTGCAGACAGACACCTTGTTTTCCTAATGCATCCTGATTAACGGCAATCACCTCGTCATTAGTGAGAAGATTTAAGGTAAAATCATCCAGTTTTTCAAGATCGCAGCCAATGAGCAACGGTGCAGAAAAGATACTCCAAAGGCTGATGTGAAGGTACTGTTCGTCCGGTTTCAATCGGCTTTGGTGCGGATTTCCCCAACCAACAACTCCGACTACTAACATATCCGGATCATTCCAATTTCCAGGTTTTGCATAAGGAGCAGCTTTATCCTGAGCCAAAGCAATACTTTTTACACTAGCCCAGGTATCGGTAATGTCATTGGTAGTGCGCCATGATTGGGCATTGATTTCATCACCCCATTTCCAGACATCGCCCATTCCGTATTGGCAGAGATTGTACACGATATCTCTCGGCTGCTGTTTCAGCAAATTTCCCATTAGCCGGAAAGGCTTTACACCTTTATCAGGATCACCGCCTCCCTGAAAAGCAAGTGAAGGAACTTTACTGGGATCATTATCCGGTAGACCATCTATGACACCGCCGTAGCTGCACCAATCGTATTTCAGGTAATCGACCCCCCATTTTGCATAGCTTTGGGCATCCTGCTTTTCGTAGCCGTAGCTTCCTGCACATCCTCCGCAGGTCCATGGTCCCGGAGAGGAATAAATTCCCATTTTAAGCCCGTTTGCGTGAATATAATCACTCAGGTTTTTCATATCCGGAAATTTGGAATTTGTTAAAATATAACCATTCTCATCACGCATTTTCCCTTTGAAAGACGGGTCTTTTCCATCCCGGTTGTATTGCCAGGAATCATCAATGTTGATATAATTCCATCCGTGGTTTACCAGGCCAGATTTTACCAACGCGTCGGCAGCACGCTTTACTTTATCGGCAGAAACTTCATGCCCGAAACAGTTCCAGCTGTTCCAGCCCATCGTTGGGGTAAGCACAATTCTGTCTCCTGCTTCTATTCTTAATTTTTTTGAAGCTAAACCTTTTGCATTTTTCGCAGCTAACTCTACTTCATAGGTTCCTTTTGCATCTATTTTTCCGGTAATAATTCCGGTTTCGGGATCTAATTGCAATCCTTCGGGAAGATTTTTTGCAGAAAAAGCCATTGGCCGCTCACCTGTTGCTGCAATCCTGAAAAGGAAAGGCGAACCGGGACGAACGCCGTAAACGGCTGCTGAATTAATTCGGGGTGTTGCCACTGGTTTTGGGGTTAAAATATAAGGCTCTGAAGCAATGGGATTAAATGTTTCCAACGTAGCAATTCCGTTGGTTTCAAATTTTGCATTGACCCAGTCTGCATGGTCGTAATATGGTCCGTTTCCGCCGTCTGTCACTACAAGTTCAAGCTGCTTAATTCCTTTTAACGATACCGAAACAGGTTTTGCTTTATCTCCCAAATGCATGATTCCGCTGGACCAAAGCTTTTTGTTGTCTCCGTAAATTTCAAATTCCACGGCAGGTTCATGGCCTTTCATTTCATCATCTAATCCGACTAATGCTGAAAATTTTTGGGCTTTACCATTCAGTTTGATTAATAAAGAACTTTCGGCGTGGGTACCGAAACCTCTGTCGAATGTCTCTCCGGCAATCGTCAGTTTTTTTCCGTCCACCGAAGTATTGATGCCCGGTTTCCCGTTTCCCTGCGTGGCAACGTTCAAATCTAACTTATCCAGCCAAACTGTAGATTGCGCATTTAGCCAGCATCCGATAATAAAAAAAATGAAAGTAAATAGTTTAAATCTTAACATTTTTAAAATTTTAACTGAATTAATGTAACTCATAAAAAAATTAAGTTTTGGCTAAAGCCAACTTTATTCTTGCTTTATAAAATAGGCTAAAGCCTATTCCTATTGATCCTAAATTCCAATTCAATGAAGCTTAATCCGCATTAAATTTCCACCAGTCGAAATAGAAAAGATCTCTGTCTCCTCTGAAAACAAAATACAGATCATGAATACCTTTCATATTTTTAACCGGAGTTTTTATGGTTCTGAAAATATCGCCTTCCGCCTTTCCCTTTACTGTTACCGTTCCCAAAACGGGTCCGTCAATGGAATCGGTGTGGATTTCTATTTTTCCGCCGTACAATGCTGCTACGGATACTTCTATGGATTGGGATCCTTTGGAAAATTCAACGCCCTGAACTTTGATATAGTCTCCATTATTGACTGAAGAAACGACAATACGATCGGTGATTTTTTTACCGGTATCATAAGGATTGTTTCTTTCCCATTCGGTCATTTTTTCAGTTTTCAGGCCTTCGCTGAACGCAATGGTTTCCGCTTCCACTTTATTATAAGGGTTAAGCGTTGCGATTCTCTGTACACCTTCCGGATTCCAGAACGGCAGCTTCTGAATGGTTCCGTCGGCATTGTATTTCATTTCACTTACGCAGACAGAACGTCTTTCATAATGTTTGCTCATCGTCTGTTTTCCGATATTGTAATTGAATCCGAAAACATAGGTTTTGCCTTTATACTCTATGATTCCGGGATGGTTTCCGTTGGAACGTTTGTCGCTGTCCATGATCATTCCTTTAAATTCCCAAGGTCCGGTTGCAGATTTGCTCATCGCATAGCCCATTCCTTCCGGACAACAGGTTGAAGCATAAGCCAGATAATAATGGTTATCTCTTTTCCAAACCCACGGTCCTTCCTGATAATGGAACGGGTCCGGCGAACCTTTCACTTTAGCAATAGAAGGATCTTTTATAACCTTACCATTTACCGAAATCATATCTTCATTGAGTTTTACGTACCAAAGGTTGGGATTTTCCCAATAGAGATAGGCTTGTCCGCCATCATCAATCAAAACAGTTGGGTCGATATCGTCACTTGAATTTTTAACCAAAGGTTTTCCTATCGGATCTTTGAAAGGTCCGTACGGATTATCTGCCATCAAGACGCCGATTCCTCTTTGTCCGGGCATCGGGCAGTACATATAAAACTTTCCGTTTCTTTCGATCACCTGCGGCGCCCATGCTCCGTTTTCCGGATCAGTCCATTTGAAATCTTTGAGGGAAGCGACAATGCCGTGGTCGGTCCAGTTTACCATATCCGTGGAAGTGTAAAGGAGCCAGTTTTTCATTTTAAACCCGAAAGCATCATCTTCATCATGACTCGTATACAAAAAAACCGTGTCTTTGTAGACCATCGGCGCAGGATCTGCAGTAAATTTGGTCTGGATAATGGGATTCTGTGCAAAGGAGATCTGAAAAAAAAATAGAGTTATTATTAAAGTTAAATTTTTCATTATATTTTGTTTGCGGTGTAAAATGGGAACAATTATGAATCACATTTTCTCATTAATTTGTATAAGCTCAGCTTCTATTATAAACCAAACATTATTGAGCATCTCTAAAAAGCAGCTGCGCAAAATTGTACAGGTTGTTTCGCCAAACCGGCCAGGTGTGGCCTCCCGGATATTCGGAATACGAATATTTAATGCCTAACTCATCCAGTTTTTTCATCATAATCTGACAATTTTTATAGGCAATATCTTCTTTTCCGCCCATTGAAATCCAGAAATTTTGTATATTGGAATTGATTTTTTGTTTGTTTTCATTCATGAATTTATACTCGTTATCCGCTACTTCCTGAAGGGACGGAAGAATCCATCCTGAGCTGAAAACCCCTAATGAAGAAAACATATCGGAGTTCTGAACGCCAGTATGAAGGGTATAAATTCCTCCCATAGAAAGCCCGGCCAGTGCTCTGTTCGCCGCATCTTTTTTAACCCTGAAATTAGATTCGGTAAAAGGAATGACAGATTCCTTTAATTCTTTATCAAACATCTGCAGATTTCTGGCTCCGAAACTTCCGAATCCGGCAGGTCCGATATTGGCATCCGGCATTACGATGATCATCGGTTTTGCTTTGCCTTCGGCAATTAAATTGTCGAGAATCAAATTGGTTTTTCCCTGCGTTGCCCAGCCGCTTTCATCTTCGCCGCCACCGTGCAGAATATAGAGTACAGGATATGCTACATTCTGATTTTTATCATAGCCGGGAGGTGTATAAACAAAAACCCTTCTCCAGGAATTGGTTACTTTTGAGAAAAAATTTTTGATTCTGATGTCTCCGTGCGGAACGTCTTTCATGGCATAGTATCCGTCACCTGCAAAAGGTACTTCTATACCGCTGGCATATCTTCCCATTCCGTAAAAAGTTTTGCTGGAAGGATCTGCAACGGCTACGTTGTCAACTAACAGGGAATAATAATGAAAGCCCTCGCTTAAAGAATCCGTAGTTGTTTTCCAGATACCGTCCTGATCTTTTACCAGATCGTATTTTTTTCCGAGGTCAATCTGTACTTTTTGTGCTTCCGGAGCTTTCACTCTGAAAATGGCTTTTCCGTTGGGTAAAATCTGTGGGAATTGGGCATTTCTATTATTCGATTCCGCCGGAATTCCTAACACGGTAAAATTGGAAAATGCAGTTTTATCTACAGGCTTAAATATCAGCTGTGAAAATATGTACAAATCATTTTTCCAAACTTTAAAATCGTGTCCGCCAGGTTCAATATAGAAGATGTGCGGAATTTTATTCTGTCTGAGGTAATCACTGGTTCTTTTACTGAAAGGCATCAATCCGTCTGCATCACCACATGAAATCCAGATGAGTTTTAATTCTTTTGCCTTTTGGGGATTCGGAAGTAAAACCTGAGGTTCTTTTGTGTTGGGAGCAGATGAGAAACCACCTACCCAGGCAAATTTATCAATATTTCCCAGTCCAAAATTCAGGGTTTGTCCGCCTCCCATGGAAAGTCCGGCAATGGCTCTGTTTTCGCGGTCTTTCTTTACCGGAAATTTCTTTTCCACAAAAGGGATGAGGTCATTCAACAAATCTATTTCAAACGTTGCAAATGCTTCCACCTTATCCTTTGCCATAATGTTCCCGGTAGCGCGGTCGTCTTTCATTGCCCTGCCATTGGGTAAAACTACAATCATAGGGGTTAATTTTCCTTGGGAATACAGATTATCAAGAATAATTTGAGGCGTACCGTTTTTATACCATTCTTTTTCATCACCTCCGATACCGTGCAATAGATACAGAACAGGGTATTTTTTATTTTTATTAAAGCCCGGAGGCGTATAAATCAAAGCTTTTCTTACCGTTCCTACAGTTTTGGAATGATACTGGATACTGTCAATTTTCCCGTGAGGAATATTTTCTTTTTTCTGGTCGAAACCTTGCGGAGCCTGTTTTTCAAAATTCTGGGCTTTGGCAAAAATTCCGGTGAGCGAGAATGTGATTGCAAATATTATTGATGTTCTCATATTTTTATTTGTATTTTTTACACTTATTAATCAGGTTAAAAATTTTTAGAGTCATTCAGCTCTAATCGTTTCATTTAAAATCAAAAAAATCAACATCTACAAATCCGCCCGAAGCTTTGGTAGCATAGTTGAAAATGGCAAATTTCGACCCCATAAAAAACCTTCTGTAATCAAAGATCATCTTATAATCTTTTGCCATTTCCGTCCAGTTTTTCTGGTCGGTACTATAATAGAAATCCGCAATATCTTTACCTAAATTAAAATCGGCATCAATCTTCAGGAAAACTTTGTCAGAATTCAGCGGAATACGTTTCTTTTCTTCCATTTTCACATCGGTAATCGCTTTTGTTTTATTGTCTAAACTCACAGAAGCGGAAGAAAAAACGATGAATTTTTTTCCACCTTCCTTCACAACAGATAAAATTCCGGAATCTCCGTTGAAAGCACTGAAGCCGGTCACATCGCCATCTTTCATTCCCTTTACATACAAAGCAATAATTCCGCTTGATTTCGGGCCTTCCATTCTCTGGGTTAAGGTATTGGGTGCTGCGTACAGATTGCTTACGATCCTGCTTGTTTTCAGTCTTAAAAATCCTTTTCTTTCAGACAGAGACCAGGCTTTATTTATAGGATTATGGTTCCATTGCCATTGGATTTTCATTTTCTTTCCGGAGAAATCATCACTTTCGATAAGATGATTTTTAGGTTTAAAAGGCGGAAGCGGAATTTCGCCATGCAAAGGAACTTTTCCTTTATCTCCCAACACCGGCCAGTCGTTTTCCCATTTCACCGGAAGCAGAATAGGAACTCGTCCTACTCCATTTCTGTCCTGGAAAATTAGGGAATACCAGTTCCCGTTTTTATCGTCAATCAAAGCACCTTGTCCTGCGTAAGAAAACCCCAGAAAATTATCTTCAAGAACTACTTTTTTTTCGTAAGGTCCGGTTACTTTATCGGCTCTGTATATCACCTGCCTGCGTTTTTCATTTCGCGGCCATGAAATCATCATCATATAATATTTACCGTCTTTTTTGATGATCTGGTTTCCTTCTAAAAGTCCGGTTTCCGAAGCATCTTTCTGAAAAATTTCTATTCCGTTCTGATCGCCTACAATATTTTTAAAATCCGGGCTCAGCTCAAATACTTTATTGGAAGTAAAAACATACACACGGTCATCATCGTCAAAGAACAGGGAAGCATCATGAAAATGTTTTGTTCTGGTGATTAATTTCCAGTTGCCTTTTTCCGGATTATCGGTTACGTAAAAATAAGCTTTAAAAGGTTCATCATTCGGGGAAAACAATACGTAATATTTTCCTTTGTGATAACGGATTGAAGATGCCCATTGCCCGCGTCCGTAGACAGTTCCGTTTAATAAATCATATTTTGAATTGTCATTTAATGTATTAAAAACATAGCCTGACATTTCCCAGTGTACCAAATCTTTGGAATGCATTACCGGAGCACCCGGCATGAGATGCATGGTGGTGCTGATCAGATAAAAATCGTCACCGTTTCTGGTGATTGACAAATCCGGAGCATCTGCCCAAATAATGGGGTTGGTAAATTCCGTAACTGATTTCTGAAAAGGATTTATCTGGGCTGAAAGATGATTCAGCCCGATAAATCCTAAAAAAGAAACTATATAAAATGATTTTTTGATATTCAAGATTTTAATATTTTGAGTTGATTATACACTTCGACAAGCTCAGTGTGACAATGCTAAAACGATCTGTTTTTTTGCTGTGTTAGGCTGAGCCTGTGGAAGCCTTGTTCATTAATTAGGCACAATATCGTTAGACGATGTGCTGTAGAGACCGATTAAGCTTCCGGTGAAACCGCCGGCTACATCCGTGGAAAGAATATCTCCCGAAACCGGGCCTCCCAGGTTTTTAAAGTTTTTCCCATCCTGAGAATAGTTAAAACTGATCATATCCTTTTCGCCTATTACCTGTAATGTAATCGCTTTAGGCGATGAAATTTTTTCGCTTGCTATTAATTTGGACTCCCCTTTTTCGGTTCTTTCCAATACCATATAAAAGTCTTTATCTTTCTTCGTGATTCCAAAAACATAATTGAATTTTTCACTTTGGTAGCAGGTAATTCCGGCCAGTTCTTTTTCAGATTTAGGTTTAAAATCCAATGTAACTGATGTTTGGAAATCTTCGTGCTGCAATCTGTGGAACAATGCTGAAACAGGAGCCAAAGCTTTTATATTCGTTTCAAAAGGATTAACCTTCACCCCATTTTTTGTTGCGGTGATAAAGTTTTCACGCGGTCCTCTCATGGCAATCCAACGGAAATCCAGATTTTTATCGGTTAATTTATCAGAATAGGTAAAGTTTCCGTTCGGGAAAAATCCGTTTTTTCCAGTTTGATTTTGTGCTCCCTGCGGCAATTTCAATTTCGGCTTCATAGGAACCAATCCGTTCTGGAAAACAGGATATGTTCCGCTCCAGTCAACCGGAAGGATGAATGTTTCGCGGCCTTTATTGACACGGTTGTTTACATTCGGGCGAATGGCCAGAAATACACCATACCATTGTCCATTCGGACCTTCAACGAGGTCGGCATGTCCTGCCCAGTCTACTTTTTCTTTTCTGTCTCTCGGAAAATAACGCTGCGTAAGGATCGGATTATTTTTTGCAGGAATAAAAGGTCCTTTTGGAGAATCTGCCATAAAGATAACTTCACTGTGATTGCCACCTGTTCCTCCTTCGGCACACATTAGATAATATTTTCCTTTGTATTTGTAAAGATGCGGACCTTCGATCCAGATTGGCTTCTGGGTAAGATCAACACCACCGTTAACAATTATTTTATCTGAACCCGGCACCACCTGGTCTTTCTCCAAATCGTAATCCCACATTTTGATGACGCGGTGACCTTGATACTGCTCTGTTCCTTTTGGCGGAGCATCATTGTGAACGATGTAAGCTTTCCCGTCATCATCAAAGAAAATGGCAGGATCGATTCCGTCAAAATTCAATTTCTGAACTTCGCTCCAGCCTTTTGCCGGGTCTTTGGCTTTTACAACCATATTTCCAACGCCGCCCGCAATCTGCGTGGTGATCATGTAAAATGTATCGTTGTATTTGTTGTATTTGATATCCGGTGCGTAAATTCCCTGAGAAACGCCGCCTTTTTCAACTTTTAACTGAGACGGTCTGTCCAGAACGTGCCCTATTTGTTTCCAGTTCACCAAATCTTTAGAAGTAAAAATCGGAACTCCAGGGAACATTGAAAACGAGGAATTTACCAGATAATAATCTTCGCCTTTTTTAGTGATGCTCGGATCCGGATAACAACCCTGAAGAATCGGTGAATAAAATTCATCGGCCTGTAAAGGATTATCGTTGTATATTTTATCGTTTCCACGGTAGTTGAAATCGGAGAAAGTTTGGGCGGCAATATTGCTGATGGAGAGCAGGGCCGCTGCCGCCAGAATACTGGTTGTATTCTTTAAATAATTCGGATTCATGGGTCTCTTTTTCATATATAAATGTCTTAATTTCTATTTTAATTGTTGAACCCTTCGGGTTTTTGGTTATTTTGTGATTATTCCACAGGTTTTTATATGTGCTAATTTTTTTTCTTTTTTCTCTTATTAATAGGATTTCATCCTATTCTGATTTAGATCGCCCTTTCAGGGCTTTACAGGCTTTATCTACCGCTATTGTCGTTGAACCCTTCGGGTTCGTTTTATCTATATAATATGATTTTCATCCTATTCTGTTTTGGGTCGTCCTTTCAGGAATTTATTTTTAAGATGTATGTTTTTCCCGGCTCTGTTTGAAAATCATATATGAACGATGTTTTAATTTCAAAAGGATTTAATTTTGCATCTGCCGAAATTAAAGGTTCTTTGATTTCAGAAATTTCAAAAAATGAATTCGGATTTTTTCCTTCCGCTTTTTTCAGTTTTGAATTTCCCGAAAGCTTCATTTCATTAGGTACTTTAATTCTGCAATTTCCACCCAGCCCTGATTTTATGATCACTTCTTTTGCCTTGTTATTTTCCCATTTAATATTTACTTCAAAACCTCCGTACGCTTTAAGGCCGGATATTTTTCCGTTTTTCCATACATCAGGAAGTGCGGGAAGAATATCTATAAAACCATTCTGTGTTTGCAAGAGCATTTCCGTAATTCCTGAAGTGCACCCGAAATTTCCATCAATTTGAAACGGCGGATGTGCATCAAAAAGATTGGGATAAGTTCCGCCTTTGCTTCCCCAACCGTATTTTTCTACCAATGTGAGCTGGTCTTTTATCAGCTTATTGGCATGATTTCCATCTAACAATTTTGCCCAGAGATTTACTTTCCAGCCCATTGACCAGCCTGTGGAAACATCGCCTCGATATAACAAAACCGTTTTGGAAGCATCTGCCAATTGCGGTTTTGTATACGGACTGATTTGGTTGGAAGGAAACAATCCGTACAAATGGGAAACATGCCTGTGATTATCTTTTGGATTATCAAGATCTTCCATCCATTCCTGTAGTTGACCATATTTTCCGATTTTCATGGGCGGTAATCTGGAAATAATAGAGCTCCATACGGGAATTTTTTCAGTATCTGCATTGAGAATTTCTGCTGCTTTTTTAGTTTTGGTAAATAAATCAAACATCAACTGATTATCCATCGTATTTCCTGCTGCCAAAGCACTTCCCTGATGTCCCTGCGGGATATTTTCGGGAGACATAGACGGACTGATCACGAGCCATTTGTGGGTTGGTTTTTCAATTAAGAAATCTTCATAGAACTGTGCTGCTGATTTTAGAACGGGATAAACAGATTTTAAATAATCTTTGTCGCCATTATACAGGTATTTTTCCCAAAGATGCTGAGAAAGCCACGCTCCGCCCATCGGCCACATTCCGGCGTTGGCAAAATCTACTACTCCGGTAATTCTCCAGATATCGGTGTTGTGATGAGCTACCCAGCCTCGGCTGTTGTACATTACTTTTGCCGTTTGTTTTCCAGATTCGCTCAGATCTTTAATCATTTGAATCAAAGGTTCGTGCATTTCGGAGAGATTGGTTTTTTCGGCAGGCCAGTAATTCATTTCCGTGTTGATATTGATGGTGTATTTGCTATCCCATGCCGGTTTATTCGAATTGTTCCAGATTCCCTGAAGATTTGCAGGCTGACCGCCGGGCTGCGATGAAGAAATGAGCAGGTAACGCCCAAACTGATAGTACAGTGAAATCAATCCCGGGTCATCGTTTATTGCAAAGTTTTTAACACGAATATCGGTTGGATTTTTTGCGGCTTCAGAAGTTCCTAAATCAAAATCAACTCGTTTGAAATAATGCTGATAAGTTTTTAAGTGATTTATAAATAAGGTTTTAAAATTTTTATGTTCCGCTTCAGAAATATATCTTCTGCTTTTTACGATTTCGTCTGTATTTAATGTTTTATAATCTGTAAAGTTCGTTGCGATTGAGATAAGAATGGTCACTTCATTGGCATTGCTTACCGAAACGGATTTTCCTGAAACTGAAGTTTTTCCGCCTTTTGTACTAAATTTTGCAATAGCGTTATATTTTACCTTTCCTTCTAAGCCTTCTAAGGTTGATGATAAACCGCCCATTTGTAATGTACAGCCTTCAGCCTGAACATCTTTTTTAAGCTCACTGTCGAAAGTGGCTGTGAAATTCAATGCATTTTTTTTGTCAGCACTGAGTTTAACTACCACCACATTATCCGGAATTGAGGCAAAAACTTCTCTTTTAAAATAAGTTCCATTGGAAATAAAAGTAGTTGTCGTTAAAGCTTTTTCAATGTCTAATTCTCTGTAATAGCTTTTAACATTACCCAGATTATGAAAATCAAGAGTAAGATCGCCGATATTCTGAAATGCCGAACCATGAAGTGTTTTTGCCGTCAAACCTTTATCAGCAAGAACCTGTGCTCTTTTATAGTTTCCGTTGAATAGATAATACCTGATGGAATCCAAAACTTTGGCCCCGTCCGGATTATCGTTTCGGGAAGGACCTCCAGACCAGAATGTTGATTCATTGAGCTGAAGTTTTTCTTTGTAGGGATCTCCAAAAACCATTGCTGCAATTCTTCCGTTACCGATGGGCAAAGCTTCAACCCATTGCTGAGCCGGCTTATCGTACCACAGCTTATACTTTCCTCCTTGTTGGGCAGAGGAAAATATACTTATCAAAAGACAGATTGCGATCATGTAAAGTTTAGATTTCATTTTTACTTTTAATACTTCAAACTGCAATATTTTGATATCAAGCTGTTGATTTTTTTATTAATTACCTCAACAATTGATATGATGAGGTATATTACATTTTCTCTATAAACCTTTTAAAAACAAGACCTCAACAAGCAAGGCCTTGTTTAATATGAAGAAAATTAACTCAATTTAAACTCCGCTAAATGCGCTAAAACCGCCGTCAACAGGCAGTAATGCACCGGTGATAAAACTTGCGGCATCTGAGCAGAGAAACTGTACCGCCCCATTCAGCTCTTCTACTTCCCCGAAACGCTGCATTGGAGTTTTGGCAATTACTTTTTTACTCCTGTCGGTTAAAGAACCATCCGGATTTAATAGAATCGCCCGGTTCTGGTCACCGATAAAAAATCCCGGTGCTACTGCATTCACACGGATTTTATCTCCGAATTTTAATGCGACATCTGAAGCGAGCCATTGGGTGAAGTTGGTGATCGCCGATTTCGCAGCAGAATACCCTGCCACTCTTGTAATGGCCGAATAAGCTGCCATTGATGAGATGTTTACAATACTTCCGCTTCCCTGTTCTGCCATTGCTTTTCCGAAAACATAGCTTGGGTAAACAGTTCCGTTGATGTTAAGATCGGTCACCTCATCCCAGCCCTGAATATTCGTATCGAAAAATGACTGTTCGGGAGATAATGTTGCGGAAGGGATATTTCCTCCTGCGATATTCAGGAGAATATCAATTCTGCCATATTTTTCTTTAATTTTTTTTGAGGCGGCTTCAAGACTTTCAATATTTAACACATTTGCTTCTACTGCAAGTGCTTCACCTCCGGATTCTGTAAGTTCTTTTACACGAACATTCAGTGTTTCCTGATTTCGGCCTAATGCAACCACTTTTGCTCCCGCTTCAATGAAACTTTTTGCCAAGCTTCCACCTAAGACGCCCGAAGCACCTGTAATGATGGCTACTTTATCTTTTATGCTGAATATTTCTTGCATTGTACTATTAATGATGATTGATAATTATTGAACCCTTCGGGTTCTTCTTGAACTAGAGATCTCTGGACATTTCATTTTGAACGGCCGCCATTACGCCTTCGATCTGACCTAAAGCCAGCATTCTTCCTAAGAATGAGTAACCGGGATTGTATCCTTTGTCGACATCTTCTGTTAAAAGCCTTCCGTGGTCAATTCTCATTGGTAATTTGGAATTTTCCTTTTCAAATACACGGATAACGTCAATTAGTTTACCTCTTCCACCAAGATGATGTGCTTCGATAAAATCTCCGTTTTCAAAAACGTTTGTACTGCGAAGGTGGACGAATTTCGTACGGTGTGCAAATTTTTGAGCCAGCTTCGGTACATCATTATCAGGATTGGCACTTAAAGATCCTGCGCAGAAAGTCAGTCCGTTGTGAGGATTATCTACTGCGTTCAAAAACCACTCGATATCTTCCTCGTTGGTTACGATTCTTGGTAAACCCAACAATGCAAAAGGGGGATCATCTGGATGCACGCACATCTGGATATTCCATTCTTCACAAACGGGCATTATTTTTCGGAGGAAGTATTTAAGATTTTGGCGAATCTGATTTTTATCAATTCCATCATACAAAGCCAGTAAATTGTTGAACTTCTCAACAGGATTTAAATCACCTTCTTTAATATTTCCATTAACAAATCCCTGGGTTTTTACAATCACCGAATCAATGAGAATATTCTTATCGTCTTCGGTAAGCTTACCTTTCAGTTCTTCTACTTTCTGTAGAATTTCCGGCGTATAATCGTTTTCGGCTCCTTTTCTTTTAAGAATATGGATTTCAAAATAAGCAAATTTAGCTTTATCAAAATATAATGATGAGGAACCGTCTTCCCATTCGTGAAAGAGATCTGTTCTTGCCCAGTCGAGCACAGGCATAAAGTTGTAGCAGATTGTTGTTACTCCTGCTTTTCCAAGATTTTCGAGACTTTTGATATAATTATCTATTAAAAAATCGCGGTCTTCACCTCCGTACTTTATCGCTTCACTTACGGGAAGGCTTTCCACTACAGACCAGCGAAGACCGTGACTTTCTATATAGTTTTTATAATCATTTATAGCCTCAAAACTCCAGACTTCACCGTTAGGAATATCGTGCAATGCAGAAACAATTCCCTCTACCCCGATTTGCCGTAGTGTACCTAGCTTTATTTGATCATTCTTCCCGAACCAGCGCCATGTCTTTTCCATAATATTTATTTTATTTTATTAAAACAAAGCAGGTGCTTCTTGGTAAACACCTACTTTGCTGTTAATATGAATGTAAGAATAAAAATCTACTAATAACCAGGGTTCTGGTATTTTGCTTTTACATCTGCAGAAACTTCCATTGCATCAAGCTGTCCCTGTGGGATTGGTCTTAAGTAATGGAAATTCTGAATGTTTCTGGTAACTGTTTGCGGTGTATGGTTTCCGTAGTTAACCCCACCAATCGAATAGGTTGCAGATTTCTGAGCCCAAGTTTGCGTTCTTACCAAATCAAACCATCTATATCCTTCGCCAAAATATTCTCTCGATCTTTCTGCCAAGATATAGTCTATGGTTATTACAGATGGTGTTGCTGCAACCATTGCCGCACTATTATCTTGTATCTTCGGAGCATTTCCGCTAACACTCCAAACCCATTTCCCAGCTCTTGCACGAAGAACGTTTACAAGATCCCTCGCAGACATTGAACCTGAGGCCCCTTTAACAGCTGCTTCCGCAGCAAGTAAATAAAATTCTGAAAATTTTGCAGCCACAAAAGGACGTGTCAAACTTGGATTGGGAAATCCTAAACCATTTCCATTATCAGTACGGTATGTTCCGATTTTCCAGATTCCTGGATAAACAATTCTGCTAATTCCGTTTGGTGCAACTACCCAGTCGGCTCTACCCGGCAATGTACCTGCTCCTATACCACTTTGTCCTGCATTTGAAGGATAAGTAGGTAGCTGCGAATCATCATTTAAGAAGGATAGTACAGCGTCACCAGGATTTATCGGAAGATTGTTTGCATTATAAAGTGTCTGAACATTAGTAAGTCCTGTTCCTTCTTTGTTCCAGTTTCCTCGATAAGTGGTTACGAAAGTTCCGTCATAACGGGAATCCAGAGTTTTGTCTGCAAAAGTATTTTTAATAACTTCAATAGTAGGAGCCATACGCGTCCAAGGTCTGCCTAAAGATTGTGTGGCAGCCCTCTGAACCGAGCTTGCATTAGTCCATGTTCCGCTTGTTGTACTGCTCTTAAGATTGGTGTAATTGAAGGTTAACATCCAGGCGGCAAAATTATTGGGGGACCATCCGTCTCCGTAGCTGGCCTGAATTACTCCTTCATTGAAATATGCGCTCGTTTCTGTGTGATCTGCATAAAGCATACATTCTTTATTACGATCATTATCTCCTCTATTAATGTCATAATATGTGGGCATTAAAACATATGGGCCAGGGTTGTTTATTCCTTCCATTGCTATATCATATGCTTTTTGAAAGTACCATTGAGCGTTGTGTCCATCAGGATCTGTTCTGGAAGTTTCAGGATATGTAGGAATATTATTTGGATTTTGCAGCCACCATGCGTAAGTTAAATACGCCTTTGAAAGGTATAGTCTGGCAACATTTTTTGTAACTCCTCCTGTAACGCGCGGATTAGTGGGGAGATTTTCAATAGCTTTAACCAAGCCAGGAAATATTGCTTTTGTATACACCTCTGATACGGTATTTCTTGTAGAACTTGTTTTAGGATTAATATTGAAAGCCAACTCCCCGGAGCCTAGATCTAGTGGTACTCCACCATAAGTTTGCACTAACAGCAAATAATAGAATGATCTGAAAAATCTTGCTTCTGAAATTAGGGATTCTGCAATACCGGCTTTAGATCCATTTTCAATAATCCCGTTTGCAGTATTAATTGACGGGAAAACAGATCCCCAAACCATACTTGTAGGGAAAGTATTTGAGTTGATGCTGCCTGCTCCGCCGGACATATCAAGATCTTTAAAGTTCCCGTCTGCACTTTGTGCCCATGTTGCTTCATCAGTACCCGTCATATTTGCATTTAGCCAATAGCCGTTTCCGTAAAGCAAACGCAACTGTCTGTACAAAGAAGTCACTCCTTGCGAAATACCTCTCTCTGTAGTAAAATCTTCCGGTGTATAAATACCTCTCGGCTGCTCATCCAATATCTCATTACAGCCTGTGCTGAATGTTAATGATGCTAGAAATAGAGCAGCAATGAATTTTTTATTAAAATTGATCATGATTTCTGATTTTAAAAGGTTAAATTTAGTCCCATCATGTAATTTCTGGTTGACGGATTGTTGGTACCAATAATAAGCTGATTTGCCTTATATGAATTTACAGCCTGGTTTTCGTTTCCTCTTGAGTTCGGTTCCGGATCCATGCCTGATTCTCTGTAGTACGGTGAGCCAAAAACAAATGGATTTTGTATGGTAACATATAATCTCAAATTGCTTACCCCTAGATTATCCAGAAGGCTCTTATCAAAATTATATCCTAATGTTATGGTCCTTATCTTAACGAATGAGCCGTCAAATAATGCAAGTGTAGAAGCATATTTAGGGTTGTCTCCACTAAGCAGTCCGCCTGGTTTCGGATATCTTGCGTCTGTATTTTCCGGTGTCCAGTAATCTACATCTACGTTGTTTCCTCTACCCGTAAGTCTGTTGAGGTATCCTGCGGAACCATAGATAGAACTGATGAGTACTCCTCCTTTCTGAAAAGCACCTACAATGCTTAAGTCTAAATTTTTATAGGCCAGTCTTGTATTAAAGCCTCCGATAAAATCAGGATTCGTATTGATGATCTGTCTGTCTGCTTCGTTAATTGCTCTTTTCGGAGTACCGTCTTCATTATAGCCCCCTGTATACAAAACCTTTATCATTCCCGGCGCAGCGCCTACCTGCGGTTCAAGAATATTTAAATAAGGATCGCCCTGCTGCCATAAACCAATATATTGATAATCATATATTGCATTAATATTATAGCCAACAAACCAAAGGTTATTTACATTTCTGTCTGTTCCGGAAGCCAGTGAGGTAATTTTGTTTCTGTTTGCTGATAGATTACCTCCGACTTCCCAACTGAATCCATCGGGATTATTAAAGATAATTCCATTTAAAGATATTTCGAAACCTTTATTCTGTGATGATCCTACATTTTCAGTAACAGAACCTAAACCACTGGATTGAGGTAAAGCTTTCGCAAGGAGTAATTTCTCTGTATTGGTTACATAATATTCTAGGGTACCGGTAATTCTTCTGTTAAGAATTGTAAAGTCTACCCCATAATTCCAGGTTTTTGAAAATTCCCATCCCAAAGATGCATTAGGCGCAGTATTAACATAATTTCCTATTGCATTACTGCCTCCGAAATTATAAGGTGTGGTACTGAGGCTTCCAAATGTTGTATAAGGAGCGACAGCCTGGTTTGATGTCTGTCCGAAACCTGCTCTTAATTTAAGGGTGTTAATAAATTTTGAATCTCGGAGGAAGCTTTCGTTGGCCACATTCCATCCAACAGAAACAGCAGGATAAGTATGCCATTGGTGGCCTTTAGCCAAAACAGAAGCACCGTCGGAACGCACTGTAGCAGTTAACATATATCGGTTATCATATTGATACATAGCTCTTCCCATAAAAGACATTAGCCCTCTTCTCCAATATCCCTGGTTATTCGGGTCAATCGTTATTTCACCCTGAGCCTGTCCTAAATTAAAATATTGGAATGCATCAATTGGAACATCCCTTGCCGCTATTGAAGAGCTGTTAAATCTGGTTTGTTCAGCAGAATATAAAGCAGTTGCATTAATTTTGTGCTTTCCGAAAGTTCTGTCGTACGTAATAAGGTTTTCCAGAACCCATTGTGTGGTTAAAGAGTTTCCAATACTCGCTGATGATGCGTTGGTTGTCTGATAATTTAAGGCTCCTGTTCCCAAATAATAACCACTGTTGGAATTTCTGTAGGTAAGCCCAACATTTAACCTGTATTTAAGACCTTCAACTCCGGGAATTTTAACTTCTCCATAAAGATTGTTATAAGAGCTGAAAGCATTGGTACGGTCTGCATAAGCATCACCTAAATTTTCTAAAATCGACCTTGTCTGCAATGCAGTTTGATCCTGATTGGCAAATGTTGTTCTTAATCTTGGTGAGCCATCAGCAAGGTAAGGACTTGTTAATGGTGAATATCCTAAAATAGGTGCGCCGCTAACACTATTAAAATCATTGATAGAAAAGTTTGAATTTGTGGAAAACCCGACTTTCAGCCATGAATTTATTTCCTGGTCTAAAGCGCCTCTTATCGATAGCCTTTTATAACTCTGTAAAGGAACAACTCCGTTCTGCTGAAAATAGGCAACTCCAAAATTGTATCCACCTTTTTCTGTTCCGCCTGTCACACTTACATCGTGGTTCATCATAAGACCAACACCGTAATACTGATCCTGCCAGTCTGTATTTATATTATTGAATTCATCGGGTCCGTTTGTAAACAAATTAGCATCCGATCTAAGTTTAGCAAATTTTGGCCCGTCCATCATGGGATATTTGGAAAATATAGTCTGAAATCCCGTATATCCGTTATATGCAAATCTTGCTCTTTGGCCTTTTCCTCCTCTGTTTGTAGTAATTAATATTACACCATTCGCACCCCGGGAACCGTAGATTGCAGTAGCAGAAGCATCTTTTAGAATATCCAAGGTTTTAATGTCTGACGGACTAATATCACCCAGAGAACCTACGAATGGAATACCATCCAGCACAATTAAAGGGTCGTTTGATCCGGTTAAAGAACGTTCACCTCTAATACGAATCTGCTGCACAGCTCCCGGTTTTGTAGATGTTCTTCCGATGTCAACTCCGGGAAGACGTCCCTGGATAGCATCTGTAATATTTGCTGAAGGTACTTCTTTGATAGCATTGCCACTAAGTGATGCTACAGATCCTGTTACAGCTTCTTTTTTCTGCGCTCCGTACCCAATCATCACTACTTCTTCAATTCTCTTCTCTTTAGGTACCGTGTCTTTTTTAACCTGGGCATAGGCCAAGCCAGAAGGTAATAAGGCCATGGCAAAAAACAGGGCCGCCTTATTGGTTTTAGCTAAATAAAATCGGTTCATAATTATTATTTTTAAATATTAGGGTTGAATAAAAGGCTGTTAATAATTATAATTCTGAGAAATCCTTAGTGTTAGCAGCCTTTTCGTTTTAATTAGATATACATGTTCACGATAGCTTCAAACAATTCCTGTTTTCCGCTTTTTGGCTGAGGTTCCCCGATTTCATGTGCGATTCTCTGAAGATCTTCCAGTTTAAGGTTTCCTTCTTCGAATGCCTTTCCGTTTCCGTTGTCAAAAGAAGCGTAGCGGTCTGTTCTTAATTTTTTATAGTCTGAGTTTTCAAGAATATCAGCTGCTGCCAGAAGACCTTTCGCAAAAACATCCATTCCTGAAATGTGAGAGATGAATAAGTCTTCGGGATCAATAGAATTTCTTCTGATTTTTGCATCGAAGTTTACCCCTCCTGTTCCTAGTCCGCCTGCCGGAAGCAATACCAACCAAGCCTGAACCATCTCTAGATAATCTACCGGGAACTGGTCTGTGTCCCAGCCATTCTGATAATCTCCTCTGTTAGCATCAATACTTCCCAAAAGTCCTGCGTCCACCGCTACCTGAAGTTCATGTTCAAAAGTATGACCAGCCAACGTAGCATGATTTACTTCAATATTTAGTTTAAAATCTTTGTCCAGTCCGTAATGTCTAAGGAAGCCGATTACCGTTTCAGAATCGTAGTCGTACTGGTGTTTTGTTGGTTCCATTGGTTTAGGCTCAATCAGGAAAGTTCCTTTAAAACCTTGCTGACGCGCATAATCTCTGGACATTGAAAGGAAACGTGCCAAATGATCTTTTTCACGTTTCATGTCTGTGTTTAGAAGGCTCATATATCCTTCTCTTCCACCCCAGAATACATAATTTTCTCCACCTAAAGCAATGGTTGCATCGATAGAATTTTTCACCTGAGTTCCCGCGCATGCTACCACATCAAAATTCGGATTGGTAGAGGCTCCGTTCATGTATCTTTCGTGGGTGAAAACATTGGCAGTTCCCCATAAAAGTTTGATTCCGGTTTCTGCCTGCTTTTGTTTGGCATATTCTACCACAGTCTGAAGATTTTTTTCATACTCTTTCCAGTTATCTGCCGGATCTACCAGGTCGATATCATGGAAACAGTAATAGTTGAATCCCATTTTAGACATAAATTCAAAGCCTGCATCTATTTTGTGCATTGCTCTCGTTACGGCATCATTCCCGATATCCCAAGGGTGATGAATGGTAGCTCCTCCGAAAGGATCGCTTCCGTTTGCACATAGGGTATGCCACCATGCCATCGCAAAACGGGTCCAGTCTTTCATGGGTTTTCCCATTACTACTCTTTCTGCATCATAGTAGCGGAATGCCATTGGATTTCTGCTTTCTTTCCCTTCAAACTTAATCTTTTCGATCCCTGTAAAAAACTCTTTCGTACCAGTTAAAGTGTTCATATTCTTTATTTATTTTATTTTTTTTGCGTAGAAATCCCCTGCTCACCGGCTTTGAAAGGCAGGTAAGAGCTATGGAAAACTTCCGTTTATTGTTTAGATTATTTCATTAAGATGATGTTTCCATCTTGTATAGGCTTCCAGATATTGTTCTTGTTTTTCGTGTTCAGGCTCTATCACTGCTATTTTTTCGAGTGATGAAAATGCTTCTTTGGAATCTGCATAAAATCCTATTCCCATTCCCGCCGCTCTTGCAGCTCCCACAGCTCCGTCGGTATCATAAAGTTCAATTACCGCATTGCTGACACTTGAAAGTGATTGGCGAAATATTGAACTTAAAAACATATTGGCATTTCCTGCACGGATTACCTGAATATCCATTCCGATATTTCTCATGATATTCATTCCGTATTCATAGGAAAAGACAATTCCTTCCTGCGCCGCCCGCAGAATGTCTCCTTTTGTATGAATGTTAAAATTAATTCCGTGAATAGAGCAGTTGGTTTCTTTGTTTTCCAATACTCTTTCGGCACCATTTCCGAAAGGGACAATACTAAGACCTTTGGAACCTACCGGTGAAAGAGAAGCCAGCTCGTTCATATCGCCGTATGAAGATAATGAGGTGGCAAAATTATGCTTTAGCCATGAGTTTAATATTCCTGTGCCATTGATGCACAATAATACACCCAATCTGGTTTGCTCCGGCGTATAATTGACGTGGGCAAATGTATTAACTCTTGATAATTTATCATATTCCAGCTGATCTAGTACTCCGTACACCACTCCTGAAGTTCCGGCAGTGGAAGCAATTTCTCCCGGATTAAATACATTAAGAGAAAGTGCATTATTAGGCTGATCTCCTGCTCTGTAAGAAATAGGTGTTCCTTCTTTTAAGCCTAATTCCTGAGCGGCAGAAGCAGAAACCGTTGCCTGAATCCCGAAAGTAGGAACAATCTTCGGAAAGAAACTTTTTGGAATTCCGTAATGGCTGATAACGTCTTCTGAGATACAGTTGTTTTTAAAATCCCAGAAAATTCCTTCTGAAAGACCTTCAATTGTGATCCCGATCTCTCCGGAAAGTCTCATCGCGATATAGTCTCCCGGAAGCATTATTTTATCAATTTTATTAAAAATTTCCGGTTCGTTTTCTTTTACCCAGGCTAATTTCGATGCTGTAAAATTACCCGGTGAGTTTAATAAATGCGAAAGGCATTTTTCTTCTCCTATTTCTTTGAAAGCTTTTTCTCCGTATGGTACTGCGCGGCTATCACACCAGATAATCGACGGTCTCAATAGATTCTGATCTTTGTCTACGAGAATAAGACCGTGCATCTGCCAGGTAATCCCAATCCCTTTGATGTCTTCGGCGTGGATTCCTGATTCGTGCATCACAGCTTCGTGTGCCAGTTTCAGGTTTGTCCACCAGTCGACAGGGTTTTGTTCTGCCCATCCCGGATTCACAGCGGTGATTTTCATTTCCTTTTTCGGGGAAAATTCTGAAGCAATCACTTTTCCGCTGGATGCCTCGATGAGACATACTTTTACAGAAGAACTGCCGATATCGTAGCCTAGTAAGTACATAATTTTATTGAGAAGCTTTTTTATTTGATTAGTTTAGTATTGTTTTTCTTGTAAATCTTTGCGTCAAACTTATAATATCTTGCGGCGCGGTGCGAAACGTTTTTTTCTATTTCGTCCAACGGAACAATGTAGTTGAATGATGATATTTTTTTATGAAAATTTTTAATATCAATATACTTTTCGCTTAATGCACTGTAGAGCTGATACAGCTGTCTGATGGTGAATCTTTTCGGCAGCAGCTCAAAAATAATAGAGAAGTCTGATTCTATCCATTTTCTGATCTCCACCAGTGATTCGCTGATGATCTTGTTATGATCAAAGGGCAGTTCCGGCACTTCGTCAATCGGGAACCAGTCTACATTATCATATTTTGTGCTGTTGATCTTATGATCGATCTTGCAGAGTGAAAGATACGCTACCGTAATGATCCTGTCGATATGGTGTTTGTATTCTTTACCCATCCATGTAATATCGTGTTCGTTATTCGCACGTCCGGGATCTGCAAAGCATTTAAATTGTTTAAGCACCATTTTACGGATTCCTGTAAGCTCATGAAGAACTCTCTCTGCAGCATCGTCTACATCTTCGTTGCTAAAGATCAGGCTCCCCGGTAGTTTTCTTCTTCTTTCCAAAGGGATCTCGTCTACATGTCGCTGAACCAACAAAATGTTCAGGCGGTTTTCGAGATCAAATCCGAATACTACACAATCTACAGACACGTACGTATGAATAAAGTCAGGGCTCATTTAATTGTTAACATTTATGTAACATCACAAATATAAAAATTCAATCGAATAAAAAAAATAAATTTACTGCTAATACCTACATATCAACAATTTACATATCGATTTTTTATGATAACAATTGTATATATTTTATGATAAGGTTATCATTAAAAGTACACTTATTAATATCTTAAGATATGAATTTACAACACCTTGTAAAAAAAAAGTTAAAAAAATTCTTTCGAAATTTTAGTATAAAATACTATGATAAGAAACTCTAAAAAAAAGATTATAATTTTTATTAAAAAGTGTAAAAAAAACACTTTTAGACATGGAAATATGATAAATTTTTGATTTTTTCTTTACCATTTTTATATGCAAGGCTTACAATTTATGCCAAAAAGAAAATACGAAGAAAATTTGGAGATTAATTTTATGACAATCAAAAATTAAATAAAAAAGAATTATTACTCATACTTTACATAAACAATCAACGCTACTTCTTTTCTAGAAATAATATTACTGATACTAATCGGTATAATATGTAATGTTTACTAATTTTTATGGAAGATTCGCACCTATGGCACAACTTCTGATATAGCAAAGAGAATCACTTAAAATCCTAATATTATGTCGATAAAAATACAAGTTGCCATGTGTACTGACTGCAATGGTTACTACTCATCCGCCCCACTAGAAAAGAAAGATATTTTTAATCCTGAAATTACGGATCATTATTTTTATCATGGTGAACCTTGGTTTACTCTTGACATGAATTCTTTTGAAAAGTTCAAAAGCTATGAACGTACTGAGATAAAGATTGTTGAACTTGATGATCACAGAAAGGAGGATCATTTACACTGCCATTGCCTGAAGAAAAAAATGGCTTCCAAAAAGAAATATGTCTACGGCGCATCCAAAAAAGAAAAAAATATTCCTATGATCGAAAAGTACGAAGCAGATACGGATATTTATTTTAAAGACCTTTATTATACCTACAATAATTTTCATGGCATAAGCGCAAATACATACGGAAATTCAAACAGAAAATTCAGATAATGAATTTATGAGATAAAAAATAAAAAAGCAGAGAATAATACTATCTCTGCTTTTTTATTTGGGTTATATCTTTTTTGAATGATTTTCTAAGGGATTATAACGTCCGACAGCTTTTTATCTGAAAAAACATTAACCATCACTTTTTCGATTCTTGCCCTATCAGAGTCTGTGAGATTGGATCCTGAAGGAAGGCACAAGCTGTTTTCAAAAAGCTTCTCTGCAAAGTCGCCACCATAATACGGAGCATCTTTAAATACAGGCTGCATGTGCATTGGTTTCCAGATCGGGCGTGATTCTATTTTGTCTTCCAAAAATGCAAGACGAAGATTTTCACGGTTTGTTGTTGCTACTGTTTCATCTATTGTAATTACTGAAAGCCAGTGGTTGCTGAAGAAATCGCTGTTAGGTTCGCGAAATAATGTTACGCCATCCATATTCTCTGTAATTTCACCGTAAAAACTATGCATTTTTCTTCGGCCTTCCACCCTGCTCTTCAGCACTTCCATCTGTCCTCTTCCAATTCCCGCGGAAACATTACTCATTCTGTAGTTGTATCCTATTTCCGAATGCTGTTAATGAGGTGCTTTATCCCTTGCCTGTGTAGATAAAAACACCGCTCTGTCTTTATCTTGTTTATGGTGGCATACCAATGCACCTCCACCAGAAGTGGTGATGATTTTGTTTCCGTTGAAAGACAGAATTCCGAAACGTCCAAAAGTTCCGCATGATCTCCCCTTATACGTAGAGCCCAGTGATTCTGCAGCATCTTCAATAAGAGGAATATCGAATTCTGCAGCGATGGCTAAAATTTCGTCCATTTTTGCAGGCATTCCGTAAAGATTAACGGCAACAATAGCTTTCGGTTTTTTATTTTTGGATATACGGTCTGTTACGGCCTCTCTTAATGCGACAGGACACATGTTCCAAGTATCTTTTTCCGAATCTATGAAAACCGGTGTTGCTCCCAGGTAAACAATAGGATTTGCAGAGGCTGAAAAGGTAAGAGACTGACAAATAACTTCATCACCGTAGCCCACATTGCATTCAATCAATGCGAGATGGAGAGCTGCTGTTCCGGATGATAATGCGGCTACTTTTACGTCCTGATTCAGAAATTTCTCCAGATCAGTTTCAAAGCCATTCACGTTAGGTCCCAAAGGTGCTATCCAATTGGTATCAAACGCTTCGTTAATATATTTTATTTCGGTTCCGCCCATATGAGGGGAAGAGAGCCATATTTCAATGCTCATAATTATTTTTTTAATTTATTATTATTACAATTCGGTGATTTTTACAATTCTGCCTGGATTCCCTACCACTGTTGAGCCGTCCGGAACATCACTGATGATCACTGTCCCTGCTCCGATGGTGCACCATTTTCCAATTTTAATTCCCTGGATAATATTTGCTCCGATTCCCACATGGGTTCCTTCGCCAACATATACACTTCCGGCCAACGCAGCGTTGGGAGAAATATGCACAAAATCTTCCAGTACACAATCATGGTCTATTGAGGAATTTGTATTGATGATACAATGTTTTCCTACTGTAACAGCAGCATTAATGGAAACTCCCGACATTACTACAGTTCCTTCTTCTACGCGTATCCTTTTGGACAATGACGAATTGGGATGAAGTAAAGTCACATAGTTGAATAACGTATTTTCATCAACTATATTTTTCCTTATCCTGTTGTTTCCTATCGATATGACAATATCTATGTTTTCTTGTGGTGGTTTATGAAGTACAGGATAACCCAGCATTTTCTTTTTTAAAACATCTCCATCGATATAAGCATTAATGTGGTATCCGTTTTCTTCTGCAATTTCAGCAACTACCTTGCCATGACCGCTTGCCCCATATAAATACATATTACACTTTTTTTTAATTATTTCCATTAAAGGCTTCCGTAGTTGCCTGTCCTTCTTTGTTGATCCCTTCTTTTTTAAATACTTTTTTAAAAGTCAGAAGAACAATTTTACAATCTAAGGCAAATGAAATATGATCGATGTACCAGACATCTAGTTCAAATTTCTTTGCCCACGAAATGGCATTCCTTCCGTTTACCTGTGCCCACCCTGTGATTCCGGGACGAACTTCGTGTCTTCGTTTCTGGAATTCATTATAGATGGGCAGATACTGCGGCAGCAATGGCCGCGGTCCTATAATCGACATATCCCCTTTTAAAACATTGATCAACTGAGGTATTTCATCTAAAGAAGTTTTACGAACAAATGCTCCTATAGAAGTAAGCCTCTCCGAATCCGGAAGCAGATTCCCATCAGCATCTTTCTTATCGTTCATTGTTTTGAACTTGATGATTTTAAAAATCTTTTCTTTTAAACCCGGACGTGCCTGAAAGAAGAACGGCTTGCCTCCATTTGCAAAAAACAGCCCAATGGTTACTGTAATAAAAACCGGAGATAAGATTACTAATCCTACAAACGCTATAATGAAATCAAAAAATCTTTTTAAAAAAAAATTGTACATTTTATTATTACATTTATTTAAAATATGATCAACGAATGATCTTTTGTATTGATTTCAAATATTCCTTTGCCAAAAACTCCCTGTCAAAATTATTCTTTGCATACTCATATCCGTTTTGGCCTTCTGTCTGCAGCCGTTTTTCATCATTAAGATATTCACGTATTGCCTTACTGTATTCTTCAGCATTTTCAGGCTCTACATAAATACCTGCGCGAGCATCTTCAACTAATTCCCGTGATACTCCGTCGATAGCCATCAGAATGGGTTTCTTACATGAGAAGTAATCAAAAGATTTATTGGAGTACACTGTTTTAAACGTGTCGACTTTTTTTAATACAGATGCTCCCATCTCGGATGCTAAAATATACTTAAATACTTCTTTTTTAGGAACAGGATCTAAAAAGCGTACATTCGTAACGTTTCTTTGTTTTGCTTTCTCTTTTAACCTGTCTTTTTCCATACCCTGACCAATTAATAAAAATAAAACATTGGTATCTTCAAGTTTTTTGCCAGCATCTAATATTTGATCTAAATGATTGGCAACCCCATGTGCTCCAACATAAGTAATGACGAAATAATTTTCCAGATCATGTTCTTTTCTAAAGCTTTCGCGATCAAAATTTCTCATAATTTCTTCCGAAAGAGAAAAATCTGCTGCATTGGGGATCATGATCAATTTGCTTTTATCTACTCCCTTTTTTTCATGTAGAGTTTTATAAAATGCGGGAGTAAGCACATTTATAAGCTTTGCTTTTCTATATATAAAAGCTTCAAACCAATACGCAAATTTAATAATAAACTTATTGGTAAGTACACCGGTATCAATTGCCGATTCCGGCCATAAATCCCTGATCTCGAAAATCATCGGAATTCTTTTGAGCCTTGAAATCAAAAATCCGGAACCTCCGACAAACAGCGGTGGTGAAGTTACAACAACGGCATCAAATTTCCCTTCAATTTTAAATAATCCTGCCCAAAGAGAGGAAAACATAAACGAGAAATACCCCCATAGGCGGCCTAAAAATCCATTGTTATATGCTTCTGAAACATGAGTTCGGTGAACCGTTATTTCGCCCTGTCTCTTTTTGACAAAATATTTACCTTTGTACTCCGCTCTTTTTTCAGACCCTGAATAATGCATCATTCCTGCTATAACAGTCACTTCATGCCCTTGAGCAATCCAGGTTTTTGTAATTTCGTTCCATCTGGAACCTCCGGGATCATCTTCTTCTAAAAAATACTGATGTAATAGTAGGATTCTCATTAAAATAGTATTATAAGTTTTCGCTTACTTAATTAAAGATTTGATTATTTGTGGTTTACCGGAAGCCGTTGGTGGAATTTCATCAACTTTAATCCATTCTATCGGGAAATCTTCCTGAAGATGCTCATGGATTTTTTTCTCAATTCGGTGTAGAACCATTTCATCATATTCTTTAGATGGGATATATTCAATTTTCATGGAAGACAGATCTTCCTGAATGACACGAAATTGTTTTATTCCGGTTTCAAATTCAAAAATTGCTGTGAAAAAATGAACAATCATGAATTTATTTGATTGGGTATATACAATATCGGTATCCCGTCCAATTACTTTTTCTAATAAAGGAAATGCAAATTTTCTTTTTTCAGGATACTGATTTCGAGGCAGGCGGATTGCCAGGTCGCCGGTGTAGTATCTGATGATCGGCATTGATCTGGAGTCTAATCTGGTTACTACCACATGACCCAACTGGCCATCTTCAACATCGTTACCATTTTTATCAAGTAATTCCAGGTAAATATGCGGAGTCATGATATAATAATAATCCAGATCATGCTGCGCAGCAATCATCAGTCCTTCTGAGCAGGCATAGGTATCATACACTTTACATCCAAAAACTTCTTTAATTTTAGAGCGAAAGTGTGGAAACATTTTGTCTCCCCAGCTAATGGCTCCGTCGAAGTGAATATCTTTGAATCCTTCTTTCTCAGCAATTTTTGCTAATAAGTAAATTGATGAAGCGTAACCACCAATATGATAATTTTTTTTATTCCGAAATTTACTCATCAGCTGCGCAGAAGAGGTTTCAGACATTCCGAAAGCATTGCTGTATGTTGTTCTTAAAAAATAATCTTTAAATGTTTTAAGAAGACCTCTGTTAATGGTCATACCTGTTTGTAAGATAGGTTTTCCGGGTTTCCAGCCAGCCCATTCCCACCAAAGCATCTGGATGGCTCTGTTGAGATCCTGCTCCTTGATATTCATATAGGTGATCCCCTGAATTCCGGAAGAGCCACTGGTCATTTTTTTGATGAGTTTATCCTTATCTTCAGAAAGCAAAAGGTCTATATTATCTTTATAGACTTTCTTTTTCATCAATGGGAATTTCTTAATCCAGGTAAAAGGATCCTCATTAGCCTCAGTTTTCAACTCTTTGTAAAAAGGTATTTCCTGAACTGCAAATTTCAAGAGATCAGATAAATTTTCTTTTTGTAAATTAATTAATTCAGATTCTGAAAGTTGAGATATATGCCGCCATTTTTTTAATTCAGCCATTGTTTTGGTTGAAAATAAAAGGTCGCCGGCAGGCATCACCATCTTTTCTAAAATTAAATTATATATTTTCATGATAATAGATTTATCCATTTATGTTTTACTACTTCCCAATCGAAATCCGAAACTTTATTGAGTGCATTTTCTGTTAAGCTGTCTGCTAAATCCTGGTTCTCTACCAAAGTTATAATAGCCTGAGCCATTTGCTCTTTATTGTTTTTATCAACCAGTAAAGCATCTTTGCCGTGATCCAGTAAGAAAGGAATCCCTCCTACAGAGGTGGTCACAACCGGAAGTCCCAATGCCATTGCCTCCAGAACACTTACCGGTGTATTATCGTAATTGGTAGTATTTATGAAGATATCATACTGTTCAGATAACTGATGCCAATCTTTTTTTGATAACCGCCCCGTTATTTTAATGTTCCCCATTAAAGATTTTTTTTCAGCATAATTTTTAAAAACTTCCATACTTCCGTCTTTATCGGGGCCAACCATACATAGTTTTGCATCCGGGTACTTCTTTGCTACAATCTCCAGTACATCTATTGCCAAATTCGGGTTGTAGTCTGCATGGAAAGATCTCACCCACAATATATTTGGAGATATTCTATTCCTTTTTTTAAATTGATAATTCTCAATTTCAATATTGTTGGGTATAATAATGGATTTGTAGCCGTTTTTTTGGAAGTGATAATTTAAATATCCCGATACGGCAACATTTTCAAAAGAATTTTTAAACAAGAGATCACTGCAATATTTTGAGTTTTTCAATCTTTCCGGCAAGTTTCCACCATGAAGAATAGGAATGTATTTGATATCTAATATCCTTGAAATCATCCCGACTGAGAATGCAAACCAAAAAGCACTGGTGCTGTATGTATCAATTAAAACGTATTTGATTTTATTTCTGTTTTTGATTACGGAAAAACACATCTCAAAAAGCCTTTTAATCTTATTCAATGAATGTCCAGCATAGATCACTTCGATGTTTTCTTTTTCAAACAGCACCCCCAATGTTTCTACAGTTCCGGGCGTATTGCCGTATTTGCTTAGATTGTTACCAACGTAAAGAATTTTTGTTGCTTTAGTCATTATCAAAAAGATTAGAATATTGTTTAATAATTATAGAGGAGTTAAAATTGTTCTCAGCAAATTCTCTATTTCTTTTACCGATATTTTCAAGTTCCGTTTTGTTTAAGCTCAGCATGTTTTTAAGTGCAGTTGAAATTGATGTGGGGTCGGTTGGAACGCATAATAGCGAATCGTTACCAATTAAAATACTGTTGTCTGAAATATTGGATGCGACAACAGGTTTCCCACAAGCCATTGCTTCGCATACAGCATTAGGTAAGCCTTCATAAAAACTAAAGAGCCCTACTCCGCCAGCTTTCTGCATCACCTCATGAATGTTTTTTACCGGATGATGAAATGTAAAGACATGGTCTAATCCGTACTCTGTAATTTTGAGTTTTCCTTCTTCCAAGGATTTGTCCAAAACCTCTCCATACCAATTAATATCTAATTTTTCCTGAAGTGGTTTAGGTAAAAGAGCCACCCCTTCAATAAGGCCTTTCAGGTTTTTTAAATACTGATGACTTGAAGGGATTACCAGGTTAAATTTTTCATGATCTGTAATGGGAGTGGTCGTATATTTTTCCAGATCAACTATATTATAAATTGTTTTGCATTTATTTTTTAATAAAGGATTGGCACGAAGCACCATATTTGCGTTGAGATGGGAATTACAGACTACAAAATCCGCGAGACTATGAAAAAGCCTCATAATTTTCCACTTCATTTTTATTTGCATTACCGGATTTGCACTACGCTCTCCTACAATCAGCTTCCATCGGCGGAAAGGCAGAGACGAAATTTCGGAAATAAAAACAGGTCCTGATAAAAAAGAAATGACCACATCAAAATTATTGTTTCGGATAAATTTTCTAATCTTCAATATTCTCCGAAGATAGCTTTCATCACTGATCAGAGTAATTTTAATTCCGGCATTGGTTAATTCAGCATTATAAAAATCCAGCGGATGGTATACTAAAAATTGCACCTCGTTGTTATTGGCTAAAAATCCTTTAGCCAGTTCAACCATCTGCTTTTGGGCTCCGCCAGAACCCAGACTATCAATAAAAAATAATATCTTCATTTAATTAATAAAAAAGGGTAATCATTATAACTTTGTGTTTATTAATTCCATGAACCTATTGGCTACGTTTTCAATATTGTACTGATCCACATTGATTTCCAGTGAATTACTATAGTTTCCTTTCAAAAATTGATCAAAATCAGATATATTATTGATATCAAACTGCATACTAAGGATAGGCCGTTTCGTTAAGCCATAATCAATTAATTTACTGGGAGACTGCGCTGACTCTTTATTTTCAAAATTGATAAGAAAATCCATTGTGCTTAATTCATAAATCAATTGTTCCCTGGGAATATATTCCCTTACTTCAATCTTGCCGTTCAGACGGCTGTAATAGTCTTTTATTAAACCATCGTCTTTTGTGTAGATGATAAATTTAAAATCTTCTTTTATGGTACATAAGTATTCTAAAAACAATTTAGGGTCACGAATTTCCGGATAAAAAACACCGGCGTACGCAAATGTGGGTACGGAATTATGGATTTCCCCTTCAAAAACTTTAGTATTTGAAAAATTAAAACCCTGAGGAATGACACGGATCTTGTTATGAAATTCAGGATAGTAAGAATTCCGGGCATTTTCGATAGGAATGGTGACAAAATCTGCCCGTTCCATAAACTGCTTTTCCAATTTTGCAAAATAAGAAGGCGGATTCTCAAAAACGTTCATCATAAATGGATCACCGCAATCTGCTATCCATACTTTTGCCAATTTCGGATTGTTCTGAATTGCTCTATAACATCCCCAATGTATGGCGTGCGGCGCGGCAATGGAAATCAAAACATCAAAATTACTCATGTCTTTCAATGTTTCCGGTATCTTCCATAAAAACTCAATATTTGGATATGTTAGTCTTTTTCTGAAGAGTTTTAACAGAACTTTATCTATTAATGAATATTTTTCTTTTTTATTAGAATGCTTTCTTACAAATGAAAGTTTTGAAAACGATTTTAAATTAATTTTATCAAATGAATTCCACTTTGAATATTCCTCCGGAGAGCAATTGGCTACCAATGTTACATGATGATTTTTTGCCAACTCCACGGCCAGCTCGGTTGTCCGATACGCTCGAGGGGACTGAAACGGAAAGATTACATGGGAAACTATTAAAATATTCATTTAACTTTATTATTAATTATGGTATGAAAAGATTTAGGAATTATTTTTTCAGGATATCTTACAACTGGATTTATTTATAAATAGTGATATAATAAATAGAGAGGGTTTGAAAAATAAAAAACAGGTTCAAGCACTTTTACATACAACATAATCTGTACATAAAAAGAAAAAGAAAAAATAACAGGCATAGCGTACAAAACCCTGTCATATTTTCTTCCTTTGAAGTTCACCAGCCAAATATAGGCAATTATCGGGTAGGATAATAGCATAAATCTTCCTCCGAGAGAAGGAATTGCCATTGTAAAATTGACAAAAACCATTAATACCAGTAAAAATGAAAACAGATATTTGGTTTTGGCATTATCAATAATTTCTTTAGAATTTTTAATAAATAAATACACTAAAAAATTCATATAAACCCTCACCAGAAAATTGAAGGTTGCCGCAATCCAGTAAAGCCCGGTACCACCACTTTCTCTTTGCTGCACATAAGATTCATCAGTATAAGACTCGGCCATCTTCACAATGAAGGTAGGAAATAGATCGATGTAGTTTTTAACCAGATCTAAAGAAACATTAGATACTAAAAAGCTGACAAAGAATAAAACGGCCCATACTTTATTCAAATTTTTTCCAAAATACGCAATGATTGTGATTACTATGAATAGCCAAAATGCCCCATGAAAAAATGGTGTACAAAGCAATAAAAGGAAATACTTATTCTTTCCATTTCTGAAAATCTGTAAAACACTGTACACCCCAACCCAAGCGGCTGTCCAGAACCGAACTCCATTAATATTAAAGATCTGATTGATCATAAATAAATACAATAAAATAAAGCATGCAAGAGATGTTGAATAATTTTTTTCTGCTACAAAAAATTTCAGGGATTTTAAGGCAAAAAAGCTGAACACGATTGCAAAAACCATGAACATAATATGGTAATTGGCAGTAAAACGCGATACGTAGAACGCTACTGTATCAAAGTAATAATCCTGTTTCCCTTTTTCAAAAGTCAGATATTCTACAAATCCTTTATAAAATTTTGAATCGGTAATAAACTTGTAATGCTCAAATTTTTCCCGGTAGCTTGATCCATCAATACTATCGTCGCTTTGCTTCCCTGCGCTAACTGTAAAAGCAAGACCAAAAAAAACAGAAAACAGGAAGATTATAACGAACGAAGATTTTGTTTTTAATGTACGTAGCGAAAATAGAAATGCAAGAATAGGTGAAACCAGGAATAAAATTACTTTTATTACCGTATTCTCACTATTTTCTTTCTGCCAAACTGCCATAATTTGTTTTGTCTTTTAAAGTAAATATTACTGTTTTCCTAATGCAATAAATTTTTTCTCTATATAATTATAGGTGAAGCTTGAAACTAATAGTGTTATTAATATGGTTGCTGCTAAAAGAATAGGTATATTCTTTATCCAAATAATGAGTACACTAATTATTAGCACATGGAAAATATAAATTGAATATGAAATGTCTCCTGTATAAATCAAAGATGCTACAGATCTTTTCTTAACATCAAGAGAGAAATAGCTTTCATATTGAAGAACTAGCGTGAATAATAAAATGCATACAAAAAAAGAAAGCAAATGATTATAAGGCATCAGCATTGTTATTATCATTAAAACAAATGACGCGAATAAAATAGGCGTATATACTTTTTTCGGCAATCTAGGAATTCTGTTCTTTACAAATAGTTCTGCTATTATACAACCTGCCAGAAAAAAAATCATGTGCAGAGAGCCTGCCAAGCTTACGAATAAAGATACAACAGGTATATCATTTTCAATCGAAGTAAATCTTATGAGAGAAAAACAAATCAAAAACAATAACGGGATCAGAATAAAAATAAGCTTTTTTTGAACTTTGAAAAAAAGAATAAAGAAAAACAAGCTATAGAAAAACATTTCAAATAAGGTTGACCACGCAACACCAACAATGAGGCTTTTATAAGACCATTTTGTATCCCACGGAAGCATAAGGATATTTTGAACAAGTGTTTTAAAATCTAAAGTGAAATTTTGCAAAACTATTTTATACAAAATATAAAACAGTAACGCAAACAAATACAAAGGATAAATTCTGAATGTTCTTTTTTTAAGGTATTTCCAAGGATCTGTTTGTTCTTTAGTCGTTAAATAAATTAAGAACCCACTCAAAACAAAAAAAATATCAACGCCGTACTGACCCGATAAAAAGTAATCGCCGAAGGGCTTATAACTACTCTTTTGGAAAACATGAGTAATCAAAACACTTATTGCAGCAAAGGCTCTTAATATTTGCAGGGTATTTATTTGCATTTTTATTTATTCAAATTTTTATTCTTAGGTATAAACCCATAATACTCCACCTCCCCTTTCCATGGAATAAATTTATCCGGATCTAAATCTTTTATCTTTTTTGCCGGATTACCTCCAATAACACAGTAACCTTCAGGGAAACTTTTAGTAACAACACTTCCTGCAGCGACGATAGTTCTTTTACCTAATTCTACTCCGGGTAATACTACAGAATTCATTCCTACCCACGAGTAATCACCAATGGTAACTTTTTTATGGTTATATTTTCGTTGATCATATAAATCATGATTCGTGCTTAAAATTCCAACATTAGGTCCAAATTGCACATAATCTCCAATTTCAACACCTCCAACCGCTTGAATATAATTTCCCGGTCTTGTCACTAAACAATTGATTCCCATTTTCACTCTTTTAAAGTGAGCAACCTGGCAACCTTTTTCAATTGGAAAAGGTATTTTCGAAATTCCTGTTTTAAACTTAAAAAAAGTAAAATAACTTGACTTTTGCCCTGATTTTCTAAACTCTAAATATTGTTTACTATAAGGTATCAATATTAAAATGAGATTTTTTATGAGATTTTTCATTTTACGAACTTGTGTAGCAATGGTTTAAAAATAGAATAGTAGTCAATCTTTTTATATTTTGTCCAGAAGAACATCAATACAATATATATTATTGCAGAAATAGAAATGATAAAAAATTTGTCCAGACTTGTATAATTCGTCAAAATATATCGTAAAGGAAGCAAAATCAAAAACGAAGGAACTACTAAGTTAAGTATTAATTTGACAGGGAATAAATCAATAAGACTTACTTTAAAATACTTTGCAACAAAAAATAACATTGCAATAATTCTACCTATCTGGCAGATTACGGAAATTACGGTTATTGCCACTGCCGATTTAATGGTATATACTGATATTGCCTCTAAAACAACCAACACTAAAGCCCCGTATAAATGTACACGATAATAATGCTTTTCTCCTCCGATTGAAAGAACTAATGGTCCGTATGAAATTAATGTGAAAAAATTTACTATCAATTTAATCTGAAAAAATATTCCGGATGTGTGGTATTTTTCACCATACAGCAACATCATAATGGTATCAGCAAAACAAAAGAAAAAAACAACGACAGGGTAGATTAATTTTACGGTTTTACTAAAAACAGAATCCCAAAGCCTCATCGTTTCTTTCTTATAGTCTTTATCCTGATTAAAACTATTTTTGGAATATATCGGTGATAAAACCACAGAACCCGCAGAGATAATCATTCCTACAAAAGGTAATTCTAACGATCCGTTTGCAAAATCAGCAAAAACCTCGCTGCCAAAATACCGGCTTATAAAAAACTGGTCCGTTGAGCTGATAATGGTTCCCCAAATACCGGCAAACATAATTGGCAAAGTGTATTGAAATACTTTTTTATAAGAAATGTCTGACTTTTCTTTGGTATATTGTCTTACAGGATAAGATTTTAAATACAACGCAACTAAAAAGCTGATAAAACTGGCGACTGTAAAACCCAATACTGCATCTTTTACACCTCCTTTCCAGACCAATACTGGTAATGCGACACAACAAAGCATTAAAACCCTTGTACTAATATTGTACATCGCGATGAGAAAGCTTTTTTTATAGGTAGATAAAATCCCATCAAGCCCCATCGTGGGCAACATTAAAAAAGGTACCGGTGAAAAGTACATTAAAGGAATCGCCAAATCATCATTCTTTAAAAATACCGAAATGGGTTTGCTTAGTACAAACAGCATAATGCTCATTAAAGCACCTGATAACAATAAAACATTGTTAATTTTATTAATGAGGTCTTTGGCCTGATTATCCGGTATCCTCGGTAAAAAAAAGGAATACGCTTTTGGCAATCCCAAGGTAAATACGATAACAAAAGTTGAGTACACATACATAACCTGCTTATAGGTTCCGTAATCTTCTTTGTTAAAATAACGGCTCAAAATCATTGAACTAATGATCGTAAAAGCAAATGCCGAAAGGCTGCCGACCATTACCCAAAAAGTCTGAACCGTATTGTTTGTACTTTGAGCCATCTTAATTGGTTGCCCCACAGAAATCTAAGATTACCTGATTTTCGTGAAATTCTATATTTTTAAATTGATTATGTGAAACGAGTATGGCAATAATATCTGCTTTTTCAACAGCATCATTATAATCGGTCAGTTTAAAGATATTATGTTCGTGAATATTGGGTTCTACAATAAAATATTCTTCATCGTTTGCTTCCTGTAAAACTCTTTGAACGATGTATTTCGCAGGAGATTCCCTTAAATCGTCGATATTCGGTTTAAAAGCTAAGCCCATTAAAGCGATTTTCGGTTCACGACTGTATTTCAGCTTAAATTCTTTTTTAGCCTCTTTAATTTTTTCCGCGCACCAGAATGACTTGTGGTTATTAACTTCTCTTGCCTGCCCAATAATTCTCGATTCTAATGGATACTCGGAAGTAATGAAATAAGGATCCACGGCGATACAGTGTCCTCCCACTCCGCAGCCAGGCTGTAGAATATTAACACGAGGATGCTTGTTTGCCAGATGAATAAGCTCCCAAACGTTGATTCCTGCTTTATCGCAAATTAAAGATAATTCGTTGGCAAAAGCAATCTGCACGTCACGGGATGAATTCTCCGTTAATTTACACATTTCAGCGGTGCGGGCATTGGTAGCATGCAATTCTCCTTTTACAAACTGTGAATAAAAACTGATTGCCTTCTGAGTAGATTCTTCATCTACCCCTCCAATTACACGGTCGTTGTGAACCAGTTCGTACATTACATTTCCTGGTAAAACACGTTCAGGGCAGTAGGCTAAATATATCTTACCCTCCAGTTCCGGACGTTTTGAAAAAATAAGCTGCATCATTTTCTCTGTAGTTCCTACCGGAGAAGTAGATTCAATTATATAAAGATCTCCCTCTTTTAATAAAGGAATAATACCTTCTGTTGCTGCTTGTACATATGAAATATCCGGTTCATGATTTCCTTTAAACGGCGTTGGAACAACCACCAGATAAACGTCAGCCGATACAGGTTTTGTACTGGCTATCAGGTAGCCTTCTTTTACTGCATTTGCTACGGCTTCGTCCAGATCCGGTTCTACAATATGTATTTTACCTGCATTAATGGTATCTACAACGTGTTGAGAAATATCAACACCATGTACTGCAATCTGATTATTGGCGATTAATGCTGATGTCGGTAAGCCAATGTAACCTAATCCTATCGTCACTACTTTAGGTGAATTCATCTGTTTAAGTTTATATTTTTAACAAAATTTACTATTCTTTCACAAGCTTTACCATCACCATACGGATTATGAAGCTCGCTCATTTTTTGATACATATGCTTATTATCCAATAGATTGAAGCATTCTGAAATAATTTTTTCAGTATCGGTTCCTACTAAAATAACCGTTCCTGCTTCTACTGCTTCAGGTCTCTCGGTTGTATCACGCATTACCAAAACCGGCTTTCCTAAGCTTGGAGCTTCTTCCTGTACCCCACCGGAATCGGTAATTATAATATAGGCTTTATTCATCAGCCATACGAAAGCAGGATAAGCCAAAGGCTCAATTAACATAATATTATTTACACCAGACAAAATATCATATACTGGTTTTGTTACATTAGGATTTAAATGTACCGGATAAATAATCTGCACATCACTGTTCTTCGATGCAATCTCTTTTAAAGCCTCACAAATATTGATAAAGCCCTGGCCGTGGTTTTCTCTTCTGTGTCCGGTAACAAGAATAAGTTTTTTATCAGCATCAACGATATTATTAAGATATTTTATCTCGTCATTGTCTATAGAAGAAACTTTCGAGGAGCTTTCCAGTAGCGCATCGATAACCGTATTTCCGGTAACTAAAATGCTTTCTTCGGATACATTCTCCTGAAGAAGGTTATTTTTTGATTTTTCAGTAGGGGCAAAATGATAATCCGCTATACGTCCTGTTACCTGCCTGTTAATTTCCTCAGGAAATGGCGAACGTTTATCATGAGTTCTCAATCCTGCTTCTACGTGGCATACTTTTGCACCTGAGTAGAATGATGCAATACTTGCAGCCATAGTAGTTGTTGTATCACCATGCACATAAACATAATCTGGCTTAAAGTCTTCAAGAACAGATTTTAACTCAACGATAATGTTTGCTGTTAAAGTATATAAATTTTGGTTTGGCTTCATTAGATCCAGATCATAATCCGGAACAATTTCAAAAAAATCTAATACCTGATCAAGCATTTCTCTATGCTGGGCTGTAACACACACTCTTGTTTCAAAGTCTACATTATTCTTTTTAAACTCTTTCACCAAAGGAGCCATTTTTATAGCTTCTGGCCTGGTTCCGAATACAATTAGATTTTTTATCATTACAGTATAATCATTATTTTTTTACAGTTTCCCGTCTACATTTGTTAAAATACCCTTCACATCATACACAACCCCATTCTCCTTCAGATAATCTTTAAGATTAAGGTTTACAAATTCGTTATGAGCAACCGTAAGGATAATCGCATCAAATTTTTTATTCGGGATTTCGTTCACTACCGTAAGATCATATTCATGAACAACTTCTTCAGGATTTGCCCACGGGTCAAATGTTGTAACCTGTAACTGGTAATCTTCCAGTCCACAGATAACGTCTACTGCTTTGGTATTTCTTACATCCGGACAGTTTTCTTTAAATGTAATTCCCAGATTGAGAACTTCAGCACCGTTGATGCTAATATTTTTCCTGATCATACATTTCACCAATTCGGAAGCTACATACTGCCCCATAGAATCATTAAGTCTGCGACCGGCAAGTATTATTTCCGGGTGATACCCGTTTTCCTGCGCTTTCTGGGCAAGGTAGTAAGGATCTACACCAATACAGTGACCTCCTACCAGTCCCGGTTTGAAAGGTAAAAAGTTCCATTTTGTACCAGCAGCTTTTAATACTTCATGCGTATCAATATCAAGAAGATTGAAGATTTTTGCCAGCTCGTTTACAAAAGCAATGTTGATATCTCTTTGTGAGTTTTCAATTACTTTGGCAGCTTCGGCAATCTTTATTGTCGGAGCAAGATGAGTACCTGCAACGATAACAGATTGGTACAAATCGTTGACAATCTTTCCGATTTCCGGTGTAGAACCGGAGGTTACTTTTAGAATTTTTTCTACTGTATGTTCTTTATCTCCCGGGTTGATGCGCTCCGGAGAATATCCTGCAAAGAAATCTTCATTGAATTTCATCCCGGAAACTCTTTCCAGCACCGGAATACATTCTTCTTCCGTAGCACCCGGATAAACCGTAGATTCATAGATAACAATATCACCTTTAGACAAAACTTTCCCAACCGTTTCCGAGGATTTGTAAAGCGGAGTAAGATCCGGACGGTTATGCTTATCTACCGGTGTTGGTACAGTTACCACATAGATGTTTGCATCTTTAATATCCTCAATATTAGCAGAAGCGAAGAATCCTTTTTGATTTTCTTTATCAAAAGGATTTTCGTTTACAAGAACAGATTGTAAAATATCAGCCTCCACTTCAAGTGTACTGTCATTTCCACCTCTTAGTTCCTCAATTCTTTTCTGATTGATATCGAATCCCACAACAGGATATTGTGTTGCAAATAAACGAGCCAGTGGTAATCCTACATACCCCAAACCGATAACGGCAATTTTATATTGTTTTTCCACGAAATTTCTTTTTAAAAGTTTATTTTAAATTTTCCCAATACCACGATATGGCTTCCTTCAGGCCGTTTTCAATGGTATGGCTTGGATGGTATCCCAAAAGTGTTTTAGCTTTTTCAATAGATGCCAATGAATGTGGGATATCTCCTACCCTGTTTGGCCCGTGTACAATTTCAATATTGGAAATCTGCTCATCGTATTCAGTCAGATACTTTTTAATATAATTCACCAGGTCATTTAATGTTGTACGATCTCCGACCGCCGTGTTGTATACCGTATTGACAGCTTCCGGATTTTCGGTAAGCATAGCGAGCTCATTCATCTGGATCACGTTATCAATGTATGTGAAATCTCTAGAATAATCTCCGGTTCCGTTAATTTTCGGAGACTGATGGTTCATGAGCTGTTTTACAAATAACGGAATTACTGCGGCGTAAGTACCGTTGGGATCCTGTCTGCGACCGAATACGTTGAAATATCTCAGTCCGATGCATTCTATGCCATATGTTTTGGAAAAAACATCTGCATACAGCTCATTAACGTATTTGGTAATGGCATACGGAGACAATGGTCTGCCAATTACATCTTCCACTTTCAGAAGAGAAGCAGAGTCTCCGTAGGTAGAAGATGAAGCTGCATACACGAAACGTTTAACTTTCGCATCCCTTGCAGCAACAAGCATGTTCAGAAATCCTGAAACATTTACTTCATTACTGGTAATGGGATCATTGATTGATCTGGGCACAGATCCTAATGCCGCCTGATGTAAAACGTAGTCTACATTTTCCACTGCTGTTCTGCAGACTTCAAGATCGCAGATGCTTCCTTCAATCAGTTTATAATCCGGATTTTTTAAGAAAGGTTCGATATTGTGACGGTGTCCTGTTGAAAAATTGTCCAGACAGACTACCTGATAACCTTTGTTTAAAAAGTATTCCGTAAGGTTGGAGCCTATGAACCCTGCTCCTCCCGTAATTAAAATTTTACCCATTTTTATTTAAAAATTTTACTCCACCAAGTTTTTTTAGTTTCTTTATTATTATATCCATAGCCGTAGCCATAATTATAACCATATCCGTAGCCCCTTGCTTTTTTAGAAACATCGTTTACAACAAAAGATACATTTCTTAATTTAGAATCTTTTACAAGATCTTCAGCGAAATTAATAAGTACATTTCTTGAAACTCCCGATCTCACCACATATAATGTTGCATCTGCCACATCTGCTATGCTCAGGGTATCTGAAACCAGCATAAGCGGTGCAGAATCTATAATAATATAAGCATATTTTGACGCCATCTCAGCAATCAGTTTCTGGTACCGTCCATTAGAAAGTAGTTCCTGAGGATTCGGGGGAATGGTTCCTGCATAGATTACATCACAATTAGGATTTGTATAGGAGGTATGAATAAGATCTTCCACAGGTACCGATTCATCGTACAAATACTCCGTGAGACCCTTTCTTTTTACAGGTTCGCTGTCATATCTTTGAATTTGTGGATTCCTGATATCGGAACCTATAAGAAGAGATCGTCCGTTTTTATTGGCAATTGTTAAAGCAAGGTTTACAGAAACGAGGGTTTTTCCTTCGCCTTTTACAGAAGATGTAACCATGATCACCTTAGCGGAATCTTTTCTGGGCAGAACAAATTTAAGATTAGAGACAAGTACTCTGAAAGATTCTGCCAGTTCAGAGAAGTCGTTTTTCTGTACCAGGTGATTATCATCATCGTTTAATGAAGGAATATCAACCAAAACACCAAGACCTGAACGTTCTTTGATATCTTCTCTGCTATAAATTTTATCGTCTAAAATAAATAATAGATAAAATACGGCAAAAGGAATAAGCAAACCAATTAAGAGCGCTGCCTGCAGGATGAGATCCCTTTTAGGTGAAACCGGTTTATCTTCTGTAAACGCCGGGTTTACAATCTTTGCTTTGGGAACATCTACAGACAAGTTGATGGCATTTTCTTCTCTTTTCTGAAGAAGGAATAAGAAAAGCTGTTCTTTAAGATTTTGCTGACGTTCAATCCCCCGGTAAACTTTTGATTGTCCGGGAACTCTTTCGATAAGGCTGTTGCTTGTTGTTATCTGGTTTTGAAGCTGCGAAATCGTAGCTCTTACGGCATCTTTCTGCTCACGGATATTGTCACGGATAATATCTTTCAGTGAAGCAATTTCCCTGTTCATTTCGATAACAGCAGGGTTTTCACTCGTGGCCTGCTTCAGTGTTTTGTTTCTGTTGATGAGCATTTGATTGTATTGTACAATTGATTGCTCGAGTGAAGGGTTCAATCCTAAATTGGAAGGCATAAGCTGATTGTTCCCCTTTGCTGCTTCAGTAGTAAGAGAATTTAAAAGATCAAGCTGAGCCTGTTGCTGGAGTAGCAACTTCGTATTTTCACTCGTATTTTGCAACGCAAGTTCTGCCTGCGCCTGAAGGTCTACAATACGATTACGGTTCTGGAAATCTTCCTTTTGATTTTCCACTCCGGAAAGATCGCGGGTAATAACTTCCAGTCTTTTATCTATGAATTTCTGGGTATTTTCGGCCTGAAGATTTTTATCTCTTTGTCCGTCTAAATTATACTGACGGGTAACTTCATCAAGAATTCTTTCTGATTTCTGAGGAACTGCTCCTATGAGGCTGATGTCCATTAAGAGCGCCTTTTCATCCGGCAAATTTACCTGAATTGTTTTTTCAAGTTTTTTTACTTTTTCAATAGGGTTAGAAAAAATTATTTTATATTCAGGTTTAACATCAAACTGACGGTTTCTGTGCAAAACAACCGTTCCGAAATCAAGGTTTACCGGTACTTCAAATCTCCCAGTGAAATTACCATGCTTCTCGCTCGAAAGAGTAAATTCATCTCCTTTAAGTCTTTTAATAAGATATTCTGAAGATACAAATCCCTCTTTGAATCTGATAATTTCCCCTGAAACAGGCACCTTTGTAAAGAGCTGGGAATCTTTGATTTCTCCGGTATTGAAATATTCAACATTAAGATTGAGGTTTTTTACAACCTGCATCAAAATGGGGCGTGAAGTTACCACTGCAGCTTCACTTTTCAGTTCATCGGAATTTCCCAGGCCTATTCCCAGGTTATCAAGATCAGATAACGCCGAAGTAAGATCATTTTGTTTTTTATCAAATTTGAGTGTGGTTTTGGTCTGATATTTGGGAAAACTGTATCTAAGATAAATATTGGCACTTATTACACAAACTAAAACAGATGCCAAGAACCATGGCCATTTGTGGAGGTATTTTGAAATGGTTTTTCTTAAATCAATTTTTTCCTCTTTTTCTTGAAATTCTAACTGCTGCATATTTTACATTTATCTTGTTAAAGCAACAACCAGTGTAGCCGCTGTTAATACTGCTCCGATGATCTGGAAGGTAAGCGCTCGGTTCGGGTTAGAATTGGCCTGGATTTGTTTATTTTTATCAGGCTGTACATACAATATGTCGTTCTGTTTCATATAATAATAAGGTGAGCTTACAATATCTGATCTTGTAAGGTCCAGATTAACGATTTCATCATTACCATCGTCTTTTGTACGAATTAGTTTCACATTGGTACGGTCTCCAAAATCTGTCATGTCACCCGCTAAACCAAGCGCCTGAAACACATTGATTTTCTGGGAAACGCTTTCTTTTTGTCCGGGTTCTTTTACTTCACCTAAAATACTGACATTAAAGTTTTTAAGTGTAATGGTAACCAAAGGATCTGTAAGGTATCTTTTCAGACGGGTTTCGATGTCCTGCTTCAGTTGTATCTGTGTCATTCCCTTAGCAAAAATATTGCCCAATACCGGAAAATTAATATATCCCTCTTCATTTACCAGGTATTCACTTGGCTGCACATATTGGTTAACACCGGCGTTTGCCTCGCTTCCTACCTTATTGGCCGTGTTAAGGTTAAAAGGTTTTACTGCCGTCTCATCGAGCGCTGAGACAAGGATGAGAAGAACATCGCCCTGCTGAATGTGTAAGCCATCATATTTTGCTCTGGCCACTTCTTCTTCCATGTTGTGATTGGACATGTAAATCATATTCTGCTTAGGTTTGCAGGAAAGTAAAGTAATTGATATCAATAATAGATACGTAATGATATTTTTGTTCATATTCATTCACTCTGTTAAGACAACACCCTTTTTTAGGACAGTCTCCTTTTTTAAGTTTATATTATAAATCCATGTTCACACATGTGTGTGAATTTTTTAATGCTTTCTTATATCAATTTTTCTGCCGAAATCGTTTTATGAAAAGAATTCCATTGTCTAAATGATGGAATTATCAGATTATCAGCATAATTAAATTTTATTATTTTTTTTGCAAAATCATTAAATAATAGCATCAAATCAATTTATCTATTTTTCTTATAAATATATGTTTTCTTTTTTAATTTAATATTGAATCAAAATTAAATCATCATCAATATTCAAAACCTTATCCTTAATAAAAAAAACAGCATATTCAAAACAGCAAAACAAAGGATAAAAAAAGTGAATGTACAAGCCTCTTTAAAAGATTACATCAACCATTACTGCATTTGCACTTATTTAAATTTAAGAATGAAACAATACTGCGGAATATCCAGAATCATCATGACGCCTATCCATAAATCCAGTCATGCTCCAACATCCTGAGATTAAAAGAATTCCTTTTTTGCCGAAACAGCTGTTGCTGTATCAAACATCGTTTTCATTTATTTTAATACGATTTTTAGCACGCCAAAGATAATAAATTATGCGTATACTATTTATAAATAATTCCTCACTGCAGGAATATTAGTATGACATCATAGATCATAAACTGAAAAATATGTTAGATCCCATTTAATGGATGAATTGAGCTAACAGGATCAATATTATAATGTTATAATATCATAAATCATTATCAGTATGAAAAAGTAGTATATAATTTGATTATAAGTATAGAATTATATCTAATATCATCATACCAACAAAATCTTAGTAAAAAATTATCTTAGCCCAATATTAAGTCCACTAAAATATAATATGTATATTATTACAGATCAGTTAAGAGAAAATGGCTTTAGTGTTATTCGTTTGGATCAGATCATAAAGCGGAACAATAACATAAGAAAATTTAATACCCTGGAATACTTTTGCATCTATATTATTATGGAAGACCTCCAATTAATTGTGGAAAATACTTCCCATAATATCCCCGCCGGAAATATTGTATTTGTAGGGCCACAAAAGAAAGTAGAATTTTTAAAAGCACCGGGCTATGAAGTTTTCGTGATCACTTTTTCTTCCACTTTTTTCGAAAGGTCTATAAAAGACAGTTTATTTATAAATTCTCAACTTTTTTTCAATTATAATTCCGAAATCTTTATTGCTCCTTTTACGAACATACATGAAATGCGGGTGGTCTTTATAGACAGAATGGAAAGTTTTCGCAAAAAAGATAAAAACCTCTACCTTTCCGCAGCGCACAATGCAATTGAGAGATTAATGCTTGATGCCTTCCTACACATTCCTACGGAAGAAGTTAAAAAAGATATCAAATTTGATTATCTTTATTGTGTAAATAAATTTAAAGTGGTCTTACAGCGGGACTATAAGACCGCTAAAAAAGTTTCTCACTACGCTTCCGAGCTGAACGTTACTCCTAGAAAGCTCACCGAAATGACCGAATATGTCCTGGGAAAAAGTGCCAAACATATTATCATTGAGAAACTTATAACGGAATCTAAAAAAATGCTCAGTTACAGCAACCATACCATCTCTCAGATCGCTTATGAGCTGGGATTCAGCGACGAAGGAAACTTTACAAATTTTTTTAAAAAACACACAAAAAAAAATCCTTCAGAAATGAGATAATTCAAAAATATTTGTATATTTGATTAAGTAACCACACGGTGATAAAATCAGAAAATGTATATCAGATATTTTTTCATTGTAGTTTGTCTTCTTGCCATTACTTCTGTTAGTGCACAACATGACGGAACTACTTTAAACGTGCGCTTATATCCTGTTCAAATGCTGGCTATAAGTCCTGCTGTTTTAAATTCTGATGATACAAAAGCTAGTAAGGAATCTAGTTTTGTTGTAATTTCCAGCCCTTCGGGATTTGAAGTTATGCTACAGCAAAATGTGTACAATAATTCTGCGGGCTTTAAAAATTCTGACTCCGGAAAGCTTTTAGGGGAAAAAGATAAGGCATACAATCTTATCAACTATGAGAAAGGGGTAGTTGAAAAAATATTTGAGATTAATCACCATGCCAAGGAAGAAAAAAAATATACTTCAGATTCGGACAATAATTATTATATTTTAACAATGATGTCCAATTAGAAGAAAAAAATTAATTACAAAAACCATTTTTTATTGAATTAAAGATTTATTAATTTTCTACACATAATTAATTAATGATTATTTAACGATAAAATAATCTTCATTTGTGGAGTTATTTCCACTGTCATAAATAATTTTTATTGAATATTCAATAAAAGTATATTTCTATATTGCTAGTTATCAGCTACAAAAATTACAAAAAATTAGTATTTTTTCACAATAACTCTACTATTTTAAGTCTATACATTTGCCTCATAAATTTTGAATTAAAATTAAAAAACAATAATCGATTTATGAAAAAGTGTATTCTTGCTTCTTTTGCTTTATTAGGGTTCATAACAATTGGAGCACAACAAAACGTTACGTTAAACGTAAGATTAAAGCCAATTCAAACGTTGGTAGTTAACAATTCTCAGAAAATTGTAAACTTAGACTATGTAACTAAAGATGATTATGCAAACGGGGTTTCTTCTCTTAATGCAGATCACTTAACAATCTACAGTACTGGTGGTTTCCAGGTAAAAGTAAAAAGCGCTAACGCAGCTTTGCAAAACGGTGGTAAAAACATTCAGGCCAATACAATTCAGATTAAAGCAACTGCCGGTACAGATGCTGTAAACGGAGCACAATATGCACAAGGCACTACCCTTTCTGCAAACGAAACAACATTAGTAACTTCTACAGCTGGTGGTGTAAACAAAAAGATCAGCGTTGAGTATAAAGGTGCAGGAGCAAATGCTTACCTGGACAATTATATCGCAGGACAGGATCCAACCGTATATACTACTGAACTTACCTACACTATTATTGCACAATAAGATATTGTAGATCTATTTATAAAATAAAAATGCTACAAGAAATTGTGGCATTTTTCATGCTGTTTTAGTCTTAAATTAAATGATGAACAAGACCTACGAAATACATCGCATTTACTTTTTTATAGCCGTTTTGCTTTTCTCTCTGAATAATGCACAAACAGGAGTTTCAGTATCCCCACCAAGATTATATTTCGAATCTACCGCAGGAAACAGTAATACCCAAAAGATTACCATTACCAACGTAAGTACAAAAAATACGCTGGATCTTGCAGTAAGCCTTGGAGATTGGGAATATAGCGAAAAAGGTGAAAATCTTATGTACGCTGCCAATACACTGAAAAATTCCTGTGCAGGATGGATCAGTGTTAAAAAAGAAGACAATTATTTTTCACTGGCTCCGGGAGAAAGAAAAGATATAGATGTCACCATTACCGTTCCTACTAAACCTACCGATACATTAGCAGCACACACGGCTGTTCTGTTTGTAAGCCAGATGAATCCTGTAGATGATGTGGATAATAAAGGGGCAAAAATTAAAGTAAGCATTCGCTCCGGTATCAAGGTCTTTCATAAAATTCCTTCAGCTAAGACTAAAAAAATCGAAATCCAGAATCTGACTTTTGACAAAACCAAAAAACAGCTTAATCTGTTTTTTGAAAATCAGGGAAATATTTGGACAGATGGCAAAGTGTACGCAGATTTTGTAAATATTGAAGACGGCAAGAAGACTTCCATAGATCCTTCTATCATATTTTATACCTTACCCGGCAATAAAAGAGAGATGGATATCTCACTTCCTGCAGATCTTCCGAAAGGAAAATATACATCTTCCGTAATGATTGATTACGGAGATAATAACCTCGAACTAGGAGAGTTAAATTTTATCTATGATTAAAACAATTACAGTGGTACTTCTTTTATTAAGCCAGTATTACTGTTCACAAGTTTCATATTATTCATGGGTTAACAGTTACATTCAGATCAATTCGTACGACGGGAATACAAATCCCGATGCCTATACCGCCATGATGAGCGGGAACGGCAATTTTAATATTGCTTCATGGCGTCTGTCTGCAAAACTGAAACAGCCCATAAAATCTACCGATGGTAATTATACCATTCCCGGAAATAAAATATCACTTCACCCTGTAGCTTCTTCAGGACAGGGAGAGCCTGGCCCTGTTCCTACGATACCGCAAATAGGAATGCCTCTTAATGTTATTCTTCAGGAAGGACAAGAAGTATTTCTGGTTCCAAATTCCAATGCGCCGCTGTATAATCAGCCGTCACAGCCCAACGGATATTACAATCTGCAGATAAAATTCAGCCTTACCGTGATGGGAGGCGCTTATCTGGGAAGTTATCCTGCATGGATGAAATTTTATGCACCGGTAGAATTCACAATGTATGACAAATACAATAACGTGATCGGTAAAATGACTCATAACTTTGAAATTCAGATTGGCACATTATCCGGAACTCCTCCTGTTGATCCTCCGCAAATGTCTCTCACTTTTGCGCCGAATGCACAAAATGCATTGCTGGAATTCAAAAGTATGGAAGATTATACCAACGGAGTAAGCGTAACCTACAATAATGCATTGATGGTAAAGAGCAACACAAACTATCAGATTAAACTGAAATCACTGCAGTCCCAGTTTACTTCGTCTTATGGAAATACCATTCCGATAGATGCTGTGAAAATGGCACTTTCTTCGGCGACGGCCAATATAAACGTTTTTCCGATTTCACTAAGTGCTTCGTCACAGCTTGTTGCCAAAGGAAATGCTACTCAGGGAAATATGGTTTACTATGATGTGAAATATTCTACCATTCAGAATGATGAAATTTTTATCAGTGCCAAATCAGACGATTATACTGCAACGCTTCAGTACGAGATAACACCTCAATAAAACCAAATGTTTTTAAGACAATTCAGGAAAACTTTATTTCTGTTTTTAATTTTCTCTATTCCAACACTGGTTTTCGCACAAACCGGCAGTGGAATTTCTATGGAAATCCGGGACGACTCCGATACGGGAAGGGACCGTATTATCAGTACCATTGCTGAAATTAAAAATGATTCCCAAAACCCTTTTAAGGGCAAACTGAATATTATCGTTCCTAAAGGCTTCAGGAATATCTCAGGAAATACTTCAGAAATTGAGATTCCTGCTGGAGGCAATATATTTCTGCCACTGAAAATACTGGTAAGCGGCAATGCCAGCTTCGGAGAAAGCAAGATAGAGTTTACTCTTACGGATCTACAGGATCATATCATAAAATCCCAGACGATTTTTCATAAGATCGCTGAAAATAACTCCATGGCAATCAGCACAGACACTCCTATTATCTACATGAGTAATGTAAATGATTCCATAGAAGTAAGAGCGAGGGTTTCCAATTTAGGAAATAAAAAACAGGACGTTACAATTGTATTTAAAATTCCGGAAGCAGACCAGGGAAGCTTTTTTGTAGAACAAAAAGGAAGCATATCGGTACAGAAAGATTCGGTTTTCGTTTACAGGTTCAGGCCTTCCAATAATATGGTGAAAATCCCGCAGTTCAGTGTAAATGTTGTTGGTTTCAGGGAACCTGATAAAGAAATATTCGGGAACAGTACGGTTTCTATTCAGAATAATTCATCCATGCAGCGCTATCGTTCTTTAGACGACAATACGCTCAGCTATACCAAAAACAGCATTACAGCGAGTTTGCGTTATTTGGGAAGAGACACATATTTATATCAGCTTATTGGTTCCGGAGGCTTTAACCTGCCTTCCGGATATGTTTCCATTAGAGGCAACATTTACAAAACCAACGGGCCGGAAGATCCTGTTGTCAATAATACTTTTATAACATACAAAAGAGAGCAAAATGAATTTACGCTTGGGAACATCACGAAAATTATCGAAGTTTCACTATACGGAAGGGGTGCAGAATATGCCTTTACTTCTGCGGATAAAAACAGAAGGCTTGAATTCGGTTTTATAGACCAGAGTTTCAGCTTAATCGACCGTACTGCCTTCCTGAAACTGGGATATGGCTTTTACGTACGGGGTACATTGGGAGCAAGCAATGGAAGCCGTAATATTTCAGCAGCCTATATTTTTAAAAGTGACCCGTTTGAAAAAGTAAAGCACAATCTTCTAGGAACTGATTTCCAGTATGCTTTTAATAAACAATGGAAAATGAGCGGTAAATTGTTCAGCGGAATGAGTTTCTATGAAAGTATCAATATTACCAAACCTTCCGGTGCAATAGAAACGCAGTATTCCGGAATTATCAATAAAATCAACCTAAGCGGCAATTACTCTTTCAGCTCAAACTATTACCCTGGAAACCAGCGAGGGATATTCCAGGTTCAGCAGAATATTTCAAGCAGCATATTTAAGGATAACTCCATTTATGCCAATATCATGGTCTCCAATTTTTCTCCTAAATTTTATTTCTTTGATAATAATCTGGAAACCAACAGCAGCAGACTGGAAACAGGATTTAATTTTCCTAAAAGAAAAAATTTCGGATTGAGCATCAGTCTCCAATATCAGAATGAAAATTCCAATACTTACAATTCTTTTTTAGGCCTTGCCCAAAGCAGGGATCTTAAGGAAATGAGCGCCAGAAGACTGGTGGAGCGCATAAGCTGGTCCAGCCCCGACAGAAAGCACTCATCCATACTGGGTATTGAAACCGGATTGGTTAATTACCCGGACAGCGACAACAATCAATACCAGATGCGATTTACGGGAACATATGCTTACAAATGGCTTAATTTCCAATATATTTACCAATACGGCAGCTATTACCTTTCCGAATTTGCATTTTCAAAATTATTAGGCATTAACAGCAATTATGAGAAATCTTCGGCTTCTGCATTTATCACCCATCATATGCTTAAAGGAAAGCTTCATATCAACTCCGGACTATCTTATACCGACGATACGCTATACGGTAAATCACCTTCCGGATTTGTCAATGTGAAATACTCAAAAGAGCAATACGGGTTTTATCTGAATTCGTCATGGTTTAATTATTCTCTCAACAATTTCACCAACAATCTTTTTACAATAGAAGCCGGCGTTACGATTAATTTAAGAAGCAATAACCTTGATCCCGGCAAGAAAAGCAATATTAAAGCTTTTGTGTATTATGACCGAAATAATAATAATGTTTATGATGATGGAGACGAAAAAGCAGCCGGATACATTATTATGATTAACAATATTTCATTCAAAACCGACGAAGACGGAAATATTGAGTACCGTGCCATTCCCTATAACAAGTATAGCTTAAGGCAGGTGATTCAACAGGGATGGTATTATGATGAAACAGATTTTGATGTAAATAGCCACAACCATTCTTTGGAAATCCCTTTGCATCAGAACGGAACAGTTCACGGAAAAGTAACTTATCAGTACGACGCTAAAATCGCTCTTGAATTTGATCCTAAATTGGCTGCCATTGCTTTCGACATTTATAAAGATGATGTCCTTGTAAGGCACACCATTTCTGATGATAATGGTGAGATTATATCATTTATAGAATCCGGCAATTACAAGATAAAACTAAATGAAAACTCACTGCCGTCTAATACATATTGTGAAAATACACTTCAGGAATTTCAGGTTGAGCCTGGAAAGATAAGCGAACTCAATCCGTTTGTCATCAAAGTAAAAGAAAAGAAAATCCGGGTGAAAAAATTTGACAGCAAATAGTGCTCAAAACCTGTGCTTTTTTAAAATAAAAAAACAAAATTACTATAAATGGTACATTAGTTGATCGAATTATTTTGAATTTTTTCAGCTTCTGATTACATTTGTACTAAATTTAAACTTATGAACTACACGCTTGAGCTCAACACACAGGAGTCTGGCTCTAATCTTGTTTTTAACACCATAAAATTCGATGCATTCAAGGTAAATATTATTGAAAGATATACCGGTAAAATGAATTTTAATCCAAAATTATGCGAGGTTATCTTCAAGTTAAGAACACTAGATGATGAAATTATTAAAAGAAGAGACGGAAATCTCAGAGTGAAAATTAAAGATGACAATTTTGATACTTACCAACAACTATCAAAAGTGTTAAATTCTTACGATTATAAAAATAAGCTGATTAACAGAAAAGAAGCGGATCAAAATTACATTCACTTCATGTTAAGCATGATTATTTCAAATTACGAACTTAATTAATCACACATCTTACGTATAGAGTTTAGTCAGTAGCATACATCATTTGTATCGCTTTTGATCAATGAAACCATATCAAAAATGGCTGAACTCATATACCGTGTTTTATACCGCAATCCCGAACCATAATTTTATCGGGCTTTCGTTGATGGAATTTTTTCTCCTGTCTCCTACCTTATCTACAAAATTTTCCCCTAGCTATTCTTACAGCCTTCATTCGCATTCTATCGGCGGTCATCTTTCACAATTTGATCAGTAATTTTAGATTAAATTATGCATATTGTGATATTCTAAAAAAATCATTAAATTTATTTCACCAATAACACAATATTTTATCACGTTTTAAAATATTGTACCACACAAAATACTATATCATGAACAAATTTTACTTGAGTTTGCTATCCGCTGCTCTTTCCTTAGGAGTATGGACCCATTTGGAAGCCTGTACAAGAGTCGTTTACAAAGGTCCAGAAAACACTGTAATTACTGCACGTTCGATGGATTGGCGCGATGAAATTCCCGCAAACATCTGGATTCTTCCGAAAGGAACCGAAAGAAATGGTGAAGTAGGACCGCTTTCCCACAGATGGAAATCGAAATATGGAAGCGTAGTAAGCACCTCCTGGGATATTGCCACCTGCGACGGTATGAACGAAAATGGTCTTGTAGCCAATCTTCTATGGCTCGGAGAGTCACAATACCCGAAATTTAACCCAAAAGGCACACAAAAAGGAATAGCCATTTCATTATGGGCACAATATTTCCTTGATAATTTCGGTACGGTGAAAGAAGCTGTGGAACATGCACAGAAAGAAAGCTTCGTCATTGTAAGCGATTATATACCCGGAACAGAAAGATTCACCACTGTGCACCTTTCAATTTCAGATGCCTCTGGAGACAGTGCTGTTTTCGAATATATAAACGGAAAACTGGTCATCCACCATTCTCCTGATTACACGGTAATGACAAACTCTCCCGTTTTCGATCAGCAGCTTGCACTAAACAATTACTGGAAAGGAATTCCCGGCACAGTAATGCTTCCAGGAACCAACCGCGCTGCAGACCGTTTCGTAAGAGCTTCCTATTATATCAATGCCATCCCGCAAACTGCAGACACAAGAACCGCTGTGGCAAGTGTCTTCAGTGTCATCCGAAACTGTTCTGTTCCTTATGGAATCTCCTCCGAAACAGAACCGAATATTTCTTCCACAAGATGGCGTTCTGTTTCCGACCAGAAAAACCTTACCTATTATTTCGAAACGGTTTTCACCCCAAATACGTTTTGGGTAAATCTTAAAGAATTCGATCTCAGCCCGAAAGGCAAAACCATGAAGCTGGACCTGAGTAATTTTCAGACATACAACGGAAAAGCCAACACCAGCTTTAAAGAATCAAAACCTTTTAAATTTTTAGGATTAAATTAATTCAGAAATAAACACTTCACCAAATACAAATAGGATATGGCTTTTCTAACCAAAAAGGCTATGCTTCCCTTCTTTATTATATTTTCCTGCCTGATTGCTGCCCAGAAACCGGATTCTTTATACAACAAACAGGAACAGGAAGATATAAAATATCCCCAGCTTCAGATTAAAGGCCTTTTTCAGGCACGTTATCTGGTGGGAATGAGCAAAGATGTGGATGTAAACGGCCTTCATCATTCAGATCATACAGGCACTGATAATAATTTCATGATTAAATACATGAGGGTGCAAATGCGGGCTCAGATCAGCAAACGCACAGAAGTTGTTGTTCTGCCAATCTTGCAGATTTTAAAAACGATCCTAAATCAAGGGTACTCGAAAATGCATACTTAAAATATACTTTTAATCCAAAACTGGCATTTACCGTAGGACAGTTTCGTCCATGGTTCGGACTGGAAGAGACCTATCCTATCGATATCATCAAATCACTGGACTGGTCCAATCAATACACTGAATTCGGTAAATTGGGGTGGACAAGCTTTCAGATCGGTCTTTCTGCAACAGGACAGCTCAATCTGGGTGAAATTCCGTTCCAATATGGCGTTTCTATTGTGAATGGTAATGGTAAAAATCAGGTGAATGATAACGATAATGGTAAACAATATTCAACACGGCTGGTTTTCGGATTATCTGAAAAATACAATCTGAATTTCGGATTAAACGGAGGAATTGGTGAAGTCTTCGGTAAAAAAATATATGCTGTAGGACTTGATCTGAGCTCTCTTATTAAGTTTGATCCCAAATGGAGCCTTGATATGCAGTTGGAAGCCAAGCAAGCTACCAATCATCCCCTTTATTTTGCTGCAGATCCTGAAACAAGACCCCAAAATCCCGATGAATATCTCATCCGTGGAGCCTATTTTCTTCCGAACGTTCGCTATGAAATTAACCATCGCAATCTGAGTGCTTTCGAGCTATCCTGCCGCTACGAATATTTAGATACCAATTTCAGACTCAATTCAAACCCGAGACAAACGATTACTCCTATGTTCGGGCTTGAATTCCTGAAGAATTACGGTGCAAGAATTCAGCTGGGAATGCAGTTTGACCATTATAAATATCAGGTGGAAAATACCACGCAGTACAATAGTAACCTCTTTATTATTCAGGTTCAGAGCAGATTCTAAAATTTTAAACCCAATTATCATGAAAGAAATAAATATTAAAAATACTGCGATTACTTTTGCAGCTGCGCTCATCATCTGGTTCATTCCTGTTCCGGAAGGGGTCAGCGAAAATGCGTGGCATCTTTTTGCGATTTTTGCCGCCACAATTTTAGGAATCATCCTTAAAGCGGCACCAATGGGTACCATGTGTATGATGGCCATTGGTTTTACAGCACTCACGCAGGTTGTTGCTCCGGGAGATGCTGGTACATCCATAACCAAAGCACTTTCAGGGTTTGGAGATAAAGTAATTTGGTTAATCGGAATATCGTTTTTTATCGCGAGAGGTTTTATTAAAACCGGATTGGGAAACCGCATTGCATTTTTATTCATTAGGATTTTCGGTAAAAGTTCTCTGGGACTGGCTTATGGATTGGGATTAGCAGATGTTTGCCTTGCCCCGGCAATTCCGAGCAATACGGCAAGAGGCGGCGGAATTATTTACCCGATTATGAAATCAATGGCCATCAGCTTTGATTCGGTGCCGGAAAAACCGGAAACCCACAGGAAGTTGGGTTCATATCTTACGCTTAACAGCTACTACATGAATCTGATTTCGTCTTCCATGTTTTTAACAGGAACAGCCAGTAACCCGATGTGCCAAAAATTCGCCGCCAACCTGGGAATCAATATTACCTGGATGTCCTGGGCTGCAGCCGGCTTTATTCCGGGATTGGCCGCATTTTTTATTGTGCCTTTGGTTTTATACAAACTGTATCCGCCTGAATTAAAAAAGACAGGTGATGCTCCGAGAATGGCTGCCGAAAAACTAAAAGAAATGGGACCCATCAGTAAAAATGAATGGCTGATGCTGCTGGCATTTTTTATACTTCTTGCTCTCTGGATTTTTGGCGGAAGTCTTTCTATTGACGCTACAACAACAGCCTTTATTGGTCTTACATTATTATTGCTGACCTCGGTGCTTACCTGGGAAGATGTAAAATCTGAAAAAGGCGCATGGGATACGATTGTATGGTTTGCGGTTCTTGTGATGATGGCAAGCTCCTTAAATGAACTTGGATTTATAGGATGGTTCAGTGATCTTATCAAACAAAAAATCGGCGGAATGACCTGGACTGTTGCTTTCCCTGTCATTGTTCTGGTGTATTTTTTCAGTCATTATATTTTTGCCAGTGCAACGGCACACGTTGCAGCCATGTATGCAGCTTTATTAGGCGTAGGTGTTGCAGTAGGAATTCCTCCCATGCTTTTGGCAATGATGCTTGGTTTTTTAGGTTCGATTTATGGAGTACTTACCCATTACGGACACGGCCCGGCTCCGGTATTCTTCGGAAGTGGTTATGTCGATCTGAAATCGTGGTGGCTTCGTGGCCTTGAAATCGGAATTGTTTTATTGATTATTTATATGGGACTTGGCGGAATCTGGATGAAAGTTCTAGGATATTACTAATAAAGATGGGAAGAAAAGTCAGAGAATAAATAATTTAATATAAATTCTATTAAAAGTCTTCTCTTTTCCTGCTATTTCGATCGTGTTTTAAAATATATTGTATTCTCAAAATTAAAAGAACAAGCAGTATTAATAGCAAGATCAGAAGATGTATTACCGAATTAATATTTTCCATTAGTGATCCGCCTGCCTGCACAATTGAAATATACATTTTCAAGAAAGGAGAAGTGGGAAGAAGATCCGACATTACCTGGATAGCAGATGGCAGCGACTGATACGGCATAGAATATCCCGTGATTAAAAATATCGGATAAGAAGAAAACACCAGCACCTGAAATGCAAAAAGCTTACTTCTGAAAAAACTTCCGATCAGCATTCCTAATATAATGACGGAAGAGATAAAGACCGCTGTAATAAAAGCCAGATCCAAAAAACTTCCTCTAACCGTAACTCCGAAGACCGAAAAATTAACGGTTGTAAAAAACATCCCGAAAATCATGAAGATACACAGATACAAAATTGCTTTCCCGAAAATTAATTTTGAAATATTAAACCCTGAAATCTGATAAAGTTGACTTAGCTTATTTTCTTCCCTTTCCGATGTAAAACCTGCGGCAACACCTATCAGCAAAGTCTGCTGCAGGATAATCGCAAGCAGTCCGGGTAAAAGAAAAGATCCGTATGTCATACTCGAATTATACAGTGGCCGATAATCTATATTAATGGGATTGGTCATTTTCATGGATTCGTCCTCACCCATCCCCTGTTTGTTGAAATACGTTTTACGGACGCCTGCGCCCACCGTAAGACAAACTTTAGTCACGGTACTGAGCAAATCACTGGAAGGCAAAAAACGGGATGCATTCAGCACCAGATTTACATTCGCCTGCTTTTGGGATAATATATATTTTTCCAGATCTTTCTGAATATAAAAGTAACCTTCCACTCCACCGTGATACATTTTTTCCTGAGCTTCGGAAATATTGGAAGCCGGAATAATTTCAATCATCGGAGTAGCATTAAGCTGGTCGGTAAGCAGCCTTGAAACAGCGGTTCCGTCATCATCAATCAGAGCAAGCTTTACTTTCTCTTCGCCTTTGTTCAGGTAAATGCTGCCGTACATGAAAGCGTACAGAACCGGAGCAATCAGCAAAATAAGAAACAGGCTGGAATCTTTTGAGATATTCCTTATTTCTCTTTTCAATATGTTAAAAATATCCTTCACGACTGCAGGTTTTTTAGATATTGATTAATCTTTCTCTGAAAAAGCACAATGGTAATCGGAAATGTGATTCCTATAAAAACCATTAGTCTGATCATTTCCGGAGTAGCATATTGTAAGGGCAGTTCCATAAAATAAAGTTTGATGAATCCGTCCAGAAAGTGAGTGTAAGGCATGATATCCGCATAAATCTGATCATACCATGGCATTGCCCATCGGGGAAACGTAAATCCGCTGAATACAAATGCAGGCGAAGTAAAAAACAAGGCTACATCCACCACAAAAAGCAGATTATTTGAAATCGCAGAAAGCATCATCCCGATTCCGATGCATGAAAGAGCCAGTAAAGTATATACAATGAAAAAGCTGAAATACGTCTGCGGTTTCCACAAATCGAAAACCGGAAACACAACAAAACTGATGAGGATAAATAAAATCCATGCAATGCAAAGATGAGCCAGCATTTTTCCGATAACGATCTGCGAAGATGAAGTCGAAATTTTCAGAAGGCTGTCGATTGTTTCTTTTTTAAATTCAAGATTGAGGACGAGTACGGAAGCAACAATTAATGCCATTTGCAATCCTACGGTTACCAGTCCTGGAGTAAGATACAGTTGATAATTAAATTCGGGATTATAAAGAACCGTGGTGTTCAGTTTAATGGGTTGTACCAGCGTATTGGCTTTATCAGCAGCCATTCCCTGTTTTTCAGCTTTTTGAAGCACTACCGCAAGACCGCCTTTAATGATAATTTCGGCAGCACCTTTATAAATCATTTTGGCAGGAACAAGGTAAGCGCCATTGGTATATAATGTAATATTTGACTGATGGTTTTTCTTAGCATCTGCTTCCATATTTTTTGGAAAATGAACGGCACCAAAGATTTTTCCTTCTTTCATTAGCTTTTCAATTTCCGCATTGCTAAAAACAACTTGGGTGAAATGGATGTTTTCATTCTGTTCCATCATATCCGTGAGCGTTCTGGAAACAGAAGAACCATCTTCATCCCAAACCGCCATCGGAAGCTCTCTCGCAAATTGTTTCTGATAAATAAAACCGTAAAACAGGAAAATAATGGGCGGAATAACCAGCAAAACCACATAGAAATTGGGAATCGAAAAAATTCGTTTCCACTCCCGTACCATGATGATGCTGATTTCTTTCAAACGTACAATTTTAAATTAATTACGGTAAAATAAGCTGCGCTGTCATTCCGGACCGAAGCCCCTTTACAGATTGGAGATTTTCCGGCTTCACTTTGATCTGGAAGGTTCTCAGCTCAAATTCTCCGTTCTGCTTTTCCGGAACCCAGTCTGCATAACCCAGCGCCGGAGCAAGCTCAGAAACTTTGCCTTTCATTGTTTCGGGTATGCAGCCTGGAATTTTTATCGTTACCAGACTTCCTTTATCAATTTTTGCCATTTGATTCTGACGAAGATTGAATTTCACAAAAAATGAATCGTCTTTTTGAATGGTCATCATCGGATATCCCGCATTCACCATTTCGCCTTTTTTAGAAACGATAGTTGATATTGTACCTGATATCGGAGCTTTTAAAGAAGCATTATCTTTAATCTCCTGAGTAAGCTTTTCAGCTTTTTCTGCCTGATTAAAAATTGCCTGCGCAGAGTTTTTCATCTCCTTGTTGCTTCCTCTTTCCAGAAGCTGTACATTCAACTTTGCGGTTTCCAGCTCTTTTTGGGCAGCCTTATATTTAAAATAAATCACATCCCTTTCCTGACCGGAAACTACTCCTTCGGAATACAGATTCTGGAATCGGCTGTAGGTTTTAGACATCAGGTCCATCTGCTGCTGTGCAATCTGCTGAAGATTTCTCGCAGAGGCCAACACTTCCGGTTCTACGCCACGGTTTACCTTATCCATTTGATTTCGTGCAATTTCAACGGCATCTGCAACCTGAGACTGAATGGTCTCAATCTCAGAAGTTTTCATCCGGGCCACAATCTGATCTTCTTTCACCTCATCTCCTTCCTTTACCGGAATATCAAGAACACGCCCGGGAAGAGAAGCTGAAACATCTACAAATTCAGCATCTACCATCCCGATGATTGCATCTTTCGGAACATCAGCTGATTTATCTTTCAGAAGATAGATAAGAGCTGCTGCAAGTATAACAATCGGAATAAAAACAGCCCAATAGTTTTTTATAAAATTCTTCATCTGTTGCTTGTTGATGTTTTGGATTATATCCGGTTAATTTCGTTTTATTTTAAATATATGTTCAGTTTCATTCAGATCTATCATCAGGGAATATAGTTCGTAATATTCTCAGGATTTCCTGTAATATAAAAATAAGTTGCCAGAGCGGTCTGATACGCTACAAGTGATGTGTAGTAAAGCTTTTCGGTTTCATATTGCAGCTGTAATGCATCATTAACATCTTTTACGGAAGACAGGCTGTTTTCCATTCTTTTTCTTATCATTTCCGTTGTGGTGTATGCCTGTTTTCGGGAAGCATTAAAAGTTTCACTCTGCTCTTTAAGGCTTACGAGTTTATTCTCTGCTATTTTAGTAGCAAGATTTACCGATTTCTGCTTTTGCTCAATGAGAAGATCAGCTTCTTTTATCAAAGACTTAGAGGCAAGATTTTTAGAACGCCTTTCGGGATCGAAAAGAGTCCATTGCATTTCAATACCAACCAGCCATGGAGGCGTAATTACGGGCAGGTCTTTTCTGAAAAACTGAACATTTCCGATAGCAAATACATTAGGTCTCGACAATGACTTGGTGATATCCAGACCGGTTTCAGCTTCTGCTTTTTTACTTTGAAGAACTTTAACATCCGCATTGGCAGATTGTGATGAAAAAACAGGAATTTCTGTGGATTCATTCAGCTTTTCAGTAATTTCTACCTGCTCATCAAGAGGAATTCCCATCATATCTTTTAGAATAAACATGGCATTTTCCTTTTCCATAGTTAAATTTTTCAGATTGGTTTCTCCCTGCATTCTGGCAATATCTGCCCAGTTTTTCTGATAAGGCGGGATAATTTCTGCTTTGAGAAGGTTTCCGGCATAAGCTTCATTTTTCTGCAGAGATTCGAGGCTGTTCTTTTGTTTATCAATCATTGAATTCAGGTACATCACCTGAATATATTGTAAAGCGATATTGTATGCCGTAAGATCTTTTGAAGACTCAAGATTTGCTTCGCCGCTTTTTACCTGCTCTTCGGAAAGTTTCCGGGACGATTTCAGCTTTCCACCCAGATAAATAGGCTGCCGCACGACGAGCCCGGCCAGAAAATAGCTTTGTTTGGTGATTTCGGGATTGTAGTTGGGATAAACAGCACCGATAATGTCTTTTGAGGTCTGATAAATAACATCCTGTACCTGCTGGGAAAGCGGATTGCCTGTAATCTGCTGATAGACTGTATTGGCTGAATACACTGCCTGATTGGCCGATCCTTCTACTACACCATCTTTCACCTGCTGCAGATTGATTTGGAGAGGTTCGCCGATGTAGTTGTAACCTGCCAGAAGATCCAGCTTTGGAAGTCCGTTATTTTTTCCTGCCGCCATAAGCTTCTGCCGGGTTTCAAGCGACTGTTCGGCAAGCTTTATCACGGTATTGTTTTGCTGTGCTTTTTCAATGCAATATTTTAAAGAAAACTGCTGACAGAAAATTTTTGCTGAAAGCATCAAAAAAAGCGACACAGAAGTTTTCTTTATGCTCATAACATTTGTGAATGGTGGTTAATTTTTTCAGAACACTAACAAATTTAACGAAAAAGTACCACATTCGGAATACATTGAAATACTAAAATAAGATCAAGTGAATAATTTTAATCATTTACTAAAATTAGCATATTGAAAATTTTATTTCACTTTAATTATTAAGTATTAACATTAATAAGTATTTTTGAACAATTAAATACAAATTAATGAGAAAATTATTATCAACTCTTTTATTCGTTTCGATATTTGGTAATTCTCAAATACACACTACTTATTTGTGGCATATGCACCAGCCTACTTACTGGGAAGAAACGAGCCAGAATAATCCCAACCGTTATCAACTGGTAAAGGAAAGCCAGGATTTAAAAATGAGCGGCGGAAATATCTATTCTGACGGACTGGCACATCCATTAAATGACCTTGAACAGATTTTCAGCCTGCCCGACCGTGTGAATGCCTATCAATACCAGCCTAAAAATGCAGTTCAAAGTATCAGCTTATATCCAAAAGCAGGTGCCCAGATAACGTATGGAGGAGAATCTGAACTTATGTAATCGTAAAAACAACTTTTGGCTGCCTGAATAATAAATCGAAAGGCATCCGGTTTTTATAAATATTTTTCTCAAATCCGGAAACGGTATATATTGTATCTTTATTTTCTCTGGCAAAAGACAAAAGTCCATCCTTATCTTTGTTTGCTGTATTTTGATTTGGAAAATCAATGGAAAAATGGGCATTTTCATCTTTCATAAATAATGATATCTTATTGAAGGAGCCCTTTAAGATATATAGCCTGACGGTAGTTGTGAGATCTGTAGTATACTCTAAATCTGTAATATTGTTGGTTTCTATATGCAGCTGCGGCCAGTTGGGAATAATTTCAGAATGTAGCGCAAAACCGGAATAGGCTATTTTATAATCGAAAACTTCTTTGAAAGAAGAATTATGAAGCACATATCTTTTAAAATCCCTGATTGTAAAATCGCTCCCTATACTAAATATTCCGAAAAGCATTGATAGCATCCATGCATTATCCAGCTTGAAATACCGCAACGAACCTTCAGGAAGTATTGTTTCATCCGGGAAAAGATAATAATACGGAAAATCAACAAACTTGACGGTATTGATGATAAAGTTCCTGATGAGATCGGGAAGCTGCCTTATACTATAGTCGACTGGTAAGTTAATCGGGCCGTATTCCTGATTCTGAGAAAGTATCAATTCATTCAACCTAAGCTGATGCTTCCACTTTTTGATCTCTTGTAGTACTTTAACATTATTCATAACCATAAGTCTACCCAGCTGCCACGCCGCTGCATAGCCAAGATCAAGCATATTTGTATCTTTATTGTAGAATATCATTTTTTCCGAATGATCCGGAATATTTTCACCCAAATCAATACCTTTTTCCGCAACCTCACTGAACCCCTTAAAAACTACATGATGCCCGCTTCTAACGAATGGTCCCTGATACCAGGAAACTACTTTTCCGCCTGATTTAAGATGATGAAGCAACGGTATTTTACCCAGACCTATCACCTCCTCAATCCATTTATTGCCCATTAAATTTTTATGATAGCCAATTTCGGAAAACGTAAGCTCATCGAGCAGTCCTTTCAGAGTTTTACCTTCATACTTAAATAATGATAAGATTTCAGTTCTTTTTTTCTCACCAGAATTAATATCGTTGAGAATACTTCCAAAACGGGATTTATTTTTAGCCAAAAATGCAAACAATTCATCTTCACTATAAAGCACCGGATTTTCGGATTTACTTTTCCGAGCTGCAGTCTGCTTATATAATCCACTAAATTTCAGATCATTAAACTGATAAGCGTTGTTTACAAATGTTTCAAATTGCCATTGGTAAAGAATCATCAGCAAATCTGTTTTTTCCCCCGAAACCCTGAAAATATTTCCCGAGCGCGTAAGGTAAGAGCAGACAAAAGCGCTGTATTTTTTTCCTGGAAAAGCCATTCTTTTAGAAAGCACAACGGAAGTCTGCCAAGGGGAATTCCCGTTGCTCTGCTGATCTTCCTGGATTCTTACATGAGCAAGATGCCTCATTTCATAAGCATCCGGTAAAAGGTGCATCCTGCTTTTTGGAATTTCGAGGTACCTAAATTCCTTATCTTTTTGATATAAGGGATCGAGATTGGAAGTATTGCCGTTTTTAACTGTAATTTTTGCTGAATCTGTACTTCCTGATTCCTGATCGAGCTCGTCTTCCTCAAAAAGTGCCAGAAAAAGATAGGGTATTCTTTCGCCCTCTGCTTTGAATTCAAAATCCCAGGGAAGAGAGCTTCTCACGAACTGGACCATAGGAAAAGCACCTGCGTAATTACCTTGTCCTTCTTTCGGTGGATAAACCGATACTATTTCCGTCTGAGGAATCTGGTTTACAAATCCTGAAACAATAAAATCTATTGATGATGAAGCTGTAAGAATCTCATTATCAGATTTAACATTGATGCGGTATTTTCCTGCAGCAACCTGCGGAATATGTGAAGAGGCAACAGTTATCGTTTTTTCAGCCATAAGTTATATATTAATTGAATAGCTAACAATCTCATTATCTGATGAGTATGAATACATTTCTTCATCAGAGAGCAAGTCGGTAAAATCCCATTCGTTTTCATCGAGGATTGTACTAAACCCTTTTTTATCCCGGCCTAAATTTTCAAAGGCAGATTTATCCTTTTCTTTTATTTTTCCTTTTTTAAATTCCTGAACTTTTGGACTGCTTTTTTGAGCATAGGTATAAAATGTTTCATCATAATTTTCTAATTTTTGACCAGAAATCATTTTTCCGGTCTTTACTTCCGGAAACTTAACTACCGCTCCAGTTGTCAAATTTTTTATAAGACCGTCACCTGAAAGCACGGAATTTTGGGTTAAAGGTTCCCCGCTCCATAAAGCTTTAGGCATATTTTGCAAAACAGGTTCAAAATTCCAGCCCTTCTGTACCTGAGGCACGCTCCCTTCCATGTACAGCACTTCAATAGTAACCTCATGTGTAAATGTTTTGGAATTGTCTCTTTGATAGGTAACTCCAAACGCAGTATTACAGGTTATTGCTTTTGTATCTTTCAGAGTTATTGATGTAAAAGGAATCTGACTGGTGACCTCCAGGACAAAATCTTTCGGATTCACTATGGCCGTTTCTTTATCATTATCTTTATCTGTTTTTTTGGAAATTTTGCCATTGGAAATATTCAGCTTCAAATGATCATCAGGAATAAATTCCTTTTTAAACTCATGAATGGTAAGCTGTGTACTTCTGATAGCAGAGTTCCCAAATTTGACCGTGAAGCCATATCCCGCAACACTAAGATAGGCAATACCTTCTAGATCCGGTCCCCAAATGCTTAATCTTGCGTTGAGATTAACGTTGATATTGATTGCGAAAAACCAGAAATCAGCATACAGCCTTATATTAAATAACAACTCTAAATCAGCCTTATAACTAAAAGGCTTCCAAAAAATTATGAAATGAGCTTCAAGTTTTATTTCAACTTCGACACCAATGGTAAAAGTGAAAGTTTTAGACCCGATCCAATAATCAATAGTAACGCTTTTTGAAAGATCCAATATGTAATTCAATCTTCCGATTAACCCGAACATTATTGCCTGAGGCGTCAAAGCAAAATACATCTGAAGTGCAGCCGAAAGATTTCCACGTCGTAATGAAAATCCTAAGCGGTACAGTTCTCCGGAAGACGGATAATGTTTCGGCGCATTAAAATTAGGATGATATCCACCGATGGTAAATAAAAAATCACCTTTCAGACTTTCTGAAAACCACATGGCAAAAACAAAACTTCCCTGCAGTTTAACCTCTTTAAAAATCAGATAACTTCCTTCGGTAATTTCTCCTCGCGCGATCACAAAACCTGAATTAAAATCTGCCTGTAATGAAAATGCAAACTTAATTTTGTACACTTCGGGAACTTCCATAATGCTTAACCCCAACATATTGAATACAAATCCATTTTCAATATTAAGAGCAATAAGCGCGATGGTATCAATTATTTTAAATGACTGAAACCTTAATCCGATCATGATTACATAGGCTCCTTCTTTAGGCGGAATATAATGGTTCAGTCTTGAAAATATTTCTTTGATTCCTTCTCCGGGGCGTGGCCCGTTATTCTGGACGATCTGAATTAACGGAAAATTTTCAATCTCACTGATAGGCGGAAGTTTAAATTCGCGGTTCAATCCTAAACCAAGCGCAAAGCCTTTGATTTCAAATGCAGGATGCAGCGGAATTGTCAGTCCGAGATATCCGAATGCAAACAATGAAGAATACGTGCTTTGTTTTACATAAGAGCCCAATGCTATGATTTCAATTTTCTGAAGCTTAATGGTTAATAAACCGTTGTATTCTTCGCTTTTGGCCGATTTTTCACGATAAAAACCCCCATAGATGGAAAAAGCAGGCGATTTGTACTGAAGCGCCAATCCCTGGATTCCGAAAGAGGTTCCTTTGAAAAGTCCGGTAAGTAATTTTAGCGGATCACTTTCTTTTTGTTTAGAATACGCTTTTATAGTTTCTAAATAATGATTAATGTTGAGCCCTACATTTAGCCCAATCACTTCAAACGAAAATCTTGAAATGGCAAGTCTTGCCGACAACTTAAGAAGTACCGATTTGTTTCCGTTCTGAAAATCGGTATCGGCTCCTACTTCAGTAATTCTGAAGACAGATTCTTTATTTTGCTGATTATTGTTTTGTGAGTCATTATCAGAATCAATATTCTGCAGATTTTCAGGATAGGTTAAACAAGTTTCTCCTTTTCCTGCATTATAGTTTATAAATACATTTTCACCTTCACTCAGCATCAAGGTTTTACCATCATCAGAAAACACTTTTAGTTGTGGAAATAACGATAATGAAAAATCTTCAGGATCAATTGTACTATTTATATCCTTCTTTTTCAGATACATAAATCCAATTCCTGAAATGGCATGTTCTGCCGGAATGTATTCTCCTACCAGCGGAAGATTGGAAAAAGCAATTGAATTGTTGATCCAGCAGCTGAACAAAGTGTATTTTCCGGTTTTAACAATATTGATTCTGACCTTTTTTTCAGCAAAATCTGCGGATATGGAAAATATATTTTCTTTCCCTTTCGGTAGTATCAATAACAATTCAACCTCTTCCGGCAAAATTCCTTCTATCATGGAAAAAAATGAAGCATCACCCACAAACTGCTGTACAATGGAAGCAATATCCTTGGTTTTTACACGCAGTATGGTTTCTCTATCTCCTACAGCTCCTGTAAGGATAAAGTTTTTATTAAAAAGCTGAACATCCGCCGAAAGGACTATCATTTTCGCGCTCATCTCATTTTGCTTTTATGATGTAATACACTGCGTGATACGGAGGCCTGTTCTCGTGTGATGACCCTTCGCCTGTACTTTGAATGGGAGTAGATGTTTTGGTGTTGAAAAATTTAGTATCAAATTTATCGTTTTTGTAATAGTAGACCGTACGATCCGTACCGTAAACACCATGCATTTCCTCTCTTCTCATCCACCCAAGATCAACGTCCTTGAAAGGTTCATTATTGCTTTGGATTCCTGTAATATGATGCGTATGAGCCGGGATCTGATTCGTTTGCAGAATAACGGAATCCTGACCGCCAGTGCTGCCCAATGGATAATTGTTTCCTGCACCCACTAAAAAACGGTTTCTTAAATCCGGTACGTTCTTATGCTGCAATAAATGATACAGCTCCGGGTAAAGCTTCTCATCAATACTTTGTCCGTCACACAGCAGCCAGTTTTCCGGAATATCTCTGGTATAGAAAGCTACAATACTTCCTACCGGACAGGAAAGCTCTTTTTTAGCTATGAAATTGAGCGTAAAGGGAATACTGCCGTTATTATAATCTTCAATATTTTCGAATTGAATCTGAAAAGGATAGGCTCCTTCTGGTATAATTTCTGATAAAGCATTTATTTTTAAACCGATGATTTTCAACCTTATAAATTCATTTTGTTTGATTATAAAGCTTTGATTGGTTTCCAGAAAAACTTCATCTTGCTCGCATTTAAAAACCAGCTCTTTGATTTCTGTTAATTTATTTGCAGAAATTCGTTTTGCCTCGATTTTTATCAGAGGAATTGCATCTTTTGGAATCAGCTGCTTCCAGAACAGTGAGTTGAGTTTCAGGCGGCCTTTAATTCCGTGGGAATCCTCATGTATGAATTTGAGGTCATATTCCGATTTGTTGATAAGATTAAGCGGTATTACAATCTCAGTATTGGGTTTAATTTCAAAAGACGGTTCTCCCAACACCATAATTTCAAAAGGTATTGTCGGTTTTTTTGAAAGGTCTTTAACAAAGACCAGCTTATCCATAGCCAGGCTTTCGCATACTTCAACAGGATTGTTATTCTCAAATATGGTGATATCTGTAATTTCGCACTGAATAAGAACTCTTTCCGTATTGGTGATGTTAGCCGCTTGCATCTGTGGCAGTTCGTACTCTAATAGGGTATCATGAAAAGCATGTGAAATATGATATTCGTCGTTCTCGTCTTTGACTTCAAACGAACTTTTCTTCATATCATTTATTTTAAAAAAACCCTTTTTTAATTTTATAGTAATCCTTGAGTTTCCGTCTCTTGCAGCAAAAGAATACCTGTCCGGTAATAATTTCAGGATATATTTTTCATCTCTGCGGTCAAAAACCTCAATTCCCTTATATTCTTCATTCTGATATTCTGTATAGATTTCAAAGCTGATTTTGGATCTGTAAGTATATTTGGATGAGACATTTACTCCCTTTTCGATATATCTCCAAAGTTCTTCATCATTCAACCCTTTGAACAGATACAAGTCTGAAACATTAAATTCACCTTTATTGTTTTCCGATCCGAAAATTAGAGCTATGATTTTCCGGAAATTAATATTCTCAATATCATTAGCTTCATTCAGGTCAAGGTGAAAAACTCCTGCAAGATTGTCTGAAACAGTACCTGAATTTAAAACAGAATTAACATACAATACACTGAGTTCAAGCACTCCTTTTTTATTAATATTCAGATTGAAATTGTACCAATAATCTAGGCTGATTTCGATACCGGTTTTCTGGTCAATGCTGATATCGGCTGTTTCTTCATGATCTTCTTCCATCCGGCAGCCGGCATAAATTTCCGCAATACTGCTCTTTTCTAAGTTTTTAACGAGATAAAAAGTTATTAAAAACTCATCCACTTTCATTTCAAAAAGAATAAAATTATTCTTTCCTGATTCTGCAATTGTACTGATATTCAAAAAGACATTTACGCTAAGCGTATGATTTCCAAAAAGAAGATCATCGTTTCCGGGAATTACATGAAGCATCGTTTTGTTCCTGATTCTCAGAAATGAACCTTTAAACCTATCAAAGCTGACCAATGGCAGTTCCGGATTTTTAATATCAGATTTTATCGTAACATCTTTCCTGGATTCTGCCCAGGTATTGATCACCGCATTGGAACTGTCGAACTGATCGAGCGAACAATAAAAGATTTCTTTATTCATAATTAGTTATTAGTAGGTTTTATGGATAACCAGCCTTCTTTCAGCATAAGTTCCGGAACGGTTGGATGGATGGTGTTAAAATCATTGATAGAAGATATTGCCTGGCTGTTTGTGAGGATAAACTCAAATGTTTCATAATGATTTTTAAGCTTTTCCATAAAATTTTTCTCTTTGGCTCCCATGATCCGGAAAAGCCTGTTTCTTACAGAGAATTTAGCCCGTAAATCCTGGTTGGCGGTAAAAACCATCAATTCAATTCTTTCAAAAAAATCCAGCAGTATTTCATATTGTTCTTTACCCTCCGTTACAGTTTGTTTCCGTGCATTCAGAATATCAATGATCTTTATTTCAGGAATATTTTCCGCTTCAAAAGCTTCTGAAAAAGACAATACACCAATCAGCCTATTTGCTGCGGAAAGGTTATCCCTTTCCATATTTTTTAGTTTTTCTTCTGAAAAAGCATTATATAAATAATGCCAGTCATTATAAATGCTTTCAAACTCGGCAAACGGTTTTTCATTTATGAAATAAATATGTTCATCCGGGAAAAAATCATCCGGATCCAGAAATACAGATTGAAGATACTCCTTCGAACGAAGACTCAGATTGATTAGAATCAGAAGTTCTTCATCAACGTTAATAAGCTTACTTGATTGAATATGAACACTTTTCTTTTCTTCATTATCAAGAAGACGAATTCTTTTTAGTACCCTTTCATTTTCGGAATTTTCTCTGCTGAGCATCTGAAAATATCTTTCCGTAACCACGATGTATTTTTCATCATAGAAAAAAGGAGCGTCATATATGATTTCATTATCAAGAAGTGTTTTTTTAAAACCTGAAGTATAATTCATTATTTCTGCCAAAGTGTAATCCTCTCCAAAATTGGGGGCAAAAAGTTTCCATCTTTTATCAAAAAATTTCTGTTCGAGATATTCATAAACAGTCTGAACAAAAGAAGGCCTTCTTTTCCTCTGATCTGTAACAATATATGCATCAGGATGACCTTTCACAGAAGGCTTTATCTTGGTGATGATCTTTTGAGTAAAAAGATATTCCCTAAGATCATCCACCATTCGAAATTCACCGTTAATATTGCATTTTTTAAGATCCAAAGATTTTATCTGCGTAATGCGAATTTTTTTAAGACTATTTTGTTTTCCGGAAGGCAGATTGAGCTTTTCTTTCTTAAGTTCTATCCAACTCCACTGGTAGCGATGATCTTTAAGCAATGTTATTTCAAAACGATCTTTAGGCGTAAGAACCGGCCCTGAATATGTCGTTAAAGCAATTTTTTTGAGCGCATTTTTAATTTTCCTGTACGGTATCTGCAATTTGGTAACAGGCAGAATACCGGATTTTATAAAGAGCTCTCCTTTCGGATGCATGAGAAGGAGATACGATTTAGAACGTAAGTTCATAGCTGAAGCCAGCCAGCTTTCGGTGTCGATTTTCTTCAGTTTAACAGTTGTATTTTGTGAAGTTTCTGAATATGGGATAAGAACCTTGTTTTCCAGTAATTTAACCCAGATATTGTTTCCTTCGATAATATAATTTTTCAGGAAATCTCTCTGACTGATATAGCCATTGTCCTCTTTTTCCGTGAGATCCGTAAGAAAACGGATCAGGCTTTCGCGTTTTTCATTATATGATTTCGTGTCGTTATTCTGCTGATTTGAAGCTCTGAAACGGTCATCAAAATCAATGATAGACTCTTCAATTGACCGATGCGGATTAAAGACTGCTTTTTGCGAACGGTTAAAATAAATATCTTCAGAAATACTAAGTGTTTCTCCTTCATCGCCATTCTTACAATGCCAATATGCTACACAACCGTCATTATATTGATTCGGATCGCCGATGTTAACAGGAATTTTTACGTTGGAATAATTCAGATCATTCCGTTCACCGCCTTTTTCAGAAAATATCTTTTGACTTTCAGTACTTAGATCATAGTACAGCCCTCCTTTCAGATGCAATTCTATATCTAAACGCGTTATCGCAATGGGTGTTGTTGATATACTTTCCAATAACGACGGATCATAAGCAGATTCCGGTTGAATGTTTTTTAATGCAGAGATGGTTTCTTCAATAAAATTTTCGATAAAATTCTCTTTTTTGCTTTGACCATTAAGCCAGTTTAAAACCAGATTCAGGTCGTTATTCTGTTCGTCTTCCGAAAACCCTTCACCCGAAAGATGATCAAAAGGAGAAAGTTCCCATTTTCCTTTAGCGGTAAAAGCACCCAAATGACTGCCCTTTTCGTTGAATATTTCAAGCCTGTTATTGATCGTATTGAGAACAAGCCAGCCAAACACCGGTGAATTCGTTCCGGGAAGCTTTTCCCATTTTCCTGAAACAGAAACAGACTGCGCCAATCTCGGAGGTAGAGAAATCCAGTTTTTTTTGAATGAAATCTGTTGGTGATATCCCGTTGCAACATCACTGACATTCAATATCTTAACCCTACCAAATGTATCTACCAACCGTATCCTGTTGACTTTAAACGCGCCATTTCTGAATGGATTAAAAGCTGCACTTGAGTTGGGAGTCAGTAAATTAAGTTTTGATTGATATTTTTTGATCAGCCCTGTGATTATTCCTGCCAATTCGCGATGATCTCCAAAACCATTGGGAATGAGCGGCATAATGCTTAACGCGCTTGTGCGCTGGGTAAAAATAGTATTAAAATCACTTAGACTGATTTCCAGCAAATCTATGGTAGCGAGATTTCCTTTTATAGACTGTATATATTGTTTGTTTCCCGATTTTATTTTATCCGGATTCCCATCTGCAATCTGAACATTTCCAATATCCTGACTGTTTAAAAAAGCATTGAGTTTATTTTCAACAAAACCTTTTACAGAATCATTTACAAATGAAGATCCATAATACAAATCGGGTTTCTGGGAATACGAAAGATTCTGAAGATCTGATCTTTTAATGAGATCGGCATTCTGGTCATCCAGAATATATCCTGATGTTAAAAAATCAGCGCTAAAATCTGTTCCGGATCCTGAGTTTTTATGAGCCATAAAAAACGCTTCCCAATCCATTTTATAGGTACTCCAGGAGTTTACGGAAGTATATTTTTCAAAAAAATTGCAATTCTCCTTTCTAAATACCGGTAACCCGTTTTCATCAAAAATAATATCAGAAATTAAAATTTCTTTTACTGGCTCTTCATAAGAATTTTTCAGGAAATCAATGCTTCTTTTTTCCTGCCCGGAATTCGTCTGATCGTATACAATCACCGTTGGCGGAATTGGCTCATGAAAATAAAAATCATCTTTACGTTCCAATACAAACTGATCACCAAGCAGATCTGCAATATATTTTTTCTGACCGTAAATTTTATTCTGCAGCGTCTTGATTTTACGTTCTGTATTGAGAACAACCGGCAGAAGCTTTTTCTCTATGATGACACGGATATTGCTGTTAGAAACATCTTCATTCTTATATACGAAAAGGCTCATAAGATAGGTATGACAATCCATGTAAAGACTTTCAATATCTCGATAAAGCCTGTATTTTTCAGAATCGAGCTGTGCCTGTTTTTCATTTAAAACTTCCAGCCTTTCTTCAATACACATCGGTATTTCAAAAACCGCAGATTTTTCGTTTTCATCCGTTTTCCGGGAAGGAACAATTTCCCATTTTCTGATGCTTCCATTAGTTTTAAACTGATTTTCATGCCTTTTATGCCGCAGTCTGCTTACCCAGTCTAGGTTTTTATCATTAAGCTCGCCCCAATTCAAAATAGCTTCCAGCTGCTCTTCTTTTACCAGTTTCTCTACTTCGTCATAATCTTTCAACAGGATGGAAGTAAGCGCTTCCGGTAAAGTATTTCCAATGGAAATATTGAGATTTTCCGAGCGGTCTTCGTATACTTTAACAGCCGATTTTTTATATTCAAAAACACCTGAACAAATTGTTTTTATTTCTCCCAAAATATCAGAAACATTAAAAGAATCAATCTTCCATTCGTTGACATTCACCGGAGATTCTGAAAGATAAAGCGAGTAATCATCTGCTTTAAAAGAATTTTTGTTGATAAAATACCGGAATGCGTGATCTACATCAAAGATTACAGCTTTATTGATTTCTGCTGACAGATAATCAATATTCAGATTCCTCATTACATTCAGATATTCTGTTGAAAAAGTACCTTCTAAGGTTTCCTCAGCCTGAATTCCCATTCGGAAAATCTCATCATCTGCCATTTTATTCAGATCAAGGGATCGTATCCTATCTTTGAGCTTGGTTCTGTTAACTTCAATCAGTTTTTTAAAATAATCCTGATCTTTTTTATTGTCGCTGTAAAAACCTATTATCGTGTATGTTGAATCAGTTTCAGCATTAAAATCTTCGTCGTAAAAACCAAAAATGCTCCTGCAATTTGCATAATGGCTGTTGAATGAAAAACTTCCCCAGCCCAAAGCGGTTAAACCCTCAAGATACTCTGCTTTTTGTTTTTCTTTCTGTGCATTTTTTAGATATTTTCTGCCAACATATTTGAATTCAAAACCTTCTTTGATTCCAGAGCTCTGTCCTTTTTTTATAATCGGATAAGAGCAAAGTTCAGCACTGGAAAATCCTTCCTTAGTGATATCCCATATATAATCGCTTTCTACGACCCATTCTTCTTTTTTACCGTTTTCATCCTGTTTTATAATAAGCCAGCGATTGGGTACTTCGGGAAGCGTTCCATATTCATCAAACGTTTTTAGCAAAGAAGGCAACAACCAGTGCAGATGCATCCCTTTTCCTAAAGTAATCAGATTATCATTGGAAAAAGGCCGTGGAATCACCGACTGTGAAACAAAAGGGGTAAGCGAATTGATGAATACTTCTTCCTGCTGGTTGAACCATGGTATATTCTCAAAAACAATATCCTGGCCGATCATTTGTTCGGGAGTATCAAGAAGCAAGGCATTTATTTTTACGGGCAGATGAAAATGCATAGCGTAAGGGTAAGAATAAAAAGCCATTCTGCAAATGCATCAATGGCTTCCTGTGTTATAAAGTTCGATTTTGGAACCGGAAGATTATTTATCCAGTTTTTTTACATTATCATTCATCCAGGCGACAAATTCTTTGCTTTGTTTTTCTTCTTTCGATCCGTAGCTGAGATATCCTACTTTTACTGAATTAATAGTAAAATTATCTCCAAAAAAGCCTCCTTTTTTTATTTCATCAACTGCTGTTGTACCTTGCTCTGTACTAAGCGCAAAAATCATTTTTGTGTAATCGTCATTATTTTTAGGATCATCGGCCTTTACTGCCGAATCAGCTTTGTGTTCTACCACAAAATTAACCGCTAATTTTTCCAGACCCAAGTTCGCGTTCTTTACTTCGTTTCCTATATTTACGTTTCCTATTTTTACCTCACCTAATTTTATAGGACTTACGGTTTTCAGACTGTAAAATTTTTCAGCTGTGTTAACGACTCCTTCCAGGGTACCACCCCACAAGCTGATATTAGCGTAAGTAATAAATATACTTTTTTTGTCGTTCTGATCTGCCATGTTTTTGTTTTTTAGTTATTAATTGTTTTGAAAATTTTTATTTACTTGTTTATAAATCCATAATACGTACAACTACCACATTAAATCCTAATATGATAAAAAAATTGCTGTAAAATTTAGAAGGATAATAAAATACGCTGCATGAGGATGCATCGAAATTGAGTTTTTCATAAGGGTTATCGTTTAGTTCTTATACAAAATTATACATTTTTTTAAAGTTAACCATCTAAAATTTGTATTTTATTAAGATTTAATGAATTCATAATATCTGAAAACAAAAAAATCCCGCAGAACGTTCTGCAGGACTGATGATATCTTTTTATCCTTTTTATTTTCCCATCGCCTGATGGTCTGTAAAGAAGAGGAAATTTTCTTTTTTCTCGATAAGCTGCATCGGATACATTTCAGGATTGTATGCTCCTTTCAGTATTTCATGAAGTGCATGCCTTTTTGATTCTCCGAATGCAACAGCCAAAATATTTTCTGCCTTGTTAATAATAGGTGCAGTGAGAGTAATTCTGTACATTTCCTGTGGCTTAAGATAATATGCTGAAACCCATTTTTCTTTTTCATTAAGAATTTCTTCCCCCGGAAACAGCGATGCTGTATGTCCGTCATCACCCATTCCAAGAAGAATAAAATCGAAAACACCTTCTTTTCCCAATATATTTCGAATGTAAGATTCGTATTCCCGGGCATATTCTTCGGGTAGAATATTGTCTTTATACATTGGGAAAATATGATCTTTAGGAACCGGAACTTTATCAAGCAACGCTTCGAAAGTCATTCTTGCATTGCTTTTATCATCATTCAGCGGAACCCATCTTTCATCAACCCAGAAAAAATAAATTTTATCCCATTCGATCCTTCCTGCATATTCCTCTGTTGCCAGTAATTTGAATATGGCTTTAGGAGAAGACCCTCCGCTCAGCGCAACGGTGAAACGCCCTTTTTCACGTATAGATTTTTCTGATAGATCAGCAAACAAATCTGCTGCTTCCGTGTATAATGTATCTAAATCATCAAATATTCTGATATTCATTTTGCTTTATTTTAAGTTACCACCACTTGTCTCCCTGTCTTTCCACCAGAGTAAAGCTTTCATCAGGCCCCCAGCTTCCGGCTTTATAATTCGGGAAAGAGGCATCTTTGTTATTTTCCCACGCTTCCTGTATTGTTTTTACAACATCCCAGGCTTCTTCCACCTGATCAGAACGCATGAATAAGGTGAGGTCTCCCATCAATGCATCGAGCAATAGCGTTTCATACGCTTCCGGAGTATCTTCCTGACATACGAAATAGTCGAAGATCATTTCTACCGGCTCAAGCGACAGCGTAAGACCAGGCTTTTTAGCCATGAACTGCAGCCTGATATCCATCAAAGGCTGGATATTGATAACGAGTCTGTTAGCCGCCAGATGATGCTGTGTAGCTGAAAAAGTGGGATTTGGGAGTGGCTTAAACTGAATGGTAATATAAGAATGTTTTTCTTTCATTTTTTTACCGGTGCGCACATAAAAAGGAACCCCCTGCCAACGTTCATTGTCAAGATAAAATTTTACTGCTGCAAATGTTTCAGTGTTGGAATCCGGAGCAATTCCGTTTTCCTGGCGATAGCCTTTGGCTTCAAATCCGTTGATAGTATTTTTCCCATATTGCCCTCTTACAGCATAATGATCTACCTTATCGGCAGGAATTCTTCGGATTGATTTCAGGACATCCACTTTACGATCCCTGATTTCTCCGGATTCCAGCGTTGCAGGCGGTTCCATGGCAACCATGCAGAGAATCTGCAGCAAATGGTTCTGGATCATATCGCGCAGTGCTCCAGTCTGTTCATAGAAGCTACCTCTTGTTTCCACACCTACCTCTTCTGCAACAGTAATCTGTACCGATTCTATATGTTTGTGATCCCACAACGGTTCAAAAATAGAATTTCCAAATCTGAAAGCCAGAATATTCTGCACGGTTTCTTTACCGAGGTAATGATCTATTCTGTAAATCTGCTCTTCTTCAAATGTTTCAGAGAGAAGTTGATTCAATTCGATAGCCGATTGTTTATCATGTCCGAAAGGTTTTTCGATAATAATCCTGTCCTTTTTAGGATCAGAAGCCAGTTCACTTTTTTTAATATGGTTGGAAATGGTGGATATGAAATTCGGACCGATGGATAAATAGAATAACCGATTGGCCCTGGTTCCGTAAATTGTGTCGAAGTCTTTAAGTTTTTTCTGCAAATCAACGTACGAACTTTCCTGATCAAGCTGATGCCTAAAATAGGTGATATGCGCCTGAAACCCTGCCCAGTCTTCCTGTGTCAGTTTTTTTCTTGAGAAATTTTCAAGATTTTCTTTAACGTAATTTTTAAAATCTTCATCTGTATTTTCTGCCCTTCCCAATGCGAGTATATTGAAGCCTTTAGGCATCCTTCCGTCAATATATAAATTGTAAAACGCCGGAAATAATTTTCTTTTTGCAAGATCGCCTGTGGCTCCGAAGATAATTATAGTGGTTGGCCTCAGGATTTTATTTTCATTCATTTTCCGAAATTTTATTGATTTGTACTATTCCAGATGGTGTGGAAAACCCCTTCTCTGTCGATTCTTTGATAGGTATGCGCTCCGAAATAATCCCTTTGTGCCTGGATAAGATTTACAGGCAGCGATCTTGTTGTGTACGCATCAAAATATCCCAATGCAGACTGAATACCCAGGCTTGGAATTCCATTTAAAACGGCAAAAGCAGCAGTTTTACGCAGAGATTTTATTTTAGATTTTACAAGTTCTGAAATTTCTTTATCCAGTAAAATATTGGTTAATTGAGGATTTTCCGTGTAGGCAGTATAGAATTTTTCCAGAAGCAGAGATCGGATAATACATCCTCCTCTCCAAATTTTCACCACATCTTTTAATGGAATTCCGAAACCATATTCTTCCGAAGCTTTAATGAGTAAAGCCAGTCCCTGTGCATAACTGATGAGCATAGAAAGGTAAAGTGCCTCTCCTACTTCTCGGATAAACAGCTCTTTATCTTCTGTTATAATAATCTCTTTTTCAGCATACAGCTCCGAAGCCAGAATTCTTTCATCTTTATAAGCGGATAAAATTCTTGACGTTACCGCAATATCAATTGTAGGAATCGAAACGCCTATTTCCATAGCCTGCTCCGAGGTCCATTTTCCGGTTCCTTTTGCTCCGGCCTTATCCAGAATCTGATCAAGAAGATCCTGGTCAGTAAGATCGTCTTTCTGTTTAAAAATGTCTCTGGTGATTTCGATGAGGAATGAATTCATTTCGCCATTATTCCATTCTTTGAAGACTTCGTACAGTTCATTATTGGAAAGATTTGCTCCTTTTTTAAGAAGATCGTACGCTTCGCTGATGAGCTGCATAATGGCATATTCGATACCGTTGTGCACCATTTTCACATAGTTTCCGGCAGAACCCTTCCCCATGTAAGCAGTACATGCTTCGCCGTCTACTTTAGCGGCAATAGCTTCAAGCATAGGTTTAAGAAGGCTGAATGCTTCAGAATCTCCACCGGGCATGATACTTGGTCCTTTTCTGGCTCCTTTTTCACCGCCTGAAACGCCAATACCCATAAAATGAAGACCTTTAGAAGCCATTTCTGAAATACGTCTGTCTGTATCTTTAAAATAAGAATTCCCGGCATCGATTACAATATCACCTTTGCTCAACAACGGTGAAATATTTTCCAGAACGGCATCCACAGGTTTTCCTGCAGGAACCATAAGAATGATTTTTCTTGGAGTTTCCAATGCGGCTACGAATTCTTCCAGAGAGCCTGTTCCTTTGATTTGCATTTCTGAGGTTGCATCACTGTGCAGCTGTTGTACTTTCTCCTCATCTAGGTCAAAACCCGCCACTGAGAATCCGTTGTCAGCAATGTTGTAGAGAAGATTTCTTCCCATCACTCCGAGACCGACCATCCCGTAATTATATCCTTTCATTGTATTGATGTTAATATAAATTCTGTTTCCAGAGAATAAAATTACGCAAATGGTGAGGATGAAAAAAATATTGCTTAAAAATTTGTTATCCGGAATAAAATCACAAAATTTTAATTATGCAAAGAAATACTCATAACAATAATTTTTATTCAACAATTTTTACAATTTATCTTCTTATTAAAACAAATATCAAATAAATAATTAATTATAAATAAATTCTATTCATAAAAAAGTAGTGCCCTATAATGTGTACAATTAATTCATGATTATTTTTAAAAATAAACACTACTGAATTTTTGTAAAATCTATTTTACACCTTTTAAATTAGTCAACAATTAATTCAAACTATATTCAAACAGAAATACATTATGTTTATAAAAATTGTAATTTTAGGCACTTTAAAATTTTAGATCAAATCCTCAATCCAATAAACCAAAATGCAGATATTATCCTTTAAAATTGCCACTACTGCAGCAGCAATTTGTTTCAGTACAGCTGTTTTTGCACAACAGAAATATTCGGTAAGCGGCACCATAAAAGATATCAGAAACGGAGAGCTTATGATTGGGGTTACTGTGAAAGTCGCTGAAGAGCCTACTGTATCTGTAGTTTCCAACGATTACGGATTTTATTCCCTTTCGCTTCCAAAAGGTACTTATCATCTCATTATTTCAAATCCGGGCTTTCAGGATTTCCGGCAAAGTATTACGGTTGAAGACAATATAAAACAGGATCTGCAGCTTTCTCAGGAAGAAGAAAGAGTGGCAGAGATTGAGGAGGTCGTGATCTCCGGAGTGAAAAAGGACAAAAACCTGACCTCCGCACAAATGGGAACGGAAACGCTTAGTATTAAAAATATTGAAAAATTGCCTGTTCTTTTTGGAGAAAAAGACATCATGAAAACCATCCAGCTTTTACCTGGAATCAAAAGCAACGGAGAAGGAAGCAGTGGTTTCAGCGTACGGGGTGGAGCAACAGACCAGAACCTTATCCTGCTGGATGAGGCTGCGGTTTATAATGCCTCTCATCTCCTTGGTTTTTTCAGTACTTTCAACAGTGACGCCCTTAAAGATGCAAGCATCATTAAAGGAAACAGCCCGGCTCAGTACGGCGGCCGTCTTTCTTCTGTGCTGGATGTTAAAATGAAGGACGGAAACAATAAAGAATATAATGTAAACGGCGGGCTCGGATTGATCAGCAGCAGGTTGAGCGTTGAAGGACCCATTCAGAAAGAAAAATCTTCTTTTATTGTTTCGGGACGAAGAACCTATGCGGATGTATTCTTAAAGGCAACTGATGACTTTAAAGACAGTAAGCTTTATTTTTATGATTTAAATTTGAAGGCCAATTACCAGATTAACGAAAACAACAGGCTTTATTTATCGGGATATTTCGGAAGGGATGTTTTAGGATTGGGTGATACTTTTGCTACGGATTGGGGGAATACCACTGCTACACTTCGCTGGAACAGTATCATCAGCAGCAAATTGTTTTCCAATACTTCGTTTATATTCAGCAATTATAATTATAATGTAAGCTTAAGCAGCAACAATAATACATTCGGGCTTTCTTCCGAAATTGAAGACTGGAATCTGAAGCAGGATTTTACCTGGTTTGCGGGGAATAATCATTCCGTAAAGTTTGGCCTGCAGTCTATTTATCATACGATTACGCCGAGCAGCGCATCCGGAACGAGTGTCAGCAGTTTTCCGAGAAACCCCAGACATTCCTGGGAAAATGCATTTTATATCAATGATGATTATAAGATCAATGAAAAGCTTACCGTAAACTATGGAGTACGCCTTTCTTTATTCACGGTTTTAGGCGGCGATACTTTCAACACGTATGAAAACGGCATTTTAGTTGATTCTCAATTTCTCGAAAAAGGAAAATTCGGGAAAACGTATGTAAATCCGGAACCGAGAATCACAGCCAATTACCGGATTAATGAAGTAAGCAGCGTAAAAGGTGGATACTCCAGAAATACACAGAACCTGCATTTGCTGAGCAACAGCGGAAGCGGAAATCCTACGGATCAATGGATTGGGAGCAGTTACACGGTGAAACCTGAAATAGCAGATCAGTTGAGCATAGGATACAGCAGAAATTTCAACAATAATAATTATGAAATTAATACCGAAGTGTATTATAAATCCATGCAGAACCAGATCGATTATAAAAACGGTGCACAGATCACCTTTGATACCGCTGCCGATGTAGAAAGCGAGCTCCTATTTGGTAAAGGTAGAGCTTACGGACTTGAAATTATTGCTAAAAAGAAAAGCGGAAAGCTTACCGGATGGATTTCCTACACTCTCTCGAAAACGGAAAGGAAAATTGACGGAATCAATAACAATGAATGGTATAATGCAAGAATGGATAAGACTCACGATCTTTCGGTAGTGGCCACGTATCAGCTTAATCCGAAGTGGTCATTTTCCGGACTGTTTCTGTACAGTACCGGTAATGCAGTAACGTTCCCTACTGGAAAGTATGAATTGAACGGACAGACCGTCTTTCAATACAGCAGCCGAAATGCCGACCGGATGCCGGCTTATCACCGAATGGATTTTAATGCTACTTATGAACCTGTATCAAACAGGCGTTTTAAAGGATCGTGGTCTTTCGGAATTTACAACATTTACGGCCGCGAAAATGCCTATACTATCACTTTCGAAGATAATCCCGATAATCCCGGAACAACAAGGGCTGTACAGACTTCTTTGTTCAAATGGGTTCCTAACATCACTTATAATTTTAAGTTTTAATCATGAAAAAAATATTTTTAATTATAGCAGCTTTTGCAGTAACTGTTTCTTGCGAAAAAGAAATTGATCTTGATCTCGAAAATGAAAGTGGAAAAATTGTAATTGAAGGTAATATTACAGATAAAGCCGGCCCATATATTGTAAAGATAACAAAATCTGTTTCTTTTACCTCCGCCAATGAGTATCCTGCTGTAGAGGGCGCACAAGTAACCCTAAGCGACAATGCCGGAAATTCTGAAGTGCTACAATATGTAGGCGGCGGAAATTATCAGTCCTCTACAATTACTGGTGAGCCGGGAAGAACATATACCTTGAAAGTAAATGCTGAAGGAAATGAATATGTTGCGCAAAGCACAATGCCGCAACCTGTGGATTTTGAAGGACTGCTGCAGGATTCTTTTGTAGTAGGAGGCGAAACAAGCTATACATTACTGCCTGTTTTCACAGATCCTCCTGCATTGGGCAACCGTTATCTATTCAGTTTTACCGTAAATAATAATCCTAAAAAGTTTTTTTCAGAATTTTCAGATAATGTAAATAATGGGATGCTCAATCAAAGACCGTTACTGCTTCCTAATGATGACAGCGATCCCGGAGATATAAAAGTTGTACCAGGAGATATTATTTATGTGGAGATGCAGTGTATTGATGATAAAGTATATACCTTCTACTCTGCCCTTCTCCAGCTTTCCGGCAGCGGTCCGGGTGGCGGAATTACACCTGCGAACCCACCGAGTAATATCAGTAATGGTGCATTAGGATATTTTTCTGCACATACCTCTGAAAAATTAAATGCCGTTATTCAATAACGGCACTTTATTTATAATACATCCTTAGGTTTAAATGTGATGTCTGACAATACTAGGCATACATCTTTGATTCAATCGGCAGGCAAAGCAGGTTTTTCTTTACCAGTAAAAAGAGGTCATCAAAATAAAAAGGAATAGTTATATCATTTTTCTCTGTAAGAAGTATCCCGTTCTCATCGGTACAATATAGTCTGAAAATATTTCCTTCTACTCTTTTAAAGTGCCAGTGCTGAATTTCACTGTTAAGCTTAGGCTGTTCTTCCAGAATTATTTCCAGCAGCCAGCTACAATCTTCTTCGTTGGATACATCGACAATTCCTTTGGTTAATTTATAACCTTCTTTAAATTCAAACAGTTCTTCTGTTGATGTGTAAGAATCGTAAAGTGTGTTTACGGAGTTTCTCTTTTTGTTTCTTTTAATACTCATGAGATTAGTTAATTAAATTATTCTTAGGGCTTAGTTCAATTCTATTTTATGATCATCCAAAATGTTGGAAGTAAAGCTTTTGGCTTCATTTCTGATCAGCTTTACAAATTCATTATATTCTCCCGGTAAGATGAGGTAGGTCCCTACCTTCCAGATTGTGATCTCATCAAACGAAAAATCCGGCGAAATAAAAGTTTTTTCAAATAAAATACTACCGGAGCTGTCTTTACATTGCAGCAGATAATCTAGGCCTTCTATTCTTTTCAACTTCCAAAACTCAACCAGCTGCGCACCCGATTCTTTTTGCTGAAAACAAATAATTTGTAAAAGCCAGTTGCATTGCGTTTCGCCTGATATCCTGAAGATCCCTTCTGAAAGAAAAAATCCGGATTGGAATTCAATAAAATCTCTGGGCTGTATAAAATGACGATAATAGTCATTGGCCGATTGCATATAATTTTTCATTTGTATTAATATTCTATAATTTTGTTTATCTTTGCAAATATAGACTAAATTCCGACTATAAAAAATAATTATGGACAAAATTCAGACCACAAAAGAAAGAATTTTAATTTTTTTAGAGGCAAACAACATTAAAAAGGAAACTTTTTATAGAGAAACCGGGATTTCGGCATCCAATTTTAAAGGTGCCGGACTGAAAAGTGACCTGGGTGTAGATAAGCTTGCAAGGATTTTGAGAGTCTATCCTGACCTTAATGATAATCTTGTATGGCTGATCACAGGTGAAGGCGAATTGTTAACAGAAGGGGAGAAAAATAAAAAAGACCATCAAAATGATGATCTTTATACTAATGATATTAATGATAAAATTGGGGACCTGCTTGCAAACCTTTTTGCTCAATATAATGCTCAGGACAAAACACTTATGTTTTTACAAAGTCAAATCAGTAAAATCGAAAAGAAATACAGTAAAGCTATTTCAGAACAAAATAAAATGTTAAATGAAATATTATCAGCAATGAAAATATCTTCCAGATAAATCAGTTTTTATTAATAATGATCTTTTCTGAACCATAGATGAAACTCTTCGTAGGAACAGACATAACGATATACCCGAGTTCATTGGTAAATACTTCCAATTCTTCAAGGGTTTTAATAAATCCATTATTGATTTCTTTCTTTACCAAATTCATTTTTCTTATATATTCCTCTTCAGATATTACCGCGCTGTCATAATCTTCCCATAATTTATCCGAGAGAGCTACAAGAATCTTTAATCTTTCTCTGTGACTACTCATTTTTTCCTAAACGTTTAAATAATATGGAAGAAAATCTTTCAAGCGTACTGTTATTAAATTTATCAAGCAGATAAATTTTCCTGTAATACCTATCCAACAGAAATACAAGGACGATAATCACCAGCAGCAGGCAAATTATTGCCGCATCTGCAATTGCGGAAATTTTGTTCTGGTTAAAGAACACAAATTTCACATAAGTGCTTAGGTGAAAATATCCCGATATTAAGGCTGCATAAAAAGTAAACCTGTTTGCTCTGAACAATCCGCCCAGCGCCAACAGTATCATACAAACCGGTATCGACAAAAAGTAAATAGCAGAATCGAGATCGAGACTTTTTACACCAGCATTATTATCCAACTGTACAGTTACATCAATGAAATAACCGACTATATTGTTGAGAAAAGGCAATATAGCTGAAATAATCACAAAAACAGAAGCTGTAATCTCAATAATGAGCTTACTTAGGCCTATCCGGTTTTGTCGGATCAATTGTTTCTCCTGTACCCGCTGCTCCTTGTTCTGTGGAGGCGTCTGTTGGGATTGGTTGTGGTGCATTGATAATTTCCTTGCTTTTTGTTGAATCTGATACTTTAGCTGTTGTCTGGGCCTGCTCACCTACTCTTTTAAAAGCATGTGAACTTACGCTCGGTTCCTCGTATGAATTTCCCTCTTCATACCTATCCGAACATGCCGCTAAAATGGACAATAATAAGATTCCGGATAATAATAATTTTATGTTCATAGTAAAAATAATTTTTAGCATCTAAAGATAAAGTTTTTACCTCAAAATTTAGCATAGTAAAAATATAATAATTACTTATTATTTCCTATAAAAATATAAACATAATTTTCCGAAGTTTTTTATATCACCCCATATTGAATTCAAATTTAGTAAAATATATTCAGATTTAAGAAATTAAATGAAAAAATAAAACTTAAAATTTACCGAATTACTAGGTTATTTATCATTTTAAATTAACTTCGTTTCAATTTTATAGACAAATGATTCCTGTTGTATTCAATAAAATATTTTTTTAAACTATTGACAGTCAAAAAATTAAAAATAATAATATTTTATTCCGCAACATTACATTATCACTGATAGAAAAATAACTCCACTTTTAACTACCACATTATAGGAGAAAATATTTTTTTCCACAACGAACGATTTAAAATGTTTTTAAGTATAAATTAATATGATACTTTTCCAAATTATAAAAAAGTAAAATATACCATAACATTAATAAATCATGACATAATTTCAACTTGCTTGGCCGTAATTTTGTACTCATAATCACAATTGATATGGAAAAACACACCAAAATAAAAACAATACTTGTTGCTGTCGATTTTACTGAGAAAACAGATAGTGCAGCTATACTTGCCGTACATATGGCCAGAAGGCATAATGCCCGTGTCATATTATTCCATAATGTGATGAATTTTTTTATAATTGACCGAACAGGCAGGCAAATGATAGGAGAAGATACCGTAAACAAACATTATTTAGAAGCAGAAAAAAGTCTCGAACTTATCAAAAACTCTTTGCAGCAATCATATAGTGATATTGTTTTTTTAAAAAGCATAGGTACCGATACCATTACAAACAGCATCAACAAGATCGTTGAAGAAGAATCAGTAAATATCGTCATCACTGGAACATCCGGCAAACAGGGACTTCGTGAACTTATTCTGGGATCTTCTTCTTATCAGATTCTTAAAGGAGTAAATTGTTCCGTTTTAATGATGCCGGAAAATTGTAAGCAATATAAATTTGAAAAAATTCTTGTTCCGGTGCGTGTTCTTGAGAAGCTTAATGAGAAACTTGAGATTTCAAAACTTATTGCCGAAAAAAATAAAGGATTTATAAGTCTTTTCGGGATCTCGGGAGATGAAAATTTCACCACCATCCGAAGGGCTTTCATCAAAATAAGAGAATCATTGAAAGGTAGTGAAACGGAACATTACGCTTCGTTCACCGTAAGTAATGATAAAGCTGTTGAAATCTCCAAAGCTTCCAAAGATGCAGAGTTTGATCTCATTATTCTGAATTATCAGGATGAAGAAAGCTGGAAGTCATTCTTTTCAGAGAATTTCTTTAAACAGATTATTAATAACACTTCTGTTCCTCTGCTCTTTTTTAAGGACAATGATATTCCTCCTCAGGATTCGGAACCAGCAGGATATGATATCACACTACCCTTTCCCGGATAACATTAATAAGATGATAACAATAAATATATACAATCCAAAACATTCACTTGAAACAACCGAAATTACCAAATTAACAGCATTTCTCTTCAATAATCTAGCGCAGTATGGAGATCCGGAAACCGATATTAGAAAGGCCATAGACTATGCTTTAGGTAAAGAAAATAAACCTGGTGGAATGATAGTCACCGCTACAGATCAACAGACAGGAAATCTAAAAGGAGTCTGTGTTGTGAATAAAACTGGTATGAGTGGCTACATTCCTGAAAACATCCTTGTATACATCGCCACAGACAGAGAATCCAGAGGAACGGGAATCGGAAAAAATATCATGCAAAACGTTATTGAAATCACAGAAGGAGATATCGCACTTCACTGTGAAAGCGAAAATCCTGCACGCCATCTTTATGAAAAACTTGGATTCCAAAGCAAATATCTTGAAATGCGATTAAAAAAATAATATGTCTTATATCACTTTAAATACAGAAAAGCTTGCTCAAAATTATGATTTTTTAAATCATCTTTTTGACAGGCATGAAATAGAATGGGCCGTTGTTGCCAAACTTCTCTGCGGAAACGAAACTTTTCTGAAAAGTCTTCTTTCGGTAGTGAATACAGATGTCTGCGACTCTCGTCTCAGCAATCTAAAAAAAATAAAGGAGCTTTCCCCTGAAACTAAAACCGTTTATATTAAACCTCCCGCAAAACGACTTGCAGCAAGCATTGTAAAATATGCCGATGTAAGTTTTAATTCAGAGCTTGAAACCATAAAAGCATTGTCTGAGGAAGCTTTCAGGCAAAACAAACTTCACCGCATTGTTATCATGATAGAAATGGGTGAATTGCGGGAAGGCATTATGGCAGATTCTCTGCCTGATTTTTATGAAGAAGTTTTGAAATTTCCCAATATTGAAGTTTCGGGCATTGGAACAAATCTTAAATGTCTTAATGGTATTCTTCCAGACCGCGATAAACTCAGTCGTCTCGTAAGTTACAGAAGAAATACCGAGGAGCGTTTTCAGAGAAAAATCCCTTACATCAGTGCAGGTTCTTCAGTAACAATTCCTTTAATCAGCAAGGGCAGCGTTCCTGAAGGCATCAATCATTTCCGGGTTGGAGAAAGCCTTTTCTTTGGGACCGATGTTTTTAATGATACCTTTATAAAAGGAATGCATAAAGACGTTTTTACGCTGACTGCGGAAGTAATTGAAATGATTGAAAAACCGATGGTGCCAACCGGGAAAGTCGGTAAAAACCTTACTGGAGAAAGTCCGGAACATAATGAAAAAGACCGGGGTAAAACATCTGTAAGAGCCATTGTGGATATTGGTGTTCTTGATATTGATGTGAAGCAGGTTTATCCTCTTAGAGAAGGAATTGAAGTATTGGGAGCAAGTTCGGACATGATGATTTTAAATATTACCGATGATGCAATGGATTTAAAAGTAGGCGACGAATTAAATTTCGGAGTAAGTTACCTTGCCGTTCTGCGGGCTATGAACTCAGATTATGTAGATAAAAAGGTTGTCTGTAGAGAGAAAAAGAAAATATCTGCAATCGCACAAATATAATTGCAGACATTTCAAAAGCTCTTAAAACAGTATTTAAACTGATAAATCAGAAAAATTTAAAATGTGAAAAAACATATCAAAACGCTGCAACTGTCTCATCTGGAGAAAATGCATCATCTTAAAAATGAAGTACTTATTTTTCCTATAGCACAGTTATTAAGCAAAATTAATGTTAATAAACATTTTCGAAACCGTTTTTACACTCTTTTGCTATATAAAGAAGCAGGAGGAACTGTAATCATTGATGATCAACTTTACGAGCTCAGAAATGATAGTCTGTTTTTTTTAAATTACAATCAGGTATACTATTTTAATCCCACATCTGCACCGGAAGGTTTCGCTGTTCTATTTACAAAATCTTTTTACAATTATATATATACCGGCAATAAACTCATCAAGAGCGACACCGCAATGGCAGAAATGCCACAAATGATTGATCTTTCAGCGTCATCTGTGGCGGAATTCTGGCAAAACTTTTATATCATCCGAAAAGAATATGGAAGCAACCGTATGTTTGCAAAAGAAATGATCTGTATGCAGCTTAAAATACTTATATTGAGATGCATAAGAGCTTCGAAAATTACAAAAGAGCCTGGTTTACCTGCTGATCACAAAAAAGAAGTTGTAACGAAGTTTTCAGAGCTGGTTAATCATTTTTACAAAGAATTGAAAACAACTGCTCCCTACGCTGAAAAACTGAACATCACTCCCAACTATTTGAATGCGCTTATTAAACAGCATCTAGCTTTAAGCGCAGGACAGTTTATAAAAAACAGGGTTATCCTGGAAGCAGAAAGACTTTTGCTCCATACCAATTTATCGGTGACGGAAATTTCTTATGAACTTGGATTTACTGACAATTCACATTTCGGAAAATATTTCAAATCTGTTACAAAAAAATCTCCAAAAATCTATCGTATCGAAAATAAAATTTAAAAATCATGAAATTTTAACATTATTATCATAAATGCTTAAAAATAATCCATTCTGCTTTACATACCACAATTTCTTCTTTTTATTCAATGTTTTAATACATTAGCAAAAAAATTAAGGTGTCTTATACCATAAAAACAACCCGAGAAGGATTAATCTACATTAAAGCCTCCTGCATCATCAAAGTAAGTAAACCCAACTCAATAGAAGGTGCAAAAGTTGCCGGTGGCCCCTTAATTATCAATGCAGATCTCATCACTTTTCTGAGCTATGATACGGAAAGTAAAGTAACCTATTTCATGATGAATGGTTTTCAGATTTCCATGAAAATTATGTTTCAAGAAGCGGAAGAAGCACTGCAACATGCGAGATTACGTTTAGACAAAATTATAAAAGACTGATACATTACATATAGTACTAACCGTATTTAGGTTTTTAACAACCAGTAATTATTCACCATTCAAAATTCAGATTCAGAGTTTTGTGGTCGGCACACCCTTTGAATGAAAGTCACAAGGTTCGTTGTAATCGTAACAAGGAATTATCAGAAAATCTGAATTTCCAGTACAGCAATCAAACCGACTGCATTTCAAATCAATATGAAAAAAATTCTATCCGTATTCATTGCCGTAATATCAGCATTTGTTGCTGTCGTCTATCTTTCAGGTTACCATTTTATATTTAAAGCTTTTGCTTTGAATATTAAAAAAGGCCCGATAACGCCATCAAGTGATGACGCAGACAAGTTTTCTTCCAGAAGTATTCCTAACAAAAACCCGGAGCCCTGGCAAAAATCATCCTCATACAACTCTACTGTAATATCAGAAACTATTCTTAAAGAACTAAAAAAAACGAGAGCCTCTTCTCTTATTGTTATCCGGAATAACAATATCATTCATGAACAATATTGGAAAGATCACGATCCTTCATCGCTCATGAATTCTTTTTCAATGGCTAAAGGTATTCTTTCATTATTGGTGGGATGCGCTATTGACGATGGATATCTTCAGTCGGAACATCAGCTTCTTTCATCAATTTTCCCATCCTATAAAGACAGCAAATATGGTAGACATCTTACTTTGTACCATCTTATGACAATGCAGGCCGGACTCGACTGGAAGGAAGAATACCACCATCCTTTTTCCGAAAATTCAAAACAATATTTTGTTGAAGATCTTGCCCAACAGGCATTTGAAATCGAATGTAAAGAAATGCCCGGTCAAAACTATGAATATCAGAGTGTTGCCGCACAGCTTTTGGGGTTGGCATTAAGAAAAGTTACCAACAAAACTCTTTCCGATTATCTCTCGGATAAAATATGGAAACCTCTCGGTATGGAATATCCTGCAAAATGGAGCATTGATAAAAAAGGAGTTGAAAAAGCGTTCTGCTGTATTCATGCAGCGCCGAGGGATTTTGCTAAACTTGGACAGCTGGTTTTGCAGAATGGCACTTGGAAAGAAAAACAGCTTATCAGCGCGGAATACTGCAAAAGAATGCTTACCCCTACAAAAATAAACAATGCCTTCGGATTTACAATCTGGGCAGATGATGAAGATTCTTTACAATACCGTTTCTTCTACGGCTTTTTAGGGCAATTTATCATTATGATTCCGGACAAACAAATGGTTATCGTTAAAACGGGATTTTACAACAGACTTGATGTGGATAAAAAGAAAAGACCACTTCAGGTAAAACTTTTCGCGGAGGAATTTTCAAAGATGGTTTAAATGTTATCTTATCATTCTATCTGTTAAACATACCACACCTTCAATAAGATTTATGTACTGGCATACGCTTTGAATTACGATGATGATTGCAATCATAAACTGGTTTAAAATATTACCTTATAGTTTATGAAGTGCATCAATTATTGCAAAAGTAGAAGTATAGATATGGAAAAAATCGACAGTATAGGAATTGTCGGGGGCGGACCGGCAGCGCTATTTGTTGTCAAACATCTGATCTCCGAAAATATATATCCCCAAACATTATATATTTTTGAAAAAAGCGCAAGAATAGGTGCAGGTATGCCCTATAGCCAGGAAGGAGCTGCTCGCGAACATGTTGCCAATGTTTCAGCAAATGAACTTCCGGATCTTCCTGAAAATTTTTCAACATTTATACAAAGAAAACCATATCCGCAACACCCGGACTTTTCAAACTACCATAATATTAATGAGTATAAAGTAATTCCGAGACTGATATTAGGTGATTATCTTGAAGAACAGTTCAAGATATTGTTGAATACTGCCAGAAAAATGGGTGTTACGGTAAAAGTATTTACAGAGACAATTGTTACGGATGTTCGTAAAAAAGATCAGTTTTTTGAGATAATTACCAACGAAAATCTAATATATGAATGTTCGGCAACCGTAATTTGTACAGGACATCACTGGCCTAAAAAATTTGAAGGAAATACAAAAAGTTGGTATGATTCTCCCTATCCTCCATCAAAATTTTCCAATGCGACCAACTACCCGATTGCCATACGCGGAACTTCTCTCACAGCCGTTGATGCCATCAAAACACTGGCAAGACTCAACGGAACATTTAGCGAAAAAGGTGATGAGATGACCTACACTCTAAACGAGAAGAGCAGCAATTTTTCACTTACATTATTTTCAAAAAGAGGATATCTTCCGGCATTGCGTTTCCATTCCGAAGGAAGTGCTTTTTCAGAAGGCTGGATTATGTCTCAGGAAGAAATCTATGAATATAAAGAGAAAAACGGCGGTTTTGTGGATTTAAATTATGTATTTGAACGTAACTTTAAGCAGCCGCTCCGTAAAAAAAATGAAAAATTTTACAATGAAATAAAGAATCTTACCATTGAACAATTTGTAGAAAAGATGCTCAGTTTAAGAGAGGAACTGGATAGTTTTGAGCTCTTTAAAGCTGAGTATTATGAAGCACAGAAATCAATCGAAAGACATCAAACCATTGCCTGGAAAGAAACTCTTGCTGCATTTAGCTATGCCATTAATTACCCGGCCAAGCATTTTTCTGCAGAAGATATGATCAGGATGAAAAAAACATTGCTTCCGTTAATTTCCGTGATTATTGCTTCGTTGCCACAGTCTTCGTACAGGGAAATTATAGCTTTATACAATCAGGGACTTATCAGTTTGGTAAGTGTTGATGATGAAAGCCATGTTGAACCTCATCAGGAAGAAGGAGCAATCTATCATTATACGGATCATCATACCGGCGATGAAAGATCGGATTATTTCAGAATGTATATTGATGCTGTCGGACAGCAGCCGGTACAGTTTAATGATATCCCTTTCAAAACGTTACGTGAGGATGGATTGATTAGTTCAGGATATCTTAAGTTTAAAGATACAAATACGGGAAAATTGCAGTTTGAAGAAGATAGCAGAAAAATTCTAAAAGTAGATTCTGAAAATTATTATCTGCGTGTGGATGGGCTGAATATCAATGATCATTTCCAGGCACTTGATTCTTACGGAAAAGCGACCGAAAACCTTTTCATCATGGCTGTTCCTTATATTGCCGGACTGAATCCGGATTATTCCGGTCTGGACTTTTGTGATACTGCCGGAAAAAGAGTGGCAACTTCCTTAAAATCAGGAATAATTGCTGACAAAATCGTTTCTTAATTCAAAATATTTAATGATAAATCAATGAGCTTGCGAAATCGCGAGCTCTTTTTTCTTAATTGATAATTATTTACGGGTTCTTTTTAACTGCCGGATTCTGGGAGTCAGCAGTTTTTGTTGTCCCTGATAAAATTCCCGATACTTTTTAATGCTCTTTTCGAGGTTCCTTTTTTGGTTTAAATAATCTTCATACAGCTCATTCAGCTCAATCATCATATGGTGAGCGTCTTCAGGATTAGCAAGGCATTCATGTTTCGAATTCTTGATAAGATCCGAATAATATTTCATTCTTTCAATAAGACTTGTATGGATTTTTGGCTCTATTCCCTGCATCTTTTCTATTTAAAATTTAATCCTGAAAATGCCGCTGCCGGACTGTCACTCTGAAATAAAACTTTAACCTTATTTCCGTCAAAATCTGTATCTCCTTTTTTTGAATAAATTTTAGACAGAACATGGGAAAGCAAAGTTTCATTGGGATCTCCTAAAGGCAGCAATGGTAAATTATTAAATTCATTGACAGTAAATTGGGGGCTAATTCCGTTGACATATCCTCCTTCTCCATTCGCATTGAAAACTTTATAAATCACAGGGTGAATCTGCCACGTAATTTTTTTCGGTTGCCTTTTATCTTCAATGGAAAATCCTGCCATATCTTTTCCTAAAGTTTCATCTCCCACCTGAATCACCTCCATGTAAGGTTTGAGATTATTGATTACAATTTCTGCTGCAGAAGCTGTACTTTTTGAAGTTAAAATATAAACTTTATATAAGCCTAAAGAATGCGCATGTAAAGCATTAAAAGACAGCGCACCCGGATCGTAAGCGATCTGTTGGGAAAACGTTCTTTTAACCTCGCCACCGTTCTTATTACCTTTATAGATAATGAACTGTGAGTTTGCTGATATTCCCGGTGCAATCATAGCACAAAGTGCTGCTGCTGAAGAAACAGAACCACCATAGTTGTAACGAAGATCCAAAATAAGTTCCTGAATTCCTGTCGATTTAAATTCATCGAATTTCTGGTTCAGTGCTGACGTTATCCCATCTGGAAAATCATAGATGTAAAGATATCCGGTCTTTTTTCCGTTTTGTTCAAAAATTTTTGAAATCAGTGGCTGCTCCTGGGAATATCCGTAATATACGGTTACATTTTTTTCATTAATAATTGCTCCGTTCTGCCAGTTTCCAACGGATAGATCAATAACTGTTTTGGCGGAAATAGATTCCGCCAGTTGCTGTGCATTGGACGCTGTAATGACTTGTCCGTTTATTTTTTTGATGATCATTCCACGCTCCAATCCTGAATTGGAAGCTGGAGAATTTTTTAGAATCAGTTTAATAACCGTTATTACTTCTCCGCCCTGTAATTGGATAATCGCATAATCGAAACCGAATAAGTTCCGAACAGATTTCGGATACGTATCAGGGTCAGTTGTGTTTACAATGAAGGAAAACCGGTCCTGAGGCGATAATAAACTTTTAAAAAAATCCTTTACCGGAAGATGGTAATCCGGTTTTGCAGGCATTTGTTCTGCCCAGTAATAATATCGCCGCATGCTGTCCTGAATCCAGAGGTTGGTATATTCGGTAGTTCCTTCGGGAAAATCCGGGGTCTCATCATCCGTCCGGTTACAAGAAACCATGAAAGCTGACATCAGCATTATCAGCAAAAACTGAATTTTAAAAAAGTCTTTCATACTATTTACCTTATAAATAATCTGCTACATCAAGATCCCCTTTTATGACCAATACTCCATTTTCCATTTTTTCCTGAATTACGATCATATTGGCACCGATATCCTGTTTTATAGTTGCTTTAATAACGGAAGATCCTGTATAAGGCTCTGTAGTTCCCGGTTTGTACAATTCGAGATAAACAGGCGCAGTGGCACTGAAATAATTATATATTTTTACACTGGTGAAGTCTTTTTTTCCAATGTTATCGAATTCGGCGAGTACTACTCCGTTTTCTCTTTTAAGAACACCTTTTATACCCTGCAGGTTGGAGCCTGAAAATTCTCCGAGGTTGGGAAAGATAAACTCGAAACCCACTTTTCCCAGATTTACCTGTGGTTTTACAGCGTACGTCTGAAGGAAAATTCCGGGCAGATTAAAGAAATAAAGGTTCTTGTAATCGTTCGCATTCGTATAATTAATGGAATAGGCTGCGATTTTAGTTCCCGTCTGATAGTTGTATATTCCCAGTTCATCAGTTTCACCATTATCCAGTACAAAATTGATTTTAGTTTCGATCTTATCCGTATAAGAAGTGGCACCGTTGACAGAAACTGGCTGTCCATTCAGCCTCATCTGAATAATATCCGGCTTTGAAAATCCTTTTACCGTAATTTCAGCAGGGACCTGGTCTTTATCATAAACCTCCAACGTAGTGTTATCTGTACATGAAAACAATATTGTGAAGGCTAAAAGTATTAAAAAGTTTTTCATTTTTTTATCGTTACGTGATAATCAGCTTTAGAAAAACTGCCCAAAACCGATCTGGCATCGGGCAATTACCTAATTTTAAAATCTAATTGAAAATGTTTACTTTGAGTTTCATGGTTTCCTTTTTGCAAAGGATTTTTTATTTTTTAATAAATTTTAGTCTTTCCGTGGTTTTTCCATCAGATACTTCTGCAAGATATGTCCCTGCAGCCAAGGTCGTCACATTTATGTTTTTAGCATATTTAGCCATCAAAACTTTTTGTCCTGACATATTGTAAATGCTTACTAAAACAGAATTTTCATTAAAAGCCGGACTAAGCTGCAATTGCAAAGACTCAGAAACAGGGTTTTGCATTACTTTCGTAAGATTTTTCTGTGCTGCTGATTCTTTGGTACCAAGAACAAATGAAGACGCGTAAATTCCTATTTCATCAATATTGATATTTTGAACATTTAATCCGGTAGTAATCCTGTTTGACCAAAAACCGATGTAAATTTTCTTTCCTGCAAAGCTTGAAAGATTGACTAAGCTTTCCGCGGACTGTGTTAAATCTGTTGAAGGCCAAGGATTTGCTGTATTTCCTGCGATAATGGTGTACGGACTGGTGATGGTATTCCCGTTTCCGTCCACTGTCATTGTCTGGAAATCTGCAACGGTAGGAACCGGTTTTTGAGGGGTGCTTACAAAGATCCAAAGATCTCGCCCTACTATGGTATGGGTTGTTCTTTGTCTGCTGATATAGGCTGCAAGCGTAATTGTTCCGGAAGCTCCGGTTAAATCAATTTCAGGCGAAATTACCCAGTCATTTTCCGTAGAAAAATTGGCGGCAGTTCCGGTTGGCACAAGATTAATGGAATATCTTAAAACTCCGGAAGTACCGTAAGTAAGGGTAGTTCCGTTATAGTAAATATTATTTCCCTGCTGCCATTGGTTGGTGTTTCCGTTTCCGTTAAAAAACGTCCATCCCTGAAGATCATCAGGCGTATCAAAAGAATTGACCCATACAGGAATCTGAGAATAAGCTATCAGTGGCAAAAGCAGTATAGAAAATAAAATTGTTTTTTTCATTATGAAAATATTTATCAGATTAAAAAAAAGCAGGAAACAGCAGTGTTTCCACTATTTCCTGCATTGAAAATTATTCTACGATTGAGAAATCATATTTAGTCCATGAAGCAAAGAAATTTCCGCAATTTCTTGATCCAAGATCAACAGTACCTGAGTTGAAGAACGGCTGAGGCATTCCTCCGTTAAGGGTAGTTGCCGTTCCTCCGGAAACGGTAATCGCCGACTTGGTAGATCCTACTAATGAAGCATAATTAAACGAATATCCGAAAGCCTGGACATTGGTAAAATTAAGATCCGAAAGATTTACAGGAGCACCGCTCACTGTTTCCAATAATACTCCTACAGGATATCCTGTAACCGTAGCATTATTTAAAGTTAATTTCCCATTTCTTCTTACGTGGATTGCATTTTCATACAATGCACCGAATGAAGAAGTTCCCGCTCCTACAATCGTAAGATTGTTGATTACCGGATGCGTAAATGGCGAAGCGGAAGAACCAGTTCCATCGTTATCAAGCTCGATACCGTTGGAATCGGGATTTGAACCGCTGAGACTGTGCGTAGAATTTTGATCTGCTAACGCTAAAGCACAGTTGATGGTTCCTGTATAACCGAAATCGAAATCGAAGTTATCATCATCAGATGCAAAAGAAATAAGGTTTGAAGCATTCACAGTACCGCCGAAGAATTCAAAAGAATCGTCTCTACCGTAGGCAACCTCGATGTTTTCTAATGTAGTACCGCTTCCAACTCCTCCTAAAGTTAATCCGTTGATTTCATTCCCTGAATTAGGAGCAAAAAGGTCATACCCCGCAAACTCGATACGTGCATACTTCAATGTTCCACTGTTATCAGAAGCATTGGAACCTCCGTACTGATAATCTACTCCTGATAAACCTTCGATTACCGTAGTTGTTGGTTTGTTGGTAGGAGCAGCTCCCAGCATAATTACTCCTCCGAAATCTCCCGGTTTTGCTGTTGTACTTTCGTCACCATCCAACAGGTTATAACTTGTGAAAACAATTGGCTGAGAAGAAGTTCCCTGAGCATCCAGCCTGCTTCCTCTTGTAATTACCAACACTCCTGTCGCTCCATTGGCGTTTGGTTTTGCTTTAATAAACGTTCCCGGCTGAATGGTAAGTACCGCTCCGTTTTTCACGGTTACAATACCATCAAGCTCAACAACTCCGCTCCATGTAGTATTTGATGTGATGGCTCCGCTTACCGTAGTAACAGGAAGTGAAGAAGCTGTTAAATATTCTGCAGAAGCAGACTGCATTTCAAACGGTGTAGTAGCATCTGCTAAAGTTTCATGCTGACAAGCTGTAAGAGATAAAGCTGTAACCGCGATTAAAGTTAATTTTCTCATTGTTAAAGTTTTTGAATGATCAAGCCTTATATAGTTTTTCCAGACCTGATGTTTTTTAAAAATATTTAGAAATACCCGCCTCTGTATTTCTGCGATTTGGTTATTTTACTCTGCATTACATGAGGAGCTATAATGAAGAGTTCCCTATTTTTCATTACTGATATTCGGGAAGATATCAGCTTCGTTCTGAATCCATACTGTGGCGCGCATCATCAGTACTACATTCGATTCAAATAACCAGGATTAAACCTGTAAATTGCAATGAGCTCTTTTTTGAATATTCATTTTCAGAAGGTGTAATTCACGCTTAACCCAAAAGTTCTTCCGTTATAAGCCCTGAATAAAACCCTGTCTATATCTTTATCATATTTATCGGTAGCACCGGGCAGAAGCTCGAGTGCTTCTCTTTCGGTCTGATAATCTGTTCCGGACCCTTTAAATACCGAATATGAATTGAAATTGTTGTAAAATTCTTTCACCCTGTTAAAAAGATTCCTGATATTAAATTTTATTTCTAAATTTTTGTCTTTCAATAATTTATAAGAAATCTGCGCATCGGCCACCGCATAAGGCCTCTGAATCTCTTCCCCGATGTAAGCATATCCTACAGTGATGTACTGATCTCCTTTGGCATTATACAGGAAGTTTATTCCTAAACGTTCTCCGTCGTATAAAAGTCCAAGGTTGTAAGCATAAGGCGTCTGGCCGTACAATGGTCTTTCCACTTCATATGTTTCATCGGCATCTTCAGTTTTATACCGGTTTTTAAAAGCAATCACTTTTGTAGTGTTGTAGGTAAAATTTCCGCTGATAAAAAGATGCTGCAGAAAAGAGCTTTCTTTAATAAAACCGAAACTTTTCCTTACTTCCACTTCAAATCCTTTCAGCTTTGCGTTTTTTGAGTTCCCATTGTATAAAAATAAATTGCCTTCATTGGAAATAAAACCTTCGCGTTCTATTGGTCGGTCAATATTTTTGTAATACAGGCCTGCTGAAATAATTTCTCCGAGATTAGGAAACCATTCAAATTTAAAATCATAATTATTGATCACGGAGGAGGTCATTTCAGTATTATAAATCAACCCATTAGCGACAGGATCGAAATAAGGCAGCCCGGTTCTTTCATTAAACTGCGGCCGGATTACTGATCTGTTGTAGGCAAACCTCACATTGATTTTATTGGTAGGACTGTACGTAAAGTTGGCGGAAGGCATCCATTGCCAAGGTTTTTCATCAATAGATCCTTTGGTTACATTTCTGGGATCATCCGGATCAAGCTGCTGAGAGATAAGCGTATATTTAAAATACTCGGCGCGAAGTCCCCAGACGAGTCTCAATTTATTCTTCCAGCGGTTGTCAAACATGATATATGGCGCATGCTGATCCACTTCGCCTTTATACCTATCGTCTTTATAAAGCGGTTTGGTTTGCCATCCGATTCCTCCCTGCGTATAACGGGAACCATCAAACCAACTGGAAAGCAGGCCGTACATTTTCAGATAATTTCTTTCACTGTTGGGAACATCTCGGTTTTCATCAACTTTCAGGAAAAATTTCTGCTGCTCATTGGTATTGCTTTTCAGGGCTCCGGCGTATCCTATTTTGATATCGGTTTTAAAGTTTCCTGCATCCATTTTCCATTTTGCCGAAGCTCCGAAATTGTAATCCGTTTCTTTATTTCCGATATATCCTCTTGAAAAATTATTCCCTGAATTATAAACCTGATGATAGGTTAAAATTTCACTTCCCACAAAATCATAAAATGTCTGGTACTGTGTATAATCTTTCGTATCTGATATGACACCTGTTCTTGCCGCAAACCAGTTGATCTCTACCTCTTTTATCTTGTGATTTCCTTCCAGCTTATTCTGTAATAAAGTCTGGTAGACAGGATAATCCGTATTATCTGTGTAAGGACGATCCAAGGAACTCAGCTGTGAAGGATCATTACCAGGAATGATTCCGTTGTAAAAATAATTGTATGAACCTTCTGCCATTGCCGGCTGACCGGTACCTCCGGTGTACTCATTCCATCCGGTAATTCTTGTAAGGGTCTGATCGTAGATATGCGTGTAAGAATTACGGAAGGAGATCCTATTTTTTCCCAGCTGCAATCCGAAGTTCAGCATCGCTCCAATGGTGGAATTGTAACTGTAAGACGCTCCTTTATTTTTAAAATCGAAAAATTTTACGGGAGCCACTTCCAGCTCCTGCCAGTTGTTGATAAGTCCTGCGTTATCCAGCCATCCCCCTCTTCCGGTATGGTCGATGTCGAGTTTATTTTGTTCGTTCCTGATGGTAAGCGCACCGGCAAGTCCCCATTTGTTATCATTTTCCAGCTTGAAACTTCTTCCCAATGCCAGCTGTATATTGGAATTCAGATCTGCCTTTGTTTTATAATTGGTAAAATTATCGTTGACGAAACGCTTTGACTGCTCAAAAAACAGCGGATTATTCCAGTCGGTATATTCAAGGTCCAGCGGAAAATCCCGTGTTCCGTCATCGTATCCGAAATAATCGTATTTTCCTCTTTTCCTGGTTACAAATTCTTTAAAAGTCGCAATATCATTATAGGAGGTTCCCATTGTTACAGTAGTAAAATTTTCATTGGGAATATCTTTGGTTCTCACTTCTACAAATCCTCCGGCAAAACTTGCATTCATATCGGGTGTTGCGGTTTTGCTGATCACAACGCTTTCCACCATAGAATTCGGAATAATATCGAAGGAAAAATTCTGGTTATAGGCTTCGGTGCTTGGAAGATTAATTCCATCCATGGCAGCGGTATTCCATCGCTCTCCCATTGATCGTACCACTACATATTTGTTGTCGATGGTAGTTACTCCAGTTACTCTTTTCAGGGTTGCACCCAGATCGTTATCCGGTGTTTTGGAAATCTGTTCCGCTGAAATCCCGTCGCTCATCTGGGCGGCTTTTTTCTGCTGGGTTAATAATCCGGCCTGTGTATCCGCTTTCCGGGTTGCGGTGATCACCACTTCTTTTATATCGGAAATTTTATCTGAAACCGGTCTCATTGCAAAAGAAACGGTATTGGTTGTATTATCACTCACCTGTAGTTTTTCTACGTGTAAAGAATTGTATCTGGGAGACTTTATGATTAATGTAAAGGTTCCTGAAGGAAGTTCTATCGTAAAATCACCGTTGTTATCCGTTACGGTTTTTCTGCCGGCAATATTAATTTCCGCACCTGTAACCGGATTCCCGACTTCATCCACAATTTTTCCTGAGATTCTTCCCTTTCCCGGTACTGAAATTTGAGATGCTTTATATTTAACCGAAATAAGATCACCGCGAAGGCGGTATATTATGGGAAGCCCGTTGGCTAAATTATCCAGACAATTCTGAACAGGGATATTTTCACATTTTATGGTTTTTATTTTTAATTCTTTAATATCTGTTTTTGAATAAGCCAGTCTCATTCCTGTTTTACCTGCAAAATCTTCCATCACTTCGATTAAGGGTCTTCCTGCAGGAGCCGTAAACGACACTTTTTGTGACAATTCCTGCGCTTCTGCCGCTATCGAAAAAAATAGTGCTGCAATGGTAAAACTACATTTCAAACTTTTCATTTTTAGTGTTCGCTTTATTATATATTGATCTGATTATTAGTTTAATTGATGTTATTTAAGGATGTAGGTCTGCTTTTCTTTCTGTACTTCCAATCCCAGGATGAAAGCCAGTGCGTCGATATTCTCGTCGGTAGTGCCGCCCGTGAAATCTGCGGTTATCTTCTTTTCTGCAAATTCTTTAGGATAAATGATGCTAATGCTGTAGTTTTTCTGAAGAACTTCTGCCACTTCCTTCAGCTTGACGTCATTAAAGCTTAATGATAATAAAGACGGCAAAGATTCATACGATGTTTTTTCTTTTTCGTAAGAAATGACGGCTGCGGTACGAGGAATCCCGAAATTGGTCCATTTCTGATGGGGTTTTAGAAAAGTGATCGGAGTTCCGGCGTAAGAAACAGCAACTTTTCCTTCATACAGATCTACCGTTTTATTGTTTCCGATTTGTGTAATTTTAAAAACAGTACCTAATACTTTCGTACTGAAACCATCGGCTTTTACAATAAAAGGATGTTTTTTTGATTTTGCCACCGTGAAAATAGCATTCCCTTTCAGATCAACAACCCGGGTATCCTGCGGGAAAGATTTTTCTACCGTAAGCTGTGAACCGGGAAGCAATACGACAACCGAACCGTCTGCCAGACGCACTTTTTGATTTCCAGATTCAGCAATATAGATATCTGCTTTAAAGAACGAATAATAGATGAAAAAACCACCCATTGTAAAAAGCAATATGATTGCAGCAGCTATCCGGAAAAAATGTTTTTTAAACGGAGTTGAATTATGTAAGATATGTGTTGATTCAAAATATGGTTCCAAAGAAAACAGAACTCTTTCTTTTGATTCTGTAATATATTTTTTGTCCAGTTTTTTTTCCACACTGGTTTTCCATTGCTCTAAAAGTTCTTTTTCTTTTTTTGAAATTTTTTCTTCAGTAACCTCCCTTTCCCAAAGCCTGAAAACGAATGCCTGAATTTCTCTATACTGTAGGTTTTTCATAAATGCCTGATCAATGTTTGCCGTTACACTTATAAAACAGCGAAAATGAAAAACTTCCCCGGCAGTGATTTAACATTGTATTCACATTGAGGTCTACTTGTTAACAATTTGCGACAATTTTTAACCATTTATAAAAATTTGGTTTATTATTTATAGCTTATTTTCAGAAATAATTAATATTACATTCCTTAAAGTTCACAAAAAGTTAATTTTCCTTTAGGTAATTTTGCATCAATGAATCAGACGGATCACATATTATTGAAAAAAATAAAAACTGGCGACAGGCCGGCTTTTATGATGCTCTACGAAAGGTATTGGGATGATTTGTACCGCTTTGTTTTTGTAAGAACCAAAGACAAAGAACTGGCAGAAGAATTACTTCAAAATCTCTGGATTAAAATTCTGGAAGACGCAGAAAGTATACAGACTGACGGAAACGAAAGTGCGAAAAGATATTTCCTGAAACATCTTCATTTCAGAGTGATTGATTATTTTAACAACAATAAAAAAGAGAGGGCCATCATCAGTATTGACGAATCTGAAAATTCTGCCGATTTTACCGATACAGAATATTTTGAAATTCTGGATGCGTATGAAATTGCCGATCTTTTTGCCATGATTGATGAAGTGGTTTCTACACTTCCTGCTACCGAACAGAAGGTGTATGATATGAGAATCCGTAAAAATATGTCGGTGGATGAAACTGCCGAAGCTTTAGGTATAAGCAATAAAACCGTTAGCAATAAGCTGAGCAATGCGCTGGGGGAAATCCGCGAACAGCTGAATCCCAAATATCAGTCTTCAAAGAAATTTATTTCTATTATCATTATGATCGAACTCTTGATGAAAAGCAATTGAAAAATAAACTGAGAAACATTCCCTATCTTTAATCTGTTTACAGCATACCACATTTTATTTCAACTCATCGTTGATTGGCAATAAAGTTGTATGCTTTTATCTGTTATAAAAACAGCAGTTATCTCTTATTTATAATCTATTGTTATTGCAAAATATGCCTAAATTAAATTTATCAAAAACATTCAAACATAACATCTAATGAAAATACTATTTGTACTTACCTCCCACGACGAATTGGGAAATACAGGTAAAAAAACAGGTTTTTGGGTAGAAGAATTTGCAGCACCTTATTACTCACTAAAAGATTCTGGATTTGACATTGTGGTAGCTACTCCAAAAGGCGGACAGGCTCCCATTGATCCTAAAAGTGAAGATCCGGATGCGCAGACACCCGCTACAGAACGTTATTATAAAGATGAAGAAGTAAAGAATATTATTAGTAATACCGAAAAGCTGAGCGATCAAAAGGCTGCAGATTTTGATGCTGTTTTTTATCCGGGAGGTCATGGTCCGCTCTGGGATCTTGCATATGATAAAGATTCCCAACAATTGATCCTTGATTTTTATAACAATGACAAGCCTGTAGCAGCGGTTTGTCATGCTCCGGGAGTTTTCAAAGATATAGTACTCGAAAATGGTGACCCTTTTGTGAAAGGCAAAAATGTTACTGGCTTCTCAAATACCGAGGAAGAGGCTGTTCAGCTGACGGAAGTTGTTCCTTTCCTGGTTGAGGATGAACTAAGAAATTCCGGTGGACAGTATTCTAAGACGGATGACTGGGGAGTACATGTGGTACAGGACGGATTATTAATCACCGGACAAAACCCGGCTTCTTCAGAAGGTGTTGCAGAAAAATTGATGACTGTTCTGAAAAAATAAATTGCATTTTTTCAGAATACAAATTTTCGGGGCGGCCGCTTGCAGCGGCCGCCCCGAAAATTTCCAGAATAACATGTTTAAATCTGAAAAATGAATACAATCAAAAAAAATCTGGCAAAAGGAATTGCCATGGGATTAATAGCATCCTTCGTGAAATCTCTAGCCGAAACACCCCTTCAAAAAATAGGAGAAAGAGAATTTCCACCTTCAGACAATGAACTGAAATTGCCTGGTGCAGACGTAACCCATCAGCCAGAAAATATGCCTCCGGCAATATTAGCTAAAGAAGTTTATTCCAAAATTGCCCATAAAGAACTTTCGCATACGAAAACTTTGCAATCGATGAAAATTATCCATTATACTTTGGGAACATTGATTGGAGTCTGCTATGTTATTTTAGCAGAAAAAAACAAACATTTCAGAGCAGGTGAAGGAATTGTTGCAGGACTTACAGTTTGGACATTAACGCACGGCTCTACAGTTCCCGCCCTGAAACTCCAGGGAAAAGTTTCTGAAATGCCGAAATCCTGGTGGGTTTGGGAATTTGGTTCGCATATTGTTTTTGGCGTAGCGATGGAGCAGACAAGAAAAGCACTGAATTATTATTGTAAGTAAGATCTTAACAAATCAACAAAAGCCGGTATTCTCCAACATTTTCCCGGGGAGCGCGATGAATGCAGGGTAAAACATTCTGTCCCGGATGATCCACCGAGAGTCTCCAAAGGTTGCCGGTTCCTAAATTAACAGCTTCAGCATCTGCCTCTGCCTTGTAATGAAGATCAAAAAAGTTGTCTTTCAGAAAAGTTTCAAACTCTTCATTGGGACCGTCATATAATTTTTTCAGTTTTTCCCGGATTTCAGGAATGAGAATTTTCTGTTTGCACATATTATTCGGGATAATTTCACTTGCGGCTCCATAATATGTACACAAAAAAGTAGAGGTTTCTATTGGGGAACGGTCTGCATGATACGAATAAACATCAGTGGAAATAAAATCAAATTCTTCATCACGTTCATAATTTTTCAATAAATTAAGAGAAGGTTCTGCTCCAAAATCAGATAACAATTGAATATCGTGTATGATAATTTCCCTCGCTTCATTTCCTTTTTCAGACAGGTTCAATTCTAACAGATCATTAATGAAGATTTCTGTAATATTTTCTTTCAATGTAAGTTTGGAAACTATTTCCTTAAAATCACCTTCCGGCTTTCTTTCCCAGCAAAGTGCATTCATATTCCCGTAAAATTTCGTTTTTACAAGTTCTGAAAATGAAGAAACCAAACCTATATGATGATGTTTTTTTGGAAATAAATTCATAGAATAAAAATTTGCATTCAGAGTGTACAAAATTACTTGCTTTCTAAGCATTTTACAAGATGATTTTTCTTTTACATTATATATGGCATTGAAAATAATTTTTAGGTACCACATATTTATTTTATGATAAAAATTTGTACACAATTTGCAATAATTTTAAGAAAGACAATGGCTCATCGTTACACCTTTTCCATATTGGTTTTTATAATGTTTTTAATTTCTTTCACCTGCAGTGCACAGAAGGATCATGAAAAAAAATACAGTTTATTTAATCCTGTTCCAAAATCGCAAATGCGGGACATGGAGACAGACCGGCCCGACGTCACCGAATCGCCTTACACAGTGGATGCGGGACATATTCAGTACGAAGCGGATGTTTTGCGGTTAACAAGAGAAGAATCTGATGTAACAAAAACCAAGACATTATTATTTAATCAGGCTAATATAAAGATTGGAATTACCGGATCAACTGCGGTACAAATTGGTTTTCAGAGTTACGGACTACAAGAAGAAACAGAAAAGAGCTCCGGCGATATTTCGAAAACAAATGGTTTTGGAGATATTATGTTAAGGCTAAAACAGAATATTACCGGAAATGATAAAGGTAATTTTGTGATGGCTATACTACCTTATGCTAAAATTCCGTCGTCGCAATATGATGATGAGAGCAGGTTTGAATATGGACTTATTGTGCCTATGCTCTATAAACTTCCCGGAGATTGGAACTTAGGATTTCAGGTTGAAGTAGACCGATTGAAAGATCAGGATCTTCCTGAGATGCATACCGAATTTCTGCAGACACTTACGATCAGCCATCCGTTGACCAAGAATCTTGACGGAATCGCAGAAACCTATTATACCTATGACTTTAAAGCGCATGAGTTTTCAAATTATATCAACGCAGCCCTTCAAATGGAGGTAGCGAAAAATTTTAAAGTGGATGCCGGACTCAATTACGGATTGCAACACCATTCAGATAAACATTATTTTATCGGTTTTTCTTATCTGCATTAATTTGTTGAGATGAATATCTTAAAGTTTTTACATATATTAAAATAAAAATTCTATATAATAAGCCTCAATTAAATTGAGACTTAATAATAAGTTGATTTCAATATTTTCGTTAAATTAAATGTAATACAATTTATTTAAGATTGTAAATATTATTTTCACTTATTATGTTAAGGTTCAACAATATTAAACCATGCATCAAAATTATCGATATGCTCAATAAAATTGATAAAAGCTTCCGCATTTCCTTCAACTTTTATTTTCCCATTTTTAATGTATTCACGGACCTTATCATTATTTCCGGCAGTAAGTACCGCAAGATCATTCCTGCTCATGGTAACATTTGCAGTCACGTTATTACTAAGGAAGCTGCCGATTCTTGGTGTTACCATTCCGTTTCTTACGATAAGTCCTACTTTTTCATTTCTATCGGTCAATAATATATTAAAGTTGAATTGTTCTTTAGAGAAATCAGTTCCTTTGTAGCGCATCGCCATATAATCAAAGAACAATTCGGAGGACATCCCGTTGATCATGTCCTTGCTGGCTGTTCCGCCACGTGCTACCATTTTTTTACCGTTTCTAAGTTCTGATGCACCGGTGAGGTAGAAATTTCGCCATGGCCCGGACTCTGCTATATAACCTAGCTGTTCATAAGCATCGGCCAGCAGGTCTTTGGCTTTCTGATTTTTGCTGCCGGATAAGACCACATGTTTTAAAACTTCAGCAACCCATCGATATTCTCCTTTGTCATAGGATTTCTTTGCCTGTTGAAGAAGATTCTTTTCTCCACCCATAAATTCTATATATTTAGCGCCTGCTTCAGCCGGAGGCAGAGGATTTAAGTTGGAAGGATTCCCATCAAACCATCCGAAATACAACTGATACTGTGCTTTTACATCATGACTTACCGAACCGTAATAACCGCGGTTATAAAACTGCTTATCAAGCGCTTCGGGAAGTTTCAGCATTTCAGCAATTTCCGTAGGATTATACCCCTGATTGGCCAGTCTCAAGGTTTGGTCATGAATAAACCTGTACATATCCCGCTGGTTTTCCCAGAAGGTAACAATATTGCTGTTTCCCCAAACAGGCCAATGGTGAGAGCCAAAAGAAACTTCTACTTTGTCCCCAAATTTCTGAATACTTTTATCAATATAGCTGCTCCATTTTAAGCCGTTTCTCACCTGTGCCCCTCTCAATGTATACAGGTTATGAAGGGTATGCGAAATATTTTCAGCCTGGCAAAAAGCGTTAAATTCAGGGAAATAAAACATCATTTCGGCAGGAGCCTCCGATTCCGGAGTGTAAATGAATTCTATGGTTACGCCGTCAATTACTCTGGTTTCACCGTCTTGTTTTGAAATAATATCCGTGGGTTCCAGAATTCCCGTGCTTCCTTTGGCGGTGGTGGTTCCTAACCCCGATCCCAGACTTCCCGTTGCATTTTTAGGTAAAAGATTTCCATACATATAAGCGGCTCTCCTGCTCATTGCATTCCCGCCCATTACATTTTCACTGATGGAATGTTCAAAAAAACCGTCGGGAGCATACACTTTGATCGCTCCGTTTTTAATATCTTTTTCGTTGATAAATGCTCTCATTCCCCCGAAATGATCTATGTGACTATGTGTAAGCAAAACAGCTTTTACCGGGAAATCACCGACATGTCTTTTCACCAGTTCCATTCCCGCCAAAGCGGTTTCTTCCACGGTGAGCGGATCTATAACAATCCATCCCGTTTTTCCTTTTATGAGGGTCATGTTGGCAAGATCAAATCCCCTGATCTGGTAGATATTTTCTGCCACTTTAAAAAGACCGTTGATGGCATTCAGCCTGCTCTGCCTCCATAAGCTTGGATTGGCCGTTGACGGTGCTTCTGCATTCAGGAAGTCATAGATTTTGGTGCTGTAGGATGTATTTCCGCCAGCATCCTTAATTTCTCCATCACGGAGAGTAGCGATCAACCCTTTTTGAGCGTTTTCGAAATCGGTATTGTCATTGAAGGGTAAATAATTTTTTAAAGCATTATTACTTTTCTGGGTATAATTACTTGCGGATTTGCCATCCGCAGCTATCCTATTCTGAGCTTTGTATAGTGAAATATTGCTGATCAGTACTGATGTACCGAGCAAAAGAGTGGAAACTGTTTTCATAATTTAAAATATTTTGTAGGTGTGTTGTTTAGTTTTTGTCCTGTAATTCCTGAAGGGTTTTATCAATTCCGCCTCCAAATACATACGAATACTTAAGGGCATAAATAGAGCCGTTTGGCGAATTCTCGTCTCCCGCCGCATTGGTGATAAAACTTACCCCGATCTTATGGTGAACACTTGGTGAATAATTCATGGAGCCTCCTAAACCAAGAACTGTCTGGGAATCATTTTGTGCAATGCCATTCTTTTTGGTCTCACCTCCTGTTCTTCCTGCAGCATCAAAGGAAACCCAGAATTTATCATTGATATTATAAACGCTATGAAATGTGAGGCTGTAAAAGGGTTTCTGAGAAACAGACGATGCGGGCTGTCCCAAAACCGTGGAAGGAAGTTTATTATTGGTGGTAAAAAACTTGGCCGCCGCGTAGACTTCCAGATCAAATTTACTGACAGGAATACTGACCGCCAATTCCGGCTTGAACTGCCACCGGTTTCCGGAAGGATTCAGCAGCTTTTCACTTGAAAAACTTCCTGTAGGAGCAGTTGTTGCAAGTGACCAGGCGAATACGGTTTCTTTTGGGGTCTGAAGATATTCTCCGAATGCCATCGGCTTTCCGCCAATAATATTGGAACCAATTACGAAGATCATATCTCCCAATCCTGAGTTGTTAGCTTTGGTTCCGAAAAAATTGGCATTGATGTCTACATACGGCAATACAACCTGTATCCCGGCTGTCTTGTTAAAAAGATTAAAAAAAGTAGCATACCGTAGATACATGATCGTTGCATTTATATCTATATCTTTATTCGGTAAGGTGATATCTCCGTCGATGGTTGAGTTAGTTGACTGCCTTCCATAAGAAAGCTGAAGCATATTCATCCCTAATGGATAATTCTGATAAATTTTTGCCTCGGTAGCCTGCTGAGCAAATGCCTTGCTGCTAAAAAACAAAGAACAAATTGAAAACGTTAAAGTTTTAATTTTCATAATATTTTATGTGTGTGGTATACATAAAGGTAATGAAAGTTTTAAAAATTAAAAAATTATTTAAAATAAATCATTATTAATATTGATTTATTATAGATTTAATAAAACATCATTTCTTTTTAGTAATATTTATAATCTTTCTAAAGGTACCAATTGCATACAATTTGCTCCATGTAACATCAACCAAATACAAAATATTATGCAGTTTATTGATTTTAAAAAAGAACATTTCAAAGAGGATGAAGATTCAAAAGATTTTGTGATTGAAATTTCCAAAGCAGAGATCGGATTCGGGGAAATAAGTGTAAAGGAAAGAAAAGATGACGATGTTTATCACGATGCAGATTATGAAATCACAGAGGAGGCCGTTAAAGTTATCATAAGAATGAAAAAACCTGCCGATATAAGGGTTAATTTTTAGAAAGCATAAATGCTCCGAAGAAACTTCGGAGCATTTTCAAAAACTAATAATACATGAAAACTACTTTTATCTAACAAAATCTACAGTAAAACCCGAGGATCTACATGGTTACACTCTATTTTTAAGATATCAATATAAACCCCCGGGAGTTCATCATTGCGTTTTATTTTCTAATTCTTTCACTTTGGTTTTCCACAAAATAAAGAAATTCAATATTTTAATACATTTAAAGATGCCTGCAAAAGCGATCAATGAAATAAGAAGGGTGTACAGGGAAAAGTCTTCGAGAAACAAATATTGTATTACAAATAACAGCACATTCATCAGGATGAAAAGCACCGTAATTGTTTTATGCGATATTCCCAGCTGCAAAAGATAATGATGAATATGGGATTTATCTGCCTTAAAAGGTGATTTACCCCGTAAAATACGGTCCGCATAAACTCGAACTGAATCAATCATCGGAATCGTAAATACGAATAGGAGGAAAAACAGTCCATAAGGGAAACCAGACACAATGTGATCAAATTTCGCGATATAAATTCCTATCGAAACTAAAAAATAGCCTAAGAACAATGATCCCGAATTTCCAAGAAAAACTTTATTTTCTTTTGAAAAATTATATCTGAGAAATGCTGCAATCCCTCCTATAAATAACATGACCAGTTTCATCAAACCGTAATTTTCTTCGATAATGGTGATTGCTAAAAGCAAAATGAAACCACTTCCGGCTACGCTTCCGGCCAACCCATCTATTCCATCGATTAGATTAAAGGCATTTACTGCTGCCACCATCACCAGAATGGTAATCAGATATTGGGCATATATATTAATGTCATAGATCCCGAAAATCCCGTACAATGAGGTTATTCTTATTCCTGAAAAGGCAATGATAATGCTTACACAAATCTGGATTCCCAGTTTATAAATGGCTTTGATATCTGTTTTATCATCCATGGTTCCCACCACAAGCATAACATAAGATGTAATGATAATGGGTAAAATTTCTTTTAAATCCTGCATACTGCTTAATCCGGCAAGTAAGGCCACGATAGCTCCTATTGCTAAACCACCTATCAATGGAATCGCTTTCTGATGGACTTTTCTTGCGTTGGGAATATCAACCAGCCTGCATTTTTCGGCAGCAGTTTTCATCAACGGGATAATGCAAATTGATAATGTGAAGGCAAGCAACCCATATGTTATAAGTTCTGAAAAATTTTTCATAATCTTTATTTTTAAATCCTGCTCTTAGCATTATTAAAAAGCTGAATATTTTGCAGGTGGTTCACATTATATTTTGCAAGAAGATCTTTACCCAGTTTTGAAATTTCCGGGTATACATCGTTCTTCTTGGTAACCGAGAAACTTTCCTGAATGATACGGTTGTACTTTTCTGCAACGGTTTTCCAGACGTATTTGTTTTTTGCAATTTTTTTCATTTTCAGGGCGCAATTTTTCAGTTCATTGTGGGTAAGATTTTGGAGCAGGTTCTTCAGTTCTTCTTCATTAGAAAAATAGAAGGCTTGTTCGCCTGTAGTAGTCCGGTTATAGGAAACGCCGTAGCTTATAACAGGTAACCCCAAAAACATCGCTTCTGCCAAAGAAGGATTGGTTCCTCCCGCCGAATGCCCGTGAATATACAGAGAAGCATTACCCCGGATCATGTCTAGCGTAGACTGATCATAGATTGGATCAAGCAAAATAATGTTTTCAAAAACAGAAAATTTTCGTTTCAGGTCTTTTCCGTAAGGACTATTTTCCCAATTTCCGACTACTGCAAGGTGATGTTCCGGATTTTCACTAAAAACTTTTAAAATCATTGAGACGTTATTTTCAGGCTCAATCCGGCATACTTTTACCGCATAAGGTTTTGATAAAAAAGGATATGCTTTAAGATCATGTTCTGAAGGAGCAACATTCACTTTGGTATGATCTGCACCGTATTCAATAACTCTGCTGATTGTTTCGTACCGTAAAGAAGTATAATCCTGAATAGACTCGTTGTCCGAAATATCAATATGGGAATATTTTACGGCCAGATTTTCTGCCCACCACAGATACAGTTTTGCAGCCAGCGGCCATTTATCTCTTTTCCACTCTATTCCGTCAATAGAGATGATTATTTTTTTATGGGTAAACAATCTTATAAAAGGCAGAAGCCATGCTCCTGCAACTCCCAGAATAAGAAGGACATCGCTACAACGCAATGCATGTAAAATAGACCAGCTGTCGTACAATATACTCTGAACTCCGTTGGCTTCCAGAGGAATATACTTTAGTCTGCTTCCTTTCCAGCTTTCTTTTCTTTCTTCTCTTGTGTATTTTTTTGATGAACAGTATACGGTAAAATCATAGGTATCAGAAAGTTCTTCCACAAGATGTGCGGTGAGCGTTTCGAATCCGCCGTATCTGGCAGGAAGTCCAACAGTTCCGATAATAGCTACTTTAGTTTTCATACAATTATATTTTTATAAAAGCAATACTATTGGTATTCCAAAATAAATTTAAATTACAAACAATTGATTTTCAATAATTTAATCTTAAATTAAAAGATGCCGAAATTCCAGATTCCGGAAAAATGACCGTTAAATGGAAATCATCTTTAAGCAGGTTTCTTCAAAATAAGCTTCTGAAAACAGTAAACTTTTTTGGTATGCGGAGTCACTAAACGATTTGTAAATATCTTCATTGCACATCAGGTAATGAATTTTACCCGACAGTTCATACACATCTGCAGAGTTGATCAGAAAACCGTTTTTATTTTCGTTCACCAATTCCGTAATTCCTCCCACCGGCGGAACAATCGCGGGAAGCCGGTAGCGCATTCCTTCTAAAATCGTTAATCCGAAAGTTTCTACCCACTCATCCGGCCGCGACAGGTTAACAATAATACTTGCTTCACGGTAAAAAGAGTGTATATCCGTCTGCGTGGGGTAGATTTTAAGATGATCCGGTAAGGTTTTTCCTTTAAAATAAATATCAATTTCTTTTTGCGAAGCATTCAGCACTAATTTAAAAATGTAGGTACTGTTTATTTCTGCCAGTCTTACGAATTCATCTACCCCTTTGTAAGATTTTAAAGAACAGATCATCAGAATAATTGGTTCTTTGCCGCTACCATAGGATCTATCTGCCTTTTCAGCGAAATCGCGTTCCAGGACATTGTACAGAAGAACCTGATTTTTAACAAGCGGTTCTTTTTTCATCAGATAATCTGAAACAAAAACACCTTTTGAAGCTGTTAATCTTGCAATTCCAAACAGAAAATTTTTAAAAATTTCAGGCTTTATGGAGGTTTCATGAATATGATATATTATTTTACAGCCCCGCAATTTGCCCGCGATGGCAGCTCCAAAAGGAAGCACGGTATTGATGTAGATGATATCTTTCCTTCTCAGGAATAACAGAAGCTTGATCGCAAGAATAAGCTGACTGATAAAAAAATTACAGATTTTTATCAGCGGGTTCTGAGAAAACCGGTACCAAATCAGATGGCGGGTTACTTTAGGCAAATCTGATAAAAAGCCTCTGCTCCCACCGGAAGTAAATAAGTGAGCTTCTATATTTTTTCCTGTCCAGATTTTTAAAAGCTGCATCAATACCTTCGGGCTTCCGCTGTAATCGTTTAATAGATGTATGGCTACAATTCTGTTCATATCACATACGGTTATAAATTTCATTCAGTTGTTCTCCCCTTTTTTCCCAGGAGAACTTTTCTATATATTGCTTTCTGGCTCCCAGGCTTAATTTTTTTCTGAGTGGTTCGTCTAAATAGAGCCGTACTAAAGCCATACTCAATTCTTCCAATGTTTTTTTGTAGTTCTGTTTCGGAACAGTGATTCCACAGGAATTATTGATAAATTCTCCCGGTCCCTCATTCTGTAGGCAAATCACCGGCAATCCGAAACAGAGCGCTTCGGGAACAACCATTCCGGCTCCTTCGTGAGAAGGAAAAAGAAATACGGAAGCGCTGTTATACAATTTCATTAATTCTTTACGCTCTATCCATTCTTTAATTTCAATAAAATCATTCATTCCGCTGCGTTCAATCAGGCTTTCGTAAAGTGCTTTTTGTTCTCCGGCTCCCACAAGGATCAGTTTGCATTTGGCTTTGTCCTTTTCCTCAAGTTGACTGATAAATTCTATAAATGAGCGTATCGTTAAATCGAAACCTTTTAAAGGCACAAATCTTCCTACACTCATTACCGTAAATCCGGATTTCGGAGTGGTCTCCAGATGTTGCTTAAAATCTTCCGTTGCTACTGAAGGATACAGCGAATAGGAATTTTCAGTAAGGTTCAGTTTTTTGGGAACACTGGTATTCATGCACCAGATGTGTCCCGAATGTCTGATGGTATTTTTTAATGAAGACGAAAATTTCCAGAAAAAATTTTTCACCATCCATGTAAGCCTGTCTTTTATAAAATGTGTCTTGGAATACATATTTAAATATTGCTTCGGAATCAAAGGATGATGTCCTACCGGACCCCATAGCATTGGTTTTCGGAGCTTCCAGAGAAAGCTCGGGGTCCAATCGTTATGAAAGTTTACGTTGTGGGCAATATCAAATTCAAGCTTCTGTTTTTTAACAAATGAAACGATGCCTTTTTGCCAGAGATAATAGTATAGCAACGCTCCTCTGCTGCCTTTCTTCCAGAACCTCATCCAATACGGAAGGTCGAAATAAAGAAAAGTGATATTTCTGTAAATGCCTGCCGGATTTTCTGAAATATATTTTTCTATGTGTGCTCTGTTGTTTTCCCTTGTGATAGCGATCACTTTGCGGAATCTTGCGATCTGACATATAAAATTCCAACCCATTGCATCTTCTGAACCTTTATAGGGATTCACGGCATAGCAGCTCGCCAATATAGTCTGATTCGTTTTCATAATTTCTTGTTTTTATTAATTTTGCAGGAACACCTGCGATAATGCTGTTTTTGGGGAATGATTTTGTGATAACGCTTCCTGCAGCAAGAATGCTTCCCTCTCCTATTTCCACACCGTCCAGGATGGTAACTTTGCTTCCGATCCAGCAGTTTTTTCCTATTTTAATCCCTTTTCGACTCACTCCCTGATGTCTGATGGAAATATCCGGATTCTGATAATTATGATTTTCCGGGTGACAGCTTAGATATTGTCCGGCAATGCATTCATCACCGATTTCCAGTCCTCCCGCGCCGCCGAGATAGGCAAATTCTCCGATACCGACGTTATTTCCTATTTTGATCTGTTCTCCGATATCATTCATAGAAGCAGACACAATAATCCGGCTGAAAGCTCCAATGGAAACGTTATCTCCAAACTCCACTCCCTTTCTTCCCAGTCCGGAAACATAGACGTCATTTCCCAGTCTTAAAAATTTTCCCCATTGTATTTTGGAAAGATTAAAAAAGCTTACGCGTTTTCCCAGCAGCATTCCTTTTGGATTTCTTAGAAAAAACATAACGCTTAAGCCGCGTAGGATGTTAAATATCTGGATCCAGAACATCTGGATAACCGCACCGGAATTCAATCCGGGATCCAGCGTGAAAGCAGGATTTCTCATTTTGACAATTCTTTCAATCAATGCTTTCATTTTGTTTTGATGATGTTGTTCATGATGATGTTTAAAGTTTCATTAAGATCATTATTTTCGATGGCAATATATTTTGCACTGTCATTTTGCTTTCCCAATTTTGAAAACAACTTATTATATTCTGCATTAAGATGGCATACCGATTTATAAGAGAGCTCTTTCTTTCTGCTGAGAATTTTTTCCGGTGCTGCGTAAAGGAAGAAGTTGAATTTCGGTTTCATCAGGAAAAAATATCCGCTTTCGGCTACCGATTGGGGAAGGTTAATATTACTTCTTCTGGCATCGGCAATGAAATCAAAATAATACCGGTCATACAAAACAATTTTACCGCGTAAGACATACTTCAAATAGATGATAAACTGTCCGATGATGTAATCGGTGTAATAATAGAGAAACCTTGCGAAGGAAGAAAATGTATTGTTGTTGCTTCCCTGTCTGGGCAATGAGTTTACTACATCATGGTGAGCCTTTTCCTCCCCTTTTGTCCAAACACTTAAAATCGGTAATAAAGAGGGTCTGTGTCTTAAAATTTTCACCGGTCTGCGGTACCGTTTTTCAATAAGATTCGAAATTTCCGAAATCACTGTTGATTTCCCGGCACCGTCAACACCGCTGAAGGTCATGACAAATCCTTTCTCGGAGAATGTGTCATTGATATATATGAATGTGTTTTTTAAAAATGATAATCTTTGGTTTGTGCGTATTTTCAGCTGATTGATGTGTTCTGATATTTTCTGAAGTTTATTTTCAGGGATATTTTTTTCAGTGAAATCTCTGTATCGTTCCGGTACTTCGCTGCCGTTGAGGGTGTAGAAATAATGCAGGTATTTCGCGGTATCTGTGTTACAGACTGTTTTAACGCCAAATTCATTTAGAAAAGATCTCTTGATCAATTTATCTACTTTCATAAATTCAAGACCTTTCCACTGGATTTTCAGAATCAGGTCGAGATTAAGGATCTGCTGATTATCGTTTGTAACGATTCTCACTCTGTACATAAATGATTTTCTTGAAATTATCATATGTTCTGCGAGATGGTTTCTTTTGAGAAAGCGAATTAAGTTCTCGGCATTTTGTGAAGACATCAGCATATCAATGTCAGAATCAAGGCTTAGTTTTTCAGGTTCCCGATTTTGAAATTTCAACGCTGCATAAGGGGTCGTGTGCAGTATATCAAAAATATCCATGATCAGCATTTGTCTTTCTGTATAAATCCCCTTAGCAAATAAATTCAGCGCTTCTGTCCAGGTCTGTAGCAGCCAGTGAATCTGAAGGTGCCATTCTTTCTGTTCTGAATATAGTTTGAGATATGCTAATATGTTGGTTAAGAGATAAAATTTCAGATGTTGATATAATTCATCTTCATTAAAATGAAAGGTGAGCCTGTTTTTTTGCTTGATCTCTTCCAGGATGGATTTCCATGGTTTTTTATCAATTAAAATTCCGTTCTGGATAATGAAATGGAAGAAATCGAATCCTTTCGGCTTTTCACAGGAAGCCAGTTCCCAGTCGTAAACTGAAAGCATATCATTATTGACAAAACAATTCCATGAAGTGAAATCACCATGGGAAAAAGAAAGCGTGATATATTGTTTTTCATCTACTTTTTCCAGTATTGCATTCAGTTTTCTGATCAAATTTGGTGGTATTCTTTCGTCATGCAATGCATGTAAATCTTTTTTCAGCATCTGAAAGTAGCCCCAATCTGCTATTGAGCAGCGACGCTGATATTTATTTGTTATTCCCTTTACCGTTTTAGCGTGAATTATTCCAAAAGAATTCTTTCGTTGGCCGTTTTTTGAAATATCAGCGGTTTGTAGAATATTTCCATTGTGCAATATGGTTTTTGGAACGTAAAACAGCCTGCTGGTGGAAGCGAAGCGTATGTTTGCCAGTTCATTGATCAACAAATCTTTCGCAGTTTCCGTACATGCGATTTTATAAAAGCTTCCTCCCGCATATAAGAGAGCCTTGTTATTAGGACCGGGCGTTCCGGTGACTATTGCCCAGCTGGATTTGATATTAAAAACCGGCTTTCCTTTAACCTTGTAATATAAAGTTTCTTTTTCGAAGATGAGGTTTTGAAGACCGAGCTCAAATACCATTTTTACCGCCATTGCATATAATCTTGCCTTAAAAGAAGAAGCATTATAGAATTTTAAAAACAAGGGCTTTTTTGATTTTGAATTCCAAAACCAGCGTAATGAACCATCCGAGTTTCTGATGTAAGAAAAAGATATTTTTAAACTTCCAGGCTGTTCTGTGGTGTACAATTTATATCCTGTGTTATTAAATAAAGTCTTCATAATTCTTGCTTTTATTTAATGGATATAAATACGCTGCCATAAATACAATGAACTGATTTTCAATTATTTAAATTAATTAAAATCAGTGCCGTTTTTCCATATTCTGGAATAAAGTCTAATTTTTAAACTCCATTTATGTTGTCAAATCGGGTCTTTTCTTCTGGAGAATTATTCTTTGAACACGCGTAAGATGATTATTGTTGCGGAATGCAATTGAGAAAATAATGATCTGATAAAATAATATCCCATAATTGCTTTCTCCGAAAATACCGAATTCGGTGAAAGAATTGATGATGATAGGAATGAGTATTCCGATCAGCATAAGCTTGAGTTCTTTTTGCGCGGAAAGTATTGATTTAACAGTGAAGAGTACCTGAAAAAGAACGATAGTAAAACCAATAAAACCGAGGTTCATCAATACCTGCATAAAAGTATTATGGGTCATTTTTCCGGGATAGGTATGCGCACTTTGAAAAAACTCCTTGTAATCAATCCTCATAAAACCGAAGCCTAATAGCGGTTCCCGGGGTAATCCTTCCGTAATCAGGGCTTTCCAGAAAGGCAGTCTTCCGGTAAGGCTCATCACCTCTTCCAGCCTGGACTGGTCTCCTCCTTTCAGGATTACGGTGTACACAGCAAAAGGTGCAATAGCGAGTACAACTGCAATAATTCCAAATTTCAGTCCTTTTCGTTTAGTCTGATTAACATGAAAAAATATGATAAGCAGGACCCCGATAAGTGAAGATCTGGAACCTGTCATATACAATGCATATAAAATGATAATGATTTTAATGACAGTCCAAACTCTATTTTTAAACCGGTAAAGGTCAAAAATCAAGCAGGCACAGCCTACTCCGGCAAGCATTCCGAGCTCATTGGGGTTCATTAAAGTTCCTCCAAGGCGGGCTTCTTCACCTCCGTCGGTAAGACGGAAAAAAATATCCGGAGCTGTCCACATCCCAATCACAAAAACCAGCTGCAGTACAAAAACCGTATTTCCTAAAAGATGATATAGCCGGATTGAATGGCCATCAAAATATACATCGAGTATGGCCAGGCTTTTTACAAAAAAATAAGCAAAAACAAAGCTCTGAAAAGTCATAAACCATTGCAAAGCGCTGAATCCCGGATTGGTACTCCACGAAAATGAAATAAAACCTAAAAAAAGATAGGCCATATATAAAACCGGTGAAAATATATTTTTGTAGACTAAAGAATTAATGCCTCCATAAGAAATAATTCTATGATAAACGATTATTGATGAAATCATCACGCCCATTCGTCCGACAACTTTTATGGCTCTCGTAATGGCTACATTTTCGCTCCACGTAAAAAAACAAGCTACCATCAGCAGCAGGATTACAAAAAGCTGATTGTTAATTTTTTTGAGAAAACGTTGATGTTCCGCAGGAAGGGTTTGCATTTCAGACGGTATATAATTTCAGATTCATTTCATCAAGGATGACATCCCAATCGAAGGCTTTTTCTACCATTTTCAGGGCATTGTAGCCCATCAGTTGATATTCCGAATTAGTTTTTTTTATGATATTGTGTATTTCAATTAACGCCTCAGTGAGAAGTTTTGCATCTGGATAAGGTATGCAGATCCCTGCATTATATTGTTCTATTATATTTCCTACGTTAGTATTCTTGGTTACGATACAAGGTTTTCCTAAAGCTGCTGCTTCAATAACAGAAACCGGTAGCCCTTCATTCCTTGAAGGATGCAGAAAAACATCCATTTTCATGATAAGGTCATTTTTTTCTTCTCCGAATTTACTTCCCATCAGTTCAACGCTGTGCTCAAGATTATTTTGTTTAATCTGCTGATGAAGCTTCTCTTTTTCCGTACCGTCTCCTATAATCCACAATTTATGTTCCGGATACAGTTTTGAAAATGCGGCAAAACTTTCCATCAAAAGATCAAGTCCCTTTGTGTATATATCAAGCCTGCCTACAAATCCGAAAATGATGTCTTTTTTAGAAGAAATTGTATTAAGATCCGATTGTATTTTTTCAAATCCATAATTAATTAGAACCGTTTTATCGGTACGGTAGAGCGTTTGAAGCCCTTCAATTTCACTTTCTCCGATACAGTGAATTTTCTCGGCATCAACAATTATTTTTTTTTCAAACCATCTGAAATATAGCTTTTTAACAAACCTGCTTTTCATCATCGCAATTTCGTTATAGGAACCATGCGGCGTGATCACATACCTTCGGTTGTTCTTCTTTAAAAAATGGCTTAATGAAGAAAATACGGGAATCCATCCGCCATGAATATGGAATATGGTATCTTTTCCGGTTTGCAGGATTTCTTTTTTTAAATTTTCCGGGATGGAAAAAGGATTTTTTCTTTTTTTAAAAATTTTTGTGGTAAATATTCTTTCAGGATAATTGACTTCCGTGTTTTTAGAAATTCCCCACACTTCAACATTTATTTTTTTCGAAGCCTGTTTTGAAGCAATATTGAAAACAACTTTATTGACCCCGTTCATTTTTTCGGGGTTTGCTTTTCCTAATATCAGATGTACTATGTCCATAGTGAAATCTTTTTTTTGTTGAGGAGAATTTTCCAGTAAGTAATCATCAAAATCTGGTTAATGGCCAGTCCGCCAACCGCTCCGTATAATCCTCCGGATTGTAATAAAAAATGAAAACTTAATACAGAGAATAAAAACGAAATACAGTATCCTGTAAAAAAAGCTTTATTCTGTTCCAGCACACGGATGGAAATCCTGGTAGGATAACTGTAAATGATCAAAAGGTATAGAACCGAAACAAGCTTCACGACAAATCCATATTCCCGGTATTTTTCGCCACCAAGAAAAGTAATAAGCGGCTGGGAAAAAGCAAAGAATAATCCAACAACGATTCCCAATACCACCATCCACTGGATCATATTCTTAAACAATTTCTTTTTAACCGATTCCCGATCCTGATAGTATAATTTTGCCGTTTTGGGAATATAATAATTCTCCACCGTCTGTAAAATAATATTGATGACTCCGAAAAACGACTGAACCAGGCGCAACGATCCTAAAGCATTGACTCCCAAATATATTCCGGCAGCCAATGTAAAGAAATTTGATGAAAACCACTGTAGAAGAGCAGCACTTACAAACCATTTTCCCGAGTTCCAGTGATACTTCCACAAAGCGGAATTTTTAATATTCAAATCAGAATTTCTGATAATATAACAGAATCCAGGAAGGGAAGCAAATGCATTTACCAATCCGATAATCATCAGGCTTTTTGTAAGAGTTAGATGCTCATTGAAAGCAATGAAAGGAAACACAAGGATAAAAATACTGTCGATCAATAAAACCAGATGAACCCTGTTCATTGTCAGTAAGATTTTTCTCAAAAAATCCTGTAAAATATAGGCAGATACAAAAATAATAATGGAAACAACAGTATTTTGAAAAACAAGCAGAGCCGATATCGGTAAAAATGTAGCCAAAAATATCACCAAAACAAAAATACATATCAACAGCAGTGCAGCCATAAATACGAATCCGAGTGATTTTTTACCGAATTCTTTTGCCGCAAGAATCTGAAATGGCTGCACGATGAGCGCATTACAAACCGCTACCAAAAGGTACGTTACGAGAAGTACTGAAGAAAAATAACCGAAGTCGGAAATACTTAATTTCCTGGCCAGAAGAAATGCCAGCAGAAAATTGGATCCGCTGAATATGAGCTGATCCGTAAATACCAGAAACGCAGGCCTTTGTATTATTTTAAAAATGTTTTTCATGACCTCAGCTTTTTCAGCATTTTTATAATTGTGGTCATCAGGCTCGGATTGTATCCTTCTTTGTTCAGGACAAACCATAAATTATCAAGATGGTATTCATCTTTTAAGAGCTCAACATTCATGATATTGCGCGCGGCAGTTTTGCGGCTGTCCAACAGGAAAATATTCTGATCGGCAAGCTTCAGGAAAAGCAGCGGAAGCTTTCCTTTTTTAATAGCCTGATTATTAATAATACAGAGGTTCTTATCTTCCATATTCCTATGGATAATCTCTTGTATTTCATGAGCGGTATGGTGCAGATTTTCTTCTCCCAAAAAATTGATGTATTGATCTCCCATATTGTCTTTTAACGTTCCGGCAACATCAACTACCAATATTTTCCTGGCTTGAACTTTTAATGCCTTTATCATATGTTCTGCATGGAAAGCGTGCTGAGCAGCATCGTCGTAAGAGGTAAGGCAGATGACATTTTTTTCTTTAAGAATCCCTTTAAGATCCATCTCTAGAATATTTTCGAGGAAATGATGCATTACCTGGTTTTTATCTTTGATATAAGGCGTAGCAAAAGCTACAGGGATTGCGCTGTTTTTTTCAATGGTATAAATATCATTTACTTTAGCTTTGGCAAAATGAACCCCATAAATCAATATCAATGAACCAATCATTCCTACAATAGCGGCAACAATTATAATAATGGAGCGCATTGGAGAAACAGGATGTTCGGGAAGCTCACCCCTCGTAATAATTTTATGGAAAGAAATCTTGGCAGATTTGGCAATTTCCGCATCGATCCTTTTTTCATTAAGGAAATTATAGTTTTTTTCATACAAATTAAATTCCCGGTTCATAATGTTGAGCAGCTTTTCTTTTTCCGGCAGCCCTACGAAAGCCTGTTCGGCAACATTGATGTCACGGTTGAGGTCATTGTATTTAATCTGGAGATTATTCTGTGTATTTTTAATGCTTTCGATCTGATAATCTGTAAGGTCTTTTATTTTAGCATCAACGGTTTTTACTTTTTCATGCTCGGGAGTATAGGTAAGAAGAAGCTCTTTTTTTTCAGCCTGAAGCTGCTTTATATTTTTAATCATTTCTGTGGAAAGAAGATCGTTGAAAGCCTCAAAATTCGTGGCCAGATCAGGAAAGTTATCTTTTCCTTTTTCGACATAACTGTTGAGGTTTTTTATCGCATCAAGATTCATTTTAATATTGCTTTTCTGAATTTTCAGCTGTGCAATTTTTCTTAGATCGGTTTCAGTTTCCTGCGGAATATTAATGATATTTTCTTTTTCCCTGTAATTTTCGATACGATTTTCGGCACTGGAAAGCTTGTTATTCGCCTCACCGATTTCTCCTTTAAGAAAATCTACCGTGGTGTTGGCCGCGCGATATTTGTTTTCAATATAATCATGAATATAAGTTTCAGCAAGTGTATTTACCAATAGTGAGGCCTTTTCCGGTACATTGCTTTTAAAATTGATCCTGATAACGGGAACGTCTTTATCAACCGAAACAATATCTAGATTTTTGTTGATTTTATCTAAAAGTTTTTCCCTGCTGAGAAATTCAAATTCATACTGATCCATGATTTTTGCGTATGGTTTTGCAGACAGATACTTTTCATTTCTTGATATCAGTATTTTTCCGCCTTTTATGTTTACCGGACTATTGAACGTTCCTTTTATTTCTTTTGGGGAATCGGGTGATAATAAGGTATAATTATTTTTAGAAGTTATGACAAGCTGAAATTTTTTGTCGTAGTAATTGCTATCGTTAAAAGTTGCTTCTACATTGATGGGAGAATCATTGAATAATTCTACGGAGCGCACTTTACCTTTGCGGTATATTTCCGTTGAAAATGGTAATTTTTCGATTGTTTTCTCTATCAATGAACTGGATTTAAGGACTTCAATTTCAGTGCTTATTTTGTTTGCTGAAGCAAAAACATCAAAATCTTTGAAAAGATTGGCACTGGGAACTCCTTCCTGGGTGTCTGCCAATTTCAGTTTGGCAGTACTTTCATACATCGGTGTAACATAATTGAGGTATTTTTTTGCACCCAATACTGAAATCACCATTATGACAATTACAATGGGAAGCCCTCTTAATAAGGGTTTTAGAAATCTTATATTCTCGTTGTTCATGGTAGTAGTTATAACAGTCCGAAGACGATTGCCGCAGCAGAGGTAACCGTAGCAAAAGGGATAATGGTGGATATCCTCTTATCGAAATCCTTGCTTTTTTTGGAAGGAACAATTACGTAATCTCCGGGATGCAATACAATATTCTGGTTGGGCACATCTTTCATTACGGTAAGATCTATATTCGTAACCCGTACATTTTCGCCTTCCTGTCTTAATATTTTCACCGATTTAAGATTAGCGTACATTTCAAATCCTCCTGCTTTTGAGACCAGCTCAAGCAGCGTATTCTGATCTTTATCGACCTGAATTACCGCCGGATTGCGAACTTCTCCCATCACCGCAATTTCCTTGTTAAGTACTTTTACATCAACAATAGGATTTACCAGCCATTTTTTAAGCTTATTTTTTATTTCTTCTTTAAGTTCCGGAACAGACTTCCCGACCACCGGTGTAGTTCCCAATCTTGGAATTTCAATATTTCCGTTGGTATCTACCAGCAGCCATTTTCCGTATACTTCATTGGAATTATAGATTCCGTACACCGATCCTACACTGAGATCATCCTGTCCCCATACAGATAATGTGATCTTATCATCTTTGCGGATCCTGTACTGATAAGCAGGATCAAAGCTAAAATCCTGCATATTCCGAGTAGCCTCTTCTTCTTCCAAAACATTATACGTTTTACAGGAAAGAACCGATATCATCACAAACGTATAAATGATTATTCTTTTTAACATGTCTTTAAAATAAAAATGAAAAAAATCTTCTGATCGTTTTAAATTTATTCTGAGCCATTTCCTGCCTGATACTTACAATCTTTTCTATCGTTTCTTTCATTTTTTCACAGACATCGTTTCCTTTCATCAAATAATCAAAAGTTCCATATTTAAGCGTATCCACTGCAGTATCAATATTTTGCTGAGCAGAAACCATGATTACATAAATATTAGGATCATACCGTTTTATTTTCTTGAGTACTTCAAAACCGTTGAGATCTTCCATGTTGTGATCCAGAAAGATAATATCGGGTTTGAGATGGAGTGCATTAAGGCATTCTGTACCGCTGCTGAAAACTGTGATATCGTTGTAATGATTATTTTTTAGATACCGTTCATACATGCTTGAGCAAAACTGGTCATCATCTACAATAAAAAGCTTCAGATTGTGAGTGTTTTCCATTTTAAATTTATTTTTAAAATGATACCTCACATTCTATACCTTTTAGTTAAAACACTGAAATACAATTTGTTAAAAAATTGACATTTTCCAGAATATGGAATATAATCCTAATTTCGGACAATTTTACAATTGATCTTTCTTCATTTGATTAATTGCTTCGGTAAGTATGTTTTTGATTTTTCCAAACAGAACGAACAGTTTTGAAATATCCATAGTCTGCTCTTTTGCAGAAACTTCCAATTCCTTTAGGTCTGCGGATATCGAAGTGATGCCGACTGCCTCCACACTTGGCCTGATTTTATGTACAAGCCTTGCAATTTCTGCAAGATTTTGATTATTAAATGCGAGTTCTATCAGTGGAATCATTTCCTGTGTCTGGGTAATAAATAGAGCAATTATTTTACGGATAAATTCTTCATCACCCTGCCCGAGTTTTTTTATACCTGTTAAATCATAAGGCATTTCTCTCACCTGCACTGCATCAGATTGATTCTTCTGCCGCCTGATGTGCTTATCAATAATGGTAATCAGACTTTCTTCTGCGAAAGGTTTTGTAATGTAATCATCCATTCCTGTACTAATACATTTGTCTATTTCACTTTTAAAAGCATTTGCAGTAAGTGCAATGATGGGGGTTTGTATGCCCATATCTTTCCGTAAAATCTGCGTGGCCTCAATACCGTCCATTTCGGGCATCTGAATATCCATTAAAATAATATCAAACTTTTCTTTTTGCAGAAGTTCTACGGCTATCCTTCCATTGTCTGCCTTTGTCACCAGGCAATTATAGTGCTTTAATGAATTTTCTGCAACCAGCTGGTTAAGTTCATTATCTTCAACCAAAAGCACACGAATACCATCCAGAACAATGAGTTGCTGTTCTGCAGAATCTTCCTTGTTTAATTGTTCGCTTCCCTTATCAAGAACAAGCTGTATCGTAATGGAAGTTCCTACATTTTTTTCACTCTTTACATCAATTTCACCTTTCATAAGATGAATAAGCTCTCTGGTAATTGACATTCCTAATCCAGTACCGCCATATTTTCTGGAGATAGAGCTATCTTCCTGGTTGAATTTTTTAAAAATGCTCTGAACGTATTCTTCACTCATTCCTATCCCCGTATCTGTAATGCAGATCGAAAATATCTGCTGATGAGGAAAGTCCTGGAGTACTTTGCAATCAACAGAGATCGTTCCTCTATTGGTAAACTTCAGCGAATTACCGATAATGTTATACAGAACCTGCTCTATTTTAGACGGATCTCCCTTAAAAACAGGATACAGCTTATCAGAGAAGAAGGTAGTGAGCTTTAATCCTTTTTCCTGTGCTCTTGGATTAAGGATGGTAATTACATTTTCAACACTGTCTTTCAATGAAAAGTTTTTATTTTCCAACAGCATTTCCCCGGATTCTATTTTTGAGATATCAAGGATATTGTTAATTATTGATAATAAATGTTGGGACGCATTGTAGCTGTAATCTAAAAACTCCTGCTGAGAACCACTTACACCAACTCTTTTTAGTTCACGCAAAAACCCTATGATGGCGTTGAGCGGTGTTCTGATTTCGTGACTCATGTTAGCGAGAAAGACTTCTTTGGCTTTTGACGCCTCGAGTGCTCTGGCCCGTTCGAGTTTCAGTTCCTCTTCCAGTTTTTTCTGATCCGTAATGTCAAGATGGATTCCCACGGAACCTATAAGATTTCCCTGATCATCATAGTTTGGAGCCCCGCTTATTGCCCACCATCTTATTTCTCCGCGTTTATTTTTCACCGGAAGCTGATAGACACTTGAAACACCTTTTTTTCTCAATTCAATCTGTTCCTGCATAAATTGCAGGTTGTTTTCGCCATAGAGGAATAACTGAGAAGGGTTTTTACCAATCAATTCATCAGCTTCAAATCCAGAAACATCACAAAAACTCTGATTGGCATACTGAATCATCTGATCATTATCCACCTCAATAAGCCCCATGTTCATATTGGCAATGATGTTACGGTATTTTTCCTCCTGCCTTCTGAGATGATCTTCCGCCCGTTTTCTTTCAGAAATATCATTGTACTTCCAAAGATGTCCCTGATACTGGTCGTTAATGAAAATAGGAATATAATCTCTTTCGAGAAACTTCCCGTTCTGCATTTCTAAAAGTTCGTTGGTAACAAGTTTTTTTTCTTTGAGTATTTGATTAATTCTCTCCACGAAACCTTCCTGATCTTTAAACATGCCTTTAGATTCTTCTGCAGAATTTGTGCAGTCTAATCCAATCATTTCATTTGCAGAAATTGGTACATTAAACATTTTACAAAACAGATCGTTGGTAAAGATAATCTGCCTTTTCTCATCTTCCATTAATATCCCGGATTGTAGGTTGGCCAACAATTTTTTAAGCATCTCTACAGTTCGGGAAAGGTTTCTTTCAAGAACAAGACGTTCTCTCACATTTACCAGTACCTGGGTAAATATGGTAAGCAGATTTGTTTCTGTTTCAGATAAATTATGATAGTCTTTTACAAAATCAAAACCAACGAAGCCCATACATTCATTTTGCATCATGGCCGGAATCACAAAAAGACTTTTGATATCCTGAGCCAGCAAGATTTCTTTGATCTCGCTTTCCGGCAGTTCCGAAACGTTGGGATAATAGATACTCTCCCCCCTTTTATTAATTTCTACCCAATCTCCCATCATATCAAGAGGAATATCCTGAAGGTTGCTTATCTGCGGACTAATTCCTTCACTGCAATATTCATAAACATTTGAACAGGTTTTTTCCGCGAAATTGTACCTGAAAATATAGGCTCGGTCTGCCTTTACAAATTCGGACATCTCTTTAAGCGACTTATTAACACTCTGAGAGACTTTTTCAATCGGAATGTTGATATATTCTGAAGAAATATCCATTAGAAGATTCTGAAATTCAAGCTGTGTATTGAGCTGTTCCTGTAAAAATATTCTTTTTTTAAGTTGCGCAGAAACATAGGAAGAAAGTTCGGTTAAATCTTCAGAATCCTGATTTTCAACAGAAGAGTCAAGCATTTTAATAGCCTCATAGAGATTGGAGATTGATTTTTGCTTGAGAATATTTTCGTTTTTAAGACTTTCATTAATTTCATTATACTCTTCCTCACTTTGCTTAAAAACATGATCCATGAGATCTTTATCCCGTTCAAAAGATTTATACGATTCATTAACTGCGTTAATAAAATTTTTGAACTGGGGATTATTCCTGCAATCTTCAGTAAGATATTTATCGATCTGCCTTTTTAAAAGCTTATGAAGTTCAATTTCCATTTTGTGTAATTTCGTTAATGGTAGTAATGGTGATGGTCTGGTTATGCAAAACACAGTTGTCAAAAGGACGTAAGGGTGATATTTCACCGTATGAATAAAATCCGGCAATCACAGTATCCGGTCCCAAAACATCCTTTACCATCTCTACTTCTTCAGCAGTTCGGTTTCCCAAAACAAGTTTTCTTCCCACACAACTGATGATGATTGCCATTTTAGGATTTTGGCGGCATATTTCAAGGCATTGGTTTGCAGCCTCGTGAGCTGCGTCAACGAGACGATCAATATTAGCTTTCATAAATCTTACTTTACTGCCTTCCGGGAGATCTCCTGCAAATACCATCGAATTATCATTTTCGTTAACTGACAAGATGGTTCTCACAACGGGAAAAGGATGATTGGAGGAAGTAAGGGAAAGTGGAAAAAGAAGCGCCGAACCTGGTAATTCCTGGGCATATTTTCCAAGGTATTTTTTATACAGTTCCAGTGCGTTTTTTCCATCAATTTCATAAAGTATGTTATTTTGAGACTTAGTAACCGTTTTTTCAAGTCCGAAACTTTCCCATCCGCCAAATGAAGAATGAGAAAGCACCAGATTATTTCCGTAAAATCCTATCGCTACGATTTTATTGGGTTCTGCCACGGAATTCAATCCAACTACCGTTTTTTCGAAATGATCACCATCACCAGCCAAGCCTCCTGTAATTAATACGTCTGCGGGACGGCCGGAATTAAGGCCTTCAACAAGCTGGCTCCCGTTTACGCTGCTTCCGTCCGACAAAACGAGCACCCATTTGAGTTCTTCTTTGGGTAGTTTATCGATAAGCACTTTTCCCGCTGCATAGCTGTCCGTAAAATCGGTGATATCAATCTTAGAAGTTTTCAGATAGGCATTTTCGAAATGGAGTATCGTTACCGCCACGGTATCATCATAAACATCGTTACTGTAAATTTCACCTGAGGAAGAAGACAGTGCAATCTCAGAATTGGGAAACTTTTCTTTTAAGAGGTTAAAAAAAGAAGCATCTTCAACAATATTTCTTACTCCGTAAGCTAATACAAGCTGAGCATTTTGGTAGTTAAGGTTTTCATCATTTCTTTCAAACTTCCATTCTCTGTTTTTATAAAGTAATTCTGCAACTTTCATGTGCTATTGTATTTTTTTGTTTTCAGTATGGCTCAGTAGATTGTATATTGTTGATTTCCCAATATCCAGTATTTTAGCTGTTTTAATCACATCATTATTATTTTTTTTCAGGAAGTGGAAGATGATATCGGTGGTGTATTCTTTAAGGGTTTTCTGACCATTGAGAAAGTTTTCGGATTTTTTTTCAAGGTTATAAAATGTAATATCTTCTGCCATAATTTCCCCATGATCTGCCATTACACAGGCGAGGTCAATAACCGATTTCAACTCGCGGACATTCCCCGGGAAGCCATATGATAAAAGCTTTTTTTTAGCCTCATTCGACAAGGATAAAGGTTTGCTTTTATTTTCCTTTGCAAACAGCTCTATAAAATGCCTAGCCAGAATTAAGGTATCCTGTTCTCTTTCGCGAAGCGGTGGAAGTTCTATCGGAAGGCCAATAATACGGTAATACAAATCTTCTCTGAAAGTGCCTTTTTTGACTTCATTAGCCAGATCTTTATGCGTTGCAGTAATTACACGCACATCAAACTTTATTTTCTGGTTACCTCCTACTCTGGTAATTTCTCTTTCCTGGAGAGCACGTAGAAGTTTACTCTGGATATTAAGATCGAGCTCAGCAATCTCATCCAAAAAAATAGTTCCGCCATTCGCCTGTTCAAATTTCCCTAATGCTTTTTCTGTGGCTCCTGTAAATGATCCCTTTTCATGTCCGAAAAACTCGCTCTCAACTAGCTCTTTAGGGATTGCGGCCATATTTACCGCTATAAAGGGTTTGTTTTTCCTCGTAGAATTATAATGAATCGCTTTAGCCACAACTTCTTTTCCGGTACCAGTTTCACCGGTTATCGAAACATTGATATTGGATTGTGAAGCTTTATTTATTTTCGAAAAGGTGTTTTTTATTGATTTACTTTGGCCAATGATTGTTTTTTCAAAAGCGTATTTGGTTCCGAGCTCGTCTTTAAGGTCTTCAACCTCCTGTTTTAAAGAAATGGTTTCTTTGATCCTGATAATTGAGTTCCACAACAGTTCTTTCGTATGCTCGTTTTTAACAATATAATCTTTTGCGCCAAGCTTTAAAAAATTTACAGCAACCTCAATATTTTCCTGTCCGCTGATCACAATAATCGGAAGATCCGGATATAAACTTTTAATCTGAGCAAAGAGCTCGTCTCCCTGCAGATCAGGTAATCCAAAATCGATACAGATAATATCCGGAGTCTGGTAAAGCGCTGAAAGACATTCTTTTCCGGTGTTGCAGATATGCACATCATAGTCGGGATTCAATTGCAGATAATATTTGAGCATTTCTGCGAAGAAAGGATCATCATCAACTAAAAAGATTTTCATTATTGTGGCTGGTTTTAGTTTTTATTCCATTACTAATTTAAAAACTTTTCATCATACTAAGAATAATTTTCTATAAAATATTACGAAATTTAAAATAATAAATAATTATTATCACTAATTTACAAAACCACAATAATAAGTAACTCCATAAGGCATTATCTGATTTTCTAATTAAATTATTTTTGAAATAATCCCGACAGTGCAGGACAATTTTTAACTCCTGTTATTATAGATTGCAGTTACTTAAAATGCAATGACAATGATATTCATCAGTAATAAAATAAAGATCCTCACTCTGGCAATCTTGCAAACCGGAATAGTGTGGACTTCCGCCCAGTCTGTAGCGAAGAACAAAACAGAAACGGCAGCAAAGGCCGAATCAGGAAAAATTGTACCTGCCAATTTGAACTGGTCAGAAAGAATGCTTCTTTCCGAAATGCACCGCTTCCCGGAATCCTGGATGCTGGATTTCAGCAAAAGCCCGAAATGGACGTATCCCGCTGCAATTGTTTTAGACGGCGCAGAACAACTCTATGCAAAAACAGGAAAGAAAGAATATTACGATTACATCAGTAACTTCGGGAAAAAACTTGTAAAGGAAGACGGAACTATTCTTACTTACGAACTGGAAAAATACAATATTGATCTTCTCAATAGCGGAAACGTATTGCTTTATCTTTACGAAAAAGAAAAAAAAGAAAAATACCTGAAAGCATTGCAAACTCTTCGATTACAAATCAAAGGTCAGCCAAGAACAAACGAAGGTTCTTTCTGGCACAAAAAAATATATCCGTATCAGGTTTGGTTAGACGGACTTTACATGGGAATGCCTTTCTATGCCCATTACACCAAAGATTTTTCAAAAGGAAATGATGCCGCAAAAGCTTATGACGATATCGTTTTCCAGTTTGATTCTGTTCAGAAAAATCTTTTAGATAAAAAAACAGGATTACTCTACCACGCTTGGGACGAAAGCAGGCAACAAGCCTGGGCTGATAAACAAACCGGACTTTCTCCCAATTTTTGGGGAAGAGCAATGGGATGGTACGGAATGGCAATGGTTGACGTTCTGGATTATTTACCGCAAAATCATCCCGGAAGAGCAAGATTAATTTCTTATATCAGATCTTTTGCAGATGCCATTATTAAGGTACAAGACAAGGAAAACGGACTGTGGTATCAGGTTTTGGATAAAGCCGGAGAAAAAGGAAATTATACTGAAGCCTCTGTCTCGGCAATGTTTGTCTACACGATGATAAAGTCTGTTAACAAAGGATATCTCCCAAAATCTTATAAAGTGTATGCTAAAAAAGGCTACGATGGTATCATTAAAAATTTAATAACTATTGATGAAAACGGTGTTGTTAATCTTAACAAATGCTGTGCAGTTGCGGGTTTAGGTGGAAAACCTTACAGAGACGGCTCTTACGAATATTATATCAATGAAAAAATTCGTTCCAACGATTCTAAAGCAACCGGGCCTTTCATCCTTGCAAGCATAGAATTTGAAAAAAAATAAGCGTATTCATTTAAATTTAATGACAATGAAAAAATTCGGACTCATTTTATGTTTTCTACTGGTAAATTTAATTTTTGCACAGGAAAAAATCACCTTATGGCCTAAAGGCAAGATGCTGAATTCAAAAGGTTTACAGCTGAAAACCGAAGAAAAAGACGGAAGAATTGTACAGATAAAAGAGCCGGAACTTTTTGCTTTTCTCCCACCCAAAGAAGAAAGAAAACCTATGGCCATCATTGTGATTCCGGGCGGCGGCTATTACAAACTGACTTATGATCTCGGTGGTTATCAGATTGCAAAATGGTTTAATACCTTAGGAATCTCTGCTTTTGTTTTGAACTACAGATTACCGATTTCTCCAGATGTGAAACAAAGAGAAATCGCGCCGTTGCAGGATATTCAGGCCGCCATAAAATATATCCGAAAAAATGCAGACCAATACGGAATATCTCCCGAGCAGATTGGAGTGATTGGAACCTCAGCCGGCGGTCATCTTGCCGCATCTGTCAGCAATATCACAGCAGATTATACAGAATTAAAAGATGATTGGACATCCGTTTCAACGATTCCCAATTTTGCGATTCTGGTTTCGCCGGTTATCGATTTAGGAGAATTTGCGCACGTTGGAAGCCGCAATAGTTTATTGGGTGAAAATGCATCTCAGGAAAAAATCATCGAATATTCTATGCAAAACAGGGTGACCGAAAAAACACCTCCCACATTATTGATTCATGCGCAGAATGACAAAGCCGTTCCGGTGATGAACAGTATTCTTTATTATCAGGCAATGACAAAAAACAAAGTCAAAGGCGCACTATTTATTTTTCCGGAAGGCGAACATAAAATCGGAATTACCAATACATCTGAACTCACCGATAATTGGAAAAAGCTGTGCTCCGACTGGCTGAAAACACTTTTCCAAAACAAATAAAAATGGTAACCGACAGTGCAGGATAATCAATTCTTATATTTATTTTACATTGCATTATCTGGATACTATTCTAAATCTGATTCTAATCTTATGAAAAAATATATTTCACTTTTCTTCTTTTTGGTGCTGTCAGTCGCAGTTTCGGCTCAATACAAACCCTGGACTTCCGCGAAACAGCCCTTAAAAGAAATCAAAGCTTTAAAAAAACAGATCAAAAAACCAACATTCAGAAATGCAGATTATCTGATTACTGATTTCGGTGCTGTTGGAGATGGAAAAACCAAAAATACCGAAGCGTTCAAAAAAGCGATTGAAAAATGCAATGCAGAAGGCGGAGGAAGAGTTGTTGTTCCCAATGGAGTTTTTCTGACTGGTGCCATTTATTTAAAATCAAATGTTAATCTTCATTTAAGTGACAATTCTACGATTTTGTTCAGTCAGGACAGCAACGACTACCCTATCGTTTTCACACGTTGGGAGGGAATGGAATGCATGAATTATTCCTCCCTAATTTACGCTTACGAAGAAGAAAACATCGCCGTAACCGGAAAAGGAACTTTAGACGGAAATGCCGACAACGACAACTGGTGGTTTTGGTGCGGGGCTACAAAATATGGTTACAACGAAACCCGTCCGGGAAGACAAAATCCTGCCCGTGCAAAGCTGCACGAATATATGGCGCAAAGAAAACCGGCGAGAGAAAGAATTTTTGGTGACGGATATTATTTAAGGCCGAATTTCGTTCAGCCATACAAGTCTAAAAACTTTTACATGGCAGATGTATTGGTGAAAAATTCCCCAATGTGGAACTTAAACCCTGTGCTTTGTGAAAATGTCTTGATCGAAAGGGTAAAAGTCATCAGCCACGGACCCAACAACGACGGTTTCGACCCTGAAGCCTGCAAAAATGTCTGGATTAAAGATTCTTATTTTGATACCGGAGACGACTGTATTGCCATCAAATCAGGAAGAGATGAGGATGGAAGAGATATCGGGAAGCCAGCCGAAAACCACATCATCGAAAACTGCGAAATGAAAGACGGTCATGGTGGCGTCGTTATTGGAAGCGAAATTGCAGGCGGTGCTAAAAATATTTATGCTGTCGGAAATTTGATGGATAGCAAAAACCTTGATCGTGCGTTAAGAATAAAAACCAGCTCAAGCCGTGGCGGAATCATCGAAAACGTATTTTTCTACAACACAAAAGTAGGGGCCTACAAAGAAGCAGCCGTACGTTTCAATATGCATTATGAAAAACCAGGAAATCACATTCCAACCATCAGAAATATATGGGTTGAAAACTTAACCGTTGATAAAGGCGGAAAATATGCTGTTTACTCTGATGCATACGAGTCTTCTCCTGTAACGGATTTTACGATGATTAATGCTAAAATGGTAGGCGTTCAGGTTCCATATAAAGTGGATTATTTAAAAAACGTAACATTGAAAAATGTAACCGTTAACGGACAACCTTTAACCGAGCTAAAACCGTAATGTAAATACATTATAAATTCAGATTAATCTGATTATTATAAAAAAATCTTCGCCAAGCTCAGACTGACACGTTATAAAAACAGTTAGTATTAGAGATGTCACACTGAGCCTGTCGAAGTGTCTCTACTATTATTGATTATCAGTTTTTATTTATAAAATGTCATCTAAATTTTATTATGACTGAAAAAAGACCATCCATAAAAATATTTTAAAAATTAAAATGCGCAGAAAAAACCTTTTCGCCGGACTTATTGTCTTGTCTGCATTTTCACATTCGTATTCCCAGTCGAAACACTGGCAGAACAACGAACGTGAACTGCATTATAGAGAAGACAATGGCGATTTTTTACTGGTTAACGGAAAGTACAGATTCAACCGTGCCTTGTATGGCGATAATCGTGCATCAAGAGTGGAAGCCGGAGATTTGCCGGAATTCGCACTCTATCTTCCGGGAATGGGCGGAAATCTGCAGTTTGTCATTCAGAAAGGAAATTCAATAAAGAAATTAATTCAGGCAGATAATATTGAGACCCGCTATCGTCCCGGTTCGATGCTGTATGAAATTAAAGACACGATTCTTGGAAGCGGAACCTTAAAACTCACCGTTTTGGCGCAGGTTAAAGAAGAAGGTTTAATTTTAAAAATGGAAACCGTCAATATAGATTCTTCAACAAAAATCTATGCAATTTACGGTGGTGCAAGCGGAACAACTTTCAGCAGAAACGGCGACATCGGTGCAGACCCCGAATCCGGATTTTATCTGTTGCCTGAATATTGTCTGAATAATCAGTTTCAGATTAATAAAAATCATTTTCAATTAAATTATTTAAACAGAAAAAAAGAAACGCAAACCGTTATCGGAAGTTTTTCAAATGCTAATGCTCTTCAATTGACTGATGCAAAAACTTTAGAAAAACTTTCTGAATTTACTCAAAATAAAAACGAAAAATATCCGATTGTCTACGCTTCTTATTCTTCACAAAAACAACCAATTTACATTCAAATTGCAAAAGGAAAAATAGGTAAAAATTTTTCGGATGAAGAATTGAGAAATTTATTTAATGAAGCTGAACAATCCCGTTTGACATTAACGAATCGAATTCAGTTAAAAACTCCGGATGCAGATTTGAATAATTTCGGAGCTAATTTAGCTATTGCTGCTGACGGAATCTGGGAAAGTCCGACTTTTCTTCATGGCGCCGTTGCCTGGAGAATGAGATTGAATGCTTGGCGCGGCGCTTACACAGCCGATGCATTAAGCTGGCACGACCGGGCAAAAGAACATTTTGAAAGTTATGCCAACTCACAGGTTTTGAAACCCGATGCTGCGCCCGTTGTAATGGATACGATGCGTCATCTTGCACGGCACGAAGAAAAAATGGGAACTTCCGTTTTTTCAAGCGGATATATTTCCAGAAATCCGAATGACAATACAAAACCGCATCATTACGATATGAATCTGGTTTTTTTTGACCAGTTGTTTTCGCATTTCAACTACACTGGAGACAAAGAATTTCTAAAAAAAATGTGGCCGACAATGGTTCGCCATATGGACTGGGAAAAACGAAATTTTAAACGTGGCGATTTGTATGATGCCTATGCGGCGATTTGGGCGAGTGATGCCTTACAATATTCGGGCGGAAAAGTAACGCACACTTCGGCATATAATTACAGAGCCAACCGCGAAATGGCAAAACTGGCGAAAATAATTGGCGAAAATCCGCAACCTTACGAGCAGGAAGCTGATGCAATTGTAAAGGCAATGAAAAACCAGCTTTGGATAAAAGACAAAGGTTATTTTGCTGAATATAAAGATGCTTTAGGCAATCAGATCGTTCACGACAAACCGGGAATCTGGTCGATTTATCATGTTTCGGATGCCTATATTTTGAATGAATTTGAGGATTATCAAAATCTTCAATACATTAATAACTCTACTCCAAAAATTCCGATTACAGTAAAAGGTGCACAAAATAAAGAGTATTATACGTTGTCAACCACCAATTGGCAGCCTTATGACTGGTCAATTAACAATGTTGCATTGGCGGAAAATTTACAGACCGCTCTGGCATATTGGCAGGCCGGAAGAAAAGAAGAAGCTTATCAGCTCTGGAAGGGAAATCTCGTTGAATCGATGTATTACGGCATCAGTCCGGGGAATTTTGAACAGCTTTCCCATTACGATGCGTTTCGTGGCGAATTGTACCGGGATTTTGCCGATCCGATTGGAGTAGCTTCAAGAACTTTAACAGAAGGGCTTTTCGGGGTTTATCCAAAATTATTAGACAATACGATTACTATTAAACCGGGATTTCCGAAAGACTGGAATACAGCAGAATTAAAACTTCCGGATTGGGAATATCGATTTAAAAGAACTTCCAAGAAAACTGAATATTCATTTATCTCAAAATATCAAAATCCGGTGGCGCTGGAAATGCAGATTCCTGTGAATGTGTCCAACATTAAATCGGTAAAGGTGAATGGTAAAAAAGTGGATTGGAAAATTAAACCAAATTCTATTTCGCAGCCTGTTATTCAGTTTGAAACGCAGAAAGGAAACGACTTTAAAATCGAAATCAATCATTCCGGAGAAGAATTGAAAAACGAACAGACGAATTACATCAATTATATTTCTGAAAATCTTAAATTAAATTTTGATTCAAAAAAGAAAATAAAAGCATTTTTCGATCCGCAAGGATTAATCAAAAATTCACCTCCACTGGAGGGGTGGATTCGACCAACGGGAGAAAACGGGGTGGTTAACTCAACATTCAGTCTTATTCAACAAGAAAGAAAAGGAACCTTTTTCGTTCAGGTCGAGCAAAACGGAACAACTTGGTGGCAACCTGTGAATGTTGACATTCGCTTCCCTTTAGAAACAAGATGGGAGAATAAAAAACTTCGGATTCAATCAAGATCATCCAATCCAATAAATGGAAAATTGAGTATTAATGGTCTAAATAAAACTTTTTCAATTCGGAATAATGAAAATATATCGATTGAAATTCCATCAGATTATTTGAGCAAAGGAACCAATTCTATTGAGCTTGAATACAACGGAATTAAGCAAAACATCGAAATTATCGATTGGGAAATTGAAAATCAGGGTAAGTTCAGCAACATTTCACTAGCATCAGCATACAATGAAAAAGTAACAGAAATTTTCAACCAGAAATATCTTTCGCCAAGATTGAAAGTCCCTACGCTGCAGCTTCCATGGCAGGGAATCGGAAACTGGTGTTATCCGTTAATCACCGCTGAAATCGATGACAGCGGATTGATGAACAAGCGAAAAAACAGCAAAGTTGATTTCCTTGGAATTCCTTTTTTAATTGATAAAAGCGATAAAAATATAGCATTTACTAGTCAGTGGGACAATTATCCGGATTCGGTTGAAATTCCTTTGAGTGGAAAAGGAAAGAAAATCTATTTCCTGATGGCAGGTTCTACCAATCCGATGCAGTCGCAGATTGTAAATGGAACAATTACGGTTCAATATATTGATGGTTCGACTTCGGAATTAGAACTGAAAAACCCGACAAATTGGTGGCCAATTGAGCAGGATTTGTTTGATGATAATTTTGCTTTTGAAATTCCTGATGATAAAATTCCGTATCGTGTAAAGCTAAAGACAGGCGAATTGTACAAAGGCGGAACTTTGCGTCAATATTCAAGTATCAAAGGATTTACGGACCGTCAGGTTGATGGCGGCGCGGCAACAATCCTGGATTTGCCAATTGATGAAAATAAAGAATTAAAATCAATAAAATTAACAGCCGTCAGCAATGATGTGGTGATTGGAATGATGAGTGCGACGGTTTTGAGATAATTAATAACGAATGCATGAATTTTTATTAATTATTAACCTTTAATTCTTGTATTTATGGTTGATAAAATAGATAGTTTAAACCGCAAAAGGTTCAAAAGAAATGTTTGAAAATTAGAAATTCAAAAGTTTGCAAAATGTAGAAATATAAAGTTTACATTTTGTAACCTTTTGACTAACTAAAAAGCCAGGAAAATCTTTTGTCTCTTTTGCGGTTAAGAAAAATAAATTTAAAATCATGAACTCAATAATTAAATGAAAGAATAAAAAGAGATAGCGTTCCTACGGAACGCCAAAATTCTAACCTAAATATATTCTACAGATGATATTCCTAACGGAATAAGAATGTTTCAAAGAAACACTATCTGTACAGGTAGATGGAAATATATTTTCCAGAGAGGAGCAATTCCGGAGGAATGCAATCTGTGTAGCAAATACAGTATTTTCTATCGCGCGTTCCGTAGGAACGCTATCTTAAAAAGATATTGATTGAAATATAATTAAATGATTAAATAATTTAAACCGCAAAAGGTTCAAAAGAAATTTCTGTGATAAAGGATTTCAAAAGTTTACAAAAATGTAAAATCTATTCAGTAGTATTTTGACACCTTTTGAATAGCTAATAATTAAGAGAAAATCTTTTGTCTCTTTTGCGGTTAAGGAAAATAAATAAATTTAAAATGAAATCGAAGATTCACGAATTCAAAAATGAAACAAAGAAAGTATGAGTAAAAAAATTGCAATATATCTCGGTCTTTTCTTCATTGGATTTTCATCCTTACAAGCACAGAAGATTGATCGTAAAAAAGTCGTCCAACGGCATAATGTAGTTAATACCAAAGCAGATACTTTATCCACTTTAACCGTCGGCAACGGAAAGTTTGCTTACACGGTTGACATTACCGGAATGCAGTCATTCCCCGAATATTATAAAAACGGCGTTTCATTGGGAACGCAGTCGGAATGGGGCTGGAACAGTTTTCCGAATACAGAAAATTACAAGTTTGAGGAGACACTAAAACCTTACGATTTCAATAATGACGGACGAAAAGCGTTGTATAGTGTACAAATCAAAGAGCCGGAACGCAACAAAAAGGCGGTTGAATATTACCGCGTAAATCAACATCGTCTGCAGTTGGGAAATATCGGCATCGAATTATACAAGAAAAACGGCCAGAAAGCGGAGGTTTCAGATTTGCAGAATATCAATCAGAAAATTGATTTATGGACGGGAATTATTACGAGTGCATTTTCCCTGGAAGGAATTCCGGTAAAAGTATGGACTGCCTCATTTCAAAATTCAGATAAAATCGGTGTTAAAATAGAATCAGATTTAATCCGTCAAAAAAGATTGAAGGTTTTCGCCCGCTATCCTTATCCGAGCGGACAATTCCTGGATGAAGCAGCTTTTTACGGAAATGAAAATCAGCATTCAACCAAAATCATTTCGTCAAACTCAAGTCAGGGATTGATTGAACACAAACTACAAACAGCGGATTATTTTACACAATTGTATTTCACCGAAGGAAAATTAAGTGAAGCCAAAAAGCATTATTTCGTTTACGAACCTTCTTCCAACAGTAAAACCATTGAATTGACTGTCGGGTTTTCAGAGAAAAATCAGAAAACTTCAAAAAGCTTATTTGCAGATGCTGAAAAAGAAAGCATTTCGGGTTGGAAAAATTTCTGGGAAAGCGGAGCAGCGGTTGATTTTGAAGGAAGCACTGATAAAAGAGCCAATGAATTAGAACGCAGAATTGTTTTGTCGGAATATTTAACGAAAGTTCAGTGCGGAGGAAGCAATCCGCCACAGGAAACCGGTTTAACCTTTAACAGCTGGTACGGAAAACCGCATACCGAAATGCACTGGTGGCACGGTGTTCATTATGCACTTTGGGGAAGACCCGAAATTTTGGACAAACAGCTGGATTATTATTTCAGATCGTTTGATAAGGCCAAAAAATTAGCAGAGAGACAAGGTTACAAAGGCGTTCGCTGGATTAAAATGTCGGATAATGAAGGAAATGAAAGCCCTTCTTCCGTTGCAGCGTTTCTGATTTGGGAACAGCCACATCTCATTTACATGACCGAACTATTATACCGTCATAATAAGGATAAAAAAGTATTGGAAAAATATAAAGATCTGGTTTTTGCCACTGCAGAATTTATGGCTGATTTTGCCACCTATGATAAAGAAAAAAACCGTTACAATCTAGGGAAAGGTGTAATTCCTGCGCAGGAGGTTTTCCCTGCAAAAGATACTTATAACCCGACGTATGAAGTCGCGTATTGGGATTGGGCGTTGAAAGTTGCTCAGCAATGGAAAGAAAGATTAGGCGAATCAAGGGATAAAAAATGGGATGATGTGATTGCAAAACTGGCTCCACTTCCCGTTCAGGACGGTGTTTACTTATCTACTGAATCGGCGAAAGATTCATTCACCTTCCCGAAATGGATGACTGACCATCCTGCTGTTTTAGGAGCGTTGGGAATGGTTCCGGAATCTCCGAAACTGGATAAAAAAATAATGAAAAACACCCTGGACATTGTTTGGGAAAGATGGAACTGGGGCCATACCTGGGGCTGGGATTTCCCGATGACAGCAATGACGGCAGCAAGACTCGGCCTTCCGAATAAAGCTTTGGACGCTTTATTTATGGATATTCAGACCAATACCTATCTTAAAAACGGACATAATTACCAAGACAGCCGCCTCAGAATTTACCTCCCCGGAAACGGTGGTATTTTGACAACCGTTGCCATGTTGCTCGAAGGTTGGGACAGCTCCACCGGACAATTTCCAGGATTTCCGAAAGACGGCAGCTGGAAGATAAAAGCCGAAGGTTTTAAAAAAATGCCTTAATAAGTTTCACATTCATATAGTTGAAGTCTGTCCAAAAAAGGGACAGGCTTTTTTGTTAATAGGGTTGTGATTTAAAGTTTAGAATTTAGGGATACGTTTTAAAATTTACAATAAAATTAGAGTTATTATCGTTTTAGCTTAGAGAAATGGGAATTTAATAATTTAAACTTATAAAAGTTTATTATCATAAATTATTAAAAATAAACGATTTACAGCAACTTACTTTATTAAACATGACGATTATCAGTTATGGTAAATTTTTGTAACTTGTCTTCTGTCAGAAATCAATTTCTAAAATTGAATTTTTGTTGAACTAAAATAATTTCTCTAAGGAAAAATCATGGCAGAAACTTTTGAAATACATATCAACGAAAACTCCAGGGTTCCCAAATACAAACAGATTGTCGATTCTATTTTAGATGGAATTGATGGTGGAGAAATCAAGATCGGTGAAAAAATTCCATCTATTAACGAACTTAGTGAGTCTTGCTTCCTGTCCCGGGATACCGTGGAAAAAGCCTACAAAGAACTCAGAAAAAGGCAGATTATTGAGTCTGTAAAAGGAAAAGGCTATTATATCTCACGCATCAATAAAAATGATACGATTAATATTTTCTTTCTCATCAATAAACCCAGCACATACAAAATGATGATTTATAATTATTTTGTGAATGCAATCGGTACCAAAGGTAATGTGGAGATGTATATTTACCATTGCGATGAGACGCTATTCATCAACGCCCTGGAGAAAAATATGGGAGGATTTGATTATTACGTGATCATGCCCCATTTCCGTGACGGGCAATCGAAGCATACAAGCTCTACCAAAAAAGTAATTGACATCATTGAAAAAATTCCGAAGAATAAATTATTGATGCTTGATAACACAAAACCAAATATTTCAGGAGAATACGGCTCTATTTTTCAGGATTTTGAGCATGATATTTATAATGCTCTGAAAGAAGGGTTGGATAAAATTAAGAACTATGAAAAAATAATTCTCGTATATCCCGATAAAGATATTCATCCCTACCCTTTTCGTATTGCGCGTGGTTTCGAGAAATTTTGCAAAGATTTTAAACTGGATTATGAGATTCTGGACGAAATTTATCCCGACATGGAACTGCAGGATAAGGATATTTTTATTACGATCCGCGAACGTGACCTGGTGAATCTTGTCAAACAGATCCGTCAGAAAAACCTGAAGTTGGGCGAACATATCGGCATTATTTCCTACAATGAAACACCGTTAAAAGAATTGCTGGGAATTACCGTCATCACAACAGATTTTAAAGCAATGGGAGAATCTGCCGCCTACATGATCCTGAAAAATAAAAAAGAATCGGTAAATAATGTTTTCAAGTTTATTCAAAGAGATTCTCTTTAAGAATATAAATACTGTCTAAATTGCGCAATCGATTACATAATTATTGTACTAACCCTATTATTTTATTATGATTAAAAAATTAATTTTTGCACTAAGTTTCTTAATGCTTATTTCCATTTCGGCACAGAGAAAAGATGACACAAGAATGGTTACTGAAACTGCAGAAAAACTCAGGTTAGCGATGATCAGCGGTGAAAAATCAGCACTGGAATCCTTAATTTTACCGGAGCTTACATACGGACATTCGGGCGGACATATTGATGATGCTAAAGAATTCGTTGAAAAACTGGTTACGAAGAAATCTGATTTCCTGACCATTGAAATCACCAATCAGCGTGTACAAATTGTAGGAAATACAGCGATTGTACGTCATCATTTTTATGCAACGACCGCCGACGCAGGGAAAGCTCCTGGTGATGTTACTTTGGATATTTTACTAGTTTGGGCTAAGGTGAAAAACGGCTGGAAGTTACTGGCAAGACAGGCCGTGAAAGCTGAGAAGAAAAAGTAATTGAATAATTATGATAAACAAAATTCGCAGGGAATCCTTTGCGGATTTTTTATTTTGAAATTATTTTTGTTCAAACGAAAAGATTTATTTGTTCTCATATTTATTGGTGAGCAAGATTGGAATCAATACATTGATTCTTGTGCAGCTAACCCCTTTAGCAGCTGTAAGTTTCGGCTAAAACCAATGGAGATGCCATAATAAAAAACGGGCTGAAGCCCGTTCCAATTAATCAATTTATCCGTAATTATTTGCTAAAGCTTATTAACTTCCATCATCCAGCTTCCTGCTCAAAACCTATACCCTAAAATCCTGCAACTGTTCCGGTTTTTCACAGCAAAGCTGTTCCATTACCTGCCTGAACTGCATTTTGAGCATTTCAATAATATGGTCGCCTCCTTTATCTCCTAACGCTCCTACAGCATACATAAAAGTTCTGCCCATAAAAGTAAATTCGGCACCGCAGCTTAATGCACGAGCAACATCCGGACCGGTTCTTACGCCGCTGTCCATCATGATTTTGATTTGGCCTTTATATTTTTCGCTGATTTCTTTTACCACAGCAATGGTAGATTCTCCGGCATCCAGCTGCCTTCCGCCGTGATTGGAAATGATCATTCCGTCGAAACCTAAACGTACTGCTTCTTCGGCATCTTCATCAGAAGCAACACCTTTGATAACCAGCTTTCCTTTCCACTGATCGCGGATTGCTTTTATTCTGTCGGAATTTAATCTTCCTGAAAAAGTGGAATTCATGAACTGTCCGAGTTGTTTCACGTTCATGTTCTTATCCATATATTTTTCCATCGTTTTAAAGCCCGGAACACCGTGCTTTAGCATTTCTAAACACCACTGAGGTTTTATCAGTGCCTGTGAGACATTTCTGAAATTAAGTTGTGGCGGCATTGCCAAACCGTTTCTGATTTCTTTAGCCCTGTACCCGAATGTAGGAACATCTGCCAAAACTACCAACACATCATACCTGGAAGCTTCACAACGGTTGAGAATATCGTCGCGCAGCCATTCTTCTCTTGGATGATACAGTTGATACCAGGCTTTTCCTTCCGTTAATTCAGCAATTCTTTCAATACTGCTTGTGGTAACGGTGCTTAAAATGAAAGGAATATTATGTTTAAAAGCTGCTTTTGCCAGAATTTCCGGGGCATTCGGCCACATTAATCCCTGCAGACCCACCGGCGAAATCCCGAAGGGTGCGGAATACTTTACCCCAAACAATTCGGTTTCCATATTGGCTTCCGCAAAATTGTTATTGAGATAGCGCGGACGTAGCAGAATATCTCTTAGTTCACTGGTATTTCTGTCCCGGTTTATATTTTCATTACAGCCGCCGTCAAGATATTCAAAAGCAAAACGAGGCATTCTTTTTTTAGCTCTTTCAATTAAAAGCTCAAGCGATGCATATCTTGTATCAAATGGGAAAGCCATGATTACAGGTTTTTATGTTAAAAAGTTAGAGGTAAGATGTAAGAAGTGAGAAGTGAGAAGTGAGAAGTTAGAGGTAAGATGTAAGAAGTTGATTCTTTTACATTTTACTTTTTACTTTTCACCTTTTACCTTTTACCTTTTACTTTACACGTTAAAAGTTAATGGTTGAAGCACTTTCATCTGATAATGCTGCTGTAAAAAAGTTTCGTCTATTTTTTTGTTGGAAATCACCATGGAAGCTCCCAATGCCGAGCCCAGCGGCGAATGGCTGGACATCACATTGTAATGCTGAAAATGGTGCGACATCAGTTTCATAAATACATCATTGTCTGTAAACCCTCCATCAATATAAATATTTTGAATTTCTGAATTTCCGATCGCATTTTGTATGGTGTGAATCTGTAAATCCATCAATTCGATCATCAGCTGATGATAGGCTTCTTCAAAAGTAGCAAAAGAATCTAAATCGGTTTCGCTGATCATCTTTCTTTTTAAAATAATCCCTTCAAAACGGAAATAAACCGCTTTATGCTTCATTAATCGCAGGTACAGGTCCTGGTCAAACTCCACTTCTCTGTGGAAACCATATTCTTTTCCGTAATGTGCACACAATTTTTCGACCTGGATTTTATATTCATTTCCCATGAAAAAACGGGATGCTTTTACACGTTTCCCATCGATTCTCATGTAGTTCAGGCAATTGTTTTCGATATCTTTATCGGTTAAACTTTCATCGTTGAAAGGATTCAAAGAAATACTCCAGGTTCCGGTTGAAAGCAGTAAAAATGGGTCTTTCTTACTTAAAATGTATGGTAAAAGTGCTGAAGAACTGTCGTGAATTCCGACACCTATTTTTATTTTCTTATTTCTGTATGAAGTATTAATGCTTGCCGAAGTCGGTACAATCGGCGGTAATAAGGCATCTATTTCCTCTTCGTAGACCCAGTCGTGGTAATCTGCTTTATCGTAGTCCCATAAATTCGTGTGACAGCCTATTGAGGTAAATTCCGACACACAGATTCCGGTAAACAAATAGGATAAGTACTGTGGTAAATGAAGACTATAGCGGATTTTTTTGAAAACTTCAGGATGTTTGTATTTTAGCCAGAATAACTGCAAGCCGGAGTTCAGCATTCCTGCTTGTGGTGAAGCGGTTTCACGGGCAATTTTGAGTTTGCTACCGTGTTTTTCATAAAATAAATCCAATATGTCTACATCCATCGGTTTGGTGTAATTGTACAGTGGCGTGAGAACATTTCCTTTCTGGTCCAGGTGCACAAAACTTGCTCCGTATGTAGAGAAATTGATGGCTTTTACTTCAAAGTTTTCATCATCAAGAATGGCATTGAAATTATCTTTAATCCAATTTTGTAAGGCAGCCAGATCTTCCGTTGGATAGCCGTCTTCATCATTTGTAATGGGTAATTCTGTATATTCCCGAACGACTTCTTTGTAATTTTTATCAAATAGAAAGAATTTTTTATTGGTTTTACCAATATCAAAAACTATAGTTACTTTCTTTTTTTTAGACATTTTCTTGGATGATATTTTTTGTTGCTAAAATCTTTTTTAACGCAAGATCATTTTGTCATTGCGAGGAGCGTAGCGACGAAGCAATCTTTATTTAAACACAAATAGCATTAACATTCAAAGTAATTTGTCTGTTTCTATTTTATTTTAACGCAAAGTCCGCAAAGATTTTCTTGACTACTATGCATTTTTAAGTTCGCAAGGGCGTTTCACTCAGCAAATGATAATTATATTTATTGAATATTCAATTTAAATTTAGTTATTTTCACACCATTAAGGAGTGTTCAGATATTAAAATTTATATAGAAAAAATCCACTAATTCCCTTAGACTGTAACGCCTAAAATTCTAATAATCCAAACACTTTCAACCTTAATGATAAAAATATAAGGATACATATAATTGAAAACTTTCGATTGCACTTGAAAGTTCAAATTATCAATTTAAGACAGGTTTATAATCCTGTTGCTTTTACATCCAGGCCTCTTTCGGATATTAAATTTTCTCTTACTTTAAGATTTCTGTATGCCGAAATAGGATCAATCGCTGCGCCTGTCTGTAACCTTGCAGCTTTTAATAACGGGCGAACATCTGTTCTGTACGCATTTTGTAAAATCTCCTGGGCACGAACTACATCGTTATTCATCTGAGCATCTTTCAGTGCTTTCTGGTCCACCAGAAGTGCCTGCGCATAAGCCATTAAGATTGCTTCCAACGACTGGATCAAATCTTCCAGTGGATCTTTGATATTGTGGCTTGCATCGATCATCCAAGCCGGGTAGGGATTCTGCGGATTGTTCTCCATTCCGTACACCAATTCATTGAAAATCAGAAATAATGCATAAGGTTTTATTGAACCTACTGTTAAATCATCATCTCCATATTTGCTGTCGTTAAAGTGGAAACCTCCCAATTTTCCTTTATACATCAAGGTTGCAACAATTTGCTCTATATTTGAATTTGGTAAATGATGTCCCAAATCTACCAAGGTATAAGCCCTTTCTCCACAAGCATTTGCCAGCATGAAAGAGGTTCCCCAATCCTGGATGGTTGTTGAATAGAAATTCGGTTCGTAGGGTTTATATTCGATGAATAACTTCCAGTCTTCCGGCATTCCTGCGTAAATTTCTTTTAAACTTTGCTCTGTTTTTGACAACGCCGTCTGGAAATTCAGTTGTCCCGGAAAGCTTGCTCCGTCTGCCAGCCAAACCGTTAAGCTTTTTGAACTTAATTCTTCACCGATCCGGATTACTTCTTTATTATGTTCAACGGCATACGCTCTTACGTCTTCATTTGCAGCATTCAGAGAGCCGAACTTATACGATTGTTTTGCTTCCGGTTGATTCTGGAAAGTATTGGAATTCATTGCATCAAAAATCAATCCGTGAGCAGCCGCTTTTTCTTTAATCGCATTAATATCACCCGGAATATCCCAGGGAATATGAAGCGAAACTGCTCCTGCAGAGTTCGTTAATGCATGAATCAGCCCGATATCATCTAATTTATGTTCCAATGTCGCAGGTTCGCCTCCATAAGAAAATCTGCCGAAACGCGTACCTCCTGCCCCAAGAGCCCAGCTTGGAATGGCTACCTGGAAATCGGCTATTTTGTTGACAATTTCAGAAACGTTTGCTCCTGATTTCGTCAATTTATCTGATAAATAATTGAAATCTAAATTGAAGTTTTCGGTTTCACCTTTATTATATTGCTCTATACTGTCTTTGTTTATAATCATGGTCTGATTTATTTTTCACAGGATTTTTTTCGTTATGCACAGGGTTGCACCTCTGTTATTGTACGTCGCCACTTCGTGGCTCCGGTTACGAAATTTTAATTCATTATATTTAAAATTCTATCAAACTTACGATCTGAAATATATTCTTTCATAATTGATAAAAAATATTATCTCGGGAACGCATTCGCTATTCCCCGTCTACATTGATGATCTTCTTTTGCATAGGGTTTCGCCCTATGCTGTTTTATGTCGCCACTTGGTGGCTTTGAGAGAAAACAATTGATTAAACTAACACATATATAGCTTAATCAATTGCTTATTCTATCATTTTATCTTGGGAAAGCATTGGCCATTCCCCCATCTACATTGATGATATTTCCTGTGCTTTTATTTAAAATGGCAAGGCATGCAAAAACGCCGTTGGCGATGTCTTCAGGAAGAATGATTTCGTTTAACAGATTTCTTTTAGCATAGAATGCCGGAAGCTCTTCAACGGTGATTCCGTTTGCTTTTGCCCGGCCTTCCGCCCAGGAACCTTCCCATATTTTACTCCCCACGATGACTCCATCCGGGTTCACTACATTTACTCTGATTTTATCGGCTGCAAGTTCTGCGGCCAGCAATCTCGTCATATGCTGCTGAGCGGCTTTCGCTGTTCCGTAAGCCACATTATTTGGTCCTGCAACCAATCCGTTTTTGCTTGCAATATTAACGATGTCCCCTCCTAAACTTTGTTTTTTCATGATCTCCACACCTGTTTTTGATAGTAAGAACTGACCTTTTACCAAAACATTTTCAAGAAGATCCCAATCTTTTGTAGTTGTGTCTTCTAGTGATTTAGAAATTGCCAATCCGGCAGAGTGAACGATAATATCTACACCTCCAAATGCTAAAACGGTTTCTTTAAATGCATTTACAATCGCTTCTTCGTTGGTTACATCACAAGAAACGGCAACCGCCTGGTCTCCACTGTATTTGGATGTTGCAGTTTTTACTGCTTCCGTATTTAAATCCGTATATACTACAACCGCACCTTCGGCAACCATTTTATCTGCAATGGCCTGTCCGATTCCTCCTCCTGCTCCGGTAACGATCGCAATTTTTCTTGACAAGGGCTTCTCTTTCGGCATTCGCTGAAGTTTAGCTTCTTCCAATAACCAATATTCGATGTCGAAAGCTTCCTGTCTTGGTAATGATGTGTATTCGGAAATGGCTTCTGCACCAAGCATTACATTGATGGCGTTGACATAAAACTCACTGGCCACACGCGTTGTCTGCTTATCTTTTGAGAAGCTGAACATTCCTACTCCCGGATAAATGATGATCACCGGATTTGGATCACGCATTGCCGGACTGTTCGGGTGTTTGCAGGTCTCGTAATATTCTTTATATTCCTGTCTGTATTGTTCGAAAAGAGGAGTTAATTTTTCTAAAATTGCTTTAGAATCAGTAAGATCTTCATTTTTGTCTAAAGTAAGTACCAGTGGCTGAATTTTCGTTCTCAGGAAGTGATCCGGACAAGAAGTTCCCAACGGGGCCAATCTTTCCAGATCGTTGCTATTGATGAATTCTAAAACGACATCACTGTCTGTAAAATGGCCTACCATTCTGTTTTCTGAAGAAGCCAGACCTCTTAACAACGGCATGATCTGAGCCGCTTTATTCTTACGTTCATCAGCAGGAAGCGAATCTATTTTTTGTCCACCAAAAACCTGTCCGTTTTCTTCAATCTTTTTAGCAATATATTCGGAAGCCATTTCAATAACTTCCAAACTGTTGATATAACATTCGTACGAAGTATCTCCCCAGGTGAATAATCCGTGGCTGCCTAAAACGATTCCTCTGATTCCCGGATTATCGTTTAAACATTTTTCCAGCTGCAATCCCAGGTCGAAGCCTGGTCTTTGCCATGGAACCCAGCCCATGGTATCTCCCCAGATTTCCTTGGTAATGGTTTCACTGTCTTTTGCTGCAGCTACTGCAATTAATGCATCAGGATGAAGGTGGTCTATATGTCTGAATGGAAGTAAACCGTGAAGAGGTGTATCAATGGATGGCGCTTTGCTGTCCAGATCGTAGATGCAGTGATCAAATAATCCTACCATTCTGTCTTCATCTTCCAGGCCTTCATAGACATTTTTGAGGTTTCTCAATCTTTCGGTATATAAACCTGCGATTCCTTTTCTTGTTAAAGTCCCGATATCACCTCCGGAACCTTTTACCCACATTACCTCAACTTCTTCGTTGGTTAAAGGATCTTTTTCAATGGTTTTACAGCTTGTATTTCCTCCTCCATAGTTGGTGATTCTCAGGTCTGCTCCCAATATATTTGAGCGGTATAAGAACAAAGCAACCTCATCATTTCCCATCGATGCAGCCCTGGACTCATCCCATAAGTAATCTACGTATTTGAATGTTTTTACATTTTCCATTTTTATATTTCTAATTTTTTCTTCAAAATTAGATGGTTGGATCCTTAGCAGCATCCCGTACTATACTGATAAATCGGGAACTTAAAGTTAATTTAAAATTAGATCTGATATCAGTGATGTGATTTTTTGCTTTCAAATCTAAACCATCTAATTTATAAAATATTAATAGCCTGGCAATTGGGTTAGATTTGGATTATCTATCATTGGGTGTCCTGCAGATGCAGCTGCGAAAGGCAACAGTTCTGTTTTATTGGTCTGGAAGCCGAAGAAAAGGCCATCATTCGAAGACTCTACCCAGCCTGGATAAGCATTTCCATTTTCTTCATAACCAAAAGGTTTAGAGTACATATTATTACCCATTCCTAAAACGTTGAATCCCGCTCCAAATCCTACAGCTTTTCTCGCATTGCCATTAAAAGTACTGGTATAGGCCTCGAACATTTGTGTAGGATACCATTTATCATCCGCGGAAACTGGCTGTCCGTGTGCTGCTACAATAGCTTTTAGTGCCGTTTGATAAGCCGCATAATTTGCTGAACTTGTCGGAACATTTTTGATGGTCGCAATTTCAGTTGGATTCGTTATCTCAATGTAAGGTAAAGCCAAAAACGGATCGCCATAAACCTGAGAATTCTTATGGAACTTATAAAGTCTGTATGTTGCGACATTTGCATATTTACCCACCCTTTTGGTAAGATCTTTCATATCCTGTCTTGTAGCTTCAATTTCTGATGTCAGACTATTGGTTCTGATAAGGTCTGTACGAAGCATAAACTCACCGGCAAATTCCCATTTTCTTTCCTGAACAATCGCCTTCAAAAAGTTGGTTTGTCCGGATGGCAATGGTAACGAGCCAATGCCTGCTCTTGTACGCACGGCCGTCAATGCAGCATTGGCAGCAGCTGTAGGACCATTGTTAAGATAATTCTGAGTCTCCGCATACATCAGGAGAACGTCGGCATACCTCAGCAGCGGTATATTGAGATTCCTGTCAGCAGCAGCTTGTGGCTCCACACACCAGGATAATCTGAATTTTCCGGGCATTATTGCAGAATAAGTTGTTCCTACATCTACAAAAGTATCGCCTGCAGCTCCGGATTCCAGGAAGTAGACGCTGTAAGAAGTACAAGTAACATCTCTGCGTGTATCAGTCTGATTAAAGGAAAGATAATAAGATGGCAATATCATCTGCTGAGAAGAACGGGAGCCAAAAACCCCATTACGGTATCCCGGATGAGCATAGACCTGGAATGCCGAATTGGTATTCTGACCTAATGATGCTATATGCCAAAGCATCTCAGAATTGACAGCCGCATAATTCCTACGGTCAAAGTTGAACCATAATGCTTCAAAACCGCTTTTTCCGCCCTGACTTTGAACCAGACTTTTAGTACCGCCATTAATGATAGCTGCACAGGCATTATCTGCAATCTGATAAAGTTCTCTTACTCTCGCATTGTCCGAACGCCGTGAAACCATACCCGGATTGGAAGTGTTCAGTTCCCATCGCAGCGAGTAACCGGCAGCATAAAGTGCGATTCTTGCTAACAGTGCATTCACACCTTCTTTTGACAAGCGTTCTGTGGTACCAAAGCCACTTGCTGCCAATGTAGGAACTGTGACTGTTGCTTCCAGCAAATCGCCCACAATTCTGTCATAGATTTCGTCGCGTGAGGCACGTTTGGGATAGAACGTATTTTCATCATTGGGGTCTAGTGTTTCCAATGGCTCGAACACCGAAGGGACATCGCCATATATACGAATCAGGTTGTAGTAACAAAATGCACGGATCGATTTCGCCTCTCCTATTAACGCATCGCGTTTCTCACTTGCAGGCATTTTTCCCAGCTGATAGACCGCAATATTGGTACGCTCAATCACAGCATACATTGCAGAATAAATGCCTGTTACCGTAAAAGGTGCATAAGCATCATAATTATAGTTGCAGACATTGTATTTTGAGTTATTAAGCGCTTCAACAGAATGGTTGACCGTATCACCGGCACCTAGCTGATAAAACATCTCAGCCGGCACCAAACCTTTGTAGCATCCCAACACAAACATTTCCGCAGTCTGCAGGTTTTGAAAAACCACATCAGAATCAGATGTATTGTAAGCCGGCTGGTCGAGAAAATCATCATTACAGGAATTGGCTGCTAAAACAGCTATAACCATTGACGACAATATGAGCGTCTTTTTTAAAAATCTATGTTGTTTAAATATAATTTTCATTTTAAATCAATTTTAAAAAATTAAAATGTTAAGTTAATTCCCAGTACGTAACTTCTGGACCTTGGATAAGCAGAACTGTCATAGCCTGGTGTCACAGCTACACCACTTGCAGCGGAAACCTCGGGGTCAAAACCGGAATAACCGGTTATAGTAGCCAAGTTATTAACTGTAACATAGATTCTGGCATTGGTTACCATAATATCTCTAAGGAAATTTTTAGGTAGAGAATAACCTAAAGTCAGCTGTGCTATTCTAAGATAAGAGCCATCTTCTACATAATACGATGACGGATATGTAATAGTCTGTGTATTCGTGTTGCTAAGGCTCCAAAGACGGGAGTCTTCATTGGGGTTAAGTTCTTTAAGCCTCACCAAGTCAAGAGTTTGCTGACCTGTATTAGGATCAATCAGGCGATAGAAATTAGTTCCGAATTCTGACGGAACATTCTGAAACAAAGCATATGGACTTAAACTGTGTTTTGTAGCGTTATAAATATCACCTCCAACACTGAACTTCATAAATACTGCGAGGTCAAAACCTTTATATGAAAAGTTGTTACTGATACCCCCTATAAAATCAGGTGTTGCATCACCAATCTTAACCATCTTTCTGGTGAATTGGTCTCCGGCTTCATTGTCTGCCGCAAATTTAATATCTCCAGGTTTAGGCGTTCCTGTTGCAGGTTTTACGACACCTGGTTTAAGTGTAAGAGAACCGTTTGCATTCTGAATAAAATCATCGGTTGTATAAATACCCTGATAAACATAACCATACATCTCGCCCAGCTGCTCTCCAACAGTCGCATAATATGTTACAACACCTGCCCTATTGCTTCCGACGCTGAAAGTCCTGGAATCCCTTCCCCGCTCTAATGAAAGTACTTTGGAACGGTTGTGACCAATATTGAAATCTGTAGACCATCTGAAATTGTCAGACCTCCAGTTAATCGTGTTCAATGTAAACTCAATACCTCTGTTTCTCATACTTCCAATATTCTGATACTGCCTGGAATATCCTGAAGAAGTCGGTAGAACAGCCGATAGAAGCATACCATCAACGATATTATTATACCATTCCGATGTTAGCTTTATCCTGTTATTAAAAAGTGCCAGGTCAACACCAACGTTGGTGGTTTTCATTTCCTCCCATTTCAGATTAGGGTTTCCAAGATTGGAACTGGTCACGTAAACTGGTGTTCCCGGTGTGTTGTTTATAGGATAATCCGTTATGGAATAAGTTGTTTTAAAGAGATTGTTCCCAATATCATTATTTCCTGTTACACCGTATTCGAATCTAAATTTTAAATCATTAATAACATTTGTGATTTTTGAATTTTGCCAGAAACTTTCCTGAGATATTCTCCAGGCTGCAGCTACTGATGGAAATATTCCCCATTTATTATTCGGACCAAATTTTGATGATCCATCCCGTCTTATGGTGGCTGTTAATAAATATCTATCATCATAGTTATAGTTTACCCTTCCAAAGTAAGACATCAAAGTATTACTGCTTCTGTCTGTGGACTTATCGGAAACGGTGGCGGTAGAAATATCATCCAGTCCGAAATTTGGAAAAGGAAATTTGATCAGACTCAAATTATTACTTTCCGACTGAAAGTAAACGACTTCCTGACCAATCAATGCATTAAGTTTATGCTTACCTCCAAATGTATTATTGTAAGTCACCGTATTTGTAATCTGGTAACCGTAGGATTCACTGTTCCCAATTTTTCCATTGATACCTGTGGTCGTAGGGTCTGTAAGATAGGCTCTTGAATTTTCATCTGAGAAAGAAGTGGATTTAATGCTTTTCCAGTTATACTGACCAGCTGTTCTGAAAGTAAAATTCTTAAGAAAGTCAATTTCAAGACCTGCATTAGCCACGATGTTTCTTGTAAGAGCGTTAGAAGTAGAAGCTTGAAGTTCTATGAACGGGTTTTCTGTATCATAGCTCGGTTCCAGTGCGGCAAAATCTCCATAAGTCTGGGTATTGAAAAGCTGGTCCAGGCTGAAACGGGTACCTCCAATAATGGGCTGAAGTAAAATCTTCTTCATTCCTGAATAAGCTCCACCACCGTTAAGAGAGTTGGAATTGAATACGGAATTGAAATCTACCCGTATTCCTTTGTATAATTCAGAAGTAATGTTAGTTCTTAACGAGTTTCTTGTTTCGCTGAAATTGTTCAACAATCCTTCCTGCTTATTATAGTTATAACTTACGAAGGCCTGCGTTTTCTCTGTACCAACAGAAAAATTGAAGTTATGATTGGTAGTGATACCAGAGCCGCCCAACATTTTATCCTGCCAGTCCAGCGTTTTTGCATTAGCATATCTTTCATTGATGGTGTTGTATATACCTGTATAAAAACCCGGAGAGTTTGGTGATATATTATTATTAAAAATATTACTCCACTGTGCAGTTCTGCCGGCCAGATTAGCCATCTCGTATTGATATTTTACATAATCTTCCGCATTGGACAGCATATCCAGTTTTTTAGAAAATGTATCAAAAGATGTAAAATTGTTATAGTTTATAATTGTTCTTCCTTTTTTTCCGCCTTTTGTTTTGATAACGATGATACCATTGGAACCACGTGCACCGTAGATAGCAATTGCAGAAGCGCCTTTCAGCACGTCAATACTTTCGATATCATTCGGGTTGATAATATTAAGAGCGTTGTCTAATTGGAAGCCATCTACAATATAAAGCGGTTCTGTTCCCTGGGTAATAGAAGCACCTCCACGGATGGTCACATTGGCAGCAGCACCAGGTGCACCACTTGCCGTTACAATGTTTAGTCCGGCCGCTCTACCCTGCAATGCCTGTAAAGCATTCATTGCCGGTGTTGCCGCCAGATCTTTTGCAGAAACTGAAGATACCGATCCCGTAAGATCTGATTTCTTAACTTTACCGTAACCGATAATGACTACTTCCTCAATATCTTTAGTCTTGTCTTTCACAGTGTCATTTACTGTCTTTTGCCCGAACATAAAGCCGGATGCAAGCAAAAACAGCGGTGCAATAAGTGGCTTAAAATTCTTCTGTTTGATTTTAATAGACATATATTAATTTTTACATCACCAAAATACATCCTTAGAAATATTCAGGCATCCTGCAATATCCTGTATCGAAATATTCATGATATAACTAAAATAAATATCAAATTCTTAAGTAATTATTATAAAAAATGAAAATTTAATCACAATTAAATGAAATAAAACTACAATCCGTAACAGATAAATTTAATCAAAAACCAATATGTATCTCCCGAAGTCATACGCTTAGCATAAAAAAAGGTGCTGAAAAAATCAACACCTACGAGAAATTAAACTATATAAACTGTATGAAATAATACCTTACCTATCGTAAAGAATTCCCGTATCCAACGATAAGGATGGAAATAAACATCACGATCATCCCAACTACAATAGTGGAAATTGTTTTTCGGGAAACACCTTTCCATTCTTTAATAACCACTCCCCAAAGATTCGCGATTAAAATGATAAATGCCATATGCAAAATCCATGAACTTGGGCCATTCCCCATTTTACTTTCACCCATTCCGTAGAAGAAAAACTGTAAAAACCACATAGTTCCCGCCAATGCGCAGAAAAAAATATTTTTTGCAACAGGAACATTTTTTTTGGTATAATCGGTATAGGATTTATTCTTAAATGACAGATAAAGGCAGCCCAGAAGATTAGAAGCCATTCCGCCCCAAAGGACTACAATATACGTTACATTGTTCTGGAACAGAAACTCTCCCTGCCCCGGATTTGCAGCTTTCCACGCTTCATTGGCAACCGTCGCCATAGGTTTTCCGGCTTCCAGTCCGAAATTAAAGCACGCACTCAAAACTCCTGAAATAATAGCAACAGTAAGCCCCAGACCAAATTTATACTCAGTTTTAACCTGTACACCATGAGGATCTACAGATTCATTCTGGAGTTCCCGATCTTTCATAACACCGGCTTTTCCACTGATGATGATTCCGATCACACATATAAAAAGTCCCAGAAGCACCATTTTTCCCCATGTGCTGGAAATCATTAACCCAATATTGTCTTTTCCTGCCTGAGGCGAAAATTCGTAAAAAATGGAAGGAACTAACGAACCGATTACCATCGTAAGTCCCAGCATAATGCTGCTTCCCAGAGCAACTCCTAAATACCGCACTCCCAGACCATACATAAAACCACCGATTCCCCAGAGCGCTCCAAAGAGGAATGTTAAACCTAAAATTGATGAACTTTCATTCTGAATAATGTTCCAGAAATCAGGGATGGTAAGAAAGGCAGCCAGCGGCGGAACAATAATCCATGAAAAGACACCCCCAATTAACCAAAATGTTTCCCATTGCCAGCCTTTTACTCTTTTATAGGGTAAATAAAAACTCCCTGAAGAAAAACCTCCTAAAAAATGAAAAATAACTCCTAATAATGCGTTCATAATTTTATCTTTCGATTGAGCTTGAAAATTAACAAGATGTAATCGATCGAGCATCTTGTAGTGTCATGTAATAAAATGTGATTTTTAAAAAGGATAACAAATTTAAAATTTCTGAAATATAAATAGGTATGATTACGAAATTAACAAGCTAAATTGTAATGATATAACCATATTATTTTAGCTGATACACTTCACTTGCCGCCAGTAAAAGGCAACCCAATCCATAATCTTCAAAATCCGGCTCTTTAATTACTGAAAGGGGCTGACCGTCTTTCGGTTCTTTTCCGGTTCCCTGCACCCATCCTAAAAATCCGTTTGGCTGAACCGAATCTTTTACAATGGCATTCCAGGCTTTTGTTAAAACAGGTAAATATATTTTTCTGTCAATGAGACCATTATTAATACCGTAAGCCATTCCGTACACAAAAAGTGCCGTTCCGGTCATTTCCTTTCCGCCAAAATTTGTGGAATCATGAAGGCTTACATTCCAGAAACCGTCTTCTCTCTGAATAGGAACCAAGGCAGATAATAAATCTTTATAATCCTGCAGATATTCCTGATAATGAGGATCAGATTTTGGCGTATCCTGTAACGTTCGTGCAAGTGCGGCAACCACCCAACCGTTTCCGCGGCTCCAGTAGCAATCTTCGCCATTCGGTTCTTTGTAGGGAGGAACGAAGCTTTTATCTCTCCACCAGAGCTTATCTTTTGGATTGTATAATCCGTTTCCTCCATGCTTATATTTTGTGAAAGCGTACATTTCATAATTCTTGTCAAAATATTTTTTCTCTCCGGTGATTCTTCCGAGTTTGGTATAAATCGGCATTCCCATTTGTAAAGCATCAATCCACCACCAATCGTCTGATTTTCCTGAAGCAATCATACTGTCCATCGACATTTTCACATATTTGATTCTTTCCGGATGCTTTTTACCATCTATTTCATAAAGATCAAGATAGGTTTGTCCGCACGCTTGGTTATCGGCATTTCGGGTAAAGGTTCCGCGCATCATATCCCAGTTGTGTTTTTGGGACCAGTCCAAAGCGTAGTTGTAATATTCTTTTTTCGGATCAACTTTGTACAATGCCATCAAACCTTCGTAATACACTGCCCGTGTCCAGAGATTGCTTGGCCACACTTTTTTACCAACAATTTCCTTTCCCGGATCCGGCCATTTGTTTATAAAATAACGATTAGCTCGTTCGGCAACTTCCAGAACTTCTTTTTTATCCGGAAGATTCGTACTTGTCGCTGTATTTTGCTTTTGAACCGAACAAGAAGTTAATCCTGCGATCACCACTGCAAAAAAGCCTGTTGTTAATAGTCTTTTCATTTTATATTTAAATTTAATTATCAATTTTTGGTTTTACGGTAAAAATTTTCGGTTTTGGAATTTCTTTCACTGATTCGTCGAGATAATAATCCGTGTGCGGCGGCTGATTATATCCGACATTCTGCCAGACGATACTCAACCGATACTGCGGATTGTGCATCAAAGTATACAATCTGTGCTTCGTTGGAATGGCTGTACTGAAAATCCTTAACTCCTGATTATCTGACGTTCTGTACATCACTTCCTCCCTCCAGTCTCCGAATAAATCGGCAACGAGAGACGGATTTTTCTTTGTTCCGTTGTTGGATTCGCATTGAAAATTTTTAGCATCAAAAATCAAGTTTGACTTTTCATTTTTCCAGTCCCATTTTGAAACAACCGTTCCGTCTAGAATTTCGCTTAAAAAATCATCGTCCCAATAGATTCCCATATTCACTGCCGGATTTTTATCATTGATTTTTTTGCCCTGGGCAGAGTAAACGCCTTTTAGTCCTGCACCTGCTGCCCAACATTCCGAGCCATCATAACGAGGGTCTATATTTAAAGACAGACCTCTTCCCGGTCCTTGAAATTTACCTGCTTTGCTGTACAACGTAGAAGGTAATTTCCACAGTACTTTTCCCGTTTTTCCATCCCTAAAATGCGCTCCGGCATCATCAAAACGCTCCTGAATATCAAAAATTTCCAGTCCGGGATTGGTTGGATCCAAATCTCCGACGTGCAAAGCATCACCGTGTCCGAAACCTGTGCTGTTCAGTACTTTCCCGTCATCATCAACCGTCATTGCACCGAAAACAATTTCATCTTTTCCGTCATTGTCGACATCTGCAATTGTTAAATTATGATTACCCTGCCCGCGGTATTTTTTATTTTCTTCAGAACTTTCTGTATCGAAAAGCCAGCGAAGACTGAGTTTTTTATCTTTAAAATCCCAGGCTGCAATTGCTGTTCTGGTGTAATAGCCTCTCGACATAATCACGCTTGGCGTTTTCCCATCGAGGTAAGCAACCGCTCCTAAAAACCTGTCGATGCGGTTTCCTTTGGCGTCACCCCATGTTTCGGTCATTTCTTCGTTGGTCGGATTTAAGCTTCCTGCAAACCTTGGAACCTGATAATTCACGGTATGAACTTCCGCTCCGGTTTGTCCGTCAAAAACCGTCAGAAATTCCGGTCCGGAAAGTATCATTCCGTTTTCGTTGACGTAATTTTTGGTTGGGTCACCGATGAATTTCCCTTTTCCGTCTTTACTTCCATCGGCAGTTTTCATTACGATTTCCGCTTTTCCGTCCTGATTTAAATCGTAAACCAAAAACTGTGTGTAATGTGCTCCTTCCCTGATATTTTTGCCTAAATTAATTTCCCATAAAAACTGACCATCCAATTTATAAGCCTGAATAATCGGCGGATCGGTTTCTCCTTTCTGGCTGTTGTCATGCGACCTTCCGGTCTGATGAAGGATGATTTCATATTCTCCGTCACCATCGAGATCAGCAATGGAAGCATCATTCGGGGTGTAACCTGCAGGAGTTTTTAACGGAATTGAAAAATACGGTTTTTGATTGGCTGAGTATTTTGCAAAATCCTGGTCAACGTCCTGATGTTGTGTATTTGATTTTACAAAATAGGTATAGCTCGTTCCCTTGTCAGCGGTTTTATCTAAAAAATTAGTTTCGTTGAGCAAAGGTTTTTCATTCAGCTTTTTGGTCTGATTGTTTTCGGTACGATACAAATCAAAATGCGTATTTTGAGCTTCTGTTCCCAACAATCGCCAACTTACAAAAACGCCTGATTCTGCAGGAATGGCAACGATTCCTCTTTTCAGGTATTCCATTTGTCTTTGGGCAAAAAAAGTTTGCGAAAGAAAAATGGCGGATGTAATGATGATATATTTGATTTTCATAAATCTTGTTTTTATAAGTTTTGGCTAAATACTTTTATAAACTAATATTTTCAGTATGTCATTCTGACGAAGGAAAAATATTATCCGGTTTTGTTGGGATTCTTCACTTCATTTCATTTCGTTCAGAATGACAAACGCTCAAATAACACCTAAGAGGTCGAATCGCTTGCAGCACGACTTGAGCAGAAATCGTCATTGCGAGGAACGAAGCAATCCGTTGAAATTACAAACTCCTTTGAGCAGATTGCTTCGTCGTTCCTTCTCTCAATGACATCATTCAGATTCAATCGATTGCACGAATTAGACTATTTTTTTGAAACCTGCTCCAGCAACCACTTTACCCATTCTTCGGTACCTTCATAATTGGAAAAATCCTCGGTTAGCTTTTTCCCGTCGATGTATTCGTTGTAACACCACGGGTCGCCCAATGCGAAAACAGTTCCTTTTCCCACTTTTGCAATGGCACCAATCACCTTATTTTCGGCATACAAAAACGGTTTTGCAGGTGCGTTCACTGAAATTGTGCTGACTTCTTTCATATATAATTTTAGTTCCGAAAACACTGGATTTCCCGGTTTTACATAGACGGCACCTTTCTCAAATTCCTTCCCTTTCAGCCTGTTAATACTGTCATCATTGAAATGAATCCCGAATTTCTCTGCCAGTTTGTTGAAATGTTCAAATTCAGAGTTGCCGTTATCGTTGCTCATCAAAACCAAAACACCACCGTTTTTCACCCATTTTTCAAGGTTTTTTATCGTTTTAGCATCCATTAGGTTGGCTTTTCCGCCGTACGCTTCTTTGTCGATATCGGGGTCAACAATGATGTAAATGTTAGCATTTTTTAAATCATTTTTTGAAGGAGCTGTAGTTAATGTGCTGATTTCTGCGCCTTGTTTTTGAAAAAGTTCGCCCAACATAGAAAAGCCCCCATTGGTTGTATCATTCCATGTGTAATGCCATGATTCCAAAACTTTGGTTTCCTTATTTTCTCTTTTTTCGTTGTTGAAAAAGTTGTCTAAAACGACTTTCGGTTTATTTTGAGCTTTGGAAAATCCGAATGCGAGGATTGTCCCTAATGCCAATGTTTTTATGATATTTTTATTCATAAATCTTTATTTTTAATTCTAAAAAACTTCGACAAGCCTTCGACAAGCCGAGGATGACAAAGCTAAATATGCCGTTTATTATTAGAGATGTCACACTGAGCTTGTCGAAGTATCTCTATTTATTAATTCCTTTTTTTAAATTATTTTGAGAAATATACAGGAATTAATTGTATTTCTCCATCTAAACCTGAAGTTTGTACTTTCCAATTGGAAGCATCGAATGGCTTGTAATCAATGTTTACAAAATTTATTTCATGGTAATTTCGCCACTGGATTTTATGCTGATCCATATAGCGGATTCGGTTGGCCATCAGGTTTGAAACCTCAATCTGAATGGCATTCTTTCCCCTTTTTAAATATTTTCCGATGTTGATTTCAAACGGAAAACTCCAGACCATTCCGGCTTCCTGACCGTTGACGATGACTTTTGCGCTTTCATATAATTTATCAAGTTTAAGCACAAAACCATCGGCTCTTTTCTTAACTTTAAATGATGTCGTATAAATTCCAGTTCCTGAAAAACTTTGTGTTGAAGCATCTTCCGTAAAATTTGTCCACGGTTGAAGTTTCGTTAAAATTCTTGATTTCGGAAATTCCGGGCCACCTACTTTGAAAGTCAATTGCCACGGTTGGTTTAAAACAATCGGAGCGTCTGTTTTTTCAATATAGTTCCATTTTAAAATTGAATTATCCTGAGTTTCTGAAACTTTTATAAATAAAGATTGACCTGATTTCAACTGAACTCTAACAGAATTATTCTGTGTTTCGGCAAGTCCGAAATCGCCGTTTTCAGGATTCATTAAAGCCACCTGTTTTCCTATAAAATTCAAAGGAATGTTTTGATTGATTTCTTTGGAAGTATGATTAACGATGTAGTAGTATTTGCCGCCATCAAAATTTCTTCTCAAGAATTTCAATCCCGTGTCCGTTAATTTTTCTCTTTCAATATTTAAATATTCCAACGCTTTTTCAACATCAGAACTCAACACAATTTTACCTTTTCCAAATGTTGATGATTTTAAATTTCCAGCCTGATGAAACTGAATCTTATTCCACAAAGATTGCAATTCAGTTCGCCTTTTTTCAAACTCAAAAAATCCGGGAACATCTTTCGGTTCACTCTGAAAAATCACCGAAGCGCCATTTTGAGCTAAGTGTAAAATATTTTTTAATGTTGATTCTGAGAAATAATTAAGTTGAGGAATAATTAAAACCTTGTAAGAACCCCCACCTTTAGCCACCTGAATATTCTGATTTTCAAACTTCGCTTCGGAAATCATTTGATCCGAAATCATATCGAGAGAATAGCCGGATTTGCCCAATTTTTCAAGGTTTTCATAAAATATAGTTGGGTGTAACCACTTTTCAATATTGTGAATTTTGAATGTCATATCTTTTCCTTTCGGGCTCGCCCACTGGTCGTAAACCGGCCAGTACATCAGTATTTCGTTATCAGATTTTCCATTTTGCAGAACAGATTGAGTTCTCTCGATGTAAGAATTTAAGCCTTTAATATTCGGCCACAACGAATTTTCGGGAACGAAATTCGTCGAAGCATAAAACAGCCAGCCCGGAAACTGCACATCAGCCGGAGTATAGGTTGTTCCGTGATAAAAAATATGGTTGATTCCTGACAAAAAAATCTGTTCGGCTTCAGGCTTTACCTGTGACCAGGATGTTTTGAAATGTTCCGTCAGCCACGTGAAAGATTCATTGGAAATCAATGGTTTTCCGGTAATATTGGCTGCTGAAGAAGCAAATTTCAGCATATTAATATCCGGAATTTCTTTTGTATTAATGTCTTCCACATTTCGTTTTAAACCTTCAATATCGAATTTTGTGCTTCCGAAAGTTTCAGATTCCGGAATATCGACTGCTGCGTACAAATCCAGCAGATTTCCCGGTGAGCCGTGTGCCTGATTGGTATTGTTTGAATTTTTTGAATGTGCCCAATTGGTGAATTTTTCTGTAAAATTGTGAAGAATCAGTTCACTCATCGTTTCACGATAATCTGATTTTATTCTTCCGGCAATCTCACTTTCCGTATCATTAACCAAATATTTGATATAAGGTGCTAAATCGTAACCTCTTCTTTTTTTGAACTCTTCTCTAAAATTGGCAGTCCAGTCGGCATTGTAAACTTCATAACTATCATTAAAAAATGAACGAATTCCATAGTTTGAATTTCCAAAAGCTTTATCGAACGACCTTAGATAATCTTCAGTTGCATCGGGGGAAAAATGATCTAATGTATACCCTTCTCCTCCCGGAGCAGCGCGTTTCACTTTTTGTAATGTTTTGCCTGTAAAAACAACATACATTATCCATTTTCCAGAGGTTGGTTTCCAGTTTAAAGTACCGTCTTGAGACACTTTATCTGTTAAAACTACCGCTTCATTTTTATCGTTGTAAGCCGTGATGATATCAAGTTTTACAGTTTTTAAATTCTTTTGTTTTTCGTCTTTCAGAACGATCTTATCAGAAAATTTTTCATTCGCTTGAATATCATAAGTCTGAACAATCATTTTTGTTGCTGCATCCTGCTCGCTCACTTGCGGTCCGCCAATTGGCCAACCTGTTCCGACTGCCATATCAACGCCCATATTCAGGCTTTTTGCTTTTGTCGTTGTGAACTGAAGCATTTTCATCCATTCCGGTGAAAGGTAATTGAGGTATTTATTCTCAAACCCTTTCGCTCCGTAAATGGGGACAATTTCCACACCACCGAAACCTACTTTGGAAAGCGTTGTCAGTTGTTTGTCCAGTCCTTTTTCGTCAACGGCACTTCCCATCCACCACCAGCGTGTCCACGGCTGAGCGGTATTGCCTCCTTTTGGCCACGGATTCTGTGCGGAGAGATTTCCGAAGGCGAAGCAAAGGACGCTGAATTTTATGATATTTCTAAATTTCATTATTTATAAATTTAACAACAAATCGCAGATTCGACGAAGTCAAAAGGCACAAAAGTTTTTGACAGATTAGTTATTCTAAGTTTATGATTCTGCTTTTAAGAAGAACACATTAGTTTTAAAAATCAAAGATTTTTTATTTGTTTCAACATTAAGAAATTAAGGTTTTAAGCTTTTTCTTGATGATTCTTATAATTTCACGATCAATTAGATTGAACTCCTCCGGAGTTCTGTTCTTTATCTAATTTATTTATTCTACATAGATTTCGCTCCTATGGAGCGAGCTATTTCTCTTTACACTTATTTTAAAATCAATTTATTGGTTTTAAAATTGAACTCCTACGGAGTTCTTTATTTCTATCGTATATCTGTTCTGCACAGATTTCGCTCCTACGGAGCGAGTTATAGTTAAATATTAATTCCCATCAGGCTTTAAAGATTCCATAAAAACAGATTCAGGCCAGTGGAATTTTTCGACATCATCGGGTTTATTGGGGTTAAAATTTTTCTCATTATTTGAAATATATTTCTTTAAAGGCAAATTCTGATCAACGATTGATTTTACCACACATTTTGCCAGTTCATAAGCTCCGTACGCATTAAAATGGGTATCATCTGCCAAAGCCGTCGGCTGATTCGGGTAAGAATGGGCAGGATAATAGACAAAAGCTTTCTTTGCTTCTTCCGGTCCCATTGCTTCAAACAAGGTTTTACTTAATGCGTTTAAATCAATTACATCAACTTTCTCTTCTTTGGCAATTTCCCGCACTGCATCCGGAAAATCATCCAGCGTATTAATAATTATATTGTTTTCATCAAAAACCCTGCGGTTCATTGAGGTTACCAGAACGGGAATTGCGCCCAATTGTTTTGCTTTTTGAATCCATTCTTTTAACCTTTTTCTATAACCGGATTTTGTGCTGTTTCCTGCTTTTTGGTCGTTGTGTCCGAATTGTATGAATACATAATCTCCTGGTTTTATTTTATTCCAGATTTTATCGATTCGATGGCGGTCTTCAAAGGCTTTTAAGGTTTCTCCGCTTTCCGCATAATTGGCAATCACTACGTCAGTCGGGACGAAAAAATACGGTAACATCTGTCCCCAGGAAGCCCAAGGTTCATACTGTGCATCTACAACGGTAGAATCTCCGGTCAGATAAATCGTTTTCGCAGTTTTGTTGGGCTGAATGATTATTGAACAGACTTTCGGCGCTTTATCATTGAATTCAATGGTTAATAAATTATCCCAATGTAAATATTTTCTTTCTCTTGGTTTCAGTTTTACAATTCCGATTTCTTCGCCGCTTTGATTCCGGATGATGCTGTCTTTTACGTGAACTGTGATTATTTTTTCAAGAATTTCGCCCTGTTTTGTTTTAATATTATTCAACATTAACCGACGGTTTTCTACACGAACTGTTGTTTCGGAAACTCCTTTTGTTTCGCCTAAATTCAGTTTAATATCATAATTTCCTTCAGGAATTGCCACCGAAAAATAGAATGGTTTGTCACTTGTGATACAATCTCCTGTCAAAGTATTTCCTCCGTTGTCAATCGATTTCAATCCTGAAATATCCATAAATCCGTAACCGATGTTTTTATCAAATTTTGAAAAAGGCGTAATCGGGATAAATCCTTTTTCAACTCTGTTTCCGCCAAAATCAAATTTGAAAGCCGTCTGTTGCGCCAGCAAAAACGAACTTGCAAAAAGCATTAAAAGCGATATAAAATTTTTCATTATTAATCGGTTAAGACATTTTCTTTAGGCATGGTAAACTGTTTGTTTTCATCACCTAAATCCGGCAATCCGAAATAGAAATACAATGTTCTTTTAAACGTTCCGTTAAGATGATTTGCTTCGCTTTCTGGTCCTAAAGTTTCGGTTTTATCGTTAATGTTAAACGCCAGAACCGTTCCCAACGGAGGAATCGCATCGAGGAAAGAAATATTTCCGCTTGGCAATTTAGGATATCCTTCTGCGCCATAAATTCCGTAAAAATCGAAAAGTCTCACGAACATTTTTTCTTCTTTTGTTCCGACTGTTATTTTTCCTTCTGCTGTATCTAATTGTATCCACGAAATATCATCAAAATAGCCCTTAAATTCGGGATAAATCCATGGCGACTGCCCGGTTCTTGATGAGTTTTTCAAATTCTGCCAGACATTATACGTCTGTCCTTGCAAACGGTTTTTCCAAACGTGGTAAGGCCCTTTCCCGAGCCATTTGGCACTGATGACATAATTTTCAGGCTCATCGAAACTTACCCCTGCAAACTGATAATCTCCGGAAAGCGAATATTCATAATTCAATTCCAATATTCCTCGTGAATTCAATTTCCAGATGATTTTATTTCCGTTTTTATAATTAGCCTCAATCCCTTGATTTGTACCTTCTGCAAAAGATTTGATAGAATATAATTCCATTGTTCCGTTCACGAAAACCGGTCCGTTTTTGAATGATATTTTCTTTCCTTTTTTATCGACGATGACAGATTTTAACAATCCGTCCTTTTTTCCGATGGCATATTCTTTTTCGTTTGATTTTAGAATAAATAATGAATCATTTTCAATAATGGACATCTGATTTAATTTAACTAAAGATTTAGAAAATTCGTTTGAAATCTCCTCATTAGATTTGATTTTCCATGTCCAGGTGTAGATTTCTTTTCCGAAAGCATCGGTTGCGGTTAATAATAACCCTTCACTTTCTTTCCAGCCAACAGGAAGATTTAAATTAATTATTCCCTTTTCTGTTGGTGGAATATTTGGAGCTTCAACTTTTCCAGTTTTAATAATATCAAAACCTGATTCAGAAGAAAATGGCGTTTTAAAATTCACTAATTTCCATTCAAACTGACACTGATTAAGATTTGTAAAATGATAACGGTTTTCGACAGGAATGATTCCATTAAAATCTTTTGGTAATATTTTCAAATCAATTTTTACCGGACTGTAAATTTCGCGGATGGCGTAAAAACTCCCCTCCTTTTCCCGGTGCGGACCTAAAATTCCGTCGGGAGCGTTAATTGCGTTGACATCAATCTGATTGTTGAAATCTGTTCGTACCAACCCTTCATCCACAAATGCCCAAAGAAAACCGCCTGCACCTTTTTTTGAATTCCAATGCAAATCCCAGTAATCGGCGAGAGAAGTTGCGCCACCGCCGTCATCCTGAGCGTGCAAAAATTCAGTCGGCATATAAATATTTTCTCCTTCGAGGATTTTTTTGGTGCTGTAATAATCTTCGTAATGATTGCAGTCGATTCCGTTGAAGGCATTTCCCGGCTTGTGATGCGCGTGAATTACCGGACGGTTTGACAAATCGTATTTTGCAAATTCTGCATCCAGATCAAAATTATGCCCGCCTTCATTTCCGTTGCTCCAGAAAATGATTGATGGATGATTGGCATCTCTCGTAACCATTTCTCTAACGAGCTTTTTGCCAACTTCTGTGCTGTATTTTTTTTGCCAGCCCGCTAATTCATCCAAAACATATAAGCCTAACGAATCACAAATTTTTAAAAATGATTTATTCGGGGGATAATGAGAACATCGAACGGCATTCATATTCATTTCTTTGATGAGCTGAACGTCCATTAAATCTATATTTTCCGTAACTGCTCTTCCTGTTTCCGGCCACCATACGTGACGGTTGATGCCTTTCATTTTTACTTTGGTTCCATTGATGAATATTCCGTCTCCTTTACGGATTTCAATGGTTCGGAAGCCAAATTTTTCTTCGGATTGAAAGATTGTTTTTCTGTTTTTATTTAAAGTAAATTTAGCTTTATATAAATTTGGGGTTTCGACTGTCCAGAGCTTTGGATTTTTAAGGGAAAATTGAATTTGTTTTAAAGTATCTCCTTTTTGGATCTGAACCTGTGATTCTCCAACCCAATTATTTTGAGCATCAAACAATTCAACTTTTATATTATTTGCAGAATTGATTCCTTTTAAATGAATTTTGGAACGGAAAGTTCCGTCTGCTTTCGCATCAATCGCCGTCCACGAAATATGTTCTTTAGGGCTTGCTTCTAAATAAACAGGACGGAAAATCCCACCTAAAATCCAGTAATCTGCCAAACGTTCTGCATTGTTGACCGATTTATTAGCCGACATTTTAGAGACTTTAACTTCTAAAATATTTTCTTTCCCAAACTGAATTTTATCTGAAATATCATATTTAAACTCGTAAAAAGCGCCCTGATGAATTTCTCCGGCTAACTGTCCGTTTATTTTCACTTCCGTGTCGGTCATTGAGCCTTCGAAAACGATGTTGATTGTTTTTCTTTTCCAGGAATTGGGAACAGTAAATTGATGTTTGTAGAAACCTGTTTCGTCGTTAAATTTAAAATTTCGTCCGTAGGTCACATAATCACGTCCGTAATTGTATGAACCAAAACCCTGCTGTTCCCAATGTGAAGGAACCTGAATTTTGTTCCAGTTTCCGGATTTGCGCCCTGCACTCACCCAAAAATCCCATTCTTTGGTGTGTTCAGCATCTTTTCCGCTCAGGAATCGGATTTCCTTAGATTGAGAATGCAGAAACTGTGAGCAAAAGCATAGAAGAACAAATATTTTGGCAGAAAAATTCATTTAGCAGCGATATCGGAGTCATCTTTTTTATCGTAAGATTGGGTAAGAGAAGCGACCTGCGTAACATTGACATTTTTCTGTTTCAGGTTCTGAATGTTATTCAGGTTTTGCATTTCAGTCTTTAACGCTTTAATTTTCAAGTTTTCAAAAGTGAAATCTTTCATTTCATACAAGTCTGATTTTTCAACTGAAAAAGCCGTTTCACAAGTGATATCAATATTTTTTAAGATTATATTATTACCCAGTCCTTTTCTTGGTCTTTCTTCTCCCTTAAGATCAAAAAACTGGTTCCAGCCCTTTATATAAAGGAAAGTCTTTACGTTTCCTTTTATGTTTTCAACCGTCACGTATTCGTAGTGTTGTGGCGTATCTGGACGCATCTTCAGATGGAGTAATCTTGAAGGGTCTTTCACTGTAGAATTTCTCAGAAGGACATTGTAATTGTGAATGGATTCGCTTCCGCAGGTTAAAACCGAATGACAAAACCCGAAAGTACTGTCTTCAATTAAAATATTTCTGTTTTCTCCGTTATTAGGATCTTTATCGGCTTTCGGGCCTTTTCCGCCTTTCAATGCAATGGCATCGTCATTGACTGACATATAGCAATTTTTTATCAGGAAATTCGTGCAGGCATCTATATCAACCGCATCTGAACTTGGTGCTTTCACCGGTGATTTTGGCGCTAAGATGGTAAGGTTTAATAATTTAACAAAATGAGATTTATAATAATGGGTGCTCCAAAACGGCGAATTTTTCACGGTAATTCCTTCAATCTGAATATTTTTTGAATTGGAAACATAAATAATTCTTGGTCTCATTTCATCCATATTGGTGCATTTAGGATTCCATTCACGTCTTTTCCAGAATGATTTCCAGAATCTCAGTCCGTTTCCGTCCAGAGTTCCTTTTCCGGAAATCGTGAAGCCGTCCAATCCATCAGCATTAATTAATGCCGGAAAATATTTCACAGTCTGCCCTTCCATTCTTGTTGTTACTACCGGAAAATCATTGATATCGTCACTTCCTTTTAATTTTGCACCATTCTCTAGATGTAAATGAGTCCCCTGTTTAAAAAATACAGAGCTGATGAGGAAAGTTCCTTTTGGAACCATAATAACTCCTCCTCCATTTTTCGCTGCTAAATCAATAATTTCCTGAAGTTTTTTGGTCTGAAGAATGGTACTGTCGTTCTTCATTCCATTTTCAGTAATAACGTATTTTCTGCCTAATTTGTTGATGTCTGTCGCTTTGTTTTCCTTGAACCATCTCGGGATGACAGTTCCGTCCGGAAATTTATCCTGACTTTTTAATCCTGAAAAGAAAAAAATAAAGGAAAAAGCGAAGAAGTATGTGGGTAAATTCTGAAATTTCATAATCAATTTTGATTGCACTAATAAACAAAAATAAAAATATAGCTTTTGAGCATCAGGAGCATCCTGCCCTTACCTGTCAATATCTTAACACATAAATATCAATGCTCTCATAATCCTATTTCCGTTTTTTAATGATATTAAATTATAAATATTTAAATATCATAACAAAATTCTGACTGGTATTAATATAAAATAAGCTCCCGATTATGATTACGGTCATGAATTTCCCATTTTTTAAGGGTTAGCTTTATAAAACACTTAATATAACATCTAATGCAGAATATTCTATGCTTCAGCCACCTCCGGTGGAATTTCGTATTTCAACGACCTCAACATTTACTTACCCGTTTTGCCAAACAATATAATGTTTTCTATTTCGAAGAACCCAAAATCGGCGCCGATTCTTATGAATTGACACAGCACAATGGTGTTTCAATTGTGGTTATTTATATGGAAGACCATCAATCTGATTTTAAAAATCGTATGGCCAGACAAATTGATAAATTCCTTAAGGATCATCATATAAAGGAATACCTATGCTGGTACTATACTCCAATGGCATTGGAATATACTACACATCTTACTCCGAAAATCACGGTTTATGATTCTATGGATGAGCTTTCAGCATTCCGCTTTGCTCCTCCCCGATTGCTGGAATATGAGGAAGAACTTTTCACAAAAGCAGATATTGTTTTTACCGGTGGCTACAGCCTTTATGAAGCAAAAAAAGACAGACATCACAATATTCACCCCTTCCCGAGCAGCATTGATAAAGAACATTTCAAAAAAGCACGGTTCAATAAGACAGACCAACCGGACCAAAGGGAAATCCCACATCCAAGGTTTGGCTTTTACGGAGTAATTGATGAAAGATTTGACACGGACTTGTTAAATCTGGTTTCCCAGAAAAAACCAGACTGGCATTTTGTGATGATTGGGCCTGTTGTAAAAATAGATCCGGAAGAACTTCCGAAGGCAAACAATATTCATTATTTAGGCCCTAAAAATTATGAAGAACTTCCAAATTATATCAGTCATTGGGATATTGCGCTGGTTTTATTTGCCATTAATGAATCTACGGAGTTTATAAGCCCTACAAAAACTCCGGAATATCTTGCTGCCGGTCTTCCTGTTATTTCCAGCCCGATAAAGGATATTGTAAGAACTTATGGTGAAGAAAATTTGGTATATATCACCAAGAATGCAGAAACTTTTATTGCTTCAGGGGAAGAAGAACTTCAAAAAGATTCGCGAACAGAATGGTTATCGAAAGTTGATGAATTTCTTGCAGATGATTCCTGGGATAATACTTTTGAAAAAATGAGCCTTTTAATTGATACGGTTAAACAAAAAAACGGGATTCATGTATGATTTTCTAATTATCGGCTGCGGGTTTGCGGGAGCAGTACTTGCCGAACGCCTTGCAAAACAGGGAAAAAAAATCCTTATTGTAGACAGAAGAGACCATATTGCAGGAAATGCGTATGATTATTATAATGAAGACGGGATTATGATTCATAAATACGGGCCGCATATTTTCCATACCAATTCTGAAGAAGTATTTAAGTATCTTTCACAATTTACTGAGTGGAGACCCTATGAACACAGGGTTTTGGCAAGTGTGGACGGACAACTTGTTCCTATCCCCATCAATCTTACGACCATCAATAAACTCTATGGGAGTAATCTATCTTCTTCCGAAGTGAAAGAATTCCTAGCCTCTAAAGCTGAGGCCAGAAAGCCAGTCACAACTTCGGAAGATGTAGTAATTAATGCTGTCGGAAAAGAGTTGTACGAAAAGTTTTTTCGAGGGTACACCAAAAAACAGTGGGATCTGGATCCATCAGAGCTGGATGCTTCCGTTACGGCAAGAGTTCCTACGAGAACCAACAGTGACGACCGTTATTTTACCGACACTTTTCAGGCGATGCCTAAAAACGGATATACTGAAATGTTCAGAAAAATGCTGTCACATCCTAATATCCATATTATGCTGAATACCAATTATAAAGACATCGTAGATCTGATTCCGCACACAAAACTGATCTTTACAGGACCTATAGACCATTACTTTGATTTTTGCTTTGGTAAACTGCCTTATCGATCCATCAACTTCAGGTTTGAAACTCTCGATCAACATCAGCATCAGGTTACGGGTACGATTAATTACCCTACTTCCAATCTTTATACAAGAATTACTGAATTTAAACATCTTACCGGCCAGAAACATTCCAGAACAACTATCGTTTATGAATACCCTACCAGTGAAGGCGATCCTTATTATCCCATTCCCAGAAAAGAAAATCAGGAAGTTTACAATCAATATAAAAAACTGGCTGATGAAACACCGGATGTTTACTTTACAGGACGCTTGGGAACGTACAAATATTATAATATGGACCAGGTGGTTGCTCAATCCCTGGCTTTGTTTCGGAAAATCGTGAAAAAAAGTGAAAATGCCGATCAATAAATCACTTTTTGAAAATCCTTTCCGTTCCTTTATAATGGGAGGATTTGAATGTGCAGACCATCAGAATGCATTTGGCGAAAGAGTTGATCTTATTGTATTAACAGGTCACGACAGGTTGATTAATGAAGACTATGAACGACTTCGGGAAATCGATATTACAACGGTAAGAGAAGGAATCCGCTGGAGTTATGTTGAAAAAAAACCTTTTGTGTACGACTGGAGCCAAGTGGAGGAAATTATTACTCACGCCCGTAAACATAATATCCAAGTGATTTGGGACATTTGTCATTTTGGCTTCCCGGATGATCTTACTCCGCTGCATCCTATGTTTGCACGCCGTTTTTCGCATCTTTGCAGGGCTTTTGTAAAAAAATACCGAAGCCTTGTGCCGCATGGAGAGCTTATTGTTACGCCCATCAATGAAGTTAGTTTTCTGTCATGGCTGGGCGGAGAAGTAAAAGGCACAAGTCCGTATTGCGTCAACCAGGGGTGGGAGGTAAAATATATGCTGATGAAAGCCTATATTGAAGGTATTGAAATGATGAAACAGATAGATCCTTCGGTAAGAATTATGGTGACCGAGCCTCTTGTACATATTTCTGCATCAGATCCTTCTGATTTGGATTTATGTTCTGTAGCACAGGAAAAACATCAGGAACAGTTCCAGGTTTTAGATATTTTGAGTGGGAAGATGTGTCCAGAGCTCCGTGGAAAAGAAGACTACCTTGATATTATCGGTGTCAACTTTTATTTTAATAATCAATGGACAATCGGTGAACACCAGTTCATTTCCTGGGATTGCGAGCCACCAAATCCGATGTGGAAAAGCCTGAGTTCTCTTGTGGAAGACCTGTATTTGCAATACAGAAGGCCTGTTGTGATTTCAGAAACCAGTATTCCAGAGCATAAAAGGTATTCGTGGCTGAAAATGATTCATAAAGAATGTATTAAAATTATCAAAAAAGAAATTCCTTTATTTGGATGCTGCATTTATCCGATTATTGACCGGCCCGATTGGGATTTCCCTGAAATATGGCATCACAGCGGGTTGTGGGACATCCCTGATTCTACTAATCTTCACCGTGAAATTCATCCGGAAAGCCTGGTTGCACTGAATGAATTCAGATTAGATATTTCGACAGTGCTTTTATCCGAAGAAATTGCGATTACCGGAGAAAATTAGAAGTTTATTATTTCATAAATAATAATGCTCATACAAGTAGTGCATAAAATATCAAATATGATCAATTCCTTTGAGGCTTGTTAAGTTTAATTTAAATTTGTTCAACCAAAAAATATTCGGTAGGGATGCTCAGGGAATTTTCATACAAGCAGTTCGGTCAGCTGTGGTCTTCGGACAACGGTATAGAAGAAGGCACACTTTTATCAATAGCAGAAAATATAAAGATCCTTTTTCTTCCCAAAAACAGAACGGTGAAGGTGGATTTTCAGGTTTTTACTTTACAAAATGATGCATTGCTCTTTATCAATCCGAATGTAAAAATCCAATTACCTGATACCGCACAAAACAACGAAGTGCTTTTGCATTTTAACCGTGATTTCTACTGTATTGAGATTCATGATCATGAAGTAGCTTGTGATGGCATATTGTATAATAATGTTTTTGAAATTCCTTTTATTGAACTGGATGAAAATCAGGCTTTGCATATCCGTGGAATTATTGAGGAAATACGATCCGAAATGCAAAATGACGATTCCAATACTGAAGAAATGCTGCGAACATTACTTAAGCTTATTATTCTAAAATCAACAAGGATCTGGAAAGAAAAACATAAATTATCGGAAGAGCAACACCAATCTGACGTTCAGTTTCTGAGGAAGTTTAGTAAGCTGGTTGAGGAAAATTACAAAACCCATCATATGGTAGCGGATTATGCCGATATGCTTTTTATCACCCCGAAAAGTCTCAGCAAAAAAATCAGTCTGCTAAGCAAGGATACCCCGAATGACATTATCAAAAAAAGGATCCTCCTTGAAGGTAAGCGTCTGCTTGCCCATACTTCGATGACGGTGAAGGAAATTGCCTACCACCTGAATTATGAAGATGATGCTTATTTCGTACGGTTTTTCACTAAACATACGGGTGTCTCCCCAACCTCATTCAGGAAACAATTTTAAGTTTATTTTCCAACAAAATTTTCTGTCATATCAATACTTTTCCATTTTTATCAATTAGGAAAAAAGTACAATTCAAGGCGAAACCTATCCATTGATCCACGGCTGATTTTGAAGCAACTTTGTCATGTTAAAAAAACAATATTAATTTAAAAATTGAAACAATGAAAAAGTCAGCTTTAATTCTCGTACTTCTTATCTCGCTTTTTTCTAACACTTTTTATGCCCAAACTCAGAGAACTGCCGCATCTGCAGGAAGAGCAGAATACATAGAGGTTGAAAAAGGAGTTAAACTTCATGTAACCGATCTCGGCGAAGGCCGGCCAATCGTCCTGATTCACGGATGGCCTTTAAGTGATGAAATGTATGAGTATCAATATCAGCATTTATCCAGAAAAGGATTTCGGGTAATTGGGATCACGCTAAGAGGTTTCGGAAAATCAGACAAGCCTTACGGAAAATACAATTTTGATGTTTTTTCCGATGATATTAAAGCTGTCTTAGATCAGCTTAAAATTGAAAATGCCGTTATGGGAGGTTTCTCGATGGGTGGTGCCGTAGTGATTCATTATGTAACCAAATACAATTCTGCCCATGTAAGCAAGCTTGCTCTTTTTGGTGCAGCAGCACCTTCATGGAGCCAGAGAGAAGGATTTCCTAACGGAGTTCCTACAGAGGCAGCAGAAAATCTTATAAAAGCAACCATGACTAACAGGCAGGATCTGATCGCAAGCCTAGGAACAGGTTTTCAGGCAAAAGAAGGAAATATTTCAAAAAATATGGAGAGATGGCTTGAAAGAATTAACCTGGATGCTTCTCCGTATGCCACAACAGAATCTATTAAGTCGCTTAGAGATCTGGATTTAAGACCTAACCTTTCAAAAATTAAAATTCCCGTTGCCATATTCCATGGAGTGCAGGATAAAAGCTGTCCTTTCGTCTGGGCTGAAGAATTGCAAAAAGGGATTAAAAATGCAGTGCTTATCAGATTTGAAAAAAGCGGACATGTATTATTCCTGGAAGAAATGGAGAAATTCAATATGGAACTGGAGAAGTTTGCAAAATAGTTCTGAATAGAGAGAATATGACATCTCATTATATGTTTAAGGTCTCCAGTATTTTACAATAATAGAAAATAATTTTTTTTGGAAAAGGAGACCTTCTGCAACATATTTGATTTAATAATCAAATAGTCAGTTAGATAAATAATTATGAAATAATAAAACATAACACCTATTATATTTATAGACAATTACTATCGGAATCCGCAAACGGGCCTGAAAATACAGAAGTATTTATCGTAAATTGTGCACTATTTTAAATACTATTTTTTTCATGAAGATACCAAAGCGAATCAACAAGGTTAGAAGATCATTGATGAGAAATCTCACGAAAAATATTGGGAAGTCCAGTTTAAAAAAATCTGAAAAAAACGATATTAAAATAAAAAGGATTCTCATCACCAGACCCAATCACCGTCTTGGAAACCTACTGCTTTTAAGCCCGTTGGTACAGGAAGTCATTGATACTTTCCCTGAGAGTAAAATCGATCTTTTTGTTAAAGGACAAATTACTCCCATTATTTATAAAAACTACAGCAACATTGACAAAATTATCCAGCTTCCGAAAAAACCGTTCAGTAATATTTTTAAATATCTGAAAGGGTGGGTATCATTACGGACAAGAAAATACGACCTTGTCATCAATGCAAATTTCGGTTCGTCGTCAGGAAGGATTTCAACGTTGGCAGCGAATTCAAGATATAAGATGTTTGGGGAGTTCGATGAAAAATATATACAGCAATTTAATGACTATCAGCATTCGGCAAAACAGAGCATTTATGACTTAAGGCATTTTTTATCGGAACTGGGAGTTTCAGAAAATAAAAATGACATTCCATTTCTTGATATTAAACTGGACGCCGAAGAAATAGAAGCCGGAAAAAAGAAACTTTTTTCCATCATTCAAAACAACAAACCAACGATTTGCCTGTTTACCAATGCTACTGGCGACAAATGTTACTCAGAACAATGGTGGTCCGATTTTTACGATACCCTGAAGGAAGCATTTCCCGATTACAATATTGTAGAACTTTTACCGGTTGAAAATATTTCCAAACTCAACTTTGCCATCCCTCATTTTTACAGCAAGAATATCAGGGAAATGGGAGGCTTTATTGCCAATACCGTAGTATTTATTGCAGCAGATAATGGCGTAATGCACCTTGCCAGCGCAAGCGGAACACCAACAGTGGGACTGTTTAAGGTGACGGATGAAAATCTTTATAAACCTTATAATCCGAAAAGTTTTTCTGTGAACACGCAGCAGAACACAAATAAGGATATAATGAGCTTACTGCGTACGACAATCAGATAGAAAATTAAATTTAAAAAATATGATATGAAATTGATTATTGCTGAAGGTTTATCTCAATATAAAGATGATATTCTATCAACCTTGAAGAAATTTAAAAGCGAAGGGACATTGATTGGCAATGGCTCACGGAATGTGATTAAAATTTTCGATGTCAACGGAATGCATCTTAATTTTAAATCCTTCAAACAACATAATATTATCAACAGGCACGTCTATAAATTTTACCGTAAATCTAAAGCACAACGTTCATTTGAATATGCGCACATGCTTATCAGCAAGAATTACCACACTCCCCGACCTGTTGCTTACATAGAAAACCACGATTTTATCGGGCTTACTTCCAGCTATTATATCACGGAGCAACTGGAAGATGTCTGGACGCTCGATCGTGTTCTTTATGATCATTCTTTTGCCGACCGCGAAGAGATTATAAAAGAATATACAAGACTAATGTTCAGCCTGCATAATGACGGAATTCAGTTTCTTGATAATTCGCCGAATAATTTCCTGATCCGGAAGGAAGACAATAAGTATTCAATTTATCTGGTAGATCTTAACAGGATGAATTTTTATGATTCTATTCATCTAGACAAGAGACTTAAAAATTTTGCAAGGCTTACTAACAGTCCAGAGGTCATTGAAATTATTGCCGAAGAATACGCCCATTTATACGGAACCTCAAAAGATATTTGCCTGAAAAGCATTATGCAGGCTGCTCAAAAGCAGGTAACAAGACGCAAAATAAAGAAAGTGCTGAAACTCTATAAATATCTTATCCCTAAATTCTCTAATCATTAAATCATTCTGTTTTAATTTTTAGGATTGAAAATATTATTGAATAAATTAGAAGACATTTTCAAGGAATTCTACAGGCGAAAGCACTGTCTGCACCCTGAACATTTGCTGAATGTTCGAGCCTGACTTTAAAGATCAAAAAGTGTTGAAAATAGAAGATTTAAAGCTATTTACTTTTGATATTATACCTCATCCGGTAGTGTAAACCAGAACGTGCTTCCTTTACCTTCTTCACTATCAACACCTATTTTCCCACCATGACGTTCGATGATATCTGCACTGATATACAATCCTAATCCAAGGCCTGAAGCCTGTATTCCATTCGGATCAACCCTATAATATCGTTCAAAAAGATAAGGTAATTTTTCCGCCGGTATCCCCGGACCGTTATCCTTTACGGAAACTTTCACCGAATAAATATCCTTTTCAATAGTAAGGAATATTTGCCTGCTTTTAGGAGCATATTTAATGGCGTTATTGATGAAATTTATAACAACCTGCTGTATACGGTTTTCATCTGCTGTAATTTCCACGTTTTTTTCACCTTCCACCAACAGTTCATGGGTTCCAAGATGTATTACATGAGAACAACATTCGTCCACCATATGGGCAAAATTAAACTTCTTCTTGTTTAGCATGACCTTTCCTTCATTGATTCTTGTTACATTTAGCAATTCTTCCACCAGTTCGGAAATCTTTTCCATGCTTTTGTTGGACTGCTCAATTAATCTCGGAAGCAAGGCTGTAGGATTTGCTTTCATTCTTTCAAGAAGCTGTAAGGAAGCCTTGAGGCTGGTAAGCGGTGTCTTAAGCTCATGACTGGCAATTGATATGAAATCATCCTTCTGTTGCTGAATTTGTTTTAAAGCTGTAATATCCATTACGGTACCAAGCAATTTTTTAACATTCCCGTCACGATCATAATGAACATTACCCTGTAAACGAACCCATTTCACTGCATTATTGGCAAGAACGATTCGAGCTTCATAAAAAAGTTTGCCTGTTTTTCTGGCAATAGCATGCGCTTCATCACTAAGATGGGCATCTAAAGGATGGAAACTGGTAAGTACTTCTGCTCTTGAAACGGGGCTTGTGACTCCAAAAATTTCATCAAAACGCTTTGAGCCGATGACCGACTGTTCCGCATATCTGAATTCATAAGTCCCGATTTCCGACGCTTCAATAGCAAGACGATTACGTTCCTGCATATCTTCAATCTGTCTTCTGGCCATCACTTTATCTGTCACATCATTGCCTACTACCATAATGGAGGTAACCGATCCTTTTAAATCTTTAACTGGCTCGTAAACAAAATCGATGAACATAATTTGACCTACACCATTTCGATTAAGTATGAGTTCATGCTCCACACCATGGAATGCGGTCCCGGTTTCTATGACTTGCTTCATAATCGGGGCATACACTTCAGCGGCTTCCGCCACACCTTCCCAAATACTGCGCATTTCTAAGTGTTCTCTTGATTTGCCTACTAATTCGAGATAACCATCATTTACTTCAGTAACCACTAGGTCTTCGGCACGAATTACGCATATGGCAACTGGTGCCTGTCTGATGAGATTTCTAAAGCGCGCCTCACTGAGCAGTAACTCTTCATTGGATTCTGCCAACTCTTCATTGGTTGTTGCAAGCTCCTCATTAAGGGCGGCAAATTCTTCATTAGAGGCAGCTAATTCTTCATTCATATCCTGGAGTTGCTGTTCGCCCAATTTCATTGGGGTAATATCAACACAAGAACTTATGTACCCCGCAAAGCTTCCATCTGAAAGAAAACGTGGGGTGCCTTTCTTTAACAACCAATGGTAAGAGCCGTCGGCTCCGAGCAACCTCATTTCGGCACTGTAGGAAACTCTCTGTGCAAATGCCTGTTGATGAATATTTAAGAATTTTTGTTTGTCTAAAGGATAGATCAGATCATACCACCCCATGTCCAGCAATTGACCAGCAGTTCTCCCGCTGAGTTGTGTCCATGCTTTATTAAAATAGATCAGCTTTCCAGTATGATCACGTACTGCTATCAGAACATCTGTGTTATCGGCCATTGATCTGAAACGCTCTTCACTCTCCACTAAAGCCTTTACCCTGTCTTCCACTAATTGTTCCAGTTCCGCATTCATACGGGAAAGCTCTTCTCTGCTTGCTTCAAGCTCTTCATTAACTGCGCTTAATTCCTCATTTGCAGCTGCGAGTTGTTCGTTCAGGGATTGCTCACGGATGAGCAGCTGTTTGTTTTGGCTGGCCTCTTCAAGTTCTCGTCTGTTGAGATAACGTTCAGTGACATCAGTAGCAGTGTGTAAAATTGCTATCACATCACCATTTTGATCTTTCACGGCACGGTATTCAAAATCAAAATAGTAAGTGCTTATGACTCCGTCCACCAATATATCTGCAGGAGTATCATTTCCCGAAATCGTTATGCCTTCTCTCCAAACCCTTGCAAACATTTCGATAAAAGGCTGGCCTGACAGTTCGGGCAATGCTTCTTCAAGGCCTTTTCCGATAACATCCGGACCGCGGCCCCAAATTGATAGCATGGCCTGATTTGCAAATTCAATCCTAGCATCTTCACCAACATGTACAGCAGTTGCTGTATTGATAAAAGAAAATATATGAGCGAGCTGTTCAAAATTTAAAGGTGGTACTGAATCCTTCATTGTTCCTTATTGGTTTCCAATCACGAAAATACAAAAATAGGAACGAAGACTGTGTGTGTAAATCTTAAAAGTATACCACAAATAGAAAAAAAGTAAAAGTATCACAAGTTCCTGGTTCATTAAGATGTTTATTCAATAAGAAAACTATCAAAATACAGCTTTATTTGGGGCTGATTATCAAGCTTTTGAAAATATAAGTGTTCTTACATTTACTAAATGTAAAATTTAATTATAAGATAGTATCTTAGCGAAAATAAATTACTGAAAAATCCTGCAATTCTAATTATACCTATGAACAAAGTTTTTAAAAATAAAAAAATAAAAATCATAACTACAGCATTAGTAATGATATTGCTCTTTGGTTTAGCTTTTGCTTTTTATCAGAAAAAAATTCGGTATAATCTGGTAACCATCTCGGAAAACAAAGTTTATAACTCAGGAGTTATTCCACCGGATAAGCTTCCTGGTGTTATCAATAATCATCATATAAAAACCATTATCGATTTACGTGATGGTGCAGAACAAACAGCACTCAATCCTGAGACAAGACTGCAGGTGAATACAGAAGCAGCCGCTGCGGAGAAGATTACAGGAGTTCGTTATTTCAACCTTCCTACCGATCAGATTCCCCAAGACAGTACTGTGAAAAAATTTTTGAAAATAATGGATGATCCTAAAAATTATCCTGTCTTGATTCATTGTCATCATGGAGTCGGGCGTTCCCGTTTGTTCAGTTCAATTTACCGAATTGAATATGAGCATTTTACCAATGAGCAAGCAAGAAAAAACGCCCGTTTCTTCTGGGAATTCAGCAATAATTTTTCAAAAAATTCTGAAAAAGGTTTGTTTCTTATGAATTATAACAGGAGAATAAATGATTAATACTGATCCGACTTAATCTTTACAATTAATCTAAAATAAAAACGCTGTAAACATTGATGTTTACAGCGTTTTAGCTTATTTTGGTTTCTAACCTGGCGGAGAGTGAGGGATTGCCACCTACCCTTCTATCAATCTACAAACCAACTAGTTACGAATTGTAAATCGAAAGATGCCACATATGGGCCACCCGCTCATCTATCTTGTTAATTCTCTTAAAATCTTAATTACAATAAACTAAGTTCTTTACGCAAATATAAGCATTTTTAGGTCAAAACCCTTAATTCTTAGCTATTTGTATTTTCACGTAAATCCCTCTCAATGGGGATGGTAGGCTTCAGTCGAGGACTTGATTCCACTATTATCCTTCTTTGAAAGCATTAAATAAGATAAATCTACTAGAGGACTCGCGAAGTGATTCAGGGCCATTTACTGGAAATTTGGCAGCCGGGTCAAAGGTCTATTGGGTCCTTCCATCCGTAAGGTCAATCATATCAAGCGCACAATTTCTCTAGAAACATTCAACTTCGCAAGCCAGTATTTACGTAATCAGAAAATGGCAAAATTGATGAAATTTTTCAAACATGGCTAAGGCTTTTTCCTTTTCATTCATTGCTGCGTAAACGTAGATCATTTTGTAAAACGAACCATGGCCGCCGTTATTAATCAGAAAAGATTCCATCTGGTCTTTTGTATTCGGATTTTCCAGACAACATGCCACCCCCAGCTCGAAGTATTTTGAATTGGAAATTCCCCAGAAACCGGATGTTAGGAATTGTTGTTTATCCGTCAAAGCCATAAAAAGATCAATATTCCCGTCGATGGATACCATTTTTTCGATCCACCTTCGCCATATCTCTTTATCTTTAATTTCGATTTTATTATGATAATTACCGTACATTGAACATAAGTCCTGAAGACCATTATGATCCACGACCTTATCTATGAGCGCCGAAAATTCACCTTGGCTGATGTTCTTATCGCTTCCATAGCTATCTGTTTTGGTAACTAATATATTTTTCTTTCCGTAGAGTGTACAGTAAAAATCATATAACTCATAGTAATTGTCCAATACCCCGTCCTGATAATCAAACTTACCCTTTACCATATCAACAATATTATATGCTTTATCAAAGGAGAGCTTTTTGACCTGATCATCATAAAAATCACTGCTAAGGACTTCCATTTCGACGTTAAATAAGGACTGTTCATACTTATTACGGAATCTCCAACTATTTAGGATGTCACCCACTTTATGATAAGGAACTGCGTTGTTTTTAATGTCCTGTATCAAAAGGGCTATGATCGACAGGTTCTCGACGTGTTTCTCGAGATTCTTTTCTTTAAACTTTTCCAGAAATTTGTAAGAAAGTTTTAGATCATACGGGGCCATAGCTTCCAGAAAATTTAAAATTCCATAGCGCGTATGATCCCGGTCCGTAATTTCATATAACCGTAAGTTCATTATATATACCGATGCGGCAAACTTCTTGAGTTCTTTCTTTGTTAACCAGTTTCTCGACAGGATCTTGGCAAAAGACTCATTAAAAAATTCTGATATATAAATATCTTTCCTCCAGCCATGACGGAGTTTGCTATTGATTAACGCTTCTTTTATGTAGCTTAAGGATTTTTCCGTATTGAACTGCGAATACATTCCACTCAGTGCAAAGCATCGGTCAATATATTCCGAATAGTCCTGCTTCCAATTTTTTAAGGAATTTTCATACGGCAAAAGTTCCGTTTCTGTGACAATGCTGGCAAAGTACTCCGCATCTATTTTGTTTAGCCGGCTAAAAAAGGCCAGCTCGTCAAAATCAAAAGTCAGTCTGGCGGTCAGTTGCAAATATTCAGTTCTGTTTCCTTGAGAGAAATAAAAAATATAAGCCCACAGCTCTGAAAGCAGTGTTTTTACCCTTGACCTACTGTGGTAAAAATGTTTAAACCTGTCTCTATAAGCGACCAGATTTTTGGAAAAGGATGTGGGTTGCTCTAAAGCATTACAATAGAAATCATACAGCACGGAATATTTAACAACATCTTCCGATGCGGGGAAATCTCCAGATGAATCCACTTCCTGGATAAACCTTCCGTCGCCTGCTATAAAATAACTAAGGGCAAACGGATGGATAAGCCTCTTAAAACTAAATTCCCGCACATGACCGTGACTTGGCCGAAGAAGGGTAAATATTTCATTCACTTGTTTGTCTGTCACTGTCGTTTTTAGTAGTTTCCTAAAGAAAAATACCGATAGATTGTCAAGGGTGGGCCTTCGCCTGTATCTGGCAAGCTGCTCTGAAATAGCCTCCTGCAACGTTTTGTTCTTAAAAAATAACGGCAAAAACTCTACGCTCGACAACAGGTCCAGTAAAAAGCACAGTTCAACACCCGTTAGCTCCTTGACCAATCTGGTCATTTGCTGTTTGAAATGCTTTAAGCCTACTTTAAAATAAGATTTTATCACATATTCCATGGGGGACTGATTATCCAGCAGTGAATTGGAGTCTGTATCAAAGTCCTTATAGGATTTGCGATATTTTTTTAAGAAGAATGAAACATACGTTTTCGATCCTTCCCCCTGAATGGAGAATTTGTAGTACAGTTGGCCCTCAAGATCTTTCATTTCAGTGGTGGTTTCAAACCTGCCGAATTCTCCATTGCACTTCTCAATTACACTTAATGCCGCCTCGATTTTTCCGTGTTCAAAGAACCTGAGCGCATTTTCATAGGTTCCGTATATGTAGCTCTTCGTATTCAGTATATCATCATTAAGCAAAAACTCCAAAGTTCTGGGCTTCTGACAGGCTAACGCATCAATAAACTGTGATGAATCACTGATATACCACTGATCTCCGTTTTTTTGGTAATATTTGATACTTGCCAGCAGAGCCAGGGCAGGAAAGTTATTTGTTTTTTTATATTCTTTCTGAAGATATTTCATGAATATATCATCAAAGAAATCCGGACTAAGGACAACGCCGGTCTTGCGGATGATACCCATATCCCTTTCAAACGTTTTCTTTAATCTCCTCGCATAAAAATACTCCTGGTATCTCCGGTGCTGATAGATATACGTATCATTGTTTTCATCCGCTGTATTTTTATCGAAAAACGTATTTAAAATGTAGCTGGCAATCGCGTTGATGTCCTTGAAATCCAGTTGCGGGAACTCCCTGCTTAAAAATTTGCCGATGGAGGAATGTTTAAATCTATACTGGTATTTTTTAGAAAAACGGTAGGATAATTTTTCGTTGATCCTTATGATTTCCTTTTCCTTCGGAACCAGCAGGTTAAGGGCGTCGAGGTCTTTACGGTGCTGTACTGCTTTGAGCAGACCACTTATTTTCAATTCCAACAGATCAATGATCGTTGTATTTTCTGTAATATCATCAATGGTATCCCACAGCAGTTTTACCAGAAAAATATCCGTGATTCCTTCAATGAGCTGACGGTTCTCTTCTTTGAGCCGGTGCAGTTTATCGGTTTTTTGCTGGTCATCTTTCTGTTGGAAATAGCGTTCGATGTCCTCAAGTGTCAGGTCACTAATATCATAACTGTCAAATGAATCAAAGTATTCATTGATTGTAAGCTTGTTAAGGCTTCCCCTTCGGCAGGAGATCATAATTTTATCCGTACTGTCCGCTTCCGCAAGCCTCTTTACAAAGCGCAGGGCGAGATCCGCATGTAACCTGCTCAATTCGTCCAATCCATCGAGGATATAAATAAAACGGATACTTTGATTCCGAACCCGGTAATCTTTCTGACGTTGTCTAATCAAGTCTTCCAGGCTATCGGAATAACAATCCTTGAGGTTAACCAGCATGGGCAAAACACGATTTTTATCAAATATCATTTTTCCCTCGAACAATTTGGCATACTCACAAAACAAGTATTTTATCAAAATACTCTTTCCCGAACCGGCATTTCCAGTCAGTACTGAGAGCTTTGCACTAAGCTTTATTTCAGTCAGCTCTCTTCCTGGAAGCCTGACAATCGGCAGTATGAGAAACCCTGACGATTGTATAAAGTTGGAGTCTGCTATTGAAATATTGCTTTTAATAAAATTCCGCTCATCGCCAAACCCGAAGTAAAGCTGAGCAATATCCAGATTATGAGGTTGATTCAGAGCAATCTGAAACTTGCTCTGCGTAAACCAGTTGATCCTGATATTTTTTTTCCTGGCAATCGATACAATTTCTTTTGCGCCTTCTGACGTTAATTTCGCGTTTGAGTTTAGAAAAATTGTGATCTCATCCAGTTCATTTGCAAATAATTTCAGTGCTTTTTCAATGGATTTCTTGATTTGGCTGTAGTCCGTCTGGTGTTCAAAAAATTTAGCCTGAAAGCCGACGATTTTGCTTGTTGATGCTGATTTCTTGGGATACGTTTCGAGTCCTGCCTGATTAAAATCGGCTCTGATACCATCTGAAAATTTATGCTTTCTGCAAAAAATCTGATAACATAATTCTTCAAACGCTTTCGTGTAATTTTCATTTTTAACTCTAAATGAATTCCAGTCTATCTTATTCATCAATAGTATTTTTATAGGGATCAGAAAACAAATACAATGGCTATCTGCTGTTATTCGCAAATTAATTATTTTTGACGAGAATTCGTGCACTGACAGGATTAAATCCGCATTGAGGCGTGCAACGAACCCAAAGCGTAATCAGGGACATCATATTGAAGGCATTCAGTACACTTCTTACCATTTTATGGATGGAATAACCTGAACATTTTTTTACCGATGAAAGTGCCTGAGGGCTGGCCGCACTTTCCGTTTTAGATCCTCGATGCGCTGCAGATTTCTCCTCCAACCGCTCATCTAGTATTTGATACATTTCTGTTCTTGCAGCAAAGCACATTGCCCCCCTGCATATTCCGTTATTTAAATTACATTTAGTTCAAATTAAGTAGCTTGCTGCCGAATGATGATTAATTTTAAACAACAATATAGATTAAATGGAAAAGTCAAATTGAATTCTGCTATTCTAACTGCGTACTACCGAAAAAAAAAGATAGATCTAACTGTCTATACATCATAATTTTTAAAAACCTTCTCGATATCATCTTCGACTAATCTGTACACCCAGTTTCTTAAAACACAGAATTTATCGACCTCAGGAGTTCTGAACTCATAAAAAGTCTGTCTCTGGTTCAAAAGATTATCATTATAAATAAAATTACCAAATGAAAATACCCTGAGAACAGATATGTCGGCCTCTTTATGAGCCGATTTTGATCTAAAAACTTCCTCTGCAGGAATTTTACTGATATGAACACCTACCCGACCCTGTTTTGAAGGTTTATAGCCAAAAAATCCACGACCGCGAAGGCCATCTTTATCACAATAAAAGAAGTATTCGTGCGGACAATTGTTATAAAATTGGAACTCTTTTTTATAAGCTGGAAAATTTTCTTCCACAAAACTTTTATAACACGATTCAACATGATTGAAAAAGGTTTCGGTATATAATTTAGCCTGTGACTGACTAAATTGATAAACACTCAACTGATTATAATTTCTTCCCTTAGCGCTTTTTTCAAATTCCTGTGCTTCAAAGACAGACTTGTCCGGCAAAGGCAGATGATGATTTTCTATTATTGAGTATCCCCTTTCTAATAAAATATCTACAATTTTACCCAGTTCTTCAAATGGTGGGAAATCTCCTACTGTATGTAAATCTGGTGCGATAAAGTTTTCTCGTAAGGCCTTTTCCACAGCTATGTCCAAATCTTCTGCGAAGAGTCCTTCCCTATTTCTAAAATGATAGAAAACTTTAAAGAGATAAATTTTATCTTTAAGTTCAGTGAGGTTAATAGGATATATCTGTTCAAACCGTGGAATATAGTAATCGTCTATTTTATAATCGTAATTAAGTTTTTTATGATAATAGTATATTATTAATGATACCTGTTCTAAGAGCAATATATCTGAACTATAGCCAGGTAATCGGCCTTTTTTCAGCAGTTCCTTCAATTGTTTAAGTATATTTTGCTTTAATATCTTTTGCTGGTCAGCTACTAAGAATTCCTGATTGCTTCCATGTACACAATTTACTCCCAGATTTAGAAGGTAATCATAGTTATCTTCTGAAAAAGAATCTTTAAGATCTTCCAGTCTAATTTTATCCGAAGACTCCTTTTGCATTTGGTATAGCGCATAGCCATTCTCATGTAATTCATCGTTAGAAAGGATTATCCCTATTTCTCCATTTGTCTTTGGGTCAAACAGAGCTGTGGTATTCTTAAAATGTTTATCTAAATATTTATTGTACTTTTTTACATACTTGATCGCTTTGTCTTTTTTAAATTTCGATAATGTTCTTCTATGGGAAAAAGATGCATTTTCCATATAGAAAGCGAGAGCGCTCTGACCGATATAATTCTGATAAAATTTTTCGAGTAGTCCGTAGAACTCATCATCGCTTAATTTATTCAATTTATAACTATGAAAACAAATAACATAATCGCGAATTTTTGAAAAGTAAAATGATATGTTGAATGAATCTTCCTTGTTTGATCTAATAAGGATATTTCTGGCGAATAAATCCTCGGACAGACCCTCGTTCACACCAAGCTTAAGACCTGTCAGAACATTGTTTATATCGATTCCATTGTCATCCCGCGATTCACGGGAAGTGTATTTACTGTTCAGCAATACTTTTCCTATTTTTGAAAGTATTCTCAGCGCAGGTTGTATACCGATTTCTGTTTTTTCCAGTGATTCCTGCAAATAAGTTCGTATCAATTTTATATCGTTAATTTTTTCAGGAACTTCCTTACCTTTATATACTTGACTAAAGATTTTTAAAAAGAATCCATTTTTCAATTCTTCCAACAAACTCTTTGAGATAGGGCCTTTAAACCCAAAAATACTTTCATACTTGGGGATGACGTTTATCAGATCCAATTCCGTAAAGTCCTGCAATAAAAACCCTGTTTTATGTAGTGGATGGTTGGTAATCTCAGGATATTTCTCCAGTTCTTCATGTAGGTGAGATTTTGTTCCATTTATCTTTAAAATACTATCCCAAATAGTTAATTTACAGCTAATACAAATTTTAACATTGTCAAAATTTCTACAGGATAGTGCTATTTCACTTAATTCGTATGAGATATTTTGATTTGTACTTTCATCAATTGCATCAATAAAAATTAGAACTGTTTTATTGATGCTTCTACCTAACTCGTTAAGCTTCTTAAGTACCAGCATGCTGTCGCTCTTTCCCGAAAAAACAACATTTAAATCTTGGGCAATGTGCTCAAGGGGGGATTTGTGTAACAATGCGGCATTATAGAAAAACACAAATTTGTCTTCCAGACTTTGTAGAGCGAGTGAGCACACAGAATTTGTTTTTCCAACTCCAGCCGCACCCACAATCGCATAAATCTTAGCGTCGGAATTCAGGAAATTATTAAAATGTGCAAAAAGGTCTTCCCTTTCACAATAAAGTTCACTTATGAATTTAGCAGAGGGCGAATCTTTCGATCCCATAATAGGGCCCATCCTATCTTGCACCTGACCTTTACAAAACAATCTTAAATTTTCGGAAGAAAAGGAGATAAACTTAGCTAAAGCCTCATATCTTATTCGAAGATCTTCGTCCATTGATAAAGAATAGCCATTTTTAAAGAATTCAGAATATTCTGATATATTTTTACCAGTCAGCTCTTCTTTTGACACTGAATCGAAAATCTTTGTATCCTTTCCACTGGTAATTATTGTAAAAGGAGCAATATTTCCTTCCAAGGCCCTGGCATATGATATTCCCTGCTCTATATCATTTTGATCAATTAAAATTGAATCATTCTTCAACTCTACAATAAATAGGTTTTGCCCATTTCTTTTACAGAGGATATCAGAACGTCCGTTAATCGGACGAACCGTTTTGCCTAACCTAATTTTAAAATTACGTTCTAAAGAAATTTCAGATTCGTCAAATCCTAAATCTTTCAAAAAAGGCAGCAGCAATTTCCCACGGACTTCTTCTTCGTTCATTGATAAAATTTTAATTATACGGTTTCAGGATATCATTTTATAGCTCAACTCAAATATACAAATATTGTAGTGTTAACAAGATCACCAGGTACTTCAAAACTTCATAAAAGTAATGTCGAATCTTGAAAAAGCATTTCAAAACTAAACTCCTTGAAATGCAATTATCTTAAAATAAATTTCTTTTTTATTATATTTACTGAGCATCTCCAATCAAAGAGTGCGAATTAGTTATTATGGAGAGTATTATACCAATTATTGACAGCAATGTCAACTTCACTCCCCTTGTTTTCTATCGTGATTTTCTAAAAAAATTGGCAAATTTTTATAGGGAACATCCTTCTGAAGAAATTGCCTTCAGATTATTCGGAAATGGGGATGACCAAATTTATAGTTCAAACTATAGGATCGATCCTATAGCCATTCCATTATTGTTAAGCATCTTAGGGCAATTAAGTAAATTTCATAAGACTCCACTAAAATTATTTTTAAATAATAACCATGCAACAAGTTCAGCTCTGGAATTTCTTTATAGAGCAAACTTTTTTAAAACTGCTGGTGACAAAGACTACTATCATCAATATGGAAACAGTATAATTACCTATAATGAAGAGTATCTAGGCGCCTTTAAGGGGAAGGAAATAAGAAAAGATCACTTAGTCAGGTCATACAAAAAGGATGATTATTCAACTATTGACTTTCAGCTTTACGATGATATTCTTCTACGGGACCAAATAAACTCAATGACCTCCTATTACGTACAAGAACACTTTCGAGAATTGTTATTTGATAACCCTAATACCATTGAGTATCATAATACATATATAGACATCTTGTCCGAGCTCATCACAAATGGAGTCATACACTCTGGATCAACCACTTACGCCATGATGTTTGTTGACAGGTATCGAACCAAATTTTCGATTTCTGATAATGGGATTGGATTAAAAAAATCGTTGGATTCAAAAGTTTTCTTTCCATTCTATTACAGCAAGAATGAATTTAGAAATTTGTTAGGGAAAATAGAAACTAAATTTTCGCCTGTTTTTATTGAAAATTTAATCGACATATTTGAGGCTTTGTTTTACTCTTCTCTTAAAGAAAGAGAAGGAATTTTTGATCTGATGATAAATGTGGTTTTAAATTCGCAGGGCTACTTTAGGCTTCATACCGATAATTGCCAGATTATTGTAACAAATAGAATCTTTAAATATCTTTCATCACTTAAAAAAATTAGGACATCAATTTTATATACCCATAAACTCAATGAAAATACGGATCTGGATAAATCGTTATATCAAAAGAGTATAATAGAGTCTAAAAATCAGATCAAGAAACTTTTTGCAAAAATGCTCACAGTAACAATCGATTATTACTCTGAAGAAACACAGTTTTCCTCTATTAGATTTTTCAACGTAAAATTCAAGGGGGTTCATATCGAAGTAGAAATTCCTAATCGTTAAATTATGATAATATCCAAAATGAACGCCGGGGATTTCATTTACTATAATCTCCATAGTGAAGAGGTAATCACATCGAATTTTTTAGAAGATATTAATCTGGGCATTTTTTGCGATAGACTCCAGTCAATAACGATGGAGCGAGTCAATAAAGACATAATGGAATCCGCTCCAAAGGGCAGCAATATAGCTTTCGATTTTCGCAAAATTGAAGCCATCCAGCCTAACTTGGATACATATTTCAATGACCTAAGGAAAGATTATCATATCGTGTTTTTAAATATTACAAAAGAAATAGCAAAAGCACTGTGCCATGGTTTTTTCAATCATCCGAATAATCTGGCCAAGGATATCATTTTTTTTGATAAAATAACGTTGGATCCCCGCATAAAAGAAGGATTTCAAAGATTTTATTTCTATGAAAATGAAAATAATTTTTACCCGGAAAAGTTCAGAATTGAAGAGATTTTTAAAGAACATTTTAAAAATGAACTAAAACCATTTTCAGAGGAGCATGGCAAACAGCATACATCTTCTTTTGTTTACCTAACATCATACATCAACGTTAAAAGTTTCATGTCTGAAAAAAAGGGATTGTTAATATACGCTATCTACCTTCTTGCTTCTAAGGTTTTGAAAGAATGGAGAAAAAAAGGCCCAATTCCATTTTATTCAAAGGAAAATAATGAGAAACACGACACTCCTATCCTAGTCTGTCAAAGTTTAAACAGTGCATATATCGTATCGATTCTTTCAAACTTGCTTAAACTGGATGTTTTAATCCTTGATAAAATTGGGCCGATTAATAAACTGTATAGTTCGCTTGACAAAAACATCATCGATAAAAAAAATTATATTGTTGTTTCAGACATGGTTTGCTTGGGAACGGAAGTAAAAATTGTGAAAAATATCATCCAGTTCCTCGGAGGGTCATATTTAGGAAATATATCTCTAATCAAAACTGAGACCCTTAAAAAATGTCATATCGATAAAAAAGATGCGACTTTAGCAATTTTTTCCATTGACAAGACAAATTACAAACAATTAAAGTATGAAATTAAAACTGATTTGACTGATGAGGTTGAAGATGAATTAATTGATACAAAAAATAATGTTTCATCCGACGAATTTAATACTGAACAAGGAGATGAAATTAAAACAGATTTAAAAGATGAATGATCTAATTTTACATATTTCAGATTTGCATGTTTCTGATCAAAGCGGTGATCTTGGCCCTGCTAACAGTAACACCCATTTAACATTAGATCAAGCAAATAACACAGCCTATATCAAACTATTTACAGATAAGGTTAAAGAATTAGAGTATAACAAACTGTATCTTCTGGTCACTGGCGATATTTCAAATATTGCCGAATCCGTGGAATTTGAAGAAGCAACTCATTTGTTGGAGCTATTAATGGCAGAACTGCGGCTTCCTAAGGAGCAGATACTGTTAATCCCAGGTGATCACGACGTTCATAGAGATACCATTAAAGATGCAATAAGGAAAAAAATTGCCAAAGAACAACATCAAATTTTAAAATTTAAAAACTTCAATGAATGTTACCATAAAATAAAAGGTAAGGACTTCGATTATAAAAAGAGTATCTTTGATCATCTAATCATTGGTGACATTCTTTTACTTGCAGTTAACTCAAATTTTAACGTTGATCAGAATGGAGGTCATGGCTTCCTTCCGAGTGTTGAATTTGAAAAAGAATTAGCGAAGTTTAGAGAGGAATATATAAATCATGAACTCATTCTCTGTCTACACCATAATTTAGAAGGCGATCATGAGGATAAACAATTTGGACAATGGCAGGAGCACAACAGAAGACTTTTATCGACCATTCTTGAAAGGAACAGGGTAAAATGTGTTCTTAATGGAAATGAACATACTGCAAATTCGAAAACCCTTGCAGATAGCGAAGGGGTTATCCTAAGTGATTCTGGGCCATTTTCCTCAAAAGGTAATCCTCGAGCAACTTTTAAAGTTTACGAAATAGAAACCTCCGGAGGCAATCTTATTCTTCAGAATAAAGTCTATGAACTTCGCACAATAAGCAGTACCCGAGAAGGTGCGTTTGGTGCATGGGCGAAATACAGTTATGAAGATATCAAGAAAGTTGAGTTAGAAAATTTTGTATTAAGAAAGGCCCCTGAAAGGCAAGAGAACGATCAAATTGATTTTTTGCCAGAAAACAACGATCAACCGGAAATTCTATCAGCGGAACAATTTCCAGTACTACCCACTGAAAAAGATCGTGATCATGCAGGGGAACCTGCTGTATCACAAGAATTAGAAGAAGAAGAGAAAAAAACTGAAATTCGAATTTACGAAAATAAGGTCTTACAGAAAAACCTATATGAAATTGTAAAAGAAAAGAAGCTTTTCCACCAAGGTCATTTTCACTGGAGTGAAACCTCACGAGCACATAACTGGATTGATATCGGACGGTTACTAGAAAATTTTGAAGATTTATATTTTGCACAGAATACTATAATTGATGTCCTTGAGAAAATGGAGCTAGTCGATCAAGCCGACCTAATCATAGGACTTGGATATGAAGGAAATATGATTGCAAGCAAGGCTTCCTTAAAATATCCACAAAAATATACTTACTTACCATATTCATATAGATGGCTCGATCACAACAAGTTTGAAAATAAGCTTAATCTTAAAAATGAAGAAAAGAAATATAAAACAGTTATTCTTATAACTGATGTAGTTAACGATGGTAGAACGATCAGAAAACTGGTAGGAAAAGAAGACCGCGAAAAGACGTTTTTTGATAACGTTGAAAAAATAATTGTTGTTTCATTATTCTATACAGGTGATCAAAAACTGAATCATGATATCTTGAATTATGACCGGTTACCTAAAGAATATCAAAAAAATGATGAAGTGATAAATAACATAGAATTTTATTCCGTTAGACAGCTTAAAATTGAAAAATGCCCATATGGTGACGATTATAAAACGGAGTGCTTTATCTTAAGAGATAACTTACATTGTGTCCATAAATTTTATACTGAACAATAATTTTAAGCGATGGGCCATCATTTAGATGCTTAACAAAGTGACAATGAACGCGAAACAAGACAAAATTCGCCATATCGACTACGCAAAATAAACTTGGGGCATTATTTTTTGAAAATATGTTTGAGGTATAAGTTCAAGGGTTGAAAATTGCTATATCTGAACATATTGTAAATGGCCAACAGGTCTTTAGGCTTTCATTTGCAGATAATAGAAAACCCCTGGTCATTGCACCGTGAAAACATGGAATGTCGAAACATGGACAAGCATTCCGCAGGGCCGTCAGAACGAGGCCTAAGAGTTTGGAAAAGAAATTAGTAAACACTTAAAAGATTAAAACTTTGTCTTATTACATTGGATAACGCGTATCACGGGAAGAATTCATCAGATTAATGGATCTGGAAAAGGCGGTAATGAATTACGATTTTTTAGATCAAGAAATACATTCAGGTTGTAACTATGGAAATATTGCCGTTTTAAGACGTACTGAAGACAAATGCGATTTTTACATTGTGCAAATGGAATAGGGGTTTCATTCCGTCGTACCAAAATAGCGAAGATATTAAGATAATGCGTTTCTGCTATAAGGATGCTGGAGGTAAATGGCATCAGCCATAAACGACTCTTAATGCAAAAGGTGAAGAACTGCTTTTAAAAGATAAAAATACTTGACGTGCAAAGATCTTTCGAAAAGCAGCTTTGGAAAGACCATGTCTGATATTATCCAGTGAATTTTACGAATGGCGACATCTTTTCCGGTTAAATAAAAGAACTGGTGAGCTTTTGAAGACTACAGATAAATATCCTTACCACACTGGTCTTAAAAATAAGGAGGCACTTCGCAACTTAAACAAATTTTTCTCTACTCCTAAATTGTAGAAAAAGATCAATATCAAGAATAAATTGTGATTAAATATATTTGCTAGTCTTTATCAAGAGGAACTAATAACATCTGCCTATGATAATAGTTTTGTCTGTGGGTAAAAATGATAATTATCGGTGCTAATATAAACTACTGCTTAACAGAAAAATACTTTTAAATGATTATTTTCCTTGAACTGACACCAGTAAATGTATTGAGCTTTTAAAAAAGATTAGCTATATTCGAATTTCGAATATGTAATTTAATAATGTAGCATGATTTTAATTGTAGATGATAAGGAAGAAAACATATTTTCTCTGAAAAAACTATTAGAATCAAATAGATTTCCGGTTGACACTGCCCTTTCGGGTGAAGAAGCCTTAAAAAAGGCTTTTCATAATTCTTACTTTCTTATCATATTAGATGTACAGATGCCGGAAATGGACGGCTTTGAAGTAGCAGAAGTCTTGATGGGGCTTGACCGGACTCGTGATATACCGATCATTTTTCTTTCAGCTGTGAATACAGGTACAAAATTCATCACCAAAGGATACGAGTCAGGTGGTATTGATTATGTGACTAAACCAGTAGATCCGGAAATTCTCCTTTTAAAGATAAGAACTTTCTATCGTCTGTATGAACAGACAACTTCTCTCAAACTTACCGAAAATGCCTTAAGACGGGAAATTGAAGGGCGACAGAAAGCACAACTCAGTTTGAAAAAAGAGATTGACAATTTACATCTTACACTGGAATCATTACCACAGATTGCTTTTACAGCGAACTGGAAAGGTGAACTAGAATTTGTAAATTCAAAATGGTTAAGGTTTGCAACTAGTGAATCTGTTTTTCCAGAAACACATCCTAGCGAATCTGCAATCTTTGATTCTTGGTTACCATTTTTAAACGACGCTCTTTGTTACGAACAGGAAGTTCGAATAAAAGAGCTGGCAGCCGACAGTTACAGATATCACTTGTTGCGTATAGCTCCGATCTGTGATCAAAATAACAACCAAAAATGGGTCGGAACATTTACAGATATTGATGATCGAAAACAGATCGAGCAAAAAAAAGACGATTTTCTCAGCATTACCAGCCATGAGCTGAAAACTCCACTTACCAGCATTAAAGGGTATACGCAGATAGCCATCCGGCAGATCACGGAGAATGAATGCAGCCACGCCTTAAAATGCCTGCATCTGGTAGATAACAACATTGATAGATTGCAAAACCTGATCTCTGAGCTCTTAGATATTTCAAAAATCGAAAACGGACAGATGTATTTCACGAACGAGGATTTTGAACTCGAAGGTTTGATAAGGCAGACGGCTGAAACAATACTGGAAACCCAATATAGCAAAGAGTGCAAGGTCGAAATTATACTCAGAACATCCGGAAAGATGATCAAAGGTGATAAGGGACGAATCGAACAGGTGCTGATCAATTATCTGACCAATGCAGTCAAATACTCGCCAGAAAGCCCAAGAATATTGATCGAGTCTGACTATGTCGGCGAGAACTCGGTAAAAGTTAGCGTTACTGACAATGGCATCGGAATTCCCGAACATAATCACAAGGAAATATTCAGTAAATTTTACCGCGTGCAGGAATCCTCTGCGAATTATCAGGGACTCGGAATCGGGCTTTTTATCTGCGCCGAAATTATAAAACAGCATCAGGGAACGGTTGGCTTAACAAGTGTACCTTCCGGCGGTTCCACCTTTTACTTTACTCTGCCCCTAAACTAAAAATAGGCATGCCAAAAAAATTTTTGAGGGAACTCCAAATCGGTTTTGGAGTTTCATTGCTTTTACTTGTAGCAAGTTCAACAGCCTCTTATATGAGTATCCGCAACCAGATTCACAATAGTGTTATGGTCGACCATAGCCGGCGGGTAATTGCACGCGCCAACCAGATATTGATCGATCTTCAAAATGCAGAAACCGGACAGCGCGGTTTTTTATTGACCGGAAGAGACGAATTCCTTGAGCCGTATTCCAAAAGTGTACAATCTTTACCTGTGGCATTAGACCGGGCAAAGGAGCTTGTCACAGATAACCCAGCGCAGGCCAGCGTAATGGATAGTATTTCCAACCTGGTACAATCCAGGTTGGGAAAGCTAACTGATCTGGTGGAAGTGAAACGACAAAATAAGACCGTAACTGTCCAGAATCTACAGGAGGGAAAGAAATATATGGACAGCTGCCGATCATTGATCGCAAAGTTCGTAGCGAGGGAGGAACAAATTTTGGATCAACGTTCTTTCAGGCTCAATTCCTCATCAACATATACTTCCATCTTCGTGGTCCTAGCTGCGATAACATCACTCATTGTAGCTGTTATCTCCTATATAAGACTAAAGAAAGACCTTGCAAAAAGGGAAAAACTGCAGCGTGAGCTAAAAGCTAAAGAGGAAGAAATAAGAAAGAGATTAAAGGTAACTCAACAGGTCGCAGCACAAATTGCTGCAGGAAACTATAAGCTTAAGCTCAATGACGCGCAACAGGACGAACTGGGAAGTGTCTCTATATCGCTCAATGAAATGGCCGGTGCGCTGGAAAAGTCTTTTGAAAAATTGAGCACAAACGAATGGCGTCAAACCGGGCTTGCCAATCTGGCGGAAATCCTGATGGGAAATAAAAAAATTGATGAGCTAGCATCCGCTACCCTAGATCAGCTTATTGAATACGGCAATTGTGTCAATGGCGCATTTTACCTGGTCGACGGCAGCACGTTATTGCTAAAGGCGGCCTATGGACTTGAAGATCGGATGCATCTTTCAATTTCTCCTGGACAAGGTGCTGTCGGACAGGTTTTCAAAAACGGAAAAGAAAGGCTTTTCGAAAATATGAACGATGAGCATTGTATTGTCAGCTTTACAAGCGGGCAGTTTAAAATAAATTATATTCTTCTACTACCAATTTTTGAGGACAGGCAATGTATAGGAGTACTTGAGCTCGGATCTTTTCAACCCTTCACCGAAGACCAACTGCCTTATTACAGGGAAGCGGCCAGACATGTGGGTATTGCAATTGGAGCATCAAAAGCAAGATTAAAAGTACAGAACCTACTGGAAGAGACCCAAACTCAGGCCGAAGAACTGCAATCGCAGCACGCCGAACTTGAATCCTTAAACGCGAACCTTGAAAATCACACACAACGTTTACAGTTATCTGAAGAAGAATTAAGAGTTCAGCAGGAAGAGCTCCTTACATCCAACAGAGAACTTGCAGAGCGTTCAGCTCTTCTGGAAGAGAAAAACATGCTTATTGCAGACCGAAATCTAGAAATACAGAAGAAGGCCCAGGAACTTGAATTAAGTACCAGATATAAATCTGAATTCTTGGCTAACATGTCCCATGAATTACGTACACCACTGAACTCTATATTATTGCTATCGAGGTTAATGGCTGATAATCCCGAAAATAACCTAACTGGCCAACAGGTCGAATCAGCCCAGATAATCCAAAGTTCGGGTAAGAGCCTATTGACATTAATAGATGAAATTCTTGATCTTTCAAAAATCGAATCAGGAAAAATGGAGCTCGATTATCAGGATGTGCAGTTAGCAGCGGTTGAGCAATCTCTGAAAGATATGTTTTTGCCGATTATCAAGGATAAAGGTCTTTCCTTCTTCATCCAGCATGATGAAAATCTTCCTGCCACGGTTGAGACCGATAGACATAGATTGGAGCAGATTCTGAGAAATCTACTTTCCAACGCGACTAAATTTACGCGTACAGGATCAATCACCTTAACCGTTAAAAAAGCTCCTCAGGAACCAGACGGTATTATTTTCGAGGTCAAGGATACCGGAATAGGAATTCCTAACGATAAGCAGCAGCTTATTTTTGAAGCTTTTCAGCAGGCTGACGGATCCACACGAAGAAAATTTGGGGGAACCGGCCTGGGCCTTTCCATTAGCCGCGAGCTCGCCCGGTTATTGGGCGGCGAAATTCAGCTTACAAGCATTTTAAAACAGGGAAGTACGTTCAGCCTTAGCATTCCGCTCAAAAAAATCACAAAAGAGCCAATCCCATTAGCAGCGGAAATTAACAATTTAATTGAAGAAAACATTACTGATGTCATTGAATTACAGCCCGCCCCTAGCTATGTTCTTTCTTCGGTGCCCGATGAAATTGAGGACGACCGGAATAACATTCAACTAGAAGACCGTATAATTCTGATTGTTGAGGATGATACCAATTTCGCCCGCGCACTATTGCAGTATGCCAGGCAGCACCATTACAAGGGAATTGTGATAGTCCGTGGAGATATGGCCGCAAAAGTTGCTGCTGAATGTCTACCTACTGCGATTTTGCTCGATATCCAACTACCGATTATGGATGGTTGGCAGGTAATGGATGAGATCAAAAAAAATCCAAAAACCAGGCATATTCCGGTTCACATTATGTCGTCATTTCAGGTAAAGAAGGAGAGCTTGTTAAATGGTGCAATTGATTTTATCAATAAGCCGCTGGCTCTCGAAGAAATGGATCAGATTTTCAGAAAAATAGAAGAAGCGCTGGACCGCGGTCCCCGCAAAGTTTTGATTGTGGAGGAGAACTCGAAACATGCCCAAGCACTCTCCTTCTTTCTCAGCAGCTTTGACATCCAGTCCGAGATAAAAACTGATGTGCAAAGCAGTATCGAAGCATTGTGCGCCGATCGAGCGGATTGTATTATTCTGGACATGGGATTACCTGACAAAATGGGTTATGAAACGCTGGAAGCGATTAAAACAAACACAGGTTTGGAAAATCTACCGATCATAATTTTTACAGGAAAAAGCCTGTCCCCTGCCGAGGAATTTAAAGTGAAGCAGTATGCTGACGCTATCGTTGTCAAGACGGCCAATTCCTACCAAAGGATACTGGATGAGGTAGGGCTTTTTCTCCACCTTGTAGAAACTGGAAAAAATGATAAAACAGCAAGGAAAAATAAACTGGGCGACCTGACCGATGTCCTGCAAAATAAGAAAGTTCTTATAGCCGATGATGATATCAGAAACATCTACTCCCTTACCCAGGCGCTTGAGAAACATCAGATGATAGTCGTTTCCGCAACAGATGGAAAAGAGGCAATATTGCGTATGGAGGAGCATACTGATATAGCAATCGTATTGATGGACATGATGATGCCAGAAATGGATGGATACCAGTCTATTCAGGTCATCCGCCAAAATGAACATTACAAAGCTGTTCCCATAATTGCCGTTACCGCGAAAACTATGCTCGGTGACCGCGAGAAGTGCATTGAAGCAGGAGCTTCAGATTACATTTCTAAGCCTGTTGACACAGACCAGTTGCTGTCGCTCCTTCGGGTATGGTTGTACTAAAATTAATTGCAAAATAAAAGAACATGGAACAAAATAGCCTAATTCTTCTCATCGATGATGAACCTAAAAATATTTTCGCGCTTAACCTTGTTTTAAAATCAAAAGGTTATTCAATTCTGACGTGCAACTCTGCCGAGCGTGGATTAAAGCTTTTAAAACGGGAAAATAAAATAGCGCTCGTTTTGATGGATATGATGATGCCTGACATGGACGGATATGAAGCGATCAGGACCATCCGGTCTTCTTCCGAGGCTTATAAAGATGTAGGCATAATAGCGGTGACAGCTCAGGCAATGAATGGTGACAAGGAAAAATGTTTACAGGCAGGCGCCGACGGTTATATTGCAAAGCCAATCGATATTGACCTTCTTATCAATGAGATTACTTCTTTTATAAAATCAAAATGACAAAGCTTTCAAACGTTTGTTTATATTGGATAAAATAGAGTTCCCAAACTAGCACATCAGCTGAAAGCCGCAAACTACACAAGCAGTTTGTTTTGAAATGCAAAACGTACTAAATCTGCTGTATTTTTTGTTTTTGTTTTATCGATCAGCTGCTGGCGATGGCCTTCAATGGTTCGTTTGCTCAGAAAAATTTTGTCGGCAATTTCCGCATTTGTGAATCCTTGAGCAATCAGTTCCAAAACACTTAGCTCCCGTTCAGAAATATCATATCGCTGGCAGATCAATTCCTTCTCGATATGCGCGGGCTCGATAACATGAAAATTATCCAGAAGCCCCAATCCAATTGAGTTTGAAAGATATCTTCCTCCGCCGGCGACCTGCAGTACTCCACCCAGAAGTTCATTATAGTCTGCATTTTTTGATAGGTATCCCGCTGCTCCAGCCCTGAAAGCTTCCAGAACTGTGGTGTTTTCATCGATCATGGACAACACGGCTATCCTAACTTCGGGAAACTGAAACCTTACTTTGCTGATCAAGGAAATTCCGTCCATCTCGGGCATATTGATGTCAGTTACTATAAGATCGGGAAGCTCGCAATTATTCAGAAATTCGAGCGCCTGAACTCCATTGTCCGACTCCCCTATAACGGTGATCTCATCATGCGAATCAAGAATAAGCCTCAGGCCGTTACGGACCAGTTTGTGATCTTCGACAAGTAATATCTTAAACATTCAATAAAAAATTATAAAACAAACCATATATTACCCTCAATTAGCCTGCCATTTATCCTTGTTTTTTAAATCTTTCGGCTATTAAAAAATATAATGAAATTTTAGGACTTTTTACGTGTTAGACCACGTATTTTTACCTGGTTTATTAAGCGTTTAATTCTATATTTTTACCTCCAAAAACATTCACCTTTTATATTGCTCTATGAGCCTCGAGGAAACAATAGAACGACTAAAAAAAGAAAATAAAGACTTAAAACTACGGGTTTCAGAGCTGTCAGAGTTTATTGACAAGGCTTCGATCTCGTTGCACTGGGTGAATAGTGACGGCGTTATTATTTGGGCCAACCAAGCTGAACTGGATCTGCTTGGTTACACCGCTGCAGAGTATATTGGCCAGCCGATCAAAAATTTTCATGCCGACCAGCAAACAATTAACGATATCCTTCAGAAACTGGCCAGCAATGAGCGTATCGATGATTATCCAGCTATTCTAAAGTGCAAAAGTGGCGATATCAGACACGTGGTTATAAATTCAAGCGCTTTGATAAAGGATAATGAATTTATGCATTCGATGTGCTTTACAAAAGATGTTACAGCAGCCGTGTTAGCCCAGCAAAGAAAAGACCAGCTCACAGAGATATTAAAAGAAAAAGAGGAAAGGCTCCGGCTCGCGCTCGCTTCCACGGGTCTGGGAACCTGGGATTGGAATTCTGATAATGGAATGGTGCATGTTTCCGAAAAGGCACAGCAGATATTGGGTCTCCCTTCAAATAGTGAATTTACCCAAACGGTGGTTGATCTTCTGCACCCTGAGGACAGAAATGCTGTCATAGAGCAGATCAGTACTTTAAGTCAAAAGAGCATTGATTCCCGGTTTGAGTTTACATGTAGAATAGCAAGAAAGACGACGGGCTTAATTTCCTACATTAAAGTTCAGGGGTCAGCCTATTTCAGTACTGGCAGGAAGTCCAGAAGGATTATTGGGGCAATCATGGACATCACCGACCAGAAAAAAGCCATCCAAAAAAGTGCGGAATTGGCCGCTATCGTAAATTCGTCTTATGATGCGATCATCGGAAAAACGCTCGAAGGTATAATCACAAGCTGGAATAATGCAGCTTCCTCGCTTTTCGGATATACTGCCGAGGAAATGATCGGCCAGTCTATTTTAAAATTGATCCCACTTGAAAGGCATAGCGAGGAAGATTATATTCTTGGCCGGATGCGGCTTGGACACTCGATCAAGCATTTTGAAACTGTCCGCCTGACGAAGTCCGGGAAACCAGTTGATCTGTCTTTGACAATATCACCAATTAAAAATGAACTCTGTGAAATTATCGGTGTATCCAAAATCGCCCGGGATATCACAGAGAAGAAGCAGGAAGAAAAGAGGAAGAATGTATTTATCTCTATGGCAAGCCATGAGCTCAAAACCCCACTTACAAGTGTGCTGATGAGCGCCCAGATCATGCAGCAGCACAAAGATACATATGGCGAAAAAAGCGCCCTGATGGGAGATAGAATTGAAGTTCAGGTTAAAAAGATGATGCTGATGATTCAAGATTTTCTTAGCGTGGCACAAGTTGACGAAGGTAAATTACAACTCAACAAATCCTGCTTCGCGCTTGAAAAATTAATGAAAGATTGCCTCGACGAAATGCGATCTGACAACCGCAAGCATGACTTCAGATTATCCTGTGATCCTTCGATTCGCATATTTGCAGATCGGCAGAAAATCGATCAAGTACTTGGAAACCTTTTAAGCAACGCGGTTAAATATTCCCCATTGGGCGGCGTGATCGACCTTGGGGCGGAAAATTGTGATGAAAAGATACGCATATACGTTCGTGATCAGGGGATAGGAATAGATGAAAAACATGCCAGAAGTATATTTAAGGCATTTTACCGTGTTGACAATTTAAATTCATCAAATATATCTGGATTTGGAATTGGCCTATATGTGGCCTCAGAGATATTGCGAAGCCATGGCACGCGTATCGAGGTTAAAAGTAAAAAAGGCGCAGGATCAACTTTTTATTTCGAGATTCCGGCAAGCATACCGAACAACCCCTAAGTTCTTCATGTAAGTACATGCTCTATGCAAACCTAATAGCATGTGGTGCTGTTCTGCAAAGAAAAGACAAATATGGTATTCACAGTATACGCAGAACATCACTATCGAGGGTGGAAAATTCCTCTATTAGCGGTCTTCATTCTTGTAAATTTTGAAAAAAAAGCAATAGGTCGAAAACTTTCCAGACAAATAGTTGAAAAATATGTAATCGTCAACAATAGCGGCAATTGATAGAAAGGTCAGTGTCGTGCATTAGATCCCGGCGACGAGCAATTTTATTTTTTTCCAAAAAAAGTACTTTGGAAATTTTTAAAAAGTTTCCAAACAATATGCATTTTATATGTGTCCATTTTGAAAAAAACTAGAATTATGGCAACATCAAATCAAAATGCACAGCAAATGCCCAATGGGCATTTACATGAATTATTCGTAGATGAACTAAAAGATATTTTAGGAGCCGAAAAACAGCTTCTTAAGGGCTTAAAAAAGTTAAGTAAGGCAGCAGAAAACGATCAGCTTAAAAAGGCATTTGATGAACATTATAATCAGACCGAAGGACAGATCGAACGTCTGAAAGAAGTGTTTGCCTCATTAGGAATTCCTGCGCGTGGCAAGAAATGTAAAGCTATGGAAGGTCTTTTAGAAGAAGCTGACGAAATTATAGACAGCTTTGAAGGTGACCCAGCGCTTGATGCCGCATTAATTTCTGCAGCACAGAAAGTGGAACATTATGAGATTGCCAGCTATGGATGTCTGGTGACTTTCGCTAAATTGATGGAACATACCGAGGCTGAACAGTTATTACAAGAAACACTGGATCAGGAGAAACAGACAGATAGTCTGTTGACTGAAATAGCAATCTCAGGCGTTAACGAGTCCACATCATAGATAATAAATTACTTAGAATTCATGCCGATAAAATTATCGGCATGAATTCGTTAAAATCGTATATCAACACTATTCACTGCCACTTTCTGATACTTCCTCAAACGATCCCAGATAGCTTTTCACAATTCCCTTTGAATCGACCTGAATTAATGCTGAAAAGTCTGAATTAAGATTTTCATAAAAATATCGATATTTTGTTTTTCGGGTATAGCGCTGTTTTATCGGTTCAAAAAGATGGAGAAGTGTGGGTTACCGAGAAAGTCAGCAGCAAACAGATCATGGATCTGATCATCCAACAAGGAACCAGTTTCCAGCCTGGTGAAAAGATTGCCTATTCAAATTCCACATATTATCCGCTGACAAAAATTCTCGAAGAAAAATACCGGATGCCTTTTCAAAAGATCGTTAGTGAAGAAGTTATAAAACCGCGCAGACTTAAAAATCTGACTTCCTTCAAACCCGATCAAAAAAACGTGTTTCTACCTTATCGTTATAACGATAATACTTGGAGTCCATTGGAAAAAGACCTTGATTTCCTAAATGTCATAGGCGTCCGTGACATTGCTGCCACCTCCTATGATCTGAACATTTTCGTAAACAGTTTGTTCCACAAAAACATCCTTAGAAAGGAAACACTACCGTTGATGGAGCCAGTAATAGGAAAAGAAGTTTTGGGAAGAGGAATCGCAGTTTGGGATTTTGATGGGACCATATTCTATGGGCATGGTGGGGACACTCTAGGATCGCATGCTGTTCTAATTAATATTAAAGAAGCCGATATTTCTATTGCTTATAATACCAACGGTGAACGGATCAAAAAGGAAGATTTTATAAAAAATATCGTTAATCTTCTTTATCACAGAGAGGTTAAGCTTCCAGAACTCAAATAACGAAAATAGCTCTGCTTATGCACTAGCAAATCATAATTCCAAGCACAAAAATGTAAACGATATAGGTCCTCACATTATTCAGGCTGGATGATTACGTAGTGGACAAACTTAAACTCGTCTTTAATTTCAGTCCTGATCCGCCGTATTGCTTCAGTAATCTCCTCTGTATCTAAATGATCCTGGAAATCTATGATCAGCATCAGGACGACTTCCTCTGGTGATTGATAAGTAGATAGTATATTTTTCGTTTTTAAAACTGTTGCGTCTTTTTCGATAAGCTGGGCAATCTTCTGTCTTGTTTCCGGAGCTATCCCCTCACCCATCAGCAGGCTTCTGCTTTCCCTGGCAAGAATAAAAGAAACAAAGACCAGCAATAGTCCAACCAAAACCGAGGCAAGTCCATCCAGCTCAGGAATCTGCAAGCTGTGGCTCAGACCCATCAACACCATAACTATAACAAGTCCTGCCACAGCAGCACCGTCTTCAAATACAACAAGAAAGCTCGATGGGTCCTTGCTTTTTATGATAGCATCCCACCATCGCATCCCATTCCGGGTTTTATTAAACCCTTTTAAAGCAATGATAAATGAAGTCCCTTCGAAAATCAAGGAGAGAATCAATACAATATAATTCAATAAAGGATCTTTCATGATTTCCGGCTCTCTCATATGGGAGATTCCCTGAAATATCGATAATGCACCCCCAAGTCCAAAGATCAATATGGAGACTACAAAAGACCAGAAGTATAGCTCTTTTCCATAACCGAAGGGATGCGTTTGATCCGCAGGCTTCCTGCTTCTTTTTAAACCGTAGAGTATCAACAATTGATTAGCAGTATCTACGGTCGAGTGAATACCCTCAGAAATCATGGATGAACTGTTGGTGAATGCTCCTGCAATAAATTTAGTTAGCGCAATTAGTAAATTCGCAGCAAGAGCACTATATATCGATTTTTTATTGTCATTCATTAATTAGTCGAAAGCCTCTTAATTTATTTACAGTTATGGTTACTTGCCATATTGATCAATAACCTTTTTCAGGTCAATACCCTTTCCAAGAACAGGCTTGAAAATATCTCCCATTTCATTCATTCTGTCAATAGCATTTCGAATATCAAAATCGCTGATCTTAAGTCCCTTTTTTACCTCGTCCCAGTGCAGCGGCATCGAAACAGTTGCTCCAGGTTTTGGTCTTACGGAATAAGGGGCGGCGATTGTCGCATGCGGCCTGTTCTGCAAGAAGTCAAGATACATCTTACCATGACGGTCCTTTACAGTACGTTCAAGGCTTGTATAGTCAGGAAGTTCATTGTGGAGCAATGTAACAACAACCCTGGCAAATTCCTTGGATTGATCGTACGTGTATTTATTACCAAAAGGAATATATATATGCAGCCCTGTTGAACCGCTGGTTTTACAATAGCTTTCAATACCCATATCGTCCAGAATGGTCTTGGTAACCTGCGCAGCTTCGATTACCTGATCGAACGAATTTTTATCAGGGTCAAGGTCGATAATGCAGAAACTTGGGTGATCAGGTTTCTTTATTGTGCTGTTCCATGGATTCATTTCGATGCAGCCGAGATTAGCCATATAGAGCAATGTCGCTTCGTCCTTTCCAACCAAATAATGCTTGTCCTCTTTATCGGTGTCACTGTGATACAAATAGGTTTCTGCCCAGTCAGGCGCAGTATCGGTCACGTCCTTAAAGTAGAAGCCCTTTCCTTCTATACCATTGGGAAAACGGTTCATACTCTGCGGTCTGTCTTTCAGATAAGGCAAAATAAAAGGAGCGGCCTGATAATAATAGTTGAGCAGGTCTCTCTTGGTATAGCCTTCTTTTGGCCAGAAAACCTTATCAAGGTTGGTGAATTTTAACTCATGTCGGTTTATTTTTTTGACCTGGGTTTTATCGGTCGGATTTAACAGCGTTTTTCGCTCGCCCTGTACTCTGGGTGTCACAAGTTTATCAGCCGTATCATCGACTATTTTTTCGGTTTCTGCTTCTTGTTCCAAGATGACTTTCTTAGCACTTTTATCCTCCCGCATACCATCGAACGAAGGATGCCGCATAACACCATCACTGGTAATCTCAGTAAAACTGACCTCGCAGACAAGCTCGGGTCTGAGCCACGTGACAGTCGCATGTGGTGGATTCGGACGAAATCTTGAAGGTTTATTGACATCAGGTTCTTCGGCAAAAGGAGCTTTGTTTATAATTAGGGGTTTAAAAAGCTCCATCATTTCGTGCTGAGACTTTTCATTAAACCCAGTACCTACCTTTCCCGTGTAAATTAATTTCTTTCCTTGGAAAACGCCAACAAGAATACTGCTAAACAGCTTACTTGAATCATCGTTCAAAGTATAACCGCCGATGACAACCTCCTGCCTTTTGTTAGCTTTAATCTTTAGCCAATCCTTAGACCGAACTTTTGAATAATAAAGACTGTCCGCCCGCTTAGCCATAATACCTTCCAGACCGAGCTTTCGGGCTTCTGCAAGGAAAGCAATGCCCGAGGTATGGAAATGCTCACTGACTAAAATACTGTCACTCTGTGGCAGTATTTCCTTCAAAATGCCCTTCCTATCGAGTAATGGCAAGTCTCGCAGATCTTTCCCATCGTACCACAGTATATCAAAGACATAATATACTAGATCACCATCGGCCTCGCTGCGCCAGTTCTGTAGTGAACCAAAATTTGCGGTTCCCCCTTTGCCGAGCACAACAACCTCTCCATCCATTACGGCATCAATGCCCAGCGATTTCAGCTCGTCATGAATTGGATAGAACTTATCGTTGAAACTTTTGTCGTTACGGGATTTAAGTTCTACTTCTCCTTTATTCATAAAAGCAACAGTCCGGTATCCGTCCCACTTTACTTCATAAATCCATTCATCGTCGTCGAAAGGTTTGTCAACAAGTGTAGCAAGCATCGGTTCTATCGAGGTATAAAATTTCTGTTTGGGCGCTTTTTTCAGTAGAGCAGAAACATTGGTTTTAACGGTGGATTTATCAGGTTCAGCGTCCAGCTGATCTTCAATAATTTGCGACGCCTCTTTGGATGCAGTCTTCCTATCTTTAACGGTAGTATCCTTTTTAATGATATTTTTTCCGTAGACCTTATCAGGATTTTTTTCCATCTGGGCAATGGTCTTACCTGAAATAACAGATTTGTCCTTTAGCGTGATATCTTTTTCAGCAGCATACCTATCATCGAGTTTCATCAGGAGCCAGCCATTTTCTCCCCGTCCGTGGGCTTTGATAAGGGCAAATTCTCCTTTGAGCTTTTTGCCATGGAGCTTAAATTTGAGCTTGCCAGAGTATAACTGATGTAAAAGGCTTTTCTCCTGTTTGGAAATATCCGTAAAGTCACCTTCTGCCGGCTCATAGGTTCCCTCATCCCAGACGATAACTGTGCCGCCACCATACTGTCCTTTAGGTATCACACCCTCGAAATCACGATAGTCATAGGGATGGTCCTCCACCATCATGGCAAGCCGTTTCAGGTCAGGGTCAAGGGACGGACCTTTGGGGACAGCCCAACTTTTGAGTACTCCATCCATTTCTAGACGGAAGTCGTAATGGAGATGGGATGCATCATGTTTCTGGACAACAAACCTTAATTCCTTTCCCGAAGGTTTTCCTCCGAAAGGTTCAGGCGTTTTATCTGCGGACCGTTTTTCACGATATTTTTCTAAAGCCATAATAGATCAATTTGAAGTTAATTGGTTCTCTCAATAAAAGCTGCGAGGTTGATGCAGAAGTAGAATCTACCACGCTAAGCAATACTATTTATTGTGCCGCTTTTTTAAGTACTCCTCCAAGGTCTTACGGTCATTTGATCCTGTTTTTTTTATCGCACCTACAACGGCCTGCGAACTAACGCCCATCTTATCCTTGAAATACTGTATCTCATAATTTTCTGAGCTGCTGACTTTTGATCTGTCCTGTTTTCCCTTTTTTGCTTTGTTATCTGCCATGAGTTAATATTTTATTAAATTAATACCTTGAAAATTTTTATTAATCATTTGCCTTAGTGACTAAAATTGTATGAAGAACAGTGCTCACCGTAAAAAAGATTGCTCCGTTTCAGTAATAGATCTGACGCTCCTTTAAGTGGATGATTTCCTGCTGTGCCATCTTTTTAATCGCTCTAATCACTGTTTCAACCCGTAGGCCTGTAAGGTTGGCTATTTGCTGCCTTGTCAGGGGCATATGATAGCGAAAAGGCTCCTCCTCTCTTGCGCATCCTTTATAATAATCCAATAAGGAAACAATCTTTTCAGTCGGATTCAATGAAGAATTATTGAACAGCATGGTATATTTATAGTACAGCCTATCAGAAAGGTGCCGCAGGAACTGCGATGTAATCTCTTTATTATCTTCCACTAATTTCAGGAAATTCGCTTTAGGAAGTTTCAGTACGATGCAGTCTGTTTTCGCGATTGCGTTCATCGGATAACTATTTGTACCAAAAAGCAGTGATTCACCAATACTGTCTCCCTTAGAAAGTATATTCAACGTAAATTCCCTACCGTCCTGATGGTAATTGTTCAGCTCTACAGTCCCGCTGCAAATCTGCATATAGAAATGAGGTGTATCGCCCTTCTTGAATATAATTTCTTTTGTAGGGTACCGCTCCTCATATGCTCCATGTTTAAGTAAAACATTTTCATCGGTTATCATACTAATAATATTTATGGTTTTTAAATAAACATCTTAGGTAAATTGGTTTCCTTGGGAATACAAATAACGCACCATTTCAAACCAAGCCCGGCGGTCAAAAATTACCAGATTAATAAATGGTATATTTTTTTAGGACAAACAGCCTCGCCTTGGTTCTGCTATTTTTTTCCAAACCTGGCGAATTTACACCCGGTCATTCCTAGGATAGCCCTGGTCAGTGTCCAGGCAATAAAATAGAAGTTGAATCGATGAGAAAACGATATGTGGTTGATTGTTAAAAAATTGCATACAAATGTTCAGCCGAAAAATTACCTTATACTAAAATTACGCGATAAATGATCCTCGAAATTTTTTAAAACGGTAAAGGCTTAGTTTTTGTTAGTACCTATAAACTATCAGGCTGGCTAACAATTAAAAACTAAACATATGTCAAAAGGTAAAAAAGATTCCAGGATTCTTGCGTTTTTTAAAAGACTCGGTCCTGGATTAATTACAGGGGCCAGTGATGATGATCCCTCTGGTATTGCAACCTATTCACAGGCGGGAGCGCAATTTGGGCTATCCACATTATGGACTGCGCTGCTCACATTTCCGCTAATGGCCGCAATCCAGGGCATGTGCGCAAGAATAGGGCTGGTAACCGCGCAGGGTTTAACAGTGACTTTGAAGAAACATTATTCCAAACCCATACTTTATGGCATGCTTCTATTTAGCTTTCCTGCAATAACCTTAAATATAGGGGCTGATATACAGGGAATGGGTGCCGTGGCCCATATGATTTTTCCTAGGGTTCCTGTCTCCCTGTTTTCCATTCTTGTCACAGCAATTCTTCTGTTCATTATTATCCGCTACCCCTATCAAAAAATTGCCATGATCTTGAAATGGCTGTGTCTAAGTTTACTACTATATATCATTGTTCCCTTTATGGTTGGCCAGGATTGGATAATGGTCGCAAAAAAAACATTTATTCCAACAATCAGATTCGATAAGGAATTTCTATCGATCATAGTGGCAATTCTAGGAACGACCATTTCGCCCTATCTATTTTTCTGGCAAACAACCATGGAAGCAGAAGATCAGGCACACAAAGGCGTTGTGATGGTAAATAAACGGATCTTGAGCGAGATGAAGACAGATGTAAACATGGGAATGCTCCTTTCCAATATGGTAATGTTTTTCATGATCCTGACAACAGGCACGGTGCTTTTTTCAGGTGGAATTCATAAAATTGACACGGTGGACCAGGCAGCGAAGGCACTTGAACCGCTAGCAGGAAAATTGACCTACTTTATCTTTGCTTCAGGAGTACTTGGTACAGGGATGCTCGCTATACCAGTTTTAGCAGGCTCCCAATCCTATATGCTCGCAGAGACATTTGGCTGGAAGGCCGGACTTGATAAGAAATTCTCGCAGGCAAAGCCTTTTTACGGCTCAATCATCGTATCATTGCTGGTAGGGTTATCATTGGATTTTTTTGGTGTCAGTCCAATCAAGGCACTGCTGTACACCGCAATTGTTTACGGTCTGACAGCACCGGTAATGATTGCCGTGATCATGCATATCGCGAACAATGAACAGATTATGGGCGAACATACAAATTCGAGGTTCTCCAATATACTAGGCTTATTGACGCTGGTCCTGATGACGGCGGCAGCAGCAGCACTTATTTATTTCTTGTTTTAATTTAATAAATCCACCATTAAAAGAACTGCAGAACGCTAATTTTTATAGGTTATGTTGTTACGCAACAATTCATGCATCATAGTCTGAATTCCAAATTATTGTTTATTAGAAAGATCCTGTTATTCTTTTTTGTACATATCGTCGATCATTTTAGACAAAAGTCTGGAGCTCTCTAATATATTATGCAGAGATTTATCGACAAATTTTTCCGGTATATTTTTATTTTGCATGAGCATCTGGGCCGCAAGCGTAATTGTTGTAAGAGGATTTTTTAGGTCATGCTTCAAAAAATAAGCGCGGTCATGTTGAACGACATTTAATTGATCGGCATTCGGCTTTAAAACTGTATGTTCGAGACGGTCCTTAGCAAGGTATTTCCCAAGTGTTTTAAGAAGTTTTTTTAGAAATCTTAGCTCCCATCGGGCCCATTTTTGCTGCTTGTCATCAATGGCACTTTCTTTTGGCTGCAAGAAAGATGCATTCTTAGGAACACTTGAGTCGACTGAGGAATCTTTACTTGACACTTGTGTCTCCATGTTATTACGTATTTCCGGGCAACAGTTTAACGCCTTAAAAACATACATGGAGCAGTCTTCCCGTGTACTGATCATTACGGCTTCCAGCCCTCCAAATTGATCGGTTCGGTAAAGGTCGGCATCAGCGTTATTCGTGCTTTCTTTGTATTTTTGAAACTTGCTGAACAGTTGGTCAGGGTTTGTTACAACATTTTCACCGGTGAAATTTCCGAAATGGATAAACTTTTCCTTTTGTTTATAAATAATACCCTGGGCATGCAAAGCTTGCAAAATCTTTGATCCATAACGGTGTAAAGCCTTTTGTGGCTCCAGCCCCAATTGCAACTTATTCTTTAACTTCTTATGCAGCTTTGATAATTTCTTACAAACCGCTTTGCGCTTTAAATTTAATCCTGCTATTTCAACATATACTTTGCCTTGGACTTCATAAATGATCAGTTCATAGGTCACGTTTTTAATACGTACCTTTTTGATCAATATGCTTTTGACATCTTCCTGCCGGCCTACCCTTTTCGCTTTTGAGACCAATTTAGGTGCAATTCTGTTAAGCATTTGCTCAAAGCGAATACCCAGAATTTGCTTGAATTCCAAATCCAGCAGGAACGACCAATTTTTACTTGCAGCAACACAGATATCCTTTTCAAAAATCATCAAGGACCTGAGCATATTACTCCGCCTCCCCTGACGGGTCTTTCCCACTGGGCAAAAATTATCACGCATAAAACCTTTAGTTGAAAGTCGAACCGAATTTATTGTTGTATCATTTACATGGTGCGATATACAGCCTGTAGCGAATCTAACAATTTTTAATGGTTTTTTCAGTAGAACAAAAGAAAAGATCTTTGGACCTCTAAACAAAGATTTATTTTTTTAAAACTGCCATGGCGCAAAAGTTGTATTTAATTTGTTAACATCAAAAATATTAACAGTATGGAAACAAAAACAACAAAAAAAAGTGATGATACAAAAAATGCTGCGTCCAAAACAGCTAAAACTCCGGCTAAAAAGGATGCAGCTAAAGATCTCGCAAGTTTATTCGAGGACTCTTTAAAGGATATTTATTGGGCTGAGAAAGCTTTGGTAAAAGCACTTCCACAAATGCACAAAAATGCCACGGATGAGAATTTAAAAAATGCATTACAGAAACACCTCGAGGAGACGAACACACATGTTGACAGGTTGGAACAATGCTTTGGTGCTCTTGGAAAGAAGCCTCAGGCTAAAAAATGCGATGCAATGCAGGGATTACTAGATGAAGGAAAAAGTATTATCGAGGAAACAGAAGCGGGAGCTGTTCGCGATGCTGGTATTATAGCGGCCGCACAAAAAGTTGAGCACTATGAAATTGCAACGTATGGAACGCTTGCAGCTTTTGCAAAAGTACTGAACGAAAAGGAATGCCTTGAAAATCTCACTGCAACCCTCAAAGAAGAGAAAGCATGTGATACGCTGTTGAGCAGCATTGCCGATACAAATTTGAATAACGCTGCAAAGTAACAAGCCTTTATTAAAATTATATTTAGTGCCTTTTAAAGCAAACTTGCTTTCAGGGGCACTTTTAATTTTGGATTTAGTCGTTTACAGCATTGTATAAATACAGCTATTCCAGGTTTTGTTCGAAGCTTAACACATTTATCACTATAGTTTAGTCCCAATAATGTGGACAGTATGATTTATGAATTTCATTTTGTAAATTAATGCAAGATGGAAAACCATCCGAATTAAAGGGAAAATAGTTCATTTGGGGTCAATCAAACTTATTATGAATACTCAGCACTTTGAAATTGCGAAAAGTTATTTTCCGGATTCCACTTCGGCAAAGTCAATCTCGCAGCAACTGAACGCTATTATTAAACAGACACAGAAAAATTGTAGCAAACAAATTGTACTTTTAACAAGCCTGTGTCCGGGCACTTTATATCTATTGAAAGAAATGGAGCTAGATGATATGGTTAAAGCTATTCACTTGGGTGGAATTGATGGATATCCATTTTTGGACCTGGACGGACTGGAAAGTTTGAAGCAGGCTTCTGATTTTATGATCCTCCTTATCTATGGTCCGCATGTGGTGATTTCACCAAAAGCGTGCAAAGCTCCAAAAAGCAACGCCGATACCTACTTGCGTGCATGTTGCAATGCGGCAGAATTCAGAGATGCTCCACTTGCAAACACAATAAATTCGGATAGAAATTTTCCGTCCCGAAGTTTCCAGGTCCAAGAAGTTATAAAACTTTTCTCAGAGCAAATTGAACGGCTTACAAATGCCACAGATCAAACAATAGCGATAACGGAGATATTTTTCGAAGAAATTTCTAAAAAAATTAGGACGATGATCCAGAAGGCAAACGTTAATGTGAGTATTCTTTTATTTGGAGGAATTTTCATTAACTATAATGATGATCCCGAATTCTTGTGCGAGCCTAGAGAGTTTGCTTATTGGACTTCTGATTCAGATGACTTCCAGAGCATCAATATCCCTGGGAGAATTTAATTGCATAAGCAAGCGGTATCTGGCCTGGGACGCAGCTTTGAGCCTGTCACCCTCGCCAATTACAACCCTGCTAATGACAGTTCTGATGGAAACATGGGTCTGAACAAACTCCGCATTGATTTATAAATTAAAAAACCTAATCATGGTCACAGAGGTTAAAATAATAATTATCTTCTTATTTTCAAAAATTGCGTAAATTTAATTGGATATAAATCAACGATTTATATCCAAATGAAATTGAAGTAATTCCAATTTCGCATGTAGGGAGAAAAGAGCAAAAAACATACAGAATGGGTACACGTTTTGACAACAATAAATTTGACTTCCAACTTGATGACTTAAAAGTTGCTGTGACTGAACATACCGTAAACGGCCAGCAGGTTTTTCGTCTTGTTTTTGGAGACAACAGAAGCCCTCTAATTATTTCGCGAGCAAAAACATGGAATGGGGAAATCTGGACAAGTATTCCCCGTGGTAGACAAAAAGAAGCCGAAGAATTCGGTAAACAAATCAGTAAACACTTAAAAGATTAAAATTATGTGTTATTATAACGGACAGCGCGTATCGCGGGAAGAGTTTATCAGGCTCATGGATCTTGAAAAAGCCGTCATGAACTATGACTTTTTGGATCAGGAAATTCATGAAGGATTTAATTATGGAAATATTGCAGTACTACGCCCGACAGAAGACAGGTGCAATTTCGACATTGTTCAAATGGAGTGGGGTTTTATACCCTCATACGTAAAAAATCGAGACGATGTAAAAAAGATGCGATTTGGCTATAAGGACGGCGCCGGTAAATGGCATCAGCCGTATACTACCCTGAACGCCAAAGGAGAAGAGCTGCTTCTGATAGATGAAAAGACCGGCCGTGAAAAGATGTTCCGCAAAGCAGCGCTCGAAAGAAGATGCTTGATTCTATCCAGTGAATTTTACGAGTGGAGACATCTTTACCGCCTCAATAAGCGTACCAACCAGCCCCTAAAAACTGCAGATAAATATCCGTACCATATCGGACTGAAAGGCAAAGAGTACTTTTTTATCGCAGCCATCTGGCAGAACTGGACCGATAAGGATACTGGTGAAACCGTGGATACAGTGGCGCTTGTTACAACTGAAGCAAACGCACTGATGAGACAGATCCATAACTCCAAGAACCGTATGCCGACCATGCTTCCTGATGAATTGGCCTGGCAGTGGATGATGACCGATCTTGATGAAGACCAGATCACTAAGCTTGCCACCTATCAGATAAATGCGGCGGATATGGAAGCGTATACCATTGAGAAAGATTTTAAAACAACAGGCACACCTACCAAAGCCTTTGTATATGCTGATGTTCCGGAACTTACCTATGAAGTTTAAATAAGAATGTAAAACTTTCGGATACTTTTATATCTTAGATAGAAACCTTGGTTGATACGTCCTTTGCTCAGAATTCTACTGGTGGGCAGTTCTTATTAAGGTATAAAATCAGCAAATTTTAGGTCGTTAAAATAGTAATCTTGTCACCAGACACATAAAAAGGCTCCACGAATGTGGTGCCTTTAGTAATTGTACTTTTTTCCAAAGCCTTGATATTACATGGATGCGGTACGTAATTCGAACTAAGATGACTTCAACGCTTTACAATAGCTATTCTCGAGAGCATTCAAGCGCCCGCGACGTATAGCAATTTTCGCCACCAGATTTAAAAACGGCTCCGCTAACTTCATAACCCCAGTCATCCTCGAATTATTTAGATATATAAACAGTGCCAGATCTGAAAACTTCCTAGGAATTCCGCTGCTATTAGTAAGGCCGTCATTAGCTAGTCCTAAAAGAATTAGTGAAGCCTTCTCAAATGGCAAATTTCCAGGATCTATGGTGGTCCGAATCCTGCAGACAATCTTTGATCCGTTGTTAAAAAGATGCTTCTCGTATGGTAAAATATTTATTGCGTCCCCGGCCTTGAGCTGGTAACGTTTTCCCCCCTTCCCCACTTCAAGTTCGCCTTCCAATACCTCAAATTTTTCTGAAAATAAGGTATGGTAATGCCAGGGAGTCTTTGCGCCCGGAAGAAGATGACACTCGCTGATGGTGGTACCGCCATCAGCTGCGGACTGAATTAGATTGAAGGACATTTTATGATCTGGAGCCTTTTTCGTTGAGTTTTGCATTAAAAGTATGGGGCCAATTATGAGACAGATGGCTATAGCGATTAAGTGAGCGATCGAATGTTGCCAATCGGTTCCGCCAGTACCTATGACGATCAAAAAGTCTCCCAAAGGCACAATTGTGGCACAGAGTAGCGCTAAACCTAGCGCCTTTCTTTCCTTTGAAATGGCAAGAGTCAGTAATAGAATGCCGGAGAATATATCCCTTATTCCTTTGATATAATGAAAGGAATAATCTGCATGGGTATTGGTAAAGATCCCGAAATCAAATTCGGCCTGAACAGGTGAAACCAAAAACCTAAGACCGATAAATAGTAATCCTACCCCGGTCAAAATTGAAATGATGTAACAAATTTTCGTTGCCATAATGTTTGCTTTTTAAGTTGACAACAAATTTATCTGTAACCACTTCGCCTTTCATGCACCTGAGTTAACAAATCATTTTTTATGCAGACTTCTGCTCCGGATGCGACTCAGTGATTGCGGTTTAACACCGACATAGGAAGCAATGTAATACTGCGGGATACGTTGAAGAAGATCAGGATATTCTTTCGTAAATTTTGCATACCGAAGTTCCGGTGAATCGGTATAGAATGAGTTCAGTCCCTGTAAAGTCTTGACAAATACCTGCTCGATAACCAGCCTCCCGAAACGTTCACCGTTCTTTAGTACACCATAAAATTTTTGAAGGTCGTCATATCCGATGACCAATACCGTACAGTCTTCCAGAGCCTGGATAATTTGCCGGGATGGCTGCTGTGGCAGAAAACTTTCATTGTTGCATATAAAATCATATTCTTCGGCAAATCCGTAAGTTTTCTCCTCTCCATCATCATTAATATAATAACGTATTACACCGCTGACCATAAAGCCTACCTTGCGGCAGACCTCACCCTCATTCAGAAAAAAATCACCCTTACCATATTTTTTTTCATGGAAAAGACTGGCAATAAACTCCTTTTCATCGCCGCTTACTTCAACCGATTTTGCGATCACCGTTAGCAATTTTTCTATCATAATTTTGATATTGTTTCACTAAAGTTCGTGAAAAATTTTAAGCAGCGCTCAGTTATTTCACCAAGCTTGTAATTTTTCAGCGTTTAAATGGAAGTCGGATACACTGACTGATTAGTACTGCTTATTCAACAACTAGTAACCAATAAAGTGTTCAGGTCTAAATAGTAGTGGTTCTTAAACGCTAAAAATAAAAGCTACAATTCAATAAAAAAAAGTAGTTATTCGCAAATTTTAAGTACAAAGACTAGAACGTTAAATGCTTTTCTAATGTCTATTCCAATATGTTTAAAAACGTGGTTATGAAAAATGTTATCCAGGATAAGCAAGCAACTATTTCTATTTTAAAGGCTTTAATGATTGACATTAAAAATGGTATTTTATGCACTTCTACAGGAAAAAACGGGTTTCCAAATGTTCAGACGGTGCATACAAAAGAAATGGATCGAAACGGGAATCTATTCTTCATCTTTTCCTCGGAAAGCAGGCCCTACCAGAATCTGCAGGCAAACAAAGAAATCAGATTAATTTACACCATACCTCATAAGTCTGAGTTCTTACTGGTAACCGGCACTGCTGAAACCAGTAATAATATCAGCAGTATAGAAAAATATTGGTCGGTTTATAATGCGAAAGATTTTGCCAAAGGCAAAAGAGATCCCACAATCCGCGTATTGAAAATAGCTGTTGAATATTCCAAAGTGTTCAAATCTGCCTCCACTGGTATGGTCGATTATCTTAAATTGCTTGGAAGAATTATTGCCAATACGCATGAGCAAAGATGAAAACATTTTAATCGCGATAACACGCGCTTGAACTGATCCTTAGGAAAGCTTTCTTGGTTACTATCTCCATGTTATTCTTTCTCGTCCTCAGTGGATCAATAGTTAAATAACCCAAATACCCGCTTATAGATAAGGATTAATGTGATGGAATCAAATAGCGCATGGGAAAATATGGGAATCCAGAGGTTGTCAAATTTCCTATATAGAATTGCCCAGTAAAGGCCTCCCAAAAATGCGGCGAAAATAGCAAAGACATCCTGCTGTATATGGTAAAGACCAAATAGTAGACTGGTCATAAACATACTGATTAAAGGACTATATTTTTTAAGAATTTTCTGCTCTAGCACATTTTGGATGTAGCCGCGAATTGCTTCCTCCTCATAAAAACCACCAATCAGCACAGCTGCCACTAACGTTATTAACAGCCTCTTCAAACTGCTTTTGATAAAATTGTATTCCGTGTAATCCGGAACTTGGAAAATGAATTTTATGCCGGGAATATAAAATAATTGCATAAAGGCAACCCAGGCCATTGCAGTAATAAGACCCAGGAAGATAGCTCTAAAGGATATTTTTTCTTTTTTTAAGCCTATCCCTAAAACTCTTGCCATCCCTCCGTAATATAAGATAAATTGCTACGAAGCAGACAACAGCGTAAGAATAAAATGGTAAAGGAACTAAATGGGGAAATATTAATAGAAATACTATAAATACTATAAATACTATAAATCCCATATGCCCAATTGTAGAAACTATATTTTTTTCTATACACTGCTTTATTAATGATGAGGCAAACTTTTAAGTTTTTCAGCGATCCATTCCTACCATAAAGTTATTGAAATAATAATCAAATGGTATTTTTGTTTGCAGCTTCATGCTCATTTTAATTCTGTTAATTAGTATCCCTAAACAGACTTTCAACCAAAAAGATACCACTAGCATAATTCCTTTGAAAACTGCACTCGACCATAAGTCCCACGGGCTTAAATTGAGCATGACTTTTACGCAGTTCTTCCCAGCATAAATTAGCTGTTTTCCCTGTTGATCGTACCGGCTTTTTTCCTATATTTAACCCATAAATTTCAGAAGAAATGACAAAAAAGAAGGCTGTGCTTATTCAGGATAATGAAGATATCTTGAGTATAATGGATGAAGTCTTAGTTGACGAAGGTTTTGAGGTGATTCCTTCGCTTACAACAGAACCGATTGAAGAACTTACCGATATTGACCCGGACATCCTTATCGTCGATGACCACATCAGAGGCAACAAAAAGGGATCAGAAGTGATCAAGGAAATCAAATCAGACCCTGAAACCGAAGATGTTTCATCTGTTCTGACATCAACGGCCAACAATATTGAAAAAATTGCAGCGGAATGTAAAGCTGACGATTTTATCCAGAAGCCTTTTGATCTGGATCACATGATCGAGGTGGTTAAAAAAAATAGTGACTGATCAGATCCGAAAAGAATTCACTTGCTCGCTCCTCCACGTGTATAGACATTTGGTAGGGCAAAGCAACATAATCTTTTGTTCGTTACTTTGAATATAAATGTGATGGATCTTGCGTGGAAAATTATCTAAACGTGAAAAAAGCAGGGCTATTTCGCTCAGCATTAACCATTGTAAGGCATAACAGTGAATTAGTATAATATATCTTACCTTTGCAGTGGTCTTAAAAGAAAGAGGTATGATTGCTAATAAGTCAAGCAGAAATAAAATCCGAAGAGTCAGCTATGCTAAATTAATTGGAAGTTCAATGTTAATAAGTATAGTCTGCTGCCTGATAGCATTCAGTTTAAAGCACATCACAGCATTCATTCAGGAAAGATTATTTGAAAGAGTAATGTCAGCGGGAATTTTCTTAATTATCTTCCTACCAAGTATCGGCATAACAGCAATCTATTTCCTGCGCAAGTACTTTTTTCATAACAGAAAGAATAAAGGTATCAAAGAGATCTATACCACCCTTGAAACAAGAAAGGACCACCTACCTGCATTTAAAATACCCTCACATTATATCAACGGATTTCTTACAGTTATTTTTGGTGGTTCTACAGGCGTGGAAGTATCAACTGTTGTCGCTACTGCAACCGTCGGAAATCAGGCCTATAAATATCTGCATGCAGCCTGGGCATATAAAACAGAAATGATATGTGCCGGCATTATAGCGGGTGTAACCGTATTATTTGGAAGCGCCTTGGGAGGATTTTTATTTGCTATCGAAGTTATTGCACGTAAATATAATAAATCCATTTTGATCAGCGGGGTCAGTTCGATGCTTGTTGCCTATTTATTTGTTCACTATTTTGATTCGGAACCTCTGTTTTCAGCACACGTGCAGCAATGGCACTGGCAGGCCATACCCTTTGTTATCATTTTGGGTCTGATCGGGGGAATCTTCGCACTTTATTTTACAAAGATTGTGATCTATGCAAAAACATTTTTCGGGGGTATAAAGAATAATTTTATCCGTGTAAACTTAGGTGCAATAACGGTTGGCATATTTATCCTGTTTCTTCCTGCACTGTACGGTGACAGCTATCATGGACTGGATAAAATCCTGGAAAGCAGCGTATCGGACTGCGTAAATATGATGTACTTCATTCCGTTGGTACTTCTTATTTTTATCAAACCATTAGCTGCTTCACTAACCCTCGGCGCCGGTGGTGATGGTGGGGTATTCGCGCCCAGTATCGTAACAGGTGCATTCTTAGGTATTCTCTTAGCACAATTCTGCAATCATTATCTCGGTACCCATCTGGTGGTAATCAACTTCGCATTATTCGGTGCCGCTGCTATGCTCTCGGCAGCCATCCATGCTCCTTTCACTGCCATGTTAATTATTTCCAGCATCGTTCCATCTGGTTATGTGCTCCTGTTACCACTGTTGATCGCAGGTTTTGTTTCCAAAACGCTGGCAAAGAAAATCTATCCGTATAATGTTTACACTTACAAAGAAGCGACCAGTTACTGATAATAATTTGAACCAGATGTTCTAAGTTTTTACTGTTTTCCGGCCGGATCTATATAACTTAACACGTTTACCATTTAATGTAAAGAGCTTGTTAGAAAACAGACTCTTTACATCGTGCAGCAAATCGAAATACATTTTCAGTATAAATTCTCGCGACTGCATAAATAAGGATATTAGCTAAAATATGCTTATATCTACACTAATTTTGACACCCCGACTTTCGTTTCTTTCGTTCGATTGGCTGCTGAGAGCGATTTTCGTATCGGTTCATCGATCCACTTGAGAATAAAATGGGACAAGATTATTAGGAACAACATTCCGGCGCTGACAGTAACCGTCAGTTCCATCTTGTTCGGTTTAACTTTTTCGACATAGCTCATAAAGATCCAGATAAAAGGGTAATGAACAACATATAAAGGATATGAAATATCCCCCAGCCACTTGCATGTCTTTATTGTATTTTGGTTTAAATGGTCTGCTCCAGCGCTTAAGGCGATCAAGAAAGGAAAATAGAAGATTACCAGAAGCGGATCAACTATTGGACTTAGCCACTCGGAATAAGGGATAAAAAATACAGCTGAAAGTGCGATCGTGAGCAGAAAAAAGGGCACCTTTTTATGAAAAAGCCAGTTTTGGCGGAAAACCAGGATCCCTGCCGTAAATGAGAAAGACAGCCTTACGCCACCACCCCAAAAATTATCGCCGCCGAATCCCACGGCAAGGTACCCGGACTTATAGGATTCATAGCACAGCAGAAGAGCAGAAATGATTAGGATTGTCCACAGTACCCTTTTTGAAGCACAAGGAAAAAAGCATAAATGATGTTTCCGATATATTCCCAAAAAAGTGACCAAGTCGGTGGATTTAAGTGGAAAAGGTTAAAATAGCGCTGCGGAACAGCTGGATAAGGAATTAAAAAGCAGGCGCTCAGAAACATAAGCAAAAGCTGTAAGGTGCTGAATGAATCTTTGAGGTCGCTGAAAGGATCAAACACAAAAGCCAAAAGCCCGATTATTGCCCCGACCACAACCAGCGGATGTAAACGGATCAGACGTCTTTTAAAAAAATCTTTCTTTCCTATTCTGTGCAGCCTGTCATCATAGGCATAAGCAATGACAAATCCCGAAAGGCAAAAGAAAAAGTCGACTGCCAGGTAACTATGCGGAATAAAACTGTCATGATAATCCGGTGCCACGATCTCCATAAAATGAAACAGTACAACCCCGATCGCCGCAACGCCCCTTAAACCATCCAATACACTGAAATGTCTTTTTGTAACACTTCCTTTTTGATAATAACTCATTATACAAAATCTTTCAATCAGCATCAAAGATATAGCAATCGGGACCGTCGGAATGGTCACATTCGTTTCATATATTTGACAAATTTTCTCAAATTTTCACCTATCTCCTATTTATACTTTCATAAGCCATTTACAAGTTCAATTTTCTAGATCTTGGTAGTGTTACTTTAGGTGCAGGTAAGAACCTTAATGCAAAATGATGAATGGTATCCCATCTCACGATAGTAAAATGCGACCGGAGAATTCCGGGAAATTTTTTTTTGAATGTGAATTTAGTCAAACTTTCAGTCACAAAGTATGCGCTATTATCGACGAGACTTTTTTGACAGAAGTGAGGAGGTAATTCATTGAAAACAATAAAACAAAGAAGCAAGAAGAGTATTCACTCTTGCTTGCTTCTAAAAATTATTCCGTTTAAAGATAGATGAGCAGTAATTCTGCTTCTATACCTGCCCCTAAAGTCCCAGATACATTTTGAAATTAAAATGCTTTCTTGTCTTTGGCTCTAACAGGCGGTAATAACTTTGCGGTTTGCCGTCCCGGCCTATATACTGAGGAACGAGAAATGGATTGAAAGTATGAATGACTTCAAAACTCCAATTGGGAAAGCCAAACTTTCTTTTGGTCACTTCCATCATATAAAAATTTAAGAGAAAACGGTTTTCTTTATCCCAAACAGTCTTTTTAGCCTTTTCATTTATTGCAGCAAATTCGCTCTCTTTTGGATTGTAGTCCACAGCCAATTTAAATTTTTCATTAAAACGGGCCAGGATCTCGGCGGCTTTTTCTTCCACATTTTCAGGCGTGATCTTCTCCACTTCCTCCTGAAAATCTGTTTCGAGCAGTCCGTAGTCGTAGCTTTCCATAGAATCTAAAAATGCTACTGCATCGTCCTCATTGTCAAAACTCAAAAAGAATTTCTTATTGTCACTGGCCATTACCCGAAATTCTGCTTTCTCCTTATGCTTGGTACAAGTCTTATGCGTATTTGGATTTTGCCTAAAAAATCCAAAATTCTGTAAATCTTTCCTGATTGCTTCAAAATCATTAAGATCACATTTTGTTTCGACGATTTTAAAATTCTGTTGTGCCATTAAGTTCATATGTATTATTGGTTGCGCGCAATTTATGGGGTAAATTGCTTTAAGATAGTTTTCCATTTGGTTATGTTGTTTTGGGCTGTTAAGGTAAAAATTATTGTAATTCAGTAAATAGGTGATCATACTTTTTGTGGGATTTTTACGGATTGCGTAATATCAAAAATTTGCTTTACCAATTTATATAGGAGGATCACCTTTACATGTTAACACACAAACTTAAACTAATACTGCTTTGGAAATGGTAAATCCTACTCAAAACCGTAATTGAGCTAGACTTCAGCGGTTAGAGATTCATTGATTAATGCGTCAGCGATTTCTAAATCCAATTCCTGATCGAAATTGGAATATATAGTGCCCTTTACGATAATTTAAAAAGATACGGTACTCTGATTTCAACTTTCATCGGTATAAATTTGCTGTATCAAAACATAAAATGTATTGCGAAATTTGGCTGTCATCTTGATCAAAAAATTCCATTTCCAATAAAACCTCGTCCGAATGTCTATATGTTAAGAAAGTACCTGATCCATTTGAGAATGGAGCGTGATGGTTTTTCTAAATTTACAATTCGATGGGATTCAGTAATATTACGGAGCTTTAGATAATTTTCAAAACTAAAGTAGGTATCTTCATCGCCGTATTTTTGAAGACAAATCGCATAATAATTGCTCTGAAAATCTTCGATCGCGTTTTCTTCCCTGTCTATAATATCTGCCCACTGATAAATTTTTTCAAGCAGTCCTTGTTTGAGCAGGTTTTCCAGCGGCTCATTCAGATCCTGATCTTCCAACGCCCTCACGCAGCAATCAATTGTTTCTAAATTCAGCATTAAATCAAATTCTCTCTTTTGCTGGAAATCCTTAAACGAATAGGCAAAGTGCCCCTCCGTAATGCAGCGTTTTTCGAGTGGGTGCATCTTTAAATACTTGTATAACAATCCAGCCTCAATACTATTGATGCTAACTCTAACGCGAATATCATACAAAACTTCCATTATAAATTTTTATACATAAAACCTGTTGCGGTCAGTACGTCAGATACCGAGCATCTGACCGGCGGAGTTAAAAATTCTTATTGATACCCAAGACGATATGGAAAGGTATCAGCTTCTGGGTGTACAGGCTTTCACTGATATTATCGATAGAATACTTGGTGATGCTGTTGGAATTCAGCAAATTGTTCCCCTGCAGATAAATTTCGCTATTGTATCTTTTCGAGGTATAATTAAGCTTGATATCCCAAAAATGAGTTGGACTTTGACCGGTATTCCCAAATTTATAATATTCCATCGACGACTCGATCCTGAACATTGGACTTACCCTAAAATATACATTCGCGAAGGCTTTCTGATCCTGATAATTGCTTGAGTTTACATCCGAGACAATCTTATTGAAGGCGATCTCATAACCGAGTTCATAATTGAAAAATCCCATAAAACCTGATTTCATCTCAAAACCTGTTTTGAGGTTAGAAAACCGTGATCTGATCAGTGGCCCGCTATTGATGCTGTTTTCATATTCCGAATCCGAATAAGAACCTAAAAGACTTATTCTGGTCTTGATAAAATTCAGGTATTTGCGAAGTTCTAGGTTAGCGGAAAACGTGCTGTTATTCTTTACCAGGATCGCCTGACTGAACGTAAAAGTTGGATTCACGATCATATTATTTGAGAGGTAGCTGTCATTTTTTGAAAAATTAGCGTTAAAGGACAGATATTGCGAGCTGATCTGCCCAACGTTATAGCTTAAGTTAAAGCTGTAGCTGGGCAGCACTGTAAATCCGACCTCACTCTTGTTAAAATTCCTGTTTCCCTGATAAATGTATCCGGTATAGACATCATTGATGCTTACTGTTGAAAATCTTCTGGATGCGCTTAAACTGATATTTCCGGTCCTGCTGTTTTCATACCCAATATTGACGGTCGGAAACAGATGAAATCCTGCTGTATTTTCGTCTCGGAGATCGGAATAAATAAACTGACCCAGCATCGTAACGCCATAACGCCATTTTTTGCTTTTCCGCAGATATTTTCCCTGGGCAAACAGGTTATTCTGCTCAAGCGACACATCATTGCTAAAACCCCGGTCATCGTAATTAACCTTATTGTCGTCCGCATCAAAAAGTGAAAGATCTGAAGATAACCGGTTACTCCGGTATTCATTTGCGGCCTGAATCTCAACCGATTCCTTTTCCGAATATTTTTTAAGGTAGGAAACCTTAACTCCACCAAAATTCATTTTTGAGCTGATGGTCTGCCGTGATTTCCTGACGTCCGGATTACCGGTGACTTTTTGGAACACATCATTATCATCAGTGAAATCATAGGGCCTTTCCTGAAAAATATATCTTGCAACGGCAACTACAGCTTTGGAAGAGTCAATTTTCTTGGTATAGACAAATTTATTCTCAGTAGACAACAGCCTGTTGGTTCCTATCTGGCTATTTAGCTGTTCATTGAAGACAAAAATATTATCGTTGTTTTCTCTCAGGGATGATGTTTTACTGTAAAACTGAAAATTCGAATTATTTCTGAATTCCTTTGAAATTTCCAGTTTTCCAACCAGATTCGTGTTGTTCTGTTTCCAGGTCTTATCCTCCACGTTTGCGAAATTTTGTCCCGCATAGTTGAACCGGTAAAAACTGGAGATGTAATTTCTGTTCTCGATGTCATTGAATACAGTGATGAATTTAATTTTCCAGTCATTCTTGAAGTTGTAGATATAGTTCAGTGAACCCAGTTTATCATTGTTGAAGTTGGTACGCTTATCCTGAAAGATGCTGTTTTTTTGATGAAGATTCACAACCGACAGTATACCCACGTTCGTCCCCACATTCTCAACCTCATTCTCCGAAGCCGGATCTATCAGGTATTCAACACCTTTCATTTCGTTCAGCCCGAGATTGTTCGCATTAAGAAGAAAATAGACCTTTCGTCTCTTGGTGAAATTCATCACGTTGACCTTCCCCTGTCTCATATCCTCTTTGTAACTTGTCGAAGCAAGCAATAAATTCCCGAACCATTTTCCCTTCGCATCTTCCTTTAATGTTAGATTAAGGGCAATGCGGTTTGTATTTTCTATATTCTTTAGCAGTTTATTCTTGGAGTAGTTCTCCAGCACCTGAACTTTTTCAAGGGGTTTGGAAGGCATGTTCTGTGTAAGGGTCTGATAACCTTTTTCAAAGAGGTCATCATTTTCTATCATGACCCGCTCAACCTCCCTGCTCCTGAATTTTATTTTCCCGTCACTTTCAACCGTGATGCCGGGAAGTTTTTTTAGCAGTTCCTCCACATTGCGTTCTGTTCCGTTGGAGAAACTCTGCACATTATATTCTGTCGTATCTTTTTTTTGCCTGATCGGTGTGTTTCTGGTAATGACAACTTCTTTGATTTCCTTGACTTTATCACTGCTAAGTTCGATAGCGTTAAGATCAATAACCGAATTCTTTTTGATGAACGAGATAGGAATATTTTTCTTTTCATGCCCCGCCGCGGTAACCTGCAGGTTAAAGCTGCCATACTGATCCGTATTTAGCGAAAAGCTTCCGTCCTTATTGCTAAAGACGAAAGCTATGATATTATCATGTGTATCCGTAAGAATGATACTGGCTCTAAGAAGCGGCTGCTTACTATCTGAAAGTACAGTTCCTGCAATCTTCGTTTGCGCGGAGATCTTAAAACTTAGTATAAAGAATAATAAACATAAATATTTCATTAAGGCTTCTTGGTGTCAGGTTCCCATTCAAAGTGGGTTTCCATTGACATCTCTCTGATGTTGGGCACTTCGTACTCGGTTCCTGCTGGCAATGCAGCGATAGATTTATTCATATCGTCCTGCAAGATAACATTTTCCAATTCTATCATTTTTTTAAACGACATGATGGGGTCAGTCGTTTTTTTCTCAAAAATTGCTAGAATTTTAGGTGGAAACTGATCCTGCGAATTTAATGAAATTGTTTTTGCAGTACCTCTTATAAAACCATCTTTATCCTGAAATTCCAGGATAACACCAGGTAGTCCCTTAAGTTTCCAAGGAAACACTTCGACATTTAGATCCTTGGTGAACCATACCGTATATTCTCTTCCCCTAAAATTAGCGGTGGCCAAAAAGGCTTTGTAACCGAGAATATCCTTTGATTCCTTCGAGATCTTCCAGTCAAGGTTCTTCAGCTTTTCGGAAGCTAATCTCGGGAGCGGCTGCTTTTCATTTTTCGGAACCATGTACACCCGCTGGTAGAGATTTTCGCTGGAAAGATCATAGTCATAGACATGATACGGATTAATTGATGTAAAGTCAGTTTCTATTAATTTTTTATAACTAACAGACGGATCACTGGCAAAGAAAAAATAGGAGTTTTTTTGATCACTTATGACAAATGATTTTAAATTACTCATATGGGCAAAAGTATAATCGTACTCCACGATAATCTTATCCTGAGCGTCAGCATATCCAAAAATGGTCAGCAATAAAAAAATTAATACGTTTTTTAAGGCCATAGATCAATATAAGGATGTAATTGATGAACATAGGTCGTTGTGGTAGAACCCTCAAGTTGTCCAGATGCGCACGGAGCCGAGACTCTCGGTCCCACAGAAGAACTGATGTAATTCCCCTGATGGTCTTCATATTGTGTAACTGTCTGCGTAAAACAGCCAGCAAGCTTCTTTACATTAACTTTTTTCACTCCTGGAGCGGCATATGTCAAGCCACTTAAACCCAGAACTGCCGCTGTTAAAATGATTCTTTTCATATTTTTTTTTTTAGATTATGGACAGCTTGTTGCTTGGTTAGGATCTGAACCTGGGTTCCATCCACCTTCTGTTCTGACTTCGTAATAAGTAGATGTTGAGCCTTCTGCCTGCCCCTCTCGGCAATTGACAGTATATTTTGGACTAGCCGAAGAATACAGATACTGTCCGCAGGTATTTTCAACGTTTACAATAACTTGCGCGTAGCAGTTTCCTTTAAAACACTGATCCTGATCAAGATCCTTTTCGATCTCAATGGTGTTAGCAAGAGCAAACGATGATGATCCTGCAATTAGGAATAAACCTAAAATGAGTTTTTTCATAAGATAAGATTTTTGTTGTTTTTGGTAATTACACATATTCCTTACTCAGGTGCGTAATGGTTTTTATTTTTTAATCTGCTTTTCTGACAGATCAATAAGTGACCTATATGGCTGTTAAGGAAAACCTAGCCAATACACTGCGAGCGGAGAGATCTGATGGACATAAGTTGTCTGGGTAGAGCCTTCAAGCTGTCCCTGCGCGCACTCAACTGACACTCTCGGTCCAACAGAAGAACTTACGTAGTTGCCCTGAAGATCTTCATATTGTGTTACTGTCTGCGTAAAGCAACCGGCAAGTCTCTTTTCAGCGTCCACTTTTTTTACAGTAGGTGAAGAAGCATAAGATAAACCAGCAAACCCTAAAACGGTCACTGTCAAAATGAATTTTTTCATAGATTTTAATTTAATTATGGTTGGATTAGTTAAAGCTTGATTGTGTTTGCAAGCACGTAAGAAATCGTGCATGACATCGGGGATAATCCCAGGAAGAGTTTTTTCATAAGTTTTTAGTTATTTATTGGTGGTCAAATATATAAATTTTTATCACACAAAAATGATATTTTTAACTTTTATTTAATATTTAATGAATTATTTTCTCCTAAAGACCGCCGATACGGCATTTTATAAAATATTTACTTCACTAGCCTTAGATAAAATACAAGCTATTATTGCTCCCAATAAAACAATTTTCAATAAAACATTGCCTTCGGAAATAGACGGTCTCCAGTCTTAGCGGTAACAATTAAAAAACTGAATAATTTTATTAAAATGGCTTATGAAATTTCGTGGTTAACCTGGTATTTACATCAGGACTCGGCATCTTGCTGCTGTGATCGGAAATTTGACCTTTTTACTTTTTAGAAGCTCATTCTAAGTGGTAAATACTTTTATAATACTGAGTCCACGGCGATTAATTTGGGATCAGATCTTCTTTTTTAAAGGAGTGTGCCTTAAAGCAACGGGCTTTTGCTACAAGTCCTCGTTCCTGTGGGCTTTCCACGTCAATCCCTCACGCATTGACATATTTTCTTAATCCACATTTCAGATAAGCCTTAAGATTCTTGTCATTCACGCAAAAGCACATTTCCTCCAGCGCCAAGGCCTTAATCAAAAAAGAGCTTTTTAGGCCGCCCATCATAGCAAATCGAAAGCTATCCAGATCCAGTCCCACGGGCGAATACCTTTCAATTACCTATGAAATAACACTGCCTTTAAAACGCTTGTGAATCTATTGGTTGGATAAGGATTTGGAAATCACTTTTTATCAAAAGAACAGTCGAAAAAGACATTCAAAGGTACATCGTGCAGCCAACCCACATCCCGCAAAAGACTACGGCATAAACACATGCCGCCCCCTATCCCATCTTTTATTCCGTTTCCTTTTGCCTTACTGCCATTGCCCGATTTACTGATTGACTTTCTTTTTTTTCCTGTTTTTTCTTTTGAAAAAAATGATTCGGGCCGAGCCTCGACAGGACAGGAAGAATGAAAAACTTAACAGGATTGTAGAACAACTAAAACAAAAAGTTATGAACATTTCAGGAAGACTGACACAAGATGCAACGGTCAGTAAAACAACAACAGGTAAGGAAGTGGTAAACTTCAGTGTAGCGGTAAATGACGGCTACAAAAACAGACAAGGGGAATGGGTGGACAACACCGCATTTATCGAATGCGCCTACTGGCGAAGTGCAAAGCCAGTTTCATGGCTCAAACAGGGGCTATATGTCGAACTAACGGGACAGATCAGCGCAAGGGCGTGGACTGGAAAGGACGGCAACCTAAAAGCAGGGCTGAACTTCACAACCTCCAATATTAAACCCGCATGGGGAACAGCATCGGAAAAAGATTCCGTACAGGTCAGTAACAAACAGCAGAACGGCAGTCCTGCAAAAGAGGACGAAAAAGACGACCTCCCATTCTAAGCAGGACAGCGCAAAATCAAATCATTTTAATCCTTTAACAAATAGAAATCATGGGACATAATTTAAATTTCAACAATAGAACGGGCAGATATTCATTTTTCAGTGTTAAGGAAAAGGCTTGGCACGGCTTGGGGCAGATCGTACAGGACTACCCGACCAGTGCCGAAGCAATCAGACACGCAGGACTGGACTACGAGGTGCAAAAAAGCCCTCTCTATACCAAAGGTTCGGGCATAGTGGAAATTTCGGACGGCATCGTTATACAGGACACTGAAATTGAAGTACCAAACTATTTTGCCAATATCCGCACGGATAACAATACCGTACTGGGTGTAGTTGGCAGAGACTACCACATTGTTCAGAATAAAGATGCGTTTTCATTTTTTGATTCTATCGTAGGCGGTGGCAGTGGAATACTGTACGAAACCGCAGGGGCACTCGGACAGGGCGAACGCATATTCATTACCGCAAAGCTTCCTAACTATATCCGCATTGGAAATTCAGACGATGTCATTGAAAAATACATCTTCCTGACCACAAGCCATGACGGAAGCGGAAGCATAACGGCTGCCTTCACTCCGATCCGTATTGTCTGTCAGAATACGCTGAATGCTTCCCTGAGAAATATGAGCAACGTTGTACGCATCAAACATACCGCAGGTGCTAAACAACGGCTCAACGATGCACACAAAGTCATGGGACTGGCGAATAATATGACCATGCAGATGGACGGTATTTTCAACCACTGGTCAACGATCAAAGTCAAGGACAGCGAGGTCAGAAAACTGATACAGCTCGCCTTATGCCCGAACAAGGAATCATATAACCTGCTCAAAAAAGGTGCGGAGGACGAACTCTCAACAATGTTTAAAAATACCGTGGATGATGCCTTCGCCTATGCCATGATGAACGACACACAGCAACTGGAAACGACCAAAGGAACCCTGTTCGGAGCATATAATGCCGTTACTGGCTACTTTCAGAATGTCCGCAATTACAAGGACGGCGAAGCGAAGTTACAGAGCATTGTACTTGGTGGTACTGCACAACTCAAATCGCAGAAAGCTTTTGACCTCTGCACTTCATTTGAGAAGATAGGAACGGACATATTTCAATTGAATTAAGCAAATCTTAACAGGTGGCAGGATTGTAAAAAAATGCCACCTACTTAAAACACACGATCATGAAAGCATTAACAGAAATGAACAATACGGAAAGGGCGTTTGCAGTGGCAAGGCTCTTCCCCGATCAGCTTGGAACGTTGACCGACTTTATAAAAACTGAAATAGCACACCTGCGGGAAAAAGAGCAGGATATCAGAAAAGCGTGGCCACCCAATTGCGTTGCAAGTGCTGATTATTGGTACAGGCTTGTAGAAAATGCCGAGGAGACAATCGAAAAATTCGGTGTTCTCCTTTACAGAAACCCGAGGATTTTTTCAGACCAATTTTTCTATCAGGACAACAGCGTTTTTGGTATCCACTGCCTGATCAGACTGGTAGGTTCGCAGGACTTACCACCCATGCTGAGACTGGCAATAGAACTCTATTTCGGGGACGACAAGGTCGTCACCATCGACTTTAAAAGAAACCTTAAAATTTAAAAAAATGAAAAACTTACAGCAGATGAACAATTTGGATAGGGCGTATTTACTCGCAAACCTATTTCCCGATGAACTGCAAGGGCTGACCGAGTTCATGAAAAAGGAAGCTGATCTATTCACACACAATCGGGAGCAGGTCTATGCGCAGTGGACAGAAAAAAATATAGATGCTGACCTCTGGTTCAGGTTTATAGCAAATTTTAAGTATAGCTACAGCAGGAACGGTACAAGACTGTACAGAAATAAAAAAACGTTTAGGGACCAATTATTTGACGGCTACGATTCTCTGTTTACTTTACACGCTATCCTGCATTACACCGAGCAGAAAGAATGTAGCAGCGAATTAAAGTATGCCATATACATGCTGTTTGGAACAAGGAAACTCATTATAATCAACTTCAATACTTCGCCATGAAAAAATCAGCTAAAATGACGGATGTCATGCTTTTAAAAGCATTCAGCGAGAAAGGGCGGAATAATTACGAGGTAGCCATTATCCCCCTTTGGGGGGATTGGCTACAAAAGTCACTGGAGACAACAGACCTGCTCGAACTGCTGAACGTGGAATCCTTTTAGGGCTACATCGCCCGAAAAGATCACGGCATTTCTTTCCTGCTGTGCAGGACAGCGAAAATACCATTCTACGAGCAGTGGCTCGATGGAAATGAAATTGCTTTCTTGGAAGCTCAGGCAAGCGAAATAGAACAGCTATGCAGACATTTTAACTGCATCAAAAGTGATCGCCTTCGGGTACATCCGAGCGGGATGGCAAATTATGAAGCATTTGAGGACATGAAATTCAGAACGGTTGATTTCGACCTCAGACTGATACAGGAAATACTAACCTCCAAAAATTAAACATCATGACACGATCAAACTTACATATCACCTTATCGGACGGACAGCAGATTATCTGTGTTGCCGATAGCTCGAGCGCACCCGAACAGGGCTACATCGTAGAGCAATTATTCATTCCCCTGCTCAGCTGTAACAACAGTCATAGCGAAATTGAACTGCTTAAAAAACACTGTACAATGGACGAGAGACGTGCTAATGCAGATTACCGCTATTATATCAATTTGGTAGATAAAGAGGTAACCATGTTTGAGGAACATTTTAATTACACTTCGGAGAAGTTCAGAAAAGGGAAAGAAATAACGCAACGCTATACAAGCTACGTAGAAAAACTAAATGCCAAAGATCTTGGATAATCAAACTGATACTGAACCGAAAGCATTACAGACTATTGCTGAAATGCTAATGCAGTTCGAACGACTGCACATCATGAACATTCGCCAAGAAGACCGGAAACAACTGCACATGGTTAGGGAATGCCTTGAAAAAATAATCCATGACAACGGCTTCCGCATGAACTATGACAGGAATTTAAAAAACAATATCATAAAACTTTAAAAAATGGAAACACTAGCAAAATATAAGTTCGCAGACTGGCTCTATAACAGGTTTGTCGAAAATTACAAAAATCAGAACATTGCCGAAGCATTTACCTTCTTGGACATTTTATCACGGTATCAGATGTTCGCAATGGAAGTGCGTAAACTTTCCGATCAGCGCAGGCATATCAAAGAACTGTATCGGGATATTCAAAAGGCACTGAAAAATGGAACGGCACATAAACTATTTCTCACAGGCGAGGAAGGTGCAGCACAATTTAAAAGGGAAATGAAAGCTTATGAAAATCACCTACGGGAACAGGGCTTTTCAGAATCCTATATCACAGAATGCGTAAGCGATAAAGCAATGAACTATTATGGAAACAGCTAATTTTTTCAGACAGATTGCGAAGATGGACATTAACAGCAAATTGATGCTATCCATTACAAAGGCAACAGAAAGCACGATACTAGTATCTATCTTGATTGAAAACGACAGTTGCGGGGACAAGGCGAAGAATATCATTCCCCCTTTTAACCTGAAAGGAAGCCCCGAAGAACTGGACAGCGGATTCTTTGAACACATCAAAAAGCCAGTTCAGATGGCAGACGGACTGATTTCAAATATGCAGAACTTTCTTAAAGGTCTGGAGACGGCTCAGGCGAGTTCCGCAATGGAAAAACAGAAATCAGACAAAGAAAAGGCTAAGGGCAAAAAATACGGCGAAGCAGTCCAAAAAGCCGATGCCCTCGCTAATGCAGGTAAATACAAGGAAGCTTGGTCTGCTCTGCCAAAAGTCGCGGACTATCCTGAGCATAAAGAAGAAATCAGAAAAAAACAGGACAGCTACGAAAAACAGTTTGTCCCCGATCTCTGGTCAGCTTCGGAGCCAAAAGCAGAACAGCCCGAACAACAGGAGTTTAACCCTTAAAATATAATATTATGTTAGTAGCAACAACACTTCAGCGGGTATTTATCCTCAAAGAAAAAGAACAGGAGATCAGGCTTGATGATCCTGAACCGAAATGGAATCTACAGGCGGTACTCAATTTTTATTCGAGCAACTACCCTGCCCTAACCACAGCGAAAATTTCACGTCCGACAATCGTTGACGATGTCGTAGAATATCGCTTCGAGACGGTAATCGGAACAAAAGGTTAATCCAAAATTCAAAACCCATGAACCATGCAAAAAAGATATCCGCAGACGGTAAAACTTCCTACGCTCGAAAGCCAGTCACAACTGCACCGCCAGTTGGGCGAGTTCGGGAAATGGATGAAACGTCCAAAAGATGCAGGCGAACTCCGCAGGGACAAACGGCAGTCCGTACCACCTGCGATGTTACCAATGCCTTTTTGAGAGTGCAATTCTATTCTAGGTTGCAGGAGCCTGAAATTGGAAAAAAACAGCACAGTACTACATTGGAGAGGGAATTTTATCAGTCCCTCTCCATGATCTCCAAAAAACTGAATATTTCGGTACAGGATTGTAAAAGCCTTCCTTTTCCTTACAACATTTCTGAATCACTCAGTCATTTTAGAAAGCAACTTAAAATCCATACCAACGACTGGAGAGAAATTAGATTGGTCAACGATGGAACAAGTACATTTTTTGCTCGGGAAGACAGATTTAATACAGGTTCCACATTATACTATATCCCTGTAATTCCGCTATATACGATCTTAAATAAAAGAAAGACAGCAAAATCCAGTAAATTATTGATCTCGGTTTATGCTTACATCTTTCAGGTACTTGCTGTACCCTATTATAGAAATGAAGACAGCTATCTGCACTCCATGTATGACATGCTTGAAAACTCCTATGCCGAAGAGGAAGAGCACGACGATTTTAACGATGAAAGTTCATTGGAGTTCAGTGATGCCGAGCTGATCGGAGATTTTATCAAAGAAATAATTGCTGATAAAAAGCATCTGCTGTCCTTTCAGAAACTCCTTACCACCTTTGAACCAAAAAATAATTTTGAAAGTGATGTCCATCGGATTGCCAGTTCATTCTACGAACTTTATCAAACCTATCCAAATGTGCGTATAGACCGCAAATACTTCCCATTGCGATACAGGGAAATAACCGATGAATATGACCGTCCCATCACATTGGACAACTATGTTTCATTTTGCGCATCTATAACAGGAAATCTATTTGAAACACTCTGCGACTTCGTATACAATGACTTGCAGGAATGTTCCGAAGTAGATGAACCAACACGTTTTTTACCCATTGACAACAGAAAAATTGAAAACAACAATTTCGATTTTGAAACCAAGGTTTTTGATTCCATCGACAACCTTATCAGACTTTGGCAGGAACATAATTTTTAACACTTGAAATCATGGAAGATATTACAAACAATTTTGGAACCTATTTTGACCCGATATGCGCACTGGTAATTTATCAGGGTAATAGCGGATATAATGAATCTTATGTCGAATACTTTGATATGGAAAATGGCGTGCCTGTCAATCCGCATCCACTTTCAGTCATGGAAGGTCAAAGGCTATCCACGGCATTGCAGGTCAATGAGGAAAATCTGAACTTCCTAAAATCGGACGGCATCCTGCAAAGCAACCTGCTTTGCTTTGATGCAACATCTTCAACAATAGTCTGGTTTACAAAAGCAGGATTTCGGGAACTTTTCTTTGATAAGAATCTCGGCATAAAGTCAGGTAAAGCGCATATTCCACCCTTGGTATGGATTGCAGACCGACAGACACTACATCTGTATGCCCTTTCAACAAACAGAAAACCCACGCTCAACACCCGCCTCTATTATGCCCCATTTTTTAATGTCTATGAAAATGGATCGGTTTGCATGGGTACGGTAGATATTGCCACTACTGAAACAGGATCAGTCAATGAGCTGATGACCTTGTGGGAGAATTACTTTTTCAACAGCTACTTTTCCCATCTGATGGCTGACCATAATCCGGTTAACGGGAACTGCGTGATACTATGGGAAAATCTTGTAGGTACTGGAAAAACTTTTCCGAATGACAAGCTCGTAAAAACAGCTAAAAAACTTAAAAACATTCTGTTATGAGAACAGCCAAAACAAATATCCATTTTTTGGACAACTATCTTTTAAGCCCCACAAATCCGATTCGTGTACATGTAATCGGTGCGGGCGGTACAGGCTCCAAATTTATGACAGCGCTGATGGAAATCAATCACAGCCTGTTGGAACTTGAACACCCAGGACTGGAGGTGCATCTTTGGGATGATGATATAGTAACAGGTTCCAATATAGGAAGACAGCGTTTTGCCGAATCCGAAAAAAATCTTTATAAATCACAGGCAATTATAAACCGTCTTAACCGATGGGCAGGAACAAATTGGAAAGCAGAGACAAAAAAATTTCAGCGGGATTCCGATGGAAAAATACCGAGTGGTGCAGCAGCATCAATTTATGTATCCTGTACAGACACAGTCGCATCAAGAATAGAGATCTCCGAAATAATTAATCTGCTTTCTGATGGATATGGATTCCACAGGGACAAAGGTCGATATTGGCTCGATCTGGGCAACACCAAATTTTCAGGACAGGGATTATTGTCCACGATCGGAAAGATAGAACAGCCGACCTCAAAAAAATTTAAGACTTTTGAAAAACTGCCGTCAATCATTGAGGAGTATGGCGATATGCAAAACTCCGAGCAAAATGATGATACGCCAAGCTGTTCACTTGCTGAATCACTAGCCAGACAGGATCTTTTCATTAACAGTACCATTGCACAACTGGGGGCCTCCCTTCTTTGGAACCTGCTGAAAAATGGAATGACAGAAAATAGGGGCTTTTTCCTCAACCTGCAAAATTTTAAATCACAACCTATCGCGGTCGGCAGTTGAAAAAAATGCCGGCGGCCAAAAGCCGTTGGCTTTTGGCGAGAAAATCGGCAGCAACGGCTTTCTCCATCTACCTATCCCCGCTTCGACAGCCGTTCCGGGTTACTTGTGGGATACACGGTATCCCAGTGGCTTCGCAGATAAGTCTTCTAATAATTTTAATCTTGGGACTCATCTGAATCGTTATTGTTACCTCGTTTTTCGAGCGACGTAACATCATTTAAAACGTTAGGAATTCCCTGTTCCCTGTATTCGGAGTAGACACTGACCTGAATTACTTCTCTCGTATCTTTCCAAAGTATGACACTTAAAAAAGCTAATGCCATCTGAACTTTAAGGTCTTGATCACCAGCTTCACTATCTAAACTCCATCTGTCTCTTGTGGAACGGTTTTCCGATTTGTTGATATCTATGACCGAACCGTAAATCTTTAAATCTTCATTAATCAGTACAAGCTGTAATTCATCGATTTCATTCTGCTGCAATACCCTATGTTCTATAGCGGGCAAATCCTCTTTTCGCAAAATAAAAAACAGATCTTGGGCGCCAAACTCTGTTGCTGGTATAGCTATTACCTGATCTTTAAATATACTACCGTTAATAATCTGCTGAACCTGATACTGTAGATTAACTCCAACAATCACCACGCCTGACTGTCCATTTATCAATTTTGTTAATCCCGTAATGAGATCTTCCGGTTTAAGCAAATATCTTTTGGTTCTTGCAATTGCAAAAGAGTTTGGTATATACTTTCTTATACTTTCTCTCACCAAGGCCGAGGCTAAAATTGAATCAGAGTTCATATGAGGGACATCGCCTTCGGTGAATGCGGATTTGGAAATCAACATCGTACTGCCCGAAACCGTTAGTTTTATTTTAGCTTTTTCGTGCTCTTCATCCGCTTCAATAAAGATCGGATTGTACTCTTCAAAAGCCTGTTGCAGAACAGCACTGGAAGCTTCGTAAAAATGTTGGATCATCTGCGGTGAAAGCTCCGCCTGAAGTTTTTGCTGTCCAATTTTGTCGATTAAGTCTTGTCTTAATTTTACTAGAAATTCTCTCAATTCTTGCTCTTTGGCTTCATCTACCTCATAATTCAAAGTTCTAAGTAGCTCAGAATTCTGCAAAACATCATTTAAGCATTTCTCAAAGAAAGTCATCCGATCAAGCCAGTTACCCAGCTCTATTATTTCATCGGGTAAATTTGGTGCGACTATAGTCTCCCGATACCGCTGAGATTGACCTATGAAAAATTGCCTGATGAACAGGACTGCGATATAACAGCATATCCAATAACTCACCTGTCTTCTATTGCCGAGATTGTCAAGCTCGGGATAATAATATTTAAAGTCAATGGGTGCACCTATATTTTTGAATTCATTTCCGAAATACTCGAACCACTGGAATATATCAGTCATTGTTCTTGGCAATAAAACATATCTTGGTGGCTGTGCTTGCGTGTATTCTAAAAAATACTTCAATACTTCATATTTGCCACGATAAAGCATAAGGCCTCCCAGCGCATAATGAAATTCAAGAAACCGCTGGCGTTCAAGATTCCTTCGTTTAATGTCCTCCGAATTGCTGATCACTCCCCCAGGTTCAATGTTTGCAATTATTAATCTTAATCGGTGATCATAATACTGATGTGAATGAGCCCAGAACATTTTGACCAACCGTGGAAAATCACAGATCGTATAAATATTCCACCATAGTGTCCTATATGTGTCATCGGATATGATGATCTCCTCAAAATCTTCCCCTAGTAGCCATACTCCGCTGACAGCTCGATGCTCAATGCCCCGCAGTTTTCTGTTGTGAACCACTGTAGCTTCTTCATTGATCTTGTTGACCATAAAATAAAGATCAACGGGATATACCAAAGCTTCATTTTTTGGATGCTTCCTTCTGATATTTGCAAATGTTTTGTAATAAAACTGCAGCAGGGTCTCCTGCAGGTGCTCGTCCTGCTTTTCTACTGCATAATATGTGAGTTCATTGATAGCTTTTAGATAATATTGCCGCTTTTCATCATTTTCCGGAAGCTCATCATTTTTTCTGATAATGTGACTTAATAACGCTGTAGATTTTCCATTAAAAAGGCTGACTTTCTCTAACCATTTAAAGAACTTGACAGTTAACACTATCGTGAAAGCAAAAACAAGGAAATTTGCTGAATTATTGATAAACAAGTTATCCCAGCCGAAAGGCGGTTCCACTTTAAAAATTATAAACAAAAACGAAAAAAGGGTTGCGAAAAGAATGAGTTTAAATGTTGAGATTTTGAACTCCCTTCCTCTAATCGTAAAATTAAAAGGTTTTTGAGGATCTTCATAGTTGAATAAAGTTAAAAGATACTCGGATTGATATTTGTCGCCGATATTGGAGGTTTTATCCACAATTATGGGATATGCAATACCCAGGATCGCAATATCTATGGCTACACAAATTTCAACAATATTATCAATATTTATCATAAAATCTATTTGGTCTTTAATTGGCTTCTTGCTAAAAATGAAAATATTAAAATTAATTCAGATATTTAGAAGACTTTTACGGTTTTCCGCAAGGATTGAAATAATAAATTATCATGGATCGATGATGATACCGTCCTCATATTTATATTTACGTATAAAGTCTGAAAATGAAATTCCGTTTATTTCTGTAAATAGCGCAGAAAAATTTGTTCGGGAAGCAATTCCACATTCTTTCGCCAGCGTCGCACTGTTATATTTCCGGTAAAGTGGATCGGTAATCAGTTTTTCGGTAATATAATTTATGCGCAATTCGCTAAGGTAACGATTGAAGCTTGCTCCCTTATGCTCATTGATGACATTGGAGAGGTAATTGGAATTGACCTCAAACTTTTTTGCGACGGATTTTAGATCTATATTTTGTTCAAGAAATTCTTTATTCATCTCAAACTCCGTTAGCTTGTTCAGAATTTCATCAACAACGTCCTGCCCTATTTCGGTTCTGCTATAATGGCGTATTCTAAATGTACCATCCTGAATCGGTATTGGAGAACTACTGCCAAAGTTAATACCAAACAGGCTGTTGTTTCCTGCACCCTTCTTTCTTGACCTGATACGCAAGACGACATAGAAGGCAATGAAAGCTGTAATAAAAATTGTCGTTAAAATCAGCCAACCTCTCATTGATATCTGCCTTTCAAGCAGCGCTTTCTCCTGCAGAAGCCTTTTGCTATCATATTCTTTATGGATTTTAGAGGAGAGGTAAATAAAATCCTTTTCTAGTACCTTATCAACTTTAATAAGCTGGGTAGTATAATACAAAGCTTTACTGGCGTCATTTTTATCTCTATAATAAACGATAAGATCCTCATAAACATCTCTCACTTCAGGCAGCACGAAAGAATGACGGTTAAAGATCGAATCAATTTTATCAAAATTCTTAATACCCTCGTCGGCGTGCCCCAGCTTCCACTGAGCCTTTCCCAGATAAGCATAAGATACCGTCAACCATGAAAAGTCATTGATTGCTATCAGGTTCTGCAATGAATTTTGGAGCGATCGGATTGCGCCGTCAAAATCCCCTTTGCGATATCTATTTATGCCCTCTTCCTTTAAAAAATAGCTATGTTCCTGTTTATAGTCACTGTTCTTCCATGTATTTCCCAGCCCTATAGCAACTAACGAATCGGACTTTTTAAAATCATGCAGGTTCCGATAGCACACCGCCATCTGGTGCAAGGTGTTGTTATATCCGCGCTGGTTTCCATACATGAGGTTCGGGTGCAGGTCTTTCTTGGTTTCATTCTCGAAAAATTGCCGTGCTTCCTCGAAATCACTCAGCGCATCGGCATAATATCCGATATAACTTTTTACAACACCGATATGGTAATTGATCTTATTTCGGTAATATGGATCTTTTCTGCTCTTGTTTTTTTCAAAAGCTTTTAAATATTCACTCAGTGCAAGCTTATACTTTTTTAGATAGAAGTAGTAAACAACTCCCTTACTCAGATAGGCACTACTGAGAAGGCTGTCATTCTTCTTTTTTACAGCAACCGATATTGCACTATCTGCATACTTTAATTTGATTGCGGGATCAGATGAATAGTACCTTGCGTCAGTGTAACCCAGATACAATTGCATCTGGTTTTCTTTGGCTTTTGCCATTCTGATCAGCTTTTGAACCAGCGGTAAAGCCGTTGAATCATTTTCTGCCCTGCTTTCATATTGTCTTTGGATCAGATAAAATTCGCTCAGTTTTTCCTTCTGTGCAAACAACGATTCACACAGAAAAAGGAATATGATTGACAAAAAACGAAAAGGCAGGTGGTTCATGGCTAAGTATTACTATAAAATTAAGAAAAAATACAATATACAACATAAATCACCACAGAGATTGTTTGTCCACCATTTACTTCATTTACTTAGCGCTGATTATCAGATAATTACAATTCTCTAAATGGCAAATTATATCACCGTCCGAGGATTCTAATACACGTCCGTCCTTGCTAATACACTACAAAAAATATGGCAAAGCAGAATTTTTTTAGGGTTGTAATAGTTCATTTTCTTTCAGTTCGTTACACTTCGGGAAACCACTATTAATAGACCGTCCGTGTATGTCCTAAGACCACAAACTGTTTCAAACTAGCGCCAAGACTGATAATTTGGTCACCAGAATTCAACACGTCTCGGCCGAGATAATCCTAAAAATTTTAACATGAAAAAAAAGACGGTTATCTCAATATCGATAATCCTTTTCTCCCTTTGCTCGATGGAATCGTGCAGACAGGACGAAATGGATATGGCACCGGAAAATACCAGGCTGGTGCAAAAAGAAAAACAGAAAACGACGTATCAAAAAACAGAGAATGATACGGTGAAAACAGCATCTAATTTACAGTTCGATGATAGCGGCGTCGAGATTGCAGATCCGCCACCAAAAGATAAGGATCAGTGGAGACACTAACCTGTCCGTGCTTTTTAATACGCCGTCCGTGTCCCTTCTGATACAACAAGTTCTTGGAATTGACCGAAAAGGCACTCTAAATTTGATGAAATAAAAATTTTGAAAACAGATTTTTGAATACTCAAATAAAACCTGCCTTCGAAAAATTTATAACAACCACCAAACTATCACATCATGAGAATTAAGAACATCATTTCCGAACTGATCATTTTTATCCTCATCTTATTATGGGCATATACATTTGCCAGTAAAATCTTTGATTTCGACACATTCTACAGGCAGATCAAGGGTGCTTATCTGTTATCTGCAGGAGGATCTGCCTTACCTTATATTTTACAGGCTGTACACCTCGGGATTGTTATACTACTGATCAAGAAGAACTGGAGAGGCTTAGGACTATTAGCTTCCATTTCCGTCATAATCATATATACGGCATACCTTATTTACATTTTAAAATTTGCACCGAGCATTCCGTGCTCATGTATAGCCGTATTCCACGGTATGAACTGGAACGACCAGCTTTATTTTAATTTCATTGCACTGGCAATTAATAGCATTGGTCTGATCACTTTTTCATCGCTAAAGCGAGCCCCACACGATAGTGTTCAGACCACTTATAACTAAAAAACTAATAACCAAACAGGGGTAGCCGAAAACCTGAACCAAGAGTAGGCGAAAAACTAACCAAAGTTTAGCTTTTTGATTTAAAAAGCACCAACATCATGAAAAATTTAAGAATTACACTAGGAGTTGCAGCAATTGCAATCGGAAGTTTCGCAGCTTTCTCTTTTGCTCCGGCAAAAGTTGATTCAAAAGTAGCTTTATTAGAATTTTACGTGAATCCAGATGGCTCACGAGGAACGCAAGTTAGTGGTAAAAATCAGTGTAATGAGGCTACCCCGACTTTGTGTTCACAAGAATACAATACATCAACTGGGCAACCAACAAATGATCCAAACAAAATGCATTACGGCATACGTATAACCAACTAAGAATAAGCCAGCCATATAAAAAATTTAAATGGCTGGCTTTTTTTATAATTTAATTGCTTATAATAAATTCTCAATAAATCTAACAAATTCCTTCGTACTAGATCGTGGTTCCGGAGGTGCAGATGTTATTCTTCCCTCTTTATCAACTACAATTAATCTTGGATAAGCATAAATATTTAGATATTTCATCATCGGATGATCCTTGCTCTGACCTTCAGTAAAGAGTTGTAAAGAATTTATACTTGAATACTTTCCAATTCCATCCAACCATAATTTCTTTTTATCGATTCCAATGGAGATAAATTGTACATTTCGGCCATGCATTTCCTTTTCAATCGATTCCAAAGCAGGTACCATCAGCTTACAGCCGCCACATCCATTGTACCAAAAATCAATTACGAGCACTTTGCCTCTAAAATCCTTTAAATTGTGTAAGGTTCCCGTAGAATCAGGCAATGTAAATTCGTAGAATGGTTTGCCTTGCGCTAACTTTTTTTCAGTTTCTTCATATAATTTTACAATAGTAGAATAATTTGGATTGTTGAAATCCGCGTTTTCACTATAAAATTTATAAAGATTTGTTGTAGTTGAATCAAAACCACTTTTAATTGCTGCTATTACATGTTTTGACAAAAGGAAATCTTTTATTTCCGGATACTTTATGAGATTCTTCTCTAAAATTTTCGCATATTCAAGTCTATTCACTATTTCGAAATCATCACCTCCAACGTTGTATGGGTTTTTAAATTCTGACAATATTAAATAAGATCCAATCATTCCACCATATTTAACCATATTTTTTTTAAAAAATATATGCATCCGATTTTTACTAATAATATACTTATTAAATAAAGTTCGAACGGAATCACTATCACTTCTTTTGCTCGATCTAAATGTCGGCCCCATCACTAATGAATATAGTTGTGCTTTTAACAAATCTTTATTATTATTTGGAACAGTATTATTTTTAGCAAGAATAGAATCAATCGCACTTAATTTTTTATCTGTCGTTTTATATTGATAAGTTAAGCTTTGCAGGTGAAATTCAGGATCAGATTTATAGATTTCAAATAATTTGAAAAAACATCTTTGTACTAATTTAAGCTTCTCACTTCCTTTACCACTAATTTTAATTTTGGTTATACCCCATCCGAAAAATCCGACATCTTGGAAAGACGGTAAATCAAAGACGAGGTTGTCATTAGGCTCAACCAAAACTGCATAATCTCCAGGAAAGGTTACATACTTATTATTTATTATTAAATAAACATAGCTCGTATTTTTTAAGTCGAACGAAAATCGACACTTTCCATTCTTTATTAAAACCGTATCGCGATAACTTTTAGATTCTAAAGGTAACATAGGGTTCTCGATAAAGATTGTCGCTTTAAGTTCTGTGGTATCTTTTTGAGGGATATTGATTTGAATGCTTGTACTAGCTTGCGAAAAAGCAAAACTTGAATAAAGTACATATATCATTGTAAAAATAAAATTTTTCATATTTAGTATTTATTTTGTTCAATGTGATTAAAGTTGATCACATATGAAGGAATAGGCAAGACATAACGAGGATCGTTAGCTGGCAGTTCATATGTATTTTCACCAATAGAACGTTTTAAAGTTTGCTGAAAATGACCATCTCGATTCAATCTTTTAAGATCCTGCCACCTTAAACCTCTTGTTACAAGTTCTTTTCTTCTTTCTTTCAAGATCAGATCCAATGCTTCAGCGTTACTATTGGCAGCAAATTGAACAAACTGATCTTTCTTATATCTATTGAGAGCTAACTGGTTAAGATATCTCAATGCTTTATCTTTATTGCCTAATCTTGCTTCTGTTTCCGCAAGAATTAACAAAACTTCACCTGTTGTGGTGCCAGTAAAGAGAGTATTAAGAAAGTGGCCCTTGAAAGTTACTTTATTGTCCTGTTCAGTTTTAAAATAAAGAAATTTCCTTAAATCACTATTATCGTATTGGTTGTATAACATCTCGTTAATCCTTCCTGTTGTGGGATTGTTTGAAACTTTCACCATCGCCGCGCGAACATGAATCTCTTTAGATTGGATATTTAACGGACGTGACGCAGAAATGTTTATTATTTGATTAAAGTCTTGCACAAATGAGTTGTATTTTAAAGCAGAATCAGCTGATTTTTTAGCATCTTCATAATTATCCATAAATAATTGCGTTCTGGCCAAAAGTGCAAATGATCCGGCCTTGGATACGCGAGAGTAATCTTTCTGATTAGCTGGTAGATTTCTTACGGATTCTTGCAAATCCGAGATAATTCTTTGATAGGTTTCTTCAACAGATGCACGTTTTATAGCCTCTTCAATATCATCATCTAACTTCAGAGGAATTCCCAAATCTGAGTTTGCTGATCTTTTATCATAGTACTTGCTAAAAGTCATAACCAAGTTTAAAAATTGCTTGGAACGATGATATAGAGCAGTTCCATAGATTCTATTATAATCCCCTTTGTTGTTTTCGTTTATTGTTATGGAATGTAGTTTTTTCAAAACTACATTGCAAATTTGAATTTGATTGTAAGCACATTTCCATTCGTTCATTTGCATTGGAAGTAAGTTTTCCATGTCGACCCCGTTCTGCCATGTAATTAAATCACGATCAAAACCATAAAACAATTGATTAAATTGCTGTGGCGTGAATTCATAATCATCGCAAGCTGTTTCAACAGACCCCCGACCGTCATATTGGAAAACGTCCGCGTTAAGGAGTAAATCTAAGTCATTTATAGTAGTTGGTACAATCAACTTGATGTCCTGTTTTTCTTCTAACCATTTATCTGAACAACTAGTCCAGAAACAACATAACCATATTGAGGTTAGAGTAATAATTAACTTTCTCATTTTATTGGTATTAAAAGTTGGCGTTCAATCCAATTGTAAAACTCTTTTGTAGTTTAGAAAATGGAAAATCAGGATCTAAACTACTTTTATTTGCTTTCCACAGGATACCAAGATTATTTGCGATAGCTGCAATACGTAAATTTTTCAAGTGTAATGGCTTTAAAATTTGTGGACTCAATGAATAAGAAAGGACAATGTCCTGAAGTCGTATATGATCACCTTTTTCAACCAAAACCTCAGAATTTTTATAGTAATCATCTGCGAGACCGTTTCCAGGATAAACCTGTGCAGGTACATTAGTATTAGTTTCATCGCCAGGTTTCTGCCATCTATTATAAAAATCAGCATGAGAAGTATAGTTGCTATACAAAGCAGTGTACATGATGCTATTACGCTTAAAATAATATCCAAAACGGTATGTTATATTGAAAGAGAGTTCAATACCATTGTAACTGAATGTATTTCTAATTGCACCAAAATATGGAGGAAGCGCATTTCCATTATAAACAAGGTTATTTGTAGGATCTAATGAAAGCTCCTGAGTAATTTGCGTGTACTGCATTGATGGAGAATCTTTCAAAAAACCTCTAGCTTGTCCTGTTTCAGGATCTAATCCAGCCCACGGGTAAGAGTAGATACCAAATAATGGTCTGCCCACCACTGGAGAATAAGAAATAGGATTACGATAGATACTATTATCGCTAAGAAAGCTGCTTAATGACGTCGGTCGTTGATATTCTGTGACCTTATTTTTTGCAATAGAAAATAATGCAAAGGTATTCCATTTGAATTTTTCGCTTGTGATATTTGCCGAATTAATTTCAACATCCAGCCCATTTCCAGACATATTAGCTACATTTCCTCGATAAGAAATAAATCCCGATGTAGGATCAATTGCACTATTGCCGATCAGATCATTACCTTTCCTACTAAAGTACTCCACACTTCCAGCGATACGTTTGTTTTTAATGGCAAAGTCAATACCGATATTCCACATTCGATTTTTCTCCCATCTTAAATTTTTATTTGGGGGATTTTGCAAGGTTGCAGCAGGTAGCTGATTAAAGCTATTGTAAGTCAGCATCGCAGTAGTGTATGCAGTCACTGTTCGGTCCACGTTTCCGCTATAACCAAAGGTTGACCTTATACTTAACTCTGGAAGCCATTGGATTTTATAAAAATCCTCTTTGCTCATATTCCATTTTCCCCCCACAGACCACAACGGAACAGACTTTTCATTTGTGCGAACTCCAAATAAATTTGATTGGTCAATACGAGCACTGGCCGACAGCACATAACGGAGGTCATAATTATAACCAGCATTGAAATAGTAGGAACGGATTCTGTCTAATGTTGCAAAATAGTTATTACCATGAGCGATTAGGCTTGTCCACCCTGTTCCATACATTTCAAATTCATTTACGTAATCAACTGGGATACTTGAACCAACAGCTGGATCAAAGCCATATAAACTGCTAGAAATACCATTAGATTTTGTTTCACGCACTTCGAATCCGGCAATTGAATTAAGCTGATGTTTATGCCATTTTTTGTCAAAATTTAATTGAAAGCGCCCATTAAGAGCCTTTAGTTCACTATTAGTATTATCCAATTTTCCACCAAGCGGTATATTACGCTTCATTACACCGCCATTAAACGTAGTAAACAGATTGATTTGATCTCGCATGAAATAGCTATTCTGATCGTAAAAACTGCGAGAATTTATTTTCTGATTTTCATATTGGAATCGACCTTCGGCTGATAACGATTCAATTATTTTATACTTCAGTGCAGTGTTAATACGAGCTTCTGATTGCTTAACTTTGTTATCTTGACAATCTATTTCATTCAAAGGAATAAAATCCCAATTTAGTAAACCCTCTGAAAGGGCCCTCTGCTTCAAAGTATTACTATAATCTTTTGTCAAGACAGCAGCATTTCCATTTTCATCTACAAGTCTTGCATAAGGATACATCTGCTCCCGCCCCATATTGCTGAGCATCGATGTTACATTTGATATAGATTGAGTATTTTGGTTATAGGATAATCCTACCGAAAGCTCCAATTTTTCTATTGGACGAAACACCTGGTTGCTGTTAAGGCTTATCCGATTAAAACTATTACCTTTTTCCGAGTTTCGGTTTTTATCATAACCCGCTGAAAAATAGTAAGTATATTTATTGGCTCCTCCGCTAAGATTTAAAGCGTACTGCTGCTTTACAGTATTTTGATAGAGATACTTACTCATATCTCTTCGTAAATCTCCATTTCTGAGTGCATTGATCTGTGCATCGGCTTGCTGGGAACTGAGTAGCCCATTTTTCTGATCACTAAGAATACTTACAACAGGGGAATATGGCGGGTTTTCAGCGGTATTACCTATCGTAAAATCATAAAATCCTTTTTCAAAAAGCATTTTCTCGATATCAATGAAGTCAGTTGGTTTGATCTGAGGAATATAGTTCAGATCAGGCTTCTGTCCGATCGTGAGATTAGAGGTAAAACCTATATTCATCGGCTGGTCTGCTCGTCCTTTTTTAGTTTTTATGACGATCACACCATTACCAGCACGAACTCCCCAGATGGATGCCGCTGCTGCATCCTTCAAAATATCAATATCCTCAATGTCGTTCGGATTGATATTGTTTATATCCCCCTCATAAGGAAAATTGTCAACGACAATTAGCGGCTGATCGTTACCAAAGATCGTTGCCTGTCCCCGAATTGTTAGCTTCGGAGATCCTGAACGCTCGTCAAATAAAATAGATGGTGCAATACCTTTCAGCCTGCTGATCACATCGGTCGAAACCTGACGATTAAAAGTCGCATTGTCAACCTTTGAAAAAGATCCTGTTGCCCTTTCTTTGGGAATGGATTGGTAACCACTGGCTACAACACTCACCTCTTCTATCCTATTGGAATTCGTAACAAGTACGATTCGTTCGGCATTCTTTACAGAGACTTCCAACCGTGCGTAGCCAAGATAGGATATCATCAGATCGGAATCAGAAAATTCACCGGGCAGTTCAAAAGATCCCGCACTGTCGGAAGTTACTGTAAAATTTGTTCCTTTTACCTGAATGGTTGCCCCCACAAGTGGATTGCCATTTTCATCTACAACCCTCCCTTTAATTGTTTCCTTATTTTTTGAAGGGAATGTATTTCCGTTTGCTGGTTTTTCTTTTAAAATGATAATGCCGTCGGCGATCTTATAAGAGATCGGTTGGTCAGCAAACATCTTATTCAGTACCTCGGTAATGTTGGCATTTTTAAGGTTGATGGAAATTGGACCTGCTTTTTTTAATAGTTCTTCACTATAGGCAAAGTCATACTTTGTGCTTTTCCGTATTTCGGAAATCGCCTTTGAAAGTGGCGCTTTCTGCAGTGAAAGGCTGATCTGCTGCGCCTTAATAGCAGTACCGCTAGCAAGAAGCATAAAGAATAGGGTACTCTTTAAGCCTGCACGCAGCAATTTTTTCCTGCCCGAAAACATATCCGCCACCTGCGTTACGTTTTCCCTGTTGGAAAAATCATGTTTTTTCATAGATTTGTGTAGGGTTAATTATTAGTTGCTCGAAACTCTAGTATATAGACCCGATCGCCGGAGTGCGCTAACACTCCGGCATTATTTCAGGCCAACATATGAAACAGTAAATCTTTATTTCTTGATCTCAATCCTCCTTCCGCTCATTTTAAAATTTAAATCTGTAATTTCTCCAAGCGCATAGAGTACGCTCGTCAATTTCTTATCCCGGCTGATTGTAGCATATACTTTTGTATTGGGAACATTTTTATAATCCACATCGATATCGTACCACCGCTCAAGTTGCCGCAGAACCTCCGCCAGTTGAGCTCCTTTAAATTGGAATTCATTCTCAGTCCATCCAATGAAAGACTCCGCATCAACTTTTTTGACGTCAATACCACCCAGCACAAATCTACCCTGCTCCCCAGGTTTCAGTCTTATTAACAACTCATTTTGTAAATTTCTTAGCTCAACACTTCCGCTAATAAGTGTTGTCCTCGAATATTCCTCGTTAGCATACGAATTGATATTGAACTTTGTTCCAAGAACCTTGACCCGCTGGCCTTTTGATTCAACTATAAATGGCCTTGAAGCATTATGCGTAACTTCAAAATAGCCCTCACCTTCAAGTTCAACCAGGCGTTCCGAGCCTGCAAATTTTGTAGGATACTTAAGTTTGGATTCGGCATTCAGCCAAACGGTCGTTCCATCTGGTAGTACCGCTTTATATTGTCCTTTACGTGATGTTGTAAGTGTCGCAAACTGCGTCTTCGACGCTGAAACAGCTTTGCCATCCACATAGGTTACACCACTGGCATCGCTCCTCACGGTCTTCCCTTCCAGATCAATGACCTGACCATCGTCGAAAGTCAATGTCGCCTGATCCTTACCCGGGTCAATGTCGGCCGTGGCCATATCGACTGTCTCATGAATGGACTGTCTGGACTGATAATACGTGTACAGAAGCAGGGTAAGCGAAAAAAACAGGAATACGGCGGCAGCGGAGGTCCAAAATACAACACGCTTATAATGGGATTGCCGTTTCTTCAAAACCCCATGTAATTTTTCAAGTTCCGAAGTTGTGCTGCCACCAGCAAGCTCTCGCTTTAAAAGTTCACGGGCAACATGCTCGTCGTCTTTCAGGTGTTCAAAGAAAGCACGGTTCTCACTACTCTGACTGAGCCAGACCTCAACCGTCTTCTCTTCGAGAACGGTCAGAACCTCTCCCCTTAAAATCTTTGTCAAAAGGGGGACAATCTTTAACTCATCCAGAATACGTTGCTCATCCATCGGTTTCATTTTAAATAGAAACCCGAAAAGATATTGCGTTGTCCCAAAAAAGTTAAAAAATTATGAATAAATCATTAAAAGTGCTATTCCGGCACCTGAGAGGGATTTTTTTAATAGCGAAAGTGCTCTTGATTTTTGGGTATTTATCGTACTGACAGGAATACCGAGCTCCTCGGATATTTCTTTTGGCGTATCACCGCTGACAAGCCTGCCCATAATGAGCCGGTATTGTTCCGGCAACAGATCAATCGCTCTGTAAAGCTCTTCATATACTTCGGTCTGAACAATACTATCCAGTACATTTTTTTCAAACTCGTCAAAGTTCTTGGAGTACAGGTCAAACCGTTTCTGATTTACCTTCTCCTTTTCAATCGCTTTGATACAACTATTTCTTACGGATATGTATAGAAACGCTTTGATATTCGATAGTGTTTCAAATCCTTCCCTACGGTCATATAATTTCAGAAATATGTCCAGCACGATCTCCTTTGAAATTTCCATCCCGATATTCAGAAGCAACCGATCTGCAAAAAATACCAATGAAGAATGAAACATCGTGAAGATACGGTCAAAAGCAAGTTTATCACCGCTTTGAAACTGGGAAAGCAGTGCCCTTTCGTCGATCACATTTCGGGATGTCATAATAGGGCAATTGGTAAATGATTGAGTAAAGTTAGATAATATTTATATCATTTGAAAATAAATGAAAATTACTGTTTGAAACAAAGTTAAATCAAGAATCTGTATTCAAAAGATTTGCATGGATCACATCGGTCAGTGCTTTAAGTTTATTGGTGTTCAAATGAACTGGATTCTTTTTTTGCAAGATCTTATTTGAACTATCAACTGTTTAAAGAAAGCATTACGTAGCGCTGTCTTTACAGCAATATTTTTAATTAAAGGTTGTATAAACGGATAATAATTGCTATTTTTCGAGCAAAATATAACCATATTAACTCTGTTTTATTAAGTGAAGCATCCTTTAAAAGAAGATCTCAAGACGCAGGTATTGATTTTGCCAGCCAATAATGGAGATTCCATTATTGTGAAAACATTTGATAGCCAAGGCAATCCTTTTAATATTGTCATCGATGGAGGAACAGCAGGAACATTCGAAGAAGTGCTGAAAAAACAGCTGAGGGCCCTACCGGTAATCAATTTAATGATTCTTACCCATATTGACTCCGACCATATCGGAGGACTTATCAAGTTTGTAAAAAATTCATTTTTTAACCCTGATCAGGTAGAACGTTATTGGTTTAACTCCAAGAATATTAAGTTTACGAGAATTGGAGAAAATATAAGTTCCGGTCAGGCTAAAACGTTGGAAGAGCTTCTTATTGATAGGGGAAATATAAAAGATAAGTGGCACGAAGATATTATTGTTGGAAGTCAACCTGTCCTACCCGAAGGTATTGAAATCGAAATTCTTTCTCCATCGCAGGAAATACTCGATGAACTTTATAAGAAATGGCCTGACCTCAGCGAGGTTTATAATAAAAAGCTAAAAGATTTAGCTATTTCTTCATTTAAACCTTCACAGATACCGCGTGGTAGCCTTCAAGATCTTGCCCTAGCGGATGATACGCCGCAAAAAGATATCTTCCAAGATATTTTTAATAGTTCATCGATCGCTTTCATTCTAAAGACATTTGATAAAAAAATTCTTTTTTTGGGCGATGCACACCCTCACTTTCTGGAACAGACCCTTGAAAAAAAATATTCAGCTAATAATAAATTGAAGGTAGATTACGTAAAAATATCACATCATGGTAGCAAGAATAATACAACAAAAGCTCTACTGGATATGATCGATTGTGATAAATTTATAATTTCAACAAATGGTGGTAGCTCAGACCATACACATCCTGATAGGGAAACAATAGCTCGAATTGTCTACCATCCGCAAAGGATACTGTCGGGCTATTCCAACAGACGTACAATATATCTAAATTATCCTAAGGCTGAAATAGAAAGAAGAGCAGGACAATTTCTCAACGAACTTGATATGGAACATGGTAATTGGGAAATAATTGATAACCATTGCACTTTTGACAAATGACAGAAGACGTATTAAATAGACCCTGTGTTCGAATCATCTTACGGATTGGAAATGTTGATGTAAGTCTTGGAACTGGAACATTAGTGAAAGGTAAGGACGGATTTTACGTTGTTACTGCTCACCACTGTATATATGGCGACAAGAACGCATATCCTAACATTCAGCTACATGAAATAATTGTAGAAAGGCAGTCAACATTCAATGCTCCCTTTGATCCGATCAAAGTGACTGAATTTACGGGTTCAAATTTTGAGGACGATTGGGCAGTGATCAAAGTCAGTTTTGAGGACGATGACGGAAAACATCCTGAAATATGTGCCACAGTAGGTTTTAAGCGTGATGACCAGGTACATTTTACAGGTTTTCAGGCCGTAAATAAAGACGAATTACGCCCCTTTAAAAGCAAAGTTTTAAACGGGATTTCAGGCAGCGAATTCCGAATAACACTCGTGGATCAAGATACTTTCAAGTCTGGGGGTGACCATGCAGTCGGACTTTCGGGAAGCGGCGCATTTTTGGCAAATGGATCGAGGCTAGTTCTTATCGGTGTATTGAAAAATGTGAAGGGCGATGATGCGCTGAACAATGATATCAAATGCTGCAGTATGGCTGAAATAGGTGCGCTTATTGGGCTCGAATTTTGCGAGACAGCAACAATAGACTCCGAAGGTGATCATTGGGCAAGCGGTAGGTTTGATGACATAATTGTCACGGACAAAAGAAACCTTATCGACAAGGTCCTGGATGTTATTCCTAACTTTTCCAAAATAAGGATGCAAAGAATGGCACGAGACCTTGCTAATGGAAAATCTGAAATGACATCCTATATTTTACCGCGAGATATGAGTGCGATTAAGTATCGGGTATTCGATAAGTGTAGGGCAATACTGGAAGATTTTGTAGAGCAAAACACTGATACAGTTTTGACAACAGATCAGATTGATGAGCTCATAGAAAAGTTTACATTATGTGGATTTCAAATCTTTGAAGAAAAAGCTAAGATGTTCAGATATCCCAAGATGGACAAAGATTTGATGGAAAAGATGATTCTGGATCTTATTAACGAGTGTTATCTTTCATTTGATGAACAAGGAATTTATGCAACAAAATAGAATTTCAGCAAAAAAAAGATTGATGTTTATCCAAAAGGAGGACTACAATTTTCTGGCCTACAGTACGATTATTTTACTGAAGTCGCTTGACTGCACTGCCGAAACGAAAAAGTTCAAGGATTTTAGAAAGATCGCATATCTTGTGGATTTTGTTAATGAGGGTGGCGTGCCCAGCCAGTTCGAGAGAGAGCGACTTGCAGATATTTATGCCAACGCACAGATAAAGAAAAAGCTACTACATCATCTGGTAATCGTGTTGAAAAATAGAAATCTGATCGGAGTTTCGGTAAATAAATCTTCGCAGACTATTGACCTTTGGCTTAATTATAATGAGATACCTAAGGATTTCTTTGAGCTAAAAATGTTTGAAAATGAAAGTCGAAATGTGAGAGAACTTAGGGAAACTTTAACGACCAGAGTTAGAAGTATGACTATAAAGACCTTGGTAGAAAGAATATTCAATGATAATAACATACTAACGTGGGGAGTTTAATTGTAAAAAAAATCAAATATTCAGGAGAGAAATACCATTACGAATCTCCCGAACTTAATAAAGGGATTAATATTATTCTTGGTGATAATGGTTCTGGAAAGAGCACATTTAGTTATTTTATTGAATATGCTTTAGGTGGAAAAATCAAACCGTTTGAAGATGATCATGTCGATTCCAGATACTCTCTTATAATAGAGGATAGCAACAATTATGTGCATATAGATCTCTTAATAAATGGTATTCCATATTCCCTGAAAAGGTTTATAAATGGCAAAGATATTTTTGTTGACAACGGTAAGTTTGTAGAAAGTTATCCGCTAACCAGAAGCAAGCAGTCTACTTTTATTTTCTCGGATTGGATCTTACAGGAATTGAATATACCAGTATTCGAATTAAACCTTGGCGCAGCACACTGGTATTTCAATTTCAACGATCTGTTCCGCCTCCTTAACTACGATCAAAATACAGAACCAAGAAAAATATATAAATCGCCTGTTGCAGAAAATTTTATAGCAGACTCTATTATTATAAGGAAATCAATTTTCGAAATTTTATTGGGAATGTCTTCTGCAGACTACTTCAAAAAATTGGACGACTTAAAGGATGCGACAAAAAAAAGAGACACTTCAAAAGCAATTTTTCAAAATTATGCTGAAACGCATGAGATATCCGAAGATAGCGAAACTTTAAATAATCGGAAATTAGAAGTTATCGAACAACTGGAATCACTGGAAGAAGAACGGGACAATTATCTTTCTAAGGAAACGACTGTTGATGATAAAATCGGCGAGTTGGCCAATATACAATCAATGTTATATAATCTGGAAGTTGAAAACTCCCAAAAAACAGTACTCCTAAGAACTTTACAAAATGAACAGATGAAAGTTCAGCAGTTACACCGTGAACTTGAGGAAGAAATACAGCAAATTCGGAAAATCATCTTCACACATGATCAGTTGGATCTGTTTTCTATGGAAGTATGTCCGTTCTGTATGAATAAAAAAGAAGTTGTAAAGGGAGTATGCGTATGTGGGTCGAGGTTCAATGACGATGATTATGAAAAGTTTGTTTACAATTCAAGCGAATACGAGGATATCTTGTCCCAAAAAAGGAAAAGCATTACCGCTATAACTTTTGCAAAAGATTCATATGTAAATGATATAAAAGTTCTTAATCAGGAAATATCCAGAAATAAAGAACTGATAGAAGAATATACAGCAAAACTTAAAACGGTGATTGAAACTGCTGAGTTTGCCGGTAACACCACAGTAGTGGATGATTTTAATGACAAAATTTTTGAAGCAAAAGAGGAATTGCTAAATATAAATTATGCTCTTAAAACAAGTGAGGAATTGGAAAAACTGCACGAAGACCTGAAGTCTAAGGAAAGTGAATTTGAAAAAGCAAAAGGCATCTACTACGCAGCTAAAGCTGCATTTGACAAAAATAATGCAAATACAATAGAGCAGTTTAATTCAGTTTACAACGCTTTGTTATCCAAATCATCATATGAGAGCACATTGGCATTTATTGATGAGGATTATATGCCATTTATAGATAACCGTGAATACAAAGCCAACAGTAGCGACGTGCCTAAAAGGTTAATGTATTACTTCACTATCTTAACACTTGCTTTAAAAATGCCTTCTGTTAAACACCCCAGATTCCTTTTGATCGATACTCCCGAAGATTCCGGAATCGACACGGTACATCTTAATCAAAATTTGGAACTCCTCATGGAGGCTATCAATCTTGGTCGCCAGGAAGATGGTTCCATTAAAGATTTTCAGGTAATATTGACAACGGGATATGGCAAGTTTCCTGAATCGTTCGAAAAATACGTGATTGAAAAGTTCTCAAAAAAAGATGGTGATTTTATATTAAAGCCAAATTTATAATTTTTAGAAATGATTATTGTTGATGAGTTTAGAAAGAAATTGGCATTGTCATTTAGAAAGAAAAATTAATCTTTTCAGGAACGATGATTGAAACGTATATAAACATTTCAGTAAACAGAAAAACAGATATTGATGTGATCAAAGATATATTGATCAGAAATAAGATAGACTCTCCTATTTATATAGCAGAGTATGAAGGCCATTTTAATATTAATTTTACAAGTACTTATGAACAGTGGGAACTTGACAAACATATATGTCAGTCATTTCTCGGCTATGATCTGTCAACAGACATGCAGCGCGGAAGAAAAGAAATACGGTTAGAAATATCCCGGCATCAATCTGAACTCTGTACAACAGATTGGGGTTACCCGATTGACAACCCCTTGAATGAAACTAAATACCTTATTAAAAAGGCAAGCGAAAAAGGCAACGATGCTCCCATTAAATTTAATCCCGAAATCAGGGTGCTTTTCGGTTCCGAGGAACAAACTTATTATATCAATATCATCCCGGGCATTAAGAACTCGACTCAGGAAAAGGGATTCTTGCTGCTTAATGAGTTTAAGCATGAAGCTGATCCGGAGATTACTGATTTCTTTCCAGATACATTATATAAAACCTCGGTAGATGCTTTTCACAGTGGAAGAGATAAAATAGAAGATACCGTCAATAAAGATTACGCGGAATACCTGGCGATAAAGAAGAAAGAACGACAGCAAAGAGAAAAAGTTCCAAGAAAGATAATACGTGAATTCATTAAAAACTGTAATGCCAATAATTATGATGCTATTGTTAAAGATTTGACGCTGGACATCCATTTTGAAATTCGGGTAAACTGGAGACAAAAACTTGTCAGCTCGGGACTGGATGAGTTTAAAAATTACATCGAAGCATCCTACCAGGAATTATGCAAAAGGGATTTTAAAATTAAGTCTTCATGGTCATTTCATGATCAAGATGTAAGAATTATCTTAGATACATTCACTCATCCCGCAGAAACAGATGAAGCACCAAAGAACAATTATAGAATCTTCCTTAACTTTAGGATCGAAGAGGCTAAAATAACCCAAATACTTTTAGAAAAGTAACCATTTAAATCCTCTTTATTTACTAATAGTAGGAGATAAGTTTATTTAAAGCTGATAAATAGTTTTAATCAGTTTTGAATAAAGTTAAAGTGCTCCATTATACAATTTATAAACCAAGCACAAAATTTATACAGTCATATAGTGCGCCTACAAATTTCGAGCTCCTGAATATCCCTACAGTTTTTTTTGCCTTTTGTCAAAAGATTTAAGGTTTTATAGGCTTAATTTAGTTTCAATAATTCAAAAGTAAAAGAAATAAAGCTACACCAACCTATAAACCATATAACATGTTAACAACAATTTTCAGAAAACTTATTTACGTAGTATTTGCAATCATGCTGCTACAGTCATGTGAAGGGGATATTGAAACATATCCTCAAACCGACGAAACCTCGGTAGCCAAAAAATGGTATGAAGACAACGGGAAGCCTTTTCCCTTAGATTGGAAAAAAGCACAGCTCATAAACGGAAATAATAATACAACTTTGGTGGTTCCCGTGCAGGATGGCACAATCCTAGGCTGGGGATATTCCATGAAGCAAAACATGGTTTTTACTATTGAAGGAAATAAAGTAGCCAGCGCCAATAAAGTGAGCCTTTTCGCAGACACACGTACTGTGGCCGAATTCTCAGAACAGGCTATTTCAAATTTCATAAAGAAACAAGTAAATCGAAGTGAGGATCTGGGCAAAGTATATTATATGGTATATGATCTCGATGATAACTTATTATACAGTCAATCACTTGACTCAAGTGGCCTTAAAATGGTAAACCTTCAATTGAAGATGAAAGACGCCGATACCAACGTAAACAAAGAAAACGTCAAACCTGACACAAGTAAAAATATACCTGTTGTATGCAGCGAGTGGTATCTGGTAGAATACTTTGACGATGGTACTGCATATTGGACTTATCTTTATACAACCTGCAGCGGTACCGCAAGCGGAGGCGGAGGCGGTGGTGGAGGCGGTGGTAGTCATGGAGGTGGCAGTGGAGGCACATCTTTCGTGGCGGCTGCACCTGTAACTACTATAAATATTGAGCAGCGACTGGATTGTTTTAAAAATATTGTCGATAACGCAGATACAAAATATAAGGTTACCTTGAATGCACATAGAATAGATTTAAATTCTGACAAGCCAGGTCACGCATATCTAACGATTGAAAAATCAAACGGAACGCAGCTTCAAAGACTTTCTTATGGCTTTTACCCACAATCTGTTGCAGGATCAGCTACAATGCAGCCAACGCCCAGTGCAATGGGAGAAGAATCTAGTGATGACGACCGGAAAAGCGATGCAAGATATAGTTTGTCTGTCACCAAAGCGCAATTCAATTCGATAATCAGCCAGTCTATTGCCTTATCGAAAGTCCCCTACGATCTCAATGAAAATAACTGTACACATTATGCTACCGATGTATTTAATTTACTCCTTCCGAGCAACGGACAATTAAACAATAATGGTTTTTTGACACCGGATGGCGTTTACACATATTTAGCAAATTTTAAACAGGCGGGTAATCCAAATGTCACATTAGGTCGGATTGATCCGCCAAAGAGCACAAATTGTCAATAAAGTATATGAAAAGAAAATTTATTATAGGAATTATACTATCTGTTCTGGTAATACCCAATACACCGGTTATAGGTACGGAGATATTGAAGGCCATTGATGGTGACCATTTTCGATATGCTAATGCAAACGCTTCTTTTACCAGCATTCAGTATATTGATACATATACTCCTTGGATGAGCAAGTGGGTAAAATATGGATTTATCCATGATACTAAACCGGAAATGGTCAATATGGAAATTTTTAGGTTGTATAGGATTAACCCACTGTGTTTCTGGCGTTGGCGTTATTATTTAACCGTAAGCAAAAATTTCGAATACCGCGACTGGGAAAAAATAAAGCCGAACAGGGTTCCCTTCAAACCATCAAATAGATGGCAGGACTTCTAATTTTCCCTAAAAAGATCAAATGGAAGTAGCCTAGTATTATTCTATAATAAGCGACCTTACACTTGGAAAAACTCTCATTTAATGGGAGTTTTTCTAATAAAACCCATCAAAGTTATAATACCCAATAGATAAATGCAGCGGTCCTTCCTACCTCAAATAATGCTGATCGCCTGTAAATAAAAAAAGATATGAAGAAGAAAACAATTAGAATGATGAGAAAAGCAATTATGATAGTGCTTACCACTATGATCGTAGTTCCCAATCTGCCTTTCATAGGTAAGGACATTTCGCATCGGTTAGATGAGGGATATTTCAGATATTCCAATTTAGATGGATCATACCAGATAACTCAAGATTTTCATTTTAAAAGCCCCGGTTTCGAAACATTTGGTTTTGAACAATGGATAAAAAGAACATCTCCCTCTGAAGAAAACCGGAAACTTTACAGATTGTACAAAATCAATCCATTATGCTTCTGGCGATGGAGCAATTATCTTAGACATGGTGTGCATTTTGACTATATGGACCCAAGTGTCATTGAACAGAATATGGATAAGAAAAAGGTCTATACTAATAAAGTAATGTAGTATTAGGTCGTGTAGTTCAGAAGACTAACACCGATAAACAAAAAAGGATATGAAAAGAAAATTTATTATAGGAATTGTACTAAGTGTTCTGGTTATACCCAATACACCAATTATAGGTACGGAAATAGTGAAGGCCATTGATGGTGACCATTTTCGATATGCTAATGCGAACGCTGCTTTTACATCCATTGATTACATGGAAGTTTATCAACCATGGATAAGCAAGTGGACAACTTTTGGATTTATCCATGATACTAAACCGGAAATGGTCAATATGGAAATTTTTAGATTGTATAGAATTAACCCACTGTGTTTCTGGCGCTGGCGCTATTATTTAACCGTAAGCAAAAATTTCGAATACCGCGACTGGGAAAAAATAAAGCCGAACAGAGTTCCCTTCAAACCATTAAATAAATGGCAGGACTTCTAATTTTCCCTAAAAAAAATCAAATGGAAGGGCCTAGTATTTTTCTATAACAAGCAACCTGTATACTAGGAAAAACTCTCATTTAATGAGAGTTTTTCTAATAAAATCCATCAAAGTAAGATCATAACCAAAAATACGTGCAACGGTCTTTCATACCTTAAGTAATGAGGATCGCCTGCAACTAAACAAAAGAGAGATGAAGAACAAAAATATAAAGAAAGTAATGCTAATAGTGCTAGGCACTATTCTCCTGATTCCAAAACCTGCCTTTTATTGGTAAAGATATCTCCCATCATTTAGATGAGGGATATTATCGATATGCAAATTTAGATGGCTCATATACAATAACCCAAGATTTTAATTTTAAAAGCCCTGGTTTCTCAGACCTTCATTTTGAATATTGGGTAAAAATGACATCTCCTGCACTGGAAAACCGGAAGCTATACAGATTGTACAAAATCAATCCATTATGTTTTTGGCGGTGGAAAAACTATTTAGTTAATGGTGTGCATTTTGACTATATGGACCCCGATATCATCGAAAAGAATATGGAGAAGGAAAAGGTCGATGCCTCTAAAGTAATGTAACATTAAGTCGTGTAGTTCCCCCAGCTAGCACGAATTGTCAGAAAAGGATATGAAAAGAAAATTCATTAAAGGAATTGTACTATTTGTGTTGGTTATACCCAATACACCAATTATAGGTACGGAAATATTGAAGGCCATAGATAGTGATCATTTTCGATATGCTAATGCAAACGCCGCTTTTACCAGCATTGAATACATGGAAGTTTATTCCCCTTGGATGAGCAAATGGACAACTTATGGATTTATCCATGATACGCGACCGGAAATGGTCAATATGGAAATTTTTAGGCTGTATAGAATGAACCCATTGTGCTTTTGGCGTTGGCGCTATTATTTAACTGCTAGCAGACATTTTGCGTATCGCGATTGGGAAAAAATAAATAAAAACAGGGTTCCCTTCGAACCATCTAATAGATGGCAGAAGTTTTAATTTTATATAATTAGGAATCTTTACGCTTGGAAAAACTCTCATTACATGGGAGTTTTTTTTGAATACATCCATAAAAAAACGCATCTTTAAAAGATGCGTTTAAAAACTAATAACCATGAAACGTATGAAAACCGTAAACAGTCTAATACGTATGTTTGAAATATATTATATTTTTAATCTTAACTAATTATATGACCTTTAATCGAGATAAGATCTCAATTTTCAGTTGCAAATTTAAGCATAATTTCAGATCTGCCTACGGATTCCCGTAATCTCATTAATTCATTTTCCTTATTGATAGCATTAAAACATCTTTTTTCTAGGAAGACCAATTTCACTTTCCTGTGGATAAGGAGCACGGAAAGTCATACTGACATCTTCTTTGATCCGTTGCTGGGCCTCATATTTCTTTTCCTCATCGTTCGAATACCTTGGATCAGCAATAAATGGCATCTTTGCCATCTTGGTGATGGTAATTGTCGGAAAATGAAAATCTACCTCCACTATGCCCAATAAAAGATAGCAACCCCCACCCTGAAAAGGATACTTTTCAAGGCAGTCCGGAAAATGGGCTGTGTCAAAATAATTCCCCTCGACATCTATCCACGTTCCAAAGAACATTGTCCCCCGCTTGGTCGGAACATGTTTCCTTGAAATAAGGTACGCTAGCATCTTGACTTCCTTTTTATGATAGGCAGTCAGATCTTTGGCCATGACAGTTCCCCTATATTTTGTCTGTAAAAGATCGAAAGGTGTACAGGATACCGGAAAACTTAAAATCTCGATTTCATCGAAGGCATCCTCAAACACATTTCTTTTTAATTCCGGAAATTTGTATTCCTTGATCGGTTCTTCAAAAAGAGTCTGAAATCTTTTCTCCGGTTTAAAATCCCCCAGTAAAATGCGCGCTTTGAGCAATAGTTCATTCTTTGGAACACCTGAAAAACGAAATGCTCCGATAAAGATCAACGTTTGCAAAGTCTCAATACCAATTGGAACCCTCTTGATAAAATCTTCCATTGACCTATACTCCCCATTTGCCTTTCTTTCCTTTGGTATCAGCTGAGCAAGTTTCGATTCGACTTTTTCAAGAAGCATCAGTCCCAGATATATTTCCTCTCCATAAATCGTTGTTTCGTACTCGCTTTTATTGACACATGGATTCAATATAATACCCCCTGACATCCTTGCCTCATGTACATAGACCTCTGTCCTATAGAAACCGCCCATATTATTTATCGCCGAAACCATAAACTCCAATGGATAATAAACTTTCAGGTAAAGCGATTGATAACTTTCCACTGCATAGGAAGCGGAATGGGCCTTACAAAATGAATACCCTGCAAAAGATTCGATCTGCCGGTAAATTTCTTTACTCAGCTCCTCAGGATGCCCCTGCTCTCTGCAAGATGCAAAAAAATCATCCTTCACTTTTTGAAGTGCACTTAATGACCTACCTTTTCCGCTCATTGCTCTTCGCAGGATATCCCCGTCAGCAGCAGAAACCCCTCCATAATGCAATGCGATCTTGATCACGTCTTCTTGATATACCATAATGCCATAGGTTTCCCCTAACTGCTTCTCAAAAACAGGATGGAAATATTCAAACTTGTCCGGGTTGTTATGCCTAAAGATGTATTCCCGCATCATTCCCGATTGGGCAACACCTGGTCTGATAATGGATGAAGCAGCAACCAATACTTTATAGTTATCACACTTTAACCTTCTGAGTAAACCGCGCATTGCTGGTGATTCAATATAAAAACAGCCTATGGTTCTACCCTGACTTAAATATTCATTGCATTTTTGTTCATCTTTAGAAATCGTAGTGTCTTTTATATTGATTCTAAGTCCCCTTTTTTCTTCCAGTAGTCTTACGGTATCGTTAATCGTACCAAGCCCTCTTTGTGATAAAATATCAAATTTTTCAAAACCGACCTCTTCAGCAACATGCATATCCCATTGTACAATGGGAAATCCCTTTGGTGGCAACTCTAGGGCTGTAAAATTTGTCAGCGGTTCCTCGGAAATAATAATCCCGCAGGAATGCATACTCCGCTGGTTGGGAAATTTTTCAAGCAGCTTCCCATACTTCTGCACCTGCTTTACTATATCGTCCCGAAATACACGCTCTGGATATTTGCTGAGCTCGTCAAGCTCCTCCTTGGGAAGTCCAAATGCTTTGCCTACTTCCCGAATGATAGAACGGTATTTAAACTCTACATTAGTACCGCAGAAGGCGACATACTCTTTACCGTATCTATTGAAAATATAATCCAGAATAATATCTCTTTCCTGCCATGACCAATCAATATCAAAGTCAGGCGGACTTTTTCGGTTAAGATTCAAGAACCTTTCAAAATATAGATCAAGCTCAATCGGACATATATCTGTAATACCGAGACAATAAGCGACTATCGAGTTCGCTCCGCTCCCACGTCCCACATGCATAAAGCCCATGCTATTACTGTATCGGATGATATCCCATGTAATCAGAAAATAACCGCTAAAGTTCAATTCGTCGATGACCTTTAGCTCTTTCTCAATCCGCTGTTTTGCCTGCTCATGATTTCTTCCGTACCGTCTTTCCAATCCCGCATAAGCTAAACGGGTCAGAAGTTTAAGGTCATCGGCCTTTGTACCTGTATAATGTTTTCTATTTCTGGGCGTCGAAAACGCAAAATCAAAGCTGCATTTTGAAAGTAATTTTTGCGTATTCTCAATAATTTCGGGATAGTGACGATAAATTCTATGTATTGAATCCACAGAACGAAAATATTCCGATTTTCTGCACACTTCTTTTTCCGGCAGTTTTGAAAGAAGTAAATTGTTATCAATGGCACGTAAGATCCTATGAAGATTATATTCCTTCTTTGTACTAAATGTAACCGGGTAGAGAACAACCATTTTTGATATTAGCCTTTTTAATTCGGGTCGTATCAACACATTGAGTTCATCCTCTCGGATACCGATATATTCATTATCACGAAGATTTTTAGGGAAATTATCCAAAGGATAAATAATAAAATTGTCCCTTAAATCCGGCTGTACCGGTAAATCGACCCCATCACAATTATACGAAGTAAGCATTCTGTTTACTTCTGACAGTCCTCTAAAGTCCTTAGCAATTGTTATATAGTACAGTTCACTACCTTTACGCACTTCCACTCCTACAACCGGGCGAATATTATTTCTTTCACATTTCGTTTTAAATTCGTAGATACCGGTTACCGTATTTATATCGGTTAGAACAAGTTCCTCTATTCCCAGAGCTAATGCCTGCGAAATAAGTTCATCTATGGAAAGCGTTCCATAACGTAGGCTGTGAAAGGAATGGCAGTTTAAAAACATACTTGCACATGCTAACGTGAAAAATTAAAACCTATAGCACGACCTACCGCACCTTTACCGAAACGGTTTTTGATATTGTCCATTGCCTGATATAAACTAATGAGCTCTGCATTATCTTCAAAAAGGTTCATCTGGTAGCTACCGTGAACAAGATCTGTGAATCGTAAACCCACTAAACGTAGACGCATCCGGCGTAAATAAACCTTATCAAAAAGTTCCAATGCTACCCTAGCCAATGTATGGTCAGAAGAAGTATAGCTCACCCGGCACTGTTTGGATTCTGTATCAAAGTTTGAATACCTGATCTTGATCACAACTGTAGAAGTCAGCCACTTTTCCTGACGGAGCTGATGGGCAAGCTGCTCTGCCATACCCGATATCAGGCTTTTAACCTCAAAGACATCCATTGTATCACTGCTAAAAGTCCGTTCTTTTGAAATTGACTTTCTTTCGGAATAAGGTATAACAGGGGTTTCGTCAATACCATTCGCCTTTTTCCACAGATCGACTCCATTTTTTCCGATCATCTGCTGTAGGACATCAACAGGCATTTCTGAAAGTGTGCCGATAGTCCGGATACCGACTCTCGAAAAAAGCTGGAAAGTTGCACTGCCGACCATCGGCATTTTTTTTATAGACAAAGGATTTAAAAATGACTGAACGCCAAATGAAGGAATCTCTCGATGTCCGTGAGGCTTTGACTCGCCAGTCCCGATCTTACTTACCGTTTTATTCGTCGATAGTGCATAACTGATGGGTAAACCTGTTTCCTTCTCGATCTTGGCTCCGAGTTCATTGGTCCATTTATAAGCTCCGAAAAACCTGTCCATCCCAGTTAGATCCAGATAAAACTCATCGATTGAAGCCTTTTCCATTACCGGGGCACTTTCCTCGATCACCTCAGTGACCATATGTGACATCTTGGAATACAGTTCCATATCACCCTTAACAACTTTTGCTTGCGGGCAGAGACGAAGCGCCATTTTCATGGGCATAGCTGACCGTACCCCGAACGTTCTTGCTTCATAGCTACATGAAGAAACAACACCCCTGTCACCTCCACCAATGATCAGTGGAATCCCGTCTAAACTGGAATTTATCAGTCTTTCGCAGGACACGAAAAACGTATCCAAATCCAAATGCACTATCGATCGCTCCATATTGTTTACTAATTTATTTAGCAAAATTGATAAGATTTTTCACAATTTATATTACATTTGTTGTGAAAAATATTCACAAAATGTCAACACGCTCTATTTTAGCTGATAACATAAGGTATTTAAGGATGCAGCAGATACCGGAACTCTCGCAACAGCAGATTGCTGACAGGCTGTTTGTGACAAGAGTTTCTTATGCAAAATATGAGACCGCAAAAGCTTCGCCTCCGCTGGAAGTTTTGCTAGCGATTTCAAGATATTACCACATCAGTACAGATCTGCTGCTGACTGTAGATCTAAGAAAATATAAGCTGCAGGAAATGCTTAACCTTCCGGATAATAGAATCCTGCTACCCATAAAAACTGATTCATTAGGAGAAAATAAAATAGAAATAATACCCTATAAAGCCTCAATGGGCTACCTGTCAGGATATGCTGATCCAGAATATATTGAAAGTCTGCAAACAATGTCACTACCATTCCTACATAATGGAAAATATAGAGCTTTTCCAGCAATAGGCGACTCAATGCCTCCCTATCAGGATGGCACTTACATTGTCGGAAAATATGTTGAGAGTATTCAAGATATCAGTGTAGGCAAAACGCATGTACTGGTAACCCGCACAGGATTTACCTTCAAACGCATTGAAACTATCAACGACAGTTCCATTACCGTAAAATCTGACAACACATTTTATGATAGTTACGATATTTCATTTGCCGACCTTTGGGAGATTTGGCAATATGCAGGCAGCTTTTCATCTAAAGAACAGGAAATAATTGACTTCGCTGGAGATGACATAAAATCAATGCTGATAAAATTGATGCAAGAGGTAAGGGAATTAAAAGCCCGATAAATACTTAATCAACATCCTTTTTATCAATGATACTTTCATAAAATTCATTTAGCTTTTTCACCAAGGCTTTAAATACCTCCAGATCAGTTGCAGTCTCCTGGAGACCCAACCTTTGTTTGCACGAATTATACCGTTTCACAAAACTGGAATCACTTAGGTGCCCATGTAATTGTCTCAAATCATTCAGCACAAATAGAGGTGCAATCAATGTTTCTGCGTCACTTTTCAAAAGCACTCTCTCAATGAACAATGATAAAAGCTTTAAACTGCCTAACTTTCTACCTTCTTTATTTACTAAATCTTCATTAGCTAAACCAGATTTTTTTAAGATTTCTCTTAGCGATTGATCTTGAATATTCTCTACAAGATATTTATTTAAACTGAGAAACGCAGAAAATACCTGCTCCCTTTCTTCCATTATGGGGGGCTTATAATATTCAGATAACTTGGTGACATCAACTTTGGTGAGATCTATTCCAAATTTATCTCTAATTTCAGAATTGAATTGATTTTTTAAATAAAATAAGCGTGTTTCGTTATCAGAATTCTGAAAAGCATCATTTGGAGAATATGGATTCTGACTTAAATAAAATTTTGAAAAAACTTCATGATCGGACGGAACGTTTGAGGCTTGAAATCGTTTCAGATGGGGCTTCATATCTTCATCCCTGAAATCTTCATCAAGATCACCAAGCCATTTAAACAATTTTCCATTTCTGTTAATTCCAAATCCCCAACTAAATAATGGTTCTCCCTTAAAATATATATTACAGGAAGAAAACGAGGTAAATTTTACTGTGTAATCAGGATGGCCATTATAATAAATCAAAAGATCCTTATCGAAGAAAATCGGAGTCAAATATCCATCATCCTCCGGACGATATAATCCTGGAATTATATAGTAATCTAAAGGATCATATTGAAATCCCAAATGATCATATCGCTTAAATCTCTTTTCTGAATCCAGCTTTGAAAAAACGTATTTCAAAGGCATGTCAAAAAACTCCCCTTCTTTTATTTCGTCGATCATTTCATCTCTAAACTTCATGAAATTATCACCGGGAAGAATACTTTCCCTGTCACCGCAGCTCTTACATAAATAAAAAGGTATTTTGATTCCGAAACCTTTCTTATTATCTGCATCATTGAAGTTTACCCCGGCAAATTCAATAAATCTATAATCCCCACATTTTTTACATTTAAGCGGATGTACCATACCTAAAATTTTAAAGTTTTTGTCGAATCTTTATAAACAATGACGATTTGTAATTCAGCTAGCTTCCCAGTTTTGCAAAGAAGCCGATCCTAATTTAGCTTTACCCAAATATAAAGAAATTGAACTCACGATAGACAACTTCATTCTTTGCAAAATCAAACCTAAGTCAACATAAATAACAACCCTCTGAAAGATTATCGTTTTAATCTAACATCTTCATATTTTTTTCTTTCCGTCTTAAGAGAAACGAGCCATTCCAGATACATCCCTTCAGGCATATTTCTATACCCAATCTTGTGAATATAATTGTACTCTTTGTTCAATGACGAAAGAAGTTCCTTTGCTTTTGGATCAGATTTTTCCATTTTCAAATATTGTTCCTTGTGAGTTTCTGCCCGCAATAGTAATGCTGTTATTAAATTTGGACTGACTTTCAAGGCCCTTTCAGCACATTTTAGCGCAAAGCTCCCGTCACTTTCAGGAAAAGACCGTTTATAAGCATTCGCCAGATCGACTAAACATAAACCGAGGCTTTCGCGATTATCTAATGCTTTCATATAAATCCCATTTTCAATGGCATTTAAGTGAATAAATCCCGATGCCATCAACCAGGCGTCCTGCGGAAAGATACCGCTGGTTAATTCTGTATTATACCAGCCAATGGATTTTATATTATGTTTGATATAAATATGGTTTGGTGCCAGCGCAAGATTTGCTTCAACGCCGATTTCCTCCGCAAGAATTTTATAGAGGTAAGGTAATGAATTACAATTTCCTCTCTGCGTAGTTACCAGTTTTGAAACAAAAAGGCTTGTCAGATCTTTGTTTCCGAAAACATCTTCAAAATCGTATGTAAATGGTTTATAGTGTACCATATCTTGATCGATTAAAATAGGTGTCTCTTCACATATAACTGAAAAAATCGATGCATATTTACTAACTTTATCTTTATCTGTTTCATTATAAGTAAGCTCCCGATTTCGAAGAATAGTTTTACAGAAATTTGCCATAAATTTTATTTTCCTGTTTACTTCAACCGTATCTAACTTACCTTGATAATATGCATTCTCCGTACTCAGGACAGCCACTTTAAAACTATATTTCTGCTTATCATTGAGCATATTATCAATAGTTAAATATGCTTCATTATAAAATCGGTTCTCCTGCGATTTCACCAAACCGGCAATGAAAATAAATAAAGAGATATAAAAGTATTTCATAATTAGGTTCCCAAAAATGGGTGTATTTAATTGTTCTGATTATCCAGATGATCAATGATATCGATCACCAATATATCATCGGTTTTCCGACCATATTGTGAAAGGAAGTGATCTATTAAGAAACAAAGCTGGTTAAGTGAGCAAAGACGTTCGAACCATATTTGTTCTTCTTTTAGTAATCCCACCATATCGTTGCGAGATCGAAAAAATTTATAATCTGCATCAGTACTTACCGTGAATTCTGCATACAGAATAATGTTCTCGTAGTCGGTATTGCTCAGGTCACCACTAAGCAGTTCATTGATTGTAGTCGTCCTTACCGCCTTAATAATTTTATCTAATTTCATGGTTATCCACTTTTCATAATAGTTTCAGTCAACTAGATTCAGTACTTTCCAGCCATCATCTTTTATAAAACCTACCCAAAATTTATTACTTACCGTTGAGCCATCTTCAAATATTATCCTTTCCTCAATAAACTGCTGCCCTGCCCGACTATCAAGCAATGTAAATACCCTTTCTATGTTTTCGAAATTTGGAAATCCATTCCTTTCAAGATCTTCTAATAATGATATTTTAAGAACGGTTTTAATTTTTGAATGTATGTCCTTGCTAAATTCCAAATTGCTTTCAAGCAGAACATTTTCAGCTTCCATATCAAAATCCTTACACGAAAGAACACCTTCCATATTTTTTTCACTGTAAAAATTCTCAAGTGCAATAATTGCCCCTTCCGCAGTTGAACGGTCTGCCTTAAATAAATCATTTCCAAGATCAATCCGAAATCCACAGTGTATCTCGAAATCAACCTTTTTATCTTCCGACAATGTCTCATTGTAATATCGAATTGTATAACCTCCAATCAACCGCTGATCCACAATTAACATCCAATCTATAGCCTCAGCAATCAAAATACTATGGATCTCGTTGTTTTCTGGCAACACGCCGTGGTAACGGCCGTTCTCAACTCTGACATTTTCCAACCACACAAAAATTTCGTTCTTATTCTTAAATTTAATGGCCGAATAACCGCAATAACCATCACCAATTATTTCATTGAAATACCAAATTGTGTTTTTTGCCTTATATAATAAGTAGAGATAATCGTCATTTATCTCAAATTCTAAGATATTTTTCATTTAGTGAGTCAAACTAGGCGGGTGTTAAATTCTTGTATTAAGATGCCTAAAAAAGCTCCTAACACTCTAAGTTCTTTTACAAGATGTATACAGTTTTTTATTACTTTACAGCAATCTGCCATCCATCAAAAACACTACTGTTCTTTTCTGCTATTTTAGACATATCTTTTGCCCATCCAACAACTGCCTCTTCGTTAATTGAGACAGGCATTGTGTAACCAATCACGGCAAAATCCTTTTTATCCTGGATCTGCCTATATGCAGCCGTATACCCCATTAGTTCTAAGTATTTATTTAATTTCTTTGCATTTTCCGCACTTGAACATATAAAGAAGAATTCAATTTTATGTTTTGAATTTCTTTCAATTCCATTTTTGTACAAATCAATAACCGCCTTTCTATCTAACTCCTCTATGGCCTTTTCGTCATCAGAATACGTCGACTCAATAATCTTGTAGTCTACAACAGAAGACGAATCAACAATCACTTTGTCTGTCTTCTTATCGCAAGAAAGACTAATTGCAAGAACAAATAATACAATTAATACTCTAATCATCTTTGCGCTTTTTAAGAAAAGTCTGGATAAACGAAATTATATTTTCCAATCTTGATTCTTTCTACGATAGCAAATGGGGGAATTACAATTCCTACCTCCGCGTTGGTATTCTCGCCTACCAGTTTACCTACCTTTGTGAAATCTTTATCATTAATTTTCCACACATACCAGTTTTCGGAAACCTTTATAGGTTCTTCACCGACTTTTTTGCCATAATCATTTGTATCTCTAAATAGAATATTGTCTATGGCAGGATAAACAGTACTTTTTCCCTCCTGCGTAAACAAAGCTTGTTTTACTCCGATATTAATCATTGTATGTGCATGAAAGTCAATCTCTCCCGCTGTTACTTCCGCAAAATCAGGAATTTCATTACTTGGATATTCTCTTTTGAAGGAACGGATAACGTCACTATTTAATTGGGTTAAATCGTTTGCTATATATTGAAAATATTTCTTTTTCCCATTATCCAATGTTACTGAAAACATATCACCGATCTCCGTTTTAACTCTTTTTGCCATTTTATTTCTTTTTAAGGTGCTTTAACCCCAAAATTACTCCAATATTTGGGAGCAATTGAATTTATTTTATTTAATAACTGACCTCCATTTTTCTGTAGTCCATACTGATTGATCAAATTCTGTTCTGCTACGCGAGCTTCCTGCAATGTCATTCCAGAAGCACCTTCTATTTGTCTGAAAAATAGACTGCCCTTCTCACCGCCCTTAGCAGCATGTTGAGCAAATCTAGAAGCAAATGGCTGGCTGGTTCTTCCAATATACTTAACTTCCCCTGCAGCATTTAAGCCTTCATATAATCCATGTAGCTTTTCCGTTGTTTCGGTAGCAACTGTTGCCCTTCTAATAATAGCATTTAGAGCACCTCCTGTTACTGCACCAATGACAGCATCCTGAACTAATGGATTTTCCGCAACAAGTGTTTGAATCTCCGTTTTTCCTCTTGAATCTGGAATTCCGCTTATTGTTGGAGCATTAGGATCGCCAAACATCGCCATACTTAATCCAGGCGCCATATCACCCGCGTGAATTAGGGGATCTAAATTGGTCATGACCCCTAAGGGTGCTAAAAGAGAACTGTTGGTATAAGAACCATTAGCATTTAACGCCGTTGTAGTTCCATTTTCAGTTGTATAAGTTCCCGATTTTCCTAAATAGGTTTCATTAGCTCCAGCCGTGGATTGACTTGTAGCATTGTTATTCCAATAAACAGTATTTGATTCCCTATTATGCACCCAATCAAAAGCCGCTCTACCATCAGGATCAATATTTTTAATGGGATTATTAAAGGCATAATTGTAAGGTGTCCAATTCGAAAACTCCTCGCTTAAAGGATCGGGACTGATCCACCTGCCATGCGTATCACCAATCGGTTGTGCATCGGGATCATCTAAATTTACTTTAATAAAATCTACGATTTCACCTTTTTTAACATTAAAAGCAACAGAACCAATGGTAACGATGCTATCCTGATCATGAAATTCAAGATACTTTCCCTTGCTCAGCGTAGCTACCTTCGGATAATAGCCATATTTTTTAAATGGGTTACCCGCCTCGATATTTTTTCTTCTTCTTTCCGCCTCAACTGGCGTTAAGGAATCTCTGGTTTTTAGCACCTCACTCATGTAAGGTCTTGCTTTTTCCTCTTTGGTAAGTTTTACCGGATTGACCCACACCTTTTTGCTGGTCAATTTCTTATTCTGTTTTACCTGCGCTTGGTTAAATCCAATAAAAAACAGCAGAATAAATAATAAAATCCTTCTCATATTTAAGTTTGTATTTCGAATTATCTGGTTATAAAAATTCCTTTGGAATAGCATACACTTTAGGACTTTCCTTCTTAGGTGTAATTGCCTTTACTTTTTTAGCTTGTTCACGCTGTTTTTGAGCGTTGAGTAGTCTTACCCGTTCCGCAATCTCATCACTTTTTTGCTTATTTTCAGTGCTTTTTAATGAGCCTAACCATTGTTCATACTGCTCTGGAGGCATTTGGGCAAAACCTGATTGATCGATGTAATCAAAACCAGCCTTGATACCCAGAAACTGATCTTCCAGCGGCGGATAGCTTCTGATCTTTTGCAGCTGTTCTTTATTTTCAGGATCGATACCTACACGGTTACAGGCCTGCATAAACCTCATTTGGTCAGTATTACTTTTCCATAGAGTTGCGTTAATATTGTTCGGATTCAGTTCCAGTGCCTTCCCCAAAACTTTGGCAACAAACTCATCATAGCCAAACTTGTGTATATACCCACTGGCGAGATCCACATAGGTCTGAGAAAGAACATCTTTCTTTGTTAAATTTTGCATATAAAGCTTATTCTTAAGGGCTTCAGCTTTAATATATCCTGAATTCAGAACAAACGAATTTGCTGAAAACATGCCGTTGGTCAACTCTACGCTCAACACTTCGCCATCATTATCCTTAAAACGTATATAAGAATGGTTGGGTGACATAACCAAAAAGGCTTCTGCACCGATCTGTTCTGCCAAGATCAAATACAACAATGGCATAGAATGACATTGTCCACTGTTTGTTTTCATTAGTTTGGAAACAAACATTTTACTGTAGTCCTTTGCACCCATATAATCATCAAAATCATATTTGACTGCTTTGTGGACAACTTTTCCATTCTGCTTGGTATCCTGTGCAAAGTATTTGAAAATTGAAAAGTTTTTAGCAACATTGTCAGATTCATCAATACCATTTTTCTTAATATCTTGCCTGATTATCGAAGTCGCTTTCTGTATCTGCTGCTGATAAGCCGAATGAAAATTCCTGTCATTATTGTTGTATGCATTTTCAACGATAAATACAGCATCTGCAAGTGTATACCCGTCGGGATCGAGCTTTAGTAAATTATCATAGGCCCTGTAGTAAGAATCAGTTCCTTTCTTTTCGGATAAAGAACTGAGATTATAGCGTTTTGCATCCGCTTCTTCCCTTATTAAAGCCATCTGGCGTTCAACCTCTTTGTTAATCTCTTCCTGATCGTCTTGGTGGGTAGTCTTTTTTTTATAAAGATTTGAATTAGCATTAATATTTGGGGAGGCAGGTCTAGGGGTGGGTTGATTATTCAGACCCGCAGGTATACTGTAAAGATTGGTGACATTAGGTCTTTGCGGCAGATTTGGAATCTGTCCATAGATAAAGTGATAGCATAAAAATAAGCTAAATAATAATATTTGTCTCATCTCATAGGTGTGTTTTTTAAGGTTAATTTTGGCTTCGCAATATATTTTAATTTATAACACTAGGGTATCCGTATTTTCACGGAAATATTATCAGATTCTCTGATCGATTGTTCTTTATCAAAGATCTAAAAGCGAAATTATACTGTCAGAACGACAAAACTTGTCGTATAATAGATAAAATTATAAGGTATTAAACTGATGCATTCCTGGGAAAATACAAAAGGCATGAAACCAGATACGTCATCTTTGAGAGGTACTGCGAAGAACCCATAACCTAATGACGACCTAGCCCATGCCCGTATGACGATGCACAGGCGTAAGTCTGTCAATAGGAGGTTATTTGGAAGTTTCGCAGTTTTCTCAAACCTTTTTGACAGCTTACGCTTTATTTTCGATAAAATTTAGGGTGCTAAGATATAAATATTTTTATAAACGATAATTATTATCACTAAAATATGATATAGCTTTCAAAAATTCTGATAAAAGGCTAAAATCGCCGATAAAGTATAATTTAGTTAAGTGTTTACACCACAATAATGCAAATATATTACTAAAATAGACAATTTTAATAAATTATACTTAAATTTGTAGAACTGCGAAAATCCTAAATAACCTAGAATGCCGTTATTTTCACGTCATACAAACAATCACGATCTTATGTTTCAGCAAATTTATGATACATATTGGAATCGTATTTTTGTTATGGTGGCCCGAAAAGTCAAAGACCGCGATGATGTATTTGACGTTATGCAGAATATCTTTTTTCATCTATGGACTTACAGGAATTCGCTCACCCAGCAGAACACTGAAAGTGTAATCGTAAAAACTTGCGTTCAGGAGATTTCCAGATACTTCACGAATCTGAATAAGCAACCTTATACCACAGAACTAAGTAATCTCCAATTACCCGATGACTCTGCCGAAATGCTCCAAGCTCAGCTAGAAAAAGACAGAGAACTCGAACTTTTGAAGTTGAATATTGACCAGCTTCCTCCCATAAGAAGGAAAATTTTCACCATGAACAAGTATGAGGGCATTACTCAGGAAAAAATCGCAACACAACTCAATTTATCCACTAAAGCTGTAAAAAAACAGATCGGAAAGGCACTTATATTTCTTCGAGAACATCAAAACCATTCTTAAATTTTGTTAAAATCAGTTAATTTCAGTTAAAGTTCTATTTATAGGGGGGCTATTATTGTCGCTTTCGGGTATACATAATAAAGCCCTTTATTATGAACAGGAGAAAACACTCCCAACCAACTGCGTTAGATCAAGCAAAAGAGTTATGGGATAGCCTCACAAATGATTCAGACGCAGATATAGAGCCTCCTACAGTGCAGGAAGCAAAAGAGTTTCATCGAAAACTTTATGCAAGAATAGAAGCACATGAAGCACAAAAGAGAAGGAGAAAGACATTCCGTTATTCATCTATGCTGGTCGCCGCTTCCCTGGTCATTATTTTCAGTATAATTGCCTACAGAACGCTCTTTCTACCTGAAGTATATCGGGCATATCATGATGGTTTGAAAGTTACTTTAAAGGATGGGTCAACAGCTATCTTGGCAAAGGGAGCCATATTAACGGTCGAGAAATCATTTCCAGCAGCAACAAGAGATGTCTTTCTCACAGGGGATGCAGTTTTTAATGTAACTAAATCCAAAAATCATCCCTTCATCGTACATGCCGGACTTTATGAAACAAAAGTTCTGGGTACAGTTTTTAAAATCACCCAGCATAAAACAGCCTTCAATGTTGATCTGTATGAGGGCAAAGTGCAGGTTATAAAAACTGAAAAACCAGCAGAAAAATTTATTATACATCCGAAAGAGACATTCTCCAATCAAGGCTCTAAAGATGTCGCGACCATTGTTGATACTAAAAGTAAAGGTCAATCTCAAACCAACAATTCGGCGACTATTTCATTAACTGATTTAGAACTTTCTAATGCCATAAAAATTTTAGAAAATACCTACGGCATAAAAATTCTGTTCCCGTCAGCGGTTGCAAATTCAAAAATTAGTGCTACAAAAGAAAAAGCCACAGCAGCAGATTTGATAAGACTCATCTCACTCAAACTGAACCTAAAAACTACCAAAATAAATGATAAAACATTTCAATTGGAGGAATAGACTATGGGCAATCCATACTCCTGCCCTAATTCCGTACTCCTAATGAAACTGGTGTGAAAGGATACAATAAAGAGACCGACGGGTGCAACCGTCGGCCAAGAAGTATTCAACCAATAATTGTTCGATAGATTACTAATTATAAATACTAATGCAAAAATAATGAAAAAAATTTGCAGAGCAGTACTATTGATTCTCTTCTTATCAATAGCCTGCCAAGGGCTGTATGCCCAAGAAAAACTCTCCACAAAGAGGGTAAATTTTGAAACTGGAAAAACTACTGCATCAGAAGCTGTAGGGAAATTTCTATCAGAAAATGTAAAAGATAAGATTTACTCAAACGATGATCTTAAGGATTATTCAGTTCAGCCCACTAAATGTAAAAATGAACTGGTACTGGACTGTCTTAATAAAATTTTGAGGGATGTTCCCGTCGAAACTTTTATCGACAATAATAGCGTTATCATCAGACCGAAAAAAAATAAATCAACCTCGGCAATTATCGAAAACTCATCCCCTATACATGTTAAAGCAGATACCACAACCACAGTCTATAATACAAAAGTTATTGATGAAGTTATCCTGAACGCCGGATACTATAAGGTCAGCAAAAAAGAACAAACCGGAAGTATTGCTAAAGTTAGCGCTAAAGAAATCGAAAACCAGCCTATATCAAATGTGCTGGCAGCAGCACAGGGACGTATGGCCGGGGTCAGCATTGTGCAGAGCAGTGGTGTTCCTGGCAGTGGCTTTCAAGTCCAGATTAGAGGTAAAAACTCGTTAAGAAGTGATGGCAACAATCCGCTGTATATTGTCGACGGCGTTCCAATAGGTAATGAAGTGAAAACGTTTGGATTTACATCTGCCATTTTGCCTATGTCAAGTATCAGCCCTTTAAATAGTATCAATCCGAATGATATCGAGAGTATTGAGGTGCTAAAAGATGCGGATGCGACCGCAATCTACGGTTCCCGCGGTGCAAATGGGGTCATTCTCGTCACAACGAAAAAGGGTAAATCAGGCAGGCTAAGCGTGTCATTAAACTCATCATACGCACTCAGTAACGTAATATCGAGATTGAAAATGATGAATACTGAACAATATCTCAGTATGAGGAGGCAGGCATTTTTCAATAGTGGAATCAGCACATATCCAGCAAATGCTTATGACGCTAATGGTACATGGAAAACGGACAGGTACACTGACTGGTCTAAAAGTTTAATAGGAAATACAGCAACCGCATCCAATACCCAACTACAATTAACAGGTGGTAGTGAAACAACATCATTTCTTCTAAGCTTGGGGCATAATGAACAGTCCACTGTTTTTGGCAATGATTTTAAATATACCACAAATAGTATCACCACTAATATTGCACACCGGTCAAAAGACAAAAAGCTTAATCTTGCGGTTTCAAATATGTTCAGCATTCAAAAAAACAATGTTATAAATTCGGACATCACCCGAAGTGCATTTTCTCTGTCTCCAAATGCACCTGCCCTTTACAATGATGATGGCACACTGAATTGGGAGAATAATACCTGGAGCAATCCCGTTGCAGCTTACAATGCTACATACTCGAACCAAAACATCCAGTATCTGACAAATCTTAACATCGCATATGATCTGTTTAAAAATATCATACTAAAACTAGGTGGAGGGGTTAATTATCAAGCTTTTCAGGAATGGAATATCAGTCCAAATACCATCTATAATCCTGCGTATGTAACCGGACAGTCAAGTGCCTATTCAAAGGCTTCCAAAAACAATCAGAATAGACTATCTTATATCCTTGAACCACAGATTAACTGGAAATTCAGCCATGAAAAACATGCCCTTGATATTTTGGTAGGAGGTACATTTCAAAATGAAAACAACTCTTATGGCTCAATGAGCGGTACAGGCTTCGAAAGTAATGCACTAATCCACAATATATCCGCAGCAAAAACAAAAACAATCGAAGATCAATACAACACGCAATACAGATATGTCGCATTTTTTGGAAGAGTAAATTACCAACTTGATAAAAAATATATCCTGAATATCACCGGTAGGCGTGACGGATCAAGCCGTTTTGGACCAAATAAGAAATTTGCAAATTTTGGCGCGGTAGGTGCAGCATGGCTATTTTCCGAGGAGAATTTTCTGAAAAATTCGAGTTGGCTCAGTTTTGGAAAATTACGTGGAAGTTTTGGAACAACAGGTAGCGACAATATTGGTGATTATGGGTATCTGGATACCTATACCGTCTCTTCATCCATTTACGATGGTATAACAGGTCTGCTCCCTTCCCGCCTGTTCAATCCCGATTTCAGTTGGGAAAAAACCAAGAAACTTGAAGCTGCAATCGAAGTGGGATTATTCAGGAATAAAGTAAATATTAATACCGCCTGGTACCGCAACCGTTCATCCAATCAATTAGTGGGCTACCAGCTACCTACAATGACTGGCTTTTCCTCTGTACTTGCGAACTTGGATGCCACGGTGCAGAATACCGGATGGGAATTTGAATTGAATGCCAGACCATTTTCCAAGGGAAAATTCCAATGGGAAACTTCATTTAACATAACTTTTCCCAAAAATAAACTAATTTCTTTTCCGGGACTAGACGGCTCAACATATAGTAATACCTATGTTATTGGCCAACCAACCTCAATTGTTAAGTTATTTAATCTTGAAGGAATCGACCCTAAAACCGGGACTTATATTTTCACAGACTACAATGGAGACGGCAAAATCTCTTCTGCGGACGATGCCAAAATAGTTGAAAACATCGGAGTAAATTTCTTTGGCGGTTTAAGCAGCAGCTTACATTATGAGAACTGGGATTTCTCTTTCTTATTTCAGTTTGTAAAACAGAAAAGTAGAAATTACAACTACATCATCCCTTCTCCGGGGATAATGAACAATCTTCCAGTCGAAGCGTTGGATGTCTGGTCGCCAGAAAATCCGGCTGGCTTTTATCAGCCATATAAGGCCAATGCATCGCCTAACCATTCAATATTCCAGAATAGTACGGCATCTGTAGCAGACGGGTCCTTTATCAGGCTAAAAAATGTAGAATTAGCTTACAATATCCCTTTAAAAAACACATCATTCAGAAGTATAAGGATATACTTTCAAGGCCAAAATCTCATCACGTGGACAAAGTATTTTGGCATTGATCCGGAATTCACAACTATTGGCTACCTCCCGCCTTTACGCACATTCTCATTTGGTTTAAAATTAAATCTTTAAAATATCTCAAAATGAAAATACACATATTTATATATACAATACTGGCGATTTTACTACTACAGGTTAGTTTATCATGTGAAAAAATCCTGGAAGTAGACGTGCCCGAAAACCAGATTCCTACTGAATCCGTTTTTGAGACCGTGCAGACAGCTCATGCTGCACTTGCTGAATTATACGCTGGATTATGGAACAGTTCACCGCTCGCTGGGAACCAAACAGGTAGATTACTGGGAAGTTATACGGACGACCTTACCTATTATGGAACAAATTCTACGACGGGACTTTACGATATTTTTCAAAATCAGCAGATTGATAGCAATGCTGCAATAAGTACATACTGGGCCTCAGCATACAGATTGGTGTATGTATCAAACGCCATATTGGAAGGGACAGAAAAATCTACAACAATTCCTGCCACTGAAAAGCAGCGAATCAAAGGTGAAGCACTATTGGTAAGATCAATACTGTTCTTCTACCTACAACAAATTTTTGGCGATATTCCCTATCCTACTTCAACAGATTATCAGATAAATCAATCCTTATCAAAAATCCAATCATCAGAAGTGCTGACCCAATTGGAAAATGATCTCAACACCAGCATATCATTACTTACTGATGCTTACAGAAGTACAGAAAGGATCATTCCTAACCGTAAGGTTGCGCAGCTGATGCTTGCAAAAATCTATATGCTACAATCCAAATGGAATAATGCTGAAACTTTATTGCGAACTATAACTCAAAGCTCCCTTTATCAACCTGAAAATGATCTCAGCAAGGTTTTTACAAAAAGTGGATCACATATTCTGTGGCAATTAAAACCAAAAAACAATGGCGATGCAACCCAGGAAGTAACTGCCTATTATTTTACAGGGGCAGCCCCTTCCAATTATGCGTTATCCCAGAACTTGGTAAACATCTTCACAGCTGCCGACCAGCGTAAAAATCAGTGGATGGCAACTGTTACTGTAGGACAAAATACATGGTACAGGGCCGCAAAATATAAGGCACTTACAAATAATACTTCGGAATTTTCAGTTGTATTTAGATTAGAGGAGGTGTATCTCCTTTTAGCGGAAACGCTTGCCCAACAGGATAAAATAGCTGACGCACTTCCTTACCTGAATGTAACAAGACAACGCGCAACATTGTCAGCACTTGTGATGCCGATTTCAAAACAGAGCTTACTTGATGAAATCCTATTAGAAAATAGAAAAGAATTCTTTACTGAAATGGGGCATCGATTCCTCGACCTTAAAAGGATGAATAGATTAAATGACCTTCTACCCATTAAAACAAATTGGAAAAGTTACCATAGCTTTTGGCCTTTGCCGCAAAAAGAGTTATTGCTAAATCCTAATCTGAACCCACAAAATACCGGATACTGATTATGAAAAAGATATTAATTTTTCTATTAATCCTTCTAAATATTATAGGGAACGGCCAATCTAAGGTTACTTATGATACTTTACAGCAATGGATATCAAGATATCACACCATAAATAACCTTACCTATTCGCCCGATACAAACTTTGTGGCTATGCGAAAAATATATTCGACCAACAGCGATACCGCGGTAGTATTGGACGCCAACAGAACAAATAACCAGCTGGCAACCATACTTAAAATGCCAAATAATATGTTCTTAAAAAACAGCAGTTTATTCTCCTACGGAAATGGAATAGCACAGCATAGCAATTTACATAAGAAATCAACGGTTAAATATGAAAATGTGAGATTTGCAGATATCCTTTTTGAACTAAATCAGTACCTCATTATGGATAAAAGTGGAACATTTAAACTGTATGGTTCAGCGAATGAATTATTGCAATCAGTGGCAAATAGCCAAATGTTTACAACAGACAAAAAAAATTTATTATTTCTGAATTTTAAAGAAGGAACAATAAATAAAGTAGCACGCATAGATAGTGATAAAAAAGTAATTTTGTTTGAAACCCAAAAGGAAATTACGCAAATGTTGTTCCCTCCTTCTGGCAAGGATCTCATTCTCTGCATAACAGATCCGAAGACCCGTAAATTGCAGCTGGTATTTATTGATACGCAATATGGAAAACAAACAATATTATCAGGTATTGAGCCACAAAAAGCTGACTTCGTTGAAGTATCTCCGGTTAAAGATGGTAAGGCATATTTTATTACCTTCGCAAGTCGACGAAAACCATCTAAGGAGAATTTTTTAGATATATGGTACGGGAGAGATAATAATCTAGGCGCTAAACAGGCAGGATCAACAGACTACCTTTATTATCTATGGAGCAAGGATACAAACAGGACATATCAGTTACCCAACACTTATCCAATCTACAGTAACATTGACAGTGAGAGGTATGTTTTGGCTTTTAATCCATTGGAGGAATTTAAGAATCTAACATTTCATCCATTCCTTAATCTGAAACTATATGATACATTAAGGGGAACTTTTACCGAAATTTTTCATCAGGTTACAAAGGACATCGTACATTCCTCTGACGGCCGTTTTATTATCGCACTAAACCCAAAAGATCAAAAATGGAACCTCTATGAAGTAGAAATTGACAGACACATAATTATTGATAATCAAAGTTTACAGAATCCTACGTTTTCCGAGGATTTTAAAAACATCCTATTTGAAAGTTCCAATGACGTCTATATTTTTGACATAAAAAGCCAAACACTATTCCCAGCTGGAATTTCAAAAGAACAAGAGGCTAGAATTTTAAATGCTGAGCGAAGAACCACGAATCCTGTGTTTGGGTTTAAAATGAATATGTTTAGCAGTAAACGTCCACTTTTGATTAGAACAGTAAATAAAATTTCAAATAGCAGTACTTACAGTTCTTTTTACAAAGCCAAAATAAAAACTGTCATTCCTACAACAAAAAATCGGATTAAGGACATTAAGTACGACCAAGATTTGAAGAATTTAGTAACAATCGAAGAGAACTACAATATGGCACCCAAGATATTCTCTTTGAAAGCTGGAAGCAAAAAGAAAATCGAAATTTTTACTACTAAGGATAAGACTGGACAAACTCTAAAACAGGAAATTATACAATATAAAAATTCTCTTGGAATACCTTTGAAGGGTGTCCTTTACTATCCCACAGGATATGATCAAAGTAAAAAATACCCAATGGTGGTTTACATTTATCAAATTAAAAGCACGCTATCCAATTTTTATTCCCTTCCAGCAAATGAACCTACAGGCGTAAATAGACGTACCCTTTTGGAACATGGTTATTTTGTGTATGAACCGGATATCGTCTTTGATGGTGGAGGACCTGGTCTTGCGGCATTGGACTGTATAAATAGCGCACTCGATGCCTTATCCACATACACTGCCATTAATAAAAATAAAATTGGACTGACGGGCCATTCCCTGGGCGGATATGAAACCAATTTTATTGCCACGCACTCCGACCGATTCGCCGCTTTTATTGCAGGTGCAGGATATAGTGATATAACTTCCCGCTATTTTTCCTATGATTATCATGAACAAAAGCCTAATCACACCAGATTTGAGACCGGACAGTATGAAATGAACAAACCTTTTTCGGAGGATAAACAACTTTATCTAAAAAACAGTCCAATAAATTACGTGGAAATGGTTAAAGCGCCTGTTCTGATTTGGAACGGTGTTAAAGACGATATTGTACCTGCTGAACAGGCTATGGAATTCTTTATGGGACTAAAGCGGAACAATCTTCCTACAATCGCACTATTCTATCAACAGCGAGAACATGATCTGGGATGGAATACCAAAGAAAGTATGGATATGAACAGAAGATCACTTGAATGGTGGGATTATTTTCTAAAAAATAAAACCAATATTCCTTGGATCGAAAAAGAAATTAAAAGGGATGCTACATAGCATCCCTTTCACATTTAAAGCCAACGTCTAAGGTAAGATTTCGTGCAGAACCTTTCCACATTCTGTTGGACTGATAAATCTTTGCAAGTCCACAGAATTATCAGCAGACCAGGTACAAACAGGATTGGTTTCCTCTTCACCACACATTTGTTCGGTCTCAATACACAGACCTTGGCTTTCATCAAAGCGATAAGCTGTTTCGTTAAATTTTGCCATGTTTCCGGCAACTGCTGCTCCGGCACCCATTGCTACAATGAGTGCAGGCAATAATAATTTTTTCATCTTAATTTGTTTATAATTTCTCTGCCTACTCTTAGTGGAGGTTTTCGGCTTCCCCTCTTACGTAATTTTTTTTGATAATATCGCGAATGCGGTACCTTACCACTTCGTCTCCACGTAGAACATACATATATTTCTCAGTTATCAAAAAATCATGCATTTTCATCTCCTTTTTATTATATATGTAAAAGCTTCCAATGTATTCCTGTCGGTCGGTTCTATACATATCTATCACCTTCGCGGCTTTCCAAGCTTCCCTCGATTCAAGCTTACCCATGAGATCAGATTGGTTAAAGAGTACTCCACCGAATGCAACACTCTGACGGTTTACCTTCAATGGGGGTGCGTTCATTTTGTGTCTACCGTCAGCAAGTTTTGTTATTTTGATCTGGGCAATACGTGTTGTATCAATAGTATTGAACGTATTCTTTAACCTAAGCCGATTATCCATAATTAGGTATTCATTTCTATAGAGGTAGGTGTAAATCAAGTTGTTCTGAGACTTGTCATAAGTTATGTTACCATCTACATCGAACACACCATCGATCTGCTTTTTTAAATGCTCTGGAAATAACTTTATCTTAGGGTCTGAATTTAGATCAAGGAGTGCCAGTGTAAATTGTTTCGTCGCGCTGCTCTGTGTTCTCAGCGCAAACCGTGCTGAATCCAAAACAATAAGCTGATTAAAATAGGCATCTTGAAAACTTAAAGTTTTAGCATGTGGATTTCCTAATCTACCACGGTAAATTATTGGTATAGTACCGTCATAAAAATAGTAAAATCCATTATTGACCTGCAACCTCAAATTAGAAAATTTATGGTTCATATTGTCTGGCTCGATCTTCATTAACTGCATGCTATTGAGTGCTGTATCTGCGGTCGTCAAAATCTGCGGAAAGATCCTATTTCCAAGATAGATATGTTCATCATCATAACCAGCAAAATAATAGTCAGGTCTGCCCAGGTCAAGAATCTTTTTTTCTTCAATAACTGGATGAACCAGGAAGCGTCTTGTGAAATTATTTTCCTTTTTCACAATGTGCTCTGACCCTAGAAATAATAAAATTACAATTCCGCAGCTCAGCACAGTTGTAATAGTCGTAAAAGCTAAAGTTGTACGCATTTTAAAACCGCTGTTCCTACTGAGCGCCACGATTGCACCAAAAGATAATAAAACAAAGCAAATATTGAATATAAGATGTTCTTTCCAATCCAATTTTTCCAGTATACCTCCACAACTACAGGGTATGAAATCACTATAATTCAATATGAGGTAGATGTAAATAGTGAAAGCGATCATTAATGCCAGTGATGCGTATAACCCTAGAAGCCTGCTAGCGGGCAAACATAACGCAATTGCTACCACAAATTCGATTATCAGGATCAGGTATGATATAATTCCTGCGTACGCACTTAATAAAGGAGACTGAGCAAGTTGTACCTGGAAGTTTGCAAAGTCCAACAACTTACTGGCAGCAGCATATATAAAAAGCAATGCAAGAAGAATGCTTACCGTCTGTACAAAATACTTTTTTATGAAGCTTATCATAATCGCTGGCATTGATTATGACAAATTTCGGTCTTGTGCTAAAAATAAATATTGACAATATTAACAATTATATACCAATATGCAATAAACTTATACCAATATGCAACAAAAGTATGTACAATAGTAACTAAAGGAATTATAAATTAGCTAATCGAGGAATTGTTGTCAGACCGACGCCATGACGCGTAAAAGCTTTATACATATTCTGATAATCCAGAAATCTGTTTTTAAATGCCACTTCCTTTAAGCTCATCGGTGTAAATATAATATCGCCTACAGCATCCAGCATTTTTCCCTTTAACCAAAAACTGTAGAAAGAATCGCCAAAGCAAATTTTACAGTCACGTTGAAAATGACTATAATTATATCCTTGGCTTTCAATAAATTCCTTTAACGTCTGGCTATTATTGGGATTATAGGATTTCACTATCTCCTTAACATAAATAACATTTTGAGGGGTGTTTTTAATTTCCTCTTTAGGTAAATTGAGATCAACTAGATGCAAAAAGCCCCTCTTTACACTCTCTGCCCGGCATAAACCTACTACCAAATGCATATTACTTTGATCCGTATAACGAACTTGAACCGGAAATACATCATTAAATGCAGGCCTAGTCTGGTTAAGATTACGTACCACCTCTTTAATCGACCGATCATAACCATTATCTTCCGCAAAGCTGTAATAGCCGAAATGATCTTTGGTAAACGCATTTTCCGGTATGAATTCAAGGTTTTTTAAAAAAGAAAAATAAAAATCAGTAACGACTTTAAAATGCTTAGATATTACATGCAGATCAGAAAAAAGGACTGCGGACTTCACAAAATTTAGTTTGCAAAATATAGATAGATTTTGCTCAGCTAAAGCATCCAATAATGCGACGATGTAGAAATTCATTGTATCTTATTTTGTTATCTTAAAAGACCGATGTCAGCTTCAGCAATAAAATAAGTTTCCGTATAGTGTAATATATGGTCTATCGTATGGTCAATTTAATCTTTTTACCCTAATAATGAAATAATAATGTACAAATCACATTTAATGTGCCCGAACTTAATCGCCAAACTATTAATTGTAACAAGAAAGGACAGCCTAATGGCTGTCCTAACAAGCATGCTTCCACTCTGGTAGTGTATGGTTTCTGCTTTACAAATATCACAAAATTTATGAAAACAAATTATCTAACCGGCCCAATAATGATCGGACCTAGCTTTTTGTTATTGAATTGAAAAGAAATTTGCTTTTCATTACCAAAACTATCAACTATCCACACGTCAAATTGTTGTGAAACTAAAGATTCTGATGTATAATACAGGCGAAATTCTTTTTCTCCCAACGGATAAAGATCGTTTGGCAAATAAGGTTTATATCCCGCATAATTTAAACTGCCCTGCCCATCATTTTGAAAATACCTTAGCCGATATGTATTATTTGTATAGTTTCCAGAGGAAATTATGGAAAAGCGTATTTCCACACTTTCACCAATCCCGATCTCCTTTGGAACAGGCATCACCTTCACTTCAAAAGGAAAAACCTCCTGCACATCCAAAACCTCTTTCTCACAACCGGAAAGTAATGTAATACCAAGAATGGCAATAAAGCCTAGAAAAGCCGAACCTATCGACATTTTCATCGTATTAAATATATATTTCATTTTATTCTCTGATTTTTAAAAGTTAAAACGTAAGCCTATGCCCGTCGATGGTCTAAACCGCTCAAGATCGGTTCCCCATAAAACCCTTATACGACCTTGCAGCATAAATACGATTCGGTCTGAAAGATACGTCTCGAGCGACAATCGGCCGCCCGTCCCAAAAACAAATCCATTTTTGTTTTTTAGAAGGCCGCCATCAAAAAGTATGCTGTCGCCCCTATTGACAGATTCATAGCCTGCAACTGCTGTTACACCTCCGTTTAGCGTAATAACTTTCCTTGCATCCGATAGAAGCTTCTTACTATACCCTATCTCTCCCAGAAAGTCCTCCAAAGGAATTTCCCAATTTTTGTAATCTATGGTCTTTCGTTGATATTCCAGTCCCCAGATCCAGTAGTTGCCATGTTTTGCAAAACTGTTGAGTGTCAGATTTAAATAGAAATCTTTGCCTACCCTTTCTGTATTTAGAAGTCCCGTATTAATTTCCAAAGATTTCTGTTTATACACCATGCGCTGCGCACACAATGGACTGCTCATAATGGCTAGTACTAAAAAGATGATATACTGTTTCATGCTTCTCTGCTTATTGATTAACCTTGATATTCATTTCAGATACGGGCTTTGCTGTAACCAGGTCCGAATTCTCAACCTCCAGCACCTGGTTTCTAGCTCCATTCCTTTCAAAAATTTCAATCCGAAGTACCTGCTCATCGGTGATTGTAAACTGATCAAGAAGTATCACATTGCCAGCGATCGAATTATCTGAGATTACATCAAGACCTGGATACTGCCTTAAAGGAACTAATTGTTTTTCCTGAGAAACCGTCCTTTTTGCAATTTGTTTATCCTCGATTTTATAAGTACAAAAATCTACTACAAAAGGTACGTTCGATTTATTTTTCACTTCCAGATGGACGTAAAACTTACCGTTATGGACGTAAATACCTTTGAGAAGCGACTGAATTCTATACGACCTGGAAGCGATGTGACGGACATATCTTTTATTCTGCTGATATATGGTCTTCAGTACAACTTCTGTTAAAGAAGGTGGATTAAAGCCAAGCTCTTCAAATTGAACGTTTCTTCCTTCCTCACGCTCAAGGTCATTTTTCATTTTCTTTAGATCGTAACTCAAGGTATATGGATCAGCATTGTAAATAACATTAAAGCTATAAAATTGCCCATCCTCCGTAATAACGGTAAAGTTAGTTTCCTCTGCAAAATCCTTAACTGCTGCCTTTATACGAAGGACGTTCTGCGCATCCTCAGCTTTTTCCGCAATCAGATAATTCGATCCCAGGTCTGTGTACCTGATCGCTACCGGAAAAATCAGGTGACAGGTTTTATTATAGGTAACTTCCAGCCTATAAGGTTCGACCCTTCCCGCTTCAAGAGACTGTTGTCCAAAGGTCTTGATGAACAGTGATACAAAAAGCAGGATCATAAGTATATTTTTGATTGATATCATAGTATTATTATTGTTGTTATATTACTTTTTTGTCAACAGCAGTACCGGATGCCCTGATCTCACTGTAACCTTAACAGCTCTTAGCTTCTTAGAAAAAAAGCCGGAAACTCCCTGTATCAGGCCCCGGCTCAGATCACTGGCAACCTGCTGGCCCGCAGAACGTGACATCGAAATATTCATTCCTGAACTCTGGCTCATGTTAGCCGCGATTTCTCCTGCTGCATTGATCTCATCTGTTCGTGGGACAAGTAACCCGAGCTGACCGTCCGTGCCGTAAACAAGAATTTCAACGGGAATTATATTTCCGGATACTTCAACTGAGCTGATCTTTAGCTGCAGCCTGTTTCCCTGAAATTTGGTATCGGCAACCAGTTCGGTTCCTTTGGGAACATGATGTCCGCCAATGGTTGCATTTTCGGATAGCCTCAACTTTAGTGACCCATCGCCTGATAATGTTTTTGTTTCCATCACCATTGCATGTATACTGTTGCTGACAATATCGCTCTGGGTAACCTGTCCGGGCGTTATAAAGCCCATGTTACGCTCTGCGATCCCGTTTAAAATCTCCGATGCGTCCTCTTCCCTATACAGGGCTGAGACAACGCTTTTTTTAACACCCTTCAAACTTTCGGTTTTCCCTTTACTGCCTGGTAAAGCATTTTTTTTAACTGGAGTTGAATCCAAATTCTGACCAACATTGACCGTAGTGCTCGCGGGTACCGCATTTGCTGACGGAAGATAGCGCGAAGCCATTTCATATGATTTTTCCATTAATGCGAGCTGATCCTTATAGGTAGGTGCCTGCGGGACATCTTTTTCTGAAAGCCTATCTTTGAGTTCATCTACCTGTTTGCGCAGCGCCAATTTCTCACGGTCATCATCCCTGTAAAAAGAGCCCAGAGTTTGCTGTGCATTCTGATAACTGCTCAACGAACTATTCTGTGCACCGCCGATCCCATATCCCCCAGAGTTTCCTGCAATAATCTTCGAAACTGGAGCTTCACCGTTAACCGATGTGTCTGCACCACTCCAATAATCTGACAAAGACATCAGGGAATTACGCTTTGCGGCTTCCCTTTCCTCAACCATCTCTTTTTCATATGCTTTTTGTTTATCGGCCTGCAGTCCTTTATCCGTTGCCTCGGGCACGGCATTTTTTAAACCTTTGTCTTTATTTTCCCCACCACTATTTTTAGGCTTAAATATTAAGTAAAGACAGGCGATGAAAACAATGGCCATCAGGCCAAAGATGATGGGCTTTTTAAGCTTATCATTTTTTGAGGAACTACTTTCCGGATTTTCTGTAGAATCTTCATCCACAATTAAACTGATCCTCTTATTCTCTTTCTCTTCCATTGTGTATAGTTTTAGGATTTCTAACAGAATCTTTCAAAGAAGATTCATTATGAATTACTGCGGGCACCTCAATATGGCTTATATCGATTTTATCCCCTTTTCCCAGATCATAAAATACCTTGACCAGCACACCTACGCCCATAAGCAGATAGAATGCGAATAGATAAAGTACATATCTGATCTGTTTGCGGACGGGTAAATTCCGCCATCTTAGATCGAGCTTCTCAAGCTCATTATCAATTGTTGTTCTAATATTTTTCATTTTCTAAATTTTGAACCATAACGCCTCCCCCTTTTATGGAGAGAATTAATTTTCTCTACCGCTCTATCACTTCCTCATCTTTATTGGTAAGGACTGAAAATTTTAAGATCTGGAAGCCCTGTGGATTGGTATCAGATCGCACACTGTTAAGCAGATTACACGAAGTGACAAGACTTCTTCGGGTAAGATTACTCGATCGTATGATGAACTGTTTAGCATAGGTAGTTACAGAATATGGGTACGAATTAAAATCACAGATCACACTATCTACTTCTACACGTTGCTGCACATTTCCTGATATGATCCGATTATAATAACCTTTTTCGGACAGATCACGATAGTAATCAAAGGCACTTTTGTCAGCAAGATCAAAAGCTCGTTTCATATTACTTTCAATGGCAGCCTTATCAGGGGCCAGCGTAAAGAATAGCTCATGAAATCTTCTGACGTGCTCACGGGCTTCAACAGGTCGATTTATTGTTGCATCCTGAGAAAGTGCCAACATGAGTGACTTTCCATTGTCCAATACGTAAATCTTTTCACGTTGCAATGCAGCGAAAGAATAAGACTTCCAAACCACAAATGCTGTTATACTCAGGCACAATACAGCAAAGACAATCGCGTAAAGCCTAATCTGTTTGAAACTATTTTCAATGTTTCTTAGCATTCTGAATTCCATAATCAATTGCTTTTTTGTCCTTGTCCATTACTTTTATTATCCAGCAGCTGACCACCAATATTTCCCACTGCTGCTCCAGCCGCAGCTGCACCAACATTTCCTGTGCGCATGGCGGCCTGACTTACGTTACGGGTAAAGTTTCCGGCACCGCCAGCCTGAATAATCCAACTGGTAACAGTTGGAATGGTAAAGTATCCAACAATTCCTATGATCATAAAAATCAGGTAAACACTATTCTCGGGATCTGGAACAAATGAGGGATCACTTAAAAGTTCTATATCCCGTTGTACACTCATCGCGTTTATTTTCGCAAGCATGGCACTGAAAAGATCGGCCACAGGAAGCCAAAGATAAACACTTATGTATCTGCTGAGCCACTGGGTAAGAGTGCTCTGAAATCCATCCCAGACAGATATGGCAAATGCAATCGGCCCCAGTATCGAAAGAACGATTAAAAAGAAAGTCCGGATCGTATCAACCACCAGCGCCGCAGCCTGAAACAGTAGTTCTAGGATTTCCCTTAATTCTTTTTTGATTTCCTGCTTGATATTGTAGACTGCCTGATCCCTATACATACTGACCATCGTTGCGATATCATCAAATGACCATCCCAGATCATCAAGCTTTTTGTCAAACTCCTCGTCCGATACCAAATAAGCTGTTGCAGGATTCCGTAGCATCGCTTCCTTTTCCAGTACATCTTTTTGCTGTTGCAAGGTATTGAGATCCAGTACCTGCCCTTCCAACATTGAATGAGTTCCCTTAACAATTGGACTAAGTACTCCGTTAATTGTCCCTAGAACGATTGTAGGGAAAAACATAATGCACATGCCTATCGCAAATGGTCTTAACAGTGGAAAAACATCAATTGGCTCTGCCCTACTTAATGCCTGCCAAACCTTTAGCGCCACATAGAACAGTGCGCCCAGACCCGCCACGCCTTTTGCTACAACAGCCATCGTTTCAGAAAGGGGCATCATTTCATCATAGAGACCTCTTAGGATCTCATGTAAGTTGTTAAATTCCATAACTGTCAGAATTTGTTACCAATATTTTTGATTAGCTGTGCCATATAAGTCCATGACGCGCTTCGTGTCATTCTGCTTTTTAGCTCGTAGGATGCTCACAGAGATATTTTTATTGGTGTAATATCTTACAAGGCTATGGTATTCTTTAACCTCTTTATACACTCGGTCGATAATCTCCATACGCTCCTTATCATTCAATGATAAGCTGCTTGAACTGACAATCTGCTTAAGTTCTTTCAGCAGTTCAGTACTCTCGTTAAGCAACGCGGAATAACCGTTTCCTATCGCTACCAGCTCGGCAGTAGAAAAATTCTTATCGTTCAGCATTTTCCCAAAATTGTTGACGTATAAGTTGCTTACATCCCCGACCAGTAAAACGGTCTGCTGAACTTTTCTTGCATCTTTAACCAGGTTATTGACTGCCTTCAGCTTGTCGTAGTACTCTTTACCCTGTTCATAAACTTTCTTAACTTCATTGAAGTTCTTGACCACATTGCTTACTGTACTTGAGGTTTGTACTATTTCATTGGCGGAGTTCAATATTCCTGAAGCCAGATTGGTTGGATCAGTAACTACCCATTGTGCATTTGCCTTTTGTGTGATGACAAGTAATAATGACATCAGCACGGTCATTAATAAATTTTTCATTCTTTAAAATTTTAGGATTATTTAATTTTTTGCATTGTCTGTGGCCGAAAGCCCTTTGATTTTCCGAAGCGAAATCTTTTTGATGGCAGCTTCCACATCGCCGCCCATTTCGTGGGATAGATCCATCACTTCCATTTTCTCCGATTCCTCCGTGGTGTATGCCAGATACTCCTGCTCGCTCACTTCTGTCGCGTAGACCGCCGAATGCGTTCCTCCAAGTCCGATCCATACTTCCTTATATTTGCGCTTTGGATCATTGTCCTGATTGATCGAAAGTATCTGCGATTTTTCGCGTTCCGTAAGTCCGAGCATTTTTTGGATGTCGTCAAATTTGTTAGCGTATTTCCGCTGGTCGAGTAAGATCTTGCAGTCACTGTTATTGATAATTGTTTCCTTGACTATCGGAGACTGTATGATATCATCCACTTCCTGAGTCACCACGATAGCTTCACCAAAAAATTTCCTGACGGTCTTAAATAAATAACGAATATATTCAGCCATTCCTTCTTTCGCTATGGCCTTCCACGCCTCCTCTATAAGTATCATTTTACGGATTCCTTTTAACCGCCGCATCTTATTGATAAAGACCTCCATGATGATGATCGTAACTACCGGAAACAGGATTTTGTGATCTTTGATCGCATCAATTTCAAAAACAATAAATCGCTTATTAAGCAAATCAAGCTCTTTTTCTGAGTTTAGTAAGTAGTCGTATTCACCGCCTTTATAATAGGGTTCCAGCACATTTAAAAAGTTCGCCAGATCAAAATCCTTCTCCCGTACTTCCTTATCCAAAAGGACTTTTTTGTAGTCGCCTTTCACGTATTCGTAGAATCCGTTAAAACATGGTATTTCATTACTGTTTTTAATCCTTTCGATATATCCTGCGACTGCATTGGACAGTGCCACTTCCTCACTACGTTTGGGAGCTTCGTCGTCCCTTTTCCATAAGGTCAGGATCAAGGTCTTAATGCTTTCTCTTTTCTCGATATCAAAGACATTGTCTTCGGTAAAGAACGGATTGAATGAGATTGGGTTGTCCTCGGTGTAGGTGAAATAAACACCGTCTTTTCCTTTTGTCTTCCCTTTGATCAGTTCGCAAAGCCCCTGATAGGAATTACCTGTATCTACCAAAAGCACATGAGTTCCCTGTTCATAATACTGTCTCACCATATGATTGGTAAAGAATGATTTTCCACTTCCATTTATTGAGTGGGCTGGCGGGCTACTCAATTAAGAATAGCCCGCCAGCCCCCGCTTGGACCTAGAATGAAACGGTTTCTATTCGTCGTAATCCCCTTTTTCATCGGTAGGTCACTGATATCGACGTGCACGGGTTTGCCCGTCAGCCTGTCCGCAAGCTTAATCCCAAAAGGAGAAAGCGAATCCTGATAGTTGGTTTCCTGCGTAAAAAAACATAGTGCCGGTTCGATGAAAGTGTAAAAGGATTCTTCTGAAGGAAAATCGCCGGCATTGCCGGGAATTCCCGCCCAGTATAAAGTGGCAGCATCTACGGTATTATGGCGGGGCTTGCATTCCATTAGCGCAAGCGCACTTCCTACATCATTTTTCAGGTTGCGTAGCTCCTGTCGGTCTTCACTCCATGCGAAGACATTGTAATGCGCCCTGATTGAAGGCGATCCGTGGGAATGAGCCTCGTTCAGATAACGTTCTATCCATTCCTTATTGATCTGGTTTGCCCGGCTATAACGTGCCAGTGAATGCATATTTCTGGCTGACTTCTCAAATTTTTTGAGGTTTTCAGAACTATTATCGATGAACAGGTACTGGTTATAGATATGGTCGCAACTGAGCATCAGTCCCACAGGACTGGCAAAAGACAACATACAGTCGCTGCGATCTGTTGAAAGTCTGTCGTACCGATTGCAGTCAGAAACAGTACCGGGAAGATCATCGGTACTGGATAAGGTATGAAGTACCATCCTTTTGCTTCCGATTCTGACTTCTTCTGCTCCCAGAGCCATATCCTGCAAAACGGGATTGGTCTCATGCGACAATGTAAAATACTGTTCAAGGATTCCGGTTTTCCCTTCGCTCCCCAATATTTCAGCTTCACCCAGCTGATCCATTGTTATATGACCACTGTCATTGATGATACGCTGGAACTGGCTTACCGATTCCAAGAAACGCCGCATTCCTTCCTTATCCCTTATTTCTTTTGGAACAAGATTGCCCCTGCACAAACTGCTAAAATTGCTCTGGGACTGCATCCTTGCTTTTGTGGTCTTTGTAAGGAAAATATAACAGTAGTGGTTCAGAAACGGCCGCTCATTAAAATGCAGCTGGAAAGAACGCGACAAAAAACTATGTTCAATTCTTTCAAGATCCGGCTGATAGTTTTCCTTTAAATACCAGTCCTGTTTGTGCAGGATACTATAATCAGGCAAAGTCTTGATCGCTTTACTCCATGAGGAATGAATGGATTCGTATACATCCGTGCCCACCGTAAAAATTTCCGGTAGCCTTACACGGAAACACACCGTAAGGTCTCCTTCTTTCGATATAATACAATCGTTCTCAATTGCAAGGAGGGGAAAACGGCTTTCTAACGTAGTTGTTTTAGAGATATTTCTCATGATAGCCTTGAAGATTTAGTGTTAAAATTTTGGATTTTCTCACCTTTTGCAACCGAGTATTTAAGGTAAGATTGTACAGGTTTACGGGTGATGATAAATTGTGGATGCTTTCTTTTCGCACCTAGCTTCATCAGCCCATGTTCACCGTACTTGTTGTTCAGACTGAAAGTTTTCCAAACAATCAGCGATGCAGAAATACAGCCGACCGAAAGGCAGATATACATATTTACGTCAGCCATGTACAGCACCATAACCAGGATCAGGACCAATAACAATCCTCCGGCAAATCCGAAGAGATACTGCGCTTTCAACCCTTTAAATTCGACTGTACAGCCGATACCTTTATTGATGTTATAGGTTTTCATGTTCTTGGGATTTAAAGTTTAGGGTCCCCTGCACGATAGCAAGGTCATAGTTGGCGGTCAGCACTTCGATCTTTTTCTTGGGTACTTTTCCGGAATGTTTATCGACCAGTACATCTTTCTGCATTTTGACAGTGTGCCAATTAAGATCCCGGCTAAATTTGTTCAGGAGATCACTGGGATAACTGCTCAATAGAAATTTGCCTTTTGCACGGGACAGGCATAATAGAAGAGATTCAAAATCATGTTTGCTGTACCCATCGTAATGACCGCAGTCACTGTTAAAATAAGGCGGATCACAATAGTGAAAAGCCTTTTCATGATCTCTTGAATTAATAATCCGAATAGCATCCGTATTTTCGATCTGAACATTCTGAAGTCGTATAGCATATTCCTCGGAGAATGATGCTCGCTTATTACTCAATCTTCTAGTGGAAGTCTGATCCCGAACATCATAACCCCATGAATCACCGATCTTTGCGCTGAAAGACTGATTGCATAGAACCCAGACTGCCCAGGCTCGTTGTAATCTGTCAAAGAGATGGGGATTGTTATAGATCACCAGCGCATCGCTATGAAGGGATCTACTGTGAAGCGTTATTCGGATCATTTTTTCCAGTTCAACAAACTGATTTTTGACCATCTCGTAAAAATTGATCAGCTCACGGTTGTAATCGTTGATCACCTCAACCTCAGACCTTGGTTTTGACCAGAATATCGCTCCTCCCCCAACAAACGGTTCAACGTAGGTATAATGGGGTGGAATAAGCGGTATAATGATCTTGGCCAGCTGTTGCTTTCCGCCATAATACGTCAGTGGCGTAACCATCTTATTTTTTGCCATAATTGAAAAAAATTAATCGGGTTAGCCTAAAGGAAAAATGATCGCAAAATGGTCGCAGCGACAATCAGGAATATACAGGCGCCGAACCAGCTCGCCGCTGTCTTTGAAGTGTCAGGGTCACCCGAACTGAATTTGTTGTACACTTTAACACCTCCGATCAGTCCGACCACAGCACCGATAGCATAGATCAGCTTTGTTGCCGGATCAAAATAGCTTGTAACCATCTGCGTGGCCTCCTGAATACCTGCAGCGCCATTTCCCTGCGCAAAAGCCCCATTGCTGATAAGCGAAATAAACAGCAACGCCAGCAGAATTTTTTGTCTTGATTTTTTCATGTTTCATTACATTTTAAGTTTGTAATACCCGCCTATGCGGGCTTGGAAACAAAGGTGTTGCAGATAGTATCAGAGTTGGGGGCTGGTGGTATGAGAGGTACTAAGTTTGCCGTTGTTTTCCTAATGTGAGTACCGGGAAACAAAAAAACCGTCAGGCTTTAGAAGCTGGCGGTTATGCATTTTTTTGAAAATGATTCCAGTAATTTCTTTTACTGATTCATATCTTACTTATTCGCGTTTAGTATTCATTACAGATTTGGTTTATCCCAAAAATAAAATTCTTGTAAGTCATTATTCCCGAACATTATTGGATAAAATTTTATACTAAAATCTTACAAAAATAGGTCTCGCTCCATAAATTATAAGTGCTTTAAAAAGCAACGTTTCTACTATTCTCATCATAACTGGATCACAGAACAATAGAACGATCCTTGATATTAGAATAAGCATTCTCCGTTACTGAGTTCAACATGTTTTATCGGACTAAATATTGCTTAATTTTAATATATAATCCTCACAGAATGAGGGAATACAAACATTTATAAACGATCAAAATAAAACATTATGGCTAGTAACAGAGGAGTGGTCTACAAAGGCCCATGGAACTTAGAAGTAAATGAAATTGCCTATCCCACATTCCAGAACCCCAAGGGAAAGGACATTCATCATGCGGTAATCATTAAAGTGGTCTCCACAAATATTTGTGGCAGTGACCAGCACATTTTTAGGGGACGTTTCTCAGTACCTGTGGGACACGTATTGGGTCATGAAATCACAGGCGAAGTAGTTGAAATTGGAAAAGACGTAGAATTCATCAAGGTAGGTGACATCGTTTCAGTCCCTTTCAACGTTTCCTGCGGACGGTGCAGAAACTGTAAAAATGGAAATACCGACGTCTGCGAGACCGTTAATCCGGATGCTCCTGTTGGCGCTTATGGGTTTGACCTGGGAGGCTGGTTAGGTGGCCAATCTGAATATTGTCTTATCCCCTATGCTGACTTTCAGCTCCTTAAGTTTCCAGATAGAGAACAAGCGCTGGAAAAGATTTTAGATCTCACATTAGTATCTGACATTCTCCCAACAGGATATCATGGCGCGTATGCTGCTGGTGTTACAACAGGATCTACTGTTTATATTGCTGGTGCTGGACCAGTGGGACGCTGTGCTGCAGAATCAGCAAAGCTTCTTGGAGCTTCCTGCGTTATTGTGGGAGATATGAACAAGGAGCGGTTGGAACTTGTCAAACAGGCGGGAATGGAAACTGTTGATCTTACCCTTGATGCCAGTGTAGCAGAACAGATCGAACAGATTCTCGGAGTACCGGAAGTGGATGCCGGTGTGGATGCCGTAGGTTATGAGGCACATGGACATGGTGATGAAGACTACAAAAAAGAAAATCCCAATGCAGTTATCAATGATCTTTTCGATGTTGTCCGCGCAAGCGGAGGTATAGGGATTCCAGGTATCTATACTCCTTCTGACCCAGGAGGACGTGATGAGAACGCTAAGCACGGTAAACTGACTGTCGACTGGGGAAAAGGTTGGCTTAAGTCATTGCATATTCAAACGGGAATGGCTCCAATTGGACGTTACAACTATCAAATTATGCAGGCCATTCTATGGGGCCGTATCTCGATGAAAACGATCATGAACCCGCAGGTTATCAGTCTTGACGAAGCACCACAAGCCTATAAAGACTTTTCGGATGGTTCAAGCAAAAAGTTTATTATCGATCCACATGGCATGATAAAAAACCGTTCGTAAACTCATGTAGAGCGAAAATAAAAAGTAAAGGTGGGGCATCGAATAAATGTCCCACCTTTTTTTAATTTCTCAGCTTAACCAATTACATACCTATTTAACGCGCACTTTGCGTTAATCAGTGTCTATATTGGCCCGGAGAAAGCCCCTCAAGCCTTTTAAAAATTTTAATGAAATGATTCACATTATTAAAACCTGATGCATAACAGGCTTCGGTCACAGTAACGGAACTGTCAGCCATTATTTTTTTTGCATGGTCTATGCGTGTACGCAGAACAAATTCCAGTGGAGTTATGCCCAGTATATTTTTAAAATATTGATAAAAAGATGATTGGCTCAAACAGCATTCTCTTGCCATCTTTTCAACAGTTATTTTTTCCGTAAGATGCTTATGCACATAATTGATTGCCGGTTGAATTCGATTGTCATACATTGATTGATTGCTGTTCACTGACAAACGGTTCTGGGTCTGAAGAAGCCTTAATAGAAGTACTTTAAGAGACAGGTCCGCAATTGCCTCTTTTGCAAAACCTTCCTCCATACTAAGGTTAACAAGTTTGTTGAGACTTGTTACCAGCTCCATGCTATTCTCGAAATGCTGATGCGAAAAATCAAGTTTCCATTCAAAAGGTGCCTGATGATTTGAATATCTCTCATTTAGATAGTCAAGATTTTTGTGAACAGTATCCCAGTCCAGTGTAAGAGTGATACATTGTACGGGACGATTTTCATCTGCATCTGGAAAACCTACATTCATGGTTAGTCCGTCAGGAAGGATCACACTTTGACCGGGCAAAAAGTCAAATGCCTCCTGACCATCCACGGACATCACTTTTTTACCTCTCATCATACTTGAAACCACCAATCCGCCACTATATGAAAGTATTACATTGTCACTTTTATGAAATGTTTCAAATATGTTGAGCTCACAGTTCGGAAGATTAAAAGTCCTCCGGTGCTCCAGTCTGGAATCCAATTTAGAACTGTCGCTTAAATTTACGGGAGTTATCCGATAAGATTTCATACTTAAGTCTTTATATATTTACTATTGACCAAATAAAATTTACTTAATCCCAATTTTCGCAGCCGCCAGATTTGATCGCAGTGTGCCATACATTTCGGATCTGCACCTGTTAAATCACTTTCTGGAAATAATACAGTAAGCCAGGAGGGATAAATTGACCAGAACGGCAAAGGCATTCGATAGGATGATCTGCCAATCTTGTTTCATGATTCCATACCAGACCCACAGGGAAAGGCCTGAAAGTAAAACAATAAGTGTTAAGATTGAAATGTCATCCGCATTTCTGGTTCTTATCACCTTTATCAATTGGGGCATCATTGCAAATGAAGTTAAGACACCTGCAATGAGTCCAATTACGTCTGTATTCATACGACATATTTATTTTGTTAATAGCGGACATTTCGTCCTTTAATTTTCATTTTTTAAACATAGGCAGCCAAATATTTAGCTGTTTTGCTTTGCTTATTCTTAGCTACATCCCTGGGAGCTCCTTCAGCAATTATCTTTCCGCCATCTTTACCCGCACCGGGTCCCAGATCTATAACCCAGTCACTGGAAGCCACAACATGCATATCATGTTCAACCGTAATCACCGTATTTCCGGCATCAACCAAAAAATTCAGCTGACCTATCAATTTTTCCACATCAGACGGATGCAGTCCTGTCGTTGGTTCGTCCAAAACGTACAAGGTTTTCCCTTTTTGCGTACGCTGCAGTTCCGATGCCAATTTGATACGCTGTGCTTCTCCCCCGGATAATTCTGTGGCTGGCTGTCCAAGACGTATATAACCCAAACCGACCTGTCTGAGGACTTCAAGACTTTGCCTTAAAGACCTGTCGCTGCTGAAAAAATCCCAGGCCTGATCCACAGTCATGTCCAAAACTTCGGCAATATTTTTATCGTCATACTTTACTTCCAGTGTTTTGTCATTATACCGGGTTCCCTTACAGGTCGGACATGGTGTATAAACACTGGGAAGGAATAACAGTTCTACCATAACAAATCCTTCTCCTTTGCAGTGTGCACATCGTCCCTTGGCTACATTAAAAGAAAAACGTCCCACATCATACTTCCTTTTTTTGGCTAGCTCAGTTTCAGCAAATAATTGCCTTACCCTGTCAAACAGCCCCGTATAAGTTGCCAGATTTGAACGTGGTGTTCTGCCAATTGGCTTTTGGTCAACTCGTACCAGCCGTTTGATGTGTTCCATGCCGGTTGTGATAACGCCTGAAGTATGAATATTGGTTTCCTGTGATAGTTCAGGCTGTTCATCACTACTTTCCTCCATATCCTGTCCCAAATAATCCGATATCAGCTCTACCAGTGCCTGACTTACCAGACTGCTTTTACCTGACCCTGAAGTACCTGTAATACTGGTGAGAACGCCCAAGGGAATTGACACGTCCAGGTTTTGGATATTATTTCTGGTGACATTGATCGCACGCAGCCAGTGTTCAGCTTTCCTGACAACCTCTTTGGTGACAGGAACCGGATCAATATAATGACGGGTTACCGACCTTTCTACAGATTGCAGTCCTTCCAGGGGACCGCTATATAATATTTCCCCGCCATTGGCTCCCGCCTGTGGCCCAACATCCACAACCCAGTCACAATGCCGGATAATGTCCACCTCATGCTCTACGATAAACATTGAATTGCCTGCATCTTTCAATTTTATCAAAACAGCCAACAAGGCTTCTGTATCTGCAGGATGAAGACCCGCAGAGGGTTCATCCAGAACGTAAATTACGCCAAACAGATTTGAGTGTACCTGTGTCGCCAGCCTTAACCGCTGTAACTCGCCGGGGGAAATACTTGGCGTGCTCCGCTCCAGCGAAAGATACCCCAGACCGAGATCAATCATGATTTTTAGCCGTGCAACGAGATCGATCGCAATATTTTGGGCAACGATAGCTTTCTCAGGATGTTTATCCTTATCTTTAGATAAAAATCTACCTTCCGCATATGGGGTAAAAATGGCCATCAGCTGAGATAACGACTGATTGGATAGATCAGCGATGTCGAATCCCTCAAATTTTACAGCCAAAGATTCTTTTTTTAATCTCTTTCCGTGACATTCCGAACATTCCGTATTCAGCATATACTGTGATACCCGCCTCTTCATCATCTGACTGTTGGTATTTGCAAATGTTTGCAGAACATAGCGTTTGGCACCGGTAAAAGTTCCCATATAACTTGGCGGCAATTTCATTTTCACTGCCCGGTTTACCTCCGCTGCAGACAGCCCTGAATAAACGGGTACTGTAGGTGTTTCATCGGTAAACAGGATCCAGTCCCGTTCTTTTTTCGGCAGATCCTTCCACGGCTTATCGACATCAAATCCTAAAGTCATCAAAATCTCCCGGAGATTTTGCCCTTGCCAAGCCGAAGGCCAGGCAGCCACAGCCCGTTCACGTATTGTCAGGGAATCATCCGGTACCATCGATTTTTCTGTGACATCGTAGATGCGTCCGATACCATGGCATACAGGACATGCTCCTTCCGGCGTGTTGGGAGAAAATCCTTCTGCATAGATGATAGACTGTTTGGGCGGATAATCCCCTGCCCGGGAATATAACATCCTCAATAAATTGGAAATAGTCGTTACACTTCCCACTGTAGAGCGGACGGTAGTTCCTCCCCTGCTCTGTTGCAGGGCAACAGCCGGGGGAAGTCCATGAATGGCACTGACTTCCGGAACATTCATTTGATTAAATAAACGTCTTGCATAGGGTGAAACTGATTCCAGATATCTTCGCTGTGCTTCCGCATAGATCGTACCGAATGCAAGAGAAGATTTACCCGAACCCGATATCCCCGTAAACACGACAAGTTTATTTCTCGGAATATCGACATCAACATCTTTTAGATTGTGTTCCTTGGCTCCCCTGACACGTACAAAACCCTCGAAATTCTGTTCGCTTGGACTTTGATCTGAAAGGCCTCTCTTATTAGAGCCTTCTGTATTTTTACCAAAAATTTTCATAAAATAATGCTTTAAGGTTACATAAGATAAAATCCCTGCGGCTCAATCGGATCTGGGATTTCCTTCTCATTTAATAGTTGACGGATATTGATCTCTATCGTTCGTGAAAGTGCGGTCATAGGCGTATCCGTAGGGCTGTTGCTGAAAGGATCCTGAAGCCTATGCGCTAGCATTTCCAAGAAAAAAAACATCATCGAAACCGAAATAAGAATGACAACCTGCAGCACAATGTTTAAGTGGAACGAGGATGACAGACTCAGAAAAACGGCAAACAAATAGATGGCGGCATGCAATATCTGTCCAAATGTGGGTGGAAAAACGGTATTTTTAATCCGCCCTGCCCTCCCCATCGATGCTACCAGATCATTTAATGTTTTTTCTATCTGAAGCAGAGCAAATTCATTCAGCAGCTTTTCATCATAAAGTTTTTTCAAGCATCCATTCTGTAATTGACTGATCGCAAGGGGAACATTTGAATGTTCTTGGAGCTTTTTAATTTCCTCTTCGCTGAGCAAATCTTCCAGAACAGGCCAAATATCCTGCCGCCTCAATGATCTTTCTAAGGCTCTGCACCAGCCAATCTGATAATGGGAAATTTTAGCCACATCTACGTTTTCAGTTTTCACATAAAGCTGGAGCTGCAGGATCAGAGAACGGCTGTCATTTACGATTGCTCCCCAGATGGTACGGGCTTCCCACCACCGGTTATAGGACTGGTTGATTTTATACGATAACAGAATCGAGATCGCAATACCCAATGTTGTCGCTATCTGAATGGAAATATCCGGCGCATAATCTGGTAAATAATATGGTAATAGACCAAAAGTAACCCCCAGAAGGGCAACTGTAAACAATTGTACCTTAATTTCATTTAATAGAAATTTAAATGGAACTCTGCGGTTTATAATCATGGGATTTTCTATTTAACATTATTATTACTATACAATTCAAAATAAGAATTTCCGATTCCAATTTAATAAATATAACTCCAAAATATCAAATGGAGGAAAGTGATCCACCCTAAATTAAAGGGTAAACCACTTTCTTTATCAATCTTGTTTAATTCTGATAGATATCACCTTCAAAAGAAGCATTGTAAAGATCTTTTAAGTCCTGTAAAGTCGGTTTACGCGGATTGAAACCTGTACATGGATCTTCTAAAGCATTTTTGCTGATGAAATCCAGATTTTTCTCCCAGTCTTCACGGGAAATACCGAATGCTTTAAGTGAACCTATGTTATTGACAGACGCTCTAAGTTTCTCAATTTCCTGAGCCAGCTCCTCTGCTGATGTCCTGCCAACAATTTTGGCCAGATCAGGGTATCTGCTTGTTGCTGTCTGATTGTAACGGATCACATTTGGAAGGAATATCGCGTTGGCTGCACCATGGGGAATACCATAAAGGGCGCCAACTTGATGCGATAATGAGTGTACAATACCCAACCACGCATTATTAAAAGCTAAACCTCCCATAAATGAAGCATCGTGCATGTTTTGACGGGCCTTGATATTGCCCGGATTATTCACCGCTTCTTCCAGATTCTGAAAAACAATTTCCAGACCTCCTTTTGCCAGTACATCTGCATAGTTATCTTCAATATTCGACACATAGGCTTCCACACAATGTGTCAAAGCATCCAGACCCGTATTTGATGTGATGTGAGCCGGCATTGAAGCACATATTTCTCCATCTACAATTGCAATATCCGGAGTTAACTCATAAGAAACGATCGGATACTTCACCCCTTTTTCTCTATCAGTGATAACCGCCAGACCTGTTGTTTCTGTTCCTGTACCACTTGTAGAAGGAATCGCTACAAATTTAGCCTTCTGGCGTAATGTCGGAACAGTGAAAGGCTTTGTCATTGCCTCAAAATCGGCATCGGGATATTCATAGAAGACCCACATCATTTTTGCCGCATCGATTGCAGAACAGCCCCCAAGACCAACAATCCAGTCCGGTTCAAAATCACGCATCACTGCAGCTCCCTTAAGACTTGTTTCCGAAGACGGATCTTCTTCAACACCGTCAAAAACAGCAGTTTCAAGTCCTGCTTCGTTTAAATAGGAAAGTGCTCTATCTAAGGTCCCACTTCTTTTCATTGATTGTCCACCAGTTACAATGATCGCTTTCTTTCCTGAAAGGTTCTTTAATTCTGATAAACTTCCAGCTCCGTGAAATACTTCGCTGGCAACAAATAACTTACTCATATTTTTATTTTAAATTTCTTATACAAAATTACTGCAATGGCAGACGCTGATGTTATACATTGAATATTATATGATATACATTTGCTCCCTTATAAATAAACAACTGAAATTAAAACAAAAAGGCAGACATAAACCATTATACTATTGAAAATCAAACACTTCACACTGAACACAACATTCATTGTTATACATTTAATCACTGACATACAGCATATATGGTACTGTATTAAGTATAAAAAGCAGAAGTAATAAACTTCTGCTTTTTATACTCGGAGTAAAACCTATCCTGAATCAGCGCCAGGACTTATATTGATTGATCAACCCATTGGTAGATGAGTCGTGGCCCTGAACCTGGTGATCCTCCTGAAGTTCAGGTAAGATAGCATTAGCTAATTGTTTACCAAGTTCAACGCCCCATTGATCAAAGCTGAAAATGTTCCAGATGACCCCTTGCACAAAAATTTTATGTTCATAAAGAGCGATCAGTTTACCCAATGATTTTGGCGTTATCTTTTTCAGCAAAAATGAATTTGTCGGACGGTTTCCCTGAAATACCTTGTATTTACGCTGCTGCTCGATTTCGTCAGTTGATTTTCCAGATCCCTGCAGTTCGGTTATCACTTCCTCCGCCGATTTTCCGTTCATCAGTGCTTCGGTCTGCGCAAAAAAATTGGACAATAGTATTTTATGATGTTCTCCCAGCGGATTTAAACTCTGAGCAGGCGCGATGAAATCCGCAGGTATCAGCTTCGTCCCCTGATGAAGTAACTGATAAAACGCATGCTGTCCATTGGTGCCAGGTTCGCCCCAGACTATAGGTCCTGTCTGATAATCAACCATATGACCGTTACGGTCGATATATTTACCATTGCTTTCCATATCCCCCTGTTGAAAATAGGCAGCAAAACGGTGCAGGTATTGATCATACGAAAAAATACCCAAGGTCTCAGCACCATAAAAATTGATATACCAGATCCCCAAAAGAGCCATGATCACGGGAATATTCTTTTCAAAGGGAATATGCTGAAAATGCTCGTCGGCCTCATGGGCACCCTCCAATAACGCCTGGAAATTAGCATATCCTATTCCAAGACTGATGGACAGTCCTATTGAGGACCATAATGAATATCTTCCCCCTACCCAGTCCCAGAACACAAACATATTACGCGTATTGATTCCGAACTTTTCCACCTCAGCTTCATTCGTGCTCAGCGCAACAAAATGTTTTTCGATATCTTTTATTTCAGCCCCCGCCTCAAGCAGCCAAGAACGCGCACTATGGGCATTGGCCATGGTTTCCTGGGTGGTAAATGTTTTGGAAGCAATAAGAAAAAGTGTGGTTTCAGGATTCACTTGCTTGAAGACCTCAGAAATGTGCGTACCATCGACATTCGATACAAAATGCAGATTCAGAGGCGTTTTATATGCTTTTAAAGCCTCCGTTACCATGACGGGGCCGAGATCTGACCCACCGATCCCGATATTGACAACATCAGTTATCGCCTTTCCCGTATATCCGGTCCAGCTTCCCGAAAGTACATCCTGTGTGAAATTTTTCATCTGGTCCAGTACTTCATGAACCTGGGGTATGATATTCACTCCATCAACAGTAACTACCGCATTTTTTGGCTGGCGCAGTGCTGTATGCAGAACAGGCCTGCCCTCCGTTGCATTGATCTTGTCTCCAGCGAACATTTTATCAATCGCCTGGTCTAGTTTCACCTCTTTTGCCAGCTCCAGCAAAAGGTTCAGCGTCTCTCCAGTAATTCTGTTTTTTGAATAATCAAACAGTACATCGCCCCATTGCACTGAAAACGTGGAGAAGCGATGGGGATCTTCTATAAACAAATTGCGGATCTGCACATCTTTTATCATCTGGAAATGTGCCGTAAGCTTCTGAAAAGCCGCTGTATCTTTTAAATTAACCGTTGGTAACATATGCTTAAGATTTATGTTACAAACCTAGTTCAATTCTCCGGCGGTCACGCAACCAACTTATACCTATGTCTTATACATTTGCGCCAATTGCTGCTGCAGGTCCGTGGGTGTTTCATCAAGCTTAGCCTTAACAAACTTATTAAGTGCAGCGGGTGAGTTGAAGCCAAGTTCGAAAGCAATTTCTTTATGGGAATAGCTGGAGAGCAGCAACAGCTGCTTGATCTCATTCATGATCCTTGCGTGGATGGTTTCGATCGAGGTCAGCCCCGCGGTTTTCTTGGTGATCTCATTTAATTTTTTGGGTGAAATCAGCAATTTTTCCGCATACCAGCTTACTGTACGTTCTGTCTTGTAATACCGCTCCAGTAATTCTAAAAATTTCCCATAGAGTTTTGTATTTTCATTGGTCAGTTTATTCTTGTCCCACTTCGTGTGGACAAACTCGACCAGCTTAAGTAACGTTATCTTGATGTAAAACCGTGCCTGTTCTTTCTTTACCGATGTTAGGTCATGGTATAGTTTTTCTATCTGATCCAACAGCAACTCTACTTCCTTGGTCTCCGCTACGGGCAGTTCAATATGATTGAGTTTGACAGAAATGTTGTGATTGTAAATACTCAGCTCATTTTTAAGGATATCCGAACAGAACAGCACTTCATCAAACAGGATCATCTTGCCCTCAAAGTTGCTGCTGATCTGTTCTTTTGATGATAGCTGTCCAGGAAATATAACACAGATGTTATTTTCCGTCACATCGTACCGACGGTCCTCTACCTGCATTTTCATTTTGCCTTTTTTAACAAATAATAGACAAAAATGGTCTTTTGTATGCGGTTCCCTATATTCCTCCAGTGCATTCCTGTCCAATTCAAAAATATGAAAGGGCGTGATTGCCCTTTCAGAATTATGCTGAATATCTTTCAGATGATGTGTGATCATATTTATTTTTTATATTAAATATTGCCGTGCAAATATTTTGCTGCTTTTTTGTCTACCAAAAATAATAATTCTCCCTGAGATGGCGCAAGCAATTGTGCCGGGTATATTCTGGGGTTATAAGGTCCCTCGATAACCTCTTTGAGAGCTTCCGCCTTCGTTTCTCCAAAAGAGATCACGAGTAGTTTTCGTGCCCTGTTAAGAAAAGGGGCCGTCAGTGTAATCCTGTACATCTGCTGCTGTTCCAGATAATACGCAGTGACCCAATTTTCTGTTTCATCCAACGCCTCGGTTCCCGGAAACAACGAGGCAGTATGCCCATCTTGTCCCATTCCAAGAAGGATGAGATCCATTCTGCCATCACTTCCCAGCATTTCTTTTAATAATACATTATATACAGCAGCAAAATCCTCTGCTGTTATACCGTCCCGGTACATGGGAAAGACATTGACCGGCCGAACAGGCACTCTGTCCAAGAGCTGCTCATAGGACATCCTGGCATTGCTCAGGTCATTGTCAAGTGGCACCCACCTTTCATCTCCCCAGAAGATCAGTACTTTGGCCCAGTCGATCTGGTTTTTATACTGATCTTCCGATAATAACCTATACAGGCCTTCCGGTGAAGATCCGCCCGTCAGTGCAACAGCAAAATATCCTTTCTGCCTAATCGCTTCATTTGCAGAACTGATAAAAACCGCTGCAGCTTCTTTGAAAATTTCTTCTGTGGTCGCAAATATATTAAGCATCTTGTTCCTTTTTAAATTTTTCGGCAGAAGTAGATAACCAGTGATGCCCCTGTCTCTTCAATAAATCATCCGCAGCTGCAGGCCCCGCACTTCCAGCAGCATACGTGTCCATCTTTGGCGAATTTCCGCTTTCCCAGGCGGCCTGAATATTAGAGATAACATCCCAGGCCTCCTCCACCTGATCCGAACGCATAAAAAGAGTAGAATCCCCGTCAAGAGCATCCAAGAGTAAGGTTTCATAAGCTTCAGGAGTTTCCGATGAACATTCAAAATAGTCGAATACCATTTCAGCCGGTTTCAGCTTCATGTCCAGACCTGGTTTTTTGGTCATGAACGACAGCCTGACGTCCATTTCTGGCTGGATATTGATCACCAGTTTATTGGGGAACAGAATATTCAGATCATCTCGAAATGTCGTGCACGGGACGTCTTTGAAACTGATCACGATGGAAGATTTTTTTTCCTGCATGCGCTTGCCCGTCCGCATATAGAACGGTACCCCGCGCCAGCGTTCATTGTCAATGTAAAACTTCATCGCAACATATGTTTCGGTATTTGAGTTTGGATTCACTCCGGGTTCTTCCAAATAGCCAGGTTTCTTTTTACCGTCAATCTCTCCCTCGATATACTGTGCTCTTACCGTATAATGTCCGATATCCTCAAGATTCATCCTTCTGACACTTTTGAGCACATCTACTTTACGGTCCCTGATCTCTGACGATTCAAATGCAGCGGGAGCTTCCATGGCAATCATGCAGAGAATCTGCATCAAATGGTTCTGGATCATATCACGGAGAGCACCCGACCCATCATAGTATCCGCCCCGGTCTTCAACGCCGACAGTCTCCGCAACGGTAATCTGTACAGAATCGATATAATTATTATTCCACAATGGTTCAAAAATGGTATTTCCAAAACGGAAAGCCAGGATATTCTGTACATTCTCCTTTCCAAGGTAATGATCGATTCGGTAGATCTGCACTTCCTTAAAAGTCTGCGAAAGGAGCTTATTGAGTGCTACGGCCGAAGCCTTATCATAGCCAAAAGGTTTTTCAATGATCATCCTGTCCTGATCAACATTCTCGGTCAGACCTGCATTTTTTAAGCTATTCGATACCGTTTCAATAAAACTGGGTGCTACCGAAAGGTAAAACAGACGGTTGGATCTGATCCCCAAGTTTACATCAATGGTATCAAGTTCATTTTTCAACCGGATAAAAGATTCCTCCTGTGTTATATCAAATCTGATAAATTTAATTTTCTCACTGAAATTATTCCATTGTTCCTGGGAGAATTTTTGGATTCTTGAAAATGTCCTGATATTTTCAAGGATATAATTCCTGAATTCTTCCTGTGTCTGTTCCGTTCTTCCCAGTGAAAGAACTTCAAATTCCTCGGGAAACCAACCCTCCAGGAACAGATTGAAAAATGCAGGAAATAATTTTCTTTTCGCCAAATCTCCTGTTGCCCCAAAAACTACGATAGAGGTTGGCTTTTTATCATTATTTTTCATTTTATTTAATTTTAAGATTCCCAATGGGTATGGTATACGCCTTCCTTATCAGTTCTTTCATAAGTATGCGCTCCAAAAAAATCCCGTTGTGCCTGAATAAGGTTCGTAGGCAAATTTTCTGCACGGTAAGCATCGAAATATGACAGTGCATTCATCCATGCCGAAACAGGTGTACCATTCTGAATGGCATCCCGAATGATGGACCGGATACCTGCCTGTGATGCATTTAACTTGGCAGCAATCTCCCTGTCAAGCAGAATATTTGCAAGATCCGGCTGTAAAGCGAACGCCTTTCGGAAGTCTTCCAGAAGTGTCGCACGGATGATACAGCCCCCGCGCCAGATTTTACACACGGTCTCCAGATTCAGTCCATAACCATAGGTATCAGATGCCATCCTAAGCTGGGCAAGCCCCTGTGCGTATGTGCTAATAATGGCGAAATAAAGACCGGCCTTCAGATGTTCTAGATCAACAGGATCAACTTTTGACGTATTTTGCCAGGTCAGCAGTTTCGATGCCTTAATCCTTTCCAATTTATATTTAGACATGTCCCGCATATTGACAGCAGCGTCGATCACAGGCACGGGTACCTGAAGATCCATTGCATTTTGAGATGTCCATTTACCTGTCCCTTTGGATTTAGCCCAGTCTGAAATCAGTTCCACCAGGAAAGTATTCTCTTCTTTTCGCTTTAGAATAGCTCCGGTAATTTCAATGAGAAAGGAATTCAGTTCTTCCCTATTCCACTGTTCAAATGATTCCTGTATCACTTCATGCTCCAGATGATAGACATTCTTCATTATATCATAGGTCTCTGCAATAAGCTGCATAATTCCATATTCTATACCGTTATGAACCATCTTCACATAGTTGCCCGCTGAGCCGTTACCCAAAAATTCAACGCATGGTGCATCATCAACTTTTGCAGCAATTGCTTCAAAAATGGGGCGTAATCGCTCATAAGCTACCTTATCACCTCCGGGCATCATACTCGGCCCCCTTCTGGCCCCGCTCGCACCACCTGAGATTCCCATACCAAAAAAGTGGATTCCCTTTGACGAAAGCTCCTGATACCTCCTGTCGGTATCAGAAAAATAGGTATTGCCCCCATCGATTATTATATCGCCCTCATCCAGCAAGGGAAGTAAAGTTCCTATTGCCCCGTCAACAGAAGAACCCGCAGGAACAAGGAGCATTATTGCTCTCGGGCTTTCCAGAGATTTAACAAAGGATTCCGGATCAACGGTTGCAAAAATCTGATGGTCTTTCTGTGCTTCATTCTGCAATGAACCGGCCTTCTCCTGATCCATATCCAGCCCGGCCACAGCAAATCCATGATCCGCCATATTGAGCAATAAATTTCGGCCCATCACACCCAGGCCTACTATACCAAAATTATATGTCTTCATTTTCTAAATCTTTAAATATTCTATTTATATCATTCTTCACTACAGTTAAAAGTTGAGCAGATTAGATTTGCAGTATAAAGTCTTCCCTGTTAGTACAGAGAAGACTTCGAAGGATAGTCCGACTTTCTGATTTATGCTGTGATGGCTTCTTTCAGGGCTTTAGCTGCTGCAGCTGGATCCTGGGCACCATAGATGGCTCCTCCGGCAACAGCTACTGCTGCACCAGCAGCCACGACATCTTTAATCGTGTCAAGATTTACACCACCGGCAATCGAAAAAGGAACCTGTGCCTCACGGCCCTCACCGATAAGTTTTTGCACGTTATAACCCGGCTGAGCCTGTTCATCAAGGCCGGCATGCAACTCAACAAATGCCACACCAAAGGCTGTAACTTCTTTGGCACGTTGTACACGGTCTTTTACGCCGATCGTATCAACTACTACTTGTTTACCGGCTTTTTTTGCAGCTTCTACTGCACCTTTGATCGTGGAATCATCAACAGCACCCATTACGGTTACCAGATCCGCACCTGCATTGAATGCCATTTCTGCTTCTAATGCACCTGTATCAGCTGTTTTCAGATCCGCAAAGACCAATTTATCAGGATGCGCGGATTTCATTGCGGTGATCACTTTTAGACCTTCAGCTTTGATTAAAGGTGTTCCCAGCTCGATGATATCCACATAAGGTGATACTTTTGCAGCCAAATCAAGGGCTGCTTCTGTAGTCAATAAGTCAATCGCTACTTGTAACTTAGTCATAATATAAAATTTTAATATTTATTTAATTGTATTTCTCGTTATTCAAGATTGGCATGTTTCGGCCAGAGCTCCTCTTTTGTCAGGCCTGAATCTCTCCACAGTGTCATAAATACAGCATCAAGGACCCAAAGGACAGACTGTTCAAAGAGACTTCCAGCATACTGACGGGACGCTGATTCTCCAAAGTCCGTCTTCACCGCCGCATTAACAAGCACCACATGGTCTGAAAGGCTAGCAATTTTGCTATTCGAATCCGCTGTAATGCCTATTACAGTTGCATATTGTTTTTTTGCCTTTTCAGCGGCGATTACAAGTGTCGGCGTGCTTCCAGAACCGGAGCCTACCAGCAGAAGATCGTTCTCTAAGATTGCGGGCGTAGTTGTTTCACCCACAACATATACATTTAAGCCTAGATGCATAAATCTCATGGCAGCCATCTTCAGTGCTAAGCCTGTACGTCCGGCACCTGCAAAAAATATACGGTCCGCTTTCTTTAAATTGTCTTCCAGTGTCTGTAGCGATACCGGATTCAGCACTGATGAAATCGCTTTAATTTCATCCAGGATTATATTTAAATTATTTATTGAACTATTCTCTTCCATTTTCTGTAGTAAGGATATTTTATCATCAGATCTTCTGATTTGATAATACAAAGGTATGTTGCCTGAGACGCATGATATTATACATATAACATTATATAATATACATTTGCGACCTTCTTGACCACTGTAAAAGAGCGGGTTATATTTTAATAATACTGTATTGTATAGGGAGTGGTGTCGCTGAACTCAGAAAAAAGATAACTGTGCCTGATCAATAACAGTCCGACGCACATTATGGTCTTACCAAACTATTTTATGTCTAGTAGTCAAACATTAAATTCCAGAGCTTTAGTTTACGGATCAATGAAACATTGATTTTCCCGGAACACCGGCAAACCGTGAATCAGTTTTTTAATTATATTTGTGTTACAACTAACTAACAGGAAACTTATGTCAAAAGGCCTTTTTATATTACACTCATAGTATATTCCCGCAGGAGACCAGCCGGATGCTATCGCAAGACTTGTTTCGGGAATTGAATCTGGAGCTACCCACCAGACACTCAAAGGTATCACAGGTTCAAGAAAGACCTTTACAATGGCAAACATTATCCACCAGCTAAAGCGTCCGACCTTGATTCTTGCACCTAACAAGACCTTGACTGCTCAGCTATATGATGAAATGAAGCAATTTTTTCCAGAGAATGCTGTTGAGTTTTTCGTCTCATATTATGATTATTTTCAGCCTGAGATGTATCTGCCCGGCAGTGACCGTTTCGTTGAAAAAGATTCTTCCATTAACGAACATTTGGAAAGACTCCGCCTTTCCACCACAAAATCCCTTATTGAACGCAGGGATACTATTGTTGTCGCATCGGTTTCGTCCATTTATGGGCTTGGAGCACCCAGCGATTATAGCGCATTACAGGTTCGCCTGTCGCTGGGAATGACAGTTCAGATAGACCAGCTGGAGCAGGGCCTGGCACATTTACAGTACAGCCGTACGGAGCGTGCCCTGAAACGTGGTAACTACCGGATCGAAGGAGATATCATAAAAATTTTTCCCGCTGATTCAGAATACAGGGCCATACAAATCGTTCTTAGTTACGGGATAATCACTTCACTAAAGTTTATTGATGCCGCTTCAGGCAAAGAGCTTGAAGATATAACAGCGTATTCAGTTTCGCCCAAAACTCTAATTGCACCTTCAAAAATACAGGCAACAGCAGCAGCGGACCAGATTATGACCGAACTTGATGAGCGTGTTGCACAGCTCAACAACGAAAATAGACTAGAAGAAGCTGACCGTCTTTACCAGCGTATTACCGATGATGTGGAAATGCTCCGTACTGCCGGATACTGTTCTGGTATGGAGAACTACGCAAGCTTTTTTAGTGGCCGTGATCCCAAACTGCCGCCCGTTACCCTTCTGGATTATTTACCGAAGGATGGCCTGCTGTTTATAGATGAATCACACGTTATGATTCCGCAGATTTCGGCAATGTACAAGGGCGATCAGGCGCGTAAAGATACCCTGATAGATTATGGTTTTAAACTTCCTTCATCAAAAAACAACCATCCCCTTAGTTTTGAAGAATTTGAGAAGATCAAACCGCAGACTATCTTTGTTTCGGCCACCCCCGGTAATTATGAGCTGAAAGTTTCAGAGGACCGCGTTGTTGAACAGGTTGTCAGACCCACTGGACTCCTCGATCCCATTGTGGAGGTACGGCCATCAGCAAATGATATTGACGATCTGCTGGGCGAAATAAAAAAATGTGTGGATTCGGGCAACCGTGTTTTGATCACCACGCTGACAAAAGCCGCCGCCGAAGAACTCAGTGGCTATATCCAGAGCGAAGGTTTCCGCGTGAGATATCTACACTCGGATTTTAAGACCTTAGAAAGAACTGAAATTCTCAATGATCTCAGAGCCGGAGAATTCGACATCCTGATAGGTATCAGTCTGTTGCGGGAGGGGCTCGACATTCCGGAGGCTTCACTGATTGCAATACTTGATGCTGACAGGGCTGGATTTCTGCGGTCAGCAAGTGCACTTATACAGATGATTGGCCGTGTAGCACGTAATGTCAACGGAAAAGCTATTATGTATGCCGACAAGATCACCCCGGCAATGAAGGCAGCTATTGACGAAACCGAAAGTCGCCGAAAACGCCAAATTGCTTTCAACGAAGAAAATCATGTTTGTCCCGTTTCCTCCAGCCGTAGACCAAATGCGGAGGAACCCCGCGAAGGAAAAAACTTCACCCACACAGAAGCATTTTGTCAGAATCTTGAGGAGCTCTGCGAAAGGATAACTGAACTGGAACGTCAGCTTGTTGCTGCATCAGACGATCATGATGAAAAACTGACAGATGAAATCCGCCTTAAATTAGACGGTCTCTATAGACAGTTCATCTATATCTAAGTATTCGCATCCGATAGTTTTTAACGATACTGAGGGGCTTAGATCCCGCTAAATATATCATACAAAGATGCAATAACGCTGCACTATATAGAATTGCACATTAAAATAATGTGCAATTCTATATAGTGTTGAATTAGTTGTAGGATCCTTCTACACCATCAAGTTTAGGAATATTATTTTTGCAAAATGGAAGAAAAATTTATTTTTTATCTGATCCTTGCAGTATTGATTACTCTTTTGATTATTCTGGCAAGAAAGATCAGGATCGCTTATCCTATTTTACTAGTATTGGCAGGATTAGCTGTTAGCTTCATTCCCAGTGTCCCGGTTATAACAATTGATCCCGAGCTAATTTTCATTATATTCCTACCTCCCCTGCTCTACGAATCAGCATGGAATATTTCATGGAAAGAGCTGTGGAAATGGCGCAGGATTATCAGCAGTTTTGCCTTTTTGGTTGTATTCTTCACTGCCTTCGCAGTTGGAGTTACCGCTTGGTATTTTATTCCCGGTTTTACCCTGGCCCTGGGTTTTTTATTGGGTGGAATTGTATCGCCGCCGGATGCCGTAAGTGCGGGGGCAATTCTTAAAAATGTGAAAATACCCAAAAGTTCCGCCGCTATTCTGGAGGGCGAAAGCCTACTGAATGATGCCTCGTCATTGATCATATTTCATTTTGCCATAGCCGCAGTAATGACCGGACATTTTGTTTGGTATGAAGCTTTGGGAAGCTTTTTCTGGATGGTGATCGGTGGCGTGGGAATTGGTATTCTGACAGGAAAAATCTTTATGGAAGTACATAAAAAACTGGATACAGATGTTAATATAGATACCATTTTAACGCTCATTGCTCCCTACATTATGTACCTTGCGGCTGAAGAAACTCACGCTTCCGGTGTATTGTCTGTTGTATCGGGAGGACTGTTTCTGTCCTATAACCAGCATAAGTTTTTGAGCAGTTCTTCCAGATTACGGACAATAAGTGTGTGGAACTGCCTGGGCTTTATACTAAACGGTACAGTCTTCATGATGATCGGTCTTGACCTTCCCCAGATTATTGCAGAGCTTGAAAATGTAAGCATTTCAAAAGCTATCGGATATGGTGTCTTGATTACCGGCGTTGTAATACTTATCCGGTTTATCTCTTCTTATGCCGCCGTAATTGCGACATTCATTGCAAGAAAATTTACGACGGTCGCAGCTGCCCAGAACCACGGATGGCAATTCCCGGTTTTCTTTGGCTGGTCAGGGATGCGCGGAGTGGTTTCTTTAGCTGCAGCACTTTCTATTCCGGTTTATATGGATAACGGTCAGCTTTTCCCGGAAAGAAGCCTCATTTTATTTGTCACTTTTGTAGTCATCCTATTAACTCTTGTTGTTCAGGGATTAACTCTCCCCCTTCTCATTAAAAAACTGAACTTACCTTCCGAAGAAAACGAAATGTCCGAAGAACAGATCAGCGCCAGTCTTTTTAAGGAAATGACAGCGGAAACTGTCCATTACCTCCAGGACAAATACGGTGATAAAATCCAGGATTATCCCCATGTCATGAACATGGTAGCAAAGTGGGAGAAAAAATATAATGATGTCGAAAATGTATGCCGAACTGCTCCGTCCAAAAATCTCTATATAGATCTTTTGGAATTTCAAAGACGATGGCTGCTGAAAAAAAATGCAGAATACAAAGATCTGGATGAGGATATAATAAAAAAACATCTGATGCGTCTTGATCTTGAAGAAGAAAGACTACAATATTCATCTTTCTAGAATTGTAGTATAGTTGAATATTTATTGATCTTTTAATTGCAGGAATCAGTAAGGCACTGATTCCTGCATTAATTGTCATTCAAGTTTTTAACTTTTCGAGTAAAGTAATAACCTCGTTCCTATAATTTCCGCCTTTTCTTATGTTCTTTCCTTTCATTGTCTTTAACTGCTTCCCTGATCGGCTGTTTAAGTCTATTTTCCGAGATAATTTCATCAATTCCAGATTTATTCCACGACACCAACTCAGCCTTAAAGTCAAGTCTGAGGCCTGTTTCTTTCAAACCTTCCATTTCCTCCCATCCATTTCTTCGGTTCCAGCCCACCGGATCAAGGGTTCTTGAATAAGGAATTTCAACAAAAATTAAATCTATGGGGTAGTCTAGTATTTTATCCCATTCTCGATCTCCTATTTCAAAATTTTTGGGATCGTAAGGAAAGGCATAGACATTTTTATCCTCCACATACCAATCCTCCAGATCATCAAAACGTATACCCATTGTTGATAGAACATCTTTAGGCCTTAAAAGATCAATCCTTGCATCAGCATAAAAGATGTGCCCTCCAATTTCAACCGTTGGAAGTTCTCCATGTTTAATTCTTCTTGTCAGTGCCTCCTGATCGACCATGAGCTCAAAATCGGTCAGCAAAAGAATTTCCTCAACAGCCTTATTATACTTTTCTGCCATCTCCCTAGGGGCAAGCGTTACAAACTGTGGAGGAGTTATAGTTAAATTCTGTCTACTCGTCTTGTCGAAATGATCAAAGCGATATCCTTCTTCCTCCAGATCGATCATATCTTCTAATGTGTAACGGTTTTCGGGGTTGGCCCTTTCCCGAAATTCGAATTTCTCCACATCAACAATAAACTCGATTCCGTAATCTGGATCTGTATAGATCGGTAGTTCTTTTTCCATAACTCAGCTTTTAATATTTTTTTTAATTTAATTGCTGAGCTAAATTCTTCCGTAGAGCTAACTTTTGGTGAATTGCAGAACATTGAGGTACCATTTTTCCTGAATTTTCCTATCCAATTCCAAAATTTCAAAATTTTGGCCGCTTTCTTTTCTTGGGATTCTCTATTGCTGATTTTTCATTTTTGATCAATAATTTTTTAGCTTCTATTTGATCTTGCGAATGGTACAGTTCAAGATATTTATTAATTGGAAGAAGCCTGCTCAATATAGAATTACTGGATATATTATTGGCTTTATCGACAAAACAGTCAATATGTTTCATTGCTTCATCTACACCTGACTGCTTCATATTGCTGGCTGAATGTTCAGATAAAGGGATGATCACCTGTGCATTATACGGTTCGTTGTTTTTTTCATAGATTATGGTCAGGTCTTTACCAGGATAGCCAGTGTCATTGCTACTCGCAATAATATAATTTCGGTATTCTTGCAGAGTAAAATCAGGATCATTTTCTGAGATCTGGATCAAGGTCTTCAGATCTGGATTTTTAACCGTAAAATCACTGTTTAGCAAAGCGGCACCATTGATCTGCTGATGTGACGGTTCGGCAATATGAAACATTTTAAGATCCTGGTAATATAGTTCAAGATCTGTGAGGAAATGAAAATTATTGATAACTGCAATTGGATCTAAGTTTGTAAGATCCGGAACTTTAAACTCTATTGAATTTTCGACCGTTTGGTCTCGAAGCAGATCGACGATACGGCCGTCATTCGTATTGCAGTATAAGTAATAGCAACTTTCATCATCAATAAAATAATCATACCGATACGCTGTTAATTTGATACTATCCAAATCGCCGTTCAGTGGTCGAAGTGAATTAGCAATGGCATCTATTTCATAAACTATACCCGCAATATCAATTTTTACGCGTTCACCAGATACCCTTCGTCTGAGGACCTCCTGATCCACGATGATGTCAAAATCAGTTTTATTTTTAATGTCATCCACACTACAGCCGTATTTCCGCATCATACCTTCCGGATCAATCTCAGCAATTCGTGGAACGCTTACTTTTACTGTTGACTGCGCAAATTCTTCCTTACTTTTTTCGGATTCATTAAAAATATCATCAGCGGGACCAAAAGATCTTTCCGTAAGAATATTTTTATTTATTTTACTGTAAAAAAATTCGTAATGGGTAAGATGATCAAGCATTTCGTTGAAAAACAACAGATTATTTGGATCATTTTTTTCAATTAGAACTAATCTATCAATATCAAATTGAAATTTGGTACCGCATAGTTCAATTTCAGGTAGGTTTGCTTCCATACTTTTTTTAATATTTAACAATATATAATTAGATCCCTCTACCCTTTTTCCGGGATTTACTCGGGGACTCAGCCTCATTATTTTCCAACCTTCTCAAAGCGACCTCAGATAAGATCTGGCCCACAATTTCTTTAATCGGCACGGGAACAGAAACAGAGGCATCTTGCTGGAGGTCTTTTTTATTGGTCACTTCTGCTAACCAATCAATATAACTTCTGGCATCATCCATATTAACCGGTTCCATTTTCCTGTATCCTGCACTTTTAGAATCATCAAGTCCGATGTAAAATCCGTAATCGGGAAAATCAAGCTTATCATAAACGATGATAATATTGTTCATTGATTTTTGGGAAACATTATTTTTATGACTGGCTATTATCCGGCCTTTGTATTCTTCGATCATATAATCGGGATCATCCTTTGCTATCATAGCTGCTTTTTTTATTGTTACTTAACAATGCCTTAAAAATTCAGTGTCAGATAAAGTCTCCGATATCAAAATTGTCCAAGGCATTATTCTGGTGCTCTTTCGGAATGTCATTATGCTTTTCCGATAACCTCTTATCCAAAAGCCTGGCAATCTTCTGCGAAGCCCCATCGATGGACTGTTGCATCATCGCAAGAAACTCCGTCCCCTCCATTTTATGGAGGATGTTACTTGTTTCTTTTTCCTGGACTGCATCCAGATTGTCCTGCTTCAACAGGTCCCCAACTTTTGTAAGTTCATCTAAAGAAACTGCCTGCCCAAAACGATCATCATCCGGTGGAATATTCTCGGTGTCGTCAGGTTCCTCATTCTTAAAACTGGAGGCATCTTCTTTTTCCCGTTCATTTCCTGTTGGATCTTCGTTGCCCTGATCCGCCTTATTTGACAACATTTGTCCGATTAACTTTTTCCTGTTGGCAAGCCAGACGGGTGCTTTTTCCTTTTCAGGAATTGTGACCTTACCTATGACATCCGGTTCAGCTATCTGCTCAACCTTTCGAAATATTTTCCGCTGTGGTTTTATGAACCTAACCTTATCGACCAGCAATAGTATTATCACGACAATTAGGCAGAACAATATTACGGTCTGTATTAAAGTTTCCATGATCTTAAAAAAGTGGCTTTGATTTGTCCTTGAACTCCCTGACGAGCATTTCTTCAAAAAGCGTGAAATGATGCCTTAATATATTATCCAGCAGCGCATATAACGGTATTTTATCCTCACCGATCACATTGGCGATCCTGGATAATCTGGTATGATGCTCTCCACTGACATAGATGCTCTTATCGCCACGTTTTTCCATCAAAGTATCTGAAAGGAAAAGCGATTCATAACTCACATTTTCATAAGTTACCTGCTGATGAACTTTAACAGTAACTTCAACCTTTCTATTTTGCTTTTTCATTTTATAAAATGGGTTTAAATTTTTTATTGAAATAGTCAGTAATCTCATCACCATATTCTCGGAAATGATTTTCCAGTATATTGTCTATATAAGAATACAGCGTTATTTTGTCCTCACGTGTCAACTGAACGATGCGCAGGAGCCGTTCGTGATATTCCGATCGGATATATACAACCTTTCCACTCCTTCCGGTTGGAAAACGGTTGACAAGAAACAGTTCTTCATAATCCATTTTTTTACCGGATCTTGGTCTGGACTTCTCAACTTTAGCCGTGGGAATTAAATCTTTATCGGTGCTTTCCTCCGGATTTGCCGCTGGTAAAGGCTCATCGCCACTCATAATGTTCATCAGGTACTCCTCATCTATGATGGGTTTCTCAAAATCTTTACGATCTTTCTTTATTGCCATCTCAGATATGAATTATTTTTAAAAATTCTTTGACAAATTCATCTACACGCGTAGCTTTCAAAGTCTGTAAGTCGGCAGGTAGCAGCGTGGACTTGAAAACATAGCTTCCTGTGTCATCAATTTCTTTCCGAAACCGCTTACTGTCCATGATCCTTGTTGCCATGCTCTTCAGTGATAATCCCTCTATTACAGTTTGATAAGAATCATAAAGACCTGTCTTTTCCCTGCCATCAACCTGATTCCAGAATAGAAAAAGTGATTGTTCAAGGGCATTTTTGTTCTGTGCGGGAAGTTTCAGGAAAACCTCACTGAATGCCAACGTACTCTCAACGACCAGTCGGTCTGCGGTAATTGGCGAAAAAATGTAGTTCATACCCTTTAAAGCACCGATAACGCCCTGTGTATTGGCAGTTCCTGGGAGATCGAAAAAAATAATATCCGGCTGAACGGAGCTGCTTTCACAGTAGTCAAAGGCTTTTTCAAGTGCGTTCTCCGCCTTACACTTTATGATCGGATAAGCTTTCTTATTGATCGTATGGAATTGTTTAACTGCCAATCTTTTATGAAAATCACTATCCATAATGGTACGCTTATCTCTTTCACGCATACCAAGAAGGCTGTGCTGTGGAAAATCGCAATCAAGTACCACGATATTATATCCAAGACGATAATGTAGAACACTCGCAAGAAGAATCGTCATTGTCGATTTACCAACTCCGCCCTTTTGCGCATAAATGCTCACCTTTAAGGTTTCTTTCTTTTTTTCCATATTATATTATTTTATAGCTTTTTAATTTTACAGTTGTATCAAAGAGCAAGACCCTAAGTTTACAGATGCATCGTAAAACAGGTGTATAGTCAGTATTACTGGTTTAAAAAAGACCTTACATAAAGGCTCATATCTTATTTGTAAATCATATGTACTTCTTAAAATATAGTAGGCTGGAAAAAAAACTTCCTCTATTTATGACCTCATATTTTACCAGTTTTATGCTTTTACGCTTTTATAGTTTTATGCTTTTATAGTTTTATGCTTTTATAGTTTTAAAACCTAATGCTTTTATTTTTTTACAATTACTTATTTTGTAAGAGGGTAAATTGACCATAGTTCTTACCGACATGCTCTATGCAAAAGAAGGCAACTGTAGGGGCTGTAAAGCAGAAGCTTTACTACCTTACCTCTTTTTACCTACGGTTTCCGAAAGCTCTTTATGATGCGAGCTTTATTCTATTCTTTCTCATATCTGTTCCCAAGAACAGAGCAAGTTGTGTTTTGAGGCACTCAAAACTCGTTTTGTGCCTCAAAACTACTTGCTCTGCCGAGGGCTGGGCAATCCTCCGAAGTCGGATTTACCTTTAAAATGTTTTAGCTGTTTTGTATGAATTTTTAGGAAAATAAAGGTCTTCTGTAGCTAGCCAATAAAACAATACTTGACTTTATAGTAAGTTCTGAAAAAAAAGGATATGAAAACAAATGGTAAAGGAGGTCGAAAACCTAAACTTGAAAAAGCGATTCATAGATACGTTTTTAGGCTTACGGATAAAGAAAATGTAAAATTTCTTAGCCTATTTGAGCAGTCGGGACTAGATAATAGAGCGAAGTTTATCGTTTCCGTACTTTTTCAAAGAAGGATTAATTCAGTTATTGTAGATCAAGGGGCTGTCGATTATTGCACTAAATTATCGCAATTTTTTGCACAGTTCCGTGCAATTGGAGTCAATTACAATCAGATCGTAAAGATCCTGCACACTAATTTTAGCGATAAAAAAACCGTTCATTATCTCGGAAAGCTTGAACAGCAGACTAGAGATCTGGCCGGAATCTGCCGCGAAGTTTTACTGCTCAGCAAAAAGTTTGAAGCTGAATATCTCACTAAAAAAGATAAACTATGATTGCAAAAATAGGTCGCGGATCAAATATATATGGTGCTTTAAATTATAACCTCTCCAAGGTTCATCAAAATGCTGGTACAATTTTACACCTCAACAATATGTTCGAAACTCCCAGCGGAGATTATACGACTCCGCAGCTACTATCCTCATTCATGGCCAATTTAGCTGCAAATATAAAAACAGAGAAGACGGCAATCCATATCTCGCTAAATCCTGATCCCATTGATATCATATCAGATGAAAATTATGTCAGAATTGCAGAGGAATATATGCGAAAAATGGGCTATAGCGATCAACCTTATGTTGTATTCAGGCATAATGATATCGAACGCAGCCACATCCATATTGTTTCAACAACAGTGGACAAAAATGGAATCAAAATATCCGATGTTTTTGAGAAGAAAAGATCAATGGAAATCTGTCGCAATATTGAAAAAAAATACAATTTAGCAGGTGCCGACGAAAAGAAAAGTTTTAATGAAAGTCTTACTTTCCAACCAGTAGACCATACTAAAGGTAATATTAAAAGCCAAATTTCGGCTGTTGTGAGAAACCTATCCAAATACTATTATTTTCAAAGCCTTGGTAGTTATAATGCATTGCTATCACTATTTAATATCGCCGTCGAACCTCTAAAAAAGGAATATAATGGTGATGTAAAGGAAGGTTTAATGTATTTCGCATTGGATAAAAATGGAGAAAAGGTGACCAATCCCTTCAAAGCATCCCTTTTCGGCAAACAAGCAGGCCTCATAGCACTTCAAACACATTTTATAAAAAGTAAAGAACTTGCTGCAGAAACTAAAGAAAAAAGCAAAAATATCATTGCGCAAGCCATTAGTATAACCCGAAGTGAAAAGGACTTTAAAGAGTATTTAATAGACCACGGGATCAATCTAGTGGTCCGAAGAAATGATCAAGGCCGATTATACGGAATTAGCTTTATAGATCATAATTCGCGCAACGTATTCAATGGCTCTCATCTCGGTAAGGAATTTTCGGCAAATTCATTCAATGCGTTGTTTTCAAGTAGCCAAAGTCCTATAGTAGTAGAATATATAGATGATTCACAAAAAAAAGACACTTCAAAGCAATCAAGATCAGCTAACTATTCGCTCCATCCACTATTCGACTTTATGATAAATAACGAATCTGTTTTTAGTGATTGGGGACTTCTTGATCAGCTTTTACTTCATGGGATCACAGAAGATCCAGAAGAACATCTATTTGAGTTTAACATGAAAAAAAAGAGAAAGCGCAAAAGATAAGCAGCAACATCAAAAATAATCCTTAAAATATGTTGGACGGCCTTGGGCATCCTACTCTATAACAGATTCAAAGCAGTATATTTCTACAAAACTAAAAAAAAGGAAGTCCTAAATTCGGACTTCCTAATTATCTCTATGAAATACTTTTTCTATAAAAAGGAATAGCAAGCAATTGAAAACATATTACACAAAGAACAGACCTTCGGCTTGGAAGCCATTTGGTTGTACAGTCGGCAACTTTTCTAATTCAGCTTTTTCGCCCCTCCTTACATAGTCCCTAATGATGGAATCACCACCTGAACCTTGAACATATTTACCTGTTGCTCTTTCAACCCATCCATGAACTACTACGCCAACAAATTTTTTGTATTCTGTTTTACTTGCAAGAGGGCTGGTATCTCGAAAGTTTTCTCGAGCATTACCTGTAAGATTAGCTTGAGGATGCCTAGAGTGATCATATTTCCACCAAACTGCTAACGATATTTCTCCAAAACTGATCTCTCTCCATATTACGACGCTTTGAAATCCAAACAAATTAACAAAAATGTACCCTTCATCTTCCTTCTTATTCTTGTCAAACTGCAAAAGATTTTTGTTTTGTTTTAGAAGTTCATTTAATCCTGCTATCAATAGATTCCGATAGGGATTCTTTGTCTTTGCGGTTGCCTCCTTTATCTCAGTCATCTCATAAACCAAAGAAGGAACATCAGATTTATTTAATAAATTCTGAAAATGTTTCCAGCTATGAAATCCGTTTTGTTTTGAGGCAAGTTCCAAAGCCTCATGATGAGAAATATTCTGATTTTTTTTAATAGATTTTGCGATACGCTTAATATAATCAGCAGTATGCCCATTTACTTTTTTTTCCATGTTTTAACAATATATCTTGCATAGAAATGATGTCACCTGTCAGCCAAAACCCCTTACAAGAAATTTGTTAAAGTGGTATATAAAGTTAGATACAGTGCTAAAATAGCTTCGCTATGACAAGTGGCAAGCTTCTGTAAAGCTCCAAACAAATATAGCAAAATATTATGGTATTATTTTTCCTTTCAGAGCTACTGCCAAATTAGAATCTATATCTAAGAGCAATCTGACGCCAGATATCTTCGGCTAAATCCTGATCTTCACCATGTTCAAAATTCCATTTGCCGTTTTCCTTTTTTAGTCTCTGTACCAGTCCATCCAAGAGTATCTGAAATTCCGACATATTCTTAGTCAAATCTCTCTTCAATAATAAGACTTGAAAATCACGATTTTTAAAGGTGATTCTGAATACCTGTTTATTAAATTGCTCTTCAAATTGTCCTATAGTATCAAACATAATCCACTTCCGAAATTCAGTCTAATTATAGGAATTTTATCGCAGATAAAAAACTTAATGGCTAATCTAAATCTTACAATATTTTAAAGCTATTGGAAATTATAGGCAAATGTATACCATCTTATGCATTAGCAGAAAAATTGTTCGTCAGGACTAATATCTATGGTGAAACTTTTCATATATGCAAGAAGACGATTTAAGAGGCCTCGCAAAAATTATGGCTTTCATGCGAGCTGTAAGCATTCTCCTAGTTTTAATGAATTTCTACTGGTTCTGTTACTCCTTTTTCTTTGAACAGGGATGGACGCTCGAAATTGTCGAGCGAATTCTCAAAAATTTCCAAAAAACCTCTGGTTTATTTACTAATTCAACATACAGCAAACTATTTGCCCTAATCTTATTGGCACTGAGCTGTTTGGGAACTAAAGGCGTGAAAAACGAAAAAATTAAGTGGAAAAATATCAATACATGTCTATTTCCTGGATCAATTCTATACTTACTCAATTTCCCACTTCTTGAAATATCAGGCGTTCTGTATATCCTTTCTACATCTGCAGGCTTTATCCTGCTTATGGTTGCAGGACTATGGATGAGTAGGCTGCTTAAAAACAAATTGATGGATGATCCTTTCAATAATGAAAACGAAAGCTTCATGCAGGAGACAAAGCTTTTAGAAAATGAGTTTTCCGTTAACCTGCCGACAAAATTTTATTATCGTGGAAAATGGAATGACGGATGGATATCGGTGGTGAACGTCTTTCGCGCATCTATCGTGCTGGGGACTCCCGGAAGTGGTAAGAGCTACGCTATAGTCAACAACTATATTAAGCAACATATCGAAAAAGGATTCTCGATGTACATTTACGATTTCAAATTTGATGATCTTTCAATAATCGCTTACAACCATCTCCTGAAACACAGTGACAAGTACGATGTAAAACCCAATTTCTATGTGATCAACTTTGATAATCCACGCAAAAGCCATCGGTGCAATCCCTTAAATCCTAAATTCATGACCGACATCTCTGATGCGTACGAAGCATCTTACACCATCATGCTAAACCTCAATAAGACGTGGATTCAGAAACAGGGAGATTTTTTTGTCGAGTCACCAATCATCCTACTGGCCGCGATTATCTGGTTTTTGAAAATCTATGATAATGGAAAATACTGTACTTTTCCGCACGCAATCGAACTACTTAATAAAAAATATGCTGATATTTTTACAATACTAACAAGTTATTCTGAGCTCGAAAACTACCTTAGTCCCTTTCTTGATGCTTGGGAAGGCGGAGCACAAGATCAACTACAAGGCCAAATTGCCTCCGCTAAGATCCCGCTATCAAGAATGATCTCTCCGCAGCTCTACTGGGTTATGTCTGGGGATGATTTTTCATTGGACATAAATAATCCGAAGGAACCCAAAATCCTATGTGTAGGAAACAATCCCGATAGGCAAAACATTTATTCAGCAGCATTGGGTTTATACAATTCCCGAATTGTGAAAATGATCAATAAGAAAGGAAAACTTAAAAGCTCAGTTATTATTGATGAACTACCAACCATTTACTTCCGCGGACTAGATAATCTCATTGCAACGGCCCGAAGCAATAAAGTGGCAGTATGTCTCGGTTTTCAGGATTTTTCTCAATTGGTCCGGGATTATGGTGACAAGGAAGCAAAAGTAATACTTAATACCGTCGGAAATATATTCTCAGGCCAGGTCGTGGGTGAAACAGCCAAAACACTTTCAGAAAGGTTTGGAAAGATTGTCCAAAAACGTCAATCGATATCTATCAACAGAAATGATACCAGTACATCGATATCAACACAATTAGACAGTTTGATTCCAGCGTCTAAAATATCTACTCTTTCCCAGGGAATGTTTGTAGGAGCAGTTGCTGACAATTTTGGTGAGAAAATAGAGCAAAAGATATTTCATGCCCAAATCGTAGTAGATACCGAAAAGGTAGCCTTAGAAAATAAAAATTATAAGCCTATTCCAGAGATCCGTTCTTTTATATCAGAAACTGGCGAGGATAGGATGGACAAAGAAATTGATCAAAATTATCGCCAGGTCAAACTAGATATTTCAAAAATTATTGCACTTGAACTTTCGCGAATTCAAAATGACCCTGAATTAAGACATTTGATAAGATAAACGCGATATTAAAAATGTAATAAAGTGAGTAATATTAATCAATAGCCTAAGATAGAGCAATATTTTATTAACCGACAAAATACTCATTGTGTCACTCCGTTTTGAATCTGCAATACATATAATTTAATACAATCGTAAATTATCTAAAGCAGAAGCATTAAGTCGTTATCTTTGTAATGAGTTAGAATTTTCATAGCTGTACTCAAAATTTTACCAATTAAAAAGTACGAAGTTTTGTGCCAAAAATAAATTATTGCTAATCATTAATCAAAAAATAAAATGCTCGATAAACTACTCAATTTGATCAGTGAAAAACCTGAGATTTTAATTTCACTCTCTAGCGGAGTGTTATTGCCAATAGTTTTAATATGGCTAACCAATCATTATAATTTAAAACAAAAAAATAAAGAAAAGGAGCTTGAATTCAAGTATAATGATCTCAATGATTTAAAAGTACAAGAGAGGTTAGTTTACAGCTCCTTATCCAAGATTTTATTCGACGTTCAACAACTGCATGTAGCATTGTCTGGAAATTGCATAGACAATAACTGTATTGATAATGCATTGACAAAATTTGAAGATTCTGTAGCAAGATGTCATGGGGATTTATCTAAAAACCTACTTTATATGCCTTCAAAAGTTATAAATCTCATTTATCAATTTTATAGTAAGATAAGCGATCTGAAAATAAAATTAAAAGAGTTCAATGAATCAAAAAAATATGAAATGGCCCATGTTTCGGTTTATGTTGACTCCCAAGAGTTAGCCGAAACCTTGATAGAAATACAGGAATTAATTGTTAAAAAAAATAATAATACAATAAGTGACTTTGATAAAACCCAACAGGAAATGATGAAGTACTGTTGCGGTAGAAAACCGCCTCAAGATTTATTTGATCAATACGTCACCCAATTAAAGGTGATGAAACCTGAATTATCTGAGCAGGAAATTGAAAAAATGACTAGAAGATGGAAATCGTAACTTTTATTCACTCAATACTAGCTTATTAGTACGGTTAGTCACCTACATAATTATGTTGGTCCTCGAAATTTAAAGTTAGGGCAATTTTTAATATCTATTTTGATTTCTGCCTTAACATCTAGACCTCGATCATTATCTCCTTTTATGTCCAATGATGACTGTATTTTTCTTTCCACACCAGCGAGTTCAGTTTTCAGAGCTGCAAGCACTTTTTCTTTGTTCCAACTGCCATTCACAATATCATTTAATACAATCTGGTCAGCTTTTAGCTGATTTATCTTCTTTTTCTCTTCGTCAATGAGTCCAGGAAGTTTTTGAAGGGCACTAATAAAATTTAAGCTTGCCCGCTCGGGATCGCTTGCCATAATACCATTATTGTGCGTATACTTGATATTTCCTTCACCACAGACGAAGAACCTGTTATCTCTTTGAATAGGGCTAGATTCATCTTTCTCTTTCTGTGTCATTTCCGTTTTTACAAGCACTCTAAAGCCATACAAAGAGCCTATCTCTTGGTAATCACCGCCGGTCCTTGAAGCCGCTGCAAGTTTAGCCAGCTTTGCACCAATTTCTTTAACATCTGGATCCTTGCGCAAGCCATCCAAGACGATCGGGTTCAAAACTTTTCCGTCTTGCGACTTTTGGACACGATTTCGATAGTTTTCCCAGTCTGCATTTAACCTTGCTAACCGGGACTTTCTCCCTTCAAGTTCTTCTTGCAGACTTTCCAATCTTGAACTAGAACTCCATTTTGATCGTAAGAAAGCATGTTTTTCACTTTCAAGAACAGAAATTTTCTTTTCGACTTTCGCTTTTTCCAATAGATCGGTATTACCTGACAATAAAGCCACATACTCGGAAAAATTCATACCCGAAACTTCATCCATTCCCCCTTCATCAAGTATCCGTACTGCGATGGTATTACTCTTTAACTGTCCGATAAAACGCTGCTTATTTGCTAGTGTATTAAATTTGTAAGCATCCAATGATTTTTCTACAGCATAAATAAAAACATCGACCTTATTGTCAGCAAAAAATTTAGCAATCTCATTGCCTTTTCGTACAGCCCGACCGTCTCTCTGCTCCAGATCCGAAGGCCGCCATGGAATATCCAGATGATGCACAGCTACTGCCCTCTTTTGGGCATTTACCCCCGTTCCGAGCATTTCTGTCGATCCAAAGAGGACCCTAATTTTCCCTTCATTGGTAGCTTTGATCAGTTCTTTACGCTGATCCTCCGTTTTTGCTTCCTGAATAAAGCGGATCTCCTCTGCCGGTATCCCATGATCTTCAACAAGTTTCCGCTTAATCTCGCTGTATATGTTCCACTCGCCCGGTTTAAAAGTGCCGAGGTCTGAGAAGACAAATTGAGTGCCTTTTTGCGCATTGAAATTTTTATAATATTTTGCAATATTTGCTGCACAAACAGAAGCTTTGTTTCCTGGATCGTCCGTATACCGCGGAGATATAAGCCGCATATCAAGGGACATTTTCCTTGCAAAATCTGTCGCGATCAACATCTTTGCTTTCTGCTCTGTCGGCGTTAGTGGAGCTCTACCAAGTAACTCAGCATTGCCACTCTTTGCAAACTCCATCAACTTTTTAATGAAAACTTCCTGATCCGGGGTCGGCGGTATATTGTAGAGTATCTCATTTTTTATGGGCCTATCAATTCCGATATCAGCCGCAGTGCGGTAATCGGTGATTTCACTGTAAAATTGGGACAGTTCGGGCACTTTTATAAAATGTCTGAACCGCTCCTTCTGAACGATATTATTGGCAACAGAGAATTCATAATCTATCGATTTACGGGCATAAATAGCAGCCCATGCATCAAAACAATTAATCCCCTGTCTTTCCAGCGCTTTTGGTCTTAAAAATTTAAAAAGGCAGTATAACTCTGTAAGTGAATTTGAAATAGTGGTTCCAGAAAGAAAAGTTGCGCCAAGATCTTTCCCATTTCTTTCCTGAATTGTACGGATGGCAAAAAGTAGGTTGAGTGCCTTTTGGCTGCCTTGTACATTTCCCAATCCAGCTACGCGCTCATGACGCGTATTGAACATGAGATTTTTGAATTTATGGCTCTCATCAACAAAAATATGATCAATACCCATCATTTTAAAGTCGACGACATCATCCTTTCGATTTTCGATATCATGCTCCAGTGTTTTAAGCTTCACAGCTAAGTTTTTCTTCCGGATTTCTACGCCTTTCATCATTGCACCAGATACATCTTTCCCCTGACTGCGCAGTGCGTCAAGATTTTGCTCCACAGACATCAGTTCCGCTTGAAGTATCTCTTTCTGCAATTCTGTTGATTGGGGGATCATACCAAACTGGTCATGTGTGAGGATAATGCAGTCCCAATCATTGTTCTTGATATCGCCAAAAATCTTAAGCCTTTTCTGGGGTGTGAAGTCCTTTTTACCGGGGTATAATATCTTTGCGAAAGGATAAGCTTTTCGATAGGTTTCTGCAATTTCGTGAACATTGGCCTTTAGCGCTATGATCATTGGCTTGTGAACTAGCCCCAACCTTTTCATTTCCTGCGCTCCTGCACACATAATAAGTGTCTTGCCTCCCCCAACTTCATGATCACAGATACCGCCATTATTACTTTTAAGCATGTAAATAGCATCTTTCTGACTTTGATACAGATCCTCTATGCCTACTGCCCTGCGGTCAAGCCCTGGAAATGTTTGATGGCTACCATCATAATATGGTCTGACATGACAATTAAAAAGCTCGTTATATCTTCCGGTAAGTTCCCTTTTAAAATTATCGTCCTGCTGATAAAGCCAATCCGTAAATTCATGCCGGATCTCATCAATTTTGCCATTGGCTATCTGGATAGCATCCATATCCTTAACCTTGATGGGAGTCCCATCCGCTAAGTACTCAGTCTTGGTGATATCCGGAGTGGTATTAACAAGAGCATGCCGCAGCAGGTTCAAACCATCAAATGTCCGGCTCTCAGATTTAATAGCGTATTTTTCTGAAATCCTAATATTGCTGGATTTTGCATTTACAGAAAAATCATCGCTGCTCTCTGAATAGTAAATCCGTGCATCGGTATCAAAGAGATGGCTTGCGAAACGGTTATAAATTTCTGTGCCGATCCACCGCTCCCCCAGGTTAAAATCAAGTTCCTCAAATTTAATCGGTTCAGGAATGACTTTTTCAAGCGCTTCCAGACTCTGCCGGGCTTCCATGTCCTCTGGATGGTTAGCAAGGTAATTATTCAGTTGCGTCGCTTTTAAAACAACATTTCCAGCAAGAAATTTCTGAGATACTTCCAATTCACCAGATAACGGATTCAAGAAAATTTGGCCCTGGAGATCTTTCCGTAATTCGTTTTCGGAAAGGCCGCTCACCTGAATCATAAAAGCAAGATCTACGGAGCCCGTTTGATTAAGTGAAGCCGACAAAGCTTCTGAAGCGCTGCTTACAGCAACTTCTGCCGTGGAGAAACTAACTGGATGTGTAAAAATATCTGCCTTATGGATGACACCACCAACCACCCGCTCAAGAAAAGGAACTTCATTTCCGGAAGAGTCCATTTTAATGAATCTAATATTTTCGGCTGTATTTAAAGTTCCATACCGTCCAATAAACTCATCATAGGTCCTATTTAAAAGCTGGCGCCCCTCTTTATCCTCCGCTCTACTTTTAGCTTCAATTTCATATAGCGAATGGTAGCTATCCCTTAGGTTGATATAGCTCTGGATTCGCTCCTGATCCTTTTTGGATAATTCAAGTGGATGAAAAATATAGGTCCCATCACGACGGTTAATTTTTAGTTTCCCGATACTGCTACCCGAAACAATTATAGTATCTTCGCGGTAAAACGGCTTCACTTCACCGTCAAAGGCTCTTACCTCATTTTTAAACACCGAATCATCTGGTAGTTCATGGAATAACGATGCGACCTCTGTAGGTTTCGTTAAGTTTGTTGATAGAGGCTTTTTTTGCACACTTTCTTTCTGATCCGATCTACTTGCCCGCCGCGGTTTATTATGACTTGTATTGACTTCATCTGCATCAAAAAAGGACAACTGCTGCTGAAAATTTGTAACCTTACTTTGGCTTGTGCTTTTTCTACTTTTCTTTGCCTTTTTAACCGATAAGTCATCAATAACCTGATCGGAAAAAAGGCTTAGTTGGATCACTATTTCAGAATTACTAGCATCAGGATTTACGCTTACTGGAGTATTTAGAATGCGTTCTGATGTCAATTTATTAACAACCTCTTTCATGCTGTGTTCATCATAAAGCTCGCGGTTGAAATACTGCAGGAAAGCCTCTGAAAGCGTTAGATGAACATCCTTTGCAATTCCAGCAACTCCACCATCATGCACATGCACCGTTGTCGGCTTCCCATATTGATCAGTATCCTGAAAAGAACTTGTAGCAATAATGTGGTTTGGATTATAAAATAAGAGGTTGCAATTTTCTGTGGTCCCCATAAAATCCCTTGCACGCATAGATAACGAACGAGGCTGTGTATTTTTTTGCAGAACAATGAGATCTGTGCCCACAGATGTGCCACTTTCTTCAAATAGATTATTCGGTAACCGTAGCGCAGCCACGAGATTGTGCTCATGCATCAATGCTTCACGGATCGGATAGTTGGAGGGACTGTTCAGAACACCCTGCGAAGTTATAAATGCTAGCAACCCTCCTTCGCGCAGTTTATCGGTACCTTTTAAAAAGAAATAATTATGGACGCTCTGTGCAGCAAATTTCCGGGCCTTATCTGTACCCCTTGAATAAGTTAGATCAAATATTGAAGTGGTTCCGAACGGAATATTACCGATAACGAGATCATATCCTGTATCTCCTTCGCCAATATTCTCAAAGCTGTCTATTCTGATATCAACATGGGAACCATACAAATTTTTCAGGATTTCCCCCGTTATTAAGTCCTGTTCATAAGCACAAATTTTTACATGATCCAGTTCTCTAAAGGGTTCAATAAAAGCTCCTACACCGGCCGATGGCTCAAGCATGCTACCAATATCTAATCCCGTTTCCAGTATTGCCTTTGCTATGCTGCCGGTAATCTCTTTCGGTGTGTAAAATGCATCTAGGATAGAACCCTTAATTTTTGCCACATAGTCGGCATACTTACTTTGATCTTCTGTATTTTCTCTGATGAGCGTAAATAATTCCTGCGTCATCGCAAAATAAGGCCGATCAGTAGCCTTCCAGCCATTGATGTCATCCGGTAATGAGACGGGATTTAAGATAAATTTCAAGCCTCCAAATCCCGCAAAATTACGTAGCAGCAGTTTTTCGTGCTCAGTTGCTTCCCGCCCCTCCTTTTCAATACTGAAACTTGTTCTGATGGCATCAATGTTCTGCCGTAAATGGCGTTTCTTATCGAATACCATTTTGCTCAATCCAAATAGCAATAAAACCTGTTAGCTCCGTATACAGCAGATCGTAATCAGTTGTATAGGCGAAATCATCAGTCAATTCATAATGCTCAAAGCATTCCTGGCATTTTGGAAGGATCTTCAGTGCAAAATCGCGATAATCGAGTTCATCAAAAACATCAGAAAATTCGTAGGACAGCACCTCAAACAGAGAATCAAATTTAGAAAAGTGCAATCCCTCATAAAGAATACCGTTAGCGATCTCATTACATTCGTTAATAGGATTGCCTGCCCTAAATGCGCCATCGTATGCGTTTGCTGCCCACCTGGCGCGCTGTTCAATAAAATTTATATCAGCAGATCTTTCTGGAAAACTTGAATCAATGTGATCCTGCAACTTTAATTTGTAATAGGAATAGTCCTGGTTATGCTTTTTCATATCGCTATAATTTTTATAAGTTTTATAGCGGTAAACCTAGCTTGGTTGAGCTGCACTGTTGGCATTGTGTCCTATCCGTTCCTATTCTTGCATCGATATTCCTAAAACCTTATAAAAAAAAAGAAACCCGGAACCATTTAAGGCTCCAGGCTTCACTAACCAAATCACATCATGAACTATTTGTATTTATGCTTCTTTTTTTCTTCAAATTCAAAAGTGGTCGAACCAGATCCGTCCAGTAAGATATAAGCACTAAATGGTTTCTTATTTCTACCCACCATTTTTTTTATTAAAGGTGTCCGCCGTTTTGTTAAAAGCGCTTCAATTTCTTTGTATTGCAACTGGACACCGCAAATGTTCCGGAATAATTTCCAGCCACATTTCTGATCTGTACATCTGATTATTTTTTCTCCGAGAATTACTGAGGAGCTGCATTTTGGGCAGTTGAGATGAACGGTATTCGCTGATTTTCTTTTAATATTCAGCAGCTCATTGGTAACCTGCTGTACCATCAGCTCTACCTCAGTATGAAAAATCCCAGCATCCAGTTCTCCATTTTCGATTTTCTCAAATGCAATTTCCCACTGCGCAGTCATTGCCGCGTCAGCAATTTTCTTATCGGCTACAATTTCGTAAACAAGCATTCCCTTATCTGTAGGGACAATAGCCTTGCTTTCTCTTCTGACGTACCCGCGGTCAATTAAGGTTTCAATCACGGCAGCCCTTGTTGCCGGCGTTCCAATACCTAAGCCTTTGAGCATCTTGCGCTCCTGTTCATTTTCTACCGTAGCGCCAATATTTTCCATCTTAAGAAGCAAATCGGCGTCCGTGTATAGTGTTGGAGGCTTGGTCTTCTTTGAAAGTACCTCTAAACTGTCTATTTTAACCTGTATTCCTACTTGCAGATAGGGAAAATCAGTAACCAGATCATCACCTTCCTCATCAAAATCACCGTTAACAACTTTCCATCCTGCAGAAACAATTTTGACAACCTTCAAATTGAAATCATAATGGAGAATACCAAATTTCACATCTGTGATTTCTTTATGGCATGTAGGCGAAACAGCTTCAAGCACGCGCCTGGCGATCATATCATAGAGAGCATCCTCATCAGCGTTCAATCGGGTCGGAATATTTTCCGTAATCAGGATACCATGATGGTCTGTGACTTTAACATCATTTACAATGTGTCTGTTGTAGCGTTCCCACTTGATATTGGCAAGAGAATCTTTGCAGGAAGATCGTGAACCTAAGGCTAGAATCAGTGCAGGTATTTCGGGCCAGACATCTTCGGGAATATATTTGGATCCCGTTCTAGGATAGGTTATAAATTTCTTTTCGTAAAGCTGCTGGGCAATTTCCAGGGTTCGCTGAGCAGAGTAGCCGAGCTTTTTATTCGCCTCTTTCTGCAGTCCTGTCAGATCAAATAGCAGTGGCGCTTGACTTGTGCCAGCTTTCTGTTCTACCTGTTTTACTTCTGCCACTCCGACACGTTCCAAGGTCCTCTTTACTGATTCAGCTTTTTCTCTATCTTCAAACTTATCTGTCGAAAGACTCTTAATACGAGTACCTTCTTTTATAGAAGAAAGTTCAAGCTGAAAGTAGTTTTTAACCTCAAATGATTCACACGCTAGAAAACGCTGACAAATTAGTGCAAGAGTGGGCGTCTGTACCCTTCCAAGAGAAAAAAGTCCATCACCCAAGGCAACGGTCAGCGCCTGCGTAGCATTTATTCCAACAAGCCAATCGCATTCAGACCGCTGCTTACCGGCCAGAAAAAGACCATTGAAATCACTTCCCGGCAAGAGATTTTTGAATCCATCGATGATGGCCTTTTCGGTAAGGCTGTTAATCCAAAGCCGTTCAAAGGGCTTTGTGCAGCCCAGATATTGGTAGATAAACCGGAAGATAACTTCGCCCTCACGCCCTGCATCAGTCGCCACGATTATACTTTCGCACCGCTTAAATACAGACTCAACTACTGCAAGCTGCCGTTTCGATCCCTCATCGTCAATAAGGCCTTTACCCGACTTTATTTTTCTTCCTATTAATTTGAATCTTGATGGAATAATGGGAAGGGATTCCCTACTGAATCCCTTAATCCCATAATCTTCCGGCATAGCAGGACCTACCAGATGTCCCAGTGCCCAGGTCACCAGAAAACCTCCGCCTTCACAATATCCGTCTTTTTTGTCTGTTGCACCTACGATACGTGCAAGCTCATAAGCTACTGAGGGCTTTTCCGCAATAATTGCTTTCATCAGGATCAATTCATTTTTTGTTTTCTGGTATTTTCCTTCTTCACAGTACCGTTCTGAACCGCATTTTTATTCGCAGAAGTCCCCTCTTTTTCTTTCCCCTGCCCCTGTTTCTGTATCTCTGTCTGTTTTTTAGATTTCTCCTGATTGGGATGATCAAAATCGAAGTCTAATCTTCCGCTCTCTTTATTTTGCCAGACATAGCCCGAGTAAAGTTTTGTGCCTTCTTTATTGACAATATCTTTCACATGAATCACTTCACCATCCTGCAAAAGCTTCTTTTCCTTTTCATCCAAAATTTTACCTCTAAATTCATCAGGGATGCCCTCAACCTGCGCCTGTTGTTGGCTCTCCCCCTGTCCGACAAAAACAAGTTTTTTCGCGTCGGCGTTATATTGTAGATGCTGATTGAAGACTTCTCCCGTTTTCGAGTTTACCATACCTTCCACAAGGACCTGTTTACCCTCCAGCAGTTCAGCTTTTTGCTCCGGACTAAGTTTCACACCACCAAATTTTTCACTGATCTTGATCAGATCTACTGGAAAGGACACAACCTCATTGGTTAATTTGTCAATACTGATGAGAGCCTTCACCTTCGAACCATCGGAATAATTTGTAAGTTCCGCAACGCGCCCCATGTTTCCTGTTTTCTTTAAATTATCCCGATCCTCAGCTGTAAAAGAATGGCCATAAAACTGATTTTTAAGATCTGGTTCCACTCGGACTCCATGAGCCATCACAACAACTTTGTCCTGTACTTTACGTAATGAGAGACGTGCATCTCCTTTCATCACAACACCATCAAAATTCCCTTCAATTCGGTAAATCCCATCAGATTTATATCCTTTCAGCAGTTTCTCAAGTTGTCCGTTTTTTTCAAGCAGTTCACGATTTAAATTCAGTTTTTCAAGTGATGTCCAGTCGATCTCCTGAGCATTGTACTTTTGAGGTCTACTCTCTGTTGTAGGTGCTGTGCCCTCCGATGTTTGATTTGTTTCCATATTTTTATTATTTAACTTATTGTCATATTTGATTTCAAGCGCATCAAGAAGCTTATTACCCTCGGGAGTGGGATGGTCAATGGCTTTCTGTAGCTTCTTAGCAACTTCATCCAGATTAATTTCAGGTGACCTGAAAAACCGGAATGATAATGGATCATTGAGCCGGCGCCAGAAGTTCGAAAAGAAATTGCTTATAGCGTCCCCCTTATCCACACGCATAAAATCCAGAAGATTTGACTTCTTAGGTGTAGAGGTTTGCAGATTCCCTTCCTCATCCACACCCTTTACCGCCTCGATACGATTCTTTTTTTTATCAAGTACTAAAAGAATATCGGAAAGAGATTCAAGTACTTGCTGCGGCTGGTTTTCTTTAGAAATAGTTTGTTCGTTCATAATAGAAAGTCTTTAAGTGCTTGAAATTATTGGAAGGATTCTAAGAAGGAATTCCGCTCTCTTTTGCTTTCCTACATAGGCGTAAACTTTCCGCCATGGTAACTGTCACGGATAAACTGGTGGACGTCAGAACTCTTGTAGAAAACTTTTCCGCTTATTGTAAAGTATTTGATCTTACCAATGGTACGATAGCGTTGCAGACAACGGTAGGTTATCTTTAACATTTGCAGAACGTCCTGGTTGTCCAATAATTCTTCACCGTCGATGCTGAGCCTTTTTTTCTCTCTATTTTCGATATCACCGGCAAGGACGTCGAATCTTTTCATGATTCTTTCCATCCAATTCAAAAATTCAACTCTGTCAATATTCATAGCCTTATGCTGTTTGGTTTACAGAGCCAAAATTGGCCTTGTTTTTCCGGCAAAATCTAACAGTGCACATACCCATATGCTAGTCAGAAATAGTTTTTTTTGCAGGCTTTCTTTGTGTGACTGTTGCCTGGGAGAGTGGATTAGAAACATCTACATGGGTAAGATATGACTAGGTATGGGTAAAAAAAAGAAGGATAACCCGTTGGATTACCCTTCTTATATATTAATTCTCTTTCAATCTATAAATCATTGTCCATATATTGTTCAAGATTGTATTTTAGCGAATGTAAAAAGCGAGCTCTTTGACCTGCTCTAAATTTCATCTGGTAAAACGCATGATGAATGTCACCGAGACTTACCTCGAATATATCCTCAAAAAGCTGGCTGATCTTTCGAATTCCAACACGGCCATTTGAAACACTTCTTGAAATGTGAAGAGCATAAATAAGCTCAATAAGAGCATTCTTTGAATCAGTCCACGAAAATTGGGCATCTTCACTGATATTGAAATCATCGTTATTTGTAGGTTCAACTCTGCCAAATTTTCCCGAAAGGTAAGAATGATAAAGATCGTAAGCCTTGATCTGCGCGACCTTATAATCGTAGTAAGTCGAGAAATCCCTGTCAACCTCAAAGAAGAAGCTATCTACTCCATCAAAGTAGTTTATATTTCCTAGTCTATAATAGAACTCATCTTTGTCTGACCTACCGGTACGGTAATAACTGTAGAAATCCGAAGAAGCTATATTTTTTTTATATTCCTTGTTGAGTAACTTAAGCTGCTCCGTATAGTAAGCTTCGGTCAATTCCGAATTTAAAGGGCTATATCCTTCAATTTTTACTACCTTATTGTAAAACATAAGCCTGCCCAGAATTTCGGGCTTTACTCTTTTAAAGAAAGTAATTTCGTCCAAAATACTTTCAAAACCTTTCTGATTGATTTGTGCTTTTAATTCAGATAGAGTTTTATCAAGAAATGAAACCATGTGAAAAGCTTCATCAATTGCACTTTTTGTGCTCCTTGATATATTTATCTCTTCCTTTTCAATAGTTAATAAAATGTTTTTATATGCCTGTTTCATATGATTGTTTTTTAAAGTGATTATGCCCCACACTTTAAAATATATCCCGCTGTGTTGAGATAAAACAAAAATAAATATACACTATAATTTATTTCTTAATCATTGATTATGAAGGGGTTTAATTATTCGCAGTAAGTTAATTATTATCCGCTCGCATCTAATAAAGATTTGAGTACATAACAGAAGTTGCTTAATTTGGCAGATAAGTTTTAGGTATTACAATAAAAAATAATAATACTATAAAGAAATACATATAGCGTATTTGTATTAATTCTAGAAATACAGTGTACTTTTTCTAACAGATCTTTTTCATAGGTCAAAAATTGCAGTGTGGTTTTCATAATAACAAATTAAATACTATTTCTCACCATTTTTTTTGACAAAAAGCAAAAAAAATCAGGTTTAATTGAAATTTTAATCGTAAATTACCTTTATCATTAATAACCACCAATCCAACTTCTACAAAGTGTAAATGAAAAATATGGTAAGTACATTGGAAGAAAATTCAGCAAAAGAAACTCTTTTAAAGTTTCTTGATAGTTATCATTCCATGTCGCCAGAGCTCCGAGACGCTTTATTCTTAAATACATATTTGCAAAAAGTAAACAAGAAGCATATTCTACTTAATATCGATGAAATCCAGAAGTCACTTTTCTTTGTTGTCAAAGGTTTAGTACGCTCCTACTACCTTGACAGTTTTGGAAAGGATATGACGTCTTGGCTACTCTTTGAAGGGGATCTAGCAATTTCTGTATATAGCTTTTTCAGTCAGAAACGATCTTTTGAAGTTTTGGAAGCTATAGAAGAAACAAGTTTTCTTGTACTTAGCCATGAGAAGCTGATGCAGCTCTATCAGCAGTTTCCCGAATTCAATTATATCGGAAGAATTCTTACTGAGACCTATTATATAAAAGCAGAAGAGAAGGCCAATGAATTACGTGTTTTTAGTGCAACAGAACGCTATCAGCATTTAATAAGAAAATACCCGAATATCGTTGCCCGCGTCCCTTTAGGTATGATTTCTTCGTACCTCGGAATAACGCAGTCTACATTAAGCAGAATTCGTTCAAAAACGGTACTTTAACATATTTAGAACATTAATTTTGTTCGCTAAATTTTTTTTAGGACACTCTAGGAAAAGATAGGTTAGGTTAACTATCACAGGCCGATCTAGTTTGTGACTTTTGTAGTATAGCAATTATTTCTAAAAACGGAACGGATATTATTTTTTATTCTCCAAATATTTATTCTAACGAATTCACTTAAAACTATTTATCAAATTAGTAACATGAAAGTTGGACAGCTAACTTGTGAGATGCTAGAAATACGTTATACCTGTTCACTTACCCAAACCAAAATCTTAAACTAAAATTAAAGAAGATGAAAAAAAGACGTAAACGACCACCACCTTAGTTGCTCAATCCCCGTAGAGGAGAAAATTCAAAACAGTAATGCCCCACAAATCTGTTAATCTCAACTACACCCGAACCTAATAAGCAATTTGCAAAAATTTAAAAATATATGGATAAACAATTGAAATATGATCCACAATTTTTGAAGATAAAACAAAATATAGAGTTGGTCCTTTGCCAACTCTATAAATTCCTTATATACTACCAAGAATTAAAAACATGCCATACAAGAGGTACACAAGATTTTTCAAATTCAAAAAACAAAATTTGTAATTTAGATAGCTAAATATTTAGAAATGGCACATGATAATTCTCCACTAAAAAGCCAGATTCCTAATCAAGGTTGGAAACAATTTCTTATAGCAAGGGATGAAATGCTTTCCGCATATGATAATGCAAAGGAGCATTCCAATAAACGGCAGGTAAATACAGGTCACGGTAACGTAGCAGAATCAGCATTCCGCAAATGGCTCACCAAATTTTTACCAAAGCGGTATGGTGTTACAGCCGGTTACATCATTTCGCCTGGAGTACCAAATGCTGAAAATTTGTATCCGCCCGACCAAGTGCATATTGCTTAGTCTGAATACGGGGCCATCTTTGTGTCATGAGCACAGCAGAAAAAAGAGAGAGGATGCTTTCGCTGGTTGAGGATTGGAAAGCGAGCGGATTGACCCAAAGCATTTGGCCTATTGTACGGGATCAACGTTGCGACCTTGGGTTACTGGGTCGCCAAGTCCAAGGAACAGGAAACCGATAGCAGAGGTTTTATTGAGATGCCCTCCGGATCAGCTGTGAAAGGGGAACAAATAGAGATTATCTACCCTACAGGGGTGAGGCTGAAAGTACCGCGCGATCTTTCTCTGATATCGCAGCTTATCCGATTGTAGTACCATGTTTTCATTAGGATCTTCTCACCGTTTCTATCTTTACGAGGGCCATTGCGATATGAGAAAATCATTCGATGGGCTTTGTGGCTTGGTTGTTCGGTGATGCAACGCCAGCCGACCAGTGGCGAGGTGTTCGTGTTCCTGAACCGTAGCCGTAGTATTACAAACGGTTGGAACAGGGTACTTTTGGTACATCTGCACTTAAAAAAGGTGAGCTGTCGTGGAGCGATCTGGTGTTGCTCGTAGAGGGCGGATACAGATAGAAAGCCATGAAAAGGCGATAAAAAAGTGGTTAAGTGAGCTTTCAATATCAAGAGATAGCCTATTTGCATTAGAACATACCGGGCATTATGGTACCTGTCTTGTTAAGTTGCTTAGTGAGCAAGGATACACTTTTTATCTGCTCAACCCATTGGAAATCAAGAGGCCTATAGGTATCCAAAGAGATGAAAGCTACGCCAAAGACGCCTATCGCATTGCAGAGTACATCATTACAAACAGGCACAACATCGGCTACAGGCGGATCAGTTGAGCAATTAATTTGACTCTAGTTTAGCAAAACCAACTGTCTTACGATAAATATCAGGCGATACTCCTACCTTCTTTTTAAAAAAACGACTGAAATAGAATTCATCGTCAAAACCTAAAAAAGCAGCAACTTGTTTCACTGGTTTAGAAGTTAGATAAAGTTGTCGTTTCGCCTCAATAATGATTCTATTTGAAATTAAGGATGAAGTCGTTTGATTGAGATATTTCTTGACGATACTTGCTAAAGTTTTAGGACTTACACATAGTTCATCTGCGTATTCTTGGGGAGAATGGAATTTGCAATAATTACTCTCAATTGCATCGACTAAATTTTGTAAAATTTCTATTTTTGAATCTGACAATCTGGGAGTTAATTGTTGATCAAATTGTTTCTTATTTCTGACCGCTTCTATTAAAAACACTTTTAAAAATGCCACAAGAACTTCATGCTGAGCGATTGATTCTTTGTCCATCTCTTTCGAAATTTGATCAATCAAATTAAGAAATAGGCTTTGTTCGTCTACAGTAAAATAGGGTAAACCATGGAAATTATTAAAAAGGAATCCCTCTGTCTCTATTTCGTTTTGATGTCTATATGTACAAAAAAAATCGGGATGAAAATTCAATAAATAACCCTGGCACTTTTCTTCAGAACGTATCATGAAAGGTTGATACGGAGCCAAACAAATCATTTGATTTCCTTGCAATTCAAAGCTTTGAAAATCAACGCTTAGTTCATAGCTAATTCCACATAACAAAACGATAGAATAATAATTTCTTCTTTGTAAATGATCAAACTGGCTTAGGTCGTTCAACTCTTCTAATCTAAACGCAAGTTCCCCGTTTTGTTTGTCTATAATTATTTGGGCCATACTAATTTTATTTTTTAGCTCATTCAAATTTAAAAAAAAAGGAGTACCAAAAGCACTCCTTTCTTAAATCAAATATTTATTTTGAAGCTAGAATGTTAATTTTCTGAATTGCTGAAGCATCAAAGCCTTCCAAAATTACAGGCGCATTCTCCATCAACGCTGCTGCTACTTTCCCTGTCAAATGAGCATCTCTGCCAGCGTCATCTGCAAACGTATCGAAAATGGCATATGTTTCTTCATTAATTTTAAAAGCATACCATGATAAAGTTGCAGGCTCAGAACTTACCAATGACTTGCCCGCTTGTAAGAAATCCTCCACTGCAGATGTCTTTCCTTCTTTGGCTTTCATAATCACCAACAATCCCTTATTCTGATTACCCACTTTATGATTACTTGCTTGAACATCAACGGCCTTAATGTCTCTGCTAGCATCAAAACCTTCTAAAAGATCTCCTGCATTGGCCAATAAGGCTTTTGCCACTTCTCCTTTTAAGTGTGCCTGTCTGCCTTCTTCAGCTTCAAATGTGTCATAAATTCCGAAAGTTTGTTCATCTATTTGAAATGCAAACCAAGATTCAGTTTTTGGCTCTGCATTTACCAATGATAAACCACCTAGAAGAAACTCTTTCACTTCTTGCTCCTTACCTTCTTTCGCTTTCATGATTACTAATAATCCGATTTTTTCATTTTTTGTATTGTCCATAATATTACTTTTTTTAGATTGAGAAAATGCTTGAATTGTTATCCCTAGAATTAGAACTAGGCTACTTAATTTGATTAAACTTTTGCATTTCATTTTTGACTTATTTTTGTTACACTGCAAATATGGAACTAAATAAGGGGCCTTGGAATGGAGATAAGAGACTTAAGCATGGACAATTTTCCAGTATCCGCCGGACCAAGTGCATATTGCTTATTCTGAATACGAGGCGGATCTTTGTGTCATGAGCACAGAAGAAAAAAGAGAGAGGATGCTTTCGCTGGTTGAGGATTGGAAAGCGAGCGGATTGACCAAAAGGCATTTGGCTTATTGTACGGGATCAACGTTGCGACCTTGGGTTACTGGGTCGCCAAGTCCAAGGAACAGGAAGCCGGTAACAGAGGTTTTATTGAGATGCCCTCCGGATCAGCTGTGAAAGGGGAACAGATAGAGATTATCTACCCCACAGGCGTTCGTCTTCGCGTAGAGGCTAATCTGGCTTTAATCGCTCAACTAATCCGCCTGTAGCCGATGTTCTCTTTAGGTTCCTCGCACCGTTTCTATCTTTACGAGGGCCATTGCGATATGCGAAAATCATTCGATGGGCTTTGCGGCTTGGTTGTTTCGGTGATGCAACGCCAGCCGACCAGTGGCGAGGTGTTCGTGTTCCTGAACCGTAGCCGTACGCATACCAAACTGCTGCACTGCGAACGCGGAGGCTTTGTACTCTATTACAAACGGTTGGAACAGTGTACTTTTGGTACATCTGCACTTAAAAAAGGTGAGCTGTCGTGGAGCGATCTGGTGTTGCTCGTAGAGGGCGTCCCGGTTGTGAAAAGCATACAGAAAAAACGTTATTCTTTGCCCGGGAAACAGTCTTTTTGATTGCAGGAGTGCAGAAAAATCCGTATCTTTCCTCTATAAATTAACTATAATACAGTCCCCCTTGCGCATTGGGTTTTGCGATTTTCCTCTTCGAGTTTGGTCAGCCGTAAGGCTGGCATTAACTCATGCTTGTGTACTTATAGCCTTTTCAGGCATTTGCATTGGCCAATTTAAAAACGGGGTCTTTTAGCCACCATAAAGATACCCGGCCTTTACGCAAAAAATTGTTATGGTTTAAGTTTCGCTATGCGTTCCATTTCTTTTTGGTGATACCGTATCCTGGCATCTAGTTTGGCTGGTTCGTAGATCACCTGTAGTGCCGGATTATAAGGGGTTAAGTCTTTTAGGATATTCCATACAACAACGGATATTTTTCGTGCGATAGCGATCAGGGCCTTTTTCGAGGATTTTCTTATACTTAGACGGTTGAATTTGTCTTTAAAATAGGAGCCTTTACAGCGGCTTGCCGCCCAGGCAACCTGTACCAGTATTGGCTTGAGATATCTGTTTCCTTTAGTGATCGCTGTACTTTTATATTTCCCTGCGCTTTCATCATTCTTTGGTCGTAATCCGACCCATCCGCTCAGTTTACCGCTGTTTTCAAAAACTTTCATGTCTGCGCCGGTCTCGGCGATGATCACAGCGGAACTGATACGGCTAACGCCGGGAATCGTCTTTAGCAAGGCACTCTGCCGTGGAAAATCACGCAGGCAGATAGCTTCAATCTTTTCTATATACTCAGCAGACTGCTTGATCAACAGGTCGTATTCAACTTTTGCCATCTGCAGGTTGAAGCGGTGGTGCTCCTTCATGCAGCCGGTTAGTGCTGCTGCCAGCTTTCCGTTTTCTTTGTTCTTCTTACTGGCATAGACCAGTTTGCTTAAACGTACGGCATCACGCTCCCCGGCTATCAGGGCATCAATGACACTCAGCATACTTTTCCCTCCGATATCGGTCACAAGACTACCCAAACGGATTCCGGCCTGTACGAGGATATTGTCCATTTTGGTAAGCATACGGACTATCCGCTGCTGCAACTTGCTATAGGAACGGGTGTAGCTCCTGAGTTCCTGTATTCGCTCACCGGGCACAAAACTCCCGCGAAGCATATCTTTGTGAAGTAGCTGGGCAATCCACTGTGCATCCTTTACATCGCTTTTGCGGCCGGGCAGCTGTTTGATTAAAAAGGGATTCACCAGCATCAGATCAAAGCCCATTTCAGAGAGAATATTCCAGACCGGGATCCAGTAAATACTGGTACTCTCCATCGCTACTCGGAGAACACCCGCAGCCTTCAAGTAGGCTCCCAACTGTCGAATGCCCGTACTGAAGGTTTCGAAAACCTCCACATCCGAATAATGCTTCCCATTAAATACCGCACAAAAAATACTATCTTTATGCACGTCAAGTCCTGCTGTTTTCATATAACTTTTTTTTTCAACATAAAGATAAGCAGCGGGACTTGCTTTGATTGCGATAGCTCTCGCCAATTTTTATCCGCTTGTGTGTAATCGGAAAATTAAATGTAAATTTAAGGTATGGAAACAGCACTGGAAAACCTCTCGAAAGAAGACCTACTAAAGGTCATTTCCAGCCGTGATGAAAAGATAAAATCACTTTCCAAAGACTCTTCTTCTAAAGTCAAAAAAATCAATTTGCTTACCAGCGAACGCGACATACTTTCGCAAGAACGGGATTACCTGAAAGCTCAAGTCGAGATGCTTAAACGCATGCAGTTCGGGCAGAAGCGCGAACGCTTCGAAGGTGACCCCAACCAGACCGAACTTCCTTTTGAAGCTGAGCCCGCAGAAGCGCAGCAACAGCAGGAGGAAGTCAAGCAGAAGATCGAGTATATCCGTAAACGTCCAAACCACAAAGGGCGTGCGAAGCTTCCCGAACATTTGCCGGTAATAGAAAAGCATATCCACCCTGAGGGTGGCCTGTCTGAAATGGTGTACATCGGCAAAGAGATCACCGAGGAACTGGAATGTGAGCCTGCAAAGTTCTATATCAACCGTTATATCCGCTACAAATATGCCGCTAAAAACGGAGATGGCGTTAAGATCGGCGAGCTCCCTGAGCGTGTCATTGATAAAGGCATCCCCGGAGCCGGTCTGCTAGCGATGATCTTAACAAATAAATATGTCGATCATCTCCCGCTATACCGCCAGAAGCAGATCTTCGCCCGGGAAAACATACAGATCGCTTCTTCAACGATCGAGGGATGGACAAAGGAAGCCCTGATCAAACTCCAGCCACTTTACGACCAACTGGTCTTCGACACAAAAGCAAAAAGGATATCTACAGGTAGATGAAACGCCTATAAAAGTACTCGATAGCGATAAGAAAGGGGCTGCCCATCAAGGTTATTATTGGGTATACCACGCTCCATTGGATGGGACTGTGCTTTTTGATTATAGCCCTACCCGGGGCAGCAGTGCGCCTTTGGCCATACTGGGCACTTTCAAAGGTTATCTCCAGACGGACGGATATGCCGTGTATGAAAAGTATGGCAAGAAAAAAGAGGTCACCACCTGGCCTGTTGGGCACACGCACGCCGTGAGTTTGAAAAGGCATTGGACAATGATCGCCCGAGAGCTGAAAGGGCACTTCTGATGATACAGGAACTCTATAAAGTAGAGCGCAGGGTAAAAGAAGAACAACTGTCCGCTGATCGGATAAAGGAACTGCGATTGGAAGAATCGCTGCCGGTCATCAACGAAATGGGCAAATGGATCTTTGAAGAGATCAAAAACACCTTACCCAAAAGCCAGATCGGAAAGGCCATGGCCTATGCCTACGCACGTTGGGATGCGCTGTCAGCTTATCTATACGATGGAAACCTACAGATCGATAATAACCTTGCAGAGAATGCCATCCGTCCAATTGCACTGGGACGAAAAAACTATCTCTTCGCGGGAAGTCATGAGGCAGCACAAAGATCGGCAATGATCTATTCGTTCTTTGCCATTTGCAAAAAGCATGAGGTGAACCCGTACCAATGGCTGAAATACACCTTGGAGAATATCATGTCAATCAACCACAAAAACTTAAAAGATCTCTACCCGCAGAACTTTAAGAATAATCTTCAGGAATCAAACATGTAGTTCGTCGGGCGGATACGAAAATTTTATTCACTATGACGTAATTATATACGACCAGTTAGAATCACCAGTACTGTGGATAGAAAACAATGCCGATTCTTCTGAACTAGGACGGTTCATGGCAATTCCTGTGGGATATGTTCATGGAGTAATTGAGGTTAAATCTGCATTCAACAAAAAGGCAGTCAAAAAAACGGTAGAGCAATTGACAAAACTCAAACCGCTATTAGCTTATACGGAGCCTGCGAACCACCCCATTAAATTATATCTTCCGCCAAACTTCTTTTTTGCGACGGTCTTTTATGAGCTTCGAAAGAAAGACGAAATGGACTTCGCTGCTCTAGATGAATTAATTGAAGCCGCAGCAATGAGGGGATTTTATGGTGGTTATATACTCCGTGGTGAAACCATAGAAAAATATTATAGCGGCAAATTAATACTGCTTAGAGAGTCGCAAGAAAGAGTAAGAGATAATCAATCTCTTTTGTTTTATGCACACTCGAAAAGCTATAAGGTAGCAGATGGTACTTTTAGAAAAATACAGCTCAATTATGCAGAATCATACTTTTCAGAATTTGCTTTCGATATAATAGCTTTATTAAAAGGAACATATAATCCAAATGTATTGTTCAGTATGTACGGTATGGGATCAACGCAATGGGAAAATGGCAGTGCAGTAGATATAAGATATTTTAAACCCGAAGACGTTAAAAAATTTGACGAAGAAACTGCCAAGTTCTTTAGAAAATAAGAATCTTCTTATCTCAAAGCCAGAAAGTGAACTCAACAAATTTATTGTGCTGGTCCAATAAATTTCAAATTTGGCATAGCGCTAAAATTGTATTGGAGTTGCTATAGCAACTCCAATACAAAAATTAAATCATGATTTGATCGTTAAACAAATAACTCTAAAGGATTCGAACTCAAAAATATAAAAATATTATACTGTATATCAATATTTTACAATATTTATTACAATTTATGCATTGATAAAAGTTCGAAAAATAAATCCTTTTAACATAAGGCTACAGGATTCGAACACTTTTTTATAAAATATAAATACCTATAAATCAAACACATAACCGCAAAATCCAGTTTAAATCCATAAGTAAAGAGTTCGAAGATAATCCTTTCAGGTTCACCCGACAGGATTTGGATCAGATATCAATACTATGAAAATTAGCTATCTCTCAAATCTATCACGTCCCAGTGTACAGCTCACCACACCTTAAGAATCAATAGGAAAAACAAGGTAATTAATACTACTTATAATTTGACCAATCCATATTTTGTACACCTTGGCATCTAATAAATGCTATGCTATATGGAAATTATAACAAAACACGACCTACAGTCTTTCAAAGAAGAGTTGATGTTTGATTTGGATCAACTATTGGAAAAGAAATTTAACACCATTCCGTCAAACAATTTTGAATGGCTAAGGAGTAAAGCCATACGAAAAATGATGGACATCTCTCCTGCAACGTTGCAAAACTTAAGATTGTCCGGAAAAATCAGATTTAAAAAAATAATGGGTTCATACTATTACAATAAACTTGACCTACTAAAACTTTTTAGCGATGATAAGTGACGTATCAAAAAAGGGATTGGAATACCTAGACAATATTTGCGCAGATTCCCGTTTGACTGTTTGGCACATAAGCCTGCTTCTGGCTATTGTAAGGCTTGCCTACCGACAAAACGAGAAAAAGATTATTAGGATCAGCAGAAGTAAATTAATGGCGATGTCTCACATAGATACGGCTCCAACGTATCATAAATATTTCAAGCAACTACAAGATTTCGGTTATATCAAATACTGTCCCTCATATCATCCTGGATACAAAAGTACAATTGAACTGTTAGATCCTTTTTTCCAGCAATCAAGTAAAAAAGCCTCGTGAATCTATTCTGAGGCTTTTTAATCTAATCAAAAGAACTCTTCTGAGTGAAAAACTTAACGACTTTGCGATCTTTTAAAATCATCAAATTCCTTTTTAAACTGTAACAAGATCATTTTTAGATCGTCTTGCGGCCGATCTTCCTTTATAGGAGTTAGCTTGTCTTTTAATATATTCATTTCTCTACTGATAGACTCCTGTTCAGTTATAGCATATTCCTCCGTCTGTTTAACGGAATAATGCCCCAGCATTTCTTTGACGACATGTATCGAAACTCCATTGTTCAGTGTTACCGTGCTGGCAAAAGTACGTCGCGCTTTGTGGGTATTAAGATTTTCATGTACATCGCAAAGTTCTGCTATCTCTTTTAAGTATTCATTCATCTTTTGATTTGATCGAACAGGTAAAACTGTTCCTCTCTGCAAACAAAGTGGATCTCTATCATACTTTGCAATGATTTCTAAAGCTTTTGGCAGAAGCGGTATGTCTGTTCCCGATTTTGATTTCTGCCTACTCGACATAATCCACATACTTCCGTCGTCTGCTTCTTTAATATCCTGCCACTTTAATTGAAACGCATCTATGTAGGCAAGTCCTGTATAGCACTGAAACACGAAGATATCCCGCACCACTGATAACCGTTCTGACGAAAATACTTTTTCTTCGATTCTCTGCAATTCTGCTCTCGTCAGAGGTTTCTTTTTGATTTTGGTCTTCTTTCCGGTAAATAATTTAAAGGGATCTTTTGGAATGATGTCTTTAGCGACCGCTCTCAGTACAATCTTTTTAAAGTTACTGATATACTTTAATGAAGTATTATTAGAGCAATTTCGAACTGTCCGCAAATAATGGTTATAATTTTTAACGAATTCGTAGTTCAACGCGGCGAATGGTAAATCATCGACCTTGTACTTAAACAGGATAAACTCTTTAACATGTGAACGTGCTGTTGTATACCTTTCAAGCGTTCCTTCAGAATAATCTCCCCGTTTCACAAGAGCCGCAACCTCTTCGTTATGCTCTTGAAATTCCTCCAGAACCTTATTGCGCTTCTTGTACTTCCCATTGACATAATCGATCAAATCAACAGCACTAACCGGTCTTTCCTGATTCAGTAATTCAGTCCTTAAGCTATTTACCTTGGTTGTCAATGAGTCTAGGAAAAAATTAAGCTCCCTTGCGTCTTCTTTCAGGCCAATAGCCCTTTCATCCTGCTGGCTCCACCTCGCGGCCACCCATTTTCTTTTGGTAGAAGATTCCTTGGCCACGCCATCTACGCTGATCCTGATATAGATCAGTCGTTTTGCTTGTTTTTTGTTTTTCGGACTCTTGAGGAAGAAATTAAGTCCATAACTTTGTTCTAACATAATAAAACTTTTTAATTGTTATAAATGTCGAACCTAGGCTTAAAGTAATCAAGACGTTAAAGTAATTTACAAGTTGAAAATCAGCTACTTAAACCACATTCTGTGGCACCTTATTCAAAATGCAAAAAGTGCCACATATGTGCCACAGACTTTTAGGGCGTTTTTGAAGATTTTGCGAATCGTCCTAAACAAAAAAAATCTCGCAAATCGTTGATTTTGCGAGACTTAACTTTTTTTTGATCGTTTTTAAAAACTTTAAAAACACCTTTCTGCGGAGAGTGAGGGATTCGAACCCCCGGACCTGTTACAGTCAACAGTTTTCAAGACTGCCGCAATCGACCACTCTGCCAACTCTCCCTGACCTCCGATTATATCGTCGTTTTCAGTGGTGCAAATATAGAATGTTTTTATGTACCGCCAAAATATTTCAGAAAGAAATTTTAACAAAATTAATAATCTACTATAAATCAGATAAATTATTTTTATTTTCGGGTTACAAACATTTTTCAAAAGCTATAAACATACAGTAATAAAAAAAACGTACTTCGAAAAGTACGTTAAAAATTTTATTTAAAATTGAATAATTAATGTAGTTCTGCAAGATACTTTTCTGCATCCATAGCTGCCATACATCCACTTCCGGCAGCGGTAATAGCCTGCCTGTAGATGTGGTCCTGAACATCACCTGCTGCAAAAACTCCCGGAAGATTGGTTCTTGCCGAACCTTTTTCCGTTACAATATATCCGTTTTCATCAAGATTAATCTGTCCTACGAAAATGTCTGTATTAGGCTTGTGACCGATTGCAATAAAAATTCCGTCTACGTCAATAGTAGAGGTTTCCTGAGTCTGATTATTAATTACTACCGCTCTTTCCACCAGGTTGTTTTCACCTTCAATGGCGATCAGTTCATGATGAAATTTCACTTCAATATTCGGTGTATTCTCAACCCTGTGAATCATTGCTTTGGATGCTCTGAAAACATCTTTTCTCACGAGCATGGTTACTTTCTTACAAAGCTTGGCAAGATATGTTGCTTCTTCAGCTGCGGTATCTCCAGCTCCTACTACAACTACATCTTTTCCTTTATAAAAAAAGCCGTCGCAGGTTGCACACGCGGAAACTCCTCCTCCTGCATATTTTTTCTCATCGTCCAGTCCAAGATATTTTGCGGTTGCACCTGTTGAAATAATTACTGTTCTGGCAAAAATTTCCTTATTGCCTGCGTATAATTTGTGAACTCCGCCAACTTCTTTAGAAAATTCAACTTTTGTGATCATTTCGTAATGCACCTTTGTGTCGAATCTTTCTGCCTGCTTTTGCAAATCCATCATCATTTCAGGACCTGTAATCCCCGCCGGATATCCAGGGAAGTTATCAACCTCCGTAGTTGTGGTTAATTGTCCGCCCGGCTCCAGACCTGTATACAATTCAGGTTTCAAATCTGCTCTTGCGGCATAAATTGCTGCGGTAAAGCCTGAAGGTCCGGATCCAACGATCACACAATCTAAAATGTTTTGCTCCATAATTGCTATTCAAAAAGATTTTAAAATTTACGTCCGCTAAGTTCGTAATTTTTAATATGTATTTAAAGTTATTTTAATGATAGTTGTCAATATCTAATATGTGAATGGTCAATTGTAAACGGTAAATTTCCTGAAAGTCTAAATCGACAAATAAAATGAATTGTCTTTCACCATTCACTTTTCAGACTTTCATCTTAATTTTATCTACGTTAATGATTTTGTAAACCAGCTCTTTAATCAGTTCCGCCTCACTCATATTGACGGCTCCCAAACCTTTTCCTTTCATATCGAATTCTCTTAAAATAGAGATAACCCGTGTTGCATGTTTTAAAGGATACAATCTTGCCGATTCTGCGTAATCTTTAATAAAGTAGGGGTTGACGCCCATTTGCGCGGCGATCACCTGTGGCGGCTGTCCAGCCATTGTATTGTAAATAATGACGTTTGAAAAGTAATTGTACAAGCTTGCCAACATCATTACGAAAGGATTATTCTTCGGGTTTTTCCCCATAAAATGGGCGATTTTAAAAGCAGCATTGGCATTTTTGGTGCCTAATGCTTTCTGCAGTTCGAAAACATTGTATTCTTTACTGATCCCGATGTGGTCTTCCACGATTTTACCATCAAGAGTTTCTCCGGGTTTCAGGATGATCTTTAATTTATTGAGTTCATTGGCAATCCTGGAAAGGTCGTTGCCAAGATATTCTGCAAGAAGATGCGAGATATTTGGGGCTGTTTTGATGTTTAGCCTGATGCATTCATCGGAGATCCACTTCGGAAGGTTGTTTTCCTTCACCGATTCGCTCAGGATTAATGCTTTGGCTTTATCCAGGGCTTTGGTGGCTTTTTTACGGCTGTCCAGTTTTTTATGCTTATGTGCAAAAACCAGTACGGTAGAGGGTACAGGATTGGCAACATAAGCTTCAAGGATTCTATTTTCTTCTTCGTTGAATTTTAAGTCCTGTGCTTCTTTAACAATGATTACCTGCTTATCGCCCATCATGGGAAACTGTCTCGCCAGGGAAAGGATCTCCTGGTAAGAGGTATCTTTTCCGTACACAACGGTTTGGTTGAATGCTTTTTCATCTTCCTCCAGAAAGTCGTGCTCAAGTGCTTTTACGGCAAGATCTATGAAGTAAGGCTCTTCTCCATGGAAAAAATAAATCGGTAAAACTTCTTTATTTTTAATATTTTTGAGGATTAAATCTAATTCTTTCATCTTATAAATGGAACTTCCAAAACTGAATTTTCAGGAAACTTTTGATTTTAAATTCAAGAAAGACAAAGATAAGTTTTTTATTTATGATCTGGTTCGTAAAACTTACCTTTTGCTCACTCCTGAAGAATGGGTACGACAACACTGGATCCATTATTATCTTAACATAAAATCCTACTCTGTCTCGGCATTAATTACCGAGAAGAAAATCGTTTTGAATGGCTTAACCAAGAGGGTTGATCTTCTGGTTACGGAAAAAACACAGCCGAAAATCCTTGTGGAATGTAAAGCGCCACAGATCAAGCTGACCGAAAAGACTTTTGAACAGACCGCAAGATATAATTCTATCATCGGGGCGAAAGAAATTATTTTAACAAATGGACTTCAGCATATTCATGCATTTTTTGAGAATGGCGAATATCAGTTTTACAGACCGGATTGAGTGTTAAGACTGAGGAAAAGGTTGAGGCTGGTATTTATGATGTTAGGTATTTTCAGTAATTTAGATTACTTTCTACTGATATTGGAATGAAAATGGAAGTATAATGGACGATTTCATAGCCCGGATTGAGCGCATGTCTGAGCTATTTTCCTGTTTCGGCGGCGGCTTTGCCGCCGCCGAAACAGGAAAAAGCGAGTAGCGAAAGCCGGAAAAAGCTCCTAAAAAATTAAATTACAAAATATGATACGCACACTTTTATTATCGGCATTCCTGATGGGTTCGGGAACCTTTTTCAGTCAGAATTTAAAACCTGTAACCTACAAAGATGGTTCGCAAAAACTAAATGGACTCGTAACGTCTAACGCCGGAAAAAAACTTCCGGGAGTTCTTATTCTTCCGGCCTGGAAAGGAATTGATGATGAAGCAAAGACGGCCGCTACAGAACTTGAAAAACAAGGGTATATTGCTTTCGTTGCAGATATTTATGGTGAGGGAAATATTCCTGCGGATAATGATTCGGCAGCAAAAACATCGGGATATTATAAGAAAAATTATGAAGCCTACCAAAAAAGGATTTTACTGGCACTGGAAGAACTAAAGAAAAACGGAGCAATACCTGAAAAAATTGCGGTCATCGGCTATTGTTTTGGCGGAACAGGTGCTTTGGAGTCTGCAAGAGGAAGTCTGCCTGTGGTTGGTGTAGTTTCTATTCATGGAAGTATCGGGAAGGATCAGGCAAGAAAAAACGGTCCAATTTCCACGAAGATCCTTGTTGAAAATCCTGCGGATGACAAAAGTGTAACGCCGGAAGATTATAATAATCTCATCAAGGAAATGAATGAAGGAAATGCCGATTGGCAGATTATTACCTATGCTCATTCTAAACACACCTTCACGGATCCAAAGTCGCCGGATTATAATCCCGTGATGGCCAAAAGAGCGTGGAACCACACGTTGATGTTTTTGAAGGAAATCCTGAAATAATGTAATAATGAATTAATGTAACAGTGTAACAATTAAAATTCTATTGATTACACTGTTACATTTTAATATTGTTACATTATATTAATCCACACCTTCGTCTTCTCTGTGTACAGATTCCATGGAAAAAGCGGGAAGGCAGATGGAAATATATTCACACTCCTGTTCAAAAGGATTGCTATAGCGAATTCTGGCTCCTTTTTCGATCATAATGCTTTGTCCCTTTTCCAGAATTACAGTTTCACCATCGATCTCGAATTGTTTTTTTCCTGATACAATAAGGGTAAATTCATCAAAGTCCGGTGTCTGGTGTGGTTCGCTCCATCCCGGCGGCGCTACCATGTGGGCAATGGAAAGGTCTGAATTTCCGGTGGAATTTCCCCAGTGTTCTTCAATGAGTTTTCCATCGGTAGTAGGAACTACGAATGGCGTCTGCTGGATTTTAAATTTTTTCATATTTTTCTTTTTTGATTTGGTATAAGATGTTAATTCTTGTAGGTTCTCCAAAATAGGCAACTTCCTGTTCGCCTCTGTTTTCTGCACCCAGTCTTTCCATAGCTGTTCTGGAGCGCATATTATCTTTTCCGACATGGAAATATACCGTATCCACAAATTGAAAGATGTACTGAAGCATGATCTTTTTTACCTGTGGATTGATTCCTTTTCCCCAGGATTTTGTTCCATAAAAAGTGTAGCCTATGAAAATGCTATTATTTTCTTCATCATAATCATAAAAACGGGTGCTTCCCAATATTTCGCTGGAATATTTTTCTGTGATTTTAAAAGCTCCGCCACTTTTCATAGCACCTTCAAAGAAAGTACTGAAAACCTCTTTACGATATCGGTCCTTATTCGGATGCTGCCTCCATACTTCCGGATCGGAAGCTACCTGATATAAAGACTCAAAATCCCCTTGCTGCAAGGGGATTAATTGATATTGTTCATTTTCTAATACAGGCTGAATAGAAAATTTCATTGTTTGTTTTTTTATACTGAATTACAGGTTAACTTTTTGTTTTGGCCGCATCTGCCTCAATCTTCTTGATTTCTCTAAGTTTATCGGCAATTTTATTTACAGCATCCGGCTTTGATGGTTTTACCGACACTTCCGCCTGTGCATAATCCCATTTCAATACTAAATTAGCAGAGTTTTCATCAGTAGGATTCAGGGTAATTTCAAACCATTCCTGTTTGTCAGCCAACTTATTTACCGGCACAGTAACATCCACCACATCCTGTTTCGGATCATAGGTGTAAGCACCCCATTGCTGGAAATCTTTATTTAAGATCACTTTCCACTCTTTTTCTGTAGGAATGATGAATAAACCGTATGTTCCAGCCTGAACAACTTTACCCCCAAAATTTACGGATTGTCCGAAAGTAATTTTCGTAGAGGAGTTTGCTCCTGCTCTCCAAACCTGACCGTAAGGTACTAGTTCTCCGAAGATTTTGCGCCCTTTCACGCCCGGTCTTCCATAGTCAACTGTAATTTTAGACATAGAAAACTGCTGCTCTACTTTCTGGCGCGGACTTGCCGCCGGTACCGAATAATCCTGAGCAAAACTGAAAACTGAAGCCGATATACAAATGGCAAATAAGACTTTTTTCACTTTTAAAATTTTGTCTAAAAATACAAAATCGGGATCAGAAAAGTATTTGTAGGGGATGCTAAAATTTTGTTAAAGATTGTCGTTTTTCACACAGAATCCGGAAAAATATCCATAAAAAAACCTCACAGGTTTTGAAAACCTGTGAGGTTTGATTTATATCAATCATTGATAATCTAAAACTACATCGTCTCCATTTTGAAGCTCATGCTTTCGATTACTTTTAAGATGGCTTCTACCGTATCCATGGATGTTAAACAAGGCACCCCGTTTTCCACGCTCATTCTTCTGATCTGGAAACCGTCTCTTTCGGATTGTTTTCCTTTCGTCATGGTATTGACCACATACTGAACCTTTCCTTTCTGGATCAGGTCGATCAGGTTGACACTTTCCTCCCCGATTTTATATCCGATTTTGCATGGAATTCCTTTTTCTTCGAAGAATTTTGCCGTTCCTTCCGTTGCCCAGATTCTGAAACCAACTTCATGGAATCTCGCTGCAAGATCAGCCGCTTCCTGTTTGTGTTTATCTGCCACTGTGAACAAGATCGAACCGTGCATCGGAACTTTTCTTCCTGCTGCAACCAAACCTTTGTACAATGCTTTTTCCAAAGTCGTATCTTTCCCCATAACTTCTCCTGTAGATTTCATTTCAGGTCCTAAAGAGATATCCACTTTCGTTAATTTTGAGAAAGAGAACACCGGAACTTTTACGAAAACTCCTTCTTTGTTCGGAACCAGTCCGCTTTGGTAGCCTAAATCTTTCAATTTTTGTCCTAAAATTGCTTTTGTAGCCAGGTTTGCCATCGGAACATCGGTGATTTTAGATAAGAAAGGAACAGTTCTCGATGATCTTGGGTTTACCTCGATCACATAAACGTTTCCTTCGAAAAGAACGTACTGGATGTTCATTAATCCGATTACATTTAATCCTTTCGCTAATCTTTTGGTATAATCAACCAAAGTTTCGATTTCGCTTGGTGAAATATTCTGTGGAGGATACACCGCAATTGAATCTCCGGAGTGAACTCCCGCTCTTTCGATGTGCTCCATAATTCCCGGAATGATTACTGTTTCACCATCGCAGATCGCATCGATTTCCACTTCTTTTCCCACCATGTATTTGTCGACCAAAACAGGATGTTCGGGGCTTGCTTCCACTGCATTTTCCATATAGTGTGCCAATTCTGTTTCGGTGTATACGATTTCCATGGCTCTACCTCCCAAAACGTAGCTCGGACGAACCAACACCGGATAACCGATTTCGTTGGCAATTGTTATCGCTTCTTCTTTTGAAACCGATGTTTTTCCTAAAGGCTGCGGAATCTGCATTTCCTGAAGTGCTTTTTCGAACTTGTCTCTGTTTTCAGCTCTGTCAAGATCTTCCAGAGATGTTCCTAAAATCTGAACGCCGTGAGCGGCTAATTTATCTGCTAAGTTGATGGCTGTCTGTCCTCCGAACTGTACGACAACTCCTTTTGGTTTTTCCAGTTCGATGATGTTCATGACATCTTCTTCCGTTAAAGGCTCGAAGTATAGTTTATCTGAAATCGAGAAGTCTGTAGAAACCGTTTCCGGATTATTGTTGATGATGATTGCTTCGTAACCCATTTCTTTGATTGCCCAAACTGAGTGTACCGTTGCGTAATCAAACTCAACTCCCTGCCCGATTCTGATGGGCCCTGAACCAAGAACGATGATTTTTTCTTTGTCTGAAACTACAGATTCGTTTTCTTCTTCGTAAGTTCCGTAGAAATATGGCGTTTCAGATTCGAATTCTGCAGCGCAGGTATCTACCATTTTGTACACCGGCATTACTCCGTTTTCTTTTCTGAAATTGAACACTTCACGCTCTGTTACATTCCAAAGAACTGAAATATTTACATCTGCAAAACCTAGTTTTTTAGCTTCCAGTAAAATTTCTTTACTAAATTTATTTTCTGCGATTGTCTTTTCGAAATCAATCAGTTTTTTAATTTTCCAGATGAAGAATTTATCAATTTTGCTCCATTCTACGATCTGTTCCCAGTCGTACCCTCTTCTTAAAGCATCTCCGATGATGAATAATCTTTCGTCATCACAGACTCTTATTCTTCTTTCAATTTCTTCAGCCGTTAAAGCTGCTGCCTGCTTGGTTTTTAAACCAATATGTTTAATTCCGGTTTCCAGAGAACGGATGGCTTTCTGTAAAGATTCTTCGAAGTTTCTTCCGATTGCCATAACTTCCCCCGTGGCTTTCATCTGTGTTGATAATCTTCTGTCCGCTGTTTCGAATTTATCGAAAGGGAATCTTGGAAATTTGGTTACCACATAATCCAAAGCAGGCTCGAAACAAGCGTATGTTTTTCCTGTTACGGGATTCATGATTTCATCCAGTGTTAATCCTACCGCGATTTTCGCTGCAATTTTCGCAATCGGATAACCAGTTGCTTTTGATGCTAAGGCTGATGAACGGGAAACTCTCGGGTTTACCTCGATGATATAGTAATTGAATGAATGCGGATCTAAAGCCAACTGTACGTTGCATCCTCCTTCAATTCCTAATGCTCTGATTATTTTTAATGAAGCATTTCTCAGCATCTGGTATTCTCTGTCGGAAAGTGTCTGAGAAGGTGCCACAACGATAGAATCTCCTGTGTGAACTCCCACCGGATCTATATTTTCCATGTTACAAACCACAATCGCGTTGTCGTTGGCATCACGCATTACTTCATACTCAATTTCTTTGAAACCTGCGATTGATCTTTCGATCAGACACTGCGTAACCGGACTGTGTTTTAGTCCTAATTCTGCAATTTCTTTTAATTCAGCCTCACTGGAAGCGATACCTCCCCCTGTTCCACCCATGGTGAAGGCCGGACGAACAATTACAGGATATCCTATTTGATCAGCAAATTTTAAAGCTCCTTCTACCGTGTTGACAATATCGGATTCCGGAACGGGTTCGTTCAGTTCTCTCATCAGTTCCCTGAACAAATCTCTGTCTTCCGCTCTGTTGATTGCTGAAAGTTTTGTTCCCAATACCTCAACTTTGCATTCTTCCAAAATTCCTGATCTTTCCAATTCTACCGCCATATTCAGTCCGGTTTGTCCTCCCAGCGTCGGTAAAAGTGCATCCGGACGTTCTTTTCTGATGATATGACTAACAAACTGAAGTGAAATCGGCTCGATATATACTTTATCTGCGATTTCAACATCCGTCATAATCGTTGCAGGGTTTGAGTTGATCAAAATTACTTTGTAGCCTTCCTCTTTTAAAGATAGACAAGCCTGCGTTCCTGCGTAATCAAATTCCGCCGCCTGACCGATAATGATGGGACCTGAACCGATTACTAAAATTGTTTTTATGTCGTTTCTTTTCATTTTTTATCTTTTTTATTATTCCACGGATTTTATCCTTGGCTATTGTTGTTAAACACCGTCGGTGTTCGCTGTTGGCTTTTCTTCATTTTCCAAGGGTTACACCCATGGCTATTGTTATTGAACCATTTCATGGTTCTTTTGTTTTTGGGCAGCCACGAAGTGGCTGAATCTTAATAGCCGTAGGTGAAACCTATGGATTGGAAATTTTTATTCCATTCGGATAACCCATGAAATGGGCTGATCATAATTCACCAAAGATATTTTTCGTCAAATTCAACTCCATGAAATTTTAGCAAGTTTTTATATTCATCCTCAAAAGATTCCGTTTTATGATGTTCTTTTTGATTTTTAATATAATTGATAATCATATCTTTTTCTCTTTCAGAATAAGTGAATGCACCGTAGCCACTCTGCCATTCTTCAAAGTCAGGAAATAATCCGCTTTGCTTAATCCATAAATTAGTTGAAACTTTTATATCTTTTACCAAACTGCTTAAAGAAACTGATGGATGCAGATCTATAAATAAATGAATATGATCCGGCATTCCATTGATTCTATAAAGTTTACAGTTCTTATTTTTAACAATTCCCCAAATATATTTGTATAATTCATCCTCATGCTCAATATTTAACACAGGTTTTCTGTGCTTGGTACTAAATACAATCTGATAATATATCTGGCGAAATGTTGACATTGTATTTATTTATTTTTTAAAATCTTCCATTAACTGGATAAATTCATCAAATAAGTAGTTCGCATCTTCAGGACCCGGGCTAGCTTCCGGGTGATACTGAACGGAGAAACAAGGGTGAATTTTATGTTTCAGACCTTCGTTTGTTCTGTCGTTCAATGCGATGTGTGTTTCTATTAAATCTGTATTTTTTAAACTTTCCTGATCTACTGCATACCCATGGTTCTGCGAAGTAATCGCCACTTTGTTTTTCTCTAAATCCAACACCGGGTGATTTCCTCCTCTGTGCCCGAATTTTAATTTGAATGTTTTTGCTCCGCAAGCCAAACCGATTAACTGGTGACCTAGGCAGATTCCGAAAATCGGAACTTTTCCTAAAATTCCACGGATCATTTCCAACGCCTGCTGATTATCTTCCGGGTCACCAGGACCGTTGGATAACATAACACCGTCCGGATTCATCAGTAAAATTTCTTCTGCCGTTACATCCTGAGAAACTACCGTGATATCACAGTTCCTTTGAGATAATTCTCTGATAATTCCTAATTTTGAACCAAAATCTACCAACACTACTTTTAAACCTCTTCCCGGATTTGCGTAAGGTGTTTTTGTGGAAACCTGCTCTACCTGATCGGTTGGGAAATTGGTTGATTTCAATTCTGAAACTACGGTGTCTTCATCAGCATCAGCGTTTACGATTTTTCCTTTCACCACTCCATGGTTACGAAGAATTCTTGTAAGCCTTCTTGTATCGATTCCTGAAATTCCTGAAAGATTTTTCTTTTTAAATAATTCATCTAAAGTAATCTGAGTACGAAAGTTTGACGGCAGATCACAAAGTTCTTTTACAATAAGTCCTTTGATAGCGGGTTCAATACTTTCATAATCATCTCTATTAATTCCATAGTTTCCGATAAGCGGATAGGTCATACATACAATCTGACCGCAGTAAGACGGGTCAGAGATCAGTTCCTGATACCCTGTCATTCCGGTATTGAAAACTACTTCTCCTGCGGTCTCCAATTCTGCTCCGAAACCTTCTCCATGAAACACTTCACCGGACTCCAGTATTAATTTTTTCTTCATTTTAAACTTTTATCTCTTATTATTTTATTTCTGCTCTATTCCATTTTTTTTATTCCGTGTTTCACCCACGGCTATTAACAGGTCGCCCCTTCGGGGCTTGGATTGTTATTCTTTTATTCCACGGGTTGCACGCGGCCTGGTTATCCTGTTTTTCTTTTTCATGGGTTACACCCGTGGCTATTAATAGGCCTCCCCTTCGGGGCTAGGATTGTTATTCCTTTTTCTTTTCCACGGGTTGCACCCGTGGCTAGTAACAGATCGCCCCTTCGGGGCTCATTAAACTTCTTACTTCTTACCTCTTACCTCTAACTTCTTACCTCGCTTTTATTTAAAGATATATCCTTGTTTTTCCAAAGCCTCTTTTAAGATTGCCATTCTGGCGAAGACCCCGTTCTGCATTTGTTTGAAAACTCTTGAACGTTTACACTCTACAAGGTCTGTATCAATTTCGACACCTCTGTTGATTGGTGCGGGATGCATGATGATGGCTTCTTTTTTCATGGTTTTTTCTCTTTCTTTAGTCAAACCATATTTTCTGTGATATTCAGAAGCGGAAAAGCTCATTTTGGCATCGTGTCTTTCATGCTGGATTCTTAACAACATTAAAACATCCACTTCTTTAATCAGTTCATCAACATTTAAGTACGTTCCGTTGATTAAAGCCCCTTCGTCGAACCACTGTTCAGGTCCCGAGAAGTAGACTTTTGCTCCGAGTCTTCGTAATGCTTCGGCATTGGAATTGGCTACTCTACTGTGTTTTACGTCTCCTACGATTCCTACTTTTAGCCCTTCGAATTTTCCGAATTCCTGATAGATCGTCATTAAGTCCAACATACATTGAGAGGGATGGTTTCCCGTTCCGTCTCCACCATTGATGATAGGAATGTTTATATTCTTTAATTCATCAAAATATCTGTCTTTTTTATCTCTGATTACGACAAGATTTACTCCAAGACTTTCAATTGTTTTTACGGTATCATATAAGCTTTCTCCTTTGTTGACGGAAGAATGTGAAGCGTCGAAGGGAACTACCTGTAATCCTAATTTTCTTTCTGCAATATCAAAACTTGTTTTTGTTCTCGTGCTGTCTTCAAAGAACAGATTTGCGCAAAAAACTTCGCCTTCTATTTTAGCTGGTTTTCCGTTGGCAAAAGCTAATGCTTCTGTTACTATACTGTTGATTCTCTCGGTGCTTAATTCTGTAATCGTAAACATACTATCTCAATTTTTTACAAAAAAAAAGCGAAGAAAACATCTTCGCTCAAAATAAATAAATATTGTAAAGGGCGCTATCGCCCGGTAATTCTAATGATATAAATACTGTGTTATTCATTAGGTGCAAAGGTACAACAATTTTATAAACTGACAAAACAAAATTTGAAAATCTTAAAATCCCATCATTTATCATATTTTTAATTTATAAATACTATTTTTGTTACCACACAACGTTTTTTAGATATGGACTTAAAAGATAAAATGATTCTCAGCATTATTCAGGAAGACTCGACATATTCCGTTAAAGAAATTTCGGAAAAAATCGGTCTTACTTTTACGCCAACCTATGAACGCATCAAACAGCTGGAGAAAAACGGAATTATTGAGAAGTATGTAGGCCTTCTGAACCGTGAAAAACTCGGACTCAATATTGTTGTGTATTGCAACGTCCGAGTTAAGGAACAGTCTAAAAAAGTGCTTGAAACATTCGAAAAGAACATTATGCAGCATGATGAAGTTCAGGAAATCATCAGTCTTTCCGGTGAATATGATTACATGCTGAAAATTATCGCAAAAGACATCAATTCTTATAATGATTTTACGGTGAATGTGATTTCAAATATTCCTAATATCGGGCAATATCACAGTTCTATCGTGCTTCATGAGGTGAAGAAATCTACGAAGTTTAAGATTGATCTGGATTAAATTGAACCATTAAGATTTTAATTAAGAAGTTAAGTTATTTTAGCTTGTGAAGTGAATTATATCAAAAAATCCTATCTCTTAATTTTGTTTAACTCCTTAAATGAATCTTAATGATTCAAAATAAGTCAACCCAACAACTTATTCTTCAGTTTATTAAACTGATATTCTATTTTATCCAGACACAAATTTCCGATACTTCCCTGATGCGTATGGTTTAAATTTCCAATTTCAAAATCGAACGAATTATTTTCAATCTCCTGCCCTACTTTTATATAAGCATCCCGGAATGAGCTTCCATTTTGTACTTCTTCATTAATTTTTTCTACACTGAAGAGATACTTATACTTTTCGTCTTCCAGAATTCCGTCTTTGACCTGAATATTTGGTACGGTATAATTTAAAATTACCAGGCATTCTTTTAAGGAATCAATCGCAGGAAATAGGATTTCTTTCGTCAGCTGCATATCTCTATGATAGCCTGAAGGAAGGTTATTCGTCAACAAAATAAACTCATTTGGCAAAGATTGTATTCTGTTGCAACGCGCACGAACCAACTCAAAAATATCAGGATTTTTTTTGTGAGGCATGATGCTGCTTCCCGTTGTAAACTCTTTTGGAAAGCTGATGAAATCAAAGTTCTGACTTAAATACAGACAAACATCGTAAGAGAATTTCCCTAGTGTTCCGGCTAAAGTTGCCATCGCCATCGACAGCATTTTCTCAGACTTTCCACGTGTCATCTGAGCGTATACCGAATTGTAATTCATCGACTGAAAGCCTAAATTATAAGTGGTGCTTTCACGGTCAATCTGGAAAGACGAACCATAACCCGCCGCCGAACCCAATGGATTTTTATTGATGATATTTTTAACTGAAAACAGCATTTCCATATCATCTAACAATGCTTCTGCATAAGCTCCAAACCACAATCCGAAAGATGAAGGCATCGCAATCTGCAAATGTGTATATCCCGGAAGCAAAACGTTTTTATGCTGTTCTGCCAATTTGATTAATATCTGAAAAAATTCGTCTGTTAACGCAGTAATTTCCCGGATTTCGTCTAATAAATATAATTTGATATCCAACAAAACCTGATCGTTTCTGGAACGCGCCGTGTGAATTTTCTTTCCGGTATCGCCCAATTTTTCAATTAAAATTGATTCAATCTGAGAATGAATATCTTCCGCATTTTTATCGATTTCAAAAGTGTCGTTTTCTATATCTTCTAAAAATTCTGCTAAAACAAATAACATTTGCTCTGATTCTTCGTTGGAAATAATCCCTACTTCTGCTAACATTTTGCAGTGTGCCATTGAACCTTTGACATCATATTTTGCCAGACGTTCATCAAAATCAAGATCTTTCCCGACTGTGAATGTATTGACTAATATGTTGGTAGCGTTATCGTCTTTCTGCCATATTTTTTTCATGTAATTTCCTTTTTTTGATGGAAGATGGAGGCTGGGTGCTGGAAGTTTACTACCAACTGCTTTATCTTCCTTTTTATTTAATTTATAATCTTATTTTGTCATTCCGACGAAGGAATCTCTTTTAAAAACATTAAAGATTCTTCTGCATACTTCGTAGCTTTGAGAATAACAAAACTGTTTTTTTATTATTTCCTTTTGTCTTAAAACAAAAGAAACAAAAATTCAAGACTGGAAATCTCTGATTCGACGGAGTCAAACTCCGGCTAAAAATTATTTCTATTCTCTAAAAATTCTAAACTTGCGCGAATTCAAAATTCGTTCTTCGTTTCAAGATTTGTCTTGCGCCTCGAACAGTAGAATTTTATTACCGTTCACAGAATTAATTTTCTTAACGCCTCCGCTTCCTAAGTCGTTACTTATAAGACTTGCATCATCCTTCTTCCAGCTTCCAGCCTATAAAACTTTCTCCAAAATCTTAATATAAATCTCAATTCCCTCTTCTATTTCTTTTATATAAATATATTCGTCTGCGGTGTGAGAACGGGTACTGTCGCCCGGTCCTAGCTTTACGGAGGTGCATGGAATGATTGCCTGATCCGAGGATGTTGGCGAACCGTACGTTGTCCTTCCAATCGCTAATCCTACCTGTACAAACGGATGATCTATTTCGATTTTTGAAGAATTTAACCTGAAAGATCTTGCCTTTAAAGTAGATTTCATCTGAGATTGTATGATTTCAAATGCTTCTTTATTGGTGTATTCGTCTGTAACCCTTACATCCAGCGTAAACGTACAGGACTGCGGAATCACGTTATGCTGAACTCCTGCGTGAATTCCTGACAAGGTAACTTTAACTTCACCCAAATATTCTGAAACCTTCGGAAATCTGAAATTCAGAATATTCTGCAAGTCTTCCATGCATTTTACAATCGAATTATCATTGTTCGGATGAGCGGCGTGAGAAGGAGTGCCTTTCATTTCACCGTCAATTACCAACAATCCTTTTTCTGCAATCGCCAGATTCATCTGCGTGGGTTCTCCTACAATGGCAAGTTCGATATTTGGTAATTGTGGAAATAAGGCTTCAATACCGTCAAAACCTGAAATCTCCTCCTCTGCCGTCAAAGCAATAACTAAATTATATTGCAAATTTTCTTTTTCATAAAAATGCAAAAAAACCTGCGCCATCGAAACCAATGAAGCTCCCGCATCATTACTTCCCAATCCGAATAATTTTCCGTATTTTTCAATCGGAACAAACGGGTCCAAAGTATATGCTTTGTTGGGTTTTACGGTGTCATGATGGGTATTCAGCAAAATAGACGGCTTGAAAACATCAAAATTTTTGTTTACTGCCCAAATATTATTTTTAAAACGTTTTGTCGGAATCTGATGTTTTTTGAAAAAATTCTCAATTTCCACGGAAGTGTTAAATTCATCTTTGCTGAATGACGGAATTTCAATCAGTTTTTTTAATAAGTCAACGGCGTTATCCCGTAATTCTTCTTTGCTATAAACAGATTTCAGTTCCTGCATGATGGTTTTCTATATGGTTTTTCAGTTCGGTTTCTTTGATGAGAAATACTTTATTGACATTATTTTTCACTGCTCCTAAAGCATTTTCCAGTTTGGGAAGAATTCCTTTGTGAAGTTTTCCGTCCTCTTTTAAGGTTGAAAATTCTTCTTCGGAGATATTTTTAATAATAGATTCAGGATTGTTCACATCTTCCAAAACGCCTTCTTTATCAAAGCAGTACAGCAATTCAACATCATATTTTATGGATAACGCCTGTGCAATTACCGACGCGATTGTATCTGCATTGGTATTGAAAAGATGACCCTTTTTATCGTGGGTAATAGCCGAAAATACCGGAACCAGTTTCAGCTTTAGCAATTTTGAAATTAATTTTCTGTTTACACTTTTTTCGCTGATATCTCCCACGAATCCAAAATCTATTTCGGCATGTTCCCGTTTTTTAGCTTTAATGAGATTCGCATCCGCTCCCGAAAAACCAATGGCTTTACATTTCTTCTGCTGAAGTTTTGCAACAATGTTTTTATTGATTCCTCCCGCATAAACCATTGCGACAATATCCAATGTATCTTTATCGGTTATTCTTCTTCCATTTACGAGCTTCTGTTCAATTCCCAGTTTATCTGCTAAAGTTGTTGCCAGTTTTCCACCGCCATGAACCAGAATTTTCTTTTCCTGAATTTCGGAAAACTGCTTTAAAAATTGTTCTAATAATTCCTCATCATCAATCAATGCGCCGCCAATTTTTATGATGTATAATTTTTCTTTCATTATATACATTTTTACGGTAATCGAATTTACCTCCGATTTATTTATTTGTTTATCGGATTGGTATCCGATTCTAGTTTAGGCCGTCTCTTCGGGACTTTTTTATCTGGAATGTAAACCTAACAGGTTTTTAAAACATGTTAGGTTTGATTTTATTAAGAATTCAACTTATCTAAAATTTCCGAAAATACTGCCTGCGCAGAGAAAATCCGGTTTTTTGCCTGCTGATAAATGATCGAGTTCTCACCATCCATCACCTCATCACTCAATTCTACATTTCGGCGAACAGGAAGACAGTGCATCACTTTTGCATTATTGGTGACCGAAAGCTTTTCATTAGTTAGCATCCAGTTTTCTTTTACTTCCGGCATTGCGGCGTAATCATCAAAAGATGACCAGTTTTTCACATAGATAAAATCTGCATCTTGCAACGCTTCATCCTGATTATGAATTACTTTTTTATCTTTTGTAAAGTTTTTATCTAAATCGTACCCTTCAGGATTTGTAATCACCAAATCCACATCCATTTCCTGCATCCATTCTGCAAAAGAATTTCCCACCGCATGAGCAATCGGTTTGATGTGAGGAGCCCAGGTTAAAACAATTTTCGGTTTACGGTTTATACTGAGCTTGTCGAAGTGCCAGTTTTCTGTAATCGTGATGCAATCTGCCAGACTTTGTAAGGGATGACGTGTCGCAGATTCCAGAGAAATAACCGGAACTTTTGCGTGCTGCTCGAACTGGCTTAAAATGCTTTCATTCACATCATCTTCCTTGTTTTTCATTCCGGCAAAACAACGAACTGCAATAATATCACAATATTGATTCAATACTTCAATAGCGTCTTTAATATGTTCTACTGTATCGCCATTCATTACTGCTCCATCTGCAAACTCCAAGTTCCAGGCTTCCTGGGCGGCATTTAACGTTAAAATATTTAAACCTAAATTCTGAGCCGCAATCTGACTGCTTAAACGGGTTCTCAAACTTGAATTTAAAAAGACAAGTCCTATTGTTTTTCCTTTTCCTTTTTCAGGTTCCGAAAGAGGATTTTCTTTAATTTGTAATGCTTTTTTTATAATGTGCTGTAAGTTTTCAACATCGCTTACAGAGGTGAATTTTTTCATTTTGAATTGATTTTAAAGATTTTTTATCTTACATATTTGGCTAGTTTTTAACGCTATGAATCGCTACGTTTTTTTATTTAACTTGAAATATTTTTGTTCAGCAAAGGCTGAACTACGTTCGTAAACTTTCAGTTTATACTCAGCTAATGATAGTTGTGTTTGTCATTCTGACGAAGGAAGAATCTCAACTTTATTTTTAGAGATTCTAAACTCCACTCCGCTCCATTCAGAATGACAGACTACATAATTTTCACAGCTTAAATATTCTCCAATACTTCTTTCAAAGCACTGATAAAAATATCCGTTTCTTCTTTTTTAATGTTAAGTGCCGGAAGAATCCTCAAGACTGCTTTATCATTAGAATTTCCTGTGAAAATATGATGTTTGTACAACAGGCTGTTCCTCACTTCGGAGCAATCCCTGTCGAGTTCAATTCCGATCATCAAACCTTTTCTTCGAATGTTTTTAATATGTGGAAAATCTTTAATTTCATTTTCAATATATTCGCCCATTTTCTGAACATTTTCAATAAGATTTTCATCTTTCATGACATCCAGTACAGCAATCGCTGCCACACAAGCCAAATGATTTCCTCCGAAAGTTGTTCCCAGTAAACCGTTGCTTGCCTTGAATTTCGGATGAATTAAAACTCCGCCAATTGGGAAACCATTTCCCATTCCTTTTGCTGTGGTGATAATATCTGTCTCGATTCCGAATTCCTGATGTGCAAAGAAATATCCGCTTCTTCCGTATCCGGACTGAACTTCATCCAAAATCAAAACAGCATTGTATTTTTCGCACAATTCTTTGATTTTAGTTAAAAATTCAACTGTTGGAATCATAATTCCGCCCACTCCCTGAATTCCTTCAATGATGACGGATGAAATTTCGCTTCCGTTCTTTTCAAAAATTTCTTCAAGCTGTTCGATATTGTTCCATTCAGATTTAATGAACCTTTCATCATAATTCACAGGTGCTACAATATTGGGATTGTCTGTGACCGATACCGCTGCTGAAGTTCTTCCATGAAATGAACCGGAAAAATACAGCACTTTGGTTTTTCCGTTATGAAAAGAAGCAAGTTTTAAGGCATTTTCGTTGGCTTCAGCTCCTGAGTTACACAAAAAAAGGTTATACTCTTCCAGACCCGAAAGCGTTCCTAATTTTTCAGCCAGTTCAGTCTGCAATTTATTCTGAACCGAGTTTGAATAGAACGATATTCTGTCTAATTGTTCTTTTAATTTGTTTTGATAATGCGGATGGTTGTGACCGATAGAAATCACCGCATGACCTCCGTAGAAATCAAGATATTTTTCTCCTTTATCGTCCCAAAGGAATGAGCCTTGGGCTTTTACCGGATTGATGTTGAATAATGGATATACGTTGAATAAATTCATTTTTTTTGTTTTTATTAATTTCTTTTGTCTTGAAATCGAAGATTCGACGTAGTCAAACAAAAGAAACAAAAGTTCAAGACTTGGAAACTTCCGCTAAAAAATATTTTTGTTCTCTAAAAATTCTAAAACTTGCGCGAAATCAGTATTTGTTTTTCGGTTCTACATTTGTTTCGCGCTTCAAACAGTAGAATTTTTTAACGTTCACAAAATTATTTTTCTTAACGCTCCATTTTCCTATGTCGGTCTTTGATTCTGGTTATAAAAATTCACAATTGACTTATTGACAATTCACATTCTTAATTCACCTCTAAAATGCAACAGGCTTCAGGTTTAATCCTAAATTTTCTTCCCAGTTCATAGCAATATTCATATTTTGAACAGCCTGTCCGGAAGCTCCTTTTAACAAATTGTCAATCGCTGAGTGAATAACTGCAACATTTCCACTCTTTTCTATATGAATCACACAGCGATTGGTGTTGACAACCTGTTTTAAATCAATCGCTTTTTCACTTACCTTTACAAAAGGTTCATCTGCATAGAAGTCTTCAAATAACTGATAGATCTCTGAAATTTCGATATCTGTTTTCACGGTGGAACTTGTAAAAATTCCTCTTGCAAAATCTCCTCTCCATGGAACAAAATTCAGAGTGATTTCATTGGTGTTAAAAGAAACTAATTGCTGTAAAATCTCATCTACATGTTGGTGTGTCAAAGTTTTATACGCTGAAACATTATCATTCCTCCAGGTAAAATGGGTCGTTGCCTGTAAAGACTGACCTGCACCTGTAGAACCTGTAATTCCCGTTGTGTACACGTCATTCAAAATATTTTTTTTAGCTAAAGGAAGCAGAGCGAGTTGAATGGCTGTTGCAAAACATCCCGGATTGGCAATGCTTCTGGCTCCCAATAGTTTTTTTTTGTTGATTTCGGGTAACCCGTAGATAAAATTCCTGTTTCCAAAGTTTCCATTGAGACGAAAATCATTTCCTAAATCAATTACCAATGTTTCATCTTTTACAGGATTTTGAATCAGCCAATTCTGGCTTTCTTTGTGAGGAAGGCATAGAAACAGAATATCGACTTCTTGAGGCTGATCCGTTAAAACCATTTCACAAACCGCCGTTAAATCCGGGTACAAATCTGAAATTTTTGTTCCCGGATTTGAACGGCTATATAAAAAACTCAATGACACGTTGGTATGAAAAGCCAACAGACGAACCAGTTCGCTTCCTGTGTAACCATTGGCACCGATGATTCCTGCTGTTTTTATTTCTTTTTGATTAATCTCAATCATTTTTATATTTCTTTTTATAGGATTTTCATCCTATCCTGATTTAAGTCGTCCTTTCAGGACTCCTATTATTGCGGCGAATTGCACGCAGCCCGACTTGAGCGGAAATCCTTTTGTGAGGAGGAACGACGAATAAAAGATTGGGGTTCTTCGACAAGCTCAGGATAAACTGAAGGCGGATAAAGCTGCCCAAATGTTATCCATTAATCTGATGGTATATATTTAAAGAATTGCTTATAATCTTTGTGTAGCCTTTCACATCTTCGCCGGTCCAAGCTCTGTTTGCTTCGCCATAGCTTCCAAACTTATCGGACATCAGATCATGTTCCGATTCGATTCCGTTTAAGATAAATCTATGAGGATGAAGGGTTACAAATACTTTTCCGCTGACTGTTTTTTGAGAATCAGCCAAGAAAGACTCAATATTTCTCATAACAGGATCTAAAAAGAGCGCTTCGTGAAGCCAGTTTCCGTACCAATCAGACAACTGAGACTTCATCATCTGCTGATATTTTGAAAGCGTGTGTTTTTCTAATAAATGATGCGCTTTTATAATAACAGAAGCTGCCGCTGCTTCGAAACCTACTCTTCCTTTGATCCCGACAATGGTATCCCCCACGTGAATATCGCGACCGATTCCATAAACAGAAGCCAATTCCTCAATTTTCTGAATCGCGTAAACCGGATGTTCGAAATTTTCTCCGTTTACAGAAACAACTTCGCCATTTTTAAACTCAATTTCTAAATCTGAAGGCTGATTTTCTTTAATTTGAGAGGGAAAAGCTTCTTCAGGAAGGTAATTTCTTGAAGTTAAAGTCTCTTTTCCGCCAACTGAGGTTCCCCAAAGTCCTTTATTAACAGAATATTGTGCTTTCTGAAATTCCATTTCGTAGCCGTGACTTTTCAAAAATTCAATTTCCTCTTCACGGGAGAGAGCCTTATCACGAATTGGCGTAATGATCTCTACATTGGGACACATCACCTGAAAAATGAGATCAAAACGAACCTGATCGTTTCCTGCTCCCGTGCTTCCGTGAGCGATTGCATCTGCATCAATTTCTATCGCATATTTTGCAATTTCCTGCGCCTGGATAGTACGTTCTGCACTTACAGACAGCGGATAGGTATTATTTTTCAGCACATTACCAAAAATCAGGTATTTTACGCAAGAATTGTAATAATCTTCCTGAGCACTTATGCACCTGTATTTTTTCACCCCAAGATTCAGGGCTTTTTTCTCCAGTTCATTTTCCTCTTCTTTGGAAAAACCACCGGTGTTTACAGTAACTGCGTACACATCATATCCTAGTGTTTCACTAAGATATTTGGCACAGTAAGAGGTATCGAGACCCCCGCTAAACGCTAATACTACTTTCTTGCTCATTATTGTATCGGTTTTCAGGCTGAATATTTTCAGCACTGTTCTTTATATTTTCGGGAACGAAAAGCATGGCTGTACAGAGACAGTTTTTCCGTTCTTTCTTCATTAAAATATCATAATTGACGCAGCTTTTACAGCCATTCCAGAATTCTTCATCCTGAGTGAGTTCGGAATAAATAACGGGTTTATATCCTAAATCACTGTTGATCTTCATCACCGCCAAACCGGTAGTTAATCCGAAAATTTTAGCATTCGGATACTTATTTCTGGAGAGTGCGAACACTTTATCCTTAATCATTGTTGCCACACCCAAATGTCTGAAATCGGGCGAAACGATCAGTCCGGAATTGGCAACAAACTGTCCGTGAGACCAGGTTTCAATATAACAAAACCCCACCCATTTCCCTTTATCAGTGGCTACTACAGCATTACCTTCAGTGATTTTTTCACTGAGATATTTTATGGATCGTTTTGCAATACCTGTCCCTCTGCGCTGTGCAGAATCGTACATTTCCTGTTGTATTTCACTCACATACATCAAATGTATGGACGAGGAAATTTCTATTTCCATTTATTTATCTAAAATTTTCAGCAAATTTAAAATATAATTTCTATAATAACCAAATAATGAAGATAATTTTATTGAATAAAATTAATATACAGGTAATTTTATCTTTAAATAAATTTAATAATTTGCTAAATTATTATATATTTGCTAAAAAGATATAGTTATGGAAAATAACTGTCCAAAATGTAGCGGTAGCAATGTAGTTAAAAGCGGGATAATCAACAATAAACAACGCTTTTTATGCAAAGATTGCAACTATTATTTTACGGTAAAAAAACTGGGAAAACAAATAGATGATTACTATGTAACCAAAGCTTTACAATTATACCTTGAAGGATTAAGCTTCAGAGAAATTGAAAGAATTATCGGGGTTTCTCACGTGACCATTAGTTCGTGGATTAAAAAATATAATATAATAAGACCTCCCCATTCAGAATTTCATCCTGTCTATAAAATTCTAAAACAAAATGAATTAATTGAATATATGAGCAGGGAAGAAAATATTAAAAATTCCGGATTGATCATTACTCAGTTTGCTGATAAATATATGCTTATTAAATGGGAACGATTTAAGAAATAAATCTCAAAATCAATAAAATGAATTAATTGTACATATTTAACGATAAATTTTAGATTTTAAATAATATATATACTATTACCACATATATATATTAAATTTTCATAAATAAATTTTTAATTACAATTTGGCTTTCACAAAAAACAACGCCAAAAATTAATAATTTATGAAGAAAATACTTATTATCATTGGATTGGCATTAATTAACAATTCTTTATACTCGCAAGGTTCACCTGATTACGGAAACGGATTAAAAATAAATCTCAACCAGCAAGGTGATAAATACATCCGATTCATCTTATGGGATCAGTTTTGGGTGAGAAATACGGATATGAATCCGGGAAGTATGGTTGGCGGAGAAGCTACTGATAACTCATGGAGCTTAGGAAACAGAAGGCTTCGTGCACTAGCGTATGCCCAGGTTTCTAAAAGATATATGATTTTGGCTCATTTTGGAATTAATAATCAGACATTTATCAATGGTGGCGCTTCAGGAACTTCAGGAACAGGAGGATACGGAAATGGGAAAAAACCACAGATGTTTTTTCATGATGCCTGGAACGAATATGCTGTAGTTTTACCCGGAGAAGCCGGAAAATTCAGTTTATCTTTAGGGGCAGGTTTGCATTATTACATGGGGCTTTCAAGGATGACAATGGGTTCTACATTGAATTTCCTTACGGTCGACTCCCCTATTTTCTCCTGGCCTTTAATTGACAATTCCGACCAGTTTGCAAGACAGCTTGGTATGTTTGCAAAAGGAAAATACGGTAAGCTGGAATATCGTTTCAGTTTAAACAAACCTTTTGCAACCGACCTTATCCCTGCGAATGTTACAGACCCCGCCAATGCCGTTGCAGTAGACAACAACGGAAATCCTAACTTTTCAAAAGCAGGATATATCGAATACCAGTTTCTGGATGAAGAATCCAACCTTTTACCTTTTAAAGTAGGTTCATATTTGGGAACGAAGAGAGTTTTCAATGTAGGTGCCGGCTTTTATCATCAGAAAGATGGAACAAGGACTTCAGTTAATTCAAATATCGAAAAACATGATATTACGCTTGTAGCCGTCGATGCTTTTGCTGATATTCCTCTAGGAAATGCCAAAAACAAAATGGCCGTTTCAGCTTATGCCGGGTATTACAATTATCAATTCGGCCCGAATTACATTAGAAACATCGGTATTATGAATATTGCATCTTCCGACCCAAACTTCGTTGGAAGCAGGGCGACTGCAGGCCCGGGAAATCTTCAACCAACCATAGGAACGGGGAATATCATCTACGCACAAGCCGGACTGCTGCTTCCAAGCCAGGCCGAAAAACCTAAAATCAGAATTCAGCCTTTTGCAGCATATACGCATAAAAACTTTGAAGCTTTCGATAAGTCTTCATCACAATTCGATGTTGGTGCCAACTGGTTTATTGATGGTCATCACGCAAAAATCACCACGCAATACTCCACAAGACCGGTTTATACCAACCCAACGGAAAACCCGTCCTCAAAAGGAGAATTCATTGTGCAGTTTCAGATTTACTTATAAAATACTGAATTCCGGTCATTAAATTAAAAACTCAATATCAATTCAAATTAACATCAAAAATTAAAGCATATGAGCGAAAACAATAACATAAGCTACGAGAACATGACCGAAAGGCAAAAGAATCGTACGATCTGGAGTGTCATTACAGCGTCATCACTCGGAACTCTCATAGAATGGTATGATTTCTATATTTTTGGAAGTCTTGCTGTAGTTTTGGCAACGAAATTTTTTCCGGCTGATAATCCTACCGCCGCATTTTTATCTACTTTGGCAACTTTTGCAGCAGGATTTGTGGTAAGGCCTTTCGGAGCGTTATTCTTCGGAAGACTTGGGGATATTATCGGAAGGAAATATACGTTTCTGGTAACGTTATTGATCATGGGATTTTCAACCTTTCTTATCGGATGTATTCCAAGTTATGAAACCATCGGATTTTTAGCACCAGTTTTAGTTTTAATTTTAAGATTATTACAAGGTTTAGCGCTTGGTGGAGAATACGGAGGAGCCGCAACCTATGTGGCAGAATACGCACAGCCGGGAAGAAGAGGCTACTGGACTTCCTGGATTCAGACAACAGCAACGGCTGGGCTTTTCATTTCCCTCATTGTTATTTTAGTAACCAAAACTACCCTTTCCGCGGAAGAATTTGATGGTTGGGGCTGGAGAATCCCTTTCTGGATATCAATTTTAATGGTCGGCGTTTCTTATATTATCCGAAGAAATATGAAAGAATCTCCGCTGTTTGCAAAAGCTAAAAGTGAGGGTAAAACTTCAAAAAATCCTTTAAAAGAAAGCTTTGGAAACAAATTAAACTTCAAATTTGTTTTATTGGCATTGTTCGGGGCTGCGATGGGACAAGGTGTAATTTGGTACACCGGTCAGTTTTACGCCATGAGCTTCCTTCAGAAAGTAATGAACGTAGAATCTGCACAGGTAGATTCCTTAATGGCCACCGCACTTTTTCTGGGAACACCGTTTTTTGTATTCTTCGGATGGCTTTCCGATAAAATCGGACGGAAAGCCGTGATGATGACAGGAATGCTGATTGCTATTTTAGCATACAGACCTATTTATGACAGCATGTTTAAAAGTGTTAATCTCGAGAATAAAACAGTTGCAGCAGACGGAATTTCAGAGAAAAGAACGGTAAAAATTCACCATAAAATTGCTACGGATAGCTTAATTACTTTCCATAAAGAAACCCTATTCACAGATGGAACTTTGGTAAAAAAAGACAGTATTGTCCACTGGTCTGCCAACGGCTCGGTAATGAAAGACGGAAAAGCCGAAGAGCCTAAGGTTACGCAAACGATAAAATTAGCAGACAATACAAAATGGTATCTTATTTTTATGGTTTTCATACAGGTGATCTTCGTAACGATGGTGTACGGTCCAATTGCCGCTTTTCTGGTAGAAATGTTCCCGGTGAGAATCCGTTACACGTCAATGTCATTACCTTATCATATCGGAAACGGTGTTTTCGGAGGACTACTTCCTGCTGTTGCAACCTATCTGGTGACCACCGGAAAAGAAGCGGGACATGCAACATGGTACCTTGAAGGACTTTGGTATCCTATAGGTGTTGCAGGAGTCTGTTTGCTTATCGGATTATTTTATCTGAAAAACAAGAATAACAATATTCATGATTAAGCATTAAATGACAATTTTTTTATTAATTTTAAAACAACTAAAATGAACGGACTAAAAAAAATATTAGGTATCCTTTGGATCATAATCGCCCTTGTAGTGGGATATTTCGGAATCACCGTAATGGGAATCCCTAAAATCACCTCGGGAAAACAGGAAGATCTGGTTTTCGGAATTATTATCCTCTTTATACTCATGCCGATAATTTCTGGCGGAATGGCCATTTTCGGATACTATTCTTTAAAGGGAGAATATTCTGATGACAATGTTTAATCTATAAATGATGAGTGATAATTGATAAATGATATAAAACAATCAAATAATCAATTATCACTCATCTATCATCAATTATGAAAAAAAGACACGAGCAAAAATTAATCATTCTAAGCATCGGGCTCATGATTGCTTTCAGCATCCCTGTTTCGCTTCTATTCAACAGCGAGCGGGAATTATTGGGCTACCCAATGATTCTGATTTACATTTTTGTATTGTGGATGGTTTCCATCATTATTTCTTTTGTCATTATAAAAAAATATGATGAGTAGTTTCGCTTTATTCACTGTCGTATTATTTTACCTGGCACTTTTGTTTTTAGTCGCTCATCTGGCGGAGAAAAAAAGGAGCAAATTCTGGATTGATAATCCTTACATCTATGCACTTTCCCTTGCCGTTTATTGTACGGCATGGACCTATTACGGCAGCATAGGCGTTGCAACTACAAGCGGACTTAACTATCTTCCGATCTATGTCGGTCCTATTACCATTATTCCTGCCTGGATTTATATCAATACAAGAATTGTTAGGATTTCCAGGGTTAATAAAATAAGCAGCCTTGCAGATTTTATTTCTCTAAGGTACGGAAACAGCAGAAGCTTCAGTGCAATCATTACCATTGTATGTCTTCTTGCGATTGTTCCATACATCGGATTGCAGATCAAAGCGATTTCCGAGACCTTTCACCTCGTTACGGAAACTGCTATGTCTGAAAATATTCTTACGGATAATGCCACTTTTGTAGTTATTCTTATTGCATTATTTTCTTCCTATTATGGAACGAGGTATGTTGATGCTTCCGAAAAAAGATTGGGAATTATCTCCGCAATTGCCCTTGAAAGTTTCCTGAAACTTTTCTTCATTATTATCCTGGGACTTTTTGTGATTTATTTTGTTTTTGATGGCCTTTCTGATATTTATACAAAGGCAAGTCAGTTTAAAGATTTTAAAGCTAAAAATACATTCAACGGCATTGAAGGCGCCATGAACTGGCTGATTTTGTGCATGATCTCCGGAACAGCAATCTGTGTGCTTCCTAGACAATTTCATACCGCAATTGTAGAAAACAGGAAGGAAAAACATATCAAAACAGCGATCTGGTTTTTCCCTCTCTATCTTTTGATCTTCACACTGTTTATTTTCCCGATTGCATGGGGCGGAAGATTAATTTTTGACGGGCAAAATGTGAACCCTGAGTTTTATTCTATTTTAATTCCCCAGCATTTTGACAACACAATTATTACTGTTCTGGTTTTTCTGGGAGGTTTAAGCTCGTGCATCTCCATGATTATTATTTCTGCAATTACCTTATCTATCATGCTTTCCAATAATCTTATTATTCCATACGGATTGCTGGGAAAATTTAAATCGGAAAATGAAATTCAGAATACGCGGAATATTACCAATATCAGGAAATTCAGCATTTTCGCTTTAATTATCATGGCTTTTGCCTTTTATAAATATTTTATTCTGAAAACTTCTTTGGACTCCGTAGGTTTGATTTCGTTTGTTGTAATCGCGCAGCTGGCTCCTGCATTTTTCGGCGCGATTTTCTGGCGAAGAGGGAGCTATAAAGGTGCTGTTACAGGACTAATTGCAGGGCTAATTATATGTTATTTCGGATTAATTATCCCTCAGTATTATTTCTCCTACAATCAGGAATTCAAAGGTGTCCTGAGAGACATGTACAATTTTTTTGATTTTTTTACTATTCCGTATCTTGACAGGATTCCCCAGATCTTCTTCTGGTCTTTATTGGTTAATGGTGGACTATTTGCAATAATCTCAGTGAGCATCAAAGGAAATTACCGTGAAAGAAACTTTGCCGAACTGTACGTGGATATTGACAAATACATTCAGAATCACGAAAATGCATTCATCTGGCGTGGTAAAGCCTACGTTTCGGATATTAAAAATATTTTGGAAAGGTTTTTAGGCAAAGATAAAACAGAACAGGCTTTAAGAATTTTCAATTTAAAGTACGGAATTGATTCCCAAACGGAAACTGCAGATTCCAGATTTATTAAATTCTCAGAAAATTTACTTGCCGGAAGAATAGGAACCGCTTCTGCAAAAATCTTAATTGAAGGCGTAACAAAAGAAGATAAAATTTCCTTAAAAGAGGTTTTAAATATTTTAGAAGAATCTAAAGAAAATATTTCCCTGAATAAAAAACTGACCGAGCAATCGGAAGAGCTGCAAAAGTTGTCTAATGACCTCAGAAATGCCAACGAAAACCTCATCATCAAAGACCGCCAGAAAGATGATTTCCTGGATTCTGTAGCCCATGAATTAAGAACACCGATTACGGCAATCCGCTCAGCAGGGGAAATTTTAGCAGATGATGATGATATCCCACCGGAAATAAAGAAGGAGTTCTTGAATAATATCATCACAGAATCTGACCGGCTGAGTGAGATTATCAACGATATTCTGTATCTTGATAAACTGGAACATGGAGATATAACATTACATATCAGTGAAAATAATATTTTAGAAACTTATAAGAAAGCATTGAATCCGCTTCTGCATCTTATCCAGAATAAAAAGATCCATCTGAGCGAGGTAAACCTTTTAAATGAATTTTTATTTGAATATGATGAAGCCAGAATGATACAACTTTTTCAGAATATTTTGGGAAATGCTTTGAAATTCACGGACGAACAGGGAACAATTCAGACTAAATTATCGGAAAAGGATAACGAACTCGTTATTAAAGTATTCAATACCGGAAAACATATTCCTGAAGAAGACCTGGAAATGATATTTGATAAATTCTACCAGTCTAAAAACCAGAATATTTTAAAACCTACGGGAAGCGGACTAGGACTGGCGATCTGCAAAAAAATCGCCGAGGCACAAGGAGGAACCATAAAAGCGGAAAACAGCGGATTGGGGGTAACCTTTACAGTTACTTTACCCAATGGAAATCGTGAATGAGAGAACCCGGAGGGTTTTCCAAAGAAATAAAAATTAAAAAAATGAGGTTGAACAAAATGAATTTATTGCATGAAGAAAATAATTATTGCTGATGATGAGCACAAAATTTTAATGTCATTAGAATACAGCTTTAAGAAAAACGGTTATGATGTTTATATCGCAAGAGACGGCACGGAAGTTCTTGAATTTTTAAAAAACATGACTCCGGACGTTATTCTTCTGGACATCATGATGCCTAATCTCGATGGGTACAGTACTTTAGACCATATTAAACAGGACGAAAAACTGAAAGATACAAAAGTAATTTTCCTGAGTGCCAAAAACAATCCCAGAGATATCGAAAAAGGGCTGGAAATGGGAGCTGACGCCTATGTAACGAAACCGTATTCAATAAAGAAACTTATACAAAATATTGAAGAAATGTTTTAACCTAAACACAAAAATAACACAATGATTGTAGCATTCGTGTTTTAAACCAAAACACAAAATAATATGAATACAGACAATTTACTTAAACGAAGTATCGAAAATAAAGAGCTGTTCTGGAAAGAACAGGCTCGGGAAATCGACTGGTTTGAATTCCCGCAAACCATCACCTCCCAGGATCAGCATCATTACACCCAATGGTTTTCCGATGGGAAACTGAATATGTGCTACCTGTGTATCGATAAACATATTAAAGATGGTTTTGGAGATCATATTGCCCTCATTTATGATTCTCCGGTAACGCAACAAAAGAAAAAATATACGTTCAATGAAGCCAGAGAAGAAATTTCCAAACTTGCAGGAGGATTGGTTTCTTTAGGCCTGAAAAAAGGTGATACCGCCGTTATTTACATGCCGATGATTCCCCAGACACTTTTTGCGATGCTGGCCTGCGCGCGAATCGGAGTGATCCACAATGTCGTTTTTGGAGGTTTTGCACCACATGAGCTCGTGGTGAGAATCGATGACTGTAACCCTAAAGCTTTAATTACCGCCACAGCAGGAGTAGAAATTGTCAAAAGAATTCCATACTTACCTTTGGTGGAAAAAGCTATTGAATTAGCCCAGAATAAAGTAGAAAACATCATTGTTTTCAATAGGAAATTAGTGGATAATCAGCATGAAATGTTTGAAGGTCTGATTGACTATGAAGAATTGGTCCAAAAATCGGAAGCAACAGAATGTGTTGCGATTGAATCTACCCATCCACTCTATTTACTATACACTTCCGGAACCACCGGAAAACCGAAAGGAATCACTCGTGATACTGGTGGATACGCAACTGCGTTAAAGTTTTCCATGAAATATATTTATGGTGTAGAGCCCGGCGAAACCTATTGGGCGGCCTCCGATTTCGGATGGGCAGTGGGTCACAGCTTTTCTGTTTACGGACCTTTAATCAACAGAAATACAACGGTAATTTTTGAAGGAAAACCCATAATGACACCAGATGCCGGAACATTTTGGAGAATTATTTCAGAATACAAAGTCTCTGTAATGTTTACAGCACCTACAGCGATCAGAGCCATCAAAAAAGAAGATCCTGGCGGAGAACTTGTAAAAAAATATGATCTGAGCCATTTCAGAAAACAATTTCTTGCCGGAGAAAGATGTGACATTGCCACACTCGACTGGTTTGCAGAACATATCGGAGTTCCTGCAATTGATCATTGGTGGCAGACGGAATCCGGCTGGCCAATGCTGGGATTAATGACTTTAGATGATAATTACACCATCAAAAGAGCTTCCGCCGGAAAACCGATTCCCGGTTATGATATTAAAATTTTTGATGAAAACGGATATGAACTGGATGCTCATCATGAAGGCTATCTCGTGATTAAACTTCCGCTTCCCCCAGGAGCTTTACTGGGAATCTGGAACGACAATGAGCGTTTTCAAAGCAGCTATTTGTCACAATATAACGGCTATTATTTTTCCGGACACGGAGCCATAAAAGATGAAGACGGCTACATTTTCATAACCGGAAGAGTAGATGATATCATTAATGTTGCCGGACACAGGCTTTCAACATCAGAAATGGAAGAAATTGTTTCCGCGCATCCGGATGTTGCAGAATGTGCTGTTGTAGGAATTGATGATGATTTGAAAGGACAGATTCCTTTTGCAACAGTAGTTTTAAAGAACGGTTCCGTAATTTCCGAAGAAGATATCGAAAAAGAAATTGTAAAAAACATTCGCGAAAAAATTGGTGCCGTCGCCTGCCTGAAAAATGTAATGACTCTAAAACGTCTTCCTAAAACACGTTCCGGGAAAATATTAAGAAAGCTCATCAGAACACTTTTAGATAAAAAGGACTTCCAGATTCCATCAACTATTGATGACGAGAGAATTATTGATGAAATTCAGCAAAAAATTATGGAGTACAGAGCAGAAAATAAAAATTAAAATTATTATTAAAATATAACAGTATTCAAATTTCAAAAAAAATAAGGGATATGAGAAATTACCTGATAGAAGATTTACCACATTATTTTGAAGATTATAAAAAATCCATTAAAAATCCTAAAAAATTCTGGGATAAAATTGCCGACGAAAATTTTGTGTGGTATCAGCGATGGAGTAAAGTCGTAAAATACGATATGAATGAAGCCAAAATTTCATGGTTTAAAAATGCTAAATTAAATATTACCAAAAACTGTCTCGACAGGCATCTTTCCATACGAGGAGATAAAACCGCCATTATCTGGGAACCTAACGATCCTAAAGAAGAAGCACAACATATATCTTATAGCGAACTTTATAGAAGGGTCAACAAAACAGCCAATGTCTTGAAAGATCTGGGAATTGAAAAGGGTGACAGAGTATGCATTTATCTTCCGATGATTCCCGAACTGGCCATCACTATGCTCGCCTGTGCTAAACTGGGAGCTATTCATTCTGTGATTTTCGCCGGCTTTTCCGCTTCTGCCGTAGCTTCAAGAGTAAACGATTGTGAAGCAAAAATGGTGATTACTTCCGATGGAAGTTACCGCGGAAATAAAGTGTTAGATTTAAAAAGCATTGTAGACGAAGCTTTAGAAAAAACACCGAGCGTTGAAAAAGTACTGGTTGTTAAAAGAACCAATAATGAAGTCAGCATGAAGGAAAACAGAGATTTCTGGATGGCTGATTTATACGAAAATGCTTCACCCGATTTTGTTACAATCATTATGGATGCCGAAGATCCGCTGTTCATTTTATACACTTCCGGATCTACGGGAAAACCTAAAGGAATGCTTCATACCTGCGCCGGATACATGGTGTACACCGCATATACTTTTAAAAATGTCTTTAATTATAAAGAAAACGACATCTATTGGTGCACTGCAGATATCGGCTGGATCACCGGACATTCCTACATTCTGTACGGCCCGCTGCTAAACGGAGCAACCACCGTGATTTTCGAAGGAGTACCCACTTATCCCCAACCAGACAGATTTTGGGAAGTAATTGAAAAGCACAAAATTACACAATTCTATACCGCTCCTACAGCCATCCGTTCATTAGCTAAAGAGAGCGTAGAATGGGTAGACAAACATGATTTGAGCACATTAAAAGTAATAGGATCAGTAGGAGAACCCATTAATGAAGAAGCGTGGCATTGGTTTAATGATCATGTTGGAAAGAAAAAATGCCCGATTGTCGATACATGGTGGCAAACGGAAACCGGGGGAATTATGATTTCTCCACTACCTTTCGTAACGCCTACCAAACCTACCTACGCCACTTTACCCCTTCCGGGAATACAACCGGTGCTGATGGATGATAAACGCAATGAAATTATGGGAAATCAGGTTACCGGAAATCTTTGCATCCGTTTTCCTTGGCCGGGAATTGCCAGAACCATTTGGGGAGATCATCAGCGGTATAAAGAGACGTATTTTACCGCCTTCCCGGGAAAATACTTTACCGGTGACGGAGCACTTCGCGATGAGGTAGGATATTACAGAATTACGGGTCGTGTGGACGATGTGATTATCGTTTCAGGGCATAATCTGGGAACTGCTCCCATTGAAGACAGCATCAACCAGCATCCTGCTGTAGCAGAATCTGCCATCGTAGGTTACCCTCACGATATAAAAGGAAATGCATTATACGGATACGTTGTTTTGAAAGAAACCGGAGAAGGCAGACAAAGGGAAAATCTTAAAAAAGAAATCAATCAGCTTATTTCTGAACAAATCGGGCCGATTGCAAAACTGGATAAAATTCAATTTGTGTCCGGATTACCAAAAACACGATCTGGAAAGATTATGCGTAGGATATTAAGGAAGATTGCAGAAGGGGATTTCAGTAATTTCGGGGATATTACTACTCTTCTTAATCCTGAGATTGTTGAAGAGATAAAAAATGAAAGGATATAAACAAAAGGGCGGTTATAATCCGCTCTTTTTATTTTAACAATATTCACAATTAAAATCAATAGATAAATCAAATAAAAATTAAATAATTTATAGATAAGATATTAAATAGTAAAATTTATTGAAAATAATTTAAAAAATTAGAAAATTATTCATATCTTTATTACAACAAAAACTATTGCTATGTCAAATATTTTAGCTGGATTATTTGAACCTCACAGCGATTACAAAAAATTAGAAGCCGATCTTGAAGGTTCCGGCTTTGAGAACTCAGAATATATTGTTTATCTCAGCGAAGACAATCACCACTCTTCTCCATATATTGTAAGTGTTGCAGTAAAAGAACATCAAATAGATGATGCCAAAAACATCTTCAGCCGTAATACGGTTATGAAAACATATCTTTTTGAAAATATGAGTCTTGAACAAGCAAATTACAGCACGCTGAAAAACTATATCAGCGCCAGAAACAAAGCGGAAATCCACAATAGTCCGGATGTGAGAATTAAAGGTTCCACTGCAGGAATGGATTCCGAAGTGAAATTTTAAAATACAAATGATAAAAATAAATTGCCTGAATCCGTAGATGAGTCTATGGATTCTTTTGTATTTGAAAAGTGCAAAAAATTTCGTATTTTCGTGTAAATATAGGCATTAGCACGAATGAGTTACGACTTAGAACAAGAAAACAAAGAAATCCTCGCCCGATACAAAGATCTGATTTCTAATACATATCGGACTTTGGATGAGGAAAATAATAAACTTATACGAAAAGCATTCGATATTGCATTGGATGCCCACAAAGATCAGCGAAGAAAATCTGGTGAACCATACATTTACCACCCTATTGCCGTAGCCAAAATTGTAGCAACGGAAATTGGTCTTGGCGCCACGTCTATTGCCTGTGCACTGCTCCATGATGTAGTGGAAGATTCCGATTATACCTATGAAGATCTGAAGAAAATTTTTGGTGAAAAAATAGCCAATATTGTCAATGGACTTACTAAGATCTCCATCATGAACCATCAGAACATTTCGGTTCAGTCGGAGAATTACAGAAAACTTCTCCTCACGCTTTCGGAAGACTTCAGGGTAATCCTGATCAAAATTGCAGACCGCCTTCACAACATGCGTACCCTGGAAAGTATGACCCCGGATAAGCAGAAAAAAATTGCTTCCGAGACTGTGTATATTTACGCTCCGATGGCGCACCGGTTAGGCTTGTACAACATCAAATCCGAACTTGAAGATTTATCTTTAAAATACAATAATCCAGACGTTTATACAGAAATTACAGAGAAACTCGAACTTGCTAAAGAAAGCCGCGAACGGTATATAGAAGAATTCAAAAAAGAAGTTTCTGAAAAACTTCATGAAGAAGGCCTGAATTTTAAAATAAAAGGGCGTGCAAAAGCTATTTCTTCCATTTACAGAAAAATGCTGAAGCAGGGCGTTTCTTTCGAGGAAGTGTATGATAATTACGCCATCAGGATTATTTATAAGTCTGACGCCAAGAACGAAAAATTCCTGGCATGGAAAATTTATTCTATCGTAACGGATGTTTATCACAGTAATCCTTCGAGAATGCGTGACTGGATCACACAGCCCCGTTCCACAGGATACGAAAGTCTGCATCTCACGGTTTTAGGACCTGATAAAAAGTGGATCGAAGTACAGATCCGTTCTGAAAGAATGGATGAAATTGCGGAAAAAGGTGTTGCTGCACACTATAAATACAAAGAAGGATATAAGCAAAGCTCCGAAGACAGGAATTTTGAAAACTGGGTAACGGAAATTCGTGAAGTATTGGAACAGCAGCAAAATCTTTCTACTTCCGAACTGTTGGATAACATCAAGCTCAACCTGTATTCTAAAGAGGTTTTTGTTTTCACGCCAAAAGGTGAAATTAAAATTCTGCCAACCAATGCAACGGCTCTAGACTTTGCGTTCTCGGTACATTCGGACTTGGGAATGAAATGTTTAGGTGCCAAAATCAATGGAAAACTGGTTCCAATTTCGTATGTTTTACAAAACGGGGATCAGGTTGATATCCTTTCGTCACAAAACCAAAAGCCAAAATCCGACTGGCTGGAATTTGTGGTTACCTCAAAAGCCAAATCGAAGATCAAGAGTTATTTAAACTCACAAAAAAATCAGTTGGTAGAAGAAGGAAAAGAGATTCTTCAGCGAAAGCTTCGTCATGCCAAGATCAACTTTAATGATGAAGAGGTAAATAAGCTTCAGAAGTTTTTTAATCTTAAAACTTCACAGGAACTGTTCCTAAAATTTCAGAGCAATGAACTTGACGCGAGCAGTCTGAGAAAATATATTGAAAGTAAAAACGTATTTAACAACCTGCTTTCAAGATTCAGGAAATCTCCTTCAAAAAATACTGCCTTTGTAGAGCCTAAAGAGCAGAACCTGGATATGATTGTCTTCGGTAAAGATGAAGAAAAGCTCAATTATAGCTATGCCAAATGTTGTACGGTGATTCCGGGAGATAAAATTTTCGGGTTTATTACCATTTCAGACGGAATCAAAGTACACAGTGATAACTGTCCGAATGCAATCAATCTCCGTGCGCAGTATGATTACAGAGTTATCCCTGCAAAATGGGTCAACGCGGAAAGTTTCAAAAACAGAGTAAAAATAGAGATTGAAGGGCTCGACAGAATGGGAATGATCAATGACATTACTACCGTCATCAGCGGGGCGATGGGCATGGATATGAAAAGTATGTCTATTGAATCCAACGACGGTATTTTCACAGGAACTATTAATCTTGAAGTAAAAAATAAAAGCCAGCTGGAGCAAACCTTTAAAAAACTTAATAGTATAAATGGGGTTTCAAAGGTGAGACGGTTGTAATCTTGATATGAATCTTACACAATATTTCAAAAAATTTTTCAGCAGCAATCAGGCTTCTGGAATTATTCTTATTTTCTGTGTTGCGGCATCACTAGTTATTGCAAATACATCTGCAGCAGAAAGCTTTCAGGCATTTTTGGATAAAGAAATGGGAACGGATATTTTTCATTTACGATATCCGGTAACTATATGGATTAATGATGGATTGATGGCGATTTTCTTCCTTTTGGTAGGACTGGAAATAAAAAGAGAATTAGTTGAAGGGGAGCTTTCATCGTTTAAAAATGCTTCTCTACCTATTTTTGCAGCAATGGGTGGAATGCTTGTTCCTGCAGTAATTTACGCAATGTTAAACTACGGAACACCGTACAGCAATGGCTGGGGAATTCCTATGGCAACGGATATTGCTTTTTCACTGGCCATTATTTCCTTGTTGGGAAATAAGATTCCTAATTCCATTAAAATCTTTCTGGCAGCCCTGGCTATCGTTGATGATTTAGGAGCTATTCTGGTGATTGCCATATTTTATACAGATCAGATTCACTGGATGTATTTGTTACTGTCTGTTTGCACAGCTGCTTTATTATTCTTACTGAATTTCCTAAAAGTCACCAAAATTATTTTTTATCTAATTCCTGGATTATTTTTATGGTATTTCCTGCATCATTCCGGGATTCACGCAACCATTGCGGGAGTACTGCTTGCATTTTCAATTCCTACCAACGTTTCGGATATAGAAATTTCGCCCCTGGAAAAGCTCGAACACCAGCTTCACTATCCTGTAAGCTTTTTAATCATGCCGGTATTTGCTTTAGCGAATACCAATATTACCTTTACAAATGAAATGATTTCAGGTGTTACAAGTACTTTAGGAATAGGAATTATTTTAGGGCTTGTATTAGGAAAACTTTTAGGAATCAACCTGTTTTCTTTATTAGCTATACGATTAAAATTGAGCTCTTTACCTCATAACAGTACATGGAAGCAAATGATTGGAGTAGGATTGTTGGCTGGAATAGGGTTCACCATGTCTATTTTTATTGCACTGCTGTCCTTTAAAAATGAAATTGAAATCCAGAATGAGGCTAAGTTTGCCATTCTTATCGCCTCTTTTATTGCTGCTGTTTCGGGATATCTTTTACTGAATCTCGGTTCTGGCAGAAGATTTACTGAAGAAGACGAAAATTAATTTTATTCTTTATGAGAATCGGTTTTTTGACTTCTGGACTTTTTCAATTCATCGGACAATAATTTTTCGATTCTTACTTTTCTGATAGCTATATTCAGTTCATTACCGAAAAGAAGAAGATAAACGTTTACATTTACCCAAATCATAAGAAGAATCATACTTCCAATTGATCCGTAAAGAACGTTGTACCGTGCGATATTTTTTATGTATAATGCAAACAGATAAGTCGTTAATACAAACAATACTGTTGTTAAAATAGCTCCCGGAATAGCCTGTCTGAATCTCGCAATCTTTACTGTTCCCAACCAGTAAAAAAGTGTGAGAAGAATAAAATAGAATAAAGGAAAAGATACAAAACCTATAATTTCCGAAAGATTATTGGTCAGCCATGAAACATCATAAACAGGCGTAAACTCCTTTAGCACCACTTCGGAATAATACAATCCGAAAAGTGCAAGAAAAACAATCAGCACAAAGCCAATGGTAATGAAAAACGAGAGAATAAATTCTTTTACATCGCTCATCTTTTCGCGGGTGCTTTCATTAAACCCATTGATGAGGGAAAATGTTCCGTTAGTAGCAAATATCAACGCAAGAACAATGGTCAGGTTGCTGATTCCTTTCATATTCGGGACAATGCTTGCTTCAATATAACTACGAACATCTCCTTCCATACTTGCAGGAAAGACATTATGCATCAGAACATCAAAAATATAATACTGAAGTCTTTCATAATGCGGCATATACGGTATTACCGAAAGGATAAAGAGAATGAATGGAAATAAACTGATCGTAAAACTCCAGGAAATAGCGGCTGCTTTTCTTCCAATTTTATCTTTAAAAATTCCTCTGATATAAATCTGAAACATCTGCCATAGTGATATTCCCAATAAGGGAATGTGCATATCATCAAAAAATTTTTGAATTTTCAGTAAAAATTTCGGAAGTTTCAGACCCATATTATTTTAAAATATTATCTATTTTATCAAAGTTTCTATTTACAAATGTAGGAGAATTAAAGCGAAAACCAATTCCCGCACGGAAAAGCCATTGTGTAGCTGAGTAAAAATTTTCGTTGGAACTGTTGATCCAGTTGAGCTGTGCTCCGGCTCCGAAAAACCAATTTCCGTTGTCGTATCCTACCCTTCCATTGGAATATCCTCCGATATTAAACTCATGAAAATCTTCGTTTATCAATTTTGAATAGTATATTTCGGGATAAACTTCCAATATAGCATACCAGTTTTTTATTTTTTTCTGAATACCACCACCCGATCTTAAAGCAATCCTGAAATCTTTAGACGGTGTATTTTCGACTTCGTTAAATGCATTTCCCTGATAGATTATCCTATTCATGTCACTAAGGATATTATATTGATAAAATAATCCGGTACTTACCACAACAACATCTTTCAGCGGCTCATAAGTCATATTATTAAAACTTCTGTAATCCGACTTATTTCCTATCCAGAGATAGCTTGTTTCTCCTTTGAAAGAACGGTATTTCGCATCGGGAAACTGCAGATAGCCTTCTTCATCGTAGTCATTTCCATACAATAGGCGCATAAATTCTTTGGTATCCTGAAAGTAAAGACCTTTTACCTGGCTATAATAGATATACTGCCTTATTTTCGGGCTCAGAAAAAAATTAAATCCAAAATTGAAATATTTTGATTTTCCTTTTTCCGGATCATCATTATTGATATGGGTAAGTTTCGGGGCAAAAGAGAAACTTACATCCAGCCATCTGTATCTCAGAAAAAATTCTGTGTAAAAGGCATCATTCGGCCTTAAACGAAAAACTTTGTCTTTGTATAACAGACCAAATGAATTATGAAGGTAACTCAGCCCCGCCACTACAGAAATTTTCTTTTTATCCTCTTCAAGATATTGTGCTGCTTCTTCTTCATTAACTTCCTGCGCAAAAGAAATTAATGGAAAAAAATAAAACAATAATGACAAGATTGTAACTTTCATCGGAATGGTGTGATACAAAAATAGTAATTTTTTCAGACTTGTTTCCATTACCATATTACGATTATGAATTCTCTCGATTTATAAATATCTTTGAAGCATTATAAGGACAGAAAATGCAGATTAACTTACTTTGTATCGGTAAAACGGATGATAAGGAAATTACTTCCCTGATCAGTTATTATATTAAAAGACTTCCTAAACACTGGAACTTTGAGATCATTGAAATTCCCGACGTAAAAAATGCAAAAAATCTGTCTTCCGAGCTTTTAAAAAAAGAAGAAGCCCGGCTCTTTTTGAATTATATTGACAGAACAGATCTGGTGATGATTCTTGATGAAAAAGGAAAACAGTATACCAGCCGAGAATTTTCACAGAAAATAGACTCGTGGATGAATTCTTCGGTAAAAAAAATTCATCTCCTTATTGGAGGTGCGTACGGATTTTCGGAAGAGATCTACACCAGAGCCAACGACAAAATATCGTTGTCAAAAATGACGTTCACACATCAGATGATTCGGCTGTTTATTGTAGAGCAACTGTATCGTGCAGATCAGATCTTGCAGGGAAAGCCGTATCATAATGACTGATTGGTATTTTTAGTTTTGGGGTATTTTCAGTTTCGTGGGGGGGGGGGGGGGGGGGGGGGGCGGCGCCCCCCCCCCCCCCACGAAACTGAAAATACTGGAGGGAATTATTTTTTCACTTCACATTTAGAATAATATTCCATCAACAAAGGCTTTTCGTAACCGAGACTTACTGCCTTATCAAGAGTTGCGCAGGCTTCTTTCGGTTTTGCCGTTTCAAATAAAATTAATGCTTTATTTACGTAAGCTTGGGCAAATTTAGGATCAATGGAAATAGCTTTATTGACATCGGCGAGTGCTTCTTTATTTTTTTTCAGTTTAAAGTACACGTCACCTCTTCCACTGTAGAGAAGGGATTCCGGTTTTTCGGAAATAAGCTGATTATAATCTTTCAAGGCACCTTCAAGATCACCACTGTTCTTTTTAAGATTAGCCAGTCCGGTTCTTGCGTAAATATTATCAGGCGCAAAAGTGAGAATCTGGTTCAAATCTTTTGCAGCAAGGTCTTTTTTACCTAAATTTTCGTAGACTTTCGAACGGGTAAGGTACATGTCCGCATTTTCAGGTTCAAGCTTAAGTCCCTGGTTAAGATAATCAAGGGCAGCCTGTTTATTTCCTTTTTGCCCGTGAATAGAGCCTAAATTGGCATAAACGGAAGCAGACATAGGATCTGCTTTTAATGCAGATTCATACGATTTGAAAGCTGAACTTGTTTTACCAAGCCTTCTCTGTGAGGTTCCCAAGTAATTGTAATATTCTGATTTGAATTTCTGGATTTTTTCAGTTTGAACCAATTTCGAATATTCTTCTTCCGCACATTTATAATCTGCCTTGCGAAAACACTCTTCGGCAATCTTTTTGTCCTGCGCCTGCAGTGCTAGTGTTGAACATGTTAAAGTTAAAAAAAATAGAGTTTTTTTCATGAGGTTATATTTTGTTTATTGATCACTTTTCTTGCGAGTGCAGCAAATATCACTCCCAATAAAGTTCCAACAAAAGCCCCCACCAAAATATCTATCGGGAAATGCACTCCTAAATAAATGCGGCTGTATGATATAACGGCAGCCCACACAAATATAGCATAAGGAAACCATTTAATCTTATTTTTTAACAAAATACTTAAATAAGCTGCCAAAAAGAATGTATTGGAAGCGTGTGCAGAGTAAAATCCGAACTGTCCGCCACATTTTACAATCCTCATATGATCACGTAAAGAAGGATCATGACACGGTCTCAGTCGTTCTATACCATGTTTGAAAACACCGGCAAGCTGATCAGATATGGTAACCGCAATAGCAACAAATATTAGAATAAAAACAAATGATCTTAATTTGAAATTTTTATACAGAAAATAGCAGAAGATAATATAAAGCGGAACCCAGATCCATGTGCTTGAAATCAATGTCCAAAATTGGTCAAAAGATGAGCTTCCTAAATTATTAAGAAATAAAAAAACCTTTTTATCTTCCTGAATGATCTCCTCCATACGTTATCTGCTTACAGGTCCTTCATAGGTTTCATCATCCGAAGGTATAGGTTTCGGAGGTTCATTTGAAGGCTTGGAATCGGCTAGGATATCGCTTTGAACATCTTTCATAGGATTAAAATCTTTTGCGGCATCTTTTACCTTTTCAATCTCACGCTTGATCTCAGAAACGGGATTATCTGTCTCTTTCATGATCTCTGTTTTGATATCTTCCACCGCACCGCGCATCTTTCTTACCCCCGCACCCAGATCACGGGCAATTTGGGGAAGCTTATCCGGTCCGAATAATACTACGATTGCAATGGCAATCAGTGCCATTTCTCCAATGCTTAGTTCCATAATACAAAATTACAAAAGATAAGTGAATCTCAATACTTATTATGATTTTTTAATAAAATATTAAGTTTGATGGTTAAAAACTAAGGTTCAAAATATATTGTGTACATGCTTATAAATTCCACCACTCATTTTTTCCATCTTACAATTAAACAATGAGAAGATAATATTAGAGTTTTTCTTTTCTTATACCTTTCTTCTGAAAATTGATATAGGTAATAACTACACTTACGGCCATTAAGATAAAAGCAAGGAAAAAAGGTGCTCCTGAAAATTTAAATGGTGCTTCATCGTGCGTAAAGAAGTAAAATAAGTTCGTCATCATAGGTGGACCTATAATCGCAGTTGCACTCATGAGACTGGTAAGCGCTCCCTGAAGCTCTCCCTGCTCGTTAGAAGGCACGTTTTTTGTGATCACCGATTGAAGTGCCGGTCCGCAGATCCCTCCTAAACAATATGGAATTAAAAAAATAAACATCATCCATCCCTGTGTAGCAAATGCAAACAACAGCATTCCGATTGCATACAGTATTAATCCGTAGTAGATGCTTTTTTGCTCACCAAGCTTTGGGGTTGTCCATCTTATCAGTCCGCCCTGAACCAATCCTACAAGCAAACCCACAACTCCCAGAGAGATTCCAACCATTTTCTCATCCCAGTTGAATGTATACATCGTAAAGAAGCTCCAATTGCTCTGAACGGCGTGTCCGGCAATATAAATTAAAATTAAAGAAACGATTAAGCCTGAAATTTCAGGATGCTTACCTAAGAATTTAAAAGAACCAATAGGATTAGCCCGCTTCCAGTTAAATTCCCTTCTTTTTGCTTTATCAAGACTTTCCGGAAGAATAAAATACCCGTAGAGGAAATTTAAAAGGCATAGTCCTGCCGCTGCATAAAACGGCACCCGTGCTCCATAATGTCCTAGCAGTCCTCCTAAGACAGGTCCGACGATAAACCCGAGCCCAAAAGCAGCTCCAATAAGCCCGAAATTCTTAGCCCGGTCTTCAGCCGTAGAAATATCGGCAATATAGGCACTTGCGGTGGTAACACTCGCTCCTGTAATTCCTGCAATAATTCTCCCGATAAAAAGCCATAGGATGGTAGGCGCGAGAGCAAGTAAAACATAATCTATGGCAAATCCAAAAAGAGAAATGAGGATAATTGGCCTTCTCCCGAATTTATCGCTGAGATTACCCACTACCGGTGAAAAAATAAATTGTGTGAATGCATAAGCAAATCCAAGCCAGCCTCCATATTTTGCAGCTTCGCTGATATCACTTTGAATCAGTTCCTCAATAAGCTTGGGAACTACAGGAATGATAATTCCCCATCCCGTAATATCAATGAGCAGCGTAATAAATATAAAGCTCATTGCAGCTTTTTTCCTTGAGTTTTCCATAATGCTGCAAAAATAGTCAAATCATTAAAAATAACGATTCTAAATTGCAGGTAACGAATGGGTAATAATGCGTAATTAACGGTGAATGGTGAATTTGAAATTATTGCTGCTTGCACACAATGCTTTTGGAGTAAAATTTTTAATTATAGACAATATTGAAGTAACCGGCTGCAACCGTAACCCTGATTGAGTTGAATGTTTAAGGGTTTGAGATTCTGGAGTATGAGTTTAAAGAAATGATATATTAAATACAAACAGTAAGCAACCAACAATGGACCCAATAAACAAAAAAAGCCTTTCACATTGGAAAGGCTTTCTATTTACTGTAGTTTACTTTATTTTGAAGCAAGTACTTCTTTGTTGGTAGTCGATTTACCATGAACTTCCTCTTCTTTTCCTTTCTTCAGGAAGTCGTAGGCAATTGCCGACGCTACGAAGATGGACGAATACGTACCGAAACCGATACCGATTAACATTGCAAACATAAATCCTCTCAGGTTATCTCCACCGAAAATGAAGATGGCTAAAATTACAAGGATCGTAGTAAATGAGGTGTTGAATGTTCTACCCAATGTGCTGGAAATAGAATCATCAAACAATCCTGCTAATGTTAATGATTTCTTCTCTCTTAAATATTCCCTGATCCTGTCGAAGATGATTACCGTATCATTAATCGAATATCCTAATACCGTAAGAATTGCGGCAATAAAATCCTGATTGATTTCCATATTGAACGGCATATACTTGTGAAGCAGTGAATATGCTCCCAAAATAATAACCGCATCATGGAACAATGCTGCCACTGCACCAAGGGAGAATTGCCACTTTCTGAATCGCACTAAGATATAGATAAAGATAATTCCTAAAGCTCCTAAAACCGCATATAGCCCATGAATCTTGATATCATCCGCAACTGAAGGTCCTACTTTTTCAGAAGAAATAATCCCTGCATGTTCTTTATCTGCAGATTTAAAATCTTTTAATGTTGTTCCTGCAGGCAATTCTGATTTTAATCCCTGGAATAGCTTCTGTTCAATGATCTGATCTGCTTTCAAAGATTCGTCTTCGATAAGATAATCGGTAGAGATCTTTAACTGATTGTTGCTTCCGAAAGTTTTAGCCTCCACTGACGAGTTTTTACCATCCTCAGTTTTAAATAAAGCGACCAATTTTTCTTCAATATCTTCCGCTTTTACATCTTTATCGAATCTTACCACATAGTTTCTACCACCGGTAAAATCAATACCGTATTTGAAACCGTGCGTTGCGATGGAGATAATACAAGCCACCGTTAAAACGGCTGAGAAAATATAAGCATATTTTCTCTTTCCGATGAAATCGATCCAGGTATTTCTGAATAGATTTTTCGTTGCGGGTGTCCATACTGAAAGTCCTTTCCCCTTATTTAATCTTGAGAAAATCATTACTCTTGAAAGCAATACTGACGTGAATAATGTCATAGCCACCCCGATCATCAAGGTTAGAGCAAAACCTTTGATAGGACCTGTTCCGAAGAAGAATAATACAACTGCTGTTAAGAAAGTTGTGGTATGACCATCGATAATCGCATTCAATGCATGTTTAAAACCATCTTTATAAGCTTCAAGGATGCTTTTGCCTGCAAATAATTCTTCTTTTGTTCTCTCATAAATGATAACGTTTGTATCGACCGCAACTGCCATCGTTAAAACGATACCCGCGATACCTGGAAGCGTAAGCGTAAAATCGCCAGAATCCATGATACCGAAAATATAGAAAAGGTTGATGATCATTGCAATTACTGCATATACACCTGCCCCTCCATAATAGAAAATAATATAAACGATAATGATTGCAAATGCGATCATAAATGACATTAGACCTGCATCAATTGATTCCTGCCCTAGAGACGGACCTACAACCGTAGCCTGAACTACTTTTGCACCGGCAGGTAACTTACCTGCTCCTAATACATCTACCAATTCTTTTGCTTCCTCCTGAGAGAAGTTACCGGAAATCTGTGTTCTTCCGTTCGGAATTCCATTAACCACGTTTGGTGCTGTATAAACTCTGTTGTCAAGTGTTACAGCTACTGGCTTACCTACATTTTTTTCAGTTAATGTTTTCCATTCTTTAGCTCCTTTAGAGTCCATTTGCATGTCTACCACTACTCTGCTCAACTCATCATAACCGATGCTTGCCGTTTCAACAGCTCCGTCTACAGGCGCTTTCTGGTTAACATTACCTCTTACTGCATATAGTACAAGACTTTCCGCATCTGAAGCGTCAGGCTTATAGCCCCACATGAACTGTGTATATTTAATATTTGCAGGACGTAAAGACTGTGCAACTTTACTGTTTAAAATTTTATTTACAACAGCCGTATCAGACAATTTCACACTTCCTACAGCACTTTGATTCATTGATTTTCCTTTCTGCAAAATATTAATGAGATTTACATTTTTTGCAACACCCATAGAATCACCTTTTGCAGCAATCATTGTAGATAATGTTTGGAAATAAGGATAAACTTCAGGAGATTGCTGTACTTCCCAGAACTGAAGCTTTGCTGAAGTCTGAAGCATCTTTTTTACTTTATCGATGTCTTTCATCCCAGGCATTTCCACAGAAATTCTGGCTGTACCTGGAACTCTCTGAACGTTCGGCTGGATAGCACCCAACTTATCGATTCTGGTTCTGATTACCTCGAAAGCCGTACCTACAGATGCATCAATCTTTCTTTTAACAATGCTTTTCACCTGCTCATCAGGTGTGTTGTACTTTACTTCAGTAAGCGTTGTGTTTCCGAAAAGTTCCGGATCTGCTAACTTCAGGTTTGTACCTTTAGCTTTGTTAATCGCATCGAACTGCTCAAAGAAATTGTCGATGTACGATTTTGTGGAATTCTTCTGAACTTCATCTGTTTTGTTCAAAGCCTCAATCAGGATAGGGTTTGTAGAATAATTGGTTAAATCATTCACAAGATCTCTCTGGTTGATTTCCAAAAGAACATTGATCCCTCCTTTAAGGTCAAGACCAAGTTTCATTTCCTTGTCTTTGGCTTTGGTGTAATAAAGTTTTGTGAATCCCAGATTCAGTGTATCCTTAGAAAGTCTGGCGATTTCTTTCTGATACTTCTCCGGATTGTCTCCTGCAATAGCAGTCGCCTGCTTTTCAATTTTGCTGGCGTACCATGTTGGTAATAGCTCGTTTAAGCAAATCAACCCTAGTACAATAGCAACAATTGTAATAAGTCCTTTTCCTTGCATTTTGTTATAACTACGTTAAATTAAGTCGGCAAATATAATCATTTTCTTGAATTTTATGAATTTTTAACAACAGAAATCATTTATTTTCAGATATATCGGTATTCTCATTTTTATTTAAGATTTAATAATTTTTTAGGGACATTTTAATAAATAATATAATGTTTTTATGGTATGAAATTTTCATTATGATTTAATACACTAAATATCAAAATATTATGAAAAATCTACTTCTTTGCGCAGGCATTGTTTCTTTCAGCATTTTTAAAGCACAAAGCATTAATCTGGAAGAATTTGCAACCGGGTTCACGGCTCCGGTGGAAATTACGCACGCCAATGACAACAGGATGTTTGTTGTACAGCAAAACGGCATCATCAAAATCGTACAGCCAAACGGCACTTTAAATTCAGCCGATTTTCTTAATATCAGCTCAAAAATCACGTACGGGGGTGAGAGAGGACTCCTGGGGCTGGCTTTTCACCCACAATATGCTACTAATGGATATTTTTTTGTGTATTACAATGATACCAGCGGAAATATTACAGTGGCGAGATACACCAGGAGTTCCAATCCAGATGTAGCTGATGCGACAACAGAAAAAATAATTTTAAACCAACCGAAGCCGTTTTCCAATCACAACGGAGGAAGCATCCATTTTGCTCCGGACGGCTATCTTTGGATTGTAACGGGTGACGGAGGAAGCGGCGGCGATCCGAATAACAATGGGCAAAACAAAAATTCCCTTCTGGGGAAATTATTACGATTAGACATTAATTCATCTGGTCCTTACAATATTCCTCCCGGAAATCCTTTTGTAGGTGTTGACGGTGCTGATGAAGTCTGGGCTTACGGATTGAGAAATGCATGGAAATTTAATTTTGATACAACTTCAGGCAATGTGATGATTGCAGATGTGGGTCAGGGTAATATTGAGGAGATCAACAGGATGCCTATCACGCAGGCAGGACTCAATTACGGATGGAGATGCTATGAAGGAAATGACCCATACAATACATCGGGATGTGCGGCACAATCTACGATGACATTCCCTGTTGCGGCTTATGATCATTCCGGAGGAAAATGTTCAATTACTGGGGGATATGTTTACCGAGGCTCACTGTATCCTGCATTACAGGGAAAATATATCTTTGCCGATTATTGCTCTACTCAGATCGGAATTTTGAATAATGATGATTCTATCACCTGGACATCTGCATTTTCCGGAAATAATTTTTCAACATTCGGGATTAACAATCAAAACGAACTTTTTGTAGCAGCCGTGAATAACGGAAAGATATTCAGGGTTACGACTTCTACTTTAGGTACAAATGAAAATGAACTTTCATCAGAGATAAAAGTTTATCCGATTCCTGCTTCTGAAAGAGTTTTTATTGAGGGAATTAAAGGTAAAAATACAACCGTAGACATCACCAGCCCCGAGGGAAGAAAAGTATTGGAAAGTGCAAAAATTGAAAGCGATAACAGCTTAAATATTTCAGGAATACCGGCAGGTGTGTATTTTCTTCACATTAATTCGGACAATCAGAAATCGTATAGTAAAAAAATAATTATAAAATAATTTTTACTAATTTTTTAAAGAGCTTCAGTCGATTTGACTGGAGCTTTTTTCAGAAAATGCAGCATCAGAAGTATTGGAAGAATCAGTATTAATTTGATCATCAAAGAAAATCTTTCTGTTTCTCCATCAAACAAAATAGCAGGTATTAAAGTAACAAAAAGAAAAGCTGTTATGAAAAACAGGTACTCCCACCAAGATAATTTTTCAGGCTTTATATGAATGCTTTCTTGTTTATATTTTGAACTTAAAATCCAGAACACAAGGAATAAAATCATGTAAGGAAAAGTCCAGATTCTGTACGTATCATATGCAATGGAATGAAGAATTAAAGGTACGCCGGTGATTAATATAAGAACAATAAATAAATGAATATTTTGTTTTAGCTTAAATTCTTTAAAAACCATCCATAACGCAAAAAGAATAGGAATTCCGTAAAATATGGTCGCTTTAGAAATGAATATTCTTTGTAAAAAATGTCCGTATTGCTCTCTTAAATAATAGGTAAAACTTTTAGTGTAAGCCGAACAAACCGAGTCCGAAACATTGGCCGGAATTGATGATTGTCTTAAATATGAAAATAGCTGTGCATAGTAACTTCCACCGTTGATTTCCTGATAAAAAGAAATGAAAACCGCCGTAAAAAACGGAAATATTAAAAACAGAACGAGCTTTGTTAAAAGATTTCTTGAAAAAATATTTCTGATAAAAAATTTCCTTTCCGGCATTTGATTCACAATAATAGCAAAGCAGCATATAGGAAGCATTAATAGTACAGAAATTTCGTGAATAAAAATACTGAAAACGGCAACGAGTGATGCTAAAAGAATTTTATTTCGGATAGTAAGATAAACCGCCAGAATCGTCAGTAAGAAAATAATATGATCTAAATATCCGATTAAATGCGCTGAAAAAACAATATACTGGGAAAGCAGAAAAATGACAAAGAACAACATTCGATAATAACTTTTCGGGTTATTCCAGGTTGTTTTTAAAGCAATATTTATGATGAAAAAATATAGTACGCTTAATATCGAAATCGAAAGAATTGTAATTGAGGATACATTTTTATCACATAAAAAGCCCAATAGCTCTCCTGCCAAACCTCTTTTAATAAATCCGAACCTGTAATCCACCAACCAATGAGACTGCGCCCATTGATTGGGTATCCTTATCGTTTTTAAAACACTGAAAATCAATGCATACAAATAAAGAAATATCAAAAGAAATTTCCTGTACATAGGATCAGATCGTCATCGAGAAAATTCTTGTTTCCGGCTTGTTTCTCATCATTCTGAGGTCAAAAACCATGGCCACATTTCTCGTAAAAGCCCTTCCTTTCTCCGTAATCTGGATATGATGCCCATTTATTTCCACCAATTCATCGTTTTCCATTTCTTTAAGCATTTCGAAAGCATTTTCTAGTTCCGGGAATGAGTTGTTGAGATCAAAAGTTGTTTCGAGCTGACACATTAAATTCAGGATATGTCTTCTTACCGTAAGATCTTCATTATTCAGAATATGACCTTTTACTACCGGAATTTTTCCTTCTTCTACAATTTTCTGATATTCTTCCACTGTTTTTACATTTTGAGCAAAAGCATACCATGAATCCGAAATAGCAGACATTCCCAAACCAACCATCAATTGGGTCTTGCTGGAAGTATATCCCATGAAATTTCTGTGTAATTTTTTTTGAATCAGGGATTGGTACAAGTCGTCGTGTTCAAGGGAAAAATGATCCATTCCCACTTCGATATAACCTAATTCTTCCAGTAATTTTTTTCCGTCTTCATACAAACGGCGTTTTTCTTCGCCACTCGGAAGGTCGTTTTCATCGAAACCTCTCTGCCCTACCCCCTTTACCCACGGAACGTGTGCATAAGAGTAGAAAGCAAGACGGTCCGGTTTCAGTTCCATCGTTTTGCGTATAGTATGTTCCATCGCTTCCCAAGACTGATGCGGAAGTCCGAAAACAAGGTCGTGACTGATTCCTCTGTACCCGATTTCTCTTGCCCATTCCGTTACCCTTTGTACATTTTCGAAAGGCTGGATTCTGTTGATCGCTTTCTGAACTTTCAGGTCATAATCCTGCACGCCGAAGCTTACTCTTCTGAATCCAAGATCATATAATGTCTGAAGATGTTCTCTCGTGGTATTATTAGGGTGTCCTTCAAAAGAAAATTCCTGGTCTTCCGCAATTTCCACGGTTTCAAAAATCCCTTTGAGTAAAGCTTTCAGGTTCTGCGGTGAAAAGAAAGTCGGCGTTCCCCCACCGAGGTGAAGCTCTTTCAGTTTAGGTTTTTCGTTAAACAGGTTAAGATAAAGCTGCCATTCTTTCAGTACACTTTCAAGATATGGAATTTCAACACTGTGCTGTTTGGTAATCCTTTTGTGACAGGCACAGAACGTACATAACGCCTCACAAAACGGTAAATGGATATAGATAGAAATCCCTTCTTCTGCATTCGATTCCTTAAAAGTCCTGATGACACTCTGCTTCCACAATTCCGGAGAAAAGCCGCTTTCATCCCAATAAGGAACAGTTGGATAAGAGGTGTATCTTGGGCCAGGAATATTATATTTATCTATTAAAGAATTCATTTTCGATTTAAAATTTTAATGAACTTTCAACAAGTTTCATACTGCAAAATTACGCATAACTGATGAATCTGTAACCATGAAATATATTAGGATATTCCTTTTGAATTTAGAATAATTCTAAATTCAAAATTTAAGCTTTATTAAAGAAATCCTGTCTTTTCCGGCGAAAACAATGGTATTTGGATCAATCCATTGGCACACAAAAAACCCTTTTTCATCAGAAATCTTTTTCCAGGTTTTCCCGAAATCGGATGAATAACTGATATGCTGATCTCCAACAGAAATGATTTCTTTTCCTTGGGAGCCCGGCTTGATTTTTACGCACGTTGTGTAACCCGCATTTTCCCCGGAAGCCTGAATCTGCCAACTTTCACCTCCATTATTTGTTCTTGCTATATTATTGACGTTTGCATCCTGCTTTGTATAATCTCCTCCTGCAACAATCCCGAATCTTGATACAGGATCCATATCCAAAGAATAAATTCCTGTTGAAGAGCTTCCATTTACAAAATTTACTTCTTTTCCATAGAGCTTTTCTCCCATTTTATTAGAATAAAATTGCCTTGATTTTTTACCACCCGTTACAAACCAGAATTCTTCATTATGAATAAAAACATTAGTATTGCTCGCAGCAAAAGCAGCTTCTCCCTCTCCTATTTCAAATGATTTTCCGCAGGGCAAGGTTTTCCAACTTTTCCCACTGTTTCTGGTGATTAAGATATTCATGCATTTTCCGTAAGGATCTCCCAGTGCAATACCGTTCTTTCCTGAAAAAGAAAGCGCATCATAAAAAGCGTTTTTGGCGGTGTCAGTATGAACTACCTGATATTTCAAACTTTTCTTATCAATCTTAAAAAAATAAGCCGGACTTTCTATATTAATCGCGTAAAAATGTTTTTTATCCTGAGCCAGTGTCCGGAACTGCAGTTTTTGAGATGATAATTTTATCTGTTTCTGATTTTCGATATTTTCTAGATCCACAAAACCGAATTTGGAATCTGTACCGCTGTACCAGACTTTGTTATCATAAATCTGTAAGGCACGAATACTTATTTTATCGTTTAAAATGGTTTTAAAACTTTCTACTTGTTGAGAAAACGTGAGTATTCCCAAGAATAAGAGCAATAATGGTATTGTTTTTTTCATAAGTAACAAAAATAAAAAATCCACAGAATTCTGTGGATTTTATTTCAAAATATTGTTTTATAGATCAAGATCCGGTTTTTGCAGAGGCTCTTGTTCTGCTTTGAAAGTTTCACCGTAACCAACCTTATGAAGCTTACTGTTTTTTAAACTGTAGGTAAAATAAATAATTACTCCCAGAGCCAGCCATGCCAGAGAAAGATATTTTGCTTCGTGGCTAAGATTCCAGATAAGATAAATATTGATACAGATTCCTAACGTTGCAATGACAGGCAATGCAGGAACTTTGAATGTTCTTGGCATGTTGGGTTCCTTTTTTCTTAAGATCCAAACTGCAACACAAACCATTGTAAATGCGAATAAGGTACCAAAGCTCGTCATATCCGCCAGCTTACTGATCGGCGTAAACGCTGCCACGGTTGCAATAATAACTCCCAAAAGCATTAAACTTTTTGCAGGTGTTTTTCTTATAGGATGAACATCACTAAACATTTTAGGAATAAGACCGTCTTTAGACATTCCCAGGAAAATTCTTGATTGTCCCATAATCATTACCATCAATACAGAAATCAAACCTACTGTTGCTGCAATAGTGATAATGTATCCAGCCCAACCCTGTCCTGCGATTTCGAATGCATAGGCAACCGGAGCTTTAATTGCATCCGGGTATTTTCCCTGAGGATCGAAATCCGAGTAATGCATCATCCCTGTTAAAACAAGAGACACCAGAATATAAAGTCCTGTACAAACCAATAATGAAACGATAATCGCAAAAGGAACATCTTTTTTAGGGTTGATCGCTTCTCCTGCCTGTGTGGAAACCGCATCGAAACCTACGTATGCAAAGAAGATCGCAGCAGCTCCGGAAATAATTCCCTGGATACCGTAAGCTTCTTTCAGATTCTCACCCTCTTTTACCATTGTAGCAGCAGGAATGAAAGGATTCCAGTTATCTGTATTAATGAAAAACACTCCCGCAATAATTACGAAAAGAACAGCAGAAACCTTCATAATTACGATAAGGTTGTTTGCTTTAGCCGCTTCTTTAGTTCCTTTGATAAGGATAGAAATTACAAAAATAACAATAAGGAAAGCAGGCAGGTTCATGGAAAATCCTTCTCCAGTATAACTTGCAGGATCTGAGGTAAGATAATCCGGAAGATGAAGACCGAACATTTTTAATAACTTATTAAAATATCCCGACCAGGAAACGGCAACCGTCATGGATCCCATCGCATACTCTAGGATGAGCCCCCAACCGATAACCCATGCAAAGATTTCGCCCACAGTTCCGTATGCATATGCATAAGCAGAACCTTCAACAGGCAGAATAGATGCAAATTCTGAGTAACATAATGCTGCAAATACACAAGCAATTCCTGCAATAATAAAGGAAAGAGCTAATGCGGGTCCGGCATGATAATAGGCTCCTGTACCTGTAAGTACGAAAATTCCTCCTCCAATGATAGCACCGATACCGATAGCTGTAAGACTCCATTTACCGAGTACTCGTTTGAGCTGACTGCTTTTCATATCGTTTTCGAAAGCACTCATCGGTTTCTTGGTCCAAATTTTAGACATATTTTATTATTTATTAAAGATTTACGAAAATATAAAAATTTTAGAAACCTTAACGTTTATTAATAGATTTTCATCACTTATTTTATAAAAAGGAAGATAAAAAACTGATTTTCATATTATTTAAATCATTTTAAAATGAATCTTTTTTTGTTTATTTTTGATCTCATGAATCTATACGATCTTTTCGTAAAACCCTACGAAACCTACACAACCCTTCAGATTTTCCTGGAAGCCTTTGCTACCGTATTCGGAATTCTAAGTGTTTATTTTTCCATTAAAAAGAATATCTGGGTTTATCCCACGGGAATTATTTCCACCCTCATTTATGTGTATATTCTGTACAATTTTGGGCTTTTAGGAGATTGCCTGATTAATGTTTACTATACCATAATAAGTGTTTACGGATGGATTTTGTGGGCAAAGAACTCAGATGACCATGTTCATGTAGATGTTTCATGGGCTACAAAAAAAGAATGGCTGTATGGGATTTTACTTTTTGCCTTAAGTTTAATCTTAGTAACTGTAGTATATTATTATAAACCTTATATCGATAATCAGTTTTCGATGAAAAATGTTAATCTGGGTCTATATCACCTGGATTGGGGTAATTGGCTGGATGTTGTGACGACTTCCGTATTTCTTGTAGGAATGTGGTTTATGGCAAAAAGGCGCATCGAAAACTGGCTTTTCTGGATCATCGGAGATTTCATCTGTATTCCTATGATGATTTATAAAGGTCTCGGTATCACTTCGGTTCAATATTTGGTATTTACTATAATGGCAGTCCAGGGCTATATAACCTGGAAGAAAAGTTTAAGAAAAAGTTAGAAAGTCATGAGAAATTTATTAAAAATAGCATTTAGCGTTGTAACGATAGCAAGTTTAGCATCCTGTACAGCGTACGCGGATCCGTATGCAAGTGCTTATGGAGATCCCTATTATGATAACGGATATTACTATGCACCGCAGGGATATTACGGAGGCGGTGGATATTGGGGAAATGATGGATATTATTATAGAAATAATATGAATTATTATTACGATAATGGTATGCCTTATTATTATCAAAATTACAACAACTCCAGAAGAAAGGTTTATGTTGAAAGAAGATCCGGCAGCGAAGCAACTTCTGCAAGGCCTAATAATGGCTTCAGGGGCAATGTAAATGATGGCACTACTGGCAACAACGGAAGTTTTAGGAATAACAACAGACGAAGCAATAGCCAGAGATCTAATAACGGTTTCAGAAATCAACAGCAGAATGCTCCGAAATCCCAGAATAACAACAGCGGAGGATTCAGAAATAATTCTTCGAATAATTCAAATAATTCGAATAACGGAGGATTCAGGAACAATTCGGGATCAACAAATCAGCAGGCTCCGGCTCAGCCGAACAACAATCGGAATACCAACGGAGGTGGTTTTAGATAAAACGATTATAAATAAGGAAACGGGCAGCTAACACTGTTCGTTTTTTGTTTTAATTGTACTAATTTTGCATGCTCAATCTGAGACAAATATCAGCTACCATATGGAATTTTATAAATATCAGGGAACCGGAAATGACTTCGTAATGATTGACAATCGTGCAGGCGAATGGAACGATCTTTCAATTGATAATATTCAGAAACTTTGTGACCGACGATTTGGAATCGGTGCAGACGGACTCATCAAAATCAATAAAGCAGAAGGTTTTGATTTTGAAGTTGATTATTATAATTCCGACGGCTCAAAAAGTTTTTGCGGAAACGGCGCCCGCTGTTCGGTTGCCTTTGCTTTTTTCCTTGATGTTTTTGAAGGGAAATGCAGGTTTACAGCCATTGACGGAGCTCATGAAGCAGAAATCCAAAACGGAATCGTAAAGCTGAAAATGAATGATGTGGAAACAATTTCCCAAGATGGCAACGACGCTGTGATGAATACGGGTTCGCCACATTATGTAAAATACGTTGAAGATCTTGTCAATTATAATGTTTTTGCAGATGGAAAAGAAATCCGAAATTCTGAAAATTATAAAGAAAAAGGAATCAACGTCAACTTTGTGGAAAAAATTAATGAGGATGAGATATTTGTAAGAACCTATGAACGAGGAGTTGAGGACGAAACTTACAGTTGCGGGACGGGAGTTACAGCTTCCGCTTTAACCTTTCTGCAAAATAACAATCTAATTTCCGTGAATGTAAAGACCTTGGGAGGGAATCTTAAGGTATATGCCGAAAAAGATGGAAATTCTTTCAGAAATATTTGGCTGGAAGGCCCTGCAAAACAGGTTTTTAAAGGAAGAATAGACATTTTGTAATAAATCTAGTTAACGGTACATGAAAAAAGCTATACTCATCATCATCCTGCTTGTTTTTGTGATAGGTGGATTTTTTGGTTTTAAATTTTATTCAAAATATTATGGGAATAATATTAAAAAAGACGGCTATGTTCTTATTCCCCATAATGCAGGATTTAAACAAATCTTAGATTCTGCAGCAAAATATGTAGACGATAAAGAATCATTTGAAGCGGTAGCCAAAGAAAAGGATCTTGAAAAATATTTTAAACCAGGGCGCTATCATTTTCTGAAAGGGTTGGGGAATGCCCACCTTGTGAACATGATTAAAGCAGGCAACCAGAGTGAGAACAGCTTTAGAATTGGTGATTTTGGAGATGTATATCAAATGCTCGGCAAGGTAACAAAAAAAACAGAACTTGATTCTTTACAGTTTGTGAAAGGGCTCAATACCATCGCCTCTGAAAAGGGATATAATAATGCAGAAGATCTTAAAAAGTATTTTTTTATTGATACTTACAATTTTTTCTGGACGGTAACTCCAAAAGAGTTTTTCAACAGATTTAACGATCAGTATAATGAATTCTGGAATGCTGAAAGAAAGGCTAAAGAGCAGCAGTCAGGTCTTACGAGAGATCAGATTTATGCACTGGCCTCCATTGTTTACAAAGAGTCAGGCGGTAAAAAGGATGAGATGAGAACCATCGCAGGTCTTTACCTGAACCGGTACAGAAAAGGAATGAAATTACAATCGGACCCGACGGTAATTTATGCCATTAATAAACAGACTAATTTCCAACAACCCATTAAAAGGGTTTTCTATAAACACTTATCTACACCATCACCCTATAATACCTATGCTAATAAAGGTATTCCGCCGGGACCCATTTGTGTAGTAGATAAAAATTCTGTTGACGCAGTTTTAAATGCTGAAAAAAACAATTATATTTTTATGTGTGCCGATCCTGCAAGATTAGGATACCACAAATTCACTGCAAGTGCCGAACAGCATGCAATTAATGCAAAAGCTTATCAGGACTGGCTGAATTCAAACAACATAAAATAATAACCATAATTAACTTTTTTTAACAAATTTATAATTAACATTTCGCATTTTAAAGCGACATATATATTTACAAATAATAAATTAGGCTTAATATTTGAAGTTATACACAATTGATAATTTCATAATATTAAGAGAAATCTTTCACGATTTTACACAAAAAAATACCTTATGAATCAGACGGAAATCATTAACATTTTTACAAAAAAAACCTTAGGGCTTACTTTTGTACTTTCAGCAGCAGCATTGGCTTTTGCACAGGAGAAGGTAGGTATTTCGGGGTCGGTTGTCAATAAGAGCAATCAGCCCGTCCCTTATGCTTCAGTTACATTCAGTAACAAAGCAAACAAACAGTTAAGTGATGCAACACTTACCGATGAAAAAGGACAATATAAGCTCGATCTTACACCCGGAGAATATGACATTTCTGTTGAGGCAATCGATTACAAAAAAAGTGTTGTTACAAAGCAGATTACAGCAGCCGGCAATATCGGTGCATTTTCTATCGATCCTGAAGCAAGCGCAACCAATATGAAAACCGGAGAAATCCAGGGCGTTACTATCACAGCAGCTTCTACAAAACCCTATAAGGTTGAACTTGATAAAAGAACCTATGACCCATCTCAGGATATTGTAAGCAAGGGAGGAAACCTTCAGGATGTTCTTTCCAATGTTCCTTCGGTTTCTGTTGATACCGATGGTACTGTTTCAATGAGAGGTAGCTCTAATGTACGATTTTTAATTAACGGTAAACCTTCTGCCTTATTAGGAATTGACGACGGAGCTAATGCATTGCAGAGTATTCCTGCCGATCAGATTGAGCGAATTGAGGTAATTACCAATCCTTCCTCAAAATTCGAAGCGAGCGGAACAGCAGGTATTTTAAATATTATTTTAAAGAAAAACAAAAAAACAGGGTTTAACGGTAGTGTTACGGGAACTTTAGGATACCTTCCCCAAACCAACCTGAATACCAATTTAAGCTGGAGAAAAGGAAATTTCACATGGTTTTTAAACGGCGGTGGCGGATACAGAGAATCTAAAAGCACCAACAGAAACGATGATTATTTCACCAATGCAGTAAATGCTGATGATCAGATCCAGAGAAATACGAATTCTGAAAACAACAGTAAGAATAATAACTATAATGCTTCTGCAGGAATCGTTTATGATATCACGGACAGAACATCCGTAAATGCATCCGGAACGGTAAGAACATTTGATAATGAAAGTGTAGGAAATATCGATTATTTCTACGATTTTTTAGCTATTCCAAACAGTACTTCACAAAGGATTACTTTGGGAACCAATAATAACCTTGCGTTTCAGGGAGATTTGGGATTAGATCATAAATTTGACGATAATGGACAAAATTTATCATTATCTTTAAGTTTACAGAGAAACCGTTCTTATAATGATACCAATATTGACCAGACCCGTGATGGCATAGATGAATTGGAGAATATTGTTAATCAAAATACAATCAACAGAACTGTAATAGCAAAAGCGGATTATGAGCTTCCAATTGGTGAAAATTCTAAACTTGAGGCAGGCTACCGATTGGATATCAACAACAACGACTACAGCAATGATGTACAGCAAAGTACAGAGCAGGCTCCCGTTTTGTCATTTTTAAGACCATATACGTATGATGCTAATTATAAGGAAATGTTTAATGCTTTTTACTTACAGTTCAAAAGTAAAATAGGAAATTTGGGATACCAGTTAGGATTGAGAGATGAAATTTCAAATATTGATATTTCTTATAGCAATCTTTTGCCGAACAGTGCTTTAAATACGAGAAAAAATTATAACAACCTGTTTCCAAGTGTGTATTTAAGCTATGAATTTGCAAAAGACAATCAGTTGTTGTTAAATTATACCCGAAGAATTGACCGCCCAAGATCTTTCTTCCTGATTCCCAATCCGAATTATAATGACAACCAGAATATTTTCGACGGAAATATTGACCTGAACCCATCTTATGTTGATTCTTATGAATTCGGATATAGTATCTCTAAGAAAAAATTTACGATCAATCCTACATTATATTACAGACATCAGACGGATGATACTAAAATGTTAGTATATAACAAATTAGCAACAGATGAAGCTGGAAATATCCTTACACCAAAGGTGATCGAATCTCATACAAAACCTATTAACCTTGGTAGTGACGACCGATACGGGTTGGATTTGAACTTTAACTGGGATGCAACAAGCTGGCTTAAATTCCTTGGAAATGTTGATCTATTTGGTTATAATACGAAAGGAAGCATCGCTTATGATACTTTTGATGTGGATGGAAATCCTACGCAGGCCATTGCTAATTTTGAAGGAAAAGGGTTCTCATCAAGAGCAAGGCTTACTTCTACGATCAAATTTGATAAAACATTCAGCGTTCAGTTACAAGGTTTCTATAGAGGTGGCCAAAAGACAGCTTATCAGGACCGAAAAGATCTGTATGCTGTAAACTTCGGAGCATCAAAAAACATTTGGAATAATAACGCTACTATTTCTTTCAACATTCAGGATATCTTCAATACGAGAGCCATGAGATCTACTACTTATACAGCAAATAGTGTAAGAGAATCTTACATGCAGTGGCAGCCGAGACAGTTTGCCCTTTCCTTTACTTACAGATTTAAGCAGGGAGAGAAAGTAGAACAGCCGAAACGTAAAAAAGACATCAATGCGAATGATACCGGCGGAGATGAACAAGGTGGACCAATGTAATAGTCTTGCATATATAAAAAAAATCCCGAAAAATTTTTCGGGATTTTTTATTTTATAACTTCTGCTTTGGAGTTTTTTTCCATTTCAGCTTCGTAGATTCTTTTTCTGAGGTCACTGGAAGAAAACCTGTGGTCTCGTTTATTATAAAATATCTCAATGCCATTTTCTTCGCAGTATTTTTTCCCGGTGAAATCTTTATCTCTATAATCATCTCCTATAATCCTTACATCAATTACAAATGATTTTAAAATATCTTCCAGATCCTGCTCTGTATAATAAGGAATAATTTCATCCACAGCATTTACAGCTTTCAGCTGAATATATCTTTCTACAATTGTCTGCGTAGGCTTATTTTTATTCGGGCGATCATGAGACGGATCAATCTGAAGCCCTACGATAAGGTAATCACAAACAGTTTTTGCTTCTTCAAGCATTTTAATGTGTCCGGCATGAAGTAAGTCGAACGACGAAAACGTAATGCCTATTCTTTGTGTTTTCATAATAAATTTCTTTTTTAATTAATTTTAAACATTCTTGACTCAAGATATCTCTGCCATTCCCATACCGTTCTTAACGATTCTTCCAAAGAAGTTTCAGATTTCCATCCAAGTTCTCTCTCTGCTTTATCTACATTGGCATAAGCTATGGTAATATCTCCTTCTCTTCGGTCACAGATCTGATAGGGAACTTCAACATTATTTGCCGTTTCAAAAGCTTTAATTACTTCCAAAACAGAAGATCCTTTCCCGGTTCCGAGATTATAGATATCAATTAAAGTTTCATCTGAAGTGCTTTGCATTAATTTTTGTAAAGCCGCAACGTGAGCCTTAGCAAGATCTACAACATAAATGTAATCGCGTATTGCCGTTCCGTCGGCGGTAGGATAATCATTTCCCCAAACATTAAGCTTTTCGCGGATACCTGCTGCCGTTTGCATAACGTAAGGTACGAGATTATTTGGAATTCCAATAGGTAATTCTCCAATTTTTGAAGAAGGATGTGCCCCGATTGGGTTAAAATATCTCAATAAAGAAATTTTTCTCTGATAGGCTTTCGCAAAATCTGCTAAAATTTCCTCGCCCATCTGCTTGGTTTTACCATACACACTTTCAGGCATTTTCAGCGGTGTATTTTCATCGATCGGCATATTATCAGCCTGACCATATACGGTACAGGAAGAACTGAAAATAAAGTTGGAAAGTCCTCTTTCTTTAAATTCCTGTAAGATATTGATCAAAGAAAAAAGATTATTTTCATAATAATCAACCGGTTTCAACTGGCTCTCTCCCACCGCTTTTGAAGCAGCAAAATTAATACAGCCGTCAATAGGATGCGCGTCGAAAACCTGGGTCAAAAGTTCTCTCCTTTTTAGATCGAAAGGATAAAAAACCGGTTTTTTTCCTGTAATTTCCTCAATATTTTTAAGTATAAATTTCTCCGAATTAGATAAATCATCAACAATAACAACTTCAAAATTGTTATTTAAAAGTTCCACTACCGTGTGTGAACCAATATATCCTAGACCTCCTGTTACGAGTATTGCCATGTTGTATTTTTTTGGACTTTGTCAAAGTTGAAATCTTTGACAAAGTTTTTTTTAAATTTAAATCTCTTCCTAATATTCCCTTTGGCCAATTTGATCGATTTCCAATAGATCATAGTCAACTTTAGATTTATACTTTGTAATTAAAAAAAATAAGCCAAATAATATTGAATAGATAATAGGTGGCATAATATAATCCATTGAATCATTTCCGAAATATCCGCCAAAAATTGACTTAGCAATACCAAATGTAATAGTTATAAAAATTAAAATCAACGATACTGAAAAAGTTAAGACAGATAATTTACTTTTTTTTATTAAGAAGATAAGAGACAGTAAAGATAATCCTAAAATTATAAAGATTACCGCTGAATATATATCAAAAATTGAATTAATTACAATTCTATTATAAATCCCAAATCCAAATGCAACAGAAAAAATTACATTGATTAAAATAGCGATCCAATAAACAAATTTATATCTAAAAACCTTCCTTTTCATTACTTCATAAACTCCAGTACCGCATCCGCAATATATTTCAGTTGTTCTTCATCCAATTCAGTATGCATCGGAAGAGAAATTACCTCATCCAGTAATTTATCGGTATTGACAAAATCGGCATCGTTACTTTCCTGATAATAAGCCTTTTGCTTTCTTAGTGCTACGGGATAATAAATCATGGCCGGAATTTCCTTTTCCGTTAAAAATTTCTGAAGATCATTGCGTTTACCGTTCAGGATTCTCAACGTATACTGATGGAATACATGCGTTGAATTTTCTGCTCTTTTTGGCGTTAAAATGTGTTCATGACCCGCAAAAGCTTCGTCATAATAATCTGCGGCTCTGTTTCTTGCCTCATTATAATTATCCAAATGCGGAAGTTTCTTTCTCAAAATTGCAGCCTGAATACTGTCCAGTCTTGAGTTTACTCCAACTTCATCATGGTAATATCTTTCGTACATACCATGGTTAACGATTCCTCTCAAACGGTGTGCTAATTCATCATTGTTGGTGAAAATAGCTCCTCCATCGCCGTAGCATCCCAGATTTTTAGAAGGAAAAAAAGAAGTGGTTCCTACCGTAGACATGGTTCCAGCTTTCTTTACCGTTCCGTCTGAGAATGTAAATTCTGCACCGATTGCCTGGGCGTTGTCTTCGATAACATATAAATTGTGCTGTTCAGCAATTTTCAGAATTTCTTCCATATTGGCACATTGTCCGAAAAGGTGAACGGGAATAATGGCTTTTGTTTTTGGGGTGATTGCTTTTTTGATAGCTTCCGTAGAAATGGTAAAGGTATCATAATCAACATCTACCAGTACCGATTTAAGCTTAAGCAAATGAATCACCTCAACTGTTGCCGCAAAAGTAAAATCTGCGGTGATGATTTCATCTCCTTCTTTAAGGTCAAGTGCCATTAAAGCAATCTGAAGGGCATCTGTACCGTTGGCACACGGTATCACATGTTTTACGTCTAAATAAGACTCTAATTCATTCTGGAAAGACTTTACTTCAGGGCCGTTGATAAAAGCCGCTGAATCCATTACATTTGAAACTGCATTATCTACTTCATTTTTTATCTTGTAATACTGACTTTGTAAGTCAACCATTTGAATCTTTTTCATAAATAAATATTTCTGTAAAAATAAGGAATTTAAAATCCTATCAAAAATTTTATTGATTTTGTTTTATCTTTATATAAAATATCTACATGAAAAAAATTTTACTCTTTTGTCTCTTAACAGGTTACTCGGTGAGTTTTGCACAAACCTCGCTTGTTTTCGTGTTCTTTAAAGATAAGCCCAACAAGGCTGCATTCTATGCGAATCCCTTGTCCGAACTGTCTCAGAAATCTCTCGACAGACGTACAGCAGTTAGTGTTACACTGAATGATCAGGATGCGCCCATTGAACCAACTTATATTACCAATATTCAGAATCTGGGATTCACGGTTACGGATTATTCAAAATGGCTAAATGGCGTTGCTGTAAATGCCACTCCTGCTCAGATAGCACTGTTACAGTCACAGACTTACGTGAATTCCGTGGAAAGTTTTGCACGAAATACATCGGGAGTTCCTAAAATGAAAAATATCAACAAATGGGTAGATCTTAATCCCAATGCAGGAAAAAATCTTACGGTTTTCGATTACGGTTCAGGATCACAGCAGATTGACCAGATTAACCTCCGCCCGCTGCATCTTGCAGGCTACACGGGAACAGGAGTTACCATTGCGGTTATCGATACCGGCTTCCCGAATGTAAATACAGGCTCCGCATTCTCAAGGCTTTGGAATAACGGACACATCAAAGGCGGATATGATTTTGTAACGAAAACCACAGATATTTATAATTCATCACTCAATATTCACGGAACGGTTGTTCTGGGAGCCATCGGCGGTTTCGTGCAGGACACTTTTGTAGGTTCTGCTCCTGATGCCGATTTCTATCTGTACCGAAGCGAAAATGCGAATATAGAAATTCCCGAAGAAGAACTGTACTGGATTGAAGCCGCCGAAGAAGCCGACCGAAAAGGCGTTGATCTGATTACAACTTCTTTAGGCTATTACAATTTTGACGACCCGAAATATAATTATACCTACGCCAACATGAACGGAACCACTTCTTTTATTGCGCGGGGTGCTGAAATTGCCGTTAATAAAGGAATTTTCGTATTATTTGCAGCCGGAAATTCGGGAACTCAGCCGTGGCATTATATTCTGACGCCGGCAGATAACGCGAAAGTTTTTACCATTGGTTCTGTAGATGCTACAGGAGCATCATCGGATTTTTCTTCTTACGGCCCGAATTCTGTCGGAGTGATAAAACCGGATGCAAGCGCAAGAGGAACAGCAGCAATTACGGTAAGCAATAACAATTCTACCCTTCCGGTGAGCGGGACGTCTATTGCAACTCCTATTGCAGCAGGAGGTGTCGCTTGTCTGATTCAAGCTTTTTCCACAATGAACAGGGATTTGATGAGAGATAAATTAAGACAAACCGCATCGCTTTATCCAAATCATACCGATCAGATGGGCTTTGGAATCCTTAATTTCGGAAGTTTGTATAATACTGTTTTAAATACTTCTGAATTAGTAAAGAGAAATGATATCGCAATTTTCCCTAATCCGGTTAAAAATATTCTCAATATCGCTTCCGAAAAAGAAATTGTATTATTGGAAATTTATGATAATTTAGGAAGATTAATCACAAAAGTCAATAATCAAAAATCTGTGAAAGTTGAAGATTTCAGTAAAGGCGTTTATTATCTGAAAATCAAGACAAAAGATACAATGTATTATGAAAAATTCATAAAAGAATAAATCAAAAACCTCTCATTTCGAGAGGTTTTTTATCAGAAGCTGAGTTCATCAAAATCTTTAATTTCAGATAAAAGAACAGGCTCTTTAATATCGACTTTAGACCACGTTTCCTTGAAAACTTCATCACTGTCTTCCAAGTCCTTATTGAGATTATCTTTAAACTGCTTTTTACCGGTTAAAAAATTAATGCTTGTTTCGTTCAGCACAGTTGGGCCGCGGTTTTCGCTTGCATCATAACCAATCAGCTGGAAATCATTGTTTCTGTATTTAAAAGTATAGGTCCAATATCCATATCTTCCGTGTGAATAATGGATGTATAAATTATTCTTATCTATGGAAGCTTCCATTTCCGGAGCATAATACACGCCGCCGTCTTCATTTTCGGAAGAAAAACAGCTCTTGTTTTCCAACACCTTTTGATAGCCGTTATCTTCTGTTTTAAATAAGATAATAATTCCCCTGCGGCTACGGTCCAGTTTTCCACGATATTCATCTGTAACGATTTTATCTTTTTCAGTTCCTTTGATAATCAGCACATGATCTTTACGTTCGTCGTCATTCAGGTCTCCTTCCACCTCATCATAGAGAACAAATCCTTTCGGTATAAAATCTGATGTTCTATTCTTGTCAGCAGTTTTTACATGATCTTCCAACGCTTTTTCCACCGATAACGCTTCATTTTTAGCAGCCGGTGGCAGCTTGTTTTCCGGAGACTTTTTACATCCTTCAAACAAAAACAAAACTGCAAGAACAGAAACTGAAAAGAATATATCTCTCATATTATAATTTTTACGCTGAATTTCTGCTGGCATTGATATTTCCAAACAAAGAGCGGGTCACAAGCTTTTGATACGCTTCTTTATTCCCTTCTCCTTTCTGAATCTTCATCAGAGCATATTGCTGAATACTCAATAGTGGAAGAACAATTCTCTCACGGATTTTCACGGATTTTCTGGAAAGCGGATCTTCCTGCTGAAGCATGCTGAAGCCGGTAAGTTCAAGCATAATATTTTTAGATAAATTATACTCATCAAAAAGTACATTCCAGAAAACGCCAAATTTAGGATTGTTTTTAATATAATAGGTTAATGGGAAATACGTCTTGTTCATGCTCATCATTGAATTTAAAACCAAGGTTTTAAAAAAGTCCGAACCTTTATACAAAGCTATCACTTCATCAAATCTCCCCTGTTCTTTCATCTGCTGCATGGCAAAACCGAATCCGAAAAACCCGGGAACATTCTGCTTAAGCTGTGACCACGATCCCACGAAAGGGATGGCTCTTAAATCCTCGAATTTCAGCTCATTACCAGCACCTCTTTTCGACGGGCGGCTTCCGATATTGGTTTTCCCGTAATATTCCAGCGTACTCATTTCCTGAAGATAAGGAACGAACATGGGGTGTGCTTTAAGGTCAGAGTACTTTTGATAACTGATGTCGGCCAGTTCGGCAATCAGCGCTCTTTCTTTTTCCGTGAGATCTTTTTTGGAATTTTTAAACACATCATTCTCCACACCGGCTGTTAAAAGCTGCTCAAAATTGTATTTTGCCTGCTCTTTGTTTCCGAAAATACTGGTAATGGTCTGTCCCTGAATGGTTAATTCAATTTTATTGTTGGCAATTGTTCTTCCCTGAGAAGCATAAAAATCGTGGGTTTTTCCGCCCCCTCTTGCAGGCGGACCGCCTCTTCCGTCGAAGAAGACCACTTTAATTCCGCTTTCTTCAGACAGTCTGGTGAGAACTTCTTTAGCTTTGTAAATTTCCCAGTTGGCCTTCAGGTAACCTCCGTCTTTAGTTCCGTCTGAAAAGCCCAGCATAATGGTCTGCTGATTTCCTCTTCTTTCCAGATGTTTTTTATAAACAGGATTCTGATACAGTTCTGTCATCACTTTTTCCGAATTCGCAAGGCCTTCCATGGTTTCAAACAGGGGAACAATATCCATATTAATATCTTCATCCTGATAACCGCAGATCTTGAAAAATGCATACACATTCATCACATCTTTTACCGCATCGGAATTGGAAATAATGTAGCGGTTCATACCTCTCGAACCGTTCAGTTTCTGTATTTCTGTAATTTGGGAAACGGTAACTAAAGTATCTTTAACGATATCTTCAAAATCATCAGGATTTATTTTTTCCGTAGCCTGAATTAAGGCGTTGAATTTTTCTTCCTGAGTCGCATCACTGGCTCCGTACATTTTAGCGAAAACTTCATCAATCACTTTCTGATGAATCCTGCTGTCCTGTCGCACATCCAATGTAGCAAAGTGGGTCCCGAAAATTTTAACCCTGTCCCTGAAATCCGTCAGGAGATTGATAAATAATGAATTATGCTGTTCTCTAACAATTGTTTCCGCTTCGTCAATTCGTCTGATGATATCTTCTGCCGTAATTCTTTCATTTCTGAATATGGCCGAATACAATTCATTACTGAGTTTTGTCAACACCTCTGAAACTCCCCTGAAACTTAATCTTCGCCGCACCGATTTTAAATTATTATAATAGGCTTTTAAAATGGCTGAATGAAGCTCCTCTGCTACCCTTTTAGTAACATCTGCTGTTACAAACGGATTTCCGTCGCGGTCGCCACCCGGCCAGAAACCCAGCTGGATGAGATCTTCATGAACATGGAAGTGTTCAGTCCCGAACGTTTCTTTTATTTTCGTAAAAAGTTCACCGATCGTATCGTAATATACGTATCTCAAATAATAGATGATACTCATCGCCTCATCTATCGGGGTGGGTTTTTCTTTATTCACGAAAGGTGTTTTTCCCAGCTGCTGCAGAAGCATATCGATATTGGTGATAGAATCGTTGGTAATCGCATTTCTGAGATCATGAAGGATTCTCTGTACAGAGTTTGGATAAAACTGTGTAGGATGCGCAGTAAAAACAATTTTGATGGCAAAATCTTTGAGTTTTTCACGAACCAGTTCCAGTTTGTGATCCTGGAGGGAATGCTCATAAAGGTTGGTTACGGTTCCTTTATCGCTGTCGGAGTGAAGATTCGGGAAGGCTGCATCTTCAATACTGTCGAACAAAACAACCTGTCTTTCAATATATTGTATGATTTTAAAAAGCAGTTCGAGTTTCTGCTCTTCCGTTTGTAAATCGGTATGGCTTTTAAAGAATTCTTCAACGATTTCTTCGGGTGTTTTTCCGGCTTCGTAGCCGGTTTTGCTTTCTTCACAAAGAAAAGGAAGCAGCATCCCGATATTCGTCATTTTATCATAAGGCAGGCTCATAAACAATGAATTGTAGATCTGGAACTTATTTTCCACGATCTGCCTGAATTTTTCTGCGCGTTGGTCGTGTATCATATAACAAATTTAAGGGATTTTGGATGGAATTCAAATGGTGTTTTGTTTAAAAATAGTTTAATTATGAATATTCTTTTTGATTAAAACATAAAGAATATCCTTAGAATTAGAAACAATTTGTGAAAAATTTGACTTATTTTAATAATTTACGGATTAAGTTGATTCTGAATATTAAATATTATTTATTTTTATATCTGATTAACCCAAATCATCATGAAAAAACTCATCCTATTCCTACTGCCGCTTCTCCTTTTCACCGCCTGTGGTGAAGACTGCTATAATCCGCCACAACCGATTGTTTTTGAATTTGTAAATGCTGCCGGTGAAAACCTGATCGCCAACGGAACATTGACCACTTATTCGATACTGGATGAAAATAATGTCGCCATTCAGCTTACCAAAACTTCTGAGAACAGAATTCTGCTGGAAAATGTAGGTGCATATAACGGCACAAAGAATTATAATTTCTATTCTAATATCAAACTTTTTGATTTTTCTATTGAATCTTCAGAGTTTAACAGTGGCTGCGAAGGATATCAGATCAAAAAACTGACGTTTACCGGGGTTGGATTTGACGTGAAAGATGAAAACGGATATTACAAAATTATATTCCAGTGAATTTATTTTGTTAACTTTTAAAAACAATAAAAAACTGTTTAAATTTTACTAAATAAGTTTTTTATCGTTTTTTCTTAATTTTCTAAATTAAATAAACTTTGTTTATTCTTTATTTAACATTAAGAAATCTTTAGATTCGACGTAGTCAATTTTAGCGAGTTAGACTTTATCATGATTAAGAATCAATAAATTGATTTTTATTAAGTTTTTTAAGCTGAGGGGCGCTTAATTCCTTAATGTTAAAATAAATTATAATTTAAATATGAAATTATTATTTTTGGTTTTATTTCTATGTTCAGGTTTGGTTTTCAGCCAGAAAACCATTCCGCCGGATTACCGAAAAATCCCGGAAATTTTAGATAATCCGGAGCTGCTTTATCCTTTTATTATTCCTGACAAAAAATATGACTACTGGAGCGTTCTCAGGAACAACCCGGATCCCGACAAGGCAATCATTTACGAAAGTCAGACACCGGACTCTATGATCCTTAATGACCCTATTCCTACCAAAGGATTCTTTCAAAAATGTCTTGGGGAAGATTGTTTTTCTTACCTATTAGCTTGTGAAAATGGGCGAACCCTGTATTTTTCAAATGAGCAAGAACTGAGAAAATTTATCGGATTTGTAGATAATCTGCCGGAAGCGGTTTTAATTGCCAACACTTACGGATATATTGTTGATGCTGGCTATGCTCTTAGCAGTTCTTATAAAATGGATCAGAATCAGATCTACCTTTATCTTACAAAATTTACCAATTCTGTAACTAAAGAGTCTTTTTTCATTAAAATTAATCGAAAAACGGGAAAATTGGAGGTGAAAAGTAACGGATTTTATTAAATGTATTTGAATTTTTTTTGTCATTCTGAATAAAATTTTGTGGAGCAATAGGCAATGAAGAATCTCTTAATATGAAGTTATTTGAGATTTTTCGACTCCACTTTGTTTCGCTAAAAATGACAGTGTTATAGATCAAATGAAAGAGTTTTTTAAACACAAAGTCATATAAGATTTAAATTAATTTCTATGCTTTATCAGAACACATTAATTTGCGAAAATTTTTGATTTTCCTCTCATGTGATCTTTTAAATGATTATTCAACAAAATTCAATAGTTTTAATAAAAATCGATCATTAAAATTTTAAAATTTTATTAACTCAAATTTCACAGGTCATTCCGTACATTTGAATTAAAATAAATAAGGACTATGCTTAATTTCGAGTTTAAAAACCCAACCAAAATACTTTTCGGAAAAGGTGAAATTGCAAAAATTTCTAAAGAAGTTCCGGAAAACGCCAAAGTATTAATGATTTACGGCGGCGGAAGCATCAAAAACAACGGTGTTTACGACCAGGTAAAAGAGGCTTTGAAAGACCATCAAATTTATGAATTCGGAGGTGTTCCTGCCAATCCTGAATATGAGGTTCTGATCGATGCTTTGAATTTTATTAAAGAAAAAGAGATCGATTTCCTTCTTGCCGTGGGCGGAGGATCGGTAATCGACGGTACCAAATTCCTTTCTGCTGCTGCCAACTATAATGGTGAGCCATGGGAAATCCTCACGAAATCCGTAAGAACATATGAAGGAGAAGGATTGCCTTTCGGAACGGTTCTCACGTTACCTGCAACCGGCTCCGAAATGAATTCTGGGTATGTGATTTCAAGAAGAGAGACCAATGAAAAATTATCTTCCGGAGGTCCGGGTCTTTTCCCTCAGTTTTCCGTTCTGGATCCTGAAGTGGTAAAATCAATACCGCCAAGACAAATTGTAAACGGTTTAACAGATGCTTATACACACGTTTTGGAACAGTACATGACCGCACCTTCGTCGGCAGATTTACAGGAAAGAATTGCAGAAAGCATTTTGATCAGTTTACAGGAAACCGCTCCGAAGGTCCTGTCTGATGATTTCAGCTACGAAGCAGCAGGAAATTTCATGTGGTGCTGTACAATGGCTTTGAACGGACTCATCCAGAAGGGAGTTATTACCGACTGGGCGGTTCATGCAATGGGACATGAACTCACAGCTTATTTCGGGATTGATCATGCGAGAACACTGGCTATCATCGCACCTTCTCATTACCGCTACAATTTTGAAGCTAAAAAAGGAAAACTTGCACAGTACGCAGAAAGAGTATGGGGAATTAAAGAAGGAACTCTTGAAGAGCGTGCGGAAGCCGGAATAAAAAAACTGGAAGCATTCTTTCACAGCCTTCATATTCAGACCAGACTATCAGAATATACCGAAGATTTCGAGGGAACTGCAGAAAGAGTTGAAAAAGCATTTACAGAAAGAAACTGGACTGGTTTAGGTGAATACAGAAAGCTTACTCCGCAGGATGCAAGGAAAATTGTGGAAATGAGCTATTAATAAAGTCCGAAGTATGAAGATAGATTAGAGAAGTACATTTTGAATACAAAATTGGTTTGCATTGAGAATGATCGTCATTCTTTCATCTTTTACTCCAGAAAAAATTATTTTGTCTACAAACATTCGTTTAAAAAACCTTAATTTCATTAGAGATATTTCAAATTTATTTATATTTTAGCATATTCTTAAATTTGTAAAAATGAAAAAACAATTACTTTTATTTGCCTTTTCAGCATTCGTGCTTAGTTCATGTGAAGATGATGATATCCAAGCGTATGAAATGGATATGATGAAAGGTGAATGGAAAATCAGTAAAACAGAAGTAATTTCAGGAAAAGACGATAAAACAGTGCTTGGTACAGATGTTCCAACCGGATGCGAAGCTAAAAATACGATTGAATACAGAACGGATTTTTATACCGCTTTTACAGCGTATACCGGAACGGGAAACGACTGTCAGATCGCTTACAAATCAGAAGGAACGTATGATTATGATACAGAAACTAAGAATCTTACCATAAAATATACGAATGACAGTCCAAGGCCGTATCAGGTAGTTGTTCTTACAAGTACGGAGATGAGACTTAAACAGATGTTTGCAAACATTGACCAAAATGGAGATCAGGTAATTGACTACACCTACATTTCTTTAAAAAGATAACAATAGACTCCCGAAATTTCGGGAGTTTTTTATGATAAGGAACTTTTAAAATGATTATATAATGAAGAAGATGTTATCAGCATTTTTACTGCTGACTTTTGCCCTTTTCTTTTCGCAGGAAAAAAAACCGATGTTCTGGCAAGACATACAGAATTTCAAAAAACAGGATCGGGAAACAGCACCCCCTAAAGATGCCATTCTATTAATAGGAAGTTCATCATTTACAAAATGGACGGATGTCGCCAATTATTTTCCTGATAAAACAATAATCAACAGAGGCTTCGGCGGTTCACGATTAACGGATCTTAATTATTATGCCAACGATCTTTTAAATTACCAACCCAAACAAATTATTATCTATTGCGGGGAAAATGATTTTGCAGATGATGCTAAACTAAAGGCAGATATTGTGGTTGAAAGATTTAAGACTTTTTATCAAAAAATACGGGCGAAATTCCCTAAAATTGAAGTTGATTACATTTCCATCAAATATTCTCCGAGCCGCGAAAACCTTTGGCCTCAGATGAAAGAAGCGAACAAAAAAATTGCTGCTTTTATGAAAAAACAGGCGAATGCAGAATTTATTGATATTACTAAAGTAATGCAGGACACTAACGGAAACGTTAGAAAAGATCTTTTTGTGGCAGACATGCTGCACATGACACCGGAAGGCTATAAATTGTGGACTTCGGTAATGAATCCTTACATGAAATAAATGAGAGACTCCATTAAAAATTTACCGCTTTATCAAAAGGCCGAGGAAATCTATGAAACTTTGAAAATCATCACCGCCCTTTTTCCTGATGATAATGATTACCTGCAACATCTCAAAATGAATCTGCTTGAAGACATCATGGTAATTCAGGCTAAAATATCCGGCGCTGAAGCTGTTAAATTGTACGATATAAAAATGGAAAATGCAGCGATTATTCGTAAAGCTGCAAGAGATATCATGGTAAGTGGGAACAATCTTGAAATGTTCGGGTTTACCGATTCAAAATATTATAAACTGATCCGAAATCTGATCGAAGAATTCCGGATCTTATTTGTAGACTGGGTAGCCAAATTTAATCCTAAACATTTTATTGTAGATGAATGGGGATTATTTAATCCGCCGGGAATTTCCACCGACTACGTCCAGCGCGATGATGAGTTTAATTTCCTGGATGAAGATGAAGACGATGAATTTTAATTGAATAAACAAAAACTCCCGAAAATTCGGGAGTTTTTTATTTTTTACGCTTGGATTTTGAAATCGCTTTTTGCTGGGCTCTGTTGGCACCGAATTTTTTCGGAGCTTTTCTTTTGGAAGGCCCTCCCCAATTTTCCTTTTTATTTTTGTCTTTCTTTTCATGAAATGCGCCTCCGCCTTCATTCAGTTTTACCTGAGCAGGGTTTTTCATGGAGATCACTTCTTCTTCAGAAGCAATTTTCTTAGGGTTTATCTTTACCTCTTCAGGGAAGTCGATGAATTTCAAGTCCTTATCCATCAATAATTCAATATCAAGAATCAATGGTTCTTCTTTTTTGGTGACGAATGTTATTGCTTTTCCGTCTTTATCCGCCCTACCCGTTCTACCGATTCTGTGGATATATTGCTCCGGAATATCAGGAGTCTCAAAGTTAATGACATGGGTAATATCCGAAATATCAAGTCCTCTTGCCATAACGTCTGTCGTAATTAGGCCTCTTATTTCTTCATTTTCAAAACTCTTCATGGCTTTCAGCCTGTAGTTCTGTGATTTATTGGAGTGAATCACATCAAACTGATCCGGGAAAAGCTCATTGATTTTGGTGAAAAGAAGATCTGCATTTTTCTTGTTATTATTGAAAATCAACACCTTAGACATCTCTTCATCCCGCTTTAATAAATGTTCAAGCAGGTTGATTTTTGTATTGAAATTCTCCACTTTATAGGCAGTCTGTTCAATTTTTTCAAGCGGAGTACCGGATCTCGCCAGGGAAATCTCTACCGGACTTGCAAAATATTGATCAAGCATTTCGTCCACCGCTTCCGTCATGGTGGCAGAAAAAAGAATATTCTGTCTTTTTTCCTTCATCATTTCGAAAATATGGGTTAATTGCGGCCTGAAACCTAGATTCAGCATTTCATCAAACTCATCAATAATTAATTTCTGAACTTCTTTCAGGGAAATGGCATTGTCAATTGCAAGATCCATCACCCTTCCCGGGGTTCCTACAAGGATATCGCAGCCTCCGTCAAATAAAAGCTTTTGCGTATTGATGTTTTTGCCTCCATAGATACCGATCACTCTTGCCGTGATATTTTCTGTCAGCTTTTCAACAATTTCCGCCACCTGCACTACCAATTCTCTTGTAGGCACAAGGATAAGAACTGTAGGATTGCCATTTTTGTTGTATTTCCAAGTTTTAAGAACCGGTAAAAGATAAGCCAGCGTTTTTCCAGTACCGGTCTGTGCAATTCCCATCACATCACGCCCGGAAAGTATGGGCTTTAGGCTCTTTTCCTGAATGGGAGTAGGTTCGAATAATTCCAGATCTGCTAAAACATCAAGAATTTTAACCGGAAGTTCAAAATCTGCAAAAGTGAGTTTTTCCATTTTGCAAAGATAGGCAATTAATTTTTGAAAGGATGCGACCTTTCTGTGCCTATCTAAATAGCCTGCTAGCTATTATCTGCTTATTTTCTGGTAATCCTCAGTAAAATGATTATAGTTAATAGTATTGAAAATATAAATCCCAATATTGCAACTAACGACATTTCTCCAACTTTAGGCCCGGACTCTGATACGAAAATAATGGCTGTGGCTATGATATTAGCTCCGAGAATCATCGCAAGGATGAGATTGATGACGCTTGATTTTATAAGCTGATTGGTCTTCTCTATATTTTTAATCTCGCTGGTTACGGTAAACTTATTTTCATCGAGTTTTTGCAGCACGGATCTTAATTCTTTCGGGATTTCATCTACATTGTCTGTAAAGGTCATCATTTTATCCATACCGGTTTTTAAAATATTCTGCGGACTTATCTTTTTAGCGAATATTTTTTTGGTGTAGGGATGGAGGCTTTTTACTACATCCAGATCAGGATTGATCGTGCGGCCTACACCTTCAATAAGTCCTATTCCCTTAAACAAAAGATAAAAATAATCCGGCATATAAAGGCGGTTATCTTTCAAAACATCTTTCATTTTGTTCATCACTGCATGAGGATCGATTTCCTTAAGCGAAGTACTGTGAACAAAGTCAAGAATTTCTTCTACGTCGCCTTCAAATCTCCTTTCATCGGGAATCTTATAGCTGACAGCCATTTTTTTAAGATAACGTACAATTTTATGCGGATTTTTTGCAACAAAACTTACGATAAGATCTTCCAGGATTTCCTTATCATTCGGCGGAATTTTGCCTACAGCTCCAAAATCTATAAAGACTACTTTACCATCCTTCTTTACCAGAATATTTCCGGCATGAGGATCTGCATGAAAGAAGCCGAAATCCAGAATTTGCGAGACAAAAAGCCGTAATCCTGCTTCTGAAACATAAACAGGGTTGACAGAATGGGCCTGCAACGAAGCTTTATCCGTAACTTTAATTCCATCAACAAACTCCATACAGAGGATATTGTTGTTGGAATAGTCTTCATAAACCTGCGGAACATAAGTTTCTTTGCTGTTTTTAAAATTTCTTCTGAACTGAAGAATATTTTCTTTTTCGTTAATTAATGAAACTTCTTCCAGCAAGGATTTTTCGAAGGTTGAAATGGCCTGTTTCAGGTTTAGCTTTTCTCCGATTTCTGAGTAAGATGAAATTAGTTTTTCAAGATCTTTAATCAACAAAAGGTCATCTTCAATAACTTTCTGAACATCTGGTTTTTTTATTTTTAAGATGACGGCCGTCCCATCCGTAAGTGTGGCTTTGTAAACCTGTGCAATAGAAGCTGTTGCCAAGGGTTCTTCCTGAATTTCAGAAAAGTGTTCTGAAACTGAAATATTGCACTCGTTTTCCAGAATTTCGGCAACGTTCATTTCTACCTTATCTACTTTATCCTGAAGCTTTTGCAGTTCCTGGATCAGTTCAGGTGGAAGAAGGTCTTCCCGATTGCTGAACGTCTGACCTAATTTTACGAAAGTTGGGCCCAATTCTTCCAGGGCAAGTCTTATTCTCTCATAAACAGTTCCTTTTGATGTGATTTCTTCTGGATCGGAAGAAATTTCTGCCTGTTTATTTCCTACATTCATTCTTGCCAGAAGATCTTTAAATCCGTACTTGCTTAATACGGAGATAAGTTTTGCGGATCTTTTCAGTTTTCTTTGTTGCTTATCGAACATAATAATTTATAAAAGTAATAAAAAACCAGCCACAAGTATTCAAAAAGTATTCCTAATTGGCCAAAAAAAAGCTTCATCAAAAGATAAAGCTATTATGTTGTTTTTAAACTATAAAAAGTTTTTTCCATCTTGAAACGGTGTTTCGGCTCAGTTTATAATGCAGAGCAAGTTTGGTGTTGTTGAGTCCATGCTCTTTCTGGAATTCAAGAATTTTTATGATGGTAGATTTACTGTATGACCTGTGCTGTTGGTTGGATTTGATAATATCTTCTGAGACCGGGGTGAATATGATATTATTAATCGCGATAACATCCAATTCGGAAAGCGTTTTCTTGCTTAGGATTTTATCACAAAGTTCTTTTTTTTCAGGGAATTTCTTTTGCAGGATATCTGTATATATCCTTTTAAAATCCGGTTGTGAGGTTTTATTTTTCTTCATATCATCCGTTATTAAGATTACCGTATTTTTTAGTCCAACGATGCAGCGTAGATTTCGGGATTCTATATTCCTTTACAATCTGAGGCATTGTTTTTTCCTGAGTTTCTATAAGTTCGACTATAAAATCGATAACTTCCCTTGTGTATATACTCTTACAGAAATTGGGGAGCATAGATTTTTTTTCTGCCTGTTTATCTACTTTAGAAGGCGGCGCATAAAGGATAAGATGTTGAGAATATATTCTGAAGAAATCGTATTCCAGGAGTTTACTCCATCTCATAAGAATATCGCTGTCTAAACTTTTGGACTGATACATCTCTTCCACTTTGTCTTTTGTTGTTTTGAGGAATTTGCAGATTCTTTCGAGGTCAGTATCAATATCTTCTACGCGTGCCTTTATGATACTTCCTATATGTATTTCTTTGTAGTCAAATTTCATCCTTTTAGTATTATATGTGAAAAATAAAAATGGTGTTAATGTTTCGGCTGAATAATATTCTATCCCAAATAGAAAAACGAGATAAAAAACACTATCGAAAAAATACCAGAACCTGAATTTTTACAATTCTTATGCAATGTATTATTCATTATCAGATAATTTTTCATTGTATTTTGCAATAATTTTTAATGAGAAGCATTTTAATTCTTCGCAAAATAAAATTAGTTTCAACAGTGTGTATTTTTAAGAATTGAGGGAATGTTAAGACGATATAGAATCTTTGGTTATTACTTAAAGATTTATTTAAGTCCGGGTTTTTCATGAATATTCAATAATTCAGGTTTGTCAGGTTAAAGTTTTTGATGTGATTATTAGTTTTTATTTAAACTAAACTACTTTTACAAATTTATATAAAACTAAACAATAATACAATATATTTAAGGCATTTACATCTAAATATTAATATTAGAATTATTTGTTGATTTATCAAAAATTACTAAACATTATTTGTAAATTTATACTGAACTTTATGAGGTAACGCTAATGATCTTATTTTATTATGTATTGCTGAAATATTCGTATAATTATTACTATTTAAAACTCATCAATTTGTGAAAATTTCATAGTTTTTTTTGAATCATTGATTTTGTGCAGAGCTATATAATTAATACTATTTTTTTATAATCATGTATTATCAATATTCATAAAAAAACACCTCTTTTTTTGGAGAGGTGTAACTTTATTCTTGATTAAAAATTTGAAAAAATAATTTCGATATTATTTTAAATAGGTTTCATACAGATCTTTTCTACGGTCTTTCATTACCTGTACTGAGCCATGGTGATGGAGGTCTTTCAGGAGATTTAAATCGACATCAACAATCAGTGTCATTTCCGTATTGGGTGTTGCTTCTCCTTTGACGGCATTCGATGGAAAGGCGAAGTCAGACGGAGTGAACACAGCCGCCTGTCCAAACTGAATATCCATATTGTTAACTCCGGGAAGATTTCCTACACAACCTGCAATGGCTACATAACATTCGTTTTCAATGGCTCTTGCTGCTGCACAATGGCGGACTCTCATGTAAGCATTCTGTGTATCGGTAAGGTACGGAACAAAAAGAATTTTCATTCCCTGATCCGCTAAAATCCTTGGAAGTTCCGGGAATTCAACGTCATAACAGATTACCAGCCCAATTTTCCCGCAGTCGGTATCGAAAACACGGATTTCGTTTCCGCCCTTCATCCCGTAATATTTTTTTTCGTTTGGCGTAATATGAATCTTCCTGTACTCGTCAACCCTGCCGTCCCGATGGAGCAGATAGCTCACGTTGTATAAATCGTTCCCTTCAAAAACAGGCATACTTCCGGAGATAATATTCACGTTGTAACTAATAGCCAGATCTGAGATTTTCATTTTGATTTCTTCCGTTAATTTTGCAAGCTCAATCATACTGTCTCTTTCGGAAAGTTTGTTGAAGGGAGCCAGCAAAGGCGTATTGAACAATTCCGGGAAGAGCACAAAATCGGCTTTATAATCGCCCATTACATCTACAAAAAACTCAACCTGTTCATAAAAAGCATCAATGTCTTTAAAATGTCTCATCTGCCACTGAACCAATCCCAGACGAATGATACTGTCCTGCATGGTGTTTGGCTTTTTGCTGTAATAAATATTGTTCCACTGAAGCAAAACCGCATTTTCTTTGGATGATTCGTCTTCCGGTAAGTATTTCTTTAAAACCCTGATTGGTAAAAAGTTATTTGAAAGCTGGAAAGACAACACCGGGTCATAAATTTCCTTATCCCGCACTCTACGGATATATTCTCTTGGCGAAAGCTCGCTGTGTTTATGATAATTCGGGATTCTTCCTCCTAAAATTATGGATCTTAAATTGAGCAGCTCACAAAGTTCCTTCCGGGCATCGTACAATCTCCTTCCGAGCCGAAGTTCCCGAAATTCGGGATCCACAAAAACTTCGATTCCGTAAAGCACGTTTCCTGTGGAAGTATGGGTATTGAAGGTATAATTTCCGGTAATATCGCTGTAGGTATGGTCGTCGCCAAATTCATCATAATTCACAATGATAGAAAGTGCTACGGCGGCGAGTTTTCCGTCAACCGTAATACAAATCTGACCTTTAGGAAATATTCGGGTAAGTTTTTCGATGCTTTTTTTGGACCAGACATATTCGGACATCTGGGGATAAGCCCTCCTCATTGTCTCGACCAAACCAGGATAATCTTCAACCGTCAGTGGTCTTGTTTCTATTTGCATTTAATGTAATTTTATTTAAATTTAGGGAAAAACTGAGACTTATTTTATATTTAACCGCAAAAGGCACAAAAGATTTTCATGTTTAGCTAAGCGTTGAATGCAAAAGCTAACAACAGGTTAATTTCATCGTATACACAATGCTGTCATCCTGAAAGGATCTAAATCTTAATTTTGAATTACTGCATATTTTCTTTAATCAAAGAAAAAGTTAGAAAACTCTATAGACTTTTATCTGTGTACAAATTATATCCGCAATAAGTTCAGCGTTCCGTAGGAACGCTATCTTTATAACATTTGTAGCATTACAGATATCAATCCTACGAATTGATTAATGGATTTCTTCTTATTTCTCACAGATTCTACTCTTGAAGGAGCAAAACTCTTTTTGCTTTAAACAATTTAACCGTAAAGATTACGAAGATTTCTTAACCATTAACTATTTTGAAAGTTCACTATACTTTATAACCCTGGAAACTGTCTATACACGGCTTTCCAGAATCACTTTGCTGAGATTCTTACAGGATGACAAACAGACTGGTAATTGTATGGTGATTGTAAAAAATTGAACGATCGGCTGATATCCTAGCCCTGATTGCAACGGCATCCTTTTGGGTTGCGGTCGGAGCAAAGCGAAGACCGTAACCCAAAAGATACAGTGGAAAGCAGGAATAAGCTTCAAATAAAAACTCATTACAACAAAAAAATCCCGCCCAAAAAAAGGCAGGATTTATATTTAAGATTCAAGACAAAATTATTCCCACTCGATGGTTGCAGGTGGTTTGCTTGAAATATCGTACGCTACTCTGTTGATTCCTCTTACTTCGTTGATGATTCTGCTTGAAACAGTGTCTAAAAACTCGTAAGGAAGTCTGCTCCACGTTGCCGTCATAAAGTCGATGGTATTTGCAGAACGCACTACTGCTGTATATTCGTATGTTCTTTCATCACCCATTACTCCTACAGATTTTACGGGAAGAAGCACTACGAAAGCCTGAGAAACTTTTTCATACAGATCATTTTTGTACAATTCTTCGATGAAAATGTCATCCGCTTCCTGAAGAATTCTCACTTTTTCAGCGTCAACAGCTCCTAAAATTCTGATTCCTAATCCCGGACCTGGAAACGGATGTCTGTGAACCAAATGATGAGGAATTCCCAACTCTTCTCCTACTTTTCTTACTTCATCTTTGAATAATTCTCTCAAGGGTTCCAGCAGTTCAAAATCCATTTCTTCCGGAAGTCCTCCCACATTGTGGTGAGACTTGATTACCGCAGAAGGACCGTTTACCGACTGGCTTTCAATCACATCCGGATAAATCGTTCCCTGTGCCAGGAATTTAGCGCCTTCAATTTTATGGGATTCTTCATCAAATACGTGAATAAACTCGTTTCCGATGATTTTTCTTTTTGCTTCAGGATCGTCTACTCCGGCTAATTTTGATAAAAATCTTTCGGAAGCGTCCACCAGCTTGATGTTCATATGGAAATGCTCTCCATAATTGTCCATTACTTTTTTACCTTCGTCTTTTCTTAACAGCCCGGTATCAACAAAGATACAAGTCAGCTGATCGCCGATTGCTCTGTGAATTAGAACGGCTGCAACTGAAGAATCTACTCCTCCTGAAAGTCCAAGGATTACTTTTTGGTCACCTACTCTTTCACGGATTTCTGCAACTGTTTTCTCAATATAGTTGGTCAGTTTCCAGTTTTTCTCTGCATTACAGATTGCGAAAACAAAATTTTCCAGCATTTTTCCGCCTTCTTCTGTATGAGAAACTTCCGGGTGGAACTGCACGCAGTAGATTTTCTTGTCTTCATTGGAAATTGAAGCAATAACTCCTGACTGTGCATTTAATTCAAAGCCTGCAGGAAGCTGCCCCACTTCATCAAAATGGCTCATCCAAACAATAGAATTATTGGTTACACCTTTTAATAAAGAACTTTCTTTTACTATTTCCAGATGCGCTTTTCCGTATTCTCCTTTTACGCCTTTATGAACTTTCCCGCCTAAAAGGTGCGCCGTTAACTGCATTCCATAGCATATTCCCAAAACAGGTATTCCCTGTTCGTAGAGTTCCTTTTGAATAAGATGTGTATTTTCTGCATTTACGGAGCTTGGTCCGCCAGAAAGGATAATTCCTTTTGGCTGTTTTTCCAATATGGTTTCTAATGGTGTATTGAATGGTAAAATTTCAGAATACACGCCCATTTCACGGATTCTTCTTCCGATAAGCTGGTTGTACTGTGATCCGAAATCTAATATGATAATACCGTTGTTCATTTTTTATAATTGATGAATGATGATTGATAAATGATTAATATGATTGATTAAATATTCAATTACATTATTTCTGTTATCCGGATTACCCCGGAACTATTATGTTTCGCCCTTTCAGGGCTCAATTTAAGTTTTGGCTAAAGCCAAATTTCTAAATTTACTTTTGAAATCGGGCTTCCTTCGACAAGCTCAGGATAACATTGCCCGATCCTATTAATAAAATCTTTACAAAAAAAGACCTGGATCTCTCCAAATCTTTTTTCGTGATTTATGTTAGAACTTTCCGATGTCTTCTCTGTAGAAGCCGTAATCGAAATGTACATGGCTTGCGTCTTCGTATACTTTTTTGCGGGCATCTTCATACGTCGCTCCCGTAGCCACGATGTTGAGTACTCTTCCACCGTTTGAAACTACTTTGTCACCTTTTCTGATGGCTCCTGCGTATAAAAGCTTGCTGTACTTTAACTTATCTTCACCCACGATTTCGAAACCTGTTTCGATGTTTCTTGGGTAACCTCCTGAACACATTACCAGACAAATCGCTTTTTCGTCCTTGAATTTTAGCTCGATGTCCTTTCCGTCCATACAATCCTGGATCACATCCAAAAGATTGTTTTCCATCAAAGCCATTAATACCTGCGTTTCAGGATCTCCGAATCTCATATTGTATTCCAGAAGGTAAGTTCCGTTTTTGGTAACCATTAATCCGAAGAAAATGATTCCTTTAAAACCGAAGCCTTCTGCTTTAAGACCTTTTAAGGTTGGTTCTAAAATATTTTTTTCAAAGTCTGCATAGTGTTCCTGAGTGAATTCAGGGCTTGGTGCTACCGTTCCCATACCTCCCGTATTTGGTCCAGTATCTCCGTTTCCTGCTTTTTTATAATCTTTTGCAGCTATACAAGGGAATAATTTTTCGCCGTTTGAGAACGCAATAATAGAAGCTTCAAAACCTTCTAAATATTCTTCGATCACTAAACGTATTCCCGCGTCACCATAGATTCTTCTGATCATAAAATCGTGGATGGTAGCTTCAGCTTCTTCCAACGTATCGCAGATCACAACACCTTTTCCGCCTGCTAAACCACTTGCTTTAACAACCAATGGAAACTGCTGTGTCTGAACATATTCTTTAGCTTCATTGTATGAATCAAACACAACCGCTTTAGCCGTTTTGATATCATAGGTCTGCATGAATTTTTTAGAGAAAGCCTTGCTTCCTTCCAAACTGGCCACTTTTTGGTTCGGACCAAAAACTTTAAGATCATGCTTCTTGAATTCGTCTTTTAAACCTGCCACAAGCGGCGCTTCCGGACCAACGATCGTTAAGTCTACCTTTTCTTTGATGGCAAAATCTCTAAGTTCTTTAATCTCTGATAAATGAACATTCTTTCCTATTACATCAGTGGTTGCGTTTCCGTTGGCAAAAAACATCTTGGAAATTCTCGGATCGTTCTGAAGTTTTGCTGCCAAAGCAGATTCTCTTCCACCTTCACCTATGATTAATATTCTCATACTTTATTTAATTATCTAGTCTAATGTTACAAATATATAATTTTGAATGCTATAAATACAATCTCAAAACATAATTTCCGGATGTGTATATTGGATCTTACTAAAAATTTTTAACGCGAGGTGTGTTAAGATATTTTTGATAACTGACTGTTTTTTAAGTTCGCAAAGGCGTTAACACTCAGCAAAGACCAAAAAGCAATTTATTCTAAATTACAGATTTTCATCTATAATTTTTAATTTAATTTTAATTAATGTAAAAAATGTCTAATTCCGGTAAACATCATCGGAATATTGTGCTCATTGGCTGCGTCAATGCTGTCCTGATCTTTTACACTTCCGCCAGGCTGGATGATCGCTGTGATACCTTCCTGAGCGCAGAAATCTACCACATCACGGAAAGGGAAAAATGCATCTGAAGCCAATACCAAATCTCCGGAGAATTTTTCTTTCGCTCTTTCAATTGCCTGTTGTGTTGCCCAGATTCTGTTTACCTGTCCTCCTCCGATTCCGAATGCCTGAATTCCGTTGGATACTACGATCGCGTTAGATTTTACATATTTTACCACTCTCTGAGAGAATAATAATGCTTTTTTCTGCTCTTCCGTAGGCTCCGTTTCTGTAACCACTTTGATATCTTCAGAGAAGATACTGTCGTTATCCTGAACTAAAATACCTCCGTCGATCTTCACCCATGTCTGCTTGTCAGAAACAGGGTTTACGATTTTTATAATTCTCAGATTTTTTTTCTTTCTTAACACTTCAAGAGCTTCCTCATCAAATTCAGGAGCCATAACGATCTCAAGGAACGTTTTGTTTAATTCTTCAGCCGTTGCCGCGTCGATTTTGTAGTTCATTGCAACAATTCCGCCAAAGATAGAAACCGGGTCACACTCGAAAGTTTTCTGGTATGTTTCCAAAGCTGATGTTCCGATTGCCACTCCGCAAGGTGTGGAATGTTTTACTGCACAACAGGCCATTTCTTCTTTGAATTCTGTTACTACTTTCCAACAAAGATCCATATCACGAAGGTTATTGAATGACAATTCTTTACCACCTAACTGTTCGAAATCCTTCATCGCTCCGTTTTCGAAAGTAGAAACGTAGTAAGCTGCTGTCTGATGCGGATTTTCTCCATATCTCAGGTCAGAAACTTTTTTGTATGAAGCATTAAGATACGTTGGATATTCTTCTTCTAAAAGCATTCTAGAAATCGCTGCATCGTAAGCAGAAGTAAGGTTGAATACTTTTCCTGCCAGTTTTTTACGAGTTTCGATATATGTATCGCCATTTTGCTCCATCTCAATTTTTACTGCAGCATAATCTTCCACATCCGTAATTACGGTAACAGAATCAAAATTTTTCGCTGCAGAACGAAGCATTGAAGGTCCTCCGATATCGATAAACTCTACTTTTTCGTGAAGAGAAATGTCTTTATTTACATTCTCAAAAAAAGGATAAAGATTAACGATCACCATGTCGATCAAACCAATTCCGTGCTCCTGAACTGTTTTCATGTGTTCTTCGTTGGAACGAACCGCTAATAATCCACCGTGAACTTTCGGGTGTAATGTTTTTACTCTTCCATCTAACATTTCAGGAAAATCGGTCACCTCATCAATCTGAATGGGATTTAAACCAGCGTCTTTCAAATGTTTGAACGTTCCTCCTGTAGAAATTAATTCATAATTTTGGGCTTCCAAAAACTGTGCAAATTCAATCAACCCGCTTTTGTCAGAAACACTGATTAAAACTCTCTTTTTACTCATTTTACTTTCGATTTTTTCTTTGTAACTATTCTTATATCAATTAATAGGATTTTTCATCCTATCCTGATTTAGATCGTCCCTTCAGGACTGTTATTTACAATCTGATAGGACTTTCATCCTATCCTGATGTAGATCGTCCCTTCAGGACTGTTATTTACAATCTGATAGGACTTTCATCCTATCCTAATGTAGGTCGTCCTTGCAGGACTCTCATTTACAACCTGATAGAACTTTTATCCTATCTCCTGATGTAGGTCGTCCTTACAGGACTCAGCCGCTTAAGAATTTTTACTTTCAATTTACTTTTTACAGCTATTTCAAACTGTGAGCCGGGTCTTTCACCTCCGGAACTGATTTTATTTTTACTTAGATTTTTCTTTTTTCTCGAAATAATTAAAATCTAAATGTGTTTTTGTTAATGTAATAATGTATCAGTATAACAATGTAATAATCATTTAAATTGGTACATTGTTACATTACTAAATTGGTATATTATTCAACACTTTGTTTATTGCTTTTGGAAAAATTTCGTATTCAATTAAATGAGCTTTTTCCGCAACAGTTTCCGGTGTATCGTCTTCTGTAATTTCAAATGATTTCTGAAGAATGACTTCTCCTTCATCAATTCCTGAGGTAACAAAATGTACGGTTGCCCCGCTCTGTTTTTCTTTTGCTTCAATCACGGCGTTATGAACGTGGTGTCCCCACATTCCTTTTCCTCCGAATTTTGGAAGCAATGCTGGATGAATATTAATTATTTTGCCGTTCCATTTTTCACAAAACTCGGGTTTCAGAATGGATAAAAATCCTGCTAAAACGATTAAGTCTGTATTTGCAGGAATGGTTTCAGCTAATTCACTGCTGAAATTTTTCCCTCTCGGAATCAAAACATTTTCGATGTTATGTTTTTTTGCTCTTTCCAATCCGTAACATTCTCTGTCTGCAACGACCATTGATATTCTGGCATCGCTGATTTCTCCATTATCAATGGTATCGATGATTCTTTGAAGATTGGTTCCTGAACCTGAAACGAGTATTACTAAATTTTTCATAGATTAATGTAACAATGTATCAGTTTAACAATGTAACAATTCATTAAAATTGGTAAAATGTTACATTGCTATATTGGTACATTAAAATGATAATTTGATTTTTTCGCTTCCTTCTGTAATTTCTCCGATTTCGTAAGCGTCATCTAGAAGGTGTAATACTTTTTCTGCATGGTCCGCATCTACCACAAGGATCATTCCTACTCCCATATTGAAGGTTCCGAACATCTCTTCACGAGCGACACCTCCTCTTTTTTCGAGTTCAAGCATGATACTTGGAATTTCGATTTTTGAAGCATCAATAGAAGCGCATAATCCTTCAGGAATAACTCTCGGAACATTTTCATATAATCCGCCTCCGGTAATGTGTGCAATTCCGCAAACTTTTACTTCTTCAAGGACTTTGTGAATATCTTTGTAATATAATCTTGTAGGAACTAAAAGGGTTTCATACAAAGGTTTTCCATCAAATTCTTCATTGAAATCCGGGAACACTTTTCTTACCAAAGAGAATCCGTTTGAGTGGAATCCTGAACTTGGAAGGGCGATGATTTTATTTCCTGGTTTTATATCTGATCCGTCAATGATCTGGTCTTTTTCAACAATACCCACACAAAATCCTGCAACATCATAATCTCCCGGCTGGTACATTCCCGGCATCTCGGCAGTTTCTCCACCAATCAATGCACAGTTGTTGTCTTTACAGGCTTCTACCATTCCTAAAACAATTTCTGCAGCGATTTCGGAATCGAGTTTTCCGCAAGCCAGATAGTCAAGAAAAAACAATGGTTTTGCACCGTGGCAAAGAATATCGTTGGCACACATTGCGAAGCAGTCTACCCCGATAGAATCATATTTTTTCGAATCTAAAGCTACTTTAAGTTTTGTTCCCACACCATCGGTACCAGAAACAAGTACAGGATTTTTGTATCCTCCTATCTCATAGAAAGCGCCAAAGCTTCCCAAATGGTTGAGTACATTGGAATTGTGGGTTTCTCCCACTGCCTTTTTGATTTTGTCAACGGTTTTGTACCCTTCTTCTTTGTCTACTCCTGCGGATTTGTAAGTGTTGCTCATATTATTAATGTAAGAGTGTATCAGTTTAGTAATTTAACAATGATTATTTGTTAATGTGCTAAATTGGCACCATTTATATTTACGTTTACGTTTTAATTTCGAAAATAAAAAAGCCGACAATCTTGGTAGATTATCGGCCGATATTTTATCTGATTATTTCAGAGCCCACAACATTCCCTTTCTTTGAGAAACATTCTTTAAAAGTGGTCTGAATATTCATCTTTTTTTCTTTTTGCAAAGATATTAATTTTAAATTAATATTCAAATCTATTTTTCAAGGATAATTTCTACTGCCGAAAGTTTTGCTACTTTCTCCTTCAATTCATTATCTTTCTCTTCATTAGAAATTTTCTGAGCCGACTTGTCGAAATTGTCATTAAAGAAAGGAAGGGTAAAAGTATCGACAATATTTCCGCCATGGAGCGGGAAACGTTTAGCAGCTGCTTCTAAAACTCCTAATCCGCCTCTGGCTCCCGGAGCTGTAGCCATTAACAGCATGGGCTTTTCATTCCATACTGCTCTGTCTTTGATTCTGGAAGTCCAGTCGAAGACATTTTTAAACGCCGAGGAATAGGTTCCGTTATGCTCGGATAAAGAAATGATAAGAATATCTGCCGCATCGATTTTTGCTGCGAAATTTTTTGCTTCCTGCGGAACTCCACTTTCCACTTCGCGCTGATGCTTGTAAATCGGCATTTCGAATTCGTTCATGTCTACAATTTCCACTTCTGCATTATGAATAAGTGAAGCCGTATAAGTCACTAAAAGTTTATTGATGGATGTTTCGGAATTGCTTCCTGCTATTGCTAAAATTTTCATTGTTTTTGTATCTAATTTAAAGTATGTTTTGTTATCTTGTCCAAATTTTAACGCAAAGATCGCAAAGATTTTTTTATTGACAAACCTCTATTTTTTCGTTCGCAAAGGCGTTTCACTCAGCAAAGATCAGAAGTCCGACTAAATTTTGATTAACCACCCTTCAAAAATTCATTCCGAATTTTGCCACCAGTGCCTCTTACATTTTATTTATAAATCGGAATCGGCGAATCTCGTTCCTCGATTTCCAAGGGAGGGGAATTTTACTGTGCAAATTGTTAGTTTTTATTTTAAATATCCTGGTAATTCCATCGGAACTTCCATTAAAAGGATTTCTGTGTCTTCTACTGCTTCAAGATTGAAACTTTGAGTGTCCCAGATTCCAAGTCCGTCTCTTTCATTTAAGATCCGGTCGCCAATTTTTGCACTTCCTTTTAACACAAAAGCATAAACTCCGTTTCCTTTTTTATGAAGCATATAATTCTTACCGTTTCCTTTGGTGAAATTGGCTAAATTAAACCATGCATCCTGGTGAATCCATACTCCATCGTCATTTTTATCCGGAGAAAGAATCTGCTGGAAACCGTTGATTTTTTCTCCTTCTTTAATGCTTTTCTGATCATATCTAGGTTCAACACCGGTTTCTCTCGGGAAGACCCAGATCTGTAAAAATTTTACCGCCTGATCTTTATTTTTGTTGTATTCACTATGCATTACGCCCGTTCCGGCACTCATTACCTGGATTTCTCCTTTTTGAATGACAGCAGTTGTTCCCATTGAATCTTTATGCTCGAGATCTCCTTCCAACGGAATTGAAATGATTTCCATATCTCTGTGCGGGTGTGTCCCGAAACCCATTCCCTGGGTGACGGTATCGTCATTCAAAACTCTGAGAACTCCGAAATGTGTTCTTTCATTATTCTGATAATTGGCAAAGCTGAATGTATGATAGCTATCTAACCAGCCATGATTGGCATGACCTCTTGTATCTGCTTTATGGTAAACTGTTTTCATTTTGTTATATTTATAATACAAATGTACGTTCAACAGGGATTAAAAATGTTGATGTAAGGTAAGAATGAAAGCCCGTTTATTTAGAAAAATATATTTATTAACTTTAGGCTAAAGCCATTTGGTGAATATATAAAAAGCGGGCTAAAGCCCGCTTCTATTGATTATTTAAAATTATAACAACTAAAAATGTACCTGCTTAATTTCTTCTTCAATTTCTTTTGGCGTTTCATCTTCAGATTTGATGAAAATCATCGTTAAAATAGCGCCCAGTAACATACAGGCCCCGCCAACTATTACGTAATCAATTGCCATATTACCGAAAACTCCACTTACAATAGGCCCTCCGAAAAGCCCGTTAATAATTTGCGGAATTACAATAAAGAAGTTGAAAATTCCCATGTAAACTCCCATTTTCTTTTGCGGAATTGAATCGATGAGCATCGCGTAAGGCATCGCCAGAATACTTGCCCATGCAAAACCTAATCCAACCATGGAAATCCACAGGTAACTTATGTCTTTAATGAAATACATAGAAATTAATCCTAAACCCCCACAAGCTAAAGCCAGCGCGTGGGTCTGTTTTTTTCCTATTAATTTAGCAATTGGCGTCAGTGCGAAAGCAAAAAATATAGCATATAAATTATAGCTTCCAAATAAGCTTCCCGTTAAGTCTCCCGCTTTGTTAAACTCCACGGAATGGGTATCATCCGGCGAAAGCCCGAAATGATGCGTTGCCAGTGCACTCGTAGTAAAAACCCACATGGTAAACAGGGCAAACCATGAAAAGAACTGAACAATTCCAAGTTTTTTCATTTGCAGGGGTGCATTGGCAAAGTCTTTAAAAATATCTGAAAGTTTGGACTTCTGTTCTACAATTTCCTTTCCACCTTCAAATGAGGCGAATTCCTCCGGCGAATATTCTCTTGTGGTAATGATGGTATATAAAATCGATATCAGAAGAACAGCCGCACCAACGTAAAAAGAATAAATCACATTATCTGCCACAAATCCTTTTGGAGCCTCGTTAGAAATCCCCATTTTTGTAAGCCAGCCCGGAAGATTTGACCCGATGACAGCTCCTATTCCAATGAGAATTGTCTGAACTGAAAATCCAATGGTTGCCTGATGTTTGGGAAGCATATCCCCTACTAAAGCACGGAAAGGTTCCATGGCTACATTGATGGAGGCATCCATCATTGCAAGGAAAATCACAGCCATGAGTAAAACATTTGCGGCCATCATCTGCGTTGCAGAAGCTGCATTCGGCAGCATAACCAATCCGATTGCACAAAGAACAGCACCCATTAAAAAATAGGGTTTTCTTCTTCCTAGCGGGCTCCAGGTATTGTCTCCCATGTGGCCGATGATTGGCTGAACAATCAACCCTGTTATTGGTGCAACCAGCCAGAACCATGACAATTCGTGAACATCTGCCCCGAAATTTGCCAAAATCCTACTTGCATTTCCGTTTTGCAGACCAAAAGCCATCTGGATTCCCAAGAATCCCATGCTCATATTGATAATCTGAAGCATTGACAACTCCGGCTTTTTCACTTTAAATAATTTATTTTTATCAAATTTTCCTATCATTTCTGCCATTATAGCTTCATTTTTTGAATTAGCATATCTTCGATCGGAGCTTTTATCTCCACTACTTTGTCTACCACTTCATTCGGAACCGTTACAGAAAGAACGTATTGTTTTACTTTCCACTGTCCGTCAATTTTTTCCACAATACCGGAGCCACGGCAAATCTTCATCTGGGTATCCAGCAATTCATCAAACCATGCCAATTTCGCATCTTTACTGAAATAGACATTTCTTTTTAATGAAGTGAAATTCCAGGTCTTCTTTTTATCAAAATAGGGTTTTGCCCAGCTCATAAAGGCTTTTTTATCCCAAATTTCGGTAGCATCGGTTCCTATAAAGGTAGATTCTTCAGCAAAATAATTAAAGTAGGTGGTAAAATCCGCTTTTGCCGCAGCGACATTGAATCCGTCGAGCATGGCTGCGATTTCTGTTTTTTCTTTTTCATATTTTGCCTGAGCCGAAATAGCCGTAAAGCTGAATATGAATAGAATAAATGTAAGGAATATTGTTGTTTTTTTCATGTCTGATTGTTTTTAATAATCTTATTTAAAACCTGACAGGTTTTAGAAAACTGTTAGGTTTGTCACCTATAATATCAAGGTCGCTATTTTTTATTCAATTTATTTTAATTCAATAACCATCGACGACTTTGCCGGGATCTGAAAATTCTCATTTACTGAAAATTCTCTGCCGGAAATAACATCTTTTCCTTTTGAGAAACCTTTCAAAGATTCTGCGAAATGTTTTACATCGATTGTCTGGTCTGCTTCATTATTATTCAAAATAACCATTACGCTTTCTTTTTCATTGTATCGGAAATACACGAAAATATTATTTTGCGGAACGAAATTTTTGGTTCTTCCGGTGTGAATTACATCCATACCTTTTCTCCAATTAAGCAATTTCTGGGTAAACTGATAAAATTCTTTTTGTTCCGAAGTCTGTGACGAAGGATTGAAAGCATTGATCTTATCTGATTTCCAGCCGCCCGGAAAATCTCTTCGGATATCTGCGTCGCCGCCTTTATTCTTATCACCGCGCATTCCGACTTCAGATCCGTAGTAAAGCTGTGGAATTCCACGAACTGTTGCAATCAAGGTCATTGCCAGTTTGTAATCGGCAGGATTTCCGTTAAAAATTTCGTTAAATCTCTCGGTATCATGGTTTTCGAAAAAAACCAAAAGATTATTGATGTTCGGATATAGAAAATCACTGGTGAAAACATTGTATAATTTTGCCATTCCTGCATCCCAGCCTTCTTTCTCTTTCAATGCTTTCGGAAGATCGGAATAAAGGGTAAAATCCATAACGGAAGGCAGATTTGAATTGTAATTTGCGGCTTCCCCAATTTTGGAATCTTTTTGCCACGCTGCAATATGCGCACTGGAATAAAGCCATGCTTCTCCCACGATATTAAAGTTGGGATATTCATCGGTAATGGCTTTTGCCCATTTTGCCATCGCTTCTTTGTCATTGTAAGGATAAGTATCTACACGGAAACCTCCCAATTCTGCATATTCTATCCACCAGATTGCATTTTGTGTGAGATATTTTAGAACCAACGGGTTTTTCTGGTTAATGTCCGGCATTGTGGTATCAAACCATCCGTCGAGGGCAATTTTTTTATCAATATCTGAAGCATTGGTATCAAACTGTGTGGTGGTCTTGTAATTGGAACGCTTAAATCCGTTTTCACCATCGCTGAACCAGTGGATCCAGTCTTTTGTAGGCAGATCTTTGATCATCCAGTGTGAAACGCCCCAGTGATTGGTGACATAATCCATCACGAGCTTCATATTTCTCTGATTTAATTTTTGGGAAAGCTCTTTGTATTCTTCGTTTGTTCCGTAGCGTTCATCTATTTTGTATAAGTCCGTTTGAGCATAACCATGATAAGAATACACCTTTTCATTGTCTTCATTCACTGGAGTGAGCCATACTGCGGTTGCTCCAAGATTTTGGATATAATCTAAATTATTGATGATTCCGCGTAAATCTCCGCCGTGGCGACCGTTAGGAAGATTCCTGTTTGCTTTTTCTATTAAATTCGTACTGGAATCGTTTTTTTCATCGCCGTTGGCGAAACGGTCCGGCATAATAAGATACATGACATCTTTTGACGTGTAAGATTCTCTGTTGGCAGAATTTGGATTTCTCTGCTTTAATTCATAGATATAAGAGCCGATGTTTTTCTTTCCGTTTTTTACACTGATCTTAAATTTCGGAACATTAATTTCATTGGTATTGATTGTTACAAAAAGATAGTTCGGGTTTTCAACTTTCTGTATATTTTTTATCTGAACTCCGTCTGAAAGTTCAATTTCGTTTTTAGCAATATCTTTTCCATAAACAAGAATCTGGAGTTCAGGATTTTTCATCCCTTTCCACCAGAATGCGGGTTCTACTTTCTGAATCTGTGAAAATGCAATAGAAGCTGCTGTTAAAGTAAATATGGTGTATAATTTTTTCATTTTTTTATGATTTAAACTTTACTGAAGATTCCAATTTTGAAAAATAGTAATTGTTATGGTGTTTACCATTAGCCCCGATAGAAACGGCATCCTTTTTTGTTGCGGCCGGAGCGAAGCGAAGGCCGTAATAAAAAAGATACAGTGGATAGCGGGAAAAAGCTTCAAAAAAAATAAAACTTTGTCAAAGATTTAAACTTTGACAAAGTTTATTGTGTAATTACAAAGGTTTTATTGAAATCGCGAAACCGCCACTTCTTACCATCTTAAGGTTAATTTTAGATTTGCTGGTAATCTGTTTTTTGTAGATATTGTAGCTCTGTGGATTGTTGATATAATCTGCATCTTTTCCGTCTTCGTAAATCGTTGCTTCATATTTTCTTCCTTTATCCAGGAATGAAAAATCTACTGTGAAATCACGTTTGTTTTCATCGGTAATACCTCCTACAAACCAATTGTCTGTGCCTTTTGCTTTTCTTGCTGTAACAATGTAGTCTCCCGGCTCTGCTGATAAAATCTTCGTATCATCCCAATCTGCAGCTACATCTTTGATGAATTGGAAAGCATCCATGTGTCTCTGATAATTCTCCGGTAGATCTGCAGCCATCTGAAGCGGCATATACATCACCACATACAATGCTAATTGTTTTGTAAGCGTTGTTTTTACAAAACGATTGTCTCCAGGGAAATAGTAATCCAGTTTTGTCTGGAAAATTCCCGGTGTATAATCCATTGGTCCGCCCATCCATCTTGTAAACGGAAGAATCGTCTGGTGATCTGGATTGTTCCCTGCAAAAGCTTCAAATTCCGTTCCTCTTGCGGCTTCTGCGGAAATCCAGTTCGGATAGGTTCTGCTTTCTCCTCCCGGTCTTACAGATTCGTGGGAATTTACCATGATTTTATATTCATTCGCTTTCTCTGCAATTCTGTAGAAATGGTTGATCGTCCATTGGGAATAATGATGTTCCCCTCTCGGTATGATATCGCCAACATAGCCGGTTTTCACCGCATCGTAACCATAATCATTCATTAGTTTGAAAGCCTTGTCTGCCCATCTTTCATAATTCGTGGCAGAACCAGAAGTTTCATGGTGCATGATCAGCTTAATTCCTTTTGAATGCGCATATTCATTCAGCATTTTGATATCAAAATCGGGATAAGGCGTGATGAAATCGAAAACGAATTCTTTTGAGTGTCCGAACCAGTCTTCCCATCCAGCATTCCATCCTTCAATCAAAAGTCCGCCGAAACCATTAGCTGCCGCAAAATCAATATATTCTTTTACTTTTGTATTATTAGCAGCATGTTTTCCGTTGGGTGTTAATTTGGAAAAATCAGTTACTCCGATGTGAACGTTTTCAGCTGTAGAATATGCCCACTGCGATTTTCCAATGATCATTTCCCACCAAACGCCCATGTATTTTGTAGGATGAATATAAGATGTATCGGTATATTTTGTTGGCTCATTCAGGTTGAACATCATCTTGGAAGCGAGTACTTCTTCAGCTTTGGGAGAAACAATAATTGTTCTCCATGGAGAAACCGAAGAGGTCTGGATGTAGCCTTTTGCGCCCTGTCTGTCCGGGGTTAAATGCGTTTTAAATTTAAAATTAACGGGATCCACTTCAAGGTGAGATGCCGGATAATTTAAAACGGCAGCTTCCCCAACATTTACATATAAAGGATCTTTACCTTCTTTTTTTAGCATTAAAGGTGACTGAACTGCATTTGGCACCATTTGCTGTGATGCATTACTGTCGTATGAATTCGGCCATCTTGCCGGAATTTCAGAAATTTTTGTGGTCTGCGGCTGATATTCCTGGGAATCGTAATCGGCAGCAATCCACCATGCTTTCATATCTGTTGGAAAATCAATTTCCGAGTCTTCTTCACGGATGACAAAATAGTTTAGGTTTTTCTGCTGGGGAAATTCATACCGAAATCCTAATCCGTCATTGAACAATCTGAATTTAACCACGATATTTCTGTCCGTTGCATCCTGATGAAGCGTTAATGCCAATTCATTATAATGGTTGATGTAACTTTTCTTTTCTCCTAAAACAGGCTGCCACGTTTCGTTTTTGGAATCTCTTTTTTCTTCTGTTTTTGTGAATCCGTTGTTCAGATCAAATTTGGCATCTTCGGGTTTTGCAATCTCCGAAGCGAATTTGATGGCGGTATCTTTAAATAATCTCAGTCCCAATTTAGAATCTTCCACCACTACATTGCCATTGTATTTCAAATTGTAATACGGAATTCCCTGCTTCAGTTGAAAGTTCATTTCAAACTTACCATCCGGGGATTTTAAGGATTGGGCATTAATACCAACAAACATTGTCGAGAACAATAACGCTCCCACTGTAATTTTCTTCATAATGATTATTTATAAACTTTTAAAAATAAAGAAAGTGCTGCTTTTCAGCAACACTTTGCTATGTAAATTTAATTTAAATTCATCCTACAATGGCTGTATTTTATAAGTTCCTAATTTTACATCCACAGAAATCTTATAACTACCTCCAGTACCGTCAAATTTAATATTTCCATTACTTCCTTTCGGACCCAGATAGCCGGTATTTCCATCAGCAGAAATATTTCCCCAATCAAGATCTCCCCAGCTTTGCTGTCCTAAAAACTTAAATTCTGAAGCAGCAGGAAGAGCGATAGTATGCTCAAATTTCCCATTTCCTAAATTTGTCATTGGAATGGCTGTTCCGGAATTCCATCCGTTTACCGTTCCTACAAGATATAAATTGGCAGGATTCCAATTGTTAATAGATGAAGATGAAACATTGATTGATTTTACAGTAGCATCTGCATCAATCACTATTTTATACATTCCGGAAGCTCCCGTAAATTGCATATTTTCAGGGGTTGAAGGCGATAAATTAGTAGACCATGTTTTAAAGTATCTGTTTCCTGCATTCATTCCCGCAACATCCATGCTATAATTTAACGGTCCCCAATCCTGCTGTCCTAAAAATCTAAAGTACTTACCATTTTCCAGATAAGTGTAAATAGTAGAAAGATTATCTTTTTTATAAAGCATTTGAGATGATCCTGCATTCCAGCCTACAGCTGATGCATCTCCTACAATATAGAACGATGGATATGCAGTCATATAAGGAGTTACCTTAACAGTAATCACGTTAGATCTAATAGCGTCATAGTTTCCCAGTTTTGAAGACAATCTTATTTCTATATCAGTAGCAACACCTGGTGCTAATCCTGCATCTAATAATACAGTATTAAATTCTGCGACTGTATAAGAAACTTTTTTTGTTCCGTCTGCTAAATCAACATTTTTCGGGGTTGCAAAATTTGTTCCTTTAACAGCAATCTGGAGCTGGTTTTTTTGTGCTACAGCCACACCATAATCCGGATTTGTCCAGTCAAATGTAATGCCTGTCTGACCTTCATTATCTTTTATTAAAACTAAAGTGGTTTTATCTGCTTTAAGTGTAGATACGGAAGGTGTCTGTAAAACAGCCTGATCCTCATCTTTCTCACATGAAAAAAGCATAACTGCAATCAGTCCAAAAACTAAAAATTTAAATATATTTTTCATTTTTAAAGTGTTTAATATTAGTATCCAGGATTTTGAATCAAATTAGGATTTGCTACAATATCATTAGCAGGAATTGGGAATAAACTTCTGTAATCTTCAACTGCTTTTCCATCTTTTACACCACCTTTCCATGGCCATAAATATGATGAAGATGTAAACTTACCATAACGAATTAAGTCTGTTCTTCTTGTTGCTTCCCAAGAAAGTTCTCTTGCTCTTTCATCCAAAAAGAAATCCGTGTTAATAGATCCAACAGTATTTGCTCCTGCTCTTGTTCTTAAAGCATTCACATAGCCCAAGGCGCTGGCAGAACTTCCTCCAGAACCTCCTCTTGCAACCGCTTCACCATACATTAAATATATATCTGCTAAACGGTATAAAGGAATATCCGCATCTACAAAATCACCGGAAGCATCTGAACCAGGCGCTCCGTTTGAGAATTTGATATTTTTATATTTTATAAATGCATACCCATCTGTAAAAGTACTTACATTATTTATTTCTAAATTTTGTCCGCTGGTGTAAAAGTTTCCTCTTTGGTCATTGGGAGTGAACAAATTAACAAATGCCTTTGTTGTTCTTAAACCACCCCATCCTCCATTGATTCCAAACTGCGAAGCAGGCATTGACCCTCCAACTGCAGCGTGCACCATGAAAGTTGAACCTCCATACGTTCTGGTACTTGTACCATCATAATTTACAGATAGAATAACTTCAGGATTGCTAACATTATTATCAGCCATAAACAATGATCCATAGTTTGCTTTTAAAGCATATCCTGCACTGATTACTTTATTGCAATAAGTAATACAGTCTGTATATCTTGCAGTACCTGTATACACCTGAGCATTAAGATACAATCTTGCTAATAATGCCCACGCTGCTGCTTTATCTGCTCTTCCGTATTCATTTGTTTTTGCGTCTTTTAAATCATTGGCACATGCCAAAAGTTCTGACTCTACGTATTTGAATAACTCAGCTCTCACTATTCTTGGCGGTGGAGTATTAATGATATCCGTTGTTTCGGTTACATAAGGTACATTTCCGAATAAATCCAAAGCATGATAATACGATTGAGCTCTTAAAAAACGAGCTTCGGCACGCATATATTTTGCTTCTGTAAGATCATTCCCAGCAATACCATTTGAAGAAAGTTTCTCGTCTGTTGTATTCTTAATAAATTCATTACTCACAGCAATTACATTGAATATTCTGTAATAAATTGCAGCCACAAAAGGATTTGAAGCGTTCCAGGTCATACTATGCATTTCCGGAAGCCCCGCATCTGCCCATGCAATAACTGCTTCATCAGTCGTTAATACCTGCATACTGTACATCTGACGCAGATAGTTTGAAAAACCTCCATCAATACCTCCAATATCGGTATTTGCATCACCATTATTCTGGTCTCCCTGTCCCCCGATTGCAAGGCCTGCATAAATTTTGGCCAAAGCTGGTTTGTAGTTACTAAAATCTTTGTATAACACAGAAGATGTTAGCCCGAGGGTTGGTTCTTGCTCAAGATCTTGTGTACATGAACCTGCAAAAAACAGTGTTCCCAAAGTAATAGATCCTACAATAATCTTTTTATATAAATATTTATTTTTCATGTTAATTAAAATTGAAAGTTAAAGCCAACTGAATACACTTTAGGTCTTTGATAGAATCCGTTATCAATTCCTCCGAAAACTTCAGGATCTATTCCTTTATATTTCGTAATGACAAATACATTCTGCGCCATCGCATTTACTCTTAAATTTGTTCCTTTACCCATAAATTCTCCTACATTATAAGCAATTGAGAAATTATCCATTCTTAAAAAGGAAGCATCTTCAATAAACATATCAGAGAAAAGTTGTGTGGTAGCAAACTGAGTATTTAGAACACTCACATTGGTATTACTTAAGAAATTGTTTGCCTGAATATTTGCAATGGAGCTGTTAGAAGCTGAGTTATTGTAAACATAATTTCCTAACACCGCTCTTAAAGCAGTACTAAATTCCCATTTTTTCACGCTAACTTTTGTAGAAAAACCTAAAATTACATCAGGATTTGGAGATTTATAAAAATATTTATCATCTTCAGTAGATTTTCCATCACCATTTCGGTCTACATAAATACCTTCCAATGGTTTCCCATTATTGTCATAAACCTGTTGATACACATAAAATGCATTTAAAGGTTGCCCAACTGTTATAGCCTGAATATAGTTATTAATTCCAGAAATACTTCCTGCAACAATTTTATATGATTCATCTACATATTGAGATAAACTTGTCACTTTTGGATTAAATCTGGTTGCATTAAGATTAACATCCCATGTTATATTATCTTTCCTGACAGGAACTATATTTAAATTTACTTCAAAACCTTTGTTTGCAATAATTCCGACATTTTTAACATTAAAATTACTTAGATCGCCTGCCCAAGTAGGTACTCTGGAAATAAGATTTTCTGATTTTTTATCAAAATAATCAAAAGAACCGCTGATTCTGTTATTGAAAATGGCAAAATCCAATCCTAAATTTTTGGTAGTTGTCGTTTCCCAAACAAGATTGGGATTATAAACATCAGGTCGTAATAGTGTATAAAAATTATTCCCAAATTGATATTGTGCCGTACTGCTGTTACTGTAAGAATAAGAACCAAAAGCAGGATAGAAAGTTCCCGTTTCCTGCTGACCTGTTTTACCCCAGCCTGCTCTTACCTTCAATGAATTAATTGTTGAAACATCTCTCAAAAAGCTTTCTTCATTAATTTTCCAGGCAACCGAAACAGCCGGGAAATTACCCCATACATTATCTCTGTTTCCATTCCAGAATGTTGAAGATCCGTCTCTTCTTACTGAACCATTAATAACATATCTATCTGCAATAGTAAAGATACCTCTTGCATAAAAAGAAACTAATGTTCTTCGTGTATCGCCAGGAGTCGAGAAATCCGTTTTCCTTCCGTTTCCATAATAAGTGGGTGCTTCAGGAGTAATTGTATTAGTATCCTGATAAGAATAACCACCAATTACATCTACTGTAGTATTGATAGCCTGAATCTTTTTTACATAATTTAAATATGATTCAAACAATTTACTTTTAATTTCCTGAGAATAAGATCTATAAGATCCTAAAGTCCCTATTCCCTGAGCAAAATCTTTAGATACATTTACAGAACCGTCACTTTTTGCATAATCATAAGATCCGTTTAAATTCAAACGTAAATCAGGTAAAAAGTGGAATTTATAATCCAACTGCAAACTTGGAATAATTCTGAATACCGAAGAAAGATCTCTTTTACTATACAATAAACCAAGTGGGTTCTTTGTACCATTAACATTTAAACCTGTTGCCGTGTTAGCAGGATCTAGCCATTCATAATAACCTCCATAATTTGAATTTCCGGAGTAAATAGGCTGCGTCGGATCAAAATAAATTGATGCTCCGATAGCACCTCCGTCCGGAAATCTGTTTTCGGAGAAAGTGCCTTTAAAATTACCATTAACCGTTAAATGATTATCAAAAAATTTAGGTGATAAATTAAAGCCTAAGGATGTCCTTCTAAATTCATTGGTTTTTACAATACCGTTCTGCTCATTATAACCTAATGAAACTCTGTATGGAAGACCTTTCACCCCCCCTGAAAAAGCGACATTATTATCGGTTCCCCATGCTTGCTGATAGATTTGGTCCTGCCAATTAGTATCCGCATTACCTAAATAGGATTTTTGGGCAGCAGTTCCATAAGTATTAACAAAACTTCTAAACTGATCAGCATCTAAGACATCAACATTTCCCATTTTTGTAGAAATGGAAAAATTAGTATTAAAATTTACCTTGAACTTTCCTGTTGTTCCTTTTTTGGTAGTAATTAAAATAACCCCGTTTGACGCCCTATTTCCGTAGATGGCAGCAGAAGAAGCATCTTTAAGAATATCAAAAGTTTCAATATCGTTAGGATTAATCAAGGATAATGGATTGGTTGCTCCACTTAATCCGTTAAAATCAATAGGAACACCATCTATTACAATCAAAGGATCATTATTAATGAATGAAGATCCTCCTCTTACTCTAATGGTTGAACCAGCTCCCGGAGCACCACTGTTTCCGGTAATTTGTACTCCCGGTGTTTTTCCGATTATCAACTGATCTGCAGTTGAAGCACCTGCGTTAAAATCTTTAGAAGTAATAGAAGATATTGATCCCGTAAGATCCGTCTTCTTTTGCTTTCCATAACCAATGAGCACTACTTCTTCAATTTTTTTCTCTTTAGTCGCAGAATCACCTGTTTGTGCATGAATCATTGCACTTGCCAATAAGAATGCAGGTGCAATTTTTAATACCGTTGTAAAATTTCTCACAATATTATTTTTTATATAGTTACTTTTTTCATCATACTGGCGTGAGCCTGCTGCAATTTAAAAAAAAATCATAATTATTATAATTTTTTCTAAAATTATGATAAAATTATGTAAATTAAACGATGATTTAAACTTACTAGTTTTATTATCAACCATTTAGTATAAAATATGCATCGCATAACACACCTTTAAAATTAACGTAAAGTTAAACATGTGTTTAACTAAATATAATATCCGATTGCATCGATAGACTATAAAATCCTTTTATCCGTACCCTACACTATTCCGGAGATATTCGTTATCTTTGCATCCTAAAACTTACTATAAATGTCGAACAGAAAGATGATTACGGCAGCCTTGCCTTATGCAAACGGGCCGGTTCATATAGGACATTTGGCAGGGGTATATATTCCTGCGGATGTTTATGCAAGATTTCAGAGAAGATTGGGGAAAGACGTAGCGTTTATCTGCGGTTCAGATGAGCACGGAATCCCTATTACCATAAGAGCAAAAAAAGAAGGAGTAACTCCTCAGGATATTGTAGACAAATACCATGAAATCATCAAAAAATCTTTTGCGGATTTAGGAATTTCATTTGACGAATATTCAAGGACGACCTCTAAAAATCATTATGAAACAAGCCAGGATTTCTTTAAGGTGCTTTATGAAAAAGGAAAGTTCACGGAAGAAATGTCCGAGCAATATTTTGATGAGCAGGCCGGGGAATTTCTTGCAGACCGTTATATTGTAGGAACCTGCCCGAATTGCGGTAACGAAAACGCATACGGCGATCAGTGCGAAAGATGCGGTTCCACCCTTTCTCCGTCTGAGTTGATTAATCCAAAATCAATGCTCAGCGGAAATGTTCCTATCCTGAAAGAAACAAAAAACTGGTATTTACCATTAAATGAATATGAAGATTTCCTTAACGAGTGGATCATCGAAGGTCATAAAGACGATTGGAAACCCAACGTATACGGACAGGTAAAATCATGGTTAAATGACGGTCTGAAACCTCGCGCCATGACCCGTGACCTCAACTGGGGCGTTCCTGTTCCGCTTCCGTACGCAGAAGGAAAAGTATTATACGTATGGTTTGATGCACCAATAGGATACATTTCTTTCACCAAAGAATGGGCAGAAAAAAACGGGAAAGACTGGAAGGATTACTGGCAAAGCGAAGTGTCTGACCTTGTTCATTTTATAGGGAAAGATAATATCGTATTCCACTGTATCATCTTTCCAAGCATGATGAAAGCGCACGGTGATTTCATTATGCCGAAAAACGTTCCTGCCTTTGAATTTTTGAATCTTGAAAATGATAAAATCTCAACATCCAGAAACTGGGCGGTGTGGGCACACGAATATGTGGAAGATTTCCCGGGACAGCAGGATGTGTTGAGATACGCTCTGCTTTCATCTGCTCCGGAAACCAAAGACAATAATTTTACGTGGAAAGATTTCCAGACGAAAAATAATTCTGAGCTGGTAGGAATCTTCGGGAACTTTATTAACAGAGTTTCCGTTCTGATTCATAAATATTACGATGGTGTTATCCCACAAGGAGATGTAAATGCTTCCGAATTAAAGGAAATTAACAAATCAGCCAAAGAAATTGCAGGATTTTTAGAAAACTATGAATTCAGAAATTCTTTAAGTGCCTTAATGAATTTAGCACGTTTCGGAAACCAGTATCTCCAGACTGAAGAGCCTTGGAAAACGATTAAAGACAATCCTGAAAAAGCAGCCCACTCACTATTTGTTGGCGCCCAGATTGCCGTTGCTCTTGCTCAGCTATGTGAACCATTTATGCCGTTCAGTTCTGAGAAGTTACTAAATATGTTTAATGTTGAAAAACAAAGCTGGACTGATATTGAAACAAAATCTGTGTTGATAGAAACAGGTCATAAAATCAACGAATCCTCACTTCTTTTCTCTAAAATCGAAGATGATGTGATCGAAGCTCAAATTCAGAAACTGGAGCAGACCAAACAAAATAATAAAAAGACAAACCCTAACGCCAACCCTATGAAAGAAGAAATCACTTTTGATGATTTTACGAAAATCGACCTGAGAACAGCCACGATCCTGGAAGCTGAAAAAGTGGAAAAAGCAGATAAATTATTAAAGCTGACTGTTGATACAGGTGTTGATGTAAGAACCGTTGTTTCAGGGATTGCGGAAAGCTTTACGCCGGAAGAAGTAATCGGAAAACAGGTAATGATCCTGTTAAATCTTGCACCGAGAAAAATCAGAGGAATTGAGTCGCAGGGAATGTTGTTATTGACGACAAAACCAGACGGAAAATTATCGTTTGTTACTCCGGATGACAGCAATGTAGAAAACGGAATTGAAATAGGATAAATAAAGCCAACCTTCAAGGTTTTAAAAGCCTTGAAGGTTTTTATTTTTATGTATGGTCAGCAAAAATGTTTTGAGAAAACTCTCTGATGCTGAATTGGAGAGATACTTCATTCCCGGAAACCGTTTTACCCCTGAAGCCGTAGAGGCAGCATTCGAAATCTTAACGGAAAGAGGACGACTTTTTAGTGAATCCGAAAAAATTTCCATCCGTGAAATGATCCTGGCTAAAAAACAACAAGAAGAAAGCCGTAGAAACCAGGAAAAAGAAGTCTGGAAAGACTATATTACCGCAGACCCTTCTGCTATAAAGCTTTATTCCCGCAATACGATCCTGATTGTTGCCTTAGTTTTTGGTACCATTCCGGGATCCATTCTATTATTTTTAAATCTGTTCACAGTAAAAAGATACACCGCCGCTACTTTAACTTTATTAATTGGCTTTGGATTTTTCTTTTTACAACATTATATTTTATTAACAGCTCCTCATGACGGGAGATTTAATACAAAATACAATCTGGAAATAGGAATTCTTGCACTGGGAGCCGTATTATTATTGGTTATTTCTGTGATCTCAATGCCTAAAAAATTAGCGTATCAACCAAAATCACTGATACTTCCAATCATTTTATCCGTACTTACCATCATCATGTATATCTTTTTCAAAGAATCATTATCAGGATATCCTATTATGTCAGTACTTAGATTACTGGGAAGTTTTTAAACGAAATTAAATAGATAGTAATGCCAAACCCTACAGGTTTTATTTAGTCAGTCTCGCCAGATAAGCATCTTCATCCTTTAGCAATTTTTCGACTTTAAAACCATTGTTTTCCGCAGCATTTTTTAAGGTATTAAAATCAAGATACAGCCATTTGATGGGATCTTCAGATTCTCCTTTGTAATGAACGATATAATCAAGCTCGCCGTAATACCCTTCAGCAGGAATATAAACCCCACCGTCTTCATCACGGTCAAACATATACAAAATATCGGTACTGTCGATCAGGACCTGTCCGTTTTCGTTAAGGAGTGAATGCAGCTTTTTCAGGTAAATATCAATCACCTGAAGGCTTTGGAAAATCCCGGTTCCATTCATCAGCAAAAGAATTGTATCGAAAGTTTCACCGGAAAAGTAAAGCATATTTTCAGCTACAGCTTTTTTTATTCCCCTCAGCCGGCAAACTTCTATGGATTTAGGAGATATATCCAGGGCTGTTACATCAAGGTTTCTTTCATTCTGAAGATATAAAGAATGTGATCCCGCTCCGGCTCCTATATCCAGGATTTTTCCGTGGGATAAATCCAGAGCTTTCTGTTCGATTTCATTCATTTCTTCAAAATCGCGAAAAAGGTACGCCACGGGAAGTTCATCCAGTTCGGAAATTGAAGTTTCGGTCTGCAGATCTTTTGGATTTTCGTTGTGATAATAATCCCAGATCGCCTTTCCCATAAGGTCTTTCATACTATAATTTATGTCACAAAGATACAGTTTTGTATTAAAAAAATCATTTCAAAATGGCCATCAATGCAAAGCTCCATTCTATAAATAAAATGAAGCTTTGACTGAGTAAATGAAAAACAAGGTATCGTTATAGCGCAGGTCCTGCTGCGTCTTTTATTTCTTCTAAAAGTTTTCTCCTTTCGCGGAGCCTTCTTCTGGCAATCACCGATTTTCCCGTAAGCATTCTGATAAAACGCATCGAGGCGAAACGTTCTTTACCGAAATGATGGGTAAAAACATAAATCAGAACACCGATTCCGGCCAGGATAATATATCCGAATATTTTTTTGGAAGCGATGATAATGGCATTCAGCTGAATGAACTTTAGATTACCTGCCACATGCTGCGGCGTTACCGTCATTCCATCCATATAGACTGCAAGATCACCAACAGCAACTACCTGAAAACGGTACTGAAACCAAGAATACAGTGCTGAAAAAACACCTACTGCAAGAAAAGTTCTCCATACAAGCACCAGGCCGATGGCAGCTAGCATTTCATCCATCTCAAGTTTGTCCAGCGTATAAAACCATACGGAAATAAAGAGTGCTCCCATTCCGTATCCTTTCAGGAACATGGGAAGATACCAGTAGCTATAGCTAAACTCCAGCACCATAGAAAAATACATAATAATGGCATATCCCAACATAGCCGCAAAACCCGAAAAGATGAACATTTTAAGCGGGATTTCTTTTTTAAACCAGAAAATAGCCGCTGTACCTGCCAGAATCAATCCGGGGATCAATAACAGATTCAGCTTTGCATTGGTCAGCTGATCATAACCTAAGACCCCTACTGCAAAAGTATTCTGAATGGATGTTGTTCCTAAAAACATACCCAGGCAAAAAAGCATAAACAATCCGTGCTGCACATTATTTTTAGTGAAAATTTTAAAAGATATATACGGTCTCTTTAAAGTCTGTTGTCTAATAGCAAGCAACGCAAAACTCACGAAAGCCGCAATACCCGCATTGATAATTTTGGTTGAATGAAGCCAGTCCTGCTGTTTCCCGAACGAAAAAACATAGGCCGAAAACATAAAGGTTGCCACAAAAAGCAAAACACTCAGCCAGTCTATATAATGCAGCGGAACTTTTAAGGCAAAATATTTGTCGTGCATGAAAACCCAATGCAGAAGTGCCAGTATGAAACAGGCGACTGCAGCGATGACATAAAAGTGCTGCCAGTTGTAACGGATTGAGATATCAGCAGCATAATATGCTGCCACCTGGTTCAGCACCAGAACAAAAGTATAAAATGCGCCGTAAAATATTCCGCGGTTACCGATCATGGCCATGAGCGGAAGAAAAAGCTCAATCGTTACCATCATTTTTAAAAAACCGATCACCAGTGAACTGAATACAAAAATCATTGGATCAAATGTTGTGGAATTCAGATAGCTTAATAATCCTAAAAGTATCAGCAAAACCGTCATTTTATCCCGGACCTTAAATCTCATTTTCATCCTGAGAACAATCGGCATACAGGCGCCCATTCCGATGGTTGTTGCATAATTGGCCCACATAAAATATTCTGTCATCGCACCGGTTCCGCTTACGAGATAGCTGATGTTTCCGGTATACACTCCTCCCAACGGCATTACTACTGCAAGCAGCAATACGATAAGAAAAAGCTGTAGTGGTTTGGGAACCCAGTCGTTATATAGTCCTTTGTTGTACATAGATTTTGTATTATGGAAGTAAAAAGTAAGAAGGGAGAAGTAAAAAGTCAAATTGCAGATATTCAGGAGTTTGAAGTAAGAAAATGTGTAGAGACTTGAACAGATTTTATGAATTTGCAATCTGCACTATACTTGGTCTTCTCACTTCTCACCTCTCACCTCTCACTTTTCACTTTTTACTTCTCACTCACTAAATTCACATTCATTCCTGCACTCAGTTTATTGAGATCTGCTTTTTTATTGGCTGCCGTAAATTCTATTCTCACAGGAATTCTCTGCTGAACCTTAATAAAGTTTCCGGTTGAGTTATCGGTTGGCACATTGGAATATCGTGATCCGGTTGCTGCAGAAATTGCCGTGACCACGCCTTCAAACTGTTTTCCGCCCAATGCATCTACGGTCATCATCATTTTTTTCCCGATTTTCACATCTGGCATCTGACTTTCCAAGAAATTAGCCGTGACCCACTTCTGTCCGTTTAATACAATAGTAGCGACCTGCTGTCCGGGCTGGATCAGCTGACCTTCCGAAATGGTTCTTCGTCCCATTACTCCGTCATAAGGTGCAGTGATTACCGTGTACGAAAGATTGATCTTCGCCATATCAAGAGCCGCTTTTGTTCTTTTAATTTCGGCATCATTAATTCCTAGCTTGCTTTTAACTTCTTTTGTAGAAAGGTTCGCAGACTGTTTTTGGTTGATTAAAGTCTCATAAGCCGCTTTCTGTGCGTCATATTCAGTTTTTACCTGGTCATACTGCTGTCTGGTTACCGCTTCGGAAGCTAAAAGGTTTTTATAACGGCTGAGATTTTGCTCGGCATTCCAGAGTCTTGCTTTTGCTCCGGCAATATTGGATTCCATAACACTGACATTGTTGGATACTGTATTAACAGAAGAACTGGTAGCCGTTTTCTGGGCAAGAGCGTTCTGATAAGCTGCTTCTGCCTGTCCAAGCTGTGTTAGAATTTCACGGTCATCCAGAATAACCAAGGTATCTCCTTTTTTTACAGGCTGATGCTCTATAAATTTAATTTCTTTAATATAAGCCGAAACTCTGGTGTTGATAGGATTAATAAACTCTTCCACCTGAGCGGCTTCCGTATACGTTTTATCACCCACATGAAAATATTCACGTACCAGCCAGAATAGTCCGAAACCTATTACCAGAAATACGATAATATTGGAGATAATCGCTCGGATCCTGTTTTTTTTAGTTTCTTTCTTTTTCGCTGCGGCAGTGGTCTGTACCGGTGCCGAAGCTATATTCTGAGTATTTTGTTCCTTGTTTTCCATTGTTTTATTTACCTTAAAAATTATAATGTTCCTGTTGATTTCAGCAGATTGTAATATTGATAAAGCACATTGATCTCTGCATTGGCATAATCTAATTCCGATTGTAATTTCTGATTCTGCGCATCGATCATTTCCGCCTGAACCGCAAGCTGATTCAGATATTTGGCTTCTGTAATCTTGTAGTTTTCTTCTGCTAATTTTTTAGCATCATTAAGAATCTCAGCCTGCTGAATCGCTTCCTGGTACTTGATATAAGCTGCATTTACAGCCATATCTACATTCTGCTGTGTCAGGGTTACCGCATCATTGGCCTGTTTTTTTTGAAGTTCACCAAGCTTTACGCGTTCTTTGGTCTTATATAAATTATCAATATTATAGCTCAAAGAAATTCCGGTTTGCCATCCTCCGGAATACATATCCAAAACAGGATTTCTGGTGGTTATCGGTCTCTGTAAACTGTATCCTCCAAAGCCTGAAATGGTAGGCATCTTATCGGTTTTAATGATTTCTATATTTTTGTCGGCAACATTCACGTTGGCTTGTGCAGATTTCAGTAAAGGATTGTTATCATGAGCAAGATTCAGATAATAGTCAATACCAATGCCTGATTCTTTGTTCTCCAGATTTTCAACGGGAACGATTTCCGTGTCCGAAGACAATCCGAGAGCTATAATAAGATTGTAATTAAGAATTTTTCTATTGTTAGCTAACGTAAGAATTCCCTGATCAAGATTTTTAATAGCAAGCTCACCACGGATCACCTCATTACGGGTAACCATACCCTGCTGATAGAATTTTTGAATATTTTTAAGCCTTTCCTGAGCCAGTTTTTTGTTATTCTGAAAAACATTTTCCTGGTTTACGATTTTATAAACATCAAGATAATTGGAGATCACCAGAAGCTTTACATCCTGTTTGTTTTTCTCCAGATCCAGTTCGGAAAGCTGTTCACGAAGCCCTGCCATTTCAATAGATTTGTTCACCAAACCGCCTTTAAAGATCAGCTGGGTTGCCTGAACTCCGTACGAACTTCCATAATGGGGCATCGGAACGTTGGTCGAATTTGAAAAATCTTTATCGATCGCTACAACATCACCTAAATAAAACTGACTTGTAGAAGCGGTAATGTTAGGAAGCTTCTGAAGTTTTACAACATTTGTATTCTGTTTTGCGATATCAATATTTTGTGCCGAAACTTTCAGCTGCTGATGATTTTGAAGGGCAAGTTCCGCCACTTCATTCGCTGTCAACTGTTTTATTTCCTGTGAAAAATACAGTGCAGGACAAACTGCTATCATCAAATACAGTATTGTTTTTATATTCTGTACCATTTTACCTTGTTTTACGATTGCAAAGTTATGGCACCCACGAACTCAAACAAATGTTTGAATTTTGGAAAAAGATGTTCAAATGTAAGATTTCAGCTTTCGAATTGGTTTCGGTACTGTGTAGGGCTTTCGCCAAGATGTTTTTTGAAAAAGTGAGAAAAGGAATATTGATCGCTGAAACCCAGCATGGAAGAAATTTCGGAAACAGGCTTATTGGAGGAGTTTAAAAGGACCTTTGCTTCATTCACTACAATTAAAGCAATGATCTCACTGGCCGACTTACCCGTAACCGACTTAATCACTGCTGAAAGATGTCTGGTTGTAATCGACTGCCGCCTTGCGTAAAACTCGACACTTCTTTGGGTATTATGGTATTTGGCAACGTCATTCAGGAAAACAAAAACAATTTCTTCCTGCCTCGACATCTGATTCATAGAGCTGCTGTCTTCTTTAGAAATGATTCCTGCCATCTGATAACAGAATACGGAAAAAAGATGCTCCACAATTTCCTTTTTATAGGTCATTTCCGTCTCTGAGTCGAGGATATATTTTAAAAAATTAACACTTTTCCATACCACTTCCATTTCATCGGCATGAAAAGGAACGCCGATGTTCATCTGCTGCCTGAAATATCGGTAGGTAATTAACCTGTTGAATTTTAATGATAAAGCAGAAATGAATTCTCTTTTATAGGATACCATTCTGGATTGAAAATCGTCGCTCACCGAGATCATTTCATAAACAGTCTGTGGATCTGTGACCATAAACATATTGGCAGAAAGCTCAAGATCCCTGAAATGCTGCTTCAGCTTTATGGTTCCTGTTTTAATGAATATAAATGCAGGATTCTCCGGACGGAAAGGTTTGTCGACAGCAATTCTCTCGAAAATATTATGTTGGGTAAAGATTTCAACCCCGAATTTTTCTAAGACAGACATGGAACAAATGTAAGCAATCTCTTGAGTGATTACAAAAATTTATTATTTTAGTGTGTCCAAATTACAGTTATGAGAAAAATTGATTTGCTTTTTGCAGAATATGCCGAAAGCCACAGAAATTCTACCAATAAACTGATCCACTGGATCTGTGTACCGCTGATCTTCTGGAGTATTTTAGGATTTATTTCCCTTATTCCGTCAAAGTCAATCGGCTTTATCTACATTGGTGAAATCAGTTACGTGAGCTTTGCAGCCATCGCTTTGGTTACTATCTTTTATTTGAGGCTTCCATTTATCATTAGCCTGATCATGTTTATTCTGATGATTATCATGGAAAGCTTTGCGTATGGAATCAATATCCGTTTTAAGGAAAATTCATGGATCGTTTACCTTTCGGTCTTTGTAATCACCTGGATTTTCCAGTTTGTAGGTCATAAGATTGAAGGAAAAAAACCATCTTTTCTGAAAGACCTACAGTTTCTTCTAGTCGGGCCAATCTGGCTACTGAGTTTTATTCTTAAAAAACTGGGAATCAGATATTAGAATTAGATGTATGGAATGGAAGCCAGATGATGGAAGTTGATTTTTAAGCTAATCACTTTCCCCTTTCAACATCATCCTGATTAATCTTCCAGAGCATATACCGCAAAGCTGGCCAGCCAGTGATCGCCTCCGTAATTTCCCTGGAACAGCAACGGAAGCCCTTTATTCAGGAATATGGCAGCTGTTTTCTGAAATTCTTTTTTCAGGGGATGACGGTCCGGAAGTGATTTTGCAATACCCTTCATACACCATGCTTTTGAAAAAGATAGTCCTACCAGATGTACCGTCTGATAATCGGACAGGTCACTTACAACAGGGATTTTTTCTATATTTTCGATACTGCGTTTCTCGTAAAACTTATCAAACCATTGTACAAACTCTTTCTGTGGTAAAACGCGTCGCATTAAATCTGCTATTTCGAGGCTCGGAGAAAAGAAATCCGATCCGTCAGGTTCAAGATAGGCGGGTGTTTTTTCATCTTTCAGATAAAAATATTTTGCCTTTTCGACCAGTTGATTTTCAAATTCCTTATCTCCCGCGGACCGTGCCCAGTCAATAGCGAAAGCCATGGCAAAAGCACTGTTGGGATGTACACCTGTTCTGTTCGGATAAGTTTGTTTTGGAAGATAGGTTTTCCAGGCAGTAAGGATTTTATCCGTTAAAGGTTTGAGATTCTGATGCCAGATTTTTGCTTTAGGATGATTCCAGGTGGTAAGTTCTTCGTCAAGTTTGAACAGCCATGCCCAACCGTAGGTTCTTTCAAAAGTTGTGGTAAGCTGATATTTGGTAAAATAATCTGCTTCCACCTGAAGATTTTCTTTGCTGAATGAGTTATCCAGCGGATTTTCAATGTCTTTTGCAATGGAAAGGCCGGGCTTTGTTTTTAATAAACGAACCAGCATCCAGTGTCCGTGAACCGAACTGTGCCAGTCGAAACAGCCATAAAAGCTGGGGTGCAAAGCTTTCGGGCTTAAAGGAACTTCATCTGCATTATTGATGATATGTGCGGTTTTATTCGGATATTCCTGAGTGATGCAATGCAATGGTTTTTCGGATAATTTTACAGCCATCTCGTCGGTAAGTTTCGGGACTTCCTGGGCAAAAATCAAAAAAGGAGAAAAAACAATTACTAAAAGACTCTTTTTCATTCTTTAAAAATATAAAATAATTAATAAGAAGAGAAAAACCCATATTGAAGTTCTGATATAACTTTCCAGTAGAATTTTTGCTGATTACTGTGGTTGTATTCTTTTGGAAAAAATGGAGAAACAGGAAGAAAATAGAGGATAAAATGTTTGTTAAAAGTCTCTACCAAAAGACTTCCACAAGCTCAGTCTGACACCGCTAGACAACAACAGTTAGTATTAGAGATGTCATGCTGAGCCCGTCGAAGCATCTTTTAACAAATCATAGAAATCAAAATTTGACAGTAAATCTGCTCGATCTGCACAATCCGCGTGAGATTATAAATTTCTATTTTCCTAGTACAAACACAGCCGGGATTTTATGCAGTTCCGGTTTTTGCTTCTGCCATTCTTTAATGGTTTTGGTTTTGATGAATTCATGTTCCGGATCGTTGATGTTGGCGGCAATGCAAAGTTTTGTATTGGGAGATAAAAACTTTGTAAGATCTTCAAAAAGCTGGTTATTTCTGTATGGTGTTTCCATAAAAATCTGTGAATAACCAATTTTCTGAACCAGGCTTTCCAAGTGCAGAATTTGTTTTTTCTTTTCACTTTTATCAATAGGAAGATAGCCATTGAAGGTAAATTCCTGCCCGTTAAAACCACTCGAAATCAACGCTAAAATAATTGATGAGGGTCCTGAAATCGGGATAACACGGATGTTTTTTTCATGACACCATTTCACCATCAGATTACCCGGATCTGCAATACAGGGAAGTCCGGCCTCAGAAAGCAATCCGAAATCCTGTCCTTTCAGCATCAGTTGCTGGGCTTCTTTAATATCTGCATTTTCGGTGTATTTATCCAGCAAAAAAAGTTTAAGATCCGATTGCTTTTTTTCGGGGGCAAAGAATTTTACCACTTTTCTCGCGGTTTTTTCATTTTCTACAAAAAAATAGTCGGTCTGCATGATATAATCTTTTATAACTGGTGAAAAATGACTGATGGAGGTATTCTCCGAAAGGTAAGCAGGAAGTAGAAAAAGCATTGTTTTATTTTTAGTCTTTCTTAATTTTAGAATTTCAGATGTCCATTAAATATTGATATCCTTTAGCAAAGGTAAAAAATTATACCGGAATTTGTTTTAAAATAGCATCACTACCACGATCCAAAAGCTGAAAGACATCCTCAAAATCTTTCATACTGCCCCAATACGGATCCGGAACTTCAGCGTTATGATGATGACCTGACATTTCCAGAAATAAAGAAACTTTTTTTCGCTGATCTTCATTTTTTGCTTTAGAAACTACATCTGCCAATACATCTACATCCATGCAGTAGATTTTATCAAATTTTTCAAAATCTTCATTTGTAATGGGTCTTGATCTTTGTTGGGAAATATCAATTCCGTGAAGTGCTGCGGTTTGTACTGCCCTTTTATCAGGATGTTTTCCTTCGTGCATGGAAATTGTTCCTGCAGAATCTATATAAAAATCTTCAGGAGCTTTCGCTTTCATTATTCCCTCAGCGAGCGGACTTCTGCAAATATTTCCGAGGCAGACCATCAGTATTTTCATGGCGATAATGGTAATAAATTAAATTCAGACAAAACTAAATAAAAAATGAAGAATAAAATTTATTCTCCATTTTCAATATGCATATTAAATTGTTTCTTATTGCTTAATTCTTTCGGATAATTCCTTCACGTATTTTTTCACCTCTTTGTCGATTTTAGAAACATCTTTAATCGTTTCGCAGGCATACATTACCGTAGAATGGTCTTTTCCTCCCATTTCCTCACCGATTTTCGTAAAGGTTGCGTTGGTTAATTCTTTCGCAAAATACATCGCCAGCTGTCTTGGAAGAGCAATTTCTCTTTTCCTTGTCTTGGATAAAAGCTGCTCTCTTTTGATTCCGAAATAATCGCAAACCACTTCCTGAATATAAGGAATATTGATGATTTTTTTCTGATTTGCAGCAATCTTGTTGATCGTATCTTTTAATAATTCAAGACTTAAATCTGACTTATAAATAGTAGAATATGCAATTACTGAATTGATTACCCCGATAAGCTCCCTTACATTTGTCTTAGCTTCCGAAGCTAAGAAATCCAGCATATCTTCAGTAAGCACAATACCGTCTCTGCTTAGTTTATCAACGATAATCTGTTTACGGGTGTTGTAATCCGGAGATTTGATTTCTGCAGAAAGTCCCCACTTAAATCTGGAAACAATTCTGTCCTGAATATCCATAATATCAGCCGGAGCTTTATCAGACGTTAGGATAATCTGCTTTCCGTTCTGATGAAGATAATCGAAAATATGGAAGAAACTATCCTGAGTTGCCGATTTACCGGAAAGGAACTGGATATCATCAATAATCAGAACATCCACCATTTGGTAAAAGTTAGCAAATTCTGTCTGCTTATGCGCTTTGGCAGCCGAAATAAACTGCTGGATAAATTTTTCGGAAGAAAGATATAAAACTACTTTATCCGGAAACTGGCTTTTTACTTCCAGTCCTACCGCCTGGCCAAGGTGGGTTTTCCCTACTCCATATCCTCCGTATAAAAATAAAGGGTTGAAAGCTGTTGCACCTGGTCTTTTTGCAATCGATCTTGCAACCGTTGCTGCAAATTTATTACTTTCTCCTTCTACATAATTGTCAAAAGAGAAATCTGATTTTAAATTGGAATCAATATTTACTTTTTTGATTCCCGGTACCACAAAAGGATTTACGATATTCGATGAAAATCCCTGAGGCATTGTTTCCTGAACTTTCGGTGTAGGAACAGTTTTTCCTTTCATATTCATGGTAACGGGTTTTTCTAAACCCGAAGGTTTATTTTCCATTACCGAATACCATAATTTTACACCTTTTCCTATATTTTTCTTCAGGGCAGCAGAAAGCAAGGACAGGTAATTATCCTCAATATATTCCTTGTAAAAATCACTCGGGACCATTAGTGTAAGATTGTTGTCAACCAAAGAAATTGGTTGTACTTTATCAAACAGCAAATCGAAAGATTTTTCAAGTTTTTTCAGATCAGAATTATCTTCAGCAGCGTTTAGATTATCGCGCATGAACTGAAGGCACTTCTGCCATGTCAACATTAAATTTTCATCCATAATTTATGCCCCGATTAGTTCTTAGTTAGTATTGGTTTTTTAGAAGGAAGACAAAGGTCTAAATTTTTTATTTCAAAAAAAAATATTGTGCTTATTGATTATTTAAAAATATATTTGTATGTATATTTACGCAGGAAAAATGATACACACAAAACACTCATTACGAGTACGTTACGGAGAAACAGATCCCATGAAATACGTTTATTACGGTAATTATGCAGAGTACCTCGAAATTGGAAGAGTAGAACTTTTTCGAAGTATCGGAATGTCTTATAATGAGATTGAGAATCAAGGAATTTGGCTGCCCGTCTCGGAGTATAAAATTAAGTATTTGCGCCCGGCTTTTTATGATGAAGAACTGGAAATTCATACTTATGTAAAAAAAATTCCCGGAGTGCGAATTGAATTCGAGTATGAAATTTTTAACGAGGAAAATATTAAAATCACAGAAGCGTCTACCACACTTTTCTTTCTGGATGCCAAAACCAACAAAGTGGTGAAATGCCCGGATTATCTTATGGAACTGATCAAAAAAAACTGGAACGACTAAAGAAAAAGAATAATGAAGATTGCATTTTTGGGTCCGGAAGCCAGCTTTACACAGCTCGCAGCAATTCAGCTTTTCCCCGAAGACGAGCTGGTTCCTCAACCGAACATCCTCGACTGCTTTGAAGCGGTTTCAAAAGGTGTTGTTGAAAAAGCTGTTGTACCACTAGAAAATTCTATTGAGGGCACGGTTTCCATGACGCTTGATTATTTATACAAAACAAAAGGAATCAAAATACTGGCTGAAGCAGTAATGCCTATAGCCCATCATTTTATGATGCATCACGATTCCGATTCGGGATCTGTTGAAAAAATTTATTCACATCCTCAAGCGCTGGCGCAAAGTTTTCATTTTCTGGATGAACATTTCAAAGAAGTTCCGAAACAGGATTTTTCCTCCACTGCCGCTGCAGCAAAATATATCTCAGAAAATCCGGATAGAAATTTAGCAGCTGTTGCCAATCAGTTTGCTGCGAATCTGTACGGACTGAGAGTCATTCATCACAATATTCATGATTTTGAGCAAAATCACACAAGGTTCATTATCATTTCCAAAGCTTCAGAAAGCTATGAGAACCAAAACCTTAAAGTTTTAGGTGAAAAATCCGGGCTGTTGGTTACATTACCAGAAGATCATGCAGGAGGCCTTCATCAGGTTTTATCCGTCTTTGCATGGCGCAAAATGAACCTCAGCAAAATAGAGTCGAGAACGCTTAAAACAGGATTGGGAAATTATTTCTTTTTCATCAATGTGGTTGGAGAATGGGGATCTGCCCTTCACCATAATGCATTAGAAGAATTAAGAGCTCTGGATGCAGAAACGTATTTCCTGGGAAATTATAAAGAGTTTGGTTTAGAGAGTTAAATTTTTTAGTTTATATAAAAGAATTTATCATTGCAGATCATCTTTTGATTATAAACATTTGATTATATTTGATACCATCAAATCCGGAAAAATGTACATCCTGATCATCATTTTATTTATCATCATCATTATTCTTTTCAGCAGTCTGAATAAAAGGATCAGGAATCTTGAAAATGAAATTGCTAAAATCAGGGCAGAAAAAAGTGAAAAATCCAAAGACGAAATAAAAGATTTCCCGGAAAAAAAATGGTTTCCTTTAGAAGAAGAGATTTTTGAAAGTGATTTAAATCCTTCAGAAACTAAGGATATTGAAGAGGAACATAAAATAAGAATCAGTCCTATTTTTGAATTTTTACGACAGAACTCACTGGCAATTGCCGGAATATTTACATTGGTACTTGGAATCGGGTATTTTGTGAAATATGCGATTGACAATAACTGGATAGGCGAAGTTTCAAGGGCAGCAATAGGATTTGCAGCAGGAGCAGCGATGATTGGCATCGGACATTTTCTCAGGAAAAATTACACTGTCTTTGCTTCCATCATCACCGGAGGCGGAATTGCCATATTGTATTTTACGACGACGATTGCATTCAGGGAATACCATCTATTTTCTCAGAATATTGCGTTCTTTATGACGTGTCTCATCACGTTGATTTCCATATGGCTTTCCTATTATTATAAAAGTGAAATTCTCATTGTTTTTTCGCTGTTCGGAGGGTTTCTTGCCCCTCTAATGATCAGTAACGGAGAAGGCAACTATCCGTTTCTTTTCACTTATATAACCGTCATCAATTTAGGAATGCTCGTGATCGCTTTTCTGAAAAAATGGAAAAGCATCGGCTGGATTGCATTTATTTTCACCAGCATTTATCTTTTTTACTGGACGGTTACAAAGACTGATATTATTGCGGTATTTTTTTATATGGTGAGCTATATTATCTTTTATGTATTCGCATTACAGAATTACTTCACACAAAAGAAGCTTTTACCTATGGATATTCTCATGCTTGTTTTGGTAAACTTTACTGCAATCATCGGTACGGTATTTATCTTCAAACAATTGCAATATGATCCCATTCTTGTTTTTCCGCTCGCCTTTGCTTTACTAAACGGGTTTCTGCTTTACAGAGAGCATCAGGAAAAAAATTTCGGCACTGCACATTCTATTTTTTCAGGGATTGCAGTAAGCCTTATTACGGTAGGTTTCGCACTGCAGTTCAGTACTCATTTAATTACCACGGTCTGGGCTATTGAAGCTACACTTCTCCTGTTCATCTGGAAAAAGACCGGTCTCCGCGTTTTCAGGATCTTTTTTTACATTCTTTTTCCTCTTGTGATAATTGCGCAGATGATGACCTGGGTAGAATACGTTGACGCTAAAAATCTGAACATCATTTTTAATCCTATATTTCTAACGAGTTCCGTAACGGTCTTTTCCACTTTTATTAATCTAATTCTTTTAAGAAAAAAGCCTGAAAAAACGACTCCTGAAAATAGCTTTTTTGAAAATCTGTTTGCCGTAGTGAGTTATACCGTTATTTATCTTGCTCTTTTGTTAGAAATTATTTATCATATTTCGGAAAAGCCGCTGATTATTATTTTCGGTACGGCAATGCTTTTCAGCCTGTACTATATTTTTACCATTCTGCTTTTCAGAAGAAAACTTGAGATCGGGCAAATGCTTGAAACCGGACTGTTATACAGCTTTTTATCCCTGATTATTCTGGATGTTATCATTGCAGGTTCGGGAATCATGACCGATATTATTATGAGCAAAATTGCTCAGGATTATTATTTCATTTACGGATTATATCTGATACCATTGCTTTACACAATACTAAAAATCCTGCCTGAATCTGATTTCTTTAAGATCCCGCTTTCCTATTGGCTTCTTGCAGCTGTGGCTGTAACGGCAGTAAGTATGGAAATATTTCATATGTACATGCTTATATTTTCTGAGAATGCTGAAGAAATGGAAAAGCTACAGGAGTATTTCACCCTTCTTCACCTTCCTATCATTTGGACCATACTGGCGAGCTTCTTTATTTATAAAGGGTTAAAAACCAACGCTCATGAATATGGAAAAGCCGGATTTGCTTTACTCGGCATTACGATTATCAAACTGTATTTTTATGATGTATGGAAAATGGATAATGTCTCAAGAATCATTGCATTCATCATTCTCGGAATTATTTTGCTGCTCAGTTCTTTCCTGTTTCAACGATTGAAAAATATTGTCACAACAATGGTGGAGAAAAAAGATGCATTCGATGAAAACAACATTAAATAAACTAAAAAACAGGTTTATTTTTATTGATTCTTTAAATTTTTATAAAATTTTATTCACGCATTCCAAAAAATAACTATATTTATCAAGTTTTTAACAGATACTTATTCCAGAAACATTATGAAAAAATTACTCTACTCCTTTTTATTATTATCTTCCGCCACATTATTTGCCCAGAAGAATGCTTCTACAAAATTTGCAGTGGCCAATGATATTGTCGGAACAGTAGATATGTTTACTGCCAATCATAAAAATGCTATTCAGAGTACACAGACTTATAAATCGGTAGCGCAACTTCCGCAAAGTCTTAAAAAATATAGCTTTATTGCCGAAAACGGTTTGGTAGAATATAAATTAAAGAGCGACCAGGACGGAATTGACAGAATTGCTCTTTCTGAAATCAATGAGCAGTATGGTCTTGCCAAAGATACACCAGTTATTATTGACGGCTATGAATTTAAGAACAGCGATACAAAGGTTTTCGGTGACATCCTTAATCATATGAAAGTTGTGGATAATAATGGTACAAAAGCCGTATCAATAACAACAAAGAATTAACTTTTTTAAACTATATAAAAAAGGATGCTTACTATATAAAGCATCCTTTTTTGTTTTCCAGATTGAAATAGAAGTTTAATATTTATTATTCCACTTCTTTTTAAGCTCGTCGTAAATTTTCTTTTCCGTTGCATTGTTTCCGGGTTGATATAAGGTCATATCCCGTATTTCTTCCGGAAGAAAATCCTGGTCTACAAAATTGCCTTCGTATGAATGAGCATATTTATATTCCTTACCATAATCAAGGTCTTTCATTAGTTTGGTAGGTGCATTTCTCAGATGCAGGGGAACAGGAAGATTTCCGGTTTTCTTTACCAACGCCAATGCCTCGTTGATAGCCATGTAGGTTGAGTTACTTTTCGGGGAAACAGCAAGATACACTGCTGTTTCGCTCAGAATAATCCGGGCTTCAGGATTTCCGATGACGTTCACTGCCTGGAAACAGGTATTCGCCATTATCAAAGCATTCGGATTGGCCAGTCCGATATCCTCTGCTGCAAGGATCAGCATTCTCCGGGCAATGAATTTAATATCTTCACCTCCCGCAATCATTCTTGCCAGCCAATATACCGCTCCGTTGGGATCGCTTCCGCGCATCGATTTGATAAATGCAGAAATGATATCATAATGTTGTTCGCCGTTTTTATCATACAGCGCCATGGTTTCCTGCAATACTTCAAGCACGTCACTGTTCTGAATTTCTTTCTTGCCAGAACCTTTATATTGATTGAGAACCAGCTCAACGGAATTGATCAGTTTCCTTGCATCACCACCGGAATACTGTATCAATGCTTCTTTTTCAGCAATCTTAAAATCGGATTTTTCATCACTATTAAATCTCTCAAGAGCGATATCGATTAATTCCTCAAGTTTTTCATAGCTCAGGGCTTTGAGAATATAGACCTGGCTCCTGGAAAGCAATGCTGAAACCACTTCAAAACTTGGGTTTTCCGTGGTTGCTCCGATCAGAACGATCCAGCCTTTTTCTACAGCATGCAACAGTGAATCCTGCTGCGATTTGTTGAAACGGTGAATTTCATCAATAAACAAAATCGGAGATTTTCCTGAAAAAAGATTCTGTTTTTTGGCATCTTCTATGACATCGCGTACATCTTTTACGCCCGAGGAAACTGCAGAAAGCTTATAAAACTTCCTCCCCGATTGTTCAGAAATAATTTCTGCCAGAGTTGTTTTTCCTGTTCCCGGAGGTCCCCAGAAGATTAAAGAATTCAGCGTATTATTCTGCAGCATTTTCCGTATAGTCCCTTTCTCTCCGGTAAGGTGTTCCTGCCCGAGAACATCCTCCAATGTCTTCGGCCTTAATTTTTCTGCTAATGGAATATTTTGATTCAAGATGATTTAAATTATTTGTTTGAATTGATGTATGATGAATCTTTTGTTGTTGAATTATTGCAAAGTTAGACAAACATTTTTTTACCGTACAATGCTTTTATATTTAACCCTCGCATTTCATTAAACAAAATAATACAACCTCCTTGATGTTATTAAGTTATAATCTAATTTTAATAACCTCCTCTTTATATAAAGATAGCATATCTTTAACAAATCGACCAACACCAAATTATCTCCGACGAACACCCTTCTGCCCTGCCGAAACTTCCGGTATATTTCAACCAACTTCCAATTTTTTACGCTATTTTTGCATTGTTTTGAAACCTACAGCCAACAAGATCATCACTTTTCCTCTGGTAATCCTAATTAAGTTTTACCAATGGTTTGTCTCGCCGCTGCTTCCCAAAAATTGCAGGTATGAGCCTACCTGTTCCCATTATATGGTAAAAGCATTGCAGCTGCATGGTCCGGTGAAGGGATTCTGGCTGGGTATCAAAAGAATTTCAAGGTGCCACCCTTGGGGCGGAAGCGGCTACGATCCTGTTCCACCCAAGAAAAAGTAAAATTTAAATAAAACTATAAAAAAATAGAAATGAGCAATATTTTTTTCAGAATGTATCTCGTCATTTTTGCGTTGATTACCCAGTATGTATTTGCGCAGAATTATCCGGATGGAATGTCAGAAGGAACCTTAAAAATCAACTCATCCAGTGTGCCCGTAAAAATTTACAGCACCACGGAATTGGCGGACCTGGCTAGTTTTTCAGATAATAAAGTAAATGGTAACGTCCTGGTTATTCTTAATGAATCTAACGTAAGACCTGAATCTTTCAACTCCAGCAGTTCTATACTGGATAAATTTAAAAGTGAAAAATACCAGCTTCTGGACAAAAATTTCAGACTCATAGAAACGCCTGTCACAGAAGATAATATCAAAGCTTTTAAATATGTCCTAAAATCCAGTAAACCAATAGCTTCTTCTGATCAGGTAAGTCTTGAAACTCCTTTTAAGATCTGGGATCCGTCGAAAGGTATTGTTTTAGGCCCCATTACCCTGCACTTTTACAGTTTAATGTTCATTTTCGCATTCGGTTTCGGATATATTTTGATGAACAGAATTTTTAAAATTGACAATGTTAACCAAAAATATCTTGAGCCGCTATTTACCTGGACGCTAATAGGAACCATCCTTGGAGCACGTCTGGGACACGTTATTTTCTACCAGCCGGAATTATTCAGGCAGGATTTCTGGAGCGTATTTTTACCGATCAGTACCAAAAACGGATTCGAATTCACAGGATTTTCAGGATTGGCTAGTCATGGTGCAACCATCGCACTTATTTTTACTACGCTTTACTATTCATTTAAAATTATTAAGAAAAATCCTTTCTGGGTTTATGACAGACTTGGCATTGTTGTAGCGCTGGGCGGTGCATTCGTAAGGCTTGGAAACTTTTTCAATTCCGAAATCATCGGGAAACCGGTTGATCCAAACTCACCTTTCGCTTTGCTTTTCCCGCAACAGAGCAGCGAGTATGGAGTGACGGTTCCACGTTATCCTTCGCAGCTTTTTGAAGCATTTGGATATGTATGTTTGTTTGTTCTTTTGTGGATTTTATACAGAAAAACGAATAAGAAATACCAGCAGGGATGGCTTTTCGGATTATTTTTCATTATTCTTTGGGCGATCAGATTCTTTGTAGAATTCCTTAAAATGCCGCAGGGTGATGAATTCATCCAGTTTGGCGGACTAAATACCGGACAAGTACTTTCTATACCATTTATGATCGCCGGTGTTGTGATCATGATTATATCTAAAAAGTTTAAAATTACACAGGCGGAAAATGAAAAACCCGAGTAATTTTTAAAATATTATTATAAAATAAGAAAAGTAAGTCTCTGAAGGCTTACTTTTCTATTTCTGGTTATTGTTACTGTTAAAATATTCAATTTTCTTTTATCTTAAATATTCTATATTTTGCTGTTAATAAAAGTAATTGTACCCGCCAATTTCGGATATCATTTCTAAGTGTGCTATTACTATGAATAAGATCCTTCGACTACTTCGCGCTCAGAATGACAGAGTGTTTACATAACTTTTTTATTCCGTAAGAATCTTAATTTTCTTTTGTCTTAGAACAAAAGAAACAAAAGTTCAAGACTGGAATCTGAAAGCTAAAAAATAGTTTTATTCTCTAAAAATCCCAAAACTCGTGCGAATTTACTATTAGTTCTTCGGTTTACCATTGCTGTCGCGCTCAGACAGTGGGATTTTATTAACGTTCATAAAATTATTTTTCTTAACGCTTCAGCTTCCTAAGTCGTTAAATATCCACTATTTAGATACAATTAAACAAAGAACAAAGTTCAAGACAGGAATTTAATCTGTTATCTATTCGTCTACTTTCAAATTCTTCTCATAAAAGCTTTTGTACTTTATCATTCAATTCAGAAAAAACATTTCCGAATTCTTTGATTACATCAGACGGAAGCATCGATTCTTTAGAATGTTTTTCAGAAGCAAACTCAGCAGCTTTTCCATGAAACCATACTGCTAAAATGGCTGCTTCATGTTCGGAATACTTCTGAGCGAGGAATGAAGTGATAATACCGGTAAGGATATCACCGCTACCACCTTTTGCGAGCCCAGAGTTTCCTGTAATATTATAAAACACTTTACCTTCAGGAGTTATGATTTGGGTATGATGATCTTTTAAAACAATATAAATATGAAGTTCCCTACTTTTATTTTTAGCCAGCTCCGTTCTTTCAAAAGAGTTTTCAGTTTTTCCGAAGAGCCTTTCAAATTCTTTGGGATGGGGAGTAATAATAGATTTTACAGGAATTAAATTTAAATTGGCAGGATCTTGGGCAATAATATTTAAAGCGTCTGCATCAAGAATCAACGGTTTTGAACAGCTTTTTAAAAAATTTAAAAGACTTTTTGCCGTCTTTTCGTGAGTTCCCAGTCCTGGTCCTATTCCGCAAACAGCTGTTTCTTCAACATCGAAATTTTCAATATAATCTTTTCCGCCTTCGATGAACATCGCCTCCGGATCAGAAGTCTGCAAAATTTCGTATCCGCATTTAGGGGCCACAGTAAAAGTAAGACCTGCACCAGCTTTCAGCACAGCTCTGGTAGAAAGTACTACAGCTCCCATTTTTCCATAGCTTCCGCCGATGATGGCCGCTTTTCCGTATGTTCCTTTGTGGGAAAATTCGTTTCTTATTTTAAAAATGTTTTTAATGACTTCATCATCAATTACAAAATCTCCGGTTTCGGTTTCTTCAATGAAATCTTCACTTAAATTAATGTCTAAAATTTCTACCTTCCCTGCAAATTTTCCTGTTTCAGCATGGAGAAAAGATTTTTTCCAAAACTGGAAACTCAACGTATAGTCTGCCATAAAAACAACCGAATCTGAATCTGAAACAGTATCAGCGAGCAAACCTGAAGGAAGATCAATTGAAATTTTTATATTTTTTTTCTGATTTAAAAACTCTACAAGATCTTTCACATCACCGTTCAGACTTCTTGAAAGTCCGGTCCCGAAAAGCGCATCAACAATCACTGTTCTGCTGTCGAAACGATAATTTAATACTTCTTTAAACTCTCTGATAGTTATTCCTGAAATTTCTTTGATGTGCCTAAAATTTTCCTGAGCGTCTGTAGAAAATTTAATTTTCGTATTGGTGAATACATCTATGTCGAAACCTTTTTGATAAAGCATTCTTGCGATAGCAAAACCATCTCCTCCATTATTTCCGTTTCCGCAGAAAACGACAAAATTCCGGTGATGATTACAGTTTTCGGAGATCCATTCCACGCACGCTTCTGCTGCTCTTTCCATGAGATGTACAGAAGAAACAGGTTCGTTTTTTATAGTATACTGATCGCAATTACGGATTTGCTCTGCTGTAAAAATTTTCATTGAAGTACATTTAATGATATGCTAACAGCAATTTACAAAAAAGTAGTTTCAAAAAATACGACAACTAAAAATTTAATTGATATATAATTAAAATAAACATATATGATTATAAATTATCAACTAAAAAATCAATATAGATTGAAAAATTATTTATTTTTTGTAATTTAACCTTAATTTTAGAAAACATTAAAAAATATAAATATGGGATTTGCTAAAGAATTTAAAGAATTTGCGTTCAAGGGGAACGTACTTGACCTTGCAGTCGGTGTCATTATTGGTGCTGCATTCAGTGCTATTGTGAAATCATTTGTTGATGACATTATTACACCGCTTCTTCTGAATCCGGCTTTGGAAAAGGCCAATGTAAAGAATATTGCAGAACTTTCATGGGGAGGTGTAAAATATGGTAATTTTTTATCTTCGGTCATTAGTTTCCTTATTGTTGCTTTTGTTTTATTCCTTCTGATCAAAGGTGTAAACAGTCTTAACAAAAAGCCTGAAACAGCACCTCCGCCACCGGTACTTACGGAAGATCAAAAACTGCTTACAGAAATCAGGGATTTGTTAAAAAATAAGAATAATATATAATGAAAAAGCACTTCGTAATGAAGTGCTTTATTTATTTTCAAATATTACTGAATTTGTAGAATGCTGGAAATCTGCTCCGCCAGGGAAAGCCCGATTCTGTCCTGAGCTTCCAGTGTTGAAGCACCGGTATGCGGTGTCATGGAAATTTTCGGATGATTAAGGATTTCTTTGGAAGGCGTTGGCTCGTTGATGAAAACATCCAATCCTGCAAACTTTACTTTTCCTGAGTTTAAAGCTTCAATCAGAGCCGTTTCATCAATGACACCGCCTCTTGAGCAGTTCACGATGGCAACGCCGTCCTTCATCATTTCAAATTCATTTTTACCGATCATGTAGCCATCTTTCTGAGCCGGAACATGAAGCGTTATGAAATCGGAATGTTGAAGAACATCGTGAAGCGGTTCGGTTTCGATATCAACATTAATGAACTGTTTATTATAAAAGGTTACCTTAATGCTTGCCTTTCCTACATTGCTATCCGCTGCGACAACTCTCATTCCAAGACCTAAAGCGATTTTAGCAACTTCCTGCCCGATTCTTCCCATTCCTACAATGCCTATTGTTTTTCCTTTCAGTTCGATACCGGCTGCATACGCTTTTTTAAGGGCTGCAAATTCCGTATCGCCCACTACAGGCATTTTTCTATTGGAGTCCTGCAAAAATCTGGCACCGGAAAACAGATGAGCAAAAACCAGCTCTGCTACCGATTCTGAAGAAGCCGATGGTGTATTTATTACATGAATACCTTTTCCTCTTGCATAATCCACGTCGATATTATCCATTCCAACACCTCCTCTGCCGATGATCTCAAGAGACGGACAATTGTCAATAATATCTTTTCTTACCTGGGTAGCACTGCGCACCAGCAGGGTACGGATCTTATGCTCGTTAATGTAATCAACTAAAAACTCCTGAGGCACTTTTGTGGTGATTACTTCAAAACCTTTTTCAGTCAATGCATCAATACCGGATTGATCCAAGCCGTCGTTTGCTAAAACTTTCATAAACTTTTGTAGATTATATTAGATTAACGAGTCAACTTAACAATAAATTAATCGTTTAATCTCTGAATTAAATTTTTATTCTCCGTCTTCTTTAAAAACTTCGATGGTAACCTGCTTTTCAACAAGATCTGTAAATTTACCTTTATATCGGGTTGCTCTTACCAGATGATTATCGATCCAGTGGTAATTTCCGCCTCTCGGCTTTCCGCATAACACACTGTGATATTTGAATCCATGCTTATCGAGCCAGTCGATGGTAATCTGCTTCAGGTTTTCTGTCCTGGACGTGAAAAAACAAATCTGATGACCTTCATCATACCATTTGTTGATAGTTTCCAGTGCATCGGGAAAAGGTTCGCAGGTAACCATTCTTTCGGGTTCTTCGTTCGGAACATCCTCTGTAATGGTTCCGTCGATATCAATAAGGTAGTTTTTTACGCCGTCTTTCAGGATAGGGCTAATGTGATCTTTGTACTCTAATTCCATCATAAAAAATTGAATGGCAAAGTTACGGTTTTTATATCAATATGTCCTGTGAAACTTAGCAAATGTAAATTTTATTAATTAAAATTTAATTTTTAACGAATAATTTTAACACTAACAAGAACTTTATATAATTTAAGTTAAAAATATTCTTAATTCAGGGCCTGATTTTCTTAATGAAAGAATTGACTCAATTTCAAAATCATGATGTTTTACCAAAAATTTTCAGAATACATTTATTACACTTACATTTGTAGAAATGGAAGAATTCGTAGTTTTAGTAAACCCTGAAGATCAGGTTCTCGGTTTAATGGAAAAGCAGCAGGCTCATCTCAACAGCCTTCTGCACCGTGCTTTTTCAGTTTTCCTGTTCAATAATAAAGGTGAAATGCTTCTACAAAAAAGGGCTTCCGGGAAATATCATTCTCCTCTAAAATGGACCAATGCAGTGTGCTCTCATCCCAGAATTGAGGAAACTTATCTAGAAGGGGCAAAACGCCGCCTCAAAGAAGAACTCGGGATTGAAACTGAACTTTCAGAAAAATTCAGCTTTATTTATAAGGCTGATGTAGGAAACGGACTTTGGGAACATGAGCTCGACCATGTTTTTGTAGGAACTTTTGAAGATGAGTTTCACCTTAATAAAGATGAAGTGGAAGAAGTACGCTACATTACAATTGAAGATCTTGACAAAGAAATTTCTGAAAATCCTGAGAATTTTACGGAATGGTTCAAAATTATACTTGAAGAATATAAACACCATTTCAATTCATGAAAAAACTGATTCCTGCTTTCCTGCTGTTCGCAGGATCATTGCTGTTTGCACAATCGATTTCCAATGAGGTCTATCAAAGTGAAAACTACTCCATCACTCATCCTCAGGATTGGAAGGTGACCAACGACAGCGAGATTGTCAACATTTTTCCGCCAAACGAGATCGGAGCCATTACCATTTCTGAATATCACGACCTTAATCTGCCCAAAGCGGAAACCAAAAAATTTATTCTAGCCCTCTACCAATCTTCTGAAGACGAAAAGAAGATTATTTCTAAAAGCGGAAAAAAAGGATATACCGAATATTTTTACGAATACCTTGATGAAAAACAAAAGCTGATCTGGCTCACAAAAGTGTTTCAGAAAGATAAAGATCTGTACCTGATTTCCATAAACTGTGGGCAGAAGTACTGGAACGGCAATTATATGAAGCTTTTCAAAGAAGCTTTTGACAGTTTTAAAATAAAGAAATAGAAATAAAAATTAACTATGAAGAAAACAGCATTGTACGACAAGCACGTATCTTTAGGAGCTAAAATCGTTCCTTTCGCAGGTTTTGAGATGCCTGTACAATATTCCGGAGTAACTGAAGAACACTTTGCCGTAAGAGAAAAAGCAGGTTTGTTCGATGTTTCTCACATGGGACAGTTTTTTATTGAAGGAGCAGGTTCAAAAGAACTTTTACAGTACGTTACTACCAACAATGTAGATGCTTTGGAAAACGGAAAAGCGCAATATTCCTGCCTTCCTAACGAAAACGGAGGAATTGTGGACGACCTGATCGTTTACAAAATGGAAGACGACAAATATTTCGTGGTTGTTAATGCTTCAAACATCGATAAAGACTGGGATCATATCTCAAAACACAATACTTTCGGAGCAAAAATGACCAATGCTTCAGATGAGATGTCATTATTGGCAGTTCAGGGACCAAAAGCGACTGAAATCCTTCAGAAATTAACAGAAACCAATCTTTCAGAAATCCCTTATTATCATTTTACGGTAGGTTCTGTTGCGGGAGTAAATGATGTTATCATCTCCAACACTGGCTACACCGGAAGCGGCGGTTTTGAAATTTATTTTAAAAATGAAGCTGCTGAACAACTTTGGGACGCCATTATTGAAGCAGGTGCGGAAGAAGGAATTATTCCTTGCGGACTGGCTGCAAGAGACACCCTGCGTCTTGAAAAAGGGTTCTGCCTGTATGGAAACGACATCGACGACACAACTTCTCCTATCGAAGCCGGATTAGGATGGATCACCAAATTTGATAAAGATTTTCTTTCCAAAGAAACGTTCACGAAACAAAAAGAAGAAGGTATTACCAGAAAACTGGTTGGTTTTGAATTGACTGACAAAGGAGTTCCAAGACACGACTACCCTGTTGTAGACGTAGATGGAAACGTAATTGGAAAAGTAACTTCCGGAACGCAGTCTCCGATGAAAAAAGTAGGTTTAGGACTTGCTTATGTAGATAAACCTCACTTCAAACTAGGTTCTGAAATCTTCATCCAGGTAAGAAATAAAAACATTCCTGCTAAAGTAGTAAAAGCTCCTTTTGTATAACGATCAACAACACTTGTCAAAGTTGAAAATCTTTGACAACGTTTAAATATCATGAAACCTGCCTTGTCGCAGGTTTTATTTTTTTAGGAGCTTAATCCGGCTATCCACTCTATCTTTTTTCGGGAGGCGGGAGCTTCGCTCCCGCCTCCCGAAAAAAGGATGCCGTTTCTATCCGGGCTAGAATTTGGTCAATGAAATACTATTTTGTTTTATAATATATTTAAGATTCCAGTTGAAGATGTCGGGTCAAAAGCATATTTAAAATTCATCACAAAAAAAACTAACAGGTTTTGAAAACCTATTAGGTTTGAGTCTATAGAGAATTAATTTAATTAAAAAACCCTCTCAATGCCTCCAAATTCTTTTTATCATTTCCTATAAAAATTTCTTTATCTGTAAGAAAAACAGGACGTTTCAGAAAAGTGTAATGATCCAGCAACAGCTCCTTAAATTCCTCTTCTCCCAAAGATTTCAGATCCAGTTCCCTTAATTTGATCTGAGTCGACTTTTTACTGAATAAAGCTTCATAAGATCCTGCGCGCTTATGCATTTCTTCCAATTCAGCCTGTGTGATGGGTTCCTTTTTAATTTCGCGAAGTTCCCAGTCCTTAAGATTGAATTGTCCTAAAATTTTTCTGCACGTATCGCAAGTATTAAGATAAAATACTTTTTTCATTTATTGTTCTAAGTTTTTTCTATGTTAAATATAAACTTTATAAGTTTTCAATTACCAAAAGTAGCATTTAATCTACCGTTTTAAAAATTATTAAATACCTTTATTGAAATTTTTATTAAAATGGACAACAAACCGATAACTTTTCAGTTTATTTCCGAACCTTCGGATGTTAATTATGGAGGAAATGTACATGGAGGAAGTGTGATGAAGTGGATTGACCAGGCGGGTTACGCCTGCGCAACAACCTGGAGCGGAAATTATTCAGTAACCGTATATGTAGGCGGAATTCGGTTTTATGAACCCATAAAAATTGGAGAAATCGTAAAAGTGGAAGCGCAGGTAATTTATACAGGCTCTTCAAGCATGCATATTGCCATCAATGTCTTTTCCAGAAATCTCAAACAGCCAAATTTTGATAAAAAAACACACTGCATCATCGTTTTCGTAGCAGTTGATGAAAACGGCAAAAAACTTCCTGTTCCAAAATGGATTCCGGAAACCGATGAAGAAAAACTGCAGGAGCAGTACGCCATAAGGCTGATGCAGCTCCGAACTCAGATTGAAGATGAAATGAAACCCTTCTTGTAATGCATAGAAAAGACTTTATAACACTTTCTTCGCTGGGATTTTTAGGATTATATTCCTGCGGAATTTCTCATTTTAAAAACAGAAAAAAAACATTGGCTATTCAGTTATATACCGTACGGGATGCAATGGCAGCAAACCCTGAAAAAACAATCGAAAGACTTGCTTCGATGGGCTTTACCGGACTGGAAATCTACGGTTATGATGGTACATTTTTCGGCAAAACTCCTCAGGAATTTAAAAGAATTCTTAAAAATACAGGAGTACGGGTAATCAGTTCGCACCACACCACCGGAATTTTTCAAAAAGGCAGGGGAACTTTACTGGACAACTGGGAAAAATCGGTGGAAGATCTTCATCTTATCGGTTCCGAATTTATGGTTTGTTCCTATCTCTTTCCGGAAGAGCGAATAATGGAAAATTTCCGGAAACTACCCCAATTGCTCGACAAATCGGGTAAAATTACCGCAAAAGCAGGAATTCAGTTTGCGTATCACAATCATGATTTTGAGTTTGAAAAATTTGATGATACTCAAAACGTCTATGATTTTATTTTAAAAAATTCTTCACCAGAGCTTGTTAAAATGGAGCTTGATTTATATTGGATCTCAAAAGCGGGAATTGATCCTCTGGTTTATTTTGAGAAATATCCGAAAAGATTTCCATTGTGGCATGTGAAAGACATGAAGAACGGATCAAAAGATTTTACTGAAGTAGGAAACGGAACTATCGATTTTGAGCGCATTTTTAAAGCCGAAAAGCAGGCAGGACTTCAATACTGGTTTCTGGAACAGGATTCCAGCGATAAAGATATCTTTGAGAGCATCCGTATCAGCCGCGATTTTATTGACAAACACAATTTCTTTCTGAAATAATTTTTATATTTGTCTTATAAAAAAGGAAATGGTGTTCTTCCTTACCCAACCGCTTTTCAAAAAGCTGATGACGCCTGATTAAGAAAGATTATTACCAGTAATTTGATCAGGAAAATTATGTCTCAAAAATCAAGGACCTTAACTCGTTTAGTATTGCTTCAAATCCGTTTATTCGCAAGAAAATATCCGGCATTGTTATATGTTATCAAATGGCTTTTCATCAGTCTTATTATCGGGATATCTGCAGGCACTGCCTCTGCAGGCTTTCTCGAATCATTATCATGGGCAACCCGTTTCAGAGAAGGCCATCTCTGGCTTATTGCTTTTCTTCCGTTGGCGGGACTGGCAGTCGGGATGCTGTATTATTACTATGGAAAAGAGGTGGAAGCGGGAAATAACCTTCTTATTGAAAACATCCACGAGCCTTCCCGAAAAACAATTCCTTTTAAAATGGCTCCGTTCGTTTATCTCGGGACCGTTATTACGCATTTTTTCGGAGGATCAGCAGGTCGTGAGGGAACGGCTCTACAGATGGCAGGAGCCATTTCAGACCAGTTTACAAAACTTCTAAAGCTGAATGCGCAGGATCGGAAGACACTCCTGATTTCTGCGATCGCGGCGGGATTTGGTTCTGTATTCGGGACCCCGTTGGCCGGAGCGTTGTTCGGGCTTGAAATTTTTCTGGTGGGTAAAATTCGCTACACTGGTATTTTTCCAGCTTTTGCCTCCGCTGTTCTGGCAGACCAGGTTACCAGATTGTGGAACGTTCATCATACAGAATATCATATCGGCTTTGTTCCGGAGAATGATTTCCTTACTATTATCTATTCTGTAATCGCAGGAATTGCATTTGGGATCTGTGCCGCTGCTTTCAGCAGAATGATGCACTACGCGGGTTCCTTGTTTAAAATGAAACTCAGATATCCTCCTTTGCGGCCTTTTGTAGGTGGAATCATTATAGCTGCAGTAGTATTTGCAATGGGAACGACGAGATACATCGGGCTTGGAATTCCCGTTATTGAAGAGGCCTTCGAAAAACAGCTTCCTTTGTATGATTTTGCATTGAAAATGCTGTTTACGGTTGTTACGCTTTCAGCCGGCTTTAAAGGTGGTGAAGTGACCCCTTTATTTTTCGTAGGTGCCACTTTGGGAAGTGCCTTGTCTTTGTTTATCCCACTTCCGTTCGGATTATTGGCAGGGATGGGATTTGTAGCAGTTTTTGCCGGAGCTACTAACACACCTCTCGCCTGCACCTTAATGGGAATTGAGCTTTTTGGTGCTGAATACGGCGTGTATATTGCTATTGCCTGTATTGTGGCTTATTTGTTTTCGGGAAATAACACTATTTATACAAAACAGAAAATCGGAGAGGCTAAAAACAGCAGATTCGGAAATTTTATTAATAAAAAATTTGAGGATTTATAAGTAAACTTTTAGACCTTATTGGATTTTATGCACTGTTAACATCTAAAAAGTTTATTGGATCTTCTCTTTATATTTTAATGTCTGCCACCTAGCCCCGATTGCAGCTTTGTCTGAGCTCATTTTTATTGTATCGTTGCGGCGGCTCCGCCGCCGCAACGATACAATAAAAATAGCGAGTGCGGAAAGCGGGAAAAAGCTTCTAAATTTATTTTTTACATTATAACCCCCATATTTAATTACAAAAACCTTTTGGGATTACCAAAAGGCTTCTGCGTATTAAATGTGGAAATGTTTATTTCTGATGAAATAATTCTTTTGATCAGCAGGTAATTACCTGCGGGCAAGCTATATACTGTGAACAGTACTTAGGTCCTGTGACAGCACCTGTACAGCTGCATCCGCAAAGCGACAGATCCGGAGTTCCTTTACCGATACCTCCTACGATATTTTTAAGTTCTGACTTTTTAAGTTTTGTGGCGTTTTTCAAAAAATTTTTCATTGTGATTGGGTTTTGGTTTAGATTAATTACAATTTCAAAGTTAAACAAATATTAATTATTCACAGCATAATTTAATATTAAATTTTATAATTAATTTATTTTGTTCAACTTATTATTTATATAACGGTATGGTGTATTAAAATATTTCTTAAACAGTTATAATTATTCTGTAAATTCGAGATCCCTGTTATGGGTTTCTGATATGGTAAGTGAGGAATAGAATGCAAGTCCGAAAACGATAAGCCCTACTAATGCTGCACTTACAATGACTGTGAAATCATTTTTAAAAAAATCAAAAGCAAGAATCATTACAGGAACAAGTCCGCGCACCATATTGGGAACTGTTGTGGTTGCAGTATTCCTGATATTTGTCCCGAATTGTTCTGCTGCAAGTGTCACAAACATTGCCCAATAACCGGTTCCTAGGCCAAGCCAGATACAGAAAATATAATATTTCGTTTCAGAATCCGTATTTCCGAACAACATTATAGCAACACCGATAATGGTGAAGATCAGCATATAGAAAATCGCCATTTTTCGGGATTTAAGAAGATGTGAAATAAATCCGCTGGCCAGATCTCCTACCGAAATTCCGATATAGGCCCACATAATGGCTTTTCCGGGACTGAGATCTTTAATTCCCAATTCAGGAGCGAATTGGTTGGCAAGAACGGCGAGAATACCGATGCAGTACCATGTCGGTAATCCGATAGCAATGCATTTTAAATATCTTGCCAAACGATCTTTATGGGTGAAGAATGATAGAAAATTTCCTTTGGAAACAGATTTGTTTTCAATATTTTTATAAATTCCGGATTCTGACACACTTATTCTCAGGAATAATAGTAAAATGCCGAGTATTCCTCCGATGATATAGGAAATATTCCAGCCGCCGGCCAGCTCCACTGTAAGTTGCGCCACTACTGCGCCCATTAATCCAAAACCAGCCACAACAGAAGTACCGATAGCCCGTAAATTCTTCGGCAGGCTTTCGGAAACAAGGGTAATCCCGGCTCCAAGCTCTCCGGCAAGCCCTATCCCTGCAATAAATCGTAAAGCAGCATATTGATAGACTAAATGCCTTTCGGGAAAATAAGGCAGGAAGCCGCATGCAATATTAGCCAGAGAGTACACTAATATCGATCCGAATAAAACCGACAATCTTCCTTTTTTGTCTCCGAAAATCCCCCAGAAAATTCCGCCGAGCAGCAATCCTACCATCTGCGCATTGAGAATAAATGTTCCATCGGTATCAGGATTAAGGCCTAATGCTTTTAAACTGGGAATACGGACAATGCCAAACAAAAGTAGATCGTAAATATCCACAAAGTATCCTAATGCGGAAATGATAACAGGAATTGAAAAGATATATTTCAGTTTTGAGGACAGTGAGAGTTCTTGCATTCTGGATTTTTAATTTGGCTAAAAATAAAAAACCTTCCAATTTCTTGAAAGGTTTTTATCAAATATCTTTAACGATTATTATCTCGCAATATTTACAGCTCTTGTTTCTCTGATCACGGTAACTTTTACCTGTCCGGGATAAGTTAGTTCGTTCTGTATTTTCTCTGAAATATCATAAGACAGCTGGGAAGCTACTTCGTCATTCACTTTTCCGCTTTCTACCATTACTCTCAGTTCTCTACCTGCCTGAATTGCATATGCTGATGAAACACCGTCGAAGCTTAATGCTGCAGATTCAAGGTCTTTTAATCTTTGGATATACGATTCCAATACCTGTCTTCTTGCACCTGGTCGTGCTCCTGAGATTGCATCGGCAACCTGGATAATAGGAGATAATAATGAAGTCATTTCTACCTCATCGTGGTGAGCTCCGATTGCATTTACCACTTCTGCATTTTCACCATACTTTTCCGCCCACTGCATACCTAATAAAGCGTGAGGAAGCTCAGATTCCTGCTCCGGAACTTTACCGATATCGTGTAGCAGACCTGCTCTTTTGGCTAATTTTACGTTGAGTCCTAATTCTGCAGCCATTGTTGCAGCAATGTTCGCTACTTCTCTTGAGTGCTGTAATAAGTTTTGTCCGTAAGATGAACGGTACTTCATTCTACCAACGATTTTAATTAATTCAGGATGTAATCCGTGGATTCCTAAATCAATGATCGTTCTTTTTCCTACTTCAATAATTTCTTCTTCGATTTGTTTTCTTGTCTTTTCAACAACTTCTTCAATTCTTGCCGGGTGAATTCTTCCATCTGTTACCAATCTGTGAAGGGATAATCTTGCGATTTCTCTTCTAACCGGATCGAAACACGAAAGAAGGATTGCCTCAGGAGTGTCATCTACAATGATTTCAACTCCTGTTACTGCTTCTAAAGCACGGATATTTCTACCTTCTCTACCGATAATTCTACCTTTCACCTCATCGGATTCAATATTGAATACCGATACGGAGTTTTCAATAGCCTGTTCGGTACCGATTCTCTGAATCGTTTGGATAACGATTTTTCTTGCTTCACTTTTAGCGTTCAGCTGAGCTTCTTCCATAATGCTCTGAACGTGTGCCTGAGCTCTTGTTTTAGCTTCTGCTTTCATGGTTTCTACCAATTCTGCTCTTGCTTCTTCCGCTGTATAGTTGGCAATTTTTTCAAGAATTTCAACTTTTTTAGCCGTTGCAACATCAAGTTCCTGCTGTTTTCTGTCTAAAATCTCGTTTTTCTTCGCATAGTCAGCGATTTGTTTGTCGAGGTCTTTTTCCAGTTTTCCTGCTTTGCTAAGCTCGTCGTTGAGTTTGTGTTCCTTATCCTTAATTCTTTTTTCAACCTCCTGCATTTTCTTTTCTCTTACCTGAATATCGGCATCATGCTGTGATTTCAGTTCGAGGAATTTTTCTTTTGCCTGAAGGTTCTTTTCTTTCTTTATGGACTCAGCCTGTACATTGGCTTTTTCTATAAGGTTTTCGGCATTTTTCTTTGCATCATCTATAATAAATTTTGCTTTAGTATTGAGTGAACTTTTGGAGAAAAACACTCCTGCTGCCGCTCCGATTACTAAACAAACAACGCCGACTATAACTTCTATCATAATTTATATTGAGTTTTAATTGTATTTACATAAAAAAGCCCACAATAATCCAGGGATTGAGAGTAAACTCCTAATCAACACGATTTGAACTGATTTCCACTGTCTGTAATCCGGACGAACCGGCACGCCATTCAATGGACATTTGTTCGGTAATTGTTTAGCGTTGAGTTTACCTTTAATGTGTTAGAATTATTGTAGGCAGCATTTTCCGGGAAAAAAAAATCTATTTCCCTGTTTCATTCAACGATTGATTGATTGTTGCCAATCTTTCGTTGGTAGATTGTATTGTTTTTTCGTAGTTCATAGACACTACTTCTGCGTTGGTTCCCAGTTTCAGGGCACACATGGCCAAAGCATCCTGTTTGTCTCTCACATCGAAATTCTGTTCAAAATCTTTAATCATATTTTCAATCTGCTTCCCAACTTTGCGCAGCGTTTCTTCTTCTGCTGCGGGTACGTTCAGCGGATACACTCTTCCTGCAATATTAATGGTTATTCTTCTTACTTCCATTATAATCCACTGTTTTGAAGCTGTGCAATACAGAAATCTATTTCTTTTACCAACCTGTTGATGTGGTTTTTCATCAATCTGTTGTGTTCAGGATTTCCTGATATTGCTGAATAAAGTTTTATATTTTTTTGTTCTTCTGCTAATACCTGATTTTTTTTCCTTTCTTCATCATATCTTTTTTTCAGGTCTTCATGCTCCATGCTTAATTCCGAGAACTTTTCAGTAAGATTTTTGTAATTCTTCTGTAGTAGTAAAATCTTTTTCTCTAATTCTGAAAAATTGTTTTCTAAATCTTGAAGCATTTCAGGTTTTGTATATTCTAACTAGTAGCAAAAATAACAAAATATTAACACTAACAAAAATAAAAGTCTCTATATTTTGATTTCAAACAGAAAAGGAGACACAAATGCGTCTCCTTTTATATCTTCATTCTTATCTTCCTACTCAAATTTCAGTACAAAGAATACGGCTCTTGTCTGTAAGGTAGACATTGCTGCTGTCCAGTACGGAGGTGTTGTCGCATTATCTGCCACAATCTCGTTATTCATAATGAATGTTCCTCTGATTGCTGGTGTAAGCTTAAATTTATTAAAGTAAAACTGGATGCCCATTTCTGCAGACCATGCAAAATTGTGTGTTGTAGATCTGAAAACCTGCTGCAGGTTATCATCAGTGGAATCTGAATTCGACTGAAGGTTAACAATATAATTAACCCCCGCTGCAACATACGGTCTGGAGTTATACCATCTTTGTCCGTGGAATTCCAGCAATACTGGAACATCAACCAAAGTGGTCTTGATTTCTCTTACTCTGTCTTTATCCGTTAAAGTAAACGGGATAAAAGGATCGTTTGTCAAAGTACCTGCTGCGTACTGGTCATTAGACTGCGTATTGAATGTTAATTGTCTCTGACCAAACTGTAACCCTGGTTCTAATCTTAAATCCAAATAATCGTTCAGTCTCCATTTTGCGATTAATCCGGCACCGAAACTGTAACTCTCTTTTGATGTAACAAGATTCTGGTTATTACTCGAGCCATATCTTGGATTCAGAACGATACGGTAGTCTAGTCTGTTACCATTCAGATAAAAACCCCAGCTGAATTTCTGCTCATCAAAGTCTTCCAACTTATCCATTCTGTTACGGGTTCTGAATTGCGCGTTTGCTAACAACGCAACATTTACTGAGGCTAAAACCAGTGCTTTTAATAAAAATTTATTCATAGGTTACTTTGTTGCTTTATAAATTGTGGCTATACCTAAACTTAGTTTTTTATATTCAACTTTTTTAAATCCTGTATCTAAAAGAATTTGTCTCATCTTTTCCCCGAAAGGAAAAGCATTTACAGAATCCGGAAGGTATGTGTATGCCCTATTATCCTTGGAAACCAGCCTGCCAATAGCAGGTAATATATTTTTGAAATAAAACATATAGAATGGCGCCATGAAACCCTCAACCTTTGAAAACTCCAGTATATAAACACTCTTGTTATCTTTAACAACTCTTCTTAACTCTGCCAAACCTTTGGTAAGGTTTTCAAAATTCCTCACTCCAAATGCAACGGAAACTGCATCAAATCTATTGTCCTCGAAAGGTAAATTTTCTGCATCTCCTTTTTGCATGGAAATTTTGCCGTCTAATTTAAGTTTTTTTATTTTAATAACGCCAACATTTAACATTTGTTGCGATAAATCCAATCCGATCACTTTTGAGCCTGTGCCTTTTTCAACGGCAATAGCAAGGTCTCCCGTTCCGGTAGCGACATCCAGCACTTCCTGCGGGCTGTCTTTTTTCATCCAATTCACCAAAGTATTTCTCCACAAAACATCAATTTTCATGGACAGCACATGATTGAGCAAATCATACTTCGGTGCAATATTGTCGAACATATCCTCTACCTGGCTCTTCTTGGTTGCTTCAGAGTTGTAGGGCGTAATTTTAGTAATATCTTTTGTCAAAACTTAAAACTTGTAATATTCTTTATAATAATTGAGGTAATCCTGTTTTCTGAAGATTTTTGATCTCGACTCCACTTTCTGAATGTTTTTGATTACTTTATCATAATCTTCATCAACATTGTAATAAAAATCATCGGTAAACAATTTATTGAAGTGCTTCGCTCCTCCAAAATAAGCTTTTCCGTCAATGATGGTTTTATCCAGTGCCAAAAGTAATGAATCTTTTTTAAGGTTGTAGCCATAATATTGATCATTGATATAATAATCCTGGTGTGCAATATTAATGAGTCCTCTTACTTTATTTACTTCGAAAGCGGAATCGAACAACAATTTTTTATTCTGGTCATAAACTTTTATGGAATTTTTACCGGTGCTAAGATCTACGTGTACATTCTGTCCTCCTGCGATTGTGCCTTCAGAGCCGTTGTTTATTTTATAGTAAAATGTGTTGGACGTAGGATTATCAACCACATAATAATTCCTTTTGGCCAGAAAGAGAAAGTATATCCCAAAGGCAACGATAAATGCCGCAATTGCAATAAGTAAGCCTTTTAAGGATGCATTATTTTTCATAGATTGTAAAGTACAATTTTTGCAAATTTAATAATATTTTTAATTCTCTGTTATTAATATTAATTATTAACTTTGCATCTTTAAAAAAATCATTTAAAAGAATGCCGAATACGATCATAATTGGTTCTGGATCTTACCTTCCCGGCAGAATTATCGGGAGAGACTATTTCTTGGGTTCAGAGTTTTACACAGAAGACGGGGTGAAGATTGATAAGCCTGCTGAAGAAACGATTGCAAAGTTTGTAGAAATTACAGAAATAGAAAACAGAAGATTCATAGAAGAAGACCTCTCCAATTCTAAAATCGGTTACGAAGCTGCAAAATTAGCTATCACAGACGCCAACATAGATCAGGAAGAACTTGATTATATCATTTACGCCAGTAATTTCGGGGAAGTTACCGCACACGGTTACGCAGATTTCATGCCAACAATGGCCGCAAGGGTAAAGAATAAATTGGGAATCAGAAACAGGAAATGTATAACGTATGATATGCTTTTCGGTTGCCCGGGCTGGGTTGAGGCTATGATTTTATCAGACAATTTGATAAAGGCTAAAGTTGCCAGGACCATTCTTGTAATCGGTGCTGAAACATTAAGCAGAGTAACCGATCCTCACGACAGAAACAGAATGATTTTCGCAGACGGAGCAGGTGCAGTGGTTGTACAGGCAACTGATGAAGAAAATGTAGGGATTATTGCCCACAACACTATTTGTGATAACGGCCCGGAACTGGATTATTTAGCAAACGGCCCGTCCATTAATAAGGAATCTGACCAGACGCGCTTATTTGTAAGAATGCAGGGCAGAAAAATCTATGAATATGCTTTAAAAAACGTTCCTGCAGCCATCAAAGAAACCATTGAAGATGCAGGACTTTCTATTGAAGATATCAATAAAATTTTAATTCACCAGGCTAATGCGAAGATGGATTATGCCATGATTGAAAGGCTTCACAAGCTTTACAATGTAAAAGATTATGATCATTCTATCTCTCCAATGACGATTCAGGAATTTGGTAATTCTTCGGTAGCGACAATTCCTACCATGTTTGATTTAATTATTAAAGGAAAAATGGAGGGTCAATCGTTTAAAGAAAAAGGTAACATTGTGATGACTTCGGTAGGTGCCGGAATGAACATCAATGCTATCGTATACAGATTTCCTTAATATTATTATTTAATTTAAAATATAAAAAAGCACAGGGAACTATTCTTTGTGCTTTTTTTTAAACCGATTATGCAAAGAAACTTTTTTATTATTGCAGCCGCATTCCTTTTGCTGGAAGTATATATTTATCAGGCCATAAAAACCCTTACGGACAACTCCTGGGTCAGGATCGGCTACTGGGTTGTATCCCTCGCAGTATACGGATTTTTCGCATACGAAATCTCCAACTTCAACCGAGCGGACCGAAGCATGATGAGAGCCCAGATTATGATCTCCATATTCCTGATCTTTATCCTTCCGAAAATTTTTGTTGTTCTGTTTCTTCTGATTGATGATATCATCAGAACTGGCGGTTATCTTATCGGACTGGCAGGATCTTCAGAGAATTTCTTTCCTGAAAGAAGAAAATTTTTAAGCATTGTTGGATTAGGCCTTGGAGGTGTACTTTCTGCCCTTTTTATTGACGGAATCACGTTCGGAAAGTACCGCCATAAAGTACGACGAGTACGCATCAATTTTGCAAATCTGCCCAAAAGTTTCAAAGGGTATAAAATTGTCCAGATTTCCGATGTACACAGTGGAAGTTTTGCAGACCCTTCAAAACTGGAACACGCCATTAACCTTATCAATGAACAAAATCCGGATCTTGTTTTATTCACCGGAGATATGGTAAATAATGTAGCGGAAGAGTTTAAACCATTTATCCCACTATTTTCGAAAATAAAAGCCAAGGACGGAAAGTTTTCCGTCTTGGGTAACCATGATTATGGTGATTATGTTAAATGGACCTCACTAGATGAAAAAAAACAGAATCTGGATACTTTAATTGACTATGAAAGGCAGGCCGGTTTTGATATGCTGAGAAATGAACACCGCATCATTGAGAAAAACGGCGAAAAGCTGTATATTCTTGGCGTTGAAAATTGGGGGTTAAAGCCTTTCCCGCAATTCGGGAGAATAGATGATGCATTGAAAGGCGTTCCGGAATCGGCTACAAAAATTCTGATGAGCCACGATCCTACCCACTTTGATTATGTCGTAAAAAAACACCCTGGAAATATTCATTTAACACTTTCCGGGCATACGCACGGAATGCAATTCGGTCTTGATCTTAAAAATGTAAAATGGTCTCCGGTACAATACAAATATCCGAAATGGGCAGATTTGTATGAAAGTGAGGGAAAAATGCTGTATGTAAACAGAGGATTCGGCGTGTTGGCCTACCCTGGAAGAGTGGGAGTTTTACCGGAAATTACGCTTTTTGAATTAGCGTAAATATTCAAAGTTTATAATTCAGGGTTCAAGGTTAAGGTCTAGATTTTTCACATTAGGCAAAATCAACATTGAACATTAAACTTTGAACATTAAACTTTGAATGTTAAACTTTGAATGTTAAACTTTGAATGTTGAATTTAAAAAATATAATCCTTCATACGGGAAGTAGCCATCTCTTTCTCGTTGATCCAGCTGAGGAGGGCATCTAGTTTGTCCTCCATTTTTTTACCCGAATTCAGCCTTCTGTAAAACGGAACATCAAAATGATATCTTGCAAAATCAGTAAACTGCCATGAGTTTAAATAAATCAAAACAAAGTCATCATTCTTCAAAGTCTCAAAAACCATGTTCTGATAATATTTCATCGGCAGAATCTGAAATACAAAATCATTATAAGGAAGCTGACTATAAGGCGAGATACTTTCCGGCACAATGCTTAATCCGTCTTCTTCAATAATTTCCGTATCTCTTTTCAGGCGCTTGAAGGGAAAAAGAATATTGGCATTATCAATATTTGAAATATAACTGAACTCCATTAATTTCAAAATCTGGGAAGAGATTTTGTTATCCTTCTGACGGATTCCCTTTATCTGTTTTTCCAAAAAATCCTGAGTAATTTTCTTCGTATTTTCTATTTCATCAGTTTCTGAATTTTGATTGTAAAAAGCAATTTCATGTCCTAGAAATGAAATTGCTTTTAATAAATTTTGAAGTTTTTCTACCAATGAAATCTCAACAAAAAAAGTTGCTTTTATATCATGAATATCTAAAATTCTTAAAATAGCTCTTGTATTTTCCTCTGAAATTTTCAGCCTTTCACTATCGGAAACTTCAGAACCATTTTTACAACCAGCTTCAATATTTACGATGTTAAAGGTTAGTAATATCATATTAAGTAAAATTTAGATAAAATATTTAATTGATTAAAAATCAAATGTTAAAGAGCAATTTAATTAAAGCTTAACTTTATATCTAATTTTTGTTAAGTTTTACCCTCAAATTTTTAATCATATCTTTCGTCATTTCAGAAATTCCGTAATTGTACGATAATCCCCAATCCTTCTTTGCCACAGAATCATCGATTGATGCCGGCCATGAATCTGCAATCTGTTGTCTGAAATCCGGCTTGTAATCAATTTCAAATTCCGGAATTTCTTTTTTGATTTCTTCGGCCAGTTCTTTGGGTGTGAAAGACATTCCGCCAAGATTATATGATGAACGAACGGTAAGGCTTTCTTTAGGAGCCTCCATAAGTTTAAGTGTTGCATTAATGGCATCATCCATATACAACATCGGCATTCCTGTATTCTCAGAAATAAAGCTTGTATATTTTCCTTCTTCAATTGCTTCATAAAAAATCTCTACAGCATAATCGGTTGTTCCTCCTCCTGCAGGAGTTTTCCATGAAATCAGACCTGGATAACGAATACTTCTAACGTCTACTCCATGTTTGTCAAAATAATATTCGCACCATTTTTCTCCGGCCATTTTCGAAATCCCATATACGGTAGTTGGGTTTAATACCACATCCTGGCTTACATTTTCTTTTGGAATCCCTTTTCCAAATACAGCAATAGAACTTGGCCAGAAAATCTTCTGAATAAGACCTTCTTTTGCCATTTCACAGAAATGAAGAAGTGGCTCAAGATTAAGCTTCCATGCGAAAATAGGCTGCTTTTCTGAAGTACCTGAAAGCAGGGAGGCTAAATGGTAGACTGTTGTAATTTCATAATCTTTTATGATTTGTCTCACCAGCTGTGTATTGGTTACATCCATTCTTTCATAATATCCTGCCGAAGTGAGTCCTTTCTGCCATCTATCCAATCCCGAAGCGACTACGTTTTCTGCTCCATGAATTTCAACAAGCCTGTTCGTAAGCTCGGTACCAATTTGCCCTAAGGCACCCGTTATAAGAATTTTTTCCATAGTCGTTTTCTTTTACTATTATTAGATCTCGCAAAAGTAAAAAAATCAGGCCAACCAAAATAAAAAAGGTGAGTAAAACACACCTTTTTTCATATAATCAAAAAAACATCACTTAAAAACTCATATTTATCCTTGCAAACAGAAATCTTCCATTCATTCCGAACTGAGAGACATTTCTGGAATAGATAAATTGATTAGCGTTTGATAGATCAATTGTAGAGGGTGTAGAAGAATAGATTACATTGCCGCTATTATCCACACCTGTAGCGCGTTTTGCTGTCACAGGTCCATAATTCTCATGAGGATAAACATCAAATATATTATTAGCTCCCAACGTGAGCTTAAATGATTTTGTAAAATTATAACCAACAGAAAGATCAGTTACCAATCTACCACCCCAAACCGGATGCTCTACTTCTACAGCCTGTCCGTTAATAACCTGTGCCTGTACTATTCCATCCCCATTTACATCTATTACATTGGGGTCGGTAACTTTCCCAAAATATACGTTTCTTAGAAGAAAACTCCATTTACTTACTTCCACAGAATTATTTAAAGAAGCTTTAAATCTGGGAATTGCCTCTTCTACATATACCCTGCTCGCTTCTGAATAGTATCTGTTAATCTGTCCTGCATTTACCAAAACATCAGAACCGTGAATATCTCCAACCCTATTTGTCTTAGAAACCGTGACAGCCAAATCTGAATTCAACGAAATCTTACCCACGGAAGCTTTATGAGAAATGACAGCTTCCATACCTTTGGTCTGCGTATCAACAGCATTGGCAAAAAACGTAGCCGCTGTTGCATTCGCTGCATCAAAAGCCAGCTGAAGATTTCTAAGAGGAGTACCATCCGCATAAGTTCCTGATGGTCTAGAGAACTGATCGGTAAGAACAACTCTGTCATTTACTCTGATATAATATCCATCAAAGGTTAGACTAAGTTTAGCATTGGGAAATTTAGCGGTAAAACCAGCAGAATAACTTCTAGATTCTTCCTGTTTCAGCTGAGGAATACCTAATATTTCTGCAGCTTTTGAATCATTCGAAAAAGTTCCCACTTCAAAAGGAACCCCTCCAACAAATTGTGTAGAAGTAGAATTGAAATACATCTGTTGTAAAGACGGCGCCCTAAATCCTGTGGAATGCGCAGCCCTAAAATTAAAATTATCTGTAATTTTATAACGGGTGGCTAATTTATAATTAAATGTAGAACCAAAATCCGAATAATTTTCATATCGCAATGCCGCACTTACCAGCCATTTATCGGTGATATCCAATTCTGTATCTGTATAAAGAGCCATGGAATTTCTTCCTTTACTCAAAGCATTTTCAGGTCTGAACCCAGGGAAAACCTGAGCACCGCCAGGCCTATTATTTCCAAAGAAATCAGTAGGCTTTACAAGTGTACCGGTATTTGAAGTTTGTATATTTCCGTTAATATCATACAGCGCCCAAGAGGCCTCCTCTCCATTTTTAATTTTAAAATTTTCAAATCTCGCTTCTGCTCCAAAGGCAATATTAAGTCCTTGCAACCAATCCACTTTCGTATCAAAATCTGCATTAATAGTATTTTGCGAAAAACCAAGACCTCCGGCATCAAAACTGGTCTTACTAGGATATTTCATACTTGCGTTAGCCGTATTTTCAATGGTATAATCGAAAGTATTTTTTCCAAAAGTATTGCTGATATCGTAATTAATATTTCCCAGTTTTCCTTTAACACCTGCTGAAAAAAAGAGATCAATAACATCAGAAGCAATTTCCGGCAAGAAGCCATTCGGATAAATGGAAGTTGATGTTCTATTTTGATTGGGCAGCCTGTAAAAACCTGCGGCATTGCCGCCTCTGTAAGAATATCCTCCGAAAGCGTATCCTCTAACACTTGAAGTAATATCAAATTCAGAATTCACAAATAATTGACCACTTGTCAGTTTGGATTGTCCAACTCGCATATTGAAATCCTCCCGCGTTAATCCCCTGTAATTCAATTCATTATTCGTAACATCAAAATTCAACGCTGCCTGCATTGCTGATATCGTATTTGCATTCTGGATTTGATTCAACTGCTGTGTAGTAAAATAAGATACCCCTTGAGAATATTGTTTGATATAATTTAATATTTGCGTAGAATTCGGAGTATTATTAATATTACCAAATAAAGAAGAAATATTTACTCCGTCATTAAGGGCACGCTGTTCAATCGCGTTATAAGCACTGAATATATTAGATGTATTTGCTCTCGCTCTTCTCGTATCATCCCTTTTCATTAAACTTCCTGTGAAATTAATGAATCCGTTTTTTCCTATATTGGTTCCATAATTAAGATCCAGCTGATACTTTTCTCCATCCCAACCTCCGGAATGATCATTTGAACCTTTAGAATTAAATCCTCCTGCTGTAATGGCTGCCGTTAGTTTGTTTGTATTTTTTTTCATAAGCACATTAATAACCCCCGCAATAGCATCAGAGCCATATTGCGCAGAAGCGCCATCTCTTAAAACTTCCAGTCTTTCGATCGCAAAAGCCGGAATAGCATTAAGATCCGTCCCTACAGAGCCTCTTCCCGGCGATCCGTTGATATTAACCAGGGATGAAGTATGTCTTCTTTTTCCATTGAGTAAAACCAAAACCTGATCCGGACCCAATCCTCTTAACTGAGCCGGATCAATATGATCGGTTCCATCTGCAACAGTTGTGGAATTCGAGGTAAATGAGGGGGCAGCATAATTCAGGATCTGATTGAGATCAGTTTGCGGACTCAGGACAGATTGCGAACTGATATTGATAACATCTACCGGAACAGGCGTATCCGTAGCAACGCGGCTCTTATTTCTGGATCCTACTGTAATCTTAACTTCTTCTACCGTCCTGATTTTTAAGCTGTCATCTACTTGAGCACTTACATTATCTAAAACAAAAAACAAAGCAACGATCAAAATAATTTTTTGATAATTTTTTCTCATAATTATATGTTTTTATAGTATATTTAATTTTCAAACATAACAATAAAAATCCATTTAAATAAAAATATCACAAATAAATAAGTTATTTCACCTAAATAAAACTATTTATTTAACATAATTATTGATAATCATGCATTATAAACAATATTCATCATACAACATATGAAAAAGACAGTACTAGTAATTATCCTTGCGGCGTACAATATTTGCTATTCTCAATTCACCTCATTCGATATTGTAAAAGAGGTAAAAGTTAAAAATAAAGGTGTTGTTATCTCGGCACATCCCTTGGCCAGCGAGGCAGGTGCTAAAATTTTAAAAATGGGAGGGAATGCTTATGATGCCATCGTTGCCACTCAGTATGCGCTTGCAGTCGTATATCCACAGGCCGGAAATATCGGAGGCGGAGGATTTTTGGTAGGGGTAAAAAATAGCGGTGAAAAATTTACACTTGACTATCGCGAGACTGCACCTTCTCAAGCTTCTCATAATATGTATCTTGATAGAACAGGAAAGGCAGATACGGATCTTTCCCAAAACGGGAGACTGGCAGTAGGCGTTCCCGGAAGTGTAGCTGGTTTTTTTGCAACACTGAAACATTGCAGGCTGCCGATGGAACAATTGATACAGCCCGCCATAGATTTGGCCGAAAAAGGATTTGCCATAACCCTTCAGGAAGCTGATCTTTTAAATGCCAATAAAGAAAAATTTGAGCACCATAATAAAAATAGTATTGCATTCGTAAGAAATGTTCCCTGGAAAAGCGGTGATCTGCTTATCCAAAAAGAATTGGCGGAAACTTTAAAACGTATCCAGAAACTGGGACAAAAAGGATTTTATGAGGGTAAAACCGCCGAACTCATTGTAGCTGAAATGAAAAAGGGAAATGGAATTATTACTCCAGAAGATCTTAGAAATTACACCGCTGTTGAAAGAAAAGCATTGGAGTTTGATTATAAAGGGACCCGCGTTGTTTCGATGCCATTGCCGTCAAGCGGCGGAATTCTACTAGCTCAAATGCTGAAAATGGCGTCTTATGAAAACTTAGAAAAATACCAGCAGAATTCCGTAAAAGCTGTTCAGGTTATGGTAGAAGCTGAAAGAAGAGCCTATGCCGACAGAGCAGAATATATGGGAGATCCCGGTTTTATTCAGGATAAAACTTCATATCTGATTTCTGATGAATATTTAAGAAACCGCTGGAAGAATTTTAGTTTTAGCAAAGCTACTCCAAGTGCGGAAGTCGGGAAAATAATAAAACAATCTAAAGAATCAACAGAGACTACGCATATTTCAGTAATTGATAAAGAGGGTAATGCCGCTGCTGTTACCACAACCTTAAACGGATTATACGGAAGTAAAGTTGTTGTTTCCGGTGCTGGTTTTTTTCTAAATAACGAAATGGACGATTTTTCCATAAAACCAGGTGTCCCGAATATGTTTGGAGCGGTTGGCGGGGAAGCAAATTCCATTCAGCCTAATAAAAGAATGCTTTCTTCGATGACGCCCACCATTGTTTTGAAAAACGGAAAACCTAATATGGTTGTAGGAACACCGGGAGGAACAACGATCCCCACTTCTGTGTATCAGTCAATTGTAAATGTAGTTGATTTTAAACTCAACGCCAATATGTCTGTAAATTCACCGAAATTCCATCACCAATGGCTTCCGGAGACCGTTGCTTTTGAAAAGAATTTTCCTGAAACAACTATTAAAGAAATCGGGAAATTAGGTTATAAAGCTGAAAAATGGGGACAAATCGGGCGAACCGAAATGATTCTTATTGATGACGAAGGAAATATCCATGCTGTCGCAGATGGCAGGGGTGATGATTCTGTAGCGGTGGAATAATAACTTTACATGATGTAAATTATTTATTTCTAATAAAATTGATGATTTAGTTTCGGCGGAGCCTTTGGCTCCGCCGAAACTTTTACTGATATTTATCATAGCAAACCATAAATTTTTCATAATTTTCGCCTCTCAAAATAATTTCATTGAAATCAAAAAAACTTTATCAGCAGCTTTATTTCCAGGTGGTGATTGCTATTATTGCCGGAATCCTTTTAGGAAAATTTTATCCTGAACTGGGAGAAAAGATGAAACCTTTGGGTGACGGTTTTATTAAACTTGTGAAAATGATTATTGCACCGGTGATTTTCATTACGCTAACTTTAGGAATCGCCCACATGACAGACCTTAAAAAAGTCGGAAGAATTGCTGTTAAAGCCATGATCTATTTTTTAACTTTCTCCACTCTGGCACTGATTATCGGGCTGGTTGTTGGAAACGTTTTACAGCCCGGACACGGCCTGAATATAGATCCTGCTACTCTTTCCGGAGATGTGTCTCAGTACCAGCAGAAAGCCCATGAATCTACCCTCACCGGTTTTATCATGAATATTATTCCTGAAACGTTATTCAGTCCGCTTGTTGGAGAAAATATCCTTCAGGTTCTTCTGGTAGCAATCCTGATGGGAGTAGCTTTGGTTCTAACAAAAGAAAAAAGCCGAAAAGTCACCGAATTTTTACAGGATCTTTCGACTCCGGTTTTCAAAATTGTGCATATGCTGATGAAGCTTGCTCCGATTGGGGCTTTTGGGGCGATGGCATTTACTATCGGTAAATATGGTCTTCATTCCGTATTAAATCTCATATTTTTAGTCGGAACCTTTTATATTACTTCCGCTTTATTCGTAGTGCTGGTATTAGGTGCTGTGGCTTGGTACAACGGGTTTAATATTTTCAAACTGATGTATTATCTTAAAGAAGAACTGTTGCTGGTTTTAGGAACAAGTTCATCCGAATCTGCTCTTCCGGGAATTATGGAAAAATTGGAAAAAGCAGGATGTTCGAGAGCTATTGTCGGTTTAGTAGTTCCCACGGGATATTCTTTCAATCTTGATGGAACCAATATTTATATGACGCTGGCTTCATTATTTATTGCTCAGGCTCTGAATATTCATCTGCCTGTTGAAAAACAGATCATGCTGTTGTTAGTAGCGATGTTGAGTTCCAAAGGTGCAGCAGGAGTTACCGGAGCCGGCTTTGTAACATTAGCAGCCACGTTAGCCGTTGTTCCTGAAATTCCTATTGCGGGAATGACCTTAATTTTAGGAATAGACAAATTCATGAGTGAATGCCGTGCATTAACGAACGTGATCGGAAATTCCGTAGCAACGGTAGTTGTTGCCAATTGGGAAAAACAACTGGATAAGAATCAATTGCAATATTCGCTGGATCATCCCGGTAATATTGAGAAAAAGCTGGAGGTATAGCCTATCATTACTTATACAAATAATATTTTCGAAGCAGACCTAATTCTTATACAAACTACCATTTTAGCCTCGATTGAGCGGTATGTCTGAGCTCTTTTCAGATTTCGGCGGCGGCTTCGCCGCCGCCGAAATCTGAAAAAGCGAGTAGCGAAAGCGAGAAAAAGCTTCCAATAAAAATATATATTGTTTTCTATATCGTATTTTAAATTAAAATATTTAAACTTGAAGGCTGAACTTTTACATGAATAGGTGATTTTATTTTGTTGAATTCACCGTCTATATGCCAGTTTTTGGTATTTACCTTAAATTCCACTTCTGAAACAGGAAGGTATGTAATATAATTGTCGTCTTTGAGTTTCTTGGTAAACATTCGGAATGCAAAAAGCGGAGAATAGGTAATAGGAAATTTTTTTACCAGAACCATATCCACCAATCCGTCACTTTTGCTTGCCTGCGGTGCGATATATGCATTATTTCCAAACTGTCGGGTGTTGGCGATGTTCACCATAAGATATTTGCCGTTGTATTCCTTGTATTTTTCATCCAAAAATTTCACTTTTTTCGGTTTGTACCTGAAGAATGTTTTAAGGGAAACTTTAATATAATTTTTAAAACCTCGCGTTGTTTTCTCAAATTCTTTCACAACTTTTCCATCGAAGCCTGTTCCCGAAACGTTGATGGAAAGCCTTCCGTTGATGGTAAAGGTATCAATCTTCCTGGATTTTTTTGCTCTGAGTTTTTCAATGAGCTCATCCAGATTTTTACTAAAATTGGTCTCATTGGAAAATCCGTTTCCAGAACCTGCCGGAAAAATAGCCAGTATTTTTTCTGTATTAATAAGGTTTTTAGCGACCGTTGAAATAGTACCATCTCCTCCAATCGCAACAAAAATATCGACTTCAGCAAAGTGATTCTGAATAAAATCGTCGGTTCCCAAAATAGATTCTGATATGTAATAGAGAGGATCTTTAATCTTGGCATGCAACTCATTAAGAAACGGTTGATAGTTTCTCTTAGCCGAAAAAGGATTAATGATAAAGGCTACTTTTTCCATTGATGCAAAAATAAAAAATGCTTTCAGATTAGAAAGCATTAAATTCAGTTAATTTTCATTCTTCTTGCAAATTCCGGCTTTAGATATCCGTTCAGATCTTCCCATGAAATCGTAAGAATAATGTCCCCGATATCATAGTCCCGGCTGATTTCATTCCTATTATAGTGAAAGTAAAGGTTAGAATCATCAAAGTAGAAATTTCGGGTGACCGGAAAAGTAACATCGGAAAGAATGCGGTACGCTTCCCTGTCGTAGGTTTTGATTTGCTGCATCATTGTTGTTTTTTCGAGACTTAGCTTTAAAATTTTGCTCACCGTAGGCTCTGAAAGCACTATAATATCAGACAATAAAAGTTTTTTCTGATTTTTAAAATCAAAAACTTTTTCTTCATAATGATACTGCACCTTATTTTCCGCTTCATACTGACTGTTGTAATATTGAACAGATACATAGTTGTTCCTGTTCATGCGTATATTCATTTGAGAAATGTATGACCATTGCTGCTGTTGTTTTACTTGCGAAAGAATACGTGAACTTTCCATTTTCTGAGAAACGATCTGCTTTTCTTTGTCAAAATATTTTTGGAGACCGTCCCTGGAAAAATCGGATATATCTTTTCCAGAATAAATTTCTGAAAGAAGCTTTTTGTTATCTAGATCCGGAAACCACAGCAGTTTAGATGAATATCGCACTATGACAGAATCGGAAATCCTTATGGTGTCTTCATTGATTATTGCATCCACCTCAATTCTTCCGAAGCTGCTGTTGTCGTAGTTTTTGTTTTCACTTCCAAACTCTTTACATGAAATAATGATTGAGAGTAAAACCAGAGCCCCTATTAGATATGTCTTTTTCATCAGTTGTGTATCTTTGTATCGTTTTAATTGCTGATACGCATTCTTTTTTCGAATTCAGGATTAATAGTACCCTTCAGTTCTTCCCATGAAACAGGGATTATAATATCCCCTGCTGCAAAAGCTGCAATTTCGTACGGGCTATAATGGAAGTACAGATTTTTTTCGTCAAAATAAAAATTTTCCGTTGCAGGAATAACATCTACCAAAAGCATTTCAGAATTATTTACTGCTCCGTTGTTGTCAGTAGTGCCACTGTTAATTTTATTGATATTTTTGAGGAGCATGGCTTCAAGTTTTCGTGTAGGGACGTTCGTGATATCTTTTAGCTGAAGTCTTTTATTGTTTTTGACATCGAAAACTCTTTCTGAAAAGCCATAGTTATCATGAGCGCCTCCTTCGTAAGAACCCCAGATATATTGGAGATGCATATAATCATTGAGTTTTGATTTAAGCTTCATTCCTGTATCAGAATACCATTCCTGGGAAAAATTCATATCGGAAATCCAGTCTTTGGAATCTTTTTTAATATTGTTAAAATATTCGTTTTTATCTTTTTCAAGCCATGCCTGTATTCCGTTTTTTGAAAAATCACGGATGCCTTTTTCTCCGAAATATATGCTGTCCAGAAGTGTTTTATCTTTAATATCAGGAAATACCAGCATTGTTGCTGAATATTTAACCTTCAGAGAATCACTTAATTTAAGAGAATCGCTCACCTTTATGGAATCTATCGTGAAAGTATTTCCCTGAACAGAGTCATTTTTAACAGTTTCCGTACTACTGTTTTCGGTTTTTTTACAGGAAACGATGATGAGTGCTGAAAGAGCCAGAGCGGCCATGATATTTTTCATAATTCCTTTTTCTACATATATGCAAAAACCATTCAAAATATGAATGGTTTTAAATTTATTTCAAAAATTGTATTGTTTTATTTTTTCACAAGGCTGATTACCTGATTTTCCTGCTTGGATGCAACCCCCCAAATCTGCTTGAATGCAGGATAATATTCTTTCGGGTAGTTCGGGCTTAAAACTTTTGTGGTAGAAACAACTTCCAATGTATTTCCTTTTTTTTCAGCCATATAACTATACTCTATTTCTTTATCTTCCGTAACTATTTTTTTATTCTTAGGCATCTCTTCGATTGCATATCCTTCCGGAATCTCAAGAACAATTTTTTTCACTCTTGTAAAAGGTGTTGTAAAATCGATCATGTATTTTCTTTCTTCCGTCTGGTCAAATTCATTTGAATTTTTATTCAGGAAAAGCATCGGATTAATAATGATCTTTTTACCAACTTTATCAATCAGGTTTTCGGAAGAAAATTTCATAGTACTTTCAAAGTCGCCGTTTTCAATAACTTTAGAATCGATATCCGTAAAGTCTATTGAATAATTTTCTTTGTACTGTTTTTTATATTTATCGGCATTTTCATCGTAGATTTCTTTGGCAAACATAGCGTATGTTCCGGTATCCCTGTCTGAATAACTTCCGGAAATACTTCCGTCATCATTAATTTTGGCAGTTGCCGTAAGGTAGGTAAAGCTGGTTTTGGCGTTGCTCATCGTAAGCTGCTGAACTTTATCTTTAGAAATAAGAATCCCAAACTGGTTCCAGTCTCTTGGAGGGAGCTGATCTATAGATGACTGCTTTACGGTAGCATCAAAGAGATGAATACCATCTTTCGTCTGTATTGCTGCAATTACAAAATTCAGGTTTGAGATATTAGGAGAAGCAAGATTTATCAAACCATTACCTATCGTAGAGATAGCTAGAGGATCTGCTTTGATACGTGCTTCACGTAACAACATTACCAGGAAAAGGTTGATTTCCGTGGCATTTCCCGTTTTTGTTTCAAGCATTTTTTTAATACCATCTTCCACATACAAGCCTCCCTCTTTATTCCAAGTAAAAGTATTTTTTACAAAATTAAAAATCGCGTTGGCTTTATCTAATTCATTGGAAATTCCCGCAATATTAGCTGGCATATTTTCTTTGGCCAACTTTGTTTTCTTGAGTTCCCCTCCAAAATCTTCACGTTCATAAAGACGTTCCTTGATCTGCTCCCATGATGATGAGTAGAGTTTCACTTCTCTGAAATTTGTAGAGTGAAGCTCGGCACCTATTTTTGTTCTGTAATTTCTGTCGTTATTTACAAATTTTTCGGTTTTGAATGCTTTCAGGTTTTCATATCCGAATCTATAGGTTCTGTAATTGGCTCCGAATAATAATCTTTCGTCGACTTCTTTATATTTTGGAATCAGTGAACCCGTATAGCTAAGATTATATGCAATATTCGACGGGCTGTCTAAAACGTATTCCGTGTAAAGAGAAGGAGTATCCGTCTCGATTAAAATTTCTGGAATGATGTAGAGAAAAGGTGAGATAACTTCAAACTGATATTCAATAACAGAACCATTCTTTACATTGGGAAAGGCAAACTTGCTGATAGAAATATTTTTGCTTTCTTTACTTTTGTATTTCGATGTTTTGTCAACTTTTGTAGCAACCGCAGCTCCGTTTTCAAGGTTATAGGTAAATGCTTTTATTTTGGTAAGCGATTCTTGGTCGCTCCCATTTTGGTAAAGTGGTATTTCAACATTCAACCAGTCTTCTGCCTTATCTTTATCATAAATTTTCACCCTGTAGAATGTATTTTTGATAAGATTTCCGTTTGTATTATCAATACTAAAGTGTAACGATTTATAAAGAATTTCTGCCGGAGCATTTTCATCCAAAGCTGATTTTTGCTTGGACAGATCTGCATCATTGAATTTTGGGGGATCGAGAAATTTGTGTTTTTGAGCATTCACAAAAATAAATTGAGCTGAGCAAAGAGCGATGAATACTATTTTTTTCATGTTAAATTTTAGATATTAAAATTTTTGAGTTATCAATGTTTAAAGCTTTTTTTCTGAAATTGATATAATCGTTATATTTTTCTTTAGGGTAAATACCTTTATTAATCCTGATGGACCTGTTTACTTTAAGAGATTCTCCGTTTTTTACAAAACTCAGCTTGTAGGTTCCGAATTCTGAATTCAACACAACATTTTCGGGAACTTCTTCTATTTTATATTGCTGCGGAAGAATAAAGCTCACTTCATACTCATCTTCAAAAGACTGTCTTAATTCAAAAGGCAACTCTCTGTTTTCCTCATTTTTATAAACACTGTTAGGATAAATAGGGACTGCTCTGAAGATAATACTGCTTCCGGCATTTTTAGAATAATTGTTGGCTTTGAAATCCAGATCGTACTTGGCGACTGCATTATCTTTATCATTTACGAAATTCTTCATCTCAATTTTTTCGAAATGCAAAATATCAAACATACCTTTTACTGCCTCAGTCCGTTCTTTCGAAGACAGGGTGGCCAAAATTAAATTATTGTCGTACTGAAGTCCTGTATAAGAAAAATTCCCCTCTCCCAAAATACTGTTATCTTCATTGATTTTGATTTTAAGCTGCTGCTTTTCTTTGCTTTGTTCTGCTGTATAATCCGGGGTATTAATCAATTCTATCCCTTCTTTTCTTATTGAAAGAACATTTCTGCCCGTTGTACTATAGCTCAAATGATTAAATGCAATCTGTTGTGAAGTGTTTTCCAACCATATATTTCCTTTTTCTGTAGGCACCATTAAAATTACATGATTGCCTCCCATCTTTGGAAAATCTTTATCAAAAAATAGATGTGAAGTACCCGAATTGATTACCGAATAGTACGAAGGAATCCCTGCTTCATCCAGCAAAGTTTTCATATAATTCGTCAGCCCTTTACAATCGCCATACCCTTTTTTTTGTACTTCATCAGGAAGCATAGGCTGCCATCCACCGATACCAAGCGCCACAAAAATATATCTTGTTTTGGCCTGCATATGCTGGTACAGTTTTTTTACTTTATCTTCCGTGGTGCCTTTAAGATCAAGACCCATCACCTCAGCTTTAATAGCAGGTGTAGATACAGAGACCGGCTGCAAAATACTATTGTAGTACCAGCTCCCAAAATCTTCCCAGCTATTGATGCTCCCCTGTTTTCCTTCAAGGTTGAATTTCGTTAATGCAAAGCTTACTTTAGGTAATATTTTTACGGGTTGAGGCAATAAAAATACATCATCTATTGCAGGAACATTTTTATAGGCAAAGATTTTTTCGCCTGAATTTTCACTTTCAATTACTGAAGTATAGTTATAAGCGGACGGATATATTTTTGTTTTAAGTTCTATTCCGGATTTGTTGATAATCTTCATCTGCGCTTCCTCCAAAGAAACTTTTGTAGATCTTAAAGGAGTAAAATCCGGTAAGAATACCGTATTTTCGTCGCCAATCTCATAAGAAAATTCAACAGTATAAGGATATTGCGTTGGCATATAAGGCAGGACCATTATTCTGTTTTCAGAATAAAACGTTCCCTGATTATTGTTGGCAAAATCATTGAAATCGGATTTGGAAAAAGACTTTATTTTTTTCCCGGCTTCATCATAGATATTCACCTTCACTTCGGAGATACTGTTTCCTTTTTCGTATGGAATGTAAACCTGTGCATCTGAATCTCCGTCTTTATTAAGAACTGTTGTTACGGTATAAAGCTGGTATTTGATATCGTCGATCTTATTGATCTGAATGGTTGTAAAGTCTTTTCTGACAACTGCATCTGCATTTTTTTTAAGATTTTCTGGAATTGCAGAAGCAGGAAAGCTCTGTGCATAATACAATGATGCTGCTGAGAGAGCTACGGTACAAAGTATTTTAATCATGGTTATTAAAATTTAGCAAAAATAGTAAAATTCGTGCATGCCTTAAAATTATTTTTATGTTAAATAGGAGCTGAATAAAAAGAACAAAAGACTCCATCGATGGAGTCTTTTGTTATGATAAATGCTTGTTGACTATGCATCAATTTTAGCATATTTTGCATTCTTTTCAATAAATTCTCTTCTGGGAGGAACCTCGTCTCCCATAAGCATGGAGAATACACTGTCTGCTTCAACAGCGTTATCGATAGTTACCTGCTTAAGAATTCTGTGTTCCGGATTAAGAGTGGTTTCCCAAAGCTGCTCAGGATTCATCTCTCCAAGACCTTTGTAACGCTGTACTTCTACCCCTTTTCCGTCCGGAGACATTTCAAGAGTAAATTCTTCACGTTCTTTTTCATTATAAGCATAGATCTTTTTGTTTCCTTTTTTCAGTAAATATAAAGGAGGCTGAGCGATATAAATGTATCCGTTTTCAATCAGCTCTTTCATATATCTGAAGAAGAATGTTAAGATCAACGTAGAAATGTGAGATCCGTCAATATCGGCATCGGTCATGATTACGATTTTATGATATCTTAATTTAGACATATTCAGAGCCTTGCTATCTTCTTCTGTTCCTACAGATACTCCAAGAGCGGTATAAATATTTTTTATCTCTTCGTTGTCATATACTTTATGAAGCATTGATTTTTCAACATTCAGGATCTTTCCTCTCAAAGGAAGGATCGCCTGGAAAAATCGGTCGCGTCCCTGTTTTGCCGTTCCACCCGCGGAATCTCCCTCTACAAGGAAAATTTCAGATTCTGCCGGATCTTTTGAAGAACAGTCGGAAAGTTTTCCCGGCAGTCCCGAACCTCCCATCGGAGATTTTCTCTGAACCATTTCACGGGCTTTTTTCGCTGCCTGTCTTGCTTTTGCGGCTAAAACCACTTTTTGAACAATCTGCTTCGCTTCAGTTGGGTTTTCTTCAAGGAAATTGGTTAACATTTCCCCAACAATTTTATCTACCGCACCGGAAACTTCTGAGTTACCGAGTTTAGTTTTGGTCTGTCCTTCAAACTGAGGTTCCATTACTTTTACTGAAATTACAGCTGTTAACCCTTCACGGAAGTCGTCTCCGGTAATTTCTACTTTTTCTTTCTGAGGAATTCCCAGATCATCAGCGTATTTTTTAAGCGTTCTCGTTAAAGCACGTCTGAAACCTGCCAAGTGAGTACCACCTTCATGGGTATTGATGTTATTAACATACGAGTGAAGATTTTCAGTAAATGATGTGTTGTAACGCATTGCAACCTCAACCGGAATATCATCTCTTTCCCCTTCCATGAAGATTACGCTTTCCATGATCGATTCACGGTTTCCGTCGATATATGCTACGAATTCTTTTAACCCGCCTTCTGAATGAAAAACTTCAGACCTGAAAGATCCGTCTTCCAGTCTTTCTCTTTCATCCGTTAGGGTAATCGTAATTCCTTTATTCAAATAAGAAAGCTCTCTTAAACGGCTAGCCAACGTATCGTAATTGTAAACCAATTCCGTAAAAATGGTATCATCCGGCTGAAAGAACTGCTTTGTTCCTCTATTGTCACTGTGACCAATTTCTTCTACACCGGTTTGTGCCTTTCCTCTGGAATATATTTGCTGATAAACGTTTCCGTCTCTGTAAACAGTGGTTACCATTTCGTTGGAAAGCGCATTCACACACGATACCCCAACTCCGTGAAGCCCCCCTGAAACCTTGTAAGAATCTTTGTCGAACTTACCTCCGGCCCCGATTTTTGTCATTACAACCTCAAGAGCAGATTTTTGTTCTTTTTCATGAAAATCTACCGGAATACCTCTACCATTGTCACTTACCTCAATCCCGTTTCCTTCTTTAATAGCAACGAAGATTGTGTCGCAGTATCCTGCCAAAGCCTCGTCAATAGAATTATCCACTACTTCATAAACCAAATGATGTAGACCTCTTACTCCTACATCACCAATGTACATTGAAGGACGCATACGAACGTGCTCCATCCCTTCCAATGCCTGAATACTACTAGCTGTATATTGTTTCTGACTCATATAAAATATTAAAATTTTTGCTAAATGCAAAGACCCACAAATATCGTGATTTTTTTCGAGGTATGAAAGTTAAAATGTATCAAAAACAGATTGATTTTTCCACAGAAAAGGAATATAATATACACGTAAAAAGTACAAAGTTAAATTCTTCAATCTTAATGAGAACTGTTGTAAATCATATTCATAAATAGGCAATTTATCCTTACATTTATTTACTTAAAATTTAAAGTTTATGGACGATTTCCTTGCAGCCCGTGCCCAAATGGCAATGTCCCTTGGTTTTCATATTATTTTTTCGTGTGTAGGAATGGTTATGCCCTTTCTTATGGCTTTCGCCCACTGGAAATATTTAAAAACAAATAATGAAATTTACAAAGGGCTCACCAAAGCATGGAGCAAAGGCGTCGCCATACTTTTTGCTACCGGAGCCGTTTCCGGAACGATGCTTTCTTTTGAGCTTGGTCTTCTCTGGCCACAGTTTATGAAACATGCAGGTCCCATTTTCGGGATGCCTTTTTCTTTGGAAGGTACTGCTTTTTTTATCGAAGCGATCGCTATAGGTTTTTTCCTGTACGGGTGGAACAGATTCAACAAATGGTTTCATTGGTTTTGCGGTTTTCTGGTAGGAGTGAGTGGCTTGGCTTCAGGAATTTTAGTCGTTGCTGCTAATGCGTGGATGAATTCGCCTTCGGGATTTGATTATGTTGATGGGCAATATTTAAATATAGATCCAATAAAAGCTATGTTTAATGAAGCATGGTTTCCGCAAGCCCTACACATGACGGTTGCAGCATTTTGCGCGACAGGATTTGCGGTTGCAGGTGTTCATGCCTATATGATCCTTCGGAAAAAAAATATTGAATTTCATACCAAAGCGTTTAAAATTGCTGCCGGATTCGCTTTAATCGGAGCATTTGGAGCACCTTTGAGCGGTGATGTTGCAGCAAAATCTGTGGCAGAAAGACAGCCAATAAAATTAGCTGCCATGGAAGCACATTTTAATACAGAAAAAGGCGCTGCTTTTGTGATCGGCGGAATTCCGAATGAAGAAAAAGCAGAAATAAAATATGCCGTAAAAATCCCTAAAGTGTTAAGTTTTCTGGTAAGCAATGATTTCAACTCTGAAGTAAAAGGGCTGAATGATTTCCCAAGAGATGAATGGCCGCCTGTGATTGTCGTTCATTTTGCCTTTCAGATCATGATTTTCTTCGGAGTAATTATGATTATTATAGGAATGATTTATTTATTTGCCGTATTTTTCAAAAAAGAATGGCTGAAAAAAAACTGGCTGCTGAAAACTTTTCTGGTGGCAACACCTTTTGGTTATATCGCACTCGAAGCGGGTTGGACGGTGACAGAAGTCGGCAGGCAACCCTGGATCATATACGGAATTATGAGGACTGCAGACGCAGTAACGCCAATGCCGGGAATACAGTATTCTTTTTATTTCTTTACCGCTGTATTTGTTTCGCTGTCCTTTGTTATTATTTTCCTTCTTACAAGGCAGATCAAAATGGTTCCGAAGCTTTACGATCCTACCGATGCTCAGTTTAACGCTAAACAAAAAAAATTATGATATACGTAGTTATAGGTTTTCTCTGGTTATCAATCTGTCTTTACGTGATTTTAGGTGGAGCAGATTTCGGAGCGGGAATTGTAGAGCTTTTTACAAGAAAAAAGAACCGTCCGAAAACGAAAGTGATCATGTATGAATCGATCGCTCCTGTTTGGGAAGCCAACCATATGTGGCTGATTATTGCTATTGTAGTTCTTTTTGTGGGCTTTCCTGAAATTTACACTACATTATCAACATATCTTCATATTCCTTTGGTTTTAATGCTTATTGGGATCATTGCACGGGGAACGGCATTTACTTTTAGGCATTATGATGCGGTGAAAGATGAATGGCAAAAACTATATACGCAGATTTTTTATTTTTCGAGTCTGCTGACGCCGTTTTTTCTGGGTTTAATTGCAGCAGCAACCATTTCACACTCTGTTAATCCTGATGCTAAAGGATTTTTAGATCTGTACATTTTCAGTTGGCTGAACTGGTTCGGGGTTGCAGTAGGATTTTTCACAATTGCGATCTGTGCATATGTTGCTTCTGTTTTTGCTTTGCGAGAGACTGTTGACCGCCTCGAACTCAATTTAATGATCAGAAAATCCAAGCAAACCATGATTTTTGTAGTGATTACCGGGGCATTAGTATTTTTGACTGCTTATTTGTCTGATATTCCTTTGATCATGTGGGTATTTTCAAAACCATTAGGAATCATGGCAACTGCTTTTGCAACGATTTGCCTGGCATTAATCCTGAGAGCAATGAGCACGAGAAAACTTCTTCCGGTAAGAGCATTAGCAGGATTTCAGGTTATTATGATTTTAGTTGCCGCTACCTATCAGCACTATCCTAATATCATTCTTTTTGGAAATGGTCAACACCTTTCTCTGCTGGAGCATGTTGCTGCTCCGAAAACCATCTCTGCCCTCGGCTGGGCTTTGATTCTCGGATCTATATTTATTTTACCATTTTTGTTTTATTTAATGGCTTCATTCAGTAAATTGAGAAGGTAATAATTAAGTCAGTAACGATATGCCAGTCGTCTATGCAAGCAAAGAAGAACTAACCGATGCTATAAAGAAATCTTATCTCTTGTATGATCAGGAATTTGACGCTATCAATGAATCTGAAAAAGATCTGTTGAAAGCGAACATCGACAAAACACCTTCAGAAAATCTTTCTTACCAGATCGGATGGACAGGTCTGCTTCTAAGTTGGGAATCAGATGAGTTAAATGGTATTCATGTAAAAACTCCGACACCAGAATTCAAATGGAATAATTTGAAGGGCCTTCATCAATCTTTTTACAATTCTTACGGTTCTTACAGCTTGAAGGAACAACGCGAAATATTATCTAAACAGATAACTGAAATTTTAGCATGGATAGAAAATCTTGATGATGATGTACTATTCCTTCCGGAAAAAAGGAAATGGGCTACGACAGCAGCAAAATGGCCTATCTGGAAATGGATTCACATTAATACGGTAGCGCCTTTTAATAGTTTCAGAACCCAAATTCGAAAATGGAAGAAAGGATAGTACGATTATATCCGGAGTAAAATAAAAAGGTTTCGGCGGAAGCTTCGCTTCCGCCGAAACTCATTATTTTTTATGAACAACAATTTCCACCCGTCTATTTTTTATCATATCCTCTTCAGTACGTTCGGGATATACAACAGGATTGAGATGTCCCATTCCGGTAGCTTTGATACGGTTCGCAGGTACTCCCTTTTTTTCAAGGAATTCTTTGATCGCAGTGGCTCTCGTCCAGGAAAGATTGAACGTTTTAAGATCAAGGTCTTCGCCGTCAAAATTATCGTAATCACAGCAAATATGTCCCTGAAGCTCAACCTCCAAAGCAGGGTTGTTTTTCAATACATCAGCCAGTTGAATCAAAACTTTGTTTCCTTTCGGGAACCAGAAATGACGGCCGCCGATAAAATTGACATTCGGCAAAGAATAGGTTTCTCCAATCTTCATGTCGGAAACCTTTTTGCTGAAAAAGCTTTCAAATGAACTGCCGGATTTTATTTCTCCCGCCTTCAGTACCTGATCAACAAAAATATCTACTCTCCTGTTTTTACGGCGTAACTCTTCGGTACTGTTATCATTAATTTGCTTTTCTTTTCCAAGACCAACGACACTTTCCAGTTTAATATTATTTCCGATCTTTTTCTGCAGGTAATTGTTAATTGCATTTGCACGGTTTTCAGATAGTCTTTTATTATATTCTGAACTTCCCGAAATATCGCAATTTCCAAAAATTCTGAACTTCAGGTTGCTTTTCAGGTTTACCAGACTATCTAATTTTCTTCGGGATTCTTTCGTGAGTGTATAACTGTCATAATCGAAATACACAGAAGTGAGCATCTGTGACTGAACACTTATACAACAGAAAACCAGCAATATGAGAGTTTTCATCTGGTAGTTTTTAATGGAAACGTAAAATCAGCAAAAATAGTTTGCGTCTGTTTTAAAAAGTTCTGGCGGAAGCTTTGCTTCCGCCAGAACTAAATTATATAAAATAAAATCTTAAGCGAGTTTCATCAAAAGATTCTCATCAATCTTTTCAACTTTCACCAAATTATTTTTGGTTAAAGTTTTTGAAGCCTTATCCCATTTCTTACCGGAAAGCTGACTTCTTTCCTTCACTTCTGCCAGTAAAAACGGTTCTTCCTGGGAATTCAAAATTTCTAGAATCACTTTTTCGTCTTCTCCTAATTCTACTTGAGGAACAGTTTTCTCAGGCTTCATTTGAGGGAAGAACAATACTTCCTGAATGGATGCATTATTTGTTAAGAACATGATTAATCGGTCCATTCCGATTCCTAATCCTGAAGTTGGCGGCATTCCGTATTCTAAAGCTCTTAAGAAATCTTCGTCGATAAACTGACCTGCTTCATCATCTCCTTTTTCAGACAATTTCAGCTGATCCTCAAAACGCTCTCTCTGATCAATTGGGTCATTTAACTCCGAATAAGCATTCGCAATTTCTTTACCACAAACCATTAATTCAAAACGTTCCGTAAGACCTTCTTTGCTTCTGTGTTTCTTGGTTAAAGGAGACATTTCGATTGGATAATCGGTAATGAAAGTCGGCTGAATGAAATTGCCTTCACATTTCTCTCCGAAAATTTCGTCAATTATTTTTCCCTTGCCCATCGTTTCATTCACATCAATTCCGATAGATTTAGCAAAATCGAATAATTCCTGCTCCGTTTTTCCGGTAATATCAAAACCTGTGAATTTCAGGATGGCATCCGTCATTGAAATTCTCTGATAAGGCGCTTTAAAGTCCACTTCATGCTCTCCGAAAGTAGCTTTAGTCGTTCCGTTCACCTGAATGGCACAGAATTCTAATAATTTTTCTGTAAAATCCATCATCCAGTTGTAGTCTTTATAAGCTACATAGATTTCCATAGCTGTAAATTCCGGGTTATGGGTTCTGTCCATCCCTTCATTTCTAAAGTTTTTGGAGAATTCGTAAACCCCATCAAAACCACCTACGATCAATCTTTTTAGATACAATTCATTGGCTATTCTTAAATATAATGGAATATCTAAAGCATTGTGATGCGTAATGAAAGGTCTTGCAGCTGCTCCACCAGGAATCGACTGTAAGATCGGTGTTTCCACCTCGAAATATCCTGCGTCATTAAAGAATGTTCTCATCGCATTGAACAACTTCGTTCTTTTCACGAAAACTTCTTTGACTTGAGGATTTACCGTTAAATCTACATAACGTTGTCTGTATCTCAGTTCCGGATCGTTGAAAGCATCGTGCACCACTCCGTTTTCATCAGTTTTTGCCTGAGGAAGAGGCCTTAATGATTTCGTTAATAAAGTAAAATTTTTAACCAAAACCGTCTTCTCTCCTACCTGAGTGGTAAATAATTCTCCTTCAACACCTATGATATCCCCAATATCTAAAAGATGCTTGTAGACTTCATTATATAAAGTTTTATCTTCACCCGTACAGATTTCGTCTCTGTTGAAATACACCTGAATTCTGCCCGTAGAATCCTGCAATTCCGCGAAAGAAGCTTTCCCCTGAATTCTTCTTGACATCAATCTTCCTGCAATCTTAACCTGTTTATTATCAGCGAAATCCTGTTTTATGGATTCTGTAGTATCCGTAATTACATATTCATCTGCCGGGAACGCGTTGATCCCCATTTCAACAAGCTTGTTCAGCTTTTCTCTTCTGATAATTTCCTGTTCTGATAATTGCATTATTTCTATATTTGAATAACGCGCAAAGATAAGGGTTTTTGTCTTTAAAATTCAAAATTATGTCTCATTTCGAAGTAAAATAAGATGAGATTTGCCATTAATTAAAGCAAAAAAGCTGCTTCCCGAAATTGAGAAACAGCTTTATTATTTTTGAGAATGGAATTATTTTTTCTTCAATGCTAAAATATATTCCACCATTTTCTTAGCCTCTTCTTTTGATACCTGAGGGTGAGGAGACATCGGAACACCACCCCAGACTCCGCTGCCGCCTTCTATAATTTTAGAAGCGAGCAGTTCAGTATCTTTTTCAGAATACTTATCTGCAATTTCCTGGTAAGAAGGTCCTATCATTCTTTCATTAACCGCATGACATCCGGAACAATCCAGACTTTCAATAATCTCATCTCCTGTCAGACTGCTTTTTGCAGATTCTGAAACTTCCATTTTTTCGGAAGATGTCGTGTCAACCGGAACATTTTCTTTTTGGGAACATGAAAGCAAAAAAAGTCCGGTAATCCCCGTCAGAAAAAGTTTTCTCATTATTTCGTAAGCGTATCGGCTTTTGCTTCATTAGCGGGAACTGACATTGCAGCATTCACATCAGCTTCCGGCGTATCTCTTGTTGTTGCGCTGGAATCCTGCACTACAGTTGGAGCATCTGGTTCAGGCAACATGGTGTTGCTGTCTTGTAAGTCATGATTTGGCTTTTTTGAACAGTTAGCCACTAATAAACCTCCGATAAATGCGATTGCTAATACTTTTTTCATTTTTTTCCTATAAAATTATTAAGCAAAAATATAAAAAATAAAGTTTTAAACTGATGATAAATATTGGATTTAAAAATATTTCTGAGAAAAAAAACTACCGAATCATAACTTATACAAAGAGTTTGTCATCATTATTTATGATAAAGAACAGGAATTAAATTTTCACAATTTTATTTTTTGTATTGAAAAAATATATACATTTGTAGCATGTTTCATATCAACAACAATAAAAATTGGTGGTGGCTTTCAAACTCTTCGTCGGGTCTGAAGTTATTGTCGTGTTGGTGAATCTTATACAGCGATTATAATTAAAATTATATAATAAAGACTTTGACGTATTCCGTTGAAGTCTTTTTTTTGTCTAAACCATAGTAAAGAAAACTGTAATGTTCAGTAAAAAAATAAAAATAAAAACCGTTTTCAGAAAAACACTCGGAGATCTTCAGACCCCGATGAATATTTACCTGCAGGTACGTGATAAATTCAGGGATACCATTTTGCTGGAAAGCTCAGATTCTAAAAATATCGATAACAATTTCTCTTTCATTGCCATCAATGCCATCGCCGGAATTGAAATTAAAAATTTAAAAGAATATGAAATAAAACTTCCTGGTGAGGAACCTGTAAAACAGAATATAGAAAAGGGTATTGCAGGAATTTTTGAAGACTTTTCCGGCATTTTCGAATGTGAAAAAACAAACAATCCGGTTGCAGAAACTGCTCAAAGCCTTTTCGGATATACCAGTTTTGAAGCCGTACAGTTCTTTGAAAAACTTGAATTTAAACCTCAGAGTCCCGAAGTTGAAATCCCGCTTCTTCGCTACCGTCTGTACCAGTATGTAATAGCTATCAATCATTACAATGATCAGATGCACATTATTGAAAATAAGATTGAAGGAATACCATCTGAAATGTATATTTTGGAAAGTTATATTAAAAACAAAAATCCTGCGATTTATCCATTTGAAAAAAATGGAGAAGAAATCTCAAATATTACGGATGAAGAATATATGGATCTTGTGAAAACGGCACAGAAACACTGTATGAGAGGTGACGTATTTCAGTTGGTGCTGAGCAGGACATTTGAGCAGAAATTCAAAGGCGATGAATTTAATGTTTACCGTGCTTTAAGAAATATCAATCCGTCACCATATTTATTTTTCTTTGATTACGGAGATTATAAACTATTCGGTTCCAGCCCTGAAAGTCAGCTTATTATTAAAGATAACACAGCCATTATCCATCCAATTGCCGGAACTTTCAAAAGAACCGGCGACTTTGAGATTGATTTGCAATCCGCCGAATCCTTGAAAAAAGATCCTAAAGAAAACGCAGAACACACCATGCTGGTAGATCTCGCCAGAAATGACCTTGGAAAATTGGGAAAAAACGTGACCGTAACAAAGCTTAAGGAAATACAGTTATTTTCACACGTCATTCACATGGTGAGTGAAGTTACCGCCGATTTACCTGAAGGAACAAAACCTTTCGAAATGATGGCGGCAACATTTCCGCAGGGAACGTTAAGCGGAGCTCCAAAACATAAAGCTTTGCAGCTTATCAATAAATACGAAAAAGATTCAAGAGGATATTATGGAGGATGCATTGGCTTTTTCGGGTTAAACGGAACCTGCAACCAGGCCATTATGATCCGTACCTTTTTAAGCAAAAACAATACGCTGTATTATCAGGCGGGAGCCGGATTAGTCGCAAAATCAAGCCCCGAAAGTGAATTACAGGAAGTAAATAACAAGCTTAACGCCTTAAAAAAAGCGGTGGAGAAAGCTGAAAAGCTGGCAGAAAATAATTAAAAAAACCAAAATGAAACATACTATACCAACAACCAAAATCCTTGTCTTCGACAACTACGATAGCTTCACCTATAATCTGGTTCAAATGATCGAAAGAATCCTTGAAACAAAAGTTGATGTCGTTAAAAACGACAAAATTTCGCTGGAAGAGATCGAAAAATATGATAAAATAGTTCTTTCACCAGGACCGGGAATTCCTGAAGAAGCAGGAATCTTACTTGAACTCATAAAAAAATATGCTCCCACAAAAAGCATTTTGGGAGTATGCCTAGGTCAGCAGGCTATTGCAGAGGCTTTTGGAGGAAGTCTTATTAATCTTTCGGAAATTTTCCATGGTGTTGCTACATCTGCACAAATCGTAAAAACAGAGACTAAAATTTTCAAAAATCTCCACAGCGGAATGGAAGTAGGAAGATACCACAGCTGGGCGGTAAATCCCGAAAATTTCCCGGAAGAGCTTGAAGTGACAGCAGTAGACAAAGACGGGATGATCATGGCACTGCAGCATAAAACCTATGATGTTCACGGCGTGCAGTTTCACCCGGAAAGCATTCTTACTCCGGAAGGCGAAGTCATCATTAGAAACTTTCTACTGAATTAATAATGTATTTAAATTCAAATCAATGAAAGAAATCCTTGAATACCTTTTCAATCATCATACGCTGTCAAAATCGCAGGCAAAAGCCATTATGATTGAAATTGCGCAAAATAAATTCAACACTACTGAAGTTACCGCATTTATAACCATTTTCCTGATGCGAAATATTACGCTGTCTGAACTTCAGGGATTTCGTGAAGCTCTTCTGCAAATGGCTGTTCCGGTACATATTGATGCATCTGATGCGATTGATATTGTAGGAACCGGCGGTGACGGAAAAAATACCATCAACATTTCAACACTGGCGAGTTTTGTGGTTGCTGGTGCCGGACAAAAAGTTGTAAAACATGGAAATTACGGAGCATCAACCCTCACTGGTTCTTCAAATGTTCTGGAACAGGTTGGGTATATTTTTAAAAAAACTTCGGAAGAATTACAGGAAGACCTCAACAAAGCTAACATCTGCTTTCTGCATGCGCCTTATTTCCACCCTGCCCTTCAGTCAGTTGGTGCTTTAAGAAAGTCACTTGGATTGCGGACTTTTTTTAATTTATTAGGTCCATTGGTTAATCCTGCCAGACCGCAATTTTCAGTAATCGGTGTTTATAATCTTGAAATTGCAAGAATTTACCAGTATCTTCTTCAGAAGGAAGACCGCGAATTTATTCTTGTTCACGGAATGGACGGTTACGACGAAATCAGCCTTACCCACGACAGCAAAATCATTACCAAAGAAGGGGAACAAATATTTTCAACACTTGATCTGGGTTTTGAAGCTGTAACTGCAAAAAGTATTCAGGCAGGATCAACCATTCAGGAAACCGCAGAAATATTTAAAAACATTTTGAAAGGGAAAGGAACGCCGCAGCAAAATGCAGTAGTTTTGGCCAATGCTGCCGTTGCGCTCTTTCACACAGGGAAATTCGGAAACTATGAAAGCTGTCTTGTTCTTGCCAAAGAAAGTCTTTACAGCGGAAAAGCACTGAACAGCTTCGAACTATTATTAAAATAATACCTTATGAATATACTTGATCAAATCGTTCAAAGAAAAAAGGAGGAAATTGAGTTTTCAAAATCGAAAATCTCCGTTCAGCAGTTGAAAGATTCAGCATTCTTTGGAAGAAAAACGTATTCATTAAAAGAATCCTTAAAAACCAAAAGCGGAATTATCGCCGAATTCAAAAGAAAGTCTCCTTCAAAAGGAATCTTTAATAACAATGTTTCTCCGCTAGCCATCGCTTCAGAGTATCAGAAATTTGGAGCCAGCGCAATCTCGGTATTAACGGATCGTGATTTTTTCGGAGGAAGTCCTAAAGATATACATCAAATAAAGGAACATATCAATATTCCTATTTTAAGAAAAGATTTTATGATTGATGCATACCAGTTTTACGAAGCCAAAAATATGGGAGCAGATGTTGTATTGCTTATTGCTGCCTGTCTTTCGGTTGCCCAGGTTAATGAATTCACAGATCTTGCCCATCAGCTTGGCCTGGAAGTTTTACTGGAAATTCATACGGAAGAAGAATTACAACATTATAACAAAAACATTGATCTGGTAGGAATCAACAACCGGAATTTAAAAAATTTCCGGGTAGATCTGGAACATTCGATTCAGTTGAAAAATCTGCTGCCCAAAGAGACACTCTCTGTTGCAGAAAGCGGAATTTATAGTGTTGAAGATTTCATGTATTTGAAAGATAAAGGGTTTGACGGTTTCCTAATGGGAGAATATTTTATGAAAAATGAAAACCCGGGAAATAAGTTCAGAGAATTTGTTTTGAATGTAACAATGTAACAGTTTAAAAATTTAACAATGATAGAGCGGCAACAACTATTATCAGGAAATGACCTGGTGAAACTGAAAGTTTGCGGTTTAACACAACTGGAGCAAATCGATGAGCTGGTTGCAATGAAAACTGATTTTCTTGGTTTTATATTTTATGAAAAATCACCGAGATTTATTTTGAATCATCTGGATTTACGACAAATTTCGGACATCGAACATCAGGGAAAAGTAGGCGTTTTTGTAAATGAAAGCTTAGAGAAAATTGTCGAAAACGCTTCAATGGCAAAACTGAACTTTATTCAGCTACACGGTGATGAAAGTAAAGATTTTATCGTTGAATTAAGAAAAAAACTAAATCCGGAAACTAAAATTATTAAAGTTATAAGAATTGGAAATCAGCATTTGAATGAATTGCGAAAAACAATTAATCAAAACCAATTTCCCATCGACTATCTCCTTTTCGATACCGATTCCACAGCATTCGGCGGAACAGGGAAAACATTTGACTGGAATCTAATAAATGAAATCCAAATTCCCATTCCCTATTTTCTGAGTGGCGGTATTTCATTGGAACATATTGACAAAATAAAGATTTTAAAACAAAAACCTTTTTCCATCGATATCAATTCACGATTTGAAATAAACCCCGGCATTAAAGATCTTGAAAAAATAAAAAATTTAAAAAATAATATCAATAAAACAGAGTCCCGAAGGGACGACCTACAATAGAATCGGATGTAAGTCCGATTTAAATTAAATCAACAATCAATTAAAAAACACAAACAGATGTCACAATCATTAGTAAAAAATTATGTTCACATTGTTTTCAGCACAAAGCACAGAGAAGATTTCATTGATGACAAAATAGAGAAGGAATTATTTTCATACATGGCTGTCATTTGTAAAAATTTAGAAAGTACAGCATTACAAATTGGAGGAACAGATAATCATATTCATATTCTTTGTGTTTTGTCAAAGAAAATTGCATTAATGAAACTAGTGCAGGAAATTAAAGCCAATTCATCAAGATGGATAAAGGCAAAAGGAGAAAAATATGCAAATTTCTTCTGGCAGGATGGCTATGGAGCGTTTTCGGTGGCTGAAGAAAATCTATTTATTATAAGAAATTATATCAGAAACCAAAGACAGCACCATCAAAAAATCCACTACAAGGAAGAACTGATAGACATTCTCGAAAAACACAAAATGAAATATGATGAAAAATATTTATGGGATTAGTTTAATTGGATTGCATCCAATTCTGACATAGGCCGTCCCTTCGGGACTTGCTCAATCAAAATAATATAACTTTAAAAAACAAAATATGAATTATAAAAATCCCGATAAGAACGGATATTACGGCGAATTTGGAGGTGCATTTATCCCCGAAATGCTATATCCCAATGTAGAAGAATTACAAAACAATTATCTTGAAATTATTGAATCTGAAAGTTTTCAGCGAGAATACCAGGATTTATTAAAAAATTATGTCGGGCGTGCGACACCTTTGTATTTTGCTAAAAACTTAAGCGAAAAATACAATACCAAAATATATCTTAAAAGAGAAGACCTCAATCATACTGGAGCTCATAAAATCAACAATGCGATCGGCCAGGTTCTATTGGCAAAACGTCTTGGAAAAAACAGGATTATTGCGGAAACCGGTGCCGGACAGCATGGAGTTGCTACTGCCACAGCTTGCGCTTTGCTCGGACTAGAATGCATTGTTTACATGGGAGAAATCGACATTCAAAGACAGGCTCCGAATGTCGCCAGAATGAAAATGCTCGGCGCAGAAGTAGTTCCGGCAACTTCAGGTTCCAAAACATTGAAAGACGCGGTGAATGAAGCCTTGCGCGATTGGATCAACAATCCCTCTACCACACATTATGTCATTGGAAGTGTCGTTGGGCCGCACCCTTTCCCAGATCTGGTAGCCAGATTTCAGAGCATTATTTCAAAAGAAATCAAAGAACAGCTGTTGGAACAGTCGGGACGCGAAAATCCGGATTACGTCATTGCCTGTGTTGGCGGCGGAAGCAATGCCGCAGGAGCTTTTTATCATTTCGTAAATGAAGAAAACGTGAAACTGATTGCAGCAGAAGCCGGCGGTTTCGGAGTAGATTCTGGAAAATCTGCAGCCACTACTTTCTTGGGAACCTTAGGCGTTCTTCACGGAAGCAAAAGCCTGGTAATGCAGACTGCTGACGGACAAGTTATTGAGCCCCACTCTATTTCCGCGGGCCTTGATTATCCCGGAATCGGACCTTTTCATTCAAACCTATTCAAAGAAAACCGAGCCGAATTTTTTAGTATTAATGACGATGAAGCACTGCAATCCGCATTTCAGCTTACCAAAATTGAAGGAATTATTCCGGCTCTGGAAAGTGCCCATGCATTGGCAGTTTTAGATAAAAAAAGATTTGAAACAAATGATATCATCGTAATCTGCCTCAGCGGTCGTGGAGATAAGGATATGGAAACGTATTTAAAACATTTATAAAATAATTAGGCGATAATTCCCGTCTTCCGCTCCCGCTTTTTTGTTCCGCTTCGCTGCACAAAAAGAGCTCCGCTCAAGCCGGATCGCATATTCAGCATAAAACACATTAAAAAGATTTTAAATGAAAAAACTCAATATATACTTCACCGCAGGAATTCCCCAATTGGAAGACACTGCAGAAATTATAAAACTTATTCAGGATTCCGGAGCCGATATGATCGAAATCGGAATGCCGTATTCAGACCCGGTTGCCGATGGACCGGTAATCCAGAAAGCCCACGAATTGGCACTGAAAAACGGAATGACCATCGAGAAGCTTTTCTCACAGCTTAAATCCATTAAAAACGAAATAACAATTCCTTTGATTTTAATGGGTTATATCAATCCTGTTCTTAGTTTCGGGTTTGAAAATTTTTGTAAAGAATGTTCAGAAAGTGGTGTTTCAGGGCTCATTATTCCGGACCTGCCTGCAATTGAATTTGAAAGAAACTATCATTCAATTATTAAAAAATATAACCTGAACTTCACCTTTCTCATTACTCCGGAAACATCAGATAAAAGAATTCTCTATCTGGATTCTTTAAGTTCCGGGTTTCTGTATGCCATAAGCTCCTCATCGACTACCGGAAACCAAAATGCAGTTTTAAAAAATGAAAAATACTTTTCAAGAATTTCATCGTTACCTCTAAAAAATCCCGTGATGATCGGTTTCGGAATTAAAACAAAACAGAACTTCGAAACTGTAACCGAAAAAGCCGATGGCGGGATCATAGGAACTGCATTTGTTGATATTTTACTCCATCATAGAGATTGGAAGAACAAGGCTATAGATTTCATCCATTCAATCAAAGCGTAAAAATCACTAAATTTGTGTCATCAAAAAATAAAATGAATACATATCAGAATAAAGTTGTAGAATTTGAAGATTTGGGAACTAAAGATTACCAGTCAGCATGGGATTATCAGGAATCTCTGATGAAAAACATTATCGACCTAAAAATCAAAAACCGCGACCTGCCTGCTGAACAGCATACCATCACACCCAACCATTTTCTTTTAGTGGAGCACCCTCATGTTTATACTTTAGGAAAAAGCGGTCATGAAGAAAATATGCTCGCCGGAATCGACAAATTAAAGGAAATTGACGCGACTTTTGTAAAGGTAAACCGCGGTGGGGATATTACTTATCACGGATACGGACAAATTGTAGGCTACCCTATTCTTGATCTTGAAAACTTTTTCACCGATATTCATAAATACATGCGTAACCTGGAAGAAGTCATCATCAGAACCATTGCAGAGTACGGACTGAAAGGAGAACGCTCCGAAGGAGAAACCGGAGTCTGGCTGGATGTGGGAAAACCCTATGCCCGAAAAATCTGCGCGATGGGCGTAAAAGCATCACGATGGGTTACCCTGCACGGTTTTGCATTAAATGTAAATACCGATATGCGCTATTTTGAATACATCATTCCATGTGGAATCAAAGATAAGCAGGTCACTTCTTTAAAAAGAGAACTGGAAAGAGAACTTACATCTGAAGATGTGGAAGATATCAAAGCAAAGATCAGAAAGCATTTTGCGGAGGTTTTTGAAGCTGAATTGATAAATAAAAATTAATTACTCTATATCTGTTTCTTTGAAACAGATTTTTATTTTAAATCAGATGTTTGCCAAATTAAATTGCATGCAATTTAATTTGGCACTATTCTTGTGGGAATAGTACTAATAAAAATAATTATCAAAATGTCATTAATAGAAGATCTAAACTGGAGACATGCCGTAAAAGCGTATGATCCTTCAAAAAAAGTTTCAGAAGAAGACTTACATAAAATTTTAGAAGCAGCAAGGCTTGCCCCTACTTCATCGGGTTTACAGCCTTTTCGTATCATCGTAGTAGAAAATCAGGAACTGAAAGAAAAAATGGTTCCGGGAGCTTTAAATCCTGAAGTAATGAGAGATTCTTCTCATGTTTTGGTGTTCGCCGCATGGGACAGCTATTCCGATGAAAAAATTGACAAAGTATATGATTATCATACCGATGTAAGAGATCTGCCGAAAGGCCGTTTTTCAAGCTATACGGATAAAATTAAAGAAATATACGGAGCACAGACTCCTGAAGAGCATTTTGCCCATACCGCCAGACAAACTTATATTGCGCTTGGCCTTGCCATGGCTCAGGCTGCTGAGCTGAAAATCGACAGCACCCCTGCAGAAGGATTCAGCAATGAAGTGGTCGATGAAATTTTAGGGTTAAAAGAGTTGGGATTAAAAAGCGTAAGTTTGCTGTATCTGGGATATCGGGATGAAAAAAACGACTGGCTTTCCCACATGAAAAAAGTAAGAATTCCAATGGAGGAATTTATCATTAAAAAATAATCAACTAATTTTCAAGTCATGCAACATCAGGAATCTTTAAAATTGCAAAACCAGCTCTGCTTTCCGCTTTATGTGATTGCAAAAGAGATTACAGGTCTTTATCGTCCTTTTCTTGATGAGCTCGATATTACTTATCCTCAATATCTTGTCATGATGGTGTTGTGGGAAAACGACGGACTTTCCGTAAACCATATTGGGGAAAAGATTTACCTCGACAGCGGGACACTTACACCATTACTGAAAAGGCTGGAAACCAAAGGTTTCATTATGAGGAAAAGAAAAAAAGAAGACGAGAGGGTTGTTGAAGTTTTCCTCACGGAAACAGGGAAAATGCTACAGGCAAAAGCCTGTGAAATTCCAGAGAAAATTTATAAAAAAATAGATGCTTCCGAACAAGACTGGCTTGATCTTAAAAAAAGTGTCCAGAAAATATTAAATAAAATAGAAAAATAAATGAAAACCTTATATACAACCAAAGTAACAGCAACCGGAGGAAGAAATGGCCACGTAAAAAGCGATAACGGAATCCTTGACCTTGATGTGAAAATGCCGAAAGCTCTTGGAGGAGCCAACGATGATTTCACCAACCCGGAAATGCTTTTTGCAGCAGGATATTCAGCGTGTTTCGACAGTGCCTTAAACAGAGTGATCTCTTTATCAAAGGCCCAAACTGGAGAAACAACGGTAACTGCAGAAGTGAGCATCGGACAAATTGAAAACGGAGGTTTTGGTCTGGCTGTTCAGCTTGATGTCAATATTCCCGGAGTTTCTCTGGAAGAAGCACAATCATTGACGGAAAAAGCACACCAGATTTGTCCTTACTCCAACGCGACAAGAAATAATATCGAGGTCAAACTTTCGGTGACCAATAATTAAAATTGTTTCTGTAATGATTAATCTGCTTCTATTGAAGCAGATTTATTTTTTAATTAAATCTCGGAATGATTAAAATTATAATATGGTGTTGATTTCAAGGAAGATTTAAAAGAATAATTCATAAATTTGTAAACATACTATTTTCATGAAACAATTAATCAACCTGGTTTTCCTATTTTTCTCATTATTTTTTTACGCCCAAAACTATCCTTTCGCAACAGAATTTACCAGCGGAAAGGTTATCCTTAAAGATTCTTCAGAGATCAGTGGACAGATCAAATGGTATCCGAGCCAGAATGATAAACTTAGATTCAAAAAAAATGAAAATGAAAATCCGGTAAAATATACTCCAGATGATGTTATTAGTTTTTCTTCAGGAGATCTGAAATTTGTACCCCTCTACAATTTTCAGGCATATGCAGATAATTATGCCTTGATTGGTACGCCTACAAAAATTGAAAATACTTTCGGAGAGGTAATCTCAGAAGGAAAATTTAATGTTTATCTTACATCAATCAGGGGATATAATGCTATTTCAAGAACAGCTGAAGATTACCTGAATTTCGTGTTTCTAGACACTTCCGATCCCGACAAAAAATTATACGCTTATCCGTATGTGATCCGAATGAAGGAAAAAAAATATGAAAAAGCAAAAGAAAACCTTTATGTTCTTTTCAAAGATTATCCTGAGATTGTTGAAAAGATAAGAGCATTTAAAAAAGAAAATAACTTTCTTCAAATCATTGATATGATCAGTAATATCAATACACAGAAGAATTAATCCAAATTTATCTGGTTACGGAATCCGCTTTTTTGAAAGCATCCACTTTTTGATACGAATTATTCTTTTCTCTCTCTTTTTTATCAGAAATTAAAATCCCGAATAGATGGTCGATCTCATGCTGAAAGATGACCGCAGTAAATCCTTCTACAATCTCCGAATATTTTTGCCCTTTCAGGTCAACATATTCAAGCTGGATTATCTTGCTTCTGTAAAACTGATCCCTGAAATCGGGAATCGAGAGGTCGCCTTCGGGTCCAAGATTTTGCAATTCCGATCTCCAGACAATGACCGGATTGATGAAATATTCTAACGGTTCGCCAGGTTTATCAAAACGCTGTACCCAAATCACTTTGCGGTTGATCCCGACCTGTGGTGCCGCAATGCCTACTCCTCCGTCGGTTGAAAGTAAGGACTCCTTCATTCTTTTTACTAAAATGGCTGTATTTTTGTCCAACGGATCAATTTCCGTAGAAATTTTGAGCAAGGTTCTATGCTGATTTTCATCGGTGGTCTGGTAGATAGGCAGTGCGGTGGCTACATCGCCCTGATTAATAATAAAAATTTCATCAGAAGTTAGTTTCTGAGCATTCAAAAGACTCATAAAAAGAACGAAGAGAAATGCTATTTTTTTCATGTTGCCGCAATATCAAACAAAGATAAAAGATGTTTTTAAATTTTTCAAAACCGATTCGTAGTATTTAAGATTCTAGCAATTTTTCGTATCTCTATAACCACAGATTTTACAGATGATTTAGTATATTTTACTGCTTATCTTACTTGTTTTAATATTTTATTTTAAAATTAAAAATCTGCGTAATCCCTGCAAACAGCAAAATAAACTGAATATACCAAAGCACCTCTCACTTCTTACCTCTTACTTCTTACTTCTTACTTCTTACCTCTCACCTCTCACCATCAATACGTTTTCGTCATATCCGCAGGCAATATCAGGTTAAAATCCGTCGGAATATATTCCTTTTCGGGAATGTTCGGCTCGGGATCTTCCGATTCAAAAACGGAGATAACGGCCATTTTCAGGTTGGGACTTTTTTGTTTGATATACCAGTAAATTCCGCCAAACTCTTTGCTGTGGTAATTTCCGTTGTAATGAATGAATGTTTTTCCGGATTGAATATTCTTTAGAATCGATTCCGCCATTGTGGCATCTTTGATTGCCTGGGCTGAAATAAAATTCATCACTTTCATTTCTTCCGCATGGTCGCCCATCATCTTTTTCATTTCCGGGTAACCCGGAGTTTCCAGCGTGACTTTTATCGGAAGCTTTGCAATATAGTTTTTGTCTTTTTCAGGCAAACTATTTAGGGATTCGATTCCTTCTTTAGAAGTCTGGGAAGCATACCTTCTGGGAACATTGGTTGCAATAAACGGTAATTTTTTAGCCTTAGCAAAGTCGACCAAAGGCTGATAATCGGTTGAAAAATTATTCCATAATCGTGCAGAATCTTTCAAGGTTTTGGCATCGAAGGTTCCGTTTAGATATTTATTGAGCTGTTCCTGGTTATCCCTTTCAAACATTTCGGCACCGAGGATAATCCGTCCGCTTTTCTTTTCGTAAAGTGCCTCGGTAACTTTCAGCTGCAGCCAGTGATTGATGGAGTTATTGTGATTTTCACCAAAGAAAACGATATCGTAATCAGCCAATTCCTTGACCAGTTTTTCGGTGCTTATTTCTTTCCCTTTCTTATCATAAAACTGATAAGCCTTGAAATCCTGCGCATTCAATGAGCAGAAAAGCACAAGTAATAGTATTGAGAAAATGTTTTTCATTCTTAATTTTATTTTTAAACACAAATGCCACAAATAATTTACACAAATATCACAATACTTTTTGACTTTTCAGATCCATCATAATTGAGTAACTGGATTTGAGTTATTTGTGAAATATTTGCGCAAATCGTGTTTAGATCAAAAAAGCCGCCCTGCAATATACAAAACGGCCTTACAATTAATCTAACTATTTATTTTTCAAGGTCTGCAACAAGATTTTTCCATTCCTGAAGTTCCGGGATTCCCGGCTTTCTTTTTCCGAAAAACTGTACGATGAAATCTCCTTCTTTATTGAACACTTCAATCGCAGTCACCTCCCCGTCTTCCGTAGGTTTCTTAACAATCCATGCTTCAGCGATTTTTGTGATGTCAAGGTGAAGGTTGAAATCAGGATCCATCACATTGAACCATTGCTGGTGCCACAATGTTTTTTTCACATTTCCGGTATGAATCTGGATGATCCCTCTGTTTCCTACAAAAATCATGATCGGAAGCTGCTTTTCGGAAGCGTCTTCCAAAACATTAACAACTTTCGAGCTGTCGATTTTTTTGGTGAAGCCTTCCGGAGCCAGTCGTAACGCCTGCGTTCTGCTTACTCCAAATTTTCTGGTCATCATGAAGAAATCGTGGGTATCTTTCAATTCCCTCCATGCTTTTTGGAAACCTTCCACATCAATTTCGGAATCCGGTTTTTCTTCCGCTTTAGGGGCAACCGCTTCGCATTCTATGATTGAATACTGCTCATCGGATGTGAATTTTTCTACTATTGCATCGAAAGCAGCTTCATTACTGTCTTTGGTTAAATAGATTTTATGTAATGCCAGTCCGTCTTTTCCGAAGAACTGCAGGCTTTTTTTATCACCTTCCACCACCGCAAAAGCGAATTTCCAGTGATTAAGAAAAATTCTCAGGTCAATATCTTCTCCCACGAAAAGCTGTGCATGTGGACTGCTGAAATCGCCATTCAAATAAGTTCCTTTTCTTTCATGAACACATTCGTCATTACGGGTAAGCGCCATTACTTTTCCTAACTTTTCCGTTTCGGTAAGAATATCCTTAAATTCCGGCTTTAAAACTGTTACGCCTTCACCAACATTTGTAGCCAGCAATTCCGCTTCACTTACTCCCAGTTCTGCAGCTGCATTACGGATTCTCAAATGAGGATTCTCTGCTTTAAGAGCTTCCCATTTTTCTTTTAGATCGTGTACTAATGTGCTCATTATTTTATTTTTTAATGGTTAAAATTGTATAATTTCTTGTTATTGTTTCTTGTGATGTTTTGCTTTTGATCTGCTCTTCCCGTCCTGAAATTTTCATTCTTTTAAAGTGGCTTTTGGAAACGGTATCTTCCATTTCACTATTGCTGTACAATTTGAAATCAAACTGTGTGAAAGGCAGTTTTTCCATAAATTCTCTTTGTCCGAAAGTGAGGACAAAAGTTCCGTTGTCTTTCAGGACGCGGTATATTTCATTTAAATAGTCAACCGGCTGCTCCCAGAAATACACGGTGTTTACCGTAAATATTTTGTCGAAAGTTTTATCCTGAAATGGTAATTTCTTTCCTTCATACAAAACAAAACCTGCCTGATCTTCAAATGCTGCATTTCGTCTTATTGCTTCCTGATGCATGGTTTCGGAAATATCAATTCCTGTATATTGTATGTTTGTAGCTTTGTTTAAAATCCTTTTCACATGGTCTGCATTTCCATGCCCGATTTCAAGGATGTGTTCATCGTCTTCTATTAAAAGCGTCTGAATACTTTCCAGGGTCATTCCGATATTGGTGTCATTCATCATTTCACCAATTTCAATTCCCTTCTCTCCCTGTGGATTCGCAAGGTTCTGTGCTATTATTTGTAAATCATTTTTTTCCATATCATCCGAAAATAATCATTGGTTTAGCGGTAATGGGATGCTCACAGATCGTGCAGGGAAAATTGTAAGCTTCACTGATGTTTTCTGCGGTAAAAACTTCCGCCGGTGTTCCGCAGGCTGCTACACGTCCCGATTTCATCAATAAAACTTTATCCGCATATTGCGCTGCAAGATTAAGGTCATGAAGAACAACAATGGCAGAGTTGGCTTTTTCGGTGAATTTTTTAATAATTTCCAAAGCTTTATATTGATGCTTTACGTCCAGATTATTCAAAGGCTCATCAAGGAAAAGGACTTTATGGGCAATCTCATTCTGAAGCTGCGCCATTACCCTGGATAAATGTACCCTTTGCTTTTCTCCCCCTGACAAAGTGTTGTATTCCCTTTCTTTCAGATGGAAAACATCGGTTTCATACATCATGTTGTTCATAGCTTCATAATCTTCCTGCGCCGGCTGCGCATCGAAATACGGATAGCGGCCCATCATCACGACATCCTTTACTTCAAGCGGGATATCGTTGCTGTTGTGCTGGGAAAATTTTGCTTTATGCTTTGAAAGATCATTAACCTTCCACTCGCTGATATTTTTATCTTTAAATAAAATCTGGTGTTTTGATCTAACTTCATTGGCCAGAACACTCAGCAGACTGGATTTTCCTGCTCCGTTCGGACCTACAATAGCCAAAAATTCACCATATCCGAGATGAACATCCACCGAATCCAGAATATGAAATTCTTTGTGTTGATAACTGATCTGATGCGCCTTTATCATGACAGTGATTTTTTGAATTTGACTAAAATCGCAATGAAAATAGGACCTCCCATCAGTGCCGTTAAAATCCCAATGGGAAGTTCAGAAGGCTCAACAATGCTCCTGCTGAATGTATCCGCCGTCAGCAATAAAATACTTCCGAAGACTGCTGATAACGGAAGAATAAAAGTATAGTTGGATTTAAATAAAAGCCTTAAAATATACGGTACAATAAGACCGACAAATCCAATAGTCCCTGAAAATGCCACACAGCTGCCGATCATCAATGCCGTAATAATAATGATCTGTTTTTTCAGTACTTCCACATTGATTCCCAAATGCTGAGCATCTTTTTCACCCAGCATCATAGCGTTTAAAGCCTTTCCTTTTGGTAGTAAAATGATGTAGGAAATTATTAAAACTATAGTTAAAATGATATTTTTCGTCCAGGTTGCAGCGGCTAAACTTCCTAAATTCCAGAATGTTAAATCTCTCAGCTGATCGTCTTTTGAAATATAAATTAAAAATCCGGTAACAGAAAACCCGATGGCCGTGATGGCAACTCCGCTTAACAGCATCATAACCACATTGGTTTTTCCTCCGTTTGTGGAAATTCTGTACACCAGCAGCATTGATAAAAAAGAACCGATAAAAGCGGCAATACCTACCAGCGAAAATTGTACGGTTTCAGGAAGATATTGTCTGAAATGTCCTCCTAAAACAATAGTAATTGCGGCCAATAATGTTGCACCCGATGTGAGTCCTATTAAATCTCCTGTTGCAAGCGGATTTTTAAATAATCCCTGAAGGCTCGTTCCGGAAACGGCAAGCATACTTCCGATGAGTATGGCCATGACAATTCTGGCAGCTCTCACGTCCCAGACTACATATTGGTCACTCAGTGATACTGTTGAATCTCCTTTAATTATTTTTCCCAGAATTTCAAACACAGACTGTTCTCCGAAGTCATAAACTCCGGTATTGAGTGACCATACTGCTATGATGACAAGCAGTATGGCACTTATGATAAGGTAAACGTATAATTTACTTTGAGTTTTCAATGAGCAGTTTGTTTAGTGCTACAGCAGCTTCTCCTAATCTTGGCCCAAAACCGGAAACCAATCCTCCGTCCATCGCAATAATCTTTTTGTTTTTCCCGGCGTTGGTTTGTGCAACACCCGGCATTTTAAGTGCTCCTTCGTTTCCTCCCGCTCCCTGCAATCCGCTCGTGAAGAAGAATAAAACATCCGGATTTGCTTTTACGACAGCTTCCGGTGTTAAGGGTTTAAAATCTTCAAAGTCATTAACCGCATTTTCGCCTCCTGCAATTTCGATTAAAGAAGACATCGGTGTATTTTTTCCTGAAACCATCAGCATATTTCCTCTGGCATAGATGAATAATACTTTCGGCTTTTTAGCAATAGGCTGAATCTGTTTTAAGTCCGAATCAATTTTATCGTTAAGCTTTTGGTAATCTGTATTTCCGACCGCTTTTGCCACGTTAGCAATCAGTTTCTTGGTTCCGTCTACGGTAAATTCCTGTTTAAAAATTTCAGTTTTAATTCCGGAAGATTTGATTTTTCCCATCAGTTCCGGATTGATGTCTTTATCCGAGGCTAAAATTAAAGTCGGAGATACGGCCATAATCGGCTCAATCGTCATCGATCTTACATGCCCTAAATCTTTAGCGGTAGCTTTTAGCGATTCCGGATATGTACTGGTAACATCTGTTCCCACGATTTCTTTTTCGTGGCCTAATGCAGCTACAATTTCTGTAATTCCGCCGTTAAGCGTTACAATTTTATTGCCGGATTTTGGTGTTTCCGCTTGTGTTTCTGTTTGAGTTTCCGTTTTAGCACCCTCTTCTTTTTTGCAGGAATATACTGCTATCAGCACAGAAGCTGCAAGAATGAATTTTTTCATAGATATACTTATATTTGTTTGTTTTATTTGATTTAACGCAACGTCCACAAAGGATTTATAAAAAATAACTGTGAATATTTCCGTTCGAAAAGGCGTTTCACTCAGCTAAGTATGCAGCTGTCAATTTTATTTATTTATAAAGGTTTATACTCGAAAGAAGGGAAGCCTCTTTCATCTTTAACGCCCTGATCGTCCGTATTGGCTTTGGTAAGTCTTGTAAACCTCAACTTGAAATAATATCCGTTGGGATCTTTCAGGATATAAAAACGGTCACCATATACTTCCAGACCATTGGTACCTACAGGATTTCTCCAGTTGGAACCGATGACACGCTGATCATTGTAAATGAATTTTGAAGGATTAATATCAGAAGTTTTAAAATTATTATACGTTTCTACTCCTGAAGTTCCTGCTGGAACAATCACTTCATAAGCACCTGTTCCGCCAACATTATTAATCGTTACAAAATCTGCATAAATGTAACTTCCCGCTCCGGAAATAGTGTTTGTGAATACCGTGAAACAAAGGTCCCATTTTTTCCTTTCGGGCTGAATGGAGACTTCGCTTTTATTTTTTAAGCTGATAAAATTGTAATTGTAGGCAGCATTTTTATTCACTGTTACTTCATAATAATTGCTTCCGTCTATATCGGCAGATTTTACTTTATATCCTTCTCCTGAACGTACAATCTGTACTTTTTTCCAGCCGCGGCTGTCGCCTCCTGTCGCAACGGAACCAACAGGTACAGAACCGGTGTAGATTTCTTTTCCCATATTGACCAGGTAAACTCCGTTTTCAGAATCATTGGCTTTGATTTCTTCAATAGCGGTATATCCGTAAGGAAAATCTCCTTTAACATCATCGATATAAACTTCATTGGCAGGATTGAAATTGGCTACCTGAACCTGATTTTTCAAGGTGGAAACCGTGGCTTCTGTTACCTGGCTGAAATCGGTAACATTGGGAATTTTAGCTGCAGCCATCATGATGGACGAATTCAACACCGCTTTAAATTCCGGTCCTGAATAAAGGGCGAGATCCCAGTCGGTTCTTCTGGTCAGTTTTTGTACAGGTCCTTTCGTTATCGGATCTGTTTCACTGAGGTCAATCCACACCTGATTGGGTTGTGTTGCCCCGCCTACCCTCGGATCTGCAATGGCTCCTTCTATTTTAGCTACTGATACAGGATCTTCATTATCGTTAATGCAGGATTGAGCTATAAAGGAAGCTCCTATCAGCAAACAATAGAGTATTTTTTTCATTTTTAATGTATTTAAAAATTATAATTTAACCTCATGAAATAACTTCTTCCATAGAACAGATTCTGCAGTCCGGAAGAGGCATTGTGGGCATCGCCCGACTGAACGGTATTTCTTACACTCTTTACATCGAAGATATTTTTTATCCCCGCACTTATTTCAAAATGGTTTTTAAAAAAAGGTTGGCTCACCGTGAAATTCAGCATGTTAAAATCCCCGATTTCCCCTAATATGTACTGCCCCGGATCTCCCGGATCGTTTTCTTTTCCCAGATAGGTGTAACGCCGCTGAGTTCCCGTATATTTATAGTAAAGTGCAAATAATGTTTTTGTAGAAGGTAGAGTGTAATTGGCGGCCAAATTTGCTTCGGCATAATAATTATAATCGGCAGGTGAAGTAATATTTCCTGTATTTAAAGCCTGTGAAACACCCATAACCGAAACGCCTGCATTTAGCGATAAATCGCCTTTTCTAACATTAATTCCTCCTCCGAATAATATTGATTTGTAATTGTCTACATTCAGGAAAGTGATTTGTAACGGGCTGTTGTTGATGATGACATCTTCAATTCTGTTTTGTACATTCAGGTACATTCCGGAAAGACTGAAATTAAACTTCCAGTTATTGGAGTTGGTTAAAGCATAATCCCAGAAAACGGAAGCGGAATATCCCGTTTCAGGTTTCAGGTTTTCATTTCCCCTGATATCGTGATTGTTATCCACCACAAAAGTGTATAATTCGTCGTAGGTAGGAAATCGGTTGGCAGAACCGAAAACGGCGCGAATATCTGATTTTTCAGAGGTTTGAAATCTCAGCGTTCCCGAATAATTATATTGCGAACTGAATCTGTCGCTCAGAGCTAATCTTACTCCGGGACGGAATGAAAACCAATCGTTGAGCTTCCATTCGGCTGATAAGAAATTGGCATAATTGAATATAGCGCGTTCAATGCTTTTTCCATTGTTATTGCTTTCAAAAGTGGTGGCATCGGCAAAGCCTTTTGTTCGGTCTAATTCGTAGCCAAGCTGGAAATTAATTTTTTCATTATCTAAAAAATTACTAAACATTCCTCTGGAATACAATACATCCGATTTGTAGAACGTGATTTCAGGATCTCTTGAGATTTCCTGCCTGTTGGGAACATCGTATGTGTAAATCTGTGATTTCCTTTCCTGACTTTGATAAGAGAAATCTCCGTTATAGTTAATTCTTCCGAGTTTAGTCTGAATATTAAACTGATGAATCCAACGGTTGGTATGGTAATCTTTGTCGTTTGCGGTGTAGGTTCTGTTTCCTCCGCCCAATGGAAGATCTGTAACTAATGGGTTGTAATAATTTATTTCTTCCGTAAGAAAGTTCAGCTTATAAAAGAAGTTTGTATTGTTTTTGCTGTAACGGATCGTCCCGTTTACCGTGAGCTGATCTTTTGGCTGCCAGTCATACCCTCGTTTTCCATCGTTGTTTTCACTGAAATATTTATAGCCATTCTGAGAACCTTTATAACCCTGGAAATCATTATGGTTGATATCTGCAGAAAGAGACCAGTTATCATTAAACCTGTACCCAAGATTCAGTGACTGGATGTGGCGTCCGTTTCCTTTCCTGAACCAGTCGTAATCTTTTCCCACCGTTTCTTCCTGGACGGATGCCAATGCGGTAAATTTTTTACTATAATTTTTCTTCGTGATAATATTGATGACTCCGGCCACTGCATTGTTTCCATATTCCACTCCCATTGAACCTTTTACAACCTCAATCCTTTCGATATTGTTGACATTGATTTTGGTAAGGTCTACAAGATTTCCCATCCCTTCATCACTTACCACAGGAATATTATCAATAAGAATCTTGGTGTATTCACCGCTGAGCCCCATAATATTGGCAGTAGAATTTCCTGAGTTTTTACTGGGTTCTATTAAAATATTAAGATTTTGATTGAGCACTTCGGCAACATTGGTTACAGCCATATTTTTTATCTGTTGCGCATCAATCACTTCAACTTTATAAATTGATTTATTAATTGATTGTTGCGTGAATTGACCTGTAATGACAACCTCATCGATTGTCTTTTGCTTAAGAGAATCTTTTTCCTGTGCATTCACCCATAAAATAACGGATAAGGATAGTATGGAAAGCACTTTCTTTTTCATAAGGAGAAAAATTTTTGACAAATATATAATTTTATTTAGAACAGTTAAAAATAATTATTATAATTTTGTGTAATAATTCTAAATAAAAATAATTATGAACTTAAAATTACTTTTAGGAACTTTATTGTTTACAGCTATGACTACACATGCACAGGTAGCAACGCTTAATGAAAACTTTGACAACTTTACAGCAGGAAATACCACTTTTCCACAAGGCGGCTGGTCTGCAATAACCGCTTCTCCAACTCCGGATTTTCCTCCTGTATCTCCCAGAATGATTGTTGCACAGGATAATAGTAATCCTACCAATAAGTTTGTACAGTCTTATGCCGGAAATAATGGTGCAGCACCGTCTTATCTTATTTCTCCGCAGATTGCAGCTCCTGCGGGTGATAAAACATTATCTTTTCAGACGACTTTGGTTTCTCCGTCGCCTGGCCCGGGAACAATCCAGATCGGTCTTGCATCAAACCCTTCGGATATGTCTACCTTTGTTGCTGTTGGCAATCCTGTTACTGTTGGAACCATCGGAACCATTCAGAATATCAGTGTTACAATTCCGGCTTCTTCTTCACAATATATTGTTTTCAGGTTTACCCCTTCTGCTACCCACGTTGCAATACAGATTGATAATGTGGTGTATAATACCGCTTCAAACCTTTCGGTTTCCGATCAGATCAAATCTCAGGAATCTATACAATTTGCAGTGAATTCCGATAATACAGCTTTAGAATTCATCACTAAAAAAGACCCTAAAAAGATCCGCATCTATTCCGCTTCCGGAAACAAAGTTGCAGATGGAAAATTATTCGGAAAATCTTTTGACATCACCACCCTTCAGACAGGTGTCTATTATATCATTATTGAAACTGCGGAAGGTTCTTCTGTTAAATCCAAGTTTATTAAAAAGTAAATTTATTAGACAGCCTTATTATAGAAAGACTGGTTTATGATTTTCATAAGTCGGTCTTTTTTTGGCTTTTATACTTTATCAGAACTACTTTTTTGTTCAATACAAACAAAATTTAATACTTAAACACGATAAAAATCATATTTTATTTAGAACAATTAAAAATAATTTATTTAGTTTTGTAGAATAATTCTAAATAATAATTTACATCTGATATTATGAAAACAAAACTACTTTTCGCTTCAATGCTTGCATTTGGAGTACAGCAGATCGCTTTTTCACAGGTAGATGCCAATGGATATACAACGGTAAATATGACGATGGGTGCAAGCTACCAGAACCGTGTATTTTTTGACCTGAGTGCCAATTCAATGGTGTCTCAACCAGCTAATACATGGGATATTGCATTTTACAGAAATTCCAGCATGAACTTTGGGACAAGAATCAATGATGCGCAGAATATAGAAGTGTATCAGGCTTCCAATAATCCAAACGACTGGAATTCAATTGCCACGAATGCTGTCTCTTCCTACGGATCGCCTTTATACAATCTGGACAATACAACTTCCATTCAGGAAGGAGCCTTCGAGCAGGGAACAGCCACGTACGGCTGGGGCGAATACAATCCGGGAAATCACCACATTGAAGGAAAAGTAATTTTTATTCTGAAATATGTTTCGAGCAATACCTATTACAAATTCATGATTGACGATTATTTCGGAGGCTACACTTTTAAATATGCCAAATGGAATGCTGCAAATTCTTCATGGGACACCACCGTTTCAAAGACAATTGCCAACGGAAGCGATGATGCTTATTTTAATTATTTCTCTTTTGCAACAGGAGATAAGGTAACCAATCTCGAACCTTCAAAAACTAACTGGGACTTTATGTTCACCAGATACTGGACCGATTATCCTTACACAGACCCGAATACAGGACAACCCGCTACCATGAAATACAGAATGTCCGGTGTAATTCAGAATTCAAACATTACCGTAGCGAAAGTACAGCCGGAAACACAGGCAACAACAGCTACTACTCTTCCCGCATCTAATTCATTTTCAAACAATATTACGACCATCGGACATTCGTGGAAACCAACGATGGGTGTTTACAGTGATGTCGTTTATTACATAAAACAAGGATCCGAATACTACAGAATGTATTTCACGTCAAATGAAGGTTCGCAGACGGGAAATATGTATTTCAAGTATAAAAATATCACTTCTGTTTTGGGAACCACTGAAATTGTAGGAAAGAAAGTTTCTTTCGGGATGTATCCAAATCCTACGACAGCCGATAAACAAGTAACTGTTCTGTTTGATGTTAAAGAAAAACTCAGCAGCAAAGGAAATGTGGAAGTATTCGATATGTCAGGCAAAAAAGTATATTCTGCTGAACTGACAAATCAGGCAGGATTTTACAAGCAGGATCTTAATCTTTCTCATCTCTCTTCCGGAAATTATCTCGTAAAAATTGCTTTCGGCGGACAAACGGAAACGAAAAAGCTGATTGTTAAATAAGAGTTAATGATGAATGGTCAATTTTCACAATTCACAATTGACAATTCACTTTCAAATAATACTTTCTATTTTTTCTATAATAAAAGGCTGCCCGCATAGTGGACAGCCTTTTAAAATTTTCTTATTTTCCGCTCGTCTAAAGTGTTTTAAACCCTTTATAGACAACGGTAGTGCTTTCCAGCATTTTTGACACATCTTTTCTGAAATTCAGCACATGATCCTGTCCGCTGTGACGGTTCAGGTGGTCTTCGGTTTCCCATAATTCCACCATAAAGAATGTTCCTTTATTATTTTTATCTTCAATAAGGTCATATTGCAGACAACCTTCTTCTTTCCGGGTTTCTCTTACCAGCGTCTGAAAAAGCTCAACAGCCTCCATCAAGTAGTTTTCATTAAATTTAAAAACGGCAACAACATGTATGTTCATAGTATTTTTTTAATGATGTAAAAGTAAAATATTTTTAAAACCGAAAATATTTTTTAACGCTTTTATTTTTCCACAAATCAAGTGATCTTCATTAAAAAACAGATTTATAAATGGTTATGGAACTCATTATAATCACCAGCAGTCCTATGACAATAAACATGCTTTTCACGGGAAGCTTTGCTGTAAGCATTGCGGAGAAAGGCGCAGTAAAGATTCCACCGATGAGAAGGCCGAGAATGATATTCCAGTGCTGGATTCCCAATGTAAAAATGAAAGTAATCGCAGCAGTAAGCGTTAAAATAAACTTGGCCACCGTAGAACTTCCCACTGCAAATCTTGGTGTGAAAGAATTTTTAATTAATGTTCCGGTTACCAATGGTCCCCATCCGCCGCCTGCAAAAGAGTCTATAAATCCTCCTGCGAGCCCGAGTCTGGTAAGGTTTGTTTTTCTTTTTAATTTTTTATCCTGCTTTTGTTTAAAAGAGTTTGAAAAAATCTGAATTCCAAGATACAGCGTATAAAAAGAAATAATTGTTTTTGTAATTTTTGAATAATATTCTCCCAGGTATGTCAAGGAAACAGCGCCTATTATGGCTCCGAAAATTGCCGGGACAGCCAGTCTTTTCACCAAGTTTTTACTCACATTTTTCAGCCGGATATGGCTAATGCTTCCCGCTGCTGTGGTAAAACTTTCCGCGGAATGAATGCTTGCACTTACCGCATGTGGCGGAATACCCAGAAACAAAAGTGTCGTTGTGCAGATTACACCATAGCCCATTCCCATCGATCCGGCTACAATTTCAGCTAAAACTCCAACCAAAAGCATCCAGTAAAAAATATAATTATCCTTGGCAAGAATGGTGAAAAGTTCATCCAGATATCCGAGTTCAAACATCGTAAAAACAGTAACAAACAATACTGCTGCCGTTACTAAAAAAACATTAAGTCTGAACTGAACTTTCCTTGAGATGATCATTGCTGTTTAATTTTATGCTGATAAAACAATAACTACTACACTATAAGATCATGACAGCACCCACTGTCGAGTTACTGGTTTCGTCGATCAGGATAGCATTTCCGGTATTCCGGCTTTCATCGAAACTGTCGAATACAAGAGGCGAAGCCGTTTTCATCCGAATTTTCACTACTTCATTGAGCCTGATATTTTCTGTAACCGGTATTTTTTCTAACGTATTGACGTCAATTTTGTATTCAATTTCTTTTACAAGAGCCTTCATAAGTTTGCTTTTATGCTGAATAAAATATTTGCTGCCTTCTGTTAATTCTTTTTTATCCAGCCAACAAACCACGGCGTCAATTTCATTTTCAACTTTTGGTTCAGTTTCCGGTCTTACTAGAAAATCACCCCGGCTGATGTCAATATCATCTTCAATATGGATAACGGCAGGCTGACCGGCAAAAACGGCATCCGTTTCTTTTCCTCCGGTTTCAATTCTGGATATTTTTGTACGGATATTCTGCGGAAGCACAGTAATTTCATCCCCTTTTTTATAGACTCCGGAAATTACTTCCCCGGCATAACCTCTGTAATCATGAAGCTCATCGGTTTGCGGCCGGATCACGTACTGCACCTGGAATCTCGGATGTTCAAATTCATTGTTATGGTCTACCTCAACCGTTTCCAGAAAGTCAAGTAATGAAGATCCCTCATACCAGTTCATATTCTCTGATTTTGAAACAATATTATCGCCATGAAACGCTGAGATTGGGAAATAGCTTACATTTTCAAGTCCCAATTTTTGTGCAACCTCATCATACTGAATTTTAATATCATTAAAAACTTCCTGAGAATAGTCAACGAGATCCATTTTATTAATGGCAACCACTACATTTTTCATCTTCAATAATGAAGCGATGATAGAATGTCTTCTGGTCTGCTCAATTACTCCCTGTCTTGCATCAATTAGAATAACAATCAGCTGTGAGTTTGATGCCCCCGTAATCATATTTCTCGTATACTGGATATGTCCCGGTGCATCGGCGATGATAAATTTTCTTTTGGGTGTCGAAAAATAACGGTACGCTACATCAATGGTAATTCCCTGCTCTCTTTCTGCCCGTAATCCGTCTGTCAAAATAGCAAGGTCAATTCCGTTTTCATTTTTGTTCTTCGATTGCTTTTCCAGCGCTTCAAGCTGGTCGATCAATATATTTTTACTGTCATACAAAAGCCTTCCGATAAGGGTACTTTTACCGTCATCCACGCTTCCTGCAGTGATAAATCTTAATATGTCCATGTTTAGTTTATTATGATTGATAAATGATGATTGATAAGTGATAAACTGACTGCTTTTAGTTCTATCTAAAAATATCCTCCCTTTTTTCTGTCTTCCATGGCGGCTTCCGTTACCTTATCATCAATTCTGGTTTCACCGCGTTCTGAAATTCTGGATGCGGTAATTTCACTTACCACTTCATCAAGCGTTTGAGCATAGCTTTCTACAGCTGCTGTGCAGGTCATATCTCCCACTGTTCTGTAACGGACCTTTTTATTTACAACCGTATCATTTTCATCAATCTGAATAAAATCGGAGACGGCAATCAGCTGTCCTTCATATTCAATTACGTCACGATTATGCGCAAAATAAATGGATGGAAGCTGAATATTTTCTTTTTTGATATAATTCCACACATCCAGTTCCGTCCAGTTGGAAATTGGGAAAACTCTTACATTTTCACCTTTATCAATTCTTCCGTTATAAATATTCCAGAGTTCCGGACGCTGTAATTTCGGATCCCATTGTCCGAATTCATCACGAACGGAGAAAAAACGTTCTTTTGCTCTTGCTTTTTCCTCGTCTCTTCTGGCTCCTCCGATGCATGCATCAAACCCGAATTCTTCAATCGTATCGAGTAAAGTGTGGGTTTGCAGCCAGTTTCGAGAGGCAAATTTTCCTTTCGGTTCGGCTAGTTTTTTAGCTTTAATCGTATCTTCCACGTTTCTTACAATCAGTTCCGCACCGATCGTTTCGGCGAGATAATCCCTGAACTGCAATGCTTCAGGAAAATTATGTCCCGTATCAATATGAACCAGAGGAAACGGAATTTTCATGGGAGCAAAAGCTTTTTTGGCCAGATGAACCAGTGTAATGGAATCTTTTCCGCCGCTGAAAAGCAAAGCCGGTTTTTCAAACTGTGCGGCAATCTCGCGCATGATATAAATACTTTCAGCTTCCAGCTGTTCCAGATAGTCTAGTTTATGTGTTTCCATTTTTGAAAGTAATATTTGAATTAATGCGAATGAAGGCCGCATTCTTTTTGTGAATTTTCCCACCACCAGCGTCCCGCGCGAGGATTTTCTCCTTCAACAATAGCTCTTGTGCATGGCTGACAGCCAACACTGATGAAACCTTTTTTATGCAAAGACAATTCCTGCACCTTATTTTCCTGAAGATATACAAGAACCTGCTGGTAATTCCAGTTGATCAACGGATTATATTTGTACAGCCTGCGTTCTTCGTCCCATTCGATAATGGGCATATTTTCGCGATTTTCCGATTGCTCGGAGCGCAATCCCGTAATCCAGATTTCTGCATTTTCAAGAGCCCGGTTTAAAGGTTTAACCTTTCTGATAAAGCAACATTCTTTTCTGTTTTCAACCGAATGATAAAAAGCATTGATGCCCTTTTCGTTGACATATTTTTCAATATCCGAAGGATCCGGAAAATAGATTTCCGTTTTTGTCCCGTACCTGGAGTTGTTTTGTGAAAGTAAATCGTAGTGTTCATAAAAAAGCCTGCCTGTATCGAGTGTAAAAACCTTTACCGGCAGCGCGTTCCTGAAGATAATATCTGTAATAACCTGATCTTCCTGACCAAGTGATGTTGAAAAAACAGCTGTTTCAGGAAACCGTGCTGAAATAAATTTCAACCCCTCCTCTGCTGAAAGCTGTTTCAGTGTTTCTGCATCTTCTTTTGAAATCATATTTTATTCATTTGAAGTAATGCAAATATCCAATAAAATTATTATCCCACCAAAAAAGTAGACTATAAATAAAAAGGATGGGTTTTAATCGATCAGATCCATTAAAGTTTTTCTTTCCAGAATATTCAGTGAAGCATCCCTTACTTCGATCAGGACATCATGCAGGCCACAGTGATCTTCAGTACAGTCTTCACATTTTTCATAAAAGTTCAGGCTTACACAGGGAAGCAGCGCAATAGGACCATTTACGAGACGGATGATTTTCGCAAGCTTCACATTCTCCGGATTTTCTTTAAAAAAATATCCCCCTCCTTTGCCCTTTTTACTGTCGAGAACGCCCGCTTTTTTCAGTTCAAGCAGGATATTTTCCAAAAACTTCAAAGGGATCTTCTTATGATCTGCAATTTCGGAAATAAGAATAGGCCCGTCGTTTCTTTTTTCTACAAGGTACGACAGCGCCTTAAACGCATATTGGGATTTTTTAGACAGCATTACTACAAAAATAAGAAAATAGTTTTAAATGCATTAACAACCTGATAAGTTGAAAGATCCGGATATAAACCATGTGTATTTTGCAGAACTATTTAATTTTATTTTATTAAGCTAAATACTGCTGACATCCGGTTGTCACAAGGTCGGATTAATTTTGGCATATAATTAAATATTAAAAAATGAATTTATCATCAATCCGCATTATTACTGCAGAAATAGAACGATTAATCAAATTCTATGAACATATCACAGGATTGTCTGTTGTAAGATATACTCCTGATTTTGTTGAATTACGGACATCAATAACGACATTAGCCATCGGAAGCACAAAAACATTACAGTTTTTTGGCGGTGATGATATAGTACAGCCGGAACAAAACCGCAGCATTATCATTGAATTTAAGGTACATGATGTTGATCAAGATTATGAAAGATTATCTGCCTATCTTCAGGGAAGCATCGTACAGAAACCAACAATAATGCCTTGGGGAAACAAATCACTTTTGTTTCGTGATCCTGACGGAAATCTTGTTAATTTTTTCACCCCTGTCACTCCAGAAGCGGCAGTAAGAACTGAGCGAAATTAATAATGCTCCATCAACCAATCAAAGTCCCGTGAAGAAGATTTTCAGGGACTTTCACTTCTTACTTTATTCTATTAAGGTCAAAATAGCTACTTTTGCTGTATGTTCAGCAAACAGGAAGCACAACAATTAAAAAAAGAGTTTTGGACGGCTTTTGGAAAGTCTTTCCCTAGAAAGTGGATTTTATACGATACCAAGATCAAGGATATGTCGTTCAAGTTTTATGCAGATAATAAAAAGGCCGAGGTTTCTCTGGATATCGAAATGAAAGATGAAGTTTTCAGAGATGCCTATTACAACAAGATCTGGTCGCTGGAAGATATTTTGAAAGATTTTATCGGCGATTTTCATAAAGAAGAATTTTACACGCTGGAAAACGGAAAAGTCATCAGCAGGATCTGGGTAGAAAAACACGGCGTTTCTGTTTTCAATAAAAACACGTGGCAGGAAACTTTTCAGTTTTTCGTTGATAAAATGGATGGCTTTGAAAGGTTTTATTATGAATATGAGGACTTTATAAAAGATGTTTAATTCTATAACAACCGATTTTTTATTTGCCAAATGACAAATGCCTGAATATTTTCTTTCGTTACCTTGCATTTATGAAAGCATTATTTGATTTTATCCTGAGATTCGGAAATCTCAACCAGCAACAGATGGATTTTATTGCTGAGAAGGCTAAGGAAATCAAACTTCCTAGAGAAGAATATTTTTCGGAAGCCGGAAAGATCGCTAAACAAGTGGGATTTGTTGCAGACGGAATCCTTCGTGTCTGTTACTATAATAATAAAAGTGAGGAAATCACAAAATATTTCATTGATGAAAACAACCTTGTCGTAGATCTTGAAAGTTTTGATAATCAGATTTGTTCCAGCTCTTACGTTCAGGCGGTGACAGATTGTAAGCTCATTGTTTTCGAAAGGAAAGACTGGCTGGATCTTCTTCAGACTATTGTTGGTTTTGATGCTATTGTTCATAAAATTATTTCAAGGGCTTTAATGCAAAAGGTGGAAAGAAGAAGTCCGCTCGTTACAGAAGATGCAACAACACGTTACCTGAAGTTTATGGAAATCTATCCAACCGCTGTTAATAGAATTCCGCTTTCTTATGTGGCTTCGTATCTTGGGGTAACACAATCTTCTTTAAGCAGGATCAGGAAAAATATCAGGTAATATCAGATGGAGGCTGGAAGTTCATCACTTAATAAAAACATGCATTTAATTCCTTCAACCATTCAGCATTCAAGCAAAAAATTGCTCTTTTTGCCAAATGGCAAATGCCATCCTGTTTTATTGTCGGAATTTTACACCATCAATTAAAATAAAAAATGAAAACAGTATTAATTACAGGAGCCAACAGAAGTATTGGACTGGAAACGGCAAAACAACTTTCAGAAAAAGGATTATTTGTTTATGTAGGAAGCCGAAATCTGGCAAAAGGTGAAGAGACCGTAAAAGAATTAACAGCGCAGGGATTTCAGAATATCAAAGCGATTGAAATTGACGTTACCAACCCGGAATCCATTGCAAAAGCAAAGAGTAGTGTTGAAACTGAACAGGGAAAACTAGACATCCTCATCAATAATGCCGGAATTCTGGGTGTAAATCCTCAAACTGCTGCCGAAACATCGGTCAATGATATCCGGGAAGTCTTTGACACCAATTTCTTTGGAGTAATCAATGTTACACAGGCTTTTTTAGATTTACTTAAAAAATCAGACAGTCCAAGAATCAGCAACATCACCTCAGGATTAGGTTCCCTTACTTTGCATAGCGATCCGGAATGGAAATACTACCATGTAAAAACCGCAGCCTATGGTCCTTCAAAGTCTGCATTGAATGCTTATTCCATTACATTGGCATATGAACTGAGGGAACTTCCGTTTAAAGTAAATGTGATTGACCCGGGTTATACTGCAACAGATTTCAATGGTCACAGCGGTCCCGGTTCTGTAGAAAGCGCAGCGTCATTCATCGTAAAACATACACTAACGGATGAAAACGGACCGACCGGACAGTATTTCAGCAATGATATTGAGGATGAAACAGGAATCAGTCCGTGGTAGATTTAACAACATTTAAAAGAGAGACTTACGTTTCTCTTTTTTATTTAAAACCATAATTCCTGCAACTTATTTATAAAAATATTATGATTCACGATTTGGTTACATCATTCGTGGATTTGGCTACTTTTAAAAACGCTCTTCTTACCATCTTTGTACCATCATTTAAAACAATAAAAAATATTAAAAATGGAAACAAAAAAAGTATGGTTCGTGACAGGAGCGTCTAAAGGTCTTGGGTTCGAACTGGTAAAAAAATTATTATCTGATGGCTATAAAGTAGCTGCGACAAGCCGTACAGTAGCATCTTTAACAAATGCATTCGGAGAAGTTTCCGAAAATTTCCTACCGTTGAGTATGAATATTACAGACAATAATGATGTACAATCTGTTTTAGCCAAGACAGTAGAACATTTTGGAAATGTTGATGTGATTGTAAACAATGCAGGATACGGACAATTGGGAACCCTTGAAGAATTAAGCGATGCTGAGGCAAGAGCAAATTTTGACGTTAATGTTTTCGGAACTTTAAATGTCATCAGAAATGCAATGCCTTACCTTCGTGAGCAGAAATCAGGAAACATCTTCAATATTTCGTCTGTCGGTGGTTATTACGGAGGTTTTCCGGGCTGGGGCGTGTATTGTTCCACTAAGTTTGCGGTAGCAGGATTTACGGAAGCTCTGGCAGAAGAAGCAAAAGATTTCGGAATTCATGCAACGGTTGTTTATCCTGCTTATTTCCGTACGGATTTCCTTACAAAAGATTCGGTAAAAACGCCTGAAAATTCTATTGAAGCCTATGAAGCGGCAAGAAATTCAGAGAAAGCACATCTGGATGAAATTAACGGTAATCAGCCGAACGATCCTGTAAAAGCGGCCGATGTGTTGATACAGATCAGTAAAGAAGAAAATCCACCGGTACATTTGCTGTTGGGAGTCGGAGCTCCGGAATTCCTGAACAATAAAATCGAAGCGATTACAAAAGATGCAAAAGATTGGGAAAGTTTAACCTTATCTACAGCTATTTAAAAAATCAGAATTCAAATTCAAACAAAGCTTTATACTTAACAAAAGTATAAGGCTTTTTTATTTCAAATTAAAACAAAGAAAGCTGGATTGGCTTCGGAGGAGAAGGTTTCTGAGCATCACCAAAAACAGTTTTCCCGCCAAATCGCCATGAATTCTGCCTTTCTTCTTCAATCACATCCTGAATATCAAAATCCGGTGTAAAATCCTGTTCGGTTTTTACAACGATATCGTGAAGCTTGTTTAAAGTTTTCAATTTATCGGAACTACCGAGTTTGGATTTTTCAATGCCTTTTCTGATAATACTTATGCTTTCATCGTAAACTTTAGTTGGAACAGGGAAAGGATGGCCATCTTTTCCGCCGTGGGCAAAAGAAAATCTTGCCGGATCCGTAAATCTTGATGGCGCCCCGTGAATCACTTCACTCACCAAAGCCAATGACTGCATGGTTCTGGGACCTACTCCTTCCAGCATCAGCAGATCTTCAAAATTTTGAGGCTGCTGCTCTCGCGTCACATACAACAATGCTCCGAGACGCTTCAAGTCAACATCGGAAGCCTGTACATCGTGATGTGCGGGAAGAATCAGCCTTGCAAAATCACTCATGATTTCCGCAGAATCGGTATGAGAAATTTCTAAAATTCCTTTTCTGTTTTGCGAAGCCTCCGAATCGGTAAGATTTAAAATTTTCCCTCTTGAAATTCCGTTGATTCCTGTGTGCGGCTCTTCTACAAACGACTTAATATTTTCAGAATGCCAGTGATAACGCCTCGCTGTACTGTCGGATTCATGCATTCCCTGCTGGACGACACTCCAGTTTCCATTATCTGCTAAAATAAAATTATGCAGGTACAGCTGATACCCGTCCTGAATAGCCGTGTTGTCCACTTTTGCCGAAAGCTTGCTGGCTCTTACCAGTTCATTTCCGTTTAGTCCTGTTTTGTCAGCAATTTGAATCAGCTCTGAAGGAGTTTCCCGTGAAAACTTTCCTTTACCTCCACAGATATACAATCCTAGGGTTTGTGAATTCGGGTTAATGGAACGTTTCAAGGCTCCCATAACGGAAGTGGTAATCCCTGAAGAATGCCAGTCCATACCCATCACGGCACCAAAACTCTGAAACCAGAATGGATCGGCAAGTCTTCTCAGCACCTCATCTTTCCCGTAATCGGCAAGAATAACCTCTATGATTGAAAGCCCCAGAATAGACATACGCTCATACAACCACGGCGGCACTTTGCCATAGTGAAGCGGTAAATCTGCTGTTCCGGAACGTTTCATAAGGTAAAGGTAGGATTATTAGAATTAAATTTTGGTGATTGAGGTCAGTATTTTAAACACAAATATTCACTAATTAAATTTATAAGTTTGGCTAAAGCCAATTGAATTACGATTTGATTAAACGGGCTAAAGCCCGTTCCTATTGATAGAGGTTTGTGTTATCTGTGAAAAATATTCGTGATATTCGTGTTTAATTAAAAAAGCCCTGCGGAAGTCCACAAGGCAATTGTTAAATATAATCTTTAATTACTTCAATGCAGCTAAAGCGGCTTCATAGTTTGGTTCGTCTGCAATTTCCGAAACCTGTTCTGTGTACACTACTTTATTATCGGCATCAGTAACGATTACAGCACGGCTCAGAAGTCCTTTCATGGGAGAATCGGTGATGGTTACTTCATAATCGTCCCCGAAGCTGCTTCTGAAGTCTGAAAGGGTTTCAACATTATTCAGGCCTTCCGCGGCACAGAATCTTCCCAAAGCAAAAGGTAAATCTTTAGAAACATTAATAACAACAGTATCTTCCAGTGCAGAAGCTTCTTCGTTGAATTTTCTTGCAGAAGATGCACATGTAGGCGTATCAATACTTGGGAAGATATTGAATACTTTTTTCTTTCCATTATAGTTTTCAAGCGTTTTTACCTGTAAACCTGAATCTACCAATGCAAAATCCCTGATGGTGGAGCCTACTTCCGGTAATTTCCCGATTGTGTGCACTTCATTTCCTTTTAAAGTAATTGTTGTTGACATAATTCTTTTTTTAGTTCCTCAAATTTAATTAAAAAACAGCGCTTTTTATCCGGTTTGAGGTTAAATTAATCTTAAAGTGGAAAATATTGGCTGATATTCATCTAAAAAATTAATTTTTACCTAAATTTGTGAGTCTTAAAAAATCAAATAATAAATAACAGTATAATGTCAGACAAATCAAAAATCTATTACACCCTTACAGATGAGGCTCCGATGTTGGCAACACACTCGTTTTTACCGATTGTTAAAGCTTTCACAAAATCAGCAAACATTGAGATTGCAGTACCGGATATTTCTTTGGCAGGAAGAATTTTAGCCAACTTTCCGGAATTTCTGAAAGATGATCAGAAAATCGGTGATGCTTTGGCTGAATTAGGTCAATTGGCCACACAACCTGACGCTAATATTATCAAATTACCTAATATATCTGCTTCGGCACCTCAGCTTGATGCGGCAATCGCTGAACTGCAGGCAAAAGGTTTTGCAGTTCCTGATTATCCTGCTGAGCCTAAAAATGAAGAAGAAAAAGCTATTAAAGCGAAGTATGCAAAGGTTCTCGGAAGTGCTGTAAATCCTGTGCTAAGGGAAGGAAATTCTGACAGACGTGCTCCTAAAGCTGTTAAAAACTACGCCAAAGCAAACCCTCACAGAATGGGTGATTGGGCTTCTGACAGCAAGACAGATGTTGCTCACATGGAAAGCGGAGATTTCTACGGAACGGAAACTTCAACAACTGTAGAAAATGCTACCAAGTTCAGAATTGTATTTAAAGGAAATGACGGTTCTGAAACGCAATTAAAAGATTTTGCCAATCTTCAGGCAGGAGAAGTAATCGATTCATCCGTAATGAATTTAAATGCTTTGAAAGCTTTTGTAGAGAAAGCAATTCAGGAAGCTAAAGATAGAAATGTACTTTTATCGGCGCATTTAAAAGCAACGATGATGAAGATCTCCGATCCAATCATTTTTGGAGCTATCGTAGAAACTTTCTTTAAAGAAGTTTTCACTAAATATGCTGAAACGTTCAAATCTTTAGACATTAATCCAAATAACGGTCTTGCCGATCTTTTCGATAAAATCAAAGGAAACGAGCAGGAAGCCAATATTAAAGGAGACATCGAAGCTGCTTTGGTAAACGGTCCGAGAGTGGCTATGGTGAATTCAGACAAAGGAATTACCAACTTCCACGTTCCTTCCGATATTATTGTTGATGCATCGATGGCTGCTCTGGTAAGAGGCGGCGGAAAAATGTGGAACAAAGACGGAAAAGAAGAAGATACGGTTTGCATCATTCCGGATCGTTCGTATGCCGGTTTCTATCAATCTGTTATTGATGATATGAAAGCGCACGGAAAATTAGATCCAACGACAATGGGTTCTGTTCCGAATGTTGGTTTGATGGCTCAGAAAGCGGAAGAATACGGTTCTCACGATAAAACATTCCAGGCCTCTGCTGACGGAACAATTGAAGTACAGGACGAAAACGGAAATATTCTGCTTTCTCAGAAGGTTGAAAAAGGAGATATTTTCAGAATGTGTCAGACGAAAGATGCGCCTATCCAGGATTGGGTGAAATTAGCAGTAAACAGATCTAGATTATCGGATACCCCTGCTATTTTCTGGCTGGATAAAGGAAGAGCGCACGACAGAGAAATCATCAAAAAAGTTGAAAAATATCTTAAAGATTACGACACAAACGGGCTTGACATCAAAATTATGGATGTTAAAGATGCGATGACAGAAACTTTAAAAAGAGCAAGAGAAGGAAAAGATACGATTTCTGTTTCAGGAAATGTATTGAGAGATTATCTTACGGACCTCTTCCCTATTCTCGAGCTTGGAACTTCTGCAAAAATGCTTTCTATCGTTCCATTGATGAATGGTGGTGGTCTTTTCGAAACAGGAGCAGGAGGTTCTGCACCGAAGCACGTTGAACAGTTTGTGGAAGAAGGATATTTAAGATGGGACTCTTTAGGTGAATTCTTAGCATTGCAGGCTTCTTTGGAACATTTGGCACAGACTCAGGGGAATACAAAATCCCAGGTTTTGGCGGATGCGCTGGATGAAGCAAATGCTAAATTTTTAGCAACCGATAAATCCCCTGCAAGAAAAGTAGGACAAATTGATAACAGAGGTTCTCACTTTTATCTTGCCATGTATTGGGCCGAAGCATTAGCCAACCAGACTGCCGATGCGGAACTTGCTGCTGAGTTTGCTCCGGTTGCAGAGGCCATGAAAGAAAACGAAGAAGTAATCAATGCTGAATTGATTGGTGCTCAGGGTAAGCCTCAGGATATCGGAGGGTACTATAAAACGGATACATATAAAACATATGCTTCCATGAGACCAAGCACGGTTTTAAATGAAATCATTGACGGAATTTAATTTCCACGTTTTGAAATAAATGAAGCTCCTTTTTTAAGGAGCTTTTTTTATTGAGTCCATTAAATTTTATAGCTTTTTCTAAATTTTCTAAATTATGATAAACTTTGTTTAATCTTAAAATTAACATTAAGAAATCTTTAGATTCGACGTAGTCAATTTCAGTAAGTTAACCCGACTATGATGAAGAAATCAATTCATTGATTTTTATTAAGTTTTTTAAGCTAAAAGAGCTTACTGTCTTAATGGTAAAAATAAATTCCAAATTTAAACAGGCTATTTTAACTAAAAAAATCCTCCCGGAAATGAGAGGATTTATTGTTGAAATAGGTTGTAGAAAAATTTAATTGAAATAAAAACTTAATCAGGCATGTGCCCTTCTTAATTTAATCATGCTTAAAATAAACAGTCCTAAAATTCCCAGTACGAAATATCCTTCTGCTACTTCTAGCTGAACCTGGGGCTTTATTGCCGCAACAATCCCGTAGCTGATTGCCGAGGTGATGATAAAAGTGACACCCCCGGTAAGACCGCCTGCAATTCCTGCTGAATTAGGAAATCTTCCAATACAGTAAGAAAAGTAATTATTGAAGATAAATCCTGCGGTAACGTGTATCAAAAACGCAAAGGCAACAAGACTGTAAATATTGTTAGAGAAATAAGACGCAACAAACATCAGAACAATAAGTAATAGCTGAATATAGTTGGCATTTCGTATTTTAGGCAAAAATGCTTTATTGATTAATGCTTTTCCTAAAAATCCTCCGGTCATCCAGGCAAATCCCAGAATTAGCGAAACGTAGCCCGCCACTACTTCAGAATAGCCCATTTTATGCTCGATAATGAAAGATCCGCAGAGATTAAAGAACATAATCATTGAATAGCTCAATCCGCACATAATCATACCGTAAAAGAAATCTTTAGCTTTGAACATCGCATTGTATTCTTTAATAAGAAATTCCAGATGAAAAGGATTCCTTTTTTTCAATGTTTCACCGGAAAATATAAACTCCAGTATCAGCAAAACTAAGCTATATCCTGCCAAAACATAAAAATTAGACTGCCATCCGAAACTCTTCTGCAAATATCCACCGATAAATGGCGCGATAATAGGACCTACTGACCAGACGATCGTCATAATGCTGAGATAATGTTTCCGCTCTTCTCCTTCATATACATCTACAAAAAAAGCTCTTTTGGAAACGACTGCAAAACCCGATAAAACACCCTGTAAAACGCGCATTGCATAGATTACAAAAATATTCTGCGTTGTCGCTGTAATTAAGAAAGACGCAACAAACAAACCAAGCGACAACATAGAAATCCTGTATCTACCAAACGAATCTACAATACTTCCCGCAAAAAACTGGGTCAATCCATAACTAATCAGAAATATGGAAAGTGTCAGTTGGATATTGCTTTCCGGTTGATGCAGCTCTGTTGCCATACTTGGCATAGAAGGCAGGTAAATGTCCGTTGCAAGACCCGACATCGGAATTACGGCGAATGCAAGAATCGTCGCAATAAACTTATTTTTTTCTTTAAGTGTAATCATTTTTTTAGACTCCGTAAAATTCAGATTTCAGTTGAGGAAACCTGAAAGGTAATATTTAATTATTGACCAATCTCATTGCTCCTTCGCTGTATCTTTCACCAACGTCAGGATATTTTTTTAAGATTGAATCTATTGTTTTCAGGTCAGATTCTGAAAGTTCGATATTGGTTGCTGCAATATTTTCTTCAAGATATTTAATGCGTTTTGTTCCCGGAATAGGAATGATGTCATCTCCCTGATTGAGAACCCATGCTAATGCCAGCTGAGTTCCTTTAACCCCTTTAGATTGAGCAAATTCATTGATTTCTTTTGCCAGATTTTTGTTATTCTCGAGATATTTTTCCTGATACCGCGGCAGAGATTTTCTGAAATCTTCATCACTAAAATTTTGAACCTCATTGATATTGGAAAATAGCCCTCTTGCTAACGGAGAATAGGGTATCAAAGTAATTCCCAACTCACGGATCGTTGGCAGAATTTCTCGCTCCACATCTCTTGTTAGCAAGGAATATTCTGACTGCAAAGCAGTAATCGGATGAATTTTATGTGCCTTTCTGATGGATTCTGCAGACGCTTCAGACAAGCCTAAATATTTTACTTTTCCGGCTTTTACAAGATCTGCCATTGCTCCCACAGTTTCTTCTACAGGAATATTCGGATCAATTCTATGGGCATAATATAAATCAATTTCATTAATTTTCATACGTTGAAGGCTTAAATCTACCGCCTTTTTAATCCACTCTGGCGAACCGTCAAAATAGGTGCCGGGAGCCCCACTGTGAACGGCTTTTCCATCTTTGAACCTGAAGCCGAACTTGGTCGCAATAAAAATTTTGTCCCGGTTCGGAACCAAAACTTTTGAAATTAATTTTTCATTTTCTCCGTTGGCGTACATATCGGCTGTATCCCAAAAGTTTACGCCCAGATCCAACGATTTATGAAGTGTTTTAATACTTTCCTGCTCATCTGTGGGTCCGTAAGCAAAGCTCATTCCCATGCATCCTAAACCGATGGCTGATAACTCTTCTCCAGTGTTTCCTAATTTTCTAAATTTCATAATGGCTTGTGATTTAAAATTTACAGTACAAAATTATAACAGCGGTAGAACGATTTCAATATAGAATTCAAACAAAGAATTATAAAATTCAAACAAGAGCAGTTCTTACTGCATTGGGCGACATTCCGGTTTGTTTTTTAAAGTAATTGGTGAAATAAGCCGGTTCTTCGAAACCAAGCCCATAGGCAATTTCAGACACGTTCCAGTCTGTATGCTTTAATAATGCCTGAGCTTCCTGAATAATTCTTGCTGCAATCTGCTGACTTGTCGTTCTACCCGTAATTTCTTTCACGGAACGGTTTAATGAATTGACATGAATGGATAAACTTTCGGCATAATCAACCGGACTTTTTAATTTGAGAAATCTTTCCGGACTGTCGATCGGGAACTGTCTTTCCAGCAATTCCATGAATAAGGACGCCACTCTTTGCGACGCATTCTGATAGGTTTCAAAATTTTCAGCAGGATGCATTTTCATGGTTTCATGGATTAAAAGATGAAGGTAAGCCCGTAGCATATCGTATTTATGCAGATAATCCGACTGAATTTCGTTCATCATTTTCATAAAAATATCAGCAACGGTTTTTTGCTGTTCTTCATTGATAAAGAATACAGGGGTTCCGCCGATTCTGAACAACTGTGAATCCTGAAGGTTTCCCAAACGGTTTCCATCATGCACAAAATGATCTGTAAAAAGGCAGAAAAAACCTTTCTGATCATTGTCTTCCGCCTCCCACGAATAAGGAATTAATGGATTTGAAAATAATAATGCAGGCCGGTCTACATAAATCCATTTATCTGCATAATGCAATTTTCCCTTCCCTATAATCAATGAGATTTTATAATAATCTCTTCTGCTGTAAGGTGTTATTAAAGAACAATTCTCACGCGAGAAAACATTAAAATGACCTACTCCCGGAGTTTTAATACAATCCAAACCTATTCGTTTGTAAAAACCTTTTATCGTTTCATTAAATTCCATGGATCAAAATTATAAAAATCAAACAATAATTACTGATCAAAATAATAACAATAGACAAAATAAAAATAACCGATTCTATGATCGGTCATTAAAAAAATTGAATGTATAGATGGATAATTGTTGTCACAGTTTATATATCATTTTTAATTTGTAATTTTAAAAGGAAAATTCTCAAGTCATTTCATTAAAACCGAAAATCTCAACATCATGGAAAATATAACATTTGAAATATCTCCCTACGAGGATGAGTTACAGATAGTGATAGAGGGTAAGAAATCCGGATATATGTCTATCGAGATTGATGGCAGGCTACTGATTGTTTATTACACCAAACTTGATGAAGACCATGAAGGCAAAGGTTATGCGAAAATGTTGCTGGACGAGCTTGTGCGGTATGCCGAAGAAAAAGACCTGCTTATAGATCCCGAATGCGATTTTGTGCGGCAACAGTTTGAAAATCATCCTTCACGCTACAAAAATATATGGCACGCTTAATTATTCAAATTCCCACCATTTTTCAAAATGATGTTCTGCTGTATTAAGATCGACAGGCTGACCGATCATCGGGAGTACAACAGAAAGATTCTTGCTTTCGGCGAGGCTTGTCACTTTTTTTAACGGTTCATTCCAGGCATGTAGTGCAAGCGCGAACTTTGAAGAATGTACCGGAATAATATTTTTGGCCCGAACATCAATACTTGCCTGAATCACGTCTTCCGGCAAAGCATGGATATATTTCCACGCTTCATTGTATTGTCCGTTTTCAATAATGGCATAATCAAAAGGTCCGTATTTATCACCGATCATTTTAAAATGTGTGTCATAGCCGCTGTCACCGCCAAGAAATAGTTTCTTGGTAGGTGTTTTCAACACATAGGAAGTCCATAAAGTAGCATTTCTTCTCATCTTACGACCCGAAAAATGCCTGGCCGGAGTAAATATAATTTTAATATTATTTTTCAGATTAACTTCGGTTTCCCATTCTTCTTCAATCAACTGTCCCGGTTTATAGCCCCAGCGTTCCAAATGCGCGCCTACGCCCAAAGGCAGAATAACTTTTTCTACCCTGTCTTTAATCGCTTTTACAGTCGGATAATCCAGATGGTCGTAATGATCATGGGTAATCACAAGATAATCAATGACAGGAATATCTTCAGGTTTGAAAATATCTGCTCCGGAAAATGCTTTATTAAAAAACTTAAAAGGAGATCCATAAGAACTGAGTACAGGATCTACTAAAAAAGAAACACCATTAGTTTGAATAAAATAAGATGAATGTTCCAGCCACACAAAGACATTCTGGTCTTTGGAAAAACTTTTGAGGTCGGTATGGATTGAAGGAATATTAGATAAAGGTTTGAGATGAGGATCTTTTTTATTAAACAAAAAATTAAACATTACTTTAGGCATCGAATAGCCTTCTGCCAATGCAGGAGTATGAGAAATATTCTGGAACTGTTTGTTTTTATAATATCTGGAACGTTGCATTTTAAGCAATCGCTCACCTTTTGCTTCTGAACCGAAGACCTCTTGTCCGGTAATGGTAAAATACAACAAAACGAATACAACAGTCAGACTAATAAGTACGTAGATCATTTTTTTAGATGCATATTATGGATTGCATTATTCTATATGACGATTAATAAATATAAAACCTTTAATTTTACATGAAAATATTACGCCTTTTTTTAAACATAATGACTAAAATTTTAATTTTGAAATAAAAAAGTGCAGAAAAATTATTTCTTTCTTCTTTTTCTTCTGTTAATAACTGCTTGCGGATCTATACGTAAACACAATGAACGGCAGAAAATCTGTATTCCTCCGGACAAGCTGAAAAAGGATGTGGATTTTGCATATTCCAAAATTAAAGAAATGCATCCACAGCTTTTCAGATACATTTCAAAGCAGGACCTTGACCATAAATTTGACAGTATCAAAAATACAATTGAATCGCCAATCACACCGCTTCAGTTTTATTTTAAGCTGCAGCCGGTAATTTCAGACATTCGTGAGGGCCATCTTTCATTGAGAATTCCCTCCAAAAGAATTAGCAAAAGGGAAATCAAAGCCCTCGAGGATAAAAAAGGAATGTTTAGCCGCTTCGATTATTACATCCAGGATGATCGCCTTTTTATCATAAGGAATAAAGATTCTATTGAAAATATCAAACCCGGAACAGAAATCCTATCCATCGATCATACACCGGTTTCTTATTACATTGAAAGATACAGAAAGCTCATCAGTACCGACGGATTCAATACCACCTTCAAGCCTTATTTCTTAAAAGACCTTTTTTTCAATTATTACGTAGCGGAAAAAGGCTTTCAGAATCAGGCTGTTATTGAAACAGTTTATGATGGTGAGAAAAAAAACTATAAACTGATACGCGAATCAAAATCAGAGGACGATCTTAAAAAAGAAAAAGAAAACAAGAAAAGAACGGACGAGAAAAAAATCAATGATTATGTTGCTTTAAGCGATTCTTATAACCGAAATTTCAGATTTCTGGATAAAGACAGCAGTACTGCTTACATTCAGGTAAAAAGTTTTTCGGGAGTGTATTCCAAAAAGTTTTATGAAAATGCTTTTGAGAAAATCAAAAATGCACGGTCAAAATATCTTATTATTGACGTAAGGAATAATTACGGAGGTTCACTGGAAGAGATTCATAAGCTTTATTCTTTCCTTTCTCCGGAACCGTATATTTTGATTAAACCTTCTGAGGTAAATTCTGCAACAACCCCTTTAAAGACCAATTATTTCAGAAAAAGCAATGCGTTGCAGTATACCTTCAAAACCCTTGCTTATCCGGCTTTTTTCTTTGCACAAACCTTCAGTACTTATAAAAAAGACGGAAAATATTACTATAAAATAAAAGCTGATAAACTATCAAAGCCCGATAAAAATGCTTTTAACGGAAAAATTTTCGTACTCATTAACGGAGCTAGTTTTTCAGCATCATCCATTCTTACTTCGAAGCTTAAAAATGATAAACGTGCGGTTCTGGTGGGCGAAGAAACCGGCGGTGCCAATGACGGAACAGTAGCCGGATTCTATTCGTATCAGACACTGCCCAATTCCAGAATAGACCTTCCAATCGGGCTCGTTTTTGTACAGCCCGACATTACACCTACGAATACCAAAAAAGGCGTCGTTCCCGATATTCCCGTTCAGGAAACAATGGATGATATTATCCATAAAAAAGATCCTCAGCTCGAATGGATCCTTAATGAAATTAAGAAAGAAAAAACGGCAAATTAATAATGCTTAAAAATATACTGAACGTAATTAAAATCCTGGCAGTCATACTCATCATCTGGTTTATGGGACATTCTGCGTTCATCATGTATGACGGGCTTTCCGACAATGGAAAAAATGCAGACCTTGCCGTTATACTTGGAAATAAAGTGAATGAGGACGGAACTTTATCCAAACGGCTCGAAATGCGGCTGAAAACCGGAGTACAATTATTTAAAGCCGGACGCATCAAACGAGTTCTGGTAAGTGGCGGACTGGGAAAAGAAGGTTTCTATGAAGGAGATAAAATGAAAGATTTTCTCGTACTTCACGGCGTTCCGGATTCCCTGATCATCGTTGATAATTTCGGCAATAATACCAGAGCCAGTGTGGACAATAGCTTAGCGCTAAAAAAGCAGATCCATTTCAACAGTCTTATTGTTGTTTCCCAATATTTTCATGTTACCAGAACAAAAAAATTGTTCCGGGATAAAGGCTTTAAAAATGTAAGCAGCGCCAGTCCGGATTATTTTGAATGGAGAGATATCTACGCTGTGGTTAGAGAATTTCCGGCTTATTATACACAGTAAAGGGTTTCGGCGGCTTTCAGCCGCCGAAACCATCTATTTAAGCTCATGAACAAGATCCTCAATCTGCTTTATGAATTTCCCATAAAACTTTTTAAACCACCATTTCCCCATTACAAACAGCAGAGGCATCACAATTACCATACTGCCAATAAGAATGCTTGCGATTTTTAAATCAGACAGAGGAACAGCCCTAGGAATAAATTCAAGCACAATAATAATTTCACACACCAAGAAGGGGACAAAGGCAAGGTAAAAAGAAAAATAATACTGCTTATTGAGCTCAAACTGGTGTAGCAGATCTTTCAGGCTGTCGTAGGTTTTCATCATCGGGCTGCTCATATTTTTATACAGTTTAAAAAATTTACTGAAAAAAAAGAAGGTCACAAAAACCATTGAAGCAATAAGAATGGTGATGTAAAATTTAAACTTAAAAGGGCCGGGTGCTAATGCAATGACAGCAAACGCAAAAACAAAGATCCCGATAGTCGACCAGAATTCCATGCGCATATTGCTGCGGATTTTTTCAAGCGGAAGATTAATTTTATCCTTCTGCTCCATACTGATTTCCGGGGTATCTTCAAAAGAATCATCCTGATTCCATGTATTTTTCAATTCATCGATATTCATGATATTTGAATTTAATATTATGATTTATTGGAGTTTAAAATATCTTTAAGCTTATTTTTGGCACGGTTCATTTTTACCCGTACATTTCCTTCAGAGATTCCCATCTGCTCAGCAATTTCCTTTCCGGAGAAATCTTCGAGATAATAGAAAATAAAAGCTTTATCAATAGGATTTAGCTGATGGATGGCTTTGTACATTGCATTCAGTTTTTCTTCTTTCTCATTATTAAAATCTTCTTGGGCGATCTTGTACTCGGTGTACGACCCACTACTGATGAAGCTTCTTTTTTTCTCATTCTTAAGAAAAATAATCGCTGTATTCAGGGCAATCCGGTACAGCCAGGTAGAAAATTCACTCTGTCCCCTGAAACTGGGATATGCTTTCCAGACCTGATAGATAATTTCCTGGAAAAGATCGTCACGGTCGTCTATATCATCCATATACATTTTAGAAATCTTGAAAATGATTCCTTTATGGTTTTCAATTTTATCTAAAAATTCCTGTTCCGTTGAGGCCATAAATTTCGTACTCTCTGTGAGGTTAGTTCTGCGATTTTAAAAATGTTACAGCGAATATCAGATTTTTATGCATTTTTTATTGGGTCTGACATAATGCTAATTTATATAAAATGATTGGCTTAATATTTGTGATTCCTGAAGTACACCAAAAAATATAAATATGCCTTTTATTACAAAACAGGACGACAGCAACGTCCAGCTTTATTATGAAGATTTCGGATCCGGACAACCTATTATTTTGATTCACGGATGGCCGCTAAGCGGAAAATCCTGGGAAATGCAGATTCCCGTTTTGCTGAATCTGGGATATCGTGTGATCTCTTACGACAGAAAGGGATTCGGGAAATCATCTCCCAGTCTCGACGGTTACGATTATGACGGACTGGCAAAAGATCTTCATGAAATCATTACCCAGCTCGAACTTAAAAATGTAATCCTTTTCGGATTCTCAATGGGAGGAGGAGAAGTTGTGCGTTACCTTACCAATTACGGCTCAGCAAACGTTGATAAAGTAGCGTTAATTTCATCCATTATCCCTTTGGTAAAACAGAAAGACGATAATCCGGACGGAGTTCCGCAGGAAAAGCTGGATGAAATCATGCAGGCTTTAAAAACAGACCGGATAACCTTCCTGGAATCATTCCACAAAGATTTTTATAATGTCGGACTGCTTTCAAAAACAGTCAGCCAAAAGCAGCTGGATTATGATTGGGCCATTGCCTCATTCGCCAATCCTATTGCCACGATAAAATGTGCTGAAAGCTGGGCCAATACGGATTTTCGTCCCGAACTTAAAAATGTAACGGTAAAAACACTCATCGTGCACGGAGATTCCGACAATATTGTGCCGATTGATACCGCAGGAAAACAGGCTGCTAAGGGAATCATCAACAACGATTTCATGATTATCGAAGGCGCACCACATGGTCTCAATGTAACCCATGCCGAAGAGCTGAACGCTATCATCAGCAGATTTCTTACCACACAATAACAATTCTCTCAATATATGTTTTGATTTCATTAATCAAAAATCCGCAGCACCTTTGGTGCTGCGGATTTATTTTATGATATAATTTACACGATCTTTAGCATAATGATCCGTGCAAATCCGCGAAATCTGTGGTTAAAAAGATCCTTCGCACCACCCAATCTGTTCAAAATGACAGAACATTAATATCAATCAATGCGATAAAATTCCCCTCCTCTAAAGGGGGCTAAAATTTGAAAAATTTTTGACGGGGTGGTCCAAAAAGATCAATATTCAACAATTCATTCAAAACAAGCATTTATTGTTTTGTCAATTTTCCCGTTTGTCATCCCATAAAGAATCCATTGTCATTCTGACGAAGGAAGAATCTCACCACCACGAACGCACAATAAATCATTGTTGAGATGCTTTGACTCCGTCGAACCTAAAGGTTTCAGCATGACAAGCTTAACAGAATAGAAAGATTCTTCAAGCCGCTCCGCTCTGTCCAGAATGACAACAGCTCATCCTTCGTTTACAATCTAAAAAATATAATCCGTACTCAGGAAATTAGAATCATGATCCCGCACAATCGTATTCAAAAGATTCTTATTAGAATCTGTTATCTTAGCCGCAACAAGCGAACGAATCGAGAACGAACGCAACGCATCAAACACCGAAAGCGTACCTTCCGCACTGTCTTTTCTTCCCGTAAAAGGAAAAACATCCGGACCTCGCTGTGCCTGACAGTTGATATTCACGCGGCTTACCAAATTTACAAAAGGATCAATAAGTTTCGAAACTTCCAATGGATCTTCACTGAAAATACTTACCTGCATTCCATGATCGGCGTTTACCTGATAATCGATCGGCTCGTCTATACTCTCAAAAGGAACTACCGGGATTACCGGGCCAAATTGCTCCTCATGATACAGCTTCATATCGCTGTTCACCGGATAGACCACTGCCGGAAAGAAGAATGATTCTTCGCCAAAGCCGCCGTTTTCGTTAAGAACTTTTGCGCCTTTTGACTTTGCATCTTCAATACATTCCTTCAGATAAGGCGGTTTATTTACCTCCGGAAGCGGCGTTATTTTAACATCCTTTTCCCATGGAAGCCCTGGTTTCATCGCCGCAACCGCAGCTGTCAGCTTTTGAGTAAATTCTTCCGCAACATCTTTCTGTACAAAGATCAGCTTCAGCGCCGTACAACGTTGACCGTTGAATGACAAGGATCCTAAAATACATTCGCTCACCGCCACATCGAGATTCGCATTTTTGGTAACAATTGCAGCATTCTTCGCATCCAGACTTAAAATAGCACGTAAACGATTAACCTTCGGATGAAGTTTTTTCAAACCGTTGGCTACTTTACTCGAACCTATGAAAGCAAGAACATTTACCTTTCCGCTTTCCATAATCGGGGTGATGATTTCGGCTCCCTTTCCGTACAGCGTATTGACTGTTCCTTTAGGAAACGCCTCCTTAAAAGCTTTTAACAGCGGATAATGCGCCAGAACACCATGTTTCGGAAGTTTAAAAAGAATCGTATTTCCCATGATCAGCGCAGGAATAAGCGTGGTAAATATTTCATTTAAAGGATAATTAAACGGTCCCATGCTGAGAACTACTCCCAAAGGAGCCCTTCTGATCTGTGCGATCGTACCTTCCGCCTGCTGGAAACGGGACGACTCGCGGTCGAGATCTTTCAGCGCATCAATCGTCTGGTTGATATAGTCTACCGTTCTGTCAAACTCTTTTGTAGAATCGGCCAGTGTCTTTCCGATCTCCCACATCAGCAGCCTGATAATTACGTCGCGCTCCTTAATCATGAGGTATACAAACTTTTGCATGCATTTGATTCTTTCTTCCACAGACATCGTAGGCCACTCTCCCAACCCATTATCGTAAGCTTTTACACAGGCATCCAGAACGTCCATTGCTTCTTTCGGACCAATATTCGGAACACTGCCCAAGAGTTTGCGCTGCAGTCCGTTTTCCGTAGGAATGCAGACTGGTGAATAAATTTCCTGGACGTCACCGCTCCACACGACCAACTCTCCATTGAGGAGGTATTCGCGCTGATGGATTTCGGGAACTTTATATTCTTCGGGAATTTCGTTATAGGACTTGAATATTTCGTGAAATGAAGGGGTGTTTGATGGTTCCATAGATATCTTTATTGTATTAATATTATTGCGTTCATATTTGAATAGAATAAAGGTAGACCTAAAAATTGATTTTAAAAAGAGGGAATTAATAGATTTGTTCTATTTAAATCAAAATTAATACGATAAAAAATCCTCTCCTCCGGAAATCGAGGAACGAGATTCGCCGATTCTGTTTATAAATAAAAAACACAGAGGCACTGGTGGCGAAAATTTGAAAAATTTTTGATGGGGTGGTTTAGAAACGTCCATCACTACAGTCCATCGAAACACCAAACAAGTACTCATTGTTTTTAAAACATATTCGTATTTGTCATCATGTTAAGGATCTAAATAAAGTAAGAAAACGCAACATAAAAAGCTGTAGACATGCTTCCAGCATGACAAGCTAAACGCAAGCAGAAACGCAGATTGATATAACTTTACTGTCATTCTGACGAAGGAAGAATCTCATCTACCACGATAAACACTCAATCATCCGTGCAAATCCGAGAAATCTGTGGTTAAAAAGATTCTTCACGCCGCTTTGCTCTGTTCAGAATGACACAACCAATACCAATAAAAATTCCCCTCCTCTGGAGGGTGGCAAAAATTTGACAAAATTTTTGACGGGGTGGTTCAAAAAAGATTCTTCACGCCGCTTTGCTCTGTTCAGAATGACAACACCAATACATCCACCTACACAATAAAAAATTCCACTGTCATTCTGACGAAGGAAGAATCTCATCTACCACGATAAACACTCAATCATCCGTACAAATCCCAGAAATCTGCGGTTAAAAAGATTCTTCACGCCGCTTTGCTCTGTTCAGAATGACAACAACACTTAAAAACAAACATTTATTGTTTATATAATCCGCTCCTTCTGTCATCCTGTAAGGATCTAAACAACACAACAGGTGCACAACAAATTATTGTCGAGATGCTTTGACTACGTCGAACCTAAAGGTTTCAGCATGACAAGCCTAAAGGAAGCAGCAGTGCAAATAAGTAATCCCCTTGTCATTCTGACGAAGGAAGAATCTCATCATCGAGAATCGCACAACACATTATTGTCAATACACTGTACCATAACAAACTTAACGGAATAGAAAAGATTCTTCACGCCGCTTTGCTCTGTTCAGAATAACAGACACCAAAATATCCAGTAACACGATAAAATTCCCCTCCTCCGGAGGGGTGGCGAAAATTTGAAAAAATTTTTGACGGGGTGGTTCAAGAAGATTCTTCACGCCGCTTCGCCCTGTTCAGAATGACAACAACCACTTAAACAAGCATTTATTGTTTCAACAAATCCGCTCCCTGTCATTCTGACGAAGGAAGAATCTCAACACAATAACAGACACAACAAATCATTGTTAAGACGCATTGACTCCGCCGAGCCTAAAGGTTTCAGCATGACGAGCGTAATGCAAAAGGTCAGAGATTCTTCACCACACCATTAAAACAATTATTCATTGTTTCACTAAATCCACTCCCTTGTCATCCTGTTAAGGATCTAAACAATGCAACAGGCGCACAATAGATTGTCGAGATGCTTCCAGCATGACAAACCTTACGAAAAAATATAAAACCAAACATTCATTTTTTCAAGATCATTACTTCATCTTCGTGGTCACAACAACAGCACCGTTTTTCGCTTTCCTGCCATACGCCGCAATCGCAGCTTCTCCCCTAACCACCCGTATACTTTCAATATGCTGTGAATCGATTTTTCTGAATCTGTTCTCGCTCATTACCTTTCCATCAACCACATACAAAGGAACATTCGTTCTTATGCTTTTGGAATGAATACCCCCCACAACCATACTCCTTGTTTTAACGGAATCCTGTTTTATAGGCGAAACCACTTTTCCTTTAATTTTTTCCCCGTCCAGAGTGTCGCGTTTAGGTTCGCATTGTTGGGCTTTAACAGCGGTAAATCCTCCGGCGGTCAGGATAAAGCCTACCGCAAACTTTGCGAAAAGGGTGTTGATAAAGGAAAAATGCAGGTCGCGGTTGAGCTGTGACGTTTTAAAACGCCCGCAGACATTTTCCGAATTTTGCGAAAAGGCGTCAACAATTTCTTCATCGGGAACGGCGGTAAAATCTTTTACGGTTTTGGAGCATACGGAGCAGAATCTTCCCTGCTCTGCCGGAGACATCCGGTTCCAGTTTTCATGACATGGGGTCGGTATGGTTAGTTTCATAGGGTATCTTTTCTTATAAAGATGCGCTTTCGATTCAAAAGGTTGGAAAACGGAAAATATTCTTTTGATGAGCGGGCGGGTTTTACCGGGAATATCACATAAAAAAACTCAGCGGAGTGCTGAGCGTAGAGAATTATTCGCTTTTGGGCTGATTGTTTTCCCTGTCATTCCCGGAGGAATTTTTGGCGGCTTTTACCAGTTCATTCACATCACTGTAGAAAAGCTCCCATCCCGATACGTTTTTCATGGCCGTGAGCAGATTGAAATACGATTTCAGGTTTTTCTCAAGATCTTTTCGGATGGCGGATGCGCTGGACATCTGCCGGAGGTCTGCATTGGCTTCAGCCTGATCGGCAAAGATCTGTTCAAAAGCTTCATGTTTGCTTTTCATCTCGTTAAATGCTACAGTAAGAGACAGCGCAGTAATTTTCTGTGCGTTTTCAGAGCGTTCCAGTTCTTCGATCAGCTTTTTCATCTGGGCAGTCTGCGACGAATAGCTCAGCCGCTCCAGCCCCAATCCGAACTGCTTAAATACCTGGTACAGCTCTTCCGCCAACTGTTGATTGACTGCCGTCGGAAGCTTGCGGTAACCGTTCAGGAATGCCTTAAGGTTTTTGTAGGCAAGATCTCTTTCACGGTCTGCCTGGGCAACATCTACTCCTTTCCCGCTGTAGATCTGCTTGGTATATACCTCATCATACGCCGCATAGGAAGTCTGCATCGTTGACACAAGAGGATGGTTGGAAATAACAGGATATTTTCCCGACTGGGCGTTCGAAATAATTCGCTGGGCAAGAGTAGCCAGGTCTTTGGTACTCAGCCTCACTAATGAAATTTTCATACTTAAAATGTGTTTTTATTGTTAAATATTTATGAATTAAGACCAACAAATATAAATAATTCTGCATTTAATTTAAAACATTTTGTGGGAAACAAAATGCAGTTGCATGAAGTCTCCTGCAATCTGTTGGAGACTTCATGCAATTGCAGGAAGTTACAAACAGACTTGTTTTAAACAAAATGCAGTTGCAGGAGGTCTCCCGCAAGTTGTGGGAGACTTCATGCAGTTGCGGGAGGTTTGTTTAGGGTTATTATTAAATTCCGTAGAAATACGGAATGGAATGTGGTGAGTGTTTTTTATTTTTAGCGGGTATTTGTTTGAAAATAAATGCAAAATTTTGCTGCTACGGGAAACCGTAATGATAACATAACAAAGTTCTATACATTTGACCATATCTTAAATCTGAACTATAAGCTTGTTAAACCAAAATGAATTAAAAAAATTCTTATGAATGATTTTTTAAATAAACTTTCCTCATATAACCTTTTTAATAATCTACTTCCCGGAATTTTGTTTGTAGTTTTATTAAACTACTTGACTGAATACCAAATAAAACAAGATAATATTCTACTCTCGGCATTTTTGTATTATTTCATAGGTCTAACAATAAGTAGAATATCGTCTGTTATTGTTGAACCATTATTAAAAAGCATAAAATTTGTAAAATTTAGGGACTACAAAAAATTTGTTGATGCATATAGAAAAGATAATAAACTAGAAATTCTTGTTGAAACTAACAATAAGTTTCGAGCTATATTTACTCTTATTATATTAATTATTAGCTCAAAGTTATTTTATTTTTTTGATATAAAATACTTAAACCTAAATACCAATATTCAAAAATACTTGTTGTTAATCTTCATTGCAATAATCTATTTATTTGCATACAGAAAACAAACAAGTTATATAGTTAAAAGAATTGATGCTAATACTTAAAAATATGGATTTTGTTATAGATTTTTTATACGTTGGAGACGGTGATGGAATAATAATATGGGGAAGAAATCCAGAGAAATCTGATTTTGTTTTCTTTTTAGATGGAGGAAGTACAGAATTTGGGGCTAAAGCTGTAGAACATTATAGAAAATGGATAAAACCACACTTATATGTTAACAGAGCAATCGGATTTATTAATAGTCATCCTCACGCTGATCACATAAACGGCTTGATCGAAATCGTAAAAGAAATAGGAAAAGAGATAACTTGGGGAATATATAATGATCCTGTAAAATTTATATCAGATGAATTAAGGCATAATATTAAACAGTCCGCATTAAAAAAAGAAGATGCTGATATTGAGCATTTGTATAGATCATTTCAAAAAATACAAGAGTTAAACGAGTTATGCGAACAACATAATATTAAAAAAATAGAAGCTTTATCCGATTCATTCAATTATAACGCAATTAAAGTTATATCACCTTCACGAAATTTTTACACCGAAAAAGTACAATTATTTACAAATATTGGTTTTCTTAAGAAAGTTGATTATCAAAAAACATTTAGTCAAATTAATGAATCTTTTGAATTATTAAAACCCTGTGATATAGTTGATGAAAAAAATGATACCTCACCAGAAAATCTTTCAGCGACAGTAATCCAGCTTACTGATAGCAAGGGTCGAAATTATGTATTTACAAGTGATGCAGGTGTTGAGTCATTTGATGATATGGAAAAAAATGGTTTTCAATGTGAAAATCTAAATATTGTTCAGTTACCACATCATGGCAGTAGAAGGAATATTAGCACTGATTGGATAGCTAAGTTTTCGCCAAATATGTTTATAATATCTGCGGAAGGAAATGAAAAACATCCAAGGAAAGCAGTTATTAGTTGTATTAAAAAAAATGTTCCTAACTGTAATATTTATAGTACCCATAAAAATAAAGGAACATTATCATATACAACTAACAAAGCAATCTTTCCACAGAGAGGTTGGGGAAGCGCTGAACCACTATAATCAATATTGCTAAAAATCATACTATATACTAGATCAATCCAAAATTGAGTTTTAAATCATAGAAACTCTATTTTATATACATTTAATATTTTTATAGTGTATATAATAAATCTCATTTTAAACTAATATTATGGAATATAATATCAAATTTGATTATGAAAAAGTTGTTTATAATTCGATCAGTAAAATTAAAAGCTTTCAGTCTGAAAAAGTATTTAAAATAATTAATGAGGCTAAAAATATTGAAGTTTTTTGCACAGTTGAAAAAAATAATAGTGATGACTTTTTTAAATGTAAAATATTTTTAGATACTCCTATATTCGATATACAAGAATTAAAGGAAATTTTATTCGATAATAATCAATCTTTAGTCTTACTTAAACTAGCACAAATATTTACAATAGATTATGATTCAATTATTGCTGCTAAAAGCTCATTTAATATACCACAAATCTTTACAATTCATCTAAAAAAATTCCATTCTGGATCAATAGAAAATTTTGATAATAAGTTTCATCGATTACTAATACCTTTAGAAAAAGATCTTGATTTTGATATATTTTCTAGAAAACATGCAAAAGTTGAATCCGCTGTTTCTTCAAATTTAATTGAAGTAAAAATTGATGAAAATGAATATCACATATATAAACATTTTGATAGTGATAAAAATGAATCTTTTTTTATTATCGAGGGACAGCAGAAACAGTCTTTCTCTAATTTTAGAAAATCTTGTGAAGCAATAATTATTGCATATGCATTTACTGCAGGACCTCTTATTCAACATGAAAACTTTTATCAAAGCTATGATGATTTTGAATTCAAAGAAATTGAAAATATTTTCTTCGAAAAAAAACACTCCAATCTTATAGTTAAAAGACCTATTATTAATCCTTCAGATTTCAAAAGATATATAAAGGAATTAGGTGACAGTAATGTGGCACAATATGAAAAGTTTTCTAATCCTTTTTCTTACGACATATTTTCTAATTTATGTACTTCAATTAAAAACAACAATGTATTTTCCAGATGCTGTAAATTAATTATAGAAGCTAATAATACAAAACAATATTTATTAAAAGCTGGAATTTTATCAATTGCATTAGAGACGATAACAACACTAGTTTATGAAGACAATAAAGAAAAAATTAAACCAATTTCAGACAAGCACATTGCTAAAAATCTAAGACAAGGTTTGTTAAATGAGCTTTATAAATACAAAAAAGATATTTCTGAAGAAGCTACTAAAATCCTTACATCAAAAATTAATGAAATTAATAGTCCAACAAATTCAAAAAAATTAGCATTTCCATTCGAATATTATGGTATAACTTTGAACGAGGTTGAAAAAGAAATCTTAAATCATAGGAATAAATTCCTACATGGAACTTCTCCATTTGAGGAAAATTTACTTGAAGAGAAAGAAACTGAACTAATTATTATTGTAAGCCATTTACTTTTTATGGTTAACACTCTAATTTTAAAATATATTAGTTATACTGGACATATAACACACTACCCTTCAATAGCTGAATATAAATTTAAGCTCCCAATATCAGATAAACTTTACAGAATCATTTAAAACAAAAACCTGCCGTACAGCAGGTTTTCTTATTTTTAAACTTTGTCAAAGATCTGAACTTTGACAAAGTGTGGGTAACCATAAAAATGTCACTCCTTCGGTTCGGGTGTCCGATGCAATCGGATGTATCGAGAACTTTTTCGTCATTGCGAGCAAAGCGAAGCAATCCTTTCAAATAGTTGACGAATTCAACAGATTGCGTCGTCGTTTCCTCCTCGCAATGACGTCTCGTTTATTGAGTACTAATTTTCTATTATTTCTATATTATAACATAAAAAAGCGAGCATCGCCAAAGCATGCTGGAAATGATCTTCAACTTCCATATGATATTTCAGGGTAAAAAACAGATCCCTGTATTGCATGGACATCAAAAGCCTGTCGTCCCGATGATCCAGCAAATGGGTAGCACTGTTCCACCAGCCTTTTATTTTAATGGCATAAATGTCAGTGTAAGGGTGGCCGTAGTAGAACATCCTGTTTGAAGAATCAATCATCACCGCTAATTTTCCTTTTTCGTCCAAAAACTTCCAGGTATTTCCTGCGAAACCGGAACGTTTTAAGGTAAATAGCTGATGGTCTGTTTTGATCTTTATATTTCTTCTCAGAATATAATCGAAAACAATTTCGCCTACCAAAATTTCATGGTCATTAAACAGCTGGTACGAAGCTTTTGTTTTGTTAATTGTATATATTTTCATGCAATAAGTACCACTGCTTTATATTAGGTTTCTATCATTGCGGGCAGGCGAAGCAATCCTTTCAAATAGTTGACGATTCAACAGATTGCTTCGTCGTTTCCTCCTCGCAATGACGGAATGATTGAAAATATTTTCAAATTAGCTCCTTTTCAAATTATCAAATTAAAAAAGATTCTCATCCACAAAATTCGGGAGCGTCACTTTCAGTTTCGGTTCTGCTTCCATCGCTCTTTTGATGGCAAAAACAGCGCCTTCATTTCGGGCCCAGCTTCTTCTTGAGATTCCGTTGTTGACATCCCAGAACAGCATGGATTTTAATCTTCGATCGGCATCCTCGCTTCCGTCTAGCAGCATCCCAAAACCGCCGTTGATCACTTCGCCCCATCCTACTCCGCCTCCATTATGAATGGAAACCCAGGTTGCGCCGCGGAAACTGTCACCGATCACATTGTGGATTGCCATATCTGCAGTAAATCTGGAGCCGTCATAAATATTGGAAGTCTCACGGTACGGCGAATCCGTTCCCGAAACATCGTGATGGTCTCTTCCCAATACCACCGGCCCGATCTCCCCATTGCGGATAGCGTTGTTGAATGCTTCGGCGATTTTCATTCTGCCTTCTGCATCAGCATATAAAATCCTTGCTTGTGAACCGACAACCAGGTTATTTTCCTGAGCTCCTTTGATCCACTGGATATTGTCTTTCATCTGCTGCTGGATTTCCTCCGGAGAATGCTGCTGGATTTCCTCTAACACCACGCATGCGATATCGTCGGTTTTCTGAAGATCTTCCGGTTTTCCGCTGGTACACACCCAACGGAACGGCCCGAAACCGTAATCGAAACACATCGGTCCCATAATATCCTGAACATAAGAAGGGAATCTAAATTCTCTTCCGAGCGTAGGATTTTCTGCCATGACATCGGCTCCGGCTCTGGAAGCTTCGAGAAGGAAAGCATTTCCATAGTCGAAAAAGTAAGTTCCTTTGGCGGTATGTTTATTGATCGCTTCGGCGTGTCTCCTTAACGTTTCCTGCACTTTCTCTTTGAATAATTCAGGGTTTTCCGCCATCATCTTATTGGATTCTTCAAAGCTCTGCCCAACCGGATAATAGCCTCCCGCCCACGGATTGTGAAGCGATGTCTGATCTGAACCGATATCTATTCTTAAATTTACCTGATCGAATTTTTCCCAAACCTCAACAATATTTCCCAGGTACGCCAATGAAACGGTTTCTTTATTTTCCTGAGCTTTTCTTACCCTTTCCACGAGTTCATCCAGGTTTTCATGGATTTCGTTCACCCATTTCTGGTCGTGACGGATTTTGGTGATCTTCGGATTGACTTCCGCACATACCGTAACGCAGCCCGCGATATTTCCGGCTTTCGGCTGTGCACCGCTCATTCCGCCCAATCCTGAGGTAACGAACAATCCGCCTTTCGGTTCTTTATTGATTTTTCTGAATGCATTCAGCACTGTGATCGTCGTTCCGTGAACAATTCCCTGCGGCCCGATATACATATAGCTTCCCGCGGTCATTTGTCCATACTGCGTTACGCCTAATGCATTAAATTTTTCCCAGTCATCCGGCTTGGAATAGTTGGGGATCATCATTCCATTGGTTACCACGACTCTGGGTGCGTCTTTGTGTGAAGGAAACAGTCCCATCGGATGCCCGGAATACATAACCAAAGTCTGCTCATCGGTCATTTCGGAAAGGTATTTCATCGTTAAAAGATACTGCGCCCAGTTGGAGAAAACTGCTCCGTTTCCTCCATAGGTAATGAGTTCATGCGGATGTTGCGCCACGGCATAATCCAGATTGTTCTGAATCATCAGCATGATCGCTTTCGCCTGCTCGGATTTTCCGGGATATTCTGAGATCGGTCTTGCCTTCATCTCATAATCCGGACGGAAACGGTACATATAGATTCGTCCATATTTTTCGAGCTCTTCCCTGAATTCAGGTAATAGTTCTGCATGAAACTGAGGCTCAAAGTACCGCAAAGCATTCTTCAGGGCAAGTTTTTTTTCTTCTTCCCCTAAAATCTCTTTACGCTTCGGAGCATGGTTGATGTTGGTTTCGTATGGTTTCGGCTGTGGCAACGTGGTGGGAATGCCCTGCTGTATCTGTTCCTGGAAAGTCATATTACAGTTTAAAGTTCTATGTTTAATGTTTACAGTTGATTGAAAATTCAAAGTTTTAAAGATATTCAAATTCAAAAATTCCTGCAACTAATGCGTGAAAATTTGATGAGTAACAATTCCCCTCCCTTGGAGGGGTGGCGAAAATTCAAAGAATTTTTGACGGGGTGGTTTTATAAGGTGAGGTTTTTTGGTTGCTGTTGTTATACTTTAACCACCCCGTCTTCTCCCATTGGTCGAATCCACCCCTCCACAGGAGGGGAATTTTGATTATGCAGATAAATCGTTTTATAAATATTTATAGTTTTCAATAATGAAATTTTCCAAGTCTTTCATTACGACGGCGATGTTATTTCTTACATCAAAATCCGTTATTCTGAATATTGTTAAACCTAAGGATTCGAGATATTGCTGTCTTACCTCATCGTAAATCTCTTTGTTATTGTGGCTCCATCCGTCTATTTCGATAATGAGTCCTAATGTTTTAACATAAAAATCAACGATATAATTCCCGATAATCCGCTGCCTGTCAAAATCTAATTGGTGGAAACTTTTCGCCCGAACCTGTTTCCAGAATACAACTTCACTGAGGATTCTGGCTTTTCTTTTTCCGCTTAACAATGGTTTTAATTGTGGATTATAAGGCAGGTCTTCTACGAAGTTTCTGTAAATGGGAATTCCATTTATTTCGGTGAGGATCTTTTTCATTATTTGTTGTTTTTGTTATTGTTATACTTTTAACCACCCCGTCTTCTCCCGTCGGTCGAATCCACCCCTAGGAAGGAGGGGAATTACTGTTCTTTATAAATTACATCCAACGAGGTAATATTTTAGGGAAAGAAGAATGTGATTTTCAAAAATAAAAAAACCTCACTGAGTATTCAATGAGGTTTCAATTATCTGATTAAGGGTTAATTATTATTCTTCACCAGAATCCAGCCGGTGAAGGTTCTGCTGTCCGGAAGGGTGATGACGTACCAGTAACTGGAGGTGGGGATTGCGCGTCCGCTGATGGTTCCGTCCCAGAAGAACTGGGTATCTGAACTTTGCTCGAACACTAATACGGAATACCTGTCAAAAATTTTAACGGTAGATCTTCTGTCGCCGAAAACATGAAGGTTTTTAACGATCCAATGATCATTAAGGCCGTCTCCGTTCGGGGTAATGGCATTTTTGATATCCAGAACAACACCCTGTTGTTTTACTATACAATCGCTGTTGACATATTTAACATAGAAGGTGGTAATTCCCGTCGGTAAATTGTAAAAAGTATTGCCCGACTGCCATGTGATCCCATCAATAGAATAAAGAATGGTCTGCAATCCTGTTGCATATACCACTGCCGTATTTCCATTAAATTCAAGTTTCTCTATTACGGGAACATCAAAATGTTTAACCTCAAATGTATCAGTGTAGGTACATCCGTTTTCGGCAGTGACAGTGAGCGAATAAGTTCCCACAACCGTAACTCCCGTAATGGTATCTGTTGTTGAAATAACCTGACCTGAGGGATCAGTCCATACATAATTTATGATCGTTTGCCCTTCAATATTCACAGTATAATCCAAAGAACCTTCCGGACAGAAATAAAGCGTAGGAATATCAAATATCGGAGTCGGTTTTAAGGAAAGATTGATCTGTACCACATCAGGACATGAACCGGGAACGCTTACTTTTACATAAATAATGTTTGAACCTGGAGCCTGAGTGTAATTAAAGCTTGAAGGTGTTGCAATTGCATTGGTTCCTGCATTCAGATCAACAAGAGAGGGATAATAGGTAAAGGTAACATTTGCCCCGGTATAAATCTGATTCTGGAATTGTGTAAGATCAATATTTTCCGTTCCGTTATTTCCTATGTCGCAGACCGAAATCTGGAAAGGCCCGGCATTTTGTAAAACCACTTTGCTTCCCAAGGTGAAATTAACGACTGCAATGTCATCACAACCCGGAATGTTCTGAACTTTCACCCATACCTGAGCCGGGAAAGGATTTGCTGTAAAGTTATCCGGATTAGCAATGGCATTCGTTCCGTTTGTTGCATCCTGCTGCGTAAGATAAAAAGAGAATGAATTGGCAGGATCCGGAATATCAACCATCAGATTGGTAAAATTAAGCAGATTAACCTCGTAACTGCCGTCCAAATTTCCATCACAAACCGTTACTGTTGAGTTAATGGCTTTCGGCGGAAAATAGGTTTTAAGTTGTATGGGTGCTACTGAAAAACATCCTGTAGTCTGCGACTGAAATCTTGCCCACACCTGAACCGAGGAAACATCGGTCGTTATGGATGGACCGATCTGGTTGGCCGGATTTCCTGCATTAGCCTCAGCCGAAGTATTATAGTAGGTGATTGTCATTGCGGACAAAGGATACGTATTCTGTGAAGCGATAAATAACTGAGAAACAGCATTGCTAAGCAGGAATGTTTCATTCAGATTAAATTCTTCATCACACGTTTCCAATACGGCAGGATTCAAAACAACCGGCGGTAAGAATACGATCTGAATATTGAGTTTTGAAACAGAAAAGCATTCACTGTTATTGAATTTAACTTTTACATAAACCGTAGCGCTTCCTGCAGAAACAGGAAATTGTGCAGGGTTTGCAATCTGATTGGAAAATACGTGGGTAGTAGGATTATAATTGAGATAATAGGTAAAACTTACGTTTGATCCTGAATAAATCTGAGGCTGCGCCTGCGTCAGGTTATAATTTTCGCTGCTATCATTATTGTTATCGCAGATATTATTAAGCGTGATGTTAACTTCCGGATTTACTGAAGGAGTCGAGGTGAGGCTAAGGTTTACCGGATAAATCTGCTGACAATTGTATGATATTATTTTTACAAAAACCTGCTGGGTACCATTTACCGTACTATTGGTAATCGGATTTGTTCCGGCTATGGCATCTGAGGAAGTCTGATAAAACACTGTAGTTGCATTCTGGTTTCCGATGATTGCCAGAGAAAATTGTGACAGCTGTACAATTTCTGAATTATCATTATTAAAATCACATATTGTGAAAGCAGACTGCACGATTACAGGATGCACAAGATTTACTGCCAACGGTCGTACTGTAAAGCAATCGTCTGAGTTTTCAAAACGGACAAAGTACGTTTGTGTTACAAAATTTCCGTCTGTCGTAATCGTCTGATTGGGACTGATTGGATTAATTCCCGCATTGGCATTTGCTGCTGTTGCATAAAACTCCGTTACGGGAACTGATGACGGAGAGACCAGCATTCCGGAGGAGAGTGTGGTGAGATTTACCGTAATATCATCTGTTCCGTTGAAACAGATATACTCTTTCTTATCATTGGCAACAATCTTGGTAAATGTCACATTCATATTGACAGTAGCTACAGCGAAGCATCCGTTCGGAATTTCCAATCTTATGAAAATGGTATAAATGCCGCTTTTAATGGTATTTAAAACAGTTCCCGTTCCGGTAAATGCTTCATTATAGGTGTTATATGCTTCAAATACAACCCCGGTTTGAGTTGTAATAAGCGGGCCAATAGTTGTAGCATAATTGAATGGTTCCTGATTATCTGCATTGATATCACAGATTGTATAGGTAAAGTTAACAGGATTATTCAAGTTTACCCCCGGTCTGAACTGAAAATTAACAGGTCCTAAGATATATGTACAATTGCCTTCCTGAAGCCTTACCCAAAGATTTGTAGCAGTGGTAATATTTAATGTTGTTAATACATTGGTGTTGTTCTGGGCATCAGACTGTGACGGATGATACGAAATTCCGGTTGTTCCGGATGCAAATAGTTCTGCATTAAACAGGGTAACATCATAATTGGATTCCACTCCGTCATTATTGGTATCACAAATTTCAATTGTGTTTTTAAGTAAACTTTTAGAAATAAGATTTAAGGTAAGCACCGCAATCCTGAAACATGAAGGCGTATTCGAATTCTGAATTCTGACATATAAGACTGTATTGGCTGTGAGGGTAAAATTGTTAGGCAAAGGATTTAGATTATTCTGTGCATCCTGCTGACTGGTATGAAAGCTGAATTGGAAACCGGCAGGATTTTGGGTAGTAACGTTTCCCTGAAAACTATTTAAGGTAAGGTTTACAGAAGTATTTCCGCAAAAATTCTGGGTATAATTTTTTGCTACCGGATAGGTAGGGTCAAAGGTTATCGGAAAAGAATCTGTTAGAGTAAGTTCATCATTTCCGCAGATATTAAATTTTACATTGGCCGTAAACGTATCGTTCTGTGTAGGGCAAACGGTTGCCTGAATTCCGGTTGCTACGGTCTGTCCGGCAGCATTTGTCCAGGTAACCTGCGGCTCGATTACATTTCCCAACGGACTGAATTTCCATCCTTCCTGAAGAGCCTGCCAAAGACCCGTGTTGCGGTTGGCAGGAGATACTCCCTGTGTTCCATCGCTATTGAGAACACCAATCAGCGCATTTTCAAACTTTCTTGTGGGGCAAGGTGTAAGCTTTTTTTCAACAAAAATCTCGATGATGTTGGTTGTTTCGTGCAAAACTATCTGTGACGATGATCTGTCGGTACATCCGGAAACGCGGCCTTCAAAAAAATTAATGACAAATTTTCGGTATGGTGCGGTACCGATTGTAGAATAATAAATTTCCGATGCATCTCCTGAAGAAAAAACAATATCGTGGTAAGCGCCGAAAATAGAATTTTTCGGAAGGTTGGGACTTGGGTTCGTCCACTGGACATTGGGATAATTGATATTTCCGAGTTGAGTCAAATCAAACGTCACCATTCCGTTGGATCCCACAACCAGTGACTGAAAATATTGATTGTAAAAGCAAAATTTAAATGGCAAATCCAGTTTTACTGCAAAAAGGTCGTCGTAATTCGCATTAAGCGATGTTCCCTGATTGAGGGGGATGGGTGGGCTGTATGTTTCCTGGCTAACCTGATAACTCGCGGTCTGTTTAAGAACAGGATATTCAACATTTAATGCAATGCATCCGTTTGAGTCAAGAGTGTTATTACAGGTAACATTAAAACTTTCATTTCCTGCCGCATCTTTTATATTCACATTAACAGGAATCTGTGAAAATGTGAGTATGCTAATGGAAACGAACAAAATTTGTAAATATTTCAGCATAATTCAATTATAATTAATCACTAACTAATGATAAATTTAATAATTAAAAACTGTAACTTCTACAACAGCAATAAATATTTATGTTAAATTAATATGTTAAACATTTAAATCATTCTCTTTCAACATTTAGTTTTTTTAACATAAAAAGATTAATAATAAGCAAAAGTAAGAAAAACGATTAAGACCGTTGCTATACAGTGATTTGTAAAATTATAGTCTAAGAATGGAATGCTCTGTCTTACCGGTTTTGGACTTGAAATGACAAGGTTTGGTTACTAATTCGTTACTTGTTGATAGCTTGTAATTTTGTGGTAACTGATTATAATTCAGTGTTTTGCATTTGTTTTCATAATCCCTTGTAACTCAATGTAATTTAATTTTAATCATTAAACATTTGAGTTATGGAACAGACAAAAAAGTCAACGTTCAAACTACTTTTCTATTTGAAAAAGAATGAACTGAAAAAGAATGGAAATGCCCCCATTATGGCACGTATTACCATTGACGGAACAGCTAAAACTTTGGGAACAAAGCTAGAAATCAATCCAAATAATTGGAATTTGAAATTTGGGAGAGTTGAGGGAAAAAGTTCAGTTGCTTTAAACATCAATCAAAAGTTGGATAACATTCGTGGGCGCATCGACAAGATTTATGAAGATATGCTGAAACACGAAGGTTTTGCTACATCACAAAAAGTGAAACTGTCATTTTTAGGTGTCGGCGTAATGAATGATGCCATTTTAAAAGTTTTTAACGAACAGAATTCAGAATTTAAAAATTTAGTCGATAAGGGAGAACGTGCAGAAAGCACCTACTACAAATACAATATTGTTTATACTCACCTTTCAGATTTCATAAGCCAACGATTTCATAGAGACGATATGGCTTTCCGTGAGTTAACTGGCGACTTTATCAGAGAATTTGATTTTTATCTTCGATATGATAAACAATGTAGCCACAACACGGTTTGGGTTTACACGATGCCAGTTTTAAGCTTAATTGAACTGGCGATGAAAAAAGGTTTGATACGTAACAGTCCTTTTGAGGATTACGAAATCAGTATGGAAGAAACCGATAGAGGTTATCTTCTGAAAGAGAATGTTGAAAAATTAATGAAGTGCAAACCATCGCATCCTCGATATGAGCTGGTAAAAGATTTGTTTATTTTCAGTTGTTTTACAGGGTTATCGTATGTAGATATTAAAAAACTGACCGTTAGAAATATCCAATCTTTTTTTGATGGTCATCAATGGATTATCAGCAGAAGAAAGAAGTCTGATGTTGCATCCAATGTTCGCTTAATGGATATTCCAAAACGAATAATTGAAAAATACCAAGGCACCTCACGCAATGAATTTATTTTTCCGGTTCCTGGCAATACAACTTGCAATAATCACATTAAAATATTAATGGAAGATGCCGAGATTATTACTGAACAGAAAGTTACCTTTCATACTGCGAGACATACATTTGGAACAATGTTTTTGACCGAAGGTGTGCCTTTGGAAAGTCTTAGTAAAATGATGGGGCATAAAAATATTGCTACTACACAGATTTATGCCAAAATCACAAGCCAAAAAATTAGCAAGGATATGGATTTGGTTGCGCCTAAATTTCTTGCTATGGAAGAAGCTTTTTCAACAACTATTTAAACCATTTTTATTTTATCATTAGGCAGAACTTAACGGTTCTGCTTTTTTTTGGGCTTTAATTTTAAAAGCAAAAGCACATTTACTCTCCTCTGCATATCCCAACGCTGTAAAAGAGCTTTCTGCTTCTTTTGAAACAGAAAATTGAAAAATGCAATTCCCTTTCTCATCCCCTCGTCGATTTCATTTTTCAATTCCCTGTCGCAGGCTTTCTTAGCCTGTATTTAGTTCCAAAAAAAAATTATTAGAAAATGATTTTCCATAAGCAACCGGTAAAAAGGCAGCTAAGGTATAGCGGGCTGCCACCGCCCCTGTCCAACCAAAAGACTACGGCATAATGGCAAGGCAAAATGATGGCTTCGCCGAGTGGTAGTGTGTTGCCTTGCCACCCTTCGGGACTTATTCCGTTTCCTTTTGGTTTTTCGCTTAGCCCGCTAAGATTATCTGCTTTCTTTTTTCCGGTTTTTCTTTTGGAAAAATTATTTGAGAAGCGAAGCGAAACAAACCACTACGATTGCAGGAAACGAGAAAAGTGAACCTAACAAAAATGTACAACTTTTTAAAAATTATGGTTATGAACATCATTGGAAGACTGACAAAAGATGCGGAAGTACGCACATTGTCAAATGAAAAACAGGTAGTGAATTTTTCTGTAGCAACCAACGAAAGCTACAAAAACAAGCAAGGCGACCGCATAGAACAAACAACCTATTTCGATTGCGCTTATTGGATTTCTGCAAAGGTAGCCACACTACTCACCAAGGGTAAATTGGTTGAACTCACAGGCAGAGTAAGCACAAGAGCGTGGATAGGAAAAGACGGAGAAGCGCATTCTGGGTTAAACTTTCATACCTCGCAAATCAAACTGCACGGAGGTGGCAGGAAAACCGAAACCGTGCAAGTTACTGGAGAAGGAAAAACGGATGACCTTCCATTTTAATCAAGTATACAAATCATTTTTTAACATCAAAATTTTATCAAAATGGCACACAACATTAATTTCAACGAGAGAACAGGACGTTATTCATTTTTTAGCGTTCAGCAAAAAGCGTGGCACGGTTTAGGGCAAATCGTGGAGCAATTCCCAACCAGTGAAGAAGCGATTAAATACGCTGGATTAGACTATGAAGTCGTAAAATCCCCAATTTTCACTAAAAATTCGGGCATTATCGAAACTGCAAGCGGTATCGAAATAGGCAGTAGCGAATTGGAAGTACCTAATTATTTTGCCAACATACGAACCGATAACAATGCCGTTTTGGGTGTAGTTGGTAAAGATTATCACATTGTACAAAACCGTGAAGCTTTTAATTTCTTTGATGCTATTGTAGGCGGTGGCGAAGGTATTCTGTACGAAACCGCAGGCGCATTGGGCAACGGAGAACGTATTTTTATTACAGCTAAATTACCCGATTATATTCGTGTTGGCAATGGCGATGATGTTACGGAAAAGTATATTTTTCTAACCACTTCGCACGATGGTAGCGGAAGCATTACAGCCGCATTTACACCTATCCGTATTGTTTGTCAAAATACCTTAAATGCTTCATTGCGAAATATGACCAATGTAGTCCGCATCAAACACACATCGGGAGCAAAACAGCGTATCGAGAATGCCCACAAGATTATGGGATTGGCAAACACATTAAGCAATCAATTAGAGCGCATTTTCAACGATTGGGCAAAAGTAAAGGTAACAGACCAAGAAGTAAAAAAGCTAATTCAATTGGCACTTTGTCCGAACAAGGAAACTTTTGATTTGCTTAAAAAAGGTGCAGAAGATGAAATTTCAACCCTCTTTAAAAATACGGTTGATGATGCTTTTGCCTATGCAATGATAAGTGACACACAGCAAATGGAAACAACCAAAGGCACATTGTTCGGAGCGTACAACGCTGTTACAGGCTACTATCAGAATGTAAGAAATTACAAAAACGATGAAGCCAAATTGCAGAGTATTGTATTGGGCGGAACTGCCCAACTAAAATCGCAGAAAGCATTTGAATTGTGTACTGCATTTGCTTTAGACGGTGCGGAAATTTTAAATCTTAATTAATTAATAACAGGCTACCGCTTTAATCGGTGGTAGCCTACTAAAAATAAAAGTTATGGCAAATTGGTGCAATAATACGGTTGTTTTTGAGGGAAAACCTGAAGCAATCGAACAGATACAGCAGCTTTTCCAAATGATGAAAAGCAAAGAAGAAAAAGAAAAACAAGGGCAATTGCCCGATTTTGTTCCCGACACAAACGGCGGTTATTTCTTCAATATTTATTGGAATGAAAGCGATGAAGGCGTTTTTCAATATGAAACAAAATGGTCGCCTAATCTTGAAATTATTCAAAAGATAGCAAAACAGTACAAAGTAAATTTCATACAGGATTATGAAGAACTGGGCAATATGGTCTATGGCAGGGCAACATTTTCTGACGGGATTGTCACAGATATTTATTTGGAAGATGAAGATTTTGCCAATTATCATTATGACGAAGAAACCGACAATTATCATTTTGAAGGCGAAATTTATGAGAGTGATTATGAAATTTTGGAAACTCTTTTAGACCGAAAAATTTCCAAGAGCAATATTTAAAATTTACGATTAAATCGGTTCAGCAAAAAAGACACTTCCTTCCTTTGGTCGGAAATGTCTTTTTGCATTCAATAAAGATGCAACCCGTTTGATGAAAATGTTTGCTCCGCCATTTTATCAAACCAGTTGCGAGTTTTTTGCGTGGGATATTCGTTATCCCATTCTTTAATTTTGGATTGACTTCTTTTCTTTTCACATAGCGACCAAAGAAAAGAAGCAAAAGAACATCGCCAATTAAGCTTTGTCTATATTTCTATTTGATTAAATTTGAAATCTGTCAAAATAATTAAAATCGCAAATTCAAAGAATGATAGAAACTCAAATTTCAATAACCGTTAACCGAAAATCCGATATTGCTTTATTGGAGCAGAAAATTATCGAAAACCAGTTTCAATTTCCTGTTTACATTCGGGAATATGAATTTAGCTATCAAATAAATTTTACGAGCGATTATGAAGAATGGGAATTGGATACAGCAATTCTCAGTAGTTTTCCGGGCTATGAATTTACTACAGATTTGGAAAGAGGACGAAAGGAAATCAGAATTCAAATAAGCCGTTACCAGTCTGAATTGTCTACTGACGGTTGGGGAAGACGGATTGAAAACCCTTTGAACGAAACGAAATATCTTATAAAAACATCTATAAACAAAGCGGAAGATTTCAATCCTAAAATTAAAGTTTTGTTTGAAGACCAAGAGCAATTTTACCATATCAATATTGTAGATGGCATCAATACAGCTACCGATGAAAAAGGTTTCTTGTTGTTAGATGATTTTAAAACGAACAATGAAAGTAAAAGCGCAGAAATTTTGCCAGATAGACTTTATAAATCTCGCCAAGAAGCTTTCCAGTGGGGATTTGATAAAATATCCGATGTTGTGGAAAATGATTTTACTCTTTACCTTGAAAACAAAAAGAAAGAAATTAGAGAAATACAAAAGTTGCCCCGCAAAATTATCAGGGAATTTATAAAGGCGTGTAATAATTCTGATGAAGATAATATCGTAAAGCAACTTGATGAAGATATAATTTTCGAGGTACGCAAGCATTGGAAAACTATTTTTGAAACCAGAGGAATTCCAAAATTCAAAGAATACCTTAGTTCCTCCGAACAAGAATTAAGCGGTAAGGATTTTAAAATCAGGTCATTGTGGAGTTTTAAATTGCCTTATGTAATGATTGGCGTGAAATATTTTCCTGCTTCTACAGAACTAGAAAAACAACCTTTTCAAAAATTTGAACAGATGAATTTTGTATTAGAAAATAATAAAATTACCAGTATTATCTATGAAATTTAATTTGTTTAAAATCATCATTCGGTGGCGTTTTTAATAGCTTTTTTAAAAATATCTGCATCACTGCCAATTAATAAATAGCTTACAAAACCAATACCCAAAAGACTTTTCGCTACTTTTTCAGCATCAATATCGCTATGGGCAATCAGTTTTATTGTGGGATGAAGTGAAGTTAAATATTGTAGTTGCTCCAGTACATTTTTGTCGTAAAAATTGAGGTCAACAATGCAAACTTGCGGAAGTTTTTTTAATGCCGATAATTCATTTAAAGCATTTGGAAAAGTTTCAGACCGAAACAGAATTTCTATTCCTGAAGAAAGAAGTTCGTTGCAAATCAAATCTAAAATCGGGCTTTTATCATTGATAAAGGCAAGGGAAGTTTTTTGTTGTGCAGTACCAGTTTTCATATCATACCTTTTTAGGTTGATGTAGCCCTGCAAAAAAATAAAGCGCAGGCAACTACACTTACCGACATTGAGGCACTGGTATACCCGACAACGAATAAGCGAGCGCCCACGCCTATCACGTGAGCGTTCCTACTTATTTGTCCCGTTGTCTTAAAAATTACCAGTTTTCAATGTGGGACTTAAAGCAAAAACACTTTAAGTATTTCTATGTTTTAGATAGCAAAGATACTAAAGTCGTTCTGATAGAAGCATAGCTAGAAGAAAATTTATTATAAACAATGTTTGCCTTTGGCTATATAGTTCTGTTCCAAGACAGTTAGAATATCACTTTCCTTGTAAATAATCTTGCCACCAATTTGTATAAATGGTAAAATATTATCATCGCGATATTGTTGTAAGGTTCTTTTGCTGATGTGAAGTATTCTGCACAAATCATCGCCTGAGAGATAAATTTCGCCATTCATTACAGGACGATAATTTTTTAGTATGACTTCGATATAGCTTCTCAACTGCATTATCATTTGCTGATGGGCAATTATTTCTTCGGTTTCATTCGTTAGTAAATCCATTTTCGTTGGTATTGTAAGATTGTCGAGCTTCAAGCAAAGCCTGCACATCCGAGAGTTTGTAATAGTTTTTGCGGTTTAATTTGGAATATGGCAATAGCCCTTTGTCCTTATAAGTCTGTAAAGTTCGTTTGGTAATGTTCATCATCAGACATACTTCCTGGTTATCGAGCCATTTTTCTGCTTTGAAAATCTGAATGTATTTTGTGGTAGCATTTTCTGTCAGTTCCAAAAGTGATTTTAACTCATTGTTTATTCTATCTAATGCAGATTTTTGTATTGCGATAACTTCCATAGCTTGCTTCATTTTTCTTTGGAAGTCGAATTTATAGAGGCTTATTATGGGATTAGGAAAGATTGTATTGGTTGGCTTTGAAAGGCTGTATTTGGCTTTGAAACAGCAATTTGATAGGAATTAATTTTGTAGATTTGGAGAAAATAAATCCTATTGATTATTATGCAAAATAGGCATTGTTTATATGTTGGTATTAATTGCAAGTGTAACAAAACAATACGTAATAAGAAACTATGAATAGAAAACTTACGACAAATTCAAGATTAGTCAATGAATTATTTGCTAATTATATCAGTACGTTTGCTGCATTCTGCGAATTATTAAATAACTCTATTCAAGCCAAGAGTAAAAATATTTGGATTGAAATTGACTATACTTTAGAAACTGAAATACATCCTCTTTTAATCAAAAAAATCTCTGTAAAAGATGACGGTAATGGAGTTCATATGTCTGACATTGAAAGGAAACTATTGGACATTGGAACGGCAAATAAAGATGGTGGTAAAGGAATTGGAAGATTTGCAAGTTTTCAAATCGGTCAAGAAATTGAAATTGAAACTATTGGATATTCACAAGAAGATAAGACATTTACTGAAACATATATCCCGTTATCATTCAATAGTTTTGGGAAAAACATCAATGTTTCTGAAATTGAATTAGCTACAAAAGAAAATATCTTAGAAGGAAATAATCATAATACTTTTTACAAGGTAACAATTTCCAGTTTGTACCCACATTCAACCACAGAAAATGAACCAAAAAAGAAAATTATTGACAAATTTCTTAAAGACAATCTTTCAGATGCAATTTTTGAGAGATACCCCTTAAAGATTTTTAATAAAGAAGTTACATTTCACATAAACGGTAAAGCTTTAAATCCTACTGATTTTGTAATAGATAATCCGATTAAAATAGCTAAAACTTATACAGACACAAAAGGTAAAGAACATAAAGTTCTTTTTGACTTTATGCAAATTAAGAAAATGGATAAAATCAAAGTCTTTTTAACAGCGCAAAATGCGGGTCTGAATACTATAGCGGGAAGTTTAGAATATGATGCAAGTTGGTTGAGCCCAAAAATTGGAGGATGGTTTATTTATGTGTCTTCCTCTACATTATCATCTGACATTTACAGAAATATAGATTTAGATGACTTAGACCCTGATTGGAGAAAAGTAAGAGAATTTATTAAAGATAAACTGAACACATTTTTTAAAGACAGAAATTTTGAATTTGACAATTTTTCCGACAATCTTAAAAATGATGATTTTTATCCATACAAAGAGAGGGCAAGCTCTAAATCAAAAGTTATCCTGTTTGATAAATTAGCCTATTTAGTAGAAGATAAATACCATATCTTAAAAGACAATAATCAGTTAAGAGAAATTATTTATCCCCTTATTGATAGAACAATATCAAATGGAGAATTAAATAACATTTTACGAAGTGTTCTAAAATTAAATAACAAAATGATATCTAAATTTTCCGATTTATTGGAAAAAACCGATTTAGATAATATTGTTGAGTTTTCAGATAAAGTTGCTTCAAAGATTGAAGATATTGAATTCCTCGAAAAATTGGTATATAGCGAAATATCAAAAAATGTAAAAGAGCGAAAAGAATTACATAAATTTTTAGAAAAAATGTTATGGGTTTTTGGAGAAGAATATTCAGAAAGCACTAAACTTTTGTCTGATAAGAATTTAGAAAAAAATTTAACTCAATTAAGACAAGACTGTTTAATGTTTAAGCCCTCAAAAGATGGAGATAATATTAATGTTATTGATGAAAAACCAGTAAAATCAATTACTGACCTTTTTATGTATAATGAAAGAGTTTTAGATGCTAAAAGAAGAGAAGTTTTAGTTGTTGAACTAAAAGCACCCAAAGTAAAAATAAGCCCTAAAGAAATAGAACAAGTAATGAAGTATGCCAGAGAAATTGAAAAACTTGACGCCTCAAGCTCCAATATTCATTATAAAATTTTGTTGATTAGCTCAAAAATAAATTCCGATGCTGAATTCCAAATAAAAGGTAATCAAAGAAATGAAGACAACCCCTATTTCTACTTCAGAAATGAAAATAAAAATATTGAAATATGGATTATGAAATGGTCTGATTTGTTAGAAAATGTAAAAAGGAAGCTAAAGTATATGTCAGCAATTTTAAATACTAAAGATATCGATGTTCAAGAAAAGGCAGAGAAAGACTTCGCAGATATTGAGTTTAATAAAGTGAGTTCCTCTTTAAAAAGAGTTGCGATGTAAAATGGAAACGAATACAATTATATTAAAAAAATCGGGTAACCGTTTCGTTATCCGATTTTAAAAGAATTATAGTGAGAATAATTATCAACGCTCTACAGGCTGTTCCGTTTTAACCTCAGTTTGTTTTTTCTCTTTCTTCATTTGCCAATGCGACCAAATAGAAAGTATGCCGATAATAATCAAAGCATAGGCAAGCCATTTGCCAATACGCTCTATAAAACGTGTAAATACTGATGCCTCAAAGCTGGAAAACCCTTCGGCTCCAACAGCATTACGCCTGTAAAATTTTCTGCGACTTATCCAATAAACAAGCCCTATTCCGATAACAAGCGGAATAATACCAAGTACTAACTGAGCCGTAACCGCATCCATAAAAATTCAAATTAGGTTATCTAAATTTAAGAAAAAAAATAATTTACGAAAAGTAAAAAAGCAAAAAACCGACCTTTAAAGTCGGTTTTTACATTCAATTACTATGCTGTTAATCACTGCTATTAAACTGAAAAGTCAGTTGCTTTTCATTCCCAAAACTATCCGAAATCCACACATCAAAAGATTGCGAAACGGCAGAGGCAGATGTGTAATACAACCTGAATTGCTCTGTTGGTAACAGATACAAATCGTTCGGCAAGTATGGCGTTTCATCATAATAACGTAGCGAACCTTGCCCATCAAATTGAAAATAGCGGAGATAGTATTGCGTGTTGCTGTAATTTCCTGTTCGTTGTATGGTAACACGTATTTCCACCGTTTGTCCATTGGCAACATCTTTCGGAACCGGCATTACTTTTACCTCAAAAGGAAAATTGTTCTGTATTTCGAGGTCGTCATCTTTCCTGCAAGATACCAAAGAAACCGAAGCTGTAAGGATTGCCAGCATTAGATATACCGGCAATAATCCTATTCTGAATTTATTGAATATTGTTATCATTTTTCTGTTTTTAAAAGTTAAACCTTAATCCCACACCAGCAGACGGACGGAACTGCTCTAAGTCTGTGCCCCAAAAGACTTTTGTACGTCCTTGCAACACTAATACAAACCGGTCTGACAAATACGTTTCAAAAGTTATTCTTCCGCCAGCTCCGTAGATGAAATTGTCTTCGCTCAAAATTTTTGCACCGTCATACAATATCGCTTCGCCACGGTTGATGCTTTCGTAACCGACCACGCCTGTTATTCCTAAATTAATCGTGATATTTTTTCGGGCATCGCCTAATAAAAATAAGCTGTAACCACCTTCTGCAGTAAACGTTTCCTGCGGTATGCGAACATTTTTGTAGTCGTGGTATTGGTGTGTATATTCCAAAGCCCAAAGCTGGTAATTACCGTTTTTACCGTTCACGGTCATTCCGATGTTGAGGTAATAATCATTGCCTATTTTATCTTTGGACAAAATACCTGCATTCAGTTCAATTCCTTTTTGCTTCGGGAGCATTCTTTGCGCTTGTGCAACCGTGATGCCTACTAAAACGAGCATTACGGTGTAGATATATTTTTTCATATCATTGTTTTAAAAGGTTATTAAAATTTCAGGTGCATATCATTTATCAATCGGGCTTTTATCAAATCCGAATTTTCTATCTGAAGCGTTTGATGTCTGCCACCGTTTTTCTCGAAAATTTCAATCAGTAAAATTTTGTCATCATCAATGGTAAACTGGTCTAGCAAAAACACGTTTTGCTCGATTGCCTTCCCGCCAATTTCATCCAAAGGTTTGTAGGTTCTAAGCGGTATCATTGGTCTTTCCTGCACTACGGTACGCTTTGCTATTTTTTTATCTACGACTTTGAAATTCACAAAATCTATCTGGAAAGGAACATTGGTACGGTTTCTCAATTCTGTATGGAAATAATATTTGCCGTTGTGAATGTAAATTCCTTTCAAAATAAACTGGATGCCGAAACTTTTAGCACCAATATGTTTTACAATGCGTTTGTCCATATTGTAAATGGTTTCCAAAAGCAAACCTGCCAATGACGGAGAATTATTACCCAATTCTTCAAAAAGTACATCGTTTCCATTCGCTTTATCCACTGCTTTTTGCATTGTTAAAAGGTCATAGCTTAATACTTCGGGATAAGAACTGTAATACACATTGAAACTGTAAAAACGACCATCATTTGTGATTACGGAAAAATTGGTTTCAGGCTCGAAAGCTCTTACCGATGCTTTTACACGCAGTACGTTTTCTGCATCTTCTGCTTTTCCTGCGATTAAGTATTCGCTACCCAAATCCACATAACGAATAGCGCTTGGGAAAATCAGATGCGAAGTTTTATCGTAAGTAACTTCCATTTTGTAAGGTTCTATCTTGCCGAGTTCAAGCGGTGTTCTGATGCTGTCTTGCGCATAAGAATGCACGGCCAAGCCCAATATCAGGGCAATAGCCCAAAAGGTTTTTATGTATTTTTTCATCTTATTTAATATTTATTTTTAATTGTGATGAAGCTTGTCTAGGACAGGTTTCATTTTTTATAAATTTTAATTGAACATTATTTTTTAGATACCAAAAAGACTTGATGTCCAGCTTTTAAAGTAACTTTTGGTGCTCTCACTTTTTTAGCGAAATAACCCGAAATACCCTGAACTGCGCTTTTGCTGAGGTCGGAAGCAATTTGTTGTCCCGTTGAAGAATTCATACTAAAGCTTGAACCGGTAGCGTTGCCCATATTGGCAACAATATCTGTAATGGCACTTCGTTCGGGAGAATTGGGTACGTTCAATCCTTGTTGTCCATCCAAATCATAAATGGTTATCTCAACAGGAATAATGTTACCTTCTAATTCTATGGAAGTTACTTTTAGCTGTAATCTGCCATTCTGAAATTTAGCATTTGCCGTTACAATAGTTCCTTTCGGAATAGTTCTTTGTGGTGTTTGTGCCGTTTCCAACAATCGTAAACGTACGCCAGTTTCGCCTGTTACCGTCTGTGCATCGTGTACACAGGCTTTGATACTATTTTTCGGTTGAACTACTTGTTCTTTAGACCCTGCGGTAAAAAATCCACGGTTTTTAATTTCGCTCCAGTCTGCGGAAAAGGCACTGTCTGATGGTTCTCGATACAAAGCAGAAACGGTATTTTTTCTTGCCGGTGCAAATGCTACAAAATGCTCTTTTTCTGATGCGGATGTTGTTTGGTTTGATGCATTGTCAGGAGCAGCATTTCCCGTATTTGTATTTTGAGGAAGATATTTTGCTGCCATTTGATAGGATTTTTCCATCAACGCCAATTGGTCATCAACTGTGGTAGCACGAGGAACATCTCTTTCCGCGAGCCTGTCTCTCAATTCGTCTACCTGCCTGCGAAGTTGCATCGTTTCTGAATTATCATTTTGATAAAATGAACCCAATGTATTTTGCGCATTTTGGTAACTATTGAGTGCAGGATTAGCAGATTTATCTTTACCCAAAACATTACTTTCCTCTTCTTGAGATAAGCTTTCTTCACTACTTTGCGTGCTGTCTGTATTCCAATAATCGGCAAGCGTAGTAAGGGCATTTCTTTTTGCCTGCTCTTGCTTTTCCAGCATTTCCTGTTCATACGCTTTTTGTTTGTCAGATTGCATTCCGGCATCAGTTGCTTGCGGAACGGCATCATTCAAACCGAGATTTTCGATTTCATCCTTATCCGAAGACGGTTTAAATATCAAATACATACAGCCGATAAAAACAATACCCATTAAAACAAATATGAGCGGCTTTTTGAGTTTATCCATTTTATTCTGATTGCCTTCGTGAAGCAAATCAGCGTTGTCTTTCGGGTTTCCTTCTGTTACCCGAACCACAGACTTTTTGTTATCATTTTCTTTCATAAAACTGATTTTTTAGAATTGTTGATACTGTGTCCCGCAATTTTGCAGGACTTTCATCTTTTTTGAGGACAGGATTTTCGATATGCTCGATGACCATACCGTTTTCGGACTTTGAAGTGTCGTACCAAACTTTGCCAATCACAAATGCTGTTAACACCAGATAGCCTATAAAAAAATAAAGGGTATATTGATGTTGTTTTCGCATTGGTAATTTCTGCCAGCGTTCATCGACCTTGTCAAAGTATCTGTCCAGATTTGCTCTTATTTTTTTCATAACCTTTGGTTTTTATTTTTCGATGACTTCTACATCTTTATTTTCGATGACTGCAAACTTTTCGATATTGAAGCCTTGCGGATTATTATCCGAGCGAACCGAGTTTACAAGGAAGCAGGAAGTTATCAGATTACGTCTGGTTACATTGCTGGAACGGATGATGAATTGCTTGGCATACGTTTGAACCGCATAAGGATGTCTGTCGAAGTTGCACACCACGCTGTCTACTTCTATGCGCTGTTGCACATTTCCCGAAATGATACGGTTGTAGTAGCCTTTTTCCGATAGGTCATTGTAATAATCAAAGGCACTTTTATCGGCAAGGTTGAATGCCCTTTTCATATTGCTTTCGATTGCATTTTTATCGGGAGCCAACGTGAAAAACAATTCGTGAAAACGCCTGACGTGTTCTCTTGCTTCCACAGGGCGATTGATACTTGCGTCTTGCGATAAGGCAAGCATCAAAGATTTACCCTTATCCAATACATATATTTTCTGGCGTTGCTCTTCTGCAAAGCGATAGGACTGCCATACGGCAAATCCTACCACGCCAATGCAGAGAACGGCAAACATAATGGCATACAATCGTATCTGCCGAAAGCTGTTTTCTATATTTCTTAGCGTTTTAAATTCCATTTTTTTATTGATTATGGGTTAAATTATTTGAGTAATTGACCGCTAATGTTTCCTACGGTAGAACCGGCTCCTGCTCCTGCGAGATTTCCAGCTTTCATTGCCGTTTGGTTTACATTTCGTGTAAAGTTTCCTGCCCCACCGGCTTGGATAATCCATCCTGTAACTGTTGGAATAGTAAAATATCCCACAATACCGATAATCATAAAAATGATGTAAACAGTATTGGAAGTATCAGGAATGAAAGTTGGGTCGGACAACATTTCTATATCCCGTTCCAAAATCAACGATTGTATTCTTGCCAGCATAGAACTGAATAAATCTGAAACTGGTAACCATAGATAAACACTAACGTATCTTGTAATCCATTGCGTAAGTGTGGATTGAAAACCATCCCAGACAGAAATCGCAAAAGCGATGGGTCCGAGTATTGATAGCACAATCAGGAAAAATGTCCTTATGGTATCTATAACCAATGCGGCTGCCTGAAAAAGGACTTCCAACAAATTGCGGAACCAGTCTTTGATAGCTTTTTCTATCTGATATGCCTGCCTGTCCATATACATTCCCGCCATTGTTCCAATGTCGGATGGCGACCATCCCAATTCGTCCAGCTTTTTGTCAAACTCTTCATCCGATACCATAAAAGCGGTTTCAGGATTTCTGACCATCGCTTCATATTCCAATTGGTCTTTTTGCTGTTGCAGTTTGTTGAGGTCAAGCACTTGGTTTTCAAGAATTGAGTGCGTTCCTGTAACAACAGGACTTAAAACCGCATTGATGGTTCCCAACACGATAGTTGGGAAAAACATAATGCAAAGTCCCAAAGCGAACGGTCGCAACAATGGAAACACATCTATGGGTTCGGCACGGCTCAATGCCTGCCAAACTTTTAGTGCTACATAAAACAAAGCACCCAATCCTGCGAGACCTTTTGCTACTGCTGCCATATCTGCCGCAAGCGGCATCATATCATCGTATAGCGAACGAAGAACTTCGTGAAGATTATTCCATTCCATAGCTTACCAGTATTTTTGGTTGGGAGTTCCATAAAGGTCAAGCACTCTTTTGGCATCGTTTTTCTTCTTTGCTCTGAGATAGCTTACAGATATGTTTTTGTTGGTGTAGTAGCGAACCAAGCTGTGATAGTCTTTTACTTCTTTGTACACACGGTCTATTACTTCCATACGTTCCTTGTCATTCAGGGATAGACTGGATGCAGATACAATCTGTTTTAGTTCTTTCAAAAGTTCAGTACTTTCATTCAAAAGTGCGGAATATCCATTGCCAATGGCTACCAATTCTTGTGGTGTGAAATTCGGGTCGTTCATCATTTTGCCGAAATTCTGAACATACATTTCCGAAACATCGCCCACTAAAAGAACCGTCTGCTGAACTTTACGAGCATCTTTAACCAAATTGTTTACTGCCTTTAGCTTATCGTAATATTCCTTACCCTGCTCATACACTTTCTTTACTTCATTGAAGTTTTTAATCACGTTGCTTACCGTGGAAGAAGTCTGCACGATTTCATTCGCACTGTTAAGAATTCCTGAAGCCAGATTTGCAGGGTCTGTTACTACAAATTGTGCTTTTGCTGACGGTGCTACGGCTAACATTAGTGCCGTACACACCAAATACATTAATTTTTTCATTTTTTTAAATTTTTAAAATGTTATAGATTATTGATTTACTTTATCACGTCGCTGCATTGCGATGTGCTTGATGGCGAGTTCTACATTGTCATCCAATTCAGAAGCGAGTTGCATCACTTCTAATTTTTCGGTTTCTTCGGTGGTGTAAGCGAGATACTCCTCTAGGCTAACTTCGGTGGCATAAACTGCCGAGTGCGTACCACCTAATCCTATCCAAACCTCTTTGTACAGACGGCTGATGTCATTGTTCATATTGATAGAAAGTACTTGCCCTTTCTCTTTATCCGTCAGTCCCAACATTGCCTGTATATCATCGAACTTGTTCATATACTTGCGTTGGTCTAAAAGGATTTTACAGTCTGAATTATTGATGATACTTTCTTTCACGATAGGCGATTGAATGATGTCATCAACTTCCTGCGTAACGACGATGGCTTCTCCGAAGAATTTACGGACGGTTTTAAACAAATACTTGATGTATTCTGCCATTCCTTCTTTGGCAATCGCTTTCCACGCTTCTTCAATCAGTATGAGTTTTCGAATACCTTTAAGTCTTCTCATTTTATTAATGAAAACTTCCATAATAATGATGGTTACCACGGGAAAGAGGATTTTATGGTCTTTAATCGCATCAATTTCAAACACGATAAAACGTTTTGTAAGAAGGTCTAACTGTTTGTCAGAATTGAGCAAATAATCATATTCGCCACCTTTGTAATAAGGTTCCAACACGTTGAGAAAATTGGCAATATCAAAGTCTTTTTCCCTGACTTCTTTTCTTTCTAATACCTTGCGGTAATCGCCTTTTACATATTCGTAAAAACCGTTGAAAGACGGGAAATCATCAGTGGTTTTTATCCGTTCGATATATCCGCTTACGGCATTAGAAAGGGCAACTTCTTCCGAACGAGTTGGTGGTTCATCATCACGTTTCCAAAGGGTCAGTATCAAAGTCTTGATACTTTCACGCTTCTCAATGTCAAAAACGCCATCATCTGTGTAGAAAGGATTAAATGCAATCGGATTATCTTCGGTATAAGTGAAATAAACGCCGTCTTCGCCTTTGGTTTTACCTTTGATAAGTTCGCATAAACCTTGATAAGAATTACCCGTATCCACCAGCAAAACGTGAGCGCCTTGCTCGTAATACTGCCGTACCATATGGTTTGTAAAGAAGGATTTTCCGCTTCCCGAAGGACCGAGGATAAACTTGTTACGGTTGGTAATAATTCCACGTTTCATAGGTAAATCCGAAATATCCAAATGAATAGGTTTGCCGGTCAATCGGTCAGCCATTTTTATCCCGAATGGCGAAGGCGAATTGTGGTAATTGGTTTCTTCCGTAAAAAAGCACAATGCTGGTTCAATGAAGGTGTAAAAACTTTCCTCACTCGGAAAATCGGCAGCGTTGCCCGGCATTCCTGCCCAATACAAAGTAGCTACATCAGTAGTGTTATGGCGTGGTTTACATTCCATCAATGCCAAGGCACTTCCGCAATCATTTTTCAACTGCTTTAGTTCAGCTGGGTCATCTGACCACGCCATAATATTGAAATGCGCACGAATAGAAGCCAGCCCGAAACTGTGAGCCTCGTTCAGATATTTTTCTATCCATTCTTTGTTAATTTGATTGGCACGGCTGTACCTTGCCAAAGAGTGCATATTCCTTGCAGATTTCTCAAACTTTTGCAGGTTGTCTTCACTGTTATCCAAAAACAAATATTGGTTGTAGATATGATTGCAGCTGAGCATCAAACCTACTGGGGCAGCAAAAGACAGTCGGCAATCACTTCGGTCGGTAGATAATTTTTCGTAACGGGTATCAGTTGAAACTGCTCCTGGCAAATCATCGGTGTCCGACAAAGTATGAAGGCTTAATCTTTTATTACCGATACGAACCTCTTCGGAACCGAGAGCGATGTCCTGCATTGGCGTACCTACTTCTCTTGAAAGTGTTAGATACTGTTCTAACAAGCCTTGCTTTTCATCTGTTCCGATGATGTCATCTTCAGTTAGGCGTTGCAGGCTTACAAATCCGCTATCGTTTACAATCCTCTCAAACTGTGAAACTGCTTCCATAAATCGGTGTATCGCTTCTTTATCCCTAATTTCTTTCGGGATAAGAGAACCTTTGCAAAGCGAGCTGAAGTTGCTTTGCATACGCATTCTTTCCTTGCTCGTTTTGGTAAGGAACAAATAGCAATAGTGATTTAAAAAAGGTCTTTCGTTGAAATGCCGTTGATAGGATTTTGCCAAAAAACTTTGGTTTTCTTCTGTCAAATCTGGCGCATAATTTTCCTTGATATACCAATCCTGTTTGTGAACCACCGTGAAATCTGGTAAGGTTTTAATCGCCTTGTGCCAAGCGGAATGAATGGCTTCGTATTCTGCCGCTGCTACCGTGAAGAGTTCCGGCAATCGCACTTCAAAACAGGCAGTAATGTCTGCATCTTTTGAAAGGATGCAGTTGTTTTCTACTGCTAACAAAGGAAATTTGTTTTCCAATGTGGTTGTTTTTGCTACATTTCTCATACGATATTTTGTTTAGGATTGAATTTCAGATAGCGGTGCACGAGCTTGCGGCAGATGATGTATTTGGGATGTCTTTTTTTTGCCCCGATTTTCATTAATCCGTGTTCGCCGTATTTTCTGTTGAGCGAAAAGGTTTGCCACACTATCAGCGAAGAACCGCCCGCACCAAGAAACAGACAGAAGTAAGAGTTTACACCTGCCATATACAGTATCATTACGAGAATAAGCGTACCCAGTAATCCGCCTGCGAAAATGAACAGATACTGTGCTTTCAGCCCTTTAAATTCCACCGTTCTTCCGATGCCTTTGTTGATATTGTAATTCATAAGGCTTGGGATTATAGGAAGAATGAACGCAGGATAGTAGCCGCCACAATCAAGAAGATACACGCACCAAACCACGAAGCTGCCGTTTTGCTTGTGTCGGGGTCGCCCGAACTAAACTTGTTGTACACTTTAACGCCGCCTATTAACCCTACGACTGCACCGATAGCGTAAATCAATTGAGTTGCGGGGTCGAAATAAGAAGTTACCATTTGCGTAGCCTCGTTGATGCCGCCCACACCGTTTCCCTGTGCGAACGCACCAATTCCTGACAGCATAGCCACGGCTGCCAGCAAAACTTTTTTTCTTTGTTTTTCCATAATTGAAACACATTAATTTGTTACTGTTTTCCCGCACCTTGCGGACTTTCGGGACAAAGGTGTTTCAGAAATTAAAGCGTTGTAAGAAAGTGGCAATGAGAGGAATTGTTTGGCGGTGGGTGGCATCCAAAACGTAGAAAAGTATTATATTAGTTGTTTTGAAAATCTTAATTTAAAAACGCAAATTTTAAATGTACATATCTAAAGTCAGCCTTGTCAATTATAGAAATTTTGTTAATGCATATTTCAATTTCAATAAAGGAATAAACACCGTTATAGGTGAAAATGGTTCAGGAAAAACCAACGTTTTTAAAGCAATCAGATTGCTTTTGGAAGATGCTTCTCTTCAGTTTGCCTATAAACTAACTGAGGGTGATTTTAATAGAACTTTAGACAAAGGAAGATGGAAAGGTCATTGGATTATAATCAGCATAGAATTTGATGAACTGAATGATGAAGAAGCCATTCAATCATTATTCATACACGGAACCGGTATTGCCGAAGCGGACTATGTAGAAAAAGCTACTTACAATCTTTTTTTTCGCCCAAAAGCAGACATCAGACAAAAACTTTCTGAGTTAGCGGAAGGCGACAAAGCAGGATTACAAGCTATCCTTGATGATATTAACATTTTAGATAACTATGAAACGTTTTTTACAGGGAAAAGTACAGCGGATTTTAACGACCCTGATGTGTATAAAGAACTTGTAGGTGATTTTGAAAATGTCATTTTTCCTTCTGCTATTGATGCGTCAAAATTTGGTTCCAAAATTCCTCATCAGCTATCTGTTGCAAAAGAAGTTTCATTTACTTTTATACAGGCACTAAGAGATGTTGTAAGTGATTTCCATAATAACAGAACCAATCCGTTACTCACCCTTTTAAAAAATAAAAGTGGCGAAATAAAAGATGCTGATTACCAGCCTATCAGCGATTTAGTAAAAGAATTGAATGAAAGCATTGAAGCACTTCCAGATGTACAGACTATCCGTGATGATATTAAAACAACAATTCAAGATGCTGTTGGGCTTACCTATTCTCCCTCATCATTATCTATAAAATCTAGTGTTCCTGATGAAGCGGAAAAACTGCTCCAATCCTTGAAATTATTTATTGGAGAACCAGGAGAAGAATATGAAGGCGGTATCCACGAGTTAAGCTTGGGAGGTGCTAATCTTATTTTCCTGACCTTAAAACTTTTGGAATTTAAATATCGAAAATCAAAAGATACATTCGCAAATTTCTTAATTATAGAGGAGCCAGAGGCTCATATTCATAATCACATTCAAAAAACATTATTCGACAAATTAGATTATGGTGATACTCAAATCATATATTCAACCCATTCTACGCAAATATCTGAAGTCAGTAATGTAGAAAACATAAACATCTTAGCTAAAAAACTAAATTATGCAGAGGTTTATCAGCCTTCTACAGACTTGGGGGCAGAAAACATCAATCAGGTACAACGTTACTTGGATGCGGTAAGAACCAACTTGCTCTTTGCTAAAGGTGTGATTTTGGTAGAAGGCGATGCCGAAGAAATTCTAATCCCAATTATAGTAAAGAAAGTTTTGGGGATAAGCTTGGACGAGTTGGGAATAAGTTTGATAAACATTAGAAGCACTGGGTTTGAAAATGTTGCGCAACTTTTCCATAATGACAGGATACAACGTAAATGTGCTATCCTCACAGATTTAGATGATGCTATCTGCGATACTACTGAAAATGCTGGCGACAGTGATGCTTTGAAAAAGTATAAGAAAAAAGTAGCCGGTTCTAAGCAAAAAGGGCTGGAAAGAAAAACAAAATTAGATGCATTTGAAGCAGGTAATACGTGGGTCAAAGCATTTTATGCGAAGCACACTTTTGAAGTAGATTTTATTTCAGAAGGAAACGCTTGGGAAGTGGAGAGGATTATTAAAAAAGTCTATATTGACCCAGCAACACGTACGCAAGCAAAAACGGATATCGAAAGTGCCGATGTGGCTATTTATGGTAAGCGGGTGCTTACAATGGCAAAACAGGAAGGAAAAGGTTGGTTTGCAATTATGCTAGGCAAACATATTTCTTATAAAACTGAAATCCCAGCTTACATTCTTGATGCTATCCTTTTTGCAAAAGAAACCTATTCTTCAAACATAGTTGCAGACATTATCCAATATAGAATGAATAAACATTTTGAAGCTGATAATGCCCTCGATTTTACAAGTTGTAAAGCGGAACTTTTGAAATATAGAAATGGAACAAATAAATTGGAAGACTTAGCTTTTGACTTTGACCTTGTACTGCCAGACGACCAAATTTTAATACTAATAGATAAACTGAAGTAGTTATGTTTATTTGGGAAAAAGACAGTATCAATAAAGAACAGGAAGATGCAATTCTTGAAGATAATAGCGTACTTCTTATTGCTTGTCCCGGAAGCGGTAAAACGAGAACCCTTACATTCAAAATTGCTTATGAGTTAAGCAGGTTGAAATCAGACAAGGAATTCGTTATAGCCATAACCTACACTAATAGAGCTTCCGATGAGATAAAGGAGCGGGTTGAGTTATTAGGTGTCGATACGTCACAATTATGGATTGGCACTATCCATTCTTTTTGTATGGAATGGATTTTAAAGCCATATCATTTGTATTCTGAACGATTGAAGAACGGCTTTAAGGTTATCAATTCTTTTGACAGCGAAAAGATATTGACCGAATTATGCAAACCCTATAAAGAAGAAAAAATAACCTATTATGATTGTGGCATCCTTGCCAAAACTGATAATTTCTATTTGACCTGTTTAGACACAAAAAAACATAATTCGTTACAAAAAATTCTTGGGGAATATTTTGCAATCCTTGAAAAAAACCGACAGATTGATTTTGAACAAATTTTGTTTTACGCTTATGAAATACTCAAATCAAAACCAGTTGTAGCAAATATTCTATCCAAATTATTCCCTTTTATTTTAATTGATGAGTATCAGGATACTAAGGAAATACAGTATCACATCATATCCAAAATATTAAGCGTTAACAAAGGCAATTCAAAAACACTTATTGTTGGCGACCCAAACCAATCTATTTACGACTCGCTGGGAGGTTACCCAATGCCTAAAGATGAATTAGAAAAATTATTAGGATTTGAATTGACCCCATTAAGCTTAGATAAAAACTATAGGTCATCGTCGGCTATTATCAACTATTTTGATTATTATAAAACTTTCGACACTCCAATTGTTGCATTTGGTAATGGAAAAGATTATCCAAGTATAATTACATTTAATTCAGTTGTCTCAGTTGATGATTTAATTGAAGAATTAGCTCAGTTAATTTTGTACAATGTAGAAACAGCCGGAATTAGCCCAAACGAAATATGCATCACTGCTCCACAATGGGTACATATCGCAAGCATTACAAGAAAACTTATCATCAGACTTCCTGATTTCAGTTTTGACGGACCAGGAATGGCTCCTTTTTCTCGGGATATTGATAATTTTTGGTTCAAGGTTTCAAGAGTTGCATTGACGGAACCATCTCCTTTTATGTATGTAAGAAGGCTAAGGTGGAGTAAAGAAATATTAAATGAACTGGATAGTGCAGGTGTTGATGTTTCAAATGTAAGTAGTAAAGAATTTTTAAGAATTTGTAATTCTTTTGAGATAAACGAGACAGATGGTTTAACTTATTTAAAAAGTTTCTTTAATCAGATTTGTGAAAAGTTAAAAATTGTACTGCCCAATTTTCCCTTGTTAGATGAACATTTCAATTCATTTTTTGCAAGTTCTGAAAGTAGAATTCAGAGATTGATTGATGAAGGAAATCCATATATTGGGGATATTGAAAATTTCAGAAAAGTATTCAGACAGCGAGATGGAATTACTGTTTCCACAATACACGGAACTAAAGGTGAAGAATACGATGCAGTTATTGGCTTTGGCTTATTGGACGGTTATGTTCCTCATTTTAATGATAATAATGGTATTGAAAATTCAAAGAAACTCTTGTATGTATTAGCTTCGAGAGCAAGAAAAAATTTACATCTTATTTCTGAAAAATATAGAAATGTTCATAAGTTTTATGCGCCAGATGGAAAGCCCCCAACCTCACATTTGCTTGAATATACTTATGATTATTCTTTCCAAAAATTTGAAGGGATGGATTGAGCCATTAAAAAAATAAATTACGATGCCATTAAAAATAAATGTACCCTACAGCGATAAAGACAGTGCCAAATCAAAAGGCGCTTTTTGGGATGTAGAACAAAAAACTTGGTTTGTTCCTGACCATAAGGATATTAATGATTTCCAGCACTGGATAGACAAATCAAAAGTATCGGTTATTATAAAATCGCCCGTATCAATTGCTTTAAATAGTAGTGATTGCTATAAATGTGCAAACAAAACTGCTGTCATTTCCTTAGCTTCAAATAATTTTTATTATTTGAATACCGACGAAAATGAGGATGAAAAATGGTTTCGAGCCGATGGATTGTCTTTTTTTAGTATGCCAGTATTCATCGAAAATGAAATTGCAGGTAAAATCAAAAGATTATTTCCAAATTATAAAATTGCATATTCTAAAACAGCGGAAAGTAGTTATTGGGCTAATCATTGTGAACATTGTGGAGCCTTGCAAGGCGATTTTTTTCTACATTCAGAACCGGGCGGCGCTTTCTTTCCTTTAGAAATAGAAGAATATGAACAATTAACTTTCATTACTGTTCCGTCAAAATTTGATGTAGAAATAGATGCTGATTATTCTTGGTTAAGCAATGCTGATGTCATTCCTAAATATGCCAAATCAGTATCCTACGAAGAATTTTTAGAGCAGCAAAAATAAAAAGGGAGTTTGCTCACACAAATTCCCCAATATCAAAATCACTCACATCACTTTTCCGCAAAGTGGAAGAACCGGCATCCGTCTCAGAAGTGAGAGTACTGTCCAAAAGCTCGGCAATTCTTCTGGAAGCACCATCTATTGAACTTTCCAGCAAACTAAATAATTCGGTTCCCTGTAATCTTTGAACTATATCTACCGCTGTTTCCTTTTGGGCTGGTTCCAATTCTTCTTTTTGGAGCAACATCCCCACGGAGCTTAGTTCTTCAAAGGTAACCCCTTGGGCAAAACCGTCATCGCCATCGGATATTCCGTACCTGTTCCATTCCTCTTCCTCTTCATCCAAATCAGGTATATTTCTGAAAACTTCGTCCAGCTCTTCCTGCGGAATTTGAATACCTACGTTTTCATTTTCGTCGTATTCTATGTCTAAATTATCAGGATTTATTTCGTCTTCCTCAATTTGGCGTTCATTGGCAGTGTTTGGCATCGAAAGGCTTCTTACTGGCTTAGGCAGACCCATAATATCAGGAAGATTTGGATTGATTTTTTCTTGTGTCGGTTTTTGTTTCGACTTTTTATTGATGATGATTTTATCTTGTACAAGCAAGAAAATTACAATCAGCAAGCATATTACAATTACTATTTCCATAATTAAATGTTTTAAAAAATGGGTTTATATTTCTCATTAAAATCGTCTATAATGGCTTTCTCAAATACTTCAAAATGATGCTCCAAAATATTATCAAGGTAAGCATACAGCGGTATTTCATCTTTTCCTATAACCTGTATAATGCGGGATAATCGTGCGTGATATTCCTGCCGGATGTAGATGCTTTTATCTCCACGCTTTGTCATCGAATGCGTTTTCAAAAAATGGTCGCCATAACTTCCATCAAGAATTTTCTTTGTTCGGTTCTTTTCCTTTTGGGCAGGTTTATTTCTTGAAAATTCTTCTTGTTTTACAGCCTCATTTTCCATTTTTTCAATGGGTTCAGGAGGAAGCTGTATTCCGTCTTTTTTTACGCCATCCACCATCAAGTTCATCATCATTTCCTCGTTAATATCGGGCGTAGCTTTTCTTTTATTATCTTTCTCCATAAGGCTATAATTGAATGATTTTTAAAAACTCCTCGATGAATAAATTCAATTGACAAGCTTTCATCAATCGTTCATCCGGCGGCATTACTGTGGAACGGAAAACTGTTTTGCTATCCGCTTCACTTTCTTTGCGGAAACGTGTACTGTTCTTGATTTGGCTTTGCATCAAACTCAATCCTAATTGCTCAATCAATTGATTGTAAACAGCATACAATGGCGTACTTTCTCTTCCGTCCACTTGGTTCCAAAAAAGATGAATGGTTTCTATGGAGGTTTCTCCTTTTTTCATAATCACATCCTGCAAAAGTTGTGTAAAAATGAGTGTACTCTCCATTACTACACGGTCTGCTGCGATGGGCGTAAAAATGTGATGCATTCCCGCCAATGCATTCAGAATTCCTGGCGTGTTCACAGTTCCTGGCAAGTCAAAAAATACCACATCCACAGGAGTGGTAGAAGTATTTACAAATTCTTGAGCCGCTTCCAATACACTATCCGCTTTGTGCTGCATAATCGGATAGGCTTTTTTGTTGATGGTGGTAAATTGTTTGTACGCCAGCTTTTTTAAAGTTTCATTTTCCATAACCATTGCCAAATCTCTTGTCTTCATTTTCATCAGACTGTGTTGTGGAAAATCCGCATCAAATACAGCTACATTGTAGCCCAATCTATAGTGCATCGTACTTGCAACGAGCGTTGTAAATGTACTTTTGCCAACGCCACCTTTTTGAGAAGAAAATGCAATAAACAGAGGTTTCTTTTTTGTGTCCATATTTTAAAAATTTAAAGTTTTCGTATTCTTGTTTTCAGGCTTGCTTGCAGGATAACCGGCAGTCTTTCTTTATTGAATTCGTGATTTCCTACTGGTCTGCAAGACAGCACTCATTATTGTTTGCTATCAGTCAGGATAGCCATCATTCTAGCGTTCCTATAATCCTGCATTCACGAAAGCAATCTTGATTACAAGCCGTCACGCTATCATTCTTTCATCCTTGCAATCCTGCCGTCAAGATTGCTGGATTATCTGCATTCCGGAATGCTATCAATCTATCATCCCTGATGGAGTTCCTGCCAACATTCAAAAGCAAAGAAATCATCATTTTCAATCAATTTTATGGCTTTGGCGGTGTTTGGCACTCAAAGGCAATGTTTGTCTTGGTAATGTCTTGCAATACTCTCATAAGCAGATCTTTACTTTGTAAAATGATTTTTATTAACAGATTTATGCAAAGTATCTCTCAAAAATGGACACTAAACAGAACGGCATCGAGCCGTTTTTCCCTGTTAAATTTAATCCGTCCCGAAGGGCGGATTTTTGTGTTCATCAGAACACGGCAAGTTGTGTTTTGAGGCACTCGAAACCGAGTTCGTGCCTCAAAACAACTTGCCCTGCCGGGAGCTGAAAAAACCACTCCGAAGTCGAGGTTTTGTATGAATTTAAAATGGATTAGTGATGAATGAGAATAATAAAAGAAAACAAAATAAAGGCGGACGGAAGGCAAAAATCGACCCAAGCATCCACCGCCACGTTTTTCGTCTTACTGATGAAGAAAATGCCAAACTTTTATCGCTTTTTGAAACATCGGGAATGCCCAATAAAGCAAAGTTTATCATTTCTCTGTTGTTTGGTAACGAGATGAAATCAGTTAAAATAGATAAAGGCACGGTTGATTTTTATATGAGATTGACTTCGTTTCATAGTCAATTTCGTTCTGTGGGTGTCAATTACAACCAAATAGTGAAGCTTTTGTATAAGAATTTTTCCGAGAAAAAAGCCGCAGCGTTTCTATACAAATTAGAAAAACAAACGGCTGAAATGGCAATGTTGTGTCAAAAAATCATTCAGATTAGCGAAGAATTTGAAACAAAGTATCTGAAAAAACAGCCTTAGAAATGATAGCAAAAATTGGCAGAAGCGGAAATCTATATGGAGCATTGGCGTACAATCAACTGAAAGTGGAGAATGAGAACGGACAGATTTTGTTCACCAATAAGATGATTGAAACCGCTAATGGTCATTATTCCGTTTCGCAATTGGCTCAATCTTTTGCACCTTATCTCATAGCGAACCGCAATACCGAGAAACACACCTTGCATATTTCGCTCAATCCTGACCCGAGAGATGAGGTAAGTGATGACAAGTTTCGAGAAATGGCGGAAGAATATATGCGTGAAATGGGCTATGGCGAACAGCCTTTTGTGATTTTCAAACATACCGATATTGACCGCAGCCATATCCATATTGTTTCGGTTTGCGTGGATGAAGAAGGTAAAAAGATTTCTGATAAATTCGAGAAAATGCGGTCTATGAATGTGTGCCGGGAACTCGAAAGGAAACACGGATTGATAGCTGCTACAGATAAAGAACATAAGCTGAATGACAAGATTTTTAGTCCCATAAATTACAAAGCAGGCGATGTAAAAAGTCAGATAGCTTCAGTTATTCGCCATTTGCCAAACTATTATCAATACCAAACTTTGGGAGAATACAACGCCTTGCTTTCTTTGTTTAACATTACCACCGAAAAGGTAGAAGGAGAATTGCAAGGGCAGTTGCAGAAGGGTTTATTGTACATTCCCTTAAATGAAAAAGGAGAAAAAGCAGGTCATCCGTTCAAGGCATCTTTGTTTGGGAAAAGTGCTGGACTTCCAGCTTTGGAATTGCATTTTGAGCAAAGTAAAATTGCATTAAAAAATAATCCTGTTCAAAAAACTTTAAAATCTGCTATAAACATTGCTTTACAATCAACAACTGATGAATTGAGTTTTAAGAAACAATTAACCGAACAAGGAATTAATGTAGTGGTGCGCAGAAATGATGTAGGACGAATTTACGGAATAACTTTTATAGACCATAATTCTAAGACAATTTGGAATGGTTCACGATTGGGAAAAGAACTTTCTGCTAATACTTTTAACGATTATTGGAATAACAACATCAAACCGGAAATTAAAGAACCAGTTCAATCACAAATAAAAGCTTCTAAGTCAAACGATGCGGAAAATTTACCTGTGGAAAAACCTCATCATTTCTTCGATTTTTTAAATACTGAAAAACACGAAGATGGTTTGGTCGAAGCATTGGGCGGCTTATTGCCTGAAATACAAGGAGAAGATTATGAAGAACAAGATTTTGCAAATAAAATGAAGAAGAAAAGGAAACGCCATAGAGGACAGCAATAGCAATCCGCCAAACAATGCCATTCGCAGACATTGACTACCACATTTTAAAAACCAATATTTACAACTTTTAAATTCACGCCCGAACATTAAAACTAAAATAATGCAGGGAGAAGACGATTTAAGAGGTCTTGCCAAAATAATGGCATTTATGCGGGCAGTAAGTATCCTTTTGGTACTGATGCACCTTTATTGGTTCTGCTACGGTTTCTTTTTGGAACGTGGCTGGACGCTGGAAATAATCAACAAAATCTTAGGCAATTTTGACCGAACAGCCGGTTTGTTTTCGCACAATTTATACACCAAAATTTTTGCTTTGGTACTGTTGGCATTAAGCTGTTTGGGAACAAAAGGCGTTAAAAATGAGAAGATAACTTGGTCTAAAATATATGTAGCTTTGTCGATTGGAATTATTTTGTTTTTTCTGAATTTTCCTTTGTTGAAACTACCTTTATTAACTGCCACATTTCTGTATATTTTTACCACTGCTTTAGGTTATATTGCTTTGATGGTAGCAGGAGTTTGGATGAGCCGTTTACTCCGTACCAATTTAATGGAAGATGTTTTCAACAATGAGAATGAGAGTTTTCAGCAGGAAACTAAATTGATGGAAAACGAGTATTCTGTCAATCTTCCTACAAAGTTTTATTATAAGGGCAAATGGAATAATGGCTGGATAAATATTGTCAATCCTTTCCGGGCGACTATTGTTTTGGGAACACCCGGTTCTGGAAAATCTTATGCGATTGTAAATAATTATATAAAGCAACAAATTGAAAAAGGGTTTTCAATGTACATCTACGATTTTAAATTTGATGACCTTTCTACCATTGCATACAATCATTTATTAAAACATCGGGATAAATACAAAGTTCAGCCAAAATTTTATGTGATAAATTTTGACGACCCACGAAAAAGCCACCGTTGCAATCCGCTCAATCCTGATTTTATGACGGATATTTCTGATGCCTACGAAGCTGCTTATACCATAATGCTAAACCTCAACCGAAGTTGGATACAGAAACAAGGCGATTTTTTTGTAGAAAGTCCGATAATTTTGTTAGCTGCCATTATTTGGTATTTGAAAATTTACGATGACGGAAAATATTGCACATTTCCGCACGCTATTGAATTGCTGAACAAAAAATATTCAGATGTTTTCACGATTTTAACTTCATATCCCGATTTGGAAAACTATTTATCTCCTTTTATGGATGCGTGGCAAGGTGGCGCACAAGACCAATTGCAAGGACAAATTGCATCGGCAAAAATCCCTTTATCAAGAATGATTTCTCCGCAGTTGTATTGGGTTATGACTGGCGATGATTTTTCTTTGGATATTAATAATCCTGAAGAACCTAAAATTTTATGTGTAGGTAATAATCCCGACCGACAGAATATTTATTCCGCAGCGTTGGGATTATACAATTCAAGGATTGTAAAGCTAATCAACAAAAAAGGGCAATTAAAAAGTTCGGTTATCATAGACGAATTGCCAACTATTTACTTTAGAGGATTGGATAATTTGATTGCAACTGCAAGAAGTAATAAAGTGGCTGTTTGTTTAGGTTTTCAAGATTTTTCACAATTGACGAGAGATTATGGCGACAAGGAAAGCAAGGTTATTCAGAATACGGTTGGTAATATTTTCAGCGGACAAGTGGTGGGAGAAACTGCAAAAAGCCTTTCGGAACGTTTCGGAAAGGTGTTGCAGAAAAGACAAAGTTTAACCATCAACCGAAGCGACAAATCAACTTCCATTTCTACGCAATTGGACAGTTTAATCCCAGCTTCAAAAATTTCAACTTTAACACAAGGGATGTTTGTTGGTGCAGTTTCGGATAACTTCGATGAGCGAATTGAACAGAAAATCTTTCACGCTGAAATTGTGGTGGACAATGAAAGTGTAGCATCAGAAACCAAAGCGTACCAAAAGATACCACAAATATTATCTTTCGTAAACCAGCAGGGCGAAGATGAAATGAAAAAACAGATTGAAGGGAATTACCGACAAATAAAGATGGACATTTTGAATATTGTAGAAAATGAATTGGAAAGAATTAAGAACGACCCAGATTTACAACATTTATTACAGCAGGCATAAAATGTTCTTACAACTACTTCAGTAAGCAGACAAATTTAAAAATGGTTGGTTAGGGAGTTATTATTAAATTTATTATGGTTCTTAAATTCTTTTTTTTGCTTTCTTTTGTTACCAACAAAACTTATTTGTATATCTTTGTCAAAATGTTGCGTAGATACACTGCCATATTATTCTTAATTGTTGCCCAAATAATGATTTTGGGGCACGGCATTGTATCGCACCATCACCACCTTGAAATTGTTAATGACGAACATCATAACGGCAAAAACAATGGCGAAACACCCTTAGAGATTGCATTTTCGGGTTTTATACACGCTGGTGAAAACATATCCTTTACAAATTCAAGCGAAACTAAAATTGTCATTTCCAAGGACGACGTAAAATCTATTAAGGCTCTGCCTATTCATTTTACTGCGCCCGTTGAATATATAGTTGACTATCAGAAAAATACTTTTCCACCAGATAGGCATATTATTTATCTACCACCGCTCCACGGAGCCTATTCCCTTCGGGGTCCCCCTTCATTCATTGTTGCTTAACTTTCAATCCTCGAAAGTTAAAATTTGACGTATGCCCATTTTTTCGGGCAAATTATTTATTTCTTACTATCAAATTTTTTAAACAATGAAAAAATCATTCATTATAGCGGCTTTTGCTGCCCTTACCTTAGTTGCCTGCAATACCAACGAGAAAAAATCTTCAGATAATACTGATCAAGTGACACCTGTGGAAACAGCAAATCAAGATAGCATTGATAAAGCACACGGGCATTCCCACGATCCTTCCGGTAATCATACTGCACCTGCTGCAAAAGCAGATAGTTCAACTGTAGCTCCTTTAAAGCAGGACAGTATTGATAAAGCACACGGACATAAGCATTAATTAATTTTTTAAGCAAAGTCTTATAATCATTGTAGCAAAGCCTGCGACTGTTTGGTATTGCGTACCCTTGTACGCAGTACTGCCAGGCTTTTATTGCCTAACTAAAAAATTAATTTCAAATGCAGTATGTAAAAATTGTTTTATCAATAGCCTTATTGCTATTGGTTTCAGGGTCGGCGTATGCTCACGGAGTAGATGAGGATACCCAAACTTTTTTAAGTGGAAATTCAGGCGTTGCTTTTGTACCGTTCCTGTATATAGGGGCAAAACATATGCTTACAGGTTACGACCACTTATTATTTCTTGTGGGCGTTATCTTTTTTCTTTATCGTCCAAAAGAAGTGCTTTTGTATGTGAGTTTTTTTACCATTGGTCATAGTATTACCCTTTTATTAGGTGTACTGGCAGATATGGCTATCAACGCTTACCTCATCGATGCTATTATAGCACTTTCAATCGTTTACAAAGGTTTTGATAATTTAGGTGGCTTTCAAAAATTCCTTGGTCGCCAGCCTAATACAAAAGCGGCTGTCTTAATCTTTGGACTTTTTCACGGTTTCGGTTTAGCCAGTAAATTACAGGAATTGAGTTTTGACCGAACAGGATTATTGACCAACCTGCTTGGTTTCAATATCGGTGTAGAGATAGGTCAATTCATCGCCTTAGCTCTTGTATTATTTGTTATCACCCTTTGGAGAAAATCACCGAGCTTTTTCAAATTCTCTACAGTTACCAATATGTTGCTTATGGCAGCGGGCTTTTTATTATTCGGCTACCAGTTAGTCGGTTATTTTAACTCTTAACAATTATCAAAATGTCAGAAATAGCACATAAAGTTTTAGATAAAAAATCTATCATAAAGCAGGTAATCATTGCTTTAATTATTGGAACCACCCTTCTCGTAAGTGCAGTATTACCAGCTGAATATGGTATAGACCCCTTAGGAATAGGAAAGGCAACCGGTTTCAGCAAGTTATATGTACCAGAAGGAAGTACAGAAAATCTAAGTTCAGAACCGCACAAGATATTGAAAATGGAAAATGTAGGTTCGCCGGCGGATGTGGCAAAGCCTGATGCCGCAAACAACCCTGCGCCTGCTACACAATTGGCAGAACGTACAGATGATGTAAGCGTAGTTATTCCTGCCGGTAAAGGATTGGAGTACAAAGTAAATATGTTGAAATACGGACAATTAAAATATGAGTGGATTACCGATAAAGGTGAACTGTACTTTGATTTTCACGGAGAGGTAAAAAACAACAGCAACTACTTTGAAAGCTACACCATTGCTTATTCAAACAATATGGCAGGTTCATTTCTTGCTCCGTTTGAAGGTCCGCAAGGATGGTATTTCAAAAACAATTCAAATGAGGACATTACTGTCAAAATCAAAATGAAAGGACAGTATCTCCTTAAACAATAACCATTCAAACAAGATTATGATATGTTAAACAACATCATTCATTTTTCAATAAAAAATAAGTTGGTAATAGGATTATTTACCCTGGCATTAATTTGCTGGGGTTCCTATTCCGTTACCAAACTTCCTATTGATGCAACGCCCGATATTACAAACAATCAGGTAATGGTAATCACAGTATCGCCCACATTGGCAGCGCAGGAAGTAGAACAGCTCGTAACCTTTCCGGTAGAGCAAACAATGGTAAGTATTCCCGGCATAAAAGATATGCGTTCTTTTTCTCGCTTTGGTCTTTCCATAGTTACAATTGTCTTTGAAGAAAAAGTAGACATTTATTGGGGAAGACAACAAGTTCAGGAGCGGTTGACCTTGGCTGCTAAAAACATACCCGAAGGTGTCGGTGTTCCTGAAATGGCACCGCTTACCACAGGTTTAGGCGAAATTTACCAATACGTCATCCATCCTAAAAAAGGATATGAAGACAAATACGATGCTACCGAATTAAGAACTATTCAGGATTGGATTATTAAAAGACAACTTTTAGGAACACCGGGAGTAGCAGAAGTAAGCGGGTTTGGCGGATTTGTAAAACAGTATGAAATAGCCATAGAGCCAGACAGGCTCGCCAGCCAAAACATCAATATATCCGATATTTTCACCGCTTTAGAAAAGAATAATCAAAACACTGGTGGTGCTTATATCGATAAAGGCCCAAATGCTTTCTTTATTCGAAGCGAAGGTTTGGTAAAGAATATTGAGGAAATTAAAAAAATCGTAGTTAAAAACGAAGGGGGCATTCCTGTTTTGTTAAGGGATGTGGCAGATGTCCGTTTCGGAAATGGGGCAAGATATGGGGCAGCAACAAGAAATGCGCAGGGAGAAACCGTTACCGGAATTGTGATGATGCTAAAAGGTGCCAACTCTTCTGAAGTAATTACCAATGTAAAAGCAAAGATTGAAGAAATTCAAAAAAGTTTGCCCGAAGGTGTAGAGATAGAGCCGTTTCTTGACAGGAAAAAATTAGTAGATGGCGCCATATCAACAGTATCAACCAACTTGGTAGAAGGTGCTTTAATTGTAATTTTTGTTTTGATACTTTTCCTTGGTAATCTGCGTGGCGGTCTTGTGGTAGCCTCGGTTATTCCATTGGCAATGCTGTTTGCCATAGCGATGATGAACCTTTTTGGCGTATCCGGAAACCTAATGAGCCTTGGTGCCATCGATTTCGGAATTATTGTCGACGGAACGGTAATCATTGTAGAAGCAGTACTACACCGAATAACAACCAGCAAAAACCGGTACGGCGGAGTAGAAAAACTTACACAAGAACAAATGGATGAAGAAGTGTTTCAGTCTTCAACCAAAATTCGTTCGGCAGCAGCATTTGGAGAAATCATCATTCTTATTGTTTACCTACCGTTACTGGCATTGGTAGGTGTAGAAGGCAAGATGTTTACACCAATGGCGCAAACCGTTTCATTTGCTATTATGGGCGCATTCCTATTGTCATTCACTTATGTTCCGATGATGTCTGCATTAGTCCTCAGCAAAAAGACCACGCACAAAGACAACTTTTCGGATAAAATGATGAGAGCCATTCAAAGAGTGTACAGCCCCATCATTGAAGGAGCAATGAAACGAAAGCTGTTGGTAATATCTATTGCCGTGGCAATGTTTGTTATAACCCTTTTTGCATTCAACAGAATGGGCGGAGAATTTATACCCCAATTAGATGAGGGTGACTTTGCAGTAGAAACAAGAGTTCCCGTGGGCAGTTCCATTAACCAGATGATAGATGTATCCCAAAAAGCGCAAGATATTTTACTGAAAAATTATCCCGAAGTAAAGCAGGTAGTGAATAAGATAGGTTCGGGAGAAATCCCTACAGACCCAATGCCGATTGAAGCCGGTGATATGGTCGTTGTTTTAAAACCTAAAAAAGAATGGACAAGCGCAGCAGATAGAGAAGAATTGATTGATAAAATGCAACAATCACTTGCTGTTATTCCAAATGCTACTTTCAGCTTTCAACAGCCTATACAAATGCGTTTTAATGAGTTGCTAACCGGAGCTAAGCAAGATGTTGTCTTGAAAATTTATGGAGAAGACCTGGATGTACTTTCAGATTTGGCTTCTGATGTAGGAAAGAAAATAAAATCCGTTGAAGGTGTAGAAGATTTGTATGTTGAAGAAATCACAGGATTGCCACAAATAAGCATCCAATTCGACAGAGATAAAATAGCACAATACGGTATGAACGTAGAAGATGTAAACAGTGCCATTGAAACAGGATTTGCGGGAAAAACTGCAGGCTTGCTGTACGAAGGAGAAAGAAGATTTGATGTAGTGGTAAGATTAGACAGCGCATCAAGAGCCGACATTACAGATGTACAAAACCTATTTGTAAGTACACCAACAGGACAGCAAATACCTTTAAGCGAAGTCGCCAATATTTCCTATAAACCGGGTCCTGTACAAATACAGAGAGATAATGCCAAAAGACGTATTACGCTTGGTTTCAATGTTCGTAACCGCGATGTAAAAAGCATTGTGAATGATATACAGGACATCGTTGCAGCCAAAGTAAAAATGCCGGCAGGTTATCATATTACTTACGGCGGACAGTTCAAAAATCTGGAAGAAGCCAATGCAAGACTTGCCGTAGCCTTACCGGTAGCGCTATTGCTTATTTTGCTATTGCTCTATTTTACATTCCGTTCTGTGAAGCAAGGTTTGCTGATTTTTACAGCTATTCCGCTTTCAGCTATAGGTGGTGTATTTGCATTGCTGATAAGAGATATGCCTTTTAGTATTTCTGCTGGTGTAGGATTTATTGCGCTATTTGGCGTAGCGGTATTGAACGGTATTGTACTCATTGCAGAATTTAACCGATTGGCAAAAGAAGGCGTTACCGATATTTATGAGCGAGTGCGCATTGGCACAAAAGTGAGGTTAAGACCCGTATTAATGACGGCAATGGTGGCATCATTAGGTTTTCTTCCGATGGCTATTTCTTCCTCATCAGGTGCAGAAGTACAACGTCCTTTAGCAACCGTGGTTATTGGCGGGCTGATAACTGCAACAGCGCTTACCTTACTGGTGCTTCCGGTGCTCTATATCTATTTTACAAAATCAACATTCAAAATGAAAAAGAATAAAACATTACCAACGGCAATATTGCTCTTAGGTTTTTTATGCTTTTCATCTACACTGAAAGCGCAGGTATCTTCTGGAACAAACACAAGAGTATTGACCTTACAGCAATCTATTGATGAAGCCGTAAAAAACAACAACAGCATAAGGATTGCCGAATACAACATCAATGTTCAAAAAGCTTTGAAAAAAGGAAGCGTAACCATTCCAAAAACTGAGCTTTCTTACACACAGGGCGTTGTAAGCAACCCAACCATTAATGATAATCTCATTAACGTGACCCAACGCTTTGACTTTCCTACACTGTACAGCAACCAGTCAAAACTGGCACAAGAAAAGATAATCAGCACAGAAAAATACAAAGCCGTTTCGGAAAATGAATTGATAGAAAATGTGAAGCTGGCGTATTTGCAATACCAGTATGTTCTGGAAAAAGGAAAACTCATTGCAGCGTTAGACAGTATTTACAGCAATCTGAGCAAAGCAAGTGATGCAAGATACAGAACGGGAGAAAGTACCAATCTTGAAAAAATGACCTCTTCCGTTCAGTTAAAACAAATTCAAAATGAACTTGAAAAAAACAATGCCGATGTGAAAATTGCCAAACAACAATTGCAAACTTTACTGAATACCACAGATGATATCAGCATTGCAGAAACCAACCTTACGGCTAAAGAATTACTATTAACTATCGAAAACTTTTCTGCAAATAACAATCCCATTATTGGATACCTGCAACAAGAAGTAAACGTAAGCCAGCAGGAAATACAGGTTGAAAAGAGTAAAATGTTGCCCGAAATTATTTTGGGTTATAGCGCTCAGACTTATAAAGGAATGCAGACCATCAATGGTATTGACAGGACTTATACCGGAAAAGACAGGTTTAGCTTTTTTCAAATTGGTATTGGCATTCCATTGTTTCCGGGAGGTTATAAATCAAAAATTAATGCAGCAAAAATTAACCGGGAAATTGCAGCAACACAGGTGGAGCTGAATAAAACCAACCTCAATGGTCAGTTAAAAGAATTGGAACAGCAATATGCCAAACTTCAGAATGAGCTGAATTATTATCAGCAACAAGCTCTGCCACAAGCCAATTTAATCATCAGCAATTCCGAAAAAAGTTTTAAAAGCGGTGAGGTTTCCTATGCCCAGCATTTGCAAAATTTAACGCTGGCAAATAACATTCGTACCGCTTACGTAGAAAGCCTGTACAATTTCAATAAGGCAATTATCGCCATTGAAACACTTTCCGGCAATAAATAATCATTAAAAAAATTAGAAAAATGAATAGTTCGTTCAAAAAATACATTCCCTTTTTACTAATCGTAGTAATTACGGTGTTATCCTGTAAAGACCAAAAAGAAACAGCTACAGAACAGGCAGTTACAGAGAACAAAACCGATACTGCATCCCAAGTAAAACAAATAACATTTACGCCAGACCAGTACAAATTATCGGATATACAAACGGGTACTATAGAACTGCGAAACCTAAGCAATATCATCAAACTAACGGGTGCAATTGAAGCCGAACCCAACAGTGTAGCCACCGTATCTGCACCTTTAGGCGGTTACATCAAATCAGCAGGTTTATTACCCGGGCAATTTGTAAAAAAAGGGCAACAATTAGCCACACTCGAAAACCCTGAATTTATTTCCATACAACAGGAGTATTTAGAAAGCATTGGCAGGTTAGAATACCTATCGCAGGAATACAAAAGACAACAGGATTTAAGAAATGAGGATATAAATGCAGCAAAAACCTACCAGCAGGTAAGTTCCGACTTCAAAGTAATGAAAGCCCGCATCTCAGGATTAGAGCAGCAAATGGCTTTGATTGGCATCAGTACTGCTTCTCTTAAAAGGAGCAATAAAATTTCGAGAACAGCGGGCATTTATGCACCCATATCAGGTTACATAAAAAACAGCAATACCAATATCGGAAAATACGCATCGCCTACCGATATCCTATTTGAAATTACAGGTACCAATGACCTACATCTTGCTTTAAATGCCTTTGAGAAAGATTTAGGCAAAATTCAGGTAGGGCAAACCGTTAGGTTTTCACTATCCAATGAAAATGATTACAAGCACACCGGAAAAGTATTTTTGGTTGGGCAGGCTGCAGACGATAAAAAGATGATACCCGTACATTGCCATTTTACTAAAGATGTAAAACTACTGCCGGGAATGTATGTAAAAGCGTGGGTAGAAACCGGAACAGATGAAAAAAATGCAGTGCCGAATGATGCACTTGTACAGTTAGAAGGAGTGGATTATATTATTGCGCAGACCAATGAAGGCAAAAACGGTTATACTTTTCAATTAATACAAGTTGCCAAAGGCATAGAACAAGAAGGTTACACGGGCATAGAATTACCATCAACAGCAAATCCTCAACAAATAAAAATAGTTACCAAAAATGCGTACACTATTTTATCAGCGATTAAAAATGCCGAAGAAGAGGAATAGTTAAGATTTGCCCCAAATAGAAGTTAAAATATGTCCCTATTTATATTACAAAACATTATCCACTATACGCTGCATTTTTTCTTTCCAGGGTTAGTTGCTTTTGTATTTTTTAAAAAGGAATGGAAAACGGTTTGGATAATTTTATTATCAACGATGCTTGTTGACATTGACCATCTGTTTGCCGAACCAATATTTGATCCAAACAGATGCAGTGTAGGATTTCACTTTCTGCATTCATATTACGCTATAGTGCTGTATGTTTTGTTGTTCCTATTTGGAAACAAAATAATAAGAATTATTGCCCTTGGTTTATTGCTGCATATGGTAGCCGATTTTCAGGACTGTTTGTGGTAGTGAACGATTAATAACAAAAATTTTAAGAAATGCTTTTAAACAAAAAAATATCTATTTCATACTTTGTTAAGCAAGTAAAATGGCAAATATTCTTTGTAGTTACCTTTGCTCTAACCATTGGTTTTCTGCATTTAACCCCTGTACTGGCAGATATTGCAATACCATTTAGCATATTGGCTCTTTTAGGAACTATTGTTTCTATTTTACTTGCCTTTAGAACCTCACAGTCTTATGAAAGATGGTGGGAGGCGAGGATTGTTTGGGGAGCTATCGTTAATGACTCTCGAATACTTACAAGGCAATTGAACCAATTTCTATCGACTAAAGAAAAAGAAGAAATTAAAATCTTTGCTCAACGGCAAATTGTATGGGTGTATGCTCTGGGCGAAACCTTGAGGAAAGTAGGATTTTCTTCAAAAGTCGAAGCGTATATTAATTTTCATAAAATTAGTGCTGTCAATATTCCAAACGCTATTCTTGATGAGCATTCTAAACAAATGGGTTTTTTAGCAGAACAAAGAAAAATTTCGGAGTTTCAGCAACTGCAACTAAACGAAACAATTACTAAGCTATGTGATAGTATGGGGAAATGTGAACGCATAAAAAACACGGTATTCCCAAGAGCGTACAGCCTGCTATTACATACATTAATCTACGTTTTTACCATCTTGGTGCCATTCGGATTAGAGCATTCGCAGTTTACTATACAAATTATACTGTCAATACTTATTCCTATAATGTTTATTGCCATAGAAAAAACCGCCATAATGATGCAAGACCCATTTGAGAATACACCTGTTGATACTCCGATGACATCGCTGGCTTTAACCATAGAAATCAATATCAAGCAAATGATTGGTGAAGACGAAATACCCCAAAAGAAAGACAATGAGCTTTATTTTGAAATGTAGTGGTACTTAAGTTTTTATTATCAAACCTGTGTATCTGTCGTACAGAAATCAAAATTAAATAGACAATGAATAAAATAATTAAACCAATTATAGAACCCTTCAAATCTCTGAGGAATGCTACTTTTGCAAAGCTATATTTCGCCCAAATCGCAAGCCTTTTGGGTGATGCTTTTACTTGGCTCGGTTTGGCTTTGCTTACCTACCAAATGAGCCCTAAAAACGCAGCGGCAATATTAGCATCAGCCCTTACTTTAAGGGTAACAGCCTATATTCTCTTTTCGCCTTTTGCAGGTGTTGTATCAGAAAGATTTCAACGAAAGCAGATACTGCTCGTTACACAGGTGGCAAGAATGACAATCGTATGTGCGTTACCATTCGTTAATGCCGAATGGCAATTATATGGGTTGATATTTGCCTTGAATGTATTTGCAGCATTTTTTACACCAACTTATAGGGCAATTATTCCACAGATAGTTGAAAAAGAAATTTACAGAGAAGCCAATGGTTTATCAATGGCAACATTTCAGTTATTGAGTGTTTTCGGACCCGCACTGGCAGGGATTTTCGCAGTATGGATGGGTGCTACACAAATATTTTTCATAAATGGTGCAACTCTTTTCGTTGCTATACTTATAATACTTACTATTCCCAAAGGAACATTGCAAAAAGGTGTAAATAATGAGAATACAGCATCTAAAAATACGTGGAATGAAGTATTAAAAGGCATTCGATTACTATTCGGTAACAAAATTGTTCGTTTCGCTTTAAGCATCGAGTTTATATCAGCTATTGCAGGAGCTATCATCTTAGTAAATACAATAGGTTTGGTTAAAAATTCCTTGAAATTGGATGACCAACATTACGGTTGGATAATGTCAATTTTTGGCGTGGGTGCAGCTATTACCGCATTCTTATTGGGAAGTTTAGACAAATCGAAAAGTAGAAGTGTATCCCTAATAAGCGGTGCAATGTTACTAGGTATAGCCATTAGTTTTGCTAATTTTTTACCATACAACGGAGTAATGTTTTTATGGGTTTTGGCAGGTATCGGTCAAACATTAGCAGATATGCCGTCCGAAACCCTAATCGGCGAAAATATTGAAGCCAAAGACCACGGCAAAGTATATGGTGCTCATTTCGCATTTTCCCATTTATGGTGGGCAATAGCCTATCCCATTGCAGGATTTTTAGGTACACAGTTTCCCGGTCGGGAGTTTTTGTATGGCGGTATTGCCACAATTATTTTAGCGATTGCAGCTATTCTGCTGATTAGAAAACCACAGGTAAAACAATAAAAATGGCTTAATGAAAATAATTAGGACATTTATTAATTAGCCCAGATATTAATCCCAAAAGATAAATATATGACTAAATTCTTCAATGAAACGTTGCATAAACTAGAAACTGAAATCACAGAAATTGAAGCGGAAAGCTGTTTTCAAAAAGTTGAAGCAATCATCAACCTTATTGTAAATTCTTTGTCCGAATTAAAGGAGTATGTCCTGAAAAATGAATTCCAAGATAAAGAGGAAGAAATCCGCTTTTTCAAATATCAGAAACCTGTAATTGTTGCCAAGCTTATTTTTTACAACGCCATCTATAAAATCGAAACCAAAAGACCCTACGGTGCAAAACTCATTAAAAAATACTTAAATATAGAATTAAGGAAATTGAAAAGATTTTTTGAAAGTAATCTTGAATTTTATAAATACTATCGAACCAACAATACCTACATTGATGAAAAAATTTTTGTACGTGGCAAATATGATATTAAGCTAAGTTTAGATACTTTTTATTTTCAGGCAGACCATACCTTTTCGACTTCTCACGATTATAAAGTTGCAAAAATTATTGCCAATGACCAGCTTCAAATTTACATCGAAAACCAACTTCATAAAGCAACAAACGAAGAAAAATCAACCGATTTGCCCACACTAAATTGGACTGCCAGTAAAACGGCGTTGATAGAACTAATTTATGCTTTGCATTCCCAAGCTGTTTTTGAAGGTGGAAACATAGATCTAAAAGTGATAGCCAAAACATTTGGACAAACTTTTAATATAGATTTAGGCGATTTTTACCACACTTACATCGAACTGAAAAGCCGCAAAATCAACCGTACAAAATTCCTTGATAACCTTAAAGAAAGTCTTCTGAAAAAAATGGACGAACAAGACGAAATGTAAACGGTTTGATATTTTTAAACACCTCTTGAAAGATGAATGCTTTTATTCTTTAAAGCACTTTCGGGATTGGCTGTTTTTAGCGTTTGTTTTTCAATTTTTTCTTTCTCTTCGCCTTTATTTTCGGGGTTTATTGATAATTGTATCTTCCGTTCAACCGAAGCCAATTCAGTTTTCAGTTCACTCAATCTGTCTTCTTTTGCCCAAGTCCCATTTATCACTTCCTGAAGCACAGGTAAATCTTTTTGTATTTCTACGATTTTCTTTTTCTCTTGGTCGATGTAGCTTGGTAATTTTTCCAATGCGTTTAGGAAATTCATTGCAGCCAGCTTTTCATCTTTAGCAATTAAACCGTTGTTGTAGGTATATTTAATGTTTCCTTCGCCCTGAACCAAAAATCGGTTTACCCGAATATCCAAACCTTCTTTTTCAGACATTTCGGTTTTTACCAACAACGTAAATCCGTACAAATTTCCAATCTCTTCGTACTGACCGCCAGTTCGGGATTTATCTGCAAGTTGATTGAGCTTGATGCCGATTTGTTTTATATCTGCATTAAGTGGTAAACCGTCTAACTGTACAGGATTTGCAATAGTTCCATCCGAATGTTTTTGAATGCGTTGTTTTAAATTTCCCCAATCGAGGTTCATTCTGTTGAAACGAGATTGTGCGCTTTCCAATAACACTGTATAATCTTGCAATTTGTATTTGGCACTAGATTTAGAACGGTTGAAAGCTTGTTTTTCGCTTTCCAAACCTGCAATTTGTTTTTCTAATTTGGCTTTATCCAACAGGTCTGTATTTCCTGAAAGTATCGCCACATATTCCGAAAAATTCATTCCCGATTTTTCATCCATACTTCCTTCGTCAATCGTTCGTTTGCCCAGGTTATTGTTTTTTAATTGGTCAATAAAAAGTTGTTTGTTGTAAAGCAGATTGAACTTATAACTATCCAATGATTTTTCTACTGCATAGATAATTACATCCACTTTGTTGTTGGCAAAGAACTTGGCGATTTCATTGCCTTTGCGAACAGCTCTGCCATCACGTTGAGCAAGGTCGCTTGGTCGCCACGGCGTATCAAGATGATGAACAGCAACGGCTCTTTTCTGCGCATTCACGCCTGTTCCAAGCATACTTGTAGAACCGAAAAGTACACGAATTTTGCCTTCGTTCATTCCTTTAATAAGTTCCTTACGTTGCTTATCATTTTTGGCTTCTTGTATAAAACGGATTTCGTGAGCAGATACACCGTGGTCTTCCACAAGTTTGCGTTTGATTTCAGAATACACATTCCATTCGCCAGGTTTATAAGTTCCCAAATCAGAAAAAACGAACTGCGTTCCTTTCTGTGCATTGTATTGGTTGTAATATTTAGCAATAGTTGCTGCACAATGCGAAGCCTTGCTATCGGGATGGTCTTCGTATTTCCCACTTACCATTCGCATATCCAACGACATTTTGCGGGCGTAGTCTGTAGCAATGAGCATTTTTGCTTTTTCTTCACTTTGCGACAACGGTGGTCTTCCCAGCAACTCGGCATTTCCTGTTTTTGCAAAATCCATTAATTTTTGAATAAATGCAGACTGGTCTGGAGTAGGCGGAATAGTATATAAAATCTCATTCTTATCCGGTCGGTCAATTCCTATATCTTTTGCCGTTCTGTAATCTGTAATTTCAGAATAGAATTGCGCCAATTCCGGCACTTTTATAAAATATCGAAAACGTTCTTTTGCAACAATATTATTGGCAACTGAAAATTCATAATCGGTCGTTTTTCTTGCGTAAATAGCTGCCCAAGCATCAAAAGAATGAATGCCCTGTTTTTCCATTGCTCTTGGTCGCAGGTATTTAAACAAAAGGTACAACTCCGTCAAAGAATTGCTGATAGTTGTTCCCGAAAGAAAAGTGGCTCCCATATCCGCATTGATGCGCTCCTGAATGGTGCGGATAGCAAAGAGCAGGTTCATTGCCTTTTGGCTTCCGTCCACATTTCCCAATCCTGCAACCCTTGAATGCCTTGTATTAAACATCAGATTTTTGAATTGATGGCTTTCGTCCACAAACAAATGGTCAATGCCCATCATCTTAAAATCAACCACATCATCTTTGCGATTATCAATATCGTGTTGCAGAGTTTTTAGTTTTACTTCAAGGTTTTCTTTTCGTTTGATTACTCCGGCAAGCATTCCTCTGGTAACTTCTTTGCCCTGCGATTGCAACGCATCGAGGTTTCGTTCTACGCTATCTAACTCAATTTGTAGAATTTCTTTTTGCATTTCGGACGATTGCGGTATCATCCCGAATTGGTCGTGCGTGAGGATGACGCAATCCCAATCGTTGTTTTTAATATCGCCAAAAATCCTCAGACGTTTTTGAGGTGTAAAATCTTCTTTGCCCGGAAACAGAATTTTAGCGTGAGGATAAGCAGTGCGGTAGGCTTCAGCAATTTCGTGAACATTACTTTTCAGCCCGATAATCATTGGTTTATGGGCTAATCCCAAACGTTTAATTTCCTGTGCTGCGGTACACATTACCAATGTTTTTCCTGCACCAACTTCGTGGTCGCAAATAGCACCGTTGTTCAGTTTTATCATCCAAACAGTGTCTTTTTGGCTCGAATATAAGTCTTCAATGCCTAAAGCCTTACGGTCTAATCCCGGAAAGTCCTGATGGCTTCCGTCATAATTTGGTCGAACGAAACAATTGAAAGTATCATTGTATTGGTCGGTCAGCCTGTTTTTAAACTCATCATTTTGGGCGTGAAGCCATTCCGAAAAAGCAGTACGGATTTCATCAATTTTGGTATTCGCCATTTGGATGGCTTCCATATCCCGTACTTTAACCTCTTGTCCCTCTACTGTAATTTTTTTAGTAATGTCGGGCGTGGTGTTAACGAGAGCGTGTTTTAGCAATGCAATTCCATCAAACGTTCTGCTTTCTGATTTGACGGCATATTTCTCCCATATATGCAAATTCCCTCGATTACATTTTACAGAATAATCATCAGAGCTTTCGGAATAATGGATAACTACATCTGTATCGAACAAGTGCGAAGCAAAACGAGCATAAATTCCTGTTGGCATCCAACGTTCACCGAGGTTAAAATCGAGTTCTTCAAACTCAATTCTTCTTGGTCGGGCTTCTTCCAAAACGGTAAGGCTTGCTTTAGCTTCGGTATCATCGGGATTGCGTTCGAGATACGATTTGACTTCTTGGGCTTTCTCCACTACGTTGCCAGCAATCCATCGTTCGGATATTTCATATTCCTTTTGTAATGGATTGTAGAAAATGCGACCGTGTAAAGCTTCTTTCAAAGCATCGTCAGCCATACCGCTGATTTCAGACATATAATTCAAATCCACGCTACCATATTTATTCAATGAAGCCGCTAAAGCTTCTTCGGGATTATCCGTTGCTATGGTTATGGTAGAAAAACTTACTGGACGGCTGAATATATCCGCTTTGTGCACCACACCGCCAACAACACGCTCCAAATAAGGAATTTCCTTACCGGAACTATCCGTTTTTATAAGTTTGATATTATCCGCACTATTGAGATTGCCATACTTTTTGATAAAAACATCGTATAATTGGTTAAGGTTTTCTCTTTCTCCTTTTTGTTCGGTATGAAATTTTGCCTCTTTATTGTAAAGTTCTTGGTAAACATCACGGACGGCAATGTATGCTTCGGCTCTTGCGTTCTGTAAAGTGGGCAATCGCAAAGGATGGAAAACTGCTTTACCATTTGAATTGTCTACATCTTGCAAATGACCGACCCAACCATTATCCACAACAAGGCAATCGTTTCGGTGGAATGATTGAAGTTCGCCGCTAAATATTACAGGTTCAGGAATATTTTCGGGAACTGCTGGTTGAGTAACTTGGTCATTTCCGTCTAAACTTGAAAACAGGTCACCAATAACTTCCTGTTTTTTGCTATAGTTTGATGTAATTACATTCTCAGAACTATTAGCAACAGAAGGTATATAAGATTGTTGCACACTACTGAATAGGTTGGCTTGGCGACCGTTGGTACGGCTGCTTTTTTTAGCGTTTTGCCTTTTGGTTGGTGTAGTCGTTTTAGGAGGAACAATTACCGTTACAGGTTCATTCACATTTTCAAATAAGTCGAAAATGCTTAACTGTTTTAATTCTTGAGCGCTTCCCTGAGTGATGACGGTTTCGATATTTGGAGAAGTTATTTTTGGCTCAATTGGAATTTGGATAATAGGTTCATTGTTGCGTTCGCCTCTGTACAAGCCTAAATTCAGGTGCTTGCCAAAATCTTCGGAAAGCATTTGTTTGAGGTCTTTGGCAATTCCATCAAATCCGTCCTTATGTGTATAAATGAGTGCTGGTTTTCCGTAAGGGTCGGTATCAAGTTTTTGGTTGGTATAAACAATTCTCGAGTTGTCTTGAAAGTAAGCGTTACCAATTGTATTAAATTCCGTTGGTTTGCTTTGACAAAAAAGTTCTTCAATTTCAGTAAGTTTCTCCTTTGCTGTATTTTTTTGAAGGATAATCAAATCACTGCCAACTTCAGTACCTGCATATTCGGTAAACAAATTGTTGGGCAATCTGACCACCGAAACCAAATTGTTATCCTCCATTAATGCCCTGCGAATAGGCTCATTCTTCGGGCTATTTAAAATCCCTTGAGAAGTAATGTAAACCAACAAACCGCCTTCACGAAGCATATCAGCACCTTTCAGAAAGAAGTAATTATGTATGCTTCGAGCTGCTTGCACTTTTGCAGTGTCTTTGCTTCGGGAATAGGAAAGGTCGAATACCGAAGTATCGCCAAATGGAATATTACTGGCGATTACATCATAGCTATTTTGTTCCTTTTCGGGAATTTCCTCAAAGCCACTTACACGAATATTGCTTTCGGAATAAAGCTGTTTTAAAATCATTCCTGTCAGCAAATCCTTTTCATAGGCAGTAACACTGGCTTTTTGATTTTCTGAAAAGGATTGTATGAAAGACCCAATACCTGCGGATGGTTCGAGGAATTTTTCAATGTTCAGACCGCTTTCACGCAATGTAGTAGAAATAGCATCTATGACCTGTGGTGGTGTATAAAAAGCCGTCAATACAGAACTTTTCATACTATCTACATACTTGCGGTATTGTTTTTCGTCTTCTGAATTTTCTTTGAGTAGCTGGTGGAGTTCCTGTGCAATTGGGAAAAGGTCGTGTTCTGTTTTTCTCCAATTGTTGATGTCTATTTCTTTCGCTATAGGGTTCAACACAAATTTAAGACCGCCAAATCCGCTGTATTGCATCATTAGCAGTCTTTCGCCTACGGTGGCTTGCCGTTTCTCCTTATCCAGTGTAAAAGCAATTCGCAGGGCATCAATGTTCTGTTGGAGATGTTGCTTTTTACTGAAGCCCATTTTCCTCTATCCATAATGCGATGGTTCCCGTCAGTTCAGTATAGAGCAGGTCGAAATCTGTGTTATAGGCGAAGTCATCGGTTAATTCATAGCCATCGAAAATTGGCTTACAAATTGGAAACATTTTCAAGGCAAATAGTCGAAGTTCTTCATCTGCCATTACCGTATCAAATTCATTACAAACCACTTCAAAAACAGTATCGAATTTTGAGAAGTGCAAACCTTCAAAAAGAATGTAATTGGCTATTTCATTGCATTTTTCAACATCATTGCCTGATTGAAAAGCACCTTCATATACATTTGCAGCCAATGAAGCACGATGCTCTATAAATTTTTGGTCGTGGGCTTTTTCGGGGAAGCTGGTGTTTAATAAATCTTTAAGTCGTAAACTGAAATACGACAGGTCTTTTTTTGGAGTATCCATACTATAATTTTATTTTGAATTTTATTTAAAATCAAAATTATGGCAGGAGATAAAATCAACGTTAGAGATGGTAGAGATTGGCTTTGAAAGGCGTAGTTTGTCTGGTTGAAAAAAAATTCAGTTTAAAAAAATGTATTTTTATTGATTAAAAATGTTGTGATATGAAAAAGAAACCAATCACTGAAAATTAAAATTTGCCAAGTGTAAAACATTTGGCAAATTGATTGGTCTAACCTACTTCAAAAGGTTGTTGCAATTTTATTTTCTATTATTTTTTGGAGATTTATTTTGTTCAAATTCAAATGATGTGGTAAAATCTTCATTCAATAAAATATAAGCATCAAATTTTTTTCCTGCTTTGCTTTTCAACCCTTTAATAAGAGAGGTTTTCTTTTTATTGATAAGATTTTCAATATCGGCTATAGCGATTTGTATACCACAAACATTGCGAAATTGTATCCAATTGCAAACCTCATCAGGACATTTCACAATTTTATCACGGATAATCAAATGTTGGGCTTTACATTTCGGACAAACCAATTTGGGTAGATTATTTTGGGCAATGGAAGTTTGCAACAATTCATTGGTAATAGATGAAGCGTAGTTTTCCATTTCCTTTTGAAATGTTTCTGCATTCATTTCGTTGTTTTCGATTTTCTGCAAAGCCAATTCCCATTCGGCAGTCATTGCTACGTCTGCAATTTTCCTGTCTTTGACCAATTCATAAACCTGTATTCCCTTTTCAGTTGGTATTAAAGATTTCTTTTCTCGTTGGATATAATTTCGGGTAAATAAGGTTTCTATAATCGAAGCTCTTGTTGCGGGTGTACCGATACCAATATTTTGTAAAGCCTTGCGTTCATCCTCATTTTCTATTTCTTTTCCGGCACTTTCCATAGCCGATAAAAGTCCGGCTTCGGTATAGAGTACAGGTGGTTTGGTTTTCTTTTCGAGAACAGAAGCTTCTTTTATTTTGAGTTCATCGTTCTTATTTAATTCGGGTAAATCCTGTAAAACTTCGGTGTCATCATCGGAGAAATTACCTTTAATGGAACGCCAACCAGCTTCCAGAATTTTACAGCCTTTTGCCGTAAAATCGTAATGCAAAGCTTGTAAATCAACATCAGTAATCTCTTTGATACACGCTTGTGAAAGGGCTTCGAGCAACCGAAAGGCAATCATATCATAAACGGCATTTTCTTTTGCGTTCAGTGCTGACGGGATTTTGTCTGTAACCAATAATCCGTGATGGTCGGTAACACGCAAATCATTCACGATACGTTTATTGAAACGTCCCCATTTCATTTTTGATACGGCTTGCTTGCAGTTTTCCCTGTCCTGCAAAGCCCTCACGAGGTTGGGAATTTCTGCCCACATATCTTCGGGAATATATTTGCTTCCGGTTCTGGGATAAGTGATAAATTTCTTCTCGTAAAGGCTTTGGGCAATATTCAGGGTTTCGTCAGCAGACAAATTCAATTTTTTATTGGCTTCTTTTTGTAATCCTGTCAAGTCAAAAAGTAAAGGCGGTTGCTCTGTTACGTTTCTAATTTCTACCGATTTTATGGTTACAGTTCCGTTTCGTTGAATGGATTTCAAAATATCATCAGCAACTTTTTTGTCTTCCCATTTTTCTGCTGAAATGCTCTCAAAGTCTATTGATGACTTGTTTTGCAGCAATTGTATCTGCCAATAATTCTTAATTGTGAAATTTTTGTTTTCCAGATAGCGTTTGCAAATCAAAGCCAATGTTGGCGTTTGAACTCTTCCGAGCGAATAAATACCATTTCCTGCGGCAATGCTCAATGCTTGTGTAGCATTAATGCCTACCAACCAATCGGCTCGGCTTCTACCTTGGGCAGACTGAAATAATCCGTCAAATTCTTTTCCAGATTTCAGGTTTTCAAATCCTTGTTTGATGGCTTTTTCGGTCAACGAACTTATCCAAAGTCTTTCAAAAGGTTTGTTGCATTTCAGATATTCGTAAATGTATCGAAATATCAATTCACCTTCACGCCCTGCATCGGTTGCTACAATAATGCGTTCACTTTTATTGAAAAGTTGCTCGATAACTTTCAATTGTTTTAATGCTCCTGTATCGACTGCGTAGCCTTTGTCCTTTTTCACTTTCCGAACTGTAAGTAAAAAAGGGTTTGGTAAAATCGGTAATGCTGTTTTGTCAAATCCCGAAATCCCATAATCTTCGGGCATTCCTAAGCCAATTAAATGACCAAATGCCCACGTAACAAAATAGCCGTTACCTGTTATATACCCATCTTTTTTCTCAGTTGCTCCTACAATTCTGGCTATTTCCCTTGCTACGCTTGGTTTTTCTGCAATAATTGTTTTCATACACTGTTACATTTTTCTGCTTTTGGATTTTGCAGGAGTTTTGGGTTTTTCTTGTTGTTCCTGCTGTTGCTTGTTTTTCGGAGATTGCTGACCCGATTTTAAAGGCTCATTGATTTTTTTGGTGGCTTCATTGGTTTTCCCTTCTGAATTGACAGCAGTTTGCGTTTTATGGGTTTCAGTAGGTTTTGCTCTTTCCTTGTATTGATTTGGAAATTCAAAATTTGTTTTACCATCTTCTTTATTGAAAGTGATGTAACCTTGATAAGGCTGTCCTTTTTTGTCTACCAATCCGTCAATGTAGATGGTTTGACCATTTTTAAAATCCTTATGTTGCTCATCGGTCAGTTCCTTACCACGGAAAGTTTTTGGAGCTTCTTGTGCTTGGTTCTGCTGATTGCTTTGTTGATTGTTCTGTCCGTTGCTTTGAGTTTGCTTGTTGGTGTTGCTTCTATCAAACAAAAACTCAACATAACGTTTGTCTGCATTAAACTGAACCGTTGCTGAAAATTCCGTTCCTTTGTTTGAAATCATACCCTCTAAATAAAGCGGTTTACCTTCCAATAATGTTTGTTTTTGGGCATCATTGAGTTTCACGCCTTTAATTTCATCAGGGATTTTTATGAAATCTGTCCGTAGGGCAATAATGTCGTTGGTAAGCCTATCTATACTGATGATGGATGGCATCATTTCGCCTGTTTTGGTGTTTTTTAAATCAACCACACGACCCATATTGCCAGTTGCAAGTAGATTTTTTTTGTCTTCATCGGTAAATTTGTGTCCGAAAAATTCAAAATGTAAGGTTGGTTCTTTTTTGATACCGTGAATTCCCACAACAACTTTTCCATCTTCGGCTTGCTGTAATGAAAGACGGGCATCAGTACGGAGAATTGAACCACCGAGATTAACGCCAATGGGCACAAGTTCGTTGGTCTTGAAGCCTTTTAATAAAGGTTCTAACAGATTTCTTTTTTCTAAAAATTCCTTGCTCAATCCAAGATTATTCATTGTGTCCCAATCAATTTGTTCCGGTTTGTAGCGGTATTCGCTAGTTTCCGCTGCTGTTTGTGTTGTTGCCATATCTTTTTGATTTTCTTGTTTATTATCCTGCCTTATTTCTGTTTTTATTTCGTGTTCTTGCATCACTTTTTCGCCTTCGGGAGTTGGCTTATTTACCTGTTTTTGCATTTCCTGTGCTTTTTCAACTGCGATAGGGGCAGGTACTTTAAAGAATGAAAAATTGGTAGGGTTCTTTAGTTGGCTGAAAAAATTGGAAAAAAAATTGGAAAAAAAATCGCCACCCTTATCCACACGCATAAACTGATTTTCATTTTTCTTGGTGGGGTCAACGGTTTCCATTTTCCCTTTCTCGTCGATACTTTTTACGGCTTGGATTTTCATTTTTTCTTTATCCAGCACTAATAATATGTCCGATAGTTGTTCGGGCATTTCCTGCGTATTTGCTGTTTCTTCGCTCATAATTTGAAAAATTTAAAATTCACTATCGAATGTAAAACAAGCATTTACTGGATTGGTGGAAATGGCATTAAAAGGCAGTATTTGTCATTTATTGGCGTTCATTTATTTAGTAGGAGGATTAAAACTTTCACGAATAAATTGATGTACATCGGAAAGTTTATAGTACAATTTTCCACTAATCGTATAATAAGGCAACTTCCCATTCGAACGATACCGCTGCAGAGAACGATTACTGATTTTAAGCATTTGAAGCAAATCCTGATTGTCCAATAATTCCTCGCCATCTATGCTGTTACGCTTTTTTTGCAACTCATTGATATTATCGCCCAGCATATCGAGGCGACCAATAAGGCGTTCCATCCACGCCAAAAATTCCATTCTATCAATATTCATAGCCATACATTTTATGGTTTCCCCAATTTCAGATTTCTTCCTTTTTCGATATAGCTTTTACCTTTTGCCATAAGTTCCTGCAAAAACTCATCACTACTCTCAATTGCATTTGCATTCAGCATATCTTTAATTGCACCGATGGTGTAGAAATACTGACCGTAGATTTTTGAATAGGCAATCTCGCCTTTGGTACGCATACGCCATAAGGTTTTCTCGCTTAGGCGTAGGTATTGAGATACCTCGTGGTTATTGAGCCACAAGTCATCATAACTTTTATCTTCCAATTTTTTCAGATAATCGGCAATGGCATTAATACTGTTATTTAACTTTAGCCAAGCTTCTTCTTCAATTGTGATTATTTTCATTGCATATCATTTAAAGTTCACTATGCAAAATTGTGAAAGGTGGCAGTGTTTGTCTGCCAATGCTTGCCCATTGGTTTTTGAAGTTTTTTGAAAAATTTCACAATCAAGTAAAACCTTTATCAGACAAGGTTTTTAAGGCATTTTGAATATTTAGTATTGAAGTTTTGGAAGAATTTACCAATTGGCAGATATGGGCAAAAAAAACAGTACTTTTTGAGTACTGCTTAAAATAAAAATATCCCCGAATTAACCTAAAGGTCTTTATCCATATATTCTTCGAGTGACAATTTGAGTTGGTCTAAAAATGCAGTTCGGGAGCCAGCCCTTGTTTTCATCCGGTGGAAAGAGTGATGTATATCATTTAAGGGTGTTTGGAAGAGGACTTGAAAAATCAAAGCTAATTTTCGGATACCAATTTTTCCGTAAGCCACGGAATTTGAAGCATAAAGAGCGTATATCAGTTCAATGAGTGCATTTTGTGAATTTGTCCACGAAATATCCTTGTTGGTTTCTAAATTTTGTAAAAGCGCATCGGGATTTTCTTCAGGATTTATTTTGGAAAGTAAATAAGTATAGATTAGTTCATTGGCAATTATATGGGCTATTTTGTGGTCATAATAGGTTGAGAAAGTTAGGTCAATTTCAAATACACCGCTCTTTAAACCATCGTGATAATTTATGTTTCCAAGTGTGAAATAGCTATGGTCACGGTCTGTTCTATTTGCACGATAATATCTGTAAAAATCTTCGTTGCAGATGTTTTCCTCGTATTCGGTTTTAAGAATTTTCAACTGTTTTTCGTAAAAACTTTGGTACATTTTGCCTTTGCTTGCAGGACAAGTTGTTTCAAGACGAAATACCTTATTGTAATAAATAAGTTTGCCTAAAATTTGCGGTTTAATGTTTTTAAAAAAGTCTATTTCTTGTTGTCCATTCTTAAAACCTGATTTTAAAACATCTGCTTTAATGTTATGCAACATCGTATTTAGAAATAAAGTCATTTGGTAAGCCTCGTCAGACGTCTGCATTATATGAGAAGAAAAAATATTTTCTTGATGCCGAATTTTTAATAATATTTCACTTAATAGGATTTCCATAGCGTAATCGATTTTAGGTTAACATTATTTGTTTTATAATCAAATCTTTGATTATTCAAAATTTGAAAAAAATAATGAAACCATTCCCACAGGTTCCCCCAAGGTGGGAATTTTTTTTTTTGAAGTGAAATTTCAAATACAAAAAAAGGCAGACAAAAAAAATGGACAAAGTGTTAGCCACATTGCCCATTAATCATTAAATTTGTAGTATTGATTTACAGGGGTAATTCAATGAAATCAAGCGCAGTAAGCACCATTACTAAATCGTTACCAACAGAGTTTTGCACTCTTGTAAGCTACTGTTTATTAGTCAATTTCGACTTGATTAATCTTTTTTAATTAAAAAATTTAACTTATTCTTAAAATCAGGCACAAAAAAACCTTACCGGTTAAGGCAAGGTTAACGTATCAAGTCATCGTTTTGTTCTTCGTGATCGTCTTCATTATCACTGTATCCCCAATAGCTGTTTTCTTCGTCTTCCCCAATATCACTGGTTCCGGCCTGATCATCAGCTCCGGGAATATCAAGTCCTTTATCTAATGTATCATCTTCAGCTGTTTCGTTAAAGATAGGTTTTCCGTCTCCGTCTAAAGGAATATGCTCCTCCTGGTTGAATATATCTTCAGCAGGTTGATAATCTCTCTGCTCAAGTCTTCTTTCCTGTTCCTGTTCGCTATTTTCTGGTATCATAATATTGTATTTAGTGTTGTTACACATAAACAAAAATAATTCCAAGTTTAACAGGTGGTTTTGATTTAGAATACTTAGATGCGTGTTTTAATAAAAACTAAAACTATAGTAATATTTGTAAACTAAAGTTAAGAATAAAATTAATATGATATCTATTTTTCTGAATAAATTTTTGGATTGGCGCAAGCAGGCATTTTTTCGCCTTTTGAAACGGCAATTAGATTCTCTGCGGCAATTTTTGCCATCCCGTTTCTTGCTTCTACGGTTGCTGAGCCAATATGTGGCAGAACACAAACGTTTGAAAGTTCTAAAATCGGGTCATCTTTGTAGATGGGTTCCGGATTGGTCACATCAAGTCCTGCTCCCCAGATTTTATGCTCAGCGAGCGCTTCATAAAGTTCTTTTTGATTATGAAACCCTCCCCTTGCCGTATTAATAAAAATAGCATTATCTTTCATTTTTTCGAAAGCCGATGCATTAAAAAGTTCGCCCTGTTCGGGTTTGAAGTTGGCGTGAATACTCAGTACATCAGATTGGGAAATGAGTTCTTCCAATGACACATATTTTGCATTCAGGTCGTTTTCAGCTTCTTCGTTCCGGTTTCGGTTGTGATAAATAATCTGCATATCAAAAGCAGCCTTTGATTTTTTAGCCATTTCATAGCCGATTCTTCCCAATCCGAAAATTCCCAAAGTTTTTCCGTAGAGTTCTTGTCCTAGGGCATGAAGCGGATCAAAATCTCCCCAGTTTCCGGATTTTACTTTTTCAAAATTGTAGCTTGCTCTTCTCGCCACCGACTGCATCAGAAGAAAAGCAATATCTGAAGTCGCTTTGCTTAATACATCCGGAGTATTTCCCACAGGAATTTTTCTCCTAGTTGCTTCCTGAATGTCTACATGGTCGAAACCTACTGAATAGAGGGCAATTGCTTTAATATTCGGACATTCATTAAAAAAGTCTTCGTCATATTTGAATTCAGTTCCTACGCTTAAAATCATATCGTGACTCTGGCAGTAGCCTATCCATTCTTCTCTTGACAAATTATCGTGATCCGGAATGAAAATTTCCAGGCCGGCATCTTTTAGCATGTGAATTCCAATTTCCGGAATCTGCTTATTGATAAATACTTTCATATTACTTTGTGACAGGTTAAATTATTTCAATAAAAAAACTCATTTCTTAAAAATGAGGTCTTTCAGGTTTGCTATTAAAATTTACTGATTTACTATCTTATTATTTGCCCAATCTCAGGAATCTATTTTCCGATGGAAGTATTTTTGTGTTTTCAGGCTTTTACTTTAATTCAATTTTCATTCCGAAATGACCCTTTTACTTTTTTATTTGAATAAGCTGACCTTTTCTTTTAACCAGATTTTTATAATCCCACTGAATTTTTTCAGCTTTTTCCAAACATCTTTTTATAGCATCTTCATCCATCTCTGAAATATCATTGTAAAAAACAGAAGCATCCTGAAACTTTTCGCCATGAACATTTAAAATTTCTTCATTGAACGATTTTCCGCTCCAAAACATTAATCTAATTCCCTTTTTTTGTTTGCTGTAGCCTACAATCGGGTTACCATCAAGAAACCATACAGGATGTGCATGCCAGATTTTTGATTCGGAGTCAATAAGATTTTCGTTGATGATTTCACAGAGTTTTTCACACATCAGCCTGTCAGATTCTGTTTGTGAATTGTTGTATTCTTGAATATTGGAACTCATTATCAGGATAATTTTAGGATTAAATTAAAACATCAAAATCTTTTACTTGCATTATTACTGTTTACCTTTATTACGTGCACGACATCAATTAAACATTAGAATCTTTTCTGCATGTAATTTATTGATTAGTTTTCCCAAGCATCGGAACAAATTTGTAGGCTCCAAACTCTTCCTTCTCAAATTCTGTGGGTGAAATTTTAGTGAATCTATATAAAACCTGTTCATCTGTAGGTCCCAAAGGAATCACCATTTTACCACCCACTTTAAGCTGCTTCAGCAACTCTGTGGGTAAAACGGAAGCTCCGCAGGTCACAATAATTTTATCGAAAGGTGCAAAAGTGGGAAGCCCGGCAAAACCATCACCAAAACTCTGAAACTTCGGGTAAAGTGCCATTTCACGAAATTTCTTTTTAGAAAAATCAAAAAGGTCTTTCTGTCTTTCCACAGTATACACCAATGCTTTCATAGCCAGTAAAACTGCAGTCTGATAACCGCAGCCAGTTCCTATTTCCAGTACTTTTTCCCCTTCTTGTACCTGTAAAAGTTCGGACTGTTCTGCTACGGTAGAGGGATGGGAAATCGTCTGATGGGCAAGGATGGGAAACGCTCTGTCTTCATAAGCAAAATCTTCAAAGATGCTTTCTATAAAGAGGTGCCTCGGGACTTCATTCATCGCCGAAAGTACATTTTCATCCGAAATTCCGATTCTGTTCCTGAGATAATCTACCAAAATCTTTCTTTTGCCTTTGTGTACAAACGAGTCTTGCGCCATTTAAATTTAGTTTAGATTTCAGGTTTAATTTTTACAAAAGTAAAAAAACATTCAGTATTTATCAAGCTAAAAACGATCTTCGGATCAGCATTCTTTAAAATTCTTATATTTACAAAAATTTAATAAACGTATGTTAAAAGCAGGTTTGGTAGGTGCCGGACATTTAGGAAAGATTCATTTAAGGCTTCTGAATCAATCGGATAAATATGAATTTGTAGGTTTTCATGATAAAGATGTTGAGAATGGAAAAAAACTGGAAGCCGAATTCGGATATCCTTATTTTGAAAATTTCGATGAGTTGCTGGATAAAATCGATATGCTGGATATTGTAACACCCACCATTTATCATTATGATTATGCTTTACAGGCAATAAATAAAGGTCTTCATTTTTTTATAGAAAAACCGGTAACCCACACGCTTGAGCAGGCAGAAGAACTTTTAAAGCAATGCAGGGAAAAAGGCATTAAAGCACAGGTAGGACACGTTGAAAGATATAATCCTGCTTTCATTGCCACCAAAGAATATATTAAAAACCCGATGTTCATTGAGATCCACAGACTTGCTGAATTTAATCCGCGGGGAACGGATGTTTCGGTGGTGCTGGATTTAATGATACACGACCTGGATATTTTGTTAAGCATTGTAAAGTCTAAAGTTAAAAATCTTCATGCAAGCGGCGTTTGTGTGGTGAGCAAAACTCCGGATATTGCCAATGCGAGAATTGAATTTGAAAACGGATGCGTAGCCAATCTTACCACTTCAAGAATTTCTATGAAGGCGATGAGAAAAAGCCGTTTCTTCCAGAAGGATGCCTATATCTCTGTTGATTTTCTTGAGAAAAAAGCGGAGGTCATCCGAATGAAAGATGCGCCCAAAAATCCAACTCCGTTTGATATGATCATCGAAAATGCGGAAGGTGAAAAAAATCAGATTTTATTTGAATATCCGGATATTCAACCCAATAATGCAATCCTTGATGAGCTGAATTCTTTTGCAGATTCTATTACTGAAGATACAAATGTCGAAGTTTCCATTGAAGATGGAACGGAAGCCCTGAAGGTAGCTTTACGAATTATGGAACTTATTTCCTGATTTAAAAAATTTGAAATGAAATTCGGGCTGCCAATTTTTGGCAGACCGAATTTTATTTATCTGACAAAACCGTATAAAGCATTCCAGAATTTATCATAAACTTCTATATGCGGCAGATGTCCTACATTTTCAAGTTCTACCAGTTTTGAACCTTTGATTTCCTGTTGTGTTTTTTTACCCAACAGCTGATACTGTCCCATTTTAGACTGCAATTCCTTCGGAGCCCTTTCTTTTCCTATCGCAGTGCGGTCTCTTGTTCCTATGATTAAAAGTGTAGGAACTTTAATATTTTTGAATTCATAGCAAACGGGCTGATTGTAAATCATATCCGATGTCAGGGCCGCATTCCAAGCTACCTTTGGATAATCAGGATGCAAAGTCCAGCCTGCTATTAAATCCAGCCAGGGTTGATATTCAGGTTTCCATTTGTTGTCGTAATAGAATTTAAGCTGGTAATTCTTATATGATTCTGCTGTATTTTTTAATTCGGATTGATATGCCTGATCTATTGTCTGATAGGACGCGAATGTTTTGTAATCTTCGAGTCCAATAGGATTTTCGAGAATCAGTTTCTCAACTTTTTCCGGGTAAAGAAGCGTGAATCTTGTCGCTATCATCCCACCCATTGAATGCCCTAAAACGATCGTTTTATCAATATTGAGTTGATCTAAGATTGTTTTTGTATTGTCAGCAAGCTGTGAAAAAGAGAATTGGTAATGTTGCGGTTTCGATGATTTTCCAAATCCTATCTGATCCGGAATAATGACCCTGAATCCTTTTTTTGAAAGATCTTTTGCCGTCTTTTCCCAATAGGCTCCGTTAAAATTTTTACCATGAAGAAGCATAATGGTCTTTCCATTAGGGTTCTTTGGCTGTACATCCATGTAAGCCATTTTCAAATCGTTATTCTGAGATTTGATATTCAGATAATACACTTTGAAAGGGTACTGATAGTTTGTGAGCTCGGCATCAAGAGGTTTTATTTGTGAAAATAAAAATACGGGAATAAAGGTCAGCATTACAATAGTAAAAATATTTTTCAGATATTTCATAACGTTTTTTTATTATTACATTTAAAAAACTTCTTAACGGAAAGATTAATTTAGATCACTTATCGTTCAAACATTATACCATGGCAATTTGTTTCCTAGCCGGGAGATTCATTAAGACGATCGCAAAAAGAATCAGGGCAATTCCAAACCACTGGATTACGTTTACTTTTTCTCCCAAAAGAAGAAAAGCCATCGTAACGGAAACCGGCAACTCAAGGGATGAGACAATACTTCCTAAACCCAGCCCTGCATTAGGGAAACCGATATTAAATAAAATCGGTGGAATAATTGTTCCGAACAAAGCCAGAATAAAGCCATATTTCCACAGAATTGAATACCTGAAAGCGTGAATATGCTCTGTGTTTTCAGTAAAATTGAGATAGAAAGTTTTCAAACTTCCTACATGTAATGGCCCAACCTGTGCAAATACTAAAAACAAAAATATGACAATTGAACCTCCTGCAAGCATGATAATACTTTTTCTCAATACCGGAAGATGGGTGGCCAGCTTGTTCGAGGTAAACATCGTAAGGGTGTATGATGCTGTTGCCATTAATCCCCAAAAGAGGCCTTTAAAATCAATTTCGATTTGTGAATTGACCAGATTTGTTGCCAAAATTGTTCCTGCCAAAACGATGATTACCGATATAATTTTCCGGAACTGTGGCAGTTTTTTAGTCATCAAACTTTCAACAACAACACTGAACCACACCGACTGCATCAGTAAAACAATGGCAATGGAAACATTGATGTACTGAACGGAAATATAATAAAACAGACTTGTACAACCCAAAGATGTACCGGCCAATAGTAAGTTTCTTACTTCTTGGGGATTGGGTGACGAAAGTGTTTTTTTTGAAGTAATAGTTTGGATAAAATTCAATATCAAAAGTCCGATTAAACCTAAGATGAATTGTGAAGTCGTAACTTCTGATGTTGTATAGCCATCCTGATAGGCGAGTTTTACAAAGGTTGCGAGCATTCCGTAGATACTTGCCCCGATCCCTACAAACAAAACTCCTTTTAGAACATTTTTCTTCTGCATGATTCATTTTTAAAAGCCTGCAAAGTTACGGCTAATAAATGAAATAATTTGGTATGGCAATTACAGATAAAAATAGATTTAATAAAATCACTTAATTATAAATTACTTAGTTTATTCAAACAATTTCAAAAATCATAAAATGTATACAAAATAAAAAAGCCACTCAAATGAGTGGCCTATTTCAAAAATATGTGAAGATTATTTACCTTCTTCCATTTTTCTTTTTAATTCAGCTAATGCATCGATATCTCCAAGAGTTGATCTCTCTTCATTATTTGAAGATGAATTGTTATTAGATCTGTTGTTAGAAGATTCTCTTACATTCTTTTTCTCTTCATCTCTGAAGATACCTGTGTGAGAAACTACTACTCTCTTGAATTCTTTGTTGAATTCGATTACTTTGAAATCAGCCTCTTCACCTTTCTTGATTTTAGATCCGTCTTCCTTCTCTAACAATCTTGATGGGCAGAATGCTTCAACCTCAGCATCTTCGAACTGTACAGAAGCTCCTTTATCGTGAACTTCTACCGCTTTACCAGCGTGGATTGTTCCTTCAGCATATTTTGTTTCGAATGCATCCCAAGGGTTTTCTGTTAATTGCTTGTGACCTAGAGATAATCTTCTAGCCTGGATGTCAAGTTCAAGAACTACGACATCTAACTTATCACCAACTGCACAGAATTCAGATGGGTGCTTGATTTTCTTAGTCCAAGAAAGATCAGAGATGTAGATTAAACCGTCGATACCTTCTTCTAGCTCTACAAATACACCGAAGTTAGTAAAGTTTCTAACAGTTCCTACATGCTTAGATCCTACAGGATATTTAGCTTCGATATTTTCCCATGGATCTTTGCTTAATTGCTTGATACCTAAAGAAATTTTTCTGTCTTCTCTATCTAAAGTTAATACTTCAGCTTCAACTTCATCACCTACTTTCACGAAGTCACCAGCAGATCTCAAGTGAGTAGACCAAGACATTTCAGAAACGTGGATCAATCCTTCAACACCTGGAGCGATTTCTACAAATGCACCATAGTCAGCAAGAACAACCACTTTACCTTTTACTTTATCACCAACTTTTAAGTCAGCAGAAAGAGCATCCCACGGATGAGCTTCTAACTGCTTCATACCTAACTGGATTCTTGTTTTCTCATCATCAAAGTCAAGGATAACCACTTTCACAGTTTGTCCGTCTTCAAGGATTTCAGACGGATGGTTCACTCTAGACCAAGAAAGGTCTGTAATGTGGATCAATCCGTCTACACCACCTAAGTCGATGAATACACCGTAAGAAGTAATATTCTTAACAGTACCTTCAAGAACCTGACCTTTTTCAAGCTGCGCGATGATTTCTTTTTTCTGACCTTCGATATCTGCTTCGATCAATGCTTTGTGAGATACTACTACGTTTTTGAACTCAGGGTTGATTTTCACAACTTTGAACTCCATAGTTTTACCTACGAACTGATCGTAATCTTTGATTGGCTTAACGTCGATTTGAGAACCAGGTAAGAATGCTTCGATTCCGTGAACGTCTACGATCATACCTCCTTTAGTTCTTGATTTTACAAAACCGTTTACGATTTCACCAGTTTCGTGAAGCTCGTTTACTTTATCCCAAGCTTTAAGCGTTCTTGCTTTTCTGTGAGATAATTGTAACTGACCGGTTTTGTCTTCTCTTCTGTCTACCATTACTTCTACCTCGTCACCTACTTTAAGGCCTTGGTTGTAACGGAATTCGTTTAGAGAAATAACACCTTCAGATTTGAAGTTGATGTCTACGATAGCCTCTTTGTCAGTTAATCTAACAACTTTACCAACCAATACGTCGTTATCGTCAAGGTTGTTTAAAGATCCGTTGTAGATTTCTTCAAGATCGCTTTTCTCTTTTCTAGCATCAGCATCAAGACCGGACTCGAAAGAATCCCAGTCAAATTGTTCAGGTGCTACGTTTTGGTTTAATATTAATTCTGCTGAATTTGTCTCTTTTGACATAATTCTAATAAAATTTGTATTCCTTCTTTTTCAACGGTTTGAATAAATGTGAATTGAAAAATACGGAAGTAATTAATTTGTAGTTATTTACTTTTCAAACCTTTAGTCACAAAAGTGGGTGCAAAATTACAAATTTTATTTAAAATAAACAAGTACTATCATCAATACAATTTTAATTGTAACTTTCTCATTGCCAATATTTTTTAGAAGCTTATTCTTGCTATCCACTTTTACTCCTCGCTCCAATGCTCCTCCTTACTGAGCCATCCCACTCATTTTCCTGCTGCGGGGTAACCGTTTCTATCAAGGCTAGAATTGATTTCAGCTCCTTCAATTACCTCATCCATTTTAGTCTAGCCCGGATTGCAGCAATTGTCTGAGCTCATTTTATTAATTTCGGCGCGGCAGCTTCGCTGCCGCGCCGAAATTAATAAAATAGCGAGTGCGGAAAGCCGGAGAAAGCTCCTTAAATAAAGTCGCAAAGTTTGAGAGTTGGGTAGTTTGAGAGTTGTTGGGTTGGAGAGCTTGTGGATTAAAATGATCATCTATCAACAATACTGCAACTGATATACACTAAAACTTAAGCACGATTCATTAACTTTGCAGCATGGAACTACAATCTATTTATGAAAAACTGCAGATTCAGGATATGAATCAGATGCAGAAATCTACCTATAAATCGACAGAGAAAGATCAGGATATTGTTTTGCTGTCTCCTACCGGTTCGGGAAAAACGCTTGCTTTTTTATTTCCACTACTGAGAAATTTAAAGAAAAACGTTTCGGGAATCCAGGCTTTGGTATTGGTTCCGGCAAGAGAACTTGCATTGCAGATCGAACAGGTTTTCAAATCAATGGGAACAGATTTTAAAGTTTCGGTTTGTTACGGCGGTCATGATAAAAAAATTGAAGTCAACAATCTTATTGAAGCTCCGGCAGTATTGATAGGAACGCCCGGCAGAGTAGTTTATCATCTGAGAAATAATAATTTTGATCCGAAAACGATTCAGACTTTGGTTCTGGATGAGTTTGATAAAGCACTGGAATTAGGATTTCATGATGATATGGAATTTATCTGTCAGTCATTAAAAGGTCTTTCACAAAGAATGTTAACTTCTGCAACGGCAATGGATGAAATCCCAGCATTTACCGGACTTAAAAACGAGAAAGTTATTAACTTTTTAAAATTGAACGAGGTAAAACCAGATATTCAGTTAAAAAGGGTAATGACGACATCTGAAGAAAAGCTGGATACTTTATTCAATCTCATCTGTAAAATAGGAAATAAAAGAACCCTGATTTTCTGTAATCACAGGGATGCTGTGGATCGAATTTCAGAGCTTCTGCGCCAAAAAGGTATTGACAGGGAAACATTCCACGGCGGTATGGAACAGGATGAAAGAGAAAGAGCGCTGCTGAAATTCAGAAATGATTCTGCCAGAATTTTAATAACCACCGATCTGGCGGCAAGAGGTTTAGATATTCCTGAAGTTGAGTCAATTGTTCATTATCAACTCCCCCCGAAAGAAGACGCCTTCATCCACCGAAACGGACGTACAGCAAGAATGAATGCCAAAGGTTTTGCCTATCTGATTATGACAGAGGAAGAAAATTTTCCTTTTATTAAAAATGATACTCAAGTAGAAAGTGTTGGGGGATTTGAAAAAGTGCCGGAAAAAACGCCTTTTCAAACTATTTATATCAGTGCCGGAAAAAAAGATAAAGTAAATAAAGTGGATATCGTGGGATATCTTCTGAAAAAAGGAGAGCTACAAAAAGATGATGTCGGCTTAATAGAAGTAAAAGACACGACCTCTTATGTTGCAGTTTCAAGAAATAAAGTCTCTCCTGTTTTACGAAAACTGGCTAATGAAAAACTGAAAGGTAAAAAAGTGAAAATCGAAGTAGCTTATTAATTTTGTAGCATAAATAAAAGTTGCTTTCTTCCGAAAGCAACTTTTAAAAAATTCTATACACTATAATTTTCAGCAGATTACTAAAATTTAATATTATATCCTAGCATGAACTGTGTTCCGAAAATGCTAAAATGCTGTGCGTCGTAACTTGACTGCTGATATCTTCCATTAAAAGTCACTGCATTATAAATTTCATCATAGGAAGTTCCTGAAGGGAGGTTCATTAATTTCCACTTAGGAATTACATTAAATATATTCATAACAGCTAGATTAATCGTATTCTTATCATTAATATTATAATTAATAGTAAGGTCCGATGTCACTCTTGGGCTGAACTCCAGATAGGATTGTGAAGATGCGGCAGGATCATCCCATGCAAGGTTGGCTCCCGGCATTCCGCTGTTTGCATAGATACCTTTTCCAAAAAGTGTATTATTGAGTGAAAAATTCCATTTTTTAATCGAATAGTCTATTCCAAACACTGCTTTTAAAGATGGTCTTGATGTTGTTGCAAGCGCTTCTTCTGTCCTGTTGAAAGGAGCTACGAGACGTAAATTGTCCAATTTGCTGGAGTTTTCTGTGATTTCAGAATGATTAATATTCATGGCAAGATTAAGAGCCATTTTTCCTGAAGCGATACTAATATTTCTGTAATTCGCTACAAGATCAACTCCCAAAGTATTGGTATCAACACCATTAATAAAGAAACTTGCAGCTGTAACATTGGAAACTCCGATTGCTGCTAATGGATTTAAAATAGTTGCCTGATCATTCATTCTGGAACTCAAGAGGATTCTGTCATATAACTTGATGAGATAACCATCTATTGTAACAGATAAATTTTTATTGGGCTGAATACCAAATCCCAAAGTGAAATTTAATGATTTTTCAGCATCCAGACTTGGAATGCCTACAGCCTTGGCCTCTTTTCCAACATTATTGAATAAGCCTTCGGATACAATCGTACTATTAGCAAAAACATTCTGGATTGTGGAAAGATACACCTGCTGAAGTGATGGAGCCTTGAATCCTGTAGATGCCGATGCCCTGGCTATCAGTTTTTTTCCTATAATATTCTGCTTGGCACTTACTTTCCATACCAGAGCATTTCCAAAATCGCTATAATTTTCAAAACGCGCAGTAGCATTAAGTGAAGTAGCATCAGAAATATCAAAAGCGGCATCCGCATATACCCCTACATTATATCTTGAAAATACACCTGCATTTTCTTCAGAAATGCCCGGAAAAGAGATCGCTCCTGTCTGATAATAGGATGCAGAATTCCCAGCGTAGATTTCATACTCTTCCCTTCTTGCTTCTGTACCGAAAGCCAACGCAACACTTTCTGAAAATCTTTTGGTAACATCTATATTTCCTACGATATTGTTAAATCTAAAACCGCCCGGCTTAAAATTAATCGGGCTTGATGCCCCCAAAGACGAGTTAAAAGTATTTCCGACCGTGTATAAAATTTTGTTGCCTCCAAAAGTGGCACTCATGTCTATATTCCAATCATTATTGGTTTTATTTTTATATCCTAATGTTGCTCCGTAGTCTGTTAAATCACCAATGAAAGTCGGAGTAAATCCGTCCGGTGAATTGATCACATTGTTAGGATTCACCCAATAAGGAGTTCTGTGATTAGCAAAACTGTTTACCTTTTTTACTGCGAGTGAAGCATTAGCATATAAGCTTGAATGTTCCGATAAAATAACAGAAGAATTCATTAAGAAACTTATATTACTTTTTTTAGGATAAGCATTCTTGTTTTGCGCATCAGGATATTTTGCAAGGTATGCATTTACAACATTTTGATCAGCACCGAAAGTTTGCGCATCCCAATAAGCGTTTACCTTTCCGTTTCGGTAGGCGTAGTCATTGTTTTGAATATTAGAAGAAAATGTAACAAATCCTCCGTCCTTGAATGTCTGTCCGGTAATGATGTTAAAGTTTTGAGAAAATCCGTCACCCTTGGAAAACAGACCGAAGTTTGCATTAGCTTCGGTAAAATCTATTTTATCCTTCAGGATGATATTGATAACCCCTGCTATTGCATCGGAACCATATTGTGCAGAAGCTCCGTCGCGAAGGATTTCTATCTTTTTTATAGCAATACTTGGAATAGCTGAAAGATCAGTACCAGTTTCTCCTTTTCCTATGGTATTTTGGGTAAAAATTAAAGAAGATTGATTTTTTCTTTTCCCATTAACAAGCACGAGCGTTCTGGAAGATCCCATGTTTCTGATTTCAAAAGGGTCTAGCAGTGATGTTGCGTCCTGTACTGCTGCACTTGTAGAGTTAAAGGAAGGGATCCTGTATTGAAGGGATTGCCCTATCGGACTGTAGCCTGAAGATTTAATGATAGAAGCATCAATATTATCAATAGGTAAAGGTGTTGCGACACTAGATCTGGGTGCGGCTCTGGTTCCGACCATAACAAGCTCGTCTATTTTTCTTGTTGCAACTGAGTCATTCTCTTGCGCTTTTAATAAACTTACGGAACATAATAAAAATGCAACCGCAATACTGTTTGTTTTCATCATTCGGTTTTGTTTTAATTCAAATATCGGCTAATATATTGAATAATATTTAATTTTATTATCGTTTTATTGCCATATCAATAATTAAGAAAAAAGCGATTTTTTAAGTTTTTCCTAAAATTTTAAATATTTTTTTTAAATAATCTGAATTATAAATAAATTTATCACCATTAATAGAATTATGACGAATCTTTTTTTTACTATGCTAAGCATATAATTTGCAATTATGATATCTTATAAAGACATACATAACATAAGGAGGCTGTCTTTTGGACAGCCTCCTTATGTTAAATCTTCAAATAATAGGTTAAATTTCTTTTTTTATATAATTACTATTTTACGCCTCTTACCTTTGTTGGCAAGATATACACCGATTTGCTGGCGGTCACAAATAAAATATTATTGTCCTTTCCTCCGAATGTCACGTTACCGGTCCAATCCTCATCAATGGGAATATGATAAATTTTCTTTCCTTCATGATTGAAAACATGTACTCCGTTTCCTGTAAGATAAAGATTTCCATGCTTATCAATGGTCATACCATCAGAACCCATCTCACAGAAGAGTTTTTTTTGAGACAGCTTTCCTTCACCGAGCATATCATAAACATATGTTTTTCCGGCATCAATATCCGATACGTATAGCTTTTTAAATTTCTCACTTCCTACAATACCGTTGGGTTGTGTAAAGGTCTCAATTTTAGATACAGCTCCATCCTTATTTCTATAATACAAGCTTTTATGAGGTGTTTCCTTCTTAAAATCCACCCAATAATCTCTTTCATACAAAGGATCCGTAAAATACATTCCGCCGAATTGGTCATTCCATACATCATTGGGCCCATTTAGCCTTTTTCCATCAACATTTTTTAGCAATACCTCAATCTTTTTATCTTTTGAAATTTTCCAGATCTCGCCTTTGTTATCCGAACACGTGATCAGATTATCATCTTTGTCGAAATGTGTGCCATTGGCTCTCCCCGTATTGCTTAAAAACTCAACAATGTTATTGGTTTTCCAATCCCAGTAATAAATCTTATCATTGGGCTGATCTGTAAAATATACATTTCCCTCTTTATCCGAAGAAGGGCCTTCCGTAAAAGTAAACTGATCCGAAATTTTTTTCGGTTGTACATCTTCATAAAACATATTTTTGGTATTTACTGATTTGCAGTTTAATAATACTAAAACCAAACCAACCGGAGCCATTCTCAGGATATTTTTCATGCAACATTATTTTAAGGCTACAATTTACGACTTACCAGAAAAGATTCAAAAGTTATTTTCTCATTTACTGACATTAGTTTAGAATTATATATATGCTGCATCATTTTGAAAAACTACAACAATCTTTGAGGAAAATATATTGATCTGAATATTGGGTGAATATCAACTTTTCAGATGCTGTTTGCTTATGAAATTTAAAAAAATTTTTATCTTTGAAAATTAGGATTCTAAAAATGAAGATAAATTTACCAGATAAGCTGTATTATTCCATAGGAGAAGTTGCGAAAGCATTTGATGTAAACACTTCATTAATACGATATTGGGAACAGGAATTCCCTATCATTAAGCCTAAAAAAAACAAAAAAGGCAACCGTTATTTCACGCCGGAAGACATTAAAAATCTTCAGATCATCTATCATTTGGTTAAAGAAAAAGGCTATACGCTAGACGGAGCAAAAATCGCCCTTACCACCAACAGCAAAATCTCGGAAACCATCACCTTGATAGACAGACTTGAGTTTGTAAAAGCAGAACTGCTGAAACTTAAAGATTCTTTGGTGGAAAAGGATAATGAATAATGAAAATTTTACATTAATTTTCTTTATCAATATATTTTTTTAACTTCTTTCCTGAATTTATATTCTGAAATCATCCAATTGCAGACTGGTCATTGTTATTAACTGACAGAATTATTAAGTTTGCGGCGATGAAAAAAAATTATTACCGGCAGCTTGCGTTTCTGGGAATGCTGCTTATTATTTTGTTTGGATTTCAAAAATACAGAAGCAACGAGAAAGAGGACTTCTCCGACGTGCGTTTTATCAGCAATAATCCCAAAAATTCACATCTGGCAGAATTTGATCCCAATGAACTGGACGGAAAGCAATGGAGAAATCTAGGTTTCACCGAAAAGCAGACAACCACTATCCTTAATTATAAAAAAATCGTGGGCGGAAAATTTCTTTCCAAAGAGCAGTTTAAAAAATGTTTCGCTGTCTCCGCAGAAAAGTTTTCAGAGCTGGAACCTTACCTTATATTGCCCGAAAATAATGGTGATTCAAAAAGCAGCCGTTATAACCGGGTTCAAAAGAAATCCATTACAGTTTCCCGAAAATTTAACCCTGATCTTTACAACATAAATGATTGGGTAAAAATGGGATTTTCAGAGCGCCAGGCAGAAGCTATTGTAAAATATAAAAACTATCTCGGCGGAAGTTTTGTAAGCAAAGAGAAATTTAAAGAATGCTTCATTATCAGTGAAGAAAATTATAAAAAACTGTCTGGTTTTCTCATTCTTTCTGAGAGAACTCCTGCCTCATTTAACCATTATGTTAAAAATTCAATTGCCAATACAACTAAAATTCATTACCGTCCTTTCGATCCGAATCTATTAGATGCAGAGGGCTGGAAATCCCTTGGCTTTTCCGATAAACAGTCACAGACAATCGTCAATTACCGTGACCGGAATTTAAAGGGAAGTTTTAAAAATCTGGAGGATATTCAGAAATGTTTTGTTATATCCCCCGAAAAGTTTGAGGAAATGAAACCGTTTATCAGATTAAACCCAACAACAGTTGCTAATCGTTACAACAATACACGAACTGAAACCACACAGCAGGAGAAAACAGATTTTTCAAAAGTTGATTTGAACACAATTACTTTTAAGCAACTTTTAGAATTTGGCTTTGATGAAAAAGCAGCAGGCTCCATGATCGGTTTCAGGAAAAAATTAGGAGGATTCGTTAATAGAGAGCAGATTCTAACGACTTATAATATTGATCCTGAATTAACAAGAAAACTACTTTCCGTAGCACAACTAAATACCTCAAACATCCCTAAATACACATTGTTTGATGCACCTGAGGAATGGCTTAAAAATCATCCATATTTCAAATATTCTGCCGATAAAATCATTTTTTACCGACTTACCGAAAAAGATGAAAGAAAATTGTGGAAACTTTTAAAAATCAAACCGGAATATGAGGCCAGGATGAAATTGTATCTAAATAATTAAAAAGTTATAGAAAGTAGGTATATCAATAGCGTCGGCTTTACCCGATATTTCGAATAAGGAACAAATGCTTTAGCCAAAGTTTATAATAAGTTTGGTTTAAAATCTTTTAGTTAATCAAACGTCTTGCTGGAACTTTCCACAAGCTTTTGCAATGCAGCAAGTTCATCCTCGCTAAGATCTCTCCATTTTCCGATCGGCAGATCCAGCTTGATATTCAAAACCCTGATTCTTTTAAGTTTTTTCACTTCATAGCCGAGGTATTCGCACATTCTTCGGATTTGGCGGTTTAATCCTTGTGTAAGGACAATCCGGAAATTCATTTCATCGATTTTTTCAACCTCACACTTTTTGGTTACCGTGTCTAAAATCGGAACGCCATTTCGCATTTTATCGAGAAACTTTGGAGTAATAGGTTTGTCTACCCTTACGATATATTCTTTCCCGTGGTTGTTCCTTGAGCGAAGGATTTTATTAACGATATCACCGTCACTGGTTAGAAGAATCAAGCCTTCACTTGGTTTATCAAGCCTTCCGATAGGAAAAATTCTTTTCGGGTGGTTGATATAATCAATGATATTATTTTTTTCTCTTTTGGTATCTGTTGTACAAACGATTCCTACAGGTTTATTGAATGCAACATAAACGTGATCTTCCTGCGGTTCGCGAATCGGTTTACCGTCTACTTCAATCACATCCTCATCGGAAACTTTAGTTCCCATTTCGGGAATTTTTCCGTTGATTTTAATTCTTCCTTCTTCCAAAAGCTTATCTGCCGCTCTTCTTGAGCAGTAGCCAACTTCTGATAAATATTTATTGATACGCGTTTTTTCCATTACTCTTCTCCGTAACCTGTATAATTTTTATTGGTGAAAATGATCACTCCATAGCTCACTCCAACAAAAAACGGATTTGAATTTCCCAATTTGTGAGCCTCCAGGAAAATACCTCCTTCCTGGCTTAACCTTTTCGAATACGAAACCTGCATCCCTAATCTTCCGCCCCAAAATTCAGCGTCGGAAACCACAGAATGATTAAGCTGTTTCCCATAGTTTAGTTCAATATAGAATGGCCTGTCTCCCGGATCAAAAATAAATTTGGGCTGTACCATGAGATAAATCAAATGATAATTATCCTGAATAAAGCTGTATCTGAATCCTGATCCTAGTGCAAAGTTAGGAAGAAAATTATAACCTCCGATCGCCGTAATTCCATACATCATTTTACGTGGCGGCTCTGAAGTGATGTATTGTGTATTATTAGGAACTTCTTTTTCTTTATTTAATTTGAAACCAAGATGAAGGGATGGGTTGAAATAAAATCCCATCGTCTTTCTTGAAGTTTCGTTTTCCTGGGAAAATAACGTTGAAAAAGAAATTAAGGCAATTAATAAAAGTATATTTTTCATGGTTGGTTAAATCTAAAATCGTTTTCCAGAAAATCAGATGTTGCATCCTCAATCTTATATTCCCCGATTTTTGTCCTCCTCAGCTGAGTAAGGTACGCCCCAACTCCCAGTACCTGTCCGATATCATGAGCCAGGCTTCTGATATAAGTTCCTTTTGAACAGCCCACGATGAAACTTATCATAGGTAGGTTTATTTTAACTTCATTGATATAAAAAATGGTGGTTTTCCTGGATTTCATTTCCACTTCTTCTCCTGCTCTCGCAAGATCGTAAGCTCTTTTTCCTTCAATTTTTATTGCGGAAAACACCGGCGGAGTCTGATCTATTTCTCCAATGAATTTTGCCAAAGCTTTATGAATATGCTCTTCTGTAATATTTGAAATGTCCTTGTGAAGAATTTCTGGCTTTTCGGTATCATAGGATTCGGTCTGCACTCCGATTTTTATTTCCGTCCAATACTCTTTAGGCGCATCCTGGATTTCCGGAATTTTTTTTGTGAATTTTCCACAGCATACAATCAGAAGTCCGGTTGCTCTTGGATCCAATGTTCCGGCATGACCGATTTTGAATTTCTTGGGAAGATCAAACTCTCTTTTGAGCTTGTATTTCATTTTATTGACCGCCTGAAAAGACGTCCAATCCAAAGGCTTGTCCAATAAAAAAATGTGTCCTGACTGTAAGTCTTCAGCTGTCATGGTCTAATAATAATGAGTAATGGGTTGTGAGTAATAATTGATTTACCTTAGTTTACTGGAAAAAATAAAAATAAATCAGCAAAGCGACTCCAACGAAGATACGATACCAACCCCAAGGCTTGAAACCATATTTATTTAAAACTCCGATGAATGCTTTAATGGCAATCAATGCAACAATAAAAGCAACAATATTTCCTACAATAAAAATTGTGATATGATCCTGTGACGACATAATCATTTCATATCCTTTCTGCGGATTTGCCGTTTCCTTACCCCATGTTTTTACAAAAACGGAATACACCGTAACAGCCAACATCGTAGGAACAGCAAGGAAAAATGAAAATTCTGCCGCTGCTTTTCTTGTTAAACCCTGCGTCATACCGCCGATAATAGATGCTGCACTTCGGCTGGTTCCCGGCATCATCGCCAGACATTGCCAAAAACCGATTGTTATTGCCTTTTTTACAGTAATACCTTTTTCATCATCAATTTTAGGATTTTTAAACCATTTGTCTGCAAATAAAAGAACGACTCCGCCCAAAACCAAAACCGATGAAATGGCAATCTGATTGCCCAGAACTGCTTCTATTGTATCATCAAAAAGATAACCCAAAACAAGAGCCGGAACGACTGCAAAAGCAAGTTTAAAGTAAAACTGTAAATTTTTCAAATCAAAAAACTTCTTCCAATAGGCAACAACCACAGAAAGTATCGCTCCAAACTGAATGGAAACCTGGAACATTTTTAAAAATTCATCTTCCGGCAATCCCATTAAGCTGGCTGTAAATCCCATATGAGCCGTGGAAGAAATTGGTAGATATTCTGTTAATCCCTCGATAATCGCAATGATTATTGCTTTGATTAAATCCATAATTTTTGTATTTATCAAAAAAAACTTTGTCAAAGTTCAGAACTTTGACAAAGTTTATATCATAAAATATTGTTTATTTTCTTTTTAAAATCGCATATATTTCGATCACAAAGCCTGTAACCACAAACAGTGGTGCAATTCTGATCCTGCGGATGGAAAAAATATCATCGTTCCATGCATTGGGGTCAAACTTTCCGTCTACGGTATTGGCATCGGACCCCATCATCAGAACAAATCCTACGATGATAAATGCAAGACCGATCAGCATCCACTTAAAGTTTTCCTTTCCGAAATAAAAAGTATTTTCCTGAGGAACTTCACTGGTTTGTTTTCCGAAATCGTCTGCGGAAAATTTATTTGTTTTTTTGCTCATTTTAAGAATAATATAAATCGTCAACGTTTGATCTTAAGAATCTCCAGGTAGCCACAACCGTACTCAATACGGTAATGAATATTCCTACTCCGATTACCAGCAACACCAGCCAGAAATACTGATTATTGTCCTGTACGAAAGCAGAACCGATCTGACTTGTAAAATAATACCAGACTCCGAACAATGCCAGAAGCCCGATTATGGAACCAATTGCTCCAAGAACAACCGCTTCAATAATGAAAGGCTTAAGAATAAATCTTCTCTTCGCTCCTACAAGCTGCATGGTCTTGATGATAAATCTTTTGGAGAATATTTTCAAACGGATTGAATTGTTAATTAAAACCACCGCTAAAATCAAAAATAATATGGAAAAACCTAAGATCCACTTAAGGATTCTGCTCAGGTTATTGTAGACATCTACCATCAGCGTACTGTCATTTTTGACTTCAGCAATTCCGGGTACCGCTTTGATTACCTTTAGAGCCTCATCAATTTTAGCAGGATCAACATATTCCGGTTTCAAAGCAATTTCTATAGATGAAGGAAAGATGTTTTCTTCGAAAAGTGCATCGGTATCTATTCCCATGCTTTTTTTAGCTTCCTCGGATGCCATTTCCCGAGTGATGTAAGTTGCCTTTTTCACCGGGGCTAATGTCTGAATTTCTTTGAAAACTTCGGCTTCCATTTTCGCAATCTTTACAGAATCTTTAGCATTATAATTTTCAGCGAAGTAAGCGTTTACGACAAGCTGTTCCTTGATATAATCGGAATATTTCTGGGCATTGATTAAAATAAGTCCCATTAATCCCAGTAAAAATAACACTAAGGCGATACTTATTACCACTGTAATATTGCTAGACCTAAGCCTTTTCTTATTAAATTCATCTACAGATTTAGCCATTAATATTAAAATTTTTGGCTAAAATAGAAAAAAACTTCCGAAATTTGGGAACGAAAAAGAGAAAATCACTGTTAATAAAATCATAAAAAACTTTGAGTGTAAAAGCAAAAAAGCATCTTGGTCAGCACTTTCTGACGGATGAAAACATCGCAAGAAAAATCGTGGAAGGTCTGAGTTTTGAAGGCTACCAAAATGTCATGGAAGTAGGACCCGGAATGGGAGTGCTCACAAAATATCTGCTGGAAAGAGACCAGCAAATTTACCTCGCGGAAATTGATAATGAATCTATTGAATATCTGAAAAAGAACTATTCTAAAGTAAAGGAAGAAACTTTTGTCGGCGATTTTCTGAAACAGGATTTCCAATTTATGAATGGCGAACAGATTGCCATTATCGGAAACTTTCCGTATAATATTTCATCCCAGATTTTATTTCAGATTGTAGATCATTACGAGCTGATTCCTGAAATGGTGGGTATGTTCCAGAAAGAGGTAGCGGAAAGAACGGCTGCAGTTCCGAGGACGAAAGATTACGGAATTCTTACGGTTTTGATTCAGGCATATTATGATACTTCGTATTTGTTTACGGTTCATGAAAATGTCTTCAACCCTCCTCCTAAAGTAAAATCCGGGGTTATCCGCCTGACAAGAAATCCAAAGGAAGGACTTGCCGGAAATGAAATTTTGTTTAAACAGATCGTTAAAGCCGGATTTAACCAGAGAAGAAAAAAGCTTTCAAATGCTTTGAAAGTCCTGAATATTCCTGAAGCGTTAAAAACCCATGAGTTTATGGACAAAAGAGCGGAAGAACTAAGTGTTTCCGATTTTATTTCATTTACACAACTTTGGAAAGACAATCAATAACAAGAGCCAGTTTAAATTTATGATAAAAAAAACCTCCGGGAAATCGATATTCCTGGAGGTTTTTATAATTTAAAAAGTAAATTAATTTTCTAATTTATGTACTTTTTTAGTTCCTTCATACATTTCGTATTGTAAGAAACGTGTTTCCAGCTTTCCGTTGAAGAGTTTTATTTTTCTTGACGGGCGAAGACCAATTTTCTTTACCGCTTCCAGATCTGATGAGATCAGCCAGGCCAGCGTATTAGGATAGTGTGTCTTAAAAGTATCTCCTATATTTTTGTAAAAATCGTCGTCATTAATAGATATTCTCTCATCATATGGCGGATTGAAAACCATTAATAATGGGAAAAGTTCTTTTTTAGAATCGAAGAAATTCTGTTTTTTGACTTCAATCACATCTTCCATTTCAGCAGCTTCAATATTGGTTCTTGCGGCATTCAGCATTCTGGAATCGATATCGTAACCCACAATCTTTCCGGTGAATTCTTTAATTCTATTGACTCTGAATTCTTTTATTTTCGAAAATAAATCGGCATCATAATTTTTCCAGTTCTGGAAGGCAAATCTTTTTCTGAAAAGCTGTGCCGGAAGATCCATTGCAATCATTGCCGCTTCGATCAACAATGTTCCTGAACCACACATCGGATCAAGGAAATTTCCTTTTCCGTCCCATCCCGCTAACTGTAGCATTCCGCTTGCCAGAACTTCGTTGATCGGTGCTTCACCCTGCTCTTTTCTGTACCCTCTTTTAAATAAAGGATCTCCCGAAGAATCCAGCGAAATGGTAATGAGTTCACGATCGATATGCAGGTGGAATTTAATATCCGGATTTCTGGTTTCAACATTGGGACGTCTTTTGAATTTCTCCTGAAAATAATCGACAATCGCGTCTTTCATTTTCAGGGTTACGAATTGTGAGTGCTTAAATGTCTCAGAATTTACCGTTGCATCAATCGCAAAAGACTGTTCCACATCCATAAATTCTTCCCAGTTGAATTTAAAAAGTCTGTCATAAAACTGATGCTGGTTGAAAGCCTTAAATTCATGTACCGGAACCAAAATTTTTAAAGCCGTTCTGGCAGAATAATTAATTTTGTATAAAAAACCTAAATCACCTTCGCAGTTGACTGCCCGATTTTTAACCTCAACCTTTCTTCCTCCCAATTTTTTGATCTCTTCCGCCAGGATTTGTTCAAGCCCGAAAAAAGTTTTTATCTGAATCTGTATATTTTCTATGTCCATACGTAATTATTAAAAGTTTAAATATTTAAGAATTAAAAGATTAGGTATTGCGATTATCATCTCATTGAATATTTCAATCTTTCAATGTTAAATACTTTTTCCTTTTACCGTACAAATTTAGTTATTTTTGCATTATGGAATGGTTTGAATCTTGGTTTGATACCCCTTATTATCATTTGCTTTACAATAACAGAGATTACACGGAAGCAGAAAACTTCATCACAAAACTTACGGCAGACCTTCAGCTGCCGCCAAATTCTAAGATTATTGACCTGGCCTGCGGAAAAGGAAGACATTCTGTTTTTCTTAATAAATTGGGATATAATGTTCTGGGACTTGATCTTTCCAGACAGAGTATAGAATTTGACAAACAGTTTGAGAATCAGACTTTAGTATTCGATGTACACGATATGAGGAACCCTATTAATGCGGATCCTATGGATGCTGTATTTAATCTTTTTACAAGTTTTGGATATTTTGATCATGAAAGTGACGACAGAAAAGTTTTCCATTCGGTTTATAATGTTTTAAAACCGGGAGGTTTTTTTGTTTTGGATTATCTGAATGAAGAATTCGTGCGGAAAAACATTGTTCCTCAATCTACTATTAACCGCGGAGACATTGAATTTAACATTACCAAAAAAATAGAAGGCCGACATATCATTAAAGATATCCGTTTTGAAGATAAAGGCAAATCTTATCATTTTTTTGAAAAAGTTAAACTGCATACTTTGGAAGCTATTAATTCGTACGCCGAAGAATGCGGTTTTGAACGAATTAAAATATGGGGAGATTATCAGCTGAATACATTTGATAAAGAAAATTCGCCTCGTTGTATTAATTTATTTAAGAAAAAATGATAACGGTTCTCTTATTGATTTTAAGTGTTGTTTCCGGAGTGTTTCTGGGAAAATATTTCGGCAAAAAAGAAAAGCTCGCCAAAAATTTATTGATTTTAAGCGCAGGATTTCTTATCACGATTTGTCTTAACGAAGTTTTTCCACAAGTATATACTGCAGAAACAGGAACAAGCCTGGGAATTTTCGTGATCGCCGGAGTTTTGTTGCAAATGATTCTGGAGGCGCTTACCAAAGGGTTTGAACACGGCCATTTTCATCATCACAACGAACACAATATACTCCCTGCAGCATTAATGGTGGGGCTTTTTATCCATGCCTTTATAGAAGGTATTCCTTTGGCAAATGAAGAGCATGAGCTTTCACCCTATCTTTGGGGAATTGTTTTTCATAATCTCCCGATTTCTTTTATTTTAGGAGCCTTCTTATTCAATAGAAAGCATGAATCCAAATCTGCACCGTCTTATCCTTCATTTTTGATTGTCGCTTTATTTGCTTTAGCTTCACCAATGGGAATGCTGTTGGGTAATTATTTTAATCCGGATCTACAGCCCTATTTCCTGGCTATTGTAGGCGGTATTTTCCTACATATTTCTTCAGTTATCATTTTTGAAAGCAACAAAAACCATAATATAGACTGGCTAAAAATAGGCCTAGTTATTCTTGGGGTCTCACTAGCTTTGGTGATGCATCTTTTTCATGATCATTCTCAGATAATACATCATCATTAATTTAATTTAAGATTAATAAAAAAATAAAGCTCCGAAAATTCCGGAGCTTTGTTATGTTTAGAGGTATCTATTACATCAAAATTTCCATCCGAATGTAATAAAGAAATTATTTCTCACATTTTTTACGTCAGATACTGCATAAGCATCGCTTGAAATCAAACGGCTAGGAGAATAATATCCTGCTTCATAGGCATTGTCAACGACACCATATAAAAATGGGTTGCTATATTTTGAGGTCACATTCTGGTATGATGCGTCAATATAGAATGATCTGAAATCATATCCTAAACCTATTGAAAGTGAATTTCTATCATTTAAAATAAGATCATTATAAGATTTACCAGCAATATCACCAGTATCAGTATATCGGTCAACATTAAGTGCATCAAAAGGGCTTGAAGCATAAGCATAACCGCCTCTCAACCTGAATTGCTTAATTCGATACTCTCCCCCGATTTTTACTTCTGAAAGATTTTTATAATTGTCTTTAAAGAAATCATTCAGTTCAGTTTCTGCATCGCCGTATACCTTATATTTAGGTTTTGTTAAACCCAACGTATAATCAACGTTTAAAGCAAAACTTTTATTGGCAATAAATGCAGCACTCACGGTAGCTTTCATTGGTGAAGTCAGCCTTCTGTCTTCAACTGCATAATCATCCCCGTAAATAGGGTCATTATAAAATGCATAGCTTCTGTCAATATTCCAGAAAGTAGGAGTTTCCACTGCGGCTCCTAACCTGAAGTTTCGCCCTAATTTTCCAATTACCCCCAGTGAAGCTGAGAAACCGTTTCCTCTTTCATAAAATGGAGTATTCTGTTTGCTGAAATATTCTGAGCTGCCGTTGGATAATGAGTTAAAAATTGCTGTATCTGATTGATCAATTGATGAATTGAAAAAATTTAAACCTGCTCCAAGGTAGAGATTATTGTTATAATTCGCACCTACCCCAAAACTTGTTTTAGATATATAACCATATCTGTCATACGCGTGTCTGCCAAAAGAAGAACTGGTAGCATCAGGAAAATCATAAATTAAATTACTGTTTCCAGGAGTTTCAATATAATTTTCTATCGACTGATTGGAATAATTTACCCCGATGTTAATGAATTTCCAAGCACTTTCAGTCATCAGCTGAAATGTCATTACTGCTCCAACATTTCCCAGATCACCTCTATTCAGAGTATATCCGTAAGACGATCCTGCATAAGAAGATGTATTTTTATTGCTTGTAACAGAAAGTGTTCCCGAAACCTCTCCTGAAATGGCAACTCCCAGACCGGCAGGATTCGTAAGAAGCGAGTTGGCATCTCCTCCTAACGCTCCGTTGGAGCCCGCCATTGCATTAAATTTCGCTGAGCCGATATTAGGCGAATTGGAATAAACATCCACCGTATTCCTGATTACTGAAACATCTTGAGCCTGCGCAAAAAATGCCGCAGAAATACTCATTATTGCTAAAGATTTTTTTAACATTATTTTTTTGAATAGTTATTAATTTAAAATTATCTGCCACCTCGGAAGCCACCGCCTCCGCCTCCGCCGGATCTGAAACCGCCACCGCCGCTTCCACCACCAAATCCGCCGCCGCCAGATCTAAAGCCACCGCTGTTGTTGGAATTATTATTATATCCGCCGTTGTTTCTGAAACCTCCGTCATTTCTTGGCTGAGATGGTTGCTGATAATTATAATTTTGTCTAGGCTGACCCTGATTACGGAATCCTCCCTGGTATCTTACACCGTTTTGATTTCTGAATCCTCCATTAGTGTTTCCCTGTCTGAAACCACCGCTATTATTAGAACCTCTGAAACCACCATTATTTGCATTATTTCTGAAACTTCCAGTACCTGTCGAACTCCTTCTAAAACCATTAGATCCGGTTACACCATATTTGTTGGCAAAGCTTCCGTTATAAGTATTAAATCCTCTTCCATTTACACCACTTCTTCGGTAATACGGAGCATAGTAATTTCCTCCCCAGCCCCAGTAAGGATTACCTCCCCAACCCCAGTATGGATTATATCCCCAGTAAGGTGAATATCCCCATCCTAAGTTCCAGCCGGCACCCCAACCCCATGAGCCTCCCCATGAAAGTCCGATACCCCAGCCTCCGCCGTAACCCCAGTACGGATTAAATCCTCCGTACCAGCCGCCCCAGCCCCAAGGATTGCCCCAACCCCAGCCCCACGAATTATCGTAGTAGTTGGTTTCACTTCCTGCATATATTCCCCAGTCTGAATCAGTTGCAGCATCGTTCCAGTTATAATTGTTCCAATCTTCATAACGACCCGTGCCTGAATTAACTTGTGCATTTTGAATAAGACTTGAATCATCCTGATAATAGTTATAGTCTTCCCCAACTCTGTTTCCTCTGTCGTTGATAATTACGCCCTCCGGAAGAGTGTCCCTGTTAGGGTCGTAATAAACGCCATCCGTCTCGCTGTATCCACCCATCTGGGCGCCGCAAGACACAAGTAACAATCCGCCTGCTACCGCTAAAATCCCTTTGGATTTAATTGCACCAAGCAAATTTTTATGTATATTTCTTTTCATGATAACGTAAAAATTTTTTATTTAAATTATATTTGCAAAATGTACCAAAAATGTACCATTACCACTGGTACAAAAATCTATCAAAAATAGATTTTTATTTTTAGATAACAATAATAGCGAAAAGTTAAAAAAATTAAAAAAAAATTAATGGCAAAATTAACCTCAAGAAGCGAAGATTACAGCAAATGGTATAACGAGTTGGTGGTAAAAGCCGACTTAGCTGAAAACTCAGGAGTACGAGGATGCATGGTAATTAAACCATATGGCTATGCAATCTGGGAGAAAATGCGTGACGAAATGGATAAAAGATTCAAAGAAACAGGTCACGTAAACGCTTATTTCCCGCTTTTTGTGCCCAAAAGCTTGTTTGAGGCTGAAGAAAAGAATGCAGAAGGTTTTGCTAAAGAATGCGCTGTAGTTACCCATTACCGATTAAAAACAGATCCTGACAATCCTTCCAAACTAATTGTAGATCCTGATGCGAAGCTTGAGGAAGAACTTATTGTACGCCCTACTTCCGAAGCCATTATATGGAATACCTATAAAAACTGGATTCAGTCTTACAGAGATTTACCAATACTGATTAACCAATGGGCCAATGTGGTTCGCTGGGAAATGAGGACACGTCTTTTTCTAAGAACAGCAGAGTTTCTTTGGCAGGAAGGGCACACCGCTCACGCCACAAAGGAAGAAGCGATTGAAGAAGCTGAAAAAATGAACAAAGTATATGCAGATTTTGCAGAAAACTTTATGGCGATCCCTGTCATTCAGGGATTAAAAACGCCTTCCGAAAGATTTGCCGGAGCTGATGAAACGTATTGCATTGAAGCATTAATGCAGGACGGAAAGGCTCTTCAGGCAGGAACATCGCATTTTTTAGGTCAGAATTTCGCGAAAGCTTTTGATGTGAAATTCACCAATAAAGAAGGAAAAATCGAACATGCCTGGGCAACTTCGTGGGGAACTTCAACGCGTCTTATGGGGGCATTAATTATGACCCATTCTGATGATTTTGGATTAGTGCTTCCTCCTACCCTTGCTCCTATTCAGGTGGTTATTGTTCCGATCTTCAAAGGTGAAGAACAGCTGGCTGAAATTAGTGAAGTGGCATTGGATATTCAGACTAAATTAAGAGCAAAAGGAATATCAGTGAAGTTCGATAATGACACCCAAAACAAACCGGGATGGAAGTTTGCAGAATATGAACTAAAAGGAGTCCCTGTAAGAATTGCAATGGGACCCAGAGATCTAGAAAACAAATCGGTAGAAATCGCGCGAAGGGATAATCTAACGAAAGAAGTACGTTCTATTGAAGGACTTGACTCTTATATTGAAAATTTGCTGAAAACCATTCAGCAAGATATTTACAACAAAGCGTTTGAATTCAGAAAGAACAATATAACAAAGGTTGACTCATACGACGAATTCAAAAAAATCCTGGAAGAAAAAGGTGGTTTTATATATGCACACTGGGACGGTACAGCAGAGGAAGAAGAGCAGATCAAAGATGAAACCAAAGCAACCATCAGATGCATACCTCTTGATGATGATATCGAAGAAGGCTTATCTCTTATTTCCGGAAAACCATCAAAAAGAAGAGTATTATTCGCAAAAGCGTATTAACGAATCTTAAAATAGATATTGAATCTGCAAAAATCCAATGGATTTTTGCAGATTTTTTTTTATTAAGACTGTTTGGACAAGTTTTTGATTGCATTACACAACATTAATCTCAAAATAATTTATTATGTCTCTAAACATTATTGATCTTATTAAAGGACAACTGGGGCCAGCTTTGGTATCAAATGCTGCTTCAAAATATGGTGAAAGTGAATCCGGAGTTTCAAAAGCAATTGAAGGATTTTTGCCTGCCGTTTTAGGAGGACTCTCCAACAATGCAGATAATCCGCTTGTTTTGGATGCTATTATGAATTCTTCATCACCTGATATTCTTGGAAATCTTGACGAAAATTCTTCAAATAATTCATCAATTGCAAGTGTTCTTACACAAATATTCGGGGATAAGATAAACGGACTTGTCAATTCAATTGCTGCGTATGCAGGGATCAGTAATAATTCCTCAAGCTCGCTTTTACATTTGGTTACCGGAGCAACAGTAGGATCAGTCAGTAAATATGCCGTTGATAATAATCTGGATAAAACTGGAATTTCAAATCTTCTAAAAGATCAGCAGGGAATTGTTTCCACATTATTACCTGCAGGACTTTCCTTTGCTTCATTACGTATGGGAGACTGGGATGCCAGATATAAATTTGACAATGATAAAGACGCAATCAATATGCCCTCTGAAGAAGAACCAAAAGTTGAAGTTACCAGAAGCACAACCCTTAACGGAACTTTCCCAGACAGAAATAAAGATAGAGAAGGATCGATCTGGAAATGGCTCCTCCCTCTTTTACTATTAATTGCAGCAGCCTATTTTATCTGGAGGCAGTGCGAACAGAGAGAAACTACGACAACAACTATCGTAAAGGATTCCGGTGAAGTAGTGATGGATACAGCAACAACTACGGTCAATGATTCTGCAACCGGAATGTCATCTACTCAGACCGACGAAGATATCGATTTGAATGGTACTCCATTAAGAGGTTACAAAGGAGGTATGGAAGACCGTATGATTGCTTTTTTAAAATCTGACGGTTACAAAAATGCACAGAACGATAATGCATTGAAAGATACCTGGTATAATTTTGATCACGTAAACTTTAAAACGGGAAGCGCGGATCAACTGGAGGCAGGATCTGAAGGACAGTTACAAAATCTGACAGCAATTCTAAGAGCATATCCGGACGCTAAAATAAAAATAGGCGGATATACAGATAAGACAGGAGATGAGACTGGTAATAAAAAACTATCGGATGAAAGAGCAAAATTTATAAGTTCATGGTTGGAAAAACAAGGTGTAGGATCACAGATTATGGGAGCAGAAGGCTATGGAAGCCAATTCGCGACTGTTGATGCTTCTGCTTCTGATGCCGACAGAGCGGTTGACCGTAAAATGGCGGTAAGGTTTGCAAAATAATTTCACATAAAATATAATTAAAATCCCGGAATATTTCGGGATTTTCGTTTGTCATTTTGTAGTTTTCATTTATTTAATTACATTTGTTAGTCATTTCTAACATTCTATGAATCTGAATTTAAAAAAAGCTTGGCGAAGAGATAAAACATCCAATTCACTATCTGAGGTTTATTCGTCTGTAAAAGTTCCTCAAAACGGAAGTTTCTGGAGAAAATATCTCGCTTTTGCAGGTCCGGGACTTATGGTTGCGGTAGGTTATATGGATCCGGGAAACTGGGCTACCGATATTGCCGGAGGTGCACAATTCGGTTATACCCTGCTCTCCGTAATATTGATTTCCAATATCTTTGCCATGGTTTTACAGCATTTATCGGTGAAACTCGGAGTGGTTGCAGAAAGAGACCTTGCCCAGGCTTGCAGGGATCATTTCAGCCCTACTACCAATTTTATACTTTGGATATTTTGCGAAATAGCTATTGCCGCCTGTGATCTTGCTGAGGTCATAGGATCTGCTATCGCTTTGAATCTTCTTTTCCATATACCTCTCACCTGGGGAATAGTGATTACAACCGTGGATGTACTGATTATTCTATTGCTTCAGTCGAAAGGATTCCGGTGGATCGAAAGTATTGTGGGCGGGTTAATATTTATTATCCTTGCTTGTTTTGTATATGAACTTGTCATTTCACATCCTGCGGTCAACGAAATTCTTGGAGGACTTGTTCCCAAAGCGGAAATTGTGCAAAACCCGGCGATGCTTTATATTGCCATAGGAATTTTGGGTGCAACCGTGATGCCGCATAATTTATACTTACACAGCAGTATTGTTCAGACAAGGGATTATCCACGAAATGCCGAAGGAAAAAAAGAAGCCATCAAATTTGCAACATTAGACAGCACGGTTTCTCTCATGCTTGCATTTTTCATTAATGGAGCAATACTTATTTTAGCTGCAGCTACGTTCCATGTTTCCGGGAATCATGATGTAGCGGATATCCATGATGCATATAAATTACTGACTCCCATTTTAGGCGCTTCCATGGCGAGTATTGTTTTTGCCATTGCTTTACTGGCTTCGGGACAGAACTCTACTTTAACAGGAACTCTCGCCGGACAAATTGTAATGGAGGGATTTTTAAATATCAAATTAAAACCATGGCTGCGACGTTTGATTACAAGACTCATTGCTGTTATTCCGGCACTGATTGTCGCCATTCTTTACGGTGAGCAGGGAACCACAGACCTATTGGTTTTAAGCCAGGTTATTCTATCCATGCAGCTAAGCTTTGCGGTTGTTCCATTGGTCATGTTTACCAGTAACAAAGCGAAAATGGGCGAATTTGTGAATAAACCTTTTTTGAAAATTTGTGTCTGGATTATTTCTTTTATTATTATTATCCTGAATCTTTACCTTCTGTATCAGACTTTTTTTGGAGAGGGAGTTTGATGGATTGTTTTCAGAAACTTCTTTAAATTTGAAAAATTGAATTTTTACCATTAATTGTTCAATTTTGTATTATTAAACCACCCCGTCAAAAATTCTTTGAATTTTCGCCACCAGTGCCTCTGTGTTTTTTATTTATAACATAGAATCGGCGAATTTCGTTCCTCGATTTCCAGCGGAGGGGAATTTTTGCAATTTCGATATAATTAATGGACACGATTTATGTAAGGCACAGTACAGACAGTGTTGTTAAGTGACGGCCAAAGATCCCGAATGTCTATGAAACCTGCTATCCTAGCCGCGATAGTAACGGATACCCCGCAACAGGCACCGGCTTTGAAGAAATGCGGCTGCGTGAGGAGTATAAGTGGATAGCGCGAAAAAGCTCCTGAAAAAAGGCATCAATTGTGAACGATTAATGGTGAATTATATGATGAACACCTCAATTTCTGACTTAATGTCATTCTTTTTTATTTGGCAGAGTGTTTGTCAATACTAACCCAAATAAATATTGAATTATGGAAAATCAGGATATCAACGAAGAAAGCATCAATAATCAGGAAGAAACGAATATTCAGAACGAAGCGGTATCGGAAGACAATGTGACAGGAAAACCTTCTGCAGAGGAACTTTTGGCAGAAGAAAAAGACCGTTACATCAGACTATACGCAGAATTCGAAAACTATAAAAAAAGAACGTCTAAAGAAAAAATGGAATTTTTCCAGTATGCCAATCAGGACATGATGGTTTCTATGCTGGGTGTTCTGGACGACTTTGAAAGAGCTTTAAAGGAGATTGCTAAAAATGGTAATCCGTCTGATCTTCAAGGCGTTGAACTCATCTATAATAAATTTAAGAGCAAGCTTACTGAAAAAGGATTGAAAGCGATGGAAGTAAATCCAGGAGACAGCTTTAATGTAGACTTCCATGAAGCCATTACTCAGATTCCTGCCCCATCAGAAGATCTTAAAGGTAAAATTGTAGATGTTATTGAGACAGGATATACTTTGGGAGATAAAGTGATCCGTTTTGCAAAAGTAGTAACAGGAAATTAAACATAAGCAATACGTAATGGGTAATAAGCAATCTGACTAATACCCATTGCTGATTACTAATTACTTATAGAAAAACATGTCAAAAAGAGATTATTACGAGGTTCTTGAGATCAGTAAATCTGCATCGGCCGACGAAATAAAGAAAGCATACCGGAAAATGGCAATCAAGTATCACCCTGACAAAAATCCGGGTGACAAAGATGCCGAAGAAAAATTTAAAGAAGCTGCTGAGGCTTATGAAGTACTGAGCGACGAACAAAAACGTGCCAGATATGATCAGTTCGGTCATGCTGGAGTAGGCGGAAATGGTGGTTTCGGCGGAGGCTTTGGCGGCGGAATGAACATGGAAGATATTTTCAGTCAGTTTGGAGATATTTTCGGTGGTGGCTTCGGCGGATTTGGAGGCGGAGGCGGACGTCAGCAGGTTAAAGGTTCTAATTTACGAATCAGAATCAAGCTTAATCTTGATGAAATGGTGAATGGAACGCAGAAGACCATCAAGGTAAAGAAAATGAAGCATGCCGAAGGCGCGACTTCAAAAACATGTCCTACCTGCGGTGGTTCCGGAGTTCAATTGAAGGTAATGAACACAATGTTCGGACAGATGCAGACCCAGACTACTTGTGGAACGTGTCAGGGAATCGGGAAAGTTGCTGATAAAATTCCGGCCGGCGCGAATGCACAGGGACTCATCAAAGATGAAGAAGAAGTTACTATCAATATTCCTGCAGGAGCAAGAGACGGAATCCAGCTTAATGTAAGAGGAAAAGGGAACGATGCGCCTTTTGGTGGTATTCCGGGTGATCTTTTGGTGATTATTGAAGAAGAAGTTGATAAAACCATTAAAAGAGAAGGCGATAATCTTCACCAGGAGCTCTATATTTCCTTTGCTGAAGCAGCATTGGGAACGAAAAAAGAAGTACCAACCGTTGGCGGAAAGGTAAAAATCACCATCGATGCCGGAACACAATCTGGTAAAATCCTGAGACTAGCAGGAAAAGGTCTTCCAAGTATCGACAGCTACGGAAAAGGCGATATGTTTATTCATATCAATGTCTGGACTCCGCAGAAGTTGACCAAAGAACAGAAAGATTTCTTTGAAAAGCAGATGAGCAGCGGCGAAATGGTTGCTGAACCGTCCGGAAAGGAAAAAACTTTTTTTGATAAGGTGAAAGATTTATTCAACTAATATATTAAAGAGGCTTCGGCCTCTTTTCTTATTTAATGGTTTTCGACATTTTTTAATTATATATTTGTTTTTAAATTTAAAAAATAAACTAAAAACAAAAACCAAAAGAAAAATGTTACCTCAAATTAAAGAAAATCAAAAAATTTATATTGAAATTACAAACTTAAAACATGGAGGAATCGGATGGGAATTAGGAGCTTGTTTATGGAGTCCAAAATTTAGCCGCAATTCTTACACTAGATCTTGGAAATTGATGGAAAAAGTAAATATAAATGATACTATAATACATCTTGTAAAAATTAAAAACAAGTATCATTTCTATGGCATTTCTACAGCCAACTCGGAACTAATTGAAACGAATGAAGAACCACCGCTATCCGAAGACTGGGGTGATAGAGAAATTTATCAAAGAATAAATATTACCAATTTTACAAAAGTTGAAGTCCCCTATCCAATCGATAAAATTTTTATTGAATATCACCAAAATTTAAAAGATATTCTTCAAAATAATAGAGATGGACAATTCTATAATCTATATAGGGAAGAACTTAGAGTTGCACAAAAATATTTTGCTGCATGTTCTCCAGAATTGTATAATGTTTTTGACTTGATTTCAAGATCAATTGGTTTTAAACCTGAATTGGGTATAGAAAATAATATTAATGTACCAACTAAAAACGAACCACAGAGTCCAGATTACAATCCTGCAGGACGTGTTAAAACAATTATTTCAAGATTAATTAGGGATACTAAATTATCAAGATTAACTAAGGCTGAGAACAATTGGAAATGTCAAATATGTGGAAAAAGTATTCAACTGCCAAACGGGTTTTACTATTCTGAAGGTCATCATTTGAAACCATTAGGTGGAGAACATCAAGGACCAGACATTGAGGGAAATATAATCATTCTTTGCCCTTATCACCATACTGAATTTGATTATGGAAGTATTGCCATAAATCCTGAGACAAAATTAATAGAGCATATTGATTCTCATAATCAATATCACCTTAAACAATTAGCCTATAACCGAGAAAATCTAGGATCTGAATTCTTACGATATCACTATGGTCTTATTTTTAATAAATCATAAAAACGATTAGGGGGCGGCTTCTTTGAAGCCGCCCCCTGAATTGTATAAGCAATTTAAAATCCTATCTTATTATTTCTTCTTAAAAGCCAGCGAGTAAATTCCTTTTCCGGCTGTGAAAAGAGCAACTGCAAGCAGTCCGCCTCCAATTCCGAAAACAAGCTCTTTCAAAATGGACGGCCAGTTAGGAAATAAATGATGAAAATAATCTATTCTGTGCGCAAAAATGCCACCTGCCACCAGAATAAGGGCAATTGTACCGATAACACCCAATGCTTTGATGACAATCGGCAAAGCTTTTACCAAAAAATGTCCCAGCTTTCCGAAAAATCCTTTATCATTGCTTTTTTTTATCAATTTGAAACCGGCATCATCCATTCTAACAATTAAAGCAACAATTCCGTAGACCCCTACCGTTGCAATAAATGCGACAAGGGTTGTTACAAGAATCTGTGTGATCAATGGATGTTTTTCTTCCAATACGGTTCCCAATGCAATGATAACGATCTCAACAGACAGAATAAAATCTGTAGTAATGGCTGATTTCACTTTGGTCTTTTCAATTTCTTCTGGACTTTGCCCTTTTGGGTCTTCAATTTCCTCTTCTACTTCGTGACCTTTTTTATCCCGGTGGAATAGAAATTCGATAATTTTTTCCATTCCCTCAAAGGCAAGATAAAGTCCACCAAGGATCAAAATATAGTTAATCGCAGGGGTGTATAGCCAGTTCAGTAAAAATACAACGGGCAGAATAATAAGTTTATTAACGAAAGAACCTTTAGTGATTGCCCACAATACCGGAAGTTCGCGCGATGAAAGAAATCCGGTTGCCTTTTCGGCATTTACCGCAAGATCATCTCCCAGAATTCCTGCTGTTTTTTGAGTCGCAATTTTACTCGTTACCGCTACATCGTCCATCAGCGCTGCGATGTCATCCAAAATAGCAAAAAAACCAGATGCCATATATTTTAATATTTTTTTAATAATTGTTAATAACAAAAATAATTATTTAATTTGACTTGCTCTATGACTGATCGGGGTTTTAGGAAGAATTAATATAATTTAATCCTGATAAAACTGATTATGAATATTATAGAATTGTAAAAGACAAATTATTTACTACGTATACCAAGTTACAAGCTTAACTATCAATATCTATGCAAATCTAAATAAACAATAATGCAGCTGAATTCTATACAATGTTTCATTTGTTTAATTATTTCTTATCTTTAATCTATGAAAAAGCTGATCCTTAAATATCATTTTTTCGTTCTTGGATTAATCAGCTTTGTATTACAGTCATGCAATACGAAATTCAGAGTTTGGGTAGGGACGAATAACGAACAGAAAATATACAATCTGAAATATGGTGAACACAAAAGGCAGAAAATAGATGTCTTTCTCCCGTCTGATTATCCTGAAGATGCTCCGGTTGTTTTATTGATTCACGGAGGCGCCTGGAAATATGGAAGAAAAGAGCATATGATCCATATTCAGAAAATGCTTTTCAATCATAATATTCCAAGCATTAACATGAATTACAGGCTGGTTTCAAAATCTAAAAAGGTAACATACCGCGAGCAGCTGGAAGATATTAATGCAGTCATCACAAAATTCAACGAGCTTGCAGGGAAAGCAGAACTTCAGCCTGATAATTATATTCTCCTGGGTGAAAGTGCAGGTGGCCATCTTGCTTTACTGTACGGATATCAGCATTCTGACCGGATCAGGAAAATTATTTCCATGAGCGCTCCTACCGATTTCTATTCCGGTGAATACCTGCAGTCGTTCTATTCCAAATATTCTTCTCCTACTGTTCAGGCTGCTGTGGGAACTCGGTTTCAAAGAAAAAATATATCTGAAGAATTCAGAAAAGCGAGTCCGATAGCCAATATTTCCAATGTTCCGACTTTAATTTTTCAGGGGAACCAGGATTTTTTGGTGAATAAGAAACAAGGGCTGGCTTTAGATTCAGCTTTAACGGCGCGAAATATTCCGCATAAATTGATCTTTATGGAAAACACAGGGCATGCTCCCAGATTTTTCAACAAGAAAAAAAGAGACTCCTTGATTTACCCCAATATTCTGGAGTGGATACGATCATGAGTGATGAGTAATAAATGATGATTGATGATTATTTGTTGAAGACAACGAAGGATTGTTTTGAAATTTATTTTTCTTTTCGCCAGCTTTCAGATTTTAAAGGGCTAATGCATAAAAAAAGCCCGCTTTCTGAGCAGGCTTGAATTATTTGAGTTAAATTTTATTCTTCGTCATCGTCAAACTTATGATTTTCATATTTTGAAAAATCTTGTTTTTTTCCAAATAAGAACTTTAATATTACCGGAACGGTAGTTATTAAAACAATCACAATAATGATCAGCTCCAGTTTTTGCTTCAGGTCAATCCCGAACTGATCGATAAATAATTTGTCAAGATAATGTCCTGCAAAAATTAAAAGGAATGACCATAAAACAGCTCCGATAATATTATCTCTTAAAAAATCTTTTTTGTCCATTTTTACAATTCCTGCAACGATAGGTGTAAAGGTTCTTACCACCGGAAGGAATCTTGCCATGATAATTGCCAAAGCTCCGTTTTTTTCAAAGAAATCATGAGCCTGATACAGATATTTCTTTTTAAACAACCAGGTATCCTGCTTTTTATACAAAGCAGAACCTGCCTTTCTTCCGAAGTAATATCCTACTTCATTCCCGATGATAGCTGCCAAAGCTACGGCAGAAGATAATATAAACGTATCGAGGAAATCATTTCCCGTAGATCCGAAAGTTGCATTTATAATTTCAACCGCATAAATTCCCGAAACAAAAAGCAGTGAATCTCCCGGTAAGAAAAAGCCTACAAAAAGACCTGTTTCAGCAAAAATAATAAACAGAATAAGCCAAAATCCGCCAAGCTTTATATAGAACTCAGGATTTAATAAATCTTTCCAACTATTGAAATCTTCCATACGTTTTGATAAGTAACAAAAATAGGATTAATAAACGTCATTCCGAAATTTATTATAAGATTTTAACGAAAATTAAACATGACTTTTATAAGTCCATATCATCATCAGAAACTGCGGTTCCATCGGCCATGAGAAATGCTTTGAGGAATGGCGTAAGATTTCCGTTCATCACAGAATCCACATCGGAAGTTTCATATCCGGAACGTACATCTTTTACAAGTTTATAAGGATGCATGACGTAGTTCCTGATTTGGCTTCCCCACTCTATTTTCATTTTGTTGGCTTCGATTTCGTTTCGTGCTTTCATTCTTTCCTCCAGCTCCATTTCATATAATCTGGAACGAAGCAACTGCATGGCTTTCTCTTTATTCTGAAGCTGTGAACGGGACTCGGAGTTTTCAATGATAATTCCTGTTGGTGCGTGACGGAGACGGACGGCTGTTTCCACCTTGTTTACGTTCTGTCCGCCGGCTCCGGAAGACCTCATCGTTTCGAAGGAAATATCTGCCGGATTGATGTTGATTTCAATGGTATCATCTACCAAGGGATAGACATACACCGAAACGAAACTCGTATGTCTTTTCGCGTTAGAATCGAAAGGTGAAATTCTTACGAGTCGGTGCACTCCGTTTTCTCCACGAAGATATCCGAATGCAAATTCCCCGTCAATTTCTAGGGTTACGGTTTTTACACCCGCAACATCGCCTTCCTGGAAGTTCAGTTCCCGGATTTTATAGCCTTGTTTTTCCGCCCACATGGTGTACATTCTCATCAACATGGAAGCCCAGTCGCAGCTTTCGGTTCCTCCGGCTCCGGCTGTGATCTGCAACACCGCAGAAAGCTCATCGCCTTCATTTGAAAGCATATTTTTGAATTCAAGATCTTCAATTTTCTCTACCAATTGAGGAAAAGTTTCGTCCAGTTCCTTCTCAGAATCAGGATCTTCTTTGGCAAAATCCATCAACACCTGAAGGTCTTCAAACTGCGTATGGATTTCTTCATAAGCTTCTACCCATTTTTTCTTGGAACGCAGCACCTTCAGGAATGCTTCTGCTTCTTTCGGGTTGTCCCAGAATTCTGGAGCTGCGGTTTTCTCATCATCATTCGCTATTTCAATCTTCTTTTTATCAATCTGAAGATATTTATGGAGGTCGTCAATTCTTGACTGAATTTCTTTTATCTGGTCGTTGTTGATCACGATTTTTATTTTTGCAAAAATAAGAAATTTTTATTCCCTTTATCCCTTGTCTTCACCTTGAGTTTTATCTTCCTCCTCATTGTGAGCAAATCCAATGATTCTTCTTGGCTCTTCCACCGCTCTGTACGAATCGAGTTCTGTTTTAAGATCTTTAACCCTATTCTGGAACTGGTCGAAATTATTAACAATAACATCCGTTAGAAATCTCGCGATCTGATCCAGGTACTCTTCCGTCAGTTTTCCTGCAGCATCACGAAGAGCGGCTTTCAGAAGGTTTTGATCAATTTTAAGATGTTCATTTCTTGTTTTCTGATACAGATTTTTAATTCTTTTCTTAAGGCTTTGCGTAAAATCAATCAGCATGGTATTGCTGAAAACTTTCATCTGAGAAGAAATGCCGTGCCAGAAAGGAATTTTATCAGCTTTGTTATTTTTCAGAATTTTAAATAAAAGAGAATCGCTTTCCAGATTTTTGGTCATCGCGTATAGAATAATTTCTGATCTTTCAGCGAGATTGGGTGGAAAAACGGGGATCATCACATCGAATCTTCCGGGAGCCAGGATTTCTTCGTCTATTTCGGAAACGGAATTGGCAGAACCTACCATCAGCAGTTCCTCCTGCTCAAATTTTGAAATATAATGGAGAATAATTTCCTGGGTTTCAAGATTACAGGAAGCAACATTGTTCTCAGCTTTCCTGGCCATCATAATATTATCGAAATCTTCTAAGAACAGCAGGACTTTTTTCTCCTTCATCATTGCAACAAGAAAATCATTGAAATTGGTTTGGTTTCCGTCTACAAAAGAAGTCCCCAGATAATGTTTTTTGACTTCCTTAAACTGATATCCGATAATTTCTGCAATTTTGGTAGCCCAAAAAATTTTTCCGCTTCCGGGAGGTCCGTATAAAATAATTCCTGAAGGCTTGTTGATGCCCCAGTCTTTGATCTGTTGGGGATTGAGGAAAGGTTCTAAAACAGAGGAAATATGAAAAAACAAATCTCTGTAGCCGATGAAATCTCTTTTCTGCAGGCTTGTTTTATGACCGAAATAATCGTACACAAATTTATAATTGCCTCCTAATCGGTTATCAATCCCGTAACTGGAAACAGAAGATTTGAAGAAACCGTTATCGAAGATATTGGGATCTGCTTCTTTAATGGCCTTTTCTACTTTTTCTTTAGGCTGATTGATCTTTTCTGCAATCTGTTCAAGGGTTTTCGTTTTGTCAAGGTCTTTTTCGTAAAGTCTTAAAAACTCGATATTTTCACGGGCAAATTTTTCAAAGTCATCTTTTATTTCAAAATTGGTACTGATACAATCTATGAGATCAAGATCGAAATCCTGAATGAACTGTTTTATTGCTTCCGCAGAAACATTAAGTTCTTTTGCCAAATCAACTAATTTCATAAGGTTCTATTAATGCTAAACTTTTTATTAACCACAAAAGACGTAAATGATCTAAACTAAAGTATATTTAAGTATCATTTATAAGGAATAAAGAACTCATAAAGTCTAAAATCTTTGATCTTTATTTTTGTTTTAACAAATCAGAGAGCTATGAACAACTTTTTGAATTTAATATCTTAAATTATTTCGGTTTGTAGTTAATTTAAAATTATTTAAAACAGATATAATACCAAAAATAGTGTATTTGAGATTAAATTTAAATTGATTTATGATAAAACTGTAACAATTTATTTTTTAGATAGACTACTACTATGTAAAACAAATTACATGGAAAAAATTCTGTCAGTAAAGAATCTTACTAAAAAATTCAAAAGAATTGTGGTGAACAATATTTCTTTTGATGTAGAAAAAGGGAATGTGTATGGTTTACTCGGCCCCAACGGAAGCGGAAAATCAACCACCTTCGGAATGCTTCTCTCCACTATTAATCCTACAAGCGGCGACTGGTACTGGTTTGGCAAAAAGGGAACAGATCCGGATACGCTTAAAAAAATAGGCGCCATTATTGAGCAGCCCAATTTTTATCCGTATCTGAGTGCGGAAACCAATCTGAAAATCGTTGCGGAGATTAAAGGTACTCCTTATCACAGAATTGATGAGGTTCTTCAGACCGTGGGTCTTTTGGAGAGAAAAAAGGACACTTTTAAAACTTTTTCACTGGGAATGAAACAGCGTTTAGCTATTGCTTCTGCGATGCTGAATAATCCGGAAGTGATGATTCTTGATGAGCCAACCAACGGTCTGGACCCCGAAGGAATTATCCAGATCCGAGAGATCATCAGTAATATTGCAAAACAGGGAATTACTATTATTATTGCAAGCCACTTACTTGACGAGATTGAAAAAATATGCAGCCATGTGATTGTTTTGAAAGAAGGAAATTCAATCTACAGCGGAAGGGTGGATGAAATGACTGCCAATAATGGGTATTTTGAGCTGAAAGCAGACAACAATACATTGCTTTTGAATGCATTGAATTCACTGGGATGGTTCACAAGTGTTCATCAGGATGGTGATATGCTGAAAGCCCAGATCCGCGATGATGCTTCTATTTCCGCTTCTTCCCTGAACCAAAAACTGGCCGAACAGGGCATATTTCTTTCTCATTTAACCAAGAAAAAAATGTCTCTTGAATCTCAATTCCTTGAACTTGTAAAAAACACTAATTAATCATGATTAAATTATTAAAACTGGAATATTATAAAAATCTGAATTACAGACCATTCAAGATTTTTACGATCCTGTATTTTGCAATACTTATTGCTTTACTTTTCATCGGGCTTATTGACTTCGACCTTTTTGGAGGAAAGATTAACCTGAAAGAGCAGGGAATTTATAATTTCCCGGAAATCTGGAATTTTACAACTTATATTGTTGCTTTGCTGAAGATTTTTTTAGGTTTAATCATTGTTTTCTCGATTTCACAGGAATTCAGTAACCGGATGTTTAAGCAGAATACGATTGATGGATTAAGCAGAAAGGAATTCATTTCCTCAAAACTATTGACCATCAGTATTTTCACAGTTATTTCTACAGTTATTGTTTTTGCAATCACTTTGTTTTTGGGGTACCAATACTCAGACACCACAGAGTCGGCAAAAGTTTTTGAAGAGGTTTTCTTCATTGGCAATTACTTTGTGAAGCTATTTACGTTCTTTTGTTTTCTGATGTTTCTTTCGGTTTTGCTTAGAAAATCTGTTTTTGTATTTCTTGCCTTTTTTGTTTTATGGATTGGCGAAAGTATTTTGTCTACTGTGGAGGTTTTCACAAAAGTACGAGGAACACAGGAAGCAGAAAGATTAAGGATTATGAAAGACGATTTTTTTATAAGCCATCTTTTTCCGTTGGAAAGTATGTCCAGCCTTATTCCCAATCCGATGATGCGTTTAAAAGCGGCACAGATTTTTGGAGGAAAATATGAATTCCACTATCCCACTGAAAGCATGATTGCCTGTCTTGTTTGGTGTGCGATTTTCATTTTCGGATCGTACTGGATTTTAAGAAAGAGGGACTGGTAATTATTGGTTCAAGATTTAAAATTCAAAGTTTAAAGTTTATATATAGAATTTTATTCATTACGTAATTAAGTGATTCGTTTTTCGGGTCACTTTTTTTATTTTTATTGAAGTTTTATTTTATATTTAATGAAAATTAATCCCATGAAGAGAATATATTATGTCCCCGGATTCATCAGTGCTGTAATTGTGCCGGTTTTATTTTGGTTTTACATTAACCCCTATGTTGATAAAACGAAGTATAATGTAATTGATATCGGAATTCCTGCCAAATTAAGGGAAGATAGAAGCAATGATATATACAGTTTTGAATCCGTACGAAACTGGAATTATAAAAAAATAAAGGTTGATCCTTCAAAAGCTAAAGAAAATTCTAAATTTTATGTTTCGGAAATTAAAGCACTTCAAAAACGTAATGAAAAAGATACTGGAGTAGAATTTATTTTAGACCACAATAATACGTACGGTGACTTTGTTTCTTTACTAAATGATATGGCGATTGCAAAACAGGAGACATATGCCTTAGATCTGGAAAAAACAGGACATTTATTTGCCACGGTAAATTACATTGATCCCAAAGCGGAAAAATCTCAAGAAATGGATTGTCTTTTATGTCATGACGTGATTTATAATTTTGTAGATGTAAAGCCAAATTTTAAACAATATTATCTGAGCATTTTTCAAAATCTTTCAAATCTTCCAAAAGGAGCTTACTACATTATCTTTGGATTTTTACTGTTCTTAAATATTTCCATGTTGAGCATTAAAGAGCGGTTTCAGATCCAGAGATTGCGTTTGGTATGATGAATCTGTTTTAAAAAAAATGGGAAGATTTATTTTATCGCAAAGTTTTTAAAGATTCATCATGTAAAGAGCAAAGATGAATCAACAAGTTGATTTGCTAAAATTTTATGATTAAAACTATATTCAATTATATAAAAAAAAATCTGCGTCATCCGTGAAATCTGCGGGATATTTTATTTTAAAACTTATCCTTTGATTTATAGATCTTCACTGCGCTCCACTTCTTTCCGCTCCGTTCAGAATGACATTTTTTCAAAAACAAATAAAAAGAAAGGACTGCCTTTCGGCAGTCCCCTCAATCACTTCACTTAAAACACTAGTTATTATTTTTTGTCAAGAAGAGCAATATATTCTCCGTATCCTTTCTCTTTCATTTCCGCTTTCGGAATAAACTTCAAAGAAGCACTGTTGATGCAGTAACGCAGTCCGCCTTTATCTTCCGGTCCGTCATTGAAAACGTGTCCCAAATGCGCATCTCCCGTTTTACTTCTTACTTCTACCCTGGTCATTCCGTGGGAACGGTCCAGCTTTTCTTCAACTAATTTTTTGGTAATTGGTTTGGAGAAACTTGGCCATCCACAACCCGATTCAAATTTGTCTGTAGAAATAAATAAGGGTTCTCCCGTTGTGATATCTACATAAATTCCTTCACGAGTTTCATCCCAGTATTCGTTTTGGAAAGCTCTTTCAGTTCCGTTTTCCTGGGTCACGTTATATTGTTCGGCAGTCAGCTTTTCCTTTAAAACTTTTTTGTCCTGCTTTTGATATTTATTTTCTCTTTTTTGGGGAGGGTTTGCATTTTTTGCCATTTCAAATAATCCAGGCTCAATGTGACAATATCCTCCCGGATTTTTATCCAAATAATCCTGATGATAATCTTCTGCTCTGTAAAAATTTTTTAGCGGAATAGTTTCTACCAATACCGGTTTGCTGTAATTTTTAGCCAGTCTCTCCACTTCAGCTTTTATGATGGCTTCGGTTTCTTTATCGGTCGAATAAATTCCCGTTCTGTATTGATCTCCTCTGTCATTTCCCTGTTTGTTTAAACTGGTTGGGTCGATGGTTTTAAAATATAGATCAATTAGAAGTTTAAGATCTACCTGTTCAGGATCATATTTCACTTTCACCGTTTCTGCAAAACCTGTGGTGTGACTTACAACTTCTTCATAAGTAGGATTTTCTTTGTTTCCGTTCGCATATCCTACTTCTGTTCCTACAACACCGCGTATCTGTTGAAAAAAATGTTCGGTTCCCCAAAAGCATCCTCCCGCAAAATACACTTCTTTTACATTTCTATTGTCCATAATGGTCTCATTTTCTTTTTTTGTTTCAGCGGATTTCATTTTTTTTGAATCTCCGCAGCTTGTTGCAAATACTGCTATTCCCAGCACGACACCGAGTAAAATCAATATGTTCTTCATTTTTATATTTTTTTTTATTTTTTCAGATTTAAAATCATTAGCCCAAATCCTAACAGCATTATGTCCTTTACTATGAAAAAGTCTGTTACCGGAATTCCGTCTACGGTCTTCCATATTCCGGGGGTTGTAGATAAATAACTCAAAGTTATCAGGAAGGTAATAATCATTCCAATGGCGGCGTACTTTCTCAGTGATGCAAATTTCACACTAAACAGTAGCAATCCTGCAATGATAATTTCTATCACTCCGATAGTGTTGGACACAGTCTGAATACTTACCATATCATATACGAAAAAAGTAAGGAAATGGTTTTCCAATAAAGGTTTTATAGCGTTCGCTTCCGTAGGGGTAAATTTGAAAATCCCGATCCACAGTAAAATGATGGCAGATCCGAAAAGTGAAATGTAATATCCTGCTTTTCCGGTAAGGTTTTCATTGTCAATTTTTAATATTGTTCCTTTCATCTTTTAAGATTTTGAATTGAATGCTTTTATTTTTAATAACATAGTCGGAACTTTTTTAAATTCCTGACAAAATGTTTTGTAAAATATCTAAATTTTTTAATGATTGCACCTAAAATTCTGATTTTCAGAATCATTATTTTTACCTGTAAATAACATTTACAATTGGGTTATGCACAAACTTATACGCTTCAGCCTAGCCCCGATTGTAATGAAAATCCCGCAATGTAGCGGCGTAGCCGCGTAATGAGGAATTGTAATGAAAAGCGGGAAAAAGCTCCTGAAAATATTTCCTGTAGTGAAACAAAATCTTTCTAAAATGTCAAATATTTCAAACTAAATCACCCAAAAATCCTAAATTTGCAACTTATCAAAAAACTGTAAAAAGCAAAGCCATATAAATTATGACATCACAAGAGATCCGTCAAAAATTTTTAGATTATTTTAAAAGCAAAGGGCACCTCATTGTTCCTTCTGCACCAATCGTTCTGAAAGATGACCCTACCCTTATGTTTTCCAATTCCGGAATGACGCAGTTCAAGGATTTTTTCCTGGGCTACAAAACGCCCACCGCACCGAGAATTGCAGACACCCAGAAGTGTTTGAGAGTTTCGGGGAAGCACAATGACTTGGATGATGTGGGCCGCGACACCTATCACCACACCATGTTTGAAATGTTGGGAAACTGGTCTTTCGGAGATTATTTTAAAAAAGATGCTATTGCTTTTGCCTGGGAATTGCTGACGGAAGTGTACGGAATTCCTAAAGAAAACCTGTATGTAACAATTTTCGAAGGAGACGCTTCTGAGAATCTTGAAAGAGACCAGGATGCTTATGATTTCTGGAAGTCTCACATTTCCGAAGATAGAATCATAAACGGAAATAAAAAAGATAATTTCTGGGAAATGGGTGAAAGCGGGCCGTGCGGACCGTGCTCGGAAATTCATGTGGATTTGAGAACTCCGGAAGAAAAAGCAAAAGTTTCCGGGCTTGAACTGGTGAACAACGATCATCCCCAAGTGGTGGAAGTTTGGAACCTCGTTTTCATGGAATTCAACAGAAAAGCGGATAAATCCCTTGAAAAACTTCCTGCACAGCATGTGGATACGGGAATGGGCTTTGAGCGTCTTTGTATGGCGCTTCAGGGTAAATCTTCCAATTATGATACGGATGTTTTCACGCCGCTTATTGCGAAAGTGGAAGAGCTTTCAGGAAAAAAATATACCGGAATTTTAGAGGATGAAAAAGATATTGCGATCCGTGTTGTGGTAGACCACATCAGAGCGGTTTCGTTTGCGATTGCCGACGGACAGCTCCCTTCCAACGGAGGAGCCGGCTATGTGATCAGAAGAATTTTAAGAAGAGGAATTTCTTATTCGTACCGTTTTCTGGGAATGAAAGAACCTTTCCTTTACCAATTGGTTGCTGTTTTACAGGAGCAGATGGGTACTTTCTTCCCTGAGCTTGAAAAACAAGGAAAATTAGTTTCTGAAGTGATTAAAAGTGAAGAGGAATCATTTTTAAGAACCATTGAAAACGGACTGATCCGGGTTGAAAAATTAATTCAGCAGACGATTGCCGACGGCCAAAAAGTATTGCCAACGCAAGAAGTTTTTGAATTATACGATACCTATGGTTTCCCTGATGATTTAACAAGAATTATTGCGGAAGAAAAAGGATTGACCATTGATGAAAAAGGATTTGAACAGGCTTTAAATGAGCAAAAACAGCGTTCAAAAGCAGATTCTGCCCAAAAAGTATATGATTGGGTTACGTTGGAAGAAAAACCTGAAAATTTTGTAGGTTATGATCAATTTGAATCCGAAACCTATATTACAAGATACCGAAAAGTAGAAAATAAAGACGGAGAATTTTACCAGGTGGTTTTAAGCGAATCTCCTTTCTATCCTGAAGGCGGAGGCCAGGTTGGAGACAAAGGCATCCTTGAAAATGCTACGGAAAGTTTTGAGGTACTGGAAACCAAAAAGGAAAACGGATTGGTTATTTCTCTAATCAACGGTCTCCCTAAAGATGCCGGAGCCGTTTTCTATGCTAAAGTGAATGTTTCGGAAAGGAAAAATTCCCAGGCCAACCACTCGGTAACGCACTTGTTGCATGAAGCATTAAGAGAAGTTCTGGGGACCCACGTAGAGCAGAAAGGATCATTCGTAGGTCCGGATTACCTGCGTTTCGACTTTTCGCATTTCAGTAAAATGACCGAGGAAGAATTGGCTTTGGTAGAAGATAAAGTGAATGCTAAGATCAAGGAAAATATTGCCTTACAGGAATTCAGAAATATCCCGATCCAGGAAGCACTTGAAAGAGGAGCTATGGCTTTATTCGGCGAAAAGTATGGCGACAGTGTAAGAATGATCCAGTTCGGAACTTCAATGGAACTTTGCGGTGGTACTCACGTGAAAAGCACCAGCGAAATCGGACATTTCAAAATCGTTTCCGAAAGCTCTGCCGCAGCAGGAATCAGAAGAATTGAAGCGATTTCCGGAGATAAAGCGGAAGAATATTTCAAAAACCTTGAAAAGCAGATTGCCGAACTTTCCCAGTTGCTGAAGTCAAAAGATGTTGTGCGTTCTATTGAAAAATTAATGGAGGAAAATACGGCATTGAAGTCTGAAATAGACATAATGAAAAAGGAAAAAGCCAAAGGAGAAATCGGCGAATGGAAAGGTGCTTACGAGCAAAAAGGCGATAAATTACTTCTGGTAAAGAGAACTTCTCTGGATGCCGGTTCGGTAAAAGATATCGTCTTCCAGTTAAAGAAAGAAATCCCTACTTCCATTACGGTTATCCTGTCTGATGCAGATGGAAAACCCATGATTACCGTTGGCGTTTCTGATGATTTAGCTGGAATTTATCAGGCGGGAGCATTGATTAAAGATTTGGCTAAAGAAATCCAGGGCGGCGGCGGAGGAAATCCTGGCTTTGCCACAGCGGGAGGAAAAAATCTTGACGGACTGGAAAATGCGTATCAGAAAGCTTTAAAGCTTTAATTATAAGATAAATTTGGCTTCTGTGGCGGCTTCGCCGCCACAGAAAAATCAATAAAAAAATCCTGAAATTTTTTTCAGGATTTTTTTATTCCACTTTGGAACGATTCATGATAAGACAATATGAAATAGGTATAGTTTTATCTGAAAATTATTTAGGATGCAATATAAAATCAGAATATACAAGATTATCTTCATATTCAGAAAAATATCCTACAGTAAAGTAACTTTTATTGCAAAAAACATATTTACACACATTAATATAAACTATAAAAAAATTAACATTATGAAACCAGCACATTTTATTTCAAAAATTCAGATGGCCTTATTTACAGTAATAGCGAGCTTCTTCTCAGTATGGGCAAATGCACAGGAAAAAGCATCCGATTTAAAAGTAGATGTTAACGTAAATAAAGGAGAAAGTTCTGCAGACTGGATGTCCAATCCTATTGTTTGGGTGGCAGGAGCGCTGATATTGATCCTTATTGTTGCTTTGGCAGCAAGAGGAGGAGGAAGCAAAGCTTAATACATTTCCGTCGGATTGATCATGATGCTATTTTCATCATTGCTGAAAATGAATCACATAAGAGGCTGTCTAAATTTGGGGCAGCCTCATTTTTATGCATGCTTCTGACTTTCTCATTATTTTTAACAAAACATTATATTTTCTTCTGTGGTATTGTAACTTTCTTATCAATAGTTTTGTCTAACTATTAAAAAAAGACTAATGACAAGACTTTTATTCCCGCTGTTTTTATTTTTTACAGCACTGGTTTTCGGACAGACGCAGCTGAAGGTTTTCAGTAAAACCACCAAAGAACCCATTTACAACGCAGCTATTTATTGTGATGATGAGCTTCTCGGGAAAACCGACCTCAACGGAACTTTATCCTTTAAAACAAAATGCAAGAAAGTTGAAATTCTGGCCAGCAATTTTGAAGATGTTCTTGCAGACGTAAGAAATACCATGGAAGTTGCAATGCAGCCGCTGGCGGAAAAGAGAGGGAATATTGACCGTGTCATTATTAATGATAAAAGTGATCCACGCGCGCTGAAAATTCTTGATGAGCTTAACAAAAGAGCGAAGGAAAATTCACCGAAGTCATTGGATTCTTACAATTTTAAATCATACACCAAATTTTCTCTGGATCTGGACAAAGATTCCATTGATCTATACAAGAATTTTTTAGCAGCCAGGAAAGATTCCATTTCAAAGGTTGATCAAAAAGGTTTTAAGCAGAAAGAAAAGGAAAAAAAAGACTCCCTTATTGCTGAAGAATTTATTGATGCATCATCGGAAGGCCAGCTGTTCCTTTGGGAAAAAGCCACTGAATATAAATACTCGAAAAAGTTCGGTGAAAAAACAAATATTATCGACAACAGAATGTCCGGTTTTAAAAACCCCATTTATGAAGCGATGGCCCTTAATATTTCTAATCTTGATAGAACACCCAGACAACTGAGACCTGAAAACAGGGATTTGTTTCATTATTATCTTTCAGATACCATACAGCTTGACGGAAGGCAGACTTATGTCATTAAATTCAAAGAAATTACCGATAAAAAGAAGCAGAACCCGAGAAAATTCAACGGAAAAATATATGTGGATGCCGAAAGTTTTGCGCTGAAAAAATTTGAAAGCATCAGCAAAAAAATAAACGAAGGAAATATTGTCTCTGTCTGGAAACCTATCAATAATAAATGGTTCCTGGATTATGAAGATATCAGGCTTAAAATGGGAAATACCAGCTTCGATGTTTCCAAGAAAGACAGTGTGAAAGCCGGCGATACCAAAAAGTACAACCAAAAAAAATTCGGGAATTACCTGTACGTAAAAAACAGGTTCTTTGATTTTGATATTAATGAACCCCAAAAAGCATCTGATTTTAAAGGCTACTCGCTTGAAGTGAAAAATTCAGACGGCAGCCTTTTGCAACAGTACCGAACCGACAGCCTTACCACAAGGGAAAGTAATACGTATACAAAAATCGACAGCTTTGTACAGAAGCATGATTTTGAAAAGAAATTAAATACGTTAACCCAGCTTTTAAGAGGAAACCTTCGCTATAAAATGATCGATTTTGATCTAACCAAATTCATCAGCTATGACAAATACCAGGGAATCCGTCTTGGCGCCGGATTAAAATTAAATGAAAAATTCAGCAATACCTTTTCTCCGGACGGCTATTTCGGATACGGTTTTAAAGATCACCGCTGGAAATACGGACTGGGGCTTGATGTAAAGCTTTCCGACAGAAAAACATCCGTTTTCCGGGTTGAATATCTTGATGATGTTTTTGCCGCAGGAAGATTCAGCAATTATATGTGGGATAAAATGATGAAGCTATCCGATATTAATCTAGATCTTCACAATGATGTTTTCTATAGTAATCAGAAATGGAGCGCTTCTTATCTTTACGATATTTCCAATTCATTAAGTATGAAAATTGCCGTGAATAAAGAGAAACAGGAGGCTCTTTTTGATTATCAGTATAAAAACCTTGGAAACAGTTTTGATAATGCGAGTGCTGTTCTGTCTTTGAAATTTTCGCCAAATGACAAAAATATCATGACACCTTCTGGAAAATACACCTACGAAAAAAAATATCCTCAGGTATTCGTTAATTATGAAAAAGGATTTAATGCATTGGGAGGAGATCTTGATTATAACAGGCTTGATGCGCTATTCATTCATCAGTTCAGAACAAAATTGGGATCTACCAACATTAAACTATTCGGAGGACTTTCATCCGGTAGTGCACCAATCTGGAAGAATTTTGAAATAGCAGGACAGAACGACGCCAATATCGACCACTGGTATTCCAACATCAGTACGCCTTCTAACCTAGGATTTGCAACAATGCCTTCAGGGACATTCTTCGCCGATAAATTTGCAGGATTTAAAATTTCACAATACCTGCCTTTTAAATTTAAAACGTTGGGCAAAAGGTATTCGGATATCGAGCTTGAATACCAGTCGGCGATCGGCGGTTTTAAAAACAGGCAGAACCACCAGTTTGAATTTACCGCGCTGGATCACTATTACCAGGAAGCGGGACTGATCTGGAACCAGTTCCTGGGAACCGGTTTTGGCGTAGGATTTTCCTACCGATTGGGATATTACCAGACTTCTGAATTTAAAGAAAATATCGGGATTAAAATAAAATTCAATCTTTTAAACTAACTCGAAATCAAACTCAGATATAAGATAATCCCGGAATTTCCGGGATTATGTTGTTTAAATACAGCATCAATGAAATCAGCTGTTACTATCCATTGACAAAGTTTTTTCCGCATCATAAATATTACTAATTTTGCGATGCTTTATGAAAGGGATTGTATTGATTATATGTTTCTGTATGTGTATTTTTGGTTTCTCACAATCAAAAGTCACTTCTATTGAGGCTGTTGTCATTAAAGATCAAAGCGATCCCAGAGCCCTTGAAATACTGAAAAAAGTCAACCAGCAGTTTAATGAAAACTCTCCTAAAACGCTTGATTCTTATTCTTACAAATCTTACGAAAAAATCTCTCTGGATATCGATGAAGACAGCATTATCCAATACAGGCAGTTCTTCGAAAATGCCGAATTATTCAGAAAAAAAAGAGAAAAAGATTCCCTGAACAATGTAACTGCCAGAAAGATATTTTCAAAAAGTAAATTATTTCTCTGGGAGAGAGCTCAGGAATTTTTATATTCAAAAGAATACGGGGAAAAAATCAATATCCTTGATAACAGAATTTCTGGACTGAAGCAGCCGATCTACGAAATGATTGCCCTGCAGCAAAGTAATAGAGATCAGGTTCCTACGCAATTAAAAAAGGAAAACAGAGGATTGTACAGATTCTTTTTAACCGATACGATTGAAATAGATGGAAGAAAGAATTTTGTCATCCGGTTCAGGGAGGTTAATTTTAAAAATCCTGACAAAAAAAGGAAATACAACGGTGTCATTTATATTGATACCGACACGTATGGAATTAAAAAGATCGAAAATTTCAGCAAAAATAAAAATGACGGTATCATCACCAGTACCTGGATCTATTTCCAAAACAAATGGTTTCTTTCTCATGAAACTGTCAAGCTGAAAATGAGCAATATGGTCATGCAGCAGGATAACCAAGGATCACCTGATGAAAAACATGAAAAGAATAAAAAGCAGAGTTTTGGCACATATGCATTTCTCACTTCCCGATATTTTGATTATCAATCACCTGTAGAAAATGATAGAAAAGATTTTAGAGGCTACACATTTTCAGTTAAAAATATTGATGGGAAAACCCTTGACCAGTTCAGGACAGATCCTTTAACAGAAAGAGAAAGAAACACCTATAAAACCATCGACAGTATCGGGAAAATATATAATATCGACCGGAAAGCACGAGTTGTGAGTGGTCTCCTTCTAAATGGACAGATCAAAGCAGGCGTTGTGGATTTTGCTGTGGATGAAATCGTGAATTATAACCTGTACGAAGGATTCAGAGTAGGTTTAAAAGCTAAGCTTAATGAAAATTTCAGCCCGTATTTTTCACCGGATTATACTTTAGCCTATGGATTTAAAGATGATAAATGGAAATACAGAATCGGACTTGATATTAAAACAACGCTGGAAAAAGATTCTTATTTCAGGATCGATTACTATGATGATGTAACTGCTTCCGGAGAGTTTTACAGAAGACTGTGGAATTTCAAAATGAGAATGGCCAATTATGGTAATAATCTGAATAACGACCGCTATTACCATTACAGAGGAGCTTCCGTTTCGTACCTTAATGACGTTACCAACGGGTTGACATTAGTTTTTGCAGCACGCACCAACCTGGAAGAGGCTCTGTTCGATTATTCATTCCGCAACAGAGGCTCGTCATTCAATAATTTTAATACCTTATTTACATTAAAATATTCCCCGAACTCTACCAATATTATGACGCCTCAGGGAAAATCCCTCATCAATCAGAAATATCCGGAGCTGTATTTCAATTATGAACAAAGCTACAAGGCGCTGAGCGGCGATTTTAATTACACCCGCTTTGATGCACTTTTTGTTCACAATTTTAAGACCATGCTGGGAACTACAGGATTCCGGCTCTACGGCGGAATGGTAATCGGAGATGCACCGATATGGAAAAATTTTACCATGAACGGACTGGCGTCGCCGAGAAGGGATTTTAATTTCAACTTAACTTCTTTCCTCGGATTTGCCACGCTGGAAGGCGGGAAATACTACAATGACAGGTTTGTAGCCTATTATTTTACGCATAAACTTCCATTATATTTTAAAAGCTTAGGGCAAAATATTTCAAGTTTTGATTTTGTGCTGAGAGGAACCATCGGAAACATGAAGCATCCTGAATACCATCAGTTTAAGTTTCAACCACTCGACCATCTTTATCAGGAAGTCGGCCTGGAATGGAACAATTTCCTTTCCACCTACTTTAATCTGGGACTATTTTACAGAGTAGGTTACTACACCACTCCGAATTTTAAGCAGAACTTTGCCGTTCAGTTTAAACTGAAACTTCTTGAATTTTAATTAAATAAAAAATAGAAATAAACAATGCAGACCATCCAAATACAGGCAGAACAGTTTTTTGAATTGTTAAAATTAAAAGATACTTCCATGTGGGAAATTTTCGCCCAGATGATTGACGGAAATGAGAAGGAAATTATTTTTATAGATCAGGAAGAAAAAATATTGTTCAACTATATCCTGCCATCAAACCAGGAAAAACTGGAAGAAGACCGAAAGGAATTTTCCAAGCAGTTTGCGGATAAGCTTGCGAATCTGAATTGAGTTTTAGAGTTTTAGAGTTTTAGAGTTTTAGAGTTTTAGAGTTTTAGAGTTTTAGAGTTGAAATTACATGGCGGTTTTCAAAGGAAAGTTAATCTCGTATTAATTTTAATAAAATTTATTACTTAAACTATCTTTTATTATCTCAGAGTCTCTCACCCTAAGACACTTCCACCCTAAAACTCTAAAACTCTCACACACTCCCACTCTCAGACACTCCCACTCTTAAACAAGTCAACCGTCTTTTTTGCTTCAGCAACATCATGAACCCTAAGGATTTTTGCGCCCTGCTGTAATACTTTAAGATGAAGTTTTTGTGTTTCTTCGTTAATCTCCAGCGGAGATTTTCCCAAAGGTTTGTAGATAAAAGATTTCCTTGAAATACCGATCAGCAAAGGAAATTTCCTAAAGCTTAAATATTTTACCTCATCAATCATTTTCATCTGATCTTCTACCGTTTTTCCGAAACCAAAACCCGGATCAAGAATAATATCTTTCACGCCTTTATTTAATAATTCTGCGGTTTTTTCAGAAAAATAGCGGTTCACCGAGAGTGTAATATCTGCAAATTTTATTTTATCATGCATGGTTTCATAAGAAGGATTTACATGCATCAGAATATAAGGGAGCTTTGTTTTTGCAGCGGCATCAAACATCTTTTCATCGTAATGTCCTCCGGAAATATCGTTGATAATATCAATTCCTTCTGTAAAACCAAATTTTACCGTTTCAGCATAAAAAGTATCCAGAGAGATCAATGTTTCCGGGAATTCCTTTTTAATTAATGAAATTATATTTCCCAATCTTCTGATTTCCTCTTCCGCCGTTAAAAACTCAGCGTGCGGTCTTGTAGATTGGGGGCCGATATCGATAATTTCAGCACCTTCTTTCAACATTTTGTACGTCTGCTCAAGCGCAGATTTTTCTGTATTAAATTTTCCGCCATCGGAGAAAGAATCCGGGGTGAGATTGAGAATTCCCATAATTTTAGGAGCCGACAGATCTACCAATCTTCCATTGCAGTTAATGGAATTGGAGGGTTGGAGCGTTGAAAAGTTAGAAAGTGAGGGTACTTGCAAAGCTTATAATTATGATTAGACTTAAAACAATTTAAACTGAAAATTATCTTACAAAAATAAAGAATAAAACCTTTATTACTCAAAAACCTCAAACTCAAAAAACTCATACGCTCATACGCTCCTACCCTAAAACTCTACACTCTAAACGCTCCGAACAAACAACGTAACACACAAAATTTCGTATATTTGGGAGATTAAGAAAATTTATGTCAGAAACATCAATACAGTTTGAGAACATTATCAGTCAGTGCCGTGAACTTTTCAGCAAGAAATTACAAGATTACGGACCGGCGTGGAGGGTTTTAAGACCAAGCTCTATTACCGACCAGATTTATATTAAAGTCAACAGAATCCGCACTTTGCAGATGACCGGAAAAAAAATGGTTGATGAAAGTGAAGAGGATGAGTTTGTGGCCATTATCAACTACTCGATTATTGCCCTTATCCAGCTTGAGAAAGGTTTTTCCAATGATTTTAATGAAAATAAAGAAGAAATCATGAATCTGTACGATCAATATGCCGCTAAAGCCAGAGAATTGATGGAACGGAAAAATCATGATTACGGTGAAGCATGGAGGGATATGCGTATTTCATCGATTACGGATCTGATTTATCAGAAAGTTTTAAGAACTAAACAAATTGAAGACAACCAAGGCGTTACTGTTGTTTCTGAAGGTCTGGATGCCAATTATTTTGACATGCTGAATTATTCCGTTTTCTGTCTCATTAAATTTTCTGAAAAGAAAAACAGTATAGAATCTCAAAACTAATTTTATATGATCAAAGGTTTATTACGTTTCGTTGTTGCCGTTATTTTCATTCTCTCTGGGTTTGTAAAAGCGGTAGACCTGGTTGGTTTTTCCTTTAAAATGGAAGAATACTTCTCTCCTACTGTATTCAACATGCCTTTTTTTGAAAAATTTGCGCTCCTGTTCTCGGTAATTGTGGTGATCCTTGAACTTTTATTAGGATTTATGCTGCTGCTTAAACTGAAGCTTAAATTCACCCTTTCTGCACTCATTGCCCTTTGTGTATTCTTTGGTTTTCTGACGTTTTATTCGGCCTATTTCAATGTAGTGACGGATTGCGGGTGCTTCGGAGACGCTATTAAATTTACCCCTTGGCAAAGCTTTATCAAAGATATTGTACTTTTATTGGCTTTATTAATTTTATTTGTACTGTACAGAAAAGAGTTCAGGAAAAAAGACACCTACAGCTACAGCGGGAAGAAAGATTCCAATAAAATACAATATATCCTTTTAGCGGTATTTTCTCTGGTAATGATCGGAATCGGAGCCTACGGGATCTTATATGAACCGGTGATTGATTTCCGTGATTATAAAATCGGCACCGACCTAAAAGCGGAGAAAGAAAAAATCAATAAAAATCCATCGGAATATAAGACGTTTTACTCGCTGAAAAACGAGAAGACCGGAGAAACTTTAAAGGTAGACCAGGATGCTTATATTAGAGAGAATAAATACTGGGCTGAAGGCTCTCCCTGGAAAATAGAGGAAGGAAAAAATGAGTCCGTTCTTATCAAAGAGGGCTATAAATCTGAGATTGTTAAATTTAAGATCGAAGATCCTACCGGAATGGATGTGACGGAAGAAATCATTAACGCACCAAGAGCCATTCTTGTGTTTTCTTATCATCCGAAAGAGGTTTCTCCTGAATTATTAAAGCAGATAGAAGCTAAAGTAAAAACTCAAAAAGCCAATATTGTGTATGGGGTTTCTACAGAGCCCAACACTTTTAAAACACTAAAAAATATGATGATGGATGGTACTGCCATTAAAACAATAGCAAGAAGCAATCCTTTCATACTGGTTTTAGAGAACGGAAAAATTATTGACAAACAGCCGGCAAAGGAATATATAAAATAACGCTTTACTTATATCTTAACACTAAACTAATTATATATTTAAATAATGCAGAAATCTAATAAACCGATTGCAGGATACCATTTATTGATGATCTTATCTTCGGTAGACGGAGAGTTTGCTCCGGAAGAAGGAATGCTGGTGCAGCAATATCTGGCAGATGAATTTCCTTTTAAAATGGATCTTGATAATGAACTTGAAACTATCGCTCTCCTTAAACCGGAAGAATGGAAAGGTCATTTTGAATTTCACGCCCGTTGTTTCTATGACGATTCTACGGAAGAAGAAAGATTAAGTTTTATTCAGTTTGCTAAAACACTTATTAAAGCTGATAATAAAGTGACCGATGAAGAACATTCTTATTATACCCTTTTGAAAAAAATCTGGAATATTAATTAATTGAGAAATAATATTAGAAGTTATAAATTAATATTTTAACTCTAATTCTTTACTTAAACTTCAAAAATAAAGAAACTATGAGAAGAAAAATAGTTGCAGGAAACTGGAAAATGAATAAAAATGTAATTGATGCCCAACAGTTGATGGTTCAGTTACTAAGCTATAAAAACAATAACGCAGCCAACTGTGAGGTATGGATTGCACCGCCGGCTTTATATTTAATGATGGCAAAAGATATTTTCGAAAAAGATGAAATTGGCGTTTTTGCGCAGGATATGAGCGAGCACGAAAGCGGTGCCTACACCGGGGAAATTTCTGCAGATATGCTGGAATCGATTGATGCGACAGGTTCTTTAATCGGGCATTCTGAAAGAAGACAGTATCATGGTGAAACAGATTCGCACTGTAACAAAAAAGTAAAGCTTGCTTTAGATAAAGGTCTGATTCCGGTGTATTGCAATGGAGAAACGTTGGAACAAAGGAAAGCCGGACAACATTTTGAAGTGGTAAAAAACCAGACTGAAGTTGCTCTTTTCACGCTTTCCGCAGAAGAAATTAAAAAAGTGGTTATCGCTTACGAACCGGTTTGGGCAATCGGAACCGGAGAAACGGCAACTCCCGAACAGGCACAGGAAATCCACGCGCACATCAGAAGCATTATCGCTGCAAAATACGGACAGGTAGTAGCGGATGAGGTTTCTATTTTGTACGGAGGCTCTGTAAAACCAGACAATGCAAAGGAAATTTTCTCCCAACCTGATATTGATGGCGGACTGATTGGTGGGGCAGCTTTGAAGCTGGAAGATTTTTCAAAAATTATTGAGGCTTTTAACTAAAAGATCTCAATAAACAATAAAGTTTCGGGGGGGGGGGGGGGGGGGGGGCGCAGCAGGTGTATTAAA